>ENA-OWNT01000003-OWNT01000003.1-seawater-metagenome-genome-assembly--contig:-NODE-3-length-1155253-cov-11.292540_pt1 | contig 1155253 bp, 968 predicted proteins | sample MGYA00238136_ERZ651165 | MGnify/ENA primary metagenome ERZ651165 (study PRJEB26861, sample SAMN08777766) | seawater metagenome | isolation source: coastal seawater | place: USA: Florida | collected...
TCCTCACTGCTGCCTCCCGTAGGAGTCTGGTCCGTGTCTCAGTACCAGTGTGGGGGATAATCCTCTCAGACCCCCTAAACATCGTAGCCTTGGTGAGCCGTTACCTCACCAACAAGCTAATGTTACGCATGCCCATCTCTAACCGCAAAAGCTTTAATATGTCTAACATGCGAAAGACACATATTATGGAGTATTAATCCCAATTTCTTAGGGCTATCCTCCAGTTAGAGGTAGGTTGCATACGCGTTACGCACCCGTGCGCCACTCGTCATCAGATTGCAAGCAATCTATGTTACCGTTCGACTTGCATGTGTTAGGCCTGCCGCTAGCGTTCATCCTGAGCCAGGATCAAACTCTCCGTTGTAAAATTTAAAATATACAATCAGATCCGTAAATCCCAAGGACACATGCTGGCTTTTCTATCTTTTCAAATTTCTCAAAGAACTAATCTCTTTCTGTAAAGAGTTCCTTTTGTTTCAAAGGGAGCGCAAATGTAAAACCATTTCGCATACACGCAATACCCTGCGACAAAAAAAATGAAGAAAATGAGGTCAAAATCGAGGCTTTCCTTTTAAACCACTGATAAACAGTGAGAAAAATTTCATCCTTTTGGGTCACTTTTTTGCACCTGAATTGTCTTTCCCGACATCAAGTCTCCATTACGGGTTGCAAAGTCGAATACAAATTCTGCCATTTTTTGGGAAGTGACCTCTGAAAAGTAGTCCGGAAATGCCTCTTTTAGCATTTCAGTTTGCACTGCTCCAAGAGCAAGTGAGTTAAAAGAGTATCCTTTTCCTCCAAATTCCACATCTAAAAACTCAGTTAAAGCAATCAAACCAGACTTGCTTGCCGAATATGAAAACAATCCTGAGTACTTATTTACCCCTTGAACCCCTCCCATGGAACTGATATTTACAATATGTGCTTGCTTAGAAAGTGTATTTTCTTCCTCTAATACCTTAAAAAGGTAAAACGGATACCACGTATTTACTTTCTGATGAAACAAAAAACCCTCTAAAGTTTCTTCTTTTAGCTCGGACTTTTGCAGAACACCGGCATTATTAATCAGCACATCTATACCCGTCCCTTGTGTTAAAGACTTAATTAACTCGGGTAAACCTTCCAGCTCATCATAGTTGACTCCTATAATAACTGACTTACTTGTTTGCTGCTTTACTTGTAAAACGGATGACCTTGTAAGGCCAATCGTATATTCTGAAGACGAAACTGATCTTTCGAAAAGAGCCTTACCTATACCTCTGCTTACACCTGAAATTAGGGTTACCATATATTATATGTATAAAAGTTGAATTGATCTAAAAAAAGAACAACCGAATTCTGTGCATTCGATCGAATACAATATTCCTTAATTTTACGGACTTTATTCGGTCAACTAAACTGTAACGAGATTCGTCTAGACCACAATATCATCAAGTAACTTGAATATGAGAAACGTTAACAAAGCCTTACTACTGTTATCTTTTATAAGTCTTTCGAGCCTGGGAATGGGGCAAAGAGCACTTTGTCCTCCAGATACAATTGGATACACAATTGAGAAAGCAACGAATGTGGATACATTCGATTTTGACCCTCAAACCAACCAGGGGGTGTATCAATACTTTGAAGCTCCACAGCAAATATCAGTTACTGGTGCCCGCTTTTATGGTTTTAAAAGAGACACTACCGGAGGCAATAGTGTTTATATAACGGTTGAACTTAGAAAAGGAACCAGCGATACGATTCCCAGCACTAATCTACTAGCCGTGGATAGTGTTCTTGTTTCAATACCCGATTCATTTGATGGCCCACTCGAGCAATACCAGCATGAGGTTACCTGGCCAGCGGTTTCTGTAGATGGTCCATACACGATTGTGGTGCGCGGTCACTTTAACAGTGGTGAGTTCACATTACTACACAATCATTTAGACGGAGCGAATTCTGATGGGGATAACGAATGGCTAAGCGGCTTTTACCAGAGTGGCTGGATTAAGGGTCGAAACTTCCCTGGTGGTGAGTTTGATGCTGACTTCTTTATAGAACCTTTTGTTCAGTACAACCTCAACGCAAGTTTCATTAACGATCCTGAATGTTTGTTTGACGAACTTGGTGATACTGTGCACTTTTTTAATGATGGATCTGTTATAGGTGATAGCAGAATGTATAACCGTTATGCTTTCTACGGAGTTGGAACAAGACAGATGTGGAACTATGGTGATGGAACACCAACACAGGCATATCCTAATGCCGTGCATTTCTACCCTACCAATGGCCCATACGCGGCTACATTGACGGTTAAGATTTTGACATGGACTCAGCAGTTATGCGAGAGCAGCGTTACGCAGATTATTAAAGAAAAGCCTGAGCAGGATTTTTCGTACACAACGGACAACCTCGAGGTTCAGTTTGAAAACGAAACGTTTGGTCTGTTCAGCGATATTCAATATGACTTTGGTGATGGGCAGTCAAGCACATCAGAGGATCCTAAGCACAAGTACGCTGAACCAGGAACCTATTGGGTTTGCCAAACCATGCTTACGTCTTGTGGTGAAATAACGAAGTGTAAGAATGTAGCTGTGGCTACAAACACGGCCTTGAGTTGTGGAAAGGATAGTATCCGGTATACTGCTGCACGTGGTACAGGCACGAAGAGTATTAGGCTGAATAATCCTTATTCTTTTGGAACTCAGATTTTGGGTGTTGGTCAGCGATTTGACGCACCTCAGTCTATGATTGTTCACGGTTTCTCTTTCTATGCAAACCACGAGGGGTTATTCAAAGACAGCTACCCTGTAACTTGTAGAATATGGAAGAGAGGTGGAAACAACCTCCCTGATACTGCAAATGGTCAAAGCTTTCTGGCCGAATCAATCGTTCACATTAATAAACACGATGTGGATACATTATATAGCGACACAACACGATACACCGCCATATTTGACCGACCGGTGAATCTTATGGAAGATTACATCCTGACTATTGAATATGACAGCAACGTACCTGTAAACATCATGACCAATGACTGGGAAGCGGGTGATGGAGACGCAGACTTATTAATCGTTGGTAAAATAGCTGACTCTACGTGGGTGACAGCAGCCTCTCTTGGTAGCTTCAAATGTGGTGGCATGGCTTGTGACTGCGATGTTCTTATAGAACCTTTGGTTGAATACAATATGGACGCCAACTTCGAATACGATTTTGAGTGCTTGAAGTTTGACGAGAACGGACAAAAGACTGTCCAGTTTACGGACTTGAGTTCACCTATTGCAAAGAGCCCAATTTATAACTCTATTGCGTTTTATGGGTCAAGTGTCCAGGCCTATGAATGGGATTTTGGAGATAGCACTGGTATAAGTAACCAAGTTAATGCGGTTCATGTATTCAAAGCCCCTGGGCCTTTTGATGTAACGTTAACTACTACCATCGATGGCTGGACTAAAGATTGTGAGAGCACACAAACACTAAATGTACCGGTGGCACCAACAGGAGGTTTCTCTTATGAATTGGAAACTTCAGCTGTGACCTTCGTTGACTCTTCTCACAATGCAGATGAGTATTGGTGGACATTTGATGATGGAACATTCAGTACACTTGAAGCACCAGTTCACTACTTCACAGAGATTGGAACGTTTGAAGTGTGTCAGTATGTTTCAAATGTGTGTGGTTCGGATACTACATGTGATTCTATTACGATTAACGTAATTGGTATTCCTGAAACCTATATGGAAGATCTTCACATTTTCCCTAATCCAGCACAGGATTATCTAAACATTCAGGGTGAGCTTAGTTCTGACATGTCCGTTGAAATTGGACTTATGGACATGAGCGGAAGAACGGTTAGATCTTTCAGAACTGAATCTGGTGTGATAAACAACGCCTGGTATGTTGGAGACTTATCCAGAGGCATGTACCTCATGCGTATTAAGATTGGAGACTACGAGGGAAGTAAGCGGGTTGTACTCGGAGATTAATTCAATCGTAAAAGCTTAACACGAAAAAGGCCGATGCATGTGCATCGGCCTTTTTATTTATTAGTGCTTTAAGATGTGATGTACTTAGTTGTTCATCATCTTATGCAGTGTATTAAGGAAGATAGGTTTCAACTCTTCTATACTACCGAAGCTCTGCCCGTTAATAAGGATAGAATCTCCACCAGAAACTCCCAAGTTGGAATATGGAGTTCCAAGATCAGCCAACCGCGCTTCAAATGCAGCAGCATTTGCTTCATCTATGGCCACTACTATTCTAGATTGAGCCTCTCCAAAGAGGAACCCATCCATTCTACCTTCTTGCTCAATATTAACGTCTACTCCTACTCCACTGTTTAGCGTCATTTCGAAAAGCGTAGTAAACAATCCTCCGTCAGCCACATCATGCGCTGCAGAAACAAGCCCGTCCGTGATCAAGCTGTACAAGTCACCTTGCAATCGAATTTCACTCTCCAGATCGAACTTAGGAGCTTGCGAATTTTTCACACCATGAACATTGATAAGGTATTGTGAACTTCCCATATCATCTGAGTGCTCACCGAGCAGGTATAACCGCTGTCCCTCTTTTTCAATAGAAAGACCTGTGATATGCTCCTTTGAATCAACCAAGCCAATCATTCCAATAGTAGGAGTTGGCAATACAGGAAGTGTAACTCCATCAATAGTTGATTGGTTATAGAAGCTAACGTTTCCACCCGTTACTGGAGTTTCGAGTGCTCTACATGCTTTGCTCATACCTTTTATGGCCCCGACAAACTGCCAATAAGCCTCTGGATTGTATGGGTTACCAAAATTTAAGCAGTTGGTAATGGCAGCTGGGTTACCACCCGAGCAAACAATATTTCGTGCTGCTTCGACTACAGCCATAGCACATCCTTCTTCAGGATTGGCATATACATACCTCGCGTTACAATCAACAGTGACGGCAATGGCTTTGTCTGAGTCCTTTAGGTTCACTATTCCAGCATCAGAAGGGTTGTTGGTAGACATGTTAATGGTACCTACCATAGAGTCGTACTGTTCTGTGACCCATCTCTTGCTGGCCACATTAACGTGTCCGATAACTTGCTTTGCTGCTGCTGCCAAATCGGCTGGCTGATCAACTGAAGACTGATCAAACGATAAACACTCTTGAAAATAAGCTGGCTCTGTGTATTCTCTGTCATACACAGGTGCTCCACCTCCAAGAACAAGTGAGTCTGCATCTACTTCGGCTACTAACTCGCCATTATCGTAGTAGCGCAGCCAGTTACCTTCTGTAACCACACCTATTTCGACACAGTTAAGATCCCATTTCTCGAAAATGTCAAGCACTTCTTGTTCTTTGCCTTTCTTCACAACCACGAGCATACGCTCTTGAGATTCACTTAAGAGGATTTCAAATGGTTTCATATCAGCTTGACGAGTTGGCACCTTATCTAAGAAGATATCCATTCCGCACTTTCCTTTGGCTGACATTTCAGAGGTTGAACAGGTTATTCCTGCAGCTCCCATATCCTGCATTCCCACAATGCAATCAGTTTCTGCAAGTTCGAGCGATGCTTCAAGAAGAAGCTTTTCCTGGAACGGATCTCCAACCTGTACGCTCGGTAAGTCATCTGCACTGTCCTCAGTCAAATCACCTGAAGCAAATGTGGCTCCGTGAATACCATCCTTTCCTGTACTGGATCCTACGATAAAGACAGGGTTACCTACACCTTCGGAAATGGCAGAAATAGTTTTGTCTGTTTTAACGATACCTACTGACATAGCATTGACCAAAGGGTTTTGGTTATAGGATTCATCGAAAAAGACTTCGCCACCCAGAACAGGAATTCCGAAACTATTTCCATAGTCTCCAATGCCTTTCACTACACCCTTGAGCAACCATTTGGTCCGATCTGAAGATGGATCACCAAAACGCAAGCTGTTTAATTGAGCTACTGGACGGGCACCCATTGTAAAGATGTCTCGATTAATTCCGCCTACACCGGTAGCAGCCCCCTGATAGGGTTCAATGGCTGATGGATGGTTGTGAGATTCTATTTTAAAAGCACACGCAAGGCCATCTCCAATATCCACCAAACCGGCATTTTCTTCTCCTGCCTCAGCAAGAATGGCTGGACCTTCTTTAGGAAGTGTTTTCAACCATTTAATGCTATTCTTATACGAACAGTGCTCTGACCACATAACTGAGTATATGGACAACTCTGTAAAGTTTGGCACCCGCCCCAGATAGTTGACGATTTTGTCATATTCTTCTGGTAACAAACCCAATTTTTGGGCTGTTTCTAATGGATTGTAATTTGAAGATTCGCTCATACAATTAATTTGAGGTTGCAAAGCTAAATTTTCAATCTTGCACTGGCACCAATGAACGTGTTTTCTTATCAAGAAGATTTACTTTGAACTGTGGAAATAATTGGAATATTTCATTCGATGCTTTGGGCAGTGCTTTTTGCCTTTCTAATTCTACGGTATGTAACGAACTTTTCTAGGACTTCTTTGGTTCTTGCCATTGGCCTGAAAGTAACCGGGGCTCTTCTTATTGAAGCGATTTATACTTATTACTACACAGACAGGTCAACAGCTGACATCTACCGATTCTTTGATGATGGTATGATTTTACATTCAATCTGGTCTCACTCACCTAGTGATTTCTTGCGAATTATCAGTGGGATTGGGATGAAACCTGAATTCACACAGGCCTATTTTGAACACATGAACTCCTGGATAAAACCGTGGGATTCGGGTTTTTACAACGACAATCACATCATGATTCGCTTACATGCATTGATGTCCTTCATTTCGTTCGGGTATTACTCAGTCCACGGGGTCATTTTTTCTATGTTATCTCTTGTAGGTCTCATTTGGATAATAGGATTTCTCGAACAAGAGAGACGAACGAACTCTGTTGCACTCATTCTGGTAAGTATTCTACCGTCCTTTCTGCTTTGGTGCTCCGGTGGAATGAAAGAAGCGCTGGTGGTCTTTGGAATTGGAGCATTGTTTAAGAGTTTATCTTATCTAAAACCGGGAGGGAAACTGGTTTTGGGCTCTACAGCTATTATCATCTCTATTGCATTACTATCTCAGGTGAAGCCCTACTTCCTTCTCTGTTTAATGCCGGTGATTATCATTTATGCCATCAGCCTACGTAAGAAACTTTCAGCGCTAGGGCAACTTGTTACTCTGATGACCATTTGGCTATTGGGTTGGGCTTTGACATCCGTAGTCGGGGTATCTGTTCTCGACTACATCGTGCTTAAACAGACTGAGTTCATCAATCTGGCTCAACATCTTTCGGCTGGAAGCTCGTTTGAGCTAGGAAGAATAGAAGACTCTGTGTGGAGCATAATTCTGCACATACCTGAGGCTATGGTGAACGTTCTATTGAGGCCCTTCCCTTGGGATATTGGAGGTGCCGCTCTCATGCTATTATTTCTGGAAAATGCTCTGCTCATTCTGCTTGGTATTGTCATTCTCTATTATCGCTTCACTGACAAAACGAAAAAGGGACTTCCTCTCTGGCTTTTATTATGGGGGCTTCCAATTCTGGCTCTTATAGGGTTAACCACGCCTGTTCTGGGAGCTTCTATGAGATACCGAGCTCCTGTAATCATATTCGTGCTTATATATGCAAGCCCATTTATTGAGTCCATTGTTTATACACCTAATCATAAAAAGACATGAGATCAGCTTGGTTTAACATTATCTTGATTTCCCTGGTGCTTGGAAGTTGTAGTGAGCGACAGCCCGTTGACCTAATCGTGCATAATGCGACCATTTATACGGTAGATGAAGTCATGAGTAAATCAGAAGCCATGGCCATAAAGGATGGTCGAATTGAGGCCATCGGACCGGAGCATGAAATCATGAACGGATACACAGCAGATGCAGTCGTAGATGCTAAACAACAATTTGTTTATCCGGGTTTTATTGATGCACACTCTCATTTTCTAGGTTATGGAATCGAAAAACAAAGACTCGATTTGGTAGGCACAACGTCTTTCAAAGAAGTCATTGACAGAATTGCTGCATATATAGAAGACACTGATGAAAAGTGGATTCTGGGCCGAGGCTGGGATCAAAATGACTGGGCAAGCAGCGAGTTTCCCACCAATGACACATTAGATTTACTGTTTCCAGACCGGTTTATTGCAGTAAAAAGAGTGGATGGCCATGCTTATTATGTCAGCTCGAATGTGATGGAACTAGCGGGACTGCATTGTGATTCAGACATCGAAGGTGGTATGATTTACTGTAGCGATTCGCGACCAACAGGCGTGGCTCTGGATGAGGCCATGGGAATAATAGAATCTGTCATTCCTGCCCCAACGAGGTCTTTCAAGGAAAAATCATTCAAACTGGCCGAGAAGGATTGCTTTGGTGTGGGCCTTACAGCGGTGTGTGATGCCGGGTTACCGATCAAAGATATTGACCTACTTGATTCTCTTCACTCAACCGGATTGAAGATGAGAGTGTATGCCATGTACTCAGCCTCTGAGGAAGTTCGCACTTCATTAGGTGAGCTTGGAATAGAAAATGACAAGCTACGAGCCAAATCGGTCAAAGTATACGCTGATGGCGCTCTTGGGTCGAGGGGCGCCTACCTGAAAGAGGATTATTCGGATGCACATGAACACAGAGGGTTTCTTATTACACCAGCAGACTCAATCTCTAAGTGGGCCACGGTATGCCACAAACACGGCTATCAACTTAACGTACATTGCATAGGTGACGAAGCAGTGCGCACCGTGCTCGAAAAAATGTCTCTTGAACTAGGAGGAACAAATGACTTGCGATGGAGAATCGAACACTCTCAGGTAGTCGAAGAGCTGGATATTGACATATATGGTCAATTTAACATCATACCATCGGTTCAGCCTACTCACGCCACATCAGACATGTATTGGGCAGAACAGCGCCTTGGCAAGGAACGCATTGATAATGCATATAGATTAAGAACACTTCTCAATCAAAATGGTTTGCTGCCATTGGGTACAGATTTTCCCGTAGAAGGTATTTCACCGCTAAACACGTTTTATGCGGCAACGGTTCGCAAAGACCACAGTGGATATCCAGAAACCGGCTTTAATCCGGATGAAAAACTCACACGAGAGGAAGCGTTAAAAGGAATAACTATCTGGGCTGCCATTGCTAATTTTCAGGATTCCATGGTTGGTAGTCTTGAGGTTGATAAATTTGCTGACTTTGTTATCCTTAATCAAGACATTGTTACATGTCCTGAAGATGCACTTCTAGATACTGAAGTGCAGATGACGTTTAGTAATGGAAAAATGGTGTATGAAAAATAGTGCGATGTTCATTCTACTGTTGTTTGTCTCGAGCTTTGGGTTTGGACAAACTTCAGATTTTTTTGCCCTTTGGCCTGATACTGTTCTCGCTAAGGCAAACTCTGCTAAGGATGTAGACTACATGAACGATAACGAAAAGGAAGCCGTTATGTGGACCAACCTTGTTCGGATAAACCCTGCACTATTCTGCGATACATACCTGAAAGACTATCTCAAAGAAAATGGATTAAAGAAGGACAAGGCTATCCGCGACCTTATGTCAGAGCTCAAGGAAACATCACCCCGATCCATCCTCCAGCCTCATCCGAGGTTGACCGAATTTGCCAGAGAGCACGCAAAAGACATGGGCGAGAGTGGCCGAACAGGACACCGAACTTCTTCTGGTGAGTCGTACAGCAGCAGAGTAAGCCATATGACGGATGTATTTTCTCACATTAATGAGAACTGCAACTATGGCAATGCTTTGGGCAAGGATGCCGTAATGGATTTGTTGATAGATAGAAACGTACCTAACGTTGGCCACCGTAAAAACATCCTGGATCCGAACATGGGATTTATTGGAATTGCGATTGAACCTCACAAAAGATGGCGGCACAATTGCGTTCAGGAATTTGGCAAGAAGCTGCCCTGATTAAGGAAAATGGTTGACATATCGTTTCGGCAAGAGTACATTTGAAACGAACCTCAACCAAATATCATGGAAGTAACTCGCCTTTTTGACATTCCCTATTACCAATTAGAAAACTTTCCAAAGCCAGATTCTCTGGCCGATAAAGTAAACGGTGAATGGGTCAAAACCTCTACTCAATCTTTTATTGACCAAGCAACTGCGGTTAGCAAGGCTTTGGTATCGTTGGGCGTGGCGCCCGGAGATCGGATTGCTATGATTTCCAACAATCGCTCTGAGTGGAACATCACAGATATCGGAATCTTGATGGCTGGAGCTATTAATGTTCCTATATATCCAACGATCTCTCCAAGTGACTACGAGTTTATTTTCAATGATTCGCAGGTCAAGATATGCCTTGTGAGCGATGAAGAGCTACTTGCTAAGGTGAACGAGATCAAAGACAAAGTTGGCTCACTTGAGCACATTGTTTCTTTCAATAAAATCTCGGGTGTCGAGCATTTTGAAGACTTCAAAAAACGCGGTGAGGGCGTAACTGACGAAGAAATCGAGAAACGTAAAGCCAACGTTAAAAGCTCCGATTTAGCCACTCTGATATACACAAGTGGCACCACCGGAAACCCGAAGGGCGTTATGTTATCGCATGACAATGTTGTATCTAATGTACACGGTAGCCGCGAGCGCCTGCCAGTAGATCAGCATTCTAAGGCCGTAAGCTTTTTACCACTATGTCACATTTATGAGCGCATGGTTCTTTACCTATTCATGTTTACGGGTGTTTCTATTTACTATGCTGAATCAATGGAAAGCATAGGCGATAACATCCGAGAAGTACAACCCGAAGTGTTTACGGCTGTCCCAAGGTTGTTGGAGAAGGTGTTTGACAAAATCATGGCTAAAGGTTCAGAGCTAACAGGCATTAAGAAAGCATTGTTTTACTGGGCAGTAGGACTAGGTGAAAGATGGGAACCATATGGTCAGAACGGGGGCTGGTACGAATTTCAATTGAGCATAGCCAACAAACTTATTTTCAGCAAATGGAGAGAAGCTTTGGGAGGCAATGTTAAAGCTGTGGCTAGTGGAAGTGCGGCACTTCAGCCGAGGCTTGCTCGTATCTTCAACGCTGCAGATATACCTGTGCTTGAAGGTTATGGACTTACGGAAACATCACCTGTGGCAGCTGTAAACTGCTTCGATGATAAGGGCTTTATGATAGGCACCGTTGGTAGAAGGTTAAGCAATGTTGAGATTAAGATTGCAGAGGATGGCGAGATATTACTGAAAGGACCTAACGTTATGATGGGCTATTATAATCGACAAGACCTGACTGATGAGGTACTTAAGGACGGTTGGTTGCATACGGGTGACATTGGTACTTTGGTTAACGGAGAATACCTCAAGATTACCGACCGGAAGAAGGAAATCTTTAAGACTTCAGGTGGAAAGTACATCGCGCCTCAACCCATGGAAAACACATTCAAGGCCTCGAGATTTGTGGACCAAATCATGGTTATTGGAGAGAACAAAAAACACCCGGCAGCACTTATTGTTCCCGATCTTGAATTCACAAAAGAGTGGTGTGCGAGAAAGAACATTAATGCTTCTACGTACGAGGAGTTTGCGAAGAACGATGCTGTTAGAGAAAGAATCTGGCAGGACATCAATGAGTTCAACCAATCGTATGGAAGTTTCGAGCAGATAAAGAAGATTGAACTTTGTTCGGCCCCTTGGGCAATTGATACCGGTGAATTGACTCCATCTTTAAAACTAAAACGGAAAATCATCCTATCTAAATACGAGAGTCTAGTTGACAAGATATACGAAACATAGATTTCTCGGCAGGCCTTTCACGGCCCTGCTGATTCTACTTTTTGCTTTTTGTTTGGTCGGAGGTAATGGCCTTCATGCGCAATCTGACAATGCGGAAACATCAAAAATCTACGCAAACCTCAATGCTGGGTTTGGACTTTTATACGGAGGCCTTGGTGGCAATCTAGAAATCGGGACAGGTCATTTTTCTGGCTTCGGTAGTTTCGGGTATGCGACTCCGCGTTCATTTGATACCATTCGAATTGCACCAACCTACAATTACATGTTTGGCTTGCGATACTACTTCAATGTAAATAGCAATGTGCTATTTCCAAGAGTAGGATTGGGCTATGGGTGGATCACGAACTACTACAACGACAAAATTGGAAATGCCTCATATGATCAAACTGTGCACGGACTTTCACTCCACCTTGGAGCTCAGTTTTATACGCTCGAAGGGTTGGTATTTAATTTCGATGTAGGAATTGCGTCCAAAGTTGCCATTACCAACCCATCTTCACACCCACATTTCTATTCGTTATACGTGAGACCTAACATTGGAATTGGCTATGACCTGACCCACCTGTTTAACAAGGGTGGAAAATCCGATCACATAAAGAACAAAGACATAGATCCGTTTGGTGGTAATTAGCCCAGCGCGTTTTCGATTTTGTGCTGTGCATAGAGCATTTTTATCACCCCATCTGACACGCCAATTTTTGGAACAAAGGCTTGTTGCGCACCGCTCCACTTCATCACACTCGTAAAGATTTTCCCGGCCGGAACAATTACATCTGCTCTATCTGGATTGAGATAGTAGTCCTGGATTCGCTCTTCTTTGGTCTTGCCTTTAAGTGCGCGATAGAGCTCAACAATCTGCTCGTACTCCAATGGAGCTCCATAGTCTTTTCCCAAGAGTTTACAGTACTTATTGATATTCCCCCCTGATCCGATAAGCGAGACCTGAGATTTGCTTTGTCCACTCACTTCTTTCACCCATGTCTTCATGCTTTGCCAGGTTTCATCCGGAACACTGCGCATGAGTAATCGGATTGACCCGACATCAAACGACTTAGAGGCCACAGCTCTGTGATTGTGAAATAGAGTCAGTTCTGTGCTACCGCCTCCAACATCCATGTACAGATAGGCCTTGTCCTCGTCCATATTATCGCGGAGACCATTCGCATAAATCACTTCAGCCTCTTCTTTTCCGCTCACGATTTCTATGCGTATGCCTGTTTCTCGAAAGACGCGATCAACTACATCAATTCCATTTCGCGCTTCTCTAAACGCAGAAGTAGCCAACGCTCGAATTTTTTGAGGACGATAGACGTCCAGCAAGTGCTTAAAGGCATGCATGGCATGCACAAAATCTTCAATCTTAGATTCAGGTAACTGTTGGTGCAAAAAGGCATCTGCTCCCAAACGTATAGGAACACGAACCAGAGATTGCTTTTTAAACGTAACGTTTGGCCCATCCTCAAACACATTACTCACAAGAAGTCTAACCGCATTTGAACCAATATCAATTGCAGCGAATTGATAGGTTCTCATTTTGCTCTAGAGTTTTGATTTGTAGTATTCGTGCAAAGCATATTGCGAGCGAATATCCTTTTTCTTGCGATCACTAGCAAGCTGATATTGCCCTTTTGAGTCAAGTACGCGTGCCTTTACGTTATCCGAAAATTGAATATCCAACACATCGGCAATCTCTTGCTTCAGGTCGCTGTCAAGAATAGGGCATGTTACCTCGATTCTTCTGTCGAGGTTTCGAACCATCCAGTCTGCGCTGCTGATATAATAAAGCGGATCTCCTGCATTGCAAAACACATAGCATCTAGCGTGTTCCAAAAACCGATCGATGATGCTAATCACCTCTATGTTTTCACTTAGTCCTTTAATACCGGGAGTAAGACAACAGATTCCTCGTATGATCAACCTCACCTTCACGCCAGCCTTACTGGCCTGATACAGCTTTAAAATCAGGTTTTGATCGACCAGACTGTTGAGCTTTAATACGATGTAAGCATCTTTCCCTTCCTTGGCATTTTTGATCTCCTTATTGATTAACCTGACCAACCTATTTCTAAGATGAAATGGAGATAGAATAAGCTTTTTGAAACGGTAGTTTGACCAAATGTTGTTCTCGAAAAGCTCAAACACTTTCGCTACCTCTTTGGTAATTTCTTTACTGGCGGTTAGCAACGAAAAATCACCGTACAAACCTGCCGTACCCTCATGAAAATTTCCTGTTCCAATTTTGGCGTAGTGAACCAGTCCATTTGACTCTTTCCTTGAAATGAGCATGATTTTGCTGTGAACCTTCATGCCAGGTATACCAAAGTTGACTTTTACTCCTTCGTCCTGTAAAACATTGGACCAATAGATGTTGTTTTCTTCATCAAACCGAGCCTGCAACTCCAACACCACCGTCACCTTCTTGCCATTGCGAACAGCATTGATCAGCGCATTGACAATCTTACTTCTGGATGCAACCCGATACAGACATATCTTAATGGACTTGACCTTTGGGTCCAATGCAGCTTCTTTGAGAAGATCAATCACATGACCAAAATCCTGGTAGGGATAATGAAGCAGGACATCCTTCTTGCGCAACACGGTAAAGTGACTGTCGATGTTCTGAAAAGAAGGGTGCGGAAGCGGCTTAAGCTTCTCGTAATAGGCCTTCTTAATATCTAACCTTGGAAAGGACATAAGGTCTTTCAGGTTGTGGTACCGCCCGCCAGGAATAAATGAATCGTCCTTGGTAGACAACGACATTTTCTTGACCAGATATGCCTGCAAGACTTCGGGCATATTTGCATCAAACACAAACCGAACTGGCTCGCCTCGCCTCCTTAGCTTAAGGCTCTTCTTCATCTTCTCCAGAAAGCTCTTGGAAATATCATTGTCAAGATCCAATTCAGCGTCTCGAGTAATCTTAAATGTATAGGCACCCACCTCTGAAGGCTTAAACATCACGAACAGTGATTTCAGGTTCTGCCTGATTATATCATCCAGTAAAATGATGTATTGCTTGCCATTCTTCTCTGGAAGCTGCACAAAACGAGGTAGTGAAGACGGTACTTCGATTAGTGCGAATTCTAGACCATCTTTTCTGGTAGAGCGTTCTACTTCGAGATAAACGGACAAGTAAATAGCCTTATCCTTTAGGTGTGGGAATTTCTTTACCTGTCCCAACATCATTGGAGAAACAATTGGGTCGACCACATTTTCGAAGTACTCTTCTACAAACTCCTTTTGGCCCTTGTTGAGTTGCTTCTCATTAACCAAGAATACGTTCTTGTCTTTCAGCTCACCGATTATTCCCTTGTAAATCTGCTCATACTTCCGTTGTTGCCTGATGGTGGTTTCCTGAATCTGCGCTAAGATGTCCTTTGGATCATCATTGGATTGCTCAATTCTCATATCGAGTAAGGCCCACCTGCGCACAGTAGCAACTCTGACACGAAAGAACTCATCTCGGTTGTTTGAAAAAATCCCCAGGAATTTCAGCCGCTCCAATAGAGGAACCCGAGGGTTTTCCGCCTCTTCAAGCACACGCTCGTTGAATGCCAACCAACTCAACTCTCGATTGATAATCTTGTTCTTCACGCTATAATTTTAGAAGTGTCGCAAGATATGTCTATGCAAATTGCCACAATATCAGGCAGCACCACAATTAACATTCAAATAATAATACGGCATATAAATGATAATCTGGGCCCACCATTGTGGTTAATAACTCTGTTGATAAGCGTAAAACGGGAGTGGAATATCCCGTTTCCTTTTCGACCTACATTTGACTGCAACCATCTGTGATTGATATAGGAAACCTGATGTTCGCAATATTCAAAAAGAAAAAGTTATCCGAAGACCAGCTGTCAAGCTTCTTCGTAAACTCACTTCTAACCCTCACCGATTCAGGATTTGAAGATGTTATTGAAATCATCAAAAACGATCCCGAGTTTGTTGCGCCCCCTCAAATTTCTGATAGCTCATATGATCAGTTTCTACTCATTGTGGTGGCTGGAAATTTGAAAATCCTAAGTCGACATTTTGAATCGGTACGCGATGTGCGTATTACCGAAGCCATATACAAGAGGCTAGCCAATACACTTGGTGTAGACTACGCCAGATTAAAGGAGACTATTGCCAAGTATCAATCCTGGATGTCTCGCATAAATCACCCTTCTAAAAACACGCACTACGCTATGTCGAAAGCTGTGTTTTTCAAGTTTGAACTGAATCAATATCAATCGGATTATTTCAAAAACATGAATACTCCGAATCCGATTTTCTTAAAACGATTGGATGATTTAATTGGTCAGTTTATTCTAAACTGGGATGAAATCAAAGAAGACTATCGCATCGCATAGTTTAGTCCAGATCAAAGTGGTCTGAGGCCATTTTCCGCACTTCTTCACCAATAGCCAAACATGCCGTAGCTGCCGGACTTGGAGCATTCAGTACATGAATATGGTTGTCCTTGTATTCGATTTTGAAATCATCAATCATGGTTCCGTTATCGCTCAATGCCATGGCTCTCACTCCCGCCCGCTCTTCTGATAAATCTTCCATCTCGAGACTTGGAATCAGTTTTTGCAACGTCTGAAGGAATAGCTTTTTAGAAAAAGCTCTGCGATATTCCTCGAGGCCATACTTCCAGTGCTTGGCAAAGAACTTCCACGTGCCGGGATACGTCAAAGCATCCATCGTATCCTTTACATCAAAGTCGGTTTTGTTATACCCTTCTCTTTTGAAGACAAATACAGCATTGGGCCCGCACTCCACTTCACCGGAGGTCATTCTCGTAAAATGCACACCTAGAAATGGGAACTGCGGATTGGGCACTGGATAAATTAGGTTATTCACTTTATGCCTGCCCTTGTTGCTAAGAATGAAATAATCGCCTCTGAAACCAAGCACAGACATGTCTAGTTTCACATTGTCCTTCTTAGCCAGCCTATCGGCCTGAAGGCCTCCACAGAATATGACATACTTAGCCTGAATCGTGTTCTTTGAGGTAATCAAATCTGTGAGTCCGTTATCACCTCTCACTACATCCTGAACCTCGTGCTGGTAAAAAATCCTGGATCTCTCCTGCATTCCTTCAAGCAACTCACCAAGCTTTTCAGTAGTCTGCCTGAAATCTATAATTCCGGTACAGCCAACTCGAAGTCCATCCACACCATTGACATAGGGCTCTATATCCTTGATTTGCTCTGGAGTTAACCGCTCTAAATCCTCCACCTGATTATCTATTCCTCGCTGATGAATAACATCGAGGTGCTTTACCTCAGATTGATCTGTGGCCACAACTACCTTCCCGCATATATCGTGATCGATATGATGCTGGCGGGCAAACTCTACTAGTTCTCTTCTGCCGGAAACACAGTTCTGCGCTTTGTAAGAACCGGGCTTGTAGTAAATTCCAGAGTGAATGACTCCAGAGTTGTTACCTGTCTGATGATTTGAAAGTCGATCTTCTTTTTCGATAACAGCAATGGCAGCATTGGGGTAAGCACACTGAAGCTTATAAGCTGTAGCCACTCCTACTATTCCACCTCCTACTACAGCAATTTCAAATTGACTTTTCATGCTTGAATTTTAGATTTACCTACCGGTTTAATGCTATCTGTTGATTTTACCAAGAACAACAATCCCAACCCTGCAATGAAATAGACCATGATAACCAAGGCTGAAGAGCGCATGCTTTCTGTAAGCCCCTCCATCAAACCAAACGAGAATGTACCAACCACAATACCCAGTTTTTCGAGTACATCATAAAAACTGAAGTAGGATGCGTGATCACGCGTTTCGGGTAGCATTTTAGAATATGTTGAGCGACTCAAGGCCTGTATTCCACCCATGACCAAACCAACTACTCCAGCCAATCCATAGAAATGCATTGGAGCGCTGATGAAATAAGCTACCAAACACACAATAACCCATATTAGTAGAGCAACTCCCAAGACCTTCAGATTTCCCAAAAGAGCCGACATCTTAGAAAACAGAAAAGCTCCCCCTATGGCAACGAACTGAATAATCAAGACACTAATAATTAAACCCGCATCTCCCTGACCCTGCCAGTCTATTTCCTTTTTGGCAAATAAAACAGCCATCAGCATAACGGTTTGCACACCCATGCTATACACGAAAAAGGAAGTCAGGTACTTCTTTAGATTGGGCTGATCGGAAAGCTCATTCCATACTTTTCTCAACTCTTGATACCCCTTCCAAAGCACTCTGTCTTCCTTGGGTTTCTCTTCAAAAACATGTGTAGGTAATGCCGCATATGTGACTTGAGCAAACCCAGCCCACCAAAGTGCCACAGCTACAAAAGCATATTTGGTTAGGCTTTTGTCTATGAGCATAATGACTGCAAGAATGCCTATGAGTAATATGCTACTACCTAAATAGCCGTAAGCGAAACCCTTTGCACTGACTTTATCGTGAAGATGCACATCGGCTATCTCAGGTAAATAGGCATTGTAAAACACCAAACTGGACCAGAAACCAACGCTCGCCAAGCAAACAAAAAGCATAGACAGTTCAATGTGATTGGGATCGAAAAAGAACAACATTCCACATGAAAACGCTCCCAGATAGCAGAAGAATTTCATAAACCTAAGCTTGCTATCTGTGTAATCTGCAATGCCAGATAATAGAGGAGACAATGCTGAAACTACTAAGAAGCTAAACGAGAGCACGTAGCTATAAAGCTCGGTATTGATAAAGGTGAATCCAAAAAAATCGACCAATTCAGACACCTCGCCATTTGCGAGTTCACGCGAAGTCATGGACTGATAAAAAATGGGGAAAATAGCCGTGGTAATAACCAGCGGATAAGCCGAATTTGCCCAGTCATAAAAAGCCCAGGCTCTGATAAGTTTGGAATTATTTTTCTCCATTTAGAGTACGAGCGAAAATAAAAAAAGCCCCGAGGTGGAGTCCACCTCGAGGCTTCAATTTCATGTTATTGTGGGTCTATTTACCCACAACCTTGAACACAACTCTTCTGTTTTGAGCTTGTCCTGCAGTTGAGGCATCGCTTGTAGCCGGATCAAAGTCCTGAACTCCCTGAATTTGAAGCTTTTTATCATACGCTCCAAGCTCTACGAGCTTATCGCGAACAACTGTGGCGCGGTTCAGCGAAACATCACCTGTTACTTTTACTTCTTCTACTGGATCAGTATGCCCGGTAATTTGAACTTTGTAGCTTGGATGAGCTTTTAACAACTCGGCCACTTTTGTAACCGTTATCAGAGCTTCCTCACTCAACTCAGAACTCATTTCCTTGAAGTAGATTCTGCTCATTTCAATGTCTTCGGTTACATCCACTTCCATATCAGTAGATACGTCCTTCGAATACTTCACCTGCAATGCGCTTCCACTAGCATCAACTTCGCAATCACATGACTCCACACCTGCCATATTCATAACAGATACATCATCGATATAGTAATATGCTGTTCGAGCCTGCGTTCCAGTGATGCCTTTCGGCTTCTTCACTTTCTCAGCCACAGTTTCAGCTGTAGCTCCAAAGTTTCCAATGGTAATGTATTTCTCACCGCCTTTGGCAATGTATGTTTGGCAAATATCTGTCCACTCAAACTGCTCATCAAAGACCTTGTTTTGAGAATGCATGATTTGAGGAGTAATGGCATTCGCTTCCAGAGCTTCTGCATCCACTGGTTTATCGCTTACATAAATGCCAATGTTGTTTGAAGCATATTTAGAAAGCATGCCCAACATCACACCCATCTTCACACAGTATACTTTCTCCTCTTCAAGTGTTTCAGTTAGTTTCGTCTGTAGATATGTTCGTGGTTCAGCGTCTTTATAACTGTAAATCACCACTCCGGCATAGCTAGATCCATCCTTAGGATCGGCATCGCCATACTTATTCTTTGGGGTTCCCCAGTCTTCGCCTTTTGAACGCGTACTGAACAAGTCGGCTTTATTATCTGTAGCCGAGGTCCATGGATAAGCATATGTAATTCCTCCTGCTTCCTTTATTTTTTTACTTACGCTTTCAAAACTTCCGTTTTGGACAAGATTGCCCTGTGCAAGTAAGAGTGAGGAAGCAAGTATTCCTCCAAGGGTCAACAACTTCGTTTTCATCATAGTTCAAGTTAATTGTTCGATTTTTTAATGGTGTCAATGTATAATTTGACTTTTCTCCAATCGGTGTCAGGGTATACACCATGACCTAAGTTAGCAATGTGTGTGCCAGAGCTGAAAGACTCGAGCATTTGATTGGTTTTTTCAACAAGGTGTTCGTCTGAAGAGTAGAGTAAACATGGGTCTAAATTACCCTGTAACGTCTTTGCCGGATTCATTGGTCTGATGGTTTCGGGATTCATTGTCCAGTCCAACCCAACAACGTTATACTTCGTATTCATCAACTCTTTCATGGCAAAATGAGCCCCTTTCGCAAATACAATTCGTGGTACGGCATCTACTGCTTCAGCAATCTGATTCAAGTACGGAATGCAGAACTCACGATACAACTCATTGCTCAACACACCGGCCCAGGAATCAAACACCTGATACAAGGACACACCTGCTTCTACCTGAAGCTTGAGGTAGTTGATGGTTGAGTTTGTTATCATTTGAAGAACGCGGTGAGCTCCCTTGGGGTTTGCATGCAACCACCTTCTTGCGTTGGAAAAAGTCTTACTTCCTTTTCCCTCAATCATGTAGCAAAAGATCGTAAACGGAGCTCCAGCAAAACCAATTACAGGAACACGACCATTTAGTCGTTCACGTGTTTTTTTGATCGCCTCATAGACATATCGAAGTTCTCCTCCATCTGCCACATGTAACTTATCAATATCCGTGTCTGATTCAATGACATTCTCAAAGTAGGGCCCAAACCCTTCTTTCATCTGATAAGGAAGTCCCATGGCCTCAGGTATCACCAAGATATCTGAGAAGATGATAGCCGCATCAACTCCCAAAATATCAACTGGTTGAACAGTTACCTCGGCCGCTAAATCAGGAGTTTCTACCAGCTCTTTAAACCCGCTTAAACCGGCACGAACGGCACGATACTCAGGAAGTATACGTCCAGCCTGACGCATCACCCATACAGGAGACCTTTCAGTCTTTTCGCCCCGTGCTGCTCTAACTATTAAATCGTTTTCTAGCATGACGGCTTATTTGCTTGATTCACTCGCGATTAGGTTCAATGCACTACCCGCTTTAAACCACTCAATTTGCTGAGCATTGTACGTATGGTTCAACACCACATTGTCTTTTGAGCCATCTGCATGAACAACTTCAAGCGTTAGCTGCTTTCCTGGAGCAAACTCGGCTAAATCAACAAAGTTGAACGTATCGTCTTCTCTGATAAGATCATAGTCGCTCTCCTGATTGAAAGTAAGCCCAAGCATTCCCTGCTTCTTAAGGTTAGTCTCGTGAATTCGGGCGAATGATTTTACAATCACAGCTCTTACTCCAAGATGACGAGGCTCCATAGCTGCATGCTCTCTTGAAGAACCCTCTCCATAATTGTGATCACCAACTACAATGGAAGGTACTCCCGCTGCTTTGTATGCTCGAGCCGTAGCTGGAACTTCTCCTTTTTCTCCGTTGAGTTGGCTCACCACCTCATTTGTGGCTCCGCCAAATGCATTAACTGCACCAATCAAACAGTTGTTTGAAATGTTATCCAGGTGACCTCTGTATCGAAGCCATGGTCCGGCCATTGAGATATGGTCAGTGGTACATTTTCCGAAAGCTTTGATGAGAAGCTTAGCACCAGTAATGTTCTGACCATCCCATGGGGCAAACGGAGTGAGCAACTGAAGTCGAGAAGAATCAGGACTTACTACCACTTCTATTCCCGAACCATCTTCTGCTGGCGCCTGGTAACCGTTATCCTCCACAGCGAATCCTCTTGACGGCAACTCAGAACCAGTTGGTTCTGATAGCATAACTGCTTCTCCATTTTCATTAGTAAGCGAATCTGAAATCGGGTTAAAGTCCAATCGACCAGAAATAGCTACAGCCGCCACCATCTCAGGTGATGCAACAAATGCATGTGTATTCGGGTTACCATCTGCCCGTTTAGCAAAGTTTCGGTTGAACGAATGCACGATGGAGTTTTTCTCTTGCTTGTCTGCTCCTTCTCTATCCCACTGTCCAATACACGGTCCGCATGCATTGGTGAAGATTCGAGTTGACTCAAACTTGTTGAACGTATCTAGTAGTCCATCTCTCTCAGCAGTAAATCTTACTTGCTCTGAACCTGGGTTGATTCCTAAAATGGCTTTGGGTTTTACTCCTTTACTTACAGCATCTTCTACAATGGATGCTGCTCTTGAAAGATCTTCGTAAGAAGAGTTGGTACATGAGCCAATCAATGCCCATTCAATATCTGTTGGCCAGTCATTCGCTGCTGCCTTTTCTTTCATTTCTGAAACTGGCGTGGCAAGGTCTGGCGTAAAAGGTCCATTTAGATGTGGGGTAAGTGCCGACAGATCAATTTCGATTACCTGATCAAAATATTGCTCTGGATTTGCATACACTTCATCGTCACCTGTCAAGTGCTCAGCCACCTCATCGGCCAGATCAACCACATCTTGTCGACCTGTAGCCGCCAGGTATCTTCTCATAGAATCATCGTAGCCAAAGGTTGAAGTTGTGGCTCCAATCTCAGCTCCCATGTTACAAATGGTTCCTTTTCCTGTGGCCGAAAGTGCTTTGGCTCCTTCACCAAAATACTCTACAATACAGCCTGTTCCACCTTTTACGGTAAGAATACCGGCAACTTTTAGGATTACATCCTTAGGAGCAGCCCATCCGTTTAGTTTTCCGGTGAGTTTAACGCCAATCAGTTTTGGAAACTTGAGCTCCCATGGCATACCGGCCATCACGTCAACCGCATCAGCCCCACCAACACCAACAGCTACCATACCAAGTCCTCCGGCATTTACCGTATGACTGTCCGTTCCAATCATCATTCCTCCCGGAAACGCATAGTTCTCGAGTACTACCTGATGAATAATTCCGGCACCTGGTTTCCAGAACCCGATACCGTATTTATCACATACAGAAGAAAGGAAGTTGAACACTTCATTGTTTTTATTGATCCCTTCCTGCAAGTCTTTGCTCGCTCCAACACGCGCCTGAATCAAGTGATCGGCATGAGCAGTTGAAGGAACAGCTACTTTGTTCTTACCGGCCTGCATAAACTGCAAGAGTGCCATTTGTGCAGTTGCATCCTGCATGGCTACTCTGTCTGGTGCAAAGTCAACGTAGCTCTTTCCTCGCTCGAATGACTGCGTAGCGCTTCCATCCCACAGGTGTGTGTACAAGATTTTTTCGGCTAGCGTCATCGGACGATTTAGTAGCTCTCTGGCTGCAGCTACTCTTTCAGGATACTTGGCATATACTGCCTTAATCATATCGAGATCAAAAATCATAATGTGTTTTTTTCAGCGTGACAATAATATGGTATAGATATGTTTCTATGACCTTGGATTTTAAACAAAAAAGGGAAGCCTAAGCCTCCCTTTTTATGGTATGTTACAACGACTTCAATTACTCGCCTGCTACTTCAAATTCGATGTTCTCAACCACATCTCTGTGGAATCTTACTTCTGCCTCGTAAGTACCAACCTCTTTAATTGGTTCGTTCTTAATTTTAATACTCTTTCGATCAATGGTAAAACCAAGTTTGCCAAACTCTTCAGCTAACTGGATGTTGTTTACCGAACCGAAAATCTTGCCAGACTCACCTACTTTGGCGCCAATCTTAACGGTCATGCCTTTAAGCTTAGCTGCTGAAGCAGTAGCGTCTTCTCTTTCTTTTTCGATTCTTCTCGATCGCTGTCGAAGGTTTTCTTCGTGCATCTTCTTTACAGAAGAAGTAGCCAATACAGCCAATCCTTGAGGGATAAGGTAATTTCTTCCGTACCCTTCTTTCACTTGAACCAAGTCATTTGCATAGCCAAGCTTCTCGATGTCTTTCTTTAGAATTACTTCCATGGTCTTATGCTTATTTTAATTGGTCAGTTACGTAAGGCATCAATGCTAAGTGACGCGCTCTCTTAACAGCTGTAGAAACTTTTCTTTGGTATTTCAAAGATGTTCCGGTGATTCTTCTTGGAAGTAATTTACCTTGCTCGTTTACAAAACGAAGAAGGAAATCAGCATCCTTATAATCTACATATTTAATACCCGCTTTTTTGAACCAGCAGTACTTGTCTTTCTGGATCTCAATCTGAATCGGGGTTAAGTATCTAATATCTTCTGCCATCTTTCGAACTATTAAGCGTTAGCGGTTTTAGATGATTTGTTTCTTCTCTTCTCAGCAAATGCGATGTGATCTTTATCCATCTTCACTGTTAAGAATCTCATTACTCTCTCGTCTCTGATGAATTCAGTTTCGAGTGACTTGATGACTGAAGGGTCAGCTTCAAATTCCATCAAGAAATAAAATCCAGTGGACTTCTTCTGGATTGGATAGGCTAATTTCTTTAGCCCCCAGGTTTCTTCATGAACCATCTTAGCTTTCGCGTTCTTGATGTAACCTGTGAATTTTTTCACTGTTTCCTTTGTCTGGTCCTCAGACAAAACGGGAGTCAAAATGAAAACAGTTTCGTAACGGTTAGTCATAACTGTATGTTTTACTTTTAAAAAATTGGGGCGCAAAGATATGCTTTTGTTCGCATAGAAACAACGCTTATTACCAATCAAATTTACCGCACACTTTCAGCGCCAACCTGCTGATTAAATGTGAGTTAATCCAAACTCAAAAAACACAAACAAAACACACTTTTGAGCCACTTGGAATTCTGTTGACAAATCGGCCTTGAGTTTCGGGTCTCGTGATATACTTTTGACAGCTATGTCTACCACACAAGAAGGCTTTGTTGTTTCGGCCCGGAAGTACCGGCCGATGAGTTGGGATGAGGTGATTGGTCAGGAATCAATCACGGAAACTTTGTTGAATTCTATTCAACAGGATCATCTCGCGCATGCCTATCTCTTTTGTGGACCCCGAGGTGTAGGTAAAACAACGTGCGCAAGAATCTTTGCCAAGGAAATCAACCGGACAGAGGAACACGCTGAAGAAGAAGATTTCTCATTCAACATTTTTGAATTGGATGCCGCTTCCAATAACAGCGTGGATGATATTAGGTCACTGACCGATCAGGTGCGTATTCCACCACAGACAGGTGAGTATAAAGTGTATATCATTGATGAGGTGCACATGTTGTCAAAACAGGCATTCAACGCCTTTTTGAAAACGTTGGAAGAACCTCCAAAGCACGCCATATTTATACTGGCAACTACTGAAAAGCACAAGATCATTCCAACCATACTTAGTCGATGTCAGATCTATGACTTCAACAGGATTTCGGTGGAGGAAATGGTCAAGCAGTTGACAATGATTGCTGAGAAGGAAAACATAGCCTTCGAAGAAGAGGCATTGCACGTGATAGGGCAAAAGGCAGATGGAGCCATGCGAGATGCGCTGTCCATTTTTGATCAACTATCAAACTTCACGAATGCCAATCTCACATATGATGCTGTTCTGAAGAACCTTCATGTGCTGGACTACGATTACTACTTCAAGGTTACGGACTACCTGTATCAGGAGTCGTATGCAGAATGTCTGGTTGTTTTAGATAACATCCTGAAACAAGGGTTTGACGGGCACCATTTTATCTCGGGACTTGGTAGTCATTTCAGGGATTTGCTGGTATGTAAAGATCCGCGCACGCTGAACCTGCTCGAAGTTGGTCAATCTGTAAAAGCCAAGTATGCTGAGCAAGCTGCCGGCATTGATTCAAATTGGTTGATTGATGGGTTAAAGATCATCAGTGAAGCTGAGTTTAAGTACAAAGGCTCTTCCAATCAACGCCTACTTTTAGAGGTAGCCATGCTCAACTTAGCGAGCCTGACTCAAAAAAAAAAGTCCAGTCCTGACGTAACACTACTCAGAGAGCCAGCTAAAAAACTAGCGGTTAATCAACCCAAACCAGCCAACACTCCGAAAACGGAATCGCCCCAGGCCAAAGAAGCTCCTGCTCCGGTAATCAAACCAGAAACAGAAAAGCCGACCCAAATTGTTTCTGAGCCAGAGGTGAAATTTGAAACACCTACTACGGAAGCTCCACCTCCACCTGCTTCCGCACCGCGTGATAAAAAGCGAAGAAGTTCACTGACAGTCTCGCTAAATCCAAATGCACCCAAAACAGAATCCATTCAGGAGGTGATGGAAAAGAAAGAGGTAGAAACATCTACTTCGGAGACTCCCGGCCTAACCTTTGAAGAAGCCTACTCCAAAATGAGCCAGGAATGGTCTAATGAAGGAAACAAGGCTTTGTTTGGCATACTAAGCAAGCAAAACCTCGAAGAACAATTCAAGGAAAACAAACTGACCGTTAAACTCAGCCACACGGTTGAAGAAGACGAGTTCACGCTGCATAAAACCGAGCTCTTACAGCGCTTAAGAGACCTGACAGGCAATTCAGAACTGTCTTTTCATGTGGTGAGGGAGGAAATCAAAACGGAGACAAAACTGTTTTCGGCAAAAGACAAATTCATCCATTTAAACGAAAAGAATCCGCATCTCGACAAACTGAGATCTGAATTCGATTTAGATATTTCATTTTAATCCAATCTATTATGAACATCAGGCATCTTGTGCTTGGAGCCCTAGCCGCCACTTTTATGGTGGGCTGCTCAGAAAAAACGGCTCCAGAAAACACCGACTCGACCTACACCTACGAAAGCGTAGAAAACGACCCATTCGGACTTCGTATTTACACCCTAGATAATGGACTCAAGGTGTATATCTCTGAGAACCACACCGAACCGCGCATTCAGACCAACATTGCCGTTAGAACGGGAAGCAAGCAGGATCCTGCAGATGCTACAGGCCTGGCGCACTATCTGGAGCATATGCTCTTTAAAGGCACGTCAAACATCGGCTCGCTAAACTGGGCAGAAGAGAAGAAGTATTTGAAGATGATCTCTGATAAGTATGAAGAACATCGAAACACGGACGACCTTGAAGAGCGCAAGCGCATTTATAAAGAGATAGATAGTCTATCTCAGATAGCAGCATCGTTCGTAGCTACCAATGAATACGACAAACTCATTAGTGGATTAGGTGCTCAGGGAACCAATGCATACACCAGCAACGAGCGTACGGTATACATCAATGATATTCCGAGCACGGAATTAGAGAAGTGGCTCAAGATAGAGTCAGAAAGGTTCAGCGAACTCGTGCTGCGCTTATTTCATACCGAGCTGGAAGCGGTTTACGAAGAGTTTAACCGTGGGCAGGACAGCGATCGCAGACAAGGTTATTACAAAACCCTGGAGCTTTTGTTTCCAACACACCCTTATGGTCAGCAGACTACTATTGGAACCGGAGAACACCTAAAAACTCCAAGCATGGAGAAAATCCATGACTATTTCAACAGGCGATATGTTCCCAACAACATGGCCATTATTCTGGCTGGGGATTTGGATCCCGACAAGACCATTGCCATGATCGATCAATACTTCGGTGGTATGGAGAAAAAACCGTTGGAGGATATGAAGATGCCGATTGAAGAGCCTTTGGCTGGCCCAATCATTGAAGATGTAATGGGCAGTGAAGCTGAGTTTGAGATGATCGGATTCAGACTGGATGGAGCTGGATCAAAAGATGATCTATATGCAGAATTGCTAGACGGCATACTAAGCAACGGAACAGCTGGACTGATAGACCTGAACCTGAACCAGAGCCAGAAAGTACTTAAGGCCTACTCCTCTCCTACTTCTAATGAAGACTACGGTTACTTCATGATGACAGGTTATGCGCGGCAAGGCCAGGAACTGGAAGAAGTACGCGACTTGCTCTTAGCACAGCTTGACAGTGTCAAGCAGGGAAAATTTGAGGATTGGATGATCGATGCCGTCATTCGAAAGGCCAAGAAAGACATCATGTCTCAAATGGAATACAACTGGATAAGAGCCTACATCATGTCTGATGCTTTCGTGATTGGAACCGACTGGAATGACGTGGTAGATCGATATGATCGCATGGCTAAAATCACCAAAGAAGAGTTGATGGCCTGGACAAGCGAAACCTTCAAGGATAATTACGTGGCCGTAAACAAGCGTATTGGCGAAAAAGACCTCCACAAGGTAGATAAGCCAGCTATTACTCCGGTACCAATCAACAGGGATACAAGCTCAGCCTTTCTTGCAGATATTGAAGCTATGGAGAGCCTTCGGCTCGATCCCATTTTTGTGGACTACGAGCAGGCAATAGGTAAAGCCAAAATTCAGGACAAAGTAGAACTCAACTATGTCAAAAATGAGGAGAATGAGCTTTTCCGGCTGACCTATGTGTTTGACATGGGCAAGAATCACGATAAGCTGTTGCCTTTGGCTGTAGAGTATTTGCCTTACCTGGGAACATCTACGATGAGTCCGGCCGAAGTACAAAAGGAGCTTTTCAAGCTCGGAGTAAATTTCGATGTGAATACTGGAAATGATCAATCATATGTGGTTTTAACCGGACTGGAAGAAACATTTGAAGAAGGGGTTGTCTTCTTTGAATCGCTTTTGGCAGATGTGCAAGCCAATCCGGCTAGCTATGCTGAACTGGTACGAGGCATGATGAAAAAACGAGCTGATGCAAAGCTTAATAAGCGAACCATCCTGTTTGCGGGCATGAAAAACTACGCGCAATACGGAGCTTCAAACCCGTTCAACAATGTGTTGTCTGAGGAAGAGCTTATGAATGTGGATGCTAACGAACTAGCAGGCATGTTACAATCACTGACTTCATATGATCATCGCGTCTTATTCTACGGACCACAGAAAATAGATGATGTTCAGAAAGTGCTGAACGATCACCACAACCTCCCTGAGGCATTAAATCCAATTCCTGAGGCGGCAAACTATGCGGAAATAGAAACTGCTGAAAACAAAGTATTCTTTTGCGAGTATGACATGGTTCAATCTGAACTGATGATGATGCACCGTGGGCCTGAGTTTTCAGTCGATCTGCTACCAGAGGCTAAAATCTTCAGTCAGTACTTTGGATCTGGTCTTTCGTCTATTGTCTTTCAGGAAATCAGAGAGTCTAAAGCACTTGCATATTCAGCCTATGCCGGATTTACGAGCCCGAGCAAAGCAGAGGACCACCACTACATCAGAGGTTATATCGGATCTCAGGCCAATAAGCTTGAAGATGCCACCAATGCACTGCTCGACTTAATGAGCACGCTTCCCCGAGCTGATAAGCAGTTTAACCAGGCCAAGACAAGTGCGTTGAAGCAAATTGAAACTAACCGGACTACAGGCAATAGCATATTGTGGAGTTATGAAGGAGCTAAAAAACGAGGTGTTGATTACGACTTAAACAGCAAGTTGTATCCGGCTATTAGTGATATTGATTTCGATAAGATTCAGGGGTTCTTTGATAGCAACATCAAAGACAAGCCTTACACATATCTCGTCATCGGTAAGAAGTCTGAAATGGACATGAGTGCACTTGAAAAACTAGGCCCTGTTCAAGAGCTAACACTTGAAGAAATTTTCGGGTATTAAGTTTCAGATTTAGTTCGATAAAACACTCAAAAAGGAGTGGCAGAAGTGTACCTTTGCCGCTCCTTTTTTATTAGTATACAATGGATAACAAGCAGAAGATCATTTACACCAAAACAGACGAAGCCCCCATGTTGGCTACGTATTCCTTTTTACCTATCGTTAAGTCATTCACTGCATCGGCAGGAATAGAGATTGAAGTCAAGGATATCTCTCTTGCAGGACGCATATTGGCCAACTTCCCAGATTTTCTGAACGACAATCAGGTTGTAGCAGATGCACTGGCAGAATTGGGTGATCTGGCAAAAAAGCCAGAAGCGAACATCATTAAGCTACCTAATATCAGTGCTTCTATTCCTCAGCTCAAAGCTGCTATCAGCGAATTGCAAGCTCAGGGATATGCCTTGCCCAATTATCCGGATGAACCGGCAAATGAAAAAGAGGCTGAAATCAAAGGACGATATGACAAAATCAAAGGAAGCGCAGTTAACCCGGTACTGAGAGAAGGAAACTCTGACCGTAGAGCCCCGAAAGCTGTAAAGGCTTATGCTCGTAAAAACCCTCATTCGATGGGTGCATGGACAGCTGATTCTGCTTCACATGTGGCCAGCATGACGCATGGTGATTTTTATGGAAGTGAGAAATCGACTACCGTTTCAGCCGGAACAGCAAGCATTGTGCTAAATAAAAAGGATGGCACTGCAGAAACGCTTAAGGCTTCCGTTCCGCTTCAGGACGGAGAAATCATTGACGCGGCAGTAATGAGCAGAAATGCGCTCACTGAGTTTTTAGCTGCGCAGGTAGAAGATGCCAAAGCAAAGGGCGTCTTGTTCTCAGTTCACCTGAAAGCGACCATGATGAAGGTCTCTGACCCCATTCTATTCGGTCATGCGGTGAAGGCTTATTTCAAACCCGTTTTTGACAAATACGCCAATGAGCTAGCTGAAGCGGGTGCTAACCCAAACAACGGACTAGGCAATGTGCTGGGTGCTATTGAGTCTCTTCCTTCCAATGTGAAAGAGGACATTCAAGACGAAATCAACGCCTGTTTAGCTGGTGGTCCGGCATTAGCCATGGTTAATTCGGATAAGGGTATCACAAACCTTCACGTGCCGAGTGATGTTATTATTGATGCCAGTATGCCGGCCATGATACGCACCTCTGGGCGAATGTGGAATGCCGATGGGAATGCTCAGGATACGAAAGCCATTATTCCAGACAGAAGCTATGCAAGCGTGTATCAGGAAACCATTGATTTCTGTAAAGAGAACGGAGCCTTTGACCCAACAACTATGGGAAGTGTTTCCAACGTAGGCCTCATGGCACAAAAAGCCGAGGAATACGGTTCGCATGACAAGACATTTGAAATCTCTGAAGCTGGAACCGTACAAGTGGTTGATGCTTCAGGCAGTGTTTTGCTTGAGCAAACTGTAGAGGAAGGTGATATCTTCAGAATGTGTCAGGTAAAAGACGCACCTATTCAGGACTGGGTAAAACTGGCCGTTAACAGAGCAAGAGCAACGGGTAATCCAGCAGTTTTCTGGCTGGACGAGAATCGGGCTCACGATTCAGAAATCATCAAGAAGGTGAATGCCTACTTGCCAAATCACGATACAGCAGGTCTCGAAATTCACATCATGGCTCCAAAAGCTGCGACACGATTCTCATGTGAACGCATAGCAAAAGGTCAGGATACCATTTCGGTAACAGGTAACGTATTACGTGACTACTTAACGGACCTCTTCCCTATTTTGGAAGTAGGTACGAGTGCGAAAATGCTTTCCATTGTGCCATTAATGAACGGTGGAGGTTTGTTTGAAACGGGAGCCGGAGGATCAGCTCCAAAGCATGTTCAGCAATTTGTGGAAGAAAACCACTTGAGATGGGATTCTCTGGGTGAGTTCCTTGCATTAGCAGTTTCACTCGAGCACTTCGGTAACACATATGATAACAACCGCGCTAAAGTGCTTGGAAAAGCGCTTGACAATGCAACCTCTACATTCCTGTTAAACGACAAATCACCATCGCGAAAAGTAGGTGAGTTAGACAATCGTGGAAGTCATTTCTACCTGGCTATGTACTGGGCTGAGGAACTGGCTAATCAAGACGAGGATGCCGAATTGAAGCAAGCTTACACAGGTATTGCGGCATCGCTTGCTGAAAACGAATCGACTATTGTGGATGAATTGAATAAAGCACAAGGTCCAGCTGTTGACATCAAAGGGTATTACAATCCGAACGATGAGGTGGCATCTGCTGCTATGCGCCCAAGCGCTACACTTAACGGCATCATTGGCTAATCTCCGCTGGCTAGTCAGTTATGTTCACTTCCTCAAACAGAGCATAATGCACTCTGTTTGAGTCAGCACACCTAAGTTAAAACTAAGCTTTAATACTCCAGACAAGACTCGTTGACGAATACTGCACTGGTGCAATTGTTCCTTAACATGAAATATGTTCTAGATAGGCAATTTCGCCAGCCGTTAGAGGCTCTCCCTGTAGATTCTCTGAATCCACAACAATTAAAAGGTTGAGCGTTCCATAAAGCTTTGCGTGTTCCGGCTTAATACCATTCTTTTCAAATAGAACATTAATCTGAAAACGACTAGAATCTAGGTCTACTACTGACTCAGCACTTCTCACCGCTTTCCCTGTAACAACATTTCCCAAAAATGTTTCCAATCTAAAATATGGAACTTCTACAATCTTAACTAAAGCTGCCAAAGAATCTATTGAGAAAGAAGTTGTATCCATACTTATCCTAAAGTCCCCAATGGTTATTTCATTATTGACTGATAGGTTCGTGAAATTTAGCTGTAAGTTACTCCTTCTAAGGGAATTCGTGCGATCTTCTTCACCCTGATCTACAGGACTTGAGCTTGCAGTAAATGTAGCTATATTAGAAACTGTAGGAGTACCCAGTTCTGAAATTGGGTACACTGATTTAGGTGCGATAGTTAAAATTTCATTATTCCCTGTGTAAGCAGAATCGTCAATAGCCAAAGAAACATTGTTATCTGTCTTATTCATAGCTTTAACCATTCGTAAGCCTGAAGACTTATTCGTTTCAACATAATACACTAAAGGGCCACACTCGTATGGTCGACTGTACATAGTGTCTGTTTCATCATGATAGAAACTATTATTTGATGTTGTATCAAGCACGGCTTGCGCAATTTTCCCAGCGACAGCTGTTGCTGACAATATTGATGTTAAAATACCCATTGTTTATCTTGTTTAACGTGCAAAATACACTATTCGTTCTATGAACATTCTTTTTCAACCATAACTAACGAAAGAGAATCTCAAAAACGAAATTCTCATTTCAATGCCATATCAAACTTAAATGACATTCTAATAGGAAAATACTAGCAAAACTTGTTAAAGTCTACATAGCATATGAAGTCGTCTGTATACCAGTTTGGTCTGAACCAAATTAGTCCTTTATTCCGCAGTGATGCTCAAAAGCCCGATACAGCTTTGTATCGGGCTTTTTTATTGTACTTCAGTGTTAGGGTTTAACAAGTCGTAGCACACCTTGATCGGATACTACGAAGTACATTCCTGGTTCGAAAGGGGTTATATCAAGACTATAGGTTCGTTCGTTTGTAAAAATCGATTTCATCAATCGACCATTCACATCATAGACGTTGATTTCACCCAAAACGTTTACTGCATACAACTGAGTTCTCTCCAAGGCCGGGTTCGGAAAAGCACGCATTTGATTTACAGAAGGGTAACTGATACCCACAATGGTATCTGTAGTATCACTTGAAATGGTATCGTTAAATAAAGCAGCTAGTATGTTGTAGGTATTCCCCGTGATATTCACACTATCGCGCAGCTTACCTGAAGCCAGCATGCCTCCATTAGGTGTTTCCACCACACCGTGAAATGTATTCTGCGCTGTGGAGTGAATTTGATCGGTTAGCTTAAACGAAGAAATACTGTCCATATCATGATCGCGTACCTCAACATAGGGATATCGATCTGTTCCGTATTGATCCTCGAACCGAGATCCAAACAGATATACATAGCTATCATCTACCATGATGTCTTCAAAATTCCTTCTGGCGTAAGTCGTGTCAGAGAGTTTGGTTCCATCGTCATCCAGCTCGATCACAACACGCTCTCCAATGAGTACAATCTCCCCATTGGCTCTTTCAAAAGCACTCATTTCTGTGAAGCTGATAAACAGGTATTCGAAGTAGGTCCAGAGCGTGTCCCCACTGCTGTTGAACTTTATGGCCAGCGGATAATCATCCAGGTTTCCGGAAGCTAAAAAGTTACCATCGTCCAACTTGATAATTGATGTAAGCTTGGTGAACGTAGTCTGCGGGATTTCTGTATACCATACAGTATCACCTGCCGTATCAAGTTTCGAAATAAAATCGGTGTTGTATCCGGTCAAACCAGCGGCATAAATATCACTTCCATCCTGAAGCAATGCAGCTGCCTCACCCGAATTTCCAGGAAACTCAGTTGTCCATTCGATATTAAAACTATCGTCCATTTTGGCTACAGCCGCTTTGTTGTTATGCGTTCCGGCTAATAAGACACCATCGTCTGTACCGAGCATATAACGTACCCAGCCAAAATCTGTGTTTTCCACAAAAGAAGTAAGCGAGTCACCGTTTATATCAATGTTGTAATACTGATCTGCCTGAGCAATGAGGTAGGTCTCATCAGGCATTATAGCAATTTCGACTTTGTGTGTGGCACTTACCCGATCGTATTGCTCAACCCAGTTGGTATCAACAGACTGGCCTAAACAAACAGCAGACAAAACCACACATAATGAGAAGGTAAATAAGCGTTTCATGATGATTGTTTTCAAGCAAAAGTCGAGTCATTGGAAGGGCGTTCCAATGGGGTAATCATCGTAAATTGGTAAAGGGTGATCTAGAAAGAAGGATTAAACTTCTCGGGATTTCCAGCTGTTTTGTCTCTATAATAGGCTTCGAAATCGGGTTTGTCTTTCTCCCAGTCTCCGGAAGGATAATATGGCTCACGCATGGTCACTTCCTTCTTTTTAAAATCGATGGCGTGCATAACAATAGGCAATCCGGTATCCATAGCCACCCAGTAAAAGCCCATTCTCCAGCGATCAACACGACTACGCGTGCCTTCGGGCGTAAACACTACCTGCAGCTTCTTGCCCTCATTCAACATAGCCTTTAGCCGTACTGTCAGATCATTCTTCTTTGACCGATCTACGGGTATACCTCCTGTCCATCGGAAAAACCACCCTATTCCAGGTCTGAAAAAACTGTTTTTAATGAGATAACGCGCCTTTAGTTTATAGACGTTGCGCGCCAAAATGCCCCATATGAAGTCCCAATTACTCGTATGAGGTGCTACGATAATAATGCAGTTGTCTAGCTCCTTGGTGTAGGTACCGTGTACCTTCCAGCCACAGAGAGTCAGTATCCATTTCGAAATCAGTGCACGCACGACACGAAGATGTAAAAAATGAGGTTATCATACATTGTCAGTCCACCCCGCACTAATTCATAACAACTGCTTCTATTCACACCCCGATACTACCACAATAGGCCATATTAAAACAACCAAAAAATCATATTCAAGGCAGTTTTATCTCATTAAAATTCCAAGAATTCAATCGACCAGCATCAACCTAACACATGAAAAACGCCTAAAAATGGACATACCGTAAGCTCTGACCATTCCAAACCAGGAAATAACAATCCAATTATTACCTCAAATGCTCACATAATAGATCAAACCATTTTTCATCACAGACGTACACTTGCCCTTTACATACGAATAGCATCCCATCTGGAACGTCCCCACCTTTCAGAAATGCCTTCAGGATTGTTGATGCCAAACAAAAAACTACAAGAATGGTTTATCCTAGAAGGAATTCTGTGTCCAGAACAGTGGCATGCCTATATGCCTTCCTATTTATCGGACACATCGGTTACAGTCAAATTGAATATTTGAACCTGACCGGACTCACAAATAGCAATTCAATCAGTTCGGTATCTATCGGAACAACTTCTGAGACGTTTGATGCCTCCATGACCATAAACGGGAGTCCGTCAGACCCAACGGTTTCGAGCAATGGTGATATAGAGTTTAAATTGAGCTCTGCTACCTCCAGGCAGTGCATCAACATCACTTTATCTACTGCATTAAAGCTGTACATCACAGATCATACATCCGGAAAACCACCCACCTACAATGCCAAAGATTCGTTAAGCTTCAGTTCATCCAGCTTTACGCTTACTGATCCATCATCGAAGTTTGACGCGTACACTACAGCCATTGTTCCCAATTCGCTCGTGAGTGCATACACAACATGGGATGTCACTTTTATAGATGACACTGCTTTTCAGGTATGTGCCCAACGTATCGTTGGAAGCCCATCGAATAACTTCAGACTCCCGATACGGATTGGAGTCAACACTTCTATCCTTCCAATTGAGCTAATGCTCTTTAGGGTTAGTACACAGAATGGCAAAGTAGAAATTGGCTGGCAAACTGCTTCAGAAACCAACAACGATTACTTTATTGTTGAACGATCAAAATATGGCGCAAACTGGAAGGAAGTTGCTCGAGTGAATGGGGCAGGAGACTCATCATCGCCTATTCTCTACTCGGCCTTGGATGAGCATCCGCTTCAAGGCACATCATACTACCGTTTGAAACAGGTAGATTTTAATGGGGAATTCGAATATTTCGATTCAAAACCGGTAACACATGAAGCACCTCAAGGGTCCACCCTGAAGATGTACAGAAACCTGACAGAAAACCAAATAACTATACAGACCTCAGAAACCGAACTAAACCACATTCAGCTTTATAACGCGATTGGTCAGAACATGACCAATCAAGTGCTTTTTTCGAGCAATGGCACCACCGAGCTAACACTCGACCTCACAGCCCTGCCTTCGGGAATGTACTATTTGACGACTAAAACCTCGACCAACAAACTGTACAAGCCTTAAACTAGGACTGGAAAAGGTGAAATGTAACCCAAAGTTTAAACCACGCGTAGTATTTCTAAAACCACCTGTTGGATAATAAGAACCTGGACCTCTTCTCTATTGTTCTTAAGCTTAGGTTGTTTTTGCTTATCTTCTGAATTTAAAACCTGTTGTGGCTACGCTATCCGAAAAAGACCTGTTGTTGTTGGCATCTAAGAATGACAACACGTTCCATGAATTGAAGAAATCGGCTGTTCAGAAGTTTACCTTTTCAATAGTCACTGTTCTGCTTTACATTGGGGTGGCCTACTACTTTGAGCTGGTTCTGGATCTGCGTATTGCGCTTACATTCCTGGTTATTGCGGTGCTGAGTTTACTCATCGTTTTGGCTATTAAGACCATGGTACTGTTTGATTGGTACATTCTTGTCATGAAAATGGCCTTCATTGGTTCTATAGGATATCACTGCTACTTTTTCGGGCAGGAGACACCACTACAAGAAGTCATTTTGTTTGCTGTTTTGACAGCCGTTTATCTCTTTGATTTCCACCAGAGGGATGTACTCAAGACAAGCATATTTCTATTGTTCTCCATACTTGTATTAGCATCGTTAACCATTGATTTACCCGTCAAAATTCTTATCGGTATAGCGCTCATATTTGTAGCTCTCCTGGTGGATAACAACCTGTCGACAAAAGAGGAAAACATATTGCTAAAACAACAGAGCAACTACTATAAAGTATTCATGAAGCATGGAAACCTGGTCGAACACAAAGTGATTAACTCAGTCACTAAAATCATGTATCATACCATGAGCGTGCAGGATTCTGAGCTGATTAAGGGAGACGAGGAAAGCCAAAAACATTTAGACGCCATTCAGGGAGAAATCTCCTTTATTGAAAAAGTAATTCTAAAAACGGATAGAGAGGATATCGAGCAATTCGATGATTTATTGTAACGACCATGCGTGTATACTGTGTTGATGATGAAATAATTATTCTTCGCCTTATCAAGCTTCTCGTAAAAAAAGAAGACCCGGGGTTTAAGGTGTCTTGCTTCAATACTGCCGAGCAAGTGCTCAAACTCATAGAGAATGGTGCTACACCCGATCTGATCGTTACGGATATTAAAATGCCCGAGATGAATGGGTTTGAGCTGGCCAATAGAGTTTTTGAGCTCGACCCTACTATAAAAGTGGCCTATTGCTCAGCCTTTAGCAGCTTAAAGACTGCCATTGAATCAGAGGACACGGAGGTGAATGATCGTCAGGTTCTCCCTTTCTATGTAAAACCTATTCGTAAAGATTTCCTGTCGTTTATCGACAAACTCCTCAGAGAGGATGCTGTTCTCAAAAAAAATTAGCCCGTCATTTATAGGCTTTTAAGTTCATTACGCATAAGACACGGCTATGGGTTTGTTATCTTCAAGGCCGTTTAAAACACCTACCTGGAATGACTTCATTCAAAGACCTGAACCCTTCAAAGATGCTACTCAACGCACTGGATGATCTGGGACTAACTCATCCTACGCCCATTCAAGAATCAGCATATCCTGTAGTACTTTCAGGAAAGAATGTGGTCGGAATATCTCAAACCGGAACGGGTAAAACTTTCGCCTATCTGCTTCCTATCCTGCAAGATCTGAAGTACTCTGAGAAGAAAACTCCTACGGTGCTCATCATCGTTCCTACCCGAGAATTGGTAACTCAGGTTGTTGATCAAATTCATGCATTATCCGCTTATAAGACGACCCGCGTTGTGGGCGTGTATGGCGGGACCAATATCAACACACAAGGGCTGGCCGCCAAGGAAGGAATGGATATTCTGGTTGGTACACCAGGGCGTTTGTATGACTTGGTACTGGCCAGAGCGGTATCCCTCAAAAAGGTGAAAAAACTGGTCATCGATGAAGTAGATGTGATGCTCGATCTGGGCTTTATTTTTCAACTCAACAACCTGTTTGAGCTGTTGCCTGAAAAGCGTCAGAATATTATGTTCTCGGCTACCATGACTGAGGAGGTGGAATCCCTGATTCTAAATTTCTTCTACGACCCAATCAAACTATCGATAGCGCCAAGTGGAACACGCCTTGAGAACATAGAACAACTGTGCTATGCTGTACCAAACTTCCATACAAAGGCCAACTTATTGGCCCATATTCTGGCAACCGATCCGGATGCGGAAAAAGTGCTGGTATTTGCCCCAAGTAAACGCATTGCCGATCGTCTTTTTGATGAGCTACATCCTGAATTTGGGATGGAGATGACGATTATTCACTCGAATAAAAGTCAAAATGCGCGATTAGGCGCAGTAGAGTCTTTTAATGATGGAACACACCGGATTCTCATTGCTACAGATGTCATATCAAGAGGGCTCGACTTTCAAGACATCTCTCATGTAATCAACTTCGATACGCCCATATATCCGGAAAACTACATGCACCGGATAGGTCGGACAGGGCGTGCCGAGCAAAACGGAAATGCCATCTTATTCTACACCGAACAAGAGCTCGAACACAAACTGGCTATTGAAGTGCTGATGAATTACGAAATACCACAGGCTAATATTCCAGGCGAAGTGCAAATTTCATCTCAGCTTCTACCTGAAGAGAAGAAGAAGCAACCGGAGTTAAGCGGGCCTCATAAGAAACAGGCCTCCTACGAGCCTGGGCCAGCCTTCCATGAGAAAAGTGCCAAGAACAGCAAAGTAAATCTGGGCAGTAGATATAAGCGTGAGATCAAAGTGAAGTACAAAAAGCCGAAAACGCGTGGCGATAAAAACCAGAATAAAAAACGATAACCTTTCACAAATGAGAAAACTCCTAGGAATTGTCCTGGTTTTGATGATGACCACGGCATGTCAAAAACACGAATCGAATTATGTCAATACAAGTGATATCGATCTTTTTTGGGAAGCCTATGACCAAATCATACTGGAAAACGATACGGTGAAGCAGGCCGAACTGCTCACTGCAATGTACCTCTCTAACGGATCAACGGGGTTAAATCAAATTGTGGCAGCAAGAGGCTACACAGCCGAAGAATACATCAGTCTTATCAATGACTACCCACTGTTCTGGAAATCGATCCGTGAGAACACCTTTAAAAGCAAGCATCTGGCAGGTGAATTGAACGAAGGCATTGCAAAACTCGAAGCCATTTACCCGAAGCTAAAACCCGCTAAAATCTACTTTACCATTGGAGCCATGCGCACAAATGGTACTACGCGAGACAGTTCTGTGTTAATTGGGAGTGAGTTGGCTATGGCGGATGACCAGACGGATATTTCTGAATTCTCTGGCCGATCAAGGGAATGGCTTGAAACGTATTTTGGTGCAAACCCAATCGATGGGTTGGTGCTCCTGAATGTACACGAATATGTGCATACCCAACAAAACCCTATCGCTCAAAACCTACTCTATCAGGTCGTCTATGAGGGAATTGCCGAATTTGCTTCGGTGAAAGCCATGAACGTACCTTCTGATGCCCCTGCCATAGAATTTGGAAAAAACAACCCTGGCGTCAGGGAATTGTTTGAACGGGAGATGTTCCATGAAAAAACCTATGAATGGATGTGGAGCAGCGCCCCCAATGATTTTGGCGTCAGAGACTTGGGCTACTACATTGGGTATGCAATAGCCGAGATATTTTACGAGAACAGTGAAGACAAACTCGCAGCGATTGAAACACTCATTGAGCTTGATTATTCCAATCAAGCCGCCATCGATCAATTCATTGATGAGACGCATTTCTTTAGCCAACCAATTGGTGATCTACGCCATGAGTTTGAAACAGCTCAGCCTGGCGTCATAGGAATTGCCCCATTCGAAAACAACCATCAGGAAGTCAACCACAAAGTAGATTCGATCACGATTCACTTCTCGCAACCCATGAGCTATGGAAGAAACTTTCAGTATGGTCCGTTGGGAGAAGAAGCTGTGGTCCGGTTTAAACAAGAAATAGGTTTCTCTGCCGATAGCACTTCATACACGTTTGAAATTGAGCCGCTATTGCCGGGCAAGCAATACCAGCTTGTGATCGGAAGCGGATTTCGAGATCGTAATGGGCTTCCGATCAAACCCTATCTGATAGACTTCAAAACGCGGCCAGCTGAGTAATCAAGCATAACGAAACCCTGATACTAGGGAGCTTTATGCTCAAGTGTTTTCCAATTCTGATCAGCTTTTGAAAGCAACGCTTTGGGGTTCTCCTCCTTCCAGCTTTCTAGCGTATTGGTAAAATAGAAGTTATAAAAGAGCAGCAATCGTCCATCTTGTATGGTAAACGTCTCTGGGTCAATACGCACCTTCTCGTTATTGGCACCTACTGCATAAGCACACCATCCACCGAAAGCCGGTACATACTTATCAGGGTTGTTTTTAAATGCCGCTAGATTGGCCTTATCCTTAAACTGATAAGTAGCTCCATCGTAACTGGCCGTGTAACGGCTATCTCCTTCAATGGCCTCACCGCTGAAGTAGGCCACCACATCATAACCTTCCGCAATAAATCCATCTTCCATATAGTACTTATGATTCTGACCAAAAGCAGATACAGTGTACAAAAGGGAAACAACAAGAATTGTCCTGATCATGGCTTAAGATTTAGAAATGGAATGTCGGATTTGTGTATAAACAATGCCACCAAACTGCATATCAGCGTTACCACAGCAAGCATAAAAAGGGTTCCACCATCATTGTTCACCACCAGGCCCAACCGTGTCAGGTGCGAGAAGATGGCTCCTGTCATAAGTCCAACAGAAAGCCCTGCCCCCAACCAAGCGGTCCGAGATATAAGAATAAGTATGCTAGCTACCAGTTCCATAACTCCGATACCTATCCGTCCCCAGGGTTCAAGACCAAGCTGTGTAAATATGTACACACTATCAGGGTGGGCGGTAAACTTAAAAAACAGTGTTTGTAGCATAATCAAAGCCGCCACAATCTTCGCGCCCCAAGCAATATACTTTCTCATAAAATAGGTTTATATGGATCGTAAGAAGAAAACCATGCGAAAGGCTTTCATTTTTACACGTCATGTGCGAAAAAAAGCGTAGCTACGTCTATCGAATCAACTCAAACACATATTGCACATAGTCTTGCAGAGCCTTTAAGAATACAGGAGTATGGCGTAGGAATATTCGATGCTGCACCTACCAAATCTGCTTGGAAAAAAGCGCTAAAAAAACAATGGGTAACAGTTGATGGAGTTATAGCTACAACCGCTACCATGATTTACGGAGGTGAAGAAATAGTTTTCACTGTACCACCTCAAGCTCCACCCAGCAAAAAACTAATCTTTCCACTCGATGTGCTGTTCGAAGACGAGCACCTGGCTGTAGTCCGCAAACCTGCAGGAATTCTCGTGAGCGGTAATGGATTCATGACCATTGCCAATGCCCTACCTCAAAACATCCAAAACAGTTCGCTGCCCGATGCGTGTAGACCACAACCAGCACATCGGCTAGATTATGCCACAACTGGCGTGCTTCTGGTAGGAAAAACAGCGAGCAGCATTCGAGCCCTCAACAAGCTATTTGAAGAAAAGCGTATCGAAAAGGTGTACTACGCCATTGCCATAGGCGTTATGCTAGAGGAAGGAACCATTGCGACCGATATAGATAATAAAGAATCGAAATCTTTTTTCTCAGTTGTGCAGGCCGTTGCCTCGCCCAGGTTCACCAAGCTAAATCTGGTACGGCTAACCCCATTCACAGGAAGGAGGCATCAACTGCGCAAGCACTTATCGAGTATCGGGCATCCGATCCTTGGAGATAAAGACTATGGGCAAGAGGGTCTTGTTCTAAGTGGCAAGGGCCTATACCTTCATGCATATTCTATTTCTTTCATGCACCCACTTACTCGGGAAAAAATCCAAATTACGGCTGACCTTCCTAAACGTTTCAAGAAGATTTTCCCCGAAACAAATCTCGATTAGAATTCCCGCGGTGTAGTTGCTAGTATTGTAAAACTATCTGTCAAACAAATACTATCGCATGAGATCGCTTTACTTAATCCTAACCGTTGTTGGCTTCATCTTACCTTCCATTTTTGTATGCATTGAATCTTACGAGACTGGAAACATTTTGCTCTACACCGACCCCGTTGCTACGATTGAGGGCATGTTCGCCAACCGTATTTCAACAATCTTCTCCATTGACTTGCTCTTCGCAGTCATGGTTTTCTTCATTTGGTCTTATGTCGAGAGCAAAAAGAACAGTATTCCCAGAATCTGGATAGTATGGTTGCTCACCATGCTGTTTGGACTGGCCGGTGGGTTTCCTTTGTTTTTGTACATGCGTGAAAAGTCCATATCATCGTCAAAAAAATAAACCTATGAGGATCACTTTTCTGGGATGGTTCATACTCATCTGTATGCACGGTCATGCACAGATTGACCAATCAAAGCTGCAACACGATATGGAGATGGTCATAAATGACTTATCTGACAATTACGCATACACCGACAGCAAAAGCACAGATTTAAGCTGTATCAGAAATCATTACACCAACGAATTATCCAATGTCAAAAATGAGGCTGAGGCTGTTCTTTTGTTTGAATACCTCCTTGATGAGTTTTACGATAGTCACCTCATTTTAAACACCAATAGAAATTCATCTTTTCGACTCTATTCTCCCATATATGCTTCCTATGCAGAGGGCAAACTCATCGTTTCAAGTGTTTGGTCTTCGCAGCTCAAGGAGGTGACCGAAAATGTTATTGGCGCAGAAATCAAGGCCATAAACGGTTTGGGCATTGAGCAAGCCATCGATGCCTTTCCAACACACTGCAATGACAAGAGCCTTCCAGAGGTCCGTGAATGGATTGGTAACAAGGTTTTAGCCGGACGGTATAACGAAGCTCGAATTATCACGCTTCAACTGGCCAATAAAAACATGATGGAGTTGGATATAGACCAGTTGGAGGTGAGAAAAGATCAACATCCGATATCCACTAAGATTCAAAAGGACATTGGAATCATTAGAATCAACAACCGCCTAGGAGACAATGAACTCGTTCATGCATTTGACAGCACGCTAAACCTGCTCATGCATACAAAAGGGCTCATACTCGATTTAAGAAATACTGTGGATGGTGGCAACTCATATGTGGCACGGGGCATTATGGGGAGGTTTGTAAGTGAGAAGAGCCCATACCAAAAGCATGTGACTGAAGAGAATTACGATGGTCACACCACGATTGACAGAAGCTGGATGGAGTATGTCGAAGCCAGAGGTGCGCAATACACTAAACCCGTTGTGGTACTGGTCGGTCGATGGACCGGTAGCATGGGAGAAGGCCTTGCTATTGGACTTGACGGGATGAACAGAGCAGAAATTGTAGGCACCGAAATGGAAAGACTGGCTGGTGAGATGAATACATTTCAATTTGATCATCGACCTTACGGTTATCGTATTTCGGTTGCTAAGCTCTTCCATGTAAATGGAACTCCGAGAGAAGCATTTGTTCCCTCTAACTATGTTCAACAAACAACAACACTTCGAGATGAAACACTTGAACGTGGCTTGAGTGTGCTAGAAGGTCTCATTCAGGAAAGCGCACCGTTGTCAGATAGTGCTTTGAAGCGCGAACTCGAACAAATGGGTGCAGAAGATCAAACGCTTCGTTTGCTACTTCCAACTGTAACTGAAAGATTTGGTAGAGGTTCGGATGAGCACACGTTTATCTGGTCTCTGATTCATCGTCAGGACACCATATGCGAAAAGCGCCTTACCCAGATTTTAGACCAGTATGGCTGGCTGGGAAAAAGCAGAGTTGGAGCCAAAGCCAACCAATCTATATGGCTCATTATTCAACATGCAGAACTCGAAACACAGGAAAAATACCTTCCTCTACTCAGAGCATCGGTTGAGAATGGAGAATCAGAAGGTTGGCATTTGGCCTACTTGGAAGACCGAGTGCTGATGAGAAACGGGAAAAACCAGCTGTATGGCACGCAATCAAAGTGGGATGACTCGGCTCAGAAAAACAGAATTCACACCATCGATGATGTGAAAAACGTCAATAAACGAAGGAAGAAACTAGGGCTAGATCCCGTTGAAGACTATGCTAAGAGCAACGGGTATATCTTCGATCAAAAAGACTAAGTCAATTGCTTATCAAAAACTGAGGGGGAAAACCAACCAAGTAAAGCTTCTCAGAGGCTCTGGTAACGGCTGTGTACATCCATCTCAAGTAAGATTTATCCATCATTTCATCGGTGAAATAGCCGTGATAAATCAATACATTCTCCCACTGACCACCCTGACTTTTATGGCAGGTAACAGCATAGGCGTACTTGACCTGCACAGCATGGAAATACGGATTCTGAAAAAACTTTTCTTCAGGATCGTTGGCATCAATGACATCGGCATCAATCAACGCTTCACGCATCTTTTTAATCTCTCTTGATCCAATATTGGCCCCTTCATGATCCAGTGTGTTTAAGAGAAGAATCAACGAAAACGACTGCCCCTCCTCTCCTAAGAAACTCACCTCAACCTCGGCAAAACGAAATGGGTCAAACTCATATCGCGCGTTTACACGCTCCACGTATATCATGTCGCCATTGGCAAGAAAATTCTGTCGTTTTCCCGGAAGCTTCCAGAAATAATTGTTTTTCACGATCATCAAGCGATCACCAGCTTCAATGGTTTCTTCTCGATCTAAGATTCTACCCCTGATCTGAAAATTAAATGCATTGGCGTTTTTATTCGACCTGCATATGATGATGCTCTCATTGCTCGATTCAGACTGATAAAAACTCGATAATAAATCCTCTAAATCGTAATTGTCAACCTCAGACACATCTCTGTATCTGTCTACAGCAATGCCAAACTCATTGAATGCTGATCGGGCTATGAGTTGTCGAATCTTGGTGGCATTTTCAAGAATGAGTGACTCTGAGGCCTGACGAACAACTTCCGTCAATTCTGCTTCAAACACAGATGCACGCGTAAACGAAGCCAGGCGTTTTTTCAAAAGTGCCGGACTCATTTCCAAACCGATTGGAGGAAGCTGTGCCGAGTCTCCAACAAAGATCAATCGACACCGTGTACCGCTTTGAACGTATGAAATCAGATCTTCAATCAAAGAGCGACTATACATACCATCGCTTGGGTTCATCTCGCCTATCATCGAAGCTTCGTCCACAATGAAAATAGTCTTCTCTGATTTGTTGAGCCCGAGCTGCATAGCCATTCGCCCAAAGCCATCGTCTTTCACGGCATAGATTCTCCGGTGAATGGTCGAGGCTGGAAACCCTGAGTGTTCTGCCAGCACTTTGGCCGACCGTCCAGTGGGTGCCAGCAATACAGTTTTTCTATTGACAGAGTGAAACCATCGAATGAGTCCTCCCATTAGCGTGGTTTTTCCCGTTCCGGCATATCCTCTCAGAATGAAGCTGGAGTTTGCACCTCCATTAAACAAGAAAGTATAAACCTCCTGAAGCGCTTTCTCCTGATCTGCCTTAAGCGGATGCTCTATGTATGCCGCTACCTCATCAACAAACTCCTCTCTGGTCTTCATCTGAGCCGAAAAATAGAGTTAATATTAGGCTAACAAACATCTATTTAATAGCAATGAAAAAAATGTAGATTTGCCCGTCTTACAAACGGAAGTTTATCACACTATGAGCGAATTCAAGAAATTTATATTTCCAGGGGTTTTAACAATTCTCGGAATTGTTTTATTGATTAATGGCGGTATGACTGAGCAAAACGGCATGTTTATGTTCGGTGCTGTAGGCATTTTAATTGCTGGTATTGTTGGTCTGGCGGCAGCCGCAGTCGAATTAAACAAAATGCTTCGTCTAGGCGTGAGTGGTGCTCTTATTTTATTGGTTGCCGGATTGGCTTATTCGAATTATCAATCGATCAAGGTGCCTATCGAATTTCAAAATGAAAAAGAAAGGAGATACGAGCATGTAGTGCAACGACTTAAAGACATCAGAACAGCTGAATTGGCCTATAAGGCCCGATACCAGAAATACATGGGTAACATGGACTCTTTGGTTGACTTTATCAAGAGTGATTCGATTGCGTTTATCAAAGCAATTGGTAATGTACCTGATACAATGAGTCTTGAAGATGCTGTTAAAGCAGGAATCGTTTCTCGTGATACATTGTATGTGAGTGTGTATGATAGCTTGTTTGCCACGCAGGTAACAGCCGACAGAGTTCACGCATTTGTTGCAGACTCTATTGCCTATGTTCCTTTTACAGGAGGGGCCGAGTTTGCCTTGGATGCAGGGTTTGTGAAACGATCCAGTGTGGATGTACCTGTTTTTCAAGCTACTGACAGCAAACCATTCGACAAGAGAGATGTACTTCAGGTGGGTTCTATGAACGATCCGAAAACCAACGGAAACTGGGAGTAACATTGTGAACCTGACCCAAACTACACATGCCTACAATGACAGTAGGTTTTCATCAGAGTCAGCTTCTTTCTTTTACCTACTCATCGAACTTAGTACAACCAGTGCTAAAGCTATTTGGTACTACTTTCCAAAACAATCTGTAGCTCGAGTATGTGAGTATACAGAGATTGGTAACCTCGATGATTTCATTGCAAACAATGCTGATTTCAAAGGTGACTACGCTGAAGTATTAATTAGTCTGAGCTCTCCTAACTACCTGTTAAAGCCCAGAGCTATTTCAGATGATAGCGCCTCGCTATTTGCTCTGACAAATGACTTTGATGCTTCTGTAGAAGAGTTGAACGACTTCAGCCTGGTCAATCAAAAAACGGATATACTGTATACAGTACCGTTAGGTCTTAGATCAGCCATTGCCGAAACGTTTAGCAAAGCGAAACTGGTTCCACATATAGGACCTCGTGTAGAACACCAACTCTTAGCGCTCAAAAGCTCGGATCATCAGTCTGTGGTTGAAGCCCACATTCACGACACTTCGGTTTCTATTCAAATGTACCGGCAAGATCAACTTCTGCTGGCCAATTCATTCTTTCAAAACTCGATTGAAGATGTGGCTTACTACGCGCTTTTCTGTGCCGAGAGTTTTGGCATCAGTCCTTCTGAGAGCGCGTTAACACTCAGTGGAGACGTGTCAGAAGAACTCGTAAAGCAATTATCAAACTATTGGCCCAACATTGAGCCGGCAAGCAAACTAGGCCAGGTCAATATCCATACAGAAATGGCCCTGACAGACAAATACAAGTTTGATTACCTGACAAAAAGCCTGTTGTGCGTATCATAAGTGGTACCCTCAAAGGGAGAAGATTTCAGGCTCCTAAGTCGATACCGGCCAGGCCAACAACAGACTATGCTAAGGAAGCCCTGTTTAACGTACTTCAGCACGAAGTAGAGTTTAACGAAACGGATATGCTCGACCTCTTTGCAGGCATTGGCAGTATTTCTCTGGAAGCAGTGTCGCGCGATGTTCGTAGCCTGACATCGGTCGACCTGAATCACACCTCCACCAAATGGCTGGGTCAACTCAAAACAACGCTACACCTTAGCAACTGGACCATCCATAAATCTGACGCCATCAAGTGGCTAAAACGCTCGGAAAAGCGCTTTGATTTTGTGTTTGCAGACCCACCATATGAATACAAGTTTCACGCTGAGGTAATCTCCTTAGTGTTAGAATCTGCGTTAACAACTGATGGCATATTTGTGCTGGAACATCGACATAGCACTAATTTTGCAGATCATCCCAACTTTGTTGGAGACAAAACTTACGGAGAGGTAAGATTTAGCTTCTTCGAAAAAACTTGAGTTATGAAGACTGCCGTTTTCCCCGGATCGTTTGATCCTTTCACGTTTGGTCACCTATCGGTCATCCAAAAGGCATCGCCTCTTTTCGATAAGATCATCATTGGGATTGGACAAAACTCAACGAAAAATGCACTACTGAGTTTTGAAAGCCGCAAACAGTCCATCGAAAAACTGTTTGAGTCCGATGACTCCATCGAAGTGCGTGCGTTTGAAGGATTAACAGTAGACTTCTGTAAAGCGAACGAAGCGGGTTTTATTCTGCGTGGTTTGAGAAACCCGACAGACTACCAATACGAGAGCTCTATCGAACAAATGAATCGAAAACTGGCCAATGATATATTGACCGTTTTCATCAACTGCGATCCTGAATACGCAGCAATAAATTCGCGTATTGTTCGTGAAATAATGAGAAACGGAGGTGACGTCTCACAGTTTGTTCCATCTCAAATAGACCTTAGTTACTAGATGACCCGATTTGTAATTATCATAAGTCTGCTTCTTGCCAGTATCGCTGCGCATGCCGAATCGGTATTGGTTCAGGGAAATGCCTTTTCTTACCGAGGCAAAATGCTGGAAGTAAAGTCCTACTCGGACCTTTTTACGTTTAAATCACAGGCAGTTGCAAACACATACATTGCACAAGATGGGAGTTTCAAAATAACCTTTGATGCCGAAGAAACGAACCTGTATCTAATCAAAATTGGTAAAGTCAATGCGCACTTATTTGTGGAGCCGGGAAGCGAATACACATTGGTTATTCCCGAGCCATTCGAAGCAGATAAGTACGGGCCAGCTAAAGATGTTTTCGTTCAGCCAGAAATATTCGAATCGGAAGGAAAACTAAATCAAACCATTACGAAGCTTGAAGCGCATATCAATCGTTTTATTATCGACAACACCCACATGGTTGTAGGTAAAGGAATAAAAGCGCAGGCAGATTCTTTTCTACTCGAACTGCACAAGGAGTTTGACAACGAAACCACTCCCTACTTCAAGGAGTATTTTCACTATCGGTTGGCTTCTTTTGAGATAGTTGTGGCAAAATCAAGAACGAAAGTTTTTGAGACCTATTTCCAAAACCAGCCTTTGGCATATCACCAACTGAGTTTTTCCAATGCCTTTAGCCTGCTCTTTGACGAGTACTTCGAGTACATCTCTCCCAGTTCAGCCGAGCGATTTACCGATAGTGTAGAGGCCGATATTCGTGCTGGCGATTTGGAGAATCTTCGAAGACACTTAGCTGCAGACCCATTGCTGCAAAATGAAGAACTACGTGATCTTTTGATCGTCACACAAATCTTCGAAATAGGCCAGGAGCGCACCCACGACCACAGCAAAATCATCAAGATACTGGATGATCTTGTAGCCAGTTCAGATTACGAACCATGTAAGACAATTGCATTAAACGCTAAGGAGATTTTAAACATTCTTGCAAAGGGAACGCGCGCTCCGGATTTCGAGTTTGCCGATGCCTTCGGAAACATTTACCGATTGAGCGAATACGAGGGAAGGTACATATACATTCAGTTCTTTGATCGGTTTACTCCTGAGACACTGAAGGAGATGAGCCTTATGCAAATCCTGAAAGATGGATATGGTTCTGAGATTGCCTTGTTTAGTATAACGACCACAGAGTCACAGGCTAGAATCAAGCAATTTCAAAGGAAATATGGCTTTGAATGGGTGATGGGAAAAGCTCAATCACCTGATCAGCTGATTCAGGACTATCAATTGCGAGCTCTACCTACTTATTTCTACTTAGATAAGGATCTGAATATTGTGAAAGCTCCTGCTCCGCCACCAGGTGCGCGTATAGAGAAAACCTTTGCACGAGCATGGAACGAGGAACATCCGGATAAAGCGCTTCGATTCAAGCTTCAACCACCCAAGGTCGATTCACTGGGCAGGGTAGCTGACGACTCAGAAAAATGATCTACTACATCTCGTATGGATGAATAAGCCTTATGTAACATGGAGGCTTTCACTGGTAGATCCACCCAAACAGCCTGTTCAATATCTTCTTCGGTCTGAGGAATCAGTGGCCGATCGTCACCTGTGACCATCGAAAACCAAGTGGACTCTTTAAGTACGGGAGTTCCCTTTTCGAAATAGGTATGATATGTCAGATATCCTTTGGATGTAATTCGTAAATCTCTCACACCACACTCCTCCTCTACTTCTCTTACAGAGGTTTCTTCAATCGACTCACCTGCTTCTACTTTTCCTTTTGGCAAATCCCAAAAACCTCTTCGGTAAATCATAAGAAGTTGATGTTCGTTGTTCAGCACAAATCCGCCTCCGGCTTTCACCAATTTCACTCTTTCTGTCACTGCCTTGAACCATGTATCGATGTTATCCACTTCCATGGTCATATCCTCGCCTATTTTCTGCGATTCAATCAGTTCAACTGCCTTACTTACAGCGTCCTCTGTTGAGGTGGATGAATTTCTGTTTTCCTTAACGTAAACACAGAAGTCCGTGATGAAAATCTTATACTTTTGATGCATGAATTACAATTATAATTCGGCCCACAAAGTAGCTCAGTTTTTGCTTCAGGTGAAATCGGTTACGTTGAGCCCTGAGAAGCCTTACACATGGGCCTCTGGATGGCAATCACCAATCTATTGTGACAACCGAAAAACGCTTTCCTATCCGCAAATCAGGACGTTTATCAGGCAAGAAATTGTAAAGTCTATTGATGACAATTTTGGCCGTCCAGATTTAATTGCCGGTGTTGCCACTGGTGGAATTGCGCAGGCTGCACTCGTGGCTCAGGAATTCGGGTTGCCCTTGATCTACGTTCGACCTACAGCCAAATCACATGGCACTCAAAGTCAAATCGAAGGTGTGATCGAATCGGGACAGAGCGTTATTGTAATTGAAGATTTGGTTTCGACAGGAAATTCAAGCCTACTCGCAGTTGATGCACTGCGCGAAAAAGGATGTATCGTAAAGGGAATGATTGCCATGTTTACCTATGGGTTTGATGTGGCTAAACAGAACTTTCTCGATCATAAGTGCCCTTTGGTTACGCTAACTGATTATGAATCGGTTCTGGAAAAAGCCATGGAATCTGGTTATATACTCGAATCAGATCTTGAATCACTTAATGCCTGGAGAAAGAACCCAAGTGAGTGGGGACCAAAGAAAGCGAGCCTTTAATGATTTTCGAAAGCAACTCATTTGACATCAATGCCAATTCTAAAGCAGTATCAGACTACTTTGGAAAACCATCGAACCTAAAGGACCTTCTACCGGCTGACCGAATTGAAGACTGGAACGAAACCGAAGAAACCTGCTCCTTTAAAATCAAGAGTCTGGCTCATATTTTTCTTCGAATTAAAGACATCACGGACCAAAAAGTGGTGTATACGTCTGATGCTGAAAAGCCTTTTCCCTTTGACCTTAACATCCATATTACGGCTAGCGGAGATACTTGCTCTATAAAAGCAGATTTCGATGCAGATGTAAACGGTTTTATGGGAATGATGCTCAAGCAGCCATTGACCAATTTTCTAAACTCTTTAGGCGAAGCTGCTTCTAAGAAGTTTGCTTAAACCTCAACTCACCATTTGAGAATTCCTTTGTCACACCTCCATCTTCAATGATGAGCGTGCCCGATGGTGTAACCCTTCTGATAAACCCGGAAAACGAACTTCCGTCCGTTGTAGTAAAGCTTCTTAACTCGTCTCGACCATAGAGATACTCATTCAGCCTATCTACAAACTGAGCTCCTTTGTTTGCCATTACCAGGCTGACGTTTTTACGAATTAACTGAACCAACATATCCAACATAAGGTCAGTATTCAGATTACTTTTTCTACCCACTTCTACTTTTACAGAAGTGGCAGGCCATCGCGTTTCCGGAAAAAGTGCCTGATTTACATTAAGGCCGATACCAATAACCGACCACTCCACCAACTGATGCTTTAAGACATTCTCGATGAGCATGCCCGCTATCTTCCTTTCAGCTACGATTAAATCATTAGGCCACTTGATCATGCTTCTCAGACCATAGCCATCTAACAAGTCGACCAATGCCAGACTGACTGCTGCAGATATTTCATATTGCTTTGAAATGGGTATTTGCGGCTTGGCTAAAAGCGAAAATGTAAGGTTGGCTCCTGCCTCACTTTCCCATGTCCTACCTCGCTGTCCTCTGCCCTGAGTTTGGAAATCGCAACTGACAACCGTCCACTCTTCTGTGTCAGATTGGCTTAATAAGCCTATGGTATGCAAATTGGTTGAATCAACAACCGATAAATGAATTCGTTTACCGCTCATAATTCTTAAAACGTAGACAATAATAGAGATGCAAAAGACGGTAATCGAATGATTAACTTTGGAAATACTTAATACCACGCATGACAGAGACCATTCTCACGCCTGATTCGGAAATATTGGCAGATAAAATTGTTCAAGGAATTCTTGAAAAGAAAGGTGAAAACATTGTCAAAATCGACCTTCGAAATATGCACAACAGTATCAGTGATTACTTTGTCATATGTCATGGAACGTCTAACAGGCATGTAGACGCCATTAGTGATTCGATTGTTGAAGAAGTCAGAAAAGAATTGGGCGATAAGCCTAATGCAGTTGAGGGCAAAAATTTGGCAGAGTGGATTTTAATCGACTATGTCAATGTCATCGTTCATGTATTTCAGGAAGAACAACGGGAGCATTATGCATTGGAAGATTTGTGGGCAGATGCTCCAACAGAAAATATTACAGAATAGATAAGGAAACGAGATGAGTGAAAATCAAAATTCAGACAAGAACCCGATAAAAAATCCTCTTGGCGGAAAACGGAAAAAGAGTCCTGCCAAGAAACCGTTTAACCCATATTGGATATATGTAGTTATTGCGGTTTTATTGATCGGGCAGCTACTCTTTAGCTTCAGTTCGAGCGTTGAAAACGTAGAGTGGAGTTCGTTTGTGAACGATATGCTTCTCAAAGGTGATGTAGAGAAAGTTGAAGTCATCAGGCATGAAGACATCGCAGAGATTTACATCAAAGAAGAAGCGCTATCAAAAGACATTCACAAGGGTGTAAGACAAAATGCCTTTGGACAGGTCAACAAGATTGGGCCACACTATCGATATCCAATCAGTAGTGTAGATGGCTTCAGAGAAGAGTTGAAAGAAGTTCAGAAAAAGCTACCAGCCAGTAAGCGACTGAAAGAATCTTACAATAACCGGAAAAACTGGGGTGGTGAAGCGCTTAGCTGGCTCATCCCTATTGTATTGATGGTCGGGCTATGGATTTTCATCATGCGTAGAATGAGTGGCCCTGGCGGTGCTGGCGGTGGACAGATTTTCAATATCGGAAAATCAAAAGCCGTGCTGTTTGATAAGAACACACAAGTCAAAGTAACATTCAAGGATGTAGCTGGCCAGGACGAGGCTAAAACGGAAATCGAAGAGATCGTTGACTTCCTCAAGAATCCAGATCGCTACACAGCGTTGGGTGCTCATATACCTAAGGGCGTATTGCTTGTAGGACCTCCGGGAACGGGAAAAACCCTTTTGGCAAAAGCCGTAGCTGGTGAAGCTCAGGTACCATTCTTCTCTCTGTCAGGTTCCGATTTTGTCGAAATGTTTGTGGGAGTTGGTGCGTCAAGGGTAAGAGACCTTTTCAAGCAAGCCAAAGAAAAATCTCCAGCCATCATCTTCATTGATGAGATTGACGCCATCGGTCGTGCCAGAGGAAAAAATGCTGCACAAGGAGCAAATGACGAACGAGAAAACACGCTCAACCAACTCCTGACTGAGATGGATGGATTTGGTACAAACAGCGGAGTTATCTTGATGGCAGCTACCAACCGAGCTGATATTCTGGACCGCGCATTGTTGCGACCTGGTCGATTTGATCGACAAATCCATGTCGATATGCCAGACCTCAATGAACGGAAGGAAATTTTCAAAGTGCACTTGAAGCCCCTAAAACTCGATGACAAAGTAGACGTTGACTTCCTCGGAAAACAAACACCTGGTTTCTCAGGAGCTGACATCGCAAACATTTGTAACGAAGCAGCACTTATAGCAGCCCGAAAGAACAAGAAGAAAATCGAGAGACAGGACTTTATTGATGCTGTTGACAGAGTAGTTGCCGGACTTGAAAAGAAAAGCAGGATTATTACTCCAAAAGAGAAAAAGGCCATTGCATATCACGAAGCAGGACACGCAACTGTGAGCTGGCTCACGGAGCACGCTTCTCCGCTTGTTAAAGTCACCATTGTTCCTCGTGGAAGGTCATTGGGAGCTGCATGGTACCTACCGGAAGAAAGACAACTCACTACAGAAACTCAAATGAACGATGAAATGTGTGCTGCTCTTGGTGGAAGAGCTGCTGAAGAAATCGTCTTCGGAGAGGTTTCTACAGGTGCTCTTTCTGACCTGGAAAAGGTGACCAAACAAGCCTATGCCATGGTGAGTGTATATGGACTCAATGATAAAATAGGCAACATCAGTTTCTACGACTCTAGTGGGCAAAGCGATTATTCTTTCCAAAAACCATACAGTGAGAAAACTGCAGAGTTGATCGACAACGAGGTTAAAGGCATTGTGGACAGAGCGTATACCAGAACACTCAAAATACTGAATGACAACCGGGCTAAACTCAACGAGTTGGCAGAGCTTCTTCTTGAAAAAGAAGTGATTTTCAAGGAAGATATGGAGCGCATCTTTGGTAAAAGAAGCTTCAACAAGGATGTTGAGCCTTTAATTCACCTTGAAAATGGAAACGGTGGATCAAAAGAAGATACCACTGTTGAAAATACCTCTGACTCGGATGGTGAAGTGTCTGAAGCAAACGATACATTAGGAGCTTCAGAAAAAACACCAGATGAAAAATGATTGGGTTCCGGTTTTTAGTTCAACATCTGTTTATGAGTTGAACATTGTAAAAGCCGTTCTAATCGAGCATGGAATCAAAGCGGTTGTACTGGATCAACACGACAGTATGATAGGTGCACTTAACATAGGGCATCTAAACAATGTGTTGGTCGATGGCGATGACGTGGTCCGCGCTAAGCATCTGATAAAGGATATTGAGTTTGAGTAACCTGGTAAAGCGCATACTTTCTTCTATTGTATTTGTAGCACTCATCGTAGGGCCTCTTTTCATGTCCAACCGTATCTCTTACAGTGTTTATGGAATTCTGGGTCTACTCACACTAAACGAACTTCTTTCACTTTCAAAGAAAACGGATTCCCACCCCAACAAGGTGTTATCCATAGGGATGTACCTGGTTCAGTTGCTCCTGGTTTACAACGTAGTGTACGAGAGCGGAAACAACGTAGCCATCTTAGCCACAATTGGTTTATTGCTGCTACTTGCATCGGCTGTGCTGATGGTGTTTATTGACGATAAAAGGCCTTTAGAAGGCTTGTCCGTATCTCTGTTTTCAAGTCTTTATGTGGGTATCTCATTCCTCGGAATCGCGTATTTCTCATCCTATAGAGTAGATCTACCTCACCCCTGGATAACCATCGCCCTGTTCTCCATCATCTGGATCAACGACTCGGCCGCCTACCTGTTTGGACGAAAAATTGGCAAGACAAAGCTGATTGAGCGCGTATCACCCAACAAGACCATTGAAGGATCTGTATCGGGCCTAATTGTGGCCATGATAGCGGCAGGTTCAGCCTCATTTCTAGACGGAATGCCCGATTTGTGGATTATGCTAGGCTTTGGGCTTGTGTGTGTTGTTTTCGGGTCATTGGGAGATTTAATTGAATCGAGATTTAAACGCGCAGCAGGAGTCAAAGACTCCGGAGTTTTTCTTCCCGGACACGGGGGCTTTCTAGATCGATTTGACGCCATGATGTTGGCCATACCTGCTGCAATTGTTTACTTTGAACTGGTTTTACCTAAAGCTTAATCCATGAAGTTTCATAAAGAAGGCCGTGCTTCTATTTTTCTGGCAATACTCATCTCTATTTCACTTTTGGTGGGCACGCATATTTGGTTAGGTGAAGTAGCTCTTGCCATGCCTATCGCTATGGCCATTGCCGCATTCTTAATGCTGGCTGTTTTGCAGTTTTTTAGAAACCCACCTCGAAGGTTTGTGCAGATGGATGAGGCTATTATAGCCCCGGCTGATGGTAAAGTTGTGGTCATCGAAGAAGTCCACGATGAAGAGTTTTTCAATGACAAGGTGAAGCAGATAAGCATATTCATGTCGCCAACCAACGTGCACATTAACTGGTATCCCGTCAACGGAAAAGTGACATATTCAAAATATCACCCTGGCAAATTCCTGGTGGCTTGGCACCCGAAATCATCTACCGAAAATGAGCGGCACAGTGTCGTAGTAGAGAGCAAAACATTTGGCCCTATTCTATCTAAGCAAATTGCAGGAGCCGTGGCGCGAAGAATTGTCAACTATGCGCAGGAGGACAATGAGGTGGAACAAGGACACGAAATGGGTTTCATAAAATTTGGAAGCCGTGTCGATATTCTGATACCAACCAGTGCCAATGTTCAGGTCAAATTAGAGGAAAAGACGGTGGGTGGGCAAACCATTCTCGCTACCCTATAGTAGCTTCTTGAGTTCGAGTAACTCCCCTACTTCTTCAAAGGAATGATCAATCTTCCCTGGATTAAAATGAATGGCTTTCCATCCGTAATCCACTGCCCCTTTTACATCTACATCTAGGTTATCACCTATCATCAATGAATTCTGAGTTGTGGCCCCTGTTATGGACTCCGCAAACCGGAAAATTCGCGGATCTGGTTTCTTCGCTCCGGCTCGCTCCGAAGTAATAATCTGCAGAAAGAACTTATCCAGTCCGGAGTTGTTCATTTTAATAAGCTGCGTTTCATGAAACCCATTGGACAAGATGTGTAAGTGATAATTGTCTTTTACGTGATGCAGTATATCCAGCGTACCTGGCAGCAGTTCCTTCTTTCTTGGGCAAATAGACATATACAATGCATCCATTTTCAACGGTAAGTCCTTATCCTGTATTCTTAGCGACTGAAGCGTTCGTTCAAACCTGGCCTTGCGCAAACGAGACTTGGTTATTTTGTTCTGCCGATATAAGCCCCAAAGCCGATCGTTGTGCCCCAGATAAGTCTCAATGAAAACATCTTCACTCTGACCCCTTGACTTTTCGGCTAGGTTGAAATGTCGATAACACTCTCGTAAACTCTCGCTACTATTCTTTTCAAAATCCCACAGCGTATGGTCCAGGTCAAAAAATATGTGTTCAACACTGTTCTTCATATTAACCAAAGAGGCTTGTTACGGAAGTGAGCACAAAAGACCAAAACACCACCGCTATTAGTAAGGCGGGCAAAGTACGTCTATCGGTTCTAAAATACCTCGCGGCCAGCATACAGCCTATGGGTATCGAAATCAAACATGGGGTTAAGGTAGCCAGGCCAATGATTCCATAGGTCCGCTTAATTTTAACGATAAACCTGTTTTTCTTGCTGAAGTTTTTACCTGCAGGCCAAAACTTAATTCGCGTGGCTAAATACCGAAATATGAGCGCCCCCAGGTAGAAAAAGACAAATACCCCAAACCATCCTCCAACGATCGTAATACAGATCGTTTCGAAGTATGAATATCCGCTTAGGTAGACCGTGGAAGGCGCAAACAAGAACTTGACGCTTGCAAATAATATCAACCCTACTATTTTGACAATCTCTGTGAGCAACTCAATGTTGAAGTTTAGGTCCAAATGCCAAATCGCCAGCATCTCCTAGCCCAGGCACGATGTATTTATTCTCATTGAGCTTTGAGTCAATTGCTCCTACCCATAAATCGTAATCACCCGGAGCATTATCCTGCACATAAGACACTCCTTCTTCACTGGCAATAACGCTTACTATATGCGTATGTTTTGGTTGTCCAAACTGAAGCAACATCTTCCATGTATCAATCATAGAGCGCCCCGTAGCAAGCATGGGGTCGTTAAGAATAAGCACCTTCCCTTCAATAGATGGACATGCTACATACTCAAGTTCAATTCGAAACCCATCATCCTCGTGCTTTCGGTAAGCCGAAACAAATCCCTGATCACACTCGGGAAACACTTCAACAATGCCTTCATGCAATGGCAAACCAGCTCGTAGAATTGTTATGACAACAACATCATCGCTGATACCCGGGTGATCCATTTCCTCAAGCGGTGTCTCAATCCGTTCATTCGAATAACTCAGTGACTTGCTGAGTTCGAAGCCCAACATCATCCCCAACTTCTTTACATTGAGTCTGAAGCGCTCTCTGTTGTTCTGAGTAACCACATTTCTCAACACTTTCATGTAATCGTGTGCCACCGAGTTTGACTGGCTTAAATCATGTGTTTTCTTCATCTTCTAAGTTTAGTTAACGGGTTTCTTATATCTCTAAACTGAAACTGATAATAGTCTTTCTTCTGTCCCCCAAATGATTCGTAAAAGTAGGCAAGTCCTTCATCGTTACTCCCTTCAAAATCGAGTATTGTACCTGTGTCGGCAAACTGCTGAATAACAGTATCTATAAGCTTATGCATGGCCCCGCATTCTCTGGCCTTATCATTAGAAGCACTGAACAACAAAAGCAACCTATTATGTGTAGAGAGTACGAGTACCTCAGCCACAGAGGTTCCATTCAATACGGCTCGAAGTCCAAATGCTTCGCCTTGCTGTAAGAATGCATCATAAATGTCTCGAACCTGATTGTAGAAAGCGGCATCTAGCAAATCGAGCGTCTTGCCCTTGTTTTCCTGAAACATCTGAATGATGTTGTCTGTATCCTGAAGTGCTTCAACCTCAAGACCCAACTTTTCGGCCTTCTTTAGGTTTGATTTAACGTTGCGGTTGTATTGTTTCTTTAACTCCGCATATTCTGCATTTAGTGATAACTCAACATTGGTGTGCCCAACCATGGCAGGTAAATGTGCCTTGGTAATACGCTCGTTGAACTTGATGTTTCCCGTAAAAAAACTGGATCTCAGATAGGTAATCCCATCCCGGAAATCCTCATCAGAAAAAGTACCAAAGGGGCCGAGCTGCTGAGCCAATAATGGTTGGAATAGCCTTTTAACGGGTACTGACTTGATGGGCAATGGCCATACAGCTTCATAATCTCCCAATATGAGCGCCTGCCAATTCTCGCAGGCGTTATTCAAATAACTAGTTAGGGCATAATGTCTGAAATACGGGCTCGACAAAACGCATTGGTTCCATTTTTCAGTATCAATGCTCACATGATCTTTAAGCTGCCAACTCATCGCGCAACATCACAGATTTAAAATCTTCAAACCTCGAATCACCGTGCAATCCTACAATTTGCTCAGGATGCCATATAGTGATGAACTCACCTCCAAACTCAACTACCTCATCTCGTAACCGATTAAACTCGTCATGAATATCTTCCAACTTTGCCCGGCCTGTAAAAGCTATCATATCCATCCAGGCAGCCGAATGCAAGTCAATATCAACCGTCTCATCCTTTTGTATATCGAAAAACTTAAACGGTCGACATGTAGCAGCCCTAAAACCATTTCGGTTATGAAAGGCCATTGAATAATCATCCTTAATTCCTAATTCGGCCAATTGACGAAAAGTAACTGGTAGTTTAAATCGCAAATAATGTTGTCTGCTTTTACGCACACTATCAGATACGATGGACTCCAGTCGAACCACTTCAGACTCAAGTAGGTCTACTGAATCAGAAGAATAGTAAGAGGGGTGCAATCCGATCTGATTTTGAAAAGCTATCTCTGAAATTCGCTGCTTCACCCCATGCAAGTGAGGAGGATTGTTGATGTCGTAACGGCTATTCTGTCCAACTTGGAAGAAGAACAGCAAATCAGAATCAGATGATTTCGCAATATCCGTAAGACTGTCGTAGACGTCCAAAGGATCGGCCTTTTTACCTCTGAGCACACGTACACGTTCGGTCAGCTTTCCTTTGAGAAGATCCCTAATTGCAGCGAAAAATGAGCGAACAAGCCCTTTGGACCTAATGGCTAATAATTGATCTACATCTACCGTAACAACGGATTTTGCCGTGCTACTTTCAGCGGTCAGTTCCTCGTAGAATGAGATCAAACGAAACGCAAAGTCACGCGTATGCTTGTCGACCCATGGAACCTGGTATGCATCAGAAGCCACCAGCACAGATTCACTGAACGTGTTTCTGCCATGCTCATCCGTTTTATGAGGCCAATATTCCTGGTAAAGGCTGAGGTGAAAGAACACGTCAGAAAACAAATCAAACCCCAGAAAAGAGTCGTCATTAATAAAGAGGTGGAAGTCTTCGTTAATCGTATGATCAAACTCAATTTCACGCACACTTTTCTCGGTAAGCAGGCCAGATGGTTTAATCGAGGGAACGCCAGAAATGCTTTGATTCGAATAATTCAATCGTGCTCCCTGCGCTGTACTAAATGCTTCTACATCCGTTTCGATCTGAAAAGTCCAGTTAAGCCTTCGAACGAGCACTTCTCTAAGGACGTAGGAAAGTCTATTTGACTTCTTCTCTGAGAAAACAATGATGTGATTTGACATAAAACTAGACTAGATAAGTCCCTCGTCAGCGAAACTAAAGTATCCTTTGCCAGCAATAACGATGTGGTCAATAATTTTAATCTCCAACAGCTTGCTTCCCTCAACCAATGATTTCGTTAGTGAGATATCCGCCTTGCTTGGTTTCAAATTACCAGAAGGATGGTTGTGGGCTAATACGACATGGCTTGCCAAACGGTCGATGCAATGTTTGAAAATGAGTCTGGCATCGGCTATGGTTCCCGTTATGCCACCCTGGCTAATCCGAACCACCTCAACTACCCTAAGAGCACGGTTAAGTAACACCACATAAAACTCTTCGTGATCTAAATCTGACAAGTAGGGATAGAGCACATCAAAGGCATCTGAACTGGAAGTAATCCTGGAAGTTTTTGATGGCTTGGCTCCATTTCTCCTGCGCCCTAATTCCAGGGCTGAAGCAATTGAAATAGCTTTTGCCTCACCGATCCCTCTAAACTTCATGAGGTCTTTAAACGACATTTGCCCCAACTTATTGAGGTCATTACCCACGGAACCAAGAATACGTTTTGCCAGACCAACGGCAGAATCTTCGGCTGTACCAGAACCTATAAGAATGGCAATTAACTCTGCATCTGACATGACCACACGGCCCTTGCTCATCATCTTTTCACGAGGTCGGTCATCCTCTGCCCATGACTTGATTGATAAACTACTCTGCTTTTTTGTTTTAGCTGTAGACATACCAGCTAAAATAAAAAAGGCTCTTCGAATGAAGAGCCTTTTTAAATGTCGTAGTTAGTATTTATTACAAAGCTGCGATGTGATTAGCCAAACCTGACTTTAAGTTAGCTGCTTTGTTCTTATGAATGATGTTGTTCTTAGCAAGCTTATCAATCATAGAAGAAACCTTAGGAAAAAACTCAGCAGCTTCTTTCTTATCTGTCATAGCTCTAAGCTTTCTAACAGCATTTCTCGCTGTTTTGTGATAATACGCATTGCGCTCTCTTCTAACAGCGTTTTGCCGTATTCTCTTCAATGCTGACTTGTGATTTGCCATAGTATTCTAATTGTAGCCCGTAGGGGAATCGAACCCCTGTTTCCAGGATGAAAACCTGGCGTCCTAACCCCTAGACGAACGGGCCATTCTTGAAAAAGGACTGCAAATGTAATTATATCTGCTATCCAAACAAGTTTGCTACATTTTTTTTTGACTAAAATGTTACATCTTGATCCGACTGAAACTTAAAGCCCAGTCTTTTCGCGGTTTTCATCTTCATTGACTGGTTCAATTGCTGAATGTCATTGATCGAAATTTCCTTTACTGTTTGATATGGTGGCGTAAATAAATCGAAGTTCAGGATATAATCTACTCCCACTGCCATGATCTTTTCCCACTCAGATTTTACCAGCTCGGCATTGGCAAAATCATTAAACAGAAAACCGAGCTTTTGCTTTCCTTCTACAAAGTAGTGCTTGTCCTTATTTACGAACACCCGGGCCACGAGATAGCCGCTGTCATTCATTCGGTTATACTTAAACGAATCTGTCAGGAAATTATACACGTTGATTACACCGCAGTAAGCTCTTGACCTGTCCTTCTGCACGTAGGTATTCTTGTGGATGATATGTGTGTTAGGGAAAGTAAACACATTGGTATGCATGTAAAAGATAAGCGTATCCCCACCAATGGTAAGCTGAAACTCAAACTCACTTATCTTTTTAAACTCAATATTTACGCGCTTATCCTTTGGGTGCACAAACGCCTGGAGCTCTTTGACGGATGAGCTTAGAACCTCACCCAACTCGTGGAAGCAGGATTTTGTCAATGCGTATACATCCTGCTTAAGGCAAGCTTTATCTACAATTGCATTCTTGATCTCCACCAATTTATCCTGCTCGTTCATCTAGTATGATTTTGCGAAAACCACCCTTCCCTTTGATGGTTTTCCTGTTCGAATACAAACCCCTTCTTCCTCTTTCATATCGAGAGGAATACAACGTATGGTTGCTTTGGTTTCTTTTTTAATCAGCTCCTCGGTCTCGGCTGTGCCATCCCAATGAGCCAACACAAACCCGCCATCTCCATCGATCACTTTCTTAAACTCGTCATACGAATCAACCTCCTGCGTATTGGAAGCTTGAAACTCTTTGGCCTTTGTAAAAATGTTCGCCTGAATCTTATCGAGTAAGTCCTTGATGTATGTGGCCGCTGTTGATTGCTCGACAACAGTCTTTTCTAATGTATCTCTTCTCGCTACCTCCACAGTTCCATTGGCCATGTCCTTTGGGCCAACAGCAACGCGAACAGGCACTCCTTTCATTTCGTACTCAGCGAACTTAAATCCAGGCTTATGTGTGTCTCTGTTATCGAATTTCACTGAAATTCCCGCCTTGACAAGCTCGTCTTTGAGCGAATTGGCGAACACAGAAATCTCATCCAATTGCTCCTGCCCCTTGTAGATTGGCACAATAACAACATGGATAGGAGCTAGTTTCGGAGGAAGTACCAATCCGAAATCATCGGAATGCGCCATTATCAACGCTCCCATTAATCTGGTAGACACTCCCCAGCTCGTAGCCCACACGTGTTCCTGAGTACCTTCTTTGGTTGCAAACTTCACGTCAAACGCTTTTGCAAAATTCTGTCCAAGGAAATGGCTTGTACCGGCCTGCAGTGCTTTCCCATCTTGCATCATAGCCTCAATGCAGTAGGTTTCCAATGCTCCGGCAAATCGTTCAGACTCGGTCTTCAGGCCCTGAATAACCGGGAGTGCCATAAACTCTTCCGCAAACTGTGCATAAACTCCTAGCATTCGCTCTGTTTCTTCAATAGCCTCCTGCTTGGTAGCATGGGCTGTGTGTCCTTCCTGCCATAAAAACTCCGCTGTGCGCAAGAACAAACGCGTTCTCATTTCCCACCGAACCACATTGGCCCACTGGTTTAATAGAATAGGCAGGTCGCGATAAGACTGAATCCAGTTGCGGTAACTATTCCAGATTATGGTTTCAGACGTGGGTCTCACAATCAACTCCTCCTCCAGCTTTGCCTCTGGGTCTACTACCACGCCCTTGCCATCTTCAGAGTTCTTAAGTCTGTAATGTGTTACTACAGCACACTCTTTTGCAAAGCCCTCAACATGGTCAGCTTCCTTACTCAGATAAGACTTTGGGATAAACAACGGGAAATAAGCGTTGGAGTGCCCGGTATCTTTAAACATTTGGTCAAGTGCAGCCTGCATCTTTTCCCAAATAGAATACCCGTATGGCTTGATTACCATACATCCTCTTACATCACTATTCTCTGCCAAATCGGCTTTAGCAACGAGCTCATTATACCATTGAGAGTAATTCTCAGAACGCTTTGTCAGTTTTGCCATTCTATTCTTTCGTTATTAAAAGGTGGCCAAAAGTAGACATAGCATGCAAGTTTTGAGCAAAAAAAGAGGCCTCCAAAAGGAGACCTCTTCTTTTTTGATTGTATCGGGTTTACTCCACGATAAAGCTTCTTTGCTCAACTTCTCCGTTGGTCAATACTTCCAGTACATACATGCCAGCATTAAGAGAAGAAATATCCAGACTATACCGGCTTTGTTTAACAGGAACCTGATCTAAAACACGCTCCCCTTTCACGGAATAAACAGTAATTAACTCGATGTCGACCTCTTCGGCAAACTCAAGGAAAATAGACTGCTTAGCTGGATTTGGGTACAAAGCAAATGTCTTATCGGCATTAAACTCCTCCAATGAAAGCGGTGGTAGTGGATCTGTTCCCCATTCGCGCTCAAGGTTGTCTTCAGATGTACTAAGCTCACCAACAGCCCCTTGGTAAATAGACTCATCGATCAAACTTTGCATAAACATGACGACATGTAAATCTTCGAACTCTTCCACTGAGTGCTCAATTTCATGATCTATCTGATCTGAGGCATTATTTGGCAATCTGTAATCTCCCTGAAATACATAGGTAGTATCATACTCCAATACCGTCCCCTTCTCAACCGCTCCAATTATGAGCTCACCGTACTGTTCGGGAAGCATTTTCTTAAGCACATTGTGGAACTCGTTCTCGCCATTGGTCTTTTTGTTGTTATATGTAGTGTGCTCGACAATCGGAATATAAAGTCGGTGACCACCATCGTTATAATCTTCCAACGCTTCTACTCTGGCTCGGATACGAATTGATTGACTGTCGGCATTTATCATATATCGCAACTCCATAGCCATGGATGTTTCCTCAGCCAAATCTGCGTCTACCGTACCACTAGAGACACTCGAGTAGCTTACATTCTCAGCATTTAACCAAATAGAAGGCACACCATTTACTCCATAGAATGTTCGTCTGTGTTGAGCCTCAGACGTATAGTATGGATCTCCTGTACCAGGCCAGCTCATTTGATATTTGACAATGGCCAACTGTCCTTCATAGTCTTCAAAAATCGGAGCTAAATGATCATTAGCCGGCTTACAAGGAGGACATGTAGAGCTCGAGAGAATCTCATAGACAGGAACTCTCGGAACCGTGTTTTGAGCTACAGTAACAAGTGCAATCGATGCGAGAAAGAGGGTTGCGTAAATTCTTTTCATATCAGGTATTTTTCCCAAAGTAAGAGAATCATACCGTCTAACTGCGATTTATTTAGGTCAATTGTTGAACTCCTTTTATCTTTAGTGCACTCGCTCGTGGTGTTAACAAACTTTGGTACGATGTTGGTATTAACACCAGAAAATTAACGATTATGAAAACGTTTCACTCCATAGCAATTCTGTTTTTGTCACTCGTGCTTTTCTCTTGTTCAAGTTCGAGAGTTGGCTATTCAGAACACGATGACTTGTACTATTCATCTACAGATAAAATCAACGATACGCCTAATGAGTTTACGACTGTGAATGAAGTAAACGGAGAGGATTATGTATCTCAATCTGACTATCAGAGAAGAGGAGGTACTCCTTCGGGCTATTACGAGGTGGAACGAAACGACATCAACACCAAATCTGCCGGTGCGTATGCTGAAGAACAAGCTTATGTTGAGGCAGACTCTGTAGCTCCTGGAACTACCATCAACAATTTCTATGGATCCACAGATTACTATGAAGGTGGTTACTACGAAGATTCATATGCATACAGAATCAATCGATTCAGCGATAATTACTACTTCGACAGGTATTCATATTACGATCCATTCTTTGTCGATCCTTACTGGACATATGGATGGTCTTATTGGGATCCTGTACCCAGAGGAGGATGGAGCTTTGGGTGGAACAGCTACTACGGCTGGAACGTTGGATATAACTGGGGGTGGAATGACCCTTACTTTTACGGGTATCCGTACAATGGATACTGTGGCTGGAATAGCTGGAACTATCCATACTATGGCAATGGCTGGGGCTGGAGAGGATACCGAAACGGGTATGCGAACGGCTACCGAAATGGTTTCTATGATGGAATGTACTACAACAACGGATGGTACGACAACTATTCTCCGGGAAGAGGTACATACTATGGCCGAAGAGATGTAGCGTCTAACCAGGGTTTTGGAAACACGCGTGGAAGAGATCAGGTTAATCCAAACAACACCTCGAAGGAACACCATGACAACACGCGAGTGGGAATGGTTGAAGCAGGTGGTGCTCAAAAACAGACAACTGCGGTTGGAAAGGATTACCGCAAGTCGTTTGATAATCTGGAAGCTTCTAACGTTTACCGAAACGTAAGAACCAAGAGCCCTTCTAGTGATGCAAACCCTAATTCTGTGAGGCACGCTGTGAAGTATGGTAGTACGTCTTCTGCTAGCAACAGATCAAAAGTTAAAGCCGAGAGCACGCATGCATCTTCAACTTATTATAGATCGACTGCTCGCTCAAAGGCACCGGCTTCGCATCAGAATGTACGATCTAAGACATCGACTTCGCAACCTCAGCGCGATATTAGAAAGGGTCAGGTGACGCATCGACAAACTCCTTCCAGGACTGACGTGAGAAAGAACCCTGGATATACCACACCTGCAAGAAGCAGTAACCCAAATAGCCGACAAAAGGTTTCTGGGAACTCTTCGCAAAGCAGAAGTGGACAGTCGAGAACGTACACTAATCCAAGGAGTAATACATCACGACCTAAAACGAGCACTACACCGAGTAATACTCGACCTAGTGTTCGAACAAACCCTACGCGAACGCAGAGTCCACAAACACGGACAAAAAGCAGTTCTGGAAGTCAGAACAGGTCGTATAGTCAACCTCCGGCAAGGACCTCTTCACCGAGAGTGAGCAGACCTTCAAGTCCATCGCGATCTTCTGGGTCGTATTCAGGACAAAGCCGGTCTAAGAGTAGCTCTCCGAGTCGTAGTTCATCAAACTCTAGAAGATAGTGAGACGCGTATTATTTCTCTTTATATCACTCTCTCTGGTGACAGGTGTATCAGCTCAAAATGAGAATGATGCCCTGATGTTTTCCAGAGAAGAAGTCACAGGATCTGCACGATTCGTTTCCCTGGGCGGAGCATATACCGCCCTGGGAGGGGATCTGTCAGGAGTTTACCTGAATCCCGCTGGCATTGCAGTGTATAAGAACCAGGAGTTTTCATTTTCCGGGGCCTTGCAAAACACATCAAGCCAAACAGATTACTACGGGTCTTCTTCGCTAGAGTCTAAGAACAACTTCAATATCCCCACAGTGGGCTTAGTTGGTGTGAAAGACTTAACGCGGGCCGGGCAGTGGAAGAGTGTAAACTTCGGTTTGGGCTTCCATCGCACCTACAACTACCACCAGTCTGTAATGGCCAACACAAATGTGGCTCCTTCTTCGCTGTTAGATGCCTATCAGGTAAAACTAGAGGATAACGATGTGCCCTGGTACGAACTCGCAGCTAACAACCCAGCCTATCCATACGATGTGTTTTTGGCCTGGAACAATTACCTGATCGACACGCTTATTGGGGCGAATGGCTATTACAATGCGAGTGGTGTAAACTTGGTAAACCAGACGGTAGAGATAGACCGAACCGGATCAAAACGAGAGACATTCTTCAGTTTAGGTGGTAACTACAATGATCGACTCTATATTGGAGGAAACCTTATTAGCTCCAGAATTGTGTACACCTCATCCATGACGCATTCCGAGATCATCGATTCGAAGGATACTTCTACGGTTCTTAACGAGTTTGTCTATAACCTGACAGAAGATGTTAGCGGACGAGGCTTAAGTGGAAATATCGGGGTTATATACAGGCCGTTCCAGTTTTTGCGTGTGGGAGCAACGATCAAATCTCCTACGTTTTACGATATGGAAATCGAGTATGACGCAAACAACAAAGCCATTTTTGCGGATACTATTCTAAACGAAACACAGGCTCCTGAAATTGGTTACTACGAATACAAAATTCGGTCTCCCTGGCAAAGCTCTTTCGGAGCTGCTTTCCTATTCGGTAAGTACGGACTTATCACCTCAGATGTGGAGATGATTTATTACCCGGCCATTCAAATGATGGCTATTACGGACAACTACAATTTTGCCTCGGAGAATGATGCACTTAGCAACTTACTGACGCCAAGTTTTAACATCAAAGTGGGTGGTGAATACCGATTTACACCACAGGTAACTGGAAGAATTGGCTTTGCTCATTTCGGTTCTCCATACAAACCCTCTCTAAAAAAGGATGGGAGTTTTATGCTGTATAGCATTGGGGGTGGCTACCGAAATGATCAGTTCTTCATTGATGGGGCCTATCAACTCAAAACAAGCTCAGAGTCCAATTACGCGTATGACGCCTCTTTGATTGACAGCTACAACTCTACATTGGTCAATCATCGGCTAACGCTAACGTTCGGGTATAAATTCTAGTTGCGTAGCAACACTTTTCCAGAATACTTATCGGAAGACGTGGTAATGGTGTAGATATACAGACCGGCAGAAAAAGCCGAGATATCGAGTTTAGTACTTTCTGAAACCAGTGCGCGACTTAGCACGACTTTACCGTGCATATCCTTAAGCTCTAAATGGGCCGAATCCGATTTCATCAACAGCACGTTCAGCATTCCAGCACTTGGGTTAGGAAATACTCTCGGTTCTTTTTTCTTTTCTGATGAGACGCTGAGAACCTTATGGTTATGGTTAGCCAGAACATACTCTCCTTCCAACACTTTTGAGAGCTCGATTAATCCGAACGCATTAGAAGACGACCCCAGGTTATTGAGTGTGTAGTGATCGTATTCTTCCCAGTCATCATATGCGTTTTCACGATAGAGAAGTAACAGGCTGTCCTCTGTTTCTCCAGCCAACTTGATGTCTAAGTATCCATTACCTCCTTCACGACCATCGTAGAAAAACGAGGCATTCATATCTGTATTTGACACATTACTGCCATAGACTTTCCAATATCTATAGTCAGACATATCATATGCCTTATTTGCCCAATCCTTTATCGGGTCAGGATATGACCACACATGGTCAAAATAGATCACTGCTGAATCCTCGACAGATTCAATCTCAATATCCCAGAACATATTCTTTAGTTCAACGTTCTCAGGACCTCCTGTTCTTACCACATCTCTGGTTCTTGCCTGAGCTACCTCGTTCCGATCATACATAACCACGTAGGAAGGCTCAAAAGGAACAGAAGAGCTAATGCTTCCGTACTGGCCGCTCATGCTACCCTCAATCATTGCTTTTTGACCATCTGCGCTATAAACTGTGCAGTAGACAGGCACCTCATCATGAAATGTTTCAATGCCCTTTAATTTTTGCTGAAGAAAAACCTCAATTCCATACTCTGTGCTCTGCACAGTTGTAGCAAAGGAGTCCATCACAACTACATTGTAGCCTCCATTATACACCCAATCTCGAAAGAAGTAACTCAAATCCTTCCCGGAGTACTCGGTAAAAAACCGCTCAAGCGTATCAGAACTCACAGGTGTGTACTCATAGGCATCCATGAACGCATCTATTGTTTCATAGAAACTCTCATCTCCCATGTAGGCGCGGAGGTTATGCGCTACCAATGCTCCTTTCTTGTAGACATGATCTCCATAAACAAGATCATGAGGCTGACCAGACACAGCTCTGTAACTACCTTCATAGTGATGACCAAAGTGAAGCATGTAGCGTAAGTCCTCCATCATAGCGGCTTCATAGGCTTTTCTTCCATAAACAGCTTCCTGAAAAATATAAGCTGAAAAAGAAGCCCATCCCTCATTTATCCACATGTCACCATCTGTCTGGCATGTAACATTATCTCCCCACCACATATGGCCTAATTCATGCGCCATGAGGCTTTCGCTTCCAAGACCACCATTAGCAGATGAGATCGGGTACGTAATGTTGGTAGCGTGTTCCATAGCTCCCGAATTAAAGGGAACCATGCTATATCCCACCTTATCAAACTTGTATACTCCAAAGCGCTCCTCGAATGCCTCGATGGCATCGTGTAAGTGAATAAAGGATGCCGATGCGTTTGCCGTGTCGTTTGGTCGGGCATATAGCTTCACCGGAAAGTTAAACTCAATTCCTGTGTGCATAGACTCAACAACCTCGTAATTGGCAACCGCCACACATGCCAGATACGATGGAATAGCCTGCTCGAGCAACCAGGAGTATACCACAGAACTATCTGCTAAAACGGTTGTTGACTGAAGCAGCCCGTTGCACGCAGCATACTTGCCCTGTGGAGTAGTAATGTTAAACTCGAAAGTCGATCGCTCAATGAAATTGTCAAAACATGGAAACCACACTCTCCCATAACTGTGCGGATCTGAGGCGAAGCCCACTCCAAGGTTCCAGGCAAACCCGTTGGTGAAATAGAATCCACCCCATCCGCTGCCGTCTGTTATAGGGTTTCCTTTGTAGTAAACGATTACCTCTTCCATTGAAGTGGTAGATATGTTCTCATCAAAAAACACGCGTAACGTGGTATCAGACTGCGTAAAACCACTCACACTTTCACCTGTTACACTATCAACGTCCAAGCCTTCGAAATCGAACAAAACGGATGTCACATTTGGTAGTTTTGCTTGGAATTCCAATCGTGAATTCCCAAAAATATACCCCGTTGCCATTTGAGTAAAGCTCAGGTTAACGGAAGTGTTTTTTATGTCGATACTGTCGCTTCTCAGGTCCTCAATTTCGAGTCTTTTACCAGCAATATCTCCCTTGTATTTAGAGCAGTACTGGTGCTGTGACAACACCGTGCAAGACATGAGCAAAAAGACCAAAATATGTACCAGACGCATATGCTTCAATTTTCACCAAATCTACGCTCTTACTCCTTAATCAAGCTCAATTAGTCGACACATATGGGCAGATGGTAGAAAATGTTTGTAATCCTAACCCTCTCTTTGAAGAAATTTATCGTCCTTAGTAAACACCCTACTAAACAAAACGAACCTAACGAGCTATTCATGAAGCCTTCTTTTGAGCTATTTCGGCTAGTAAAATCCCTATCGAAATCTGAAAAGCGATTTTTCAAGTTGATGAGTTCTTTGCAGTCTGGCGAAAAGAATTATCTGAAGCTTTTTGATGCCATCGATAAGCAGAAAGAATACGATGAGGAGGCCATCAAAACACAGTTCAAAAACGAGGTGTTCATCCGGCACTTACCATCTGAAAAAAACCACCTCTACAAGCTCATTTTAAAGTCGTTGCGACTGTTCTATGCTGAAAACAGCATTTCGGCAATCCTTGCAGAGAATATTCAGAGCATCGAAATCCTTTACCATCGTGCTCTTTACAGCGAATGTGCCAAACTGGTGCGCAAGGCCAAGAAACTGGCCGAGTCGCATGAGCGCTTCTATTACCTGTTTGAACTGATCAAGTGGGAGAAAATCCTCTTGGAAGAAGAGTTTCAGTCGGGTAAGTTTGATCGTGACCTAAACAAACTCAACGCAGAAGAGCAGCGCGTTATTCAAAAGCTGCGTAATCTGGCCGAATACCAAATCCTGTATTCTAAGATCAACTATGTATTCAGGCAAGGCGGTTTTGTGCGAAACGAGAAAGAGCACAAAATGGTTTTTGAGATTCAGATGCACGAGCTTATTAAAGGAAAAAACACTGCCCTTTCGAAAAGAGCTGCTGCCACATGCTACTACGTAAAGGGGTTATGTGCCATTACGAGCAATGAGGTGGAAGAGTCGTTTGCCAATTTCACTAAGGTGGTCAACATCTTTGAGGAAAACCCAAACCTAATTCAGGACATTCCGAAACAATACATCAAGTCTCTGGGCAATCTTTTCTATTACTTCCTGCGAGTTGGTGACTACGACAAGTTATTCGAACTCATTCAGAAAATGCGGTCGCTGAAGGATCAGCCTGGATTTAAGCGAGCTGGAATTCAAGTGAGAATCTATATATCGACCACATACTTCGAGCTAATGGCTCATGAGCGCAGAGGTGATTATGGCTCTGCACTTGATATGATTCAGGACATTAAGCAGAATCTTGAAGCATTTGGCGATAAACTCAACAAAGAAGACCAGGTATTATTTGACCATTTAATGGCCAATGTCTATTTCGGAGCTGGCCAGTACCGTGAAGCACTCAGGCAGCTTAATCCGCTGATGAATGATAAGGAGGTAAACCTTCGTCAGGATATTTATAGCTTCTCAAAGCTGATGATGTTGCTGATTCACTACGAGCTCGGAAACTTTGACCTGCTCGACTACATGGTTAAGAGCACCGAGCGTTATTTTCTCAAGAGAAGAAAAGCAGATGGAGAAGGATCTGATTTCGAACTATCCTTCATCAAAGCATTTAAAGCAGTGGTGAGAAGTGCTCGTAACGCCCGAAGAAAAACTGAATCTCTCACGCACCTGTTAGATGAGTTGAAAAACACCGTAGCAGACGAGAACGAGAGCGTAGCCCTTGAATACTTTGACTACATCACCTGGGTAGAGGCAAAACTGAAATCAACTTCGTACGGTAAGCTTAAGCGGAAGTTGTACATCGATGATGTACTATCCTAATCGTTGTCTTTGAGCTTCAAATGCGCAAATGGCAGTAGCCACGGCTACGTTCAATGAAGCAACGTCTCCTTTCATTGGAATAAGCGTATGCTCCTGAGACATTCTCAGCAAATGAGGGTCTATTCCATCTCCTTCGTTTCCAAATAGCAAACAAACAGGATCAACCAAATCGGTTTCGTAAATCGATTTCTCAGCTTTTTCGCTGCACGCAATGGTTTTAACTCCTGCTAAGCGCAATTCTTTTATGGTATCGCCCAGCGACATGACCTTGCAGACCGGTATATGGTATAAAGCCCCGGCCGAGGTCTTGATAGACTCTTCATTAATAGCTGCGGCTCCTTTGTGTGGTATAATGATAGCATGACACCCGGCACACGTAGCCGATCGGGCAATTGACCCAAAGTTTCGCACATCATTCACTTTATCCAACATGAGGATCAGTGGGGTTTCTCCTTTTTCAAATACGTTTTGGATCACCTCGGCAATCAGACCAAACTCAATTGGTGATGTAAAAGCAACTACTCCCTGATGGTTATGCCGGCACAGTTTATTGAGCTTTTCTCGCGGTGCCTTTATAATAGCTACACCGAGATTCCGAGCCATTTGCCTGATCTCATTTATCTGGTCGCTTTTAATATCCTGCTGCATAAAGAGTTTATCGATACTCTTTCCCGTGTTCAGGGCTTCCTTCACAGGCATTATCCCAAATACTTGATTGTCTGGTTTCTTCATTTTTGATACGTCAATACTCTTCCCTGCCGCCAGTACTCTACAGACCGATACCAGGAAGATTTCAAAGATGGCATTCTATTTAACCGGTAATCGTTGTTCGTGAATGGGTTGTTCACTTTTGTAAATGTCAGTCTCAAGGCATTAAACTGCCCCTCTTGTCCATAAACCCATACCTCGGTTGAGCTCGTTCTTTTCACAATTGTAGGCTCACCGAAGATGATGAAGCACATGCCCCGATCCGTTTTCCAGCCTTCCATATACGAAGCAAATACACTGTTCGATTTCTCAACCCGTTCATAGTATGCTCGGATCAGTTTTTTTGCCCGCGCCACATTCCCTCCTACTTCTAACCAATGCGCATCTACCGCTTTTTTGAGTGTCTGACCACTGTTCAATGCATCAAACTCTTCTTTGGTAGTAATGTATCGCATGGGCAGCATGAGGTCCATGACGGTTTTTGGTACCGGATAGGATGGAGAAAAGTGAACAAAAGAAGCTCCCGTCCTATCCGCATTGGATTGGACAATAAGATACAACCCTGGTCGATCGACAATAAGCATGTGCTTTCCACCCTGCTTAGTTATCTCCCATATACCATCTGGAGTAAAATCAAATGGTCTGGGTGCCACTGCTACAAAAGGTGGTGATGATATGGGAAAATCACGGTTATAGTACTTTACGAGCAGGGGTTCATCAACCTTAGATTTGAGATAAAATGTATCGAGATTGGAAATCAAACTTTCATACATCATCCTTCCATTCTTTTCGAACAACATGGCATCTTCCGATGAAAAGGCGCTCGAACGGTTAATGGAAATTTGACGTCTCCAGACCCGTTTCGAGTTTAAATCCTTGATCGTAAGATCGGCAATGAGTTTGCGCCCGACTTTAGAGGTAACATCCACACTATCAAACACGAAAGCATGGCGAGCCAAGGGAATTGACTTCAGCACCTTCATGCCGCTATCAAGCGCATGAACACTTGAATGGTTCTCATACACTTTGTAACGAATAGACAAACTGGCTGTGCTTTGTCCCTGGTCGTCCTCGACCTGCTCAATACCATCTCCAAGTATCTTAAAATAACATCGGGTTTTTTGCTCACTGATATTATATGCCTTGACACTCGCCTCCAATACCTCACTGGGCTGGAGTTGATACTGCTGACTGATATTGATATTTGAAATGGAAGAAGATGGTACGCAGCCCGCACCCAACAGCACCAAAAGAACCGACACGCTTAATACGTACCTCATTCTTCGGATAGGCTTTTCTGCACCATTTCATGTGGGATCTCCTTGGAGGCCTTCGCCCCCAGTGCTTTGATTTTTTCTGCTCTTCGAATCAAGTTACCCTTGCCTGTGTGTAGCTTATTCATGGCATCATCATAGGCCTTAGATGTGGTCTCAACTCCTTTACGGATTCGCTCCAGGTCGTCCAAAAACAGCTTAAACTTATCGTACAGATTGCCACTCTCTTTGGCTATCTCCAACACGTTTTTGTTCTGTTTCTCATGCGTCCACACACTGGCTACTGTTTTAAGTGTGGCCAATAACGTGGTCGGACTGACAATTACAATGCGATTGTCCCAGGCAAAATTATACAGGTCTCTATCTGACTTAAGTGCTTCTGAAAACCCAGCCTCTATGGGCACAAACATGAGCACAAAATCCAGCGAAATACCATTCGTTTTTTCCTGATAGTTTTTCGAGCTCAACCCCTTTACGTGTTGCCTTAAGCTAGCTATGTGCTGAGCGAGAAAACGATCCCGGTCTTCCTGACTATCTGCATTCACATAGGACTCATACGCCTTTAAGGAGACCTTTGAATCGATTATGATGCACTTATTATCTGGCAGTTTTACAATCACATCCGGTCTGAAGATTCCGTCATCTGTGCGATTTGAAACTTGCGTTTCATACTCAATGCCTTTTTCAAGACCTGAATGCTCGAGTATGCTCTCCAGAATGAATTCACCCCAGGCTCCCTGCTTTTGGCTATCTCCTTTCAGTGCTTTCGTCAGGTTGTTTGCGTCTTCCGAGATTTGGCTATTAAGCTTCATCAGTTCTTCTACCTGCCCAAATAGCTTTGACCGGCTCTCGTTCTCTTTTGTATAAACGTCTCTTACCTGCTTCTCAAACTTCTCAATATTCTGCTTCAATGGCTCCAGCAAGGCTCCAACCTGCTTTTGATTGGCTTCACTAAACTCTACTGTATTCTTCTTTAAAATATCAGCGGCCAGCGTTCTGAATTCATTCTTGAAGCGTTCGTTCATCTTTTCAAACTCCAATCGCTGTTCAGACAAACGGTCTGTAAGGTTTTTGTTTTCCTGCTTCAACCGACTCTCAGAGGTCACAAGTTCCTTTAATTCGGCTTCCAAGCCGGCTAATTTCTCCTGCTGCTCTTTGAAGAACTTGACCGAGTTTTCGAGCCGTCCCTCAAGTCTGGCACTTTCTGCAACAGCCGCCTCTTTTTCGGCCATTGCATCCTGCCATCGCCTAGGATCTTCTGAAGCGGATTCATCACTCACTTTCCGAGACCTGTAGGCAAAACCGAGGCCGAACCCAAGAGCTACGCCAACAACAAGAAACAGGAGGTATTCTATCATGAAATTGTCATTTGATACAAAAGAACTCAAACTAACGCTAAGTGCACCTTAAAACACTTTTTAAAACTAAAAAACACTCAAAAAGCCGAAGTGGATCTTCGAAGCTCTTAATTGCAAGGGATTGTTTTGCTGACTTCCCAATGCATAAACCAGACTGAAAACACCGGCTTTGGTGGTGAAACTCATGCCCATTCCTGTTCCAAAAGGAAGGTCACGCCATACTCCCGTTCTGTTGACCGCGAGGTTCTCATACCAGGCTCCGTCAAAAAACACAAATGCATAGCTCTGGTTCTCGAGTCGATATCTCATTTCGCTACGAGCAATTACGTGAGATGTCGCAAAGATTGATTGCTCATCAAATCCGCGTATCGACTTCAGCCCTCCGATACGCTGTGCTTCATTGACCAAGATTTCATCATTTAAAATATTGGCACCGCTAAAACGCTGATGCCAAACAAATCGGTTGGTAATGGGGATGAAATACTCAAACCTTGCACTGGAATTGACGAACAGGCTTTTTAGCTGAAGTGAATCGTAAAGCAATTCGGGAAGGTTTTGGTTCTTAATGATGTTGCGCTGACCAACACCTGTTTCCGCATTTAGGGCAAAACCCTTGGACGGATTTAACCGCTGATTTAGATTTTCAAGTTGCACCCCAGCACCATATAGTGTGATGGCTCGATCTAAAAACTCCGGAGTTGCCGCTCCAGATTGATAAGCAGAGGTAGAGATCAGATTTGAGGTTTGCCGGTCAACGTAAAGCCTGAGATAGTCATTTGCGCCAAAAACATATCGAAGACCGGCCTCTCTGTTTACATCCGTGTAGGAAGTATCTCTTCTGTAAAGTCCAATCTCACCATCAAGGGTAACCGGTGAATTCAATAAAAAAGGTGCAATGGCTGAAGCACTCAGTTGCTGCGTATTGGTTTGAAGCTTTTTCCACTCCAAGTGAAACACCTCTCCTTGTTTTAGGGCATTTTCCAAATGAAGCGTGGCATCACCCACAACCAGCAGCTTACCCGTAACATCATCTGGCAAAAACCCTATAATACCATCAAATTTACTCGATGGTCGTTTGTTCAAGAACAAGTTAATTCTGGTTTCATCTTTCTCAAACTGCACAGTAGGCTTCGCCACCTCTTCCACAAAGCTCAAATCGCTGAGTCGGGTGCGCATTTCAGAAATGCGTTTTTCGTTGTATGGGCTACCTTCCGAAATGCCCAAAACATTGGTCAAATAGGTCTTTCTGATTTTTAGATTTCCATTGATAACTACACTATCTATTCGAACAAATGGCCCCTTGTTTAAGACAAGGTATCCTCCCACCTGCCCTTTGTCAATCTCTACACTATCTAACCGGAGTTCGGCAAACGGATAGCCTCCATTCTCAAGTTGCTGTAGCGTAGATTCCATTAAACCAGCCAGTTTAGTCGGGGAGATTTGTTTGCCCTTTATCCGCTTGATATTGTACCCGGCCTTCCTTATATACTCTTCTGTTTCCTCTGAAACCCCAATGGATGTCCAGCGATAAGACTCATTGACCCTGAGAATAAGTGTCACTGTTTCTGCCTGACTCTCTTCTTCAATCTTTGCTCGTAAGTGGCCATACTTGATGGCCTCAAGCATAAGAAAGTCCTCTACTTCATCTTTTTCATCAAGCGAATACGTTCGACCATCGAGCTTATCTAGTTTCCTGTGAGCCTCACCAACAATCTCCACCTTTAGCAAGCCAGAAGGGGCTTGAGCCTGAAGAACAAAACTACTCAGGCAGAGACCAATCAATAGGTTGCATGCCTTTACTGGACAAGTAGTCATTGGCCTTGCTAAAATGCCTACATCCAAAAAAGCCCTTATGCGCTGAAAAAGGAGATGGATGTGCTGCTTCAAGTATGAGATGTTTGTTTGAATTTATCAGTGCTTTTTTTGCTCGTGCAAAGTTGCCCCAAAGTATGAAAACAAGATGTTCCTTAGAATCGGCTAATTCTTTGATCACGGTGTCAGTAAACGTTTCCCAGCCAAATTTCTGATGTGAACCGGGAGAAGACTTTCTCACCGTAAGCGTTGCATTGATTAATAGTACTCCTTGCTGGGCCCAGGGTGTTAGATCTCCACCAACAGGAATTGGCACTCCTAAATCCGTATGAAGTTCCTTCAATATGTTACCCAGAGAAGGCGGTTGCCTCACACCTTGAGGTACAGAAAATGATAAACCGTGTGCCTGACCTGGCCCGTGATAGGGATCCTGGCCCAGAATAACAACCCTGACGTTATCAACAGGTGTGAGGTCAAAAGCGCGAAAAATCTGACCTGATGGAGGGTACACAACGTGCTGTTTCTTTTCAGAAACCAAAGCAGTCTTTAGCGCTAAAAATGAGGCAGACTGGAACTGGTCGTTTAACAGCTCAGCCCAAGAAGGATGTATTTTTGGTTGAATCATCTAAAAAAATGTGTGGTCCATCTAAATCTCAATACCATGAGAAGAAATTGTTCGTAAGAATTGAAAGTAAGTTTTCAGATTGACTTTGATGGTCTAACTTTGAACCAATATTTGAATTGCCAAAACAACTATAATCATGAAAAAAATCATCACCACTGGATTTCTCCTTTTTGTGTTGGCTGTAGCTTTCTCTTCTTGCAAGACTCACGAAAGATGTCCTGCTTATGGAAGCGTTGAAACAGAGGCTGAAGCAAACGTTTAAGCCACACACGCTGCATACCTAAGGCAGTTAGCTGCCTTATGAAATTGTGCTTTTGCAGTCATTTGTCCAACCAAATTCAACTAATTCAGGTTTGGACTTCATTTCATAACTCATGTTAACTCAAACCCTTTAAGTCAAAGTCTTACCTTTGACGTATGCGGTTTGTTTGGTCATTTGTTTTTCTACTTTTTTTCCTACCCGGGCCTAATACTATGGCTCAGGAGGCCGCAGGCAATCCTATTGAAAAGCGTGGATTCTATCGAACCATGCATATGGGAGGTATAGAAATCCACACCCGTGGACTGGGCGCATATTACCGTAAGGGATGGCGACAGACCGGATTTACAAACCGCATTCTTCACATCGAAGGACTGAATGTAAACCATCCAAAACAATACAAGACTGTTACAACCGGTCAAAACTCTTCGCAAGGTTTTTATGAAGGAAAGATAAACTCGGTTTTCTTCCTTAGAGGATCATATGGTTGGCAAAAGACATGGTTTGACAAGGAGGTAAAACGAGGTGTAAGGGTGAGCACATTCCTGCTCTTTGGTCCAACCATAGCCCTGGCAAAACCAATTTACCTACGGTTTAATTACCTGGACGAGCGAGGTGAACGAATTGAACGTTATGACTACGATCATCATTCAGCTAACGCCAATATCATTAAAAAAGCTCCATTTATTCACGGTGTAACAGAAACGCGAATCCATCCGGGAATTCACGTAAAAGGGGCTCTCAACTTTGAGTACTCTCCAGATGATGAAACGATCCGTGCCTTGGAAACCGGATTTAACTTTGATGCCTTTTACAAGGATATTCCGATCATGGCGAATACGTATAACGACAAGTTTTACATCACGTTGTATGTTGCATTGCACTTCGGGAAGCGCTATTTTTAAGCTGACTTCCAACCAATTACCACCGCAGTTCTGCCGTTTTCTAATTGACTTTCATTTCTCGTGATTTTATGGAAACGCTGGGGTGATTTTTACTTAAATTGCACCTCCATTTTAGTTACCTGACTAACTCAAATACCATGAATAAAAAGATACTCTTATTAAGTACGGTTGCACTCGGAGCAATTGCGGCTATCACAGCTGCTCTTTGGCCAACAGAAGCAACGTACCAAGAACGACTTGAAACGTCACACGAACCTTATACAATGAGGTGGGCTCAACTCGATGCCACTACCGGAGAATTTAATCCATATGCCAGAAACCAGGTTTCTGAACGTATCGCAAATCGAGTGTCCCGAGCCGGTGATCTAGGAATCAGCTTTACATCAAAAGGTCCTGATAATGTAGGTGGTAGAACTCGTGCCATCATCGAATTGCACGGTGACCCTGAAACATTGCTTGCAGGAGGTACAACTGGCGGCCTTTTCGTTAGTTACAACGGAGGTGCCACATGGGAGTCACATCAACAATTCCAAAACCAGTTGGAAACGTCTTCCATTATCGCCAGTATTCACCAAGACACCATAACTGGTACGATTTACATTGGTACTGGTTCTAACTTTGATGCGTATGCCAGTTCAACAGGAATAAACTGGCCAGGTTATGGAATTTTCGTTTCTACGGACGATGGTGCTACTTTCTCTCACATGGAAAGCACTACTCCGGATGAGCGTTTCAGTACGGCTGGCGATCCATGGTTAGCTGTTAACCGAATTAAGACGAATGCCGATGGTGACATTTATGCTGCTACAGCTAGAGGTCTTATGCTGTCTACTGATGGTGGTGAGACATGGATTAACCCAGTTTATGTGGATCCTCCCACATACAACATTCAAACCAATGCCATATGTGCAGATGTTTCTGTTTCTAAGTCAGGAAAAGTATTGGTTGGATTCTATGGTGGATCTGTATTCTTATCAGAAGATGGGTCAGATAAGTCATTCGAAAACCTTAACGGTACAGGTTACGTGAGCGGTGGCAAGCGTGTTATCACTGACATTGCTGAGTCTGACGAAGACATAATGTATGTGCTTACCACTGATGGTGATGCATGTATGAGAAACTTGTTTAAAACCACAAACGGTGGTGCAGGATGGACTTCTATCCTTGAGCCATTTGCCGATTTCAACCCTCTACAACAAGGTAGCGGTTTGGGATGTCAGGGTGTTTATGACCTTGCTATGGCATGTTCTCCAACTGATCCTGAAACTGTTTTTATTGGAGGAATTCAGCTTTGGAGATTTGACGGTAGTTTGACACGTGTTGCCAACGAGTTTGGCCAGCCTCCTTTCCAGGATGTATTTGAAAACTACGTACACGCTGATAAGCACTTCTTCTACTTCAGCCCGAACAACAAGAAGCGTATGTATGTAACGTCTGACGGTGGTATCTCTGTTACAACTAACCGAGGAAACACTTGGCAAGGACTTAACAAGGGTTACTACACCACTCAATTCTATGGCATAGCCCACGGAACGGATGGTGGAATCATTATTGGCGGAACACAAGACAACGGAACATTGCTTGTTGCCGGTGACAACTACAACTCTAACGATCCTAACATTGGCTTTGAAGTATTCGGAAATGATGGTATCGATTGCGACATGTCGCAGCTTATGCCAGTAGCATTTGCTACTTCTCAAGAAGGCTTGGTTGTACGTGTTGACCTGTCAGCTGCTGAGAACTCAAATGGTAGTTTCCCTTCAGCCTTTATTTCAGCTATGCGCTCAAACAACATATTCCAAACTGTAGTAAAAGTTTGGGAGAACAGCAATGAGGCTACAAGTCAGGATTCTATTCTATTCGAAGTTGAGGGTTCTGAAATTGCAATTGCTACAGGTAATGGAATTCTTCGAACATTCAACGAAACAGTTGCTCCGGTTCAACCAGCAGCTAAAGTGGTTGAGTCAAGCGTGAGTGTTTCTTCAGGAACACTTGACCTAACACTTGACACCGATGGTACTACACTCATCGGAGACGGTGAAGGAACCGTTACATTTAACGATGATGGCTCTATGGACATCTCAGTAACGTTTGACGAAGCTCCTGCTGAAAACGCCAACATCTTGGTTGTGTTTGAGGAGCGATACGAAGCAAACAGCGTAATCTACATCGACAGTAAAAACCTTCAGTCACTGCAAGGAGCTTACACATTTGAGCACCGATTGGAAACTGACCTAAACCCTGGTGATGTAATCAAAATTCAAGATCCTGTACAATCGTATTTGTTGAGCACTGGTGACAACCAAGGTGCTGCTGCGGTTGGTGGTGGAATTCGTTTCTACCGAAACGTGTTGAACGCGCAGGAATTACCTCCAGGACCAATTGGAATACCAACAAGCATGGGTAACGTTACATGTGCTGAAACAAGTGCAGATGGTGATGTAGCCTACATCGGTAACTCTTCTGGTAGCGTATACAGAATCTCTGGTCTTTTGGATCTTTACACAGAAGACGATCTGGATAAAGTAACTGTTTCAAACATCGGTTCAGGAATTTCAGGTGCGGTGACAGGTATCGCTGTTGACCCGAACGATGATGAGCGAATTGTTGTAACAACTGGTTCTTACAATTCTTCAGCTAACGTATATGTATCGAACAACGCCAAAACAGGATCTGCTTCGTTTAGCAGCATCCACGGTGATTTATTGCCAATGCCTGTTTACGATGCTGAATTCAACGTTAACTCACCAAACATGGTTATCCTGGGTACTGAATTCGGACTTTGGGCTACAGAGGACATCACTGCTTCATCTGTAGTGTGGAGTGACGAAAACGAGGAGTTGACATATGTGCCAGTATACGATGTACGTCAACAAGAATTGCCTTATGCCAGAGCAAACAACACAGGAGTTGTTTATGTGGGAACTCACGGACGTGGATTCTGGGAGTCTCAGTCTCTTGTGGGTATGGATGAAGTAAATCCATTTGCTTCTGACGACACACCAATCAATGCTTTGAACGTATATCCTAACCCACTGAAAGGTCAGGGTAAAATCGAGTTCGAATCAAACAGTGTTGGTTTGGCTGATATTCGAATTTTCGATATCAATGGCCGTCAGGTTAAGTCTTGGAATCACTTAACAAGAAGTGGTGTCAATACAATCAACTTCAACGCATTGGAAATGAAATCTGGTTCTTACTTCGTAACCATCGAAGCTGGTGGAAGTAAAAACGTTGCGAAATTCATGGTTGTGAAGTAATTCTCACTTCCATAATAAATATTAAAAGCCTTGTTTGCGTAAAATGCAGACAAGGCTTTTTCGTTTAGGCATGGTACATTTGAGGTAGTAATACGATGAAGAAAACACGCATAGGCATAAACGGATTTGGTCGGATTGGCCGCACTCTGACAAGAATTATGGAACCGGTTGAATCGATTGAGCTGGTTGCCATCAATGATTTGGCTGACGCCCCTACTCTGGCGCATTTGCTTAAGTATGATTCTATACATGGCTCTTTTAAAGGTGATGTAAGTTCAACCGCCTCGTCTATTGTGATAAACGATCGTGAGGTGCACGTTCACAACCAAAAAAGTCCAGAGGATATTCCGTGGGAACAAAACCAGGTCGACATTGTCATAGAGTGTACTGGTTTATTCAAAACAAGGGAACAGACTGGAGGGCATTTGACCAGAGGTGTTCAAAAAGTAATCGTATCTGCTCCGGCCGCTTCTGACATTAAATCGGTAGTGCTTGGTGTAAATGATTCGATACTCGAGCCCGATGACCTTATTGTATCTAATGCTTCGTGCACCACTAATAGCCTGGCTCCTATGATCAAGGTTCTGGCCGATAACTGGGGAATTGAGCAGGGCTACATCACAACCGTGCATTCCTACACATCAGACCAGCGATTGCACGATGCACCGCATAGAGACCTTCGCAGGGCTCGAGCGGCTTCTCAAAGCATAGTGCCTACTACTACGGGGGCTGCTAAAGCCATCACCAGAATTTTCCCAGAGTTAGACGGTTCACTTGGAGGTGCAGGAATTCGGGTTCCTGTTCCAAATGGTTCGCTGACTGACTTCTCGTGTATACTGAAAAAGGACACCACGGTAGCCGAAATAAATGCAGCTTTCAAAGAGGCGGCTCAATCTGAGCTCAAAGGGATACTAGAGTATACCGAAGACCCCATTGTTTCCATCGACATTATTGACAACCCTCACTCGTGTGTTTTTGACGCACAACTCACAAGCGTAATTGGTAAGATGGTAAAAGTGGTTGGTTGGTATGACAATGAATGGGGCTACTCAAATCGCTTAGTCGATTTGATTGGCAAAATGCGGTAGGAGCTATCCGTTAAACTGCTGAATCTGCAATTCACTTCCGTCAAAGGTGGCGTAATTGCAGCCGGTAAACCATTCACCCAGATTCACATACTTTGAATTAGGCTTAATATCGATATCAAGGAGCATATGTCTATGGCCAAAGATGAAATAATCAATGTGTTCTGACTCAGATCTGGTCTTGCAGTACTGAATAAGATATTCCTCATCACCCAGGAAAACATCGTCTTTATCGCCTGTTGCCTCTCTACTCTTTCGAGAAAAGAACCTGGCCAGATTGACGCCTATCCATGGATGCAAGAACGCAAATAAGCGCTGAGCAAGCTTGTTTCTAAAGACAGCCTTGATAAACTTATATCCATGATCTCCGGGGCCCAATCCATCACCATGTGCAATGACAAAGCGCTTACCTCCCCAATCTCGTTCGACAAGCCCATGGTGAATAACGGCATTGAACTGTTCGGTGAAATACCCAAACATCCAGATATCATGATTGCCCGAAAAAATGTGGATTGGGATACCTGCATCGGCAAACTCAGCGAGCTTTCCCAAGAGTCTTATATGACCCTTAGGTACTACGTGCTTGTATTCGAACCAAAAATCAAACACATCTCCGAGCAGCCAGAGTTCCTCACAATCTGCTTTGATGCTATCGAGCCAGCGAACAATTTTTCGCTCCCGAACGAGCTTACCATCATCAACGTGTGATCCAAGGTGAAAGTCAGAAGCAAAGTATATTTTCTTTCCGGAGTTCATCAAAACTCAAAGGTGCGTCTTAATTCCATTAAATGAAAAATGTCCGTTTTTATTTCAAAACGGATTAAACCAGGTATAGATGTTCCGTTAGCAGATATCTCATTCTGAATATTGGAAGTATAAACAAGTGGCAGGTACAGCGAGAAGAAATCCTTTAAAAGGGACAAATGAACTCCTGCATCGGCCACCAATTCTCCTTGAAAACTGTAGCCTACATCTGCAAATAACCCAACTGGGATTTTTCCATAGATAAACTCGGTACCAAACGAAGCAATTCCGAGATTGGATTGACCTACGGCTGTAGGTATTTTCAGAGCGCCCTGGCCAGTTGCAAACTGCCGGCTTAGCAAACCATCTACGTGAGATCTGTCAAAAAGCGTGGCATCGTATGCGTAATCGTTTCTGGGAGTTACACCGTCCATACGGAAGTTGTACCTGGCTTGATTTGATGTATTCGACACAAACACACCGATGAAACCAGAACTTCTGACCTTTAATTGATCGTTCAGGTTTAGTTTATTCTCAAGGTTGAGCTCAAACTTCAAGAAATCTGTATGCTGTTCTCCTCCAATGCTCGCACTTGTATGGTACACAGGGTGCCGATACGTGGCATCGTAATTAATTCGATTATATACATCCGTTGTTTCACTCGTCTTTAACTTGCCATTAGCATCGGTCGAGTGAACCTGATCCAACACGACCACTGAACTCAATTTGAGCTCATGAGACCAAAGCCCACTATAACTCGGAGGCCTGAATGAAAGTCGGATATAGGGCTCTATCCTGTTGTATGTAAGCTGCGGAATAACTGCCTTTTTCTCACGCACATATCGCTTGGCTTTTGCTCCCACATCGATTGACTCAAAGGAAGAATGCTGTGGCGTAAACATATAATAGACTTCGGCAAACCCTGTAGGCGTATTGCCTTTAAGCGAATACAGGGGCGAAACCACATAATTCAGCTTCTTAACCGGCACAATCGAGTTGTACAACATGATTCCAGGCATATAACCGCCAGGTACATTCATTGCCAGTAAAACGGGCAATATGTTGAGTTGATTTTTGCGCGGGTTCTCAAGCTTACCAACCACATTTAATTGCAGCGGTTCAACGGCTTTTAAAACACCCTTGGTTCTCATCTGATTATTCTCGCGATTCACTTCTGGCATTACCCGATCCGGATCAATCTTAACCACATCGCCTATGGTGCTGAATACAATCGTGGTATCCTCTCTAAAGCCTTCTACCCATAAAGACTCAACAAGCTTCTCCTCATCGTACAGTGCTACATGACACGGTCCATCAATATGACCTGTATTCTTTAGATGCGCGGTTGTTTTCTCATCCTCATTTCGCGCTCTTACAATACGATAATCCAGATTACCAGAATTGTTTATTCCCTGATCAAAAAGCCAGCTCAAATTTTCGCTTGTACTGCTTTCCATGACCCTTCTGAAATCTTCGGGATATGGATGCTTGAACTTATATGCTTCAAAGTACTCAGACATGGCCGCATCCATCTTATCGTCTCCCAGATAACTGCGCAGATAATTGAAGAATACCGCAGACTTAGAATAAACTCCTCCTCCATAATTAACCGTAGAAAAATCCTGCGAATGCGTATTAAGTGGTTGGTCGGAGTTTTGTCGGGCAGTAAACAGATAGATAAAATAGTGCTGGTCCTTAATATCGTATTCCGTCAAACCGGTACGCTGATGCAACTGCTTATCCTTTGTCTTGGCGAGTATGGTAGCGTTTGGATACTTAGTCTGAAGATAACGCTGCTCGTTATAGCTGTTTAGCCCTTCATCCATCCAGGCGAAGTCTCTTTCGTTACTTCCCAAGATGCCATAAAACCAGTTGTGCCCTACTTCGTGCATGATTACCGTCTCGAGTAACAAAGGAGATTGTGCATCACCAATCACTGTAACATTAGGATACTCCATACCGCCTCCTGCAGAAATGGTCCCATCTACTGCGGTGGCCTGGTGGTAGGGATAATCTCCGTTCCATAGAGAGTAGTAATACACAGCGTCATGCATATACTCAATGCTCTCCTTCCACAATCGTGCACTCTTGTTTGTAAACATGGTCCACACGGTGGTTTTCCCGCCAGAGTTAGGCAGCTCTACTTCGCCCTTCAGAACATGATACCTTTTATCTGCAAACCATGCAAAATCATGCACATTTGACTGAATATACCGGACTGTCTTCTTCTTCTCGCTGGAGGCAGGAAAAGACATTTCCTCACGAACTTCACTCCAATCGAGCTTCGTATTACGGTTCTCTATCCAGGTTTCTGTCTTCCGTACCAGGGAATCCAGGCGATCGACTTCAGATTGAGTCTGTAAATCTCCCGTAGCACCGACTGTATAGTTTGACGGAAGCGTTATACTCACATCAAAAGAACCATACTCAGAGTAAAACTCACCTTGCGTTAGATATGGCATAGGATGCCAACCCTTCCTATCATAAACGGCCGGCTTAGGATACCACTGCGTAATTTGAAAGCTTTGGTCAATATGACCAAGTCTGGAAATCTCCCCAGAGGGAATCTTTACTCGAAACGGTGTTTTGATCTCCGCATTCTCTCCCGGAGCAATTGGTTTTGCCAGGTGTAACGTACAGATATCAACGTGTTCGAGATCAACTGTCCACCTCACGGGCAATCCGTCTACTTCAAAGTCGAGGCTATCAATAAACCCCATTTCATCTTCAGTAGCGAAGTGCAATTCCGTGTTTCCCATACGCACTAGCTGTTTGGCCAGCGCTGTCTTCTTCGAACTATAGGCATTCGGCCAAATATGAAATACGAGAAAAGAAAGAGAATCCAGACTATTGTTTGTATACAAAAGGGATTCTTGACCCCGAAGCATGAATGACTCATCATCTAGCTCGACATCTATGGTATAATCAACTTCCTGCTGAAAATAATCCTGAGCGTGGGAAGACAGACTTAATAGGATAAGTCCAATAAACAAAAAACGCATAGTCATGTATTACTCACCGAAGATCTCCTCCAGCTTCTTATCCAATTGAGCCCCTCTCAGGTTTTTACCGATGATCTTGCCTTCAGGGTCTATCAGATAAGTGAGTGGAATACCCTGAACCTGATATTCTGGAACAACGACTGACTGCCAAAACTTCAAATCACTGATATGCTTCCAAATCAAACCATCTGCTTCAATAGCCCCTAACCAGGCCTTCTTGTTCTTGTCAAGAGATACTCCAAGGATTTCAAAACCCTTGTCGTGGTATTTATTGTATGCCCGTACAACGTTTGGGTTTTCTCTTCGGCATGGCCCACACCACGAAGCCCAAAAATCAATAAGTACATATTGTCCTCTCAAATCAGAGAGCTTCATCATTTCTCCGTTTGGTTGTGGTAATTCAATTTCTGGAGCTTCAGAACCAACAGCCAGCTTCTTCAACTGCATTACTTGCGTTCTGGTTCCCTGATAAAACTCATTGCTCTCTGCCTTGCCCTCGAGTGCATCGACCACCTTCTTGAAATACTCAAAATCACTATCGATGTTCATATTCTGCAACGCTGCCAGTGAAGAGAGGCTAGCTGGCTTCTCGTCAATGAACGTTCGCAAATTGCTTTCCACTTCTTTCATAATGGGCTCGTAAGCGGCCATACCTTGCTCAAATGCCTGCTGATTTTGAGTCATTTGGGCTTGCTGAAGTATCATGCTTACTGAGTCTCTTTTTCCCAAAGACTGATTTAACAGAATCAGGCGTTCACTCTCTTCCGAACCGCTTAGCTCATACGTTTTGAACAGATTGGCAGCATCCGCAGTGGCCTCAACCTTATCGCCTTCTTCAAGAATCACTACAAATAGGTTGTTATCTGCGATAGCCACTCGGTAGTAGTTCGCGAAATCCACTGCCACTTCAAATTCAAACTCTCCCTTTTCGTCTAACAATACCGTGTCGAGTATCTCTATTTCGTTGGCGTGCAACAACTGTAGGTACAGGTTTTGACCAGCACCATTGGTGATCACACCACGAACGGAAGCATTGGGTTTTCCTTCCTTTTTGCCACCCTCGTCCATTGCTTCAATAGATGCCTCTCCCTGATTGGGCGTAGTGCCTGAGCACGCTACCGCAAGGAAACCGAGTAAAAGAAACGAGGTTAATGTATTCATCAATTTCATACTTCTAATCTTCTAATGCTTTTGCTAATAATTGATTTGTCTTTTTGGGGTCCGCTTTTCCTTTGCTCATGCGCATCACTTCTCCCATGAAAAGGCCGAGAATACCTTTCTTTCCTGATTTGTACTCTTCGACTTTTTCAGGATACTTTTCCAATGCCTGGTTGATCCATGACTGCAATTCATCAGCATCTCCGACCTGAACAAGTCCGTGTTTCGATGCCAAATCTTTGGCTGAGACCCCAGGATTGGCAGCCATCAATGGAAACAACTGCTGCGTAGCCATAGTTTGTCCCATTACGCCATCTTCTACCATATTGATAGCCTCGGCCAGCGTATGAGCAGGAATGGGAAATGCTTCAATATCAATAGCCATTTCGTTGATGTGACTTTTAACCTCGCCCATCATCCAATTGGCAGCGGCCTTGGGTGAAGAAGCTGTTTTTAGCACTTCCTCGAAGTACAAAGCGAAATGCTTATCATCTGTAAGTACACCCGCATCGTAATCGCTCAAACCAAGCTGATTTACATACCGATCAAAAAGCTCATTGGGTAATGGCGGCAGACTCTCTCTTACTCGATTAATATACCCTTCAGTAACAAAATAAGGCTGCAGGTCAGGCTCTGGAAAATACCTATAGTCATCCGCGTCCTCCTTCGTTCTCATAATGGAGGTCTCTCCTGTTTGAGCGTTAAATGTCAGCGTTGATTTTTTGATCTCTTCTCCTCTTTCAAGCTTGCCTACATGACGCTCAAACTCAAACTCAATGGCGCGCTTGACATTTCGTATACTGTTGAGGTTTTTGATCTCAACGCGTTGACCAAACTTTTCAGCTCCCTTTATGCGAACAGATACGTTGGCATCGCAACGCAGCGAGCCTTCTTCCATATTGCCATCGCAAATCTCAAGATAGCGCACAAGCTTCCTTACCTCGGTCAGATAAGCATATGCTTCATCTGCCGTGCGCATGTCGGGTTCCGAAACAATTTCGAGCAGTGGAACACCCGCTCTGTTTAGGTCGATCATGGTATCGAACGGAGAAAGATCATGTATACTCTTACCAGAATCTTCCTCCATATGGATTCGAGTCAACCCAATGGATTTCTCTTCTCCGTTTTGGTCTTTGATAACGATCTCTCCACCGTTGCAAATAGGTGTGGTGTCCTGCGTGATCTGGTAACCTTTGGGCAAATCTGCGTAGTAGTAGTTTTTACGAGCAAACTGATTTTCTTCCCGAATGTCAGACTTACACGCTACTCCTAATCGTACTGCGTACTCAATACTCTTTTCGTTGAGCACAGGCAATGTTCCAGGATGCCCCAAACTCACTGGTGAGGTATTTGTATTTGGCATATTGCCATACTCATTTCGATCACTCGAAAAAGCTTTGGACTTTGTGAGTAACTGCGCGTGCACTTCGAGGCCAATAACAGCCTCGTACTTATCAAAAATGTCTTGTGTCATATTAACTGAAGGCGGCAAAGGTAATTGCCTGAAAAGGAATTCTATGAACCTATTTTAGAAAGAAAGTTACGGACTAGCTGCGCCACTTTAGGTTCGGCATCATTTGCTGCTTTCTGAACCTCTTCATGACTCACCTGCTCTACATGGCCTTCCACTCCCAGATCCGTAATCACAGAGATGGCGGCTACCTTCATCCCCATATGCCGGGCGGCAATGTTTTCGGGTACCGTGCTCATACCAACAGCGTCAGCTCCTATTATCCGTAGGTATCTGTACTCAGCCGGAGTTTCAAAACAAGGCCCTGATACACCTGCATACACACCTTCGTGAAGCAAGATACCCAACTCTTCTCCAGAGGATTTTAGCGTACTTACCCAATCTCTGGCATAAGGCTCAGACATATCTGGAAAACGCGGCCCCAACTTATCATCGTTAGGTCCAATGAGTGGGTTCGTTGGAAAGAGGTTGATCTGATCATTGATGATCATGATATCACCTACTTTAAATGCAGGGTTCATTCCTCCACTGGCATTTGATAAAATGAGCTTGTCAATGCCCAGCTGAGCCATTACCCTTATTGGGTACACAACCTGCGACATATCATATCCCTCATAGAAGTGAAAGCGCCCCTTCATCGCCAAGACTTCTACTCCAGCAACAAACCCGCGAATGAGTTTACCATCGTGTCCCTCTACCGTACTTACTGGGAAGTGCGGAATTTCGGAATAGGCCAGCTCAACCGCTTCTTCAATTTCCTCAGCAAAACCTCCCAGACCTGTTCCCAGGATAATTCCAACCGGGTTCTCAGTATGAAGTTTACCTTTTATGAATTCAGCTGTTTCCTGAATATGACTTGACATAGTTTATAATAGTTTGATCAAACAAGTCTTTGTCCTGATCAAAGAACATAGCCTCGTGAGTTAGTGTATAAATTGGCAAAGCCGCAAATTTCTCATTTTTTAGAAACGGAACCATTCTTTCGTAGTCCTTTTCAGTGGTTAGCAACACGGTGTTGTCATGCTCCTTGACTAAGGTGGCAAAACGCTGCCAATCTTCTGCGGTATATGCACGATGATCCTTGAATTCGAAATGCTCGATCAGATCGTATTTGGATGAAACGTACTGTTCAATTTGAGAAGCATCTCCAAGACCGGTTATTAAAGCCACACGTGCATTGTCCTGCAACGCTTTTCCATCTGAGGAACAAGCTTGACCATATGACTCGTATGAAAACACCGCCTTTTGTCTGGCGTTGAGCTGTAAACGCGTTGTCACTTCAGCCCTTTGGGCCTTGGTCAACTCAACAGGGCATTTTGAAACAACAATGACATCCGCCCTACTCTTCCCAGTTCTGGGTTCCCTGAGCATTCCGACAGGTAGCACAAAATCGTTGTAAAACATATCGTGAAAAGCGGTGAGCATAAGCATCAATCCGGGCTTTATCCATCTATGTTGCATTACATCATCGAGTAAAATGCAGTCTGGTGGAGTGCTTTCGGCCAGCATACGATCTACCCCTTGAACTCTCGATTCGTTTACGACCACTTGAATAGCCGGAACTTTACGTTTCATAAGGGCAGGTTCGTCTCCTAACTCACGGGCACCCGATTCTTTGGTGGCTTTGACATATCCCTTCGTACTGCGTCCGTAACCACGACTGAGCACGGCTACCTTATACTCGGCAGACAAGAGCTTTGCCAAATAGATGGTCAGCGGTGTCTTTCCCGTTCCTCCAACCCGGAGATTTCCAATTCCGATTAGCGGGATAGAAAACTCTGCTTCTTTGAGCAAGCCCACATCGAACAACAGGTTCCTGATGGAGGTGATCATACCATAGATCCATGAAAACGGAAGCAGGAGCTTTTTCACCTGACAAATGTAATCTCTGCTCATATCTTTACTCTCAATAAAATCAACTCCAACTATGAAGGTCTCTGAAATAACAAATCGACTCGAAGAATGGGCTCCCAAAAGCCTGCAGGAAGCATATGACAACTCGGGATTTATTTGTGGAGACCCAAACCAGGAGTTGACCGCATGTCTTTTAAGTCTTGATTGCACGGAAGCAGTTGTAGAAGAAGCCATCGCCCGGGGATGTAATCTGATCATCTCTCATCATCCTATTCTGTTTAAGGGATTGAAATCTCTGACTGGAAAGTCTTATGTGGAGCGAACAATTATCAAGGCCATTGAAAACAGAATAGCCCTTTACGCTATACACACAAACCTGGACAATGTATCAACGGGTGTTAACTCGATCATAGGAAAGAAGATGGGGTTGACGCAACTTAAAACTCTTTCGCCAAAAGCGGGAAATCTGAAGAAATTGCACACGTATGTGCCGCGAAAACATGCATCGTCAGTTCGAGACGCCTTGTTTGGTGCCGGAGCTGGCAAGATATCTGACTATGACAGATGTAGTTTCAACGTAGAGGGGATTGGAACATTTAGAGGCGGTGCCGGCACAAATCCATTTGCTGGTTCTCCTGAAAAAGATCACGCTGAAGAAGAGGTGAAAATTGAGGTGATCTTTGAGTCTTATCTGCAGCCAAGGCTTCTTAGTGCTCTTACCGAGGCGCATCCATATGAAGAAGTGGCGTTTGACATTGTTTCTCTCGATAACCGTCACCCGCATATCGGTAGCGGCATGGTTGGGGAGTTAAGCGAGCCAATGCGAGAACAGGATTTTCTTAAAATGGTTTCAGATAGGTTTGAATGCAAAGTGATCCGACATACGGAGTTGCTGAACAAACCTGTAAGCCGGGTGGCTTTTTGCGGTGGATCGGGTCAGTTTTTGCTAAAACAAGCGATTGCCTCGGGTGCAGATGTATTTGTAACGGGAGACTTTAAATATCACGAGTTCTTCGATCACGAGAAAAAAATCGTGATTTTGGACATTGGACACTTTGAAAGTGAGCAGTTTACACCCGAACTGATTCAGCAATTTCTACTTGAAAAATTTCCTACATTTGCCGTCCTTTTGTCAGAGGTTAATACCAACCCTGTTCAATATTTCATTTCAAATTAGGATATGGCTAAGAAAGCAAAGACTAGTACTAAAGAAATCAGCGTTGAAGACAAGCTGAGAGCTCTATACCGACTTCAATTGATTGACTCTGCAATTGATAAAATTAGAACGGTTCGTGGTGAGCTTCCATTGGAAGTGGAAGATCTAAACGATGATATCGCAGGCCTTGAAACTCGATTGAATAATTTTCAGACAGAATTGGGTGAATTGGAAACAAAGGTTTCTGAAAGAAAGAATGCTATCATCGACTCGAAGGAGTTGATCAAAAAGTACGAAGAGCAGCAAAAGAATGTTCGAAACAATAGAGAGTTTGACTCGCTATCGAAAGAAATCGAATATCAAAGCCTGGAGATCCAGCTTTCTGAGAAGCGAATGAAGGAGTTCAACGCTCAGATCGAACAGAAGAAAGAAGTAATGAATGAAGCCGAAGCTGCGTTGAACGAGCGTAAGAAAGACCTCGATCATAAAAACGCTGAGCTAAACGACATCATTAAGGAAACTGAAAAAGAAGAAAAAGCTTTGCTTGCAGCTTCTGCTGAAGCGGCTGAGAGCATTGAAGAGCGACTCATGAAGGCATATGCCAGAATCAGAGGTTCTGTTAAAAATGGTCTTGCTGTGGTTCCAGTTGAGCGAGGTTCATCTGGAGGATCATTCATTAAGATTCCACCGCAACGTCAGTTAGACATTAGCGCTCGCAAGAAGGTAATTACTGATGAACACAGTGGACGAATTCTTGTAGATGCGGACTTAGCTGTGGAAGAAGCAGAAAAAGTAAAAGAGCTTACTCAAAAGGCAATCATCGGATAGGCCGAGAGTAAACAACACACAAAAGAAAAGCCCGATTGGATATCCAATCGGGCTTTTTTATTTCATCGAAACTATTCTGTTTGCTTATCGCTTTTCTGCAGAAACGTAGTCTCTCTCATTCTCGCCTGTGTAGACTTGACGTGGTCGACCAATAGGCTCTCCATTCTCACGCATTTCCTTCCACTGAGCTATCCATCCTGGTAGTCTTCCCAAAGCAAACATCACTGTAAACATGTTGGTAGGAATACCAAGTGCTCTGTAGATAATACCTGAGTAGAAATCAACGTTTGGATAAAGCTTTCTTGCTACGAAATACTCATCCTCCAATGCCGCTTCTTCCAATCGCTTAGCGATACTCAAGATCGGATCGTTTACACCGAGCTTGCCAAGTACTTCATCGGCAGCTTTCTTGATGATTCTGGCTCGTGGATCAAAGTTCTTATACACTCTGTGACCGAAGCCCATTAATCTGAATGGATCATCCTTGTCTTTGGCTTTAGCAAGATACTTCTCTACATCACCTCCATCTTTTCGGATGTTCTCAAGCATTTCGATCACTGCCTGGTTAGCACCACCGTGAAGTGGTCCCCAAAGTGCGTTGATTCCAGCTGATACAGAAGCGTAAAGGCTCGCCTGAGAAGATCCCACAATACGTACCGTAGAAGTTGAGCAGTTCTGCTCGTGCTCGGCATGCAAAATCAACAACTGGTTTAGTGCTTTCACCACAACCGGATCAAGGTGGTAATCCTCTGCCGGAGTTGAGAACATCATTCTCAAGAAGTTACCGCAGTAGTCTAGCTTATTATCTGGATAGATAATAGGTTGACCAATTTCATTCTTGAATGACCAGGCCGCCAACGTTGGCATTTTCGCCAAGAGGCGAATAATGCTCTTTCTAACCGCCTCATGTGATCGAGAAGGATCAAGAGACTCTGGATAGAAAGCGGTAAGTGACGTTACCAGTGAAGACAAAACACCCATTGGATGAGCATTGCTCGGGAACCCTTCCAGAATAACCTTGAAATCTTCATGGATAAGTGTATGATATCTGATAGATGATGACCACTCCTCAAGTTCTTCTGCTGATGGTAGCTCTCCGTAGATGATCAAATAGGCTACTTCGAGAAACGAAGACTTCTCAGCCAATTGCTCAATTGGATAACCTCTATATCGCAGAATACCTTTTTCACCATCTAGAAACGTAATAGCACTTTTGGTCGATCCTGTATTCTTATACCCCGGGTCGATTGTAATCAACCCTGACTGAGCTCTCAGCTTTGATATATCCAGTGCCTTTTCGTTCTCTGATCCTGTAACAACAGGAACTTCAATTACTTGTCCGTTGTAGTGTAATTCTGCAATTTCCGCCATCTTCTGTCTTTTCTTTTCTTAGTTAGGGTCGATTTTTCAAGGGTCACGAAGGTACTACCCGCAATGCGATATTCCAACAGCCCAAATGCTATACTTTTCTGAAGTTTCTACCTGGGAAAAAAGCCGTTGAACCTAGTTCTTCTTCAATCCTAAGTAGTCTGTTGTATTTAGCAATTCTGTCGCTTCTTGAAGCCGATCCTGTTTTAATCTGTCCTGTGTTTAAAGCCACTGCTAAATCAGCAATGGTAGTATCTTCTGTTTCTCCACTTCGGTGGCTCATAACCGAAGTATAAGAGTTGGTTTTAGCCAACTGAATGGCATTGATAGTCTCCGTGAGTGTGCCTATCTGGTTCACCTTAATGAGAATTGAATTAGCAATGCCCTGATCAATTCCCTTCTGAAGTCTTTTGGTATTTGTTACAAACAAATCGTCTCCAACCAATTGGCAGCTATTGCCAATCTTCTCTGTTAAGGCCTTCCAACCAGACCAATCATCTTCATCCATACCATCTTCGATAGAGATAATAGGATACTTGTTAGTCCATTCCTTCCAGTACTCAGCCATCGCCTCTGGTTCGAACTCAGCTCCACTCGACTTCTTGAACACATATCGTCCTTTTTCCTTATCGAAGTATTCACTACTGGCTGCATCCATAGCAATAAGTACATCATCTCCTGGTTTGTAACCAGCAGACTCGATTGCTCTAAGTACATACTCAATGGCTTGTTCATTGCTATCTAGGTTGGGGGCAAAACCACCTTCATCTCCCACGTTGGTTGAATAGCCATCTGCCTTCAGTACGTTCTTGAGATGGTGGAAAATCTCCGTTCCCATTCTCAATGACTCGCTGAACTGATCGGCCCCAACAGGCATGACCATAAATTCCTGAAAGTCGATTTTGTTATCTGCGTGAGCGCCACCATTCAAGATATTCATCATTGGAACGGGCAGCACATTGGCATTTACACCTCCTACATATCTATACAAAGGCATGCCGTGATCCTGAGCAGCAGCCTTAGCCACAGCCATAGAAACAGCCAACATGGCATTGGCTCCGAGGTTGGCCTTATTCTCTGTACCATCCATCTGAATCATATGCGCATCAATGGCACTTTGACTCGATGCAAAGGCTCCTTTTAGCTCTTCTGCAATACTCTCTCTCACATTCTGAACAGCTCTCAACGTACCTTTTCCGAGGTAACGCGAAGCATCACCATCTCTCAACTCAACTGCTTCGTGCACGCCTGTTGAAGCGCCTGAAGGAACAGCCGCTGTTCCGATTACACCACTTTCGAGGATAACGTCCGCCTCAAGTGTTGGGTTTCCCCTTGAATCTAGAATTTCACGTGCTAGTATTTGTGATATATAACTCATGACAATTGCGCTGTTGATTGATTTTTATGCGAGTTGATTAATGAAATAAAGTCGTCAAACAGGTAACGGGAATCATTTGGTCCGGCTGAAGATTCCGGGTGGAACTGTACAGAAAAAGCTGGATAATCTTTCAACGCGATTCCGGCCAATGTTTCGTCATTCAAATGGATGTGTGTCACATCAATATCATCTCTTGATTCAGCCTCTTCTCGATTCACCACAAATCCGTGATTCTGCGATGTGACTTCGCAAAGCCCCGTCTTCTGATTTCGAACCGGATGATTACACCCTCGGTGACCGTTGTGCATTTTAGACGTGGTTAATCCCATAGCCAGAGACAACAGCTGATGGCCAAGGCAAATACCGAACGTAGGTACTTTGAGTTCGATTAAATCCTGAATAAGCTTAATCGAATCAGCCATCGCACCTGGATCACCAGGACCATTGCTGAGCATAATTCCATCCGGATTCCACGCTTTTACCTCTTCTGCTGAAGTATGCATTGGAAAGACCTTCAAATAGCAGCCTCTGTCAGATAAACATCTCAAAATATTCTTCTTCACTCCAAAGTCGATCACTGCTACTTTTAAAGCAGACGATGGATCGCCATACTCGAAGGATTCTTTTGTACAGACCTTTGAAGACAATTCAAGGCCGGCCATGCTTGGCACATTGGCCAATTGCTGCTTCAGTTTATCAATATCCAGTTCTTCGGAAGAGATAATGGCATTCATAGCACCTTTATCTCGAATATGCCGGACGATGGCTCTTGAATCGACATCTGATATACCAACCAGTCCCTGACGCTCAAAGTAGTCCTGAATAGACTCTTCGCCTGAGGCTCTTGAGAAGACCTCGGAGAACTTCTTGCACACAAGACCGCTAATCTTTAGTGAATCGGACTCTACTTCTTCTGTGTGTACTCCATAGTTTCCTATGTGAGACGGTGTCATGAGGAGTATTTGACCAAAATAGGATGGATCTGTAAAGATTTCCTGGTAGCCGGTCATTCCGGTGTTAAAAGCTATTTCACCTGCGGTTGTTCCTATTTTACCAGCCGCTTTCCCGATAAAATGGGTACCATCTTCTAGTAATAATACAGCCTTGGTTCCTTCTGAATATTTCATTTTGCAAAGGTCTTAATTCTCGTGTAAAAAAAAAGGAGGTTGAGCCAAAACTCAACCTCCTTTATATCAAAAGTGACTTCACTAATTAGTTAGAACTATCTTTCGTTTCGTCTTCTCCTTCAGTGTTTGCTCCCTCTTCGCTTTTAACTTCCTCTGAAGTCTCTTCTTTCACATCCTCTACCACTTCAGCTTCTTCAACTACCGGAGTAGCTTTAGCTGCTGGTTTAGAACCACCTCTTCTAGATCTTCTAGTCTTCTTAGTTGCCTCTTTCTTTTCTGTAGAATACATCTCATTGAAATCAACCAACTCGATGATGCACATTTCAGCAGCATCTCCTTGTCTGAATCCGGTTTTGATGATTCGTGTATATCCACCTGGTCGATCACCCACCTTAGGAGCAACTTCTCTGAAAAGTTCGGTCACCGCATTCTTGCTTTGCAAGTGACGGAAAACCAATCTTCGAGAGTGAGTTGTGTCATCCTTAGATTTAGTAATCAATGGTTCAACATAACCTCTAAGCGCTTTGGCTTTGGCTACTGTTGTACTGATACGCTTGTGTTCAATTAGGGCATTCGCCAGATTCATCATCAACGCATTTCTGTGCGAAGCTGTTCTTCCTAACTGATTGATTTTATTTCGATTTCTCATTGCCTAGTGTATCGAGCGTTCTTATTCCTTTTCTAACAAATACTTCTTCACGTTCATGCCAAAGTTCAATCCTTTCACCTGAACTAGATCTTCCAACTCGGTCAATGATTTCTTACCGAAGTTTCTAAACTTCAATAGATCATTCTTCTCATAAGTAACCAAGTCACCCAATGTTTCAACATCAGCTGCTTTCAAGCAGTTCAATGCACGCACTGAAAGATCCATATCCACAAGCTTCGTTTTCAACAACTGACGCATGTGAAGCGTGTTCTCATCCAATTCTTCTTCAGCCTTCTTCTCTACCTGATCAAGCGTGATACGCTCATCACTAAATAGCATGAAGTGGTGAATCAAAATCTTAGCTGCTTCTTTCAACGCTTCTTTCGGGTGAATAGAACCATCCGTTTCAATATCGAAAATCAACTTCTCGTAGTCGGTCTTTTGCTCAACACGGTAGTTTTCGATCGTGTACTTCACATTTCGGATTGGTGTGAAGATTGAATCTAAAAAGATAGTACCGATAGGTGCATTTGAAGATTTGTTCTCTTCAGAAGGAACATATCCTCGACCTTTTCCGATAGAAACTTCAAGCTCAAGTGTAGTAGCAGTATCCATGTGACAGATCACATGATCTGGGTTAAGCACCTGAAAAGAAGAAGTAAACTGGCCAATATCACCAGCTGTGAACTTATCCTGTCCACTCACTTTAATTCTGACCTTTTCAGAGTTCTCGTCTTGAATCTGCTGCTTGAATCGAACTTCTTTCAAGTTCAACACGATTTCAGTAACATCTTCAATAACTCCTTTGATTGTGCTGAACTCATGATCAACACCTTCGATTCGGATTGATGTAATTGCAAATCCTTCCAAAGAAGAAAGTAAGATTCTTCTCAGTGCATTTCCAACTGTAATACCATATCCTGGTTCAAGCGGGCGGAATTCGAATTGACCTTTAAAGTCATCCGCTTGGATCATGATTACTTTATCTGGTCTTTGAAAATCAAGTATTGCCATAATATTAGGATTGGTTTTAATTATTTGGAGTACAATTCAACGATCAACTGCTCACGAATGTTCTCAGGAATCTGCTCTCTTGTAGGAGCAACGATAAACGTTCCTGAAAGCTCGTTTTTGTCAAACTCCAACCAAGGGAAACTCTTAGTTGAACTGGCAGCAACCGAATTTGTAATTGCTTCTAATGATTTTGATTTCTCTCTAACGGCTATAACATCTCCTGCTTTCAACTGGTAAGAAGGAATGTTTACGATGCTTCCGTTAACGGTAATGTGTCTGTGACCAACCAATTGTCGTGCACCTCTTCGTGTAGGAGAAATACCTAAACGAAACACGGTGTTATCCAATCTTGACTCACAAAGCATCAACAAGTTTTCACCCGTAATACCTTTTCTTCTAGACGCCTCGCTAAAGAGGTTAGAGAATTGTCTTTCAAGAATACCGTAAGTATACTTTGCTTTTTGTTTTTCCTGAAGCTGAACTGCATATTCAGACTGCTTCATTCTTCTTTTGTTTGGACCATGTTGTCCTGGACCGTAGTTTTTACGTTCCAACGCCTTGTCTGGGCCAAAGATTGGCTCTCTAAACTTTCGTGCGATTTTCGACTTGGGACCTCTGTATCTTGCCATTTTAATTTAAGGTTTGAAAGGGATTATGAATTAAGGTCAATAATCCTTCGATAATCTGAATTCCTTTCTGTTATACTCTTCTTCTTTTAGGTGGTCGACATCCGTTGTGTGGAAGTGGAGTAACGTCAACAATTTCCGATACTTCGATACCACTATTAGCGATGTTTCTGATTGCACTTTCACGTCCAGATCCTGGTCCTTTCACGTAAACTTTAACTTTACGTAAACCAGCTTCGTGAGCTACTTTAGAACAATCCTGCGCTGCCATTTGTGCAGCATAAGGAGTATTCTTTTTAGAGCCCCTGAAACCCATTTTACCAGCAGATGACCATGAAATAACATCTCCATTTACGTTGGTCAACGAAATGATGATGTTGTTAAACGAAGCGTGAATATGCGCCTCGCCAACCGCGTCAACTTTTACCTTCTTTTTCTTTTGAGCTTTCGCCATGGTAAATGTATTCTAGTTAATTAGCTATTATTTAGTTGCTTTCTTCTTGTTAGCAACAGTTTTTCTCTTTCCTTTTCGAGTTCGGCTGTTGTTCTTAGTATGTTGCCCTCTTAGTGGAAGACCAACTCTGTGACGAACACCTCTATAACACCCGATATCCATCAATCGCTTGATGTTTAACTGAGTCTCAGAACGAAGAGCTCCTTCTACCTTCAAACGCTCGTTAATGAACTGACGAACCAATGCAAGTTCATCATCATTCCATTCACTCACTTTCTTGCTCCAGTCGATTTTACAATCTGTCAAAATCTCCTGTGCGGTAGAACGACCTATACCATAGATATAAGTTAATCCAATCTCTCCTCTTTTATTTTTTGGTAAATCAATACCTGCTATACGAGCCATATCTTAATTGTTTAACCCTGTCTTTGTTTGTGTTTTGGATTCTTCTTGTTGATGACGTAAACGCGTCCTTTGCGCTTAACAATCTTGTCATCCTCTGACCTTTTCTTAACTGATGCTCTAATTTTCATAATCGGGCACTATTTGTATCTGTATGTTATTCTGCCTTTAGACAAGTCATAAGGCGACATTTCAACTTTTACTTTATCTCCTGGAAGTATTTTGATGTAATGCATACGCATCTTGCCAGAAATGTGAGCTGTGATCACATGTCCGTTCTCAAGTTCTACACGAAACATTGCATTAGACAACGCTTCGGTAATTGTTCCATCTTGTTCTATGGACGCTTGTTTCGCCATACTATACTTCTACTTTATTTAATTTCTCTTCAATAAACTCAAATGTTGAAAGCACCTCTGCTTTTCCTTTCCGAACCACAATGGTATGCTCATAGTGAGCAGAAGGTTTTCTGTCGGCAGTCAAAATGGTCCATCCATCTCTCAATTGATCGATGTTCTTTGTTCCCATATTAATCATGGGTTCAATGGCGATAACCAGTCCGTCTACCAACTTCGGCCCTTTTCCTCTTCTACCATAATTCGGTACTTCAGGAGCCTCATGTAGTTTTCTGCCTAATCCGTGTCCTACAAGTTCTCTCACCACACCGTATTGGTTCTTTTCTGCTTCTTGTTGCACAGCAAAACCAATATCTCCAACTCTATTTCCAGCCACAGCTTGCTCAATACCCAGAAGCAAACACTTCTTTGTAGTCTCAAGCAATCGATCCACTTCAGGTGACACTTCTCCTACCTTGAATGTGTATGCCGAGTCGCCATAGTACTCGTTTTTCAATACACCACAATCAATGGACAGGATATCTCCTTCTTTTACTGGATCGTTATCCGGAATTCCATGAACAACGGCCGCATTCTTGGAGATACACAGACTATTCGGAAACCCGTTATAATCTAAGAACCCCGGCACAGCACCGTGATCGTGAATAAACTCATAAGCCACTTTGTCTAATTCGAGCGGTGTAACACCTGGTTTCACCAACGAACCAACTTCAGCTAAGGTTTTTCCAACAAGTAAAGAACTTTCTCTTACGAGCTCAATTTCCTCTTCGCTCTTCCCTCTCAACATAAGCTCACTAGGTTATCCCGCCATTCCGAAAGCGGAAGACGATCTACCTTTTATTTTTCCGGATTTCATCAATCCGTCATAATGTCTCATCAACAAGTGACTCTCGATTTGCTGAAGCGTATCGAGAATAACACCTACCATAATCAACAACGATGTACCTCCGAAGAAATACGCAAACCCTGTTGACACACCAGCTATCATAGCAAACGCTGGTAGAATGGCCACAAAACCAAGGAAAATGGATCCTGGAAGCGTAATCTTCGACAACACGTTATCGAGAAACTCAGATGTTTTCTTACCAGGTTTAACACCAGGAATAAAACCACCGTTTCGCTTCAAGTCTTCTGCCATTTGATTTGGATTCACCGTGATGGCCGTATAGAAATACGTAAACGCGATGATCAAAATGAAGAAGATGAAGTTGTACCAGAATCCGGTAATATCAGCAAACGCACTGGCAAAACCAGTAGCTGCATCTGAGCTGGTAAAACCTACAATGGTAATAGGCAAGAACATCAATGCCTGAGCAAAGATGATTGGCATTACACCTGCGGCATTCACCTTAAGCGGAATAAACTGTCTTACACCACCATATTGCTTGTTTCCGACTACTTTCTTGGCAAAGTTTACCGGTATACGCCTTGTACCCTGTACTAAAGCCACAGTAGCAATAGTTACGAGTAGTAAGAATACCATCTCTACAAGAAGCATGACAAATCCACCAGCCGATGTACGAGCAGAAATCTCGAAGGCAAATGAACTTGGCAACTGGGCGATGATACCAATCATAATGATCATGGAAATACCGTTACCGATACCCTTATCAGTGATCTTCTCACCGAGCCACATTACAAACACGGTACCTGTGATTAATAGAAGTACAGTACTGATCCACCAGAAAGTTCCTGTTCCTCCCACAACAGCCTGAGCTGGAATTTGTGTAGAGATAAAACTAGGAGCCTGGAAAGCTGTGATAGCGATTGTCAGGATTCGAGTCCATTGGTTCAATCTTCTTCTACCGCTTTCACCTTCTCGCTGCATTTTCTGAATAGCGGGCACTGCTATCCCCATCAACTGCATCACAATCGAAGCAGAGATGTAAGGCATAATACCCAATGCGAAGATGGACGCTCTTGAGAACGCACCACCTGCAAATAAATTCAACAAGGCAGCAATTCCTTGTGCACCAGCATTTGCTTCGCCAAGAATCTCCGGATCTACCCCAGGCAATACGATAAACGATCCCAAGCGGTAAATAAGCAGAAAACCTAAGGTGTTCAAAATTCGAACCCTTAAGTCTTCAATCTTCCAAATATTCTGTAGCGTTTCTATAAATCTTTTCATGTTTACTCAACAATCTTTGTAGATCCACCTTTTGATTCGATGGCCTCCTTAGCCGACTTTGAAAAAGCGTGAGCTTCAATAGAAACTTTTGAGCTTATTTCTCCACGACCTAAAACTTTAATAAGATCACTTTTACCAGCAATTGACTTCTCGATCAAAAATGCAGGAGTAATTTCCGACACTTTGTGAAGATCAACCAACGCTTGTAGCGTGTCCAAATTGATTCCGTGATATTCCTTTCTATTTGGGTTTTTGAATCCGAATTTAGGAACTCGTCTTTGAAGTGGCATTTGCCCACCTTCAAATCCTAGTTTCTTAGAATAACCACTGCGAGACTTGGCTCCTTTGTGTCCTTTAGAAGCAGTTCCACCACTTCCTGAGCCTTCACCTCTACCTAGTCTTTTGTTGTTCTTTTTTACAGAACCTTTAGCTGGTTTTAAATTACTTAAGTCCATAACGCAGGATTATTTTACTTCTTCAACCTTTAATAGATGATTTACCTTTCTAACCATTCCAAGGATTTGAGGGTTAGCCTCAACTTCTACGGAATGATTCATTCTCTTAAGCCCTAGAGCTTTCATTGTAGATTTTTGATCAGCAGGTCGCTTAATCAATGATCGTACTTGTGTGATTTTAATCTTTCCCATGCTTTCTTATCCGTTAAACACAGTATCTAATCCAACTCCTCTCTGACGTGCAATAGTATTTGCATCTCTCATTTGTGTTAGCGCTTCAATAGTCGCTTTCACAACGTTTGCAGGATTTGAAGATCCTTTTGATTTTGCCAATACGTCTGTTACGCCAACGCTCTCAAGTACTGCACGCATCGCACCACCAGCAATAACACCGGTACCGTGTGAAGCAGACTTCATGAATACGTGAGCTCCGCCATATCTTCCTTCCTGCTCGTGTGGAACAGTACCGTTGATGATAGGAACTCTGATTAAGTTTTTCTTAGCATCGTCAATTGCTTTCTCAATAGCGCTTGTAGCTTCCTTGGCTTTACCAAGACCGTGTCCTACAACACCATTTTCATTTCCAACCACAACTACTGCTGAAAAACCGAAAGCACGACCACCTTTGGTCACTTTCGTTACTCTTCGAACCTCAACAAGTCGATCTTTTAATTCGATCTCGCTAGATTTTACTCTTTTAATGTTTTCGCTTGCCATCTCTTAAGTTCTTAGAATTTTAATCCGTTTTCTCTTGCCGATTCAGCCAACGCTTTTACCCGACCGTGATACAAATATCCGTTTCGGTCAAAAACAACGTTCTCCACACCAGCAGCTTTAGCCGCTTCGGCAATCTTCTTACCTACCTCAGTTGCCTGATCGATCTTGCTACCGCTATGAGCAGCCTTATCTGCCAAAGAACCAGCCGCAGCCAATGTTTTTCCAGAAAGATCATCAATTACCTGAGCATAGATTTCCTTATTACTTCGGAACACTGTTAACCTTGGAGTTTCAGCTGTTCCAGAAATGGTCTTTCGAATTCTTCTCTTGATTCGAGCTCTTCTTGCTTCTTTACTTAGTGCCATCTCTTACTTATTTTTTAGCTGCTGATTTACCAGCTTTTCTTCTAATTTGTTCACCTACAAAGCGAATACCTTTTCCCTTGTATGGTTCTGGTTTTCTAAGTGACCGAAGCTTGGCCGCAACTTGTCCAATAAGCTGCTTGTCATGAGACTCAAAGGTCACGATCGGGTTCTTACCTCTTTCCTGTTCTGCCTTCACCTTCACTTCTGAAGGAATTTGAAAGACAACATTATGAGAATAACCTAGAGCCAATTCAAGTTTTTGTCCTTGAACCGATGCTCTATAACCTACCCCAACTAGTTCTTGCTGAACGGAGTATCCTTTAGATACACCTTCCACCATGTTGTTCACTAGTGCGCGGTAAAGTCCGTGCTTTGATCTTTGGTCTTTTTGATCATTCTCTCTCGAGAAACTGATCGTTCCATCTTCGATCGATACGCTGATACAGTCGTCAATTGCCTGTGTCAACTCGCCTTTAGGGCCTTTCACGTGAATCACGTTTCCGTTCATATTCACTTCTACCCCACTTGGAATCTCTATCGGTGCTTTTCCTATTCGTGACATACTATCAATACATTAATAAACGTAGCACAAAACTTCTCCTCCAACGTTCTCTCTTCTTGCTTCTTTATCGCTCATCACACCTTTTGAAGTAGATACGATTGCGATACCCAAACCATTAAGAACTCGAGGCATATTTTCTGCTCCGGTATATTTTCTTAAACCAGGTTTACTGATTCGTTTTAAGTCTTTAATTGCAGAAGTCTTAGTTACTCTATCATACTTTAGAGCAATCTTAATGTTACCCTGAGGGCCTTCTTCTTCGAACTTGTAGCTAAGAATGTATCCTTTCTCGAATAGAATCTTAGTCATCTCTTTCTTCACACCTGAAGCTGGAATATCAACTACACGGTGATTTGCTCTGATCGCGTTACGAAGCCTCGTTAGGTAATCTGCTATTGGATCTGTTACTGCCATCTCTTTTCCTTATAATCTTATTGAACTACCAGCTTGATTTTGATACGCCAGGGATAAGACCTTTATTAGCCATCTCTCTGAACAATACTCGAGAGATACCAAACTGTCTCATATATCCTCTAGGACGGCCAGTCAATTGGCATCTGTTGTGAAGTCTTACAGCAGATGAATTCTTAGGAAGTTTTTGAAGCTCTTCCCATCTTCCTTCTGCTTTCAACTGAGCGCGCTTGTCGGCATACTTGTCGACTAGCTTTTGTCTTTTACGCTCTCTGGCTTTCATTGATTCTTTTGCCATAACTTATTTTTTGAATGGTAGTCCAAATGCTTTTAAAAGTTCGAATGCTTCCTCATCGGTATTGGCTGAAGTCACAAATGTGATATCCATACCAGTTACCTTACTGATCTTGTCAATATCGATCTCAGGGAAGATGATTTGTTCTGTAATACCGAGGTTGTAGTTTCCTCTTTTATCAAACCCTTTAGGGTTGATACCTCTAAAGTCACGAGTTCGTGGCAAGGAAACAGAAACCAATCGATCTAGAAATTCATACATGATTTCACCTCTCAAAGTCACCTTTGCTCCAACAGGCATTCCTTTTCGAAGTTTGAAGTTCGAAATATCCTTCTTAGCATACGTTGGAATGGCTTTCTGACCAGAAATCATTGTCATTTCGCTCACCGCGTTTTCAATAATCTTCTTGTCAGCAGTAGCTTCACCTAACCCCTGGCTCAAAACAATCTTCTTGAGTCTTGGTACTTGCATTACGCTTGAGTACTGAAATTTTTCCTTCAAAGCAGGAACAATCTCATCTGCGTATTGATTCTTTAATCTTGGTGTGTAATCGCTCATTTGATAACCTCCCCTGATCTTTTTGAATATCTAACTTTATTTCCTTTCTCATCCATCTTTCGACCAATTCGACATGGCGCTCCATCCTTTGGATCGGCATGTAATAAGTTAGAAATATGGATAGGGCCTTCCTTCTTGATGATACCACCATCAGGATGCTGAGCATTCGGCTTCGTATGCACAGATAGCATATTGATACCCTCTACCCAGGCCCGCATTTTTTCACGGTTCACGTCAAGTACTCTTCCTGATTTACCTTTCTCGTTACCAGAAATAACTACTACTTGATCACCTTTCTTTATGTGCAATTTCTTTTGCATTTTCCTTTCTTTTAAAGCACCTCAGGGGCTAGTGAAACGATCTTCATAAACTGCTTCTCACGAAGCTCACGAGCAACAGGCCCAAAGATCCTTGTTCCTCTCATCTCGCCACCCTGATTCAAAAGAACTACAGCGTTCTCATCGAATCGGATATATGAACCATCATTCCTTCGAATTTCCTTTTTGGTTCTTACGACAACAGCTCTACTGACCTGTCCTTTTTTGATATTTCCAGCTGGCATAGCGTCTTTTACAGTAACTACCACTGTGTCGCCAATGCTCGCATATCTTCTTTTTGTACCGCCAAGTACCCGAATACATAGAACCTCTTTGGCTCCGCTGTTATCGGCTACTTTCATTCTTGATTCCTGCTGTAACATCTTCGAATCTTATTTAGCTTTTTCTACAATCTCAACTAATCTCCAACGCTTTCTCTTACTCATTGGTCGAACCTCCATAATGCGCACTGAGTCACCAATACCGCACTCGTTCTTTTCGTCATGAGCGACAAATTTCTTAGAAACGTTAACGAACTTCCCGTAAATAGGGTGCTTCATTTTTCGTGATACGGTAACTGTGACAGACTTCTCCATCTTGTTACTCGTAACGATTCCGATTCGCTCTTTTCTTAAATTTCTTTCAGACATGGTCTTAATTATTGTTGAGCCTGTTTAGATCTATTTGTCAATTCAGTCGAAAGACGTGCAACATCCTTCTTCTTTTCTTTCAATACCAAAGGATTCTCCAGCGGTGAGATAGCATGCTGCATTCTCATCTTAGAAAGGTTTTCCTTTTCGTTAAGGAGTGTTTCTTCAATCTCCTCGGTGGTCATTTCTCTTATTACTGACGACTTCATGATCTATTAATTGTTTTCAGTATAATCTCTTCTAATCATAAACTTGGTCACAACTGGTAGCTTCTGTGCCGCCAATCGAAGAGCCTCTTTTCCAACCTCAAGTGAAACACCTTCGATCTCAAACAATACTCTTCCTGGTTCGATCTTAGCTGCCCAATGATCCAAAGCACCTTTACCTTTACCCATCCGTACTTCAGCTGGCTTTTTGGTAATAGGTGTATCAGGGAAAATTCGGATCCAAACCTGACCTTCTCTTTTCATATATCTAGTCACAGCAATACGAGCAGCCTCGATTTGTCGTGATGTCAAACGTCCTTTTTCAAGTGACTTGATTCCAAATGTTCCAAAAGCTAGCTGGTTTCCTCGCTGAGCATTGCCCTTGATTCTACCTTTTTGCTGCTTTCTGTATTTCGTCTTACGTGGTGATAACATCTCTCAACTAACTATTTATCCGTTTGACTTTCTTCTTCCACCGCCACGGTTACCGCCTTTGCCTTTGTTTGGCGTTCCACTACCTACAGCAGCAGAAAGGTCTCGTTTACCGTAAACTTCTCCTTTACAAATCCAAACCTTCACTCCGATTCGACCATAAGTGGTGTGTGCTTCAGACAAAGCATAATCAATATCAGCTCTGAATGTGTGCAACGGAGTTCGACCGTCTTTGTATTGTTCTGTTCGTGCCATCTCAGCACCATTCAATCGACCGCTGATCATCACCTTGATTCCTTCAGCTCCCATTCTCATGGTAGATGCTACTGACATCTTAGCTGCTCTTCGGAAAGAAATTCTTCCCTCAATCTGTCGTGCAATAGAATCAGCCACCAACTTGGCATCAAGCTCTGGACGCTTGATCTCGTAGATGTTGATTTGAACTTCCTTCTTTGTAAGCTTCTTAAGCTCTTCTTTTAGTTTATCAACCTCTTGTCCACCTTTACCGATGATGATACCTGGACGAGCTGTGTTGATGGTAACTGTAACAAGTTTCAACGTACGCTCAATAACGATGTGTGATACACTTGCGTTTCTAAGTCGTGCGTAGATATACTCTCTGATTTTGTGATCCTCAACAAGTTTGTCTTCGAATCTCTTACCACCATACCACTGGGAATCCCATCCGCGGATGAATCCGAGTCTATTACCGATTGGATTTGTTTTCTGTCCCATTAAGCTTCAGTTTCGGTTGTGTTAGCAGAACCCAACACTAAGGTTACATGATTTGATCTTTTTCGTACTCTGTATGCTCTACCTTGAGGAGCGGGTTGAATTCGCTTCAAAACGCGACCTCCGTCAACAGAGATATCTTTGATGAATAGGTCAGCTTCTTCCCATCGCTCTCCAGACTTTTGTTCAAAGTTTGAAATAGCAGATCTCAAAAGCTTCTCTAAATCACGAGCTGCATGCTTCTTCGTAAATTGAAGAACTGCTGAAGCCTTAGCTACATCCATTCCTCGTACCAAATCAGCTACAAGTCTCATTTTTCGTGGCGATGTAGGACAGTTTCGAAGACTCGCCATATACTGAGTCTTTCGAGCTTCCTTCATCTGTTCGGCCATATTGTGTTTTCGACTACCCATGACTACCTATTACTTTTTCTTTTTGTTACCGCCATGTCCGCGGAAGTTTCTAGTTGGAGCAAATTCGCCAAGCTTATGACCTACCATGTTTTCAGTAACATATACAGGAATAAACTTGTTTCCATTATGCACGGCTACAGTCAACCCAACAAAATCAGGGGTAATCATGGAAGCTCGGCTCCAAGTTTTAATTACGCTTTTCTTTCCAGAAGACTGAGCCTCATCAACTCGCTGCTGAAGTTTGTAGTGCACAAAAGGCGGTTTTTTTAATGATCTACTCATGTCTTATTTCTTTCTTTTCTCAACGATGAATTTGTTCGAAGGCTTTTTCTTAGCTCTCGTTTTATACCCCTTAGCTGGCATACCGTTTCTCGATCTTGGGTGACCTCCAGACGAACGTCCTTCACCACCACCCATTGGGTGATCAACCGGGTTCATAGCCACACCTCTAACTCGAGGTCTTCTTCCTAACCATCTGCTCTTTCCAGCTTTACCGCTTCTCTCTAACGAGTGGTCAGAGTTTGAAACAGTTCCAATAGAAGCCATACAAGACTGCAATACCATTCGTGTTTCTCCACTTGGAAGCTTCACTACTGCATACTTACCTTCTTTAGCCGCTAACTGAGCATATGTTCCAGCACTTCTCGCCATCTTACCTCCCTGTCCAGGATTAAGCTCGATGTTGTGAATAATCGTACCTAGAGGAATTTCTGAAAGCTGCATCGCGTTTCCAACTTCAGGAGCAGCTTTAGCACCACTTCTGATTTCTTGTCCAACCTGCAACCCATTAGGAGCAATGATGTATCTCTTTTCTCCATCGGTGTATTCAACCAATGCAATTCGAGCGTTTCGGTTTGGATCATACTCTACTGTTTTTACAGTAGCTGCTCCTTCCTTATCTCTTTTAAAATCGATGATTCGATACCTTCTCTTGTGTCCACCACCTCGATATCGCATCGTCATTTTACCAGTGTTGTTTCGTCCACCTGATTTCTTGATAGGACCTAGAAGCGACTTCTCAGGCTTATCTGTCGTAATGGTCTCAAAGGTGCTAACGATCTTGTGTCGTTGCCCTGGAGTAGTCGGTTTGAGTTTTCTAACTGCCATCTTTTCCTGACTCCTTAAATGTTAGCGTAAAAATCAATCACATCGCCATCAGCAACAGTAACCAACGCCTTCTTGAAGTGGTTTGAACGACCTTCAAGAATGGCTGACTTTGTAAATCTCTTTTTTGATTTACCAGCATATACCATTGTGTTTACAGATGTAACTGTAACATTATACTGAGATTCGATCTCTTTCCGAATCTCTACTTTATTTGCTCTTCTATCGACTACAAATCCATACTGATTTCGCTTCTCGCTCAACTCAGTCATTTTCTCTGTAATCAGTGGTTTTAATAGTACGCCCATCTCCTATTTCTTTAAAACTTCATTGATTTTCTCAACAGCGCTTTCACAGATCACCAATACGTTGGCATTCATGATGTCGTAAGTATTCAAATCTGTAGCTGTTACCACTTTAGTTCTAGGAACATTTCTTGAACTCAAAACAACGTTTGAATTCACCGCACCTGTCACCACTAATGTTTTCTTACCGTCAAGACCGAGGTTGTTCATCATAGCCACATACTCCTTAGTCTTAGGAGCAGCCATGCTTACATCTTCGAGAAGCTTGATATCGTTTGAACTGGCTTTTGCCGACAATGCCGATTTTCTAGCCAATCTTTTCACTTTCTTGTTAAGCTTAAAGCCATAGTCTCTTGGTTCTGGACCGAAAGCTCGACCACCACCAACAAAAACAGGACTCTTAAGGCTACCTGCACGAGCAGTACCTGTTCCCTTTTGTCTTTTGATCTTGCGAGTACTATAGGAAACTTCAGCTCGCTCTTTTGACTTGTGAGTTCCCTGACGTTGGTTAGCCAAGTATTGCTTCACATCTAAGTAGATAGAATGCTCATTTGGTTCTATGCCAAACACATCTTTATCTAGCTTGACCTTCTTGGCCGTTTCCTTGCCTGCTGTGTTATATACTGCGAATTCCATTATTTCTCAATTATGACATATGAACCTTTGGCTCCGGGAACAGCTCCTTTAACCAAAACAACATTCTTATCAGCTAAAACTTTCACTATCTCAAGGTTGATGATCTTTACTCGCTCACCACCCATTCTACCAGCCATACGCATTCCTTTGAATACTCTAGAAGGGGTAGAACATGCACCAATAGAACCTGGGGCTCTCAATCGGTTATGCTGACCATGCGTAGCATCGCCAACACCAGCAAATCCGTGTCGTTTTACAACACCTTGAAATCCTTTTCCTTTTGAAGTTCCGGCAACATCAACAAACTCGCCTTCTTCAAAAATCTCGACTCCAACAGTTTCGCCAAGGGCTTGTTCACCACTCCAGTCTCTGAACTCAACAACCTTACGGTGTGCATTCGCACTTGCTTTCTTGAAGTGGCCTAGTTCGCTTTTGTTTGAGTGCTTATCTGAAACCTCATCATATGCCAACTGACATGCAGTGTAACCATCTGTTTCTTCAGTTTTAACCTGAGTTACAACACATGGACCCGCTTCGATTACCGTACAAGGAATGTTCTTTCCATCCTCGCTAAATACGCTGGTCATTCCGACCTTTTTTCCAATTACTCCTAACATCTTTTCCTAGTCTTAAGAGGTTACACTTTGATTTCAACATCAACACCACTTGGCAATTCAAGCCCCATCAATGCATCAATTGTTTTAGATGAGCTACTGTAGATATCCATCAATCTCTTGTAACTCGATAATTGGAACTGCTCTCTCGCTTTCTTATTCACGTGAGGCGATCTAAGCACCGTATAAATCTGCTTGTTTGTGGGCAGAGGAATCGGTCCACTTACAACAGCTCCGGTAGTCTTCACTGTCTTCACGATCTTCTCAGCTGACTTGTCAACCAAGTTGTGATCATAGGACTTCAACTTTATTCTGATTCGTTGCGCCATTCTTTCTTATTATTTAAGCTCCTTGTAATTTTCCTTTAACTTCATCAATTACCGCATTGGCAATGTTCTTAGGACATTCCTCATAGTGAGAGAATTCCATAGAAGATGTTGCACGACCTGAAGTAATTGTTCTTAATTGAGTAACATATCCGAACATTTCAGACAGAGGCACTTTAGCCTTCACCACTTTCGAACCTGCTCTATCATCCATTCCTTCAACCATACCTCGTCTACGGTTCAAGTCACCCACAACATCACCCATGTTTTGTTCTGGTGTTACAACCTCCAACTTCATGATTGGCTCAAGAATGATTGGGTTACACTGTGGAATAGCATTTCTATAAGCCATCTTAGCGGCCAATTCAAACGACAACTGATCGGAGTCAACTGCGTGGAATGAACCGTCAAGCAATGTCACTTTAAGGTTATCAACCTGGTAACCTGCAAGCACACCATTCTTCATAGCTTCTTTGAATCCTTTCTCAACAGAAGGAATGAATTCTTTCGGTACGTTACCACCTTTCACCTCACTGGTGAAAATAAGACCTGGTTTCTCAGCATCTCCTGGCTCAATCTTAACGATAATGTCGGCAAACTTACCACGACCACCAGACTGCTTCTTGTACACCTCTCTGTGCTGCACAGAACCATTGATAGATTCTTTGTAGTTTACTTGAGGTGCGCCTTGATTAGCTTCTACCTTAAACTCTCTCTTCAATCGATCAAGAATAATGTCGAGGTGAAGCTCACCCATACCACTCAATACAGTCTGACCAGTTTCTTCGTCAGTCTTGATTGTAAGCGTTGGATCTTCCTCTGATAGTTTGGCTAGTGCCATACCCATCTTATCTACATCAGCCTGTGTTTTAGGCTCAATAGCAATACCGATTACCGGATCTGGGAAATCCATAGATTCAAGTACAATAGGTGATTTCTCCGCACAAAGCGTGTCACCAGTCTTGATATCCTTAAACCCTACCAAGGCAGCAATATCACCACAATGCAATTCAGGAATCTGATTTTGCTTGTTGGCGTGCATCTGGAAGATTCGAGAAATACGCTCTTTGTTACCTGAACGAGAATTCAATACATAAGAACCTGCTTCCAATTTACCAGAATACGCTCTGGTAAAGCAAAGGCGACCTACGAATGGATCTGTAGCAATCTTAAACGCAAGGGCTGCAAAAGGCTCTTCAGGAGAAGGCTTTCTTGACTCTTCTTCTTCTGTTCTTGGGTTTGTTCCAACAATAGCTTCTGTATCAAGCGGAGAAGGAAGAATTTCCATCACCATATCAAGCATTGCCTGAACACCTTTGTTCTTAAAGGCAGAACCACACATCATTGGTACAACTTTACCAGCGATAGTAGCCTCTCTCAATGCATCGAGAATTTCTCTTTCCGTCAATGAATTTTCATCCTCGAAGTACTTTTCCATCAAGGTATCATCAAACTCAGCAACAGCCTCCAGAAGTTGACCTCTCAATTCTCTAGCCTCATCAATGATGTCAGCCGGAATATCGATTTCCTGGAATGTCATTCCCATATCCTCTTCGTTCCAAGTGATTCCTCGGAAGTTGATCAAATCAACCACTCCTTTAAAACCATCTTCAGCTCCAATGTTCAATTGAAGTGGAAGAGCGTGAGAACCCAACATCTCTTTTACCTGACGACAAACAGCAAGGAAATCTGCTCCCTGACGGTCCATTTTGTTCACGAAACCGATTCTAGGAACGTTGTAGTTGTTAGCCAATCTCCAGTTAGTCTCAGATTGTGGTTCAACACCATCAACCGCACTAAACAAGAAAACCAACCCATCAAGTACACGAAGTGATCTGTTTACCTCAACCGTAAAATCAACGTGTCCCGGAGTATCGATAATGTTTACATGGTAGTCCTGGTCTCTGTAGTTCCAGTTAAGCGTAGTAGCAGCAGATGTAATGGTAATACCTCTTTCCTGCTCTTGCTCCATCCAGTCCATGGTAGCAGCACCATCGTGAACCTCTCCGATCTTGTGACTAACACCACCGTAGTAAAGGATACGCTCAGTGGTTGTTGTTTTACCCGCATCAATGTGTGCGGCAATTCCAATGTTTCGTGTGTATTTTAAGTTTCTCTTAGCCATCGCTATAAAGCTTTTTAGAATCTAAAGTGTGAGAAGGCTTTATTAGCCTCGGCCATTCTATGTGTATCTTCTTTCTTTTTGAAAGCCGCTCCTTCTTCCTTGGCTGCAGCCATGATCTCGTCAGCAAGCTTTTCACCCATGCTCTTACCATTTCGCTTAGACGAATACAAAATCATCCATTTCATACCCATGCTTAGCTTTCGAGCATTTCTAATTTCTTGAGGAATCTGGAACGTAGCTCCACCAACTCTTCGCGAACGCACCTCAACTTGAGGAGTTACATTTTCCAATGCTTTCTTCCATGTTTCTAACGGCTCTTCAATTCCTTTAGCCTCCATTCGATCCATAGCCTGGTAGAAAATCTTGTAAGCAATGCTTTTCTTACCATCCTGCATCAGGTTGTTTACGAACTTAGACACCAACTCACTGTTGTAACGTGGGTCTGGTGTGATTCTCCTGTCTTTCGCTCTTCCTTTTCTCATCTTTCAGCGAATTATTTCTTAGGGCGCTTAGCACCGTATTTTGAACGTCTTTGTTGTCTACCTTCAACACCAGCAGTATCCAATGCACCGCGTACGATGTGATATCGAACACCAGGTAAATCTTTTACTCTACCCCCCCTTACAAGCACAATACTGTGCTCCTGAAGGTTGTGACCTTCTCCTGGGATGTAGGCATTCACCTCATTTTGGTTAGTTAATCTAACCCTAGCTACTTTACGCATAGCTGAGTTAGGCTTCTTTGGAGTAGTGGTGTACACTCGTACACATACCCCGCGTCTCTGAGGACACGAGTTCAACGCAGCAGATTTGCTCGTTTTTTTCGTGCTCTGACGACCTTTTCTTACTAACTGTGAAATCGTTGGCATTCCTTGTTATATCTAAATTTCAATTATTTATAGACAGTATTTCCCCACTAAAAAGGGGGCGCAAAGGTACACGATTAAATCTTATTCACAATATGAGGCTCATTATTTTTTTTCATCCCTCAGAAAAAGGGGCTGACTCGGACTGATTTCGCGCTCTTGAGAGCAATTTATCCATGCCAAATTTTGGCGCTGTTGATAACTCAGGAAAGGATTAAATCCGACTCTATTTGGACGAGAAATACTTTTGAACTAACACAAGCACGATTTTTTTCATGTCATATCTCGATCAACTCAACGATGTTCAGCAAAATGCTGTCAAGCAAATTGAAGGCCCTGTTATGGTACTTGCAGGGGCCGGATCGGGTAAAACACGGGTCCTAACCTACCGAATTGCTCATTTGATCGAATTGGGCATCGATCCGTTTAACATTCTGTCTCTCACATTTACTAATAAGGCCGCCCGAGAGATGAAGTCAAGAGTCGGAAGTATTGTTGGTGAATCGCTGGCCAAAAGTCTTTGGATGGGAACGTTTCACTCTGTCTTCGCCAAGATCTTAAGGTTTGAAGCGGAGAAGATCGGATACCCTTCCAATTTCACCATTTATGACACAGACGATTCCAAGAGCCTTTTAAAGGCCATTATAAAGGAATTGAAACTGGATGACAAAGTATACAAGCCCCAAATGGTGCAGCGTAGAATTTCATCGGCCAAAAATGGATTGATCAGCGCTACCGAGTATCAAAAGGACACCATTATATATAATGACGACCTGCAGGCGAAAAAACCGATGATGGGAAAAATCTATTCCATCTATGAGAAGCGATGCTTTAAGGCCGGGGCCATGGACTTTGATGATCTGCTATTCAAGACCAACATCTTGTTAAGAAATCACCCGGATGTTCTGATAAAGTATCAGGACAAGTTCAGGTATATTTTGGTGGATGAGTTTCAAGACACCAACTTCGCTCAAAGCAACATTCTTAAAATGCTGGCCGCGCGTTACGAGAACATATGTGTTGTTGGAGATGATGCCCAAAGTATTTACGCCTTCAGAGGAGCCAACATCCAGAACATTCTTAAGTTCAAAAGCTCGTATCCTGATGTGAAGGTGTTTAAGCTGGAACAAAACTACCGGTCTACCCAGACAATAGTGAACGCTGCAAACAGCATCATTAAACACAACAAAGAACAGCTTCAAAAGAATGTCTGGACTTCGAACCAAAAAGGCGATGGCATTAAACTGACAAAATGCTTGAGTGAAACGGAAGAAGGTGGTTTTGTGGCTAGTGAAATCCTGGACATTAAGGCCAAGGAAAACATTGACGAAGATCAATTTGCCATTCTGTACAGAACCAATGCTCAATCACGAGCACTGGAAGAAGCGCTGAGAAAACGTAACATCCAATATCGCATATATGGTGGATTAAGCTTCTATCAGCGAAAGGAGATCAAAGACCTATTAGCCTATTTCAAGCTGTGTATTAATCCACAAGACGAGGAGGCTTTTAAGCGTGTAATCAATTACCCAACACGTGGTATTGGGTTGACATCGCGAGACAAAATCATGGCCGCGGCTACCGAAGAAGGCGTCTCGCCCATGGATATAGTCATGAACATTGGCACAGCGCACCTCTCTATCAGTTCAGCTGTAAAGAAGAAAATTGCTGAGTTTGCCACTATGATCAGGAACTTCCAAATGATGGCCCTTCAAAAAGATGCCTATGAAGTGGGTAATCACATTGCCTCAGCAACGGGCATCCTTAAGGAGTTCTATGCAGACAAAAGCCCAGAGAATGTGAGTCGTTACGAAAACATTCAGGAGCTCCTATCGGGAATGAAGGAGTTTGTTGAAATCGAGCTAAATGAAGCAGAACAGAAACTCGACAACCCAAGGTCGTTGGGTCTTTTTATGGAAGATGTGGCCTTGCTGACGGATGTTGACGTGAAGGACAGCAAGGAGGATAACACGCCCAAGGTAAGTATGATGACGATTCACTCTGCCAAGGGGCTTGAGTTTCCTTATGTGTTTATTGCGGGCTTGGAGGAAGACTTGTTCCCATCCATGATGAGCGTAAATTCGAGAGCCGACCTAGAGGAAGAACGAAGGCTATTCTACGTAGCACTCACCCGTGCAGAAAAAAGAGCTTATTTATCCTTTGCCTCTACTCGCTTCAAGTACGGCAATATGCAGTATAATGAACCTAGCCGGTTTATTTCGGAAATCAGCCCGGAGTTCATCGACAGCTCTGTACTCAAGAAAACGGTTAAGAGAGAATTAAACGCCAAAAACTACAGCTTGAGCCGCCCCACACTTAAGAGGAAACTCGTCAAGCCAACAAGCAGTGGAACAGTACTACCGGCAGAAGAAATTGAGAAACTTCAGATTGGGGTAAAGGTGAAGCACGACCGATTTGGCAGCGGAGAAATTGTAGGCCTTGAAGGCGAAATGGCCAATAGAAAAGCAACAGTCTCGTTTAAAGGTGTCGGTAAGAAGCAACTTTTGCTCAAATTTGCCAAGCTTCAAATAGTAGAGTGAAGCACAAATATTATTTAGATGGAGTATCACACACAAAGAACTCCGCTCGTTTTAGCGGAATATGGAAGATATGTTCAAGAGCTTGTAGATCATGCCTTGACAATTGAGGAGAAGGAAGAAAGAAATAAGGCGGCTGTAGCTATTGTGCAGTTAATGACACAGATGAATCCCTCGTTTAAAGGCAACGAAGAACTTCAGCACAAACTATGGGATGATCTATTTATCATGAGTGGTTATGCGTTGGACGTAGATGCACCGTTTCCGAAGCCTGAACCAAAAGAAAATGTAAAGGCCGAAAAGATTGATTATCCCGATCAGAAATTCAAATACCGTCACTATGGGAAAACCATCGACTCAGTTATTGAAGCAGCCCGGAAAATAGAAGACCCGGCTGAGCGTCAGGAATTGACACAGATGATTGCCAACATGATGAAACGGAATTACCTGAACTTTAACAGAGACTCAGTAAATGATGAAATGATTGTTGAGCAATTAAAGGAAATGTCAAATGGTGAATTAGTTTTAGACGAAGACTTCAAATTCCAGCATACAAACGATATCTTAGGCAGCAATTCAAGAAAATCAAAATCAAACAAAGGGCGCAGTAAGCGCAAGTGGAAAAAATAAACACGCATGGGATCATTTCATATTGAAGGAGGACGAAAGTTAAACGGAACACTTGTCCCTCAGGGAGCTAAAAACGAAGCACTTCAGATACTGTGTGCTGTTCTCCTCACCCCTGGAAAAGTTGAAATTGAAAACATCCCCGACATTCGAGATGTCAATAAACTCATTGACTTGTTGAGCTCTCTGGGCGTTAAAATCCAGAAGAAAGGCATCGGTCATTATATTTTTCAGTCGGACGAAATAGACCTTGACTATTTAAACTCTCCTGAATTTCACGAGAAAGGCTCAAGCCTTAGAGGGTCTATTATGATTGTTGGTCCGCTGCTGGCGCGTTTTGGTAAAGGCGCTATTCCTAAGCCGGGTGGTGACAAAATCGGCCGTAGAAGATTGGACACGCATTTTATTGGGTTCCAGAATCTGGGAGCTGAGTTCAATTACGACTCCAAGACACACTTCTATAATGCCACAGCTAAGAAGTTAAAAGGCACGTACATGCTGCTCGATGAAGCCAGTGTAACCGGAACAGCCAATGTGGTGATGGCCGCAGTTCTGGCAGAAGGTAAAACGACCATTTATAATGCAGCGTGCGAACCTTATATCCAACAGTTGTGCTCCATGCTTAATTCGATGGGAGCAAAAATTAGCGGAGTTGGCTCCAACATGCTTCATATTGAAGGTGTAGATGAGTTAGGCGGTTGTAAACACCGGATTTTGCCAGATATGATCGAGGTAGGAAGTTTTATAGGACTTGCTGCCATGACACAATCCGAAATTCTCCTGAAAGGAGTTGGATACGACCACCTGGGTATGATCCCAGAAGTATTTGGAAAGCTGGGTATTAAGATGGAGCGCAAAGGAGATGACCTTCTTATTCCATCGCAAGACGTTTATGAGGTGGAGTCTTTCATTGATGGGTCTATTATGACCATTGCCGATGCACCATGGCCAGGGTTCACACCTGACCTCTTGAGCATCATTTTGGTTGTTGCCACACAAGCTAAGGGAAGTGTTTTGATCCATCAAAAAATGTTTGAAAGCCGATTGTTCTTTGTCGATAAACTTATTGACATGGGAGCTCAGATCATTTTATGCGACCCGCACCGCGCAACTGTTATCGGACATGGAAGATCCAACCCACTGAGAGGCATCCAAATGACATCTCCTGACATTCGTGCAGGAGTATCTCTGCTTATAGCCGCGCTTAGTGCACAAGGCAATAGCATCATTCACAATATCGAACAAATCGACCGCGGTTATCAGAACATCGATACACGATTGAATGCAATTGGCGCGAACATTGTTCGTAGTGATACTTAAAACATCATCATGAAGTTCTTTTCAGCCATATTAGTCCTGCTGTTTGTCTTGGCCCCATCTGCCGATTCGACCGAAAGCTGGATTGACAATCAGCAAAAACATGGAATCCGTATTGGAGACAAAGCACCAGATATTGTCATGGAGTCTCCAGATGGCAAAGTGCTCAAACTATCCTCTTTGCGTGGGAAAATTGTGCTCCTGGACTTTTGGGCCTCATGGTGTGGCCCGTGTAGGCGCGAAAACCCAAATGTGGTGAGAGCTTACCACAAGTACAGCAAGGCAAAATTCAAAAAAGCCAAAGGGTTTGAGGTGTTTAGCGTGAGTCTCGATGCTGGCAGACAACCATGGATTAAGGCCATAAAACAAGACAAACTGGTATGGAAGTATCACGTAAGTGACCTCAAAAAATGGCGAAATGCGGCAGCTCAACGCTATGGTGTGGGGTCTATCCCCAGTAGTTTTCTTATTGATGAGAATGGCATTGTAATCGCCAAAAATCTCCGAGGTATAAACATCGATAAGCAATTAGATCAGCTGGTCAAAAAGTTATAGTTGTCAGCTCTTTAGCCTTCCTGAGAATATTTTCCTGACATTCTGTCTTTGAATGCGCAATGGCAATACTTTTGCCGACCCAAAATCAATCATCATAATGTCATTGAAAAATGCAAGAGAACGAAGATTTAAGAGAGGAAAGCGAAGAAGCAGCTAACGCAACCAGTGAGACGAAAGAGCAACAAGAGGTGGAGGAAATCGACCCTGTGGCTAATCTTGAAAATCAAGTCAAGGAAGAAAGGGACAAATACATGCGTCTCTATGCTGAGTTCGAGAACTTTCGCAGAAGATCCGCCAAAGAGAGAATAGATCTCATTGGGTCAGCTACGAGTGATTTGATGAAGGAAGTACTACCCGTGCTTGACGATTTTGAAAGAGCCATCGAATCCAACAAATCAGTAGAAGATATTGCTGCTATTAAAGAGGGGTTTGAACTTCTTTATACCAAAACCGCACAGATTCTTCAATCAAAGGGTTTAAAGGTGATTGAGTCTCGGGGAGAGGTTTTTGATGCCGAAATTCATGAAGCGGTCGCGCAAATTCCAGCACCTGAAGGAACAGAGAAAGGTAGCATCATTGATGTTATTGAAAGAGGTTACACGTTGAACGAAAAGATTATCCGGCATCCTAAAGTGGTAGTCGCTAGCTGAACATAACAAGTCATGGCAAAAAGAGATTATTACGAAGTATTAGGTGTAGATAAGGGCGCTTCGAAAGAAGAAATCAAGAAAGCGTACCGAAAGCTTGCGATCAAATACCATCCAGACAAAAACCCAGGAGATACAGAAGCAGAAGAGAACTTCAAAGAAGCAGCAGAAGCTTATGAAGTTCTGAGCAATGAAGAGAAGAAAGCCAAGTATGACCGGTTTGGGCATGCTGGTATGGGAGGTGCCGGTGGTTTTGGTGGCCAGGGCATGAACATGGATGATATTTTCGAACACTTCGGAGATATTTTCGGTGGAGCATTTGGATTTGGCGGTGCTCAAGGCGGTGGTGGCCGTCCAGCCTCACGAAGAGGGTCAAATCTACGTGTACGTGTTAAGCTCACCCTGGAAGAAATAGCTAACGGAACCGAAAAGAAAATCAAGGTTAATAAGCTCGTGCATGCCGAAGGAGTCGAATACGGCACCTGCCAAACTTGCTCAGGAACCGGTCGCGTTACCCGAGTAACTCAGACTTTCTTAGGTCAAATGCAAACAGCTAGCCCGTGCGGCACATGCAAGGGCACGGGTAAGACCATTACGAATTCAAAAGCAGGAGTAAATCCTGATGGGTTAGAGCGCAAAGAAGTTGTTATCCCGATCGAAATCCCAGCCGGTGTTGAAGAAGGCATGCAGTTGAGTATGCGCGGCAGTGGAAATGATGGCCCTATGGGAGGCCCCGCTGGTGACCTGCTCGTAGTGATTGAAGAAGTAGTTGATGAGAATTTTGTTCGTGATGGATCTAACCTTCACCACGACCTATTCATCAACTTTGCCGATGCAGCCCTAGGCAACAACTTCGAGGTGCCTACGGTAACCGGAAAGGTCAAGATCAAAATTGCACCAGGAACACACTCGGGAAAAATTCTAAGACTAAGAGGCAAAGGGCTTCCTTCTGTCAACTCTTATTCTACTGGAGATTTGCTTGTACATGTGAATATCTGGACTCCGCAAAAACTCAATTCTGAAGAGAAAGAATTGATGGAAAAGATTCGCGGCTCAGAGAACTTCCAACCAGACTTAAGTGATGGTGAAAAGGGATTCTTCTCAAAAATGAAGGAATTCTTTGCGGGATAATTCTATTTGAGAATCATCTGCTACCTTGCAGCCCAAAGGTTTGAAACTTACATGGGTTACATCTTAGAAGGACGCGAAATAAACAAACACTTTGGTAGCTTTCATGTCTTGAATGATGTGTCCATAGGTGTTTCTGAGGGACAGATTACTGGTCTTTTGGGCCCAAATGGAGCCGGAAAAACCACCTTAATTCGCATTCTAAACCAAATCACGCAGCCAGATACCGGTTCTCTTTTTTTCAAAGGCGCTCCCCTATCAGCAGAAGTGCTCAAGAGCATTGGGTATTTACCGGAAGAACGCGGCCTCTACCGAAAAATGAAAGTTTGGGAACAGGCCCTATATCTTTCCAGATTAAAGGGAATGTCTCAAGCTGAGGCCACTAAAGGGCTGAACGACTGGTTTGAAAAACTGGACATGTTATCGTGGAAAAACAAACCAGTTGAATCTCTTTCTAAGGGAATGCAACAAAAGCTGCAGTTTGTAATTACCGTGGTTAGCAAGCCCGACCTTCTCATACTCGATGAACCTTTTTCTGGGTTTGACCCAGTCAATGCAGCAGAAATCAAAGACCAAATCCTACAGCTTAATAGCGAGGGTGTTTCGGTTATTCTTTCCACCCATAACATGGAAAGTGTCGAGGAGCTTTGCAGCGAAATTTGCATGATTAATCAAGGGAAGGTTGTGTTAGATGGTAATGTTCAGTCCATTAAAAGCGCCCATGCTTCTGACCAGTTCTTTGTCAAATTTGAAGGTAGTCACGTTGGATTTGCCAATGCACTTGGTCATCAGTTCGAAATCCTGGATATTAAGTCAAACCAAGATTTCCACCAGTCTGTTATTCAGAGTCACGGAAATGCTCAACCAAACGATCTTTTGAGAGCCCTAACATCAAGTGTTAACCTCATCGAATTCTCAAAGCGACTACCCTCAATGAACGACATTTTCTTGAAAGTGGTAGAAGACTCTAAATCTTTAGAACATGCAGAATAAGATTTGGTTAATCATACGCAGGGAATACCTGACACGGGTTAGAAAGCGCTCTTTTATATTGATGAGTTTACTTGGACCATTGCTCATGGCTGGTGTGGTCATATTCGCATTTTGGATGGGGATTCAGGATTCAGGTCCTCAGAAAATCATTGTGATAGACGACAACTATCCATTCTTTGCCGACCTCCAAGGGTCTGACGCAGTCACCTACGAACCCATGGATATTTCATTGGGCAAAGCAGAAGCATTGCTTGGCATATCAGATTACACAGCTGTTCTTTACCTCCCAAAAAACATTACGGCCAGCAAGCAAGCCCAGCTTTACTTTAAGGAACAGCCTTCGTTTCGAATCCAACGTGGCATTGAGAGAACGCTTCAACAGTACATTGAGCTGAGCAACCTGAAGGAGTTTAACATTTCAGAAAGCGACTATCGAAGATTGAAAACTCCCGTTGTCATCTCCATGTTTAAATACAAAGGCGGTGATGGAACTTTTGAAGCCACCAACATGCTACCGGCCATTGTTGGTTTGGTTTTCGGCATACTTATCTACTTCTTCATATTCATGTACAGCGTACAGGTTATGCGCGGAGTGCTTGAAGAGAAGACTAACCGCATTATTGAGGTAATGATTTCGAGTGTGAAACCATTTCAGCTCATGATGGGAAAAATTGTTGGAGTTGGAGCTGTGGGCCTGACTCAGTTTTTCATTTGGATTTTCCTGACGCTTACTACGGTTACTGTGGGCCAGTACCTGATTGTTGGGGATAAATACCTGGCAGCAAACCAGGCTCCAGGACAAATGACAGAAACCCTGCAACAAGAAATGCTTGAGGAAAGCCAGTTGAACTTTGCAGAATTGAGCAATGAAGACAACTTCTTTAATCAAATAAGAAGGATCAATTTCCCGGTTATGATAAGCCTCTTTTTATTCTACTTTTTGGGAGGTTATGTACTCTATAGTGCGCTCATGGCAGCAGTTGGGTCAGCGGTAGATAGCGATACCGACACCCAACAATTTGTCCTTCCCATTACGCTACCACTGCTGTTGGCTTATATGATGTCTTTCTTTGTTTTTGACGATCCTTCGAGTCCGTTAGCCGTCTGGATGAGCATTATTCCGTTTACATCTCCTGTTATCATGATGGTGAGAGTAGCTTTTGGCATTGAATCTGCAGATATGTGGCAGCTATACCTTTCTATGGCACTCCTCATTCTATCATTTATAGGTACCGTGTGGTTGTCTGGCAAGGTATACCGAACAGGTATTTTGATGTATGGAAAGAAAGCGAGCATTAAGGAAATAGCTCGCTGGATAAAACACTAGTTATGGCAAAGATTTTAATCATAGATGATGAGCGACCAATCAGATCAACTCTAAGAGATATTCTGGAATACGAGAAGATTGAAGTGGCCGAAGCAGAAAATGGTAAGAAGGGAATCGAGCTTTTCAAGGAAGAAGCATTCGATGCGGTTATGTGCGACATTAAAATGGAGGGTCTTGATGGAATCGAGGTGCTTGAGCGATTGCAATTAATCAACCCCGAAATTCCGGTTATCATGATCAGTGGTCATGGCAACATAGACACGGCAGTAGACTCGATCAAAAAGGGAGCTTACGATTACATTTCAAAACCACCAGACTTAAACCGTCTGTTGGTTACTGTTCGAAATGCCCTGGACAAAAAAGAACTGATTAAAGAGACAACTAAGCTGAAGCGAAAAGTGGCTAAGAAATCAGACTCCCCTATTATTGGAGAGTCCGATCAAATTTTGGGGATCAAGAAAATGATCGACAAGGTGGCTCCCACTGATGCGCGCGTCCTGATAACTGGCCCAAATGGAGTTGGCAAGGAATTGGTTGCGCAGCAATTACACACCCACAGTGGGCGTAAGAAAGGGCTCTTTATTGAAGTAAACTGTGCGGCCATTCCCTCAGAACTTATCGAAAGTGAGCTTTTCGGACACGAAAAAGGAGCCTTTACCTCAGCTGTTAAACAGCGAATTGGAAAGTTTGAGCAAGCTTCGGGAGGCACATTGTTTTTGGATGAAATTGGCGACATGAGCTTAAGCGCCCAAGCCAAGGTGTTGAGAGCGTTACAGGAAAACAAGATTACACGTGTTGGAGGTGAAAAAGAAATCAAGGTTTCTCCAAGAGTGATAGCTGCTACGAACAAGGACTTAAAGAAAGAAATTGCCGAAGGAAACTTCAGAGAAGATTTATACCATCGTCTTTCTGTCATTCTAATAGAGGTGCCAGCTTTGAATGACCGCAGGGATGATATACCCGTACTCATTAATCATTTCATTGGCATCATTTCAGATGCTTCCGGTTCTGCTCCAGTAGATATCGATAAAGCGGCAATTGACTATTTATCTAAGCTTGACTGGAGCGGTAATATTCGACAACTTAGAAACACCATCGAGCGACTTCTGATTATGCAGGAAGGAAAAATCGACCTGGCCCTTTGTAAGCAATTTGCTTAGTGTGAATGGGTTAGTGCACACCCTGTGATACCAACTTTTGAGTTTTTTTTCGCCTTGACAGAAGACTAAACGCTATTTATGTTCGATGAATTCGTACTTTTGGCAGACTAATCAAATTATACATTATGAAAAAAGTCTCTACTCTGTTATTTACCGGGCTTCTTTCTGCTGTTGGTTTGCTGTTTGTATCGAACATTCAGGCGCAAACTGTAACGGTTGGAACGGGAACTTCGGTAACTGGTACATATAGTACGGCTGAAACGCCTTTCGGTACGTATTATCATGACGATCGTACATTTTTGATGTACACGGCTGCGGAAATTATTGCCGCAGGTGGCTACGCAGGCGATATTACATCGGTTGCATTTAATGTGGCATCAGCTGCATCGCAAACCATGAATGGTTTCAACGTTAAAATTGGTACAACTACGGCCACTGGTCTTAGTGGTGTTCCAACTGGTATGACAACCGTGTATAGCGGAACGCATACCGCAACTACAGGTTGGAACGAGTTTACGTTCTCTTCTCCTTATAACTGGAACGGAACGGATAACATCATCGTGGAAGTGTGTTTTGACAACACGTATTACACGAGTAACTCAACCGTATATTACACGTATCAATCTACGAACAGCTATGTTCACAGTAGATACTGTGATTCTTGGTGCGGGCCTGGTTGCTCACTGGTTCCTTATACTTACCAGTACTATTACCCAAGAGCGAACATCCAATTCGGAATTCTACCTCCGGTTGCTAACGATGCTGGTGTGCAAGCTATCTTAAGCCCATCGCTTCCTACATGTGATTTAGATTCAGTAGATATTCAGGTTGTAATCAACAACTTCGGTTCTGACACATTGTATACTTGTGACGTGAACTGGCAAATCAACACAGGTTCTGCTACTACATATAGCTACTCTGGTGTTGTTGCTCCACTTGGAGGAAATGATACGATTACAATCGCTACGTACACGTTCACCAACGCTGATGACCTGACTATCTGGACAGAAGATCCAAACGGTATTCAGGATTCGCTTGCTTCTAATGACACATTGGGAATGACGGTTTCCACTGGTCTTGTTGGAACGTATGAAATTCCAAATGATTATGCCACATTCCAGGATGCTGCTGACGCATTACTCGAATTTGGTGTATGTGGTCATGTGATCATGGAAGTTGATCCAGGTACGTACAGCGAGCAAGTGAGCTTCGGTACTATCTTGGGTGTAAGCGATAGCGCTACTGTTACGTTTACAAGTTCCACTGGGGACCCAGATGACGTATCACTTCAGTATGCCGCTTCTGGTACGAGTGATAATTATGTTGTAAAAATGGATGGTGGTGACTACATCGCTTTCACTGACATGACGGTTCGAAGTACTGCTACTTACATTTACTCTCGGGTATTTGATTTAGGTACAGGATCTAACAACATAACCATAGATGGCTGTTTAGTTCAATCTGGAACTTATGGTTACACAGGTGACTACATGTCTTGTGTGTACATGAGTGGTAGCTGTGACAACCTTACTTTGACAAACAACCGATTCGAAAGAGGTGGTTACACGTTGAGATTGTATGGTTCTTCTTCTGCACCATCACAAAACATGGTTGTAAACAACAACGAGATCATCAACGGATGGTACTACTCAGTACAGGCCTACTACATTGATGGTTTTGAGTTTAACAACAACATCATTACTGCTGACTCTACTCAGTATAACTACGGACCTAGAGGTCTTTACTGTGTTACTGTGAACGACTTCAACATTACAGGTAACTACATCGGTGCTGACACCATGAACGGACAATATGGTTCTGGTGGTGGATATGCTTACGCTATGTACCTAAGTAACTGTGTGGGTTCTTCTAACCCAAGAAGTAAAATCGCTAACAACTGTATCAACTCAGGTGCTACTGGTTCTACTGGTTACGGTTACTACGCATTGTATATGTACAACTCTGGTTTGGTTGATGTTCACCATAACTCAGTTAACCGATTGGGTGGTTCTTCTAGTAACTACTACGCTTTCTATGCTAACAACGGTGGTTCTGTTTCTGTTAGAAACAACTCGTTTAACAACTTCCACACAGGATACGCGATGTACTCTTATGGTCAGTGGACGATCTCTGAGTCTGACAACAACAACTTCCACAACACAAGTGGCGGTTTGATTTATTACGGTACTTCTCAGTACAACACACTTGAAGACTATGTAAATGCTTCTGGTTATGATGAGAACTCTGTAAGCGTAAACCCAATGTATGTAGATACAATGCTTTGTGTGACATGTAATGACACACTTGATGGTGGTGGTGCTGCTGTAGGTCAGATGTATGACATCGATTCTATTGCTCGTAGTACAAACACACCAGATATCGGTGCAGTTGAGTACATCAACGCCAACAACTTTACCATGGGTAATGACACAACTATTTGTGGTGACATGTACACGGTAGAAGCTGGCCCTGCTCAGTCTGTTACCTGGAGTGTAAACGGCAACTCTTCTTCTGCTTTCACTTATGACTTGATCACTACAGGTACTGCTCCTGAGTTGTTCGCTGTGAGTGTAAGTATGACTACTGAGTTCTGTGGTACGGGTACTGATCAGGTAGCCATTACACTTGTTCCAGATGTAGCGCTTGATTCTAACACACACATCTGTGCTGATGAAACTGCTACGCTTGACGCTGGTGGAGGTGCTAACGCTACTTACTCTTGGTCTACTGCTGAAACTACTTCTAGCATCATGACTACTGAGCCTGGTACTTACTCTGTTACTAAAATGGATGAAGGATGCGAAAGCTCTGCTACTACTATTGTAACCAAGTCTACTGCAGTTGACATCCTTGATCTTGAGGCTTGTGCTGCTGATGCTCCTATCACTGTGGATGCTACTATTCCTGATGGAACTAGCTACGCTTGGTCTGGTGGTAACTCTACGTCTACTGCTTCAAACACGTTTGATGATGGTGGCGACTTTACTGTTACTGCTACTGACGCATTTGGTTGTGAGTCTGTAGATTCTTTCAACCTTGTGTTGTTGGATGAGCCTACTGCTGACTTTACTTACACTGGTTCTGGTGGTACTGCACTTCACTTCAACAGCTCTAGCTCTTCTGAAGTAGGTGCTAACACTACATATATGTGGACATTTGTAAATGGTGATACTTCTTCTCAAGCGAACCCAGTTTATGTGTTCCCTTGGAGTGGTGCTCCTGCTACATACACAGTAACTCTTGAGATCGACAATGGTTGTGGTACTTCTATTGAAACCAAGCAAATCACGCTTGATCCACTTTCTGTTGAGAACCTTAGTAAAGGTGAGTTCGCTGTATTCCCTAACCCTGCTTCTGATGTAGTTACTATTGCTACAAATGATGTAGAGGCTGGAATGATCCAGATTATGGACATGAGCGGTAGAGTGGTTGCTCAATCTGCTATCACTGCTGGTGACAACAACCACACAATTGATGTGTCTGGCATTGCTGCTGGTGCATACACTGTGAAAGTTGCTAATACTGTGAAAGCACTTATCATCGAATAAGTACCTTCCACATACACATACTTAAAAGCCCCCGTTTGGGGGCTTTTTTTTTGTTTAAGAAATTTGAAAGATTTTGTAATCGATCAATTCATACTTTCGTCCGACAAATCAATCTTTAATAACTATGAAGAAAATCTACAATTATTTATTGTCTGGGGTTATCGGAGTGGCTGCCATTGTTGCTGGCTCTGATACATTCGCGCAGACAATCGTTACAGTAGGTACTGGAACAAGTTATCTTTCCGGTACAGCTGAGTCTCCTTTTGGGACATACTATCACGATGATAGAACCGTAATGCTTTACACAGCATCTGAAATTCTTGCTGCTGGAGGTTTTGCTGGTGATATCAGTTCGGTTGCGTTTAACGTAGCTTCTGCTGCTTCGCAAACCATGAATGGTTTCAACATCAAGCTTGGAACTACAACTGCTACGAGTATTTACAGCATGCCAACTGGTATGACAACTGTTTACAGTAGTACACATACAGCCTCTAGTGGTTGGAATGAGTTTACATTGTCGTCTCCATTTAACTGGAACGGAACAGACAACATCATTGTTGAGGTGTGTTTTGATAACACATACTATACTAGCAACAGTGCTGTATATGGAACGTATATGGGTTCAAACGCCTATGTTCACGGCCGATACTGTGATTCTTGGTGTGGACCTGGTTGCTCGCTTACAGGAGGTTTTAACTCTTACAGCCGTGCAAACATCCGTTTCGGATTGCTTCCTCCGGTTGCCAACGATGCTGGTGTGCAGGCTATCTTGAGCCCATCGCTTCCTACGTGTGATCTAGATTCAGTGGATGTTCAAGTTGTAATCAACAACTTCGGTTCTGATACACTTTTCACGTGTGATATCAACTGGCAAATCAACACAGGTTCTGCTACTACATATAGCTACTCTGGTGTTGTTCCTCCACTTGGTGGAACTGATACAGTTACTATCGCTAACTACACATTCACTAACGCTGATGACCTGACTATCTGGACAGAAGATCCAAACGGTATTCAGGATTCGCTTGCCTCTAATGACACATTGGGCATGACGGTTTCCACTGGTCTTGTTGGAACGTATGAAATTCCTAATGATTATGCTACATTCCAGGATGCTGCTGACGCATTGCTTGAGTTTGGTGTATGTGGTCATGTGATCATGGAAGTTGATCCAGGTACGTACAGTGAGCAAGTAAGCTTCGGTACTATTTTGGGTGTAAGTGACAGTGCTACTGTTACGTTTACCAGCTCTACTGGTGATCAAGATGATGTATCACTTCAGTATGCTGCTTCTGGTACTACAGACAACTATGTTGTGAAGATGGACGGAGCTGATTATGTTGCTTTCACCGATATGACTGTTCGAAGTACTGCTACTTACATTTACTCAAGAGTATTTGATTTGGGTAGTGGTTCGCACAACATCACAATTGACGATTGTTTTGTTCAGTCTGGTACATATGGTTACACAGGTGACTACATGTCTTGTGTGTACATGAGTGGTAGCTGTGACAACCTTACTTTGACAAACAACCGATTCGAAAGAGGTGGTTACACGTTGAGATTGTATGGTTCTTCTTCTGCACCATCACAAAACATGGTTGTAAACAACAACGAGATCATCAACGGATGGTACTACTCAGTACAGGCCTACTACATTGATGGTTTTGAGTTTAACAACAACATCATTACTGCTGACTCTACTCAGTATAACTACGGACCTAGAGGTCTTTACTGTGTTACTGTGAACGACTTCAACATTACAGGTAACTACATCGGTGCTGACACCATGAACGGACAATATGGTTCTGGTGGTGGATATGCTTACGCTATGTACCTAAGTAACTGTGTGGGTTCTTCTAACCCAAGAAGTAAAATCGCTAACAACTGTATCAACTCAGGTGCTACTGGTTCTACTGGTTACGGTTACTACGCATTGTATATGTACAACTCTGGTTTGGTTGATGTTCACCATAACTCAGTTAACCGATTGGGTGGTTCTTCTAGTAACTACTACGCTTTCTATGCTAACAACGGTGGTTCTGTTTCTGTTAGAAACAACTCGTTTAACAACTTCCACACAGGATACGCGATGTACTCTTATGGTCAGTGGACGATCTCTGAGTCTGACAACAACAACTTCCACAACACAAGTGGCGGTTTGATTTATTACGGTACTTCTCAGTACAACACACTTGAAGACTATGTAAATGCTTCTGGTTATGATGAGAACTCTGTAAGCGTAAACCCAATGTATGTAGATACAATGCTTTGTGTGACATGTAATGACACACTTGATGGTGGTGGTGCTGCTGTAGGTCAGATGTATGACATCGATTCTATTGCTCGTAGTACAAACACACCAGATATCGGTGCAGTTGAGTACATCAACGCCAACAACTTTACCATGGGTAATGACACAACTATTTGTGGTGACATGTACACGGTAGAAGCTGGCCCTGCTCAGTCTGTTACCTGGAGTGTAAACGGCAACTCTTCTTCTGCTTTCACTTATGACTTGATCACTACAGGTACTGCTCCTGAGTTGTTCGCTGTGAGTGTAAGTATGACTACTGAGTTCTGTGGTACGGGTACTGATCAGGTAGCCATTACACTTGTTCCAGATGTAGCGCTTGATTCTAACACACACATCTGTGCTGATGAAACTGCTACGCTTGACGCTGGTGGAGGTGCTAACGCTACTTACTCTTGGTCTACTGCTGAAACTACTTCTAGCATCATGACTACTGAGCCTGGTACTTACTCTGTTACTAAAATGGATGAAGGATGCGAAAGCTCTGCTACTACTATTGTAACCAAGTCTACTGCAGTTGACATCCTTGATCTTGAGGCTTGTGCTGCTGATGCTCCTATCACTGTGGATGCTACTATTCCTGATGGAACTAGCTACGCTTGGTCTGGTGGTAACTCTACGTCTACTGCTTCAAACACGTTTGATGATGGTGGCGACTTTACTGTTACTGCTACTGACGCATTTGGTTGTGAGTCTGTAGATTCTTTCAACCTTGTGTTGTTGGATGAGCCTACTGCTGACTTTACTTACACTGGTTCTGGTGGTACTGCACTTCACTTCAACAGCTCTAGCTCTTCTGAAGTAGGTGCTAACACTACATATATGTGGACATTTGTAAATGGTGATACTTCTTCTCAAGCGAACCCAGTTTATGTGTTCCCTTGGAGTGGTGCTCCTGCTACATACACAGTAACTCTTGAGATCGACAATGGTTGTGGTACTTCTATTGAAACCAAGCAAATCACGCTTGATCCACTTTCTGTTGAGAACCTTAGTAAAGGTGAGTTCGCTGTATTCCCTAACCCTGCTTCTGATGTAGTTACTATTGCTACAAATGATGTAGAGGCTGGAATGATCCAGATTATGGACATGAGCGGTAGAGTGGTTGCTCAATCTGCTATCACTGCTGGTGACAACAACCACACAATTGATGTGTCTGGCATTGCTGCTGGTGCATACACTGTGAAAGTTGCTAATACTGTGAAAGCACTTATCATCGAATAAGTACCTTCCACATACACATACTTAAAAGCCCCCGTTTGGGGGCTTTTTTTTGTCCCTAAGTACCCCAAAAAGAGCTTTTTATTCGATGAATTTAGGTTTTCAACGTCCCAATGATTAGCTTCGTAAGCTAAATTTAATTCAATTAACATGAGAAAAATTCTACTTACACTAGCTAGTGGGTTGATGGCACTCGGTACATATGCTCAGATGAGTGGTACCTATACCATTGATCCAAGCGGTTCGGGGAGTACTAACTTTACGACCTGGAACGCAGCTGTCTCTGCCCTTGAATCTCAAGGTGTGAATGGTGCTGTAACGATCAACGTTGCTGAAGGTACCTATACTGAGCAAGTTCAATTAGATGCCATTCCTGGTTCATCTGCTGCGAATCTTGTAACATTCCAACCAGACCCATCTAACACGTCTGAGGCTGTTCTTCAATATGGAGGATACTATCAGCACGTACTTCGAATTGATGGTACAAGCAACGTTCGATTCACAGGATTGAAATTTGTTGGTACTTCGTTCTACACTAGAACGATCTACATCTACAGTTCGAACACAAACGTTGAAATTGATAACAACGAGATTGTTGGATACTTTGGTACTTCTTCTAACAATAATGCCACTGTGTATTATTATGGAAGTCAGCCTAACGTAGACGTACACGACAATGACATCTCTGGTGCCATGGTTGTATTCTACTACGCTTCTGATGCCAATTTCCATGATAACAACATCCATGACACGTATTACTACGGTGTATACATGTACCAAGGATCAAACAACACGGTAGAAGATAACTACATCTCTGCTGGTGATGGTTCTTCGTCTTACTATGGATACGGTGTTTACATCTATTACGGAAACGGTCATTCAATTGTTGGAAACGATATTGATGGACACGGTTACGGTTACAACTACGGTCTTCAAGTAAGATACCACTACGGTACTTCTGGATCTCCAACGTTGATTGCCAACAACTTCATCCACAATAGCAACAGCTGTTTGTACTACAGTTATGGTATGTACTCTTACTACTCTGGAAACCTAGACTTCAAACACAACACTGTAAGCAGTTACAATGCTGGTTATGGAGGTTACAACATCCAGATGTATAGCTACAGCTACTCTTATGGTGGTAACACAGTAACAAACAACATCTTCTCTAATCCTAATGACGGACAAGGGTATGGATACGGAGCATACATCTATGCTTACAACTTCTCTTCTACGTTCTTCGATACGATTGATTTCAACGTATGGGATTATCACGGTGGTAGCCTTAACAACTACGGTTATGGTACTGGTCAAATGACTACAGTAGGTGCTTGGCAAACTGCCACAGGTAGTGCTAGTAACGATGTAGTAACTGAAGTTCCTTTCATGTCTTCTACAGACCTTCACATTTCTCCATCTCTTTCTGCTCTTACTATTGATAACATTTGTGATCCAACTGGTATGGCTTACGATATCGATGGTGATATGCGAGGTTCAAACCCAGATCCAGGGGCTGATGAGTTTGTTGTTCCTACAAACAACTCTGGTCTTGGTGGACTACTTAACCCTAACGCACCACTTTGTTCTGACGATACAAGCATCATTGCTAACTTGAAAAACACAGGTTTGGTAGCGTTGACTTCATCTAAAATTTACTACTCAATCAATGGCGTACTTCAAGATTCTGTTTCTTGGACTGGTTCATTGGCTGTAGGTAGTGACACTGACGTTGTTGTTGAAGCAAGCATTACGTTCACTGACGGTGATACACTTTATGTATGGAGTGCATGGCCAAACGGTGTTCCAGATTCAAGTACAACTGGTGATGATGTAACTGTTTACCTTAACGAAGGTTTGACTGGTACTTACGGAATTCCTAGTGATTTCCCAACGTTGACTGCTGCTGCTGCTGCTGCTAACCAGAAAGGTGTGTGTGATCACGTTGTGATGAGCATTGCTCCTGGTTCGTACAACGAGCAAATCACTTTAGGTGAGATTGATGGTGCTAGCGAAAACGCTACACTTACTTGGACTAGTTCTACTGGAGACATGGACGATGTAGATATCTACTTTGCTTCTTCTTCAGCTGACGGTGTTGTAAACATGGCTGGTTCTGACTACGTTACTTTCACAGACTTGACTATTCGTCAAACTTCTGGATCGTACAACGGTCGAGTATTCAATATCTCTGGTGGTGCTGAAATGGTAACTATTGAGAACTCTCACCTTGTAGGTTCTCCTTACACTACTACTTCTAACGCTATCGCTAACATCTACGCTCCTGGTGCAAACCACGGATTGACTATTTCTAACAACATCATCGAGAAAGGTTCTTACAGCATCTACTTGAATGGTGGTGGTACTTCTAGTCGAGTTGAAGATGTTACTGTTTCTAACAACGACATCTTGGATCACTTCTACTTCGGTGCTTACTTGTACTATGTTGATGGTATCGATTTCAACGACAACGTTGTTACTTCTGATACTACTATGTACAACTACGGCCCAAGAGGTGTATACTGTTACTATGTTGATGACTATCACATCGATAGAAACTACATCGGAACAATTGATTCATTGAACGGACAGTATGGTTCTTACGGTGGATACGCTTACGCTCTTTACATGGGTAACTGTATCGGTATTCAGAATGACAGAAGTACGATCACTAACAACTGTGTGAATGCAGGTGCTACTGGTTCTACTGGTTATGGATACTATCCATTCTACATGTACAACAGTGGTTTTGTGAATGTTCACAATAACAGTTTCACTCGATTGGGTGGTTCTCAGTACACGTACTACGCTGGATACTTCAGTGGTGGTGGACAAACATCTATCATGAACAACGCATTCACTAACTACTCAACTGGTTATGCAATGTATGTTTACGGTGCTTGGACAGTTACTGAGTCTAACAACAACGCATTCTACAATACAAGTGGTAGCATGATTTACTACGGTAACTCTGCTTACAACTCATTGGAGGATTACCAAAATGCATCTGGTTACGATATGGCTTCTTGGCATGTTGATCCAGCTTACGTTGACACTATGATGTGTGTTACTTGTAACGATACATTGGATAACAATGGTCACGCTATGAGCTACACTACTTATGATGTTGACAGTAACATGAGAAGTGGAAACACTCCTGATATCGGATCTCACGAATGGATTTCTCCAGCGTCTTTCACACTAGGTGGTGATTCTACTTACTGTGCTGACTCTGTATTGTTAGAAGCAGGTCCTGCTCAAACAATTTCTTGGAGTGTGAATAGTAACACATCAAACAACGCTAACTACATGTTAGAAGGCGGATGTGAGCCTATTACGTATGCTGTACTTGTGAGCATCGGTACTGAGTACTGTGGTTCTGGTTCAGACAACGCAAACATCACGTTGATCCCAAGCGCTACATTGGATTCTAACATCCACATTTGTGCTGATGAGGACGCTACGCTTGATCCTTGTGGTGGAGCTACTGCTACTTACTCTTGGTCAACAACTGAGACTACTCAAACTATCACAGTTTCTGAGCCAGGTATGTACTCTGTTACTAAAATGGAAGAAGGATGTGAAAGTTCTGCTATGGTAGAAGTTACTCAGTCTGCTGCTGTTGAAATTCTTGATGTTGAAGTTTGCTCTAGCGATCTTCCATTGAGCCTTGATGCAACAATTGCTGACGGTGTTTCTTATACATGGGATGGTGGTACTTCAGTTAACACTGCAGTAAACACATTCAACGATGAAGGAACGTACAACGTAACTGCTACTGATGCTTTCGGTTGTGAATCAACTGATGACTTCATGGTTACTGTACTTGAAGAGCCTGTAGCTGGAATTGATGAGTCTCACAGTGGTTTGACTTACTTCTTCTCTGCTGATACTGGTGCTTCAAACTATGTTACTTCAAACACGACATTCAACTGGGATTTCGGTGTAGGAGCTACTCCTGCTACGTCTACCAACATGTCTGAAGTTGTTTCTTACCCATGGACTAACCCAAGTAACTTAGCTTCTTACTCTGTTACATTGGAAATCGACAACGGTTGTGGTATTGATTTGGAAACTATCCAAATTACTCCTGACCCAGTTGGTATCTCTGAATTGACTGACGGTACATTTGCTATCTATCCTAATCCTGCTTCTGACGTAGTTACAATTGCTACTAAGAATGTAGATGCTGGTATGATTCAAATTATGGACATGAGCGGAAGAATCATTGTTGAGCTTCCAACTGAAAGCGGTTCTAATTCTCACTCTGTTGACGTAAGCAGCATCGCTGCTGGTTCATACATGGTGAAAGTTAGCAACAACGCTGCTTCTACTGTTCAATCTTTGATCATTCAGTAAGATCTAGGATCAGTAATAAATCCTTTAAAAAGGGGGCTTTCGCCCCCTTTTTTTATGCCCTGTTAATAAGTTTGTATCGACCAATTGATGTTTTTCTTCGATCAATTGTAATTTCTGAGCTCTTAAATACTATATTAGTATAAACCAATATGATTATGGAAACGATTTTTGAATTTCTACCTTTCCTTGAAGACTTCGGCCCTGGTGTATTAGTTCCTGTTATTGGATTTGCTGTCGTAGGCATACTCGCTCAGTGGTCATTGTATGACAAATGCGGCCTGCCGGGCATTGACTGCATCATTCCCGTGAAAAATGTCATTACGTTTTTAAAGATTATGGGACGACCAGCTTCTCACAGTCTGTATGTTATGATCCCTCCTGTGCTTGTAATCCTATCCATCTACACACTTGGTACGGACATGACTGGTTTAGCAGTTGCTGGAGCCATTGCCGCTCTTTGGGCTGTTTTTATGGCTAAAATTTACATTGAACTATGCCAGTGCTTCGGACACTATAAATTAACCGATTATTTACTTGTGACCCTTTTCAACGGGTTCTACGTTCTCCACTTAGGTCTTTCATACTCTGAAAAGTACAGAGGCCCTGTATACGGAAAAGAAAAAGAGTCGTCCGTGGAAGGACAAATGGCCTAATAGGAACTAGAACATATTTTGTGCAAGAGAATGGGCTTTATCGAGCCCATTTTTGTTTTTCCCACCTGCCATGGCCAGGAAGGCTTGTCCGCCTCCACCGCCTGAGATATGCTGTGCCATCTCATTCACAATCTTTCTCGCATCGAATTGGCCTTGCTCAGCAAGCTTCTTGCTCACACCTACCACAATGGTCGGTTTATCGTTGAACTCGCCTAAGGCAACGCATAACAAGTCCTCTCTTTCAGAAATCAGGGTAAAGACCATATCCTTTAAGTCTTTAGGCTCAATCCCTTTCGTATTCTCAATGATAACTGCATAGCCATCACGCGTGACAGCCTTCTCAGAAACAGACTTCCTGAATGTGTCTAACTCTTTACGCCTCAAAGACTCAAGCTCCTTTTTTAGTGCAGCATTGTGCTCTATAAGGTTCGATACCTGGGCTTCAATATCTTTCTGCTGAGCGAACATCTTCTCTAATCTATCCAGTTGTTCCAACCTGGAAACAACGAAGTCGTTATATGCCTTGCCAGTAATGGCCTCAATTCTTCTGATTCCACTGGCCACGCTAGATTCTGAAACAAGCTTGACTCCTTCTATTTCAGAGGTGTTTTCAACATGAGTTCCACCACATAGCTCTATTGAGTCGCCAAACTTCACCACACGCACCTTATCTCCGTATTTCTCGCCAAACAGCGCCATGGCGCCTCTGGATCTAGCCTCGTCAATATCCATATCTCTCCAATCCTCTAAAGAAGTATTGCTGCGAATGAATGATTGAATATCTCGTTCTATTTGAGCAAGCGTTTCTTCACTTACCTTTTCAAAATGTGAGAAATCAAATCGAAGTTTATTGCTATCGACAAGCGATCCCTTCTGCTCAACATGGTCTCCCAGGATATCCCGTAGCACATAATGAAGCAAATGCGTGGCAGAGTGGTTCTTCTTTATTTCATTTCTCCGCTTTGAATCAACACGCGCTGTAACATCCAACGTGAAGTCCTGAGGAGTATCCTTTAAATAGTGAACAATCTCACCGTTCTCTTTCTTCGTATCAAATACCACGTAGCTTTCTCCGGAAATGACCAATTCGCCCTTATCTCCTACCTGACCACCACTTTCGGCATAAAACGGGGTCTGCTTTAACACAACCTGCGTAATCTGCTTTCCTTTCACATTGGCTGATCTGTACTTCGCCACTTTTGTCTCAGCAGATTCTTCCTCATAGCCAAGGAAAACGCTATTCAAACCATCATCCAGAATGGTCCAGTCTCCATAGGATGACTTACCCGCTTTCCTAGAACGCTCTTTCTGAATGTTCAGCTCCGCCTCAAAACCTTTCATATCGACTTCAAATCCCTGTTCATCCGCGATCAACTGTGTAAGGTCAATCGGGAAGCCATACGTATCGTAAAGTTCAAACGCGGTTTTTCCATCAATAACTTTTGAGGTGGATTGCGACTTAAACGAAGTTTCCAATCGGACCAATCCCTTTTCCAAAGTTCTAAGAAAAGTAGTCTCCTCCTCTTTTAAGACTTTGGTGATGAGCTGACTGCTCTGAGCCAACCTCGGATAATCGCTCCCCATCAAATCAACCAACTTTGCGGCTAAATCGAACATAAAAGGTCGATGCATACCTAATTGGCTATAACCATATCGTACAGCTCTTCTCAGGATTCTACGAATAACATAACCGGCACCAGTATTGGAGGGCAATTGACCATCTGCAATGGCGAAACTAACCGCCCTAACATGGTCTGCTATGACCCTAAAAGCCACATCCTTATTTCCCTCTCCACGTGTGTACTCCTTACCAGACAGTTTTTCAAGCGTATGGATCAAGTCTTTGAATAGGTCTATGTCGTAGTTTGAGTCCACCTTCTGAAGACTACGTACAATCCGTTCGAGGCCCATTCCAGTGTCAATGTGCTTGGAAGCAAGAGGCTCTAGCGTTCCGTTCTCCAAATGATTGAACTGCATAAACACCAAATTCCAAATCTCTATCACTTCAGGGTGATCCTTATTGACAAGACTGGCGCCATCCACCTTTCCTCGCTCCTCATCGCTTCTTAAGTCAATGTGTACTTCAGAACAGGGACCGCACGGGCCGGTTTCTCCCATTTCCCAGAAATTGTCCTTTCTGTCAAACGCTAGTATTCTATCAGCACTGACGTGCTTACCCCAAAAAGACTGTGCCTCCTCGTCCAATCCGAGACCGAGCTCCTCATCTCCTTCAAACACAGAAACATAGAGCCTTTCGGAGTCCAAACCATACACGTTCACAAGTAAGTCCCATGCATAATCAATGGCCTCCTCCTTAAAGTAATCTCCAAAGGACCAGTTGCCTAGCATTTCAAACATGGTATGGTGGTAGTGATCTCTTCCCACTTCCTCCAGGTCGTTGTGTTTTCCAGACACGCGTAAACAGGTCTGACTATCAGCTACCCGACTATCCTTTATCACTTCATTTCCAAGGAAATAAGACTTAAACTGATTCATCCCAGCATTGGTAAACATGAGGGTCGGATCATCTTTGATGACAATCGGTGCGGAAGGCACAATGGCGTGTCCTTTATCTTTAAAATACTCTAAGAAAGTCCTTCTAACTTGGTTGGTAGTCCACCTCATATTCTGTTAATTTCGCTGAAATAATGGCGTAAATAAGGTGCAAAAGTAGCGGTTGTCCTATTTTCGCAGCCGAAAAAAGTAAACTTGGCTAAAGTAAAATATCAATACAACGAGAGCACGCTCAGTTATGAGAAGGTGAAAGTGTCTGCCGCAAAGCGCATTGGCAGGGCTTCTGTCTTTGCTGTGGCTGCCGTTTTGGTAGGTGGTTTATTTTATATTCTCTTTAGCATGGTCTACCAGTCTCCAAAAGAGAGACAGCTGTTGGCAGAAAAAGAAGAGTTATTGCTCCAGTACGAGCTGTTAGATAATAGGCTCAATCGTATGGGTATGATTCTGGCCGATCTTGAGAACAGAGATGACAATATCTATCGTACGGTATTTGAAGCTGAACCCATTCCGGATAACATTCGAAAAGCGGGTATTGGCGGTATCAACAGATACAAGAACCTTGAGAAGTTCAAGGGAGAAGCCGATATAGTGATAAGCGCCTCTAAAAAGCTTGACCGCCTGGCCAAGCAGCTATATATTCAATCGAAGTCGTTTGACGAGATATACAAGATGGCCAAGTCCAAGGAAGAGATGATGGCATCGATTCCAGCTATTCAGCCTGTATCGAATAAGGATCTTACGCGAATGGCAAGTGGTTTTGGAATGCGAATTGACCCACACTACAAAACTCCTGCATTTCATGCTGGCATGGACTTCACTGCTCCTACCGGAACACCAATCTACGCTACTGGCGATGGAACCGTTATCCGGGCAGATAGAGCTTCAAGAGGTTATGGAAATCACGTTCGCATCGATCATGGATATGGTTATGTGACGCTCTATGCTCACATGAGCAAAATGGATGTAAAAGCAGGCGATGAGGTGAAGCGCGGAGAAGTCATAGGTTTTGTTGGAAACACAGGTAAATCAAACGGTCCTCACCTGCATTATGAGGTTCGGAAAAACGATAAGCCCATCAATCCAATAAACTTTTACTTTAGTGATTTAACACCTGAAGAATACGATTTGATGATTCAGCTATCATCTCAGGAGAATCAATCGTTTGATTAAATCTGCCGTAACATGGCTTTCAAAGAGAAAGAGTCTTTCAAGCTTTATTATTCTATTAGCGAAGTAGCTAAGGAATTAGACGTTAACCAGTCTCTATTGCGGTTTTGGGAGAAGGAGTTTGATATTATCAAGCCCAAGAAAAATGCCAAGGGAAACCGACTTTACAAAGCGGAAGATTTGCAAAACCTGAAACTCATCCACTATCTGGTAAAGGAGAACGGTTACACGTTAGAAGGAGCCAAGAAAAAGATCAAAGAGCAACATCAAAGCCTTCTAGAAAAATCAGAGATGATTGATTCGTTGAAAAACGTGAAGTCAATGTTGTTGGAACTCAAAGAGTCGCTTTAGTAATACTTCCCTTCCATCAAATAGTTCGTGACATAGTCATGCACTCCCGCCTCTAAGTTGTAAAACTCTTTGGTATAACCCGCGCTTTTAAGCTTGGTCATGTCAGCCTCTGTGAAGTACTGATATTTATCCCTTATGTCGGCTGGTGTATCAATAAAGCCAATGTTGTCTTCTAATCCCATGGCCTTAAACACATTGACCGTCAGGTCCAAAAACGTTCTGGCGCACCCTGTTCCAAGATTATACAAACCGCTTTGAGGTGTGTTATTGGCAAGAAATTCTATCACACTTACCACGTCTTTCACATAAATGAAATCTCGTAGTTGCTCTCCATTCTTGTACGCTGGATTGTGAGAGCGAAACAACTTCATCTCCCCGGTCTTCTTTATCTGATTAAACGCGTGCATAATGACCGAGGCCATGCGTCCCTTGTGATACTCGTTGGGTCCATATACATTGAAAAACTTCAGTCCATACCAATGCGGTGGTTGATCTTTTTGAACAAGTGCCCATTTGTCAAACTCATTCTTCGAAACACCGTAGGCATTCAGCGGAACCAGTTCGTTTGGCAGCACATGTGAATCTTCATATCCCAATTCCCCATCGCCATACGTAGCCGCGGAGGATGCGTAAATCAAATTCACCCCATTATCTGCGCAATACTTCCAAATCTTCTTTGTGTACTCGAGATTGAGTTCTTCGAGAATACTGTAATCAAACTCAGTCGTATCTGTCCTTGCTCCAATATGATATATGGTTTCGATGGCAGGCTCCGTTTCGAGCCAATCGAAAAACTCTGTACGTTCTATTTTAGGAAAGTTTGCTAACTCTTGAAGGTTCTCGGCTTTTTCGCTTTTAGAAAAGTCATCGACCAGCACCATTTCTTTATTCTCTCTGGCTAATTCCTTTGCCAGGCAACTTCCAATAAAACCAGCAGCTCCAGTTACTACGATCATTTTTTATTCAGATTTCGATGCGAAAGTATTCAATGATTTAAGGAAGCTATCTTTGCAGCCAATTTTAATCGACACACCTTGGTCTACATTACAAGAAGGGAACGTTTTTCGGCCGCACATATGTTGGCTAAAGACAATTGGACAAGTGAGAAGAATCTGGAGGTTTTTGGAAAATGCTCAAACCCAAACTGGCATGGTCATAATTATGACCTGTGGATTACAGTCAAAGGCGAGCCAAGCCCTGAGACAGGTTTTGTTCTTGACTTAAGCGAACTGAGCAAGATTGTTCAGGAATATGTGATCAAGCACGTAGATCACAAAAACATCAATCTCGACACACATTTCATGAAGGGAAAAATGGCATCCACTGAAAACCTATGTATTGCATTCTGGGAACAGTTGGAAGAGCCAATCAGAAAAGTTGGTGGTGCCTTGCACTGCCTGAAACTTCAGGAAACAGAGAACAACTACGTTGAGTACTATGGCGAGTAAAGAAGAGAATACTGGTTATTCGCGTCAAGACTCTTATGACGCAAAATCAATAGAATTGATCTCTGCAAACTTTGAGGGGATTATTTCTGCGCTGGGCGAAGACGTCTCGCGTGAAGGGTTGGTTAAAACACCTGAGCGCGCAGCAAAGGCTATGCAGTTTCTTACGCATGGATACGATTTGGATCCAAGTGAAATCCTCAAGTCGGCTTTGTTCGAAGAGGAGCACAAACAAATGGTTATCGTAAAGGATATTGAGATGTACTCACTCTGCGAGCATCATATTCTCCCGTTTTTTGGAAAAGCTCACATTGCCTACATACCAAACGGAAAAATTGTAGGGCTGAGTAAATTACCCAGAGTTGTCGATGCTTTTGCAAGGCGCTTACAGGTTCAGGAAAGATTGACCTATCAGATACGAGACTGCATAGCAGAAACACTTCAACCATTGGGTGTAGCAGTTGTTATTGAAGCACAGCACATGTGCATGCAAATGAGGGGAGTTCAAAAACAAAACTCATTCACGACTACTTCGGCATTTACAGGAGAGTTTTTAAAGGACTCCACACGCAAAGAATTCATCAGTTTAATATCTACTAAACTTAGCTAATAATGAAAACAGCTTATGTATTTCCAGGCCAGGGAGCTCAGTTCTCTGGGATGGGGAAGGAACTATATGACTCAAACGAATCTGCCAAACAGCTATTTGAGCAAGCAAACGATATCCTGGGATTTAGAATCACGGACATCATGTTTGAAGGGTCAGCCGATGACCTTAAGCAAACCAAAGTGACCCAGCCAGCGGTGTTTTTGCACTCGGTTGTGCTGGCTTCTACGATTGAAAATTTCAATCCTGATATGGTAGCCGGTCATAGTCTTGGTGAGTTATCTGCCTTGGTGGCCAATAAAACGATTCGGTTTGAAGATGGCTTGAAACTGGTTTACCAACGTGCACTTGCCATGCAAGAAGCTTGCGAAAAGGAGCCATCTACCATGGCAGCCATACTTGGCCTGGACGATGCTATCGTGGAAGAAACCTGCGCAAGTATTGACGATGTCGTAGTGGCAGCTAACTATAACTGTCCTGGTCAACTTGTGATCAGCGGAAGCATAGATGGCATCAATAAAGCATGTGAAGTGCTTAAGGAGAAAGGAGCTAAACGTGCATTGGTTCTGCCAGTAGGTGGTGCCTTCCACTCTCCACTCATGGAACCAGCTCGAACAAAGCTTCAAGAGGCCATTGAAAACACAGAGTTTTCGACACCTACATGTCCCGTATACCAAAATGTGCCTGCTGATGCCGTTACAGATCCAGGGACAATCAAGTCAAACCTGATAGCTCAGCTAACTGCTCCCGTAAAATGGACGCAGTCTGTACAAAAAATGGTGGAAGATGATGCTACAAACTTTGTGGAAGTAGGTCCTGGAAAGGTGCTTTCTGGTTTGGTTAAGAAAATACACCGAGAAGCCGAGGTGTCACAGGCCTAAAGCGAGCTATTTAGTAATGCCCCAGAAGCCATAAGGCGATGAAGGGGTTCAAGCTGCCGTGCCTGCTGCATCAACGCAATGTGGCCTGCATGATGACAATCAGATCCAACAAAGCCTATCAATTCCTCATCGATGAGTTGATAGGCTATTTTTTTTACCTGTGGCGAATAATGCCCGGTAAGCGAATTCATATTGAGTTGTAAGATCACTCCTTTGTCGTGGAGTTGCCTATACCTGTCAAAGTTCTGATGCCAAAACAAGTAGCGCTCAGGATGAGCCAAAACAGGCTTTAATCCTTTTAGCTGCAGCTCGAAAATGAACTCATCCATAAAAGGAGGCTCTGACATGAAAGACAACTCAAACAGCACATAATCATTCCCAAAGGTTAACAGCCCATCCTCTTTCAACAGGTTTCGAACCTCCGTGTCCAGGTAATATTCGGCAGCGCATTCTATTTCAATATTCAAGTCATTTGCTTCAATCGCGCTACGCACATCTGCTAAACCCGATTGAATGATCTCAGGAGTGTTTCTGTAAGCATCACTCATCACATGAGGCGTTGTAATCACCTTTTTGTAACCCAGCTCTAAGAAAGAATTCAATAACTGAAGGGTGGTTTCCATATCGGGAGAGCCATCGTCTATTCCCGGAATGAGATGCGAATGAACATCTACCACAAGTGATGACAAATCGACTGGAGGTAATAGCCGTTCCTTTTTACCGAATATCTGGGTTAACTTTCCGAACATTGCACGCAAATGTATTGCCTAAACACTCATATGATTCGTTTTAGAAAAATGGTTTTCCGCGTATTGCTTGCTTTGACCATTTTATGGGGATGTTCTGATGCAAGCAACAATACAGCAAAGGTAAAAACACCCTCACCTACCGATCAAAAAACAGCGAAAGACAAGGTTAAAAAACCCAAACTGGAATGGCCCGAGACTGGCAAGATCAAGGCGTTCTTTGAAGCATATGGAAAGGAGAACCCGGAAACACACGTTCTGTTAAAGACGAGGCTAGGCAATATCGAGATTGAACTCTTTGAAGACACTCCACTTCATAGAGCCAATTTTATTTTCAATATAAAACGTGGCCTACTCCACCGCACTATTTTTTACCGTGTCGTACCAGGGTTTATGATTCAGGGTGGAAACTCTGATCACGATCAAACGCTGGAAAAAAGAGAAGGCGCTGGTTCATACTACATTCCATCAGAACGTGGAAAGCACATTCACAAAAAGGGCGCACTATCCATGGCCATGAGCTATAAGGATAACCCTCAGAACAAATCAGCTCAATACAGCTTCTTCATTGTAATGGGATCAAGGTTTACGGAAGATGGGCTTGACGCCACCGAGAAAGAATACGAGGTTTCAATTCCAGAAGAGAACCGAGTGGTTTATAAGGAAGTAGGTGGTTCTCCCCATCTCGATCACAAACACACGGTGTTTGGCAGGGTCGTATCAGGAATGGAGGTGGTAGAAGCCATTTCAAAGGAACCAAGGGATTCTGGCGACTGGCCGGTCAATGATGTTATCATTGAGTACGAAGTGCTCAAATAAGCTTACTTGCACTTGAACTTGCCGGCAGGAGGTCGTTTATGATAGCTACTGGCAGAGGCACATGATTGGATAAGCCCTCCTAAAAAGGCGGCTAATAGAAATACCAACACGAAACTTTTTACTCTTCTCAACCGATTCATGGCACAAAGATAAGCTTAATCACAGTTACAGCTTAAGGAGAGCTTTACCGTAACAGATTCATCAAACAATGAACGAATGTTGTCCTGATGCCTTTCGCTAATTTGAATGCCACGCATATCTACTTCTTTGAGCGCTTGCAGGTTTCCCACCTCTTTAGGCAGATAATGCGTCTCATTGCTCCAGATCTCGAAAAACTCAAGTTGCTCGAGCTGTTCAATCTGTGCCGACACGTGATATATGTAGTTATTGCCCACCAGCAACTTGCGCAACCCTGTAAACTGGGCTATGGACGATTGCAGAGAATCCAGCTCGTTTCCCGTGAGAATAAGCTCCTCTAGTTTTTCTGCATAGCTCAACCCATATGGAATTGCCTTCAGTTTATTATGAGCCAGGTCAAGAACTTTGAGGTTTGGAAACGAAGCCAACTCGGCAGGCCACTCATCATACCCATTGCGCCTCAGCTTTAAGTACTCCACAGATTCGGGATCGGCTAGCGCATCTTCCAGCGATGTGTACTTAACATAGTCCTGCGCCAACAACGGAACGCCTCCCATCAACAGAAGCCCGATCAATGCCAAGTTCTTAGCCAAGAATCTCAAGTGCCCTCGATTTATCATCTTCCAATTGATTAATTAGCGCATCGGCCGACCCAAACTTGGTTTCAGACCGCAAATAAGCTACGAGCGTCACAATAAGTTCCTTGCCATAGATATCCTTGTCAAATTCAAATAAATGCACCTCAATAGACTTAGGCTCATTCTCTGAAAACGTGGGTTTGTGACCTATATTCATCACGCCATGAATCTGGTTTCCGTCCAGCTCAACCCTCACCGCGTATACCCCGTTTCTTGGAATCAACTTGGTGTCGTCTTCAATCTCAAGGTTCGCTGTAGGAAAACCCAGCTCCTTTCCCCTACTCTCTCCTGCTACAACAACCCCGGTGAAATGATACGAGTAGTCCAAATATGTGCTGGCAATATCTGTCTCACCATTCTCAAGTGCTTTTCGAATCTTCGTTGAGCTCACATTAACCTCATCCACATCAAGTGCCGAAATTTCAGTGATATCGAAGTCATACAAAGGGGCTAATTCACGCAACTGTTCGATTCCCCCTTCCCTATTCTTTCCGAAGCGATGGTCATAGCCAATAACAATATGCCTCATTGCCAGCTTAGCTTTGAGCACATCCCGTACATACTCAATGGGTTCGTACCTCGAAAATTCTTTTGAGAAAGGCTGAATAATGACATCGTCTATTCCAATGCTTTCAAGAAGGGCTAACTTTTCGCTTAGTGTATTCAGCATTTTCAAGCCGTGATCATCGGGAAAAATGACTTTGCGCGGATGTGGATAGAACGTAAGCAAGACACTTCTCCATCCATTTTGTTTGGCAGTCGAAATCAGCTTCTTCAAAATCTTTTTGTGCCCGATATGCACCCCATCAAATGTTCCTACCGTTAGGCAGGTTTCTCCTTCGCAATTGTATTGCGACACACCATTAAAAATCCTCAAAGCTTCCCTCTATATTTTGATCACCTAAATGCTTGATTATTTGAGCATTAAAACCACGCCCTTCGCTAAGCAAAAGTATACAATTAAAAAAATGAAGATAGGGTGGTTTAAGCTAACTGAAATACATAAGTTTGCACCCGTTTTTAAGACGAAAAAAACATTAACGTAACTATCTAAAACTCAGCATCAATGGCTGTTACTAATGGAAAAATCACTCAGGTTATCGGGCCTGTGGTTGACGTGCGATTCAGCACGGAAGGCGGAGATTTGCCTAATATTCTCGATGGTCTTGAAGTAATTAAAACAACTGGAGAGAAGGTTGTTTTAGAATGTCAACAACACATTGGAGAAGACTCTGTACGAACCATTGCAATGGATTCAAGTGAAGGTCTTACCCGTGGAATGGAAGTAACCGCTACCGGACTTCCTATTACGGTTCCAGTTGGCGATCAGATTAAAGGACGTACGTTCAACGTAATTGGCGATCCAATTGATGGGATTACAGATGTAGACCAGGCAGGTGGGCGACCAATTCACGCTGAAGCTCCTAAGTTCGAAGACTTAACAACTTCTACCGAAGTTTTGTTTACAGGTATCAAGGTTATTGACCTTATTGAGCCATACGCAAAAGGAGGTAAAATTGGTCTTTTCGGTGGTGCCGGTGTTGGTAAAACCGTATTGATTCAGGAGTTGATTAACAACATTGCAAAAGGACACGATGGGTATTCAGTATTTGCCGGTGTTGGTGAACGAACCCGTGAAGGAAATGACCTTTTGAGAGAGATGCTTGAGTCTGGTATTGTAAAATACGGAGACGATTTCATGCACTCTATGGAAGAAGGAGGATGGGATCTATCTAAAGTAGATGACAAAGCTCTTCAAGAGTCAAAAGCAACGTTTGTATTCGGTCAGATGAATGAGCCTCCAGGTGCACGTGCTCGTGTTGCCTTGACTGGTTTGACTGCTGCCGAGTATTTCCGTGATGGTGATGAAGAGAGCGGTGGACGTGACATCCTTTTCTTCGTTGACAACATCTTCCGATTTACCCAAGCTGGTTCTGAGGTATCTGCCCTTCTAGGTCGTATGCCATCAGCCGTAGGTTACCAACCTACACTGGCTTCTGAAATGGGTGCGATGCAAGAGCGTATTACTTCTACGAAGCGCGGTTCGATTACATCTGTTCAGGCGGTTTATGTACCCGCAGATGACTTGACTGACCCTGCTCCTGCAACTACGTTTGCTCACCTTGATGCAACTACGGTACTTTCAAGAAAGATTGCTGAGCTAGGTATCTACCCAGCGGTTGATCCACTAGATTCGACTTCTCGAATTTTGACTCCGGACGTTGTGGGTGACGCACATTACAACACAGCTCAGAAAGTAAAAGAGATTCTTCAGCGATACAAAGAGCTTCAGGATATCATCGCCATTTTGGGTATGGATGAATTGAGTGAAGAAGATAAATTGGTTGTACACCGAGCAAGAAGAATTCAGCGATTCCTTTCTCAACCATTCCACGTGGCTGAGCAGTTTACAGGTATCCCAGGTGTTCTTGTATCTATCGAAGACACCATCAAAGGATTCAACATGATTCTTGATGGAGAGGTAGACAAATACCCTGAGGCAGCTTTTAACCTGAAAGGCTCAATCGAGGAAGCTATTGAGGCTGGTGAGAAAATGCTCGCTGAAGCTGAATAATTCTGATTAGCTATGAAACTAGAAATTCTATCACCAGACGCGCTCCTTTTCGAAGGTGAGGTTGAAGCCATTCAACTTCCCGGAAAAGATGGTTCGTTGGGTATTTTGAACAGCCACGCCCCACTTATTTCATCTCTTCGAGAAGGAAAAGTGAAGATTACTCAAAACGGAAACGATTCGTTTTTTGATATCAATGGTGGTGTGGTTGAGGTAGTCAACAACAAGGTAATTGTATTGTCTGACTAGATTTCATTCTACGATATACTTCATAAAAAAGGGAATCAAATGATTCCCTTTTTTATTTCCGGTATGGTTGAAACTATCCTACCTGCTCACTAGAAACGCTCTCGGCACCCAGATTCCAATCAATCGACATTAACCCTTCCTACATAGGTCTTTTCGCTTTTTAGAGCCCCTCGATAATCTACAGCACGAGACTTTTTTCCATATAGCATGATATCACCGTTTCCATTAACAAGGGTCTCATCTAAATGAACATTTACCTTATCCGTTTTTAACCAAAACTCCTCTAGAATACGCGCTTCCCAATCAAGTCTTTGAATCCATATAACAGGCTCAGCCCGCCTCTTATTTTCAGCGCGTTTCGCGCTGTTCTCAACGAGCAAAAAGGATTCACCTTCAACAATACAATGAATCCCAAACCCACCTCCTCTATTGGGTTTAACCTCACTCCAGTTTACTTTCCCTTTATAATCGGTATTTAGTATTACCAGATTGTCATATGCCTTGTTCATATCGGCAGCGGCTGTGGGATGGTAACCGTGCTCAATAAAAAGATATATGCCCTTTGATTTGTGTAAATGAACTCCTGCTACCTCAGGCACTCCCACAGTTATTGTACCCCCTTTTGAGAGCTTTTTAGTCTCTTTTTTCGAAAAGGACTTGAGCAAGTCATTTGCGCTTATCTGTATTAAAACAGTTGGCACCTGCGGGTCGCTTAGGTTGTTTATTATAAAACCTACAAAGCGTTTTGCTGTAAAACTCCTATACAGTATGCCCTTAGCCCGATGTCCTATCTCCACATTAGCAACCCTCAAATAATCATTTCCTGAAAAGAAAAATCTCTCATAGCTAGCCTCAAAAGCAAAATTTTTCGAGTCTTTCACATGATAATCCAGTCTAACAGGAGTATCATCATTCCTACCTATTGAGTATATTCTCTCCGAATAATACCCCCTGCTTTTGGCTATTAGATTAAAGTGACTTCCATTAAGAAAAGTATTTGATTTTAGGTGGGTTGCACGCGTGTGTATAAAGACCTTGCCTTCATCACTAATCTTGACATCCTGAACATAATTAACCGTGTCTGAACCATTCAGCATGAACTCTTTTGTCCATACCTTTTTTCCCCGCTGATCGAACACCGAAAATACGTTGACTCTTTCGTAAAAATCCGCCTTACGCTTTCCAAAATACAAAAAGGCGTAACCCAGATAAGGTATTCGCTGCATGCGGTCTTTGAAGTTTTTTCCAAGAACAGAAGTAGAATACACAACTGTATACTTACGATTTGGACTAACTGCATTATAATTGATCATTACATCCTTTCCTTTCGGATCAGGCAGCTCATTAATCGTAATATCTGGTTTATCTGAAGAAAGGCAGGTCAACACTACACTTGACCTCATTCTTGTTTCAGAATATCTCTTTTCGTAGCTGTATATCTCACCTCCAATACTTGTAGCCCCGGTACTAGCTTGGCCATTCCGGTATATATTCTCCTTTCTTTTGGTTGATAAGAGCTGATGCGTCTTTGACTTTTTAAAATCTTGTGGATTATAGAGCGTCACCTCAGAGCCACCACCTTCCATGTTTCCTTCAACAGCAAACAGCCCATTGTTACCGGGGATAAAGCTTATGTCGGTGTAGTATGTATGCTTAGTGGTTGACCACTCAATTTCATCCAATTGAGCATAGGTCGTCACTGTCGCCATCAGGCAACAAGCAATCATTAGGGTTCTCATGTTTAATTACAAATTGGTTTGTGCCAAACTTATAACTAATCAAAAAAGCCCATGCACTTCTGCGTCAATCTTCTGGATGATTTTTCCCAGGTCTTCCTGGTTATCGATGAAGTTGTTGTTATCGACATCGATGATCAATAGTTTACCCTTGTCGTAAGTCGAAATCCAGGCCTCATAGCGCTCATTAAGTCTCTTGAGGTAGTCAAGTCGAATAGCTTCCTCATACTCGCGGCCACGGCTTTGAATGTGGCTTACCAATCGTGGAACGCTGGCTCTTAAATATATCAGTAGATCAGGAGCCTGCACAAAGTTGTCCAGTAAGTTAAATAAGGAGAAATACGTTTCAAAATCGCGGGTTGTCATCAACCCCATAGAATGCAGGTTTGGAGCAAAAATGTAGGCATCCTCGTAAATGGTTCTATCCTGAATTACATTCTTCTTACCCTCTCGGATATCGAGCACCTGATTGAACCGATTGTTAAGGTAGTATATCTGCATATTAAAAGACCAACGCTGCATTTCGGCATAGAAATCACTGATGTAAGGATTGCCATCCACATCTTCATAATGCTCGTGCCATCCATAGTGTTTTCCTAACAAGCCCGTTAGCGTAGTTTTCCCTGATCCGATGTTTCCGGATACAGCTATATGCAAATTACTATTCTTATTGTCCTCCATGTCGATTCTTCGTTTCGTTCCGCTCGCTAAAAAGCGGTTACGAATTAAGATAAACGCATTGAGAATTAAAAGGAATCAGGGAGATGGTTGATAAATATTTATCGCCTTTTTATGGATAACCGCAATTCGGTTTCGATTCACGCCAAAACCTTCCTCTACAGAACCCGAAAGCATAACTACTTCCTCGTTCAAATCGCTCAAATCAAGCGCATAAAGTGTTCCGCCTTTCTCAAAAAACAGCCTGTTGTCGCTAATCACCAGTTTAGCTATTCCCTTAACGGGTATTCGCTTGATAAACGTTCCGTACACATCAAATACATACACACCCTGATTAGGGTCTGTCACATACAGGTTATTATTAAACTCAACCATTTGCGAAGGGAAAAACTCAACTCTTAACAGCTGAAGTACGTTAGGTGTGCGTGCTGTTTCCTCGTAGTGTTGATTGAAACGCACAAACTCGAAACGAAGAGCATCATACAACCAGAAGCCATTACTATGAGAAGTAGCTGCCAACCCAACCTGATCAAAACCGTAAACCGAGAAATCGAGCTCATCTTGCATCTCAGACAAACGGGAATCGAGAAACTTCAGTTTCATTAGCTGTGGCGAGAAGACAAGGACTTTAAGTGGATTATTCACGTCTACATGAATGTCTTCCCCGATCAGCCTGTTGCTGTAACGAGCTATCTCATTTCCGTTATCATCCAGCTTTACGATTTCTCCCTTCTTTAGTGCATATACCTGATTCAGCTGATCTATGTGAACAGAATTTGCATTTACCTCAATGGTAGATGACAAAACCCAGGAGGTTGGCTGAGCCAGACACGCACCACCCATAAACAGAAGACATAAAACCAACAGGCTACGCATGAATGTGCTCAAGTATTGAATCAACATATTGCCTGTTATTGGCCAGGCGTGGAACCTTATGCTGCCCACCTAACTTTCCACGAGACTTCATCCAGTTATAAAACGTACCGGCCTCAACAGCTACGATTGATGGAGGTCTCAAAATCTTATCGTGATAACGCTTGGCTTCATAATCGCTGTTGACCGACTTTAACGCGTTATCGAGCACGTCTCCAAAGTAATCGATGTCATGTGGAGGCTTTTCAAACTCAATGACCCATTGATGACCACCGGCCTGATGCACATCCATATAAATAGGTGCAGCTGTATACTCATTGATTACAGCTTCTGTAAGTTGACATGCTTTGCTTATGGCCACTTCTGCATTCTCTACAATGAGCTCCTCGCCAAATGCATTGATGAAGTGCTTCACCCTACCACTCACCTTGATTCGATATGGATCGATACTGGTAAACTGAACCGTATCTCCTATCATATATCGCCAAAGCCCACCATTGGTAGAAATAACCAAAGCGTAGTTCACTCCGACTTCTACCTGATGAAGCTCGAGTGTCTTAGGATGATCAGCCCCTACTTCTGACAGGGGTATAAACTCGTAAAAAATGCCATAATCCAGCATGAGCAACATGTCATCTCTCTTGGTAGAGTCCTGTATTCCAAAGAAGCCCTCGGAGGCATTATAAGTTTCGGAGAAATTAATAGGACCACCCATCAGATCCTTGAACCTCTCGCGATAGGGTGTAAAGTTGACTCCACCGTGCACATACCACTCAAGGTTTGGCCAAACTTCTTTGACATGCGATTTCCCTGTTTTCTCCAGCACTCGTTCGAGCAATACTAACATCCAGCTTGGTACACCTGAAATATTTGTAATGTTTTGATCTACCGTGATCGAAGCAATCTGCTCAATCTTATCTTCCCAAGATGGGTTCAGCGCCACATCTACATCTGGGGTTCGATGAATGGACGCCCAGAACGGCAAATTCTTGATAATAATGGCAGATAAGTCACCGTAGTAGCTCTCTTCATTCAATGGTAGAAAGTTGGAGCTTCCACCCATCACCAATCCTCTACCCGACATGAGCATCGAATCCGGAAACTCATTGTAGTACAATGACATAAGATCTTTTCCACCCTTATAGTGACATTCTTCTAGTGACTCCTCACTCACCGGAATAAACTTGCTCTTATCGCTTGTGGTACCACTCGACTTGGCAAACATCTTAATATCCGAGGGCCATAGTACGTTCTGCTCACCCTTTATAATTCGTTGTATGTCGGGCTTGAGCCCATCGTAATCATTAATCGGTACCTGGCGCTTAAATTGCTCTACCGAGTCGATTTGCGCATACCCATGTCGCTTTCCCCAATCGGTGTACTTAGCTGTGTCTACCAGTTTGGTAAGCCATTCATTCTGCACATCATGCGGGTACTTCATAAACAGCTCAATCTGGTGACTTCGCTTTTTAATGAACCATCCGAATATGGAATTGACAATACTCATTCTTATCGCTCCGCTCTATAATCCTGCCATGGTCAACCTACGACCTCGGCCCTCAAGCGAATGTAAAGTTAAAAGCCTAATTCCTTTTGAAGATCGTTGAGAGACATTGCATTCAACGTCATGTTTGTGGTCAGGCCTCCTTTTCGAGCTGCCATAACACCATACCGCATATGATCAAACCCTTCAACGCGGTGTGCATCTGGGTTGATTGAAACCTTCACATCTCTTTCCATGCAATAAGGTATCCAGGTGTAATCTATATCTAACCGAAGCGGATTGGCATTTAGCTCAACTGCCACACCATTGGCCGCACAGGCGTCAATTACTTTTTTATGATCAATTGGATATCCTTTTCTAGAAAGTAATAACCGCCCGGTTGGGTGCCCCAAAATGCTCGTATATGGGTTTTCGACAGCCTTTATCAATCTGTTCGTTGCTGTTTCTTCATCCATCTTAAGAACAGAATGTACAGAAGCCACTATGAAGTCAAAAGACGCCAACACATCATCCGCATAATCAAGTGAACCATCCATCAGGATATCACTCTCAATGCCTTTTAAAATTCTGAACGGGTTCAGTTCTTTATTTAGTGCATCAATTTCTGCATGCTGTTCAATGATTTCCTGTTCAGTCAACCCTCCTGCATAAACGGCCGTTTTTGAGTGGTCGCTGATACCGAAATACTCGAAGCCATTTTCTTTCAGGAAAGTGGCCATTTCGCGCAGACTGTGTATGCCATCGCTGTAGGTCGAATGATTGTGCAAGCATCCTCTAAGGCGGTCCATAGCTACCAAATCTTCCTCTTTATGACTGCTAGCCCATTCAATCCCCCATGCACAATTGCGCATTTCTCCAGGAACAAAAGGCAACTGGTTGGCCGCATAAATCTCCTCAGCGCTTGAGCCATTCCAGCTTGAAATCTTTCCTCGCTCTTCTTCGGACAGCGACTCTTCAAATTGAATAAGGTCAAATGATTCTGCCTCTGCCTCGTGCACAATAATGGGTACCCGACTCTCGTGATCGTTCAAAAAACCATCATCCCCTTCCGCAACAAACTCAAGTTTATCAAGCACCGGATCCTTGCGAAAAGCAGCTCCTGTCTCTTCTATTCTCATGTTTGGGTGTTGCTCTAAAAAGAGCTGCTTTACCTCTTCAATTAAAGGCTCCACAGAAGCATACAAAAACATATCGGCATGCTCCATCATGAACTCAATTGACTGCCGCACCTGAAGCTGAGTCTTTGCACCAAAACCCTTGTAATCAACCAACCGATTCTCATGACACGCATATAGCAACTCTCCTATGGATTCAATTCCCATATCCTGCCAGATCACCCTCACCTTGCTGGGACCAATCCCTTTTATCTTCAGTATCTCGATTACACCATCTGGTGTTTTCTCCAACCACTGGTTTAGGTAGCTCATCTCGCCAGTCTGAATGAGTTCTTCGAGCTTTGGAATGAGGTTCTTTCCAATACCCGGTATAGACTCATAATTTTCCACTGCCATCTCTCGAATAGGTTTCGGATATTTACCTACCTGAAAAGCAGCATTTGAGTAAGAGCGAACTTTGAATTTGTTTTCACCGTGTAACTCCATCAATTGCCCGACCAACTTGAAAACAGATGCGATTTGTTTATTCTCCAATTGCCTTAATGATTTGTTGCTTGCTTATGTTCTCCGAATATAAGCTTAGCGCTCAGACTGGCGACCTCAATTTGAGCCATAACTACGAAACAGCCATGCCCGAACCCGTGGCTAACAATGCGGTTTGCGCAGACCCGATTGGTGGAAAAATATATTCGTTTAGCGGTATAGACTCCACGCTCTCTCACTCCGGAATTCATCTCAAATCGTGGAGATATGACATCCAATCCTCCACATGGGAATCACTCCCTGATTTACCCGACACACTAGGTAAAGTGGCTGCTGCTGCATCGTACATCAATGACATCATCTACATTGTTGGCGGTTATCACGTTTTCCCCAATGGCTCTGAGGTCAGCTCAAAAAGAGTGCACCGCTTTGACTGCGTTGGTGATACCTTCATGACGGATGCAGCTGATTTACCCCTGGCCATTGACGATCATGTACAATCGGTATGGCGCGACAGTCTCTTGTTTGTCATTACGGGCTGGAGCAACAACGGAAATAAGAACACTGTTCAGATATACGATCCAAACACGAATACCTGGACCATTGACTACTACATATGGAATCAAACCATATACAGTTCGTTTGGTGCCAGCGGCACTATTGTGGGTGATAAAATCTATTACCTGGGTGGAGCTCGCTTTGGTGCCAATTTCCCATTACAGAACTATATGCGCACTGGCCAAATAAACCCTTCTGACCTGAGTGATATTCAGTGGAGCGATACACTTCTCCCTAATAAAGGACTCTACAGAGCTGCGTGCATCCATACCGGAGGTGCGTTGGTTCCGCAAGATCAGGCCATGTGGTTAGGCGGAAGCTCAACCACATACAACTACGATGCGGTTGCATACAACGGAAGTGGTGTCGTAAGTCCCTCCAGAAAAATTCAACTGCTCGAGGGAGATTCCGTCAAGACTTATACAAATAAGGCTTTACTCATGGACTACAGAGGAGCTGTTGTTCATGGATCAACCATTTATCTATGCGGTGGCATTGACTCTAATGCACATGTATCGAATCAATTGCTCAGACTAGTACAAGTCGTTCCAGATGGAATAGGCAGAGAATCAGACCACGCGAACACCATAACCATCTATCCAAACCCCGGTACAGAGAGAATTTCATTCCGCTGTACTGAAAAGGTAGTAAAGGCGGAAGCAATAGATAAGCTTGGAGCTATAACACCTCTGATTATACGTGGAAATATGTTGAACATTGACGAGTTACCGAATGGAAGCTACATACTAAGGTTAAATACTTCTGAAGGACAAAGGCTAGCGCACTTTGTCAAACACTAGAATAATCGATTAATCAAAATCGAATTCAAGTGTATTTGACTGGCCTGCGTAACCTGACAGAATCAAAAAAGTGAGCGTTTCTTTTTCGTCCAAATCAAACTCAACTTTGCTTTGAACCACATCGTCATTTACAGGCCCGATGTAACTCAAATCCTGGCTCCACGTCCATGCCGAAGCCACTACCTGATTGGTATTGTCATGATACATGCCATAATGAATGGGTAACTCGGCACCCGTATTCTTCACTGTGCTATAAAAAATATGGTGTCCCGCCTCAAATTCTCGTTTCATGACCAAGGTCTGAGATGATCCGGTTAAATCAACACTATCAGACCAATCAACCACATTTGGCGGATCAATACGCGAGCACTTAATTCTGAAGTCTCCATCTTGCCCCGGGAAGCCGATTTGTGCGTGTATGCGTGTCAAACCTGACTCCTTAGCGATAAAATATCGCCCAGAACCCTGAGACGGTCCTGTGCGCCCCTCCATAAAATAGTCATCCATGTTTACCACAAGAGTTTGACCAGATAGCTCACTATTGATGCTATCCCAATACTCTACCAGATAATGACCACCCTCTTCTAATTCAACATCCAGATATAGCCCTAAACCAGCTTGAAGTTCGAAGTCCATCGATTCTCCAATTGATAGCTTATCGTAATTATTAAGTGCCTCGTACTTATTAATAGGAGGAGTACGCACCTTAAACTCCAGCCATCTATCTGAGTATTCGTACTCCATCACCACAAAGTCGTTCACATCATCAGCATTGATAACTGCAGAATTCCACGAGTTCCATCCAAAAGGTTCCGTTGCTACGAGGTTTGCTTCGGTCAATTCAAATGGCCACTCGTCTGATGAATACACATTGAGCGTACTATAAAAGAGACAGTTGAGCTCAGTCCAGGTAAAGGTCATCTCCTCCACTTCGTTTAACGAGGTGTATGTAGCATTGATGTTATCGGGGCTACGAGGTAAATTGAGCTGAACAGAATTGGCTATATGCTCTCCTTCAAACCGCTGCTGATACCCGAGCGATGCATAGGGGAGATCAGGGTCTTGTACTGAAGCTCTTAAGACATAGGAAACGTCCTGAATATCTTGAAACAAAACCGTTCCATCATCCCCTACTTCAAGCTCTGTTAAGGTTCCATCCTCTGTATTCTCAAGTGTTAGCGATAAAAAATCAAAGGTTTCGAGACAGGAAACGGTAGCGATATACTCCGTAGTAGTTCTTTCACAAGAAAGAAACATCAGCGAAGAAAGGCCAAATGCTACTAAGCGTGCAATGTAAGAGGAAGACATAGGGTACTGTTTAATCTTTAGACGCATGCGACATGCTACTGGTATAACTGCATATCGTGATGAGTATTGCCCTATGCTATTTATAATGTGCTAGCTGCCACAACCTACGCAGTCGATCACTGAATCGGTAGGCTTCACTCCATTAAGCTTCATCTCGAGATTGTGAATCTTGTCTCTGGTTTCCATGTCTTTAAACATGTCTCCGGTTAGCTGCGCTTTTAATTCATCAATTGATTGTTGGATTTCTTCCATGGCCCTTGTTTTATAGAGACTAATCTACCCGAAAGATGACACGGGCATCATCGTATCGCGCAACAGTTCTTAGCACCGAGCTGTGAATATCCAGCGACAACGCAATCTACCAAAGAGTAAGCGGTTTATTAGAGCAATCCGACACCTGTCAAATAAGAACGCCTTGATTTGTTCTTAAACAAGATTAGACGCAAGCCAATCTCATGCACGTCACTGAATCCGATTCCGAGTCTACTTGTTGTAACATCATAGGCATATGTAAGACGGTAACGATCCTTGTACTCATACCCAATCGCACACGCAAAATCATTCTGATTTTGATAAGACACACTTGCAATAATTCCTCTGTAGTCAGCCGTTAAAGAGACCCTCGTTACGGCTGTCACAAAATCTGTAAGAACCAAAACTTGTGGAGTTAGGTTAACCTTGGCGATAGCAAAAGTGCCACCAATCAAGGCATTCAAACGGCCATAATTGGTTCCTGCAGCATAGAGTAAGCCCTGTTGCATAACATGGTCTCGATAGTTTACAGCCAGAAAATACTTCGAATCTAACATCAACGCAGTTCCAACAAGCGCCTCATAGTAATAAGCGCCCTGAAAAATCGATGTGTTCAACCCTGGAATCGCCCCGACCTTATATGAGGTATAGTTTAACGCAAGAGATGGTGACAAGACCAGACGCTCTCCCAGACCAATTCTATGAGTCGCGTTGATCTGCCATCGATTCGTATTGGCTAATCCAACCGTATTCCTTTCTGCCACGACTCCAAAGGCCGAGTTAATCTTGCCAACATTTCCTGCGGCACTCAAGTAATAGGATTGCGGGCGCCCCTCAAACCCTACATACTGCTGTCTCGTCAGCCCCTGAATTTCCAAAGCTCCGTGTGTGGCCATTAACTCAGGGAATTGAAGATTTATTGCAGACCCTTTTTGGGCATATGACATATCCCGTTGCGCTTTGGCATGTAATGAGAATACAACCAGCGTGAATAGGAGGAGTAGCTTGTTCATGGTCTTAGGGTTTGGGTACGAGACTTAAAACTACAACAAAAAGTTGTCGCGACCACTACAGCGCTCCACAAAGGAAATGTCAAAAACATACGTATGGTCTATTACTCTCCTCGTTAGCGATGCCCAATCTAGGATGAACCTCAATCAAAGCACTAGTAACCGGATTATTTCATGATCCAGATCAACCACGTGAAGTGGATACTACGCCCTTGACTCGCTGGGCTCGTCAGGGCTTTTTCATGCGTCCTCGCTCAAACACGTTTGGCTCGGGCACGAAAAAGCCCTTGCTGCCTTTCGGCAACAAGGGCTATCATCAAGTCGGGATGACTGGATTCGAACCAGCGGCCACACGCCCCCCAGACGTGTACTCTAACCGGGCTGAGCTACATCCCGAACTCCCCTAAAAGGGGCTGCAAATATCTAAATGCTTCTTAAATAAAAAAGGCCAACGAACACATTCGTTGGCCTTTCCATATCTGTACTATTTGACTAGCGAATTTCGAAGTCATAAAGCATTCGCGCCTGAATGTCATCCATCTTCTTCATCTCCTCCATCTTCTTAATCCACTTCACTTCGTCTCCTAATACTTGAGTGGCTAACCACATCTTGGTTTCACCGGAAAAATCTTTCATCAATTCTTCGAACGGATCTTTCTTTTCAGGTAATTCCTTTACATCGTAGTCTTCAAGCTCAGCTTGTTCAGCCGCATAAGCTATGGCATCGTTTAAATCGCCATACTCATCAATAAGGCCATTCTCAAGTGCATCGTGACCAGTCCACACACGACCTCGACCAATAGAATCGATCATTTCATACGTAGTTCCACGTCCTTCTGCCACTTTCTCTACAAACTCAATGTACACCTGATTTAAGTATCCCTGAATAACACTAATTTCTTCTTCATCAAAATCGCGCTTAAGCGTACCGAAATCGGCATGCTCGTTTGTTTTCACACCGTCAAACTTGATTCCGAGCTTCTCGTTAAAGAATCCTCTAAGGTTAGGTATCATTCCAAATGCTCCAATAGAACCAGTGATGGTGTTTGGCAGACCAAAGATTCGATCGGCATGGGTGCTGATATAGTAACCTCCCGAAGCAGCCACATCTCCAAACGACACTACAAAAGGCTTAGCCTCTCCGGCCAATACAGTTTCTCTCCAGATCACCTCACTTGCCATGGCGCTTCCACCAGGAGAGTTCACACGCAATACAATTGCTTTTACATCTTCATCTTTGCGTGCATCTCGAATGGCCTTGGCGAGTGTTTCAGAACCAATGTTCTCCTCGTCTCCTTCTCCGCTACTGATTCCACCGACCGCGTAAATCACAGCAACTTCATCCTTGAGCTCCCAGCTCTTGTCATCCTTGTCTTTTGGCTCAGCCGACATGGCGTATTTTCCAATGCCGATGCTCTCGATATCCTCATCTTCCTCGAGCGAGAGTTTTTCCTTCAGGTTCGCCAAAATCTCATCATAGTATACCAACCCATCGATCAACTTAAGGCTAACTGCATCCTCTGGCTTTCTAATGGCCATTTCATCGGCAATGCGATTACACTCTTCTACGGTTATTCCGCGAGACTCGCTGATGTCTGCTAGCATATCTCCCCAGATATTCCCCAAGATTCGCGACATCTGCTCCTTGGCTGGCTCGCTCATATCTTCTCGATAAAACGGCTCGACCGCACTTTTGTAAATGTTATTTGGCCCTTTTACGATGGTAGCATCTATACCGAGCTTATCCATGGCTCCTTTGAAAAAAGGAACTTCAGAACTCAGTCCTCTGAAATCCATTCCACCTTCCTGAAATACATACACTTCATCGGCTACTGACGCCACATAATAAGCTCCTTGCGACATCATTTCTTCATATGCGATAATGAATTTACCTGAAGATTTGAATGCCTCTAAGTACTCTCGAACGCTTTGCATGGAAGACATGCCACCCGCAAAATATGCTCCTTTCAACATGATTCCTTTTATGTTGGTATCCTGCGCAGCGCGTTCAATACCATCGAGTACATCTCTAAGCTCAAGAGTCGAGTTATCATCAAATCCTTCGAGGTTGAGCCCTTCAAAAGGGTTTTGCTGCGCGCGCTCTACAATACGCTTGGACATATCGATGACCAGCACGCTGTTTGACTTCACTTTCACGTCTTTGCCATTCTTCGCTAACATGGCTGCCGAACTGGCCACTCCGGCAACGATCGTAATCATAATTGCCATCAATAAAAACACTCCAATTACAGTTCCGAGTGTTGAGGCAAATAGGTATTTAAAAAATTGTTTCATCTCTTTTCAGTTATTCTTGACCACAAATGTAGATTGTTGCACAGGGGAATATTGGTTAATTTGACAAATGGCAATAAGCCATTTTAAAAGGAAAAATGAAGGAAGGTGTTTACATTTCGTTGGGTACCAATCTGGGTAACAAAAGCCAGAACCTGCAACAGGCTGTTTCTCAAATGGCTTCACTTGCCGTAAACGACATCCTATGTTCGAAGCTTTACGAAACCAGTCCCTGGAAAATGGACTCGAAGAATTCATTTGCCAATCAGGCTGCATATTTCCAGACCGAGTTGGATCCGCATGAGCTGCTAACAGCTCTCCAACAAATTGAGAACAATATGGGACGACCATCGGAACGTATGGAAAAGCAGGGGTATGCTGATCGAACAATAGATTTGGACATTATCTATTACGGTGATCATAGCATAAACACCCAAGATTTGACCATTCCTCATCCATTAATGCATAAAAGAACCTTTGTGCTCGAACCTTTATGCGAAATTGCACCCAATTTTATGCACCCTGTGCTGCAACTTTCTAATCAATCTTTACTCAAACAACTCATAGACACTAACGATCGATGATTGATTACCGAAACATAATCATAGAGGGAAATATTGGAGCCGGTAAGACTACCTTGACCAACGCACTAGGAGATAAGTTGGATGCGCGCGTTATTCTGGAGTCCTTTGCGGATAACCCATTTCTCGAGCACTTTTACAAAGACCCGGAACGATATGCCTTTCAGGTAGAGCTGTTTTTTCTTGCCGAACGATACAAGCAGCAGTCGGGGAATTTACTAGGTGATATCTTTCACCAACATACGGTCTCTGACTACCTATTTGCAAAGAGTGCCATCTTTAGTGGAGTAAATCTTGGAGCTTCGGAACGAGATCTATTTCAAACTCTTTATCAGATCATGGTGCGATTCATGCCCCCTCCTGAGATTTTGATCTACCTCCACATTCCGGTTGATAAAACCCTGGAGCAAATCAAACAAAGAGGTCGGCCTTACGAGCAATCGATTAAGCGCGAATACCTTGAAACCATTGAGTCCGCTTATTTTAACTTCTTCAAAGAAGTCCGTCATTTCCCTGTGGTAATCATGGAAGAATCTGATCTTGAGAATCGAAATTTGGACACCACACTCAATTTGACAATTGAGATACTTGAAAAAAAATGGCCCAACGGCTTATCCTACTTCAACACCCATAAGGAATCGGCATAGAAATAAAAGCCTCAATAGCATATAGAAAATAGTTAATATTGCAGCTTAAACAAATAGCTCATTTTAGACTAAACGAAAACCGATAATGATGAGATCAATTTATTCAAGAATCGCAATTTTATCTGCAGTTGTGATTGTTGGTTCAACAGGATGTAATCCTTTGAACAAAATGAACAAGAAACATGGACTCGTGAAATACTCACTTGATCCTAACCCAGTTGAACTACACGGAGACTCTGTTGCTATTAATGTTAGCGGCCGTTACCCAGCAAAATTCTTCCACAAGAAAGCGGTAGCCAATGTGACTCCAGTTATGCGAAATGCTGAGGGAACTGTTGTGAAAGAATTCGAGAGCATCCGACTTATTGGCGAAGCAGCTGAAGGAGAAGGAACAAAAATCATGAAGACTGGCGGAAGCTTTAATGTTTCAAACAAAGTGCCTTATGAGTCTGTCATGGAAAACGTAACGCTTGAGATCATCGTTGAAGCAGGCTTTAAGTCTAAAACCAAGAAGTTTGATCCTGTTCCATTTGGAAAAGGAACTGTAACAACTCCACTTTGGGTTCAAAGTGATGAGATGCCAATTATGGGAGCTGACAAGTTCACAAAGGTTACTCCACGATCTATCAGTGCTGAGATTAACTATACCATTCAGTCTAGCCAGGTTCGGTCTACAGAATTGAAAGACGAAGACATGATGGCTGTTGACGCTTTCATGGACAAGGGTATTGAATACGAATATGCTTGGAAGAGCGTAGACGTAACATCATACGCTTCTCCTGACGGTGAGACTGACATCAACGACAACCTTGCCGGAGACAGAGCAAACACTGCATCTAAAGCATTGATGTCAATGTTTGGCAAGAAGAAAATTGATGCTGGTAAAGCTGATGAACTTTACAAAAAGACACCAAAAGGAGAAGATTGGATGGGCTTCAAGTCAAAAATGGAAGCTTCTGAAATTCAGGACAAAGACATGATTCTTCGAATTCTTGGAATGTACAGCGATGATACAAAGAGAGAGCAGGAGATTAAGAACCTTGCCGCCACTTACAAAGTGATTGCTGAAGAGATTCTTCCTCCACTTAGAAGATCTGTAATTACAATCAACGCTGAAGAAGAAGCTAAGACTGATGATGAGTTGAAGCAACTTGTAAAAGAGAATCCATCTGAGTTGACTATTGAAGAGATTCTTTACACGGCTACATTGTACAACGATTTGAACGAGAAGCTTGAAGTGTACAAAGCAGCTCAAACAGTTCACGCTGGTGACTGGAGAGGCCACAACAACGTTGGTTATATCTACGTTCTTCAAAACAAAGTATCAGAAGCTAAGGCTGAGTTTGACAAGGCTGCTAAAGCAAACAGTTCTGAAAAAATCATCATGAACAACATGGGCGTTGTAACACGATTGATGGGAGATAGAGATGGTGCAATGGAGTACTATGAGAAAGCAAAAGGTGCTGGATCTGAAGTAAACTACAACATCGGAATCTTGAACATTATGGATGGCAACTATGAAGATGCTGTAAGCAACATGGGAAGCTACAACACATTCAACTCTTCACTAGCTAAAATGCTTAACGGATCTAATGATGAAGCTCTTGATGCAATCGAAGCTTCTGATGCGAAAGCAACAGCTGAAGGTTACTACTTAAAAGCTCTTATTGGCGCACGTTCTTCAAACAAAGAAATGATGACCAATAACCTAAAAGCTGCTGTAGAAAAAGATGATAGTCTTGCTGCAAAAGCTAAGAATGATGTTGAATTCTCAGAGTTCTGGGAAGACAGCGCGTTCACAGGTATCGTGGGCGAATAATAACAAACGGTTTTCTACAAAAAAGGAGTGTCACTTGGCACTCCTTTTTTTATTTCTACCCAATTCTCATTCTGTTTAATCACAGCCCGAGATTCTATTATATTTGTTCCGAAACAATCGAAATATGAAACGAGTATTTACACTATTAGGAATGGCTGCTGCTTTGTTCGCGTTTTCTTCATGCGAAAAATGTGCTACGTGCACGTCTATTTCGGATGATCCATACACTTATGGAGAAGAGCTTACAAATGAGGTATGCGGCCGAGGTCGTGAGTACTCTGATCAAATTACCATTTACGAGCGCACCAACTGGGAGTGTGTCGAGAATTAATACTTCCCCTACCCTCGTTTCTTCATAAACTTATATAGCTCCCAGAGAGCTATACCTGCGGCTATTGTCACGTTGAAGCTGTGTTTTGTTCCGCCTTGCGGTATTTCTACCACTGCATCGCTTAATGCTATTAGCTCATTTCGTATACCCGATACTTCGTTGCCTAGTATCAAGCATACTTTACGCCAGCTTTCATCCAGATCAGCTGGTGCAATGGTTTGATCGCACTGCTCGAGAGCAAGTATCGTCCATCCATCGGATTTCAATTGCGTGATTGTCTCCTCTGCCGAGGCATAGTGATTCCACTTTACACTTTCCGTAGCACCAAGTGCTGTACGCTGAATATCTCTGTGAGGTGGCCTACCCGTAATACCGCATAGCATCACCTCATCCACCTCAAAACCATCGCAGGTTCGGAAGATTGAACCCACGTTTGATAAGCTTCGAATATCATCCAGAAGCACCTTGATGGGAAGTTTTTCCTGTTGCCGAAAAGCCTCTAGGCTAGGACGTTGCAAGTCGTCTCCAATCCTTTTTTTGTTCATAACTATTCAAAAGTGAAAAGTGGATTAAACAGACACCAAAAATGCTGTTTATACTTTTACCCGTTATGGCAAAAACGCGTTCCAAGGAGAAAAAAAGTCCGAAAGAAACCCCGTTGATGAAGCAGTACTATGCAATCAAGGCAAAGCATCCAAGCGCCTTGCTGCTTTTTCGCGTGGGAGACTTCTATGAGACCTTTGGTGAGGATGCTATACGGGCCGCTAAAATTCTCGGAATCGTTCAAACGCAACGGAAAAATGGAGCCGCTGCGACCATTGAATTGGCTGGATTTCCCCACCATAGTCTGGATGTGTATTTGCCTAAACTCGTGCGTGCCGGATTACGCGTAGCCATCTGTGATCAACTCGAAGACCCTAAGAAAACAAAGACCATTGTAAAGCGGGGCGTAACAGAGTTAGTCACACCTGGTGTAAGCTTTAACGACCAAATTCTCAATAGCCACGAAAACAATTTCCTGGCAGCCATCTACTTTGATAAGGCGAGCGTTGGCGTGGCATTTTTGGATGTCTCAACGGGCGAGTTCTACACAGCACAGGGCAGTTCTTCTTACATAGAGAAGCTGGTAGCAGGTTTTGCTCCGAGTGAAGTCATCTTTGAGCGATCTAAGAAAGACCGCTATCACGAGCTCTTCGGACAGAAGTATCACACGTTTCATCTCGAAGATTGGGCATTTCAGGAAGACTTTGCCCGCGACCTTCTCACAAAGCAGTTTGAAACCATCTCACTCAAAGGATTCGGAATCGATGCATTTGTCTCTTGCGTCATAGCATGCGGAGCGGCACTGCATTACCTGGGAGAAACGCAGCACGATAAAGTCAAACACGTTACACAAATCAAACGCCTCGATGGCAACGAACACGTTTGGCTGGATAGATTTACGCAGCGCAACCTGGAGCTATTTGGAGCTCAAAGTGAGAACGGAAAGTCGCTGCTGCAAGTATTGGACAATACTGTCACCCCAATGGGCGCTCGTATGTTGAAGCAATGGCTGGCATTTCCGTTAAACGACCTGGATTCGATCAATGCAAGACTGGCATTTGTGGAATTGTTTCGCGATACGCCTGAGTTGCTCGATACCATACGTGCTCAAATGAAGCAAATTGGAGATCTGGAGAGAATGACCTCCCGATTATCTATTGGTAAGCTTGGGCCTAAGGAAGCTGTTCAACTGGCTGATTCGCTTACCAGAATAAACCCCATACAACAAGACCTATCCACGGTCGCACTTGGCAAAAAACTATCGGAGAAATTCCTTGATTGTGAGGAGGTCATCCATACCATTCGAACCACGCTTCAAGAAAACCCTCCGGCCATTCTCTCTAAGGGAAATGTCATTGCCGAGGGAGTTTCCACAGAGCTGGATGAGCTTCGGCAGATAGCGTTCAACGGAAAAGACCATTTGGTGGCTATTCAACAGCGGGAGATAGAAAACACGGGTATTACATCACTCAAGATTGGCTTCAACAATGTATTTGGTTACTATCTGGAAGTAACGCATGCTCATAAAGACAAGGTACCCGAGGAATGGAATAGAAAGCAGACGCTTACCAACGCTGAGCGATACATAACACCAGAGCTCAAAGAATACGAGCAAAAAATACTGGGTGCCGAAGAGAAGATCAGCTCACTTGAAGTTCGATTATACGAGGACCTATTACTGAAACTGTCCGTTCACATTGGCATGATTCAAAAGAATGCCCAGGTGTTGGCAGAAGTAGATTGTTACACCAACTTCGGGTTAAACGCCATTACCAAAAACTACTGCAAACCCGCGCTCTCATCTGAACGGAGGATTAACATTACAGATGGCCGCCATCCGGTTATAGACGAAGAAATGCCGCTGGGCGAATCATACATTCCCAACAGCGTTCTGCTCGATTCTGACACCCAGCAAATCATCATGCTTACCGGACCTAACATGTCTGGTAAATCGGCCCTACTCCGGCAAGTTGCCCTCACCAGTCTGATGGCGCAAATTGGAAGCTTTGTTCCAGCTAAAACAGCCGAACTGGGTCTGATAGACAAGCTCTTTTCGCGCGTTGGCGCTAGCGACAATATCAGTCAGGGTGAATCTACTTTCATGGTAGAAATGAATGAGACAGCGAGCATTCTCAATAACCTGTCGGACAGAAGCCTCATATTGATGGATGAAATCGGGAGGGGCACAAGCACATATGATGGGATATCCATTGCATGGTCCATTGCAGAGTACCTGCACAATAGCCCAAATCGACCGCTAACACTTTTTGCCACGCACTATCACGAGCTCAACGAAATGGCAGACAAGTTTGAGCGCATCAAAAATTTTACGGTTTCGATTAAAGAGGCAAAGGACAAAATCATTTTTCTCAGAAAATTGGTCGAAGGAGGAAGCGAGCACAGTTTTGGTATTCACGTAGCCAAGTTGGCAGGTATGCCAAATTCACTCATCGACCGCGCCAAGTACATCTTAAACGAATTGGAAAGCTCAAACCGAAGCGAACTGGCCAAGGAGGGAATTGACAATGTCAAGGACAGCATGCAGTTGAGTTTTTTCCAATTGGATGATCCCGTGCTTTCGCAAATCAAAGACGAGCTGATCAATATTGAAATCAACTCGCTGACGCCCGTTGAAGCCTTGTTTAAACTCAACGAAATCAAAAAACTGCTCGGCAAATCGACTTAATTGATATTTTTTGAAATCAAACTTTCACAAATCAAAGATTCGTCTATTTTTGCCGTCCGTTTTGCGAGAGTAGCTCAGCTGGTAGAGCACGACCTTGCCAAGGTCGGGGTCGCGGGTTCGAATCCCGTCTCTCGCTCAAAATCCCTTTTAAAAGCCTCCTTCAGGGAGGTCTTTTTTTATACGGGAAAAGATAGGTGCCAAACCAATTGAATCGGACGGGGTGTCCGATTCAGAGTGATGGAAACATCACTTGCCCGAGTGGTGGAATTGGTAGACACGCAGGACTTAAAATCCTGTGGCCATCGCGGCCGTGCCGGTTCGACCCCGGCCTCGGGTACATCAAGAGGTTGATTCGAAAGAGTCAGCCTCTTTTTGGTTTTAGCTATTCCAACCATGAGATAATTTTCGCTTCTACATCCGTTCGGGGCTCCTGATTCTTCTTAAATAATTCCGAATACCCAATATTGGCCAGATTAAGTTATTATTGGACCAACTATCGCATAGTTCAATACATGGAAACTACACCTAAAGGAGGTTTTAAAGGATTAATCGAGAACTGGCAAAGTGATTTAATTGCCGGAGTCAGCGTGGCGCTCATCGCCCTGCCTCTTTCATTGGGTATTGCCTTGGCAGCAGGCGCACCCGCCATGTCAGGTATCCTTTCTGCTATTGTTGGTGGAGTGGTCACAACGCTCTACCGAGGTGGTCACATATCTGTCAACGGACCTGCCAAAGGAGTCATTGGGGTTATCCTCTTGGGCATCACATTGATGGACGATGGTACTGGGCAAGCCTTCAACTATGTTTTGGCAGCAGTCGTTGTTTCTGGTGCTTTGCAAACAGTACTGGGATTGCTGAAATTGGGTCGATTAGCCGACATCTTTCACACTTCGGTGATTAACGGAATTTTGGCTGCCATTGGAATTATCATCGTAGCGAAACAAATTCATGTTGCTTTGGGCACGCACTCAGATAGTCCAAGCATTGTACAAAACCTGATCGATGCGGTTGTGTACTTGCCTCAGGCTAATCCTTTTGTGGTGGTCATTGCTTTGGCAGGCTTGCTTCTATTGTTGTTTCATTCTAAAATCAGTCACCGGTTTTTCCACATTTTGCCCGCCCCTATGTGGGTCATTGCACTTTCCATTCCGTTTGTCTATGCGTTCAACTTCTTTGAGCAACATACGCTTTCCTTCTTTGGAAGGGCATATGAGGTAGGGCCTCATTTATTATTAGACATTCCCGATAACATCATGGACTCGGTCATGCATCCGAACTTTGGTAAGATCGATACGATTGAGTTCTGGACAACTGTAGTGTCTATGCTTATCATCACGAGTATTGAATCATTGGCCATAGCGAAGGCGGTTGACAAAATTGACCCATACAAGCGCAAGACAGACTTGAACAAGGATCTTACAGGAATCGGGTTAAGTACAATGGCTGCCGGAATGATTGGCGGCTTGCCCATTATTGCTGTGATCATTCGAAGCACGGTCAATATCCACAATGGTGCCAAAACCAAGTGGTCCAACATGTATCAAGGAATCTTGTTGTTGATTTTTATTGTGTTGTTAAGCCCAATCATGCGGCAGGTACCACTATGCGCGTTTGCCATTTTACTTGTGTATACAGGATTCAAGCTGGCTTCGCCAGGTGTCTTTAAACAGGTTTATAGTCAAGGAACTGAGCAATTGATATTCTTTCTGGCCACAATGGTCTTAACCCTTTACACCAATTTGCTAGTAGGATTAATAGGTGGGTTATTATTGGCTATGGTTAGTCACATGTTATTGGCGAGACTGTCCATACCTCGATTCTTTAAAATGGTCTATCGTTCAGGCTCTAATTTGGTAGAGAATTCCGATGGAAGCTATGATCTAAACATTAAAGGAATTGCCAACTTCCTGGGCATTCTTAAAGTCGATCAATTGGTGACTCAAATTCCCTCCGGGGCGGATGTCAATATCAACTTATCAGAAACAAGATTGGTTGGCATGACCTACATGGACTATCTGGTCGAGTACTTAAAGGTGCAAAGAGATTCGGGCGGCAATGTCAATATAGTCGGATTGGATTCTCATGTATCGTCATCAACGCATAATAGAGCTTTAAAAATCTCTTTGACGAGCTCTGCAGCCAAGTTATCGTCTCGACAAATTCGATTGCAAAACCTGGCCAATGAAAAGGACTATCAATACAACAGTCAGGTAGATTGGAATACGGTTTATCTGAAGAAGTTTCACTTCTTTGAGATCAGGCCCATTGTGCGCAAGTCAAACTGTCTTCAAGGAACATTTAAAGAATCAGGTGTGTCCTGGGAAATTGCAGATGTCACTTTCACAGAAGGCCAGGCTTTTTCTGCTGAGACGTTTAATACGACTCTCATGGTCTTAAAACTAAACAAAGAAATTCCTGTCTTCACCATGGAAAAAGAAGGGGTCTTTGAAAAGCTCTTTGATCGGGTAATGGCATTTACAGGCTATAAGGACATTGATTTTGAAATGTACCCAGGTTTTTCAAAGAAGTTCCTGCTCATGGGAAATGATGAAACCGAAATCAGATCATTCTTTACGGAAGAAGTCATCCGATTTATAGAGAATCATCAGATCTATCATCTGGAAAGTAATGGCGAGGCATTGATGATTTTTGACCAGGTGAAACTGGCTCGGACAGATGAAACGATGGCGTTTATCGATTACGGCAAAGAAATGGCTGCGCTTCTGGAGTCATAAACCACTTATTAGCATTTCAAGGCATAAATGTTGGGCTAAGCGCAGTCCTTGCAAACTCCGGTTAGAACGCAATTGACCTCTTCCACTTCATAGGTATTGGGTAATGAAAAATGCACGGGTATGGGCAAACACTCAATGGTTTCGCATTTCTTGCATCGAAAATGAAAATGATGAAGGGGTTGTTCATTCTCATCACACTTTATGCATAGTGCAAAGTATTGTTTGCCATCGTCTGCCACAATCCTGTGCAACACACCATCGTCACAATATCGATTCAAGACTCTATATATGGTCACCCTATTGATATCAACACCTATTCTTCTCTCAATAGCGGCTTGACTCATCGCTTTTCCTGAGGAGCTCAGAACAGCCAGCACCGCTTCTTTGGTAGCTGTATTTCTTCTTTTCATAATGGAATAAATCTATTATTGCAACAATGTTGCAATAATACAAAGTGTTTCTATATTTGCTCAACGCATTAATGCAACTCAGTCGCATTAAAAATACAATGAATCGAAGAGAAGCAATAAAACAGGGAAGTATAGCCGCATTAGCGCTTAGCCTTCCGATTCCATTAACTAGTTTTTCAACCTATGACGATATGAATGCAAGGAAGCAATTTGAAGTAATCATAATTGGCGGAAGCTATTCCGGTCTATCTGCTGCGATGACACTTGGGCGTTCGATGCGCGATGTGCTAATTATTGACAGCGGTTTACCGTGCAACAGACAGACGCCTCATTCACACAACTTCATTACCCATGATGGCTCAACACCCGCTGAAATTTCAAGGAAAGCCAAATCTCAAGTGTTGAAATATGACACAGTTCATTTCCTCGAGGACAAAGCGGTCAAAGCGAAAAAAGCTGAGCATAGCTTCTTCATTCGCACCGAGTCTGGAAGAGAATTTGAAGCCAAAAAAATCGTCTTTGCAACCGGAGTTAAGGACATCATGCCCAAAATCAAAGGGCTTTCTGAGTGTTGGGGAATTTCAGTTGTGCATTGCCCCTATTGCCACGGGTATGAAATAAAAAACAAAAAGACGGGAATCATTGCCAACGGAGAAACAGCATTTCACCTGGCTCCTATGGTAAAAAACCTCACAGATGAACTCACCATTCTGACTAATGGAATAGCCGAGTTTAAACAGGAACAGCTCTCGAGGCTTAACAATAACAACATAAGACAGGTCGAAAAAAGCATCGCTGAAATTGAACATGAAAATGGCCACATACGACATGTTGTATTTAGTGATGGCAGCAAAGAGCATTTTGAAGCGACATATGCCGCCCTGCCATTCAAACAACACTCAGACATACCCGAGTTACTTGGTTGCGAACTAAACGAGCAAGGCTACATTCAGGTAGACATGATGAATAAAACGACCATTGAAGGCGCCTTCGCCTGTGGTGATAACACCACAAGAATTCGTTCTGTAGCGAATGCTGTTGCTTCGGGCAACATGACTGGGGCCATCATAAATATGGAGTTATCAAATGAGCAGTTCTAAGCAAAGTTCATGGTTGAAGTATTCATCACAGATATAGATCAGAGAATTAGAGCGGAAGGTCTGGTTGAATTGATCGAACGAATTCACCTTGGCTCAAAAGTCCATTTTGACATGGACGAAACCGGTCTGCCTTTCCCACATGGTCATACAGTATTACGAATAGAGGCACCAAGCATTGACGTGCTAGCCATTATGGAAATCGTCAAGAAATCAGGTCATCACTGCGAGATTATGGAAGATGTAATTCCCCGATAGTTCCTTACTATCCACAACGCCACTTTACTTCTTAGCAGATAAGTACCGCGGTCTTACCCGTTATCAACACTTTACCAGTGAATGCCTTATATCCGCAGTTTGCTCCAACAGATATAACTCCCAATTCCTCTTGTGAAACACATGACTACTTCTCCCCTTTTGATACACCCGGTAAAACTTCTCCCACCGCTCAGGATAAAACAACAATGCCAGCGCACAACTCGCTAACCACGGCAAACTATACCTACCGTTACCTACGCCAAGAAACTGAATAGCCGTTTCATCCTCCATCGAAGTTGTAAAGTCAAACAACACGTGATACACATCGTGAAATTCTGCCCTTGGTATCAACGTGAGCTTATTCTTCTCGAGAAATTCATAGATGTCTCTTCCCAGGCTTCCACTGGGATAATCCTTTAACTCTTCCTGTGTCACTTTCCAGGGTGCTTTGGATCTTCTTAGTACCTGATAAACGGGAATCATGGTTCTGGCAAAGGCATCGAAAAATCGATCTCTGCGTGATAACGGCTGTGCAATGGTTATGTTCATCTTGATTATTTCGAGAACAACGCAGTGCCTGATGCAATTATTCAGGCGTTAGGATATTTTCTCTTAACATATCAGAAATGAGTGGGTTGTTTAACAAAAAACGCCCGAACAAAATGCCCGGGCGTTTCCAAACAGCAGCACACTACCTTCTTAGTGTTCGTACTAGCTTAACTACTGCCTCACAAACGTGGCTTTGAGCATGCTGCCGTCTGCCTCCTCAATCACAACCATGTACATACCCGGTGCTAGTCCCCGGATGTCAATTTGAGCAATGGCTGTTGATGTATTTAACGTTTGACTCAAGTGTGGCCGCCCCGTTAGATCAACGACTCGTACTTGCACTGTTTCTGTTGAACTACGCGAATGACGCACCTTGATAAACTCACCAGAAGCCGGATTCGGGAACACTTCAAGGAACATGTTGTCTGTCTCAACCACTTCACCAAACTGAGTGTGTGAAGACAATACAACATCCTTCAATCGAAACTCTATTTGGTCATCCAACTCTTTCAATAAAGCACGGGCTATATTGCAGTTTTCGGTTCCATCATTGGCAATATCTTGCAACATCAACCTGTCACCTGCATCGAGCTCCGACACATTCTTTGCTCCGGTCGTTACTTCCAGTTGTAGTTTCTCCAAAAAGACCTGATTGCTGATTTCGGCCCGCGAATTCTGAATACCATTCAACAGATCACTTGCTCTCTCAAAATCTGTCTGCGACAAGGCCAAATGGTAAGCCGCTAAGTCGAGATCAACCTGAGAAACACCTTCTTGCCTGGCTAGCTTTTCCAGGTAGAGTTCTGCACCTGACTTATCATCGAAAGAAAGTGCCTGAATAGCAGCTGGAGCCCATCGAACATGTACACCTTCTTTTACCAAAGAGGCTTCCGCTTTTGCCTCTTCTACTTTCTCTCTGTCCGTTGCGTATTTGTTGAACCCAAAAATCTGAGAGACAGGCTTGATGACTCGTTCAAAATCACTGCACACCAATTTCTCGTCCAAGTTGCCCTGTGATGGCATATTGTAAATCTGGTGCCCACATGAAGCAGTTGAATGGTATGGGTTATTGCTTGTGATCTGAACAAATGGGAAGGTGATGTTGAACACACCGAAGTTATCAGCCACCATTAAGTTGTTGTTGCTTGAGATATCAACGGCTGTGTTCTTATTGCTATAAAACGTATTCATTCCAGGATTTGAAGGTGATCCGATAGATCCCGTGTAATCAGTGGAATAAATGCCATAACTCACATAGTTGTACATGTAGTTATTTGCGATCTCAGGAATGTTTGGAGTTAGTATTCCCGAGGGATAACTCAAATCCATCGAGACCTGACAATCCTTGATGCAATTACTGTGTATTCTCGTTTGCGCATATCCAAACGCAGTGGCATCATGGTCATCAATCATCTTAATGCCAATAGCCTTTCCAAAATCCAGGTCTATCTCATTACACGAAATTTCAAGGCCAAGTGTCCAATTACCGTAAATACCATAAATCTGGGCATTGGTGATTTGATTCTGAGATACCTGAGAGAAATAGGTATAATCCATTTCCACTCCCACGTTGAACCCGGAAATGACATTCTCTCGAATATCAGCCATAAACACACCATTACAATGAATAGCAGAATGACTAAGCCCTGAATTGACATCCTGAACGGTATTGTGAATTTCGTTCTGATAGACTCTACATGGAGCTCGCATGCTCAAAAGACTAATCTGATGCTCGTAGTTTCTCTGAGTCAGGTTCACCTCTATCTCATTGTTTTCAATAGACACAGGTTGCTTTAACCCATAAGAATTGATGACGAGAATCGAACGCCATTGATTGTTTAGTGTATTCTCAGAAATAACCCCAGAAGAGCCATTGAAATACACACCATAAACCAGAGAGCCGTCATCTATGTTATTGACAAACTCATTATGCGCAATGTGACCATTGAAATTGGTTCGAATGGCCTGTAAACCATATAAAACTCCATTTTGACCACCTTCACACATTTCAAAATCCGGAGCTTTTTCATCTAGCACCACTCTATTGCCTGAAATGTCAAAGTCAAACTGATTTACGTCAGATGTGCGAATAGCCCGATTATTATTGTAGAATAGGTTGTTCGAAACCACACCATCTGAGTTCTTCTCAAAATGCAATGCGTTGACGGCATTCTTAAAAGTACACTCATTGATTTTGTTGTAGGAAGACTCGCTTCTGAAGTGAATTCCACGCCAAACATCAGACTCAATACATGGTCTGAACACTGAATTGTTCGCCCTGATGCGTCCGTCACCTTCCACATCGATACCTGCACATCGACCAAACAATAGATCCACGTTGGTTACATCTAACACAGCTCCCGAAGGAATAGTTACTGTTACATTATCCGATATATAGTACTTGTCATCCCAGAACTCATTTCCGGTAACCGTGTAATTACTCGAGATTACTGTAACATCATCCGGGAACATCGCATTTTCACAGATGGTCTCTCCTGCACAATCCTCCGGTCTTACATAGATATCAATGTCTCCAATCTGAACCTTATCGCCTGAGCCTGTGTTGGCGTCCGCATCGATATAGACACTGGTACACTCAACATAGTTAGGTCCTACCACATCCGTATTGCCATTTGTAGCATTAGTTCCCTGAAAACCGTATGTATAGCTAGCTGTAGGTGTAAGCCCTGGACAATTGTTGTGATTGGGGAATGTGAGCCCATCTCCAGAACACCAAATCATGCTATCGCATTCCATGACCACATCTGGTTCTGACGGGTCAAAAGCGGCATATCCGTAGTCTACACCTCCAGAGCAATTTGTATTACCACTGATATTGCCCACATAGATTTGCCGGACAAAATTCCATGTAGTTCCGCTCATGGCATACTCTAAAACTCTGGATCTATGAGCGTATGTACCCTGACTTCCAGGAAGCCCGGTTGGCGAGTCGCCATGCATTGTACGTTCACCAAGCAGCATATCACCTGCCGCGTTAAACTCAATATCAGATACAGGGCTTGACCAACTTGTTGTCCCATAATTTGGCAACGTGATCTCCAACTGCTCAGTTCCACTAAAATCGCCAGATGCGTTAAGTGCAACAGACCAAATTTCGTTGCTTCCAACTGGATCAACCTGCATTTTGTCTTCCACCCATCGGCTGAAATAGATACGACCGTTTAAGTATCCGATTCCCCAGATGCGTTCGCCAAGGGGACAAAATCCTCCCACCTGATTGTCATTATTAAATGGGTCAAATCGGCTCAATACCACACCAGTAGCTACATCTATTCGGTATATGCGACCATCTTCGTGATTGGTAACAAACAAAAGATCATGATCTGGATCGTAGCAAATATTTCCGAGGCCGCTCTGTACAGAAACGGTGGGACTAAAATTAGGGAGTGTGGTCGTGCCTACCGTATTGGCATTACCACTACTTACTGTCGTTAAAAAGGGGGTGGCATTCCATGTGGTGGCATCGATTTTATAAACTCCTCCTGCCCCAGCAGCTCCATTTGTGCCGCTGGTATAACGTCCGTAAACGGTAGTAGCTGTTACGTAAATATTGGCATCGCCATCCACGGCAATTCCGAAGATCTGCCCCATTTCGCTAGCCACCCAGGAAGGATGCATGAACACGGTTGGAGACCAGTTATCTCCTAATGGAGCCAGGTTGTGCGATCGAACATCTTCGATCCCCATCACATGTCCATTCGTGTTTACTACAGTGCCATTGAAGCCTGAGAAACATGTCCCAACGGCCTGACCCGGCAATAAGGGCTGCGCGTGCAGCGCCAGGCCCGATAGCATTAAAGCAGCAGCGCCAAGACTTCTCCGTACGCGTTGCCCTAATGGCAATTTAATTGTTTTCATACTAAGTGATTTAGTTTGTTTCCCTACTCTGTTAAAGGCTATTCGGGTTCCGCCAATCTGTGCACGAAACCTTTGTACCTGTTACATGGAAAAACCTAATCACCTAGATGGGAAAAACTGGGACGTATAAACCCAGGGAACGTGTTGCTCCCGCTTAAAAGTGGTTAGAAATTAAGACTGACTGAGCTGATCAAGCGCCCAAAAGGCAATCACCTGACTGGCACCTTTCTGATTTTGGAAGAACTTGGAACTGGCCTGCTCCACCTCTTGTCGATATTGTTCGTCTTCCAGCGCTCTTTTCATGGCAAGCTTAAACGAAGCCAGGTTGTGTATCTCCGAAACAATGTCAAGCTGTTTTAAGCGCTGAATCTCAAGAAAGCGCTTATTGTTGGGGCCACAAATCACTGGTTTGTTGTACACGGCAGCTTCCAGCGTATTGTGAACAGCACTACCAAAACCACCTCCGACATAGGACACATCGGCATATCGGTAGAGCTTCGACAAGAGACCGATTTGATCGACATAAACGATCTGTACATCTGCGTTAAGCGATTGTGGGGTAGATTGACTCAGAACAGCCAATTTATCTCCGAACTCGCTAATCCAACTCATTTGCTGCGCTTCTCCCAGCTCATGAGGTGCAACGATGAACTTTACATTAGGGAAACCTTGAATTAAATCGAACAGCAAGCGATCGTCTGATGACCAGTTACTACCTATTACTACTATTCTTTCATCTCCTGATACAAAATTGTCAATCACGGGATGAGCAAAGCTCACCGATTGAATAGCTAATACCTGATCTACGCGCGTGTCTCCAATGCATATGGCTTGCTCGTATCCAATGCTTTCTGATAACACCTGTATGCTCGCCTCATCCTGTGTAAAAATTCGATCAAACTGCCTTATCCTCTTTCCTAGCATTTTGCCTGGCCACGACAGCGCCCCATATCCTTTAGGAAAATATGCGCTTATCAATCCATAAGGAATTGCCAACTCATGGACAGCCTGCATCATGTGGTACCAAAACTCATATTTGACAAACAACACAAGCGAAGGGTTGATGCGATCGAGAAAAGGTTTTGCGTTCCAAGGCAAATCAGTGGGCATATAAGTCGCAATTCCGATATCACTATTTGCAGACAATGCCTCAAATCCGGAAGGAGAGAAAAATGACACCACGACCTCTATCTGTTCATCTTTTTCGCGTAGTAGTTTAATAACTGGTCTTGCCTGCTCAAACTCGCCTACGGAAGCACAATGAAGCCAAACCCGGGTTACACCATCCTCAACTGCAGGAATAGATTTCCAATGATTACGCCCTCTTACCCACGCCTTAAGCTTCGGTGAAAAAAGCGAACCGATACGCGCAAAAAACTCAAGAAAAAAAACGCCAACTGTATATAGATGAATCATTAGTAGAAGTAGAAGTCTTTTGGCGATCTTTTATAAATCGGAAAGTACCACTTTACTACCACCGAGCCAAGAAAATCAAATCTGAGATTGGGATTATTCGTGCCAGTGCTATAATTAACTGTTCTTCTGTTTTTTGTGAGTCCCTCGTTTAACTCAATGCCTATATAGTAATTCCAAAGGCGGTAATTACTAAAATGCTGATAACCGAAAGACTGTGTAAGATTCAACCCATCGGTCAACCGATCGTATCCCATGATATAGCTTCCCTGAAGCTGAGGCACGAGTTCATCTGCCTCATATACTTTGATCTTATGTTGCATATATCCTAACCCTGCGGCCACGTGCAGCCCCGAATTAGGATTCGGTCCTATCACTGGAAATATCTTACCGACTTTAGCATTGATAATAAACCCTCGCTCATACAGAATGACTTCTGCCGGATTCCCAGTTCTATCTATGATGATATTGTCTTCAGTTAAGATCGGAGACAGAATGGACGTCTCCTTCACTTGATTTCCAAAAAAGAAATCTCCGCCAACCTCGTACGTGAAATTGCGGGCTGTCTTGTAAAAAACAGATCCACCTGTAATACCTCCATATCCAAATCGCTGATTTAATTCACCTATGGGATACTGAAATCCAAGTTTTCCAGTTATGCTAATGAAATTGGCGCTAGAATCCTGAATGCTGATCTGCCCAAACATGGGAAGAGTAAGCAGTGACAAGAACGCGATGAGTATAGACTTCATGCAGCAAAAATATAAAAGGTCGAAAGCGATATGGAGAAGATTTAAGAAACGGTTCCAGAAGCCGTTTTCTTAAGTTAATTTAAACTCTTAAAAGGGTATCTTTGCGCCTCATTTTTTGAACTCAATGAAGTCAATTCAACTTGTTGATCTGCATACGCAGTATCTAAAAATAAAGGAGGAGGTTGACACTGCAGTGCTTAATGTACTCGACAGCTCAGCTTTCATCAACGGTCCAGAAGTAAAAGCTTTCCAATCAGAACTTGAAGCCTACCTAGGTGTGAAGCACGTAATTCCATGTGCCAACGGTACAGATGCTTTACAAATAGCTCTCATGGCAATTGGTGCAAAGCCTGGTGATGAGATTCTAACACCGAGCTTCACGTATGTGGCCACAGCCGAGGTAATAGCCCTTTTAAACCTCAAACCAGTATTTGTGGAAGTACATCCAGACACATTCACCATTGATGTGGAAGATGCGCGAAGTAAGGTTACTTCAAAGACGAAGGCCATAATCCCAGTACATCTTTACGGCCAGTGTGCGCAAATGGATGAGGTGATGGATTTGGCTAATGAGTTTGGGTTCAAGGTTATTGAAGATACTGCTCAAGCCATTGGCAGTAATTACAAGAGCGCTGATGGAACAGTGACAAAAGCTGGGTGCATTGGCGATATTGGTACCACTTCTTTCTTCCCTTCAAAAAACTTGGGATGCTTTGGAGACGGAGGCGCCATTTTCACCAATGACGATTCGCTTGCCAATGAGCTCAGAATGATGGCCAACCACGGTCAGAGCAAGCGATACTATCACGATAAAATCGGAGTGAATTCCAGATTGGATAGTATTCAGGCTGCTATTTTAAGAATCAAACTCCGTCATCTTGACGAATATATTGTAGCGCGAAACGAGGCAGCGAGTTATTACAATCAGGCTTTTTCAAGGTTTGAAAACGTTGTAACTCCCTTTGTGGCAGACTACACAGATCACGGGTTTCACCAGTACACGCTTAAGTTGACAGGTGTCGACAGAGACGGACTCATCGCCCACTTGTCGGAAAAAGGAATTCCTTCAAACATATACTACCCCGTTCCCGTACACCTGCAAAAAGGTTATGTACACTACGGTGGTGGTGAAGGTAGTATGCACCTGACAGAACAGTTGACCAGAGAGGTCATTTCACTTCCGATTCACACGGAATTGACGAACGAACAATTAGAACATATCACAACAGAATTTATTAGCTACTTAGAAAAATGAACATTGCGGTTGTAGGAACAGGCTATGTCGGATTGGTAACAGGTACGTGTCTTGCCGAAATGGGCAACCACGTAGTATGTGTCGATATTGACGAAAACAAGGTTGAAAAAATGAAGAACGGAATCATTCCGATCTACGAACCTCACCTTGACAATTTATTTGAACGGAACATCAAGCAAGGAAGACTTGAATTTACTACACAGCTTCAGGAAGCAGTTGATCATGCAAACATCTTCTTCCTAGCGTTGCCAACTCCTCCGGGTGCCGATGGAAGTGCTGATTTGAAATACATACTTCAGGTGGCAGATGACTTGGGCAAAATGCTTACGGAGTATGCTATTGTCATTGATAAGAGTACTGTTCCTGTGGGAACCGCAGATAAGGTTAAAGCGGCTATTGAGGCCAACTACTCAGGAGAGTTTGATGTTGTTTCGAACCCTGAATTTCTACGAGAAGGATTCGCAGTAGATGACTTTATGAAGCCTGACCGGGTAGTTATTGGAACATCTTCTACCAAAGCACAAGAAACGCTTGAGGATTTATTCAGACCATTTGTGCGCCAAGGCAATCCAATCATCTTTATGGATGAGCGCTCGGCTGAAATGACGAAGTATGCCGCCAACGCGTTCCTGGCTACAAAAATCTCTTTCATGAACGAGATCGCTAACCTTTGCGAAAAGGTTGGAGCAGATGTGGATAAGGTTCGAATTGGTGTGGGTTCTGACAGCAGAATTGGAAACCGGTTTCTATTTCCTGGAATTGGGTACGGTGGTAGCTGCTTTCCAAAAGATGTTCAGGCTATTGTTAAAACAGCCAGTGAATACGATTATGATCTGCAGATTCTACAATCTGTCATGAAAGTGAACGAAGAGCAAAAGACAGTTCTGCTTCCTTCGATTGTAGAGCATTTTGGAGAAGATTTAACCGGAAAGCATTTTGCGCTTTGGGGGCTAGCGTTTAAGCCCGATACAGACGATATCAGAGAAGCACCTTCTCTATACATCATCGACAAGCTTATAGCACGTGGGGCTACAGTAAAGGCATTTGACCCAGAGGCGATGTCCAACGTGCAGCACACCATTGGTGACAAAATAGAGTATGCTTCAAACGAATATGATGCACTCGATAATGCAGACGCATTGATCATCTGTACTGAATGGTCTGTTTTCAGAACTCCGGACTTTAAAGAACTCGATGAGCGTCTGAAGGAGAAACGAATATTTGACGGTCGAAATCTATACTCGATTGAAAAAATGAAGTCGCGTGGTTACGCATATAAGAGCATCGGTAGAGAAAAGGTAAATTAGTCAACGTGAAATCAGTTTTAATCACCGGAGCAGCAGGTTTTCTAGGTTCTCACCTATGCGATAGATTTATCGCAGAAGGTTACCGGGTAATTGGGATGGATAATCTCATAACGGGAGACCTTAAAAACATTGAGCATCTCTTTGAACATGCTCATTTCACCTTTTACAATCACGATGTAAGCACCTTTGTGCACGTGCCAGGAAAGCTAGACTACATCCTGCATTTTGCATCGCCAGCAAGCCCTATTGATTACTTAAAAATACCTATTCAAACACTGAAAGTTGGGTCTCTTGGAATTCACAACTTGCTCGGTTTAGCCAGGGCTAAACAGGCTACCATACTTATCGCTTCAACCAGCGAAATTTATGGTAACCCGCTCGTTCATCCACAGACCGAAGAGTACTGGGGAAATGTCAACCCTGTTGGCCCGCGTGGTGTATACGATGAAGCCAAACGTTTTCAGGAAGCCATGACCATGGCTTACCACAGAATTCACAATCTGGATACACGCATTGTCCGAATATTCAACACATATGGGCCTAGAATGAGGTTGAATGACGGCCGTGTACTTCCTGCCTTTATTGGTCAGGCTCTGAGAGGAGAGGATTTAACCGTTTTCGGAGATGGTCATCAAACGCGTTCCTTTTGCTATGTAGATGATCTGGTTGAAGGCATTTACCGTCTGTTGATGAGCGATTACCATCTGCCTGTTAACATTGGAAATCCAGATGAAATCTCTATCCTAGATTTTGCTCAGGAAATAATTCAGTTAACCAACACTACCCAGAAAGTAGTTCATAAGGATTTACCAGAAGGCGACCCTGAAAGACGACAGCCAGATATTTCCAAGGCCAAAGAAATTCTCGGATGGGAGCCCAAGGTTCACAGAAAAGACGGATTGAAGGTGACATATGAATACTTTCAAAGTCTGAGCGAAGAAGACCTTTACAAGAAGGAGCATAAAAACTTTGAAGCGTATTTCAGATAAGCATGAAGTATTTCGCACACGAAACGGCTGTTATTGATGAGGGATGCGTCATTGGTGATGACACCAAAATCTGGCATTTCAGCCATATTATGCCCAATTGTACGATTGGACAACACTGCAATATTGGACAGAACTGCGTTATCTCTCCCGATGTGGTGCTTGGCAACAACGTAAAAATTCAGAACAATGTTTCGGTGTATACTGGTGTAATCTGCGAAGACGATGTGTTTCTAGGGCCGAGTATGGTATTTACCAATGTAACCAACCCCCGCAGTGGAGTTAATCGCAGAGGGCAATATGCCAAGACAGTCGTGCGAAAAGGTGCCTCTATCGGAGCCAATGCCACCATCGTATGTGGCTACGAAATTGGTGAATACGCATTTATAGGAGCCGGAGCGGTTGTTACCAAAGAAGTACCTGCTTATAGTTTGGTAGTGGGGAATCCGGCCAGACAGCATGGATGGATGAGCGAGTACGGGCATCGGCTGGAATTTAACGATGCGGGAATTGCCATTTGCCCAGAATCAAAAGAAGAATATAAACTCGAGAACAATCGGGTAATAAAACTATAATAGTTAAGTATGAATAATCTATACGAAGAAATCATAGCTGGAAACGCCAAGATTGGTGTAATCGGATTGGGCTATGTAGGGCTTCCAATTGCTCTTGCTTTTGCAAAAAAGGTACCTGTGGTGGGTTTTGACGTCAATCAGGAAAGGGTTGATATGATGAACAACGGTATTGATCCAAGTGATGAACTTGTTGCTTCAGACTTTGAGAACAGTGATATTGAGTTTACTGCTAATCTTGACGACTTGAAAGATGTTCGGTTCTTTATTGTAGCTGTACCAACTCCGATAGACGAGCACAACAAACCAAATTTACGGCCACTCATAGGCGCTTCGACCACGGTTGGAAAAGTCTTGAAGAAGGGAGATTACGTTGTATTTGAGTCAACAGTTTATCCTGGCTGTACAGAAGAAGACTGTATTCCAGTTTTGGAAGAGCATTCTGGACTTAAGTTCCAGGACGACTTTAAAGTGGGCTACTCTCCAGAGCGAATCAACCCGGGTGATAAGGAACATACCATAACAAAGATACTTAAAGTTGTATCGGGTTGTGATGACGAGTCAGCAGACGTTATAGCTGATGTCTACAAGATTATCGTTGAGCCTGGTGTGCACAAAGCTTCTAGTATCAAAGTAGCTGAAGCAGCCAAGATCATTGAGAACACACAGCGCGATGTCAACATTGCCCTCATGAATGAGTTATCAATCATCTTCAACAGGATGGGCATCAACACATTTGAAGTGTTGGAAGCAGCAGGAACCAAATGGAACTTTCTGAAATTCTTCCCAGGTATGGTTGGTGGACACTGTATTGGTGTGGATCCGTATTACCTTACATATAAAGCTGAGGCTTTGGGTTACCACGCGCGAATCATCAATTCGGGTAGATATGTAAATGATTCTATGGGTATGTATGTGGCCAAATCAACGGTCAAGAAAATACTCGCTCAGGGCAAAAACGTTGCCGGAGCCAAGGTGTTGGTTATGGGTGCCACGTTCAAGGAAAACGTAAGCGATATCCGAAACTCGAAGGTGGCCGATGTGGTGAAAGAGCTCAGATCATTCATGGTAGATGTACACGTGGCTGACCCTTACGCTGACAGCAAGGAGCTGGAAGAAGAATATGGCTTTGGTCTGGTATCGGATCTCGATACATACGATGCCATCATTGTAGCTGTTAATCACGATGAGTACGCTAAAATGACAGAGGATCAATTCATGGAGTTGATGAACGACAACAAAGGAATATTTGTTGACGTAAAAGGAATATTTAGAAATAAGATTCACAAACTCCAATACTGGAGTTTATAACATCTCATCGCATGAGTTTCGAAAAACGCATTATCGTTACCGGAGGAGCGGGCTTTATTGGCTCGCACCTTGTCCGGTTAATGGTTAAGAAGTATCCTACTTACCAGATTATCAATGTTGACTGTCTGACGTATGCCGGGAACCTTGAGAACCTGACAGAAGTAGAGTCTCAGTCTAACTACGTATTTGAAAAGGCTGACATATGTGACCAATCTGAAATCGGACGAATTTTTGAGACCTATGATGTTACCGATGTTATACATCTGGCTGCAGAATCGCACGTAGACAGATCTATCACAAACCCACTTGCTTTCATTCAAACGAATGTGATTGGTACTGGTAACCTTCTTATTTGTGCCAAAAATCATTGGGCCGATAGTTTTGATGGGCACCGCTTTTATCACGTATCAACTGATGAAGTATATGGTTCTTTGGGCACAGAGGGCTTCTTTACGGAAGAAACTTCGTATGACCCACGTAGTCCATACTCCGCTTCCAAAGCGAGCTCAGATCACCTTGTAAGGGCTTTTGGGCACACATACGGATTTCCAGTAGTTATATCGAATTGTTCGAACAACTATGGTCCAAATCAGTTTCCTGAAAAGCTAATTCCATTGTTTATCAGCAATATTCTGGAAGGACGTAACCTTCCCGTATATGGCAAAGGAGAAAACGTCAGAGACTGGCTATATGTTATTGACCATGCAGAAGCCATTGATCTAATTTTCCACAAGGGAAGAAACCTGGAGACATACAACATCGGTGGAGAAAACGAATGGAGTAACATTGACCTCATACGTGAGTTGATCCGTCAGGTTGATGCTAAACTCGGTAATGAGCCAGGTACGAGCGATGGTCTCATCGAATACGTAAAGGATCGTGCTGGCCACGATTTTCGCTATGCCATTGATTGTTCCAAACTAAAGGAAGAGCTTGGCTGGAGCCCTGCTATGACGTTTGAAACCGGATTGGCCGAGACCATTGATTGGTATCTTTCAAACAAAGCCTGGATTGCCAACGTTAAGTCAGGTGAGTATGAGAAGTACTACGAAAAGCAATACGGCAGCTAACAAACGAATGCTAGAAATACAGGAATAAAAAAAGGGGCTAACGCCCCTTTTTCAATTCTATTAAGTCCTGATTAGAAACTCCACAGATCGTGCTCCATATTGAAGATCTTCTCTTTAATCTTCTCAGATTCGATCAGTGCGTCAAGGCCTTTCTTGTACATGGCAACGTTTCTGTCATACACGTTTGAAGTCTTTGTAATATAACTTCCAAACTGACGCTTCCAGAACAGGTCTTCATACGTTCTACGTTCTACATCGTTCCATCGGTTAAACACCTCTGATTTAACGAACACGTATCTAGCCTCAGGGTAGTATATCCAGAAAAGCTTTTGAAGCCCCTTCATCTCACCAGTCAAATCATCTTTAGAAGCAATCATCGGGCTAATGCCAATGATTCGGACTTCCATCACAGATCGCTGACGATCAAAGAACCACTCTTCCTTGATTTCGTACCACTTCACATCTGAAGTTTTGATATCGATGGTAATGTACTGCTCTACCATGTCCCCTGTGATAAGGTCGGTTGTCAATACAGTATCCTTCTTGCTCAAAATTCCCTTTACCTCATCTGGCGTTAACCGTTGAGTAAACATATCATCGTCACCGAGAGGTCCTGTGCTGTATGCGTTAAGTGTACCATCGTATAAGATAGCTTCCTTAATCACATCAAACAAAGACTTACGACCTTGAGCCGGCTTTTCAGGGAAGTACATAGGATGGTTAATCTTCTCTCGTAAATCTATCCTTCTCCATACTCTTTGCAGCCACATGATATCTGCCTCTCTCAATGGAGAATAAGGTATCACTCTACGCTCCAGCGTATGCTCTGGTTGATAAATTCCGTCTAACACGTCTTGTGCTTTCAGTCCTGAAGCAGGAAGAAGACAGACAATTGTCAATATAGTTAAGACTAACCTTTTCATAGTTTCCTATTTTAAATTAGATGACTTTGAGGGCTATCGTACCAAGATCCCGCACAGTTCCGTCCGGTCCTTTGGCTTTAATTTTCTCGATATATAGTTTAGAACCCGATTTCATCTCTTTTATTACCTTCTTGGCATTTGGAGATAATGCAGGCCCCTTACAAGGCTGATCAACAACGTTACCGCGAATAGTAGCCGAAACGGTGTAGCTAACAATCTGGAACTTCAAGTCAAACTCAAAGTTTTCCATCTTAGCAATCACACCTGGTGCAGCCAATAGGTCTCTTCCAGGAATGGTAGAAGATCCTGTTTTACCACCGAAGTATGGCTTCGGATCCGGAACGTTTTTCACACGGAACGTTTTCTTACCAAAGTTTTGATTGTGTCCATTGATCTCTGCACTCACAGATACAACACACTCTTTTCCTTTACCAGGCTTCAACTTCAAACTTCCAGGTGTTCCAGTTTTACTAACAAGGTTAGAAATACTCACCTTTAAGTCTTCTGTAGGCACCCCAGGAACAGAAACCTCAACTGGGTTATCAAGACCTCGATAGAATACGTTCATTGCCGTTGGCGAAACCACCAAAGAAGGCTTAGCTACAGTATATGTTTGCTTAGGAACGTTGTAAGAACTGTACTTACCATCTGGACCTTTAATCTGGATAACTCCACCCCAAGACTGCTCACCAACCGAATTAGCAGGCAAACCGTAGTGAGCCATACCATTCTTCACGATGATACCACTTGTGTCAGTATCCGTATCGAAATCACTCCAAACCGGCATGCCAGTTTCTTCATCGAACTCTGTTACAAGACCCATTCTTGGCTTCTGAGTTTTACTCCAAGCTGCCACAAATACGTCAGCCATGAAGCTATCACCCTGAATCACATAAGTTGATCGAGGGATTACTTTAGCCGCAAGCGTATCAAACTTAAAGTCACCAGCGTCTACATTTCTAAATAATGCCTTTACAACATCTGCCTCAGCATTTCGGATATCCGCCTGCATTTTAGAGAGGTTAGTAATAACCGCAGCTAAAGGAAGGTGATAAAAGTTAGCAGTAATCCACGTTTGGGCCACTCCATTCTCTTTTGGGAACGGGCCTTCTGTATCAAGTCCTAACTCTAGGTCATTTCTATCAGACTCCTTATCAAACAATCCAAGAAGCGTAGCCTCCAATTGAACGATTTCATCCTTTAATTCCATTGCCGTAAACTCACCTTCTTTAGGTGCGTTTGGTTCAGAACCAATCATTACGGTGGTTGGAATGTCATAGTTATCCTTGCTGTCAACGTTCTTCAGATCAAACAATGAATCATGTTCTATCTCTTCAACTGAAGCCTTACCTGAAGTTACAGCAATTAAGTGATGCTTTAATTCTTCAATATGCTCATAAGCAGTTTCAGCTGCTTCTTTCGCCTTCTTAGCCTTTTCGTAGTACTTCCCAACTTTCTGCGGGTCGTTCGCATAGGCTGACTCAAACTGAGCAAATGTGTGCTCATTCTTATGAGCAAAGTTTTCGTTGGTCTTGTGTAGACCTTCGTTAATAATCACGAACGCGTTCAAAATATCTTTTGATACGTTCATGGCGAGAAGAGCGGTTAGTACTAGGTACATCATACCAATCATCTTCTGCCTCGGGGTTTCCTTACCTCCTGCCATTGATTTTTCTTTTTATAGGATTATAAATGCGCTTATTAAAAAATCAATTAAGCATTGTTTCCGCCAACATTCATGGCAGCCAACATGTTACCATACACTCTGTTAAGAGCAGATAGGTTGTTAGACAACTCAGAAATATTGTTCTTGTATTGTTTCGTATCCTCAACTGAAGCCTGAAGGTTCTCCATCAACTCAGAAATACCAGCGTAGAACTGCTTGGTAGACTCCATTTGCTCTCTACTTCCTTGAAGCTGCATGTCGTAAACCTGATTAAGCTCTTGCAATTTGCTAGACACTGACTTCAAGCTATCTGCATAGTTCGATCCATCTTCACTTGTCATGCTGATGCTCGCAAGGCTTTCAGAAGCCTTAGAATAAGTTTGAGATAACTGAGAAACATTAGAAGCGGCTCCTCTTACACTCTCAACATACTCATTCGTTGCTACAGAAGCATCAGAGATGTTGCTCAACTTACCTGCATTGTCAGATAACGATCTTAACCCTGTACCTAAGCTTTCGATAAGCTCTGGACCAATCTTGGCTTCTTCCAACATGTTGTCAAGTTGCTCTGTCACTGGAAGCTGACTGTCAGCAGATGATGCTTCTTCAATAGCATCCATCTCATCTTCCTCTTCTCCCTCATGTCCACTAGCAAGTTCAGGATAAACAAGTTCCCACTTTGGTTCTTCGTGTTGTGGTTCGAAAGCCGAGAAAAAGAAAATGATCGCCTCGATACTCAAACCACCCACAAGCATGATACCTGCTCCTGGCCAGTGTTGAATCTTAAACATCGCTCCTACAATTACAATGGCTGCACCGATACCATACAGTTTGGCCATAAATTTCTTCCAACTCTTACTTCCAGGTCTGAATCCTTTAACTTCTGCTGACATAATTGATTTATTTAGGGTTTTAGATTAAAAATTAGATTGATTGAATGTGGTTATTTATATATCGTCTCCTTTAGCTCGACCGAGGTAAGTCATAACGTTTCGGAAACCGATGTAGCTTTTTGCAGTATCTTGATACTCATATGTTCTCGTACCCGTTTGAAGGTAGTAGCCAATATCTTTCCAGCTACCTCCTCTAACGACTTTTCTCTTAAGTACGGGCGGATCATCATCCTTCGCTTCGTAGACGTAATCCATATTAAGGTCATGAGCAAAGCTATAAGCTGACTCATCGAATGCATTACTTGTCCATTCTGCCACGTTTCCACTCATACAGTATAAGCCGTAGTCATTTGGAGAGTACGATGTCACAGGAACCGTTTGGAATCCTCCATCATCTACATAATTACCTCTCATTGGCTTAAAGTTAGCCAAGAAGCAACCTCGCGTATTTCTAATATACGGACCTCCCCATGGGAATGGGTCGAGATCAAGACCTCCTCTGGCGGCATATTCCCACTCAGACTCCGTTGGAAGTCTGAAATCCTGAACAATACCTCCGCCTATTTGCTTCAAGTATGTGTTTAACAACTCTGTCCTCCAAATACCAAATGCTCTCGCTTGTTTCCAAGTCACTCCAACAACTGGATAATTATCAAACGCAGGATGACTAAAGTACATTTTGGTCATTGGTTCATTAAACGAATACGTAAAATCATGAACCCAACACAGTGTATCCGGATATACATTGATTACATCCCGCTTAATGAAGATCGATCTATCCGTCATACCTCTTTGTCTAAGAGGAGCACCAGGTCCACCTTTACGAGCAGCATCCTTGTAATCAATCCAGAAATACTCGTAATCGAGTTTACGACCATCAATTTCTCTTCTTCCTCTGAACCTTTCGAACTCGGGATAGTACATTACCTCAAGCGCTTCTCTCTGATCAGGGTCCTCCCAATCAATACGCGAATCCCAATTAATATGAGGTGGATCTATATCCTCATCATACTGATTGATGGTAATAAGAAATTCTTCTTCATCTACTTCTTCACCAAGTATACGTCTCGCAATAGAGTCTCGTACCCAGTATACAAACTGGCGATACTCATTGTTGGTGATCTCTGTTTCATCCATATAGAATGCCTGAACAGAAACCGTCTTTGATTTGGTGGTAGTTGCATATGGCACATCCTGATCACTAGGTCCCATATTGTAAGAACCCATTGGTAGATATAACATACCATAAGGGTCTGGCTGGTACCATGCAATTCTGTTTTGAACCCCAACTAGTTGACCATTACCAGAACCTCCACAACTGCTCAACAGAAATGGAAGTGCCGCAATGGCAATCATCGAAAATTTGAGCGCGTTTTTCATAATTCTTAATTTTTAAAAGGCTCGCTTTCGCATACTTACAGCACACAAAAGGTTGCAAAAGTAAGCGAATCTTATAAGAACCTTACAGACTTATGTTTTGATACGGGTGATTTTTCTTTAAGTTTTAAGCAATACTGGATAAAAATCTCGTGCGATCCGTTGCTTCCACTTGACAGCTTATTGGTGGTTATGTCATAAGCATAACCAAAACGAGCAACTCCCGGAATTATTTCAGGTTCGTAGTTAATTCCAGCCATAACTACTGCTGCATCGTTGTATCTCCAAGACATTCCGCCCCAAAGAAATTTGTTCCACTCAAGCAGAGCATTCACATCCACTGTAGCTGTAACCAAATCGCTCTTTAAAAAGAACGAAGGCTTCACAACAAACATGGGGTTGCTCAACGGGAAGTCATACCCTCCCATTACATACAAGTGAGATTTCATCTTAAATTGTGTCTGCCAAGGCACCACATTTGGGTCATTTGGAAACTGATTTTTGATCTCCTGACCTTTACCAGAGAACTCTGCCCCATTTAGGTGAGACATTGATACTCCGAAAAACAATCTTTCTGTCTTATAAAAGACACCAGCATCCATATCAAACTTTGTCATTTGAAAGCCAACGTCTGGTATACGTGGATCGGTGTAACCAGGATCGGTGGCACGCCAGTTATTTCCCAAACCGTACTGTAACATTCCAACCGAGGCACCAATACTAAGGTAACCGGGATCATCTCCAATGATAGTCAATGGTATGTGTGCACTGTACATTCCCTTAATACCTGTGAAGTGCATTTGTCCCAATGCATCTCCCACAACGGTTAGTCCACCACCACTTCGCAAATTGATCTTAGGAATCGTAAAAGTTCCATGAGCACCCAATAGATATGTCTCTGGTCTTCCTTCGAAACCAACCCATTGCTGACGACCAATGGTATACACACAAATACCATCATTCATCCCAGCATACGCGGGATTGTAGAATAGCTTGTTGTTTACGTTTTGACTGAATTGTGGGTCTTGCTGAGCAAAGGATTCTACTCCCGCAAGCAGCAGGCACATCACAAATACAATTCGCAGATAGTTACTCATTTGTCGATTAATGGTGTAGTTTTTGGGAAGGGCTAAGGTAGCTAAAATTCAAAACGGGTCAATTTTTTTCCACGAACTAGGTGTTTTTTCAACATCAACTAGTTCACTTTTCCGATGAAGCGGCCAAAGATACAATTTAGAGCATCTTCTTATATGTCTTCCACCAGCGTTCCGGAAGGTCGTCTTCAGTGGCAACTTGGTAGTCTTCATAGTCGCACGGAACGAGGCAGTGTTTTCGATACTTAGAGGCCTGCTGAGGCGGCACTGGCACTTCCATCCACCAGCGATCTGTATTGAGGCTTTTGTAAAAAACAAGCTGGAACTCATCGTCTCTTAAAGGAATTCGATACTTGAGAAACGATTCAGATGTCGAACTCGGTACTTCTGTTTTCCTAATGGAGAAACCATCGATGAAACACCAGACCATTTCAGCTATGAGCAACTCATCGGCCAAACGAAGCTTGTCGTGATCTATATCGGATAACAGCATCACCTCACATTTCTCAGACAACCCTGCATATCGCATCATCTGACACACCTCTTCGGCATAAAACCCATTGGGTTGAGGAGAAGTGCTTGCACTGAACTCAGCATGCTTTACAGCATCCATTGAAAGAGCTACAACTTCAGACCCTCTTATAATAGGTTCTGAGAGATGAACGCTCCCTCTTATTTTACCCAGTCTATGGCTGTCAAAAAAGAGTTTCTCTGCCAATTCAAGCTCCTGCGGAGAATTAAGGTAGGTCTGGAATCCAATATTAGAATAGTTGAAAAGGAAGTTAGGCTGTCTCATTACCAACTCGCCTATCATACCCGAGCGCTCGGCATCGCCCAGATGTAGCCATGGATCAACCGTTGTTAAATTCACCACCTGCTCCAGATGCTCATAGGCACCGTAAACGGCTTGCATCAACCTGCGGTCTCCTCCTATAATAATGGGACAAACCCGATTCATCAAGCACTGCTCAACCACATCTTTGACCGCAGCCTCGGTATCTTCTACTGTGGCTCCAAGTTTGAGTTGACCAATAACCAGACATTCGATCTTGCCTTCGTGAATGTAGAGGCTTCCTATTCTTTCGATCAAGGAGGACGGACATTCTGCAGGCACTTCTTCTGAATTAACCCACCTGTTTTCTGGTACAGCCATAATAGCCACCTGAAACTCCTTCAAATCTGTAGAATTTGAAGCCTGAGTCCAATTAGCACCAAGCGAATTTGGTGCGAAGGTTACTTCCGGAAAGGGTTCAAAAAAATTCAACCAGTCCATTACTTCTTCTTCCCTCGTTTTCGTTTGTTCGTTGGTGTAGAGTTTTCCATAATTTCAAGACACCGCTCTAAGGTAAGTGCTTCCGGGTCTTCACCTTTCGGAAGCTTATAATTATCTTTTCCGGCAGACATGTATGGCCCATACCTTCCTTTAAGGACTTTGATGGGTGGGTCGTTTTCAAACTCATGAATGATTGCCTTCTTGGCTTCTTCAATCTTAGTCTTAATCACGTCAATGGCCTGATTAATATCTATCTCCAGCGGATCGAGGTCACCAATATTATAGAATCCTCCTTTGTATCTCAAAAACGGACCAAAACGACCAGCAGAAGCAACGACCTCCTCTCCTTCATACTCGCCCACTGTTCTTGGGAGTTTAAACAACTCGAGCGCATCAGCCAACTCGATGGTTTGTATACTCTGCCCTGGCGAAAGTTTTGCAAACTGAGGTTTCTCCTCATCTGATACTACTCCGATTTGAACCATGGGTCCGTATCGTCCAAGTCGGGCTATAACCGGTTTCCCAGTTTTAGGATCTTCTCCTAGATGGCGTTCACCAGTAGCTCTCTCGCTATGCTCCAGTGTGGTCTCAACCGTTTCGTGAAACGGAGAGTAGAACTTAGACAGCATGGAAGACCATTCAAGCTCACCTCTGGAAATGTGATCGAACTCTTCTTCCACGCTTGCCGTGAAGTGATAATCCATAATGGATTTAAAGTGTTCGGCCAGAAAATCATTTACTACTACACCGATGTCAGTTGGAAACAGCTTGTTTCGCTCAGCACCCGTGATTTCTGTCTTTACCTGCTCTGAAATATCAGATCCGGCAAGCGTTACTACTGTGTATTTTCTTTCGTGCCCTTCGCGCTCTTCTTTTACCACATAGCCTCTTTTCTGAATCGTGCTGATTGTTGGGGCATATGTAGAAGGTCTTCCGATACCCAATTCTTCGAGCTTCTTCACAAGACTCGCTTCTGTATATCTGGGCGGGTGATGTGTAAACCTTTCGGTTGCAGCAATATCCTTTACGCTTAGCACTTCACCACCCGAAACATTCGGAAGGTTTGTGTTGTTCTCTTCTGCGTTTTCATCGTCAGAGCCCTCGAGGTATACTTTTAGAAAGCCATCAAACGTGATTATTTCACCCTTAACCTCAAACTTCTCATCTACACCATCGGCTCCAATCTTGATGGTTGTGCGCATAAGCTTTGCCTCACTCATTTGACTGGCGATAGCCCGTTTCCAAATAAGCTCATACAGCTTTTGCTCTCGCGGCTCGCTTCCTGCAGAATGTTCTTCAAAATACGTAGGTCTAATGGCCTCGTGAGCTTCCTGAGCGTTAGCCGTTTTGGTTGAGAACTTCCTTGGGTTTACATATTCCTCACCATAGTTTCCAGCAATCTCCTTTTGCGCCCCATCGATAGCGGTTTTACTCAGGTTAACCGAATCGGTTCTCATATAGGTAATCTTACCCGCTTCATATAAGCTTTGAGCCAAACGCATGGTTTGAGCAACTGAGTAACCCAGCTTTCGGGAAGCTTCCTGCTGGAGTGTCGAGGTGGTAAAAGGGGCCGAAGGCTTCTTTCTGCCAGGTTTCTTTTCTACCGTCTCTACCTTAAAAGAAGACTGAGCACATTGCTGCAAAAATGCATTGACCTCATCTTTTCCTTTTAAGCGTTTGTTGAGGTCAGCCGTAAAAGATTTACCCTCAAACTGAAAATGGGCTCTTACTTTGAAATACGACTCCGATTCAAAACTCTCTATCTCCTTTTCACGCTCTACAATGAGCCTTACAGTCACGCTTTGCACCCGACCTGCTGAAAGAGAAGGTTTCACCTTCTTCCACAACACAGGGCTTAACTCAAAACCAACAATTCTATCCAGCACCCGTCTCGCTTGTTGAGCGTTGACAAGGTTCTGATCTATAGCTCTGGGGTTTTCAATGGCATTTAAGATGGCCGGTTTCGTGATTTCATGAAACACGATGCGTTTCGTTTTATCCTGCTTCAAGCCAAGCGATTCAAACAAGTGCCAGCTAATGGCCTCTCCTTCGCGATCCTCATCCGTTGCAAGCCATACAACATCGGCTTCCTTACTCAACTTCTTTAACTCCGAAACCACTTTTTTCTTATCAGCCATGACCACATAATCAGGCTTGAAATCATTCTCAAGATCAACCGAGAGTCCTTTTGTAGGCAAGTCGCGGACGTGTCCGTAACTAGACTTCACAACGAAGTCTTTGCCTAAATATCCTTCTATGGTCTTTGCTTTTGCTGGTGACTCAACGATTACCAAATTCATACGCTTGTGGGCTTTTCGATGGGTGCAAATAAAACGTAAAATAATCTTGATTGCTCCTCAAGACATATAGTTCCTTCCGAATCTTAACGGAATTTTAGCAACCTGACAATTTTGCAGACGCGCCTAATCCTTACCTTTGGCGGCCCCATATTTTGAGGAATACAATGGATACAACGAAGGATTTGCTGGAAGAAACCAGACAAGGAGAAGCGATCGCAGCGGAGCAGTCAACGGAATTGCTGAATGGAAAAAAACTGTACATCGAAAGCTACGGGTGTCAGATGAATTTTTCGGACAGCGAGATTGTAGCCTCTATCATGACAAATGCCGGGTATGAAACAACTCGAAACACAGAGGAAGCCGATGTTGTTTTGATCAATACATGTTCTATTCGGGACAATGCTGAACAACGTGTTCGAAATAGACTCACACAGTTTCAAAAAGAAAAAGCTGATAACCCTGACAAAGTAATTGGTATTCTGGGGTGTATGGCTGAGCGCCTTAAGTCTCAACTTCTCGAAGAAGAAAAACTTGTCGACCTCGTTGCCGGACCTGATGCCTATAGAGAGCTTCCAGGACTGGTTTCTGAAGTTGAGAGCGGTCAAAAGGCGGTCAATGTGCTTTTATCAAGAGAAGAGACATATGCAGAGATTTCACCTGTCCGCCTCGATTCAAATGGCATTAGCTCATTTATCTCCATTATGAGAGGATGCGACAATATGTGCAGCTTTTGCGTTGTGCCATTTACACGTGGTCGCGAGCGCAGCCGTGCTCCTGAAACGATCGTGAAAGAAGCTCACGAGTTATTTGAGAAGGGATACAGAGAAGTGACGTTGCTCGGACAGAATGTTGATAGCTACAGATGGAACATCAATAAAAAAGGCGAAGTACTCGATTCGGCTAAGGAAACGACAAACTTTGCCCAGTTACTTGAGAAGGTAGCTCTTGTACACCCAGATCTTAGAGTACGGTTTTCCACTTCTCACCCAAAGGATATGACGGATGAGGTGCTCGAGACCATGGCCAAGCATGAGAATATTTGTGAATACATTCACCTACCTGTACAATCAGGAAATTCTGATGTACTCCAAAAAATGAACCGGGGGTACACACGAGAGTGGTACCTCGATCGGATAGCCTCTATTCGAAGAATCATGCCTCAGTGCGGAATTTCTACAGATGTAATAGCTGGCTTTTGCGGAGAAACGGTTGAGCAACACCAAGACACCATTTCTTTAATGAAAGAAGTGGAATATGATTTCGCCTATATGTTCTTCTATTCTGAGCGCCCCAAAACACTTGCCGAGCGCAAGTATGAAGACGATGTGCCGCTGGATGAAAAGAAACGGAGGCTCAACGAAATCATTGACCTTCAAATGGAACACTCACTCAAAAGCAACCAACGTGCAGTTGGTAAGGTTCATCGCATCTTGATTGAAGGAGATTCTAAACGTAGCAGCGATCACCAGTGTGGCCGAAATACACAAAACGTCATGTGTGTTTTCCCAAAGCAGTCGCACAAAAAAGGTGAATATGTGAATGTGATGGTAACAGAATGCACTGCTGCCACGTTAATTGGAAAAATTGTAGCCTAAATGACAATCCAACAAGCAAAACAGCGCTTTGAAATCATCGGGATTAGCCCGCAACTCGATCGCGCCATAGAAACTGCGCTGAGGGTTGCCCCTACAGACTTATCTGTGCTTATCACTGGTGAAAGCGGATCGGGTAAGGAACGAATGCCACAGATTATTCATCACAATAGCACTCGAAAGCACAACGGGTACATTGCTGTGAACTGTGGAGCCATTCCAGAAGGAACAATAGACTCTGAACTGTTTGGACATGAGAAAGGTTCGTTTACCGGTGCTCACGATACCCGAAAGGGGTACTTTGAAGTAGCCGATGGTGGCACCATTTTCCTGGATGAAGTAGCTGAGCTGCCTGTTTCTACTCAGGTGAGGTTACTACGTGTATTGGAAACCGGAGAGTTCTTGAAGGTTGGATCGAGTAAGGTTCAAAAAACCGATGTCCGGGTGGTTACAGCCACCAATGTCGATATTCCTGAAGCCATTAAAAAAGGCAAGTTTCGAGAAGACTTATACTATCGATTAAATACGGTACCTATTCATCTGCCACCTCTTCGGGAGAGAACATCTGACATTCATTTATTGTTCAGAAAGTTCGCTTCAGACTTTGGCGAAAAGTATCGAATGCCAGCTATTCGGTTAAACCCTGACGCCATACGAATTCTTGAAAGCTACCGCTGGCCAGGAAACATTCGTCAATTAAAGAATGTAGCCGAGCAAATCTCGGTTATTGAGAGTGATAGAAACATCACCTCGTCCACCCTGTCTTCGTATTTACCACACTCTGACACGAGTAGGCTTCCGATGGTTGTGAACAACAACTCTGAAATGGACATGCAAGAGCGTGAAATGCTCTACAAAGTGCTGTTTGATCTCAAATCAGAAGTAGACGACCTTAAAAAGGTGGTCACCGATATCATAAAATCTGGTGGTGACAACGTAGATGTGGGTGCACTACGCTCTCTGGTATCATCAGAATCGGGTACAATAAGGCCTGGCACTGCACCTATTGTAGAAGGAACAGGTTTCGAAATCCAGCGATTTGAGACTGCTCCTGAGGTAAGCGATATGTACGTAGAACCAGTTGTAGTGGAAGAATCTTTGTCTTTGGAAGAAAAGGAAAAAGAACTCATTAAAAAGGCATTGGAAAAACACAGAGGGCGTAGAAAAAATGCAGCCCAGGAACTAGGCATCTCTGAACGAACACTTTACCGAAAGATCAAGGAGTATGACCTTAACTAGACTTATTTCGTATGTCGTGCTGAGCTCAGTCCTGATCTTGCAATCGTGCAAGGTTAACTACTCCTTTACCGGTGCCAGCGTGTCGCCTGCTGTAAAGACAATTTCTATCGCCACTTTCCCCGCCAATCAAACCCCACTGGCACCGCCTAATCTCAGTCAGGATTTTACGGAATCATTGAAAGACATATTTCTACGTCAAACGAGCTTGGCTCTGGTTAAAAACAACGGAGACTTGCTCATAGAAGGAGAAATCACAGGCTATAGACAAAAGGATGAAGCGGTTGCTGGAAATGATCAATCAACTATTTCGAGATTAACTATCACGGTAAAAGTGCGCTATACAGACACGAAAGATGAAAAGAACAGCTACGAACAGTCCTTCTCAAACTTCGAACAGTTTGATGGAACCAAAACACTGGCTGAAGTAGAAGAAAGTCTGATTGAGAGCATTAACGAAAAACTGGCTCAAGACATATTTAACCGATCTCTTGGTAACTGGTAATGCAGGTATTAGCAAAACATATCGATGATACTCAGTTTGAGATGATGACGCGCATGCTCGAAGAGCACCCCTACTCTTCAACACTTGCTGCTGTAGTGCTTAAAGAACTAAAAAAACGAGATGAAGCTGCTTATGATAAGGCATTATCAAAGACGGCTATTCGGATTCAGAACAGAAGTAAGCTTCAAACATTTCTGGAAGAAACACCGGTCGAGCCTCCAGTAGTAGAAGAACAAGTCGTTGAGGAAGACATCATATCCGAACCTCAGGAACAGGATGTGATGAATGATGACCTGTCAAAGCAATTTATTTCAGAAGCCTTGGGTAGCGGAGCTGTTCTTGAACTTATCGAGGAAGACATGCCTGAGGAAGAAGAAGATCAGACTCCTCAAACGGTAGAAGCGGTTGAGCCGGCAGAAAGCATTGTAGAGGAAAAGCCAGCACAGAAAAGCGAAATGTCGTTTTACGATTGGCTTGAGAATCTCGAATCTGAAACGGATTTGGTTCCATCACACATTCCTTCACCATCAAAAGCTGAAATTCTGGACCGATTTGTTGAGAATGAAGCTCAAATTGTTCCAAAACGGGCAGAATTCTTTTCTCCAACCAAGGCTGCAAAAGAGAGTTTAATCGATCGGGAAGACATTGTAACTGAAACGCTTGCCAGAGTTTACGCAGGTCAGGGCGATATTGACAAGGCCATTTCGACCTATCACAAACTGGGCTTGCTGCATCCTGAAAAAAGCGTTTATTTTGCCGGCCTTATTGAGGAATTGAAAAAAGAACTTTAATAGATCACCATCATGACAATTGTAATTTCCATACTGATATTTTTAGTTAGCATTTTGCTAATGGGAATCATTCTAATCCAGAACTCAAAGGGTGGCGGATTAGCAGCAGGTTTTTCTTCATCAAACCAAATTGCAGGAGTACAGCGAACTACTGACTTTCTAGAGAAAGGAACATGGGTATTGGCTATCTCTTTGCTTGTTTTATGCCTGGTATCAACAGCCATGATAGGTACTGAAAACGTTGAGGACGATAAAAGCCAAATTGAAGAAATCATTCAACAAGAGGTTATTCCAGCACCACAAGGTCTGGATGAAAACGCGGCTCCGCTTCCGCAGTAATCTCTAAACATTTTTGCATATGAATGTCAGCTTGTCATTACAGGCTGACATTTTTTTTATTCGCTTGTCTGAAAACCTGCCATCGAGCCAGATGGCATAAAATCTGACAATAGCGCAATCATTAAAATCTATTACAAAACTCAAATTAAGATGGCAGTAAATTTCAAACCAAACGAAGACCGTGTGTTAGTTGAGCCAGCAGCAGCCGAAGAAAAAACGGCTGGAGGAATCATTATTCCCGATACAGCTAAAGAAAAGCCTCAAGAGGGAACTGTGGTTGCTGTAGGGGCAGGAAAGAAAGATGAGCCAGTTATGCTAAGCGTTGGCGATACTGTTTTTTACGGAAAATATTCAGGCACAGAAATCAGACTAGAGGGCAAAGATTATTTGATCATGCGCTCAGGTGATGTTTTAGGAAGCCTTTCATAAAATCATAACTAGATAATTAGAATACAATGGCAAAAGAAATTTTATTCGATGCAGAAGCACGTGACGGACTTAAGCGCGGAGTAGATGCACTGGCCGATGCTGTTAAAGTTACACTCGGACCTAAGGGAAGAAACGTTGTTATTGACAAGAAATTTGGCGCTCCAGCTGTTACCAAAGATGGTGTGAGTGTTGCCCGTGAAGTTGAACTGAAAGACCCAGTGGAAAACATGGGCGCTCAAATGGTAAAAGAAGTAGCTTCTAAAACAGCTGACGTGGCTGGTGACGGAACTACAACCGCTACCGTATTGGCTCAGGCAATTGTGAATACTGGCTTGAAAAACGTAACTGCTGGTGCTAACCCAATGGATTTGAAGAGAGGAATCGACAAAGCTGTTTCTACAGTAGTGTCTGAGCTTGAATCACTATCAGAATCTGTAGGAGACGACTTCGCCAAAATTGAGCAGGTAGGAACTATTTCTGCAAACAACGATGCTACGATTGGTAAGCTGATTGCTCAGGCAATGGAAAAAGTTGGAAAAGAAGGAGTAATCACTGTGGAAGAAGCAAAAGGCACTGACACTACTGTTGATGTAGTGGAGGGAATGCAGTTTGACCGAGGATACTTGTCTCCTTACTTCGTGACCAATGCTGACAAAATGGTTGCTGAACTAGAGAACCCTTACATCCTTATTCACGATAAGAAAATCGCGAACATTCAAGATATTGTTCCTGTACTAGAGCAAGTTGCTCAATCTGGCGCTCCCCTACTCATCATCTCTGAAGATGTAGAAGGAACAGCGTTGGCAGGACTTGTAGTAAATAAACTACGAGGCGGACTTAAGGTAGCTGCAGTGAAAGCTCCAGGGTTTGGCGATCGAAGAAAAGCCATGCTTGAAGATATCGCTATCCTTACCGGAGGAACGGTAATCAGCGAAGAACGCGGATTCAAATTAGATGCAGCTGACATGACCATGTTGGGTCGGGCTGAAAAAGTTGATATTGACAAAGACAATACAACCATCGTTAATGGAGCCGGAGACTCAGAAAGCATTAAGGCAAGAGTTGGACAGATCAAAGCTCAAATCGAAACTACTACGAGTGACTACGACAGAGAAAAGCTTCAGGAGCGTCTTGCTAAACTTGGTGGTGGCGTAGCTGTACTTTATGTTGGAGCTGCCACAGAAGTAGAGATGAAAGAGAAGAAAGATCGGGTTGACGATGCATTGCACGCGACCAGAGCTGCTGTAGAAGAAGGTATTGTACCTGGTGGAGGTGTTGCATTTATTCGTGCAATCACGGCCTTGGATAAGCTTACAGGTGATAACGAAGATCAGAACACGGGTATCGCTATTGTGAGAAGATCACTAGAAGAGCCTTTAAGACAAATTGTAGCCAATGCCGGAGGCGAAGGTTCGATTGTGGTTCAGAAAGTACTGGAAGGTAAAGCCGACTTTGGATACAACGCTGGTTCTGATACGTATGAGAACTTGCTAGCTGCTGGTGTAATCGACCCTAAAAAGGTGTCGCGTGTAGCTATTGAAAATGCGTCTTCCATTGCAGGTCTGCTTTTGACAACAGAATGTGTCCTTGCTGACGAGCCAGAAGAAGGTGGAGCAGCTATGCCTCCAATGCCGGCAGGCGGAATGGGTGGCATGGGCGGAATGATGTAAAAACCATTACCAACATGTTAATTGGAAAGGCCATCCCCCGAAAGGCGGATGGCTTTTTTTATTTGTCTTCTATGGTCAGAACCAATCTCCTGTTGAGATCGCGCCCTTCAGGAGTATCATTGGACTCTACAGGCATTGTGGGGCCGTGTCCGGCAACTTGCACATCGCTGCTTTCAAACCCATATCGCACCAAGTAGGCTTTAACAATTTCTGCCCTCAGCATGGACACGAATAAGTTGGTCTCAAATGTTCCAATGTTATCGGTGTGACCCTCAAGAATGATGGTGGCTTCGCCCTTCAACGGAAGTACTTCCTTATCGAGCATTCTAAGGTATTCTCTGGTTGGATAAACCTCGTTAAACCCATAGTAAATCTTCTTTCCTTCTTTCTCTTCTACTAGCACTTCCTCTACTGGATCGGTCTCTTCAGGCATGGTTTCCTCCACAGGTTCTATTATTGGCGCCACCTCTACCAAATCCATATTTAGCTCAGTATCCTCCACCAGGAACTTGACAAAGACTTTCTTATCGGCTGGTAGCTCCGCAAACTGGTACTCACCGTTCTCATCTGTCATGGTTGTGGCTACCACGTTGCCATCTTCATCGTAAGCAATGATTTTCACGCCTTCTTGCGGCAGAGCCCCATAATTGAACTTTCCAGCCTGCGGAGCTTCCGTAGAAATATCAACCAGTCTGGGATCTTCGAGGTCTATCAATGCCAATTCAGAATCGATGCGGCTTAGTTTCTGAGGTTTGAAGTCAACGTACTCCATATTCAACTCGCTCCCAGCGTCAAAGATTTTCATCTCATAGTTATGATCAGCTGGTAAGCCTTGAAAATCGTACTCTCCCCTTTCGTTTGTAATCGCTGTCCCAACCACATCTCCATTCTCATCATAGAGCATAATGGTGATACCCGACTTAGGCAAACCCTGGTAACTAAAAACCCCTTGCATACCTGCCGAGTCCATATCTACGCTTTCAAGTCGCGGATCGTTGCTCTCGATGTTTGAATAATTCTCAGTTGGAGGAGACATCAATACCACATCATCAGCTCCAAGTCGCTTGAATTCAAAAAGGTCGTAGTTCATGATGGTATCCGGATACTCATACTTCACAAAACCTATATCATCGGCCGCCAGTAACTCGAACTTATACTCGCCATTTTCATCCGTCATGGCCTCTTCAATCATGTTACCGTCTTCATCAAACAGATACACCTTAACACCTTCTGCCGGTAAGCCATTGTATTCAAACGAACCTGTTTTCGGATGCTCTACCTCACCAGACTTTACAGAATAGAACCCATTTAGCTTACTGTCATTGATGGCTACCTTCTTCTGATCTACCGCCTCATACTTCTTAAGGCTCTCCATGTAAAACATAGAACTAAACTGCTCTCCCCGATCACTCACAAAAAAGCTCCCGCGCTCACCATATGTACTGAAGTAAGCATCGAAACTCAGCGAGCTTACCGGAGGCTTCATTAGCTCGGGTTCGCTCCAAGATGTCCACGTTTCTCCGTTCTTTTTAGCTCGATAAATATCTACACCTCCAATTCCTCCTTCCCGATCACTTGAGAAATAGAGCACATCATTCTGTGTATCATAAAAAGGGGCAAACTCATGAAAAAAAGCAGTATTCAGGGCAATCAGCGGTTCGGGCTTGCTCCAGGTTTTCTCATCGATGCGCTCGCTTACGTAAAGCGACATTTTATCTTCTATATCAACAATTGATATGAAAAGTACATTGGCATCAGAAGGCTTGTAAAAATCGTAATAGTCCCACTTTATGTACAATGATCTGATGTCCTGCTCTGTAGGTTTCTCAGATTTAAAATCGTCCAGAGGAAGCGTAACAAGCCCCTTCTTTAACACCTCTTTTCGAGAGTAGGTACCCAACAAAAACACTTCGTTCGTCTCCTCGTCAAACCCCACAACAGCATTGTTGTCGTTTGAACTCAACTCATTGACTTTATCCGTTACCAGGTTTTCCCATTCACCCTGCCAGTCAATTTTCCAAATATCCTGAGATACGATCCTACGCTCGCTTGGAGCATCAAAGCTATTTACGAAATACAGCGTTCTACCATCTGGACTAAGCAGTGGCTTGCTCTGCTCGCTCAGTTTTTTTGAGGGTAGCTGCAGCTTATGAACCTGCCCTCCTATCTGACCAAAAAGACCAGTACAAACGATAATCCCTACAAGCGTGAGCAGTTTTCTCATGGCCTATTTTTTAAACAATTCGAATCCTAAAAAGAACTCATGACTTCCTGTACTTACCAAGTTCAAACGCGATACAGTAAAATCATAACTATATCCGAGCCTGATTCGATCGCTAATAAACAATCCAATAGAAGCTACAATGGCATCTCCCAGCCGATAACCTCCAGCGAGGAAGTAACGATCTGTATAGGCAAGTTTTAAATTAAAATCATACGCATTAGGTGCATCTTCATTCACCTTGATAAGTGTACTGGGTGTCAACACCCAGTCTCTTGACCATTGAATATTACCACCCACATATACATTGTGACTTCTACTCAAAGCAGGACTAAGTGCCACTTCCGAATAATCGAGTTTCGCCTCAATGAGTTGCTCGGTACTATAACCTACAAACAGGTATTTGCTGTACGCATAAATACCGACATCAATATTTGGTTGCCATGTGTTTACATCGCTCACAGCATTCGTGTAAAATTTATCGAATGCCGGATCTTCCAAATCCTGAATGTGTAATGCACTTATATCAAAGGCAAAGTTCTTGACACTACCTTCAAGAGCCGTGGCAATAGTCCACGACCTAGAAACTGGCAAATGGATTCCGTATGACAATGCCATCAATGTTTGGCTGAACGCACCAAACTCATCTCTTAGAACGAGTCCGCCAATTGCATGTTCGAGCTTCCTTTTCTTGCCAGATTCCACCCTCATTTTACTGGTGGGCACATTGGTTATTCTGGTGCGAACCTTGGGCTTAAGAATTCGAGAGTTCGCACTTACATAAAAGGTCCTGGGCGATTGACCTATTCCCAACCACTGTTGCCTGTAGCTCAGGTCAATCTCCAACATATCTTTTTCCCCAGCAATAGCCGGGTTAACCAAATAGCTATTCTGAATGTACTGGCTCTGTTGCCACGTTTGCTGTGCTCTGGCTTCACCGAAACCTACGAGAAGCACCGATAAGACCAGCATCCACTGTAACGTTCTATATGTGTTAACCTGTCTCATCAGTAGATAATCGTTAATGTTCCATCAAACGGATCTGTCATCCCATCATTTAATTCTATCACGTAGTAGTACGTAGCTGCTGGTAGCGGTTTTCCATTGTGCTTGCCATCAAAATCATTTTGATAGTTCGTAGCCTCAAACACGAGAATACCTTGCCGGTTGTACAGCGATATTCTTGCCTCAGGATAACTCTCAATTCCCTGTATTTCCCACACATCGTTAAAGCCATCACCATTTGGTGAAATACCGTTGTAGATGCCTGATGTATTGATGACCGTGATATTCAAAGTATCATAGCCAAAGCAGCCCGCTTCTGTCATTCCCTCGACAACAATCTCCACCGTTTCGTGTGCAGTAGCTCTTGGGGTTTCAGATGCCGCATCGTCCATAATAGTTGATGGCGACCAAGCATAGGTTACAGGTATATCGCTCGAAGCATTTAATTGAACAGGGACACCACCAAAAGAAAGCTTATCGTCATTGGCCGTTATTATTGGATCGTTGTTTACCTCGATATTGACCACATCTGAGGTTGGCGTACACACTCCATTATTAATGGTCCATGTAAACTCATTTACACCGAGGTTGAGCTCAGAAACCAGCGATGACACAGAACCAGAATCTCCGATCACAGCCTCAGCAGACGTAGACCACACTCCTATCCCTACAGCGGGATCAGCAGCTTCCATACTCGTTTCATAGGCCTCACATAAATCCTGATCTTCTCCAGCATCGGCCTGGCTTGGATTCTCGTCAATCTGAATAGAAACCGTATCCGTCAGAGCAGCACAAACTCCATTCGTTACAGTCCATACAAACTGGTTCAATCCATACACAAGACCATTTACTGCAGAAGCTTCATTCAGTGAATCTGTGACTGTGGCATTTCCCAAAGAAGTCCAGACGCCTGTACCCAATGGAGGAGCAGTTGCATCCAAGTTCAGCGTTGTTTCCTCGCAGTAAGCGCCATCTTCTCCGGCATCTGCAGGCTCTGTAAGTTCTTCATCACGCGTCACGCTAAAGGAACACGTATCTGTATTCCCACTCGTATCATAGGCCACGAACGTATTGATGGTAGTTCCAAGTGGATAGGTTCCACCTGATGGAATACCGGCAATCTGCTCAATGCTGTCTACCCCACAATTGTCCTCTGCAAAAGGTGTAGCAAACGTAAATGTGGTATCACATATCGTGGTATCGTTTACACAAACGATAGATGGCGCCTGAGTATCCACCACAAGGATGTTAAACGAACAATACGAGACCAAACCATTGGAATCAACGGCTTTAAACTCGATTAATGTATTTCCAACAGGGAAATGCGAACCTGAAGGCAGACCGACAGTTTGATACAAGCTGTCTACTCCGCATTCATCAGTTACCACAGGATCGCTAAATGTAAAAGTAGCCCCGCACGAATCCAGATCGTTGTAAATGACCGTATCCGGATGACAGGCCATTAATGGAGGAGTTGTATCAATAACTGTAATTTCAAACGAACACGTATCTGAGTTTCCGGCAGTGTCTGTTGCTACAAACTCGTTGTAAGTAACGCCAACCGGGAAGAAAGAACCACTTGCGAGTCCTTCCGTCTGTACGATGGTATTTACAGAAGTACAGTTGTCTGTGGCAAATGGAGCGGTATAGTTGACCAATGCTCCACACTGACCAGAGTCACTCACGATCAATGAATCTCCAGGGCAGGTTATCACAGGAGCAGTACTATCGGCCACCGTTAACGTGAAGGTGCAAGAGTCAGAGTTACCAGATGAGTCGGTAACCGTTACTCCAATATTCATTGTTCCCAGTGAAACTACTGTACCAACAGTTGGGTTTTGGCTGTAAGAAAGCACTGAGCTACAGTTATCAGAAGCGGTCAACAAGCCGAAATAGTTTGGAATGGTATACTGGCAATTCGCATCAGCTGCCACCGTTTGAGTCGGCACACATGACGTGATATCTGGTGATGTTGTATCCAGTACCGTTACGTTGAACGAGCACGTTGTTTCGTTTCCACTGGAATCGCTGGCGGTGATTGTGATCGCTACTACCGCATTGACAGTTGACATGGATGTTCCTGAAGCAACGCTTTGAGTCAGCGTTACAGGTGTACATTCATCTGCACTTACCGCACTCGTAGTGTAATCGGGTAAAGGCACGGTACAACTACCACCCAAATAAAGGGTGTCGTCAGCCGGACATGTTAGTGCCGGAGCCATGGTGTCAATTCGCGTCAAGACAAATGTGCACGTAGATACATTGGCTGAATCATCTGTGGCGGTTAATGTGATGGTAGTATCGCCTAAACCAGTCAGAACCGTTCCTGAAGGTGGTGATTGTGTTACATCAACCGACATGTCGCAATTGTCACCTGTTATAGCTAATGCTGTATAATCGGGTACCGTCATCTGGCAACTTGCGTTGGTTGGAAGTGTATCGTTTCCAGGACACACGATGGTCGGGTTAACCGTATCAGGAGTTGTTCCAACCACCACAGAGGCGTTATCCTCACAGCCGTTGGCATCTGTGACGGTAGCTGTGTAGGTATTGGCTACCACACCCGTTATAAACGAAGTTGTGGTTCCGTTGGACCACGCATACCCATAACCCGTTGTTCCACCGCTGGCGGTAACGGTAGCACCTCCATTGGCATAACCAAAACACGAAACATTGCTGTCTAATGCTGCCGACACGACCAAAACCGTAGGTTCGGTAATGGTCACACTAGAGGAATCGGTACAACCATTCACATCGGTGATAGTCACCGAATAAGTAGAAGCTGTAAGACCAATGACTGACGCTGTAATAGCACTATTATTCCAGCTGTAGGCATAAGGCAACGTACCACCAACTGCACTACTCGTTGCACCACCATCGGCAAAGCCAAAACAACTCACATTGCTATCTAATGAAGCACTTGAAACCAATATGGCTGGTTCGGTAATTGTGACACTCGAAGAATCCGTACAGCCGTTTCCGTCTGTTACTGTCACAGAGTAAGAACCCGCTGTAACGCCTGTAATAAACGTTGCAGTTGACGTAGTACTCCAGGAATATGTATAGGGTGTGGTACCTCCGGTGGCTGACACGGTAGCACCTCCGTCAGACTCTCCATTACAACTAATAGTCGAATCAACAACAGCTGAGCTCACCATACCAGAAGGCTCGGTAATCGTTACGCTTGAAGAATCTGTACAGCCTTGAGCATCCGTAATTGTTACCGAATATGTGCCGGCAACAACATTGGAAATAGTAGCTGTGGTTGTTCCATTGCTCCAACTATATGCATAGGCTGTTGTTCCACCAGTCGCACTTGCCGTAGCTCCTCCATCGCTGTATCCAAAGCAACTTACATTGCTATCTACCACAGCTGATGAAACCAGCACAGTCGGTTCGGTAATGGTTATACTCGATGAATCTGTACATCCATTGGCATCGGTAATTGTCACTGAATACGTTCCGGCCACAACACCCGTAATGCTCGCTGTGGTTGCTCCGTTGCTCCAGCTGTAAGCGTATGCAGTTGTTCCACCTGTAGCACTGGCGGTAGCACCACCATTGGCAAATCCATTACAACTGACATTGCTATCTAAAGCCGTAGACGAAACCAACACGGCCGGCTCAGTTACGGTAATACTTGTTGAGTCAGTACACCCATTGGCATCGGTAATGGTTACGGAATACGTACCAGCAGTTAAGCCCGTAATACTAGCCGTGGTAGCTGAATTACTCCAGTTATATGAATATGCGGTCGTTCCACCAGCACCGCTAACCGTAATACCGCCATCGGAATAACCGTTACAGCTCACATTGCTATCGACAGTTGCGGTGGCTAAGAGCACAGCTGGTTCGGTAATGTTTACGCTTGAAGAATCGGTACAACCCTGTGCATCAGTAACGGTAACCGAATAAGCACCTGCTGTTACACCAGTAATGAATGTTGCCGTAGATGTAGTGCTCCAAGAATACGTGTAAGGTGTGGTACCTCCGGTGGCTGACACGGTAGCACCTCCGTCAGACTCTCCATTACAACTAATAGTCGAATCAACAACAGCTGAGCTCACCATACCAGAAGGCTCGGTAATCATTACGCTTGATGAATCTGTACAACCTTGAGCATCCGTAATGGTTACCGAATACGTACCGGCAACAACATTGGAAATAGTGGCTGTGGTTGTTCCATTGCTCCAACTATATGTATAGGCTGTTGTACCTCCTGTGGCACTAGCCGTTGCTCCTCCATCGCTGTATCCGAAGCAACTCACATTGCTATCTACCACAGCTGATGAAACCAAGACAGTTGGTTCGGTAATGGTTATACTGGAAGAATCCGTACAGCCATTGGCATCGGTAATTGTGACTGAATATGTACCGGCTACAACACCAGTAATGCTCGCTGTGGTTGCTCCATTGCTCCAGCTGTAAGCATAGGCTGTTGTACCTCCTGTGGCACTAGCCGTAGCGCCACCATTGGCAAATCCATTACAGCTGACATTGCTATCCAATGCGGTAGATGAAACTAACGTGGCAGGCTCAGTGATTTCCACACTCGAAGAATCTGTACAGCCATTGGCATCTGTGATTGTGACGGAATAAGTGCCGGCTATTACTCCGGTGATACTAGCCGTGGTAGCCGAATTGCTCCATGAATACGAATAGGCGGTTGTTCCACCTGTGGCGCTTGCTGTGGCACCACCATCGGATAGACTATTACAGCTTACGTTGCTATCAACGGCTGTCGCAGCCACCAAAACATTGGGCTCCGTAATCGTTACACTTGTTGAATCCGTACATCCGTTTGCATCCGTGATGGTCACCGAATACGTGCCAGCTACTACTCCTGTAATACTAGCCGTTGTGGCCGAATTGCTCCATGAATAGGTGTATGCCCCTGTTCCTCCTGTTCCGCTTGCCGTGGCTCCGCCATCGGATAAACCGTTACAGCTAATTGTGCTATCAACTACTGTTGAAACAACCAATGCCGCGGGTTGCGTAATAATTGCGGAAGATGAGTCGGTACAGCCATTTGCATCGGTAACGGTCACCGAATATGTACCAGCTACTACTCCTGTAATAGAAGCATTGGTTGCACCATTACTCCAGGAGTAAGTATACGTTCCTGTTCCACCAGTGGCACTGGCGGTGGCTCCTCCATCCGAAAATCCATTACACGAAACCGTACTGTCTACCACCGCTGATGAAACCAGTGTAGTTGGCTCGGTGATGGTTATACTGGACGAATCGGTGCAGCTATTCGCATCGGTAATCGTGACAGAATAAGTTGCCGCTGCAACTCCAGTTATGCTAGCCGTGGTGGCTCCATTGTTCCAGGCATACGTGTACGCTGTGGTACCTCCGGTAGCACTGGCCGTTGCTCCTCCGTCAAAAAACCCGTTACAACTTACATTGCTGTCTAACGCCACTGATGAAACGAGCGTTGCTGGTTCGGTAACTGTGACACTGGCTGAATCAGTACAGCCATTCGCATCGGTAATCGTAACGGAATATGTGGCAGCCGCCAGGCCTGTAATAGTGGCGGTAGTCGCACCCGTATTCCAGGAATACGTATACACTGTAGTCCCACCAGTAGCACTAGCCGTAGCCCCACCATCAGACAAACCATTGCAACTAACATGGTCATCTACGCTTGCTGATGTAACCAGAAGATTGGGCTGGGTAATTGTAACACTTGCCGAGTCGGTGCATCCATTCGCGTCCGTGATGGTTACCGAATATGTTCCGGCTACTACTCCTGTGATACTTGCTGTGGTGGCCGAATTGCTCCAGGAATAAGTATATACTCCTGTTCCACCTGTTCCGCTCGCAGTGGCACCACCATCGGATAATCCGTTGCAGCTAATTGTGCTATCGACAACAGCCGATGAGACAAGAATAGCAGGTTGAGTAATGCTCACTGAAGACGAATCAGTACAACTATTAGCGTCTGTAATCGTGACGGAATAAGTGCCTGCAACAACTCCTGTAATCGAGGCATTCGTAGCTCCATTGCTCCATGAGTACGTGTAGGCTCCTGTTCCACCTGTAGCACTTGCAGTGGCTCCGCCATCTGAAAATCCATTACACGAAACCGTGCTGTCTACCACAGCCGAAGAAACCAATGCTGTTGGCTCAGTGATGGTTATGCTGGATGAATCGGTACAGCTATTGGCATCGGTAATCGTCACCGAATACGTATTGGCTGCCAATCCCGTTATAGATGCGGTAGTAGCACCTGTATTCCAAGAATACGTGTAGACGGTGGTTCCACCAGTAGCTGTTGCCGTAGCTCCTCCATCTGAAAATCCATTACAAGAAACGTTGTTATCAACCGCAGCAGATGAAACGAGTGTGGCTGGTTCGGTAATCGTAATGCTGGCAGAATCCGTACAGCTATTAGCATCGGTAATGGTGACGGAATACGTATTGGCTGCCAATCCCGTTATAGATGCGGTGGTAGCACCTGTGTTCCAAGAATACGTGTAGGCCGTGGTACCTCCCGTGGCACTAGCCGTTGCTCCTCCGTCAGAAAGACCATTGCAACTGACATTATTATCCAGTGATGTGCTCGCTACTAACGTTGCAGGCTCAGTGATGACTACTGAAGAAGAATCCGTACAGCCATTTGCATCAGTGATCGTGACTGAATATGTACTGGCTACAACTCCTGTAATACTTGCCGTGGTGGCCGAATTGCTCCAGGAGTACGTGTAGGCTCCTGTTCCACCTGTGGCACTTGCCGTGGCACCACCATCTGACAAACCATTACAACTCACTGCATTATCCACCGAAGCTGATGAAACCAATGCAGTTGGTTGTGTAATGATAACAGAGGATGAATCGGTACACCCATTGGCATCGGTAATGGTTACGGAATAAGTACCCGCTGCCACACCTGTGATGCTTGCGGTGGTGGCTCCGTTACTCCAACTATATGCATACGTGGTGGTTCCACCAGTGGCACTCGCGGTAGCTCCTCCATCGTTATATCCGTTACAGGAAACATTGCTATCGATTACGGCCGATGAAACGAGCAGCGTTGGCTGAGTAATCGTCACCGAAGACGAATCGGTACATCCACTTGGGTTTGTGACCGTAACGCTGTACGTGCCAGCGGCCAACCCGGTAGCCGTTGCAGTTGTAGCTCCATTTGACCATGAGTACGTATTTGTTCCAAGGCTCACACCAGAAGCTGTGGCTACACCATCGCTGTATCCAAAGCAACTTACGTTGGAATCGACAGTTGCAGAAGAAACAAAGAGCGCAGGTTGAGTGATAACAGATGAAGCTGAATCAGTACAGCTATTGGCATCGGTAATGGTTACGGAATACGTTCCAGCTGCCATACCTGTGATAGAAGCTGTTGTAGCTCCTGTATTCCATGAGTATGTGTAGGCAGTAGTACCTCCGGTGGCACTAGCTGTGGCTCCCCCATCTGAGTAGCCCAAACAGCTTACCGTACTGTCTATGGTACTCGAGGCTACAAGTGTTGCGGGCTGAGTTATGGTAACAGAAGCCGAATCGGTACAACTGTTAGCATCGGTGATCGTAACGGAATATGTACTTGCTGCCAATCCGGTGATAGTGGCAGTTGTAGCACCTGTATTCCAGGAATACGTATATGCGGTGGTACCTCCGGTGGCACTAGCCGTTGCTGACCCATCAGAAAGCCCGTTACAAGACACGTTGCTACCAAGTGAAGTACTCGCAACCAAGGTAGCAGGCTGTGTAATAGTCACAGATGAAGAATCAGTACACCCAGCTGAATCTGTTACGGTGACAGAATAAGTTCCCGCTGCCAAACCACTGACCGAAGCTGTTGTTGCTCCAGTGTTCCAACTATATGTAAACGGTGATGTACCACCCGTTTGACTTGCTGTAGCCACTCCATCGGACACCCCGTTACAGGATACATTCGTGGCTGTAGCCGATGATGTCATTGTTGGTGACACATAAGTATAAATACTGTCTATTGGAGAAGGACAACTCGCATCGCCCGTGCTGCTCAGATAAAAATACCCGGTCTGTCCTGGGGAATTCATTGTGGTACTAAAAGAAGAAGCTGTACTCGTATTACCCAGCGGACCAGTCCAAAGTCTTGAGACAGCCGTTGAAGTAGCAGTATTGCTAAATGTTACTACATCTCCATCGCAAACAACCGTATCTGTCGCAAAGATGGTGGCCTTGTGCTGGACATAATAAAAGCTGCCCTCAAAGCTCGTACATATTCTATGCAACGAGTAGGTGTGCAGGTTATTGAATAAGGTAATAGCCGGTGTCCATGTATTGGCACTACCTGAAATGTAGGACGCACCTGATGGGCTGTACGTCTCAATCAGCACATTCACCTTGAATGTTTCGGTAGCCTGAATGTACTTGATGCTACCCAAGCTGGAGATAGCGATAGCATTGTTGGAATTATCCGTAATGGTAACAGTCAACCGGACTGAGAGATTGGTTGTAGTCCACCCGCCACTTGTTAGCTGATAGTAATATGGGGTTACCCCTGTGTAAACCAAAATCCCTCCGGATAGATTTGAAGACCCGGAACTATAGACCACACTGTTTAACCCTGTGCAACTAGTACCAGTGTTGTTACCTCGAATAAGCCCGGTGATGGTATTGGGTAAACCCCACAGGTAACAGGTATCTTCATATGCAGGCCAAGGCGTAGCTGAATAAGTAAATGTTTTTCCTCCGGCCCATCCAATAGCCCTTGAATCGGTCGGAGATGACGATACACTCACCCAGGAAGGGTTTGAGATAGCCGTTTGAGATTTCGCGTCACTCATCCATCCCGAGGCAATCACAAAAACTGCAATCAGTAAATATCTTAGCTTGTATATCATCAACGAACGATCACTTTTTGGGTAAACGTATTTGCCCCAGCTTTAACTACTGCGATATACACTTGAGGTGATAGGGATGATAGATCGAGCCGGGTCTGTCCTGTAAAAATCGACAGATTTTTTGACATGACCAATTTCCCTGACAAATCAAACAGCGCCAACTGCGCAACACCGCTCCCTACATCATTAAACTTGAGACACAATGGCCCATTCGTGGGATTTGGATACACCACCAAATGAGATTGTTTTTCCTCTACTTCGGGAATGAAATTGAAACTGGAATCAACATCAACTTCGGTATCATAACTTAAGTGATCCACCACGAAAGAAGAGGTACTGGGGTTGTTATCAAATGCTCTGTTTCTGATATCAAACTCGATGCGAACAGAATCTGGGTTTCCAGATGGTTGCCATAAGTCCAGTTCGAAGCGCTCATATGTACTCATGCTCGATGTAAATATTTCCTGAGCCCCACCTACAGAGACTCCATTCTCAAAAAAGCCATAGCTAACAGCAAGTGTATCTCCGTTTTGTTGATCAAACTTCAAATAACCAATCAGCTTTGAATGGACAAACTTCAATGGAATGCCCGGTTCATAATCCCATCCTGGTTTGCCTACATGAATGCGAGCATACCTTCCGTTAGGACCTGGAATATTCGATACCTCTGCCGCATAATTTCCCCTGAACGAATCGTCAGACCTGTGCAGCATGGTAGATTGCGTACCATTTCCGTTTTCTTGTGTATACCAGTGCAAGGCATGTTCGTCTATCAACTCGCTCCAACTTTCCATATCTCCGTTGGGCACAGAAGAACTGGCTCCAATCATTGAAACATTGTCAATCTCCATAAAGCTGTTGGTATCGAATGGCTCCGTTTTAAAGCTGGTACTTGCGAACCCTAAGACCAAGGAATCCGGTGTGTTTCCATTTAAGTAATTAAGTTCAAAGGCATGCCGCACAAAGTCTCCAGAGGTAGATCCAGTAAGGTAGAATAGCTCGTCTACCACATTATTACCGGCACCATTATGAAGTACACAAACTATGAATGCAGTGTCACCCGCGGTAATATCGTAATTGAGCCATGCCACCAGTGAATCGGGAGATTCAGCAAAGGGAACTCCTCCAGAAAACACAAGGCTATCATTAGCTTGTCCGTGCAGAATAGCCCCGATATTGTTTTCGGATTCTGCGCTTATTCTAATGGCATTAGACCCGTCATAGGATTGCACTTTTGATACATCGCCATTTGAGAACCAGGTGTCCAGCACCTCGACCGTATCAAACTGCCATTCTTCAAAGCTGTGGTTCGGAATCTCATCAAACCCTGTGTAGAAAGCTCTCACTTCTGAATAATCATCCCCGAGTTCGTTTGATATCTTGAAACGTCCATAATACAGCGAATCTGGACTCAAGAATTTGACAACAAAACTCTTATTCGTTTGCTGAGAAACGGACGTTAAATGCTTTGACGTTTGCTTAAACGTATTGAACGATGAGTCTGTTGAATATTGAAACCTTACTTCAGATTCAATTCCCTCAGCATTAAACGAAGCCTCGGCTTCAATGCCAGTTAAATCAACAACTTTTATCGGGCCTCCAAAATCGATCTGAGGTGGATTGGCATTCTGATCGATGTATCTTAATATTTGACCATCCTCACCTGCGATGAACCCATAAAACTGATTGGCAAAGTGCACACATCTCAACCTACTCGAATCGTTCTGGGTTAACACTTCCACATTCCAATTATCTCCGCCATCTTCTGTTAGATAGACCAACCCACTATCGCCAACTGCATATCCTTTGGTTGAATTGATAAAATGGATATCGTTTAACATGGGACCACCTTGATCGAGCACTGTAGACCAAGTATCTCCGCCATTCGTGGTTTTGATAATGGAGGTTTTTGTGCCTGGTTCACCACCCACGGCAAAGCCCTTGCTTGCTGTTAGGAAGTAAAGGCGGTTAAACCTACGATCGTCCACAGCGGTGGGCAATGTTTGCGTAGACCAGTTTTCTCCTGCATCATCTGACTTAAGCATTGTCCCATCGTCTCCACAAGCATATATATTGCTTTGGTTGTAGGCATAAACTCCACGCAGCCATGTATCCAGATTATCTGAAATAACACTCCAGCTGTCACCACCGTCAGTGGTTTTCAGGATTGTTTGAATCGCGTCATTGGACTCGTTGCCCCCAACGATTACCCCATTGCTACTGCTCCAAAAAGCTACTCCATTGTAATCTCTGGTTCCAGGATTACCAGATATGGTCAATTGTGTCCAATTCTCCCCTGCATCGGTTGTTTTATACACCAAACCTCCCCATCCGACAGCGTAACCCGTGCTTGTAGATGGAAAGCTACCATCGTTAAGCGGATTATCGACCGCATCAAAGTTGTAGTACCAGGTTGTTCCGCTATCTGCTGAAGTAGATACGGTTTTGATGGCATCATTCGTATCATTCCCTCCAATGGCCACTACCTGACCATTTGATAAAGGATGTATGCTGTTTACGCTTCGATAACCTGGAGCAATATGCGCTGTCCAATCCTGCGCGTGCAAGGCAGTTGCCAGGAAAGCAACACAGGCTAGAATAACAATTCGTTGAAACATAGGGTTTGGTTTTGTTTGACGATGACGCAGCGAGAAGTGCTAGTTGCTCAATTCCTCTTTCACCAATTGAGAAATGAGTTTACCATCCGCTTTGCCTTGCAATTGACCCATCAAAGGCCCCATTACTTTACCCATATCAGACGGACCGGAAGCACCAACTGCAGCGATTTTATCTTTTACTGCTTTACGAACCTCATCTTCACTCATCATTTCGGGTAAGTACTTCCCGATCACGCTGGCTTGAAACAACTCTTCTTCCGCCATATCTGCTCTACCTTGATCCTGATATATAGCAGCGGCATCTTTTCTCTGCTTTACCATTTTCTGCATGGCCTTGGTTACATCCTCATCAGTGGCCTCACCATCGCCTGATGTGTTCAAAAGCAGCACGGCACTTTTAATAGCTCTCAATGCTTCTAAGGTCTTCTTATCCTTGGCCAGCATGGCAGATTTCATGTCGTTGTTTATCTGTTTCGTTAAGCTCATGGTCAACAATGCATTTATGTTTTTGCAAATTTACGCATTCCAAACACCAATGCTTATGAAGCTCACATTACTAATTGTGCCACTCATATTCTTTTCTTCTTGTAGTCTTCTTTGGGAGTTTAGAGATATCGAAGAAGTAAGTGACTACAAATGGATGCCAGATGATGTCAAAACCTTCGATTACACTGCAAGCGAGGCACAACACCTGAATGTATTCATTCTAATCAGGCATGTGCATGGGTTTCCGGCTGCTTCGTTTCCGGTTCATCTAGAAATTGAAGGATCTGAAGGAAGCGAAACAAACATCGTTGATATTGATGTTATGAATGGTGCAGGCAATTACGTGGGTGAAGGATCAGGAGATCTCTGGGACATCAAACACTTAGCCCAAACTGAGAAGATCTTTAAGCCCGGTGAATACCAAATAAGGATAGGCCATGCTGTAGATGGCAAAGTTGTGCCGCTTATCATGGAGGTAGGTATTCAACTGGAAAAGCCCTAAACCAGCTTCATTTGAAATAAAAAAGCCCGTCCAAACTATGGACGGGCTTTTCAATATTAGTTATCTCAGACTACCTTCCTACAATTACTCGTGTAGTGGAGACTCCGTACTTAGTCGTTAACTCCATCAGGTAAACGCCATCTGTAATTCCATTTGTTTCTATAGAAATGACAGAGTCATCAGATAGCACATTCCAATCAGATGCTTTGTATGTGCGTGCAAGATCTCCCAAGATTCCGTAGAGGCGTATCGTCTCCAATGCACTTCTATCAAAACCATTCAATCTGATATTGAAGTCAGAGCGCGTTGGGTTTGGATATACTTCCATACTGATATCGCTCATGGTGATGTCATCGAGACCAATCAATACTGAATCACAATCAACCAGTGTAATAACTATAGTATCTGAGTAAGAACATCCATTATCATTTGATCCAGTCACCCAATGCGTATAAGCACCTGGCGTCATAATGCTTCCATCATGTGCCATATACGTCAACGCTGTAGAACTGTCATTCCACATGTAGTTATCGTAATCTCCATTGACAGAGAGTAACACAACTGAATCAAGGCAAGCAAAGAAATTATCGCCTAGATAGAACGTTGGCTGATCTTCTACATTAATGTGAATCGTATCGGAATTCACACAACCGAACGTGTCTGATACCTCTACCCACATTGTCACATCTTCCATGAGTGGTTGCTCACCATCATTCAGAGTAACCGTTTGAGAAGCACTGCTATCCGACCAGAAGTAAGTATTATGAACTCCCGCATCGAGGATTAACTGATTGGCATTACAGAGCATGGTATCATTTCCAAGATTAACCTCAGGTAATGGATGAACGTTTAAGTAGAACGTATCGGTATCGGCACCACATGAATTCACCAAACTGTATGTGCCGCCCAGTCCCATGTAAGCTGTATCAGGAGCAGTCAGTGTTCCAGCGGCCGTATCTGCAAACAATGATGTATAGACACCACCCACAGGTGAAGCAAAATCAAGACTAATAACTTCTTCCGCACACAGTTCGATCGGATTCTCGTTAAACGAAATCACAGGCATTGGAATTACATATACAGAGTCCATAGCCTCGCCTTCACAACCATTGCCATCAGTCACTGTGTATGTAACATATTGCCAATCGATAAGGCCCATCGTATTCAACGTATCGCCCATAATGCCAGTTGATCCAGAGTAGACACCTCCCATTGGCGACACACTATCCAAGCTCACAAGTAGTCCCTCACAAACAGAATCCTCCACAATGACCAGCGCAGCAGCAGGTAACGTATCCATTGCTATTGTCTGCGTATCTGTAGCTATACAACCATTGGTATCCGTTGTCATTAAGACATAGGTTCCAGCTGGAATATTCAACAGTGAATCTCCGCTTGTCACAGAAGTTGGCATCCACGAATGCGTATGAACTCCCACACCGCCCATGGATGTAGCTATGGCTATTCCCGAAGAATCGCCCTCACAAAGAGAAGAATCAACAAACGAAATAGCTGTTGTCAGCAGCATAGGCTGAGTTAAGAACGTATCTAAACTGACCATACAGCCATTGGTATCTGTAATAGTTACTGCAAACGTATCTGCCCATAGACCACCTATCGAGTCAACCGTATCACCAGTGTTCCACAGGTATGAGTAACCTGGAGTTCCTCCAAATGCGGTAGCCGTTACGGATCCAGAAGAATCACCATAACAAAGCAGGTTTTCAATAGAAAGCGCTCCTCCCAGCGGTGATGCTGGATTTGATAATTCAACTGAATCGATTTGCATACAGCCAGTAGCGTAAGTCACCGTAACCGTATATGTGCCTGCGCTTAAGTTGTTGATGGTAGCACTAGTATCTCCTGTACTCCAAGAATAAGTATAGGGCACATTCATTCCTGAAGGCACAGCCGTGAATGTTCCGTTTGTATCACCAAAGCACAACAATCCAGTATCACCCGTAATGGTCAAACCAGAGAGTGTATCCATGATTAGCACGTACAACGAATCAGTTGAACTGTTTCCGTTCACATCTATTCCTGTAAGGCCTACTGTATTAACACCAATATGAGCACATGTAAACGTATCCATGGACAATGACAATGAAGCAATACCACACGAATCGTACGATGCTGAATCAGCAGCCGAAGTGGTAAGAACATAAACCCCTGAAGCATCTAAATAACCAGTAACAAGATTGTACGCCATCATAGCGGGCGCAATCGTATCCAAAATGGTTACGCTCACCGTTTGCATTGTTGTGTTACCGCTAGCATCACTAGCCGTGACCATAATAGAGTTGGAACCAACATCTGAGCAATTAAAATCTGACTGGCTCAAAGTCCAATCAATATTGGAACAGCTCTCGTTTGAATCGGTCACCACATCCAGATGTGTAATAGACACTACTCCATCCGAATCCAGATAGAATGTATCAGCGGCTACCGTGAAGGTTGGGGCAATGGTATCTTCTACCAATACCCAAGCCTGATTGCTGTCAATGTTTCCGAAGATATCTTCTACGAATAGCGTCACCAATACAGAGTCATCCACGCAACTCACTGAACCTGGAACAACGTACATGGTGTCAATAGCACAATTGTCATATGAACCGGAGTCCACATCAGCCGGATCAAGAACAGCCAATCCCGCACTATCTACATATGCCAGAGACACCTGAGTTTGAACAACAGGGCTTAGCGTATCCAGCACGTATACTTCTTTAATCAACCCGCTGATGTTTCCATTTACATCTTGTGCATACAATCCAACGAGCATTGTATCTCCAACATTGGAGCACGTAAACGTATCAGGTGACACCCACATGCTGTCAATTCCACAACTATCATACGTTCCTATATCTAGCATACCCACGGTAACCAATGCACCTCCATTGGCATCGATATACAGTGAAGCGTTTTGCGCCATAACCGTAGGTGATATAGTATCCATAACGGTTACGGTAGCACTACCTGTTGATGAGTTACCATTAACATCTTCTACCGTAAGAACAACGGTTACCGGTACTCCTACATCAGAACAAGAAACTGTCTCCAGATCTACATACATGGTATCAATACCACAAGAATCATAAGAACCAGCATCAATCATAGATGGAAGAATGGTTCCTGCTCCGGTACCATCGAGATAAACAGTATCGTTTGCTGTTATCACAACCGGATCAATGGTATCCTGAACAACAATGGTTATTGACGTAGTGTCTGTACAGCCGTTGGCATCGGTTATGGTAACGGTATGTGTTCCTGTTCCGAGGCCAGTAGCAATTGAACTCGTAGAACCACTACTCCATGCAAATGTGTATGCTGGTGTACCACCTGACCCAGAGGCTGAGCCAACACCTGAAGCGCTTGAGGCGCATGATGTGTTTCCAACAACGGTAGCCGTAACATCTAGTTCTGTTGGCTCCGTAATGGTTACACTATCGATGAAATTACATCCATTGGCATCAGTTACGGTTACTGAGTACGTTCCAGCAGTTACACCTGTGATACTGGCTGTAGTAGCACTGTTAGACCATGCAAAAGTGAAAGGTGATGTTCCGCCTGAAGCAGATGCTGAAGCACCTCCATCTGAACCTGCATAACAACTCACATTGCTATCGACAACCGCAGTAGCTGCCAAAATACCTGGTTCAGTAATGGTCACACTAGCTGAATCGGTACAACCGTTAGCATCTGTAATGGTTACTGAATAAGTACCTGCAGTCAAACCAGTAACACTCGCTGTGGTAGATCCATTGCTCCAAGAATATGAATATGCCGTGGTACCACCAGTAGCTGAAGCTGTGGCTCCTCCGTCTGACCCGCCATTGCAACTCACATTGCTGTCGACTACTGCCGAAGCGATTAGTGAGGCTGGCTCTGTGATCGTTACACTTGAAGAATCGGTACAGCCATTGGCATCTGTGATGGTCACAGAATATGTACCTGCCACTACACCCGTAATGCTGGCTGTGGTAGCACTGTTAGACCACATGTAGGAATAGGCTCCGGTACCACCAGTGGCTGATGCAGTAGCTCCACCATCGCTGTATCCATTACAACTCACATTGCTATCCACAACAGTAGATGCAATCAAAGCTGCTGGTTCGGTAATGGTCACACTCGAAGAGTCGGTACAACCATTGGCGTCTGTAATCGTTACTGAGTAAGTTCCTGCAGCAACACCCGTGATACTGGCTGTAGTAGCACTGTTAGACCATGAATATGTATATGCTCCAGTGCCTCCTGTTGCTGATGCTGTAGCTCCGCCATCTGACCCGCCATTGCAACTAATATTACTATCAACGACTGCTGAAGAAATCAGCGCAGTTGGTTCTGTGATCGTCACACTGGCTGAATCGGTACATCCGTTAGCATCCGTGACAGTTACCGAATACGTACCGGCTACGACACCTGTGATGCTGGCTGTCGTTGCACTATTAGACCACATGTATGAATATACTGTTGTACCACCAGTGGCTGAAGCCGTTGCCCCGCCATCTGAACCGCCATTACAGCTTACGTTGCTGTCTAATACTGCAGAAGCGATCATTGAAGCTGGTTCGGTAATCGTCACGCTCGAAGAATCTGTACATCCGTTTGCGTCTGTGATGGTAACTGAGTAAGTACCAGCTGCCAGACCCGTAACACTTGCTGTGGTAGCGCCATTGCTCCAAGAATATGAGTAAGCTGTTGTACCACCGGTTGCTGAAGCTGTGGCTCCACCATCCGATCCGCCATTACAGCTCACATTGCTGTCAACAACGGCCGCTGCGATCATAGAAGCTGGTTCAGTAATGGTCACGCTCGAAGAATCTGTACATCCGTTTGCGTCTGTGATGGTAACTGAGTAAGTTCCTACCACTACACCCGTGATGCTAGCTGTAGTTGCACTGTTAGACCACATATAGGAATAAGCTCCTGTACCACCTGTACCTGAAGCTGTAGCCCCACCATCGCTGTATCCGTTACAACTCACATTGCTATCCACAACAGTAGACGCAATCAAGGCCGAAGGCTCAGTAATGGTCACGCTCGAAGAGTCTGTACACCCATTTCCATCTGTAATAGTAACTGAGTAAGTTCCCGCCACAACACCTGTAATGCTGGCTGTGGTAGCACTGTTAGACCACATGTATGAATAAGCTCCGGTACCGCCTGTAGCTGAAGCCATAGCCCCACCATCTGAACCGCCATTACAACTTACATTACTGTCTAAAGCAGCAGAAGACACGAGCATTGTTGGTTCTGTAATACTTACTGATGCTGAATCCGTGCAACCATTGGCATCAGTGACTGTGACCGAGTAAGTACCTGCGACTATTCCAGTAATACTTGCTGTAGTGGCTCCATTGCTCCATGCATATGAATAAGCCGTAGTACCTCCTGTTGCTGAAGCTGTGGCTCCACCATCCGATCCGCCATTACAACTTACGTTGCTGTCAACTGCAGCCGCTGCGATCATAGAGGCTGGTTCAGTAATGGTCACGCTCGAAGAGTCTGTACATCCGTTTGCGTCTGTGACGGTTACAGAATACGTACCAGCTACTACACCTGTAATACTGGATGTAGTTGCACTGTTAGACCACAAGTAAGAATAAGCCATGGTGCCACCAGCAGCTGATGCTGTTGCCCCACCATCTGAGCCGCCATTACAACTCACGTTACTGTCAACTACAGTTGAAGCTATCAGTGATGTTGGTTCGGTAATGGTTACGCTTGAAGAATCTGTACACCCGTTGGCATCGGTGATAGTAACTGAGTAAGTACCTGCCACTACACCTGTAATGCTGGCTGTCGTAGCACTGTTAGACCACACGTATGAATAAGCTCCGGTACCGCCTGTAGCTGAAGCCGTGGCACCACCATCACTGTATCCATTGCAACTTACATTGCTATCAACTACTGAGGATGCGATTAAAGACGTTGGCTCCGTGATTGTCACCATAGCTGTGTCTTCACATCCGTTGGCGTCTTCTGCTGTTACTGTATATGTTCCTGCTGTCAGACCGGTTACTGAGGCACTTGTCGCGCCTGTACTCCACGTATATGAAATAGATCCTGTTCCACCTGAACCTGAGGCTGTGGCCGATCCATCTGACCCACCATTACAGCTTACATTGGTTGATGAGGTAATAGAAACACTCACTGCCGTGGCTGGTTGTGTAATGGTCACTGTTTCTGTATCTGTACAGCTGTTATTGTCTGTTACGGTTACGGTATATGTGCCAGCTGTCAGACCTGTTACAGACGCTGATGTTCCGCCTGTGTTCCACGAATATGAATAAGGGGATGTTCCACCCGATCCGGACGCGGTGGCTGATCCGTCTGATCCACCATTACAACTCACATTGGTTGATGAACTGATGCTGGCTGAAACGGCCGTTGGCTCCGTAATGGTTACGGTCTCGGTATCTGTACAGCTATTGTTGTCTGTTACAGTTACCGTGTATGTACCAGCTGTTAGGCCCGTTACTGAAGCTGATGTACCTCCTGTGTTCCATGCATATGAATAAGGAGATGTGCCGCCTGATCCGGACGCTGTGGCTGATCCGTCTGATCCGCCATTACAGCTCACATTGGTGGATGAACTGATACTGGCTGAAACAGCAGTTGGTTCAGTTACAACTGCATTAGCCGTTTCTGTACAAGCATTCGCATCTGTTACCGTCACGGTGTATGTCCCAGCTGTCAGACCAGTTATGATTCCTCCTGTTCCTCCCGTGTTCCATGCATACGTATATCCTGATGTACCGCCTGAAGCAAAAGCGGATGCAATACCATCGTTACCACCGTTACAACTAACAGCGGTTGTTGTGGTATTCACAGTTAGCGCACTTGGCTCAGTAATCGTTACCATGGCCGTATCTGAACATGAACTGCTATTGGTTACTGTAACTGTATATGTACCGGCAGTCAAACCTGTTTGAGCAGCTGCCGAAGAACCATTGCTCCATGAGTAACTGAACCCTGAGCCGCCAGTTGCAGAAGCGGTAGCTGTACCGGTTGACCCACCATTACACAAGACATTGGTTGATACAATCGAAATGGTTGGAATATCGTCTACTGTAGCTGTCCGCTGAGCTGTATCGGTACCACACGAATTCGTGATGGAATATGTGATGGTAAAGTTTCCTGTGCCCGATGTTACCGGACTGAATGTAGTATCTGAAACTCCAGTACCAGAGAATGTACCTCCAACAGGATTGACATAGGAATTTAAGTTAATGGAAGGATCGCCATCGCACATGGCAGGTAATACGTTAAATACTGGATCTGGCACCGTATCCACGGTGATATCTGCCGTATCCGTTCCGGTACAACCACTCGCTGTATATGAATACACTATCTGATGCGTACCAGCTCCGGCTACATTTGGAAAGAAGAACGGAGTTGAAACCCCAGTTCCACTATAGGTACCACCGAAAGGTGTACCTGAGGTGAGTGTCACAAAGGACGTAGTGATACAGGCATTGCTAAGTGCAGGTAGGTTGACCGAAGGAGCGGCAGTTACCGTAGCCACAATTGAGTCATTGGCCTGACATCCGTTGCTGGATGTATAGAAAATAGAATGTGTCCCGGCTCCTGCAGACGAAGGAACAAATGTTGTTCCCGACACTCCGGTTCCAGAATGCGTACCGCCAGTTGGGAAGCCGTATGCTGCTCCCGAAAGCGAAACGGGCGCATCGTTCTCACACGCTGAGATTGATGTTGTAAATATTGCTGGTGATTGATTTACTGTTAATGTTTTAGAGACGCTATCTGAACACCCGTTACCATCGGTATATACATACCAAATGGTGTTGTTTCCAAGAGCCGCTGCTCCGGGATCAAATGTTGAACCGCCTGTTACTCCTGTACCCGAGTATGTTCCGCCACTTGGGCTTCCTCCCGTCAACGTGAAGGGGTCGTCCTCATCGCATGCGGAGCTAAAATTCGTTTGTGTCACGGTAGGTAAACTATTCACCGTTACCGTAATTACATTACTTGTATCTACACAACCGGCACTGTCGATGACCACGGAATAATCACCTGCGGCATCTACGTTGTAGTTGTAGTTAACCTGGCCTGAAACAGCACTTCCATTGAAAAGCCATTGATACGAATAACCCGAGTTAGTATCTGCCTCCAAATCCACATCTTCTCCATCACAGAAAGAAGCTGGGCCAACAGCATTAGCTTGTGCTACCAGATTATCACAGTCTATATACTGTGTAATGAATCCATCATAGCTGGATGATGTAAGCGAATTTGTACCAAAATCAATGGTTCCAAACATGGTTCCGGCCACATAAAAGGCATCCTGACCATACGCTTCAATAGCCCTGTTCCAACCATAGGTGGTATTATCTTCATCCGTAAACGCAAAATCAAAAGATGATGAGGAAAAATCATACCTGAGCGTGTAACGGTCTCTGGTTCCATTACCGTCCAACTCGTTCGAACCGTATTCGAAATCGTTGTAGAATGTTCCTGCCATCAGCAGCTTGCCATCGGCATCGATGTCCAAAACGGGCCTGTAATAATAATATCCCCATACCTCGAAAGTTCCCACGGCAAATCCACTTTGGGCATTACCACTTGAGCTGTACTTGACAGCAAAGTTGTTCCAGGAGGCCGTAGTTGGTGGAGTGACCGTTACCGACCCAAAGGTTTTAGAGCTATACCCCCAACCGGACATATAAATGTTGTTGTTATCATCAACGACCACATCGGACCCAAAGTCGTGATTGGACCCACCTCCTGTTCTTAACCAATCCAAGTCTCCATCTGAGCCATCAAACTTTGCCAGGAATGCATCACGGTATCCAGACCAACCAGTTGGAACAGCGCTTGAAGATTCAATAACAATCGAATCTCTAAACACACCTGTCACAACAACGTCATCGTTGCCATCCACTGCGACACCGCCATTGGCGATATACCAAGGACTATAGTTATAGATGTATGAATTCCCCGTTGTGATCAGTTTGGTCCATTCCAAGTTTCCACTCGTATCGTACTTGGTAACGGCATACATGTTTTGACTGGAAGTATCTGCCGTGAACGTAATCGAATCAATCGTTATCTGAGAATTGAAAATGGAAAGAACCACAGGCTTTCCATCAGAATCAACCGCTACCTCAATGATTCTTGAATTACCTGCTCCACCCTGCTTTAATCCCCAGATGGCATTTCCAGCCGTGTCGTACTTGACAAGAAACGCATCGTAATAATTCGATCCTGTACCCGAAAGCGACACATTCCCAAACGTGGCATTTCCCTCAAATGTTCCGCCCACGTAAAGGTGACCATAAGGATCCGTCTCAACAGCCATGGCTCCATCAAACTCGGTAAACGCTACACCTCCTCCTTTCTGAGCCCAAATGGTATTTCCTTCGGAGTCGAGCTTTGCCACTACAGCATCGTAGTATGATGAAGCAACGGAGGTTCCTCCAATGGAAGCTGCATTGTACGAAGTACCAACAATGTAAACTGCGCCAGTAGAATCGACTGCGGCATCAAACATGGCTTGGTAACTGCTTCCAGTGAACTTCTCAGCCCAAATATCGACCTGAGCAAATGATGAAAAACAGGAGAATAATAATACGAGTGTAGATAGTAGGGATCTAGTCATAACGAGTACGTTTAGCTTACGTAGAGACGCAAACTGGTCAAATAAGTTGATAGGACTCACGAAGTTATTAACATAAACGTTTGGTAAAACCTGATATAAATCGCTTATTTATAAGCAGTTCAGATTATAACCCACAAAAAAAGAGGGGCTTAAGCCCCTCTTTTTCACTTGATAGAAAAACAATTTTAGTCCACGTTATCGTGCAAAAACGAATTATTCGACCGGAGTGTATTGCGCTTTTCGCCCTCATTTTCCTCTTCACCAATACTAAATCGGCTTGTAGACGATTCAGATGAATGCGGCACGTCTTCCAGGTTAATCTGCTTTCTCTTGAAAGCTGGTTCGTTCTCTAAATCGGCCATTCCAGATGGTGTTCGAAGTCTCATGCTCAAGTCGCGCAATCTGGCAAAGCGGTCTGTTGACACCTTGGCCTGATCCTCAGCTTCCGGATCAACCTGATCAGTATTCTGAGGCTCGCTCTTTAGTTCTGGTTCCGATTGAATCTGAGGTTTTGGTGCAGCGGCCTCTGCCTGCTTAATGAATGGTTCCCACTCTTTTGTCTCTTCCTCTGGTGAGGTCTCCAGTGGTGTTTTGGAAACAGGTGATGCTGGATTATGAAATGCACTCGTATCGGCTTCCTCGTTTTTGAGGAACGGCTCTGGCTCTGAAGCTTCATCCGAAGTCATCGTTGACTCATCATCGTCCATATTGAACTCAAAGAAGCGCTGCTCTTGCACAGGCTCTTCTACAGCAGGAGTTTCTTCAACAGGTGCTTGCTCAGCTGGCGTAGACTCCTCTTTCAAGAAAGGCTCGGGGCTCACATCCTGAGTCAGCGGTTCTTCCGCAACTGGAACCACAGGTGCTGGTTCAACAACCGGCTCAGCATCTTCAAGAGCTATTCGCTTCGGAGCGGACTTTCGTTCAAACTTGCTACCCAATGTGTCATTCTGGTTAAAACCTGTAGCGATAATGGTCACTGACAAGCCATCACCTAACGACTCATCATGGCCATAACCCCAGATTACTTCAGCAGAGTCACCTGCTTCATCCTGAATGTAGTCCGTGATCTCGGTAATCTCATCCATGAGTACTTCCTGATTTCCGAAGGCAATATTGAGTAGTACAAATCGTGCTCCTTCGATGTTGTTATCATTCAACAACTGAGACGACAATGCGTCTTCAACTGACTTGAGTGCACGATCTTCTCCGGTAGCTACAGCTGACCCCATAATGGCCACACCTGAATCTTGCATCACCGTTCGAACATCCTCGAAGTCCACGTTGATGTATCCAGTTCGGGTGATGATTTCAGCAATGCCTTTTGCCGCAGTAGTCAATACGTTATCGGCCATACCAAACGCTTTGGCTATGGGCAGGTTACCGCAAATCTCGCGCAGCTTCTCATTGTTGATAATGAGCAGTGTATCTACGTTCTGACGAATCTCTTCAATACCGGCCTCTGCTTGTTGTCTTCTTCGTTTTCCTTCGAAAAAGAATGGCATGGTTACGATACCTACTGTCAAAACCCCCATTTCTTTGGCTGTTTTGGCAATAACTGGGGCGGCCCCCGTTCCTGTTCCACCACCCATTCCGGCAGTTATGAATACCATCTTGGTGTTGGAACTGATTATATCCTTGATATCATCAATGGTTTCGATGGCTGCATTTTTCCCAACTTCTGGTCTGGATCCAGCTCCACGACCTTCAGTTAGGGTAGCTCCTAACTGCACTTTGAGTGGAACTGGGCTGATATCCAGCGCCTGCTGATCTGTATTGCACACCATGAAATCAACTCCTTTGATTCCCTGCTCGTACATGTGATTAACGGCATTGCTTCCGCCACCACCAATACCGAGTACTTTGATGATGCTTGCGTTATCCTTTGGTAAATCGAATTTCATAATTCTGAGTTTATGGATGTCTTATAATTCTGATGATTCATCTAACCAGCCCATGCCTTTTTGAATCAAGTTTTCAAAAAAGCCAGTGCGCTTCTTAGATCGTTTAGCGTCTACTGAAGGTTCTTTACGTGTTTCTCTATCAGCATTTTCAAATCCTTTTAACACTAATCCTACACCAGTAGAATACTTAGGACTTGAAACATTTTCGTTACCTGAAGCCAGATGTTCTGTTGGATACCCGATTCGCGCATCCATTCCGGTCAAGTACTCAAATAACTGCGTAACGTGCTTAAGCTGTGACCCGCCACCGGTAATAACAATACCAGCAATCAGTTTGGATTGAAAGCCTGAGTTTCTAATCTCGAAGTTGACCTGCTCAATAATCTCTTCCATTCTGGCTTGAATGATGTGTGCGAGGTTCTTGATACTGATCTCTTTGTTTTGCCGACCTCCTAATCCGGGAATGACCACAATGTCGTTTGCCTGATTTTCGCTAGCCAAGGCCGAACCAAATCGCACCTTGAGCTTTTCTGCCTGCTTGCGGATGATGGTACACCCTTCTTTGATGTCATCGGTGATGATGTTTCCTCCAAATGGTATCACAGCTGTATGCCGGATGATTCCGTCCTGGAAGATGGCCACATCTGTTGTTCCACCTCCAATATCAACTAAGGCTACACCTGCTTCTTTCTCTTCTTCGCTAAGCACGGAAGCCGCAGATGCCAGTGGCTCGAGGGTAAGCTCTGACACTTCCAGGTCAGACTTCTGAACACACTTGTAAATATTCTTGATCGCAGTTACGAGCCCGGTGATGATGTGAAAATTGGCCTCAAGGCGAATTCCACTCATACCAATTGGATCTTTGATCCCTGACTCATTATCTACGATGTAGTCTTGAGGTAACACGTGAATGATGGACTCACCAGGAGGAAGCATAAGCTTGTACATGTCCTCGATTAGCTCATCGATGTCGTCAATCGAAATCTCATCTTCAAGACTGTCTCGCGTAATGGCTCCACGATGCTGAAGACTCTTGATGTGCTGGCCTGCAATGCCCACATTGACCACCTCAATCTCCACATCAGAATCGAGCTGCGCTTTTTCTACCGCTTGTTTGATGGCCTGAACAGCTGGAGTAATGTGTGATACAACACCGCGTGTCACTCCCACAGACTCAGCCTGTCCCATACCGAGTATATCCAATTTACCATACTCGTTCTTCTTCCCAACAAGGCATGCAATTTTGGTGGTTCCAATATCAAGTCCAACGATCACTCTTTCGTTCGATTCCATAAATTAACTTTTAGTGCAAACCACTTGGTTTGCGAACTTTAGATTAATGATTTTGTATTCGTTCCAGCCAGTTTTATTTAACCCTCTGACATAGAACTTCTCGAGTTTGTTCAGCTTTTTATCCAGATCTAACGTGGTTCCAAGCAGTATTCTATGATCTCCTACGCGAGGTATCATCTCAATCTCGCGGTCCTTATTCACATAAAACTGATTGAACTGAGCTGACCACAACTCGCTTTGCGCTGTTTTAGATGCCACCTCAAAAAGCTGCATCAGAATATCTGCATCTGGGTGGCTGCTTTTCTCCAGTAACTCATTCACATTGTGACCCACAAATTGACCCACTGGCAAAAAGATGTGTCCGTTTGCAATCGGTGTTCTGGAACTAAACTTATTAGACAGAGGCATGATCATGCCCAAACGGTCGATGTACACACTCTGCCCCACATTGTCATACACGCGCAGTATTGGGTTTCTAGCGGCAATATCGATGTGAAGCACTCCGTTAAGCTCGCTGTAGACCTCTGCATTCTCGACAAAGGGATTATTGCTCAACATGTGCTCAATAACTCCGGGATCTATTTCGGTGAGCAAGCTCGAGTCTTTGTAGATTCCCATATCGAGTACAGATTCACGAATCTCTTCCTGATCCACGAAGAAATTTTCTCCCTGGTAGTCAATTCGAACCTGAACGTCTCTCAAAACAGCATTCTTCGAAGTCGAAACAGCAGCCACTAAAAGCACGAACATGGTTGCACCCAGTACAACACCACCCGATATTTTTACAACTCTGTTAAGCATCTTCTTTCTCAATTAGCGCAGTGGCAATAGGTTGAACAAGTCGGTCTATATCACCCGCTCCCAAAACCAATACAACATCTGCTGCTAGCGATAATACAGCATTTACGACCTCTGTTTTTGGAGCTAGTACCTTAGTTTTCAACGTGAGTTTTTTCAAAAGATTGGCGCTCGAAACCCCATCAATGGGCAGTTCTCTTGCTGGGTAAATGGGCATTAGCACAACTTTATCTGCGAGGCTTAAGCTTGACGCAAATTCGTCTTCAAAATCCTTTGTTCGCGAGTATAAATGTGGCTGGAAAACGACTCCTATTTCTGCGTTTTCAAACATCATGCGAGCTGTCTGGATAGCAGCTTCAATTTCTTTAGGATGATGTGCATAGTCATCAATGAGTTGAACGTGACCTTTGTCTACCACACGTTCAAATCTGCGCCTAACTCCTTTAAACTCGCTCAGAGCATCGGCCAGTCTTGAAGGCGAAACTCCAAGATTAGAAGCGACAAGAATAGCTGCACTCGCATTTAGCGCATTGTGCAGTCCGGGTAATTGACATTGATAAGCCTGACGTTCTAATTCAAACTGAAAAAGTCCATTGGAGTAGCCGACATTGCTCAACACCCCATCAGATTTGGGGTTCACCCCATACACAATCTTATTGGTGTGATCGAACTCGTGGCTTATGGATTCGTGGACAATAAGCAAGTCAGACCTACCTGCAAATGTTCGATAATCGGCCTTCATCGCCTCGAAGGTTCCATAGATATCGAGATGATCGGGATCCAAACTGGTAATAACCGCAATGGAAGGGTTTAACCGAAGAAAAGAACGATCATACTCATCGGCCTCGACAATCACGTACTCCGGATCAGCCGTGGCAATCAAGTTTGAATTGTACCCAGCCATGACCCCACCGACAAACGCAGACACATTTGCACTTGTCTGATGCAACAGGTGCGCTACGATAGAAGTCGTGGTGGTTTTTCCGTGGGTTCCGGCAATAGCAATTGTTTTCTTGCCCTGTGTAACCAACTCAAGTAGTTGAGAGCGCTTTATCCAGTTTCCACCACTACTCTCGACCCACTTGAAAGCGGGATGTGAGCTGGGAACGGCTGGCGTATAGACATAGATTTCAGCCTCGGGGATGTGCTCAACATCTTCCGTAAAAACAACGGTTATGCCTTCAGCAATCAATTCATCCGTGAGTGGGCTTGGGGTTTTATCATAGCCCGAAACCTGCCACCCTTGCACGTGATAATAGCGTGCGAGGGCACTCATACCAATTCCTCCAATCCCCAGAAAGTATATGGTTCTTGCAGGCATTAACGGACTAAAGTGATAACATGGTTAGCGATATCGGAAGCTGCATTTGGCAACCCGTGCTTTAGAATTTTTTCTGAGAGTTCAGCGCGCTTTTCCTCATTACCACCCAACTCAAGCAGCGTACTTACCAAGGTTTCTGAAGCATCTGTGTCTTTTACCATGATCGCGGCATTGGTATTCACGAGAGCCAATGCATTTTGCGTTTGGTGATCTTCTGCGGCAAATGGGAACGGTACCAGAATAGTTGGTTTCCCGATCAAACACAACTCACTCACGGCAATGGCACCAGCCCTGGAAATAACCATATCCGCAGCAGCATAGGCCATGTCCATCTCAAAGATGAACTCGCGCATAACCAGTGATGGCGATTGTATTCTGGACAGTATCTCTTCGGTTTCGGTTTTGAATAGCTTTCCGGTTTGCCACAGAACCTGCATGTCGGCATCTAAGAGCCGTTGCACGTCTTTTTGCAGTGCTTTATTGATGGATCGTGCACCAAGACTTCCGCCTACCACCAACACAACTGGCTTATCGGCTGAGAACCCGTACTCCTGAAGTGCTTTTTCCCGCTTTCCTTCGATTTGAACCACGTCTTTTCGAACTGGATTTCCTGTTTTGATGATGCGATCTGCGGGAAAGAATTTCTCCATTCCATCATAAGCTACACAAGCACGATCCACTGAGCCAGCCACCCATCTATTCGTGATTCCGGCAAACGAATTTTGCTCCTGAATAAGTGAAGGTATTCCCATCCAGGTGGCCATTCTGAGAACTGGCCCACTAGCAAAACCACCTACTCCCACTACCACATCGGGTTTATATGATTTTATGATAGATCTTGCCTTAAGCAAACTACCCAAGAGCTTAAAGGGAAACATCAGGTTAGACAGGGAGAGTTTCCGTTGTATACCCGTAATGTTTAACCCAATAATTTCATAACCAGCGGCTGGTACTTTTTCCATTTCCATCTTTCCTCTGGCTCCCACAAATAAAAACTGCGTATCGGGATGCTTTTCTTTGATGGTATTGGCTATAGCAATAGCCGGGAAGATATGACCGCCCGTACCTCCACCACTTATGAGAACCTTATATGCCATGAGCTATGGGTTGGTTTACTTTCTTTTTTGGCTTAGCGTCAAGACCAACGCTCACACTTAGAATAATGCCGACAGCAAAACAGGTAAACCAAATAGATGTACCTCCCATAGAAACCATGGGCAGCGGCTGACCGGTAACAGGAACAAGATTAACAGCCACAGCCATGTTTACCATGGCCTGAAAAGCCAGACTAAACCCTATGCCAATGGCGAGCAAGGTTCCGAACATCCTTTCGGAATGAATGCCAATCCGAAATGCCCTGAGCAGTAATATGAGATAGAGTAACAGCATGCCTATTCCTCCAATCAGACCATACTCTTCCAACACGATGGCATAAATAAAATCAGAGTAAGGGTGGGGCAAGAAGTTGCGCTGTGTGCTTTTCCCAGGCAGCTTTCCGAATGTACCACCTGTGGCAATGGCTATTTTGGACTGGTCGCTTTGATAGCTTTGATTTGAGCTCACCTTGTCCGGTGAAGCAAACGACTCGACACGGCTCACCCATGTATCTAATCGATTAAATGAGCCAGGAAGCGCCTTCCCGGTCATATATACCATACCGAGCGCAAACACCCCGGAAAGCACAAGTAACCCTATATGCTTGAGCTGAACTCGACCGATAAACATGAGCACCAAACAGTTGACAAACAACAGTGCAGCAGTTGATAAATCGGCAGGCAAAATGAGCCCACAAACAATAAATATTGGCACCAATAAGGGAAGGAAGCCTTTGGAAAAATCTTTGATCACATCCTGTTTAATGGCCAGAAAACGCGCCACATACATGATAAGGGCAAGCTTGGCTAAATCGGATGTTTGGAAGGTTTGATTGATTACTGGAATGGTCAACCACCTATTAGCGCTGTTAATGCTTGTACCCACCATGAGGGTAATAAGCAAAAGCGGAACACTTATGTAAAGAGCAAGCTGCGCTATTTTGGAGTAATAGGTGTACTTCACCTTATGTGCTAAGAACATGAGTCCAAGCCCAAGAACGAGTATAATGCCATGTCGAAACAAGTAATAAAACGTGTTTCCGTCATGGTGACGGTAGGCCAATGTCACAATGCTACTGTACACCAATAAAAGACTTGCTACAGATAGCAAAAGCATGACAAACCACACTGCTTTATCGCCCTTGATGTATTTAAGTAATTGCTCCATGACTATAACTCTTTTGTCTGAAATACGCTGCGTTCACACCCATGCCGTTTCACACCACCACCTGAGCCATGACCATAGCTCAATTCTGTGAAACCAGCATGCATAACTGATATGAGAACGCGTTGCTTCATGATGCTTATTCTCCTAACTGAAGTTCGCGCACAGCTTTTCTGAACTGCTGACCGCGCTCTTTGAAGTGCACGTAGTTTTCTAAGTCTGAAAAAGCAGGTGAGTACAACACCGAATCACCTGTTTCAGCCCACTCGTTTGCGAGTTCTACGGCATGATGAATGGAATTGGCCATACCTATGTTTTCCAACTTCGACTGAAATACTTCCAGGATAGCCGCCTGATTGCTTCCTACAACTACGACTCCCCTGAGCACGTTTACATCGATTTCATCCAACAAATCATAATCGGATTCATGCATGCAGCTACTCATAATCCACACAATGGGATTCGAAATATTATCGAGGGAATACCATGAAGAGTTGATATCGGATGCTTTCGCATCATTGATATACTCTATTCCATTAAAGCAATCGACATACTCGAGGCGATGCTCTATATCAGCTAATCTTCTAAGATTTTCCTTTCTGGCATCGATCAGTTTCTGATCAAACGCTTCTTCAATTCTCTCTTTGGTTAATTCCATGATTAGGCGATTCGTTTGACTACAGATTTCTTACCGCTTCTTTGAACTGACGACCTCTGTCTTCATAATCTTCAAACAAGTCGAAACTGGCGCACGCAGGGCTTAACAGCACAACATCACCTCGGTTTCCGGCCTTGTATGCCTGGTAAACAGCATCTCGCATGGTCTCTACATCGATCATGGTTTCAACCACATCACCAAAAGCTTCGTGAAGTTTAGCATTGTCCTTTCCAAGACAAATAATGGCGCTCACTTTACTAGCAACGATATCCTTGATTTGACTGTAATCATTGCCTTTGTCTACTCCGCCAGCTATCCAAATAATCGGTTCGGACTGGCTCTCCAGTGCATACCAGGTTGAGTTGACGTTGGTGGCTTTGGAATCGTTAATAAAGCGCATGCCGTATACGCTATTTACGTATTCGAGTCTGTGTTCAATGTTTTGAAAGTCGGTCAGGCATTCTCTGATCATGTCTTTTCGCACTTCCAAGACTCTGGAAGCGATTCCTGCTGCCATTGAGTTGTACAAATTGTGTTTGCCCTGTAAGGCTAGCTCTTGTATGGTCATAGTTAATGGTGATTTATGGTGGTTTATAGTGATTTGATTATTTAAGGTGAAGGCACCATTGCCTTCTATTGTGTGTTCGATTGAAAAGGGAGCTCTGGCTGCTGGAACCGAAGTCATTTCCAGCATTTCTGCTACCAGTGGGTCATCATCAGAATAGATGAACCAGTCGTCTTTTGATTGATTTTGGACAATCCGCATCTTAGACTTAGCATACTTGCGAATGCTATTCTCATATCTATCGAGATGGTCCTCGGTGATGTTTAACAGAATGGCGATGTCGCATTTGAAATCAATCATTCCGTCTAACTGGAAACTGCTTAGCTCCAGAACAACCCATTCGTATGGGTCGCCCTCGGCTACAATTGCCGCCAGGCTCTTTCCCACATTACCGGCAAGACCTACATTCATTCCAGCCTTGCTTAGAATATGATGTAGTAGTAGCGTGGTAGTCGTTTTGCCATTGCTACCCGTAATACCGATAAACTTGGCTTTGGAATACTTCCCGGCAAACTCGATTTCGCTGATCACCGGTACTCCTTTCGCAACCAACTGCTTCACAAGTGGCACACGATCAGGAATTCCAGGACTCTTGACAACCAAATCGGCTTCCAAAATCCGCTCAAAAGAGTGCCCTCCTTCTTCGAACTCTATGTCATTATTTAAAAGAACGTTTCTGTACTCATCTCCTATCTGACCTGAATCGGAAACGAATACTGCAAGGCCTTTTACCTTGCCCAGCAGTGCTGCTCCTACTCCACTCTCTCCTGCTCCGAGCACTACCAGTTTCTTCACCTCTAGCGTAGCTTTAAGGTGATGATGCTTAACACAGCCAACATGACTCCCACAATCCAGAACCTGGAAACGATCTTGCTTTCATGCAATCCCTTTTTCTGATAATGGTGATGTAGTGGTGCCATGAGGAAAACCCTCCGGCCTTCGCCAAACTTTTTCTTGGTGTATTTGAAATAGCCAACCTGCAGCATGACTGACACATTCTCCAGCAGAAACACTCCGCAGAAAATGGGAATGAGCAGTTCTTTCTTAATAGCTAGCGCAAACACGGCTATGATGCCTCCGATAGCCAGACTACCTGTGTCTCCCATAAACACCTGCGCGGGATAAGAGTTGTACCACAAAAAGCCGATGCACGCCCCTATAAAAGCACCCATGTAGATTACCAGCTCCTCGGAGTTGGGTATAAACATGATGTTGAGGTAATCGGCAAAAATCAGGTTGGACGAGAGGTAGGCGAATATGGCCAACGTCAGGCCGATAATGGCCGAGGTACCACCCGCAAGGCCATCCAAACCATCCGTCATATTGGCTCCATTGGAAACAGCCGTTATAACGAAAATGACGATAAGGATATAAATGATCCAGGCGTATTGAGCAACGGTTTCACCCATCCAATCGAGCAGCCATCGATAATCAAATTCGTTGTGCTTGACAAAGGGAATAGTGGTCTTGGTAAGTCCCGTTTCAACCCACTTGGTCTGCTCAGTTTCGTGACCTTGCTCATCAATGACTTGCTCCACGATAACGTTTCCGGCCTCATCATAAGCTTTGTGCTTCACGGTGATCTCACCATTAAAATAGAGAATGGCTCCAGCCAGAATGCCGATCCCGATCTGACCAACGACCTTGAATCTTCCAGCTAAACCGCCTTTGTCTTTTTTGAAGACTTTGATGTAGTCATCGGTAAAACCAATGAGCCCCAACCAAACGGTTGAGATCAACATCAACCATATGTATGGATTGTGCAGCTTGGCAAATAGCAGTGTTGGAATAATGATGGCCGCAAGTATGATGAGACCACCCATTGTTGGTGTTCCCTGCTTCTGCATCTGACCTTCAAGACCGAGGTCTCGCACAGTCTCACCAACCTGAAGTTTTCTTAAGTAATCGATGATTCGCTTACCAAACAAAAGGCTTATGACCAGTGATGTAAACACAGCCATGGCTGTTCTAAACGTAACGTACTGAAATACGCCAGCTCCTGGGAAGTCAACAGAATCGAGGTATGAGAATAGATAGTAAAACATCAGGTGGTTGGGTTTAGCTTTTGAGTGAGAATGGACATATCATCGAAATCAAAGCGCTCTCCTTTGATTTCCTGGTAGGTTTCGTGACCCTTGCCTGCTACCAGAATAATATCACCTGGTTTAGCCAGTGACACGGCAGCTTGAATAGCCTCAGCCCTGTCTGTAATAGAGGTCACCTTCTTAGCTGAAGACCTATCTACTCCCTCTTCCATATCAGCTATGATCGCCTCCGGGTCTTCACTTCTGGGGTTATCGCTCGTCAGCAACACGCGATCTGAGAACTGACAAGCTATATTGGCCATTTGAGGGCGTTTGCCTTTATCGCGATCACCACCACAACCAACTACCGTAATAACCTGCTCGCTGCCGTTTCGAATATCAGCTATGGTAGAAAGCACATTCTTAAGCGCATCTGGCGTGTGTGCATAATCGACAATACCTATTACGCCTTCTGTTGAGGTCACATACTCAAACCGACCATCAGGTGGTGTGATATTGGAGATCATGGTAAGCACCTCCATCTTGTCCTGCCCGAGCAACACAGAAATGGCATATGCGGTAAGTACATTGTAGGCATTGAACCGACCAATGAGCTTTGTCCAGACCTCCGCCCCATCGATAACCAAATTGAGCCCCTGGAAATGATTCTCCAGAATGCGCACTTTGAAATCAGCATCTGATCTTAACCCGAAACTGTAGACTTTAGACCGGGTATTCTGAGCCATGATCTCGCCATGCACATCATCTGCATTGAAAAGTGAGAATGCCTGACTCGGAAGCTCATCGAAGAACGCCTTCTTAGCCCCGATATACTTGTCAAACGTTTCGTGATAATCGAGATGATCTCGGGTAATGTTTGTAAACGCTCCACCAGCAAACGTCAAGCCTGCTATTCTTCGTTGATCAATGGCATGAGAACTCACCTCCATGAAGCAGAACTCGCATCCGGCTTCAACCATTTTAGCGAGCAATGCGTTTAGTTGCACCGGATCAGGAGTTGTGTGGGTAGCCTTTACCTCTTCATTGCCAATTAAATTGACTACGGTGCTCAACAATCCCACCTTATAACCCATCGACTTAAACAGCCTATGCAAGAGCGTAGTCACGGTAGTCTTTCCATTAGTACCCGTTACTCCAACCAGCTTAATCTGCTCTGACGGATTATCAAAGAAATTTGACGCCATCACCCCTAAGGCCTCGGCTGAATCTTTGACGCGTACATATGTTACTCCTTCAGCAAACTGATCGGGCATCGTTTCACACACCACAATCCGAGTACCTTGCTCTACGGCCTTATCAATGTATAGATGACCATCTGTCTGGAACCCTTTGATGGCAACAAACACAGTCATAGCCTCCGCTTTTCGGCTATCGAAAACGATGCGCTCAACCGCCAAATGCGTATTTCCGACTACTTCCTCAAGCCCGGCCTTGTACAATATGTCCTGTAACAGTTTCATGAAAGGTCTAATACAATTTGAGACCCTCGCAGAATGCGCTCACCTGGATTGAGGGATTGTTTCTTAATCATTCCGCTTCCGCGGATTTTTACTTTGAGGCCGGAGTTCTCGAGAATGTAAACCGCGTCCTGAGCAGTCATTCCCTTGACATTTGGCACCAGATTGTCTACCACAGCACGCCTTCCCATTTGAACCTGATCAGGTCCGGTTTGGGTCACCACCCATTCATTCTCAGGGTTATCTGAAATAGTAGGCACCTCGAAATGCTCAAACACGCGTTGCAAATCTGCCTGGCTACCATTCTTAGAAACAGGAAGCTTGGTGGTTGAAGCGTATTGTTTCTGATCCTTTAGCTCATCGTGAATATTGATACTAGTGGCGTACACCTTATCTGCTATCTCCTCGAAAATTGGTCCTGCCACGTGACTGGCGTAGTACACACTTCTATTGGGAGCATTCACCACTACAATGCAGCTATACTTAGGATTATCAGCAGGGAAATAACCTGCAAATGATGCCTGATAGGTAATCTTTGTCCCGTAACCTTCACTGGACTTAGCCACACGTGCGGTACCTGTTTTACCAGCTATCTTGTAATTGCTATTTCGCAGGTTTTTGGCCGTTCCTATTTCGACTACCGACTCAAGCAACTTTTGCGCCTTGAGCACGGTTTTATCCGAACAAACACTCGGATTAATCACCTCGGTTTCAAACTCTTTGACCACAGAGCTTTTATCCGTAATCTTCTTGACAAACATGGGCTTGACCATTTTGCCATCGTTGGCAATAGCATTGTAGAAAGTCAGAATCTGCAAAGGGGTCATTTTGGTTTCGTAACCAATGCTTGTCCACAAATAAGAAATCAGAGACCAACTCTTGTCGGCTGGATCTTTTATCAAAGGCTTACCCTCACCCGATATCTCAATGCCTATAGGTTTCCCCAGATTCATCCTTCGAAGCCCTTTGATAAACTTGGCCGGTTCGTTGGCGTAATGCTTTTCGATCAGGCGCATCATACCGATGTTAGATGAATAGGCAAACGCTTCTCTGGCGGATACTTTGCCGTAACCACCTTCTTTGGAATCGTTCATGGTTTCGCCATGAAACTCTGCCTTCCCATTTCCCGCATCAATGCTGTCATTGAGATCGACATAACCGTCTTCCATTGCCACAACAAACGAGGGCAGCTTAAACGTAGATCCCGGCTCAGCACTTTCACCTATTGCATAGTTGTAATACTCCCAGTAATCTCCGTCCTCATCTTTGCTGAGATTGGCGATTGCTTTAATCTCACCTGTTTCCACCTCCATCAGGATCACACAGCCGTGATGCGCATCATGTCGTTGCAGCTGCGTTAACAGGGCGTTTTCCGCCACATCCTGAATATTCAGATTGATTGTGGTATAAATGTCCTGACCATCTTGAGGTTCAATTTCATTCTCACCATTGATAGGCATCCACATCCCTCCAGATATCTTCTGCATCAGCCGTTTTCCACTAACACCTCCCAACTCCGAGCGGTAGGCACCCTCAAGTCCTACTGGCGCCACTCCTTCTCTATCATACCCGATGGTTCTGGCTGCCAACAACCGAAACGGCCGCTCTCTTCGATTCTGCTGAAGCACAATCAAACCACCCTTAAACTTCCCTCGATCGAAAATGGGAAAGGTGCGCAACTCCTTCATCTGATGAAACTTGACCCTTCTTTGTATCAGGTGATAGCGCTCACCTTTTTGCCGAGCTGTGATTAGTTGACGTTTCCAGTCTACTGCCGACTGATTGGTAAACAACCCTGAAAGGCGGATAGCCAGCGAATCGATATTCTCATTAAACACTTCATCTGTGAGGCCGTCTGCATTTAGATCCATTCGCACCTCATAGATGGGCACCGAAGTGGCCATCATACTACCATCATCAGAGTATATATTGCCACGAACCGCCTCAATATCTCTGTAAACCATGGTCAGGTTCTCAGCTTTCTCTCTCCAGAAGCTTCCCTCAACCCACTGGATAAAAAGCACCTTGACTACGATGGCCACACCGAGCAACGCAATGCCGAGATAAACGAGATAGGCTCGCTTGACGAAATCCTTATTTGAACCCTCCGCCATCAGTTTATCTCTTCCATTTCATCTGATTCGAGGACAATTTTCTTAGGGGGATCAATGGACTCTACCAATCCCATTTCGCGCTTGGCGATGATTTTCTTTAGTTCAGACTCTATGATGGTATTATTGAGCTCGCTTTTAATGCTAATCTGCTCAGAACGAAGCTCTTTTATCTGCTGCTGTGTTTTATTGATTTTCCGAACGGAGGACTCTGCCATGTAGCCATTGGCGATATAAACCAGCGCCAAAAAGGCCAAAAACAAGAGGTAAGGCAGGTTCTTCACAACCCCTTCCTGCGTAAAGAGCCGCCCAGACAAAAGAGCCGTGAGTGGGTTCCTAATCTTTTTCTTTTGTTCTTCTTGCTCAGCCATTTACTCTTTCAGCAATTCTCATTTTGGCGCTTCGCGCTCTTGGGTTTTGTTCAATTTCTTCAGGGGTGGGCACTACTACTTTTCCAATGGGGTTGAACGGACGCAGCACATTGCCAAACACATCCTTATTCATTTTGTCATCAAAATTTCCTGACCTCAGAAAGCGTTTTACCGGCCTATCCTCAAGAGAGTGGTAACTAATCAGCACCAGGCGACCACCTGGCTTAATAACATCAACTGACTGTTGAAGAAACTCCTCAATCACCTTGATCTCGTCATTGACTTCAATCCGAATAGCTTGAAACACCTTGGCTAACTCAGATTTTCGCTTGTGCTCAGGAACAACAGACTCCACAATCTGAACAAGATCTCCGGTTGTCTCCAATTGTTTTTCAGATCGCTTCAACACAATCTTCTTGACAATTGGGCGCGCAAATGCTGATTCACCGTATGCTTTTAAAATCCTTACTAAATCTCCAGGCTCCGATTCATTCAGCACTTCTTTAGCTGAGCGACCCTGAGACCGATTCATCCGCATGTCCAACTCAGAGTCAAACCGAAAGGAAAAACCACGAGAACCCTCATCAAACTGATGACCGGACACTCCAAAATCGGCTATAATCCCATCGACCTGAGAAACACCATGCGAGAGCAAAAACTGTTTTAGAAATCGAAAATTCCCGAAACAAAACTTAAACCGCTTGTCTTCCGGAACATTCTTGACTGCATCTGCATCCTGATCAAACCCAAGAAGCAATCCTTCACTATCCAGGCGATTTAAAATCTCACGACTATGACCACCAGCACCCAGCGTCACATCTACATACACACCACCAGGATTGGTTACCAACGCATTAACCCCATCATGTAAAAGAACGGTAGTGTGATACACCATCACCTATGTCATATCAGGATCATCCAGATCACCCATAACATCCTCTGCCAAAGCCGAGAACGCATCAGCATCCTGATTCATCACTTCTTCATACTTGTCTTTAGACCAAACCTCAATTCGGTCGGCATAAGCAAACAACACAGCCTCATTTGTAAGACCAGCGTACCGCATCAAACTCTTTGGAACCAACACCCGCCCATTGGAGTCAAGCGAAATGGCCGTAGCACCATTCTGAAACTGACGATAAAAGGCCCGGTTCTTCGCAACGAACAGATTAAGACTCTTCAACCTTGAGGTAATCTTATCCCACTCATTCTGCGGATACAGCACCAAACACCCTTCAAACCCTCTATTCAGGACAAACTGCTCCTTGCTCACCGGATCAAGTTGCTTTCGCAAACCTGACGGTAAGAGAAACCTCGACTTGGAGTCGAGCTTGCATTCATATTCTCCTAAAAAGCTGGCCATGTGCTTGTTGCGCTTATATGGTGTAAAAGTAAATCAATATTACCACATTTTACCACATGTGAACATTATGTTGAAAATTTAGATACTACTAATCCCACCATTCAACTCAATCCCAATAAAAACAACGCATACACAAGGTGGGAAATTGTGGAATACTTTTATAAAAAATGACAAAAAAACGCCTCATTCACCCATCATCAAGGTTATTTTGGCCTATATGAGCAGAATGCATGTATCAGCTGGTGGGATGAACTGGGAAAGAAAAAAAATGACTGATTGGCGACAATCGATATCGATTGCTCAATTAACAAGCGAGTGTTTACGCGGGATAAAATCGTGTGATACTCATGATTCAAATTCCTTATTTTTGGTCACTCTCAAAAACAGGTAACGGAGCATGGAAATAGATATCATCGAAGAAGGAGGGTACCAATACATTGAAGGTGGCGAAGGTGAGCCTATAGTTATCCTGCACGGGTTATTTGGCGCGTTGAGCAATTTCAGGGATGTGTTTGGTCACTTTACCAAGAAGTACAAAGTCATTATCCCGATTATGCCGTTGTACACACTTCCGATTATTGACACGAACGTTAAAAACCTCGCTCGTTTCCTTTCAAACTTCATGGACTACAAGAAGATTTCGAAAGCGCACTTGCTGGGTAACTCGCTAGGTGGACATGTGGCGTTGGTATACGCTTCTAAGCATATAGAGCGTGTTCGATCATTGATTTTGACAGGAAGTAGCGGACTTTACGAAAACACGTTAGGCGGCTCCTTTCCCAAAAGAGGGAACTATGATTTTGTCAAAGAAAAAGTAGCTGTTACGTTTTACGACCCAAAACACGCCAGCAAAGAGCTCGTAGATGAGTGTTTTGATATTGTCAATGACAAGGGAAAAACGATTCGAATTATCTCTGTGGCTAAATCTGCCATTCGACACAACATGGCCAATGAGCTACCGAAAATGAATGTGCCGGCCTGCCTGATTTGGGGAAAAAACGATACGATTACTCCTCCGGATGTGGCTGAAGAGTTCGCAGAACTTTTACCTCAGGCTTCGCTTTATTGGATCGATAAATGTGGGCACGCCCCAATGATGGAACACCCGACTGAATTCAACGAACTCCTCGATGGTTGGTTCGAAAAGGAGTTCGAAAAAGCAGCCTAATGCACATACACAAGGCCGAATTCGTAACGAGCTCAGCGAAGGTGTCGCAATGCCCTGACACTAACCTTCCCGAGTTTGCTTTTATTGGTAGATCGAATGTTGGAAAATCGAGCCTGATCAATATGCTTCTCCAAAGGAAAGATCTGGCAAAAACCTCAGGATCACCTGGAAAAACAAGACTAATCAACCATTTCAGCGTAGATGACGCCTGGCATCTGGTTGATTTACCAGGTTATGGTTATGCCAAGGTATCGAAGACCGATAGAGCTAGTTTCATGAAGATGATCTACTCGTACTTTGAAAAGCGCGAGAATATGGTCAACGCTTTCGTACTGGTTGACTCCCGACACGACCCTTTAAAAAGTGATCTTGAATTTATGAGTTGGTTAGGAGAGCACGGCATTCCGTTTGCCGTAATCATGACCAAAGTAGACAAGCTATCAAGCGCAGAGTTCAACAAAAACAAAACGAAGTACCAAAAGAAGATGCTCAACTTCTGGGAGAGTCTTCCTCCGTTTTTCTATACCTCTTCAAGCAGTCGATTAGGCCGTGAGGAAGTTCTGAACTACATCACGCACTGTAGGGAGATTTACGAGTCAAAAGAATCATGAGTTCTGTGAGAACTTGGTTTATTTGTCTAGCCCACAACACATAAAAGGAAGCCGGTCACAGGTCATGCATACTTACACAAACGAATTAATCCACGAAACCAGTGCTTACCTGCTACAACATGCGCACAATCCGGTGAATTGGATTCCGTGGAGCAAGGCCGCACTGGATAAGGCCAACGCTGAAAACAAGCCCATCATAATCAGCATTGGATACAGCACATGCCATTGGTGTCATGTAATGGAACACGAGAGCTTTGAAGACGAAGAAGTAGCTGAGTTAATGAATGCTCATTTTATCTGTATTAAAGTAGACCGGGAAGAGCGACCCGACATTGACCACGTGTATATGGATGCTATTCATATTATGGGTCAGCAGGGCGGCTGGCCTCTTAATTGTGTGGCTCTACCGGATGGCAGGCCTTTCTTCGGAGGAACGTATTTCCCGAAGACACAATGGATCAACGTCCTCTCGCAAATAAGGAATGCATTTGAAGCGAACCGCGATCAGCTTGAAGCATTTGCTGGCAAAATAGAAAAGGGCCTCAGGTCGATTGAACCCTTGCCGGTGACCATCCCAAATGAATCTATCACATCCGAAGAAGTGCATACCGCTGTGGCCAGATGGAAGAAACAGTTCGACAACGAATACGGTGGTGCCAATCACGCCCCTAAATTCCCCTTACCCAATAATTACCAACTGCTACAACAGTATGGGGTTCTGTTTAAAGACAATGAGATTCTTCAGCACGTGGATCTCACACTACAAAACATGGCAAATGGTGGTATTTACGATCAACTTGGTGGTGGTTTTGCCAGGTACTCAACGGACATGTTCTGGAAAGTTCCACACTTTGAGAAAATGCTTTATGACAACGGTCAATTGATCAGTCTGTATAGCCAGGCTTTTAAGCGAACCGGAAACCTATTATATAAGCTCATTGTTGAAGAGACCATTGGCTTCCTAAAGGCGGAAATGATGGATAAAACAGCTTCTAGGTTTTATGCCGCACTTGATGCTGACAGCGAAGGTGAAGAAGGCACGTTTTACGTGTGGACGAAAAGTGAAATGGAATTGCTTGCCAGCGAAAACAGCGATGTCATTCTAGACTACTTCGATGTGGACGGCAAAGGCCATTGGGAAGAAGGTAAAATTATTCTTCAAGCCCGGCAGGATGAAGCAAGCTTTGCCTTGAAGCATGAACTCACTTCAACTCAACTCAACGATATTCTCGAACAGTTTTCCGCCAAAGCGAAAGCAAAACGAAACGATCGGATCAGGCCTATTACTGACACCAAAACGATCATGAGCTGGAACTCCATGACATGCGTTGGGTTATTGGATGCTTATACTGCTCTGGGCAACGAAGAGTACCTGTCTTTGGCAAAAAATTCACTGGAATTTCTACTGAATAAGATGACAGAAAAGAGCGGTCTGATGTATCGCTCCTTTGACCACAGCAAGGCCAAGACGCATGGCTTCCTTGAAGATTACGCATTCCTTTTGACTGCCCTAATCAGAATGCACGAAGTGACCTTAGACTGGACTTACATCGACAAAGCCAAGTCGTTGACAGAATATATTGAGGCCGCTTTTGATGAAGCTGCTTCAGGCCTTTACTTCTTTCAAGCCAGAGATGAAGCCAGTTTATTTGCCCGAAAAGTTGAAACCACCGATGGGGTGATTGCCTCTTCTAACGCTACACTGGCCACCGCTCTGTACAAACTGGGGCGGATATCCGCCACCAATGAGTACATGGAGAAAGCCAAAAAGATGCTCGCTGCCATGGAGGGAACATTTACTCGTTACCCGGCTAGTTACAGTCAGTGGATGCTGCTCCACCTATATATATCTGAACCATCCTTTGAAGTGGCAACCATCGGGAAAGATGCCTTGCAGGCTTCGCTTGACCTTCAACGTGCGTTTATTCCCAACACCTTCTACACCGGCTCATCTGAACCGAACAACGAACACATCATTACTGGCAGGTTTGACGAAACAAAAACACGATTTTTCGTCTGCCAGGAAGGAACGTGCCATGCACCTGTATTAACAGTCGAAGAAGCCAAATCCGCCATTCATGCATAAGTTGCTTCGATATGGATTCGGTTTCCTGTTTGTGTGGATGACATCCTTAAGTCAGGCCCAACTCATTGTACCCGGAGAGTTTCTTGAGCATCGGTTTCCTATGTTTAATGAAGACTCCATCAAGGCGCGGGGAATACGCTACATTTCCATCCGAATGATGAGAAAACCATCGCTGAAACCCATAACAGACGATGGCCGTAGAGCTAAATACTCTTTTGACCCCAAGGGCAGACTTATCTCTTTTCAAAAAACGTATCCAGTCAGACACGGCCAAATGAAAACAGCCACAACGGACTACCGATACACGGGCAAGTTTTTATCGGAAGAGACGGAGTACCTCGGCACATATCATAGGAGGACCACATACCAAAAACTGGAATCAGGAGATATCGAAAAGTCGATTTCCGTTCAGCGCGGAAGCGGTGGATGGCAAACCGTAGGAACGGAAGTCATTCACATTGACAAAACAAAAAATGACTCCTCTATAATAGTTTCCAAATCACACGCTACAGAACCCTACCCACCCTACATGGTTACGGAAACGGAGTCAGATCTCAAGGGGCGAAAAACGAGAAACGAGACGCGTGCCTCAGGCAGAACACAGCACGTAGAACGATGGAAATATAGCGGAGACCTGATCTCTGTTTATTCGTTTCTGGATGTGATAAACGACCGGGCATTGCGCATAGAATATGCCGAAGCATCCACAGACAATGGCAAGTGGTGCGAAAACAATGACTGCAAAGACTGGTCAGTTGTTTACTATGATGATGGGTTACCCAAGGGATGGATTTTCATGAACCCCGAAACGGAGGACATGGAAATCTGGGAATTCAGATATATTGACTAGAATGGAGTAATGGTGACTCCAACCTGTAGACCATTGTACTGATTAAAGCTTTTGCCCGACTCAAATAAAGGGCTAAGTGAATAGAACCCCGAAACCATGATGGCGCCATAACCCACTCTGGCTCCTACACCATATCTCCACTGAGTTACATTGGGGTAATCGTACACCTTAATCTTTATGTCCTGATTATTGATAATCTTCTCATGGGCATTGATCAAATACCCTACTCGACCACCCACGGCAAACTTCCATCGGAATCCTTTGTCATTCTCCTTCAGTCGAAACCGCAATTCGAGAGGCACATCCACATAGTTAATCGAAAACTTCCCAGTAGCTCTGACACTATCAGTTGTACGGGCAAAATCTGAAGTAATACCACCATTTGTATCATACTGTGTAACGAGTCCGTTCAGGTAATAGTTGTGAGAAGAAAACCCTCCTCCAATGGCACCACTTACGCTTCCAGTTTCTGTAAACGGATAGTCATACAACAACGCCACGTTGATTCCACGACCGTACCACTTCTGTTTAATAGGGTTTTTCAATCCCATCAGGTAATCCCAGTTCAAATCAACCAAAAGCATATCCTGATGTGGCTTTTTGTATTCTTTATACTCCTCCTTCGAGGTCGTATCTGCCGCATTGTTTTCCTGAGAAAAAACCGTCACTGAAAGAATCAGGGAAAAGAAAAGAAGAAAAAAGCGATGTGTCATAGCATGTGATTCCAAGCGGCAAATGTAATGGTTGAATTGTGTCGTATTCATGCTAAACAACGCTACTTTCGTCATTTACGTCTTTCGAGTATGCGAAATCTAATATTTCTGAGCATTTGCCTTCTGACTCCGCTCGTTTTTTACGGTCAATTCAATATTGGATTCGGATATCATTTGAGCAGCCCTGTTGCGGTAGCACCTGGCGACACGCTGCTAAATCCCTGGGCCGGAGGAATGAACACTCCGCAGATAAGCAGCATTGACCTCAACCTGGATGATGACCTTGATCTATTTGTGTACGAACGTGACGGGGAGCTCAGAAAGACATTTGTGTACAATGAAGATGGCACATATTCATGGCAGCCTCAGTACATAAACAAGCTGCCAAAACTAAGCGGAAGCTATGCGCTCATGCGCGATTACGATGGAGATGGGAGACAGGATATTTACACAGCTGCCTTTAACAACTATGGTCTGGATGTATACCGAAACACAAGTGATACGTCACTGAAATTTGAGAAGACGGGCGATGCACTCACCTACTCCAGAGAAGGTGGCAGCGCTTTGTTTTTCTATGTAGCTCCAAACGATTTGCCCGCCATAGATGATTTTGACGGGGACGGTGATTTAGATTTTCTCTTTCAGGGTCAGGTAAACCTCACGCCTTATGTGCTGTTATTTATCAAGAATCTATCCATGGAGAAATATGGCACAAGCGATAGCCTTTCGTATAGACTGGTTAATAAGTGCTGGGGAAAAGTGAGAGAAAACTCTGGTCAGAGCGGGTGGACAGAATTCCAGTGCGACACCAGTGGGATCGCAGGCCGAGACCAACGTCACGGAGGAACAACTCTCACACCTATTGATCTGAACAACGACAACAAAATGGACCTCATCACAGGAGACTCTTATAGCGGGAGACTAATGACCATGATGAACGTGGCAGACAACGTATATGGAGTGGTCGATTTATCTCAGTCAGACTCCACATTCCCATCTACTGATGTCCCCGCAGATGTGGCCAACCTACCCGGGGTGTATTTGGAAGACGTAGATCATGATGGTGTAAAAGACATGATGGTGACTCCAAATCAGCTGAACATAAGCAATAGCCTTACGATTGACACTTCGGTAAACACACTCGTAGACTGGTATTACCGCAACGAGGGAACGAATGCGAATCCAGATTTCAAGCTTGAGAAACAAGGACTTCTGTCAAGCGAAATGATTGATGTGGGCTTCAGGTCGCTTCCTGTTGTTGCCGATTTGAATGCAGATGGACTTAACGACATTGTTATAGGAAATGCCGGTTATAACATATACGGGGGTTCCGCCTCGGCATCGATTCAGGTTTATTTCAATATTGGCGATTCGGCCAATCCTGCATTTGAGCTATATGAGGACGATTTAGCCGATATTTCTACGATGGATTTTGGCATAGCTCATCCCGCATTTGCCGATCTGGATGACGATGGCGACATGGATATGATCGTGGGTGACGATCAGGGCAGACTACACTACTTCAAAAACAAAGGCGTGCCTACAGTGTATGACTTTCACCTCACAGCTCCACAACTTGAGGGCATTGATGTTGGGGTTAATGCCCATCCACAGTTCTTCGATTTAAATTCTGACGGTAAAGAAGATTTAATCGTGGGAGACTACTACGGACGTATACACTACCACGAAAACAAAGGCACGGCAACTGTCTATGATTACACGAGCACCCCAACCATTGAAGACTTTGGCGGGCTCTTACTATTCCATACATATGGAGGAGCCACTGTCCCGCATTTTACCCGCAAACTGGACAGCAACAATTCTACCATCCATGCCATGGTTTCCACTGGAGATGGACCTATTTTGGTATACGGACCCATCTTAGATCTTGAAGCAGAGTTTGAACTGGCAGATTCCATCATCGTGGAAGCATCTTACACAGCAATTGCAGGAGGTAATCTGCTAGGTGATTACAGAGATGAATTCATCGTGGGTCAGCAAACAGGCGGATTGTTTTTTCTGGAGCGACTAAGCGAGATAGGAGTTGGAATAGAAAACTGGTCTAACCAGCAACTTCCTATTCAGGTGTATCCAAACCCCAGTAAAGGAATTTTCACGGTTCAGCTCGATGACTTACACAACCAAACCGCTTTTGTAGAAGTAGTAGATATCTCTGGAAAGGTGATCACAGGTTTCGACACACGTAGTACGAATGACGTCCTTTCTTTTGAAGTAGATTTGACGAATCACCCCAGCGGATGTTATTTCCTTTCAATCAAACAAAACCAGTCGGTTCATTGGACAAAAATTATCAAGTACTAGCGCTGTTCATTTGTTGCTCTCTATGGGCAAACGCTCAGTTTGGACTTGGTTTTCAGGAATCGGTATCGAACGATATGAGCTTCGAAATCGATGGAACTACCTTCGAGATGAGCACTGCTGGAGGGCTTAACACACCTCAGTTTTCTGAAATAGATTTAGACGGAGACGGAACATTGGACCTTTTTGTATTTGATCGGTGGGCTGATGTGATTCGCACCTTCAAGTACAACGTGAGCAAAGCTCGATATGAGTATGCTCCCGAGTATGAGAGACAGTTTCCATCTATGCACGAATTGGTTTTGTTGCGAGATTATAACTGTGACGGATTCGAAGACATTTTCACGTACAATCAAGGCGCCTATACCGTTTACCGAAACACAGGACAATATCCGCTCGTTTTTGAGAAGGTTGTGGACAAGATTCAATCAGATTATGGTTCCATCACAACGAGCGCCTTTATACTTTCAGGTGATGTGCCTGCTATTGTTGATGTTGACAACGATGGTGATCTGGACATTCTTGCCTTTGGTACTGTAGCCACCGAAAACACCATTGAATATCATCGCAACCTGTCGCAGGACTTATACAACTCTTGTGACAGTCTAGAATTTGAAGTAGCCACCCAATGCTGGGGAAATGTAATGGAGCCTTCAAATTCGGCCGCTTTGGAACCTGTGACTTGCAAGGGTATTGTTCCACCAAACAGGGACAATCAGCACCCCGGATCATCGGTATTGCTTATAGACACGGATAATGATGGCGATAAAGATTTGATTGTGGGCGACATTCAAACGGATGTGGTCGTTCATGCCGTTAACGCAGGAGATGCACAAACTGCTGCCATTGACGTGAGTCAGCAAACCAATGATTATCCAACGCTGGCCGAGAAGATAAAAATCCCCTATCAGGTATCTGGTTATCAGATTGACGTGGACCACGATGGTCATCAGGACCTGCTCATGACCATCAACAACAATGTAGATAGCTCGGCCAATAGAAAACATGTGTGGTACTACGAAAACACCTCATCCACGGCTCCCAATTTTGAACTGAACAAAAGCAACTTTTTGGTGGGCGACATGCTAGATCTGGGATCGGGTATTGACATGGAGCGTATGGACGTGAATGGCGATGGTGACATGGACTTACTTATCGTCAATGACTTTAAGGCCTCTCCCACAGGAAGCTCGCTAAGTCAGCTACACTACTTCGAAAACGATGGCTCGAATCACTACGAACTGATAGATGACAATTTCGGTAGCTTCTCGACTTTCTCGTTTCAGGGGGCCAAAATTGCTCTAGGGGATTTAGATGGTGATGCAGACCTCGACCTGCTGGTGGGCGATGCCCAGGGTTATCTGCACTGGTTCAAAAACACCCCATCTGCCGGGATGGCCAGTTTTGCGCTAAGTGCCCCTCAGTATATGAGCATAGCCGACATAGGTGCCAATGCAGCACCTGAAATAGCCGACATCAACAACGATGGCCTGCTAGATATTCTGGTTGGTGAACGAACAGGAAAACTGCACTACTACCAAAATACAGGAACGGCCACAGCTGCTCAATTCTCTAGCTCAGCAGATCAGTTCTCGTTAGGTGGCATTGATGTGACGATTGACTGCTGTAATGGAAATTCCGCTCCACACTTTGTAAAAACCAGTGCCTTTGGCCCGGGAGAATATCTCTTTGTAGGTACCGATGAGAAGAAAATCTACATATATGAAGTTGGTGATGATGTGACCCAAGAATTTCCACTGGTTGACTCAATTTCATTGGAATCAGGTCGCATTTGCCCGCTTACGGGGGACTTTGACAATGATGGTGTTTGGGAACTATTGATAGGGACAGCCGAAGGTGGAGTTAAGTACTATGATCGTGACAAAAACTATCTCGTTTCAGTGGATGAACCTTCGACAGGTGCTGGCGCGCTGACATTATTTCCCAATCCAACTTCAGGCGTGGTCTCTATCAGCGGAAACACCCACCTGATTGAAAATATCTCAGTGGCAGACTTAAGCGGACGTCTTCTGTTTAATCTCACTTCAGGAGATGTAGGTTCAGGCATAATCGACTTAAATGACCTGGAAAACGGTGTGTACTTTATCGTCATTGATTACGACAAAAAGCAACAAACAACTACGGTAGTTCTTTCCAGATAAAAACGCTGAAATTCATTTCTTAAGCGCTACTTTTCGGAGGTGAATTGAAGCGTCATATGAAAGTTACCATCACATCCATCGAACTGAAAGGCCCTATGAAGTTTTTCGCGCTTTCGAAAGAGGCATTGTCGATTACGAAGCAGCTGCGAGCCACCCAATGCAAAGCCTATAAGAAGAAAGGTTTTTGGACCAAGCATTACACCATGACTCTGTGGAATTCTGAAGAAGAACTGAAGGACTTTGCCAGAAGTGGCGCCCATCTATCCGCCATGAAAACAAGCAAGAAAATGGCGAAAGAGATAAGAACCATCACCATTGACTCCACTGCACTTCCCAGCTGGAAAGAAGCGCATTCGTTGCTGGAAAACGCCCACATAATAAACTACCGATAACCATGACAGACACCATCACTATCGCATATCACAACACCCCTTTTGGAGAATTGATTCTGGGAGATTATCAAGGAGGGTTGTGTCTGGCAGATTGGCGCTATCGAAAAATGCGAAGCTCGATTGATAAACGCATTCAAACAGGACTTCAAAGCGAATACAAAGAGGGTTCTACCGAGACATTGAGTGAAACCAAACGCCAAATAGATGCCTATATAAGAGGAGAACTCAGCGACTTCAATATTCCACTAAAATTAGTTGGCACAGACTTCCAACAAAGTGTGTGGCAGGCTTTAATGAAGATTCCTTATGGAAGCACTGAGACCTATTTGGGGTTATCGAAAAAACTAGGCGATGAAAAAGCCATAAGAGCAGTGGCAACGGCAAACGGAGCGAACGCCATTTCTATCATTGTGCCGTGTCATCGTATCATTGGTTCGGATGGAAGCCTTGTCGGATATGCTGGCGGACTGCCAGCGAAGAAGAAACTGCTCAAACTTGAAGGCGCATTGGACTCTTCGCAAATGGACCTCTTTGATTGATATGACGAAGGCGGAGCTTATACGACTTGTGGAAGAGATTCAGGACCCTGGTAACAAAACAGATAAAGAAATCGATGCGTTGGTTGAAACACTGGAAAGAAACGTCCCACATCCAGACGTGTCGGACTTGATTTTCTACGACAATCTTGGTCCTGAGGAAATCGTGGACAAGGCACTCGCCTATAAACCTATTCAACTTTAACATGAAGATAAATCTGTGCGCTCCAAAGTCGATGCGGAACCTTGTCACGGTGTTGGTATGTATAATTGGGCTAACAACTTCACTTAGCGGGCAAGCGCCCAGCGGCATTCATGAACCCAAGGTAGATGAACGCGTAGAACTCATGAGTATCGTGTTTCGTTTGGCAGAATGCCAGGAGTATATGTCGACTCGTTACAGCGATTATACCACGGCTATTGAAACTCACTTTGCTCCGTACAGAAACCATGAAGTAATTCGCTACGTTAAAAAGGTACTGAGACCCAGAGGCATCGGGTATGACGCAGTCATGTTTATGGCAATCAGCATTACTCCGCCTCCCAATATGCGCCCCATCCAGCCCTTTTCGTCTGATTTTCCCGAATCGAGATGGGGTAAACGCAAGGCCACCCGATTTCTATCTCTTCTGAATGACTTCTATGCAGAAGCCAGATGCGAGGAGTTCTTCACAGCAAACAAGGAACGCTATAAGCACGCCTCGCTGCGATTCGACTCTGTCTACAACGCTTTGGACGTTTCGTGGTACACATCGTTCTACAATGAAAAGCCAACAAGTGAGTTTAAAATCATCAACGCACTCGGAAATGGTGGTGGCAACTACGGGCCAAGCCTTGTGTTGGACTCCAGTGAAGTGCTCTATGCCATTATGGGCACATGGAGCGTGGATGAAGAAGGACAGCCTATGTATGCTACGAATGAGTATTTACCTACGCTGATCCACGAATTCAATCATTCGTTTATCAATCACCTCGTAGAGCAGTATGAGAAAGATCTGTCAAAATCAGGCGAAATCATTTTCAGCCACGTGGAGGAAAAAATGAGAAAGCAAGCTTATGGAACCTGGCAAGTTATGATGGCCGAGGCACTGGTTCGCGCCTCTGTTATCAAGTACCTCATCGATCACTCCTATGCATCTGATTTCATTGACTCTGAAATGGCTGACGAAGTTGAAAAGGGATTTGTCTGGACTCCGGATTTGGTGAACCTGTTGATGCAATACGATGCCAATCGATCTACCTATCCAACCTTTGAGCCGTTTATGCCAGAAGTTGTTGCCTTCTTTGAAGTGGTAAAGGATTCCATTGACGCACGAGTCAACAAAGTTGAGACCCAAGATTAACGATCTTGAATGGGAGCTTAATACTTAAAACAAACATCTTAGGGCTGCAGTGCCTTGCATCCCTCACTTTCTGCTTTTCGCGTAAAACCAAATTTATATATTGCCTTTACTTCCTAACCTACTTCGCATGAGATATACGCTGTTAACCATATTGTGTTCTATACACATCATTGCATTCAGTAATAAGCTCGATTCCGTTACGTGTCACCCTGTAGTTAAACAGGGCATTGAATTGAGAATAGAAGGCAAAATGAATGAGGCTTACGCGAAGTTCAAAGAAGTATATACCTCTTCCGATCATCCCGAGTGTAAAGCGTATGCTCTTAATAATATGGGAATTCTGTTTTATCACTTGAATGACCTGGACTCGGCTTTATTCTTTTACTTAAAAGCAGAGGAGCTGGTTGAATCAAACAACATATTGAAACTCCAAAGTTCTTTATACACCAACATAGGTATCATCTATAGCAGACATGAGAAATTCGATAGTGCTCAAGTGATGTTCAAGAAGTCCATTGCACTACATACACTACGCAACGATAAGCATGCTATGGCGGCAGCTTATTCAAACCTTGCTAAGAGCTGTTATAAAAGCGGAGACTACATCTGTTCGCGAGCCAACTGGCACCTTGTTATTGGAACACTGGATACACTTAAGGACTCGGCTCTCATGGCAAGATCGTTTAGCGGACTGGGGCATATACTCATTAAAGAAGAACAATACCAAGAGGCCTTGGATCATTACGATAGAGCGATCGAATTTGCACGTTGGAAGAAAGTAGCTATGACGACTCGTTGCAGGATACTGATTGGTATGGGTAGAGCATCCGTATCGCTGAACGATTTTGCTTCCGCACAGATGTATTTAGATAGTGCAATGGCATTAAGCTACCAACAAACAGATACAGAAATTACTGTAACTGTACTTAAGGAGTTAGTTCTGTTAGCTAAAGCAAAAAGCGACTTCACCACAGCTAATTCTCTTTTAGACACCATCTGCTCCATAAAAGACAGGTTGCTTGCAGAAAGGGAAAAAGAAGGCATACGTCATGCCCGAGCAAAGTTTGATTTCTATATCAAGGAACAACAACTAGCTAATGAACTAGTGGCTCAAAAGCAAGACAGGCAGTTTTTTTTAACCCTTGCCGCCTTCGTACTCTGGATTCTTATCTCCTCGGTGGTTATTCTCTATTACAGAATAAAACTGATGCGCAATAATCGCGAAAAGTTAATCTCAGAAAAGCAACTAGCTGATTTGCAGTTAGCACAAACAAGAGATGAAAATGAAAAACTATCAGGCCAAATCAGTATGATTAACCAAGAGTTGGTGAGTGTTTCATTTTTACTTGAAAACAAGAATGCAGTTCTGCGCTCTGTAGAGTCTTTGATCAATGATGCCAATAGCGAAGAGCTGAATTCAAAGGACAGCTACTTAAAAACGCTGCAGAGTCAATTAATTAGAGATAAGTCAATGGAGCGAAGCTGGGAAAACTTCCAGTTGTATTTTGAACGTATCCATAACAACTTCTTCATGAGGCTCAAATCTGATTATCCCAAGCTCACCTCATCAGACCTCAAACTAGCTGCTTTTATTCTCCTCGGTCTTACCAACAAAGAAATTGGACAGATATTTAATATTACGAGTGAGTCTGTCCGCAAACGGAGACAAAGATTCAGGGAGAAATTAAACCTCTCAAAAGATCAGGAATCGCTCGAATTTCTCAATACATATTTGACTACAACCAAGTAACGTCACGCTTTATACGAACGTGTGTCACGCTTTGTCACGCTCAATTAAAGCCCAACATCCCTAACATCTCCTAACGTTGCCGTTAGAATTAAAAACACCTGCATAGGGTAACAAAATCATTGTACTGATTTAGGTAGACTATAAGCCTTTGTCAGTTTAAATAAGATTAGAGTGAACCTAATGCAAAATGGGGAAACATGACTCTACATACAACAAACACGGGAGAAGTAATGAAAAGACGATATGGCGATTACATGGTCCATTTCATACCACTAACTCCAAGTTCTGTACAGTTTCAGGTATATCCAATTCTTGAATGGACACACCTTGAAACCGGAATCCCGGGAACAAGCTATATCGATAAAGAAAAAGCACCTGATACGCTAGATGTATTCAATGAAGATTTGTGCCTAAGAAAACTCGAAGGCCACATCAAATGGAAAGAACAATGGGACAGTTTACTGAAATTTCCTGATGAAGAATACTGGCATGATGAGCTGCAAGAGTTGACACAAATGCTTTATGAGTTCATTATACCATGGTCAAAAGACTACATACGATACGGAGAACTCAGTACGGAAACGAACACCAAAAGAATCCTCAGCAAAAGTGCTTAAGTAATGCTGCAACTACATGTTCGCATTCTTATAAAACCGATATGCTTTATGAAACCCATCTTATGCACCATATTTTGTGTGACTGGACTGCTATATGCTCACTTCCTATCAGCACAAAGCCCTGGCGGTGTATCCAATGGTCTTCGTTTGTGGCTAAAAGCCGATTCCCAAGTCTACAAGGATATGGGAATTACGCCTGCCACAACGGGTAACTCGGTGGTACACTGGTATGACCAATCGCCAGATAGCAACCATGCAACCACCATAAATCAGGTAACATATTCTTCAGAGCAAAAAAACTTTAACCCTACGCTCAGGTTTGCAAGCTACCACAGCTACGCATCAACTTCAGTAGATGTGTCAAGCCAGTTCTCTTATGAGTTCACCGTATTTATGGCCTTTGCCCGTACAACCAGCAATGCTAGTAGTTCTAATATGCTAAATATTGGAGGGAACCACTTCGCAAATTCCTATTGGTACAGACCTAATTACGGTTATAAAACGGGAAGTGGAAACTTCATAAACAATGGCTCACAAAGCTCCCAGCACTCGCCAGTTGGCAGAATGTATTTGAATACCGTTCGAAAAGACAGCAGTTCTATTGGTATCTACCATCAAGGAAGTGTTCAAAAGCTTCTTGGCACGGATACCAGTGCCATTAATTTCTCTTATACCGGATCACCTGAAAATAGTTTCCGAATCGGTAAGGTGACCGCCCCAGGAACTGGGGTTGGATCTTGGGGTTCTCTTCCGATGGACCTGGGTGAAGTAATTATCTACTCTAAAAAACTACTCGATGCAGAAATAACTCAGATCCAGTCATACTTGGCCCTAAAATATGGCATTACATTAAGCTCTTCGGGTGGAGGAACCGCTGGAGATTATGTTTCGAGCACAGGCAGTACTATCTGGGATGCAAGTCTTAAAAGCAGCTACCATAACGATGTGATTGGCCTGGGACGAAATGATACAGAACAACTCTTACAAAAACAGTCTCACACCCAGGACGATTCGGTTACAATCTATGTGAGTGCACTAGCAGTAACCAACGATTCGAATTCTGGAACAATTACCAACGATCAGTCCTATGTAATTGTAGGACATAATAATGGACTACTAAAAAGCACGCATGCTACTTTCACGGAAAAACCAGCGGGCATATACTCCAGACTGGATAGAGAGTGGAAAGTAACCAACACCAACTTCTCCGATTCGTATTCGATCAAGATAAAACTCGATGGCATTGTCAACTCGAGCATTGAATTAGACGACCTATACTTACTTGTAGACAACGATGGTGATTTCACTGATGCCAGTGTATATGGCTCATCAAATGTTTCATTCTCTCTTGGGTCTATTACTATTTCAAACATTGACATGAGTGAAATACCTCTGAATAGTACCCGGTATTTCACCGTTGGGTCCGACTCAAATCGGACAACCCTACCCATCGACCTGATGTCATTTAGTGCTCAATTATCTGATCAGAGACACACAAAACTTTCGTGGGAGACAACAACAGAAACCAATAACGACTATTTCTCGGTAGAGAGGTCCACCAATACGATTGACTGGAGTGAAGTGCTCCGGCAAGATGGAGCAGGAAACTCTCTGACACCTATTGCATACGAAGGTTTTGACTACTCACCACTCGAAGGTTTGTCATACTACAGACTAAAACAGACGGATTACAATGGTCAATTTACGTACTCAACCACCAAGGTTATTGAAAACACGCTGACTCAATCCGATGGCTTTCAAATTCACCCAAACCCTTGTGGTGACAAAATTTTCATTTCGAGCTTAGGAATAGATGACAGTGAGATATCAGTCATCGATGCCCTTGGAAAGGACATCACTTCGCTTATTGAAATAACTCAAGAAAACGAATCCACGACCGTACTAAACCTATCAAACTTAGCCGATGGGCTTTATATACTAAAAACGGAAAAGAAGACATCGAAGTTTTATAAGCTTTAACCACAGAAAATTCAAGATTAACCTCCCAGTGCAAACAGTAAGCCGCAGTTTACTGTGAATTGTTTCTTAGCTACTACATAGGGTTTAGTAGAAAGCAGCTGGAAACAAAAAACCCGACCTCAAGAGGTCGGGTTTTGAATTTATACTGACCGCTAAGAGTCACTTTGAAGGCGTTGATAAAAGCCCGCCCCTACTTCACATACACGGTTTTGACATTGACAAAAGCTCGAATACCCTCAGCGCTCAGCTCTCTTCCATAACCCGAATTTTTGACTCCACCAAAAGGAAGACGCGGATCACTTTTGACTAACTCATTGATAAACACAGCCCCTTCTTCAAAGTCCTGTACCCTGCTCAAAACACGGTCAACATCACTTGTCATGATGGTCACACCCAGCCCATAACGCGATTGGTTACTCATTGAAATGACCTCATCGATACTCGTGAATGACATAATAGGTGCCACAGGCCCGAATACTTCGGTATTCATAACAGGCATGTCTAAACGCACACCGGAGAGCACGGTGGGCTCATAGAAAGCTCCTTCTCGTTTTCCTCCGCATAGCACAACCGCACCCTGAGCTACGGACTCGTTGACCTGTCGTTCAACCTCCACAGCGAGATCTTCTCTGGCCAGCGGACCCACTTGAGTGGATTCGTTCAACGGGTCGCCTTTTTCCAGTTGTTGGACTCGTGAAACGAATCCCTCAGTAAACGAACTAAGAACCGATTCGTGTACTAACAGACGCTTTGCCGCTATGCAACTCTGCCCCGTATTTAAAAACCGTGCTGTCATGGCCACGTCTATGGCATTGGTTATGTCGGCATCTTCCATGACAATAAAGGCATTGCTTCCACCCAACTCGAGCAAAGACGGCTTTAACACACGACCTGCTTTGCCGGCCACGGATACTCCGGCTCGTTCGCTGCCGGTGAGTGATACTGCCTTCACTATTGGTTTTTCGATAACAGAACTGGCCACTTCATTGGTGAGCACCGCAGTTTGATATACATCCCTAGGAAAACCAACTTCATCAAAAAGTCGCTGGATTTCCATCGCGCATCCGGTCACGTTGGGCGAATGCTTCATAAGCACCGTATTCCCAGCCAGAAGTGTAGGAGCAGCAAACCGAAACACCTGCCAAAACGGAAAATTCCATGGCATGATGCCATAGATAAGCCCAAGTGGTTCATAGGTCACGAAGCTCTGTCTAGCTTCTGTCTGTATGGTTCTTTGAGCAAGAGCAGCGGCCCCGTGTTCTGCATAATAGCTACATACCCAGGCACATTTCTTTACCTCGGCCCTGGATTCCGTTAAGGGCTTGCCCATTTCAACCGTAATAATCTCGGCCAAGTGCTCAACCTCAGCCTCTAGTTTAGCGGCCAGTGCGTACAACAAGTCACCTCTGGTACCCATTTCTGTTTTCCGCCAGGATTCAAAGGCTAACTGTCCTTTCAGCAACCTTTCATCTACCTGTTCGGGGCTATCGCACATGTACGATTCAATGTGCTTTCCTGTCCATGGGTTTATGGTGATAATCTGCATGGGTTTTGTTTGTGTAAAGATCATCAATTAGCAGGTGAATTCATATCACAGGCCATTTCTTTCTAGGCTGCCTCACGTGAGTACCTACATTTGCCGCGATGATTTTATTTTGGTTTTTGCGCTTTTGGTTAGAGCTGGGGATGAGGGCTTGGTATAAACGAGTGTACATTGACCTTGAAGGAGAAATTCCGGAGGACGCTCCAGTGATTTTTGCATCAACCCACCCAAATTCGGCCATCGATTACCTCTACGCCCCATTTGTTACAAACAAGCCATGCCACGTGTTAGTGCGCGGAGACGTATTCAAGAAGCCAGCCCTGAACTGGATTTTCAGGTCTATCTGGATGTTACCGGTCTACAGAATAAGAGATGGATACTCCTCACTCAAGTACAACGATCAGAGCTTCAAGGAGTGTTACGATGAGTTTGACCGAAATGGACATGTTCTCATCTTCTCAGAAGGAACGAGTGTGCAGGAAAAAAAGGTTCAGCCCATTAGAAAGGGAACCGCGCGTCTGGCACTGGACTACGCCTTGAAACACGGAACGAAAGAAATCTATATCGTGCCTGTAGCGAGCAACTACACCCGATTCAGGGCTTTCAGATCGTCTGTCATGGTTAATTTCAGAAAGCCGATAGACGTGCGAACATATGCCGAAGCCTACACTGAAAACCCTAACCTGGCCTACAACAAACTGACTCAGGATATTTCCGAATCAATCAATACGGGCTTCGTCACTTTTGATAATTATGACGATGATTCGGCAGAAGAAAAGGCACTGATGGCTCTCCGATTGAATCGAACAACAACAAGCACCCGATGGCTGTCAAAAAATGCTGCTTTCTTTCAGGAAGAAAAGCTCTTTGCTAATTCAATGAATAGTCAGAGCGGACTGAAAAACGAAGTGGCGGATGCACTCCACGAAGGGCTCAATATTTACCAGGAAGGTTGGTTGGCCAGACAGACCCCAAGGGGAATGCTCTATCTCAAGCTTTTACTCATTGCTCCATTTATGCTGGCGGCTGGATTGACTGTGATTATCCCTCGTTTGATTTCGAACTGGATTGTGAAGAAAAAGATCAAAGACGTTCTCTTTCAAAATACGGTAACAGTCATGGGAAATACGCTGTTCTACCTTATCCAGTGGTTGGTGGTTTTGTTTGTATCCATTGCCATGTTTGGTTGGCAGGGTTTGATACTGCCGCTATCCATGCTGCTGATTACTATGATTGGAGTAGAGCTGGTGGATGAGTTTCTATTTGCCTACTACAACCTCTCAAGCGCCTCGAAAACGGAAGCCATCTCAGACCTGTATGAGCAGGTAAAAGCCTCGGCTTAATCCTTAACTCGCGTTCGACCAATAATGGAAAAAACGATGTTGGGTAGTGGCTTGTTTTTTCGGCTTTCGCTCAATCTCAATCTCCACCCAAGCTTCTTGGCTACGGTGATCTTGTGTGTTTCTACCAACTCGATCAATGTACCATCTGGATCTTCGATATAAGCGAACCTACCGGCTGCCTGACCCATGGAGAACGACTCTCCTGTATCAATGGTAAAAGGATTGCCACACTCCTCTGCGCGCTTCTTAATTGTATCCATCTCATTTACATCAAAGCATAAATGGATAAAGCCCTGATCACCCCAGAAACGATCTTTCATGTTGTGTCCAGCGTTTTCGGTAGAAGTAACCTGAATGAGCTCGATGTAAAAATCACCAAACACCTTTGAAAATGCTCCATGGTGACGCTTCGTTGGCGCCAAACGTACTCGTCTAAATTTTTGCTCTCCACCGGGTAAACCTGCAAAATCAGCAAAGACCTCTTCCTTATCGGACAAGACCTTATCGATTTTCAGTACATCGCGGTAAAACGCAATACTCTTCTCCATATCGGACACACCAATCACAATGCCTTCGATGCCACCGAAATGTGAATTCTTCTTTTGATACCAGTAGTCTGACTCGGCCACGATGAAGTGGTTGCCAAACGGGTCCTTTACCGAAAAAGACTGTTTTCCACACGGATCTTTAGCCACATTGCCGGGTTCGTAGCTAGCCAATGATTGCTTTGCCGCATCGGCATTGGTGCATTTGATTCGGGTCACAAGCAACCCCAGCTGCGTCAACGAAAACGGAGTCTGAACCTCAGGTTTTCGGCTCGTGTATTGCCAAATCTCCATGCCGCCTCCACCGTTTAGGTTCATGGCCAGTATAGCGTGACGCGACTGTACTTTATCGCCCGTGTATTGTGTCATTAACGGAGCCTCAGCAGCCTCGTCAAACACGGGGACATCAAAACCAAAGTTTCGTCTGTACCACTTAAATGAGTCGTGTACGCTTGGTGTACCTATTCCTACTTGTTGAATTCCGTTAATCATAATGCTATGTGGGATTAAACTTTGACACTACCCGTCTGAAAACGGAGGGCAAATATCGGTGCAAGTAAATTAAAAACCGCTCTTTTCCAATGTATAATTCAGCCGCACCAGATTCGGCAGCTCTGATGATTTTTCTGGCACACACATCGGCCGGAATACCACCTGCCTGTCCGGGATCCATCTCACCGTGTTTGCTACCGTCTGAGGTGACTGCATTGAGCGAAATGTTCGTCTTGATTCGGCCAGGACACACATTGAGTATTTGAATATTCTTTCCTGGCAGCTCTGCTCTGAGCGAATCGAAATACCCGTGAATCGCGTGCTTTGATGCCGCATAACTCGACCGCAATGGAAACCCAATTCGTCCTACAATAGAGCTCAGGTTGATGATTAGCCCGTCATTGTTTGCAACCATATGTGGCAACACAGCTTTTGCTGTAGCAATGGACCCGAAGTAGTTGGTCTCAAACACATGCCGCTCTGACTCAGGTGAAGCTTCCCAGGTAAGTGAACGTTGACTAATACCCGCGCTATTGACCAACGCATTCACCGTACTCAGCAATTCCTGATTTGTTTCAATAGCCTTAGCAAGGCCATCCTTATCAGAAACATCAAGTGGTAATATCACGTGTCGGTCCGGGTTGGTTAACGACTGCTTAACCTCTTCCAGTTTCTGCTGATTCCGACTGGAAAGAACAATTTTAGCTCCTTTGGCAGCCATTTCAACGGCAACAGCCAAGCCAATTCCGCTTGAAGCTCCTGTTACCCATACCACGTTGTCTTTCCAGTTGATCAAATCAAATGCTTGGTCTAGTTATGCAAACGAAGCAATTTTTTTGAGGCCAACTCTCCTCTTCTGGAAAGAATTTCAACGGTTTGCGGTTAAGTGACCTCTGGCGTAAGTTCGATGCATAGTTATCTTCCTCTCTGTATGCGAAATGTGACGTTGCTCTTATGTGTATTTCTCCTTCTGGGTTGCGGTGAACCTAGGCCAAATTCAATGAGCCAGCCTGTAGACCACCACCTGTTTACCCAAATTCTGAAAGAGCATGTTGATGACAAAGGCATGGTAGACTATCGGGCTCTTCAGGCAGATAGCGTGCAACTCAACAAATACCTATCGCTGCTCGAATCTCACCATCCGAACGAAACGCACTGGTCAGAATCGGAACAATTAGCCTACTGGATAAACGCCTACAATGCTTTTACACTGAGGTTGATCATTCGTCATTATCCCATTGAAAGCATCAAGGATATCACACTCGTATCCATCCCTTTTGTTTCATCGCCATGGGATTTGAAATTCATTCAGATCGAGAATGCCACGTATGACCTCAACCACATCGAACACACGATTATTCGGAAACGTTTTCATGAGCCTCGCATTCATTTTGCGCTGGTGTGTGCCGCTGTTTCATGTCCTAAACTCAGGAGAGAGGCCTACGCAGCCAACGAACTGGAAGAGCAACTGCAAGCTCAGGCCTTAGACTTTATCAACGATACCTCCAAAAACGAAATCATTGGCTCTTCGCTGACTTTATCTAAAATATTCTGGTGGTACGGGGGCGACTTTAAGGAAAATGGTTCCGTAGCGGAGTACGTAAATCAGTTTACGCAGACCGAGGTAAGTTCTGGTGCTTCTATAGACCACCTGGATTATAACTGGTCGCTAAATGACCAATCTAAAGAGTAGTATCAGGGGCGATGTACTCGATGCCGAAATCAAACGTGCAGCTGATTTTCCCGGGGTTGCCCAGAATTTCACGGTACGAGTTTTCGAGTATTGGCATAGCATCATATTCAAACAACGCGTGGTCTCCATCAAACGCTGCAATGAGCTTTTCGTCATCGGTTCTTGGAGATGTATTCTCCACCCCATCTTTCCAAAAATCGATTCTCACCTTGGTACACCATGTACCATCGCTATTAAAAAACGATACAGATCGCGGAAAATGATAGTGTGGGTACTTGATCCAATTGCTGCTGTTGCTCGCCATGGAATAACTTGGTGAGGCCATGGTAAACTGACCGCCAAACGTGCACGAATCAAACTGGTTAAACACAAGTGTATCGCATTGTGCGCTAAACTGGCTGAAATAGCGTGCATATGCTGATTTCTTCAGACTGGACGTGTTTACCTTGGCAGAATACAACACCCATTCTCCAAGTGTTACTTCCTGATGGGTTGTCTGAAATGGTCCCTTATCTGAAATGGCCGTAAGGCAAACCTGATACACACCTCGCTCTCCGTATTGGTGCGTGGGGTTCTCGTCAGTGGATGTGGTTCCGTCTCCAAAATCCCAGTAATACTCATCTGCGTCTATCGACTCGTTGGTAAACTGAAACGTGTGGTTTTTGTTGGTGGTTTTCACCACATCGGAGCTAAACGCTGCCACAGGCTCTTTGCCACCACAAGAGGATAACAATAACGAACCCAGAAAGAGAATGATAAACGTGTGTTTCATAAATCGAAGCCGAAGGTAGCCATTAGACGAGTTTCTAAAACCGAAGGTGAGGAGAATACGCTCTCTGACTATGTAGATAAACTACCTGGTTTAGGTAGACTGCAGATCATTTCTCAGGGCCAGGGCAAGTACAATAGCGAAAAGGAATGCTGAAACGAAAAACACGAGGGTTCCAAACAACTCGAACAATACTCCTCCTGCCACCAGTCCAAGCATACTGGCTAAGCTGCCCATGCTTGTTCCATATCCCTGAATCGCGCCCTGTATTTTCTTTCCTCCTTTCTCAGCCAGCACACTTAAGAAGCTCGGCCACATAAGTCCGTTTCCTACTGAAAGCAGGACGTTTGCCCCATAAATACCCAAATCATTCTCAATGGTCAGGAGGAAAAAACTACCCGATAATAAGAGGGCACCGGTGATGATTAGTGTTTGACTCGCAAAACGTTTATTCAACCGATTCAGCACGGGACCTTGAACCACAACCATGATTAAACTTGACAAAGCCAAATAAATACCCAAGTCCCCGGCCGTCCATCTTAGTGAAGTACTTGCATAAATGGGCAGGCCTGAATAAAACAGGCTAAATGCCAAATACGTCAAGAAGTAGATGGCATATAAACGTGGAATATCGGGCACACTTAATACACTCTTCCAGCCTATTTTAGGATACACAGACTTTTTCTCTTCGCGCTGATAGCATTCCTTATGCTCGAGGTGTAAAAAATGGCGAATCGTAGAACTGTGAATTCCAATATTGACCTCAGTGCTGGTAGTGTCCGTTAAACGGGTGCTTATAACGAAAATCGCCAGTAAAGAAATGCCCGCAGCAGCCATGATTGGCAACAATGATCCTAAGACAGTTGATGCAAGAATTCCTGCTACAGCAGGCCCAATGACTAATCCCACACTGGAAGACGTAGCCATTTTCGCAAAATTCGCACTGCGGTCCTTATCCGTTGAAATATCGGACAAGTAAGCATTGGCCACAGAGATGTTGCCACCGGTGAATCCATCTAAAATCCTGGCCAGAAAAACACATAAAAGCGGAACGGTCATGACATATGTCCCAGTGAAACTGGTTTGTTGTGCCCATAGTTCCGTTTTTGGCATGAGTAAAGCCAAAACAAAGAGCACCCAAGCAATGAACGTTCCCGTCTGACTGATAATCAGGACCAGCCTTCTGCCAATGGTATCTGACATTCGCCCAAGTATAGGAGCTCCCATAAACTGAAACAAGGGATACATGGCTCCAAGCACACCATACACAAACCCATTACCACCCAAGTCAGTTATGATAAAGATGAGCAAGGGAATGACAATACTATAGCCTAGAACGCCAATGAAATTGACCAGTAATATTGGAAACACCTGTTTTTTCACTCGCCCTTGTCTAAAAACCCTCTATTCCATTGAGCCGTGCTGGCAGCTGCATTATAGGTAGACTCGAGAAACTCAAGCAACTTAGCAGCCGGGTTCTGAGCATTGCTGACATCGGAATACTTCAGTAAAAACTCTCCCATTTCATCACTAAAAAATGCCTCCTCAGGTCTTATGTTAGATGAACCAAAGCTTTCTGGCGTAGGATAGATGTAAGAGTAAAAGACGGGAATCGGAAAATCTTTCGACCCGAACCAAAACCCAACGCTTGCCACCTCATGCGAGTACGCTTCCTGCATAACATCTAATGGCATATTAGGCATTCCACCTGGGTGCAACGGAGCCTCTCTTCCAGAGTATCTGGAAACTGTTAAATCGAACCCGCCCCAGAAAAGGTGAACCGGACTGGACTTACCCAAAAAACCGCTCCTGAATTCATTAAAAACCGCATTGGCGCACTCCAAAGACTTCCAGATATAAGTTACTGCCTCTGTGTCGTAATCTCTGTTGGTCTCATTCTGGTCAAACGGAATAGCCGGTTCCATTTCATTGGGACGACCGTGAATCTTTACATCTATATCGAGCTCCTTCAATCTTTTGAACAGTTCGGCATAGAAGCTGGCCACAGTCATTGGTTCTAATTTCATCTGGTTTGTCCTTCCATCTGAGCAACTGATATGTAGCTCGTGATGAATGAAATCGAGATCAATCTGATACGTCCGGCCTGACCATGGAATGGAGCCTGTAGTGATCCCACGGGATGAGATATAAAGTGCGGAGTGCCACGAATGATTTTGCCAAGGCACTGTTCTAAGCTTTAGCTTACCTATTATCTGCAGCCACTGGTGCAGGGTTTCAAGTGTGGGTTGGATTTTCATGAAATCCAGCTCAGGCCACGTTGTTCTTTGATGATCCATTTTTCTATTGGGGTTGGTTATATATGAATACTGTTCTACGTGATAAATGCGCTATCCGTTTTTTTCTGTTGTCAAAGGGGACTTCAAAACCCTATTCTATGAGATTGACATCGTGTACTTGCATCTTAATAGACTTGTTTTCCATTAATAAAAGTCATTTCAGCGCGAACGGACTTAAGTTCTTCTTCGGGTATGGTTTCGAAGTCTTTGTTTAACACCACAAAATCTGCCAGCTTGCCCACCTCCAGAGAACCCAGCTGGTGATCGTCAAAAGAAAACCATGCACTCCCGAGAGTGTACATTCTCAAAGCATCTAACCTGCTTATTGTTTGATTGGGATTGACCAATTCACCGCTGGCATCCTTGCCGGTTACCATATAGTAGATCGAATACCACGGATTGATTGGTACCACCAGGCATCCATCTGTTCCAGCACCAAGCGGAATTCCCGTTTCAAGCAGTGTACGGTAAAGCGGGCCAGCATTTTCACTTTCGAATGTTTTGCCAAGAGGAAAGCGATCTGTTGGTATCACGTAGGCATGATTTTGCAACTTGAGCCCCATGTTCATGGCCTTCAAGTCAGCAATCATCTCTTTGGTCGTATCAATCCCCATTTCGAATACATGGGCGAGCGACCACCTCAGATCTCCAATTGGGTACTTTTCGTGAATTGACTTTATGGCCTTCATATGCTGAATGTTTTCATCATATGACACACTGTGCTGCTCGTGCGGCCATCCGTCTATGGCAGCTTTGGTAGCCTTGGCTTCATAAGCTTCATTCACATGACCGTCCATTGGAAAGCTCACAATGTGTTCTCCAACCGTAGTATACTTCAACATCTCGTCTCCGAACCCCTGCCATGTGTGGTCAATTTTATCTTCCAAATCGCCATCTTCCGCAGTCTTGTCATACACCACATGCTGTATTCTGAACCTAAGGTTAAGCTGTTTTTCACGCCATAGTGAAGTGAGCGCGTCATAGTCACTAATAGGGTTGAAGCGGGCTGCTCCCAGGAAACTAACCCCACCCTGGTCCTGCACCGCTGTCAACCCTAATGAATTGGCATAGTTCATTAAACGAGTCAATGTCTTTTCTCGATCAATAGAACTTTGCTGTGTTTTTAGCGCACTAAACGCATTATTCGTTTCATCTCCCATGGCAAACCCACCATCTGCATTCACATGAACACCCTGCGATTCAAAAAAATCAAGCGCTTTTTGATTGGCAATCGCAGGGCCAGAAAACCCTTTTTGTATGTAAATCGCATGGTTGGGCAGAGCTTCGTCAAGCTCCTTCTTTGTTGGCAGTCTTCTTTCTGCAAATTGCTTTTCAGAAACCCCACCGAGTATGGTCAGGATTTCGTTCTCAGGTGTGATGGCTGCTTTTTCCCAAAGCAAATTCAATAACTCCTGAATACTCCTAGTGTTCTCAGCCTCGAACACTGGAGTTCCAGGCATATTTCCCTGTCGCACAAAGTGTATATGTGAGTCCATTAGCCCGGGAATCACGGTTTTACCATTAAGGTCCACTATGTTCACACAAGTCTTGTCATCCAGCGCAGATTGGCCCACACTGACAATCTTGTTGTCTCTAATTCGCATGGCATCAACCACCTCCTGCTCTGGGTTGAGGGTGATTATTTTGCCGTTTATAAACAGTACATCCTCTTCATGACAGGGCAATTCCGCAGCCTTTGGGCTCTCACAGCCGATGAAAGCTATTGCCACAAAGGAGGCCATTATGATAGTTCTTATGGTCATGATCTAGAATTTGTAGCTCACCGTTGGCGCCATGTGCAATGCATTGGCGGATGAACCTGTTGCTTTTATAAAGTCTCCTGCAATGAAATAGCTCAGGTCAAAATCAAATGTGAGATGTCTTCCAAACTCGTACTCAGCCATGACACCTATTTGGTGGCCGATTAATCGCTCGTTAGAAGTATGGCCCGACCGATTGAGAAACCTGGGTGGAGAGTAAACTCCATCGTTCAAACTGTATCTGTAAAACGATGCCCACTCGATGTAAACCCGTGATTTTTCATTTGGCTTGATTGAAAAAGATGGATGATACTCAATAAGGTTAACAGGGGCAATCAAACCTGCCAGGCTGTAATGAGCCGGGTTGGTAAACATTGGATTAAAGGTTTGGATTTTGTTATCACCATGCGTCTCATCGCCACTGATCAATTCGAGTTTTACGTCAAACTCTGGCTTTAGCTTTACACTCCAAAAGGTGTATTTCCAATCGGTCTCAAGCGCCCAGGCAGTTACTTGCTTTCCTCCTGTTTCGCCTATTTGAAACATAGCCTCGGTGTTATGGCTTATTGCCTTCCACAGCTTACCAAACCTTCTGGCTCCGATGGTGTGTCTCTCATCCTGCCCTGATGCATCGTTGTAAAAAGAAACAGGCGTATCAAATCCGAGGTAGTATACCTCCATCTTGCCCGGGTCATTCCACATAACGAACTGCGTATAGACGCCCCAAAGTGTTGGACCTGAAACCGAATGATCAAATAACCCGGAACGGTTGTCAAACATTCCGAACTTCGGAGACACCTCCTTGCCATAGAAAAACTCTGACGTGAATTTTTCTCGCTGATAAATCAGGCGTCCCATATCGAAACTCCTTCTGATATTGGGCCCTTCGCGAAGTCCAATTAACCGCGTAGCGCCAAAAGCCATTTCCTGACGCCCAACTCTTAATCTAAGCGTACTCCTTTTCATAGGGAGCTTCAATTCTGCAAAGCCCTGATGCATATCCAGCTCATCAGATTCTGCAAATTCTTCATCGGGATCGCTAATCAAGCCATGATATAGTTCTCCATATAACCTGAAGTACTTTGAAATATTGAGCAGGCTATGAACACTCAACCGCTGTGAATAGAATACATCGTTCTCATTTTCCCAGCCCCTGTTTTGGAAGTACTCTACCCGAGGTCGAAACTCCCCTCCAAAGCGTAGGTTTACATCACCAGAATCTGTTATTGGAATGTATTTAACCGCATCCAGATAATCTTTCTCATAGGGGTTGGTCTGTTCATTTTGTAAATAGCCGTAGTCTTCTTCAGCTCTAAACAATTTAAACGCAGGCGGCTCTTCTTTTTCTTCCTGTTCAATGCTCTCAGTCCCTTCTTGTTCTGCATGCGAGTATTCCTGAGCACAGACAAATTGGTATAGGAGCACGGTTAGAATGAGTATGAATCCCTTTTTCATGAATCCTGTATTTCAAATTTTATAGTTTGAATCATCCCTTCTTGCTCGCTGATTAAGCTTCCGACAGGGTGATCGAACAATCCGTTTAGGTTGTTCCCAACAATGTCCTCAAACCGTGTGTTTATAAGGACCTGATGCTTCCCTGAATTCCATTTCTGGTTTGGTGAGAACTTCAAGATGGACTCGTTTTCTGAGAGATCAAGGCTTCCCTGAACCACCTCACCTTCATAATTGAGAATTTGTAAAAACTGAACCACACTTCGATGATCCACCGGCTCACCAAAATCCACTATAAGCGGGTCTAATGTGTGTTCCTCTGGAATCGTGATTACCCAGTTTTTCAGAACTGGGGCTTTCACATCTGCCTCAACTCCATAAAACGTCTTGACAAAGTCATTTTGAAGAGACTGACCTTCGATTGTTTTCCAGTTCTTGTCGATAACCAGCCGATAATGCTCTCCGTTTTTGAAGGCTCGTCCAAACTCCCGATTCGCCTTTAAGCCGGTTTTGACTCTGCCAGGATCCACCAAAACAGTAAGACGTGTATAATCTGCGTTCCACAGTTCATACTGGTTGTCAAAAAAGACGCCTTTCATGTCTTCACCCTTCTCATTGTACAAGTGAATATGGCTGAGGAAATTACCTTCTCGCATGGGAGCACTGAAGTAGATGTAAAACCGAAGTAGATTTTCTGGAATACGCGCTGTAGTTGGGTGGATACCTTGTACAAACGCTACCTCTTTTTTGGAGGTGGGAAGGGACACAATTGTGTCCCAATCACCTCCACTTACAACATAGTCAACCCCAGTCTGAAAAGGAAAGTCCGGAAAAAAGAGCACCGTGTCTTCGAGTAGTCTCGTTTCCCCAATAATGGGAATATCGCTACCGAAAACAGTGATTACGAAATCCGACTCAACGTGGTGCTCAATTTCCGAAACAATCAACTTGACAGAAGCTGTCTCAATCAACGTAACACGGAATGTCGGTTTGGCTTGCGAACAGACCAAACCAACGTTAAGGATTCCAAGGACTATGAATAAGGCTCTTAGCACTGTTTACTTGACCACTTTATGGGCAAACCCTTCGTCTTGCTTCATCATGTTCTGCACACCTTTGAAGAACTCAGAACCTTTAGGGTACGTGTAATCTGGAAACTCAAACTCGCTTTGAAAATCACTGAGTCTGAAGTACAAATTCTTCATTACAGAAACCAATTCGAGATGTCCGTTATCCATGTTTCTTCGAGCAGTTAACAAGTGATAACCATCCTGATCTGCTACCTGTAGCGTGCTGGTTACCGGAACATCAAAAGCTTGAACTCCGGCTTTTTGGAAATTGGCGAATGACGATAACCCGTCTTTGTTAATCCCCTCTTCAATCTGATTCAATGGTATCACCTGAGCACTTTGATTTTTGTTGCTCAGATAGACTACTGGATACTTGTTTTCCTGCATATCCTGAGCCATAAACGAAATCAAGTCAATCGGAGTGTTTCCAAATCCTAACTCGGCAATGGTTTTACCGGTAACATGCGCACCATCCTTAAGGTCGCTTAGCGGTATAGTAACCAACGGAGTACATGTATAAGCCGCAATGACATACTCTTTTCCTGCAAGCTCCACAATTTCGAGCGTTCTAATAGGAGCGCGGGTCTCATTCTGGCCATGATTTGTATGAAATATCTCTACACTGATACTGGCAGAAGCTCCCTGCTCGAATGGATAGTCAACTACTCTAAGCGTGGAAGCAAAATCGGAGTTTGACAGACCACTGATATAGAGCTTACCCTTGTAAAAATCTATGTCCGTAAATGTTAGCTCTGACGCTGAGACATCCTCCCAGAACTTAAAATCCTGAGCCGGTTCGTTTTGCAGTGTTGCACTTCCCATTCCGGCTTTACCCATGTTAAACTTTCGAATAGAGCCCGATTGATCGAGAATGACAATAGCCGGTTGGTATGTCTTGCCGGAAATTCTCGACACCGCTACATAGGCTTCTTTTGTGGCTGGATGTACAGCCAAATCTTTGATTAAAATGTTCTCAGGAGTGGTTCCCAGAAATGAAGCAACGGTAACATCAAGATTTTTGATATTGTAACCATACTGCATCGTGGGGTTTTCAACTGTCTCTGTACTGAAAGCATGTACTGAGCCAGATTTTGAGTCCCCAACAAAAAGGACATTGTCCGGACCAAATTCCAGAACGTTGATCGATTTTACATCGTTTTGCGCATATCCCGAAAGACTTCCAAGAGATATAATAGAGCTTAGTGCCAGGGATACGAGCACATTACGTTTTCCTTCCATATTATCATAATTTTTCGTTTGAAACATGGAGCAAAAGTCCGCTCGGTGAAAACCCTGTGCATTCACCTATGTTAACCGACCACTATTTTAAGCTTTTCCTAATTCGGCTAAGGGATTGTGGCTTGATATTCAGGTAAGAAGAAATAAGATAATGAGGAATATCCTCCAAAACTGTGGGCACATTTTCGATTAGATGGAGATACCTTTCCGTAGCACTTTTACTGTGCAGATTGTATAACTGATTGAGGGTACCCACATATGATTTCTGAAACGCTATGCGAAAGAACTTCTCATACTCGGGATAATTTTCTGTGATAAACTCAAACGTTTCATGACTGATCAGTAAAAGCTCAGATGGCTTAAAGCAAATGATGTTTGAAAACGAAGGTTGCTTAGAAAAAAAGCTGTAGAGGTCTCCCATCCACCAGCCTGTCCACCTAATCTGTAAGGTGTGTCGGTTGCCATCATTATCGGTTCGGTAATTCACCAATAAGCCATCATTGATAAAGGGTAGGTATCGAATCACGTTGCCCTCGGTCAATAAGAACTCACGATTGTCTAGATGTTTGACGATGACTCTGCTCTCGAGCGCGTGATATGCCTCATCTGATAGCTGTACATAGCGACTGAGCGAATTATAAAAGTTTGGAAATCTTACCTCGTGACTTATCATATTTACCGAATGTATTGACTTTATTACTCATTCCTGATTTGATAAGGTATTTGGTATCGTTGAACGCGCTCAAAGCTAACTCATTCTTAAACAATTGACAACCAGCTTAATGACCAACACTAGTTGGTCACCTTCCTCATAATCCATTCCAGCGGCCCAGATTTCCAGAACTTCCTCCAGACGATAGCAAACAGGATACATAAGAAGCTAAAGACCAATGCATAGAGAACAGAAAACACAATCGAAAAACTTCCCATTTGATTAGGGCGTATCACTTCAATTGCTCCCATTCCGACAATAACATGCGCCACGTAAAAGGTCAGGGCTAGTTGCCCCGTTTTGTTAAACGCATCGACTACCGTGCTGTCTGGAAATCTCTTTGCTAATATGATGCAAGCTGAAACGACAGTACAAGCCACGGCCATGCCATTTAGCATATACGCAGGTAATGGCGGCATTGGGTTGGTCCCGAGAATCTCGCTTAACTCCTGGGCAGTCATTGCATCTCCACCTGACAATAGAGAAACAGAAAGCAGAGAGAGTATCTGAATAGAGACGAACGCGACTGCACCAATCCAGAAAGCCCTTTTGACAAATGTGTCATTATGTAAATCTTGCTTCCCAAACCAATAGCCAAACAGCATAAAAGCCGTCCAGGGAATAACGGGGTGAAAACCATTGAAAAAAAGGTTTCTCATGAAGCCCTCTACTGTCCAAAAATCAAGATATTCCAGTGTGTTGAAATCCCAACCGGCTTCGTAATTCCATAATAACATCAAGACCGGGAAAAGTAAAACGAACGAACCAGTGGCCACTAATATCATTCGTTGGCTCAGTGTTAGCAATAAGAGAACAACGACCATGTAAATTCCATAAAAATGGAGGATGTCTGCAGGCCAGATTACAATGTAAGAGATGCCTACCACGAACAGAAACAACGCTCTTTTCGCAATCCGTTTTTGCGCGGTCTTTAGTCTATCCATGTCATTATTTCGGATAGCTGAGTTTGTCATAAGTGCGAGGCCCACTCCAGCCAAAAACACAAATGTGGCGGCCGCCTTACCATCAAAGACACTGGCTATAGATTTGATCCAGCCTGTGCCCTGGTCGCCAAACACAACCTTGAAGTTGACGATGATCATTCCAATAACCGCCAGTGCTCTCGCTACATCAATTCCTATAATTCTTTGCTTCGCCATGTCCACACCAAATCTACCGAAGCATAGCTTCAGCACTACTCCACTGCCATGTTATCTGGTAAGGATAATCTTCATAAGGGTTAGAGTCTTCATTAAAGGTATGCCCGGCATCGAAGTTGGCCTTTGCCTCAGCCATTAAACTCTGCGCACTTTCCTTATCGCCCAAATAATTTAACGATAAGCTCTTGTAGTATTGCGCATCTGAAAAAACAGGGTATTCCTCCAGCGTCTTGTCAAACTCAGCAATGGCCTGATCATACTGTCCGTTTTCATAGTACGCTATTGCCAGATAATACCTATCCAGATAGTGCACCCCTTCCAAACCATACTCGCTTTCCTGAGCTTGAACACTTCCTTGAAGCACTTCCAGAGCTTTGTCAAACCGATTGAGCTGCAAATGGCAAATACCCATATAAAACTCGAGCGGATGATCCTGTTCATACGTTGGTCCAAACTCATTTCTGTAAGCTTCCAAATCACTCAGGGCGCCTTCATATTCTTTCGAAAAAATGCATCTGAGAAACCCGCGTCTTGACAGCCATTTATGCCGGTTCAGCTCTACTGCCTTATCGTAGTACTTCACCGCTAAAGCATATTTTTTCCGCTTCCAAAAAGGCAGAGCCTTTTGCTGCCATAAAAAAGCAATTGTAGAATCTTCTTCGATCCCTTTGGATATCCACTCGTCCCACTCCTTGGTGAGGTAGTGATGGTTCCAGGCTCCATTCTTCAAGTACTTCTCAACCACCTGGCTCTGTGAGCTCTGGTCTATAACCGGTTCCTCCTTACTAGCACAACCCACAGTAATAATGCAACAAGCAATAGCAATGTATCGTCTCATTCTTCCTTCGTTCAGTTTAAAAGCAAACTCCAAATTAGGACGATAAATCTAGCCAATGATGGATGTCAAGCAACGCCTAAAATGTGAATGAGGTTTAATGAACCGGGGATTAGATGCTACGATGGCGCGATTAAAGTCCCATGAGAGGTATGAAACATTTCAACACGTTGGGCAATGCCTTGAACCAAGCGACCAGCTGTAGCTATTCTGCTGCTAATAGCAACTGGTTATGATATGCCTGTATTCTGGCATTGGCATTACTATCTACGAGTAAAATAACAACCATCATGGCAATAGTTGTAATGCCAATAGCGCGCCACAAGGGCTTGTCTATAAACACGATAAGTAAAGCGGCAGCTACAATAATGAATGGAATGACTTTGAAAACAATAGTTCTGTATTCTCCCATCGACTTCTCAGTGCGGAGTATTTCTGATTTAACGAAAGCTGACGCGTCACTGTTGTAAGCCTTTTCGAAACTTGTAACCCTCGACTTATTGGCAACGAATATTCCAAGACCCACGGCCAGCAATAGAATACCAGCTACCATGGTCGGGTATATAAATGCACGAGCCACATCTGTTTTTCCCAGTTGCCAAAACCCGACTGTTGCCAGTATAAATGCGATTCCGAAAAAGATGAAGAACTGAGAAGAAAAGACTTCGTCTTTGGCCCAGTCGATAGCTGTTTTTAGTATTTCCATAGTATGTGTTTTTATACAATCAATTAGTTTTCAGCGACAGCACTTGGGCTATGCCCAAATGCCTTTTTAAATGCGAAAGAGAAATGTGAAAGGTTTTCAAATCCCGCTGAGAGATACACGTCCGTTGTCTTTTGCTTCTCGGTTGCTAGCTTATAATAAGCCAGATTAAGCCTTTTTTCGGTGAGCCACTTTCCGGGTGTGTTGTTAAATGTCTTCTTAAAGTCGGATTTAAATGTGGTGAGGCTTCTACCCGTTAAAAAAGCGAATTTCTCTAATGGAAGGTTATACATATAATGCTCCTCCATGTATTTCTCCAAGTCAATTTTTCCGATCTCGCTGAAGGTGCCCAAAATGGCACTTGCTCGTTTATCGGCTGCATGAATGATGGTCAGCGCTTCCTTTATTTTTATAGAAAGCAGCTCCTCGGGCAAGTCATCCTGCATATCGAAGTATGGCAGAAGCGATTCGAAATACCTCTCCAATAATGGATGTGCGTTTATCGGCCTTTGTTTCGAAATATTTGTGGTCCAAGTATCTGATATGGGTCGTTCCACATAAAACTCTCTCAACTCTTCTTCTGGAAAGAATAGCGATACACACTTAAAAGGTTCCCCACCTGTGGGGCGCTTTAAGCTACGCGTCAGCTGGTTCTTAGGCACGAGCACCGTATCTCCGGGCACAAACGTTAACGTGTGTTTTCCATAGGTTAATACCAGTTCTCCTGAGTAGATATACACTACAATATGCAAAGGAGATATGGTTTCCCAGGTGTATTCCTTCTCTACCGTTCCGGATAGAAAAACCCTGCCCTTAACTGGTATGTTTAGGTGATCCATTAAACTAAAATATGAATTGGCCCAGCAAAACCCTTATATGACCCACTTAACACCTGTTTCTTTTTCTGAAAGATCCCACAACCTTTTGGATGCGACTTTGTCCTTGGCGTGTGGCTCTATTTTGTGGGCTCCAACAGGTCCAACCCAATAACTTCGGCCAGTAGGGCCGTAAAATCCTTTCTGATCTAAGTTTTCTTCGGTAGCACACATCAATTCAGGGTATGCGCCTTTTTCAGCCGACTGGGTTAATGGTGTCATCATGTAGAACAAAAACCTCATCAGTAAACTGCCGCTTGTTTTGATAAGCGATGTTCTGGAAGAGCCCGGATGACAGGCATAAGCTTTCACATCTGTTTTACCAGCTGTTTCGAGTCTATCCTGTAACTCATACATAGACATAATCTGCGCTAGTTTACTTTGGCTGTAGGCGTTGTTTCCCGTGTAATCTTTGTCCCAGTTGAGGTCGTCAAACTTGATGGCTTTAATGCCCATATCATATCCCATACTGCCTACCGTCACGATGCGTCCATTGGATTTTTCGATCAGTGGATATAACAGTGCTTGTAGGGTAAAGTGCCCAAAGTAGTTAACACCCATTTGGCTTTCCCAGTCATCTACAGTTAGTTGCTGCTTAGGCACCTGGGCAATGGCGCCATTACACATCAATGCATCTATTCTGGGAACTGTTTCAAGAATCTCTGCTGCTGCTCTCTTCACGGAAGCTTGTTCTGACAAGTCAAAGCGGATGTTAGACACGTCAATGTTGTCTCCAAGAAGTTGCTTTAATGTGGCAATCGTGTCTTTCGCCTTCCTTTGATTGCGATTAAGCATCACTAGCGTTGCTCCTTTTGACAACAGTATTCTGGCTGCTTCGAACCCAGTCCCGCTGGTGGTTCCGGTAATGACGTACGTCTTTCCTTTTAAATCTCCGATTCTATCCGGAGTCCAACCGTTTGGTCCAAATCTTTTATCTACACTCATCATTCTAAGATTTACGGGAGTTATTCTGCTCCTTTATGATGATGTAAAAGTCTTGAGTAACCAGATGAACTACTTTGTTTAAAAGTCGTTTTTTGTTTGTTTAAAGGACGGAATTATAATGAGGTCGCCTTACCGAGCATTAACCGTTGACAGGCTTCTCGCCCATCGACAAAACAAAAAAGCCGCATAAAGCGGCTTTCTATCGTGGTCCCACCTGGGCTCGAACCAGGGACCACCTGATTATGAGTCAGGTGCTCTAACCAACTGAGCTATAGGACCGGTTTCTTTAAAAGAAACTCCAGATGACCGATGTTACCACCAATCAAAAGGGCGACAAATATATTGATTCGTACCTTTCGCCAATGCGAATAGATTGGAGCAAAATTGAAGCAGTCATTCTGGATTTGGGTGGCGTGATTCTCGACATTGATTACCACCTCACAATCAACGCATTCAAAGATTTAGGCATCTCAAATTTCGAGGACCAATACTCCAAAAAAGTACAAAGTGGCCTGTTTGACTTACTCGAAACAGGCAAAATATCTGCTTCTGAATTCTACCACGAAATGAGGACGGTCAACACAAGCATGACTGATGAGCAAATTCAGCAGGCATGGAACGCCATGCTCCTTGATTTCCCACATGGTCGGTTGGAGTTCTTGCAGCAGATTAAAAAGCGCTATCCGCTCTTCTTACTTTCCAACACCAATGAAATACACCTGACCGAGTTTACTAAAACACTTCAGCGGCATGGACATGGCAACCTATCGTTGTTCTTTGACAAGGTCTACCTCAGTCATGAAATAGGGCAAAGAAAACCCAACAGAGAAGCCTTTGAGCTCATTTTAAAGGAGCAAGGATTAACACCCGAAAACACCTTGTTTGTAGACGACTCGGAGCAGCACATCACCGGTGCCCGTTCAATTGATATACAGGCATACCACCTTGAAGCTCCTGAAACCTTGGAGCAGTTATTCTCCCCTGTCCTGGCATAGTTCAACCAAGACTCCATTGGTAGTCTTTGGGTGAAAAAAGCACACCCACTTATTATCGGCTCCTTGCTTGATATCACCAATGGGCTGAAAGCCCTCCGCCATGAGTCGATCGCGTTCTGCATGAATATCATCTACTGCAAAAGCAATGTGATGAATCCCCTCACCGCGCTTCTCAATGTATTTTGAGATGGCACTGTCTTCACGTGTTCCTTCTAACAATTCTATCTTGGTTTCTCCCATCTTGAAAAAGGAAGTAGATACACCTTCTGACTCAACCACCTCCATCTTATAGGGCTCCACATTGAGTAAAGAAGCATAGAGCTTATTCGATGCTTCAATGTCCTTTACAGCGATACCTAAATGTTCTATTTTCTTCATAGTCTGGAAACAAAAAACCCCTCAGTAGAGGGGTTGTAATTCTGAAAACGCTTTACGTTTATTTTTTCTTCATGAACTCTGCCGTAGCGTTGTCAAAGTTCAGATAATACAGTCCTTTCTTCAAGTTGCTGCAATCCACTTTGTTGGCATACCCCTTTTTCACAATGTTGCCGTGTACATCATACACTTCAAACATGGTTTCTCCGGTAAAGGCAATGTCGCTCTCTACTTTCTTGGGATTGAAATCAAGTGTTGTTTGGCTCGACATGAATGTGGCACTTGAAGAGTAACGAGGAACGCCTGTATAGTCAACCTGCTTCACTCTAAACTTATTCTCACCAGAGTGAGGTGTCACCTTAAACGAGTAGCTGTTTACTTTTCCTGTTCGGCCAGCACCTTCTACTTCGCCTACATAAACCCACTTGTTCCAGCGGAATTGCTCAACGATATAGGTAAGGACCCCTGCTTCGTTTTTCGTGCTCCATTTTAATACCTCATCATTACCCACAGCAATGCTCTGTGTTTCGAATGTAGATTTAGGATTTAAAACTTCTGGGTTTAATACCTTGGGAGCACAGTCATCTTTGTGCTTTACAACCACCACCACTTTATCTCCTAACTCGAGGTTGTGGATGGTTAAATCAATTTCAAATGCACTAGAGTTCCATTCGTCAGTGGTAACACTTCCATTCACAGTGACTTCATATGTACAGAAACCAACAGACGAACCTGCGAAAGGATTCCGAACATAAATATTCTTTCCCTGGTAGTTACCTTCAATGACAATATTACCAGCGAGGGCTATACTGGAAACAAGAAGTAGTGCAAGGGTGTATAAGGCTCTCATTTAAGTATTAATTGACTGTTTTGATAGATAAGTTGGTCATTTATCCTCCACAAATTTAGCATTCCATTTGTACTAACGTTATGAAGCTTCGTTATTTGGAATAAGATTATTAACACTCTCAAGCATGAATCGGGCCACACTCTCTGCGTAACCTCCTTCTTCGTTGAAATCGTGAAATTCGTACATCCCGCCATTCACAGACTTTACAGCGTAAAAATGAAACTCGGGCTCAAGAAACGAGTCGGCAATCTCAGATTTGTAGAGAACAAAACCTTCGCCTTCTTCAATGACCGTATTTGTATACATGATATCTCCTTCAAGCTGCGATTTGAACTCGGCCATGTCTCCGCCTTCATACATAACAACGTTGTAGGTAGAACCCACCACTAGTTGTGTTTCACCGTATCCGGTCTCCACTACCTCTGGGTATCCACGCATAGAGTCAGGAATGATTAAACTAAATGGCATGAAATACTCCGATAAGTCAATCGTAGTAGTACCCCGCTGAAGGACTTCGGGCAATTGAACTTGTTCCTGCTCAGTAGATTCTTCTGACTGCTCGCCTCCTGAACCGCCACATGCTGACAGTGTTAAAATCAAAACCGAGATAAGCATCCATGATATGTTTCGCATAGCTATTTTTTTGAACCCGAAAAATAGAAGATTTTATTCAGCCACAAAATCGGGTATTTACACCATTAAAAACAACCAGATCAATCCCAGCAACATGACCCATTTGAGCAGCTGACTCACATACCTATATGCATGTGAATGAGCACTTTTACGAATCAAAACTACTGCCAAAATCACGGAAAAAATCAGACATATGCCGACTACATAAGATAATGCGCTAGCCGCGTGAGCATAAAGAAGCCAGCCATTTAGAATAACTCCTGCAACTAACGTAGCCTGCACTAACACAATTGCCTTTTTCCTTCCATGGACAATGGGTACCGATGTAGAATTAGCCACCACATCCCCCTTCTCGTCTTCTAGGTCCTTGACAAGCTCCCTTGCCATGTTTACTGTAAACAGACTTAACGAGAATAGGAACAACACATAAATGATCATTAAACCTTGATGATTGTACTCGCTAAGGATAGCAATCAACGAATGGTATTCTGCCAATAGCGTGAGCAACGGCAGTATGGCTATCAACAAACTCACGAGTACATTTCCTGCCCACCCGGTACGTTTTCCGTATTTGGCATAAAAAAACAAGGCTACCATTACAACCGGGTAGACAGCAGAGAGCCAAAGTGCATTTGCTATCAGAGATAGTCGGACTGCACCTATAAAACCTAAAAGAAAAAGTACGAGAACAGTAGGCCAAAACCAGGCAAGTTTACCTTTAGAAGAAGCCAACATTCGTTCTGGACGGTTTATGGCATCCACGTCTCTGTCGTAATAATCGTTCAACCAATATCCCAAAAGCGCTACCAATAAGACATCTGCCACGAAAATGGCATACCATGTTAACGTGAGCATAGGGCCCGAATCTGTAGCCTGTTGCAAGCCATCAAGCACAAACGCATACATCCCCCACATTAATATTGCAATGAGAATCAAATTTGGCACACGAAAAAAGGACCAGGTTCGTTTAAGCATGATCGTCCAAAATTGCTAAGAAAAATGCTCCTAACCTTTTTTTATCAAAACCGTCTGTAATCCTATGGTAAACCAACTTACGCACTGGGTACTTCTGGTAGCGTGCCTATGCACTACAACCGTATCCGCACAAAAATTCACCATTAGTGGCTTTGTAGATGACAACGCGAATGGAGAAAAACTCATCGGGACCAATATTTATGATGAGGCCAGCTTTAAAGGAACCTCTACCAATGTCTACGGATTCTATAGTCTTACGCTTCCTAAAGGCGACTACACCATTGTGTACTCTTTTGTTGGATATGAAGACAAGAAAGTTCCTGTCTCGCTAACATCAGACACCAGCATCAATATTGAAATGGGCATGGGTATGAGCCTTGACGAATTTGAGGTCACGGCCAGCGCAGGAGAGCGTGTAGAAGAACGCACACAAATGAGTACGATCAGCGTACCTATTAAACAGATTGAAAAACTTCCGGCCTTGTTGGGTGAAACAGATGTATTGAAAGCACTTCAATTACTACCAGGTATTCAAAGCGGAAACGAGGGATCAAGTGGTATTTACGTACGCGGTGGCGGACCAGATCAGAACCTGATCTTATTAGACGGGGTGCCTGTGTATAATGCGAGTCACTTGTTTGGTTTCTTCTCTGTCTTTAATGCCGATGCGCTTAACAGTGTTGAACTAATTAAAGGTGGGTTTCCCGCTCATTATGGTGGCCGTCTGTCATCCGTTATCGATATCCGAATGAAGGAAGGAAACATGAAGGAATTTCATGGCAAAGGAGCTGTTGGACTCATTAGCTCAAAGCTGACGCTCGAAGGCCCCATTGTAAAAAACAAGGCTTCGTTTATTGTGTCTGCCCGCAGAACGTATATCGATATTCTCGCCCGTCCTGCTATCAAGTATGGATTTAAACGAGAAGGAGTAGACGGGGTGGCGGGTTATTACTTTACCGACCTAAATGGAAAAGTAAACTGGAAGATCTCTGACAAGGATCGAATCTTCCTGAGCTCATACTGGGGAGATGATAACTTCTATTTGCGCACGGAAGATTCGTACGATGTGACTTCCACGCAAACAATAACAGATAAGCAAGATGCAGGCCTGAGATGGGGTAATATTACCACTGCGCTCCGCTACAACCGAGTCATTTCGAAGAAGCTTTTTGCCAACTTAACGGCTACTTACAGCCGATACAACTTTACGATTGGCTCTGGTTTTGAAACCATTTCTGATCCGAAAGACGATGATTTGGATGAGCTCTTCCGGTTTGACTATAAGTCAGGAATTTACGATTGGACGGGACGAGTTGACTTTGATTTCATCCCTACCCCTAATCACTACATCAAGTTTGGTATGGGTGACATATACCACACATTTACTCCTGGTGTAACCGTTTTTGAAGCCGGATCTAAAGATGACAATGGCATTGACACGACCTATGGATCCAACTCCATTTTTGCTCATGAGTATTTTGCCTACGTAGAAGACGACTTTAAGATTGGTACACGACTTAAAATGAACCTGGGCATTCACTACTCAGGGTTTCTAAAGGGTAAAACGCATTATTACTCGTTTCAACCCAGAGCGGCCGTTCGGTTCATGGTGACCGAGAACATGTCTGTCAAGGCTTCTTATGCCGAGATGCAGCAATACATTCACCTCTTGACCAATGCCGGCATCGGGCTTCCTACCGACTTATGGGTACCAAGTACTGAAAATGTGTTGCCGGAGGAGTCGCAACAAATTGCTGGTGGGCTGGCTCAGACCTTTCGCGACCAGTTTGAGATCAGTGTAGAAGGTTACTATAAGTGGATGCAAAACTTGCTGGAGTATAAAGAAGGATCGAGTTTCTTTAGCACCAATGCCGATTGGGAAGACCAACTCGAGTTCGGCAAAGGATGGTCTTATGGTGGAGAGGTTTTCCTTCAAAAGAAAACAGGCAAGACCACCGGATGGATTGGATATACACTAAGCTGGACCATGCGCGAATTTGAGAATCTCAACTTCGGAAAACCATACCCATATCGCTACGACAGACGACACGATTTTAGCATTGTTGTGGCTCATGAGTTTTCAGAGAAATTTGACATCGCAGCCACTTGGGTATATGGTACGGGTAACGCTGTATCGCTTCCTACTGAACGATACATGCGAGCTGGAACCTCACCTTACCCACAAGAGTTAGAGCACTTTCAAGAGCGAAATGGATACCGCATGCGCGCCTATCACCGGCTCGACTTCGGTGTCAACTTCCACAAGCAAAAGAAGTACTGGAAACGAACCTGGAGTTTTGGCACGTACAATATGTACAACAGAGCCAACCCATTCTTTTTACAGTACGAAACCGAGTATGTCTACAATGCAGAAACCCAGCAGTATGTAGAACAACGACAGCTTACCCAATACAGCCTGTTTCCAATCATTCCTTACGTATCCTACCGATTTGAATTCTAATGAAAAAGCTTCTCACATATACCATCGCTATTGCTGCTCTGATTTCGTGTAGAACAGCCATTGACATCGAACTACCCCAAACAGATAGTAAGCTGGTCTTAAACTCATACCAGTCGACAGACAGTGTTTGGGTGTTTTATCTCAGCGCCAGTCTCATGGCCAACAGCCAGGACAGCCTTGAGTTTGTAAAAAACGGGACCATCACCATTAAGGGAGACGATGGCTCATCGGACGAGATTAACGGCAGTCAAAGCACAGTGAAATATCAAATAGGCACGTACTGGGATGAATTCAGTCAACAGCTCGTAACAGACACATTCGGAAGGCGGATATATGAACAATATATTGGCACTACCACACCCAAATCTGGTGTTACGTACTCAATTGAAGCCAAAGCTCCAGGCTATGTTACTGTCAGCACTGAAGTTACCTTCCCGACACCCGTTCCAGTTAACGGAGTAGACACGGGCACCACTTTATCTGAAGGGTGGAAAGCTGCCAAGGTGGACGTAAGGTTTACGGACCCGGCTGGTGACTCAAACTACTACGACATGAAGTTTCATTACGTCACGTACACACCTGTGTACGATTCCATTAACCAGACATTCGACCTGGCTGAAAACAGAGCACGCGCCTACTACTACCCGATCGAAACCTCGTTTTTTGATTTTTCGGCATTCCAGGGGTTTGATGACGGCACATTTGACGGGCAAACCATTGAGAAATCATATGCCGGAGAATTATATTACCTCCAAAATCCATACGACTCGCTTATTCCTGCCTACTTCATTACAGAACTGAGAACAACTACAGTGGACTACTACTTATACAAGCGCAGTGTCGCCTTGTTTGATCAAAGCAAGGGCAGTCCGTTTGCACAACCCGTACAGATTTACACCAACATCAAAAACGGGTATGGAGTGGTAGCACCCTACACCGCTTATCTAGACACATTGGACCTTTAAGCAAGCGCCTGAGCAAGGTCATCGATCAGGTCATCGATGTCTTCTACTCCAACGCTGAGTCGGATAAGTGAGTCGGTTACACCAGTCTTCTCACGCTCTTCCTTCGGAATGGCAGCATGCGTCATAGAAGCCGGATGACCAGACAAAGATTCTACACCACCTAATGATTCGGCCAATGTGAAGACTTCCATGCTGGATACTACCTTAAACGCATCCTCCATTTTGTCTCCGACCATGGTAAAACTGATCATTCCTCCAAAATCGCGCATTTGCGACTTGGCCACTTCATGGTTGGGATGATCTTCAAAACCGGGCCAGTATACCTTGTCAACTTTAGGGTGATTACGCAGCCACTTCGCCACTACAGCGCCATTTTCGCAATGACGCTGCATTCTGAGGTGAAGCGTTTTAATGCCTCTTAGAACGAGAAAAGAATCTTGTGGGCCACACACAGCTCCTACACTGTTTTGAATAAACGCTAAATCTTCCTGAAGCTTATCGTCATTCAAGGCCAAGAAACCCATAACCACATCGCTGTGTCCTCCGATATACTTGGTCACACTATGCATGACAATATCAGCGCCCAAATCAAGCGGGTTTTGAAGGTAAGGAGATGCAAATGTGTTATCGACCACCAAGATCAGGTTGTGCTTTTTGGCCAATGCAGCAAAAGCCTTGATATCGATGATATTCATCGTTGGGTTGGTAGGTGTTTCTACCCAAAGCATTTTGGTATTGGCATTGATGCAGGCTTCTGCCGCCTCAGTGGTTTGCATGCCCGTAAAATGAAATTTCAGCCCATACCGCTCGTGCACTTTCGTGAACAATCGATACGTACCGCCATATAGATCATTGGTACTTACCACCTCATCGCCCGGGTTTAATAAACGCAGACATGCATCAATTGCGGCCAAGCCTGAACCAAATGCCAGTCCATGATTGGCATTTTCAATGGCTGCCAAATTCTTTTCCAGTGCATGACGTGTAGGATTAAGTGTTCGGCTGTACTCATATCCCTTGTGCTCGCCAGGAGTTGGTTGAGCATAAGTAGATGTTTGATAAATCGGAGTCATAATGGCTCCGGTAGCACTATCTGGTTCTACGCCAGCGTGAATAGCCTTGGTAGCAAATTTCATCTCTTTGTTCATGCCAGCGAAAATAGAATTTGACATGAAGAAAGAATCGGAAAAGTGACGATTTCTATTTCGATTTAAACCGTATCAGCTTGCGCCCAAGATAGACGCGCTGAATCCATCTTGGAAGGATGATGGCTCCCATGAGCAAGTATGGATAGTACGTCATCAGGCGCCACAACACCCCAATGGTGATGGCCAAGCCCATGGGCGAGATAAAGTCTTGCAAGAATCCGCTAAACGCCACTTCAGCCACTCCGCTTCCACCAGGTGTGGGCGATATCAGCAGAATGACCCACATCACCAGCTGACGTGCATAAATCAGGAAGTGATCGGCAAACGAGATGTCTGTTAGCGTAAATGCCAAAATCAGAAAGTTCACTACCCAAAATCGGGCTGTCCACGAAAGGAATGTGGCGATAAATGCAGAAACCCAAAAGCCGAACGGCTTGGTCTTAAGCTCGGCACTTGTTGTAACCAAATCGTTGCCCGTTTCGATAGCTCCTTCCTTCCATCTGCTTAGAAGCCTTAATGAGAACACCGACACCAAAAACTTTCTGGCTGCTTCCGGAAAGCGAAAAATAGCCAACCAAATAACCGTGATAAGCAAGAGGATAAATACATACCCAACGATGAATATCTCGCGTGCGCCAAGCGTTATACCAAATACTTCTTTCTGCAATTCCAGCGGAAACAAATCGCTCCAACCCACTACAATCAGGAGCAATGGAACCATCAATACGTAAAAGAGTTCATCGAGAAAAGCCGTAATCATAACCACAGCCGTACTTCTACCGAGTGATATTTTCTCCCTGTTAATGATGAAGATGGCCACACTGGATCCGCCCACGATGGAAGGCGTAATGGACGAGGCAAACTCCCAAAGCATAATGACATCAAAGGACTGTCTCCAGCTCAGTTGCTTGTCGGTGAGTATGCGAATACGAATCATGTAACCGACATCTCGAAGAGCCACCATGATCAACGCAATTCCCATCCAAAGCGTACTCGTCCAGGTCCAGTTGATGGCGGAAAGCGCCTCTGACTGACTCTGAAAATCGCGAAATAAAAAGAAGAGCACAATGGCCAGACCAATGCCGATCGGTATAAACACCTTGCTCGGGTCAAGTAATTGTCGAATAGGACTTCGTTTTCTTTTTGCCATTTGCCCGACAAAGAAACAACGCCAAATCATCCACCCGATTTACAGACACACAATTTTTTCAAACGGAGAGAAGAAATAGAAGAATGCGCAAACCGATTTGAGTTCTAGTACATTCGCCCTTCAATTTTGAGCGATGAGAAAGATCTTTTATTTGAGCACTTGCGATACCTGCAAACGTATACTGGGACAATTCGATACATCTTCTTTCGAACTTCAAGACATCAAAAAGAGCCACATTTCGGCAGATGAGTTAGACATCCTCTATCGATCTGAAGGAAGCTACGAGGCGCTTTTTAACAAGCGCGCCATCAAGTTCAGGGCGGATGGTTGGAATCAAAAAAACCTGTCTGACACCGATTACAAAGACCTCATCTTATCAGAATACACGTTTTTAAAACGCCCTGCCGTTATTGTAGAAGACAAGGTATTTGTCGGTAACAGCAAAAAGACAGTGGAAGCACTGCTCGCTCTACTCAATGAGTAATACCACACGCGCTCATATCGTTCTGTTTACGGTTGGCGTGCTCTATGCCGTCAACTACATCGTGGCCAAGGATGTGATGCCCACATTCATCAAGCCTTCTGGCTTTATCTTTTATCGGGTGTTTGGTGCTACCATTCTGTTTTGGATTGTGCATCGGTTCATCTCAAAAGAAAAGATTCAAAAGGAGGACGTACCCAAGTTTATCCAAGCAGCCATTTTCGGAGTAGCCATGAATCAATTGCTGTTTTTTAATGGCCTTAGTCTAACCTCGCCCATGAATGCGAGCGTTATCATGACAAGTAATCCCATACTCGTCTTGTTGGCATCAGCCGTCATACTCAAAGAGCGCATTACTGCCAACAAGGTGATTGGAATACTACTTGGGTTAGGCGGGGCGCTATCCATCATCATACTGCCCGTTTTGATGGGTTTTTCTAACATCGAGTGGCGCGCTGGTGATCCACTGGGCGATGTGATGATTCTGATTAACGCAATGAGTTACGGTGTGTATCTGGTCACCGTGAAGCCCCTCATGAGCAAATATGAGCCTATGACCGTCATCAAATGGGTCTTTACATTCGGGTGCATCATTGTATTTCCTTTTGGCTATGATCAGGCGCTTGAGGTTGAATGGAGCCTGTTACCCAATCGCGTGCTTTGGAGCATCGGTTACGTGGTAGTAGGAGTCACGTTTCTCGTATACTTCCTCAACGTGTACGCCATGAAAACGGTGAGTCCGTCAGTCGTATCGGCATACATATACTTACAACCTGTCCTGGCGGGTGGACTAAGTCTAGCACTGGGCATGGAGGAATTGCACTGGATCAAGGTCATGGCCGCAGCCTTGATCTTTACAGGCGTATTCCTGGTCAGTAAAAAGTCAGGATCTACTCAACAATGATTCGCTGAATATCGCTACCCTTTTCGGTAGCCACTTCAACCATATACATTCCTTTAGGGAACTGGAACAATGAAAGTGTTAGAGAAGAAGACTGCACATCATTCATTCTTAGTGCTTCGCGTCCCATCATGTCTTTTACTACCACGTGTTCAACGTTGCCATCAAACGAAGAGATGTTCAATACTCCGGTGGTAGGATTTGGAAACACCAACACTTTAGGCTGATTATCTGCTTCTACAATACCCACTCCGTCATCAGCTACCGTAAAGCTCCATGTATCACTCCATACAGAAGAAATGCCTCCTGTTTTGGTTCTGACTCTCCAGTAGTATGTAGCTCCATGCTCCAAATCACTTGTCACATATCGCGTATCTGAATCGTCTGATGACTCTCCGATATACGTAATGGTAGATGTTTGAAGCGCACTTGTGTTGAAGTTTGCCGACTTATCAAGGTGTAGTAGATAATCATCCACACCTGGTGCAGCGTGCCAATCAAGTATGACATCGTCATTCATGTCAACCGCTCCGTCTGAAGGATATCGAAGTTGAGGAACAACCGAATATGTACCGTCAATGTTGATGTTATCAATGTAAAGGTGGTTTCCTTCATCGGAAACAAACCGAAACTTCAACAGCGTATTTCCGCTCACAGAGTTGATAGATACATTGCTAAACTCGAAGTGCTCCCAGTCGCTGGCGCTCGATGGCGTAAACGAAACCGGTGAAGGAGTCTTTCCGCCACTTAATGCTGAACCTCCACTAGCCCAGAACAAATCCCACGAATCTCCGCAGTCTTCACTCACATAGAACTGAAGTACATCTCCATTTGAACTGCTAATCTGCTTGTAAGCTACTTCGAAGCTTACATCAATATCGGTCAACGGACGCATATCAATGCTCGAGAAAATGAGCTCATCCATGCGGTTTCCTTCTTGTCCGATATTGAACATCTTGTAACTGAAATTATCGTCAAAACCAGCACCAGTGTTGTACTGCCAGGTGTGCTGCAAGTTGTCATCGTCTTGCTGAGCAAACCAGCCGGAGTCTCCTTCGCTGAAATCTTCGAAAAACGGAACTGGCATTCCATAGGCCTCGCTCACAACAATGGCTTTTTCTTCTGTCACCGTTGCTGAAGTACTTCCCTGGAAAACGGTCAACTTCACCGTATACTCACCTGCTGTTTTAAACGTAATGCTGGGGTTTTGATCAGTCGATGAATAAGACTCAGGACCTGTAATTTCCCATGTCCACGAATCAGGATCGTAACGCGACTCATCGATGAAATCTACCGTCTCACCTCTACAGATAGATCTTCGTTCTACGTAGAATCTGGCTTCTGTCAATTCTGTCACACCTGTGTTAGCGTGATTTGAGCTTGTCCACAACGAGCTACGTTGAGCTGTAGAACTATTCAATGCAGATCGCATGACGTTGACCTGACCATCTGTAAACATTCTGGAGCACGAACTGTAGTCCATGTAGTTCTGAATGTTGTCCGTAGAGCCGCACGTGCTCTGATTGGTATTACACGAAGAGTTTCCAACTCCAATAGTTAGAGGTGTATCTGAAATTCCATCGTCTGACAAGCAGTTGTTTACTCCGAAACACGGGTCGTTTGAGTTGGTTGTAGTTCCGTCACATCCAGGTGTATTGGTTCCGCCCCATGTGTGTGGTAAGCCGAGGTAGTGTCCTGTTTCGTGTGTCAATGTCCGGGCCGATTCGCCTTGTGAACCCGTACCAATACTTCCTACATATCGGTGATTAGAAATCACCCCATCTACTCCACTCATGGTGTGGGCAGCTGGCGGTCTGTAAGCGTATGCAGCCGCTCCGCTGATGTAGATCACATCTGTTACCCAGATATTGTAATACCTACTTCGTGGCCATCCACCAAGCTTAGAACCATCATCACCTACAAATGTCTCTGGCGACTCTATTCGATCAATGCCGCTTGTAGGATCGCCACTTGGGTCATACGCAGCTAAACGAAACTCAATTTCAGCATTTCCAATAATGTTCTGAAAAGCGGTAACAACATCTGCCTGATCTTCATTCTCAAGATTGAAATCCTCATTCATGATTCGAATGGCATCTCTTACCTGAGCATCACTAATATTCTCTGATCCATTCATGTGGATGATGTGAAACACCACCGGAATAATAATCTTCTCGGCTCGGGTTCCTTGGTCACCAGCTAGATTAGCCTTGTAGGTGATATCATCATCATAGGCCTGAATAAATGCGTTCAAATCCGCATCGTTAACTCTAAGTTGATTCTCAATAATGGCCTGACCGCACTCGTTCTGAGCAAAACCAAGAGAAACAACCGATAAAATGGAAATGAGAGTAAAAATGATTTTCATACGCTGAATAATTAAAGGCCCACGAATTTAGTCAATCTTAACCTGAAAAGATGAACCTGCCTTATTTACAGACGTATGGGTAGGATTACTCGTTGATATCGGTAAATCTCTGGATATCCTTTACCTGACCAAAGATCATCAACGTGTCTCCTTCCTGAATAATGGTGCGTGAGCTCGGCACACCCAATACGTGCTGCTCAACAATGGGTTGACCGTCCTTGATCTCTTTAAACTCGCGCTTTATGGTAATGACCGTCAGCTTGTATTTATCGCGCAATCCTACTTCTTCCAAAGACCGATTCACAATACCTTTTGGTGCTCGAATTTCTACAATCTCATAGCTATCAGGCAGTTCTAAGAAGCTAAGAATATTTGGATTTTGAAGCCGTTCTGCCACAATTTTACCCACTTCATCCTCCGGTGATAGGATCTCCGTCACGCCCAATCGCTCTAAAATCATGCGCTGATGCTTGCCATGCGCCCGGGCGATGATTCGGTTGGCTTTGAGCTCCAGTAAGTGAGCCGCGCAGAGCAATAATGCCTCGTAGTCTTTTCCGATGGCCAGTACAATGGCATCCAGCTCATGAATCCCCTGTGAAACCAAAGCTTTCTGATCGGTGGCATCCATGCGAATGGCATGAGCCACATCGTCTTTGATCGATTCGATGTGGGAAGCGCTGTTGTCAATTGCCACAACTTCTGTTCCCTTGGCAGCAAGGGCTGTAGCAATAGCTCTACCAAACTGACCCAATCCGATTACTCCGTATCTCTTTGACATAATGCAATGCTTGCGAAGGGGCAAACATACCATGAAAAAGCCTTTTGAAAGATAAATTTCGGGTAGGTTGTAACTTTACGGAAACAATCACGTCTCACCTACAATTCTGAAACTAAACTTGACAGCAACCGAGTTCAATAAAGTCGTAGACCAATGGGCCGATAATCTTTATCGATTCGCCCTTTCTATGGCCAAGGACGATGACATCGCCAAAGATGTCGTGCAGGATTGCTTTGCCAAGTTTTGGGAGAAGAAGGATCAGGTTGATCCAAAGAAGGTCAAGTCGTATTTGTTTACATCGGCTCACAACCGAGTGATTGATGTAATGCGAAAATCGAAGCGCGTGCAAACCATGGAAGCCATTGTGGAGCCCCCTTCGGTCAGGCAGGAAAGTCACGACTTAAACGAAGTATTGCACGAGGCATTGAACACGCTTTCTGAAATTCAGAAAAGTGTGATTCTGCTGCGTGACTACGAAGGATACAACTATGAGGAAATAGCTGACATGACCAATCTGAGTCTGGCACAAGTGAAGGTGTACATATTCAGAGGTCGTCAAAAACTAAAACGCTACATCGGTAGCATGGATATGGTGATATGAGTGTACTCATAGACATAATGAATTACGAGACATACGTGGTCGACTTCCTCGAGGGAAACCTCAACGAGGAAATGGAAGCCGCGTTTCGTGCGTTCTTGTTGGCCAATCCGGCTATTGCGGAAGAGATCGAAGAGTTGGAGGCGTTTGAAGCGCTTACACCTATAGGAAGCACTTCGTTTGATGCGTCTTCGTTGAAGATTGAAATCACAGCAAGTGGCGAAATCAACGAAACAAACTACGAGGAGCATTTGGCATTGTGGAGCAACGCTCCTGCAGAAACAGCAGAACGCCAACACGTGGAAGCGTTTGTGGCTGCCAACCCGGCCCTTGCTCAGGATGCGGCTTTGTATAAGGCTGCGTTGCTGAAACCCGATACAGCAGTCGTGTTTGCCGAAAAAGGCAGCCTCAAACAACCGATTCCGCTTTGGTGGCGAAACCCAACGGTTATGCGAGCAGCCGCCTCGGTGGCCGTGCTCATGATGGGCTACTTTTATGTAGGTACGTTATCTGATGAAGTGTATACCCCACGTGACACACGTGGTGATTGGGATGAAATTTCGGCTTTTGAACGGACTAAGGCTGAGCCACAGCAACAAGTTGCGGAGGAAGAAAACCCAACAGTTGCATATGCCACTGCTACTCCAGTTGTAACTCCAACGGCCCCAGCTGTGAGCAGAACGCCCATCTCTACAATGAGTAGGCAAACGGCACAACTGGCTGCTAATATCATAGAGTCTTCCATAGAAGCACGCGAGGTAGTGGCCTATCAACCCGACATCCGAGGATGGGAAGAAGCCCAACCCGCTTCCGACAACAACGAGCTTAATCTAAGCCAGTTTGTGGGCAAACAGTGGTTAGATATTGAACCCGATAAAGCTGAACGCCCAGCTGGCCTGATCAAAGAGGGCATTGCCAAACTGGTCAACCGCAACGAAAACGTCAACCTGGCCAACATCGAATCTGACCAAAAAAACACGGTGCATCTCCTGGCTGGCAACTTTGAGTTTAAGCGGGTGAATTATAAGTGATGGTGTCGCTTCACCACCGACTGAACGGTCTTTCCAAAAAAGACGCTAACTTCATGTCAGCTTACAACGCCTTGCTTGTTAGGTCCATGAGGCACAGCGAATCTATGATTAAAGACAATGAAGAAAACACTAGTTCTAATAATGACATGCCAATTAGCGCTGGTTCAAGCGCAAAGCGTTTCTTTATTAGAAGAGGTCGTAACTAACCAAGACACTGTGAATGTTCCGCATTTCAGTGCGGCACATATTAGCGATTCGTTAATCAATGATTTCTTTAGTTCTCCATTTCCCAAACTAGGATTCAAGAGAATAGGATATATTGACTCAAAGTTTGAATATACCATGATTGGAACAACGGCCAATAGCCAACTAATTATTAATCGATTAGATGGAACGCGTTGGTTGGATAAGACATTCCTTGGTCAAAGGCCTTTGAGAAGCACTTACTGGAATCCTAGTGGTGATATAACAGTATTTAGCTCAGCAAATTTTCAAGAGGAAAAGGAAATGATCTATTTAATTGATTCTGGTCGAGTAAAAAGCATTAGTGAGAATAACATAGTAACTGGTAAAGGCATTCATAGAAGTTATTATAAGACTGGAGAATTGAGAAGTCTTTGGATCGATGAAGGTGAAAATCAGGCGGGATTTGAAAAGAATTTTTACCGCTCTGGTGCTCTACTGGATAGTTGCCATGTAAACCAGGACCGACAAGAGTATACCTCTTTTCACGAAAATGGCAGGCTAGCTTCAAAAGGGTTTGTAATCAACTATCTTTGGTCTCCCGTTGGCAGGTGGCAAGAATGGTACAACAATGGTCAGCTTAAATTAGAGTATACTTACGATGAGAATTACCCTGGTAGGTTAGAGGGCACTAAAAGGTTCTTTGATGAATCAGGAGTGCTTCAAAGTGAAGAAACTTATCAGCACGGAGTTCTCATTGAGGTTATAGACTAGACCAATCAAATCAGACTGGACTAACAGTGTCATTTCAACCTAACATTCACGAGCAGACTGCTTATCCGCCATTCATGTTATTTATTTGGTACTGCGTTAACTCATCCATTTAGCTATTACAACACCAACTTGAAAGCCGGCATGCCTGCAGCTAACCTAATTAAATCTCTGTATCATTGACTCAAATGCTTGAGAGTATCTGCTTAAGACACTAACTTCACCAAAGACACGGACTACAAGTCCGCGCCAGTCACGTTATTTGCTTGGTAATGCGTTAATCGTTTGGCACTGCATTAAACCGAGATTACTTGTAAATAAAAAAGAAGTGCCTAAAAACCCAGACGAACATGATTATTACAGAAAGAATCATTGTCCAAATCAAAACTTTGGACTCAGAATCTATTTTGCCGTACTTAAACAAGTACCACTTGTCAATCGCATAAAGTGGTATTAACAACGCTAACGCTTCAATATTTAAAATAGCGTATTGACATATCGCATACAAAACCTGATCCTCTCTTAGATTACCATCTACTCCCCACCTAAGACTATCGGGAATGAATATTCCATTAATATATGTATGAAAATAATCAAGCACAACAGCCATGATTCTCAGCCACGCTAGGTTATAAGCCGCAAAAACAATCCACTTCATACTTTAATCATTTAAATCATCTCTTTTAAAAGGACCGGCATCTTGATTAATAAACAGGTTATTGAATCCTTCAACTGAATAGTTTTTACCATCAAAATCCACACTTTGAAACACCCCTCTATCATCAATATGTACAATTATACCTCTTTCAAAGACTTTATTTACCCTTGCGAGTATTAAATCTGTAGGATCGCCATAAGCAGCAGCAGCACCAAGAAAAAGGCGATTGTCATCAGCATCCGTCACAAATGCTTCTGTGGCTGGAAAGTTCTTACTCTCTCCAGTAACGTTAATTGTTAGAGTTCCTGCTTCTAGATTCTCTGTCAAGGTAAATGCCGTTTCCACTTCGATATCTGGTGCCATACCATAATAAAAAGGATTCGAACCCTCGAATTCTTGACTTACCTCAGCGATCCCGCGCTCCCTAAATGAAGCACGAACAGATCCACTAGGACTGCCTGTTTTATCATCTCCTGCAGAGTTTATTGTAGGATGACTAAAGGGCACGTTTTGAGAATATGTCCCTGCTGTTGGGTCAACAGTAAAACTGTGTTGTATGCGAGAAGTTACGCTCAAACTTGTGGAGAATCCGCGACCATCATCATGATATCCAAATCCAGCAAATGCTCCAGTTGGAGCAAATGCTCGAACATGAAACGTGTAAGGAAATCGGCCATCTAAATCAATGTATGCGATTGGGTTATTAAATGTGTACGCGTACACACTCCATGAAGATAATTCGCTTGCTAACGGATCCACTGCATACCATCTACCGATCCGCGGATCGTACATTCGAGCGCCATGATCTGCCCAATCTAAGTTAAACTCGGTTTGTAATTCCTTGCCCGTGTACTTATACTGATGCTCTGAACCGATTTGTATGGGCTCACTGCCATAAGCATATCGATGCTCCAGGCCAAACGGATAGAAATTCTCCTCTTGCAATACTTCGGTAGATGAAGAAATGGTATTATCTCCATTCAAATCAGAAAACACCATTCGCAGGCTACCAAGGTGGTCATAGATGTGATACTCATAGTCGAATCCTCCACTCCCATCAGGCACCAAGCGTCCATTGGGAATAGAGATAAACTCCAGTGAAGAGCCTATACCATTTTCAGTGTACTCAAATTCGTCCATGTAATAGCGTGCATCCAAAAACACATCTTGTTGTGAAGTAGACGTACTGTAATGCAATTTACCTAATTTCTGCCCCAACGCATCATACACATATTTCAGTGCCCTGCCTGATCCGGTAGAAATGTAATTGGGAGATTCTACTTCTTCCACCAAGTTGAGGTGGTTATAATCAGCCACAATGTCTTTGTTTAAATCAGCCATCATACTTCCCGAGTTGTTGTATGTGTATTCGGTAGCCTGCGTGACCCCATCGTTGAAATCGTTGAAGTAGTGCCCCACACCATCATCAATCTTGACAACCTGGTTTCCTTCATAACTAAATTCTAGGTCATCAATGACACCAAATACACCGGGGTTATACTGGGTCAATCCTCTTCGTTTCATGGACTCTATGTTGCCATTAAAATCGTAGATCACATTTTCCAGGTTATAGTGATCTATGTCAGCCGTGTAGGAATTTCCGCCAGCAGGCACGGCTTTGTAGGCTGCCTCTACGAGCCTGTTCAAGCCATCGTATTCGTAGGCGTATCCCTTCTTCTTATCATCTGTCTTACTCCTCCACCTTAGGGAGGAGATGTTTCCCGTGTACTGAGAAACCGTATTGAGAGCCGCAAAGTAGTCGTCATAGCTAATGCAGAGCCCCCATAGGTCATGATCATCGTCATTCACCACGTCCAGGTAAAGCTCATCCCCCAGGTAAAAGGTCAGCTCATCGTTAACCTCATCAATGGCATCTTGTGATGTCACTCCCTTGCCCTGAAGAGCCGTGGTGAGTTTCAATCCGGCATAAGCAAAAATGAGGGAATCTGTAATGGTATCGGCCTGATGCAAATCGGCAAAATCTAGAAACATGGCCTGCGAATGAATGGCATGCAAATCTGTATATATGGTGGGTTCTGCCGCCTGACTCACAACATGCCTATACTCATCCTTAGAGGTAATAACCGGGTATGTAACATTTGGATCATAGGTAGATATGTCTTCTACGTAGTGCTTGGTTTGTTTGATATGCAACCGCAAAGCGGGTCCGTTTCCATCGTCATATGGGTCGATACCCAATTCCAGAATTTCGACCACTTCATCAGTTTCATAGCCCGACATACCATATCCCCATCCATCAGGAGAGTTATTGACCAAATCGCAATTGTTGATATGGGTCAACCAGCCTCGTTCATTGTATGCATAATCCACTGACTGGAGATAAGATAGATCGGGGTTTTGACCTGTATACTGTGCCCCTCCATTTCCAGTGGCACCGATATTTTGCTCCACCAATTGACCAATTGGATTGTAAATATTGGCAGCCACTTTTTTCTTGGCTCCGCCATCAATTTCCACAAACGTATTCGCCAACTGATTTCTTCGATTGTACGTGTATTCCTTATGCAGCGTGTGCGAGTTGGTCATAAAGCTGTGATACACCGTTTCATGAATAGGGAACCCATTAAAACTATAGGCAAAATTGCGCAGGTTGGAACCACTTGGATATAAATCAGAATATGTTTGAATGAGTTCCCCTCTATCGTTGTAAAAATGATAATAATCGATCACGTTATTGGCTCCCAATGTCATATTGATGCCTCCTGTTTGAAAACCATGCGTCCTACTGGATGGGGTACTCGTGAAATACGACTCCCCTGGTACTGTATACGATACATCAGCCATACCATCAAAATCAAAATCGTAGTCATCGTAATACATCACGCTGAATACATCAATATTTGAACTGGGAAAACAATCATTGGTGTACCCGTATTGAGTGCTGAAATTGATTGCTGTCCGTCCTTCGAATAAGAGACTGATTTGTGCAGAAGAAATGCAACTTGCGTGCGATGAGTTTGTATATAGACCAGAGAGAATCAATCGTCCAAGCCTGTCATATTTATAAAAGGTCCACTCATCAGTGGTACGTTGATCGCCCGTTTGCTCCAACACGACCTGATTGCGGTTATTATACACGTAAATTACCTCATCGGCTCCAGGAGCCTTGCTTTTGATCAATCGCTGTCTGTCATCATACACAAAGTGAAAACACAAATCCTCGTCATCCGTGTTAGTCAGATAATCCACGTCCCATTGACCCGAATTCTCCATTTCTTTGACCGCCTTAGGCGGAATAATCCACGCCAGATTACCAAAATCATCATATGCGTAATATGTTTCCAAGTCTCGCCACACCTGATAAGGCTGGCTCCCATCGGGTTTCATTGTCTCATAATAACCCACATGCTCCTTCACCGTACGCCCCAAATTATCGATAAAGGTTGATCGTTCAATTCCATGCTCGTCAACTACGACATTTTTGGTAAGATGGCTCATATGATAATATCCATTTCCAACACAATTAGTGCTGGTCACAGTCCACTTACGTACTTCTTCAAAGCCATTTAAACGATAGTCATACGTCACCGTATGTCCAGAGCCTAGTTCCCAAGATTCACCCGGTGCTCCTTGTTCCATGACTCGAAACAACGGTGAATTCTCGTATTCCACCTCAGAGAACGCATAATCACTGTGCTTTACCCTGGAAGCACTGTTGTAAAACGCGTTGTGATAGAAAACTGGATTATCATCATATTGTCCATGATTTTGGTATTTAGCATATGGCAAATACTCGGCAATTGGGTTACCGTAATTATCATACAAGACAGCCTTTATTAGGTCTTTGTTGTATTGCGAAGCATACTTGTTGTTGGTCTGAGTTAATCGACCAATACCATCATAGTATTGAATCTCGGTTAGAACGTCTGGTTGTGGCAGCCCTTGAAGAGCAGCTACAGTTTGAACGGCCTCTCTAGGATTATCGATCTGAATGTAATTCTGATCGGCAGATTGCGAAAAGCCACCTGCAACACTCAGCAAAAAAATCACCGAGCAAAATGTGTTTCGATTAAAAATCTTTGATACTAACATGATGAATAAATTATTGCTGATAGTTATAAGTTGATCGTTCTATGATGTTTCCTTCGTGGTCGCGAGTGAGTATGAGTCGACCAAACTGATCGTACTCATATTGGGTTTTCTGATTATTGGGATTCAGTGTAGAGGTAACCCCGAATAGTTTGTCATAAGAAAACGTCTCCATCATGCCATCAGCCGGATGAATGCGGATATCGTCTATATAAAGTGGATGATTTGCATCGTTATTTTCCACCTTCAATACAATACCTAATGACGTGCCCGAACCAATGTTTTCATTGGTTTTTATCTCATCTATGTCCAGAAAGCCTTCTACATAGGTCCATTCACTGGAAGTACCACCAAAATATTCGATCACCAGAGACTGGCAATTTGAACACGTTAACGGGTAAAGAGTTGTACTCTGACCTTCTTCGAAGGTATAGAAGCGTATGGCGCCCATACCCGAAGTAAAGCCTGCAGGAGTCTTTACCCAAGCTGTAAACTTGAATCTACGCTGCTGATCTAATCCAGTCATAGCAATAACTGGCCCTACTTCAGTAGGCTCGACTTTTCTTGAATTTAGTCCCGTAAAAGCGTCATTGGAATATGAATTCGCTGTATTTAAACTCCAATCTCCCATCCCTGTCTCCATACCAGCAAATGCAATATGTCCGCTTGAAGCATTGTGACCAATAGCTATGATACGCTCCTGCATATCATCCCATAACATTGTCGATTCTTCCGTTTCTAGATCATCCACCTCAACCAGTCGCTTGTCTGTATTATATCCGAATTCTTCATGAACGGAATAATTGCTATTCGACACAAAATCAGTAAAACAAGTGGAAGTTGAGTTGACATAAGGGCACCCTTGAATAGTCGATGTAGACACAGACACTGGAGTAAAATTTGAAATTGGTGCAGTTATTTCGAGTTGGGACGACCTCTTCAGTCCATACCCATAAGGAGGAATCTCATATTCAAACAAAGTACCACGAACAACATCTCCATCAACCTTTTCAACTGTCTCGATAGGCTTGTTGAGAATGCCCTTATCCTGCATGAAAGCTATAAATTCAGCTCCATTCATAGAACTTGAACAACACCCCTCTTCATGATTGGGGAATGCAGAACCGTAGGTGTGCTCCTTGGATAATATCTGTCCATTTCCAATATCATCAATCTCTTCTTTTGTAACCTGCCCTGTGTTATTGTATGTATATGTCGTGACAAGAGACTTGGTATTCGAAAAGTTAGACAAATCATTAACGACATGAGTGATGGTCTTCACCCGAAACTTGTGATAGTAAAGAACGGTTGAGTACGCGCTAAATAGATTAATCGTTTCCGTAACTCCGCCACTGTTGTTAGGCATACAAAAAATCATCCGATCTCTTAGTAACAACGAGCGACCTTCCTGTGTAGCAGAACTATTCACAAGCTCATAAGTGAACACTTTCTTCTCCAGAAGATTATCAGTTTCGTTATATACAAAGGTGCTCAATGGCCGACCATTCATAAAAGCACGATCTGTATATGTTTCAGCTGGCGTGTCATAACCATCGTAGGTTGAAATAGGTGCAAAATCCAGATTCGTAGAGACGGACTTGAATATGGTATAACCAGCCCCGTCTAATCTTTCTACAACCTCAGGATAACTGACATGAACCCCGAAAGTATTCTCACTAAGCGGAAGCATTGATTGAGAAGAAAATCTTGATATTTCTACTTCCTCTACCTCAGTTAAACCGAGATTAAATGTCTTAACTGAATGATAATCGAAGTCGCCCATTTTACGACCACTATGTGTCAAGTTACTCACAACGGAACTGTTGGAATAGTTCTTGACATAATAATATGTTCTGACTTTCTCATCACCTAACAGGGAAGGGTCCGGATCCTCCGTGATTTTATGAACTCTCAGCCCACCGCAAATAGATGGAGAACTCAAGGTTACCAAACTTGTTCTGTCCACAGACAATTCCTCCTGATAAGTATGCTGCTCATATGTATATTGAACTGTTCCTCCGGTGGGGAAGGTTACCTTCTTTAAAGCTCCAGAACGGGCTCTTGATATACTTGATGTAGGAGCACGTTTATTGCCGTATGTACCCATATTCAGTGCCAAATTATCATGCCAGGTTTGCGTGCGCGGGCTTGTTAAAAAGGTCAATGTGTTATCATTAAAATAACCCCAATGGTCTACCTTTTCTTCAAAATACTCTGGAAGGGTGTAATCTGCATAGTATTCGAATTCATAGGGCGGGTCCGAAAAAGTACTTTGTTGGTCAGTTCGCGTTATGCTTTCCAGCATTAATCGCTCCGTGGGGTCATCGTTATATTCAAACTCAAAACCAAACGAAGCAGGCTCGTTTATTGATTTTATTTCAATAGAACTCAGTTTCTTCCAATCGAGTTCATCCAACATATCATCAATATCATCGCTTTGCGCTGCCTTATGAAGAAATGGCCAAGCCATAGCATCATCAGAAAACAGGCCTTCGGCAGTTGCTATTGCTTGAGTAACAAGAGGTGGAGCAATCGCATTGGGCTGTTTAAGCTCTTTGTACATGTGCATGTTAGATGTAAAAACCTCATCCTCATACATCAACTGTGTCGAACTTACTCTATTAAACAACACCTCTTTACTCTGAGTTGTTATCTTGCTCAGAAAAACGGGCCTAATCAAACTACCTGAATAGGATGCGAAACGCGGAAAAATCAGGTCACTGGCTAACTCATTCGTATTAAAAGACTCATTCTCCCCAATCGTTTCGCAAATAATCTCATCCCCATTTTCATCAAAAAACTGTTTGAAGTGAAACTCCATTCCTAGATACATGTTTGCCGTGTAGCTATCGGACTCATAAGTGAAATTCACTTCAGTACCATCTACGGCCTTAATCTTTAATAAGAACCACGAAGTAGCCTGCCAAGGCTGTCCGGTCTGTTGATTAAATGGCACAGAGTATTCGATAGCTTCCGTTGATGTACCGAAAGTGTATTTGGTACCGTCCTCATCGGTTATAATAAACCCACCAAAAGGACTCATTTCTCCTTCATTAATAGTCGTTAAAAAACCACCTAGATTTGTGGAGCTTTGCTTGAGAGCAGATGGAAGATCTAAAAAGTAAGTACTCGATAACTCTACCTTCAAATTCGACTGAGACTGGACTCGCCAGATCCCCTTTTCGTCTCGAAAGAAATATCCTGAGTGTCCCAAAAAATTGAAATGAAAAATATCTGGTTCTAGATCCTCTGCATCCAGTTCATCGGTGACAATTTCATCAAGTCTAGCCTGGTTCTCCCAAGCAGGTATATTCAGGACATTGTTATTAAAAAAAAACCCAGCATTGTCACCAGAAATGCCATTCCCTGCCAATACATTAAAAGCTTGTAGCTCGAAAAACTTACCTTGATTCAAACGTAAAGTTTTGTTGGGCATATCAAAGTCGTCTGGCAAATCCTTCACCGTTCTGGTAATCACGCCACCCGCGTTTAGTGTCCAGTTCAAACCTGTCCAACCCGGCATTTGGTCGGGCTTTACTCCACCCGTATTGTAACTCATCGATATGGGAACGGAAATGCCATTAGATTCGAGCGTATAAAGTGGTATAGACACATTTGCCTTTCCTGTGTAATGAGACACATTAGACTCCATCATACCGCCCAGTGCGGATACGGTAGGACTTTGTACGTAAGCTTGATTGGACTGGAACTGTGCAAACCCGCAAAGACTGGTCATTACCATCATGGCAAATCCTGATATGGTTTTCATGGCTTTAAATTTTTGATAAAATTCTGCCTCTTCCTTTTATTAGTCGTTAACCATTTAGTTAGTTTTTCTGTTAAATTTTTAAGTGTTTTTTTTTTGAATTATTCATGGTGCTTGAATGAGCTCGCACTGCCCCTTTTATATTTCAAACCACGCTTAAATAGTATATCACAGCGTTTTTTACTGGATTAGATTTTCGCGACAACCTCGCGTTTTCTGCTATGAGCTACAATCGTAAAAACTAACTAAATGGTTAGTGCGGCCTAACTCCTGGCTTCCTATTTTCGTATCCTACTCACTGCTACTATGAGAACCCTGATTGTCTTTTTATTGTTATGTGCCTTGACGTACGCTGTGCAGGCCCAGTCCTTTCAATGGGCCAAAGCGTTGGGAGACACGAACATATACAACGACTCTCCAAACTTCAAGGAGTCAGTGGTTGCTATGGACTTTTCACAGGATGGGGATATAATCGCACTGGTGAACATCTATGACAACACGCACTTTGACACGTTTGCTGTGGATGGTGTCTGCGCAATAGTCAAATTCGATTCAACAGGCGAGATACAATGGGTACAGCCTATTGAGATGAATTCAGGAAACTATTTAAAAGGAGATGATCTTGCCGTAGATGACCTTGGGAATATTTACATCGCATTGGTGTCAAAAGCCAACTCAATTACGATTGGAGACAGCACATGGGCTTCGTTGGGCTCATCATTTGCCAGACAACATTTGATCAAGCTCACGGCAAATGGTATCCCACTCTGGAGAAGATCTTATAGCTTGTATAGCGCAACCGGGACACCTACGAATAGCCTTGAAAAAGGGGGTTTTATCAACATCATGCCCTCCGGAAACATCGTATACACCAATGGGTTTAGAGCTCTTGTGGGTTTTGACACGACTTACATCGACTATACATCTATTTCATGGCAAACGTATTCGATTCTGCATTCCTGGTACGATCCATCTGGTAACTTATTGAGATACTCCACAACAAAAAAAGCTCGTTTACAGGTGCGACAAGTCACATCAGACGAAGACGAAAACTTATATGTGGCTTTTAATGGCAGTCACTCAAACGAAGACACTATTTATGTCGGCAACGAAGCCTTTGTACCCGGTTTTCCTACATCGTCCAGTATAAATGGGATTTATAAAACGGATAGCTTAGGTGAAGGGCAATGGGTGAAACCTATCTATTTGTCTCAGAACAACTACCTGTACTTAAACGGACTAGAACATACTTCGAATGGATTATTCTTCTTTGGTGCTACACAACCACAGTATGGGATACAAGCACCGTTCTATGTATCCATGGATCAACAGGCTGATTCATTGGGTTTTCTCTCGTCTGGAAACAGACCCATTTTCATTCACTTAGATGAAAATGATTCGGTAGATCATGTGGAAACAAGTTCACAAACCCTCGGCTCCAGTTCATTTTTGAGCTCCACCACGTACGGTGATGACATTTACGTGGCGCTAAAATTTAAAACAGAGGTTCAATTACCCTCCGTCTCTGTTTCGCCCAATAATAGTAGTTGGTACGGCCTTTTCTTGAAGATGAATCCAGATTCACTAACGTTCAATACACATAAACGGCTTTGGTCTAACTTGAATCTGGATAATGTTAGCTGTATGGTAGCCAACGAGCACAATTTATATGTGGGAGGATGGATTGATTCAACCTTGCAATTCGATGGTGATACGATACACCCACTGGGACTGCACGATGGATATATCGCTCGCTTATACGACTGTCACCACATTGCGCCATCTATTTTGGAGGACAGTAGCAGCGCCTGTGCTTCACTGCAAACACTGAATGCTATGCCCAACGATTCACCGTATTCATTTGAGTGGCTGTATAACAACAATACCATTCCCAATGCCACGGACAGTCAATATCTGGCTGGTGTCAACGGACAGTTTCGCGTGGTTATTCGAGATTCGGCATGTTACGACACTTCGGATGTGGCTACCATCACGGTTAATACGCTTCAGGCCGGCCTGAACATTCCTACTGGACAAGTGTGTCCCAATGGAGATTCGGTCTTGCTTACGGGCGGCTCCCCAGCAGGTGGCTATTATTTTGGTACCGGAGTAAATTCCAACCATTTTGTCCCGGCCAATGCAAGCACTGGCAGCAATGTGGTGTACTACGTTGTCAATGACACGACTACTGGTTGCTCTGACACGGCTTTCGATGTCATTACCGTCAGTGCACCTCCCACCGCCTACTTCTTCCCGTCCTTTACCGAAGCATGCTCGGGTGATAGCCTCACCCTTACATCGGGCTTACCTACAGGCGGCACCTACTCAGGAGCCGGAGTTACAGGCAATGTATTTGCTCCTATACTGAGCGATACAGGTAGTCAAACATTGGTTTACACCATTACCCAATCCGGTTGCTCTAGTTCCGATAGCATTATGGTTGATGTTAACCCATCTCCGGTAGTTACTCTCAATCTGGGTACTGATACTACGTGTGAGGCCGCCAGCCCTATTTTACTCACAGGCGCCTCTCCATCTGGAGGAACATTCTCGGGTACCGGTGTCAGTGGTAGTTATTTTATTCCCGCCATTGTTTCACCCAATGCCTATGCCATTGCTTATAGCGTCACCGAAGATGGCTGCACCGCAGAAGCCATCGACACCATTCAAGTAGACAGCTTCCCCGATGTGGTTTTGCCCTCGCTGGACTCCATTTGTTTAAGTGCCGTCAGTTTACCGTTGACCCATGGTTATCCAGCCACCGGAGTGTACTCGGGTTCTGGAATATCTGGCAATAATTTCACCGCAAGTGTACCCGGCCTTGGCACACATGCGTTGACCTACATCTTCGAGAACGCCTGTGCGGCCGATACGGCTTATAGTACTGTACATGTTATTGCTTCGCCTACCGTGTCATCCAGTATCACATCGGTATCCTGCAACGGACTTTCAGATGGCAGCATCGCAGCCAGTGTGAGTGGAGGAAACTTCCCTTACTCCTATTCCTGGAACACCGGAGACAGCAGCGCTACCTTAAGTGGCCAAATGGCAGGCATATACACGGTCACAGTGAGTGGAGAAGGCGGGTGCACGGCCAATCAATCTTTCAGCATCACCGAACCAGCTGTGTTGAGCCTGGTACTTGATAGTCTGGACAATGTAGTCTGTAACGGTTATGCGGATGGAAAAGCCTATGTCACCACTACAGGAGGAACCACTACATATACCTATGCTTGGACGAACGGCATCACTGCAGAAGACAACCTCACTCTTGCTTCAGGGACGCACACGTTGACAGTTACAGACGCCAACGGATGCGAAGACAGCCTGAGCGTCAACATCACAGAGGTTAACCCCGTCAGTGTATCTGGTACTGTATCGGATGTGAGCTGTTATGGCCTATCAGATGGAAGCATCAGCACAACCACAACCGGAGGTGGTGGCACGTATTCGTATGCGTGGTCAAATGGCACCACGACACCTAATGCCTCATCCCTAGCAACAGACGACTACTTCCTGACCATCACAGATCAGAACGGTTGCGAAGCACTGGATACGTTTACAGTAGAGCAACCCGATAGTCTGGCTCTCTCTCTTGCGGGTCAACACGTAGATTGCTACGGGAGTGCGAATGGAACCCTGTCTTCCACGTCTGGTGGAGGAACCCCTACTTACAGCTACTTATGGAATAATGGCAGCACAGCCGATTCCATTTCAGGTCAGGTCGCTGGAACGTACACACTGACTATAACGGATCAACAAGGGTGCACGAAAACAGCATCTCAAGAAATTACCCAGCCCGACTCCATCTCAGTGTCTATTTCAACAGCACAAGCTCTCTTATGCTTTGGTGATTCAAACGGAAGCCTCAACTCGACTGCAAGTGGAGGAACCAGCCCTTATACCTACAGTTGGTCCAATGGTGCTACCGCAGCAAACAACTCATCCTTAATCGCAAACACCTATCTCCTCACCGTCACAGATGCCAACGGTTGTACCGGGCAACAATCAAGCACGCTGAGCGAACCTGCTGCGCTCACTATTCAAGTGGACTCAATGAACCATGTGAATTGTTTTGGACTGAGCGATGGAAACATCTACACTCAAGCCATCGGAGGAACCAGTCCGTATGCCTATAGCTGGTCGAATGGAATCACTACCGCCAACAACTATTTACTGCTTTCTGACTCCTATTTTCTGACGATTACTGACACCAATGGCTGCGAAACAGATTCAGCATTTACCATCACGAGCCCAACGGAAATCAACAGCGCATTTACCCTCCAACATGTTACATGCTTCGGTTTGGCCAATGGTTCAGCACAAACCGCCTCTTCGGGCGGAGCTGGATCGTATTCCTATAACTGGTCCAATGGAGCAGGTACGGCAAATAACACAACGCTTACCGCAGGCAATTACATACTTACCACAACAGACGGTGATGGATGTAATCGAACAGACAGCATCATAATCACTGAACCTACTCAAATGACCGTTGGGCTGACTGCTCAAAATAACCAGTGCTATGGCGACTCTAGCGGAAGTATTTTAAGCAGCGTTGTGGGTGGAACTCAACCCTATGGTTATGTGTGGAATACGGGCGATACGACATCTAATGCCTATCAACTAACAGCTAATACTTATTCACTAACCGTGACAGACAGCAACGGATGCGAAGTGGATACTTCCATTCAACTCAGTCAGCCTAATCCGCTGAGCCTTTCTGTAGATTCCTTATCGAACATTCTCTGTTTTGGGGATAGTACAGGCTATGTGGCTGTTTCTTCATTAGGCGGTACTGGAAGCTACTCTTATATCTGGTCAGATGGCAATACACTGGCCATACGAAACAACTTAACCGTGGGATCACATGACATCACAGTAACCGACTCGAATGGGTGTGTTTCTGACACGACCGTTCAGTTATCGGAGCCTGCACAAATGCAACTGATGGTTGATTCAATTCAACATCTGATGTGCTTCGAAGACAGCACAGGCTACATCTCCTACGCTTCTTCAGGTGGCATTACGCCACACACGCTAACATGGAGCAACGGAACAAGTGGAAATGCGGACTCGCTTTTAGCTGCGGGAGTATACATCATTACACTCACCGATAGCAACGGGTGCACGCTGGAACACACTGACACGCTGTATCAACCAGATGATATAGTTGTCATCGATTCCACCACTCCGGTCACATGCAGTAACGACAATGATGGAAGCATTACGTTGGAGGCGCAAGGTGGCTTCGGCAACTTTATCTACGATTGGGCCATTGGCTTCATAGGAGACAGCTTGGGTCAACTGCACGCGGGGCAATACGTAATCACAGCAACCGATGATAACGGGTGCGAAAAAGAGCATACTGTTACATTGACTTATCTGTTTGAAACGCCCGTAAACGAACTTGGTGCAGACACAGGGTTCTGTGCAGGCGACAGCCTGGAGTTGAGTGCTTCCAGCAGCGGCTCGTATGCGTGGAATACAGGAGACACGACCCATAGCATTTGGGTAAGCCAGGCACAACAAATCGCACTAACCATTACAAGTTCTGATGGATGTGATGCAGTAGATACTGTAGAAGTGGTCGAACACGCATTGCCAACATTCACTTTGGGTAACGATACAATGATGTGCTCAGATTCTCTGTTAATGGGGCTCCCACTTAGCGGCCCTTTGAATATGGCGGATTATCTATGGTCAACCGGCACAACGCTGTCCACAGAGTCCGTTACTCAATTCGGAACGCACTGGCTTAGTGTAACTGACTCCAATGGATGTGGATGGATAGATTCCATACAGGTCACAAAAGACACGTGCACGGGTGTGTTTGATCTCGGACAGTTCCGCGATATTGTCGTATTCCCGAATCCAACAAATGGACTGTTTACTGTCGCATCAGAAACCACGGACATGAACCTTGTCGTTTTGGATGTGCATGGCCAGATTGTGCTTACCTCACCAACGAGCCGCACACATCACCTGAGCTTGAAAGATGAAGCTGCAGGTGTGTACATCATCCAAGTGCAGTTTGACGAACAAACCAGTTTCTATAGGGTAATAAAGGAATAGTCGCTTCATGACTTATCTATGTCGTTCTCGATACATCCGCTGGTAAGCGGACACTCGAACTGACAGCACCGTTCCTATTAAAACGTAATCCTATACGTAGGCACGACAAACAGTCCTAACTGATTGACCGTTTGAATCTGGTTGGTCAATGGATCGTAACGCTGGAAGAATGGATTTTGTTGATTGGTAATGTTTTGGGTTACAACCAACCACTCCTGAGTCACTTTCTTACCCAACATTTTGAAACCCACGTTGGCATCGAGTCTGAAATATTCCTTTAGGTTTTTGGAGTACCCATTGGTTAGGTCATACACCGCCTCACCTGCCAGTTTTGAAGCCTCCAGGTCAATTGGAGCTACAGGTTGACCACCTGCATACACAGCCTTGGCATCGGCTACTAAAAACAAATGCTGCTTTCTGGATTCCTTGTTCTTATTCAACTCAAATTCCTTTCCGGCCAGTGCGTTAAATACATATCCACCGTTCCACGCGGTTGACTGCCATTTCCCATCATCTCCCCGATATTCTGATTGGTAGATGGAAGCGGTGGCCAGCATATAGAAGCCTTTTGACATAAACTTCTCCAGAGTTATCTCCAGACCATAGTTCTGGCCTTCACCAGCGTTTTTATAATGCTCAATATCATCGGAGAACCCATTGGGTTGTGATGGATAATTGATATATGATACATCGCCATCTACTTTGCTCACCGGAGCATCAAACACATACTGATAATACACTTCACTCTTTATCCGCCAATTGGCTGGCAAGGACCAATCATGCCCTAATACTAAATGATGGCTTTTGGTGAAGCCCAGGTTTTTATTGACATCGTCAAAGCTGCCATCTGCCTGCTGTTTTTCGTTGAAGAGCAATTGCATCGACTGCATGCGTGAATGCAACCCATATCCTGCACTTATAGACTGCTTCTCGTTGAGTGCATAACGCATTCCAAATCGAGGTTCTACCGACCACGAATCGTTCAGCGTGAGATAGGCTGCATGTACACCGGTATTCACCGTTACCCTGGGCGTAGGACGCCACTGCCATTGTGCATAAGGCTGTATCAACTGCGTAGAACCATCTGCCCTACTGAGCGTATCGTAATCATCTGAAGCTACCAACACCTGAGAGCGTAGATCAAACATGAGATGGTTGGCTATGATTCCCGTCTTCATGCTGCTCTTCGAGTTAAACTTCTTGCTGACGAACCAGTGCGCAAAGACTTTGTCGTTGCGTTCGTTTTCCAAGTACCAATCACAGTCGCACGGCTTTCGCGAAGAAGTACCTACCGTGTCAATCACTTCTGTAGCATTGAAATAGGTGTAAGCCAATGTGAGGCTCGAATACGATTTCTCGCCCAGCGTGATGCGGTGATTTATTCCAGCCATGGCCATTTGGTTTTTGTCATAGATGTCCAGGTTATCCGTTCCGTACAGGGTTTCATTGCTGCTCGTATCGGTTTCACTACCGAGCAAATCAATGGCACTGTTTCCAGCAACACCAAATACCTGAAATGTTCCAGCTTTCGAAGTGGGAAAGTTGAGGTTAAACGTCACATCCTGATACTCCGGGACAGCCGACCCAGTGCCCACATCCATGCCCACCTTCTGCATGGCATCGAGTGTGGAGTAACGCGCATTGACCAAATAAGAAGATCGGTTCTTTCGGCTGATAGGGCCTTCTGCTCCTAGTTCAAATCCATTAAAGCCAACCTGACCTAGAAACTCATGCTCGTTGGGGTTTCCATTACGCATGGTCATGTCAAACACACCCGAAGTGGCATTTCCGTACTCAGCCGGAAAGGCGGCCGTCATAAAATCTGAGTTCTTGAGTACGTTGCTATTTAGCATGGACACTGGCCCTCCGGTGGCTCCGAGGTCACCAAAGTGATTGGGGTTAGGAATATCAACCCCATTCATTCGCCAAAGCAACCCGTTGGATGAGTTACCCCGAATGACAATGTCATTGGTGGCATCATTGGCTCCTCTGACTCCGGCATAGTTCGATGCCATCCGCGCCACATCGGCTCTGGCCCCTGCAAATCGCTCGGCTTCTTCTACCGAGAAGGTTCGTGCACTCACGGTGGCCATTTTGTTGATGGCCTCTCGCTTGTTTTCCTCGGCAGTGATTTCCACTGCATTGAGCGTAACGATGCTCTCCTGCATACTAATGGTTAGGTTCAATGCCTTACTTCCTGTGAGTGAGAGATTCTGCATAACAACCGTTTCATAACCGAGATAAGAAACCTTAAGAGCAACACGGCCTATAGTGACACCTTCGATGCTAAAATACCCATCGAGGTCTGTAGACGCTCCGAGTAGTGGGTCGGAATCTACCACCATAACTGTGGCCCCAGGAAGACTCTGCTGCGTCACTTTATCGAGCACTTGCCCGTGAATAGAGTTGGTTAATTCCTGCGCATAAACAGGTGAAACAGCGAATAAAATCGCGGCAAAAACAATGGTAATTGATTTCATAGCAGAGGTTTCTACATGATGGACAACTGACGAGCTATTTACCCTCATTGGAAGTGATATTTTGTTTGGATTTTTTGATAAAGTAACCGAGTATCGGTGAAAAAACGATGGTTGGCCAAAACCATTCCAAAATGGATGGCAGCCAACTCATAGTGGTTGTGCTAAAAGCGGTAAGCGTGGCTATCAACGCAGCACCCATATTTGATTTATGCACGGTAAACCACATAATATCTCCAGGCTTTATTCTCAATAGCTGTCTGTACACAGAAGCTCCGTAAAACAACATAGCCACGCCAAAAACGCTGTATAAAACGGCACCCTCATTTATGCCATTTGCTCCTGCTCGAAGGCCAATAAAAGTCAAATAACCGCCAGCCAAAATCAACGATGCTACAATAACTACATCGATTAGCCCCGGAACCGACCCTTTTAGAAAGCGCAGTGACCTAACATCTATCACTACAGAGAAAAAAGAAAGGATGGCCACACAAAGTAAAAAGCCTATTCCACCATGAATGGCCAGAATGACTGCCGTTATAAATACCACAACCATACTATAAAAAAACACCTTTCCTAACGGACGGTGTCGATTCACATTTGGTGATAATACCAATGCCAAGATGCCTGAAATAAGCGATATGGCACCAGAAAAAATGTGTGCGTAACGGATGAATGATTCGATTTCTTCTTGCATGGCTTGCTTTTGAAAACACAAGGGTAATGGTGATAATCGCATGCTAAAAAGAAAAGGGACCGGGTGCTTGCAATTGGGCTGAAACGGATAGGCAAAGGGCCGAAATGACTGCCTTAGGGCTGAAATGCTTAGGCCGTTTGAGCATGAATGGCTCCCAGTTTCTCTCTAAACTCGGCATTCTTGGTGCGTGCCACAGGAATGGGCTCCACATCTTTATCCAGTCGGATTCGATAGCCCTGAGAATTGCCCATCACCTCTTCAATACGCTCCAGATTAACCAAAAACTTGCGGTGGCATCGGAACATGGAAGGCATCTGTAACAAGGCTTGCTCTGTGCTGGATATGGAATTTCGTAGTAGCGTTTTGTGCACATGCTCTCCATCATTGTGCACCACTTCAATATAGTTTCCGGATGATTGGATGTACAACAGTTGATCTTGTCTGACCCGTAACTTATCCGCCACATTCTCACCAACCAACTCTATTTCGGCATCAGAGGTATGAGCAACTTCGTCCTCGGCAATGGACTGATTCAAATCACTCGCCAGTTTCATATTGCGTTGGAGCCTACGCACATGCATCAACATGGAGAAAAACAAAAACGGGAAAAACCCAACAGCAAATGTGCCGAGTATCATGCTTACATAATTCAGTGTATCGTGCCCGGCCAATGTTCCATATCGGATATACAGGTAATTGCCATGCCCAACCGCCAGAAAATTGAACAGCGAATAGGAAATCTCCTTGCCCAGTGTCCAGTTATCCTCGTTAAAGTAGTCTGGAAACAACTTCGTAAGAACCAGAAAGAACAAAAGGGAAACAAAGGTTACTCCAGCAAAACCAGCAGCAGACCAATACACTATGTTATCGGGCAGGTTCGTCAGACCAAAGGGTTTGAAAATGGCCAGAAACAACCCCACGAACAACGCAAACCCAACGATGATTGTGATGTACTGCGTTGGACTGCAGGTAAACGGATACGGCTGGTTTAAAAAAGACCTCAAACGATTGGACATATCGCAAAACTACAATCCTAATGCTCTCCTAATCCACAATTAAAGCAGAATCCTAGACATATTACTTATTCTCAAAAACTTTACTCTGAACAAGTTCATCGTCATGGTAACTCTCTATTCTAGACGTATCACCTTCTTCATCCCAATAAATCCATTGTCCTGATTTTTTACCTTTCTCGTAGTACTCTTCGTTCATTTTTTCACCAGTAGGATAGTACGAAACGAACTTTCCTTGCTTCAAATTTTGATCGAAATATCCAGTAACCATTACCACCGAATCTGAATAATATAGTGTCCAAATGCCTTGGCGTTTACCATCAACGTAATCTCCAGACGAAAGTATCGTAGGTATCTCACTAGAAGCATTGGTTGGTATGGATTTATCTTCAGAAAGGAATACCCAAGAAAAAAAACAAATGGTAATAAATGAACCGATAAACGTCCACCAAGGCAATCTCGTCTTCAGTTTGAAACGCTCATAATATTCCTTCTCTGTAGAGCTCATATTCTTGTAGCGTAACATATTATCGCAAGAAGTACAATGCGAGAGTCCTCGCATGCGATAAGGAAACATGGGTATCCAAAAAACTGTGCAATATGAGACATACCTACTCATGATCATGCTACCGGTTTGACCACAATTTGAGCAAGTGACTTGAGGAGTGTCTTCCTGTTTGATTAGTGTCCGATTGGTTCCGTATATGATGAACATGGAATGAAGATGTTCTAATACTCGAAAATAATTTTTTTTTCGGCTGGCTGTAACTAATTAGGATCGGTCCCGTCCTATCCCCAAACAAAACTATTTGCGACATGAAAACAACCATCCTTTCAATGCTTTTTATCTGCTTAATTGGGATAAACGTACATGGCCAAACAGACAGCACCAACACACCTTCTGATACATCTATCGCTCAAACTGACACGTCAGACATCGAGGTTATTATCAGTACCGAAGAAAACGAAGATTCAACCGTGGTTCGAATCGGGAATTACAAAATCATTGTTCTCAATGGTGAAGACAATCAACCTAAGCGCATCGTGATCGATGGTGAATTGGGAGATGATGACGATGATATGGATTACGATGATGATGAAGACTATGACTACGATGACGATGATGATGACTGTGATGACGACAACGTATCGCACTGGGCCGGAGTAAGAATAGGAGTCAATGGCTATCTGCACAATGACGGGTTGTTTATTCCATCGTCTCACGATTTCCTTGAACTTGACTACGGACGAAGCATCAGCTGGGATTTAAACCTGTTTGAAAAAGATTTTAGGTTGTATAAACAACACGTTGAACTTGTAACAGGCCTGGGAATGCACTTTGCGAGTTATGAATTCAAGACCAAGTACCAAACATTATCGAATACAGATCCGTTAAGTACCACAGTTGATAGCACACGAATATTGAATAAGAACAGATTGAAGGCGACTTATTTGACGGCACCGTTGATGCTTGGGTTTAGCACGCACAAAGACGAAGACAAAGCTTTTAGATTGGCCATGGGTGGTCAGGTATCGTGGCGAATCGGCTCTAAGCTGAAACAACAGTACAACCAGGGCGGACAAACCTATAAGCCTAAGGTCAAGTCTGACTACGACTTGAACCCGTTCCTTTTTCACGCAGTGGCAAGCGTAGGTTACGGCCCGATAAACATTTATGCCAACTACGGTTTAAACTCCTTGTTTGAACCAAACAAAACATTGAACGTAGCTCCATTTGATTTAGGAGTGCAGCTAATGTTCTAAACAACGCTGTTTAGTTAGGTCGAAAAGGTCATCCCGCTTCTCTGGGGTGACCTTTTCCTTTATTCAATGGTCTGGTAGAGATAGGTATCTGATACAGGATAATGCGCTATTAGCTCAACAGGTTTTCCTTCCACGCAGCTCACATCTTTTCCGAACAAATAGTAAAACCTTACCGGGCCGGCACCATCACAAAACTCGAGACCTGCCTTCTGGACATAAAGCATATCCATTCGCCTTCTATAGTAGCCAATAGGTGCATTCATATACACCGACTTACCAAGCCTGAAAGGGTCGGTATCTTTCTCGGCCACCTCACTAATCTCGTAAAACGCGGCCTTATAATCTGCGTGCTCTTTAAAATCAATGGTGTGGGTAAGATTAGCTGCGAGAGCCATGTTTACCGCACAAGCCGAAACGAGTAAGCCAGCGGCCAACTTTGGCCTTTTAATGTGACTTTGAATCAAATGAAACGCTGCCAGAACAAACAATGGAAGCAATACCATGGCCGTTCTATCGATCAAGAATTTAGATCCAATGATATAGTGTTGCATCACACTGCCCAACGCAATCAATACCAACACTGAAGCCGCAACTACCCCCATGCTCAAGGATTTTTTACGCCAAATGAGATATAACACGTGCGCGCCAGAATAGAGTAAAACCAAGGCAAACAACGCAGCCAAAGCTCCACCGCCCATTAGTTTATAAGAAGCTACATGCCCAAGCGTTTTGAGCGTATCGGTGTAAAAACCTACGGTACCACCGTAATAAAGCTCCTGAGCTTCTATTAATCTGGAAATAGGATATGCAACCAGCATAACGAGGAAAACCGAAACAGTTAAAAGGATAGGTATCAATCTTTTCACCCCTGCATTTCGCCACCCAAAAAACACCAGCATCATGCCAATCGAAATATACAGGAGCAAATAGGTGAAGTTGGTGTAAGACGCTGCAGCTGCGAAAACCAGCGCCCACAAGGCATGGCTACTTACTTTGGATTGGCTATACCGGTATGCAAAGAGAAGCGCACCCATCATGAAGGCCAGCGCCAGTCCGTATCCTCGTGCCAGCACAAAATAATCGAGTAGATATGGCTGCAATACCAGCCCGGCAAAAACAAGTAGCTGCATACCCTGAAACTCTTTGGCCACATTCCACGAGAACCAGCCAAACACAACAAACCCTAACAACACCGGCAATCGCAACGCCAACTCGCTCATACCAAACAACGAAAAAGCAACTTTCATCAAAAGCGAGTGCAGGATGTGATTGTTAGCAGCGGGTGTTTCATTGGTTACGGTACTCCACACGGACTGCTCTGCGTATCCCATAAACGACCAACACTCATCGTACGTAAAACTGAGCAAGCCGGCTCTGACAACGATATAGACAAAAGCAAGCCCCCACAATACAAAGCCAAATATTTGAGTACGATCGAGATGCATGCGGTCGGCTAAAAGTATGACTTTGATAACCTGCTGAAACAATCAACTTTACTTAGATTTGGCGCCTTGCAAAGCATTAGATTTTCGAGAGACTATGAATGAGAAATTTGAGCGACTAGAGCGATTGAAGGCCGAAGCCAAACTGGGCGGTGGCGAAAAGAGAATTGAATCTCAACACAAAAAAGGGAAACTGACTGCCAGAGAGCGCATTGATCTGTTCTTTGACAAGGGAAGTTTTCAGGAAATGGGCATGTTGGTTCAGCACCGTTCTACCAACTTTGGGTTAGACAAGCAAAAGTTTTTGGGCGATGGTGTGGTTACTGGATACGGTAAAGTAAACGGACGATTGGTCTATGCCTTTTCTCAAGACTTCACGGTGCTCGGTGGTTCTTTAGCTGAAGCACATGCTGAAAAGATTTGCAAGGTGATGGACCTGGCCATGAAAAACGGAGCTCCTGTTATCGGGCTGAATGATTCGGGTGGTGCTCGAATTCAGGAAGGTGTTGTATCGCTTGGCGGATATGCCGATATCTTCTACCGAAACACATTGGCGAGTGGTGTGGTACCACAGCTTAGCTGCATTATGGGTCCTTGTGCCGGTGGTGCGGTTTACTCTCCTGCCCTCACCGATTTCATATTGATGGTTGAGCAAACAAGCTACATGTTTGTGACCGGCCCCAACGTGGTGAAAACAGTAACCAACGAAGATGTTTCTGCGGAAGAGTTGGGAGGTGCAGATACGCATGCCTCAAAATCGGGTGTTACGCACTTTGCCTGCGAAAACGAAATTGAAGCCCTTGATCATATCAAGAAGTTATTGAGCTACATGCCTTCAAACTGCGAAGAAGAAGCTCCGCGAGCAGAATACTCTGCTGGCAACGAAGTGCGCCCAGCGTTGAACGATGTTATTCCTGAAAACCCAAATCAGCCCTACGACATCCGCACGGTGATCGAAGAAACGGTGGATGGTGACTCATTCCTTGAAGTTCATAAAGACTATGCCGAAAACATCGTGGTGGGTTTTGCCAGACTTGCTGGTCGTAGCATCGGTGTCGTAGCCAATCAACCAGCAGTTTTAGCTGGTGTACTCGATGTAAACTCTTCTAAGAAGGGTGGACGATTTGTACGATTCTGCGATGCGTTTAACATTCCTCTATTGGTGTTTGAAGATGTTCCAGGCTTCTTGCCGGGTACCGATCAGGAATGGAATGCCATCATTACCAATGGCGCCAAACTTCTGTATGCGTTTAGTGAAGCTACCGTACCGCGCGTGACAGTGATTACGCGCAAGGCCTATGGAGGAGCATATGACGTAATGAACTCAAAGCACATAGGAGCCGACATGAACTTTGCGTGGCCATCAGCTGAAATTGCAGTGATGGGTGCCAAAGGTGCAGCTGAAATCATCTTCCGAAAGGAAATTGCCGAAGCCGAAGACTCTGAAGCCAAGTGGAAGGAAAAAGAAGGTGAGTATGCCGAGCTCTTCGCTCATCCATACAATGCAGCCGCCAGAGGATATGTAGATGAAGTAATCAAACCAGAGGATACGCGCCAACGTTTGATACGCGCATTTGAGATGCTTGAAAACAAAGTGGACAACCTGCCTAAGAAAAAGCACGGCAACATTCCTCTGTAGATTCATGCAACGGATTGCATGCATAATTCTGGTTCTGCTGGCGAGTTTCGCTGCAAGCCATTTACATGCGCAATCTTCCGATAGCATATTGCTCGAACTTGATCGGGAAGCAGTTACCAAAGCCGATTATCGTTTTATCATTGAAAGTGATCCAAACGGTGACTTAACTCCACTAGCAAAAGCCATTTTAGAGGCTGACACGCTGGACAAAGACGTGGCAATGGGCCGGTTTGAGTCCTTGTACGAGTCGTACAAAGCTGATGGTCATAACATGGGTATGCTGATCGCTTCCAAAATCATTTCTGCCAGGCATATGAGCTTGAAGGAAGTGGATAAGGGAAAGCCTTACTGCATGCAATGTCTTGAGCTTAGCAAGGATGTGAGCCCTTCTATTTTTGGCCATTGCCTGCTCAACTACTCAATAGAACGAAGGTTTCTCCAGGATTTTGATTCAGCCTTCATCCTTCTGGACAGTGCCCTAAGACATTTCAAACGGCACAACCTAATGCGAGGACAGGCCTACAGCCTACTCAATATCGGGTCGACCTTTCACTATCAAGATATGCTTGATAGTGCCATGCAAAACTACCTCAAGGCGCTGCCGATGTTCGAAACATTGAACGATAGTGCTTTGCTCGGTAAGGCGCATAACAACTTAGGCATTATATCGCTAAGCATGCGCGATACCAAAAAGGCGAGGCACTACCATCAGAAAAGTCTGATGTATAAGGATCCTTCGATTCCTTCCAACTCCATTGCTATTTCTTACACAAGCCTTGGGAACCTGCAGTTGGCTTTGGGTCAGTGGGACTCAGCCAGCTACTATTTTAGGCAGGCTCTCAGGATTACCAAGAAATTGAAGGATGAGCTGTTCATGCTTAAAAGCCACAACAACTTGGCCAATGCCGCTTACTATGTAGGCGACTATCAAGCAGCTTATCATCATTTCGACTCATCGCTTTCGCTTACCGTTTCTGTAAATGACTCGCTCGAAATGAGTCGCCTTAATTCGAATATGGGCTGGAGCCTGATAAGCCTGGAGCGTGTGGATGAGGCGCTGGCCTACTTCGAGAAAGGGCTACAAATTGCAGAGTCCATTGAATCGCTCGAAGCGCGAGAAATTGCATACTCCGGACTCTCTGACTACTATTTGGCCAAAGAAGATTTTGAAAAGGCGCTGACCAACTACAGCAAGTCAAGAGATATAGCCGATGAAATCTTAAACATTGGCCGCGTGGAGCAACTAAACGAAATGCAAACGCGTTACGAAACCGAGAAAAAAGAAAACGAAATCAATCGGCTTGATAAGGCGAATGCGGAGGCTGAGCTCCTGTTGAGTCAGCAACGGCTTTGGCTGGCCATTGCTCTGATTGTGCTGCTTCTAAGTGGAGCGGCTGGCTTCTTTGTGTTTTACCGCAGTAGACAACAGCAAAAAGCCGCACTCACGCAAAAGGAACTGGCCTATCGTCAGAAGCTTCTCGAAGTAACCGTGTCCACACAGGAAAACGAACGACAACGCATTGCCAAAGACCTGCATGATGGACTTGTTCAACAGTTAGTCGTAGTTAAAATGAATATGCAGGCCATCAGTAAGAAGCTGGGGCTCTCAGGTGATGATGAGAAAGAATTTGCCCGAAAGCTTTCGCTCATTGACGATGCGGCAAATGATGCGCGAACGATTAGTCACCAAATGATGCCCAGGGCCTTGATGGAGTCTGGATTGGTAACCGCTTTGGACGACATGCTTGAAAAAACGCTGAGTGCGTACAACATTACGTTCCAGTTTGAGCACTTCGGCCTAGAGGACTTGACCATTAAGAAAAACATTGAGATTGGACTATATCGAATCTGTCAGGAAATGGTCAATAACATCATTAAGCACAGTAAGGCCGGCCATGTAGAGATTCAGCTATATAGAGCCAAAGGCTTTCTAATTCTGCATATTGAAGATGATGGTGTCGGGTTTGATATCAACAGCGGTGAAGAAGCCTCGGGCATAGGCCTAAATAGCATCTTTAGCCGTGCTAGTGCCGTAAATGGCGAGGTCAACTACGAGTCTGGCAAAGGAAAGGGAACTGCTGCGAATGTGCGAGTTCCGTTAGATTAATAGTTTTGTGGAGACTTAACCCTCCTAGATGCCCCGATCCTTTTCCTGTATCAAAACAACGCTTACATGCTTAGCTCTTCTTTGCACAACGCTTGTCTTAGCTCAGCCACGAACAGATAGTCTTAAGCAGGAGTTGACAAAAGAATTACCAGATACACTTCGCTCGAAGATTCTGTATCAATTAGCCAAAGACTTATATCGTGTCGAACCAAAACCGTCTCTCGAATACGCACGTGAGTCATTGAAACGTATCCAACCTTACGCTGAGCAGCACCCGCGTAGTTTGGCCATGTCCTATAACATACTGGGCGTAATCAACAAAAATGAAGGCGAATACGACTCAGCACTTGTGTTTTACGTGAAAGCCATTGAGCTTTTCGAAGAGATCAACGACTCAGTAAGTCTGGCTCCGGTATTTAACGATGTAGGTGTGTTGTTTAAAACCATGGGAGAGTATGAAAAGGCACTCCCATACTACCGAAAGGCCTACCAAACCTGCGTCAGGATAAAGAATGCCAACGGAACCATCATGACGCTCAACAATGTGGGTACCATCCACAATGAATTGGGTGATATTGACAGCACCAAATGGTATTATTTCAAAGCATACCGAATTGCCGATTCGCTCGACAACTGGAATGCTCTGGCCATTGTTACCAACAACATTGGCGAGCTCTTTTCAAATCAGGGAGATGAACGGACTGCGCTTCGATATTTCAAGGAAACACTCCGATACGACCAAAAGTCTCACGATGATTTTGGCATGTCTTACTCTCTGCTCAACATTGCCAATGTGTTTATGGCCATGGGAGAGAGCGACTCTGCTCTTGTATATCTCGACACTACATTAGCTCTGGTCAACCGCCTTGGCGCTCGAAATATCAGGCAGGGAGTTTACTACGCTTATAGTTGGACCTACGAAGAGACCGAACAATATGACTCTGCCCTGAAATACCATAAGCTGTTTACCCAGCTGAAAGACTCCATCATGAACCAGGCTAAAATCGAAAGCCTTCAGGAGTTGAAAGTGAAATACGAAACCGAGAAAAGTGAACACGAACTGGCAGAGGTGAAAACAAAACAGGCCGAGGCCATGTTAGCCATCACTAAACAACGAACATGGATCTTTATACTTATGGCACTGGTGCTCTTCAGTCTACTGCTCGCATGGTTCTTAGTCGAGCGAAGAAAGAAAAAAGCACAGGCTGCCATCTCTGAGCAAGAGATTAGGTTTCAGAAGAAGATGCTCGACTCCACAATTCTGGTTCAGGAACAAGAGCGGCAACGCATAGCGAAAGACTTACACGATGGTTTGGTACAGCAACTGGCTGTCATAAAAATGAATTTGCAATCGTGGAGCAGAAAGCTTGTACTCAACGAGAATGATGCCGGTGAGTTAAATAAGCGCATTGTGCTCCTTGATGAAGCCGCAGATGAAGCTCGCATGCTAAGCCACCAAATGATGCCGCGCGCTCTCATGGAATCCGGCTTAATCGATGCGCTGGAAGATATGCTCGAGAAGAATCTTACGGCCCGCCAGATCGATTATTCATTTGAGCATTTCGGGCTTGACGGCCTGACACTCAAGAAAAGCATTGAAATAGGTCTGTACAGAATCTCCCAGGAGATGGTAAACAATATTGTCAAGCACAGCAAGGCAAAACGAGTAGACATTCAACTGTATAAAACCAAGGCCTATCTGATTCTACACATAGAAGATGATGGCATAGGGTTCAAGGTAGAAGACAAGCGAAAACAATCGGGTATTGGGTTGAACAATATTTTTAGCCGGGCCAGCGCTGTAAACGGTGAGGTCAACTACGAGCCTCGTGATGGAAAAGGGACCACAGCCAGCGTTCGAATTCCGCTGGAATCTCTCCAGTGACCTTAATGTGCAAATAGGGTATTTGACGTATACCAAAACAAGCGTCTGTAGTTTATGTTCGCTCTATGTTGAGAACCCTGCTCTACACCCTCCTACTCTACTTAAACCCTGTCTTCATATCATCGGTCTGGTTGGGCGTGCTTTTATCGGGCCTTCTCATTGCTTTTTTATACCGAAAGATTGTATTCCTACGAAGAAGGCTTGAAAATGAATCCAACAAATTGAAACGTGTTTCAACACTGCTTCATTCTACCGTTAAGGCAAATGACCTGGAACGTCAATCCATTGCCAACGCATTGCGAAACGATATGGCTCAGTCGTTAACCGGAATGAAGTTGAGTTTGCAAACAGCCGTACACGATATGGCACCGGGAGCGAGCGAAAAGTCGTTTACAGACCATTTCGAAAAGCTAGACAGTCTTACACAGGACTTATATAAGCTTGGCAATGTGGTTGTTCCGGAAACACTCATCAGAGCAGGTCTCGTGAGCGCAACACACGAAATGCTTCACAATGCATTCAAAGCGACCAACATTGCGTATTCGTTTGAAGACTTTAGGCTTGGGAAAGAGAGGTTCTCTGAGGCTGTTGAAATGGCTATGTACCAAATTGCCCATGAGCTGGTTCTAAACATCATTAAGCACAGCAAAGCTCGTGCGTGTACGGTTCAGTTATATCAGGTGAAAGACACACTTATTCTTCACATAGAGGATGATGGTAAAGGCTTTGATTTCGACACACGCATGACGTTTAACTCAAACGGGCTAAACCGCATGCTGGCAGAGGCTGAAGCCATTCATGCCCACGTCAATTTCGAAAAGGCCAAGCCCAGGGGAACAATCGTAACCGTAAGAGTAAAGATTTAGTCGAGGCTATCTCTAGTCTCTAGAACCAACGGGAGAGATAAAAAAGTCTCCATCTTTTGAGAAAAGCGGCTTATGAGAAAGCGAACACCCACCGTTTAGGTAAGACTCGTATCCGTTGGCCACACTGGCATCCAGAAAATGCGTAATTCCTGAAGGACCAAAACGCACGATAAACATCTCATCGTGATTGACTTTTGGATATATCTGTCTTTTACGGAATTCCGCCTCTCTGAAATCAAATGACTCACCAGGAGATAATTCGATCAAATCGGTAATGGAATACTCGTGAAATGCGCCACCTTCAGAAATAGCAAAGGCCACCTGAATCTCACATTTAGACTCCTTTCCATTCATAAGTGACTGCCCAAAACTCAAGGAAGAGGCTGCCAGAAATGAAATAAATAGAATTGCGTTTTTCACAGATTGCGGGTTGTTAGGTCTTCCAAATATGGTCATTTGAAACGGGAAAACAATGCCTTTATCGGAATTACTTCTCACTTAATCCTAACGAAATAGGACTTTAACGAAATTATAAAGTTCGGCTATCAGCACCGAAAAACCCATTTTGCTGAATACCACGTTTGGGCGCAAAACCACCACGACTGGCTCAATGACCAGCACTCTATTCTTGCTGGCAAGCTTTATAAACTCCATGTCGACCAGAAACCTGTTTATGCGGGTTTGTAGAAATACGTCTTTTCCCTTCGCTGTCATTCCTTTTAGTCCGCATTGTGTATCTGTCACCGGGAACTTTAATACCCGCTGGAGCATAAAGCGAAATGACTCTGAGAGCACTGTTCTAAACCACGGCACACTTGCATAATAGTCCTGCTCTCGATATCCAAGTGCCACGTCTGCCCCATTTCTTAAGGCTTCGGCTACTTTTTGCATGCTATCTACGGTATAGGGAAAATCGGCATCTGTAAATAAAATGGTATCAGAAATACAGCGCTTAAGCCCTTCTCTCAGCGCATTTCCCTTGCCCTTATTCTGTGCAAGGTGTACTACTTCAATAGACGAATCCCGCTGCTGAATCTGATCAAAATAGACACGTGAATTGGAACCATCGTTGACTACAATAAGCCGAACTTTTGCTGCCGCACTCGCTTCAAATTCAGTCTTTTTTTTCAGGGTAAAATCTACCCAGCCTTCGTCCGGGTCTTTCACCGGCATGACTAATTCTATGGAATCATTATAGTTCAAGGAAGCCAAATGTAATCAACCACCATACTAGCCAAACAACGCTTGAAAAACTTCATCAACTCGCTTCACCGGCTTGACGTTTATTCCCATAGAACTGGTATCTAACCCCTTAAGCCCGTACCCAGAAATAAATATCTCTTCGAAGCCAAGCTTTTCGGCTTCTCTGATCCGCTGTTCAACACGCGTCACCGGTCTGATTTCTCCACTTAATCCAACTTCACCTGCAAAGCACGTGTGAGATGGTATCGGGTAATCTTCAGAACTGGAAAGTATGGAGCAGATCACAGCCAGATCGATAGCCGGGTCATCTACTCTGATGCCACCAGCCATATTGAGGAACACATCAAACTTTCCAACATTGAAGCCACAGCGTTTCTCGAGCACAGCTAACAGCATATGTAGTCGCCTTACATCAAAACCCGTTGTCGTGCGCTGCGGAGTGCCGTAGGCCGCTGTGCTAACCAGCGCCTGCACCTCAATTAACATGGGCCGTGCTCCTTCCATCGAAGCTGCAATGGCTGAGCCGCTTAATCCTTCATCGCGTTGAGAAAGTAGTACCTGCGAGGGATTATCAACCTCGGACAAGCCGGAGCCTTTCATCTCATAAATGCCGAGCTCGTTGGTAGATCCAAAACGGTTTTTTGATGAGCGTAGCAATCGATATAAATGCTGCCTGTCTCCTTCAAACTGCAATACAACATCCACCATATGTTCCATCACCTTAGGACCAGCAATGTTGCCTTCCTTGGTAATATGCCCAATAAGCATAACTGGCGTGTTGGTTTCCTTGGCAAACTGAATGAGCTCACCTGTGCACTCTCTTATTTGAGCCACAGAGCCAGGCACCGAATCAATTTCAGGACTTTGCATAGTCTGAATCGAATCTATGATTACCAAATGCGGAGCCACCTCTTCAATGCGCAGCATTACGCGCTCCAATGACGTGTCGGTCAAAATGAACAGCCCCTCTCTCAAATTTCCAATACGCTCGGCACGCATCTTTATTTGATTGGCGCTTTCTTCTCCTGAAACATACAGCGTCTTAAACATTTCAGCCTTCAGGCCAAGCTGTAACAACAAAGTCGATTTCCCGATTCCCGGATCTCCACCAATCAACGTAACGCTGCCTGGAACCAAACCGCCACCTAACACTCTGTTAAGCTCACCATCAGGCAATGGAAAACGTTCGGCATCCTCCTGCTTTATGTCAGTAATGGGTGTCGGTTTTCGGCTGTTCTGCTCCGAAAATGTTCTTCGCACACCCTTCTTGGATTCCTTGTAAATGACCTCTTCAACGAGCGTGTTCCACTCACCACAGCCATTGCATTTGCCCATCCACTTTGGAGATTGGGTTCCACAATTTTGACATACAAACGTTGTTTTCGACTTGGCCATGCCCCGAAAGTAAATGTTAGTTCTTTCAGCGGAAGACTTTCTCGCTAATTGGGTTATTTTTTCGGTGGCTGCGTGTAGAACTCCTTCAAATAGAAAGGCTCGAAATACGCCACGTCTTCAAACTTCCCTGCCTGGAAAGCCTGTTCTGACAATGCGGTCATGTACTGAGCAGACGGCATCACATCAGCTACAAATCGCGCATCAGGTAAAGTGCATACGTCCTGAAACTTCGCGCTTCCGTTGCCAAAAAACACAACGGATTTGTTTGTATCCAAATGAGTAAACGATGTCTCATCCAGCACCAAAGCATGAGGCGCCCTGATTTCATGCGCATCTGAATCGTACTCTGCCGTGTATACCTCCATTCTGCGTGCATCAAGCATCGGACACAAAAGAGCTCTATCTGCATCCAGTTCCGGGTGTAAACACATAGCCTGTAGCGTAGAGACTGAAATAAGCGGAAGATTGGCCCCAAAGCACAGCCCTTTGGCCAGGCTGACCCCAATCCGCAGACCGGTGTAGCTTCCAGGCCCTTTACTGATGGCCACCGCATCGAGATCAGAGGTACTAAGCTTATTCCGTTCCAACAAATCAGAAGCAAACAGGGCTAGTTTTTCGGCATGGGAGTATCCCTCGTCCAGCTCAATAAAATCTATGCAATCACCATCCAATCCGATGGAAACCGAACACATGGTAGTTGAAGATTCTATGTTGAGAATACGTGCCATTAGCTACCGCGAATGTGCAACGTAGTTAGTTACAGAACAAGCCTTTTATTCAAATCCGAGTGGGCGACCCATGTAGAAATCGAGCACCTTGGACTTAAAGATGTAATCATACAATGAGCGCGATCGCTCAACCTCGGAAATCCGCAAGTTGTTCTTAGATACATTAAACTCGGTAATGTTGGTAGCACCAGCCTCAAACCGGGCTGATGTGAACTCAAATGCCTTTTGGGCCGATTGAACCGACTTCTCATTAGCTAACCAAAGTTCTTTGGCTGCCACCGCATCTGCCCTGGCCGACTCAATGCTCTGGCGTAGCGTTAGCTTCTCTTGTTCTAACTGTAACGCGGCCATGTCCTGATTAATCTTAGACTGCGCAATGGTGGTGTTTGTTCGAAATCGATTAAAGATGGGAACGTTGAGACTCAGACCAACAAATTGGTTAAAGTTATCTCCCAGTTGCTGCCCAAACCCAACCTTGCTCAGGTTAGTAGAATACTGTGGAATAAGCACGTCATCTCCGGCACTCGTAAATCCAATCACTTCGTTTCCGGTAAAATCAACAGACGCTACTTCAGAAGCCAACCCGGAGTAACCTGTTCCGAGCGAACCACTCAATGTCAGCGTAGGATATCGACCGCTTTTAGCCACCTGCAACTGACGATCCCATTGCATCAACGAATACTCTGCCCGTTTTACTTCCGGCATAGCCGACTCAGCATAAGCATACACAGTCTGAGCGCTCTCAAGGCTGTTATCTACTTCAGGGTCGATGTCTGGCTTCACAAGGGCTACTTCCTGGTCGGCCGGAATCATCATCAATTGCTTTAGTCTCAACAGCGACAGGTAGTAATTGTTCTGATTCTGCACCAGGTTTGACTCATCGCGTCCTAGCTGCGCCTCAAGCTCGTACTTAGAAGCTGCATTAATAGAACCTGCCTCAACCAACTTCGAAACCCGGTCTAGTTGCTCTTCAGTAATTCTAACCTGTTGGGTAGACGTCTCAACCAATGCCTCTGCCATTAACACCTGAACAAACCCTGAGGCTACGGCCAGCGCAATGGTGTTTTTCTGTGCCTCCAGATCAAATTCGTTAAACTTGATGGCAGCCTCCTTTACCTTGACATCCTGGTAGTTTCTAAAACCGTTAAACAGGGTAATGTCTGAAGACACACCAAACGAGTTGCTTTGAACCCGTGTATTGGCAAACTGATTGGTGAAAGGATCGATACGCTGTCCCCAGTTGTAGTTGTGAGATGCAAAACCGTTAAGGTTAGGTAGCACGTTGGCTCTGGAGTTCTTTAAATCGGCCGCGGCTACATCTACACTCAACTCAGACTGTTTCACCTGCAAGTTGTTCTGCCACGCCAGCTCCACGCAGTCATTAAGCGTCATTGGTTCTTGTGAAAATGCACTCAAAGAGCTCATTAACACGACCAATACAACGAGTATTCCTTTCATGTAAACAAAAGTATCCATTCAGTCATGCTCACCATCTGATTTGAGATAAACGGTACGAAAAAGGGATAAGCGAAAAGAAGTGGCTCAGGCCTGCACGTTATTCTGCTTCATCTTTCGAAACAGAAACACCCCGGCAACTATAATCAGCGTGTAAGGAATGGCCATTAAGTAGAGAATGCCAGCATTGAGTCCTTCGGCCAATTCAGATCCTGTCTTTAGGTCTGACTCGACTACAGCCTTGCACATGCTGCACTGAGCCTGAGAGTCAACCGCAACGGCTAAAACAAGGATCAATAAGACGAGGACTTTTTTCATGGATGCAAATATACTAGTAGTACGGGGAAATCATAAAGTAAACAATGACTCCGGTGACAGACACATACAACCAAAGCGGGAACGTAATTCTGGCAATTTTACGGTGCTTATCAAACTTATTGGTCAAAGCTCTCGACATGGTTATCAAAACCAAAGGGGTTATAACAATGGCAAGCAAAATGTGCGTAAGCAATATGAAGAAGTACACATACCGGATAGCTCCTTCACCTCCGAAAGCAGTGCTCTCATGTGTTACGTGATACAACACATAACTCACGAGAAATAATCCACTCAGAACAAAGGCCGTCATCATGGCTTTCTTATGAAGGTCGGAGTTGCCCGATTTGATAAACCATAGCCCGGCTATCAGGCATACAGAAACCAAGGAATTGATGGATGCGTTCAGTGCCGGAAGAAAATCAAGGCTCCCCTCAGGCAAGTCAAACTTCGGAGTAACGTATATGACGCCCACAGCTACCGCCAGCACGGCAGCCAGCACATATAAGAGGTTATTTAGTTTCTTCTCGTTCATCATCTTTCCAATTGACGTATGGCTCTCTCATTAATAGTTTGATGGCATCAGCCATGCTCTTATCGTCTTTTTGAATACGCGAGTTAAAAAAAGCTCGCATAACACCCTGTTGGTCTAACAGCACAAACTCCTCGTTGGGCGCAGTAGTAGGTCCATTTTTTCGTCCGCTTTGGGCAAAAGCAAAGGAGATGCCTTCATGCACATCTCTATCGGTATCTGCTTTCACAAAAAACCAGTTATCCATGGAAGGCATATGCTTCTGTCGCAAGGCTTCCAACTCCGCTACAGTCACGTTGGGATTTACTGAAAGACTTAGAATAACCCATTTATCAGTATCGTCTAACTTATGCAGATAATTGGCCAGTGTGGCTCCTTTGGTCTTGCATATAGAATCACAGGGAAAATCGAAAAAATCAAGTACGATGACCTTGCCTTCATAATCAGAAAAAAGCTTTGGATTACCAGCGTTATCAACCAGCTTAATGTTTGGGGCTGATGCCCAGTTCGTATCTCCATTATCAGCCACTTCGTAAGGCCCATACGAAGGCAGGCGTTTTACATTATGCTCGCCAAGCGAAAACAGCATGTAGATAATTGAGGGAAGTAGCAAAATGGCTACAAGAATGGCTCCTTTCTTCATGGTCAAAAAAAAGACCCGTAGAAAAAATCTAAGGGTCTCTTGTTTAAATTATTTGATGTGCATTACACCCATCCAAGCATTTGCTTCACTTCAAAAATGAAGGTAGACTCGCTGTATAGGATGAATAATAAGTACAGAATGAATATCGCATAAGGAATCAAAATCACATTTCGAAGTGACTTTCTCTCATCTCCCAGGTGCATAAAAATCATCACAATGTAACCGGCCTTCACCAAGGTCATAACTATGAATGCTATTTTGATGGATAGCCAGCCCATTCCATTTACATCGATGTGAGCTTTTCCCCAGATGATTCCCATGGCTACTTCAACCGCGGTGATAATCGAAAGGATGGCCGTGACCATGAAAATCTTTTTTCTGATTTTCTTTCCTTCTTCTTCACTGTGATGTGCATCCAGTGAGTATTCTATAATGTCGTCTCTTTCCATGTTTCTTACGAGGTATTAGGATTAAATCAAATAGAAGAAGGTGAATACAAAGACCCATACAAGATCTACAAAGTGCCAGTAAAGGCCCACTTTTTCGACCATTTCGTAGTGTCCACGCTTGTCATACCAACCCTGGATAGATCGAATCAAAACGATGATATTCAACACCACACCACTTAACACGTGCGAACCGTGGAAGCCTGTGATGAAGAAGAAAAAGTCTGCGTAAAGTTGAGGTCCGTAAGGATTACTCGTTAGCGAAGCATTGTCAGCAGATGTGCTTATCAGCCCATCAGGACCTGCAATAAATGTAGCCCACTCCCAAGCCTGAGAACCCAAGAAAATGGCACCACCCACAACGGTAAAAGCCATCCATTTAATCACACCTTTTCGATCCATTCTGTGTCCTGCCTCCACAGCCAATACCATGGTTACGGAAGAGATAATCAGAATGAACGTCATCAATGCTACATAGAGAAGCGGAAGATGAGCGTGTGTAAACGGAAAGTGAAAAAAGATTTCTTCTGTAATAGGCCATTCATCGGCTAAGTGATGGCGTGCAAACGCCAATGCCGTTAGAAAACCTCCGAAAGTCAAGGCATCTGAGATGAGGAAAAACCACATCATCATTTTACCATAACTAACACTAAATGGCGATCGTCCTCCTCCCCAGAGTACCGACTGATCGATTGCTTTTGATGCTTCTCCTGCCATGATTTGGTTAAAGTGCGTTAAATAGGTTTAGGGGTGCAATGTTAACGAATAAAGACTAAAAATAAGAGTAAGTAAATCCAAAGGATATCAAGAAAATGCCAATAAGTGGCAGCTACTCCAATTCCTACATGATCTTCAGACGAATACATTTTCAATCCAGCCTTAATGGTCGTAAACAATAAAGCGATAATACCACCGGCAATATGAACCAGATGCAAGCCCGAGAGCACGTATAAAAACGAACCCGATGGGTTGGCCTCACGTCCTCCGAAATAAATGCCCATATCTACGAGCTCACCCCATGCTGAAAACTGCATGTAGGCAAATACAAGACCCAAAATCAACGTGGTGGCTAATCCTCCAATAACCAGCGTAAGCTGATCTCTTCTGACGGCCCACTGAGCTAGAGCCATAGTAAGGCTACTAAGCACGATAACTCCGGTACTCCAATAAAACGTATCTGGCAAATCGAAATAAAGCCAGTTTCCTTCAGCTTGTCTAACAATGTAAGCACTGGTCAAACCAGCGAAAAGCATAACGATACCAACAATGCCTACCCACATCATGGGCTTGGCCGTTCGGTTACGCGTTTCAAACGCTTCTTCTTTTGTAATGTAAGTAGTTGCCATAGACACTAAATCAAATAAAGCAGCTGAACAATGGGGAGATAAAAGAATGATGCAAACATGAGTTGCAGTGCAGTTTTATCGTCCTTTAAATTGTAGAGCTTAACCGCATACCACGCAAAACCAATTCCTGTGGCCGCTACTGCCATCATTACGTAGGCATTGCCCGAAGTAAACAGGATTGGAAACAAACTAATGGGTATGAGGAAAAGAGAATAGATTAATATGTAAAAAGCAGAGGTTTTACTCTTTCCTGTTGCAGATGGCAACAGTCTAAAACCAGCTTTGGTGTAATCTTTATCGGCTTTCCAGGCAATCGCCCAGAAGTGTGGAAACTGCCAAATAAACTGCGTAACAAACAGCACTCCGGGAATAAGGCCAAAGTCATTGGTTGCTGCTACATAACCCAACATAGGTGGAATAGCTCCAGGGAAAGCACCTACAAACACTGCTATCGGACCCACGCGTTTCATTGGCGTATATGCCGCTACATATAGTATAAGAGAAAGCGTGGCCAGCAACCCGCTCAACGGATTCAAACCAAACCATAGTAGAAGTACGCCTACCACCCCAATAACTGCCGCTACAATAAACGCTTCAGACACATCCATTCTTCCATCGGGAAGAGGTCTGTCCTGCGTTCGGTTCATCATTTTATCGAGATCTCGCTCAATGATTTGATTAAATGCATTGGAAGAACCAGTCACCAGAAAACCACCTGTGACGAGCATAACGAGTTCCATCCAATCAAACCCAGCGAAGCCAGTGGCGAAAAAATATCCCGTTAATGCGCTGAAAACTACCAGCGTAGCCAACCTCATCTTGGTTAGCTGAGCATAATCAGAAATTTTTGATTTAAACGATACCGTTATGGATGCTTCTCGGGCTTTCATTTACAGCGGTGCAAATGTATTCACCTAAACCAAATTTGAGTCAAGAATGACTCTAAATTTCAACACAAAGTCCATCATCAAAAAGCTTGCTCGTACATTTTATCTGGTTAATATCGCTCCGTGATTGGATTATACATCCACATACCGTTTTGTAAGCAGGCTTGCAGTTACTGCGATTTTCATTTTTCGACCAATCTGACACGTAGTTCGGGCATGGTCGATGCCATTTGCAAAGAACTTGAGGCACGTTCTTCCGAAACCACTTCACCAATTAGTACGGTTTACTTTGGCGGTGGCTCCCCATCTATCTTGAGCGAAACTGAATTAGCACAAATCGTGCAGTGCATAAAGGACAACTACGATGTCTCATCTGCCACGGAGTTTACGCTCGAATCTAACCCCGATGACCACTCCATAGAAAAGCTAAGTCTATGGAAATCTCATGGTGTCAACAGACTCAGTGTAGGTATTCAATCGTTCGTTGACAGAGACCTGGCCCAAATGAACCGAGCGCATAACGCACTCGAAGCGCATCACTGTGTTGAAAAAGCCCGATCAGCCGGGTTTGACAGTCTGTCGATTGACTTGATTTACGGCATTCCCGGACAATCTATGGATGAATGGTTGCAAAACATACAAACGGCCATTGAACTCAACACCGATCATATCAGCGCTTATTGCCTAACGATTGAACCAAAAACAGCACTCATGCACCAGCTAAAAGCAGGAAAGGTGTCTGAGAAAGATGATGATGTCATCCAGGCAGAATACGATGTTTTGTGCACTCTCCTTCGTAAGGCCGGATATGAGCACTACGAGATTTCCAACTTCTCTAAAGTGGGAAAACGAGCGCTGCACAACACGAGTTACTGGAAATCTAAACCCTACATTGGTGTGGGACCATCGGCCCACTCGTTTGACGGAGACAAAACCAGACGATGGAATGTATCGAACAACGTCATATATACGAAAGCCGTTGCTGCATCGGACACATACTGGGAAGAAGAAACCTTATCCGAAACCGATATTCAAAACGAATCTGTTATGATTGGACTTCGCAGAACAGAAGGCATCACCCGAACGAAACAGCTCGATGACAAAGTAGCCAAACTACACCAGAGCCTAGGAGAAATGCTTTGGGTGACAGACTCACATATTGGTATTCTGGAAAAGCACTGGCTTAGAGCCGATGCCATTATCAGGGAGCTGTTTGAGTAAAGTCAGGGCGCATACATAATGCGTTGAACAGTAGTTAAGCCATCGCACGTACTCTTTAAAAGATACATTCCAGGCCGGGTGCCTGTGAGCATGAGTTGGCCATCACTCAACTCGAACGAAACGCGCCTTCCGCCAAGGTCAAACACTTCTACATCGCCTGCATCGAGAAACAAATGGCTGTCAAAAGGATTGGGATAGGCAGTGCATACCTTTAGCTCAGGTTCTGGTGCTGGTTTTGGATCTGGAATGGTTCGGACAATCTCAAACGAACGCGTTATCAATCCCTCCTCTCCCTCAGGTTTTATTTCAACCCACTGACTTGCCCTGGCTATAGGAAGCCTATCTCCATCAATAAACCAAGTGCAGTACGTGCATTTGTATTCCTGCACATAGCTCCAGCCATCTTTTATCAGGGTACCAATTTCATATATCAGGGTACAGTTTTGAAGCGTATCAAACGGGGTAACCAACTCACCCACTTTAACGGCCACAACCACCTTCTCTCCAGACCAGTAGTTCTGAAAAACAGAAAAGCTGAAAGGGTAACCAACCTCATGATACACATCTTGAAAGTCAAATTCATCGTGATCACCAATGCTCGAAGTTGGCAGCGGCATCAGGCAACTGTTTCCATATAGCTTTCCATCATATCGTTGGTTCGTGGATAAATCGCAATGTTGATTGACACTCTGATTTCTTATGCCTCCACGAAAATTAAGGCTTGAATCGGTTTCGTGATAAAAGCGCCTGAAAAGACCGCTATCATGACACTCAACCACATTAACCCCATGATAGAAATTGCTGTCATTCAGTGTTCGAAACTCTACAGAAACGATCTGGCTCGTATCTATTGCTTTTAAGTTCCAGATCGTGTCCGAGGCCACATCAAACAGATTTAAGACACGGTCTTTCATGCCCGTCAGGTGATACGTTTCACTTTGAGAAACAGCCATTTGATATTGACGTCCGATGACTGACTGCGCCATTCCATATCGTGAAATGAAAAGAAGGAAGAAGACGAGAACATAGAACCGCATTTCTCAAAACTATTCAGCGAACACGGCCTTAAGGCATCATATGAAGAATACGGCTATTTTTCGTGAAATTTTGGCAACATGAAATTTGAAAACGGAATTGATATTTCCATCCCCTATCGAACAGAGAACTCAGCCACTTCGGCCTGGTATGTAGGCCCGGTAAAAATAGAACCTGTCCGGGGAGACGGGTTTGTAGGTTCAGTTGCAGAAGGTGGTTCGGTTAACTTTCGCGATATCACCTTCAATCCGCATGGTAATGGCACGCACACCGAGTGTGTCGGTCATATTGCTCCGGAGTGCTTTAGCATAAACGAGCATATGAAAGAATGGATGTTTGATGCGCTCCTTATTACGCTGAATCCTGAAAACCACGGAGACGACCTCGTGGTTACCAAAGAACAGGTGCAACATGCCATTGGAGAACATCGGCCCAGAGCGCTTGTTTTGAGGACTCTTCCTAACAACAAGGAAAAACTACACCACAATTACTCCAACACCAACCCACCATACCTCGAGGCTGGCGCATGTGCGCTCATGCGCGAATTAGGTGTAGATCATCTTTTACTCGACCTCCCATCAGTAGATAAAGAAGTAGACGGTGGTGCTCTGGCAGCACATCGTGCTTTCTGGAATTACCCGGGTAACCCGCGTATGCATGCTACCATCACTGAGTTCATCTATGTGCCTGATTCTGTTGCAGATGGACCCTATATTCTTAACCTTCAAGTAGCACCGTTTGAAAACGATGCAGCACCCAGTAGGCCAATTTTATTTCGTCAAAAAGATTGAGATGTAAAATTTTATTTGGTTTTTCAGCTATCATTTATAATTTTATTCTTCCTGAACCCAAAACCACTAACCGAACATGGCACGAACACTTGACGAAACCGACCAAAAGATCATTCGAATTTTACAAGAGAGCGGCCGCATCTCCAATGTAGACCTAAGCAGAGAAATTGGGCTATCGCCTGCTCCAACGCTCGAGCGAGTACGAAAACTGGAAAAACAGCGGATTATTGAGAGCTATCACGCCAAGGTCAACCTGGGGAAAATGGGCATTACCGTCAAGGCCATTATACAAGTAACACTGCTGCATCAACAAGAGAACCACATTCATAAATTCATCGAAGCGGTGCTCAACATTCCAGAGGTGATCGAATGCGATCAAGTAACTGGTGACTTTGACTATCAACTCAAGGTATATACAGCAGACATCGAGGCACTCGACCGATTGATTACGGAGCGAATAAGTAAACTGCCGGAAGTCGGATCGATTAAATCACACATCATTTTAAGCGAAGTAAAACACACTCAGGTCGTACCTTTACTGGGTAATTAGACGACATGAACATTGAGGAATTTCGAGCTCACTGCATTTCCAAACCCGGAGTAACCGAGGGTTTCCCGTTTGACAACAACACATTGGTCTTTAAAGTAATGGGCAAAATGTTTGCCTTACTGGACGTGGATGAATTTGAGAGTTTCAACGTCAAATGCAACCCTGATCTCGCCCTGGAGTTCCGCTCTCAGTATGATGGAGTGAAACCGGGATACCACATGAACAAGAAACACTGGAACACGGTTTCTCCCATGAGCGATGTTCCCGAGGATCTTTTATACGAGTTCATAGACCACAGCTACAACCTCGTGGTGAACAGCCTTACCAGAAAGGCGCAGGCAGAGTTGAAAAATTTATAATCCAATGGCGTTTTACGATCAGATGCCTGTTTACTTTGCGTAAAACAACAATCCATGAAATCGGTGTTTTCATTCATTGCGCGCTACTTCATCCGTGGACTTATATTTCTCGTGCCGACCGTGGCCACGATTTATGTCATTGTACAAATCTTCTTGTACATCGATGGCATTATTCCTTATGAGATTCCGGGACTTGGACTACTGACTTTGTTTGGAGTTATAACCGTGTTTGGCATTCTGGCCAGCACCGTATTGGCACAGCCTTTTGTCAATTGGGGAAACCAGTTTCTGGAAAGTGCGCCATTGGTCAAAACACTGTACTCAGCCATAAAGGATTTGCTCTCTGCGTTTGTCGGGCAACAAAAGAAATTCGACCAGCCTGTTTTGGTCAAGCTATATGAAAAAGCCGAAGTGCAGAAGCTTGGTTTTCTTACCTCAAAAGACCTTTCTGACCTGGGTATGGGAGAAGACCTGGTAGCAGTCTACCTGCCGCATAGCTATGCCTTCTCTGGGAACCTGTTTATTGTACCAGCCAAGAACATCACACCTATCAAAGCAAACTCGGCTGACATTATGAAGTTTATTGTATCAGGAGGTGTAGCACGCCTTAACGAGGCGGAAACCGATGAACTTCGTTCGTAAATACAAGCACTATTTTTCACTGCATGCTATCATCTTCCTTTGGGGGTTCACAGGCATTCTGGGCAAGCTGATTTCTATCTCATCCTACTCCATCGTTTGGTGGCGCATGCTGATTGCCTTCCTGGGCCTGGTGGTTTTTATGGCCGTGTCAAAGCGATCATTGAAAACTACCACAAAACAAGCTGGACTGTACCTGTTTACGGGATTGATAACAGCAGCGCACTGGATCTTCTTTTTTGAAGCACTTAAAGTTTCCAATGTGTCCATCACGTTGACAACCCTGGCATCGACTTCGTTCTTTGTCGCTTTGGTGGAACCCATTTTTCTCAAACGAAGACTCATTCCTTACGAAGTAGCTCTTGGGCTCATTACCATGGCCGGACTAGCCATCATTTTCCAGGCCGAGAGCGACCTGTCGCTCGGTGTCATATATGCCTTGTGCGCAGCTGTGCTGGCAGCCGTTTTCAGCTCAATGAACGCCATTTTTGTACGCAGTGCCAAACCCACGCTGATTACCACTTATGAAATGATTGGTGGTGTCCTGGGCATCACCGTTTACATGTTGCTGAACGGAACGCTTCTGCCCTTTGAGCAACCCACTCTTGCAGATTGGTGGTACCTGATTATTCTAGGTACGGTTTGTACCAGCCTGGCTTTTGTGGTAAGTATTCAGGTGATGAAAGAACTGAGCCCATTTACCGTGAGTATGTCCATCAACATGGAGCCTATTTACGCCATCATTTTCGCCTTGCTAATCTTCAAGGAAGACGAGTACATGAGCCCGCTCTTCTACGTGGGTGCCGTCATTGTTCTCAGTATGATCTTTCTTAACGGATACTTAAAGCGGCTTAGCAAACGTAAAATCAGCCGCGCAAAAACCAGCGACCAACCGACTTAAGAAACAGCTTTTTGTCGAATGTATTCATAAACAATAGCTCCTCAACTAAGTTCGTCTCCTCATCCAGAAACCGAAGAATAAGCTCTATATCGTTTCGCTGATACATCTGTCTGAATACATCTTCACCCAACTCATTGTGACGACTCAACACATCGAGCATCACCCAATCATAAAGCCTGTGCCTTTTAGAGAATAGACCGTGAATGGGTTTCCTTCCATTCTTCAGATTGTCTACAACCTTCCGCGTCATTTTTCGCGATCGCATAAACGAATATCCCGTAGAAGGTTTAACCCAACCACCAGCTGTTCCAATCTTGGTAATTCTGTCCGTACCGGCCGTGTGAAATGGAACCATCGACATGGGAACTACTCCTTTCTCGGTCTTTTCTACTGTGTATTTCGCTGCGGGGAAATGGTGGCTCATATAAGCCGTTAGCAGCTGATCATAAGCCTCACCGTTAAGTACACTATTGTCAAAGAATGTAAACTCAAACAGCGCATAGTTTTGCGAAAACGGCAGCACATACACAAAGCTGGTCGTCCCAATAGCTTTTGGGCCAAAATCCATCATGGTAAATACGGTATCGTCCAACACCGGCTCATCAAACCGCACAAACCATCCCTTGAAGTGTTGTAATACCCCAGGATAACCATCCAACCTATTTACAACCTCGTTTTCAAGTCTCGAATCAAAGACATGACGCGCTCGAAATGACTGAGACCGACAGACAATTTCTACATCATCTGCCTCTCTTAATCGAACCACTTCTTCCGTCACCCAAGTGAACTGCTCGTTACCACCAATTTGCTGTTTCACATAATCGTGAAACACCTTAGAATCGAGTGTCTGGTAGCGGTAATCGTTCAAACCAAAGCTCAACCGCTGATGACCAAATTCAACAACGGTCCGTCCCCAGGACTTCTCGACAGGCGCATTGAACGGAGAAGTTCCTCGCTCCCAGTAGCTCCAAACCCGATCTGACTCCTGTTTTTCGCTTTTCTCTATGATGAGAATTTTCTTCTGTGCGAACCATGGCTCTTCCGACATGGCCAGGGCCAGATTCAACCCGGCAGCTCCGGCCCCTATGATGGCATAATCAAACATGAATCAAGAACATCATTGAAATAAAAAACACCAACTGACACAGGTAAACATGCACGGCAAAACGCTTCTGGCCGGTCAAACCGGCAAACTGAAAAATCGCATGAAGAAACCACGACACAACAAACCAACCCACATAGTTCGTGAGTGGAGCATGTCCGACATTAAACTGCCAAAAATCCATGGCTGGAGCTACCTGCTCAATAGCCAAATCGAGTAAGACCATCAACACAGCTCCTCCAAGAGAAGCCAATAACTTATTCGAGAATAAATGTGACGATAGAATGCCCGAAATCCACACCAAAATCACCCAGTTCACGCCAATGATAAGCGGAACCCCCTGCCACTTGAAACCCAAATTTTCGCCATATGTATATTCACCAAAAATCAATCCCTGATTTACACCAAGCCACTCCACTCCTATTCCGACCGTGAAAAACAACACGCTCAATCCAACCGCCCTCATTCCCCAAATGGGAGCCATCAAAACCAGCAACAAAAACGTCAACAGCAGGTTCCACACGGATAGCGAAAGAAACCACTCTCCATACCCAAGGCCCACACCTATAAGAGCTGATATATGAAGCAACCAAACGACTCCAATAGAAGCCGTAACGAGCTGTTTATTTGTATGTAGTTGCTGTATCATGCGTTGACTACAGGTATGTTGTTAGTGGCAATTCTTGCGGATAACAAACACAGGGGAATGCCTCCGCCTGGATGGACAGAACCTCCACAAAAATGCAGTCCTTTTATTTCACGAGAAGCATTGGAGTGTCTGAGAAAGGCAGCAAACTGACTATTACTGCTTGTTCCGTACAACGAACCCTGATGAGAAGACGTTCTCGACTCAATGTCAATGGGGTCCAATACTTCTTCTGTGCGTATTAAGCTCGACACATCCTTACCCAGCACTCGGCTAAGCTTATTCAACACGCGGCTTCGCGTTTGAGCTATGAGTTCAGGCCAATGCTGTCCATCATTGCCCGGTACGTTCACCATGACAAACCAATTCTCGCAACCCTCAGGTGCGTGTTCAGGTTCTTCTTTGCTCGTTATGTTTACGTATACCGTAGGATCATCTGATATGGTCTTATGGTCAAACAGCTGTGAAAACTCGTTTTTGTAGTCGGCTGAAAAGAAAATGTTGTGCAAGTCAAGCTGATCAAATGAGCCTTCAACACCCCAGTAAAAAATCAGTGCCGAGCTGGAACGTTCCTGGCTAAGTACCCGCTTGGGCTTTTTTAGATCGGGCAACAGGTTATGATAAGCGGTGTACACGTCAGCATTGCACACGACCACATCTGACTTGAGGAATGTGCCATTCAATTCAATCCCGAACACTTTCCCATCTGTTTGTTTAATCTTCGAAACCCGTTGACCATAGTGGAAGCGTACGCCTACATTCTCTGCCAACTCCACTAAAGCAGTGGTAATGGAATGCATACCTCCTTTCGGGTAAAAACAACCATAATGCATCTCATAATGCGGAATCAGTGACATGATACCCGGTGTTTTGTAAGGAGATGAACCGTTGTAGGTTGCATAACGGTCAAATAACTGCACGAGCCTCGGGTCTTTGAACGTCTGGTTGTTCACCTCATGTAGGCTCTTATTTACCTGAAGTTTTCTATAGCCTATTACTCCCTTCATTGTGGCTATGGACATGTAGTTGCGCCAGTCGTGCAATGACCGCTCAAGAAAAACGGGTGAAACTAGATCGTGCTTTTCTCTGGCTTTACCCAAATAATCTGTAACCTCTTCCTCACCGACATCAAACACAGATGCCGCTTCTGAAGCAAACGCAGCTTTATCGGCATGTGCTGTAAACTGGGTTCCATCTTCCCAGAAATAGTTGCAAACGGTGGATTTACGCGTGTATGAAAACGCGGGACGTTCACTCTCATCGAACAGCTCAAAAAGTTCGTCAACCAAATGAGGCATGGTAAACAGAGACGGGCCTGCATCCCATCGAAAGCCAGCCTTTTCAACGCTGGTGAGTTTACCTCCGGGATATGCGTTGGCTTCAAAAACCATCACATCATAGCCCTTACTCCGTAAGCGCAGTGCGCTTGCCAACCCGGCAATACCAGAACCAATAATGAATGCTGTCTTTTTCAATACACGGTACGTAAAAAGACAAATAGGTGATAGACCTCAAAGGTAGGCCGAAATTTATTTAACCCAGCCGAAAAGAGTACTTGTAAAGCTTCTCCCCTTTGATCTCAACGATTCCTTCTTCCTTAAATCGAAGTTTATGGAACATGTGTCTGGAGATTTCCTGTCCATCCTCGTGGATTCCATATATGACATCATAGGCATCGCGCTCAACTGCATGATCGAGCACTAACTGAGCCGCTTCGTATGCGTAGCCCTTGCTCCGCTGATGACCGATTACCTGCCAGCCGATATTCATATCAGGACTATGTCGCATGGGCGTCAGATTGAGGCACCCTACAAACGCATCGGTCTGTGTTCGAATAACCCAGTATTCTCCTTCTCCCGATGTGACCTGACCCAGCTTGTGTTCCAAGTACTCCCGATGTTCTTCTTCAGACTTGTTTTGCAGTGGTTGAATAAACTCAAACGCATCGGGCTCAGCAAACATGTCCAGTATTTCGTCAAAATCATTCCGCGTAATCGGCTTCAATACCAAATGGGAAGACCTTAACACTTCTGACATTACTGAACCGATATTTTGATGGCCGGATAATCGTATTCACTAGTACTGGCATTCAAGAAATAAAAGCCAGAAGGAACGTTCAGATCGATCTCTGCCTTTCCGTTCACTGTATTCAGTAATCTCCGCTCCACCAACCTTCCAGATACATCTGTCAGCTCAATAGAAATCGGCTGGCTAGTTCCAGATGAAAGTGCAACAAACAGTTTTCCGTTGGTAGGGTTAGGGTAAACCTGAAGTGTTTCTGCCGAAAACCCATCTTCCACTCCCAATGCATACACATCGAGGTCCTTGCAGGTTTCACCACAAAGGTTTTCGCCATCAAATGTGAAAAGGCATACTTCATATGAGCCAGGCGCATTGTAGGTATAAGAAGGGTTATTGAATGTGGTTGAGTTGCCATCGCCAAACGTCCACTTGACTGAAGTGACATTGCCCACAGCTGTGGTATTGGTGAACGAATAGACATTGGACTCGTTAAACGAATACTCAAACGATGGCTCGCACGTAAACTCTGTAACTACAATTTCCTCGCAATAGGTATCGAAACAGAATGGGATAAACCCTCCAATCGTCAAACACACTTCATACGTACCGGGTTCATCATATAAGTGCTCTGTATCTGTTGTTGGGTTGCTTCCATCACCATAGTCATAGAAAGCCGTGAGATAGGTACCTGACGAAATGTTAGTCATTTCTACAAACAGCTCCTCTTTCTCATAGGTAAACTTGGCTTCGCAACCACCTCCTCCACCGCCACCGCTTGTTACGGTAATGTCTTCACAGAACTCATCATAACATTGGAATGTAGTGGTATCATATACGCTCAAACACACCTCATACGTACCGGCAATCAAGTACTCATAAGTAGGGTGCACATCATTGGAAAAACCAATGTTGTCTCCAAAGTCCCAAAAGACTTCATCATACCCTCCGGTAGAGTAGTTGGCAAAACTTACCTCCAAATCATTCGTTGTGTAACCGAAGTCGGCTTCGCAGCCACCTCCGCCACCTCCAGAAGTATCTATAATAACCGTCTGGCATGCGCTATCGCACAACGTTCCGTTGCTGTAGAGCGAAAAACACACCGTATATGTACCTGTATCGGCATACGTATGCACGTAATTGGTGTCATTGACTGTGTTGCCATCGCCAAAATCCCATACAATGGAGTCGAATTGTCCCAAGGCATAGCCATATGCTTCCAGATCCAAATCATCAGGCCACGCATACATGTCTGCGCTACATGTTGCTCCACCCAGATAGAGTGTGTCACAAGAAGAGTCAAAACAGGTAAACGAGTTGGTATCTTCAATCCACTGGCAAGCTTCATACACACCTGCACTGGCATAAACATGCGTTGGATTAGGCACATTGATATCCCAGTTACCATCGCCATAGTCGTAGTAAATGGCATTATAGCCACCTGTGGCCTGATTGGTAAAGTATACGGTCAGGTTACTCACACTATCTGTAAACGCTGAGACACATTGGGCCTGTAGCGAATGGGCAAAACCTATGCTCAAAAGCAGCAGACTAAAAACTCGAATCGAATGGAACATAAAAAGGCGATTTATGACATGCAGACGTCATATTTCCGATAAAGGTAAGCCGGATTCAAAAACAACTTATTCCCGACTGGTAAAAACTGTTTTCTGCCTCTAATGGAGTCGCTACATTTGCTTCCCACAACACGATGTCCATGAGCAATCAATACTGCAACGATCTTTGGAACTACAGCCGATTTAAAACCCGCGAAGTCAATATTGGTGGCGTAGGAGTCGGAGGTTCAAACCCGATAAGGGTACAGTCCATGACCACAACCGACACCATGGACACGCAAGCCACGGTTGAGCAAAGCATTCGAATGATTGAAGCCGGATGTGAAATCGTGCGTATTACCGCCCCAAGCAAAAAGGACGCTGAAAACCTGGCCAATATCAAAGCCGAACTAAGAGCTCGTGGGTATGACACCCCACTGGTGGCAGACATCCACTTTACTCCAAATGCAGCTGAGATTGCTGCCAAAATTGTAGAGAAAGTGCGTGTGAATCCGGGCAACTATGCCGACAAAAAGAAGTTTGAACACATCGAATACAACGATGACACCTACCAGGCGGAATTGGAGCGAATCCGAGAGCGATTCACCCCGCTCGTGCTCATCTGTAAGGAGCACGGAACAGCCATGCGTATTGGAACCAACCACGGCTCACTAAGCGATCGAATTCTTAGCCGATATGGAGACACACCGCTCGGAATGGTAGAATCGGCCATGGAGTTTTTGCATATCTGCCGCGACAATGATTTTCACGAAATCGTACTCAGTATGAAGGCCAGTAATACACAGGTAATGGTGCAAGCCTATCGCCTGCTTGTTAACCGTATGATGGCAGAAGGAATGAACTACCCACTACACCTTGGTGTAACCGAAGCGGGAGAGGGAGAAGATGGTCGCATCAAATCGGCCGTGGGAATCGGAAGCCTCCTGGAAGACGGTCTGGGTGACACCATTCGCGTATCGTTGACCGAGGAACCTGAATACGAAATACCGGTAGCTTTTGCATTGGCCAAACGATATGACCAACGTGCAGCTCATGCAACCATCGAGGCAGTTCCTTCGTTTGACATTGACCCATTCGCCTACGCAAGGCGTGCCACTCGTAAGACATTGAACATGGGAGATCATGAGGTTCCGTGTATCATTCATGACTTTTCCAGCGAAACCGAACTCAAGCCTGCTAAGTTTCACGCCATTGGTTATAACTACTCCGTACCACTTGATAAATGGAATTTGACCGACCTGGCATCTGACTTTGTGTATGTAGGAGGCAGCGAAATATCATTTGACATTCCGGGAACGCTCGGCATTATTCAAGATGCTGGTTCATGGACCCAAAAAGAACGACACTATCCGCTTTTTCAAGTGGCCGATTACGAGCATGCCTCTGGTAAGAGCAGCGAGCTCAATTTTGTGGAAGCATATGCGAACAACCTGACTAATGAGGATCTCGATCTGCTAAGCGCTGATAATACAGTTGTATTGATTCTGAAAACGGACAATATGCATGGCATGGCCGAACAACGCAGCGTATTTGCCCGCCTTATTTCGTCCAAAAACAAAATTCCGGTTATACTTCATCGATCGTATTCTGACCTGAGTGAAAATGATGTACAGCTATTTGCCGCGACTGATTTTGGAGGTCTGTTGATTGACGGACTTGGCGATGGCATCATGTTATCTGCGCAAAACTCAGGAAGCCTGCAGATGATTAACTCACTCTGCTTTGGCATCCTCCAGGCCACCCGAACTCGTATTTCGAAAACGGAGTACATCTCCTGCCCTTCATGCGGTCGAACATTGTTTGACTTGCAGGAAACCACGGCCAAGATCAGAGCACGTACCAGTCACCTGAAAGGTGTAAAAATTGGCATTATGGGCTGCATCGTAAATGGCCCTGGCGAAATGGCCGATGCCGACTACGGCTACGTGGGCACAGGCGTTGGAAAAATCACGCTGTACAAGGAAAAAGAAGTGGTTAAGCGCAACGTACCCGAAGTGGACGCGGTGGACGAATTGATCGAACTCATTGCCGAGCACGGAGACTGGGTTGAGCCAACCGCATAGCCATGATTGGAAACAAAAAACACTACCTCATTGCCGGAGCCACCGGATTGATTGGCAAGCAACTCGTACAACGGCTCATCAATGACGAATCTGTAGGTAAGGTAAGCCTGCTCGTTCGAAATGGCTACCCGGTGGAACATGCCAAGCTATCATTGATTCAGGTCAATTGGGATGAAATGACGGAGAGTGTTCTGCCTCAAAACGTAGATGCCGTATTCTGTTGCCTCGGAACCACCATGAAAAAGGCAGGTTCCAGAGATGCGTTTCGCAAAGTAGATTACGAATACGTGATGAAGCTGGCCGTGTTTACGCAACGCAAGAAAATTGCGCAATTCCATGTCATCAGCGCGAATGGTGCCAACGAATCGTCTAGGGTGTTTTATAGCAAGGTGAAAGGCCGTATGGAACTCGAACTTCAAAAACTGACTGGCATCCGATCCATCTTCATTTACCGCCCCAGCATGCTATTGGGCAATCGCGAAGAGTTTCGATTAGGCGAAACCCTTGGCAAGATCATCATGAAGGCCGTGGACTTTATGACACCAGCTCGTTATAAAGCTGTGTACGATGTGCAGGTAGCCATGGTCATGCAGCAAAAGGCCAGCGAAGCTAAAAAAGGCGTGTTCTTCGTAGAGAACGATGAGCTGCATCAGCTGACATAGACACCGACAAATTTTACGCTGATTACCGTATACCAGTCTGTGGGCAGGCGCAATAGGTTTGTTCGAAACGACAAACATGAAAAAAGCCACCTTAACACTGCTTTGCGGCATGCTCATCATGAGTCTTCTGCCGCTGCAAGCTCAAAATCAGCCGTCTGAAAAGCTGGCGGATTTTGTGGACAAAAAACTCTATAAAAAAGGTATTCTGCTCGCCCCGGCACATCGCCTTAAATCGAAAAACAACACAGCACCCAAAACCATTGGATTACTCGTTTTCGGAGTACACTCCTCACCAGAGTACACAGGCTCAGATGGGTTTTGGTCATACTACGAATCAATGAGCGATGTAAGCACTCATATGGTTGCTCAAAAGGTACACGACCAGTGCATTGACGGCCTCAAAGCCAATTTTAAGGAACAAGGAGTAACACTGCTCACTCCAGCCGAATACCTCGATACGGATGCCAAGAAAACAGCCTATCAAAATATGGACATGCGCATGATGGGACTAGCAGCTGCCACTGCTCAGGTCGCCAACCCGGATCAAATTGGCTTACCTGCAGGATACAAATACATCAAGAATTCCATCTATCACTCCGATGTAGGCGGCCGAGCTGACCTCATTGAACCTCTCAAAACTTTCGATCTCGATGGGTATTTATGTGTTTTCCTCGAGTTCTATGGAGCAGAAACACTATCAAATGTTCGAACCAACCTGATGCTTTTCAAGGACCGCGACTACGTTTCCAAAGTGAAGAAAGAAACCTATCGAAGAATGGATCTCGCCTCCAACGTACTTCCAATGGGTAACACCCAAATAGAAACAGCCGCGCGTAATGAATTGAAAGCGATGAAAAAGAAAAAACGCGACACGATGATCAGCCTGGAAAACGGCCAGATGTGGGTTGACCCTAATATTGCGAAGGTCATTATTGGCTCAACGAGCTACTACTTCCCACTGATTAAATAAGCTCAACCAATTAAGTCTCCGCTTTGAATCATATACATGCTTCAAAGCAGAGATTTCCTCAGTCGTGCCTCTTGTCGGAATGATTAAAGGTTTACCTGTCCGCTTCGACCATTTGCGCGTAACGCAAAGCTCAGCATGACAGCGCGTTTGTCACATTGAGCGATAAGCCGTAGGTGAATCTGGTTAAGGGGTTGCATGGGTCATGTCGTTCTCGATACACTGATTCCTTTGTCATCAGCACTCGAACTGACGGCAGGTCATCAATTAAAACATGAGTTCTTGTCACTTCGAGTGATTCCGAATTTTCGGGATCGTATCGAGAATAGAATCGTCCTTGGATCGACCACAAACAAAGCGATTCAGGATTTTTTTGTATATTATCGGAAACCAATTCTATTCAACACCATGCCCGGAGAAGGCTCCATGCAGCAAATGATCAACTCGCTCAAGTACAACAACAGCTTGCGCAACCGATCTGCCTATTTCGATACCAAGAATCACTTCTACCGTGTTGCGTCCAAAAAAGGCCTGACGTACAAAACAGCTACACCTGAGCAATTGGCCGAAATACGCCAGACAATCAAAGCGCAACGCAAGGCCGAGAACAGAAAACAGGTGGTGTTCGCAATTGTTTCCGTATGTATTGTAGCTGTTCTGTTGTGGGTTGGTTACGACTTTCTGTTATCGATGATGGAAGGTGACTACCACCATCCTGGTTTTGAGCATAAATGGACAAAACCTTCTTTCTTTGAACTTTTCATGTAACCCGTTCCTCGTTGAGCACATCAGATAACGCAGCTTCATTTACTATTTCATTTGGTCCGCAGTTCAGTGGGCCTTTTTCACGTGTTGCTATTTATGGCAGCATCCTGGTTTACATTGTCATTTTTGCAGCCTTCGAACAGACATTCTTGCGCGCCTTTTTCGGGTTGTCATGGCTGGCGCTAGCTCTTCCTTTTGCGCTCGATTTTCGCGGTTTCCAGTTCGATGCTAAATCCAACACCGTGCGTAACTATAGGTCGTGGTACGGACTTAAAACCGGCACATGGTACGCCCTGGATCAGTTCGACATATTGGAACTAAGTTGGGAGCGATTCTCCTACCGAACAGGCGGCTTTTTCCCTGTAGCCGGTATGATTGGCGGACGAGACCGAAAAGCCTCCAGCGACTCCTACAACGTCATGCTCAAAAGCTCATCCAATGCGATTCTTCTGGGTGAGATCGGGTCACATAAAAGCGCGATCAAGTTCATGCGAAAACACAACCGTGTCTTGCAAAAACCCACCGTTGACAAGTTTGCCGAGCGGAAGCAAAAGGCCATGGAACGAAGGAATCAGGTAGAAGCGAGAAGATTTTCAAAACGCTGATCCATCCCCACTAATTTTCTTAATATCGGGTGAGCGAATTCAACGTCTCCGATTGCATTGAGTGCCATACTAACTCCCATAGAATTTTTAAAAGGTGTTGGCCCAGCCAGGGCTGAATTGCTTAGTTCTGAACTCGGCATCAGAACCATTGGCGATCTGGTCAAGCACTACCCGTTTCGGCATATCGATCGGAGCAAATTTTACCTCATCAGCGAAATAAGCCCCGATGCACCCATGGTGCAGGTCAAGGGAAAGTTTGTGCGCATCGATAGCATTGGCGCACATCGAACCACGCGTATGGTGGGCGCGTTTCAAGACAGTAGCGGTGCTCTGCTCGAAGTGGTTTGGTTCAAGGGCATTAGTTGGCTTAAAAAAAGCCTGAAACCCAATACCGAATATGTGTTGTTTGGCAAGCCCACCGCCTTTAAAGGCAAGCTGCAAATGACCCACCCCGAAATTGAACTGGCAGCCGATTTCAGCAAGCCACTCAAAGGCGGTCTGGAAGGCGTGTACACCACCACTGAAAAACTGAAGGCACGAAAAATCGACAGCCGCGTGATTCGCAAGCTCATGGAAACGGCCCTTCCACTCGTGCTAACCGAAGTTGAAGAAGTGCTGCCTGGCTACATGCGCAAACGGCAGGAATTACTGCCCCGTAAACAAGCGCTCAAGGGCATTCATTTTCCGGCAGATGAAACGGAGCTCAACGCGAGTATTCAGACCCTCAAGTTTGAGGAGTTGTTTTTTGTTCAGCTTCGGCTTATGCGACTCAAAGTCCTGCGCAACGAAACCATCAAAGGATATCCGTTCTCTGCGGTGGGCGAGCAATTCAATACCTTCTACAATGAGCACCTGCCCTTTCCGCTCACGGGTGCACAAAAAAGGGTGATCAAAGAAATTCGGAAAGACATAGGCAGTGGTTTGCAGATGAATCGCCTCCTGCAGGGCGATGTGGGCAGCGGCAAAACCATTGTGGCCCTACTCTGTGCGTTCATTGCCATTGACAATGGATTTCAGACCACCATCATGGCGCCCACCGAAATTCTGGCCCAACAGCATTTTGAAACCATTCAGGAACTGGTGGCCGACATGCCCACTCGTGTGTCGCTGCTCACAGGAAGTTCAAAGACGGCCTTCCGAAAAGAACTACACACCCATTTGCAAAACGGGCAAATCGACATCCTCATTGGCACCCATGCCCTGCTCGAAGACAAGGTCAAATACCACAATCTGGGGCTGGCCATCATCGATGAGCAACATCGGTTTGGCGTAGCCCAGCGCTCCAAGCTGTGGAAGAAAAATGCCCGTCCGCCTCACGTATTGGTCATGACGGCCACACCTATTCCGCGTACACTGGCCATGACCGTGTATGGCGATTTGGATGTCAGTGTCATTGACGAACTACCACCTGGACGTAAGCCCATTAAAACCGTACACCGATGGGACAAGGACCGCCTGCGCGTATTCGGGTTTATGAAAGAAGAAATCGCCAAAGGCCGCCAGGTGTATGTGGTGTATCCGCTGATTGAAGAAAGCGAAACACTCGACTACAAAGACCTGATGGATGGCTACGAAAGTGTGTGCCGTGCCTTCCCTCGCCCAGAGTATCAGGTAGCCATCGTGCACGGCAAAATGAAACCCGAAGACAAAGACTACGAAATGAAGCGCTTTGCCGAGGGCAAATGCCAGATTATGGTAGCCACTACCGTAATTGAAGTAGGCGTCAACGTACCCAATGCCAGCGTCATGATCATTGAGAGTGCCGAGCGGTTTGGCTTATCTCAACTGCACCAGCTGCGCGGACGCGTAGGTCGAGGTGCCGAGCAAAGCTTTTGCATTCTGATGACCGGCAACAAACTGAGCACTGATGGCCGCACACGCATGCGTACCATGGTCGAAACCAACGATGGGTTCCGCATATCAGAAGTCGACTTGCAGCTGCGCGGGCCGGGTGATTTGATGGGCACGCAACAAAGTGGTGCACTCGATTTCTCCATTGCCGACATCGTCAAAGACACCAGCCTGTTGGAGAAGGCCCGTGAAGAGGCCAAATACATTTACGAGAACGATCCACAAATTGATCATCCGGGCCTGGTCATGGTCAAACACCACCTTGCCAAAATCATGAAACAGCGGCCCAATTGGGGAAGAATCTCTTAACTTTTGGGCATGAATTTGAGCTACCCCATCGGCCAGTACGAGCAACCCGAAACCATCACTTCTGAGCACATTGCGAACTGGATAGAAGACATTCGTACCTTTCCACGAGATGTGGAGCAGGCCATCACAGGCCTAAGCGAAACAGAACTCGAATGGCAATACCGACCTGATGGCTGGACGATTGCCCAGGTTGTGCACCACTGTGCCGATAGTCATATGAACAGTATGATCCGATTTAAATGGACGTTGACCGAAGACACACCGCTTATCAAAGCCTACTTTGAAGATCGTTGGGCCAAACTGCCCGACTACCGCACTGAAAACATGGGTAATGCACTGGCCTTATTAAAAGCTCTCCACACAAAATGGGTCGACCTGCTCGAACGACTGACAGAAGACGACCTGGCTAAAGCATTTGTCCACCCCGAAACAGGAGACACCAACCGCCTCGATGCCACCATTGGCAACTACGCCTGGCACTGCCGGCATCACTACGCGCATATTTTGCAGGCGAAGGAGTACAAGACGCGCGATCGAACACCCCACTAGCATACTCACTGCTTACTGCTTACTAAGAACTACCTACTCAGAAGAAAAAACCCGGGTTTCAGAAAGAAATGTTGGGGGTATAAGGGTTAGTTGTAACTATTGTATGTTCAAATTCATTTGAACATACTACCTATCGACTCACACAAATAACTCATCCCAGATGTTAGCTCATCACATTATATAACACGTAATATAGTATGCTCAATCTTACCGATGACGATGTCTACGAAAAACTCCTAGACTATGGTCTATTTCCAGAGAAAATTTCATCGATTTTCACAAGTAGAGAGTTTGGTCTTTGGGTCCGCAAAAAAGGAATATCGGTTCACACGAACCGTCCATTCTCAAATATTACATTTCACCTAACAAGGAATAACAATGCTCCTAGAATATTAAACATTCCGCATCCAATTCCTTATTTCTTTTTATGCAAGGAAATAAAAGATAATTGGACAACCATATCAGCTAGCATTGGGGAAGTGGATGATTATACTCAACGAAGCATGATTATACCAAAACCAAACAACCTTAGCAAGAGACTTGTGTCAATGCTCTCATACGACAGACATAAAGATGAAAAATTTCTCAGTCTCGAAAAGTCATTTAAAGCAAAGTACTTCGTTCATGCTGATATAGCAAATTGCTATCCAAGTATATACTCTCACTCTATTCCTTGGGCTCTGGTCGGAACACAGACTGCTAAAAACAACATGAACAATCGAACGATTTGGTACAACAGGCTTGACAAGAGAATTCGAGCTGTTCAAAGAAATGAAACTGTAGGCATACCTATCGGACCAGACACTTCAAGTATTATCTCGGAGATCATATTATCTAAAGTCGACATGGCCTTGTCAAAATATAAGTACTTCAGATACATAGATGACTTCAAGTGTTATTGCTCATCCAAAGAAGAACTTGACAGTTTTATAAAGAACCTCAGCAAGGAACTTGAAAAATACCATCTAAGGCTAAATCAGAAAAAGACTGAAATAACGGAACTACCAAAAACAATTGAAGATGACTGGGTAAGAGCCCTAAAATCCTACTCAAATAAATTTTTAAAAGAACAAAACCTTACCACAAGACATATAAACTTCGTAAGCGAGTTCATTGATTTAGCCATAAATCTCACCAAGAAAAACCCGAATGACTCTGCCCTTAAATATGCTGTTAAAATAATTTCCAACAAGAGGTTCTCGGACACCGATACCTATGTTTTTACACTAATGTACCTTTCAAGAATATGCTTTATTTATCCGTACTTCATTGATATATTCTACGATCTTCTGAACAACAACAGACCAAATCGTAAAATGATCTCCATTCTTGCCCAAGAAATCAATACCATTATGAAAGAACATCTTGAATACTCTCGTTCAGACGTGGCATTATGGGGGCTCTTCTTGGCTATCAAGTTCAATTTTAATGTTGATTCTTTTGATCGCTATTCTGACTACCTGATTAAGGATCGCGATTGTCTTCCGGTTCTCCTATGTTATTACTACTCCAAAAAAAGGCATCTGGATACGAGCAAATATTTTGGTCTAATTAGGGAGATTATCGAAGAAAAACAAGAAGACGAGTGGTGGCTCTATATTTACTCTTTGTATTACGACAATGGACGAAAATGGGTCTTCAGGTCAATTCAGTATAAAGACTTCTACTCTGAACTCAAAAAAGGCAAGGTTCAATTTTATCACGATTAGTCGATCTAAACTAACTCACGAATAATTTATAAAGACCATACATTGGATGCAAGAACTCTAGCCACTCATTATTGTTCCATTTCATACGATCATAAAAGCTCCGCCTTGAAAAATCCCTAACACAGCCGTTACAATATACTCCACACCGATGGCGATGACGATAAAGCCAATAATGCGCGACAGGGCGTTCATGCCTGAAGCACCTAACGCTTTGACAATAAACTGCGAACCAACCAATACTACACCCACCGCAATGGCGGCTGAAAGCATAGCCAGCGACAGCGCAACAATGTCTGCGACTTGGGCGTGTTCCTGATTGTACGTAATCAACAACGAAATAGTCCCTGGCCCAGCCAACATGGGAATGGCTAGTGGAGTCAATGCAATCTCGGTTCGGGTTTCCAAGTCTTTTTGCACTCCGGTGCGCTTCATGCCCTTGTGCTCGCTAAACTTTCCAGTGAGTAAGGCATATCCGCTCGAAGCAATGACAAACCCGCCTGCAATGCGCAGCGAATTCAGGCTAATACCAAAAGCCACCAGCAAATACTTCCCTGCAAAAAAGGAAATCAGTAAGATGATCAACACATTGACCGAAGCCAATAAAGCTGCCCTCGTTTTTTCTGTTTTTGTGTAGTCTTTGGTCAGTCCCAAAAACACGGGAACGGTGCCCAGAGGGTTCATAATCGAGAGCAACGCACCAAACGAAATGAGGTATAAATTCATGCCGCGAATGTGTCACCATCGCCCCATGTATACATTACCCATACATGCCCAATTCCTGTCCCCAATGTTATGTTTTCCCACACATAATAACACCTGCGAGAGACTTTGTTAACGCTGACAATAAAAGCTTGTAAACGATGTTTTATCCCCTCAAAAACACATCTTCATGAAGTTACACTACCTGATTCTCCTGATAAGTGCCACAGTGCTTATCTCATGCAAAAAAGATCACACCTGCGATTGCCACATCGTCTATACCGATGGCACCACCGAAGCTCCACAGGAAACGACTGTCATTCCCAACTCTTCTAAATCGTATGCCAAAGAAACGTGCGATGATCATGCCAATACCTGGCTACCTGCCGTAACCGACAGTACCAAAACATTTGACAAAGTCGACTGCGTTCTGGAAGATTAAACCTGTTTCTCGAAACCACAGATAACTTACAATGTGATGTCGATTAATTCTGATCACTAGTAGATAAGAAGCACAGGGCTGGTCTAATTTTGGACAAGATTGAGAAACCTCGTACAGGCGCTATGCGTCTGTATGTAGACCTTATATGTCCATGAAAAATCACACCATGCTTCGACACGCTGTCCTTGTCTTCTTTACACTTCTTTCGGCTTCTGGCCTGACACTGGCTCAAGAAACCGATTGGGCATTTAAACTGGGCGGTACCAGTTACGACAAAGCCGTAGGACTGGCCACAGACGATAGCGGATATGTAGCCGTGACGGGTTCGTTTCGGGGCACGATTGACCTCGATCCGGGAGCCGACACGTTCAACGTAACATCCAACGGAACGGATGACATTTTCCTGGCCAAATACGACACAAGTGGCAATTTCATTTGGGGCGTGGCCTACGGAACATCTGCCCTCTACGAAGGCGGACAGCAGGTCGCCATGGATAGTGAAGGAGCTGTGTACATGGTGGGAAACTACGGAGGTACTATTGACTTTGACCCGGGATCGGGCACAGCCAACATGTCGCCCCAAAGCGGAACCAACGCGGCCTTTATTGTGAAGTATGACAAAGACGGAGACTACGAGTGGTCAGTAACCACATACGGTGACTGGAAAGATGAAAGCACCGAAGTGGTGGTAGACAATGCCGGCAACGTGATTTGGTTTGGCGAGTATGGCGGTACGGTCGATTTCGACCCGAGCGTAAGCGTAGCCAACCTGACCAACTCATCGGGCCGAAGCTTCTTTATGGCCAAGTACACCAGCAGCGGTGCCTTTATCGATGTGCAGGAAATTGGTGGTACCTCTACCGGATTGGGCGGATTTACCAATGCCAACGTAGATGACGACAACAACCTGTACATGGTCGGTTATTGGAGCGGGACCATTGACCTTAACCCAAGCTTGTCGAGCACATCAAACCGCACTTCGAGCAACTGGGATGGTTTCATCATTAAGCTTGACAGCAACTGGACATATCAATGGGATTACGCACTCAATGGAGCATATACCGAGCGCATTCACGGCATCGACATCGATGCATCAGGCAACATTGCCATTACCGGATTCTTCCGCGACACCATGGACTTTGATGTAAAAGCCGGTGTGAGCAACGTGGTATCGTATACCCCACAAGGGTCGGGTGACGACATCTTTTTAGCCGTTTACGATTCAAACATGGACCTCGATTGGGTGCATCACTTTGGGTACAACGCCTCCGGTTCGTGGAGCATGAGTGGGCGCACCGTGCAATACGATGCCGATGGCGATCTGCTTTTGGGCGGTACGGTAGAAGGAAACGTAGACCTGGATCCGGGAGCGGGTTCGTATAACATCAGCGCGGGTGGTGCCATGAACATGTTCATCGCCAAGTACACCTCCACAGGAGACTTTGTCTATGCCTGGGAAGATGGCGGAAACGGATTTGAAACCGTGTATGAACTAGCCATTGATCCGTACGGAGCTATTGTAAGCTGTGGACAGTTTGAAAACACACAAAACTTTGAAGTGGGCAGCGGCACGCTGAACATTTCCTCTAACGGAGCACGTGATGGATACCTGATGCGCCATGTTCCGCTCTGTGGAAACTCCAACTTCACAACCAGTGCCGACACGGCAGTGTGCGTAGGCGACTCAGCCATACTTCAGGCATTTAATGGCGCTGTCTATAACTGGGATTCCCTGGGCTCGAGCAGCCAAATCAGTGTGCAACCCGACTCTTCCACCACGTATTACGTATCCGGTTTATCGAGCACCGGTTGTTTGGCATATGACTCGGTTTCAGTCACAGTGAACGCATTGCCATCTATTTCGGTATCGAATGACACCAGCGTGTGTGGCACACAAAGCGTGACGCTTTCCGCTTCTGGCGGAAACATTCAAATCTGGTCAAACGGATTGGGATCGGGAAGCACCAAAACGGTGAGCCCTACACAATCGACCACATACCACGTGTTTGTGTTGGACTCCAATACGTGCGAATCAAACGACTCTATTCAGGTGACGGTATGGGCATTGCCCAACGCCAATGCCGGATCCAACGAAAGCGAATGCACAGGCGATTCGATCACCCTATCAGCAACCGGAGGAACCAGCTATGTATGGAACAATGGATTGGGGGCCGGTCAAACACATCAGGTGTTGGTGAGTTCAACCACTACGTATACTGTGACCGTGACCGATGGAAACGGATGTGAAGACACGGATCAGGTGACCATTACAGCTCTGCCCGTACCCACAGCTTCATCGGCTGGCGATACCACCATTTGCCCCGGAGATTCAGCCCAGATTTCCGCTTCAGGCGGCACACTGTATCAGTGGGGCAACGCGGTAGGAACGGCCACACAAACCGTGGAACCAGATTCTACCACCACATACATCGTCACCGTGTCCAACACCTTCTGGTGCTCTGATACGGCTACGGTTACCGTGAGCGTATACCACAATACCAACATCGGCATATCAGCCGACACCAACATATGCATTGGCGATACAGCCACACTCATGGGCTTTGGCGGAGTAAGTTATGCATGGTCTGGGAGCCTCGGCAGCGCGAGCACAGCATTGGCATCACCCGATTCAACCACCACATATTCGGTTCAAATCACCGACTCCGGTTCCTGCCAGTATGAAGAATCAGTGGAAGTAACGGTATTGTCATTACCCACCATCACCACTACAGGAGATACATCTATTTGTTTCGGTGATTTTGCTACGATTGCGGCCAACGGAGGTTCTACTTACGACTGGAATCAGGGCGTGGGAATGGGATCCATCCATATGGTTAGCCCGACCGAAACAACCACATACACGGTGTTGGTCACAGATGCCAATGGGTGCAAAAACAGCGATAGCCTAACCATTGATATTTTACCCGCTCCGTTTATGTCCGTCTCCAATGACGACAGCATTTGTTCTGGAGAAGAAGTCATCATCACGGCTGCCGGAGGTGTCAGCATTAGCTGGAATCAGGGATTGGACAGCATATATCAGCACACGCTGTACCCTACACAAAACACGCAATACATCGCTACGGTATATGATGCCAGTGGCTGTAAGAATCAGGATACCATCATGGTGTTTGTATTTGACAACCCCAATGTATCGATCAACAATAACCAATTCACCTTCTGCGCCAATGAATCGCCCGTAGTATTTGGAGCCAGTCCCAATGGAGGCGCCTTCACCGGCAGTGGCATGACAGGGTCGACCTTTGACCCACTGGCAGCAGGCATTGGCACACATACCATTTCCTATTCGTTTACCGACTCGGTTGGGTGCTCTGGTACAGATGATCAAACCATTGAAGTATTGGAAGTAGATACGGTTACCGCAGCTTTTGGCTGGACCACATCGGGCAACACGGTATCGTTCATCAACCTTTCGACCAACGGATTGTACTGGGCATGGCAGTTTGGTAACACCGATACATCATCGCAGTTTGAGCCTGTCTACACCTACAACAACGGTATTTACCTGGCTCAACTAGTAGCTAAAAACGCCTGTGATTCGGATACAGTCATCCACACCGTCAAAATCAATCCGCTGGCCATTCCGGAAGTTGCGGATCGGGCCGTTATCGATGTATTTCCCAATCCTTCCATGGGTGTGTATACCATCAAAGGTGAGCAGAGCACTATCAAACACATGCATGTGTACGATGCCCGAGGTAATGTCATTCCGCACAATGAATGGATGAATGGAGACACGCGCACCATCGACATCACTTCGCAGGCAGCAGGCATGTACTTCCTGGTATTTGTGACATCAGATGGCACATTGGGCCGCACTTCGCTGGTCAAGCAATAGACAAACTGCCTGTCTGATTATCAACGACAAACTAAGTCACCTGGGATTGTCAGCTTAATTCTTCGGCTTACCTTTGCAGGCTGCTTTTAAAAAGGCAGACCAAACAAAAAGTAAATGAGAAAAGAGGATTTTGAAGTAATGGCTCCTGTTGGGTCATTCGAATCTTTAAGTGCGGCCATTCAGTCGGGATGTAATTCGGTCTATTTCGGGATTGAGCAATTGAATATGCGCGCCCGGTCTTCGATCAACTTCACATTGGACGATCTTTCTGAGATTGCCAAACGGTGCAATGAGCACAATGTGAAAAGCTACATTACGCTAAACACCATCTTGTATGATCACGACATGAACCTCATGCGCATGATTGTCAAACGGGCCAAAGACGATGGAATCTCTGCCGTTATCGCATCCGATCATGCCGTGATGAACTACGCCAAGAGCATTCAAATGCCGGTGCATATTTCTACGCAGGCGAACGTGACCAACATTGAGTCAGTTGAGTTCTACTCGATGTTTGCCGATGTGATGGTGCTTTCTCGTGAGTTAAGCCTACGGCAGGTGGCTCACATCACCAACGAAATAAAGCGAAGAGAAGTAAAAGGCCCATCAGGCGAATTGGTGCGAATCGAAGTGTTTGCCCATGGAGCGCTGTGTATGGCCGTATCGGGTAAGTGCTACTTAAGCCTTCACTCGCACAACGCCTCGGCCAACCGGGGAGCATGCATCCAAAACTGCCGTAAGAAATATGTGGTGACGGATGATGAAGGCACCGAGCTTCAAATTGACAACGAGTACATCATGAGTGCCAAGGATCTTTGTACGATTGGCTTCCTCGACAAAGTGCTCGAAGCTGGAGTGCAAATTCTCAAGATTGAAGGCCGCGGACGAAGTGCCGATTACGTAGCCAAAACGGTTCGTTGTTACCGACAAGCTGCTGACTCCGTAGTAGAAGGAACATACACCCGCGAAAAAGTAGATGCATGGATGCAGGAATTGAGCACCGTGTATAACCGCGGGTTCTGGGATGGATATTATATGGGCCAGAAAATGGGCGAATGGAACGACTCCTATGGTTCCAAAGCCACCGAGAAGAAAATCTTCATCGGTAAAGGCGTGAAGTACTTCAATAAGATTGGCGTAGGCGAATTCAAACTGGAGACCAATACGCTTTCTACGGGCGACAAAATCCTTATTACCGGTCCAACCACCGGAGTAATTGAAGCTACAGTAGGAGAATTGAGACTAGACGATAAAACTGTTGAGTCTGTCCAGAAGGGAGATGTCTTTTCAACCCCGGTTGCGGAGGTAGTAAGACCGTCTGACAAGCTGTATAAAATCTTACCTAACTAAGCTTGGTTCGCATTACGTTTCACCGATCTAAATGCATTGGCTGCAACGCCTGTGTAGAAGCCGCTCCTTATCGTTGGAGGGTTTCTAGAAAAGACGGACGGTGCACGCTGGTTGGTGGTAGTGGGAAAAAGAATATTTTTATAGCGGATGTTCCCTACGAAGAGTTAGAAGACAATCGAAAAGCTCAGGCAAATTGCCCTGTGAGAATTATTCAGGTAGATGAGCGATAAGATTGAATCTTTTTTGAACTAAACTCGTAGGATATTAGAGCTTTACTAAACACCATTTCAATGAAGAGAGTCCTTTTTTTCGCTTTTTGTTGCCTGATAACCCTGCCCGGAATTTCGCAGGTTGTGAACGGATATGCTCGTGTAACAAATGTTTCAGGTGCCGTATTAACCGTTTCGGATGTAGATGAATCAGATGACACATTTGAAGCTGGTGAATTTGTTGTGGTCATGCAAATGCAGGATAACGTCATCGGAACCACATCCAACACTTCGAGTTTTGGATCGCTGGGCAGTATTCTGTCAGCTGGACTTTACGAAATCATTGAAATCACATCCGTAACCGAGAGCGGTGGAACACCCACTTCCATTACATTAAATCAAACACCGAACAACACATACAACACAGGCTCAAACAGCCGTGTTCAAGTGATCACTTTTCCAACGTTTGGCTCACCAAACTATACGACCACGGCCGACATGTCCGCCATGGCCTGGGATGGAGATGTAGGTGGTGTAGTAGCCTTTCAGGTAGACGGAACACTTACACTATCTCACAACATTGATGCAGACGCGGCCGGATTTAGAGGTGGAGCGGCTGATGGAAGCAGTTCAGGCTCATGTGACGTAACCACATTCAGAAGCACAAACACCAACGCTTTTGCCGGAAAAGGCGAAGGCATTTATTTGAGCACAAACAGCACCTACGATGAAGCCCGCGGACGCATATTGAATGGCGGTGGCGGTGGCAACGAGCACAACGGTGGTGGTGCCGGTGGTGGCAACTACTCGGCCGGTGGTGCTGGCGGTGTAGGATGGAACTGTGGCGGTTCAAGTGCCGGAGGAATTGGCGGATTGGACTTAAGTGGACAGATAACCGGATCGCGCGTCTTCATGGGAGGCGGTGGCGGTGGTGGCGAAGGAAACAACAGCGTGGCCACAGCAGGTGGTGACGGTGGTGGAATCGTCCTTATTAAAGCCAATGAGATTACTACAAGCGGATCGTGTAGCGGCCGAACCATTACGGCTGATGGCGAGTCGAGTTCCAATGCCGGAAACGATGGCGCTGGTGGCGCTGGTGCCGGTGGTTCTATCATTCTTGATGTCAACACCTGGAGTATCGGTGGAAGCTGTGATTTGACCATTGCCTCTGATGGTGGAGATGGTGGAGATGTAGGAAGCAGTGCCGTACACGGAGGTGGCGGTGGTGGTGGCCAGGGTGCGGTCATCTTTACAGTTACTGAGCCTTCAACCAACGTGACGGTGCAAACAACAAACGGATCAGGTGGCTGTAATAACAACTCAAATCCATGTACCTCTTCTGCGGGAGATGGAGCCGGAAGCAACAATGCCGGTATCATTGACAACACGTCAACACCTCTACCAATCGAATTGGTATCGTTTACCGGATACCGAACCGATCATTCTCAGGTAATACTCGAGTGGGCTACAGCAGCAGAAATCAACAACGACTTTTTTGAAGTACAGCGCTCTACAGATGCCAAATCGTGGGCTACCGTGATTGAAGTAAATGGAAGTGGAAATTCCAATCAGCGCATAGACTATTTAGAGGTGGACGCCTTTGCCCCACAGGTCGATTTGTACTACCGACTTGTACAGCACGACTACGATGGATCACAGACAACTTCTCAGATTGTAGAAGTAGCCGGAGCAGCATTGGAGGGAGATGGAGATGTCATATTCAAAGCATTCCCAAATCCGGTGAACCGAGGCAGTGAGTTGCACCTTCAAATGGAAAACATGAAAGGCAGCAATGTGGTTCTTGTGCTTCGCGATTTGAGTGGCCACGAGTACTTCTTGAAAGCCGTGACCAACGTAAACAGCAATTCGCTTGAAGTGGTTACTATTAGTCAGTCGATTCCAGCCGGCATCTATTTCATTTCGGCCGCATCTGAGGAAGAACTCTTAAGCCTCAAATTGCTCGTTGAATGAGTCTGACTACCGAAGCATTTACTATTCGACCAGGAATAGCTGCGGATTGTGAGCCCGTTCATAGGCTTATAAAGGAACTTGCCATTTTCGAAAAAGAACCCGCGGCAGTAAAAACCTCACCCGAAGATTTTAGAACTTCTGTGTTTGATAAGAAAACTGGAGTGGAGTTTATCGTTGCTGAGCAAGGTGGCATGATCGTAGGAACAGCCATTTATTATCCGGCCTACTCTACATGGCGTGGAGATTACATCTACCTCGAGGATTTGATTGTCACTCAGGAAAAGCGCAGCCAGGGAATTGGAAAAGCGCTGATGATGGAACTGCTGAAAATTGCCGACCAAAAAAATGCCCATCGCATACAGTGGCAGGTGCTGGACTGGAATGAAGATGCCATTCGATTTTACCGGAGAATGGGTGTGGATATTTCTTCACAGTGGTTAGATGTGTATCACTTTATCTAATCTTCCGCAACCGCCTGTTACAAACTCAACGAAGTAGACTGGGCTAGCAACCTCGCGCTGCCTACATTTGGCCCATGATCATTTTCAAATTTGGAGGTGCATCGGTGAAAGATGCAAGTGGGGTTAGAAACCTCGAGGAGATTGTCTCAAAGTATAAAGGACAAAAACTATGCATTGTGGTTTCGGCAATGGGTAAAACGACCAACGCCCTCGAGTCAGTGGTATCAACGTTTGCACAAGCCGGTGATTGGCGATTTGAACTGAATAAGATATTCGAGTTTCATCAATCTCAACTATCGCTTCTTCTGGAGGAAACAGAGAACGATGCCACACAGGCCATTGGAAAGATCAAACACTACGCGTTTACCTTCCTTGAGCAGGATCAGGGCTCAGACTACGCCTTTTTATACGATCAAATTGTGCCCATAGGCGAACTACTCTCAACCAAGATCATTGAGGCGTATTTGCGAAAGCAAGGACATAGCTCACTCTGGACGGATGCCCGAAAGCTGGTACACACAGACAATACGTATAGAGAAGCCAAAGTAGATTGGCCAAAATCCGAAGAACAGATCAGTGCCTTTTGGGAGCAAGTTGAAGAAGAAATTGTCGTGACTCAAGGCTTCTTAGGTGGTGGAGATCACATGCGAATGACCACGTTGGGAAGAGAGGGTTCTGATTTTTCGGCAGCTATTTTTGCGTACTGCTTAAATGCTGAATTTGTGACTATATGGAAGGATGTGCCAGGCATGCTCAATGCAGACCCGAAATACTTCTCAAACACCACGCTGCTCTCAAACATCAGCTACCGCGAAGCCATTGAACTGAGTTATTACGGGGCTTCGGTTATCCACCCGAAGACCATTAAACCACTCGAAAACAAGAACATTCCGCTGAAGGTGAAGAGTTTTGTGGAACCGGATGAAGAAGGAACGCTCATTGACTCCAATACGCAACTAGACTTTGAAACCCCGAGCTATATCTTTCAGGATAATCAGGTGTTGATTTCGATTTCCAGTCGCGACTTTTCGTTTATCGTGGAGCAGCACATCAGCGACATTTTCAACTCGTTTGCCAAGCACCGATTAAAGATTCAAACGATGCAGAACTCTGCCATCAGTTTCTCGGTGTCGGTGAAGAACGAGCCTGAGAAAATAAAGCAGTTGATCGAAGACCTAAAAGATCGATACAAAGTGTTGTACAACGAAGGTTTGGAGTTACTAACCATCCGGCATTTCAATGAAAAGATCGTGGAAGAATTAATCCGTGAAAAGGAGGTGTTACTGGAGCAGAAAACCCGTCACACGCTTCGGTTACTTATGCGTACTTCTCAATAATCTTATCGGCCATCACTGCCGAAAGTCTCCTGAAGGCCTCATGGGTGAGTCCTGCAATGTGAGGTGTGAGTATAACGCGCTCGTCTTTCACTAACTCGTGAAACGCAGATGGCAATTGCTCGAGCGGTGGAACAGATAAATCCTTTGCCTCGTATTCAATCACATCCAGACAAGCTCCTGTGATTTTGCCACTCTCTAACCCTTTGAGTACCGCTTCTGACTGCACACACTCACCTCGCGATGTGTTTACAAGTACTAAGCTCTTCTTGAAGCTTTTGATCCAGGTATCATCAACCAGATTCTGCGTGTCTTCGTTCAGTGGAATGTGAAGGGATACAACTTCGGCTTCTTCGAAAAGCTCATCCATGGTGCATTCCCTGACTGTGTCTGTTCCGAAGCCCGTTTTGTACTTGTCGTAAACGAGAATATCCGAATCAAATCCAGTCAGTAATCTAGCAAATGCACTGCCCGTATTGCCATATCCGATAATCCCAATTTTCTTACCTCCTAACTCTGTACCGTAGTTTGGCTTGCGTGCCCAAGTACCAGAACGTATTTGCAAATTGGAGTGCGTGATTCTGGCCAACAATGAAAGCAGCATTCCGAGGGTATGTTCGGCTACAGCGGGTGCATTGCCTTCCGGTGAACTCAATACGTCCACTCCCCTATCTGCGCATGCCTGCAAATCGATATGATCAACGCCTGATCCAACCCGGCCTATAAACCTGAGTTGAGGATAATCACTAAGAAAGGAGGCATCTACCGAAACGCGACTTCTAAAAACAAGGCCTTCCGCATCTGTTAGCTCCTTTAGCGCATGGTCCAATTCGAATTCAGACACATCGACACACGCAAACCCTCTCGATACGAGCATTGTTCCAAGTTCCGGATGAATGGTGTCTAGAATAACAATCTTCATGGCTCAGTGGTCCCAGCTACTTTCACCTCCACTCTTCGGTTTTTCTGATCGGCAGCTTCCCGTTCTTGCTTCGATTCGAGCTTAAACCACACATCACGTCCGATAATGGGTTCTGAAAATCCTTTGTTTATAACGTGTAATCTTTCAGCAGCAACACCGAGTCCGATTAGTTCTGTCCGAACCCGGTCAGCCCGCTGCATTCCTAGCAACGTGTCTTCGGCCATGGAGGTGTGTCCAACCAGATTGATGACCAGCTCAGGGTTATCTGTAAGAATTTTGGCCAAAGCCGCCACAATTCTGTCATCGTGCAACGTGTCTACATATTGATTTTTGTCATTGTAGGCCCTGTTGGCATGGGCATACTCAGTAGTCTTAGCCTCAAAACTTATGTTCGGCAGTTTTCTCCCCTGCGCGCTTGATTCCTGAGGCCAACCAAACACGATCAACAAAACGAAAAAGACGGCAACTCTCATATATAGAACAGGTGACCTATTAAGAAGTAGATAAAGAGGCCAAGTACATCATTCACCGTGGTAATAAAGGGTCCTGTCGCCAAAGCCGGATCTATTTCATACTTATCCAACACCAAAGGCACAAATGTCCCAAACAGAGTAGCAACAATGATGACTGTCAGCAGCGCAAAACTCACGGTAATGGCCAAATCCATAGAATCGTGGAAAACCAGATTATATGCAAAAATCAAGATGGAGCACACCAATCCGTTTAGCAGGGCTATCAGAAACTCTTTGGTCAACTTGGAAAACATACCGGAAAAACCAAGGGAGTTATTTGCCAACCCCTGAACGATAATGGCCGAGGACTGCACCCCAGCATTACCTCCCATAGCCGCGATAAGCGGAATGAAAAAAGCCATTTCAGGATACAACTGTAAATCGCCCTCGTAAAGCTCGATGACACGTGCACCCAAAATACCTCCCAGCAGCCCAATCAAAAGCCATGGCAGCCTTGCTCTGGTAAGCGTAAGCACCGTATCCGTTGATTCTACATTTCCGGAGATACCTGAAGCAAGTGCATAATCTTTCTCCGCTTCTTCCTTGATTACATCTACAATGTCGTCAATGGTAATCCGGCCCAGAAGTCTATCAAGCTCATCAACAACAGGAACAGCCACCAAGTCATATTTCTCCATCATGTTTGCTACATCTTCCTGATCTTCATCTACCCGTGCAAACTTGATCTTCTCATTGTAAATGTCTGAAATCTTAGACCGGACAGGAGTCGTGATAAGTTTCTTTATGGGAAGCCGACCGAGGAGTTTGTCATCTTCATCTACTACATAGACCGTGTAAATGTTCTCAATGGTTTCGGCTTGCCTGCGCATTTCTTTCACCGCCTGAGAAACGGTCCAATTCAGCTGAACTGCTACCAACTCCTTTGCCATGAGCGCGCCTGCAGTTCCCTCTTCATAGTGCAGCAGGTCCACAATATCCTTGGCTTGGTCCTTATCCTCGATGAGCGATATAACCTCTTCCTTCTGATCCTGAGGTAATGCCTGAATCACATCCGCAGCATCATCTGACTCAAGGTTATCGATAAACTGCTCGGCAATTTCTTTCGAGGTGAGTGAAGCAAGGAATTCTTCCTGATCGTCATCTTCCATGTGTCGCAACACATCAGAAGCCTTGGCCCCGTCTAAAACTTTGTACAGAATAAGCGCCTGATCAGAGTCGAGTTCTGCAATAATCTCGCTGATATCGGCACCATGCAAATCGCCTATTAGCTCAATCAATTCTTGCTCTTGATTGCGCTCGATGGCCATTTTGAGGTCATCCAAAAACTCTTTGGTAAGTTCGAATTGCATACAGATTCTTGAGGTGACCGAAAGTAGTATTATTCGATCGAACTAAGTGTGGCTATCTGTGCAAATAGAGTTGACTCATGGTGGCTCCTTCGCTCGAATGAAGGGAAAAATTAACCTTCTCGCTTTTATGCTTCTTGCCTATGGCGAGGATCAGCACTCCTGGAATTGCTGCTATAACACCTACCCCAACAATCGGGATTCCAAACAGCAAACCAATCGTCCTACCGCAGTCATCAGAATTCACATAACTATCTACGATGATTGCGGATCCGGTTCCAATACAAACCCCTCCAAAACCAGAAAGAACCCCACCAGTTATGTAGCTCCCGATGCTCTTCGTACGCACATATTCGATTTTGTCCAAATCTATTTCCACTCCATCAACATATAGCTTTTCGCGTTGGATAGCCATGCGGCCTCTGACCTTGTTCCCATCAACAAGTTTTACCGCTACCCGTTTGTTTTCGGCATAGTACTTTGTCTTGCCGTTTTTCAGCTTTTCAATCACAAGCGCGTTGCCTATGTCCTGTTGGGCATGCAATACTTGAGTAACACCCATGAGCACAAACCCAATAAAAAAGACGACTAGGCGCATCCTGATCATGGCATTAAGCAATTTGTTAGTATCACAAAATCTTCCCATGAAAGACGTTCAGGTCTCAACGTCAAATACTTTTCAATGGAGGCTTCATTCGACTCGTTGATCAAATCGCGCAGCGACTTTCGAAGCATTTTTCTTCGTTGATTAAAGGCACGCTTCACAATGGACCTGAACTTTTTCTCATCACAACCCAATTCAAGGCTTTCCTTTCTAATCAGGCGTATGACACCAGACTTCACCTTCGGGGGAGGATCAAAAGCATTTTCATCTACCGTGAACAAATACTCCACGTCATAATAGGCTTGGGTAAATACTGATAAGATTCCATAATCCCTGTTTCCAGGTGGTGATACTATGCGTTCTCCTACTTCCTTTTGAAACATGCCTACCATGCCTTCAACCCGCTCTTTGTTGTCGAGTATCTTGAAGACTATTTGAGAGGATATGTTGTACGGAAAGTTGCCTATGATCACGCAATCCTTATCAATAGTGGACTGCAAAAAATCCTGCAGCTTGATTTTATCTCTGTGAATAGGATACTTGTCTTTCAAAAACTGAATCGACTCCACATCCACATCAAAGAGCTCGAGATTTTTATAACGTTCAAACAAGTATTTTGAAAGCACTCCGTCTCCTGGACCAATTTCAATGACATGCTCAGGGTTAAGAGAATCAATGCCCTCCACTATTCTCAACGCGGCATCTTCATCGCGCAGAAAGTGCTGTCCCAGGTGTTTTTTAGCTCGTACGTCCATGCTCAATATCTAAGGCAGAGATAAGAAAAGTATTGCACTACAGGTAGGTGAAACGAATGTCAAACCACACAACTGCGGCTGATCTAAGTCCGTTATTCGAAATGTTCATGTAAAAACTGCGCTAAAAGCATTGATTAGCAAGGCATTTGTATAAATTTGCAGCGCCTAAAAACTAAAATTTAACCTATATGTACAAGTTATCTATTCAGATAGTATTGACCCTATGTCTTAGTATCAGTGGAATACAGGCGTTTGCTGGATCATCGGTGTGCGATGGAATAGGAAATGACAAAAACTGTTCACTCGAGTCGTATTCGGTCAATGGCCATGCGGTTTGGATTCCTGGTCTTACAGGAATCTCATCGGATTATCATTTCGTGAATGGAAGCGGCAAGTTTGACCAGCTACTAAATGGCAAAGCCAAACTGACTGGTTTGATTGCTAACGAAAATGATCCCTCCAAGCAGTGGAAGGTGACCTTGTACCTATCGAACAAGAGCGACTGGAACACATGGTCAGCTAATGGAGGAAGCTATAAGGATGAGCAAAACATTGTGGTTGATGAGTATCAGTTCTGGGACTACTACATCATTGACACAACCAAGACAAGCATCTTCATAGGTAAGGGTAGCTTGACAGGATCTAATTTGAAGATCTCACACAATCCGACCAACTTCTTATATGGGTTTCAAATAGGCGAAAAGGCAAACAGCAAGAATGCGAACTACGGAATGGCTTGTTGGTTCTTGTACAAGGGAAAAGTGAATGGGCAAGCCGTCAACGGGCACGGTGACTTTAACATGAACTCGAGCTGCTCACCCGGAGCAAGCATCAGTGAAGCAGACACGCTTACGTGTTTAAACTCCACACAAACACTTTATGGTTCTTCAAATGAATCCAACGTAACATACTATTGGACAGGCCCAGGCGGTTTTACTTCAAACACAGATAGCGCACACGTGTGCAAGGCGGGAACGTACTACTTAACAGTAACCTCGTCATCTGGCTGCATCAGCCGAGAAAAACGAAAGGTAATTGGTGTATTCACCAAGCCCAAGGTGAAAGGAATTGTTACGTCTCCAACATGTTACGGAGATAGTGATGGAACAGTTGACCTAACTGTTACAGGTGGTATTCCTCCATATACATATGCATGGAGCAACGGAGCAACTACGCAAAACGCTTCTGGGCTGAGTAAAGGAAAGTACTATGTGACCGTGACAGGAGGTAACGGCTGTTCTCGTGTCATGTCATTCAACGTAAAAGATTACCCCATTCAAGTACGGTATAAGCTGTTCACAGTGGCTTGTCATGGAGACAGCACTGGATCAATCAGCACAAAAATTGTTCGGGCAACTCCTCCATATACATATGCATGGAGCAACGGATCGACAAATGATAGTTTACTTGGCGTTCCTGCTGGAATATATACGGTGACCGTTACAGACGCTGACGGATGTACGCAGTCGGCTCAAATGAAACTAAAAGAGAAGAAGCCGCTCTCTATGAAGTTTAAGGTAACTCAGCCAACATGCGAGGAACCAAACGGCTTTGTCGATGTCATTATTTCTCAAGCGCAACTAGCCAAAATTGATTCTGTTCAGTGGAGCAACGGGGCGACCGTTCTAGAACCGACCAACTTAGGTCCAGGTGTACACAACCTAACTATCTACTATAATGGTGGATGTCAAATGAGCGAGAGCTTTACGCTCAATTCACTGGGTTGCTGCAACGTAACAGATGCAGGTGAGATTGGCAACGAACAAGAAAACTGTGGTGGGTTTGATCCACAGGCCATCACTTCACTCGCCTTGCCTTCAGGTGGCATTGGAACCATTGAATATGTATGGTTGCAGCGTCAACCAGGTCAGGCCTTCTCGCAAATTGCTGGAGCTAATGGACCTACATATGATCCAGGTTTTATCTCCACAACTATGGAGTACAGAAGATGTGCGCGTAGAAGTGGATGCACTGCTTTTATCGGTGAGAGCAACTGGGTGGTGATGACTGTGCTTGATTCTGCCACGGTGGCTGTAACTGCTACCAACGGAGATTGCAGCAATGGCAACCTTGGTTCAGCTGCTGCTTCTGGAGGCACAACATATGCCTGGAGCACTGGTGCTATTACAGCTACCATCAACGGGCTTGCAGCTGGAACATATACGGTAACCGCTACCAATGCGGACGGATGTCAAGCTACTGCGGAAGTAACCGTAGAGGTTGAAGGCTGTTGCAATGTAACTGATGCTGGTGAGATCGCTAATGAACAAGAAAACTGTGGTGGGTTTGATCCGCAAGCCATCACTTCGATTGCCTTACCAACCGGAGGCATTGGAACCATCGAGTATGTATGGTTGCAACGTGAGCCAGGTCAAGCCTTCTCACAAATTGCTGGTGCTAATGGACCTACATACGATCCTGGATACATCTCAACTACCATGGAGTACAGAAGATGCTCACGTAGAAACGGATGTACATCTTACATCGGTGAGAGCAACTGGGTTGTGATGACTGTGCTTGACTCTGCTACGGTGTCTGTCACGGCTACCAACGGAGATTGCAGCAATGGTAACCTTGGTTCAGCTACTGCTTCTGGAGGCCTAACATATGCATGGAGCACGGGAGCTACTACAGCTACTATTTATGGTCTTGCTGCTGGAACATACACGGTGACTGCAACTAACGCAGACGGATGTACAGCAACGGCTGAAGCCATTGTCCACGTTGAAGACTGCTGTAACGTGACCGATGCTGGTGAGATTGGCAACGAACAAGAAAACTGCGGTGGGTTTGACCCACTGGCTATCACTTCAATCGCATTACCTACTGGTGGTCTTGGAACCATCGAATATGTGTGGTTAGAACGTGAACCAGGGCAGGCATTCAGTGTAATTGCTGGTGCGTACGGACCTACATACGATCCAGGTTATATCTCCACAACTATGGAGTATAGAAGATGCTCGCGAAGAAACGGGTGTACCTCTTACATCGGTGAAAGCAACTGGGTTGTGATGACTGTACTTGACTCAGCTACGGTGGCTGTAACTGCTACTAACGGAGATTGTAGCAATGGTAACCTTGGTTCAGCTACTGCTTCTGGCGCCTCTTCTTATGCGTGGAGCACGGGAGCTACTGCAGCTACCATCAACGGGCTCGCTGCCGGCACATACACAGTGACAGCTACTAACGCAGACGGATGTGAAGCTACTGCTGAAGTAACCGTAGAGGTTGAAGGCTGCTGTAACGTAACTGACGCAGGTGAGATTGGCAACGAACAAGAAAACTGCGGTGGATTTGATCCGCTACCTATCACTTCAATCGCATTACCTACAGGTGGCCTGGGAACCATCGAATATGTGTGGTTAGAGCGTGAGCCAGGTCAGGCATTCAGCGTAATTGCCGGTGCGAATGGGCCTACATACGACCCTGGTTACATCTCAACTACCATGGAGTACAGAAGATGCTCGCGAAGAAACGGTTGTACTTCTTACATCGGTGAGAGCAACTGGGTGGTAATGACTGTGCTTGACTCAGCAACTGTGTCTGTCACGACTACTAACGGAGATTGCAGTAACGGTAACCTCGGGTCAGCTACTGCTTCCGGAGGCATAACATATGCATGGAGTACCGGAGCTACTTCAGCTACTATCAACGGGCTCGCAGCTGGAACATACACGGTAACCGCTACTAATGCGGACGGATGCCAAGCTACTGCGGAGGTAACCGTAGAAGTTGAAGGTTGTTGCAACGTAACTGACGCTGGTGAGATCGGTAACGAACAAGAAAACTGCGGTGGGTTTGATCCTCAGGCAATCACTTCACTCGCCTTGCCTTCAGGTGGTATTGGAACCATCGAATATGTGTGGTTGGAGCGTGAACCAGGGCAGGCGTTCAGCGTAATTGCTGGTGCGAATGGACCTACATATGATCCTGGTTATATCTCAACTACCATGGAGTACAGAAGATGCTCGCGTAGAAACGGTTGTACTTCTTACATCGGTGAGAGCAACTGGGTTGTGATGACTGTGCTTGACCCTGCTACTGTGGCTGTCACGGCTACCAATGGAGATTGCAGCAATGGCAACCTCGGTTCAGCTACTGCTTCTGGCGCCTCTTCTTACGAGTGGAGCACTGGAGCTACTACAGCTACTATCAACGGGCTCGCAGCCGGAACATACACGGTGACTGCAACTAACACAGATGGATGTACAGCAACAGCTGAAGCCACTGTTTCTGTGGAAGGCTGCTGCAACGTAACTGATGCTGGTGAGATTGGCAACGAACAAGCAAACTGCGGAGGGTTTGATCCCGATCCGATTACTTCGATTGCGTTGCCTACTGGCGGTTTGGGAACCATCGAATATGTGTGGTTAGAGCGTGAACCAGGGCAGGCATTTAGTGTAATTGCTGGTGCTAATGGACCTACATACGATCCTGGTTATATCTCAACTACCATGGAGTACAGAAGATGCTCACGAAGAAACGGATGTACTTCTTACATCGGTGAGAGCAACTGGGTAGTAATGACGGTAGACAACAACTGCTGCGGGGAAATTCTGGCCGTTAAGATTTATGACCAATCAACAGATCAGGAAGTATCTGCAATAGGCGCCATTACAAACGGTATGACCATTTCTCCAAATGATCTTCCTTCTGCATACTACATTACAGTTGAAACATCTTCTAGTATTGAGAGCGTCAAAATCTATGTAAACGGTTCTTCTCAAAGTACGGAGAACTATGTACCATATACCTGGCCAAACGGAGGTGAAAACAATAACAACTGGAATGGCGGAGCAGGTACACATACCGTAAAGGCAAAAGCCTACACAGAGAACAATTGTTCTTCTGCCATCTGCGACCAGGTAGAGTTGTCATTTACAATTCTTGGGTGTGACAACGTAACAGATGCTGGTGAGATCGGCAACGCCCAAACAAACTGTGGTGGTTTTGATCCAGATCCGATTACATCCATTTCGCTTCCTAGCGGAGGAAGTGGAGCATTGGAATACGTGTGGTTGAAGAAGATTCCTGGCCAGTCTTATTCAGTGATTCCAGGTGCCAACGGGCCTACGTATGACCCAGGCTACATTTCTCAAACAACGAAGTATAGAAGGTGTTCGCGAAGAGAGTTCTGTTCGCAATATCCTGGCGAGTCAAATTGGATTACTATGACGGTTTCTGCTTGTATCAATCCTCCTTCAGAACCAACCTGCGATCCAGGTAGCTTCTCTTGGGAGAATAACATTGACGCAACCAACCTTAGTGGAAGCTATGGTATTCCTCAAGCAGATGTCCGATTTAAGGATGGCGGTACTACGCAATATCTCATTCCTGGCCCTTATCCTTCGGCATTTAATTCTGCTGTTACGGTAAGCATTGATGAAGCCATTTCATGGGATGCATACCTGTGCCGAGCGAGTACTGGAAACCAACCTAACGAACAATGGAAGGTCGTATTTAAGAAAAACGGATCAGTGGTGGCATCTTCCAGCTATACTGGTGATCTGGCAACTGGTGTAACAGAAGCTGAGTGGATCGGTGGCTTAGGAAGCAACATTGTACTGCCTAATGGAGCCGATCAGATCTTATTGGTTCACTATGAAGACAACACCTATGGAGCTGGCTCATCGAGTAGTGCAAACTCTGTGGTACCTGTTAGCATTTGTATCTCATATACCAACGGATGTGATAATGTAACTGACGCTGGAGAGATTGGCAATGCTCAGACAAGTTGTAATGGGTTTGACCCAGCTCCTATCACATCAGTTTCGCTTCCATCAGGTGGCTCGGGTGCTTTGGAGTATGTGTGGCTGGAAAGACTTCCCGGACAACCATACAGTGTGATTTCTGGTGCCAACGGGCCTACCTACGACCCTGGCTTTATTACAGAAACAACGGAGTATCGAAGATGTTCGCGAAGAGAGTACTGTACTGCGTATGTCGGTGAGTCAAACTGGATTACAATGACGGTACTATCTGGAGACATGGAAGTGTCGGGAACAGTAACTTCTGGTGTTTGCGCTGAAGATGAAGGAACCATTGAAGTAAGTGTGACTTCCGGAGGTACAGCTCCATTCACATTCGTTTGGTCTAATATGGTTTCTGGTGATTCGATCTCAGGTGCTGCAGGCGAATACATTGTCACAACTACAGATGCAAACGGATGTACATCTGAGGACACATTCACCATTGAAGCAGTCGATCCAATCGTTCTTTCTAGTACCATAACTAATCCAGTTTGTGCAGGAGGCGATGGCATCATAGAGTTGAGCATTGCTTCAGGTGGCACAGCTCCGTTCACGTACACATGGTCTAACATGATGTTTGGCGATTCTATTGGTGGAGCTGCCGGTGAGTATGATGTAACTGTGACGGATGCAAATGGATGTACGGTTGAAGAAACATTCGAAATCGAAGATGCTGAACCAATCGTTCTCTCTAGTACTATTACCAACCCGGTTTGTGCAGGTGGCGATGGTATCATTGAAATCAGCGTTGCTTCTGGTGGCACTGCTCCATTTACATATACTTGGTCTAATATGATGTTTGGCGACTCCATCGTTGGAGCTGCTGGCGAATACGATGTGACCGTTACAGATGCGAATGGGTGTACGGTTGAAGAAACGTTCGAAATCGAAGACCCAGAGCCGATTGTGGTATCAGGAGTATCTGTTGATCCATTGTGTTTTGGAGAAGAAGGACTGATCGCAGTAAATGTTAGTTCTGGTGGTACAGCACCATTTACGTATACATGGTCGAACATGCAATACGGTGATACCATTACCGGATCGGAAGGTGAGTATGATGTGACCGTGACTGACGCAAACGGATGTACAGCGGAAGAAACATTCGAAATAGGCGAATCACCTGAGCAGTTGATTGTTGAAGCAGACACAACTACACCACTATGGTATGGGGCAGCTAATGGATCTATTACTACAACAGTCACTGGAGGTACACCAGGGTATTCTTACTTGTGGAGCACCGGTGATACCGTATCTGGTTCGAATACGGTCATGGCTGGCACTTACACACTAACTGTTACCGATGCGAATGGATGTACTGCGTCTATTGTAGTGATAGTGGACGAAGGACCAATCTCCAACTCGAAATGGAGTGGTAGCAATTCTGAGGCAGAAACAAGTTCTGAATTGAGTGTAGCATTCTATCCGAATCCGGTGAATGCGGGTCAATATCTTACACTAGATATTAACGGAAATGAACTAAACAGTTCGGTGCATATCTCATTGATGGACATGCGAGGAAACCTGATCATGGTTGAAGAGCATCAGGCTACCGTTCAGGATAAAGTTTATTTGAATCTTCATTCGGGCTTATCAACCGGAACCTATCTTGTCAAAGTAAGAATGGGCGAAATGGTTCAACATCACCGATTGATCATCCACTAAGAATAAATTGACCATTTGGTCTGAACCCGCATCGAGCAAACGATGCGGGTTTTTTATTACCTATTTTCATGGCATATGCACACATCTGAATACCGAGAGAATTGAGCCATTGGATCGCTGCTCGATGAGTACGAAAAAGTGATTCATGAGCTTGTTTCGGTCATCGATGATATTGCTGATTCTGATCTAGCAGAGATTGTTGACCACACAACACAGGATGAGGATTGCATATCTATCCAAACGATTCTGACACATGTTGTTCAGAGCGGCTACACATATATCATCGAGATCAGAAAGTGGCTGGGTGAAGACATGGAGTACATGGACAAAATCACGCTGACCTCGGTTAGTGATTATAAAATAGCCCTGGAAGAAATGTTCGCATACAGCGAACGCGCTTTTTCAGATCACCCTGATATCAGGTTAATAGAACACAACGCTGGCGAAAAAATCAAGGTCAGATGGGGACAGCGTTTTGATGTGGAACAACTCATGGAGCATGCCATCGTTCATATACTAAGGCATCGAAGGCAAATAGAGAAATTCGCACTAATCCTGAGCAAGCGCACTAAAGAACGCGCTTAACACTTGTGTCTTCTAAATGGCTGTTTAATCTACCAACTCAAGAAGTGTTCTAAACGCTACAAACTTCTCCTTATACTTATCGGTGTGATCTTGTTGCAGTCTCTTGGCGTGTAGGTCAAAGTACTGATTAAGCACATCCATTGACTCACAGCTATACTGAATGGAATACGTAACACCATCTGTATCATCAACCAGCACTTTGGCTATTTGATTCTTGACGAAACAATTGGTTTCCATTACCTCTGGTATATGCACCGAACGCATCCAGGAAAGCCATTCATCATGGACTTCGTTGTCAATCTTAACTGTGACGTTGTATATGATCATCCTGCAAGTTTACTGAACAATCAGCTTCGCATTCTTCACGTTGTCACCCGAGCTTAGCTGTACAAGGTATGCTCCGGCAGCCAACCCATTCACTTGAATTACACGACTTTGATCTGCCTCAGTCGATACATTCCAGGATTGAACTATCTGTCCAATTGAATTTCGAATAACCAAAGAGGTATTCGCTGGTACCTCGCCCAATTGAATAATGAATGAACCTTGATTAGGATTTGGATACAAACCAAAGCCCAAATCATCAATCTGATTATCGAATCGAACTTCTTCGACCTCAGAGTATTCATATGTTCCATCGCGATCAACGAGTCGCAATCGATAGTAAGAAACTCCCTTAAACGGATCAAAATCGGTAGCGCTGTACACTAGGTAATCGTTTGAGTTACCAGCAGCCTTTTCTTTACCAAACTGCTCCCAGGTAATGCCGTCAATCGATCGCTCTAAACCAAAGAAATCACTGTTTATTTCAGATGCTGTCACCCAATCAAGCACCACCATTTCGTCATTCACTGGTCTAGCATCAAACTGCACCAGTTCAATTGGGAGTATTACAGAGTTATTACCAACCGTATAGCCAAGACCTCCACCTGTTAGACTTGTAAGCCCATTGAACTGAGCGTAGTTGACCCCATCTTCTGTAGAAGTACTAGCCGGAGTAAGCTGACCGGCACCTTGTATTCCGTCTGGCTGCAGATCGGATGAGGAATGATCAAACGTACCTGAATTTACGGCAAACCATCTCAACCCTGAAACAAATGCTGTATTCCCGGCATTGGCTGCATTCCAGGCCTCAGCTGTGGTCTGAGTCCGTGTGGCTTCTGCCGTATTGTAATAGAATCTCACATTCACGGCTCCGTTCAGCGATCCGCTTGTAACGTTGAAGTTAAAGTATCTACCCATCACAAAAGTGGCTTGTTCATTAGGCACATCGGTTGCTGAATACACGCCTGAAGCCAATGTAGGATTAGACGATACCGTAATATCCACTTCAATGGTCACATCGTTTGTATTACCTCCTGTTGGTGTTCTCTCAATAGCAAACAACAACTCGGTCGAATCTGCAGGATCATAGTAATATGTCCATCCACCTTCAACACAATATGCACTAGCTGTAGTAGTAGTGTTATTTGGTGCCAACGTAATGTCTCCACCTGCGCAAGGAACCTCTCTCCAATCTCGCTCATTACCGCCTTCATCTTCATTCGGGAAATCCATGGCATCTTCCCCGTTGTTCGTGACATTGGTAGTGCTGTTTGCACCATTTACATTATCAAAAGCGTTGTCAAGCCCATCGCCATCGGAGTCAGTTCCACTGGCCGTTGTTTCAGCCGTACCATCACCATCGGTATCCCAGCCTTCAACACTATCAGATTCGCCATCGTTATCGCTATCCGTGTCGATGTAATCAGGGGTACTGTCTCCATCGGTATCAACCGGTGTCAAACCAGTGGATTCAAAGTTGTTATCAAGACCATCGCCATCCGTATCTGAACCGGAAGGTGCAGTAGGTGACCCTGTCGTAGCCTGAGCCTCTATATAGTCGACAATACCATCATTGTCTGCGTCAATGTCTAGGAAGTCATCAAACCCATCACTATCCGTATCGTTTGGATCGCTTGAAGGAGACCCACTGGCAGAATCATTCGAGTCAGCTGAATCCAAAATTCCATCGTTATCTGCATCTGCAGATCCGTCTACAACTCCATCGTTATTGGAATCGGTTCCTGTACCGTTAAGATTCTCTCGTAGGTCAGTGATACCGTCATTGTCAGCGTCAATATCAATGGCATTGTACAAACCATCTTGATCTGTATCGGTTGGTGTTCCGTTTGGCGACCCATTGTTCGAATCGTCTGAATCTGCACTGTTCAGTATCCCATCGTTATCCGCATCGGAAGAGCCATCCACAATACCGTCATTGTTAGAGTCCGTTCCTGTTCCATCTGGGTTTTCTGCCAAATCAGTGATGCCGTCATTGTCGGAGTCCAGGTCGATGGCGTTACTAAGCCCATCACCATCGGTATCGGTTGGTGTAGTGTTTGGTGAGCCAGCATTGGAATCATCGCTGTCTGCACTGTTCAAAATACCATCAGAGTCTGAATCTGAAGATCCATCCACTACCCCATCGTTGTTGGAATCAGTTCCCGTTCCATCTGGATTCTCCTGAAGGTCGGTGATACCATCATTATCCGAATCGAGGTCAATGGCATCGTGCAGGCCATCGCCATCTGTATCTGTCGGTGTTGTATTGGGTGAGCCGAGGTTTGAATCATCGCTATCAGCGCTGTTCAATATGCCATCGCCATCAGAGTCTGAAGAGCCATCCACAACACCATCATTGTTTGAATCAGTACCGGTTCCATCTGGATTCTCAGCCAAATCGGTGATGCCATCGTTATCCGAATCCAAGTCGATAGGATCGGCCAACCCATCGCCATCCGTATCGGTAGGATCTGAGTTAGGAGAACCGTGAGATGAATCGTTTGAATCGGCACTGTTCAATATACCATCGCCATCTGAATCTGAAGATCCATCGACAATGCCATCATTGTTCGAATCAGTACCCGTGCCATCTGGATTCTCAGCCAAATCGGTGATACCATCATTATCTGAATCAAGGTCTAAATGATCGTCTACACCATCGCCATCAGAATCTGTTGTGGTGCTGTTGGGTGAGCCCAAGTTTGCGTCATCACTATCTGCACTGTTTAGAATACCATCACCATCGGTGTCAGAAGAGCCATCTACAACTCCATCGTTGTTGGAATCGGTTCCCGAACCATCTGGGTTCTCAGCCAAGTCCGTAATACCATCATTGTCACTGTCCAGGTCAACGGCATCATGAACACCATCGCCATCGGTATCTGTTGGTTCTGAGTTAGGAGAGCCGGCATTTGCATCATCGCTATCTGCACTATCCAGAATACCGTCACCATCGGCATCGGCACTTCCATCTACAATACCGTCATTGTTCGAATCAGTTCCCGTCCCATCAGGGTTTTCAAGTAGATCTGGAATGCCATCGTTATCCGAATCCAAATCCTGTGAATCAGGGTTGCCATCGCCATCCGTGTCTTCAATACTACTGCCAGGTGAGCCTGCAGCTCCGTCATTGCTATCTGCACTATCTAAAATACCATCATTATCAGCATCAGCAGAGCCATCTACGATACCATCTCCATTTGAATCCGTTCCCGTTCCACTTGGGTTCTCAGCCAAATCGGTGATACCATCGTTATCTGAGTCCAGGTCGAGGTGATTTGGAATGCCATCCTCATCAAAATCATATACATCAGGAATTCCATCACCATTTGAATCGGTGTATGAAGTAGTCGATCCGTCACCGCCATTTCCTCCATCTGACGTATCTAACCAGTTTGGCATTCCATCGCCATCTTCATCGCCATTCGGATCATTGGTCAAGCTTTCGTCATCATCCAATATACCATCGTTGTCGTCATCGTAATCCACATTATCAGCGATTCCATCACCATCATAATCATTGGCCTCTCGCCAATCTCGTTCAGTGGTTTGATCGGAAGTGGTTTGATTTGGAAAATCGTTGGCATCTTCTCCGTTGTTTGAAGGGTTTGTTGTGGCATTTGGACCAACGATATTGTCAAAGTTGTTATCCAGTCCATCTCCATCCGTATCCGAATTAGCAGGTGATGTGTTGGCAGCATAGTCGCCATCAGTATCCCATCCCTCTAGTAAATCTGGATATCCATCATTATCGCTATCCGAGTCGAGGTAATCTGGTGTTCCGTCTGAATCTGTATCCTCTGGGGACAATCCAGTTGTTTCAAACACATTGTCCAATCCATCGCCATCGGTATCTGTACCTCCGGCCTGGTCTGGCGATCCGGTGGTAGCCTGAGCTTCAATGTTGTCGATAATACCATCATCATCGGCATCAATATCATAAGGATTGGCTATGCCATCAGAATCAGTATCTGTAGGGTCTGACCCGGGAGACCCGTCATTCGAATCATCGGAATCGGCACTATCGAGAATACCATCGCCATCGGCATCAGCACTTCCATCCACAACACCATTACTGTTAGCATCTGTACCTGTTCCATCAACATTCTCTTCCAAATCCATGATTCCGTCATTGTCGGAGTCAATGTCTATTTCGTTGGCCAGACCATCGTTATCAGAATCGGCCGGGTCGCTGTTAGGTGAGCCATGATTAGAATCATCTGAATCAGCCGAATTAAGCACGCCATCGCCATCGCTATCTGCCGAGCCATCTACTATACCATCACCATTAGAATCTGTACCCGTACCATCGGTGTTTTCGTGCAAATCAGGAATACCATCATTATCCGCATCTAAATCAATGGCATTGTAAAGACTTCCGTCTCCATCCGTATCGGTTGGTACATTGTTAGGCGATCCCAAATTGCTGTCATCGCTATCGGCCGAATCCAACACACCATCATTATCAGCATCTGCTGAGCCATCAACCACCCCATCATTGTTGGAATCAGTTCCTGTACCATCTGGGTTTTCGTGGAGGTCTAGAATGCCGTCATTGTCGCTATCCAGATCGTTGGCGTTGATCACTCCATCTCCATCTGTATCTGTTGGTTCTGAGTTTGGTGAACCGGGATTGCTATCATCGCTATCAGCCGAATTCAAAATTCCATCGCCATCTGTGTCTGAACTCCCATCTACGATACCGTCATTATTGGCATCCGTACCTGTACCATCTGGGTTCTCAACTAAGTCTAAGATACCGTCATTGTCACTATCCAAATCAATGTTGTTCGCCAAGCCATCGCCATCTGTGTCATTGATTCCAGAGCCAGGAGAACCAAAAGAACTGTCATCTGAATCTCCGGAATCGAGCATTCCATCGCCATCTGCATCTGCCGAGCCGTCAATAAGACCATCATTATTGGAATCAGTACCGTTTCCGTTCTCAGCTAAATCTGTGATGCCATCGTTATCACTATCCAAGTCTTTTGAATCAATGATTCCGTCTCCGTCTGTGTCAGCTACCGTGAAGTTGAGCGAGTCAGCTTCAGTGGCATCCTGAATCGTATCTGCCAGACCATTGGACCCGACCGCAACTGTGTTGTCTATAACCCCATCGCTGTCTGCATCGATCACGGCAATTAGCGCCAAATCCAATCCGCTTTCATACAAATCAAGTACGCCATCATTGTCAGCATCGATGTCCACGTTATCAAGTACTCCATCACCATCAGCATCCACCGTACACTCACCAGATGGATATTGCTGGAAATAAATATCGTGTATAGTAAAAGCCTGAGAGTTTGGATTGGTTACAGAACTTGAGGTAGCACATTTGAATGCCACCGTAAAGCTATCAATGGTGCTGGCAAAAGAAACCACCACGTTTCCGTATGCAGTGGAGTTTCCAGAGGCATCATTCCCCTCGGCAGTGGTTCCGGTTACGTCATTGTAAAACCCTTCTGTCATGGTTGGATTCACCGTGGTACCACTTAAGTATCCTGTTACAGTTACTTCATCCGTGTGTCGTCCACTACCGTTGAAATCACCATCAATATCAAACATGGTAAACGATGCTTCGTTTACCGTATCAGACAAATCAAAGCTATAGGTAACCGTTTGTGTCTTATTGGCAAAATTGGCCGTGGTGTAAAGTCCATCCTGCGAAGGAGATAGTCCACCTGTCATCGTAGTCGCAAGAGAACTGCTAATTGAGCCACCCGTAGATGAGCGTACTACATCTACATCGAGATTGGTGAGGTTATATGTATTAGACGTGCCAGACCAGCTTTCGTTATCCCAGTCTAACCTGTCATCCCATCCTAGTCTTACATCACAACCTTCTTCGTAATCTGGAATACCATCGTTATCATCATCAACGTCAAGAATGTCAATAATAGCATCGTTATCCGTATCAAATCGGCACATGAGGTCATCGAGAAACTGGTCGTAAAAGAACTTACCATCTGCTCCATCCTTGGCATTGTTTCCTGTTCCACGGGTACCAGAAGAGAGATCAATCTGACCACTCGGTATATCATATGCGGAAATCAAGAAACCTCCACCACCAGGACCTCCAAATTCTTCGCGGGTGTTGCCGGAATTGTCCTGAGCGTTAGCCCCTCCACCAATGGCTTCAACAGAAACGTTGGTACTCATAAAATCGGGAGCAGTAATCACAATATATCCTGCGCCACCACCTCCGGCACCAATCAGGTATGTAGATGTATACCACAAAACAGATTCAATACCGGCCGTTGTTCCATTTGAAATGACTTCACTTCCGGCACTACCAACTAGACTGTCGCAAATGAGAATGACAAGACCACCACCTGCTCCAGGCTGTATGGCATACTCTTCTTCAGAACCACCAGCGGCTCCCATAAAGAGTCGTAGGTTAAACGAAGTTGAAAACACATTTCCTACCGTGGGTGCGTCAGACCCGACCACAGTACCATTGTAGATATTGGCTCCTGATCCGCCACCTCCGTAGCCGCCTCCACCGCCTCCAGAGCTGAGTGTCCCGGTCACACCAATGGCACCATAACCACCAACGCCTCCACCACCAGAAGGTGTTCCTTGCGTTCCTGTACAGCCACCATGGCCACCACGACCTGTTCCACCTGAAGGTCCTCCTGGAGTACTAAATCCACCACCAAAATAGTTGGAGCTCACTCCCCATCTTTCGTCATTTCCAGAAAGTGCTGAAGATTGTCCTCCACACGATGTTTGTGAAGTAGTGCCCGTAGAAGATCGACCGTAAAAGCCAATACCCGTGGCATCAATATCATTTCCGTTAAGATCTATGGAGTACCCACACGCATCAATAGCAATTACACCTCCGGTAGAACCGTTCCACGCTGTTCCTGTCACATCACCTGAAAGCTGTACGGGTCCATTGTAAGATGGCAGAGAAACCACCTGAACCTCCTCAGTAGATGGTGAAAACGTTTTACCATCCAACGTATGCACCGTAATTACAGAACCGGAAATATTGGTGATGTACGTTCGGACGAAATTACCCGCTCCATCATCCGTACCACCTCCAATTCCTCCTCCGGTAACACCCGTCATTTGAATCAGAATGATATCATCTCCTGTAGAAAGCCCTGATGTACTGCTTAACGTGAGATCATTTCCAGACATGGAAGTCACTTCATAGTATGAATTGACCGTACCGGATATGGTTGTCTGACCAATAGCCACATGAACGGCTATGATCATACATATCGTCCATAGCCATGAAAGCCTAGTGTTGAGCGTGTTCATTTCTCAAGTTGTTTTGTTTGCATAACCACATCGCCAGAGGCGCTGTTTCTTGCTAAAATTTTGTAGAGTGTCTTACGTGAAAAGTCAAGTTGATAGCCCGTAAACTCGACCAAATAGTCAAATGAGTTGACGTACTGATCTATTCCAGGGGCCATACCGGGAGAGCTTCCCTTACCATTACAATCAATGGAAAAAGCCAAGTCTATTATTACCGATTGTGCGGGCTCGAGTTGGTTAATGGTAAATCGCAAGTCGCGTGGATTGGGTTGCTGTACAGTAGTACCTGATACAGACTTACTGTTTACAGACGCGTTCCTTAGATTAAGTCCAAGCAGCTCATAAAAGTCAATGGTAAAGCTTTGCAGCGCAACCTGGCTTTGGTTCGTAATACTCAGTTGAGCAGTTGCCTTTGGCATATCACAAAAGGTAACCGTGTCCGGCCCTGACAGAGTAACTGTCAGATAATCATCAAAATCGACAACCCTCACTACCTCTACCGGCATGCGTTTCATCTGGTACTCCCACCGTCTGTGCTCATCGGATTCAAACACTTCTGGATTCTCTAACTCATGCAGTGGGAAATCTTTAGGATTTGCCGTAATGGCAGCTCTGAGGCTATCCTGACCTCCATGACAATGCTTGAGCACGGTCTCGTATTTAGCTCCAGCCTGCGCATCATACTGTGCCCAATCAACTGACTGTAAGTCACCGATAAGAGGATACGCACCTTCCTGTGCATATAAGCTCTGCGACAAAAGAACTACCCCAATAAGTCTTATGAATTTCCCCAAGTGCATCTGCACAAACCCGTTAGCTAATAGTCGGGCGAAGATAACAAATAGAACTTAGCGTATCTACGTGATAATTACTCTGTTACAATAACAGGCAAATTCATCACCTGGCTTCCAGAATTGAAGCGAACGAGATAGTGTCCTGGTGCAAGGCCGCTCACTTCTAACGGATGTGATACTGAGACCTGAGAACCAGTAATCGAACGAACGACCTGGCCGAGGGAATTGACGATTTCTACATCAACAATTTGCGGAGCGTCCTTGAACTGGATGGCAAAAGAACCCGAGTTTGGATTAGGGTATACCATCACCTGACCAAGATCTCCTCCATTGAGTCGCACACTTCGAATCTGAGATAGCGCCTCCTCTCCATCTGTGTCAATCATTCTCAATCGGTAGTATGTTACTCCCTGATAAGGATTCATGTCTATGTCTTCATAGTCGAGACGTACAGAAGAGAAACCTGCAGCGGACTGCACACAAAGGAACTCCCAACTAGAAGCATCAGCTGAGCGCTCTACCTCGAAACGGTCGGAGTTGATCTCGGCAGCCGTAGACCAGGTCAATCGTGTACTCTTAGTCGATGTGAGTGTAGCCTGGAAATCGAGTAGTTCCACAGGAAGAATAACGGAGTTGTTACCAACGGTGTATGCTAACGATCCTCCTGTAAGACTGCTTACTGAGAACTGTACATAATTAACCCCATCTACCGTAGAACTTGCGGTTGGAGTCAACTGACCAGAATTCTGAATTCCATCTGGTTGTAAATCCGCTGACCCCGGATCGAACGTTCCCGAATTAACCGCAAACCATCTAAGCCCGGAAACGAATGCTGTTCCTCCGGCATGCTGGTTATTCCATCGAATGGCAACCGCTTCTAGTGTATCAGCCTCATCTGTATCATAGAAGAACCTAATGTTGACATTGCCATTCAAGCTACCAGACGTAGTAGTGATGTTGAAGTAACGTCCCATTACAAACGTTGCCTGCTCGTTAGGAATATCCTCGTTGGAATACACTCCAGCTTCGGAAGTTGGATTAGAAGAAACCGTCAAACTAACAGAGACAGAGAAATCATTGCTGTTTCCACCTGAAGGAGTATGCTCAATAGCAAATAGCAGCTCTGTAGGATCAGCAGGATTGTAGTAATACGTCCATGGATCATTCACACAGAAATCGTTTGCCACTGTAGTTACGTTATCTGGTGCCAGTATCACGGTACCACTCGCACAAGGAACTTCTCGCCAATCTCTTTCAGAGGCACCACCATCTTCATCAGGGTGAGAGGATGGATTCAAACTTGAATTGGTTGGATCTCTGCTCGAAGTGTTGTTATCAAATCCGTCTAACAGTCCATCGCCATCTGAATCTGTACTACCTCCAGAAACACCCGTGTTGGCTGGGCTGCCAGAATCTGCCACACCATCACCATCTGAATCATGACCTTCGATGAGGTCACTTTCTCCATCATCATCGGTATCTGAGTCGAGGTAATCAGCCGTGGTATCTGAATCTGTATCCACAGGAACCTGATATGTTCCGCTGTTATCAGGATCGTAAGCATTATCCAGTCCGTCACCATCTGTATCAGAGCCTGAAGGGCTGATATAAGAGGCTGTAGCCTGCGCTTCTGAATTATCTACAATACCGTCATTATCGGCATCAATGTCAATCTGATCGGTCAGGCCATCGCCATCCGAATCCTTATTCGGATAAGAGTTGGGTGCACCGTCATTGTCCGTATCTGAACCCGTAACTACCAAGGCATTTGCAGTGTTCTCAGCAGTGCCATCATTACCAACATCACCATCAACAGAATCGGCAAATCCATCACCGTCAGTGTCGGTTCCAAAACCATCGACACGACCATCTTGATTGGCGTCCGTGCCAAACACTTCCCTAACATCTACGATACCATCATCATCAGCATCGATATCTAGTTGACTTGGTATACCATCACCATCAAAATCATCACTTGGCACCGAATTAGGCGCACCATCGTTGTCTGTATCAGATCCTGTTATTTGTAGTGCATCACCAGAGTTCTCAGCGGTGCCATCATTACCTACATCTCCATCTACGTCATCGGCAAAACCGTCATTGTCCGTATCGGTCTGATCATCAAAGATACCGTCACCATCGGTGTCTGTTCCACCGGCCTCAACCACATCTGGAATACCATCATTGTCAGCATCTAAGTCAAGCTGATCACGAATACCATCGCTGTCAGTATCATCATTCGGGTAGCTGTTTGGCTCACCATCGTTGTCTGTATCTGAACCTGTGAGCTGCAACGCATCGGCTGAGTTCTCTGCCGTTCCATCGTTGCCCACATCGCCATCTACGTCATCGGCAAAACCGTCATTGTCTGAGTCAGTCTGATCATCGAAAATACCATCACCGTCAGTATCTGTTCCGCCCGCCTCAACTACATCTGGAATACCATCGTTATCGGCATCTAAGTCAAGCTGATCCCGGATGCCATCGCCATCGGTATCATCATTTGGATAGCTGTTTGGCTCACCATCGTTGTCCGTATCTGAGCCCGTTAACTGAAGTGCATCACCTGAATTCTCAGCTGTTCCATCGTTACCCACATCACCGTCCACATCATCGGCAAATCCATCGCCATCAGTGTCAGTCTGATCATCGAAATAACCATCGCCATCGGTGTCTGTTCCGCCTGCTTCTACCACATCTGGAATACCATCGTTATCGGCATCTAAGTCAAGTTGATCACGGATACCATCGCCATCTGTATCGTCATTTGGATAGCTATTTGGCTCACCATCGTTATCAGTATCAGAACCTGTCAATTGAAGTGCATCGCCTGAGTTCTCAGCTGTCCCGTCATTACCCACATCACCGTCTACGTCATCGGCAAAACCGTCATTGTCCGTATCAGTTTGGTCATCGAAAATACCATCACCATCGGTGTCGGTTCCACCTGCCTCAACCACATCTGGAATACCATCGTTGTCAGCATCTAAGTCAAGTTGATCGCGAATGCCATCGCCATCTGTATCGTCATTCGGATAGCTGTTTGGCTCGCCATCATTATCAGTATCTGAACCTGTAAGCTGCAATGCATCGGCTGAGTTCTCGGCTGTTCCATCGTTGCCCACATCGCCATCTACGTCATCGGCAAATCCATCGCCATCTGTATCTGTCTGATCATCGAAAATACCATCACCATCGGTATCTGTTCCGCCTGCTTCGACTACATCCGGAATACCATCGTTGTCAGCATCTAAGTCAAGCTGATCGCGAATGCCGTCACCATCGGTATCATCATTTGGGTAGCTGTTTGGCTCACCATCGTTGTCGGTATCAGAACCTGTCAACTGAAGTGCATCACCTGAGTTCTCGGCAGTGCCATCGTTGCCCACATCACCGTCCACATCATCGGCAAAACCGTCACCATCGGTGTCGGTCTGATCATCGAAAATACCATCGCCATCGGTGTCTGTTCCGCCTGCTTCAACTACATCTGGAATGCCATCGTTATCGGCATCTAAGTCAAGTTGATCGCGAATGCCATCGCCATCTGTATCGTCATTCGGGTAGCTGTTTGGAATTCCATCAGCATCAGTATCTGCTCCTGTTATTTGCAAGGCATCACCTGAATTCTCGGCAGTGCCATCGTTGCCCACATCACCGTCTACGTCATCAGCAAAACCGTCACCATCTGTGTCGGTCTGATCATCGAAATAACCATCTCCATCCGTGTCTGTTCCGCCAGCCTCAACTACATCAGGAATTCCATCATTGTCGGCATCTAAGTCCAGATAATCTGAAACTCCATCACCGTCCGTATCCGGATTTGAAATTGCATCTCCACCTGTACTTGGATCATACGGATCATTCAATCCATCACCATCGGTATCTGTTGTATTATCAATACGGCCGTCACCATCGGTATCAACTCCACCTGCTTCCACGATATCTGGAATACCATCGTTGTCAGCATCTAAATCACGGTGATCTGGATTTCCGTCTCCGTCAGTATCGTAGTTCGAACAAACACCTCCAGACAACGTTCCGCAACCAGGAGTATCAGCATCTGCATAGTCTGGTGTTCCGTCATCATCTGAATCTAAATCAGGATCGGTTCCAGCTCCAAATTCCAGGGTATCTGGAATACCATCGTCATCATCATCAATGTCGTAAACATCGCCAATTCCATCACCATCAAAATCGGCAAGTCTTGTCGCCAACGTGAAGAACTGGTCATCATCAAATGTTACTTCATAGAAATAAAGCGTGTCGTTAGAAATGGCATGTGTATAGTTCGTAATCCAGCCATTAGCCATAGTTGCAGAATTGCTAATAACCAACCCGTAATCACTTACCGTATTGGTACCTACGCTAATATTTCCAAGGTAGAACCCAACAGTTACACTTCCAATTGAACCCGTAGTATCTACTCGCCAAATTCTGTCAACCCGGTGTGTGAAGTAGTACGAGTTTACGTCTGTTGAATCCTCAGCGGTAAGTGCTCCATTGTCATTTCCCCAAGCCAAATAATCAAAGTCATCTAAACTCGAAGGGTTCGACATCTGAACCACGGCATCTGAGTGCTGACTCATACTTTTCGGTTGAGACATGGACATTCGACATTGGTTCTGGCCTATAACACCGATATCGTTGTCATATGTGTATGTTCCACCGCTACCATCTGAATTGATAAGCAGCGCACCCTTCGCATCGTAATAATCATGCGTTAGTGTAATTCCATACTTGATGGCTAGATAACTATTTACCCGTCTGCGTTCGCTTTGGTTAAGTGCGGTATTAAAAATGAGAACCTCGGAAATATTTCCACCCAACGGATTGCTCAATGCCGAATTATCTCCCAAAATAAGCGTAGAGCTTTCGGGCATAGAACCGAACTCCGAGTCATACATACTCGTCCCATTTACCCAGAAACGCTCATTGGCCGCCCCAGAAACCTGAGTGGCAGCAATAAATGCCTGATCATTGGCAATTGTGGTCGATGAGTTCACAGTGGTCCCCGACCCATTTGGTCGCCAAATTGGATTATTGGTTCCGGTCCCGTATAGTCTTCTCAGGTTAGCAGAGCTGTTATCTCCGTAATATGTGTTGTTCGTGTTGTTTGACTTATCAGCGACAATGTAAAATGTCTCATTTCGCTGTAAATCCAACGAGTAAGTTACGCCATCAAACTCAAAGTCATCATTGGTTCCGGTCAACTGCGACAATCGGATGTAACGAGTTGAATTCTCCGTTGTCATGGTTGTAGTAACCGCAGTTGTGATGGAAGTAGTCTGCGGTGTAGCAGAGTTTGTAGAATATCCTGATCCAGGGCTTGTCGATTCTTCGACTACCATATCGGCAGTTGGCCCAAAAGAATAGCTCGACTTCCTTCTCCAGGTAAGCACATAATCAGTACCCACTGGCAACGTTCTACCGAGGTCTATAACTAGCTCATCGGCTGTCTCAAATACTTCGGCAAAATCATTATCAGGGTCTCCGGTAGAGAAGCTTCCGTTATTAATTCCTGTTGAGGAGCCGGCTACAAAAGAGCCCGTTCCATTCACTGTATAGTCCTGATCAAGTCCAATCGTAAATCTGTCGGCAGCGTCATCGGTAAACAATAAAGCCGGATTGTTATTAAAGACATTGACATCGAACTCGGCCCCCGTTGTCACAGCATTTGCGTCATTTCCGGCATTGGTTAAATCCGTCCATACGGCAACATTTTGCCCATCTGTGGCTGCAGTAGTTCCAGAGTTCAGTGGTCCATCATTGGCCTTGAGCCAACTATAGAGACCATTATCGACACCACCAGGCCTTTTACCAAAATCAACCACCAGGGAATCTTTCACGTCTGGACATCCTTCTCTGGCAGCAATAAAAAGCTTAAGCGTTCCTCCATACTGCAACTCATCGGCTGACGGTATGTACGAAGCATTCAATGTACTATCGTGTGGAGAGAAAGTTCCCCCACCGCTTGTTGTCCACCTGAAATCCGTGGCTGGCGGTCCATGAAAGGCCGTTACGTTAATACCTGCCGGAGTAATGGTGTCATTATCTCCACAGGCAGCATCCAGCGTATCTTCTGCAAAATCTACAGCAAACGTTGAATCGGTATAGACTATCGGAACTAATGTATCTAGGGTAGAATACCAATATGTATTGATCACATTACCATTACCGATACCTGAGCTAAAGCTTCCCGTCCAGGAGTGACAACCACTGGAAGCAGACGAAACGCACCCTGTGAGGTCGAACCCACCTCCAACAAGTGTATCATTCCAATAAGCAGCAGTAGATCCACTAATGGGTAGTTCCAGCGATATCTTCAACCCATTCGGGTTAGATTCCATATCCTGCAACGGAAGCTGGGTTACATCGGAATCGAAAATAACCTGAATGTAAATGGTATCTCCCTCACTCAACGGATCGCCATTACCATCTAAACCATCCCAAGGCACACAATTGAGTCCTCTACTGGCATTTACTCCCTGAAGCAAAACATCCGTGGAACTGGTCTGATAACCCGCCACTCCATTCACTTCAATATAAATACTGACCTCTGAAGGACGATTCAGATCTACCATGATGCACTGATCGCCATCATCACACTTCATTACATACACAGGTGACACAGTTCGCGTTAACGCTCGGGTCGGGTATACGTTGGTATCAGGTGTATTCAGGAATACACGGTTCTTTCGTTGAAGCTGCGTAGCCGGACTATTATCTGATCTGGAATCCAACTCAAATGTTCCGGAAGAACCTACGCCATCCTCATTGGCGAAAATGTTCCAGAAACCAGGTGAAATCGTATCAAAATCAACTCTAGTAACAATACTGTCATCCGTATATACGTGGACTTTAGAGCTGTTGATTGCAATGGCCTCAGCAGGACTTCTGTTAATGGTAGATAACGCCCAAAGACGCGACCATACTCTACCGTCAATGGAGTTGCTCGATTCTGAAACTGTAATATCAAAATATTGAAACTCAATACTCGCCCAGCTACAACTTGAAGCGTCAAAAGCCGTAGCCGAATCGCCATAGTTGAATTCAAAGTAATAATCTCCAGTAGCAGATGGGTTGTACGTGGCAGGTGTATATCCGGCCGTAGTCACACCATCTATTCCATCAGGACCATTATTCGCCTCTGAATACGTACCAATGTAGCCAGTAGTAGTGGATGTCGTTGTTCCTCCGTTGTAGGCGGGAATAGAATCGGCCATCACAACAGTTCCAGACGGATCGACTAGTCTCCAATGAACCACATTACCATTCGAGATGTTGGTGTTGGAGTAATTTCCCGTTGCAGAACCTGAGCTACAACCCTGAAACCACAAACGTCTCACGTTGAAACCGAAGTTGATGATCTCTGAGGTATGATCGTCAATGTGAACATAAAGCCTGCTCAGTGAATCGGTGCTGTAGTTGTATGAAGGATAGTGACCGTTGACGGGATCCGATCTAAAATTCACTACAAGCCCGCCACTCTCATCGGCTAACGCTACCCCGGAGTAATTTTTCCAAATAGACGGTGTTCCCTCACCAAGCAATAGACAAGGCAAGGCAATGAATACCAGCAATAAAGTTAAACTCGATCTGCGCATTTCCATTTGTAAAAAGGACCACGAAGGTATTACATTTTGACCTCGCTCTTTTACCATACAACCTCAAAAACGTATCTATACGGATTTTAAATCGAATTGTTTCGAATTTCAATCACTTTACTGCCTAGAGATCAACTAAATTCGCAGCCCTTTTTGAAAATTAAATTATGGAGTATAATTTCAGTCAAATTGAAGCCAAATGGCGAGATTATTGGACTAATAACCAAACATTTAAAGCAGAAAATGCTTCTTCCAAGCCGAAGTACTATGTGTTGGACATGTTTCCTTATCCAAGTGGTTCCGGGCTTCATGTTGGTCATCCTCTGGGTTACATAGCCAGTGACATCTATGCTCGCTATAAGAGACACCAAGGGTTCAATGTATTACATCCTATGGGATACGATGCCTTTGGCCTTCCAGCTGAACAATACGCAATTCAAACAGGGCAGCATCCATCAATCACGACAGAACAAAACATAAAACGGTATCGCGAACAACTGGATCTTATTGGGTTTTCGTTTGACTGGAACCGACAGGTAAACACATCAAACCCCGACTATTACAAGTGGACGCAATGGATTTTTGTTCAGCTTTTTCACAGTTGGTATAACAACGACACAAACAAGGCAGAGCCTATTGAAACGTTGATCAACACCTTTGAAAAAGAAGGGAATGGAAAGGTCAATGCGGTTGGCGAAGAATGTGATGTGTTTAGTGCGGAAAGCTGGGCCTCATTTTCACCCAAAAAACAACGCGAACTGCTATTAAAATACCGTTTGGCTTATAGAGCGGAAACCATTGTTAACTGGTGCGAAGAACTAGGTACGGTACTCGCCAATGACGAAGTAGTAAATGGTGTAAGCGAAAGAGGTGGCTATCCTGTTGTTCAACGAAAAATGAAGCAGTGGTCGTTGAGAATAACGGCATACGCACAAAGGTTGTTAGACGGACTGGATAATTTGGAGTGGACAGATTCGCTAAAAGAGATACAGCGCAATTGGATTGGACGAAGCCAAGGGGCTGAGATCACATTCAAAATCGATAATCATACCGGTGAACTAACTGTGTTCTCTACGCGTCCCGATACCATATACGGAGCCACGTTTATGGTACTGGCACCAGAGCATGAGTTGGTAAAAACCATTACCACAGAGGCACAAGCGAAGGATATTGAGGACTACCTGACGTATGTAAAAGGTCGATCTGAACGAGATCGGATGTCAGAAACCAAAAACGTGACCGGAGCTTTTACCGGAGCATATGCCATAAACCCGGTTAATGGAGAAAAAACACCCATCTGGGTGGCCGATTATGTACTTGCGGGATATGGAACTGGCGCAGTAATGGCAGTTCCGGCCGGAGATCAAAGAGATTGGGATTTCGCCACCAAGTTCTCCCTTCCAATTATTCCAATAATTGAAGGACAGGATGTATCTGAAGGTGCCGATGCCAGAAAAGATGGCATTATCCAAAACTCTGGCTTCCTCAATGGCTTGAATGTGGAACAGGCTGTTGACAAGGTCATTTCCTTTCTGGAAGAAGAAAAAGTTGGGGTTAAAAAAATCAACTATAAGATCAGAGATGCAGTATTCAGTCGCCAGCGCTACTGGGGAGAGCCGTTTCCTGTTTATTACGTAGACGATGTACCGTATACTGTAGATGAGGACAAACTGCCTCTTACTTTACCCGAAATTGACGCATATAAACCAACGAAAGATGGCGACCCACCACTTGGTAGGGCAGAAGTTTGGAAATGGGATAACACGTCCGGACAATTGACCAATGCAGAGGAAGGACATCCGATTGAATTGAGCACTATGCCTGGATGGGCTGGGTCAAGCTGGTATTTCTTGAGATACATGATGGAAGGCGATGCCGAAAAACGCTCGACACAGTTTGTATCGAAAGAAGCCGCAAGTTATTGGAAGCAGGTTGATCTGTATGTTGGTGGAGCAGAGCATGCTACCGGCCATTTGTTATACTTCCGGTTTTGGACGAAATTCTTGTTTGACCGTGGATTCATCTCTATTGACGAGCCCGCCAGGAAACTGATCAATCAGGGAATGATTCAGGCAGAAGACGGTCAAAAAATGAGTAAGCGCTACGGCAACGTAGTAAACCCGGATGACGTGATTGCAGAACACGGAGCTGATGCATTGAGGCTGCATGAAATGTTTTTGGGCCCTATTGAAATGCACAAGCCGTGGAACACGAAGGGTATTGAGGGTGTTTCGAAATTCATGCGCAAACTCTGGAGACTCTACCACACAGATGGAAAGGTTGATATTGTAGACACTGAACCCAGCAAGGCAGAGTTAAAAGCCCTGCACAAGTGCATTCAGAAAGTAACTGAAGACATGGATCGGTTCTCCTTTAACACATCTGTTAGTGCTTTTATGGTAGCTGTGAATGAGTTATCTGACCTTAAGTGCAACAAGAAAGCCGTTCTTTCAGACCTCGCAGTGTTGGTAAGCTGCCATGCCCCACACATTGCAGAGGAGCTATGGTCGTCACTCGGGCATAACGAGTCTATTTCTGAAGCTGCATGGCCAGTGTTTAATGCGGAATATGTAAAAGATGACAACGTAGTTTATCCGGTCTCGTTCAACGGAAAAACGCGTTTTAGAATTGAGTTGCCAGCAACCATGAGTAAAGAAGAAGTCGAAAAGGTTGTGCTTGCAGATGAACAGGCGTTGAAATGGACGAATGGAAATGCCCCGAGAAAAGTCATCGTGGTACCTGGCCGCATAGTGAACATCGTTATTTAAGTGATTTCGCTTGTCTTCATAACCCTGCGCATGGCCACGGCTCTGTTTCTGCTATATGTGAGCGGCCAGTTTCGCATTGAAATACCTGGTTTGGGTATTCCGATCACATTACAGAGCATGCTTGTGGTTGGTATTCCGCTGGTCATGTCGCGAATTGAAGGGGTAAGCGTTGTTGGCTTATATCTCTTGTTCACCGCTTTGGGAGTACCGCTTTTGGCCGGTGGTGTTGGAGGGCATGAGTATTTCTTTTCAGAAAGTGGAGGGTATCTGTATGGTTTTTTCATCGTTGCTATTCTTTCCTCATTCCTCAAAAACCATCTTCCAAACCCACAATACGTGTCGGTTTTTGCATCCTTTATGGTTCTTCAAATACTTCTTTCCTTATTGGGCGTTTGGTTTATCCAGCTGTTTGTAGCCGAGAGTACTGCGTCTTTTGAATCGCATGTTAGCCCCTTTCTTCTGGGAATTGTAGTGAAGTCTTTCTTGGGTACTGCAGCGGTTATTGGAGTCAATAAATTGACCGGTTTTCTTAACGACTTATCTGAAGCTGATTAATCATGGCACGCGCTTTGTCTTTATCAAACAAAACAACAACCATGAACTTATCATTAATCGTTTCCGGAGTTGGTTTGATGCTTCAATCGGGGTTTAGCCAACCAGTCGCACCTGATACTACCAGGATAACTGATATTACATATGATCGATTACCTAGCGTGAATCATCATGCTTTCAAGAAAGGTGAAAGATTAGAGTATGAGGTTTCATATGGTTGGATAGATGCTGGGGAAGCCATTATCGAGATCAAGCAAGAAGAGAAAAAAATTGCTGGAAGAGACGTTATGCATGTGGTTGGAACGGGAAATTCTCTCGGAACATTCAACTGGTTCTTTAAGGTAAGAGACCGATATGAAACCTACATGGATACCGAAGGTGTCTTTCCATGGATTTTTGTCCGAAATATCGAAGAGGGCGGCTTCAAGTTAAAGCAGCTCTACACGTTTGACCAGTTCAAGAAAAGAGTAAAAACAGACAAGAACAAATACTTCGATGTTCCTCTTGGTGTTCAGGATATGATCTCTTCGTTTTACCGAGCCCGAGCCATAGACTACAGTCATGTAAAACCAGGTGATGTGTTCGAAATCCCGGCTTTTGTTGATAACGAAGTGTGGCCATTGCGTATCAAGTATGTTCGAAACGAGGTAATCGAAGTGGACAAAGGAAAATTCGATTGCATGGTCTTCGTTCCAGTTGTTCAGCAGGGTAGAATCTTTAAGAAAGAAGAAGACATGCAGGTTTGGGTTACCAGAGATGAAAACAAAATCCCAATCCTGGCTAAGGCCCACATTCTTGTAGGCTCTATTGATATGGAAATTCGAGACTATAGCGGACTGGCAAACCCAATAGCCAAGATCGAATAAACTCGTTTAAAAAGTATGTTAGCAAGTAAGCCCCAATCTATCGGTTGGGGCTTATTTGATGGGTAAATTCGCAGGGATTCATGAAGAAGATTAGCCCATATTTTGCCATTCCTGTGTTACTCGTCATCCTTATTGCCATCAGTACTGGTATGGCCAAGAAGGAATGGAACACAGAGTACGCTACCATACAGACGGCCGACTCCATCATTGTAGAAGAGTGCAATGAAGAGTTCGGTATCGACCTGGAGGGAATGCATGTAGAAAAGGGAAAAATTCAGCCCAATCAGTTCCTTGCCGACATACTGCTCCCATATAATGTGAGCTATCAGACCATTACTGCTTTAGCCGAAAAATCAAAGGACGTCTTCGACATTAGGAAGCTCAATGCCGGGAAAAACTTCACCCTGGTTTGTTCGAACGACTCAGCCCTCAAGGCTACCTTTTTTATATACGAGCAGTCGGCTATTGACTACGTGGTCTATGATTTACGCGACACCATTGACATTTACACCGGTAATAGGCCCATTGAGCTGGAAGAACGCTCTGCTCATGGCACCATTAACAGCTCGCTGTATCAAACGCTCATGGATCAAAATCTAAGCCCTGCTCTGGCCATGGAGCTGTCAGATATCTATGCCTGGTCCATTGATTTTTACCGCATCCAGAAGGGAGACTTTTTCAAAGTCATTTATACCGTAAAAAAGGTGAATGATGAGATTGTTGGTGTGGATGAAGTGAAGGCAGCTTTATTCAATCACGATGGCCATCCTTTCTATGCGTTTGAGTTTTCGCAAGGCAGTCAAGATGACTATTTCGATGATGAGGGCAACAGCCTAAGGAAGGCCTTCTTGCAGGCACCGCTCAAATTTAGCCGCATGACATCGGGCTATACGAAGAGACGATTTCACCCGGTTCAAAAAAGATGGAAAGCGCATTTGGGCACAGACTATGCCGCACCTCGTGGAACACCCATCATGAGCGTGGGAGATGGCGTGATCACCGAAGCAAGGTTTAAGCAGTTTAACGGCAACTACGTGAAGGTAAAACACAACGGCACATACACTACGCAATACCTGCATATGAGTAAGATTGCTTCGGGTATTAAACCCGGTGTAAGGGTCAAGCAAGGCCAAACAATAGGTTATGTTGGCAGTACCGGACTAGCCACCGGACCTCACGTATGTTTTAGGTTCTGGAAAAACGGAGTGCAAGTCGATCACAGACGAGAAAAAATACCGCCTAGCGAACCCATCAAACCAGCCTATAAAGAGGCATATTATGCGTTCTTATTAAAAACGAAAGCCAGACTCGATAGTATCGGCCTGGCTTCAGAATCATTGGAATTAACAAGTCTAGATTGAACTCATTCCCAATAGTACTATTGGGTTTTCCATGTATTTTTTGAAGGATTGTAAGAACTGAGCTCCAAGTGCTCCATCTACTACTCGGTGATCGCAGCTCAAGGTTACTTTCATCCTATTTCCAACAACAATGTCTCCATCTTTTACAACAGGCTCCTGACGAATGCTGCCTACTGCCATAATGCAACTATCGGGTGGGTTAATGATGGCGGTAAAATCCTCTATGCCATACATACCAAGGTTAGAGATGGTAAACGTGTTTCCTTCCCATTCAGCAGGTTGAAGTTGCTTTGATTTAGCTCGTTTGGCATAATCACGAACTTCTCCAGAAATCTGAGTCAATGTTTTAGAGTCAGCGTGACGAACAACTGGTACGAGCAAGCCATCTTCCACAGCTACCGCCACACCAATGTGCACGTGCTCATTATACCGAATAAAGTCTCCAAACCAACCAGCATTAACCGATGGATTGTCTTTAAGCGCTTCGGCTACAGCTTTGATGACAAAGTCATTGAAAGATATCTTCTCAGGCTTTATTGCATCATTAATGGCTTTTCGCGCATCAATGGCACGATCCATATCGAGGTCAATCGTAAGATAGAAGTGTGGCGCGGTGAATTTGCTTTCACTAAGTCGTCTTGCGATGGTTTTACGCATCTGCGTCACTTCCACATCTTTTGAACGTTCGATGCGTGTAATAGACCCGAGACCTTTACCGGCATTTTCGATATCGCGTTTTACGATTCGTCCATTCTCTCCCGTACCTCTGATTCCTCTTAAGCTTACACCATTCTCCTCTGCCAGTCTTTTGGCCAGTGGACTAATCTTGAGTCTGGAAGTATCTCCTGCTGGCTTCTCAGCAACCGGAGCAACTTTCTTTTCTACCTTCTTGGCAACTGGTTTTGCAGGAGCTGGTGCTGCTGCTACCGGGGCTGCCGCCTTCTTAGGTTCTTCCTTGGCTTCAGCTGGTTTTGGTGCTTCTGCGGCCGCCTCTGCAAGAATTTTTTGAATATCCTCACCTTTCTCACCGATGATGGCAATGACTCCGTCAACAGGAGCAGCCTTACCTGCTTCTACTTCGATGTGAATAAGCGTTCCTTCATGAAAAGACTCAAACTCCATGGTAGCCTTATCAGATTCAATCTCTGCCAAAACATCTCCGGAATTTACCGTTTCTCCTACTGATTTTTGCCATGACGCAATAACACCTTCCTGCATGGTGTCACTCAACTTTGGCATTTTAATAATCTCGGCCATAAGCTATTTTATTAATCCATTATGTATGGATAGTCTTCTTGTGTATAAACGTCCTTGTATAATTCCTCAACTTCAGGTAGAGGAGACTCCTCGGCAAACTTGATAGATTCATTTACCTGATCCTTCACCTTGCTTTCAATCTTCTTAATTCCCGCTTCTGTCAACCATCCCTGCGATTGAATTACCTCCAACACCTGTGTAATCGGGTCTTTGGACTTGTAATCGTTCACCTCGTCCTTGGTTCTGTACTTCTGCGGATCACTCATCGAATGTCCTTTGTAGCGATACGTTCGAATATCCAACAGATATGGGCCCTTTCCTGCCCGGCAATGATCAGAAGCTTCTTTAATAGCATTATGCACAGCTTCTACGCTCATACCATCCACTGACTTGCTTGGCATATCATAACTAAGACCAAGCTTCGACAAGTCGGTCACGTTGGTCGTTCGCTCAACTGATGTACCCATAGCATAGTTGTTGTTCTCAACAATAAACACAACCGGAATCTTCCACAACATGGCCATGTTAAATGTTTCGTGCAAAGCCCCCTGACGTACGGCTCCATCACCCATAAAGGTTAGACAAACGTTGTTTGTACCGTTATACATCTCTGCAAAAGCAATGCCCGCACCCATAGGAATTTGTGCGCCCACGATGCCATGACCTCCCATCATATTAAGGTCTTTGTCAAACATGTGCATAGAACCTCCTTTTCCTTTGGAGCATCCGGTAGCCTTGCCGTAAAGCTCAGCCATCACATATTTAGGATCCATGCCCATAGCCATAGGATGTGCATGATCTCTATAGGCCGTGATTATCTTATCACCTTGCTGCATGGCTGAAGCAAAGCCCGCGGCTACTGCTTCCTGCCCAATATATAGGTGACAAAAACCACCAAACTTCTGTTGCAAATAGAGATTTCCACACGCTTCCTCAAAGCGTCTCATCAAGAGCATATCTTCATACCACTTGAGGTACTGAGCCTTGGTAAAAGGAAGTTTTTTCTGTCCTGCTTTCTTAGCCATATTGATCTATTGAAGGACGGCAAAAGTAAAACTTGAATCGTTGTAAAAACAACCTAAAATTTTAGCTACTTCTTAAGCTTTTCCGGATAGAAATGAAATGGCAATAAGCTAGCTGCATTAGCAGCAATCATGGCACCTCCCGAAGACGACAGCATGATAATACGGATGGGAGTCTCCTGATTTTTCTCGAACTCACATAGAACCTGCCGGCAAATACCGCACGGAGCAAGTGGGTCTACAATGCTAAACTCAGACGTTTCTGCGTAAAGCGCAATCGAAACCACTTTAGCATCCGGATATTGATCAGACACCTGATTGAGTGCATTTCGCTCAGCACATATTCCTGCCGGAAAAGAGGCGTTCTCTTTGTTACTGGCAAGTACCACAGTGCCATCGCTCAAACACACTGCCGCTCCAACCTTAAACTTGGAATAAGGAGCATAGGCCTTCATAGCTGCATCTTTGGCTTTGCGGCATAAGTCCTGCTCAGCCTCCGACAAATCCTGAAGGTTGTCTACGACCTCAAACTCTGCGCTAATTATTTTGGATTTGGACATGTTAACCTGTCTTCTCAAGCAAAACTACAGCATACGCTTCAATGCCCTCTCTCCGACCCACAAAACCAACCGTTTCTGAGGTAGTGGCCTTCACCCCGACCTCATCATTTTCAATTTGGCACAGGCCAGCAATACTCTCTTTTATTTCGAGAATATATGGACTAATCTTAGGCACCTCCGAAACAAGTGTGGCGTCAATATTGCCCACCGTGTATCCCTTTTCGCCAATCAATTTCATTACTTGCTCAAGCAAGATTCGGCTGTCGATGTTTTTAAAATCGTCAGAGGTATTGGGAAAGTGAAACCCAATGTCGCGCAATCCGGCAGCGCCAAGAATGGCATCGCATATGGCATGCAGCAGAACATCGGCATCCGAGTGTCCGTCAGGGCCAATATCTGAAGGAATCTCCACACCGCCCAAGCGACACAATCGACCTTCTTTTAATTGGTGGACATCATATCCAAAACCAACTCTTATTTTCATTCGGGAGTTTCTTCTTTTTTCGAGAGCTCGTCAAAATTGAACGAGAGTGTAAACCTCAAGGTATTGGCTAAAGGCGAGGTTTGCGCTACCTGACTTCTACCAAAATAGGTAGGTACGAGATAACTAAAGTCAAGGCTAAATACGTTTAGACGAAGACCCGCTCCAACGGTTAGGAACTTTCGGTTCCCCTTGTTGTAATGCTCCCAGAAATACCCAGCTCTGAAGGCAAATTGCTCATCGTACCAGTACTCTGCGCCAAACCCTATGTTGATCTCGCTCAGCTCTTCCAAGAAAACAGTTCCTCCTTTGACATCGTAGGTACCATCACCATTATCGATCAGGATACCTGGAGCATCATAAAATGAGGAGAACACAGCTGCCGGAACAGGTCTGTCTGGGTTCTTACCAGACGCAATCACCTTATCTCCGTTCTCATCCTCCAAAGGAGAACCTGTAGCAGTGTCTATTGCGTATTTTGGATATGTTGGTACCAGGTACTTATTGAAATCCAGCGCAAAAGAAAGCTTGTTATAATCGTCAAAGTGATATGTAAAGCGCGGTCCTAATCTTAAGTTGATTGGGAGAAAATCTCTGGAAGCCGCATCTGTGTAAGATATCTTCGCACCCAAGTTGGAAATGGCAACTCCCCAGGCTATCTCCGCATCTTTTTCACCTACTGAAATATCATCGTTTTCGTAATACACAGAAAGGTCTACAGCCACCGTTCGGCCAGGCTTAGAAGTAGCGCTACCCACGGTTTGCCCACCAGTAAGGTTGGAATTGATGAACTTGGCAGCCAAGCCACCTGAAAAACGATCGGAAAGCTTTCGGGCATAACCACCGCTCAACGACCATTCATTTGGACTAAACTGAATGGTATTAGCACCGTTTACATCGGTAAATTGAATGCTACCCAACGAGAAATATCGCAATGATAATGCCGCAGTGCTCATCCGGTCTATCTTGTAATAGAACGACAGATAAGATAATGAGATATCGGGCACCAATGCTCTCAACCAAGGTGTATAGCTGATAGATGCGCCCAGTTTATTATCGATAAAAGCCAGTTTTGAAGGGTTCCAGTGAAGCGAAGCTCCATCGGCACTGGTAGCTACACCAACATCGCCCATACCACCTCCGCGCGTCTCCGGATTAATGATTAAGAAAGGTACCGCAGTTGTAATCGTATTCAACTGTAATTGAGCCCCATCAACGTCATCCGTACTCTGCGCCCTCATTTCACCTGCAAAAGCTACTACCAAAATAGCAGCAAATAGTCTTGCTCTCATACTTTTAATTCTGCGTAAATATGTGACAATAGGCGCTTTCAAATTGTAAATAGTTGGCAAATATAACCATTAACACTCCTGCTAATTCAATAAAACGATTCGTTCGAATTTCTCTGTTTGCTCACCTAGAATAGTTTTTACACTTACTCTATAGACGTAAACTCCTTTTCCCAGTTTGTCACCAAACTCATCTTTTCCATTCCAATTAATGGGCCCCACTCGATAACCATTCGACTCAAACGATCCGTCAAGAATTTTCACAAGCTTTCCGCTTACGGTGAAAATCTCAATGCGAACTAACAACGATTGTCCGGGTTTATTGTGCTCAAAATAGAAATCGGTATTAGTCGTAAAGGGATTGGGATAGTTTAGCACATGATCGAGCGCCAACTCTTCGTCATTGGCTACCACAAATTCTGTGTACGCCTCTTCGGGATTGTTGTTTACATCCCACGCTTTCAGTCTGAGCGTATGCCTGCCATCTTCCAACTCATTAAACGGGTAAATCACCTTTCCACTTTGATAGGAATCTACATCAGACTCGTAAAAGTCGTTCAGAATAAGGGTTGACGATGTCTTTTCATCGAGCACGGCAGTGATATCATGGCCTATACCATTTCCAACCATGTTTATGCCGTTATCATCGTAAAGAAGTCCGTAAAGATTAGGTTCCTCATTGGTGAGCCCTCCAAACACAAAGTCTGTATTGTTCATATAAAGCTCCACCTGAGGACCTTCATCATCGGAAATTGGGTTGTCAGAAACACCTCCAATTGAAAACTCCTGAAAGTCGCCATTGGCATCTCTTTCACCATTTTCAGCATACAGACTTATTCTCCCCAAAGCGATTTCCTTGTTTATGTCTTTTGGCACAACAAACTCAATAGTAAACTCACCTTCTTTTACACTGGATTTCCCATTAAAGACCAGGTTTTTCCACTCGGAGTACTTATATGGTCCTACCCCATCATTATTGAGTGTCTGTAGCTCTGTCTTCTTGTCAAAAACTTCAGAATCCAGAATCCCGTTAAACCATGTAGCCTTTTGCCCACCTGCACCCAACACATGTCCTTTAATGGTAACTTTTTCTAATGCCTTCACTGTATCGGGCATATCTGTGATAATAATGTCTAGCTCTGGGTAGGCCAGTTTTAAACCGGGGTCGCCAAGTAAGGCAAAGCTGCGGCTATTAGATCCGGCACTTTGGTTTGTATCGATCGTACGTACTTTGGTGAGCATCATCAAATCTCCAAGTCTGGGAGATTCACCATCGATTTTCTCAAACGCGACCGAAGTAAACTCGGTGGTCAACGTTAAGTTAGGGCTTGAGTACACCGCTCGGGTGGTCGTAAGCAAACCAATTCCTGCACCACTCGGGTTGAGAAGTACATACTCTCCTGCAGATGTTCTTCTTGGATCATCAAACCGGGCAAACTCACATGTTGCCGTAACGAACAAAGGAGAGTTATCCAGGTTAGACCACTTGTTAATGGTGGGCACTTCTAACACACGTTCGTGCGCCCAGCCCAACTCACCACCATGGCCAATGTAATACATCATTAAGCAGCCATTGCTTACTCGATCATCTATTGCTTCTGCACCTTGAGGGTACCGTTCACCACCCGATCCTACTACCTGAGGATAAGCGTCCATGTAAAGCTTTTTCACCGTGAAATCAGGACTTTCTTCTTCGATAATCTCACTCACAGCATCGCAGTCTCTCATAAACGTATGCCCATCTCCTTTATCGGCATCATCAGCTACAAACGAAACATAGTTTCTCCACGAGCCAAAAGACTGCGAATTAGCTATGTAGCGTTCAATTTTTGTAACAGCACCTTCGGCCTCCGTTTTTGTTCGAGCCGGAATTCGCCCCACGCCAAAGTCTACGGCATCCAGATTCGCCTCACCTTCGTCATCATCCATCAATGCGTAGTAGTCGTCAGACGCGATGGATCCGGTTGGAGTCAGGCTATTCTTGGTCTGATGTGTAGGTACAAAATTGGAGTTACCCGAGACCCGATTCTTATAATCGTAAGATGCATCACCAAACAACAACAGATAACGCGGAGGTCTACCTCCTGACTCATTTCCTTCGAAATAGAGCATGCGCATGAACTCCTTAATAGCGGTAATATCCTGCACTCCACCTGAAAACTCATTGTAAATCTGCTGGGGAGTTATCACAACCGTTGTAAAACCATCCACAGCTTCGTGAAGATCAGCTAACCGCTGCGCCTGAGAAAAGAACTTGGGATGAGAGATAACCACATAATCAATATTGGCCAGTCCATGAACATTCTGATTTTGAATCTCGCCCGAAATAATGGGTTCCTGAACTACATCGGGATTAAACGAAACAAACACCTTGAGACTATCTGTTGGCGCACTGAACCTAAAGCCATCTTGAACATTACCCTTTATAGAAACCTTTTCGACACCAAACTTGTTCGTGATATCCCATACGATTGGTGTAAAGTCACTTTTCAATTGAAACTCAGCAACATTACCCACTGCCACAGATTCCAGATCCTGAAACACCATCGAGTTCCCTCTTTGCGTCAATGATCTTCGGGCACTTACTTCTACATAGTCTATCCATGCCTCTGCACTTGGGTTAGAAGAATTATTCAGTTCAAGCTTAGTCAGAAAATTCGCTCCTGAAGGTGTTACCGTGATTGCCTTGGTCTCGTCATCGGCATAACGTGCCCCATAGAAATCATACATCTGCTGAAACGTGTACGATGTATTGACTCCACCCTGATTTGGCAACGACACAGTCATTGAGACCGAACTGTTGTTTACGGACCTACCGGCAAACTTGGCCTTGACACGCGCCTGCGAAGACTGATCTACATCGGGAACACTGAATCCGAGATCGTGAAATTTGACTATCCCCATTTTCTCTCCATACCACTGCCTACCCGATTTGATGAGATTGGTCTCATCGCTTTCGTGTACATCATAATAGTTCACTGTATTGACCGAAACATTGGCTGTTCCAACACTCGACTGATCAACAACACGGGCTATATTAGCTTCAACAGGATCTACGGTTAGAAAGTAATGAACTGAGTCAGCGTATGGATTGGGTTCGTGCTCGAAATAACCGTTGGCTTCTTTCCAAACAACCTGATCTTCTCCATAAAACAGAAAATGATCACCCGGGTCGAATGTTCCGTCACCTCCATCTTCAATGTGAATAGATATCTGTGTTAAATCATCCGGTCTCTTTACACTATTGTTGGTCGAAATAACGCCTGTTGTGGTGCCAAATAGCTTCAACTGAGAACTCAGAAGCGATGAAACTTCCACTCCAGCGTTCTTCAGCATTTTGTATGACACCTTATATATAGCATCTTCATAAGTGGTCAGTTTTAACCACCTTCCGGAGTTTAACACACTGTTCTCTTTCCATGCATTTGAGCTACGGCTATCTCTTCCGGATTGAACCACCTCGGTCACAGTAAGTGAAAATGACACCACTTTTCTCAATTCATTCTCCTGAAGGAGAACCACTGGTAGAGAAATAACGACATATTTATGTCCGTTTGATCGAAAATATGACGTTGACGGCACTATTTCACCGTTGTCAGCATAGGGAATTTGCGCTGCCTTAACCCCATTAATAAGTTCTGTTTGCACAGACGAAAGAACCACACTAACCTGCTCAACTCCTTGCTGAAGTTGAAACGTTTTTGCGAAAAAAGGCTCCTGGTCTGCACCTCGATATCGCGCATTAGAAAATGACAGCATCGGCTTGCCCGCCTGAGTTTCTCTCAAATCATGATCATTTACCTCATTCCAAACAAGGTCGACATCTATGGTCTCCGCTTTTGAAATAGTGCGAATACCGGAACTTGTTTGAGCCCACACTTGAACTGTCGATAACAACATGAAAAATGAAAGAATTATGACTCTCTTCATATTAATGCCTGTGAATTTTCGACAAATCAATGTCTTTTGTAGTTATATTTGTGACTCTTTTTTTCACAAGGATTCCAAACGTATGCATTCAGAAGATATTGCTAATACGAAACGATTGAATTGAATGAAAGGTTTGTCGGGTGAATATATTTGTATAATTGCGGTTGAGAGAACAAGAATTAGGATGAGAAGATTAGGGCTTTTTATGTTATTGACTGCTTTGGTTTTAAGCGCGGATTTGAGTGCTCAAGACCCTGCGTTCAGTCAATTCTATTCTAATCAGCTCTATCTGAACCCAGCTCTTGCCGGATCAGCCAATTGCCCAAGACTGGCACTGAACTTTAGAAATCAATGGCCGGGCATTCAATCTACCTACGTTACCTATAGTGCTTCGTACGATCAATACGTACAAGGAATTCACGGAGGATTGGGCATTCAGGCATATCACGATCGGGCCGGATCAGGTGTTTTACAGACCAATAGTGTCAGCGGTATGTATGCTTACCAGCTTGCTATTGATAAAAACATCAGTGTAAAAGCAGGTATTCAGGCTACTTATTACAACAAGAGTATTGATTGGAGTCAGCTGACGTTTGGCGATATGATCGATGAGCGTTATGGCTTCATATTCCCAACAAATGAAACTCCTATTGAGAAGCCAGTTAACAAACTGGATTTCTCTACTGGTTTTCTTGTATTTACAGATAAGCTGTATTTGGGTTTAGCTGCGCATCACCTTACTCAGCCTGACGAGTCTTTTTTCGCAAGTACCGAAAGCAGACTCCCTAGAAAGTACACCGCTCACGGTGGAGCTGTAATTCCTTTGAACTCTCGCGCACCAGAAGACGGTAGCGTTTCTCCAAACATTATCTATCAACGACAAGGTGAATTCAACCACCTGAACCTTGGTTTATATGTAAACAAAGGCCCAATTACGGGAGGTGTATGGTACAGATGGGGTGACGCACTTATATTCTTGGTTGGACTGTATACTGAGGCTTTCCGATTTGGTTACAGCTACGACATTACAGTATCGAGACTTGGAACTCAAACGGCAGGATCTCATGAGATTTCTGTGACCATGATGTTCCCATGCCCCAAGAAAACTAAGAGGCTCAGAATGATGAAGTGCCCTCAGTTTTAATTGCGCTGTAATAAAAACTCACTTATCTTCGTTGATTCTTATCTTTTGAGTGTAAACTCGGATATAAATTTTATGATATGAAAGCAAAGACTTTATGTGCCCTACTGTTGACGTCTGTAATCTTTGCGTCTTGCGGTTACGAGAAATCATCTATTACAGGATGGAACTACAATGACTCGGACAATGGCGGTTTCCAGAAGTATCCTTTTGAAGAACAAGAAACAGGGCCTAACCTGGTACTTGTTGAAGGCGGTACGTTTACAATGGGACGGGTTGAGCAGGACTTCATGTACGATTGGAACAATGTTCCAAGACGTGTAACAGTCTCTTCTTATTATATCGATCAAACCGAAATCAGCAACTTTCACTGGTTAGAGTATTTGTATTGGGTTAAGCGAGTTTACGGAGTAGATTATCCAGAACTTTACAAGAAAGCTTTACCTGACACACTTGTGTGGAGATCTAAGCTTGCTTATAACGAGCCCTACGTAGATTACTATCTGCGTCACCCTGCTTATAGAGATTATCCTGTAGTAGGTGTAAACTGGCTTCAGGCTAATGATTTCTGTAGCTGGAGAACAGACCGGGTGAATGAGTATATTCTTATCCGAGAGGGTATCTTGGATCACTATCCAGATCAAATTGGTGAAGACAACTTCAACACAGATGCGTATTTGTCTAACCAGTACAACTCAGGAAAGCGTATTGAAGGTCTACCAAACCTGAATCCTGCGAGTGGCGGATACAGAAACGTAAAAATGGAAGATGGTATCTTGTTACCTAAGTATCGTCTACCAACAGAAGCAGAGTGGGAATTCGCTTCTTTGGGACTTATCGGAAACTCTGTTGGAGAACGAGTTGTTGAGAGAAGACTTTACCCATGGAATGGACATGCAGTTAGAAACCCAGACGAAGCTTACATCGGAATGATGTTGGCTAACTTTAAGAGAGGTCGTGGTGATAACATGGGTGTTGCCGGTAAGCTAAACGATAATGCCGACATCACTGCTCCTGTATTCTCCTACTGGCCGAACGATTACGGCCTTTACAACATGGCTGGTAACGTTAGTGAGTGGGTAATGGATGTGTACAGACCTCTGTCTTATGAAGACATGGATGATTTCAGACCATTCAGAGGAAACGTATACCAGACAAAAGAAAGAGATAATGAAGGTTTGTTGCTCGATAAGTACGATATTCCAATTTACGATATCGCTGGCTTGATCAAGTACCTCGAAGAGTTTGGTCTTGAAACTGAGCAAACAGTGAATGAAGAAGAAGCTGAGCTATTGGCTACGTTGAATGAGCAGGCACAGAATGCACTTCAATTACTTCAGGACGATCAGAAATACGAGGCTAACCTTGTAATTGTGGAAGAGTCTGTTGAAGCCATTAAAGGATCAAGTGAGATGGTAAAAATTGCTCCGGTCTTGTTGAAAGACTACAGTTCTTACATAACTGCACGACCAGGAGAGTTGAGATATCGAGCCACGAATGTGGAAGAGAACATCGACCGAAGAAACTACAAGCGATCTGATAACATCAACTACCTTGATGGAGATCCCGAATCACACCTTGAGGAGCCAAGCTGGCAGTCTTACGAAGAGGAAGAAGGCAAAACAGAATCTGGTAAGATGTATATCTATCCTGGACAGGGTGCTGGCGACTTCGACTACTCTTCTTTGGTCAATGACCACGCTCGAGTATTCAAAGGAGGTTCATGGAACGATCGAGCTTACTGGATGGTACCTGGAACAAGACGATTCCTTGATGAACGACAAAGCTTACCAACTGTTGGTTTCCGTTGCGCGATGGATCGCGTAGGGTCGCCAGTTGGATTAGGCGGATCGCGTTAAAAACTTTTTACAATCAGAAAAGGCCTCATATGAGGCCTTTTTTATTTTGTGGCATGCCAATCGAAGTTATATATACTGCATACCTTAAATCGTCTGGGGTCTGCACTGATACCCGAAAAATTAGCGAAAATTGCTTCTTTGTTGCTCTTAAGGGGCCTAACTTCAATGCCAACGACTTTGTGCTTCAAGCGCTATCTGAAGGCGCTTCATTTTGTGTGGCAGATGAGGATAGACCTGAGTTTAAGAATAACGCAAGAATTAGCATAGTACCTGATGGACTAGAGTTTCTTCAGAATCTGGCGCGACATCATCGCTCAAAACTCAAAATCCCGGTAGTCGCACTAAGCGGCAGCAACGGAAAAACAACCTCTAAGGAAATACTGCGAGCAGCCCTGTCAGAACAATACACCTGCCTGGCAACGAAGGGAAACCTCAATAACCACATCGGTGTTCCCCTGACTTTATTGGAAATAAACCAAGATCACGAAATTGCTATCATCGAAATGGGGGCCAACCACCAGAAGGAGATTTCATTTTTGTGTGATATAGCCAGACCAGACTACGCATACCTGACAAACATAGGATCTGCCCATCTCGAAGGATTTGGAGGCCTTGAGGGAGTTTATAAGGGCAAGAAGGAGCTTTTCGATTTCATTGATTCTTCCATGGGAACGCTATTCGTAAATACAGACGACACGCAAATCGTGAAGGCAGCAGGTGAAACAAAGAAGATCACCTATGGCTCAGCAGACTCTCACTTTCAAGGAAGCTATGTAATCGAGAACGACAAACTAACCGTTTCCTGGTGGCGCGATATTGACCCTTTTAAGCGCTCAATAAAAACGCAGCTCACCGGTGCATATAATTTCTCTAATGTACTCTCAGCTGTAGCCATAGCCAGGTACTTTGGAGTACCAGATGATGATATTAGGAAAGGGATTGAGAAGTATACTCCGAGCAACAACCGCTCTCAACTTGTTCATACAAAGCAGGGAAATACGGTTATTGTAGATTGTTACAATGCCAATCCCAGTAGCATGGACGCTGCTCTTGACAATCTCAATCAATTTGACGCACAATCTAAAGTTGCCATTCTGGGCGACATGCTCGAGCTCGGGGAGGCGGCTGATGCAGAACATCAAAAGATTGTGTCTAAAGTCAGCTCGCTGGCCGTTAAAGGGTTATTTGTGGGAGATTATTTTGCTCAGCATCCTCAGGATGGGGCCATTCATGTTACAGAGACACCTGATTTGGCCTCTCATCTTAAAGAAAGCCCTATCAAGAACTCCACCATCTTACTAAAAGGGTCTAGAAAAATGAAGCTCGAGACATTGCTCGAGCTTCTCTAAAGTGTGTATGTGTCTTCAGCTTATTCGTTTATGACTGAACGGCTGATAACGATTCGCTGAACCTCACTGGTTCCTTCATAAATCTGCGTAATCTTAGCGTCTCGCATAAGTCTTTCTACGTGATATTCTTTCACGTAACCGTATCCACCATGTACTTGAACAGCTTCTACTGAGCTCTTCATAGCCGCTTCAGAAGCTGCCAACTTAGCCATGGCGCTGTACTTACCAAATGGCTGTTTCTGGTCCTTCAACCAAGCCGCTTTCAAACACAACAATCTGGCCGCTTCAATCTCCGTAGCCATGTCTGCTAACTTGAATGCCACAGCCTGATGCTGGTTAATTGGTTTTCCAAACGCTTTTCTTTCCTTAGAATAGGCTATAGCCAACTCCATAGAACCAGATGCAATACCCAATGCTTGTGAAGCGATACCAATTCGGCCGCCTTCCAGTGTCTTCATGGCAAACTTGAAACCAAATCCGTCTTCACCTATTCGGTTTTCTTTAGGAACCTTGACATCGTTGAACAACAACGTGTGCGTGTCTGAACCACGAATGCCCAGCTTATTTTCTTTTGCTCCAACGATGAAACCATCCATACCACGCTCCACAATCAGGCAGTTAATTCCTTTATGGCCTTTATCAGCATCTGTTTGAGCCATCACCAGGTAAGTAGAAGCCGAAGAACCGTTCGTAATCCAGTTCTTGGTTCCATTTAGCAAGTAATGATCACCCATATCTATAGCCGTTGTACGTTGGCTAGTAGCATCTGATCCGGCCTCAGGCTCACTCAGGCAAAACGCTCCAATCTTCTGACCTGAAGCTAAAGGAACTAAGTATTTTTGTTTCTGCTCTTCTGTACCGAACTTTTCGAGTCCCCAACAAACAAGACTGTTGTTAACCGACATACACACAGAAGCACTTGCGTCCACCTTAGAAATCTCTTCCATGGCCAATACGTAGGAAACAGTATCCATTCCACCTCCACCATACTCAGGAGAAACCATCATTCCCATAAAACCTAACTCTCCGAGTTGTTTTATTTCATCAGCGGGAAACGTCTGGTTTTCATCTCTTTCAATCACTCCTGGTTTCAATACATTCTGCGCAAAATCCCGAGCTGCATCTCTTACAGCCTTTTGCTCTTCTGTCAAGTCAAAAAACATCTATATCTTGGATTAATTATTAGTCAATTTCGAGGCGCAAAAGTAATTTTTGGAATGGAAAGGAACGAATGGATTGGTTTGGGTTTAATGTGCGGCACTTCACATGACGGTCTCGACATGGCTCTGACCCGGTTCTGGAAACGCGAAGAGTCATGGCAATTTGAAGTGATTGCCGCCCAAGAAGTTACTATTCCTGCTGACATTAAAGCCGATCTGGCAAGGGCCACAGAACTATCTGCTCTTGAATATGCAAAACTCGATGTACGCCTTGGAACTTTCTTTGGACAAGAGGCAGATAACTTCTTGAATCAATATGATGAGAAATGTCAGTTTATCGCATCACATGGCGTTACCGTATTTCACCAACCCGATATCGGGCTCACCACTCAACTTGGATCTGGAGGAATAATCAATGCAATCACCCACATTAAAACCATTTCAGATTTCCGAATTCAGGATGTATCGAAAGGTGGACAGGGTGCTCCACTTGTGCCCACTTGTGACGCCTACCTCTTCGACTCATATGATTACACGCTGAATCTGGGCGGATTCGCCAACGTAGCAGTGCTCAACGGCACGGCTTCTCTCGGTTATGATATAAGCCCATGCAATAAGCCGTTAAACTACATCGCACAAACCTTCTTTGACGTATCGTATGACAAGGGTGGTGCTATTGCACGCAAAGGCAAGGTGATCGATTCTCTGCTTGAGCAAATGAATGCGCTTGACTACTACAACCTTCCAATGCCAAAATCTCTCGGGCACGAATGGTATGTAGAGAAGTTTGAGCCCTTACTTCACATAGAGAATGCTCCCGAAGACACCATGCGCACACTGGTAGAACATATTGCCGTTCAGATCGGAAAATCGTTGGAAGCGGGCAAAACATGCCTGGTCACGGGTGGTGGCGCGCTGAACGAGTTCCTAATAGATCGACTGCGCGAGAATACACATGCAGAAATCATCTTACCCAGTATGGAAACCATTCTTTACAAAGAGGCCATAGATTTTGCCTTTTTGGGTCTTCTGAGGCTATTGGAAGCCGAGAACGTTTTATCGTCTGTTACCGGAGCTGCTGCTTCGTCCTGTTCAGGTGCTATATACGGCACTTAACAAGCCATTCTTTTTGGTTTGTCTAAAGTGCCAATCTGCCTCCATTTAGGCTTGAATGATTTTATACATTTGCAGCCTCAAAACGAGCCGTAAAACCTGTCCATATGAAAGATCTTTTAGACAAATTCGAGAATAAAACACCGGAGATTGTATTTGAATGGAGTGATTCAGAAACAGAAGCCCAGGGTTGGGTTGTAATCAACAGCCTTAGAGGCGGAGCTGCCGGAGGTGGAACACGAATGCGTATGGGTCTTGATAAAAGAGAGGTTGAGTCTTTGGCAAAGACCATGGAAGTGAAGTTTACAGTGGCTGGTCCTGCTATTGGAGGTGCCAAGTCTGGAATCAACTTCGATCCGAGAGATCCTCGAAAAGATGGCGTTTTGAAGCGATGGTATAAAGCGGTTTACCCACTGCTTAAGAACTACTACGGGACTGGAGGTGACCTGAACGTGGATGAGATACACGAGGTTATTCCAATTACGGAAGAATTGGGCCTTTGGCACCCACAAGAAGGCATTGTGAATGGACACTTTACTCCGGACGCAGGGCAACACCTTCGCAAGACAACTAACCTGAGAAGAGGGGTTTCAAAGATTTTGAACTCCAGCAAATACTCACCCGCTGTAGATAGAAAGTATGTTGTGGCCGATATGATCACTGGCTATGGTGTATCTGAAGCAGTTCTGCACTACTATAACATTTGGAAGAACACAGATGTAAAAGGTAAGCGCGTTATCGTTCAGGGATGGGGTAATGTAGGCTCAGCAGCCGCGTTCTATATGGCTCAAGCCGGAGCAAAGGTTGTTGGAATCATCGACCGTGTGGGTGGTCTTATCAATGAAGATGGGTTCACATTTGAAGAAATCACTGAGCTATTCCTTAAGAAAGATGGCAATGCATTAGGAGCTGATGAACTGCAGTCATTTGACGAAGTAAATGAGCGTATTTGGAGTATGGGAGCCGAGATATTCTTGCCTTGTGCTGCTTCTCGTTTGATTACGAAAGAGCAAAGTGACAGCCTGATTGCAAATGGACTGGAGGTAATATCTTCTGGGGCAAATGTTCCTTTTGCCGATCCTGAAATTTTCTTTGGCCCTATTGGTGATTACGTTGACAATCAAATAAGCCTTATCCCAGACTTTATTGCCAACTGTGGCATGGCGCGGGTGTTTGCCTATTGCATGAGCGATGAGTACGTACACGAAGACGAAAGCATTTTTGCCGACACTTCTGAAACGATTCGAACAGCCTTAGTCAATGTTCACAAGAAGCATGCATCTGAAAAGCAGATTGCGAAAACCGGATTTGAAATCGCGTTGAGCGAATTGCTGTAATACCTTTCCAATGCCCGAAATACTAAATCAAGTCTACTTTGGAAATACCGTGCAGGATTACCTGTGGGTTCTGGGTGCCTTGTTATTTGGTGGGTTATTCTTGCGGCCACTGTCCAGCAGACTAAGCGGACTCTTATTTCGACTTCTTGTTCGCAAGACAGATAATGTAGAAAAAGAGGCACTTTACAAGTTACTCTCCCGACCACTTAAGTGGCTCATCATGTTGGTTATTCTGTATGTGTGTACAAGCCATTTGGAGTATCCTGAATCGTGGAATTTAGCCCCGAGAAGTGAGTTTGGAATACGAATGATCCTGCACAGGGCTTACCTGTCTTTCCTCATAGGCGTAGTTACCTGGACAGGACTTCAGATTACCTCATTTTTTGGCATTCTGCTCTACGCAAGAGCCGAGATGACAGAGGGTAAATCAGATGACCAACTTATTCCGTTTCTCACGGAGATTCTTAGAATTATCATCGTCACCCTGGGTATCTTCATTACGCTGGGAGCCGTGTTTAAAGTGGATATCGGAGCTCTTATCGCTGGTCTTGGAATTGGAGGTTTGGCGTTGGCTCTTGCCGCAAAAGAGAGTTTAGAAAACCTGCTGGCCTCATTCATCATCTTCTTCGATAAGCCCTTTATGATTGGCGATCTGGTTTCTGTGAACGGAGTTGTGGGCACAGTCGAAAAAATTGGTTTTAGAAGCACACGGCTTCGGACGCTGGAGAAGAGTTACCTGACGCTTCCTAACCGTCAAATGATTGACAACACGTTGGATAATCTCTCTTTGAGAACGTTCAGACGGGTTAGTTTCAACATTGGGCTTACCTATAGCTCGACCGAAGAACAGTTAAAAAACATCGTCTCTGACATTCAGAAGTTAGTCGATGAGCATCCCAACACAAATCAGGACGGAGAGATCCACTTTACCGAATTTGGTGGCAGCTCTCTTGACATCATGGTGCTTTACTACATCGACACCATGGATTGGGGCGTCTTTTTACGAGTAAAAGAAGAAATCAACTTTGAAATAATGCGAATTGTGCAACATCATGGTGCCGACTTTGCATTTCCTTCTCAATCTGTCTACATAGAAAAAAACAACTAAAACTCAGCTTATGTATTTATTGATGGTTGCCGTATTTGTTATTGGTTATTTGATGATTGCCCTTGAGCACCCAATCAAAATTGACAAAGCGGCTTCAGCACTTTTGATCGGATCCATCACATGGACAATTTTCGCATTGGGGGCGGATTCCATTCTGGAAGGAAGTGTCCTGTTTGAAGAGTTTCTCGCTTCACATGGAGGAGCCGAAGGCGACTCGCTGCATTATGTCACAACTGAGCTAAGCCATCACTTGTCTGACATAGCCGAAATTCTATTCTTCCTGCTTGGTGCCATGACCATTGTTGAGCTCATTGACGCACACGAGGGATTTGCACTTATCACCGATAGAATTAATACAGCTAACAAGGTAAAGTTGATGTGGATTTTGACCATTCTGACATTCTTCTTATCAGCTGCGCTTGACAACCTTACAACTGCTATCGTGATGGCTGCCTTACTTAAGAAGCTTATCAAGAGCAAAGAAGACCTGTGGCTGTTTGCCGGTATGATTATTATTGCTGCAAACGCTGGTGGTGCGTGGTCTCCTATTGGTGATGTTACAACCATTATGCTCTGGATTGGTGGTCAGGTAACTGCGGCCAATATTGTTGTTAAGCTGATTCTTCCTTCACTTGTGACACTACTAGTGCCGTTAATCATTCTAACATTCACACTTAAAGGAGAAGTAACACGGAAACTGGGCATGGTTGATCGTGCACACCTCATTGACAGAACCACACCTACTGAGCAAAAAGTAGTGCTGTTCCTCGGTGTAGGAAGTTTGCTGTTTGTTCCGATTTTCAAAACCGTAACTCACCTACCTCCTTATCTGGGAATCCTGTTGGGGCTCGGTGTACTTTGGACCGTAACTGAAATCATGCACCGATCAAAGAACCACACAGACAAGTCCAAACTATCTGTGATTGGAGTTTTGCAGAAGGTAGACACTCCAAGTGTGCTTTTCTTCCTTGGGATCTTGGCTGCCGTAGGGTCACTGCAAAGTGCTGGTCACCTTCGCGTTTTGGCTGCTTTCCTTGAGAGCTCCATTGGTGATATGTATGTCATTAACATGGTCATTGGTCTACTCAGCTCTATCGTGGATAACGTGCCTCTTGTGGCAGGTGCCATGGGTATGTACGAATTACTTCCGGCCGGAGCCGAAGCAGTCACGGGTGTCGCCTACCCTGTTGACCACTCTTTCTGGGAGTTCCTTGCTTTTTGTGCAGGAACAGGTGGTAGCTGTCTTATTATTGGGTCTGCAGCCGGTGTAGCCATTATGGGTATTCTCCATATCGACTTCATCTGGTACATGAAGAAGATCACCTGGTTGGCATTCGTAGGCTATGTGTGTGGTGCAGCTACATACATCGGCATGGAAATGCTGCTTTGATGAATTAACAGCCCGCTTTTCACAAGTCAAACGCAAGGGGCATTTGGAGCTCTTGATCGACTATACCTTAGTCAATCATTAATTTCCAAGAAGAATGCTCTTAAACTTGCTCTTACAAATCACTTCACCAGAAGGCGAAGTAGCTTCGGACGTTGCTGTAGAAGAAATCCCAACAGAAGAAACACTGTCGGTATTTGAACTCATAGCCAATGGAGGATGGTATATCATGATTCCGCTATTCATCCTTTCGGTGTTGGCCATATACATTTTCATTGAGCGGTTCTTAGCGATTCAAAAAGCATCCAAAGAGGAAGATCCGCAGTTCATGAACCAAATCCGCGATTTTATCCACGAGGGTAAAATTGATGCGGCCAATCACTTGTGCAAACAAACGGACAGCACGTTTGCCAGAATGATTCAAAAAGGAGTCAGGCGAATTGGTAAACCACTTGGTGATATCAGCGCAGCCATTGAAAATGTGGGCAAGCTGGAAGTGTACAAACTCGAAAAGAGCTTATCCACTTTAGCCACTATTGCAGGAGCCGCTCCTATGATTGGTTTCCTTGGTACGGTTATCGGGATGATTGTCGTCTTCCACGAAATGAGAATCTCGGACAGTGGTATTGAGATCGAGCAACTCTCAGGAGGAATCATGCAAGCCATGGTAACCACAGTTGCCGGATTGGTCATTGGTATTATTGCCTACATCGCCTACAACGTACTTGTAGCCAAAGTCGAGAAAGTCATCTACAAAATGGAAGCAACAACCATTGAGTTTATGGATTTACTTCAAGAACCTGCTGAATAATGAGCATCAAGTCTCGAAATAAGGTAAGCGTAAGCTTTAGCATGTCAAGCATGACGGACATCGTGTTCCTCCTGCTTATCTTCTTCATTATTCTCTCTACCCTGGTTTCGCCTTTTGGAGCCAAAGTGGATCTGCCCACAGGTAAGGCCAGAACGAAAGAGCACCCAAAAATCTCCGTGACCATTCGACCAGATTTAAGCTACAATGTAGATGGTCAGGACGTGAGTAAAGACCAGGTAGAAAGCCTCTTGGTACAGCGAAAAGGCGAAGTAGATAAACCCAGCATTGTACTCCGAGTAGACAAGCAAGTTCCTACCGGTGAAACAGTAGGTTTTTTGAGTGTTGCAAAAGAATATGGCTTTAGTGTCGTTATAGCTACTAAACCTTAATGATGGAACTGCTAAAAAACGATCAAAAAAAGAAAGGGCTTATAGCTACCATCCTGTTTCACTTGGTGCTGTTGGTCATCTTTTTATTTACAGGTTTGACAATACCTGTGCCTATTCCTGAAGAAGAAGGATTACCCGTTCAGCTTGATTTGGGTAACACCGATTTCGGGTCGGGAGAGGTTCAACCACAAAGCACATCGCAACCCGAGGAAACAACGCCTGTATCAGAACCTCAGCCTGTGGAATCAACTCCCGTTGATGCTCCGGAAGAGGTGGAAACCCAGGACGCTGAGTCAGACATGAACGTTCCTGAAAAAACAGAAGAAGTTAAACCTGAAGAGAAGAAACCGGAACTGGATGAACGACTCAAAAAAGTGATTCAGAGCAATCCGTTTCAAACCAAATCTGACAACGACAGCAAAGGACAGGGAAGTACCGATCAGGCAGGTGATCATGGCAAGCCAGATGGCTCACCCGAAGGTTCTTCACTACACGGAACAAAAGATGGTGGCGGGATATCGTTTAACCTCAACGGACGTGGGTTTAAAGGAGCTCCTCCTATCTCTGCTTCGAACCAGGAAAGCGGCCGCATTGTGGTCAACATCATCGTAGATCGTTCTGGAAAAGTAATCCGCGTAAATCCTGGTAGGGGTACTACGATTACGGATGCCAACCTGATCAAAAAGGTAATGGACTCAGCCAGAAAAGCGAGGTTCTCTCCCAACCCAAATGCTCCGGAGGAGCAACCGGGAACCATGACATACGAGTTTATATTGGAATAGGTGGATTACGCCAACACCCTCGATTATTTATTCAAGCAACTCCCAATGTATCAACGCATTGGGAAAGCTGCATACAAGGCCGATTTAGAAACCACACACTCGCTTATGCGCGTTCTGGATCACCCCGAACGCAAGTTTAAGTCTGTGCATATAGGTGGAACCAATGGCAAAGGATCTACCTCACACATGATTGCCTCCATTCTGCAAACTGCCGGATACAAGGTTGGGTTGTACACCTCACCTCATTTAGTTGATTTCAGGGAGCGAGTCAGAATCAATGGCCAGGTGATATCTGAAGACTATGTGGTGGGCTTTGTCGAAGCACATCGCGCCAAATTCGAATCTCTCGGCCTTTCTTTTTTTGAGTGGACTGTTGGTCTTGCCTTTGACTACTTTGTTTCTGAGCAGGTCGATATTGCTGTGATTGAAGTAGGTCTTGGTGGCAGACTCGATTCGACCAATGTCATCCTACCAGAAGCATCAGCCATTACCAATATCAGCCTTGATCACACACAGTTTCTGGGAAATACGCCCGAAGTAATTGCGGCTGAAAAAGCAGGCATTATTAAACCGAACACACCCATTATCATAGGGAGAAGACAAAAAGAAACGCTTGCCGTTTTTGAGAAGGTAAGCTCGGAAAAAGACGCCCCTCTTTTCTATGCTGAGCACTTCGACTTTGAACCAGTAGTCGACTGTCCTTTGACCGGGTCACACCAAGAGGAGAATCAGCGAACAGCAGCCTGTCTAGCTGATCAGCTTATGAAATCGGGATGGAACATTAGCCCATCGGATGTAATTAAAGGTCTCGAACTGGTTCAAACAAACACAGGAATAATGGGCCGCTGGCAACAGATTCAGCAAACACCAAAAGTCGTATGCGATGTGGCTCATAATGCTGATGGGTTATCAACCGTCATCAGGCAAATCGGCTCGGAAAGTTTTGAGCAACTCCACTTGGTTTTGGGGTTTGTGAACGACAAAAACGTAGCGGAAGTTCTGGCTATGTTTCCAACCAATGCACATTTTTATTTGTGTGAACCAAGCATTCCGAGAAAACTCCCTCTAGAAGAGTTGGAGCAACTCGCCAAGAATGCTGGTTTGACATACGTCCGATATGAAAACATAAAGGCCGCCTATCAGGCGGCCCTTGATCAAGCTAGTGAAAGAGACTTTATCTATGTAGGAGGCAGCACGTTTGTAGTGGCCGACTTCTTATCTCTTTTCAAGTGACACCAGGCCATTTTGAATGGCATATCGAGCCAGCCCTACTGTATTGCGCACATCCAATTTACTCAGGAGGTTTCTGCGATGCGTTTCTACCGTGTGCAGGCTTATAAAGAGCTTCTCTCCTATCTCAACACTGGTATACTCCTCAGCCACCAACTTAAGTACTTCCAGCTCGCGTCTAGTCAAAATTTCTTTGGGTTGTTTTCTTTCTTTGGACTCTCTCGCGCTGGCCTGGTGAATAAATGCCTCAATGGCCTCTGCTCCAAAGTGTTTTCCGCCATTATACACTTCTGTAATGGCCTCAACCAACTCTGCTTTGCCCGCATTCTTCATGATGTAGCCACTCGCACCGAGCTGCATCGATTGGTTAATAAACACATACTCCTTAAACATGGTTAGCATGATCACCCTGACATTGGCATCTCGTTTCTGAAGATCGGTAAGTGTTTCCAGGCCGTCCTTATCAGGCATGTTAATGTCCATGAGGGTCACATCTGGTCTCCAGGTATCGTAATGCTCCAAAAAGTGCTGGCCAGTCATAGATGATCCCACCACCTCGATATCAGGCTCGTTGGCGAGCAGCGCCTTGAGTCCATCAATAAACATCTGATGGTCATCGACTATGGCTAAACGAATCATATTTGGCTTGGTTTGCCAAACTAAATTAACGGAATGTCTATAATGACAATGGTTCCGCGGTTTATTTGAGAATCAATGGAATATGTGCCTTGCAACGCGTTGATGCGCTCGTCAATATTTCGGAGGCCCATGCCACCACCAGATGCTTTCTTCGGATCAAAGCCAACACCATTGTCTTCGACCACTACGTTGAGGGTGCCGTTCTGTCGGTTAAAACTTAGAGTAAGCTCGTCTGCCCTGGCATGTTTGAGCACATTGGCTACCAACTCTTGAATGATGCGGTATACAGCCAACTCGATACGACCATCGATGCGCTCATCCAAATTATGAAATGCACAGACCACAGCTATTTGACCCGTAGACATAACCGTCTGGCTCAAGTCTCGAATAGCAGCCTCCAACCCAAACTTCATCAACACACCGCTGATCATGTTATGCGATATTTTGCGCACTTCTTCCACCAGATGATCAATCATGCCGTACGTGCTCTGGAACTGTTCTTTGCCCTCTTTTTGCCCCTTCTCTACTTTCTCCTCCAGCGATTCCATACCGTGTTTTAGGGTAGATAACTGACTTCCAATACGATCATGTAAATCTTGGGCGATGCGCTTGCGCTCAATTTCCTGTCCTTCGATCATGGCATTGACCGAAGCGAGTTCCTGTTTTTGAATCAACTCATCGACTTCCTGCTGCTTGATCCGTTCATTTTTGGACGCGATAAGGGCTTTTTGGCGTTGGTAATAAGCGACACTCGCCACGATAAAAAGCAATGCCAGTAGGGTTAAGCCGACAATCATAAAATTCATTCTGTTTTCCATTAACTGAGCCTTCTGCGACTTTGTTTGCGCCTTAAGCTTTATGGTCTCATATTTTTTTTCTGACTCGGCCAAGGCCTTTGCTGTGGACTCATGAAACAAAAAGCTGGATAAGGAATCAAACCGCATTGTTTCCTTCAAAGCCGCATCGCTATTCCCAGAGCTGGCATAGATCAATAAGAGCTCTTTGGAAATTTCATGGTCTAAATCAGGGTCTTCCCATGCACCCATTCTACGCGCTTCAAGATAGTTCCAGGTAGCACTGTCCATTTTGTTAAGCGCATTGTAAGCTTGCCCGAGCTGGTAATGGATCATGGGTATGGCTCGCCCAAACTCATTCTCCATTGCCTTTTCTAGCTGAGCCAAAAGAACTCTGACTCCATTCCTTGCTAATCCCTCTCCAACGTGGATGGAAGCCAGGTTCGAAATAGATTGGATGATCGCATTTTCGTTCCCGGTCAGGATTTCATAGGTCAAGCCCAATTCAATGTATTTGAAGGCAGCATCTACGCTGTCAAGCTCGTAGAAACAAACACCCATGTTTCCGTACAGCCTGGCCAGCATGTCATCATCACCATCAGCGTGGTCCAAACCAACCGAAAACCAATTCAACGCGCTGTCAATCTTTCCTTTGCTTAAATAAAGCAAGCCCAGGTTGTTATAAGATTTGGCCACATCTGATCGTTCGAACTGTTCTCGAATGCTTAGTGCCTTTCGCTCCAACCAAATTGCCTTATTAAAGTGATCTGTCGCTTTGTACGCACTGCTCAACGAGGTCAGTGAACGAGCCACTTCCAAAGAGTCACCAAACTCTCTTCTTTGTTCAAGTGCCAATTCCTGATAGTAAATAGAACTATCATTTTTTCCAGCATACTTAGCTACAGTACCCAACCTCGAATTGGCCGTAGCTATTTCACGCAGCAGTTTGTTGTCTTTTGAGATTTTTAACGCCTGCCTCGCATGGTAATTAGCTCGTGATACATCTCTCGTTCTATACAGCCAGGCTAGTTCATTATGCGCTTGAACAATATCCAGTGGAACAGAACCCGTCTCCGTTATATCAACAAGGCTATCGTATTGGTTTTGAGCAACACCACTGAAACAGCATGCACAGGTTATGAGGATTAAAACAGCTTTCATCCAGACTCAAAAGTATCGGAACTAACAAATTATGCTAAAAGCCTCCTTTATCGTCTGAATCCTTTGTAAAAAGCTTCGTCTTCCCTTTCACAGCAGCAGAAGGATCTTCAGAGGCAACTACGATATACTGGTCTGTTTTATTTGTATCGAGTAAAATCTTAGGCGGGTTGCTGGCGTCATCAATCCATTGAATAGCAGGTTGACCACTCGCCTGTGAATGTTTCAAGATAAGCTCATTGCTTGTTTTTGTACAATCGTTTAAGTTATTATACTGATTGGCATTATTCATGAACTGACCATTTCCATTAAGTAGTATTACTCCTAAGAAAGGCTCTACACATCCTGAATTTCCTTGATTGCTTAAATAGACATGCGGGTGTAGTTCCCTATTAGCCGCCATATTGGTTTCATCGGCAGAATCATATACAATCGTCAGCGCATAATCTTTAGTTACTCGGGCTAGACTGTTGTACGTTTCGATTGATACCCTTAGCTCCTCCTCATGCTGGGCTTTTAAAAAAGTATACTCCTTGTAAACTATTCTCTCCGGCTTTGCGCTCAATGACGGCACAGCTGCGACATTAACCTTTCTTTCAACATTAGGATACCCAGGTGGAACCCTTTCAACATAATCGTTGCTTGGAAATATAATATCATAATCTTGCTCACATAGTACAGCAATTCGAAGCGTGTACTCTTGCGCTGCACTTTCTTTGACCAAGTAGAGATGTGGGGCATTGCTTCTTGTTTTCATATTCATTCGTTTTATTAATTCAGTATTTTCTTCCAGGACCGCATATCATCTTGTGTTACGATTTGAATCTTCTGACCATAAGGAGTCTTTGAATCAAAGCCGCGTGCCGCTGTCTGTGAATCGATCCATTTTAGTATCCATTTATGAGCTCCATCGATCTTCTGAAAATCGGGAGCACCGCCACTTACAACACCAATGAGCCGTCCACTTGGAAAACTAAAGACTGGCGCCCCAGAACTGCCAGTGTACAAATCAAGGTCACAATAAAAATGATCTGTCCTTAACTTCTGTATCATTCCACCGGGGATAAACTTCTTAAGCATACCAAAAGGATGACAAATGGTAAACAACCCAACATCCTCCTGATAATCTTGCCTTCGTCCGAAAAACCTAAAATCCTCTAAGGAGTTTGCTCCACCTTTTATTTTGACCAACGATATATCAGGGGTTGAGGAGCTTTTGTCATTGACATGGACTACCCTTTCTATATCATACTGTTTAAACTTAGTTTCTCCTTTATCACTTCTTTGAAACCCCCTCAGTACACTGAGTTGTGTCTCCTCTAGTACCGTATCCTGAAAGCCGTGCTTCGCTGTTATTAACCAGTCATTAGAGATAAAAAAAGCTGACTGACCCTCTGTTCCGACTGTTGGTTCTTTGTAAAATCTTTCTCCTTTGTAAAGCTCTTTCGCATATGTATCTAGTAAAAATTCATGTAGAGGCTTGGGATCCCAATTTTCTTTACTAAAAGTGATAAAGGCTATACGATCAGAAAGTTCATCGAGAGTTTTAATCCATTCCACGTTATCAGCTGGGAAATCAATTTTGGGGTAATTAGAACGAAGTCTCTTTAGAGTTGATTCTGATAAATCAGCCATATCCAATATGTCATCATACTTTCCAAACCTCGACTTAGTTTGCTCTGTAAAATCCAATTGTTTCATCTTGAGTTATGTTATAAGTTCCTTATGATTACTGTCATTTCAAGAATTAGCCAACTTGCGAATAGTATAAGGCGCCACTCCAATTCCTAGCGTTAGTAACACACTCATTAAGTTGGTAAAGTCGACATCGGGATCACCTGTACCGCTAAAAGCTTGATGGGCGTAAAAATGGTACGTGACCATAGACACAGCAATCAATACTGCGGACACCCCTGACAACATCAAGACAAAACGCGAAGTGCTCTTAGGCGAACTTGGGTTCTCACCGTCATCTCCGGATTCTGACTGGGCAGCTTCCGTTCCCGTTGAATGTGACTTTTCGACTAAAGCATTGGATAAAAAATTCTCTCCACGTAAGCTTCTTGTAATCACAAAGGTCAAAATCAAGAATAGGACAACTGGCATAAAGACAATGACCCATTCTTTGACTCCAAGCAAGTCAGAATCATACAGATCCTTAGCGTCTGCCGCAAATAAGCTTTCACTTACAAGTAGCATACAGACGAAGAGAATCTGATGTCTATTCCGACTTATAGGTCCAAAAATCCAGTGACTTGAAGCTGACCGACTCGGGTTGTTTTTTAACGTGGATTGAAAACGGTTAAGTAGTGAAGTGTTCATAATGGTGGTTTGTTAATGATTGATTTTTTCTCAAAAAACTGCTCCAACTGATATGGAGACTGGTTGTTTATCTAAAGGGTCCGCAGTACCCCAAAATGACAGTGGTGTATTGACCAAAATCATAATGGATTTCTTTATCGCTAACCCTGCAGATACACTGTTATAGCCAAATGTTGTTCTCCCGTCTGTAGTCAGCTCCTTGCTTAAGCTTTCACTCGCAATGACATAGGCTACTCTTACTTTTCCGGTTAGGGCAAGTAAGTCATTGTCTCCGCTGAGATAGAATTGTGCCTCCCCACCCAAATCAAAATTCCAAAAGGGATCAGTCAATACTGTTCCAAGAGATGGAATACTACCAGAAACTTTAGGAGATAAATACAGTCCAGCATTCCTCTTCTCCGCATCGGTTTTAGATGCCGCAACTAAGAGCGGCCAATCCAACCTTACTGTTGCATTTCCTCCAGTAACCAGAAATGAATTCAATGTTTTAGCTGTATCTCCTTTGTCATTTGATAGCGCTCCAGAAAATGAAATCCTCAAGCGCCCGATGTTATCGTGCAAGAGCTCCGTATAGATCGTACCTGACAAATCTCTGGTACTAATTGAAATCTGTGTTTGTGTATTGTCCTTATCCTTCCAGAAATCCGCATCGGTTTTAATGAGCTTAAGTGGCCAGTCTCCTGGTTTCTTTACTCCTTTATCATCCTTGAATCTGAAGTTGAGAGACTCCACACCACTGGAATAGTTGGAATGGTAAAGCTGCTGTCCCTTTCCAATATGAGCGAGAAGTATTGCCATAACGAATAGTGTAATCAGATTCTTCATTCTTGTGGAATTAGTGATGGAACAAATCTGATCTGATTAACACGATAAAAACTACTGATTACCAACCATTTTCATCTACTCAGAAACCAGTAGAAACAAAAAAGGGAAGCTCGTTGCTTCCCTTTTATTAGTGATCTGAAGTCCTTATCGTCTATGTTCTACCGAGGCCGTTGTCTTCGACAAAATCTCGGCACTCTTCATCAACTGCACACACTCCCTTCGGTATCCGTTTTTATCTTCTCCGGTAGCAGCTTGCGCGTGTTCGATGATGGCCGCATACGTTAGGTCTGACTTATGCTTTGAGTTGCTCAACAACATACCGAACCCAGCTATGGCAGTAGACCATCTTAGGTTTTCAGAAGCTTTCTTCAAAGCAACCGCCTCATTGGCAATGGGCACTTGAATGAGCTTACTTGAACCTTCTTCAGGATGCTTGTATCGAACTTTTAAATGAGCCAATTCTCCACTAAACTCGGTACGATCTACCTTGGGCTTATTTTGATATTTCAGTGGGTCTACTTTGGATGAGCTTCCCTTACCTACAGGCACGATCTCATACAACGCAGTCACTACGTGCCCCACACCCATTTCACCAGCATCTTTGGTATCATCGTTAAAGTCTTCTTTGTTCAACAATCGATTCTCATAACCGATAAGCCGGTACTCGGCCACGTTTGCCGGGTTAAACTCAATTTGAATTTTTACATCCTTGGCCACGGCAAACAAGGTAGAGCCGAACTCTTCTACCAACGTTTTCTTAGCCTCGGTTAGATTATCGATGTAGGCGTAGTTGCCATTGCCCTTATCGGCCAAAATCTCCATTTTGGAGTCCTTGTAGTTCCCCATTCCAAAACCAAGAACGGACAAAAACACGCCACTTTGTCTTTTCTCTTCAATCAATCGCTGCATTTCTCCGTCACTTGAAGCACCCACATTGAAGTCACCATCTGTGGCCAGTATAACTCGGTTGTTTCCACCTTTCACATATTGTTTCTGCGCCTCGCTATAAGCCAGCTTTATTCCTGCGCCTCCAGCGGTTGAGCCTCCTGCATTTAACCGATCAATAGCCGCATAAATCTCGTCTTTCTTATGACCAGGAGTTGACTCTAGCACCAATCCGGCAGCACCTGCATACACAACAATAGAAACTCGGTCTTCGTCCCTCAATTCTGTAACAAGCATTTTCATGGCCGATTTCAACAACCCAAGCTTATTGGGTGAATTCATAGAACCCGAAACATCGATCAGAAATACAAGGTTACTGGCAGGGAGCTCTTCCTTATCCATCTCCCGTGCTTTGATGCCCACGTGCAAAATGTTATGGTCGGCATCCCACGGAGCTGTGCTGAGCTCCGTAAACATGGCCACGGGGTCTGAACCGGTTGGGGTATCGTAATCATAGTTGAAATAATTGATCATCTCCTCTACCCTCACCGCATCTTTGGGTGGCAGCTGACCATTGTTGATGAACCTTCGTACGTTGGAGTACGAAGCCCTATCTACATCAATAGAAAGCGTACTTAATGGTTCATCTGAAGCTTTTTTAAATCCGTTTTCGTTTATCGGAGCGTATGATTCTGTATTCCACTGAGTTGGAGCAGGCATACCCACACAAGCATTGCCCATTGCTCTTTTGTGATACATCTGAGGTGCAGGACTGGCGTAAATCTGGTCACACACAGCAATCTCTGCTTCCATACTCAACTCTTCCTTGATATCCTCTTCTGGTTCTACCACGTGCATCTTCATGGTAAACTCAATGTACGTGCGACTACCAACAGACATCTTCATCGTTTGAAACCCCTCTTTCTGCAGTTCTACTGATGTGATTTTTGTGTTCGAGAAAAGGGTAAATAAGCCATGCTTATCCGTAAAAGCATGGTCTCCGGTGCCCATACTACTCACCTTTACTTTTTCAATTGGCGCACCCTTGTTGGTCTTAACCAATCCTTTTAAAACGAAGTTTGATGACTGAGCAATTCCCTGCTGAATCATGAAACAAATGGCAATTATCATCTTAAGCGTTTTCATATCCTTTAAATTTGATGTTCGTCTATAGGATGCTAACACTGGTAGATTTCCATAAATAGAATTGATTTTTTTTGAAGCAACCCCATTTCATAGATGCCGTAAATGCTCCCAAGCTCAATGATGATGAGGCTTATGCCGAATTTATCAGGACGCGCGAAAAATCTGTTTTTGGAGAATTGTTTCGCAAGCACATGACGTTGGTATATGGAGTCTGCATGAAATACCTGCACGAAAAACAAGCCTCGCAAGATGCTACGATGGAGGTTTTCGAAAAGCTTTTAACCTATGAGCCTAAGTCTGAGATACGATCTTTTAGAGCTTTTCTTTATGTAGTAAGCAAGAACCATTGCCTCATGAAAATTCGAGGTGAAAAGCCCGTATCTGTAGATTTTTCTGAAGCGGATATGGAATCTGCCTCATATGTGCATCCTATTGATAGACCAGATGATAAAACAGTTGCACTTGAGAAGTGTTTAAAACAGCTAAACGAAGCGCAGAACGCATGTATCGGCTTGTTTTACTACGAGAAGAGGAGCTATCTGGAAATATCGCGATTACAAAAACTGACACTGAATGCGGTGAAAAGTCATATTCAGAACGGAAAACGAAATTTGAAGCAATGTCTCGAAACAAGTAAATGAAACACGACAGCGACATACTGAAAAGGATAAAAACTTACTTCATGCGAAGAAAGAGTGCCCGAGAAGCGCACAACTTTGAGCGTGAAGCGGAAGCTGATGCCTTTCTCTATGAAGCCATGGAAGGTTTTGAAGATGTGCTCACCTCCGACTTGCAACAGGCCATGGATGAGTTGGATGACCGGCTTGACGAGAAGTTGCGAACCAGAAACCCCATGATTTGGTGGCGAATTGCAGCTGGGGTGGTTCTGGTTATTGGGTTGGGAACGGCCATAAGATTCCTGATGATGTCAGAGTCTGATGAAGCACCTGTGGAGCAGGAAATAGCCGATGAGCAGAACTATAAACCTCGGAACGCAGCCTTTGGAGCGGACACATTAGAAATGATACCAGAAGGAGCCTGGGCCAGTTCTGATTCAGTCCATGATGACATCGTAGAAGAAGAAGTGTACAGCGAGCCAGCGATAGCCGTAGTAGAGACACCTCAACCTGAGGTTGTAGAACAATACTTTGCTAACGATGACGAAGTGGCCGCCACGGGCAATACGCTGCAAGAAATGGATGATGTGGCCTTTGAAGACACACCTGCTGACGAGAAGCTGGAAATAGACGCCATGTCTGCCGAAGAGCCAGAAGAAAGCGAGATTGCCGCTGTTGAGTCAGCTCCAGCTCAAAACAGAAGTCTTAATACTGCCAAGAGTGCCGCGATGAGTGAAAGTAACGCCACTCCAAAGGGCGGCTTCGCTTCATACAACAACTACCTCAGACAAAATCTGAAGAAGAGCAACTCGATGCCAACTGGTAGTGTGGTTCTTTCTTTTGAATTTGACCGGTCTGGAAAGCCTAAGAATATTCGGGTTACTCAATCGCTGTGTACCGCATGCGATGCGGAAGCTATTCGTCTCGTCTCCACTGGACCAAAGTGGGAAGTAAAAGACAGAAAGCAACGCACTACTTTGAGCGTTCGCTTCCCGTAGTTAGAAACCCCATTTGAGCCTTACAAACATCGAAGTGCCGTAGTTTCGAAATGCGCTGCCGTTATCGAGAAATGAAGACTGTGCAAACAGCGAAACGTCCCAACTGCTGGCTACGGCCATAGACAGTGAAGGTGATACAAACAGGAGATTAACTCCCGGAGAATACAGGGCCATTAGCGAAGCACTAATCAACGGAGTTATAGGGCGCGACACGCTCACGATGGTGTTGTACTTGGTAAACATCAGGTCCTTGGCGCTTGGTGGTACTGTATTAGTTAGCCCACCTAATCCAATAGTAGCCACGTTCAGGGTTTTGTCCAATCCGCGTGATCCGAACAGAAATCCTCCCATGACGTACAAGTTCCCCTTAAACACATAATCTGCCGATACCGAGGCGCTGACTACCCCTGTTGTATCATCCCAGTTTTGCTGAGGATGGAAATATGTCACTTCTCCCTTGAAGCCAGCTGTTTTGATATTGCCTGCCCAACCGACTCCTAAGGCTACATCTTCTTTCCACCAACCGCCAAGCACCTGAAAGTCATATGTCCATTTGTTAAACCGATACATACCCGCACCGACCCACGTTGAGTCAAACTCAGAAGGCGCTACTGCCAGTTCGAAGGATGAATAGTTCTTAAAGTATCGTTGAATGCGAATGGCATCTGTTCCGGGGCGCTCCTCATAATCGAAATCGACCAGATTAAACGTATTGAATAAGTCATTAGAGTTCCAAAATGCATTTACCCCCCAATTGATCCGCTGCCGGCCGATCGTTACATCCCACTTCTCATTGTTCCATCTTACCCAAGCCCGATCTAGCTGAGTAAGACCAACAATGCCTTGCTGATCTAACCAAAGCCAACTCAAGTCTACAAGACCATTATCTACATCAACCAGCGATCCATAGGCCGGATGAGCGTTGACGGCATCACCCGTAAACAACCTGTTTCGTAACTCCACACCTACCGTGAAATTCTTTGAAGGATAAAACCGAAAGTTAAGGCGGTTGTGCACCAGATTGGTGTGCGAGATGTAATTGAGATCTAGTGCAGTGAATGTCTGCATGTTCTTCACATAACCGTGAAGTTGGACATACTTCTTCCACTTTTGGTCCTCTTCCTGAGCATGCGTCTGAAAACTCAGTAGAACTATACCAAACACCAAGAGGGTTTTGCCAAAAAGACTGTAGGGTCTAACACTCATTACTTGCGTATGTCACTAGCTATTTTTCCATCGACCAGTGTAATCACCCTTTGCGCCCGATCAATCACGCGCTGATCATGCGTTGAAAACACGAACGTAATGCCCTCTTCCTGATTCAAGCGTGCCATGATGTCGAGAAGATTTGTGGTAGAATGTGAATCAAGGTTTGCGGTTGGCTCGTCTGCTAACACAAAATCAGGCTTGGATGCCAATGCCCGAGCCACAGCTACTCGCTGTTGTTGACCACCGCTTAACTGTGTAGGTCGGCTGTTCATTTTATCTCCCAGTCCAACCTCTTTCAGTAATTTCTCGACTCGCTCATCTCGTGTTTTCTTATCGATGTTTTGCATCAACATGATGAACTCTGTATTCTCCTTAGCCGTCAAAACGGGAATAAGATTGTAGCTCTGAAATACGAAGCCAATATGTCTCAACCTGAAATCTATCAGATGGTTCTCAGACATTCTGGCCAGTTCAGTACCGTTGACTTTTACGCTGCCTGAGGTTGGTCTGTCAAGACCACCAATCATGTTCAACAACGTGGTCTTACCAGACCCCGAAGGTCCAACGATAGCGGTAAACTCATTGTCTTCAATTTGAAGATCTACATGATCTACCGCCTGTACCGGAACCACCCCTTCATAGGTTTTGGTGACTCCTTTTGTTTCAATGACGAAATTGCTCATAGTCTTTTTAAATTTTTCGAATTGCCTCTGATGGATTTAATCGCAGTGCTTTAATGGCGGGATATATAGATGCCAACAGAGCCATTACCAATACCATTATTGTGATTGTTAAATATGCCGATGGGTCGAGTTCAGTATACACCACTGCCGCAAACCCAAGTTCACCGTAAGTTTCGCCCATTGCTCCCAAATCAAATCCGTTGGCCCCGTAATACTCTATAAAGGAAAAGGCTACCAAAAGCCCCAATGGCCCACCGATAAGTGATAGGAAAAGCGTCTCGAGCATAATCATGATGAATATTTTGTTTCGGTTAAGCCCTACCGCCATGAGCATTCCAATCTCTCTGGTTCGCTCCATTACAGCCATAAGCATGGTATTGATGACGCTGAACAAGAGGGCAATGAGAATGATGGCTACAATTACAATGGCAAACGTATTCCCTGCCTCTACCATGTAACGCATGCCTGTGGCCAAGTCCATCCAGGGAAGCACTTCCAGTTCTGTGTACTGATCCTGAAACTCATTGGCCATGGGTTCAGCCAGATCGTGATTATCCAACAGGAAGGCTATTTCGTGCAAATCGGAAGGCTGCATTCCTATAAGCTTCTGGATATCGCTTCTACGCGCGTAGGCGTTCGTGGCATCGAGCATGCCATTGCCCGATTTATAGATGCCGACTACTCTGAAAGAGGCGGAAGTAATATCTCCGTTCAAATCCTGTATGGTTACTACCACTTTAGAGCGTAGCTTGAGTTTATACTCCTCGGCCATTTTAGCGCTCACCAGAATTGGGTTGCGCTTAACCCCTTCAAAGTAGGCTCCCTCTACCAGCTTCTCGCTCAAGCCAGTCACCGCGTTCTCCTCCTCGGCATCAACACCATTAAACTTGATAGCTCCGTTCTTATTAGCCGATCCCATCATCGAATTAGCTACTACCCGACCGCTAGAGGCAACAATGTGCTCTTTCTGTGAAATCTCGTTTTGTATGTCCAGCGCATTTTCAATGAAATACTGGATTTGCATTTCATCCCGGAAGTTGGTGTCGTGCACCTGAAAGTGCGACATCTCAGACGCAATCACATCATCGATACGCTGATTGATCATGCCCTGATAAAAACCTGTGGTGAATGTTCCTGCCCAAAGACCCAGTGCCAGAGCAACGATCACAACCAGGCTTCTAACCCGATTACGCCATATGTTTCTCCATGCAATTTTTGTAATCATAACCTAGCTCCTCATTGCTTTAATGGCATTCAGCCGAAGTACATTGATAAATGGATAAACCGCTATCAAGCACGCCACCAGTGCCACAATAGCTGCCTGATTAATAAAGACTGATGGATCTATGGATGGCTGCAGAATAGGCTCCATCCCGTATTCTTCCATCATCTTACCCGCTTCTTCTCCTCCAAACCGAATGGGGTTGAGATAGAAGTAAGTGATGACGGGTAGCGCGCCAAAGATTCCGAAAAATGCTCCCAGTAGCGAAATAATCACCACTTCTATGAGTAAGACCGTGGCTAGTTTGACTCGCTTCATTCCAACTGCCACCAGCACACCAAACTCATGTTTTCGCTCTGCAATCATCATAAGCACGGTGCCGAAGATTCCGAACGAAATGACCATGTAGAGAATGAACATAAAAATGTAGCCCTCTACCCGATCTGCTTCTATCATGTCTACAAGGTCTGGCACCAACTCGGGCCATGGCATAATCTCATATCTGTTGTCTAAATGACCTTTCAAGTCGTCCGCAACTCGTGTGGCAACTGAAGCATCATCTATGAGAAGCACGAGGTTTGAAATAGTGCCCTCTGTTGAATACAGCTCTTTGGCCTCTTTGATAGGTAGCATAATTAATCGCTTACTCAAATCAGGCGAACCAAACTTTACAATGGCTTTGATCGGATACTTCCCAGCAGCACTGCTTCCGTGATATCCCTGACCGATCAATACGATGGTATCACCAACGCCTACCTTGTGATATTCAGCTAAACCAGCACCTATCATTACCGCTTTATCATCTGGTGAGAAATACTCCCCTTCGGTAACCCGCTCATCAAGGCCCGTCATCTGTTTCTCTGACTCGGGATCTGTACCAACAACCATGGCACCTTTGGTGGTTGTTCGGGTAGCACTCAGCGCAAACGATTCGATTCGTTCTACATAGCCTGTCACATGTTTTGTGTTGGCTAGTTGTTCCTTGATTGAGTCTGTCAGGATAAAGCTATCGTCCAGTGATTTCGAGTCCCAGTACCCGTTTGCATGAATTTGAATAAACCCGGTGTAGGACGCCACCATGGAATTGGTCATGTTGGTGTAGCTCCCTTCCTTCATGCTCATCATGAGCGTAGCCATGATTACGGCAAAGAATACCGAGGCCATGGTAATGAAGGTACGCCTCTTATTCCGCCACAGGTTTCGCCAGGCTAGTTTGAAATAGAGTTTCATCGGATTCGCTTCATGTTTTGGACCGTGAAGAAACTATCCTCATACTCCTCATTAAACTTGATTTTATTGATCACCATAACCGTCTTGTTTCCCGGTTTTTCTATGGGTATCAACTCCATGCGCGTGGCCATTACCACACCATCCATCTCTTTGATATCAGATGAAACCATCTCATTGATCAGGTATTCATCCTCATCATACTGCCTGAGTAACAGCTGAACATAATCCTGCTGATCTACAAAGGCCTCTAACTTACCCCAAACAACGGGCGCATCAGGCTTGGGCATCAGCACAATTTTCCAACACTTTCGGCCATCGATCATGGTGTCTTTTTCAATGGTGTGTGTGTAATCTCGAACCGATGAAGACTCGCGTACGAGGTCGTCATTGCTCATGTCTGTTCCCATCCAGCTCTGACTCATCATGCTCGGAGGCATTTTAATGGATCGTTCAATACTGGGTACCCAATTCCACACTTCTTTGTGTCGCTTTAAGAAAGCCGTGCCAGCATCTTTGGAAGGCTCGGTCAGGACCATGAGGCTGTAGTCATTTCCCTTGCCCCAGCTCTTCAGCGACATCGAACGACTCCACTTAGGCCTGATGGTCTCAATGCTCATTTCCATGTACGCAGATTCTTTTCCACGCATTTTTTCTTCCGCTTTCCGAATGATCTCCTCCGCTGTTTGCGCCAGAGACACATTCACCATAAAGAACATCAGGATGATAGATAGGATTGATTTCATTCTGTAAATTGTTTGATTAAGTATTGTTTCGCCTTCTCAGCGGGAAAGTTCTCCGGATCAAGCAGGCAATGCATCTGAACTCCATCCAGTGCAGCGCTGAAGTAGCGCATCCAGGCAATCGGATCATCTACATTTTTTTGCTGGAAATAAGCCTGCATGGACTGCATATAAGACACCGTCTTAGGTAACATTTCCTCCATAAGAACCTGTGTTACATCTGACTGAAATGCAAACGACATGTATAGCTTCCATCGCTGCGGCTCATTTAAAGGAATATCTATGCTTAATTCGATAATCTCACGGAAGCGTTCATCGGTAAACACTTCATCGGGTTGGATTCGAAGTGTGTTCATGGCGTAGTCAAACAGCTCGTTTGCCAGAGAGATAAGTACCTCTTCTTTGCCCTTAAAGTAATTATACATCAACCCCTTTGATATGCCCGCTCGTGAGGCAATCTTGCTCACTGAAGCCGAATGGTAACCTTCTTCAGCAAATATGTGCAGCGCTGCGTCAAGGATTTCCTCCTTTCGCTTTTTGCGAATCAGCTCATTTTGCTCTGCAGTTCTGGGTGACATTTTTTAATTGAACGATCGGTCAAAGGTAAACACCTTTTTTAAATGACCAACTGTTTAATCAAAAAAATATTTCTGAGTAGAGTTCCATAGAATTAGGTCAGTAACCTATTAAATGTGAAGGAAATGAAGTACTTTTGCAGCCTCAAAATTTTGACTTAAATGATTGCTGCTCACAACGTATCGCTGGCTTACGGAAAACAAAAGTTATTTGACGAAGTAAACGTCAAGTTTACAGAGGGTAACTGCTATGGTGTTATTGGTGCCAACGGTGCTGGAAAATCCACTTTTTTAAAGATTCTTTCAGGTGAGATTGAGGCCAACACCGGTCATATTTCAATCGAGCCTGGCAAACGACTGGCTGTTCTGAGACAAAATCACTTTGAGTTTGACGAGTGTCCTGTATTGGAGACTGTACTCAGAGGTCACCAGCGATTGTTTGAAGTCATGCAGGAGAAAGACGCCATCTATGCTAAACCCGATTTCTCGGACGAAGACGGTATCAAAGCTTCAGAACTGGAGGAAGAGTTTGCCGAAATGGATGGCTGGAATGCTGAATCGGATGCGGCAGCACTACTAAGTGGACTGAACATAGGTGAAGATGCCCACTACAAGCTTATGAAAGACATGAGCGGAAATGAAAAAGTGCGTGTGTTGCTTGCCCAGGCCATTTTTGGAAATCCGGATATCCTGATTCTGGATGAGCCTACCAACGACCTGGATATCGAGACAATATCATGGTTGGAAGACTTCTTATTGGAGTTTAAAAACACGGTTATCGTGGTGTCTCACGACCGACACTTCCTCGACACGGTGTGTACGCACATTGCTGACATTGATTTCCAGAAACTCCAGTTGTTCACAGGTAACTACACGTTCTGGTACGAGTCGAGCCAGCTGGCATTGAGACAGCAAGCGGCTGCCAATAAAAAGGCCGAGGCCAGAAAGAAAGAACTTCAGGAATTCGTGGCACGTTTTAGCGCCAACGCTTCGAAGTCAAAGCAAGCCACGAGTCGTAAAAAGCTATTGGAAAAAATCAACGTAGATAACATCAAGCCATCTACCAGACGATATCCGGGTATTATCTTTCAACAGACGCGAGAGGCGGGTAATGATATTCTAAAGATTGAAGGCCTCGCATGCCATAACGAGGGAGCTCCATTGTTCACCGATCTTAACGTGACCATTGAAAGAGGAGACAAAGTGAGCTTCATCAGCAAGAACGGAATGGCGGTGACCGCTTTGTTCAAAGCACTGGTTGGTGAAATCGAACCAGATGCCGGAGAATTCAAGTTCGGTCAAACTATTACAACGGGATACTTGCCAGTAAACAACGAAGCCTACTTTGACACAAACAAAGACCTTCTCGATTGGTTACACCAATATGCACCAGCCGGGATGGATGACACAGATGTGCGAGGCTTCCTGGGTAAAATGCTCTTTACAGGAGATGACATCAAGAAAAAAGCGAATGTGCTGAGTGGAGGTGAAAAAGTGCGTTGCATGGTATCTCGGATTATGATTGCTGGCGCCAACGTGCTCATCGTAGACGAACCCACCAACCACCTTGACCTTGAGTCCATCCAGGCTTTCAACAACGCACTGATCAATTTTCCGGGTACGGTACTGTTTACATCGCATGACCACACGTTTACGCAAACTGTGGCTAACCGAATCGTAGAGATTACTCCTAAAGGGTGCATGGACAAGATGATGACGTATGACGACTACATCGGAAGCGAAAAAATTCAGACTCAGAGAGATGCGCTTTACAGCTAAGAATTAATCTCTGTGCTGGATGAAGGAAGGTTGCAATGCCTATTTTAGCCGCAACCTTATCCAGCCAAATTGAAAAAAACGACTATTCTTATTGTCGAAGATGAGCTCATCATCGCTGAAGATATGCGCATGATGCTCGAATCACTCGATTACGAAGTTTTGGATATTGCCATGGACTTTTCTGAGGCAATTGCCAGCCTGAACAAGCAAAGACCCGACATCGTATTATCTGACATTGCCCTTGGCAGCCCCAGAGATGGAGTTGACCTCGGACGAATCATCAAAGAAGAATTTGACCTGCCTTTGATCTTTGTCTCTTCCTATGCAGACAAGGCTACTCTTGACAGAGTCAAAGCCGTTAAGCCGGATGGTTATTTGGTTAAGCCCTTCGAAAAAGAGGATTTGTATACTTCGATTGAGGTGGCTGTTTCGAAGCACAACAGTGAGGAAATACAGCGAGAACTCACCGAGAATCAGGTGGACCAAACAACGATCTTTCTAAAGGATGGGCATGAGTATATCAACATTCGGTTGGCCGACATCTGTTACATCAAATCTGAGGGAAACTACGTGGAAGTTCACACACGCGAAAGGAGGTTTGTAACGCGCTCTACCATTTCAGAGTTTCTAGAAAAAGTTCCTCAGGCTACATTGGTGCGCGTGCATAAATCATATGCGGTGAACCTCGCTTCTATCTCTACATTGAAAGCACAGGAAATTGTCATCAACGACATCACAATACCCATAGGCAGAAGCTATAAAGATGATCTGCGGAGCAAACTAAACATGCTCTAATGATCTGGTTAAAGCACCACACATATCGGTGTATACTCGGGGTGGTGGCGTATGCCCTTCTCTATTCTACTCAGGGTATTGCTCAAGCCAGCGCTTCAACTGATGACGCGACAACGCGAATCTCTAATCTGGTTCACATCATTGAATCGGCACCCAACGATACATCCACATTTCATTTGATGGATAGTTTAGGCAAGCTCTATGGCAGCCAGAACAAGTATGACAAGGCTTATGATGTGGCGCATCAAATGCTCGCGCTTTCAGAAGAGATTTCCTACGGTAAAGGTGCCGCCATTGCACATGCCAACATCGCCTTCTGTGCTTTTTTCCTCGGAGATTATTCGGACGCTCTGTTTTGGTATCGGCAGGCGCTAAAATCCAGTATTGAGTTTCTGGATGACTACCATATTTCGGTGGCCTACGGAAATCTGGGCCTGATATATCAGGACATTGGTCAATACGATAGCGCGCTCGTCAATTTGTTCGAATGCTTAAAGTACCGGCAAGAGCTTAATGATTCGGTACACTTGTCTTACACACACTACGACATTGCCGAACTCTACGGTGAACTGAAGAATTTTGAGCGCTCTGTCCATCATCATCGTATTGCGCTGAATATTCGAAAGAAGATTCGACATATAGAGGACTCATACAATGTTATAGAAGACTCCTACTCTGCCCTGGCCGTGGCTTTACACAGAGAGGGAAACGACACAGGCGCGGTATCTCTTCTTCATCAGGCACTCGCCATAAACCGGGAAAAAGAGGACGGACGAAGAGAGGCCAGTACGCTTCGCGTTCTGGGTGACATCGAATACGATGGTGTTTCGTATGATAAAGCGCTGGAATACTACCAGCAGGCTGAAGCCCTCGACAATCAGATAAACAACCAGGAATTCAAGGCTTTGAACTCTATCAATCTGGCCAAGACCTTGCTAAAGCTGAACAAACCTGCACTGGCTGTTACTCTTTACAATGAAGCGCTAGAACATGCCTCAACCATTCGTTCTAAACCTCAAATTTATGAGAGTCTGGAAGGGCTTACGACAGCACACAAAGCAGCTCAGAACTTTGAACAAGCGCTGCGTTATGCCACCAGAGCAGGCAGACTAAAAGACACACTCCTAAACGAGAAAAACGCGCGCCTCTCACAAGAAATGGCCGCCATTTATGAGACAAATCAGAAGGAGGCGCAAATCAACGAACTGAGTAAACAGAAGGAACTAAGTGACCTTGAGTCGGCCAGAAAATCTGCGGAAATACGGCAGACATACATTCTCCTTGGCTCCTCACTGATTGGGCTTTTGCTCCTGGGAATCATTATCCTCATTGTTTTCAGGAACAATCGAAAACGAAAGGCCATCAACGCCCAATTACTTCGTCAAAAGAAGGAGATTGAAGACGTGAACACCCAAATCGAGGAATCTCTTCTGGTCAAGGAATCTCTGCTCAAGGAGATTCACCATCGAGTGAAGAACAACTTACAGATAATCTCCTCGCTGCTCAATCTTCAGTCGGCCAATCTCACAGACGAAGCCGCTCAGGATGCCATTCGCGAAGGACAAAACCGCGTCAAGTCGATTGCCCTTATTCATCAAAAACTCTATCAAACAGAAGATCTCTCTCAGGTTGACTTTCAAGAGTATATCGAACAGCTTGTTTCGTTTTTACAATCGTCTCTTCGGCTGAACAAGGATGTTACTTTCCAGATAAGAGCGAACAACATTCAGTTGGACATAGATTCTGCCGTGCCTCTAGGTTTGATTGCCAATGAGTTGATTACGAACGCATATAAATATGCATTTGAAGGAGTGGAGCGCCCAGAAATAAACATCGACCTTTCTCGCTTAAGCAACGAGCAATTCCGCCTTGTAATACGAGACAACGGCAAAGGCATGCCGGAAGGGTTTGAGGTTTCCAAAGCCTCATCTTTGGGAGCAAAACTGATTCATATTCTTACCCGACAACTGAAAGGAACGGTTCAATGGGCCAACAATTCGGGGACAGAGGTCACACTTGATTTCAAGAATTCAAGCGCAAGAAAATAGGACTCTTTCGTAGAGATTGGCAGTTCACCACCCAAACTTCGCGGTTCATCACAAAACTTTGGTTTCCGCATCACTTCTTGATAACCTTGAGTGCAGTTTAGTATTATTTAAAGTGGTTGACCCTAGAATCCCTATCAACCAAAAGCCAGGTTCGCCTGGCTTTTTTATTGCTTACAATTCCTACTTCCCGAATAATCGAAACAGCCAATTCCACAGCCAGAAACGTTTCTTTTTCGTCTTCTCCTTCTTCTGAATAACAAAGGTTTCACCTCCAATTAAGAGCCTCTCGTCTTTTCGTCCTTGTTCATACTGAATAAGATCAAACTGATATGTTTCACCCTTACGTGCTTTATTCTCCTTATTCCATTCGAACTCGAATTGCACTACATGATGTTCCTGAGGCTTGAGCTTGATGTTATCCAATCTTGCCCCTAATGAGGTTACCAAAAGTGTTTTCTCATCAACCCATTCCATCCCTTCTAACTTGGCATTTGCTTCTCTGACAATACTCATCAATTCCTTGTCAAGATGAACTCGTATCGAACCTTGATCGAGAAAGCTTCGTTCTTCCTTCTCATTCATGCCGAATTGTAAACTGAACGCCCTGGATTCTTTCGTGGGATTTCCGATAGACACGGTGCCTGATCCAGTGAAGTTCGACACCAAATCGACTACGGTTATGTTCTTCCATACAATGTTGTTATTGGCTTTAACATTTTGGAAGAGATTGGCTGTTTCAGGAGTAGTCATACCATACGGTGCCTGATTCGATGTTTCGATACGGGCCAGGATACAGAAATGAGCTTTATCTAATCCGAATACGGAAGCGTAATCATCTGGGTCTTCCGGATACCACGGAAACTCGAGGATGGCAAAGTCGCCTGGTTGAACCACTGGAATGGTTTGTGAACCAACCACATCGCCCTGAGGCATTGTTTGTGAAGATCCAAAGTAGAAGCCCCCTAACCAAGGGTTTGGCCATGAAAGTGCTGTGGACGCTTTTGCCCAATAAAGCTTAAGCTCTTCGGTACCAGAAGACGGCAACTGACCCTTGTTACGCACTTTCACATAAATGTAATTGGGAACAGTGGCCGAATACTCCGGGTTCTGATGAATGTGCTGATTGGCAAACGGAGGTGGATCTTGGCTGTTTCGCACCCAAATATCCTCACTGACCCACATGGCAGCATTGTCTGGATTGGGCTCAACTCCAAAATCGGCCGGAGAATCCTTCATGAACAAATCAGCCTGACTGCAACTCTGCGTCACGTTAAATATTTCGGTCGTGGTACAACCGGTATGCGGATCGGTAATTTGCACTGATACTGTACCGGGTAGCGTTGTCCAAAGAATATCCATCGAAGTGGTTCCATTTAGACTTTGCAGACTCCCACCTGAAGACACACTCCATACATATTGAGCTCCTGGAATATTCGTGCAAGAATAATTTCCAAGTGCGGAAATGGATGGGCATATGACATCTGAACCCAGTACAGTAGCATTCAAGCCGATGCTCATTTTAAGACTGCGCGTATTACTGCCTGCATATAATGTGACCATGTACGTTCCATTCTGACTAAAAGTGTGGGTTGCTTCTGCCGTTGTTGGGTTGTTGCCACCTGAAGCCGGATCTCCAAAATCCCAAGCATAGGGTCCATTGCAGTCAGGTGCACGAAATACGACCGTTGAGCAATTAACCATAGAATATGTAATCTCAAGCGGAACCAATGAGGCCGGCCGAGCGTTAATGGTGCTGGGCAGACTAAACCTACAGGTTCCTGAGTTACCTGGATTACTCGGATCCTCGAGGCTTGGTCCATTTGGATTATACCCGCAAGCGTTGGGATTAGATGGGGTGGCTCGCTCGTTTGGATAGTTAATCACAGAGATATAGTCCTGAGCATCCACACTCACGTAAAGCTTGTCATCTGGTCCAATCTGGATATCATTCCAGGCGTGAACCGGATCACCAATGTGAATTCCAGAAGCCAGGATGTCGGAACTGAGGACATCATACTGCATTAACCTGCCCAATGGAGTTCCTTGAGAAACGTACAGATATCTCGAGTTCGGGCTGAACGATATACCATATATGCTCTCTGTGGGAGTCGCAAAGTATCGCTCATTGCTCAAAACGCCACTGTCACGATTAAAATCGAAAATGCTGAACCAGTTTTTGTGAGCTCCTGAAACAGCCAACTTCGTCCCATCACGAGAAAACTGCATCCTCACTCCGGTTTGGGCATTTCCGCTAGCAGGGTAAGTAGCTATATGGCTAATCCCACTCGTAGTAAACTCATAGACCAACATAGCTCCGGAGTGATAGTCTTTGACAAGAATCCAGTACTCGTTGTTGCATTTCTCAATTGCTACCTGCGCTTCCGAGACTTTTGTCATTCCAGCTGGAAGTGAGATAATAGTGTTGATATTGCTTAACGTGAGATTATTGACCGATGTACCATTGGAATTGAGCGTCACATTCACTCTTGTATAAGCCCAATCAAGGGTAGAACCAACACAACAAAACGGTGGTGCCGTAAACAGAAAGTAATCATCGCTGCCAGCTGGATCTGGAATAGACAATGCACTCTGAGCCGTACTGAAGTTCCCAGTTAACGACTGCCCTATGTTTATCATGTTGTGCATTTTGTCCCAAACCCCCCAGCCATTGCTATAGTAGGCAAGACTACAGTTTGCAAGACTTTGAGTGACGCACCCCTCCAGCGTACCCATGTTGCCATTATTCAATGCTTGAGGGCTTCCACTGCTAAAATCCAAGCCGGCATTCGTACCGAAATACCAATTTCCTTGTCGGCAGTTATAAATGGTGCAATCGGTTAAAAAGAGCTTTTGTATAACTGAAACCGATTGTCCGTTGCTTGTCACCGTAAGTGTGACATCTTTAGTTTGAGGTGTGGATACACTATAGTTATGAGTAACACTGGGTCCCGTTCCGGGTGTCTGATCGCCAAAATCCCAGCTATAAGTAGCTCCAGGAATTTGGGTAGCTGAGAACGTTATGGTTTCTCCCAGACAAGGATTTAAATTAGATGCTGTAAACTCCGCAAACAGGGTGTTAGACAGACAACAATTACTGGTTGCACAACTCACTCCTGTGTACAGCAAATTGGAAGCAGACACCAACGTCTGACGAAAATTCGAGATAGCGCCTAGCATTCTGGTTTCCTGATCTGGGGTGAAGGCATTTCGGCAATGATCGTTTGTATAATCCATGAAGTTGTTCGTCAAATCTGCCGGAGTGCCCGAACAAGAGTTCAACGTACCTAAAGATGGACAGCCATAATTAGGTGATGCCACCGGTGGAGTATCGCAAATCTGGTCTCCATCAGTAGTGCAATTCGAAGAACTTCCACCCGCACAGCCACCTTGAAACGTATGATACAACCCAAGCCAATGCCCGACCTCATGGATCATAACCAGTCCTTTGTCATAATTAGGTATGAGCGAACAAGCACACGTACTAGCCTCGCCTACCACATCATATCTAATAACTATTCCATCAAGGGCTGCACTGCCACCAGGAAACCGAGCATATCCAGCCACACCTGAGCCATTATTAATGTCTTTCACTACCCATACACGCAAAAAACGATTGCCATCCAGCAGAGACAGTGCTTTTAATTGTTGCTCATCACTTTGAAGGTGATTGGTGAGAAGCGAATTCTGTATGCGAATAATTCCCGGTGTGGTACTACCGGGCAAAGGCGTGGCACCATCATTTCTGGCCAGGCAGAACTCGATTCCGTGTGAAGCAAACTCAGCATTCATTACTCCTAATTGACTAGTGACCTGTTGGTCCGTAATATTCTCCACTCCACCTTCATGGACTATGTAAAACACAACCGGAATGGTATGATTAGCCGAAGAAGCACTCTTAGCACCTCTTTGGTGTTCGGTTTTCTCATGTTGTAGCAGAGCATCAATGTGCTCGTACCTTGTCTTTAGGTAATTGTTTGATTCGATTTCGGCTTCTCTCATTTCATCGAAATAGCAAAACCCGCGCTTCTGCGCATTGTCATCCTTTGTGTATTGTTTGTTCTGGGCGTATAACGGCTGAAAGCCCAGAAGTATAAAGGCTAAAAGCAGGTTTAAGACCGTGTTTTTGATGGTTAGGGTAGTTGTTGTTTGTGCGTTCATGTCAGTGATATTCTGTTTGAAACCTATCTAATACCAGACAGGTCAACGATTCATTGAACGTTAGTATCGCTGAGCAGAAAAAACCTAACCACGTGCTATGTGAATGCCGCACTTTATTAGGGGTGAATGAAGAAAATCTTACGGGAAGGGCTGGGTTACAGCGTGATACGGAATGGATACGGAATGGATACGGAAGTTCTGGTACGACTGGAGATTAAATTGGTTCGGGATGACTCATATTCCTCGTGATCCAGACTGGCTCCGAAGTCTAAAACCCAAAATCGCCAAGCTTTGCTTGGCTTGTTTTTTGTCGCTCTAACACGTTCAAGCACGCTTGACGTGTGGACAACAAAAAACCCGACCTGCTTCGCAGATCGGGTTTTACGTCTCTTTAGTGGTGCCAGCTGGATTCGAACCAGCGACACACGGATTTTCAGTCCGTTGCTCTACCAACTGAGCTATGGCACCCCAAGATTATGTAACCTTGTGGTTCTTTTTTAAGAACGGGCGGCAAAAGTAGAAATTTATCAAAACGACAGATTAATTTTTTCAACCTAGTTGAATCTCGCAATTGACATAGGAAACACACAAACCAAAGTCGGGTTGTTTAAGGGCCATGAGCTTGTTGAGTCGAACATTGTTCAAACCAACAATCTTATTACAGAGCTTAAAGAAGTAATTGATTCAAAGCCGATAGCTCATATAGGTATATCGTCTGTTGCTAGCCTGGGTGGAGAAGAAGTTTTGGCTGCGATTCCTGAAGATATAAAAGGACTTGTGATCAACTCAGATACCGATCTACCCATTTCTATTGACTACCAAACCCAACAAACACTTGGTCCTGACAGAATCTGTGGCGTAGTTGGCGCCAGATTTCATTTCCCAAAATCAGCTTGTTTGGTCATAGATGCGGGAACATGCATCACATATGATTTCATTGATAAAAATGGCGTCTTTTTAGGTGGTGGAATTTCACCTGGCCTTAGAATGCGCCTAAAAAGCATGCACAACTACTCTTCAAAGCTTCCTTTGGTAGAAATAAACCAGCATGTATCACTTATTGGCGCATCCACTGCCGAAGCACTGCAATCAGGGGCTTTCCACGGATTAAAGAATGAAATCAGAGGCACAATTCTTTCCTATTTGAATAAATATTCGGAGACTGAGATAATTTTAACAGGCGGAGACAGTTCTTTGTTTGCGCAACACATTGAAAATCCCATTTTTGCAGCCCCAAATTTGATATTGGAAGGAATCAACCAGATTCTCTCCTACAACTATAACGAATGAAGCATTTCGTCTTTTTGGTTTTTGGTTTTCTAACCTTGTTTGAGCTTGCCGCTCAAACCAATACGTTATCGCCTTATTCGATTTACGGGCTTGGAGATACTCCCATGAGTTCTACCACGGCCAATGCCTCGATGGGACATACAGGTGTAGCCACCTTAAACACGACCAACGTCAACAGTATCAACCCGGCAAGTTTGGCTTATATCAGTAAGCCCTCGTTTGTATTCGACTTTCGGAACGAGTACCTCACGTTGAACAACGGAAACGCGAGCCAGTCAAACAACATTCTATCTATTGAGAACTTCGCATTCGCCTTTCCTCTAATCAATGACTTTAAGAAACGGCACAAGGGTGGCTTTAGTTTTGGGTTACAGCCCTATGCCAGACAGGGGTATGATGTGCTTTCTACGGAAGAAATTCCCGGACTTGGAACGGCATACTACAGATTCTTTGGACAAGGTGGTATCAACTCGGCATACTTATCCGCTTCATACGACCTGATTGCAGACAGCAACCGAACCAACGTGCTATCTCTAGGTGCCCGGGGTGCGTATGTTTTTGGAAACACATCCAGAAATCGGGTGACACAGTTTGACTCAAACACAACAGCTACATACCTCTTCAGAAGAGAGGAAAAGGAGATTAGCTCCTTTGATGCACAAATTGGCCTTGTTTACTCACGTAAGCTATACCTGAAAAAGGGAACTGATGAGGAGCGTCTCGACATCGTTTCAGCCGGGGTTACATATACGCCAAGTATGTCGTTCAACACGTTCATTGAGAACACAGACTACACATACATCGGAGACTACTTAACTCCAATTCCGCTCGACACGCTGTTCAATGAAAATTATCGTTCGAGCACGGTAGCTCCGCAGCGTTTTGCTTTCGGATTGAGTTATATATACAACAGTCAGCTGACACTATCTGCAGATGTGAGTCAAACACAGTGGTCTGCGCTTGAGATTGACGGAAAAAATGCCGGTTTAAATGACGAATTGACCGTTGGATTGGGTGCTGAGCTGATCCCGGATCACTCCTCTTATAAGCAGCTACACAAAATCATTCGCTACCGGGCCGGAATAAATTACTCCCAAACCAGATTAAACGTAAATGGCACACAGCCAGTGCGTATAGGTGTCTCAACTGGTGTTGGAATTCCCATTTTAGCCTCTCGATCTACCACGATTTTCAATCTTGGCACTGAATATGCTTTCAGAGGTACATCGGGGTTAGCGGTATCCGAAAATTTTTGGAACGTTTACTTCGGAATGATAATTACGCCAAGCCAGTTTGACCGCTGGTTTGTTAAAAGAAAATACGACTAACAAACAACAACTACATGAAACGAATTGTGCTTGCCATAGTGGCTCTAGGACTCGGAACTCAACTGAGTAATGCTCAAATCAGAACCTATACGTCAAATGACGAAGACAGCATCAGTTGCGTTCAAAACCTCTCGCTTTACATCGAGTTTTACAAGCAAAAGAATTATGCCGATGCGGTAAAAGGATGGAGAAAAGCTGCTGTTACCTGCCCTAAATCAACAGAATCTTTATGGCAAAACGGTATCTCTATTTTCCAAAACCTGGCCAAAGCAGAAAAAGATGCTGCGGCAAAGGACTTGTTGCTCGACACACTTTTCTGGGCATATGACCAGCGTATTGAGCACTTCGGAAAAGAAGGGTATGTACTTGGACGTAAGGGGTCTGACATGGCCAAATACAGAAAGAAAGATCCAAAGGCAGCCAATGAAGTACTTATGCGCTCACTTGAGCTCCAGGGCATGAAAATGGAAGCTGGTGCGATGATCTATCTCTACAAAACATCGCTTGACCTGTTCAAGAAAGGTGAAATAGAGAAGATTGCTCTATTCGACCTTTACGGAAGACTGGCAGAAATTTCAGCGCACAACATCAATGCAGCCAAGTCTGACGCGCATGTAAATGCCTATACCAAGGCTCAGGAAAACGTAGATAAGATGTTTGTGCAGGTTGCAGACTGCGCCAGCCTTGTTGAAGTATTTCAACCTAAGTACGAAGCAACACCAGATGATGCTGAGTTGTTGAAGCGCATCTTGAAGTTTATGGATAAGCAGGATTGCACATCCGAAGACCTGTATCAGCAAGCGGCTGTAAGTCTCGACAAGATTGAGCCAAGTGCTGAATCTGGTTATGCTATTGCCAACGGTTACGCCAAGAAAAAGCAATATGGCGAGGCCCTTGATTATTATACCAAGGCTGCCGAAAGAACAGACGACAATGAATTGAAAATGAAGGCCTATTCCAAAGGTGCGGCTGTTGCTCTTGCCTCAGGTCGTTATTCTACAGCAAAGTCATATGCGCTGAAGATGCTATCGATCAATCCAAATAGCGGTGACGCATACATCATGATTGGTGACGCATACGCTAAAGGTCGAAAAGGGTGTGGTGACAATGAGTGTACAAAGCGTGCTGCTTATTGGGCTGCGGTTGATAAGTACGCCAAAGCGAAATCAGTTGATCCTTCAGTGGCCGATCAGGCTCAATCGAGAATCAACACGTACACGGCTCAGTTCCCGAAGAAAGAGGATTGCTTCTTTCACGGAATAAACGATGGTGATCCTTACACATTGGACTGCTGGATTGGCGAAACTACCACAGTCCGAACAAGACAGTAACAAGTTGCCACGCAGATTATCATACAACATTTACATCCCGATCATGGCCATGATCGGGATTGTTGTTATGGGGTGTGAGAATGATCTGAAAGAAGTGGAGCGCGTAAGTCAGTTTGAAACACTACCACTGAACACCATCTACAACTCGCATATTGAGTACACCGACTCGGGCCGGGTAATGATGATCATTGAAGCCGGTCAAATCGATCGGTACCAGGGCGAAGAACCCCAAGACGAATTCTCCAAGGGAATCAGGGTACTTTCCTACAACTCGGCTGGCGAACTAGAGTCGGAAATAACGGCAGAAAACGCTACGAACTATCCGGAGAAGAAGATCATGGAAGCACGAGACAGTGTAGTTTTGATGGATAACGAGGGAAAAAGATTGGATACCGAGCTGTTGACCTGGGATGAGAACACGGGTAAGATTTACACAGATAAATTTGTGCAAATATCTACGCCAACTGAGATTTTATACGGTGATGGTCTAAAAGCCAAACAGGACTTTTCCTCCTATGAGATCACAAACATCAAGGGCCGTATCAAAGTAGAGGAAGGCAACAACGACACAACAAAAGTGAGATGAAGAAGTACAACCTAATCATGGAAAAATTTTGGCTGGTCGCAGCCATTCTAAGTTTCATTTATGCTGTCTACATGGTCGGTAAAGCAGGCCTTATTGATGCCGGCATTTATCTGGTTATGCCAGCAATAGCTGCCACGCTTTTCTATTTGCGGTACTACACGAGAAAACGTATCGAAAAAGAGGAAGATTAGACCCAATAGCCTAATTTTGGGCTAGTGCTATCTAGATGAACGAACCATCCCTTTTCATCCTTTTACTGTCTATTGCGATTACGCTCTTGCTATCTGCTTTTTACAGCGGAATGGAGATTGCCTTTGTTTCGTCAAACAAGCTCAAAATTGAGCTCGACAAAAAACTCGGAATCGTTCCAGCAAAGATTTACTCCTTCTTCTTTAAGCATCAATCCAAGTTTATATCAACGCTGTTGCTCGGCAACAACATTGCACTTGTCGTGTATGGTCTCATGATGGCCAGGCTTCTCGAGGACCCTATTCGCAACTCGCTTTTTTTTGTCACCAACATACAAACACAGGAATTGCTTGTCTTACTGCTTCAGACAATCGTTTCTACGCTGGTGATCTTGATTTTTGCGGAGTTTCTACCGAAGGTCATTTTCAGGGTTAAACCCAACGACAAACTTCAGATTTTCACCATACCGGTTCTAATTCTCTGTGCACCTCTATTCTCCATTGTCTGGATCATTTTCTCCTTTACTACCTATCTCTTGAAAATAGCCTCCTTTGATTTCAAGGAAGAAGAATACTCCTTTGGACGTGTGGACCTCGATCATTTCGTAAGAGAAGTAACTGCTTCTGGGCAGGAAGAATCAGAACTCGACAACGAGCTTCAAATCTTCCAAAATGCACTCGATTTTTCGAGCATCAAGGCTCGCGAATGCATGGTGCCCAGAAACGAAATTGAGGCGCTCAATATCGAAGACAGCATTCACAAACTCAGAGAAACATTCATTGCTACCGGGTACTCCAAGATTCTCATTTTCCGCGATTCCATCGACCATGTAATCGGTTACGTTCACTCGTTTGAGCTCTTCAAGAAACCAGAGGCCATCAAAAACATACTTCGTCCGCTGGCCATCATCCCAGAAACCACTACTGCCGATAAGGTGCTCAAAACCCTTATTGAACAGAAGAAAAATGTGGCACTGGTGGTTGACGAATACGGTGGTACTTCGGGTATGCTGACCCTGGAAGACATTGTAGAAGAGATTTTTGGCGAAATCGAAGATGAACACGACACCGAAGACCTCACAGAGGAAAAAATAAACCGGAACGAATACAGGTTCAGTGCCCGACTCGAGATTGACTTTCTAAATGCTGAGTACGACTTGAATCTGCCTGAGAGTGATGATTACGAGACGCTGGCCGGCTTAATCATCGAGTTAACTGAAGACATTCCAAATGTTGGCGACAGCATTGAAATTGAGGGATATACAATAAAAATCGAAAAAGTAAGCGGCAATAAAATTGACGAGATTCTTCTACGAGCCTCAGAAAGTGGATTTTAGACCTTATTATTCCAATTCAAGCTGTATTTTCGCGCACTATTTTTTAAAGCTAAATATTCATGGCAGCAATAGGTTCAATCCGAAAACAATCAGGATTACTCATCGTAATTATCGGAGTAGCAATGGTGTTATTCCTTCTTGGGGACTTTTTCAGCAGCGGAGGGTCGAGCTTTTTATCTAACCAGGAGCAAGAAGTCGGCATGATTGCCGGAGACCCAATTTCTCTTCAGGAATACGAGTTAAGAGTGCAGCAGGCAATTGACGAGCAGTACGGCACGCAAGGTGCAAATGAGAGAGCTCGAAAGTCTATCAGAGACCGTGTATGGAACCAAATGATTCAGGAGCGAACTGTATACAACCAACTCGATGAGTTAGGTGTTTCTGTGAGCCCGGACGAATTGCTTGATCAGGTAAAAAATGTACGACCAGGTTCGGTTTTGTATCAGTACTTCACTGACCCACAAACAGGACAGGTTATTGAGCAGTTCAGAGATCCTCAAACAGGAGGGATGAATTCTCAAATGGTTTTACAAGCCATTCAAAACTTGCTACAAAGCGACAATTCTAAGGATTGGTTGCCAATTGAACGAGCTATCTCACAGGATGTGTTGATGAACAAATACCTAACGCTTATTCAAAAAGGTATGATGTCTACATCTGTTGAAGCCAACCAGGTTCTCACAGAGCAATCGAACACTGTTACATTCAGCTATGCAGTAAAAGAGTTCAGCTCGATCGAAAACGAAGCTATTGAAGTAGCAGACGCTGACTTGATGAGTTACTACAACTCTATCAGCCACGAAGAGCGATTTGAATCTGATCAGGAAAGCCGCACATTGAAATATGTATTCTTTTCTGTAGAGCCTACTGAAGAAGATTTGGCAGAAATCCGATTGGAACTTGAAGATATCAAAGCAGAGTTTGAGACTGATTCAAACGACACAGCATTTGTGGCTGAAAATGCAGAAACCCAATTTTCTCAACTTATCGCCTACACACCTGAAGTGGGAATTAACCCAACTATTAAGGACAGTGTGCTTGTATCTGAGATTGGAACCGTGTTTGGACCATACGATCAGGGAAACAGAAGCATGATTTCTAAATTGATCGGGATTAAGAGCATTCCTGATTCAGTAAAGGCAAGTCACATTCTTATATCGTTTACAGAAGGTGACACGGCAGCGCAATCGGCTGCTGAGGCAAAAATAGATTCGATCAAAGCTGCTGCTAACTCTGGCAACTTCGCTGAACTAGCTAAAAAGCACTCTGATGACTTTGGCTCTGCTGAGAAAGGTGGCGACCTCGATTGGTTTACCAAAGGAAGAATGGTTGCTCCGTTTGAGAAGGCTGCCTTCGAAGGTGAAGTAGGCGACATGCCAGTTGTGGTTTCACAGTTTGGTGTTCACCTTATTTACATCACAGACCAAACAGAAGACAGAAACCAATACTTATTGGCTTCTGTTGACAGAGAATTAATTCCTTCTAAGTCTACATCTGACAACATCTACAAACTAGCTAGCAAGTACTCTATTGACAACAAAGGATCAGAGCTTGTTGGTGAAGAAGGAAAACTTCGTGTAGAAGAAGCCGAGGTAAGATTGACGGATAACTTCCTTGGCCAAGTTGCCGATTCAAGAGAAGTGATTAAGTGGGCATTTGATCAAGATGCTGGCGAGGTTTCAAGTCCTTTCGAGCTTGAAAAAGGATTTGTAGTTGCACGATTGGAGCGAGTAAACGAAAAAGGCGTTATGTCTTTGGAGACAGTAAAGCGAATTGTAGAGCTTGAATACATCGATGCGAAGAAAGCCGAGCAGATTCAGTCTGAACTTGGTTCGTTTACTTCAGTTGACGAAGCTGCTAAGAATATGGGCGTTGCTGTTAAAACGGCCAGCAATGTAAACTTTGCCATGAGCAGCCTTCCTGGCGGACTCGGCAGAGAGAACCTTTTGTTGGGAACAGCCATCGGAATGAACGAAGGTGAAATATCAGAACCCATTGTGGGTGATCGAGGTGTTTTTGTCATCCGAGTTGACAAGAAAACAGATGCTCCAATTGAAGCGGATCTTTCTGTTACTAAACGTCAGCAAACGGAAACATATACAAGCCGCGTAAACGGTCAGGTATTCCAGGCCTTGAGAGACAATGCCGGAATCGAAGATACCCGCGCCAGATATTATTAAAATGGTGAATAAAAACTTTACATTGAAGTGATGTAAAGTTTGACAAGGAATCTACATTTGCCCTTCGGATGAAGGGCATTTTTTTTACGCTTATTTTTTGTGCCTCAGCACTTTTCGCGCTGAGTCAAGAGTCGTTTGATGAAAAGCAAACGAGTGTTTCCAACGTCCGAATGACGATCAATAACGTGGGCACATTCGGAAATGCGATGCGTGGTAGCTTTGATGTATTGGACTACTCCTCTGCCGAATTTCCAGCCAACTCGGGAATTGAACACCTCTTTGAGGCAGGTATCTGGATTGGAGCCAAAGTTGATGGATCACTGATTGCCGTTTCTACCGCAGCCTATGACCAAACCTCTGGCTATAGTGCCGGACGTGCTGGTTATGAGTTTACATCTGATCTGGGCGCTAAATTCACAGAGCGGTCTACGCTGGTAGACAACCCTAATTACAGCCTGGATGCTGTTTCTCACCAAGACTTTGTTGCCGATTTTAGCGACCGAAATATTCTGGTTCCCGGTACGCAGATTCAAATAACCGGCCATGACAACCCCATGGAACTCGATGTGCACTTTGAGGCCTATAACTGGAACTATGCCTTTAGTGACTTTATGGTTATAGCCAACTACACGGTCACAAATACCAGCTCGCAAACGTTAGAGGATGTGTATATCGGCATGTGGTCTAACGAGGTTGTACGAAACATTAACATCACACCTCCTGGGCAAGGCGGAAGTGCCTTTTACGATAAAGGTGGTAATGGATTTATCGACTCACTTGGCCTGGCTTATTGTTATGATGCCACCGGTGATGCCGGGTTTACTGAAAGCTATGTTGGCCACAAGTTCCTGGGGGCTGAAGTAGACACAGGCTTTCGTCACCCTTCATTGGATACATCCTTCAAAATCAATTATCAAACCTGGCAGTTTAACAATGTGGGTCAACCAACATTCTTCTTCCCAAGCAGTGAGCTCCAGCGGTACGAGAAAATGCGTAATGGCTTAAACCACCTGCCTTGTTGGACAGAGACTGGTTCAGTGAATCCTTTCTGTGCCGAGTTCCAAACTCAGAATATTCAGGAGCAGATTAATGCCCCGGGAAACCGCTCAGATTTGGTTTCGGTTGGACCGTTTAAGACACTTGGCCCGGGTGAGTCCATCACCTTCGCATGGGCTTGGGTATTCGGTAAGAAAAACGAAGACGGGAACCCCAATACCGATAACAATGCTACACAACGCAAGAACTTGGTGGATCACGCAAATTGGGCTCAAACAGCATTTAACGGAGAAGATGTCAATTTCAATGGCAAGCTTGATGATGGAGAGGACAATGACGGAGACGGAAAAATTACCCGTTACATTTTACCCACACCACCAGATATTCCAGAAACGAGAATTGTAGCCGGAGACAAGGCCATTGATGTGTACTGGACCGCCAATAGCGAATCTTCAGTGGACCCTATCTCTCAAATAGAGGATTTTGAGGGATACAACCTCTACCTATCCACACTCGGATTCGATGTATCTCAAGTTGCCAATCTCAATGAAGACTTGAAACTTGCTGCCAGCTATGATTTAGATGGAAATGGTCTATTCTTCGAGACGGGCATGCGAGCCATCCAACTAGAGGTTCCAAAGACATTCGAAGGAGACACGCATGTATACCAATACAAGTACACATTTGACAATTTGGTCAATGGCTGGCAATATGCCGTAAGTCTTACCGCCTATGATCAGGGCGATGAAGTAAACCGACTTGAATCTCTGGAAAGCTCCATTCTTTCAAATACATATAGAGTGTTTCCGGGAACAGAGGCCAATGCTGGTTTTGAACGCTATGCCTCAAGCTCTGGAGCGGTCAATTCTCTGCTCTTCCGGAACGAACAGGATAGCGTTGAAGCCTATCAGCCTTTTGTTTACCCAAACCCTTACTACGGAGGCTCAGCATTTGAAGGCAGCTCAGCATTTGAAGAAGACAAGAAAATTGTATTTGCCAACCTTCCAGAGACATGCATTATTCGCGTGTTTACACTATCTGGTGACCTGATCAAAACCATCGAGCACGATCAAAACTATCAGGGAAATGATGTTAGGTGGTTTAGCACCTATTCAAACCCAGACAACACGGTATTCTCAGGAGGAGAACACAGTTGGGACTTATTAAGTGATAACGCACAGATTATAGCCAGGGGTGTTTATCTGTTCTCCGTGGAAGATGCGACCTCAGGAAAAATCTGGAAAGACAAATTTGTAATAGTTAAGTAGGCAGTTGACAGAAAGCAGTAAATGGTGAGTGAGCATAAGGGATATAAGGATTTGACGATATGGCAGCGAGGCATTGACCTTGTTCGCGCTGTTTATGCTTTGGTAGCTACCATACCCGAAACCGAAAAGTTTGCCCTTAGCTCCCAAATTAAAAGATCTGCTATCAGTTATCCGTCAAACATTGCCGAAGGCTTTGGAAGAAAATCCACGGGTGATTATATCCGCTTTTTGTCCATTGCTCTTGACTCAGCTTATGAACTAGATACTCAACTAATTATCTCAAAAAAACTGCGCCTAGCGCCAAAAGATCAGATTCTACAGGCGCTTGGCCTTAACGAAGAAATCTGCAAGATGACGAATGCGCTCATCACCAAATTGAAACGATCAAAAACTAACCGCTAATGCCTAATCACCATTACCTAAATACTCAAAAAATGAAATCAAAACTACTTCTCATACTAGCGCTCGTTGGCTTTCTGCCTTCTTTTGCGCAATATCCGGTCGTATCCATTGAGGATATTCAGACTGTATCTGCAACAGCACTCGGCAACTGCGATGACCAAACCATTTATTTAGGCGATACGGTTATCGTGAGAGCCAAAGTGGTTATGGATGGTGATCTTGCTGTTCCTAGTGGAGCTGGCGCCACCAACGGACACAAAAACCTTTGGCTTCAGCAAGGAGACGGTGGAGCCTTTAGAGGCCTCGATCTATTTAACCTGTCAAGCGTGTCGGCCTCAGAAGACCCTCACAACTTAATTGCTGGTGACTCCATCGAGGTTAAGGGGTATATCGATGACTACAACGGAGAAACAGAGATTATGCCTTTGGAAGGTTCATCTATTACGTTGTTGGGTCAAGGACTTGACATCACGCCAACAGTAATCGATCTAGGCGACTTAAACGATGCCGATCGTAACAACAAGTTGGAGACTGGAGAACAGTGGGAAGGTGTCTACGTAGAGATTCACGGTGCCACTGTAGCATCTGTAGACTTCTTCTCAGGTGGAAGCCGTGTAAGTTTCAACATCGAAGACCAATTTGGAAACCTGCTTAACGTGGGAGATCGATTCATCGTTCAAAAACTACCTGGTGAAGGAGGAACTTTTGTAGCTCCCAACGTGGGAGACCAACTGGATACCATTCGCGGTATCATTGCTCATAGCAAGAACAACTGTCCAGGAAGCAATGGACGTGGGTACGAATTGATGCCTTTTGATGAGAGCCATTATGTATACGGTGCGGCTGCTCCTCGAATTTTCGATGTAGCACGCACTCCACTTGTACCAAGCTCCACACAAAGCGTAGATGTGAGCGCTGAAATAACTGACAACGATGGAAACGTGGTTTCCGCTCAAATCAAATATGCAACCGGTGCAACTGGTGGTTCTTTCACTACGGTAAACATGACCAACACTTCTGGAGACACATACGAGGCATCTATTCCAGCCCAAGCTGATGGCACATTGATTCGATGGTACATCACCGCAGAAGACGACAGCGGATTGGTAACAACCCTTCCAAACTCTGATCCATCTATTGCTACTTATCTGTACCGTGTAAGAAACAACGGTCTTAGCATTTTTGATGTGCAATACACGCCATTCTCAAATGGAAACAGCCCTTATATGGGTGAGACTGTTTCTATAGAAGGAGTAGTAACATCTAGCGTAAACTCGAGTGACACGGGAGATTTAGGCATGGTGTATATCCAACAGGAAAATCAACTTTCATTTGCTGGTATCTGGCTACAACAAGGATCTACCATTGCCCAACTCGAACGAGGTGATAAAGTAGAGATTGAAGGTGTGGTTGCCGAGAACTTCGGAATGACTGCACTTACGGATATCTCATCTGTGAACATAACCGGAACCGGAAGTATTGATCCGATTACACTCAACCCTGACAGTTTCACGGTGTACAATGCATCTAACCAAGAGCAATACGAAGGTATGCTCGTGCAACTTGAGCATCCTGTGAATGGAGACCGCTTGTATGTAGTAGAGAAAAATGCCGATGACGCTTCTGGTAACAACTACGCGGAGTACCGAATCGGAACAGATGAGTTTAACCCAGCTGCTGGTTGTAGAATCATAGCGGGACGTCAAAGTGGAAACAGCTCATTGTACGTTTCTTATGTCAATGATTCTATTTGGGCTACATCTAACGGAACCATGAATGTATTGCCATATGCTGTAAACTGGAGCGATAACCTCGAGTCTATCAGCGGTATTATGTACTACAGCTTTGGTGCAATGAAGCTTTTACCGCGAAACAATCACGACATCGTTGACTATGCTGGAAACGTATACGCCATGTTCGAGCTAAGCGCTGATACTGTGTGTGTGAACGATACGCTTCAGTTGACCAATATGTCATCTGTCATTGCCGATGGATTTGAGTGGAGCTTCGGTGACGGTTCTTCTGATATGACAGAAAACCCTTCTAAAGTTTACACGACTGGTGGTCCGTATACAATTAGTTTGATTGCTTCAAACTCAGTTGACGGAGCTGCAGATACTGCCGAGTACGTAAACGCCATTTACGTGGATTCAAGCGAGGCATGTGTTACAATAGGTATCGAGGATCAGGGTGGCCGCACAATTGAAGCCAGTGTGTATCCAAACCCTTCGCAAGACTTTGTTACCGTTAAAACGAACATCGGTAACGGTCCAAGTACCATGACAATCTACGATGTCAATGGTCAGCTCATTATGAAACGCATTACCGGACGATCCGTTGAGAGCTTTGATCTCACAAGTTTTGAAGCTGGTACGTACTTCCTCGAAGTAAGAGATACTTCAGGAGAAGTAGTTGATGTAGTTTCTGTAATCAAGCACTAATTCACAAGCCAGAGGACTTCAATAGAAATGAAATCGCCCGTTATACGCGCTTCTCTCAAGTTTATTGGGGTTCTCTGTGCTCTGGTTTTTCTCGGTTCGTGTGACAAGGGAAAACTCAAAGACAACGAACCACCACACACATCTATCTCGATAGACTCCATTTTACTAAGTGGAGAAGATCGGCTCAATAGTGTGGTTCAGGTGCACTGGTGGGGTACCGATCTGGATGGTGTTGTAGAAGGTTTCGAAGTGAGCCTCGACAATGTAAACTGGCAGTTTACGCGATCACAAGACTCAACCTTCTTATTCTCCATTACTGCCGGAAATGACACGGTGGATATTGACCTGTGGATTCGAGCTATAGACGATGACGGAGCAGTTGATGAAACTCCGGCTTATCTGTCTATTCCATTAAAGAATACACCTCCAGAGATTGAATTCCAATCAGCACTGATTCCGGATGACACCAGTTTCAATCTGGTCACGCTGGCGTGGAAAGCCTCCGATTTAGATGGGTTTGATAATCTGGAAGCCATCGAACTCAAGATCAATACTGGTGAATGGGTTTCTCTTTCAAAGAACATTGAAATCATCACCATTGTCCCAGATGACGCTTCTCTGAACGGTACGGCAAGTGCTCACTTATATACGGACTCTGAAACGAAGAACGAAGCAATCGAAGGGCTTCAACTGAACGCAGCAAACGAGTTCTACATTCGGGCCAGAGATATAGCAGGGGCATACAGCATAGAGGATACCATCTCAGACCTTTTCGTCACCAATAAAACGTCAGATTTATTGGTCATTGGGGCCAATTCGGCTAGTCCAAACGCCTTCTACAAATCAAACCTGACACAGATCGGGCAGACATTTGACTTTATTGACTTTGTGCGCGATGACGCTAAAAATCAACCTAGAATTTGGAGCCCGACTTTTAGCTTATTGCTTCAGCAGTACGATGCCGTTATCATGTATGCCAATGATGTAACGTACACCAATGCGCAAACCAACGCGGAGGACATCATTCTGGAGTTTGCCGCTACAAGCATTCAGGAATTTACAGATGGCGGAGGAAAGCTCTGGCTCAACTCCAGTTTCCCGAATGCATACAGCACGGGGAGTTCTTTGTTTGGCATTTTGCCCATTGATAGTTTCAGCACATCAGACGGGCTGGCTCGTCTACCCATTGACTCGCTGGCTATTGGCGAACTAACCGGGTACCCCGATCTAACGTGTGAGGCCTTTATCTCAGGATTGGATCCCTTCTACCCTTCCAGTGATGCCGATGTGGTTTACACGGCCCAACTCACCAAAAACAATGGCTGGGAAGGACCAGATATTATTGCCGCCCGCAGAAAACTGAATGGGAACACCAACTTCATTATGATGACGGTGGAGCTGCACAAACTCAATAAAGACCCAGCAGCGGCTGAAGACCTGTTCACCCATGTGCTAACTCAAGAATTCAATTGGTAACTCGCTCTCACATAGCATCCATTTGGCGTAACACTGTTGTTGCCCTGATAGCAATCCTGAGCATGGCCTCTGCACCACTATTTGCTCAAAATGCCACCCTAACAGGTGTTATCTATGATAAAGAATCTGGCGAAACTCTTCCTGGTGCCACGGTACTCATCGTAGGAACCTACCTAGGGGCAAGCACTGACATGGATGGAAAGTATACCATTGAGGACATAAAGCCGGGTGACTACTCAGTGAAAGTGTCCTTTATCGGATATAGCGATCAACTCTTCAATGGTATTTCTATCAAAAAGGGTAAGCCTAATACCCTGGATGCCAAATTGAGCTTACGATCAACCACTTTGCAAGAAGTGATTATCGTAGGAGAGCGCGTCATTGATTTGGAAAGTGGTAAATCAGAAATCAATATTTCGAGAGACGATATTCAGGAAATGGCCGTGCGCGATGTACAGGACGTAGTTAAAATGCAGGCCGGTGTATCGGAAAACCCCGATGGAATTCAAATACGCGGTGGTCGGGTATACGAAACGCAGTATGTGGTTGATGGCATTTCAGCACAAGATCCACTAGCCGGAACAGGTTTTGGGGTCAATGTGTCTTCGTCTGCCATTAGCGATGTAAAAGTGGTGACGGGTGGAGCTGGTGCCGAATACGGTGACGGATCTTCAGGCGTGATCTCTACACAAATTAGAGAAGGTGGCGATAAGTTAGAGGTGAGTGGAAGCTGGCTCACAGACAACTTTTTAACCGGAAGAGATAAAGGCAGCTCCTGGAATACGGATATCTGGGAAGCAAGTCTGGGTACACCTATCCCATTCACCAAGAAGAAACTTACGCTGTTTACCACGGCAAGTGTGAGCCTCACGGATACATACTTCGGGAATGAAGCCAGTCAACTACACTCATCTCTCTTTAGCGGAAACGATTCTATGTGGGCACCGCGCCAGGACAACCGTTGGTCTAACACCGTAAAACTGGCTTACGAAGTGCGCCCAGGTTTCAAAATCTTCTTTACCAATCAGCACTCACTTAATATCAATCAAAACACCCGATCACTACAAATTGTAGGATTTGATGCCGTGGTAACACCTGGTTATCAGTATTCGTTCTCAAATAATCTGGATAACGCCACCACGTATACCCACCACTCAAACCTGAGTGTCTTGGGTGCTACCTACTCTTTTCCAAACAATAAATGGAGTGTTCAGACACATATTGGGCGGCTATTTACCAACCTGCGTGCCGATGCCAATGGCCGACCATTCAGAGAAGAAACCATCGATCAGATCTACGATCCTGAATCAATCGTGACCGATCCGGTTACACTGTTCAACCCAAGTGACAGCATTATTTATGTCAATGCTCCTTCTGGCCTGATCAATAATAATGGAATCAGTACCACATGGCACGACCACTATGTGAGGGAGTATACCGTCAAAAATGTGGTGCACTACTACCCAGAAAGCAAAGTTCATAAATGGGCATTTGGCCAAGAGCACAAGGAAACACAATATCAGTGGGCCGATGTATCCAAGCCCTGGGTTGGAGCTCCTATTGTTATCAACGACACGCTTACGACACCGTCAATCAGCGTGGGGTCGAGTAATGACATTTGGAAGGCAAACGCAGCCAGCGGTGGTGTGTTTGTAGAAGACAACATTGTGTATAAAGGCATCAACGCCACGCTTGGAGTTCGAATCAATTACTGGGCCTTTGGAAAGTTCGTAGATGATGCCATTGCGGATAGCAATGCCTTGATTCTGGACGATGTGCGAACGCAGTATCTTGACAGAACCATTCCCCTTTTTGGAAGACGTTTTCAGGCGCGTATTCTACCTCGCCTTAATGTGTCATTCCCTGTTACGGAAAACAATGTGCTGTACTTCAACTATGGCCACAGCATGCGTCTGGCTCACCCTCGATTCGTATATGCCGGTTTGGACCCCGTGTATCAAGACCGAGGTTATTTATCGAGAATTGGTAACCCTAATCTAAAACCTGAGACAACGGTGTCTTACGAGCTTGGTGTGAAATCGCAGGTGACGAAGAATCTGGGACTCACATTCACAGCCTTCAACAATGACAAGTACGACTACATCGTAACACGGACAATCATCATTGAGGATCAAACCGGGCGTCTGGTCGACAGAACCACGTCTATTAATCAGGACTATGCCAGAATTCTTGGACTTGAACTCGGACTCAATTATCGACTCGGAAAGCACGTGAGAACATTCTTCAACGGTGCGTATCAGGTTGCAACTGGTAAATCAAACTCGGCAGCAGAGTCATTGTTGCAGATCAGACAAAACGGAACCGTCAACACAACACAGGAGCAATACCTGGCCTGGGACCGCCCCTGGGATTTGAAAACCGGAATTATTTTCACTCCTGATTCCTCTATCAACCTGTGGAAGATTCCTCTGAAAGGATTTCGATTCTTCCTTTCTGCCACGTATAAGTCTGGTTTGAGATATACCCCGTATGAACTTCAGGGAACAAATGACATCGGTCGACCGATTTACATTTCCGATCAGGATAGTCCGTACACCGAAATTGGCCAATCATGGTATTGGGCTGACTTCAAAATCTCTCGTGATTTCGTAACCGAGAATGGTCGGGGACTATCGCTGAGTATCGAGATCAAAAACATCACCAACAGGCGGAATACCCAAATCGTGAATCCAGTCACAGGGAAAGCCTATGAATACGGAGATCCCGTACCGGAAAGCTGGAGAGACCTAGCCTACCCGGATCCGCTCGATGAGAGCACTCCGCCAACGAATCCAGCGCGATATACATCGCCTCGTCAAATCCTATATGGCATAAGCTTCAAGTTCTAATGAGGATCAAAGCATTACATATTGCCATTTTGTTGATGATACACAGTGTCGGGTTCGCACAGCTCCTGCCAAACCTGGGTGGTCAGCGAGCCGGTGTTTCAACGCTTACGTTTCTAAAAAATGATATCAGCCCCCGATCTATGGCCCTGAGTGGAGCCAACCTGACTTTATCTGCCGATGGGTTTTCTAGCGTGCACAACCCAGCTGCCATTGCACAGGCGAGTGGTATGCATTTCAGCATCAGCGATTTGATGATGGGGGCAGGTATTCATCAGTCTCATCTGGCCGGAACACTTCCGCTAGAGAGCAGCACTAGCGCCATTGGTCTCAACTTAAACTACTTCAGCACAGGCGCCATGAAGGTGCGCACGGAGTTTCAACCAGAAGGAACGGGCGAATTGTTTTATGCCAATCAGTTTGCTGGTGGGCTTGCTTACTCTAAACTGTTATCCGACCGATTCAGTTTTGGTGTGAACCTCAAATTCATTCACGAACGGTTGGCTCAGTACAGAAACAACACCGTGGCGGCTGATCTTGGCTTTATGTATACCACAGACTTAAAAGATCTCAAATTCGGTATTGTGGTCCAAAACTTTGGAGGAAACTCGGCATTGCGTGGCGATTATCTGGCTGTTGAATTCAATCGGGATTCTGTCAGTCTGGATGACTACAGTGTTCCTACTGTTTTCAAACTAGGCGCCTCTATCAAACCCATTGAAACAGACGATCAGAGTCTACTCTTCGCCCTTCAATTGGAGCACCCGAATGACAACAGTGAAAACATGCGGTTGGGACTCGAATACGAGTACAAGAAGCTCTTGTTTGTACGAGTTGGTTACAAGTTAAACGTCCAGGGCGAGAATTTGCCTACGCTCGGATTTGGATACAGAGCCACTGTTGGCCGAAACACCATCATGGTGAACTACGGGGTAAACGCAACCCAGTACCTCGGCAATCTTCATGTATTTGGGATTGATCTCAATCTAAACACTACCAAGCGAGATGAAAAAGATTAGGACCATATCCATAGGAGTTGTGCTCACATTGGCCCTTGCGTCCTGCGAAGGATTCTTCGGCAAGAAAACCGATTTGAGCTTTATCGATGCGCCTAACTATCAAAACCGTGATGTAGCCTATGTTCCAGTTCAGCCGATTATTGAAGGCTTTGTTGAACCGACAGACGTAATTGCAGGTTATGACGAACTGATTTATGTGGTAGACGCAGCCTCAGACGAGATCATTTCTTTCGATCAGTCAGGAAGAGAACTGGGTAGGAAGACTGTTCCGGGAGTGACAAAAATTGTGCAGGATCGTCAATTGAACATATTGGCCATTGGCACATTGGACACAACAATCAACGATGTCCCGTTTACCCTTTCAACCATATACCGCCTCAATCTGAATGGAGCCAGTGGTTATGGAATTCAGCATGCCACTTATACCGACAGCATTGTACACCCGTTTTACTTTAAAACGAGCTTTAGCTCGGCAGATGCCGAGGTCTCTTTCACTTCGGTTGACGCTATGGCTGACAATAAGCTTTATGCAACGCGTATTGGACCACGTGACAACGAAAGTCAGGTAGGTGGGCCTGATGACGGTGTCGTCCTGTTTAACGAATACGGAGAATACGTTTCCAACGTATTTATCAGCACAGATATCGGATTTTATCGGGGCTACTTCCAAACACCTACGTGCATAGCTACTCTGGCCAAGCCTGAGCAGAGTCCTTCAGTGAACACTTCGCCCAACTTCTTTGTGGCCATGGCCGATCAAGACGTACCTATCAAGGTTCAGTCAATTGAGTTCAATGAAACAGAGTTTGGGTCATCGTATAATGTGCAGCTACTTGCCTACAACGACACAGCTGAGGCTAATGACTTTCTGTACCGTCCTGGAAGGTTTAATAACCCGGTTGACATGACAGTGAGTGGTGATGGAACCAACTACCTATTTGTAGTAGATGAAGATGTTGACTCCATCTATCAATTTACAACAAGTGGCCTGGAAGGCGTTAATCCTCCTCCGGGATCGTCAGAAACTAAAAACATCATTACATCATTCGGTGGGACCGGTGTGGGTGCTACTCAGTTTAATAAGCCTACGGCCATAGCTTATCTCAATCAAATACTCTATGTAGCTGATAAAGGGAATGGCCGACTGCTACGGTTTAAACTAACCACAGATATCGATTAATGATCTTCGGTTGTTGGAGGGTTTTCTTCAGAAACCTCCTCTGATGTTCCTTCTAGTTCTGTATGTAGCATATCGAGCACTTCATCGTCAAGCTTCTTTGAATTTGATTTGATAAGCGCCCACGTCATGGCAATGCTTGTTGCAATGATGACGAAGAGCAATATGCCATTGTCAAAAGAAGCTACCTGATACTCCACCGGAATAGCAAAAAACAGGAGTACGGTAATCAACCCTCGCGGAGCTACATATACTTCGGGATAAATGTCCTTGCCAAAAAACAGTTGAAACAAGCCAAATCGAAGGGCGTAAATCGAAGCTAAAATCAGCACGGATATCAGAATAACCTTCACACTGAGGAGAGAGCTCAACACAATGGTGATTCCGAAAATGACAAAGAAGAAGGTGCGGACAATGAATGCTGTCTCTCCCGTAACAATATGCAATTCGTGAAACAGGGTTTTCACATCATCTGCCTTGAGTGTTTTCTTCAAAAACCCTGGGAAGAATAGCTTAGAATTACTGATAACCAACCCAAACACAAGAATGATGATGAGGCTCGATAAGTGAAACTGCTTACCAATGGCATAGAGTAAAATCAAGATGGCGATGAGCAGGAAGGTTTTCACCTGCGTTTTGATGTTCTGAAAAATATAAATCAGCCCATACGCTGCCGCAAAGCTCACTACCACCGTAATCAACAAGCTGATAAAGAAGTCACCAACAGCCTCACTTCCCCCAGAACCCGGATCGGCCAATTCAAGCAGAAAGTAAAACAGCATGATGCCCAGAATATCTGAGAACGTACTCTCATAAATGCAGAACTCTTTCTTCTTTTCCTCCAGAAATGAAACAGAAGGAATGATGATGGCACTGCTCAGAATAGAGAGGGGAACCGCATAAATCATGGCCGTAAGCCATGTAAATCCGGGAAGAATCAATAAAATAATAAACGCTGCCACCACCGAAGACAGCCCCAAACCAATCAAGGCTATGAGCAGTGACTTGCCAATCAGCGGTAGTTTTTCCCGTTCCAGTTTCAGGTCGAGTGCCGCCTCCAACACGATCATGATTAACCCAACTATACCCAGAATTTCGAGATAAGGAAACCAATCAATATGCCCGGTGTCAAACGAATCCATAGCCGCCTTCGCGCCTATACCTGTAACGATGAGCATTAACACGGATGGAATATTGGTCCGTTTCGACAGCAAATTGAAAAAGTAAGATAGGATGACAATGGCCGAAGCGGCTATGACGAGACTATACGCACTCATATAAAAGGGAAATTAGTTGCTGGGTAAATATAAGTGAGAGCTATCGTATTTATGGTAGCTCAATCAGGACTTTGAGCGAATCGGCTTTGGTGCGGGCCTTAAGCCATTGTTCAAGACGCTTTTTTTCCTTTGATGATGGAGTTCTTGGGAAGGACACCACCGCCAAGGTCACCGTATCTACTTTCAGGCTATCCATAGATACGATGGGCGTCTGCATCAGTGAAAAGCCCGTGACTGCCGGATGTTGAGACCTGAGCTCGTTTGAAATATCGGATACAGGCATTTCCATCGATTTGTACCTCAGCACTTCATTTTGCAGCACTTCGATCTGTTCGTCTTTGGATTGCAGCACTTCTTCGTTTCGCTTATACAGGTCTTCAATGATACCAGATCGCATGCGCTGATTCATTAACTCCACGGTCTCACGGTCAAGCCCAGCCTCTTGAATGGGTCCCTGCCGAACGATGAGTTCCGCCAGTGCCAATCGCTCGTTTAGCTTCATCTTGGCTTTGATGTTATCCAATGTTTCGTCAGAAATTGGCTCTCCCAAGAGCGCTACTTCAATCACCGGATGCTCGCCATCGTGCGATACCGATTTTGAGATGACCTGACACTGATCAAACAGGAAGTTTTCGTTCACAAACGTCATGGCCTCCCGCTCAATCACAGATTCGCGAACCAGGTTGAACGCGATGTAGGCCGAAGGAAGTGTAATCACAATGATCAATGCTCCAATCCATCTTTTCACCTGAGTTTCCCTAGCCTTGCTCACAAAAGCCTTTGTAGGGTAACGCAAGAAGCGAACAATCATAAATGTGGACAAACTGATAAAAACCGAGTTGATGGTGAACAGGTAAAAAGCCCCAAAGAAGTACGCCAGATTACCCGTGGCTAATCCAAAACCAGCGGTGCACAGAGGTGGCATCAGTGCTGTGGCTATAGCTACACCAGGTATAGCGTTGCTCTTCTCTTTTCTCGAACCAGCTACAATTCCTGCCAGTCCACCAAACAGGCCTATCATAACATCCCAAATCGTGGGCTGCGTCCGCGACAGCAACTCGCTCTGTGCCTCGTTAAACGGAGTGAGGTAGAAATAGAGCATGGATGTAATCACCGATATTCCAACCATTAAACCCAGGTTGTAGGCAGATTTCTTGATTAGCTCAAAATCATTGATTCCTACCCCCATTCCCACGCCCATGATCGGGCCCATCAAAGGCGAAATAAGCATGGCCCCAATCACCACAGCAGGAGAGTTCATGTTCAGGCCAATAGAGGCAATGAGAATGGCAAACACCAAAATCCACACATTGGTCCCCTTAAACTCAACCCCCTTTCGGATGTACTCAATGGTTTCATCCGGGTCAGCATTGTCTTCTTCCAAACTCAGCCTTGACCTGAGGTATCGTAAGAACACAGGCACCATGCGCAAAACCCCACGCCTTAACTCTGCCGAATGATCTGGTTCAGTAGCCGAAACCGGTTGATCGGTCGCCTCATTCGTAGAAGTGTTGTCAGGTTCGTTTGTTGGCTCCTCTGGAAGTGTGGGTTCTGGCATAGATGAGATTGAGAGTTAAAGATATTGGATAATCCGAAGAACCAAAAACTACTTGATATGGTTTACCGTTATGTATTGCAATAATTCTTGACCCTGGTTGGTCAATGAGTACTCGTATCCATCGATTGGGTTTCCTCCTTTACGCTGTATCAAGCCAAAGGGTATAATCCGATTCACAATATCTGGCTCACCGGAAATGGAACCTGTTAGAAGCGCTTCTGAAGCTATGCTAACGAAATATTCTAGTAGCTCTTGATTTACCAGAGCTCTGTAGATTCTTTCAAAAGTTTCCTCACGTCCTTGTGCTGTTTGCCTTCGATAACTATTAGAATTGTCTTCAGAGCTTTCATCCAAATCTTTCTGAATTGAAATCCTCAGTGCCCTTTCTTCATCGAGTCGAGTTTGTAACACCCGAATATCGTCCATTGCCTCTTGATACCTGTCTCTGGGAACGATACTTGATGTATCAATTCGTCTATCAATTTCAGGTTTTATTCGAAGCTTTGAAAAAGTGACCACTCCATGCGATACGTTTATAGCCGCATATGTGAATATTAAAACAACAAGTGTGACCAGAGCGCTAATAAATGCCTCCCAATAGAATGAACATAGGGTAAAGTATTTTTCAATCGCATCAACGCGATCGTGAAGTGGCAACTCCATGTCTAGAGTAAACAGTGTATATACTACAACCCAGTTCCGAAAACACCAAACAATTAAAAATGTTCCTAAAAAAGGATTTGTAAAACGGGTAGTGATGGTGTCTTTGAGGGAGTTAAAGGCTTCGAAGGGCATGGTAATATTTTATTCTCATCTAAAATACAATTTGATCAGAAACTCTTCCTAAGTCCGGTTCTTATTCTGAGAACTAATTGCTCATGACTATGTACTACTTACTAATTTCCCAACACTATCTTTGCGAGAGCTGAAATTTGGAGATATGAGTGAGACTGTGAAAGCTACGAAGAAGCAATCGATGAAAGCCGATAAGGAGACCCTACTGAAAGCATGGGAACTGATGTGTACGGCTAAGCACATGAGCGACACGTACAATAAGAACATCCAACTGACATCAAAGTATGTGCACGCTACCAGCCGTGGGCATGAAGCAGCCCAATTGGCCCTGTCTCTACAACTCAAACCGCAGGATTACTTAAGTGCATACTACCGCGATGACTCCACTATGCTGGGCATTGGTATGGAGCCATATCAATTGATGCTTCAGCTATTCGCAAAAAAAGACGATCCGTTTTCAGGAGGCCGAACATACTACTGCCACCCTTCGTTAAACGACCCAGACAAACCGAAGATTCCGCATCAGTCAAGCGCCACAGGTATGCAAGCCATTCCAACCACAGGCATTGGAATGGGTGTGCAGTACAAAGAAATTATGGGCTTGGCCGAGGACTACCAAGGCGAAAACCCAGTAGTGGTTTGCTCACTTGGCGATGCATGCATCACTGAGGGTGAAGTTTCAGAAGCCTTTCAAATGGCCGTATTGAAACAATTGCCCATGCTGTACTTCGTCCAGGACAACGAATGGGATATCTCAGCCAGTGCAGATGAAATCAGAGCACAAGATGCTACAGGATACGCACAGGGTTTTCACGGACTGGAAGTGCGGACCATTGAGAAAGGTCACGACTTTATTGAGTGCTTCACTGTAATCAGAGAAGTCATTGAAACCATCCGAAAAGAGCGCAGACCGTTCTTGGTTCATGCAAAGGTTCCACTATTGAGCCATCACACCTCGGGTGTACGTATGGAGTGGTATCGAGATGACCTGGAAGACGACAGAAAACGCGATCCGCATCCCTACTTCCTGAAGCAGTTGCTCGATCTGGACTTTGACAAGAAAGAACTGTCCAAAATTGAAAAGAAAGCTCACGAAAAAGTAGAAGACGACTTTAAGAGAGCGCAACAAGCGGAAGACCCTCAACCAGAAGATTTGCTCACGCATATGTATGCTCCCACTCCTATTACTGAAGAGAAAGGAGAGCGTGATCCTGCTGGAAAAGAAAAAACCGTCATGGTAGACAGTGCACTGTTTGCCGTGCGAGAAATACTCGAAAAACACCCCGAGTCTTTGCTTTATGGACAAGACGTAGGACACCGACTTGGAGGAGTATTTAGAGAAGCAGCAACGCTGGCTCAGAAATTTGGTAAAGACCGCGTATTTAACACCCCTATTCAGGAAGCCTTTATCATTGGTAGCACAGTTGGCATGAGCGTAGCAGGGCTCAAGCCCATTGTTGAAGTGCAGTTTGCCGATTACATCTGGCCAGGACTCAATCAGCTGTTTACAGAAGTAAGCCGCAGCTATTACCTGAGTAACGGTAAATGGCCAGTGAGCTGTGTGATTCGGGTGCCGATTGGAGCGTATGGAAGTGGTGGACCATACCACTCTTCGTCTGTGGAGAGCATTCTCTCCAACATTAGAGGAATCAAAGTGGCGTACCCAAGTACGGGTGCCGATTTGAAGGGCCTTCTCAAGGCAGCGTACTACGACCCAAACCCTTGCGTGCTGCTTGAGCATAAAGGGCTTTATTGGTCAAAGATCAAAGGAACTGAAGGTGCCAAAACAACTGAACCAAGCGAAGACTACGTAGTACCATTTGGTAAAGCGCGTGTGGTGCAAGAAGCCGATCAAAGCCGTGTTGATGCAGGAGAAAGCTGTGTGGTTATCACATACGGTCGAGGTGTATATTGGAGCGAGAGTGCTGCCAAACACTTCCCCGGTCAGGTTGAGATTTTGGATTTGAGATCTATTCAGCCGGTTGATGCCGAGGCCATTTTTGGGGCTACCAAAAAGCACAGCAAGGTGGTGGTGGTCACAGAAGAGCCAAGAGGCAGTTCGTTTGCCCAGGGAATCGCTGGTCGCGTGGTTGACGATTGCTTTGAAAGTTTGGACGCACCTGTCATTGTGGTGGGAGCTGAAAACACACCTGCTATTCCATTAAACGAAACGCTCGAAGCAACTTACCTACCCAATGAGGAAGAAGTAAGAGCGGCTATCGAACGAGTACTTAAATTCTAATTCTTTGAAAGCGGTCAGCTTTGTTTTCTTGACAATGTGGTGCCTTTCAATCTCGGCCCAATCAACGGTTAAGGACGATCGTGACGGAACTGAATATGGACAAATCGTCCTCCACGAACTCATATGGATGGATGCTAACCTGCAGCTAAAAACAGAGAGCAGTCGTTACTATGACAGCACAGATCAATCCTTGCAATGCGGCATCTTTTATACACTTGAAGAAGCCATGAGCATTTGCCCTGCCGGATGGCGTTTGCCAAAGGAGGAAGAAGTAAAGGAGCTGATCAAATTAGACAAGCGCGGTAAAATCGATTTGATGGACACGCTCCGCATTGATTTCTGCGGGAGAATTGATTACGAAAAAGCTTCCAGGCAAGGAAGTCAGAATACGTTTTGGATTGAGGGTGAGCGCGAAGGGACATACATTACTCACTGGCATTTTTCTCCTGAAGAGATTAAGATGCACCATCACAACGTGGCCAACAAAATGTTCCCTGTTCGGTGCGTTAAGACCGCTCGCTAAAAACTAAATCGCTCACAGCTCGAGCAAACAACTCATTTTCCTGTTCTGTACCAGTCGAAATCCGCACGCAGTGAGGCAACCCAAAGGCGCGTAAATGACGTACAAACACGCCCTTTTGAAGGAGTGTATCGGCAAACTCTTTGGCAGCCTCTTCTGTCTTTAAGTCTACCATGACAAAGTTCCCAAAGGATGGGGTATAATCAACATTGGCCTGCTTGAGTGCGGTATAGAACTGTTGCAAAGCTGTTTTGTTCAACACCACAGATTTGTGCATGTGATCCTGATCTTCCAGCGCGGCCAAACCGGCTGCCTGAGCTAGGTTTGACGGAGCAAACGTCATTTTCACCTTTCTCAGTGCTTCAATCAATCGGGCATCACCCAATGCGTATCCAACTCTTACTCCAGCAATGCCATATGCCTTGCTAAATGTTCGAAGCGTAAGCACATTTGGCTCGCGCAGCGCGAAACTATCGGGATAGTCATCAGATAAAACACGCGCATACTCGTAGTACGCCTCATCTACTATAATGAGCACCTGATCTGACACCGTATCTACTAACCGCTTCAAATCAGCTGATGAAATCATGGCTCCTGTTGGGTTATTGGGATTGGCCACGTAGATGGCTTTGGTCTGCGGTGTGACAGATGCAATCAGTCGATCTATGTCAAACTGGTAGCCTTCTGCTAATGGAATTCTAGCCACCGGTACTTTATTTGACTTGGCCCAGATGTATACGGCTACAAACGTTCCATCGCATGTAAGAAGTTCATCATCTCCTTCGAAAAATGCTCGAAAGACACAGTCAAAAACCGATTCAGATCCGTTATCAACGGTCACGTTCTCCGGGTCACAACCATTTTCTTGCGCGATGGCGCTACACAAAGCTCCAGACACTGGATCGGGATACTTATGTGACGATGACAAGACCTCGTTAACACGTGTAGTTACCAAAGGTGATGGGCCCAGATTGTTCTCGTTGTTCCAGAGCACAGCACTCTCTGTTAAACCCAGCTCGTCAATAATTTGAGAGACAGGTTTACCCGGTTTGTACGAAATAAGTTCCTGAATATTCTTCGGTATCGAGACCATAGGGCATTTATTTTAATGCACGCGACACCGTTCCGTCATACCTCCAAATGGGTAGCCGGTCTATACATGGTTAATGAATTAACCCAATAATAGAACCAAGAAAATGGTAATCAAAGCCATTGAAACCCAAACTATTCCAAACCCACCCATGGTAGAATCGAAAACAGTGTTCAAGAATCCTTCTGGCTTTTCTTCGTGGTGATCGTGCGACATTTTTCTTTCAATTAGGAGTGGCGAAAATATCGAAATATATCAGTCCGTGTCATGCTTTTTCACCGAAAATCTTATCGTCACAAAACAATCTAGTTTCTTTGCTCCATGACCGTTGACATGATATCTGTGAAAGAGGCGCTTAACCGAATAAGAGAAACCATACGCCCATTGCCTGAATGCTCCGTCCCACTCAATCAGTCGATGGGATTGGCTTTATCACGAGATATTATTTCGCCCATAGACATGCCTCCATTTCAACAATCGGCCATGGATGGATATGCCATTCGGTTTGAAGCAAATAATCCTACCCGCTCTTTCCAGGTAATCAACGAGATAAAGGCTGGAGATAACATCGAGCCAAAACTGCAACCAGGTGAGGCGGTGAGAATTTTTACAGGTGCTCCTGTACCATCAACGGCCAATGCCGTTATCATGCAAGAGGAGACAACTCGAACGGAACAGTCTCTATCTATTTCGCGTGAAGTGATAAAAGAAGGGTTAAACATTCGACCTCAGGGAGAACAAATCATGCAAGGTCAGGTCGCGCTCAAAGCAGGTACGGTTATCAATGGAGCGGCCATTGGCTTTCTACAAACATTGGGTTTACAGAATATCTGGGTCTACTCTCGTCCTTCGGTTAGCGTGATCGTTACCGGACAGGAACTCGCTACACCTGGTGAGGCATTAGTCTACGGCCAGATTTACGAATCTAATTCTGCCATGCTCGATGCCATGGTCAAAAGTACCGGCATCGAAAAGGTAGAACACGGCATTGTGCAGGACAGTTTGGAATCTACCATCGAAATGATTGAAGCTCACATTGAACAATCAGATATGTTGATACTTTCTGGTGGAATCTCCGTGGGCGATTATGACTTTGTCGGAAAGGCGCTCATGCACCTCGGATGTCAACAGGTCTTCTATAAAATCAAGCAAAAACCTGGCAAGCCGCTATTCTTTGGTATGCTGCGCAACAAACCTGTTTTTGCCTTACCGGGTAACCCAGCCAGCGCATGGGTATGTTACCTTATGTATGTGCAACCAGCTCTTCGGCTCATGAAGGGAGTAAAAGATGATTCCATGCTCAAACTCTCAGTGCCGCTCACGGCAGCGAGAAGTAAGAAAGGGAATAGAGCTGAGTTTCTCAAGGCTCATTTGAACAACGGTGTCGTATCCGTGTTAGGTAGTCAAAGCTCGGCCATGCTCAATTCGGCATCTGAGGCCAATGCCTTGGTCTACTTACCTCCAGATAAAAGTGAATTTGAGGAAGGAGATTTTGTCGAAACCTATATGATTCCAACGTTGTATTAACTAGATTCGCGTTATGCAACCAAAAGCATAACGTTTTGAATTATACCATTGACAATCGATTCTGGCTGAAGACGGACAAAGGCACCGTCATGGGAGAAGGCCGTGCACGACTCATTGAACTCATTGCAGAACACGGTTCTATTTCAACGGCAGCCAAGACCATGGGCATGTCTTATCGCAAGGCTCTTAAGCTTATAGACATCATGAATGAATCTGCTCCTGAACCCATGGTAACGACCACAACAGGAGGAAAAGACGGAGGAGGTGCGGTCACAACCGAATACGGCAGGAAAATGGCCGAGGCCTATCGAAACATACAATCGAACACGAACGACTTCCTGAAAACTCAAATGGACCTGCTCCCATGAAAATTCACGTGACATATTTCGGAAAACTAGCGGATGTGACGGGCACAAAACGGGAAGAGTTTGAACTGGATGAAGGACGTCTTGTTTCGGACTTACTTCACGAGATAGAATCAACCTATCCAATGGAACAAGCTCCTTATGCTGTATCTGTAAACCATCGTATTGTAGAGAGTTCTCACTCATTGGTATCAAACTCCGAAGTGGCCTTGCTACCTCCGTTCTCTGGTGGTTAATATATGCTCAGTGAAAAAGAACATATACGTTACAGCCGTCAAATCCAGCTAGAAGAAATTGGTGTTTCAGGCCAAGAAAAACTTGCCCAAAGTACGGTCGTCATTATAGGCATGGGAGGTCTGGGTTGTCCGGCTGCTCAAATTCTGGCGGGAGCTGGTGTTGGTACGCTACGCCTGGTGGATTTTGATGTTGTTTCGGTGCAGAACTTGCCCAGACAAACGTTGTATAGAACATCGGATATTGGTCAACCAAAAGTCGATTGCGCCAGCCAGGCCCTGTCAGCATTGAACCCGCACCTCACTATCGAAACCATTACCGAGCGTTTTACCACAGGCAATGGAGCCGATATCGTGCGCGATGCAGACCTTGTCATTGATGCTTCAGACAATCTTCAAGCCCGATACGCCATCAACGATGTGTGCGTTTCACTAAACAAACCCTGGGTCTTTGGTGCACTGTACCAGTTTCAGGCGCAACTCAGTTTATTCAACCATAATAACGGGCCAAGCTATCGTTGTGTTTTTCCTGAAAAAGAGGCCACAATAGAAGACAATTGCAGCATAGCTGGAGTTCTTGCTTCTGTGCCGTTTACCGTAGGAGGTATGATGGCCCACGAAGCACTTATATACCTACTGGGTTTCGAGTCATCGTTGAGCGGTTGGTTGTATATCAAAGACTTTAGAGATGGGTCTGAACAAAAGGTAGCCGTTCAGAAACAATCCGATGCTTTTTCTAAAGCCATGTCAAACATGAATGGTCAAAAGAACCATTCTGAACTACCCATGGAGATTAGCACAGACCAACTGCAGCAATGGATTGCTGAGGGAAGATCCGTACAGCAAATAGATATCAGAGAACTATGGGAAACTCCACGTCTTAGTTCTCTTGAGGTGCTCACCATTCCAATGAATGACCTGCCTCTGCAATTGGATAAGCTGGAAAAATCTGACCCAATTGTCATCATTTGCCAGCACGGCATGCGTAGTCTTGACATGACCCACTATCTAAGAGAAAAACACCATATAAAGAATGCCACTAGCCTGAGGGGCGGTGTGGCAGCTATTACACAGAATTCTGTATCCTATGAGTGACAAAAAGAAACCTAAAAAAGTATTCATCGATGGGCCTATCTCATCGAGTTTTATTGGCGATTCCATCGCCAAACACCAGACCAAAACTTCTATTGGTGGCCACAGCATCTTTCTCGGACAGGTTCGTGAAGACGAGTTGGAAAACGACCATGTGGTGGCTATTAACTTTGAGGCTTATGAAGAGTTGGCTGCTCCCATCTTAACAGACATCAGAGAAGCAGCTTTCGAAAAATTCGACCTCACGTGCATGCACATCTATCATAGCCTTGGCAGAGTAGCTGTAGGAGAAATCTGCTTTTTTGTTTTTACCTCATCACCACATCGAGATGCCTGCTTTGAAGCAACGCGTTTTATTGCAGAGCAAGTCAAGTCTAAGGTTCCTATCTACGGAAAAGAGGTTCTTTCCAATGGAAAAGAAGTGTGGAAGGAAAATACACCTGCCACATGATAGACATCACGCATAAATCATCGACACTGCGCAGAGCGGTGGCTCAGGCCGTATTAAAAGTAAGCCGACCCGAAACCATTGAAGCCGTGAAGTCGAATACCGTTCCCAAAGGAAATGTCCTTGAAGCTGCTCGTGTAGCCGGGTTATTTGGTGTGAAGAAAACATCTGAGTTAATCCCGGATTGTCATCCATTGCCTATCGAACAAACGGCCGTTTCCTACGAAATTGGCGAGATGGAAATCACCATTTACATGGAGGTAAAAACCATTTACAAGACGGGTGTCGAAGTTGAAGCCATGCACGGAGTTTCTATCGTGGCTCTGACCATGTACGACATGCTCAAACCCATTGATAAGGGCATTGAAATTGGTGAGATTAAACTACAGGAGAAGAAAGGAGGAAAATCTGACTTCAAAGACCGATACAGAAAGGCTATTCGTGCTGGAGTTATTGTCTGCTCAGATTCCATTTCCAAGGGAGATAAAACAGATAAGGCGGGACTGGCCATCAAAGAAAAACTGGAGGGATATCAGGTATCTGTAGAAGAGTATGTGGTCATCCCGGATGAAATCACAGACATTCAAGCAAAAGTGAAAGCCTTTGTGGATGATGGCATTCAGCTGATTATTTCAACTGGTGGAACCGGACTTTCGCCAAGAGACGTTACTCCAGAAGCGTTGAGACCGATGTTGGATAGAGAAATCCCCGGCATGGCTGAGGCGGCCAGAAACTATGGGCAAGACAGAACTCCATACTCCATGTTATCGCGTAGTCTGGTCGGAAGCATTGGAGATAGTCTTGTTGTAGCATTACCCGGTTCAACAAAAGGTGCCAGTGAAAGTATGGATGCGCTTTTCCCTGCGGCATTACACGTATTTGGAATCATGAAAGGTGGTAAGCATTGAAAGACCCGTTGATTGACATACCTGAACAAAAAACATTGACCGATCTTTTCGGTCGAAAGCACGATTATTTGAGAATCTCGCTCACTGAAAAGTGCAATTTAAGATGCTTCTATTGCATGCCGGCTGATGGTGTCGAGCTCACGCCAAGAGCTCATTTAATGACGGCAGATGAGGTCTTTGCCATTGCCGAACAAATGGTGAGCATGGGAGTAACAAAAATCAGACTGACGGGCGGTGAGCCGCTCGTTCGGAAAGATGTCAGGGAAATCATGGAACGCCTGGCAACGCTTCCGGTTGAGCTGACGATTACAACCAATGGCATACTCGTTGATCGTTTTATTGATACGTTCAAAGCAGCCGGTATCAAGTCAGTCAATGTCAGTCTGGATACGTTAAGTCCTTCTAAGTTTGAGAAAATTACTCGAAGAAGCACCTTTAACAAGGTTTGGGAAAACATCCTTCTTCTGGTCGAACAGGACTTTCATGTGAAAATCAACGTTGTGGCGATGCGCGGAGTCAATGACGATGAAGTGGCCGATTTCGTAGCACGTACGCAGGATTTACCAATTCACGTGAGGTTTATTGAGTTTATGCCCTTTCAAGGCAATGAGTGGAATGCGAAGAAGACAGTAGGATACAGAGAACTACTCCACGATATCGAAAACCACTTCAGCAAACACACAATTGAAAGATTGACGGATAGGAAAAATGATACTTCCAAGAACTATCGTATAGCCGACTTCAAAGGAACGTTTGCCTTTATTACTACCGTGACAGATCATTTTTGCAGCTCGTGCAACAGGCTTCGTTTAACCGCCAATGGCCGATTAAAGAACTGTCTGTTTTCTCAGGGAGAAACAGATTTGTTGAGTGCTCATCGACAAGGTGAAGACATACACGCACTTATACAGGATTCTATTCGCGCAAAAAAAGCGATACGGGCAGGCATGGACTCTGATGTGACATTCAAGGATCCATCTTCTCACACTTCTAACCGAAGCATGATATTAATCGGAGGATAACTTCGCCTGTCGTATTAACGTTAGCCGCACTTCCCACCACCAAAAACTACGTTTATCGAGGTTTTTAAGGGTTTTATCGCCATATTTGAGTCCTTAAACTAAACTACGCATGAAAAAAAATGTAATCCTACTCATGGCAATGCTATGCTCTGTCCTAGCATTTGCCCAGAATTCAAATTATAAATGGGGCGTTGGTATTGGCGGTGGAATCAGTCAATATCAAGGTGATCACGGCTGGTCTTTCTACGATCTTGGCAAAGTAACGAAGGGACACGTGATGCTGGAAGCCAACCGTTACTTAAACCCAACATTTGACCTCTCACTCAACGCCTCTTACGGGGGACTGGGATATGACAGAACGCAAATCCCTATAAGCAGTTTCGAATCAAATCATCTCCAAGCACATCTGGCACTCCGGTTTAAATTCAATAACGGATACTTCACGAAAGAAGATGCCATTTTCGCTCCTTATCTATTTGGTGGAGTTGGGTTTGTCAATAACTCCGGTTCCAACTCAGGAAATAGTTCAGGGTTGACCATTCCGTTTGGCGGTGCCTTGAAATTCAACGTGAGTGAACGTTTCTATGTGACGTATCAGGAAACGTTTGGCCCGACACTCGATGATAAAGGTGATAACCTGGAAGGCTACAGAAAGGGCAACGACTGGTTCCTCTTCCACTCATTTATTGTCGGATACAACTTTGGTGGCAAGCCCGATGAAGATGGCGATGGTGTGCCCGATGAAGAAGATACTTGCCCGGGCACAGAGCAGGGAATCGAGGTGGATGAAAATGGTTGTCCGAAAGACTCAGATGGAGACGGCATTGCCGACTACGTAGACAACTGTCCTTCCATTGCAGGTCATAAGAGTGCGCAAGGCTGTCCTGATAAAGATGGAGACGGCATTGTAGACTCTGAAGACGACTGTCCGGAAGAAGCCGGAGTCAGCGAGCACAACGGATGCAACGACACGGACGGAGACGGCATTCTCGATCACGAGGATAAGTGTCCTAAAACGGCTGGAATTACCCAATTTGAAGGATGCCCTGACACCGATGGCGATGGTATTCAGGACAGCGAAGACGCTTGCCCCAATACCAAAGGCCTTGCCGCTCTTAAAGGATGCCCCGATAAAGATGGAGACGGCATAGCCGATGGGGATGATAAATGCCCTGAGGTGGCCGGAATCAAAGCCAACAAAGGATGTCCTGAGGTCAAAGAAGAGGTCAAGAAAGTATTTGATCAGGCGCTGAAGGGAGTTCAGTTTGAGAGTGGAAAAGACGTGATCAAGTCTTCTTCGTATGGAATTCTGGACAATGTGGTAACCGTCATGAAAGACAACCCACAGTTTAAGCTCGAAATAAATGGGCACACAGACAGCCAGGGCGATGACGCCATGAATATGGAGCTATCTAAAAAGCGGGCCGCTGCTGTGAAGAAGTATCTTACAGATCATGGCATCGAAGAATCCCGAATGACATCAGAAGGATTTGGAGAGACTAAACCGGTTGATACCAATGATACGTCCGCTGGTAGAGCGAAGAACAGACGTGTCGAATTCAATGTAAAATTCTAACCCAGTTTGAGTTAGCGTTAAAAAAGGGGCGAATGCCCCTTTTTTTATGAACCTTTGGGTGGTGAAGACAACCGCTCTGATACTCATAACCCTGCTCTTAACAATGGCTGCGAATGCGCAACCTTGTGGTCCGAGTTATAAGCAGGTTGACCAGCAGTACGTTACTTCTGACGGATATGTGCTTCTTACTTACACACCAAGCAACCTGTACACTCAGAAAGACCTTAACGGGAAAAAGACTTGTCCGCTGTTTCTAACAGTCCTTAACCCAGAAGGTGAAATACAAAAAGACACGCTCGTGATTTTAGACTGGGAAGGAAGCTCGTATGACTTTGACCGCTGTCGGGCATTTTACGACATATCAGGCCCAAACTACAATTCTGACAAACCTCCTGGATGTAATCTCTCATTGGTCTATGAATCTGAACTCGGCTGGGACATGATTTATTTCCTGGCTGGTGATCCACGAAATTCGTATCGAATAAAGGTATCGAAACAAGGAACCATCGATTGGTCAACTATTGATCTGGAAGGAAAACTTCCCTTCTACGATGATTTCTCCAAGTTTTCCTACTTCGATGCTATACTGTCAGAAGACACAACTCTAACAAGTTCTTTCAACTATGTACCTTTCCAATTACTAGACGACACAACCCGTGTAACCTTTGAAGGCAAAAGCATTGAGTTTATCGAAGACACCACTTATCGAATCTCTCCACCGCCCAAATTTGTGATCAAAAACCACTGGTACGCTCAGGTTAAACGGAGAAAAACCGCACTGAACGGGTATCTGATAAATCCGCCTTTTGCACCACTTGTGTCATTTAGCGGAAAGTACATATATGTAACCGTGCTAAACACAAGTGAACGGAGCTGTATGTTGTATCCAGATATACTTCCCGAAGTCTATTGTCTCAAGGCTAAGAATGGCAAGGTGAAGTGGTCAACCAGGCTTCATTAGACAACACACCAAATGCAGCCAAACCCTTAAACTTGCAGACTACACTGGTCCCGTAGTTCAACGGATAGAATAGAAGTTTCCTAAACTTTAGATCCAGGTTCGATTCCTGGCGGGACTACAACAAAAAAGGCGCCCGATGGACGCCTTTTTATCTGTATCAATAGTTGCGTTTACTCTACAATAAACTTCTTCACTTTTAATGACTCACCGTCAGACAATCGCACTGTGTACATTCCGGCAGGAAGCCCCAAGTTAAGGCTAGAGATGTAACCACCTTTCACATTGAGCTCTTCAGCGTGAATAACCTGACCCGCAATGTTGACGATTTCCATGTTGTACTGCCCGTCAAAATTCATCAACTCCAAATAGAATCGCCCGTTGTTTGGGTTCGGGTAAACCGATATTACACCTTCGCTGTCAAATGTTTCGGCCACACCTTCTGGCTCGTAGTGATACTTAGAGCTGCTCAACGAATCAATGGTGAACGCGAAATCGATTTTATTTCCAAACTCTGACTCGAACGTCTTCAAAATACCACCGCTCTCGCTCCACAGTCTCACATAACCTGAACCCTGGCTTCCATTAGCCCAATAAGAAAGGCCATCGTCTTGCTTGTCTGTGATTTCCATGCGATAGCATCCTGAATCGAGATCAAGCGTATCGAAATACGTGGTGTTTGCAGCAAGACTGGTTCCAATCTTGGCAAGCTTCAATGTATTGGTAGCGTCATACACCTTCAAATCGTTCTCCGTGTAATATGTATTTGTCTTGTACTGAATAATGACCTTACCTGAGTACACTGGAGGCAATTCAAATGAACTCACAAACGTGCTGTTATCCGGATTACCATCGGTCTGCCCGTTGGGCTCACTCACGGTTACTTCAAACTTATTTGATCCGTCACCTGCGTAGAAAGCACCATTCTCAAACGGAAGAACAACTTCTTCTTTCTCGAGGAAACCAAGCTGACCTGTCCAATCATACGTTCGAACATGGCCACCAGATACTTTGTAGGTAATCTTAGCATTCTGAAGAACCTTGCTACCATTGTTTCTAAGGATAATGCTTGGAGCATAGCACACAGGATTCAGTCTGGAGAAATATCCTCTGCTATTTGGACGAATGACATCGTACACCTCAGCATCGTATTCGTTAGCTGGCTCGTCATACTGGATCACGTGCGTTGCCACTACATAACGACCATCTCCCATGCCCTGATTGTTTGAAGGAACCGGAGTAATACGATAGTCGATCTCAAACGAGTCGCTGCTAATGTCATCAGTGATATCAAACTCAAAGTCTTTTACTAAGTCTCCAGGACACCAGCCTTCTCTCGCGCCAGGCCATGTTCCACCTTGGGGATAGACTGGATTTAAAGCGCAGTCATGCGTTTGCCAAATGTGCCAGTCAGCTGCTTTCACATTGTCAACCCACAAGTAGTGCGTATTGTCTTTCCACTCGCAACAGTGCGGATAGTTCCCTGAATTACTGTTGTGTCCGTGCCCTGTTAATCGAGTGATCACCTTCTGTCTGCTTGCGTCTGGATGTACGTTTACCGTAACTGGCTCAAGCGCTACATCATCATCCAAATCAGCGTAACGGATGGATCTTGACTGACCCCAAGGTCGGTTAAAATCAACCACATGCGCTGGCGGTGTTCCTTCAATAAACGCGAATTTCAGGTCAAGAAGTTCTTGCTGGTTACCAGAAGAAATATCCACATCGTCCTGAAGGAGGAAGGCATAATCTGTCACGTCATACACCCATGTAAACCCATCAGGCCCCAAGGTCAATCCAATGCCGTAAGGCGTGATGAAACGACCAATCTCATACCGATCTACAATTTCAAATTGTGGATAGAAGAAGTTTACATCGCCATTTACCCACATCGTGCTTCCGGCAAAGAACGTAGAGTCGATGGCATCGCCATTAGCATCATACACATAGCTGTAGCCTTCAGGGCTGGTATATGTGCCGTTAATAGCATGTGCTCCGTTTCCTTGCTGAGCATATTCTACTACAGAAAATGGCGCCTGCATGACGGTATCAGACACAGTCATTGTGTATGTGGTATCCTCATATGATCCTTGTGAGAAGGTTATTTCAGGGACCACTACTGTACGCTTAGAAATTCTATGTCTTTCCGTTCCTCTGTATTGCTGCACACCAGGTGCTCCATGCCAGTACCCAACATATGAAGTTGGCGCATCATTCACCAATGTATAACCATCATCGAACTTGAAATAAAGCATCAAATCGGAGTACTTAGGGTGAGATGAGGTAATGTCTTTGTTCATCCAGTCTGAAATCTCTGTCTGAGAAAGCTCTTTCTTCCAAACAGCAAACTCATCCATGTTTCCGTAATACGGATAGTTGTTTCGGCCCCGACCAATGTGGAATTTACTGATTTCACCTACTGATCGGTTCTTATCACTTCCGGTTCTCCAAAGGATTCCGTTCAGGTAAATGTTCATTACACCAGTAGCGGCATTCTTGGTAAATGCCCAATGGTTCCATTGGCCACCTATCTCACTAGAGTTAGCCGTTTTGTTGATTCGGTCATATCCCGATCCTTCTCCAGCGTCCCAGTACACACCGCTGTTGCTCCAAGGAAGGTGAGCCTGAGCAATTCGGTTGTTATTCTCATCAGCTGCTTCAAAAGCAGACGTGTTGGACGGCAACACATTCTCGTTTCCGTACAACCAAAAACTTACCGTGATTTCATCACCAAAGTCTGTGTTGTTCATGGGAACTTCGATACGCTTGTGATCTTCGAATGTGGCATAGCCATCAGCATTGTTTGAGTACACACCCAATGAGTCATTGAGCGACTTACCGTGTAACTCTGTGCTGGTGCCATCTTCAATATTCGTAAAACTGATATCCACCAAAATGGCATGATTACCAGTCCACTTGAATGGTGAAGTAAGATTCAGTGTTTGCAGGCCTGTTGAGCTAAACGTAGTGTGCTGATCATACACGGTTACAAGGTTGTTTTCCTGAAATTCTGATAACGAACTCCCAGAGTAGTTTGCCATGCGAATGGTCAAATGCTTCAACTCTGAACCAAGTACGTCAATGTTAAACGTTATCCGGTCAATGGTATCTGCTGCAAGACCGGCAGAATTCAACACGTTTTCTTTCATGAGGAACTGATAGCGTCCCGTTGCATTTCCAGATGCGAGTACGTTGGTTGTGGTTGAAGTACCAGAGAAAGAAGTAGCCGAACTATCTGCTATGACACTATCTATTACTCTGACCGTTTGTTCGTACTGATACACATCGTACATAGGCGTGGCATGCGTATAAACCGTATCAAAATCAAACCCTCCGCCTAAATAAAGTGGATGTGTTCCGGCATTGGAATCGAGAACTCCGGTGTGATCGTAAACGTAGGTGTACGTCAGGTAATCCCACTCACCACAAGGATAGTTGTCCTGAGTAGTGGCAGCATCGCACTTAAGCGTCTTGTACATCAAAATCTTACTGTACTCAGTAGTACCATCGGGAAACGTATAGACATCCCGTCTTTTGGTAATGTCGCTAAACGTAAAGGTTTGAACAAAAGTGGTGTCTTGTGAAAAGACAGAGGAAAATTCCGCCAGCCCCAGCAGCATAGCCAAGGTCAGCACATAGCTCGTAAATCTGCGCATATTCGAAGTGATTAAGCAACAAATATACTCAGCCTGAGGCCGTAGTCAACCCGTGCGCTATCTTACCTCAGAACCATTATCGATTGGATCAGTAGGGCTAACGAACATCAAGGCGCCTTTCTCATCCTCAGCCATTAGAATCATACCCTGACTTTCAACGCCTCGAATCTTTCGGGGCTCAAGGTTGCAAAGCACCGTAACTTGTTTTCCTATGACCGCTTCCGGAGAGAAGTGTTGTGCTATTCCAGACACGATGGTTCGTACTTCCTGACCCATATCTACGGAAAGCTGCAGCAACTTATCGGCCTTTTTGACTTTTTCAGCCGTCAGAATTGTGCCTGTTCGAATATCCATTTTGACAAAATCGTCAAACGATATGTTGTCTTTATAAGGTCTTGCAGCTGTTTCAGTTTCTGCTAGGTTACTTGACTTGGCCGCGGCCAGTTTTTCCATCTGAGCCTCTATTTCGGCATCCTCCACCTTGGCAAATAAGAGCTGAGCCGGAGCTATTTCATGACCATCCAGAAACCCTTTAAACATCTTATCGATCTGAAGCATTGCTCTTATTTTCTCTGATGTCTCTGGAAGGAATGGCTCCACAGCCTGAGCCAGCTTTGCGGTAATGTTCAAGGCATTGAACAATATAGCCTTGGTAGCCTCAGGATCTGTTTTCTGTAATTTCCATGGTTCTGAATCTGCGAGATATTTATTGCCGAAACGAGCAATTTCCATGGCCTCAGTCAGTCCAGAACGCATTCTGAAATGCGAGAGCTCTGATCCAACAAGGCCTATTTGTTTGTCACAATAGGCAGCAATCTCCTCGTCAAACGCTCCGAAAGGAATAACCCCATCGTAGTACTTATTTGTGAGCACGATAACTCTATTGACAAAGTTGCCAAGAATAGCTACCAGTTCATTGTTTACGCGTGCTTGGTAGTCTTTCCAGGTAAACTCACTGTCCTTCGACTCTGGCGCGATTGATGCCAGTACATAGCGAAGTTCATCCTTGCGATTAGGGAAATCAGCCAGGTATTCGTGTAACCAAACAGCGTGATTTCTCGAAGTAGAAATCTTATCCCCTTCCAGGTTCAAAAACTCGTTGGCTGGCACATTTACAGGAAGATTAAACTCACCGTGGGCCTTGAGGAGAATAGGAAAAATGATGCAGTGAAAAACGATGTTGTCTTTCCCAATAAAATGCACCATATCCGTATCGGCATCTTTCCACCAACGCTCCCAATCGCCTGGGTTACCCTGATCAATGGCCCATTGCTTAGTAGCAGATATATATCCGATCGGTGCATCCAACCACACATAGAGCACCTTGCCTTCAGCACCTTCTATGGGCACTGGGACACCCCAGTCTAAATCTCTTGTCATGGCCCGGTCTCCTAAACCGCCTTCTACCCAACTGAGGCACTGACCTACCACATGCTTCTTCCAAAGGTTGGCGTTGTGATGATCTTCCCCTTCTAGCTTGCCATCATGAATGAACGCTTCAATCCAGTCAGCGTGATCGCCCATGGGCAGGTAAAAATGCCATGTGGTTTTTAACTCCGGCTTCGCTCCACTTAAGGTGGATTTTGGGTTGATCAAATCGGTTGGACTCAATGCCTTACCACAGTTCTCACATTGGTCTCCATACGCCCTATCACTACTGCAGTTTGGGCATGTTCCTATGATGAACCGGTCTGCAAGAAACTGATTCGCCTCCGGATCAAACATCTGTTCGTTTTCAACTTTCTTGAACACTCCCTTCTTGTGCAGCTCTAAAAAATAAGCTTGAGATGTTTCTCGGTGTAGCTCAGAGGAAGTGCGATCGTAAATGTCGAAATCGATTCCAAAGTCTTCGAATGCCTTTTTGTTGATGGCGTGAAACTCATCTACTATGGCCTGTGGAGTGGTATCCTCTTTGATGGCCTTCATGCTAATAGCTGCACCGTGTTCATCAGATCCACATACGTGAAGTACATTCTCGTGTCCAACCGTATTGCGTAGATATCTGACATATATATCGGCAGGCAAATAAGCACCGGCAATATGCCCAATATGCAGTGGGCCATTGGCATAAGGTAAAGCAGAGGTTACAAGATGACGTTTAGGCATGGTTATGTCTTAAATTATTCAACACGCTCCGTTCAAGAAAGTTTCAACGGCCAAATTGAAGCCGCAAAAGTAGTAATACCTTAGTCGGATGATTCGTCCTCCGTATTTAAAATCTGGTGATCGGGTAGCCATCATTGCTACTGCAAAGAAAATTGCGTTTGGAGACATCAAAGGCGCTATTGAGCTAATCGAGTCCTGGGGACTCAAGCCCATGTTGGGCCAACACCTTTATCAAAGCTTCAATCAATTTGCCGGTACAGACGAACAACGCGCATATGATCTTCAATGGGCGCTAAACAATCCAGATATAAAAGCGGTGCTCTTTGCTCGTGGTGGGTATGGAACGGTGAGAATCATAGATCGTATAGACTGGAGTTCGTTTGCCGCTTCACCAAAATGGCTCTGTGGGTTTTCTGACCTGACGGTGCTCCATAGTCATGTGTTAGAAAATGTGGGAGTAGAAACCCTTCATTCAAGCATGCCCATTTTCTTCAAAGATGGAATCGAAAACACCGGAAGCCAATCGTTACAATCTGCCCTTTTTGGCAAGTCAGTTGGTCTGGAATGGATCAGCCATGAGCTAAACAAGAATGGTACAGCAAGTGGGCAGATAGTTGGCGGCAACTTATCTGTGCTGTATTCCATTACCGACTCGGTTTCTGATATCAAAACCGATGGCAAAATTCTATTTCTGGAAGACCTGACGGAAAACCTCTACCATATCGACCGAATGGTCATGCAACTGAAGAGAGCCGGCAAATTCAAGAATCTGGCAGGGCTGGTTGTAGGCCAGTTTACAGATTTGACCGACAACGAGGTCCCTTTTGGACAAACGGTTGAAGAAATTGTGCTGGATGCCGTAAAAGATTACTCCTTCCCAGTGGCTTTCAATGCCCCCATCGGACATGTAGCAGAGAACGAGGCTGTATTTCACGGGCGGAACTGCCTGTTGACCGTGTCAGAATCTACCTCGTTGTCGTTTTGACTCGACTAGTCGGAGATATACGCTTTTGGCTGTCGATTACATTCATCCACCGTCTCTTCAGCATCGTCCAGCCCCCGTTGGAAATTGCCCATAACTGGAGGCAGACAACAGTGACCATGGTTGCCAGGAATTTTCTGGAGATCGATTCCAACATATTTTTCCCAAGAGTAGATATGGCTGGTGACCTGTCCGGTATAACGGGTATGGAGTTCCCACTTCTGAATTATGCCATCTATCTGGTTTCGGTGGTTTTTGGCTACGACCACTGGTACGGGCGTCTTATTAACCTAATGGTAACGAGCATAGGAATTTGGTGTTTTTACGACTACTTAAAATCACGCTTCAATTCCAAAACAGCGTTTAATACTGCCTTCTGCATCGTTTTCTCGTTGTTCTATTATTACAGCCGAAAGGTCATGCCCGATACATTTTCAATCGGGTTGATTTTTATTGGCCTCTGGTTGTGGAACAAGTTCAATATCACAAAAAAGGGCTGGTTGTTCGCGCTGGGCAGTTTGCTTGTGTTATTTGGCATATTAAGTAAACTCCCCTCAGTAGTTGTCCTGGCATTTGCTCTGCCCCTACTTTTCGATCAACCAAAACGTATTCCTTTATACGCAATCAGCTTGGGGGCCATGGGTATTGTGTCCGGCTACTGGTATTTTTTCTGGGTCCCGCACCTTGAAAACACATATGGGTTTGTACACTTCTACATGGGCAATTCGCTGGTCGATACCTTTTCTTTCCTCAAAAGCCACTGGCCTGAAACGTTGCACATGTTCTATGAAAAAGCTCTTGGGTATAGTGGTTTTATTGCCTCAGGCATTGGACTCTTCTATTTGATTCAAGCTCGAATGCTGACAAAACTGATCACTGCAAGCAGCATCCTTCTTCTGATGGGCTTTATGCTTAAAAGCGGAAGCAAGTTCACTGATCACAACTACTACATCATGCCATTTGTACCCTTCATGGCCTTTAGTGCAGCCGCTTTCCTGAGCAATGCCAAGAAGTGGATTCTTTTAACAGCTCTGGTCATCATAGCAACCGAAGGAGTCGCCCGATACTGGGACGATCAGTTTATTAAGAAAGGAGCCGATCTGGCCTATCTTGATGAAACAATTGATCCTTACATTGAACAAAACGAGCTAATCGTGATCAATAGCGGCATATATCCAACACCTATCTACTTTGCTCACCGAAAAGGATGGATTGCTCATAACAGGCAGTTGCAAAACGCCAGTTACATGCGTAAAATCATCACAAAGGGATGCGCATTCGCCATCATACTGAAGCAGCGATTTGGAGAAAATACGAACCTGCCGTACGAACTTGTTTTCGAAAACGAATCGATCAAACTATACTCACTCCAAGAGAACAAGGATGGCCCAGCACAATGAACTAGGAAAGAAGGGAGAGGAATTGGCATGCTCCGAACTCATCCGAAAGGGTTACCAAATTCTGGATCGAAACTGGCGGTTTGGGCGGGATGAGATCGACATCATTGCCCGCATTGGAAATGATCTGGTTATTGTAGAAGTGAAAGCACGTAATTCCGACTTTTTTGGAGACCCGGCTGAATTCGTCAGTCGAGGTAAGCAAAAAACACTCATCAGAGCGGCCAATGCCTATGTTTTGGAGCGTGACCTTGATGTAGAGGTCCGATTTGATGTCATTGGACTGGTCATAAACAAGGCAGGTATAAAACTCGAACACATCGAAGCAGCTTTTCATCCAACCTGGTGAAGAATTTGGCCTTCATGTATTTAACAAGTGATTAATGAACAAGTGTCATCGCTAATTGACGGATTCAATCTACTTTCGAACCCTAAAATTTTACGGATGATACGCGCGTTTTTAACCCTAACGGCTTTTCTTGTTTCCTCAGTTACACTTCTTGGCCAAACCACTCTACCCACAGAATGGGATTTTGCCACCACACCGGCCACCTTGCCTACAGGATGGAGCACCAACACTAGTGCCAGCTACAGTAGCGGCCTATCTGACAACAGTGGTGGAACGAGCAAAGCAGGGAAACTCCAAACCCAGGGACATCATTTTACCATTCATTTCTACGATGAACCGGGAACAGTGACCTATAATCTTCGAGCCTACAGTTCAAATGGATCCAACTTCATGGGCACATTTACGGTGCAGGAAAGCGAAAATGGCAGTACATGGAACACGCTTGAAACATTCAACAACAACGATTTTGGCAACAGCTGGGACCAATTTACCAACACGCCTGATGTCGACTCAAGGTATATCCGGTTCTATTTTACCACAAAGGTTTCGGGAATCAATGTGGGACTTGACGATGTAGAAATAGCGGAGTTTGTTCCCCTTAACCAGGAAATTAATGTAGTGTATGATGGCAATGACGTTCCATCGGGAACGAACATCCAGTTTGCCAGTCCTGTTTCTACCAGCAAAGACATTAAGCTAGGGATCGAAAACCTGGGATCACAACAGACATTGACGTTGGGAACTGCTACCTTATCCGGATCAGCCGCTTCAGACTATTCGATATCAAGCAACCCATCGAGTGTAGGAACGCAAAGCAGTGACACGCTGGTTATAACATTCCTACCGACCGCTTCAGGAAGTCGTACGGCTTCAGTATCCATTCCAAACAATGACTCCAATGAAGATCCGTATATCGTTAATCTCGATGGAATTGGCGGAACAGGAGCTAGTGAACCCGCAAGCAACCCAAGTTCCATGTCAACTTCGATGCTCAAGACTTATAGAGTGAAAGCATCGTTTGATGCGGTCACCGCTGACGGATACATTGTCCTTTTCAAAAAGAACATGGCGGTGAATGCCACTTTGGTTGACGGCACCGAATATGAAGTGGGGCAAGGTATTGGAAATGCAAAGGTTGCTCATATTGGGTCGAGCACTACTTTCTGGGTGAAAGAGGCCACGGCCGATGACACCTTCCACATTGCCATCTATGCCTTTAATGGCAATGGAAACTTCATCAACTATAAGAATGACAGTCCACTGACAGACTCCATTGTAACACCTCTTGCCAATATGCAGAGCTCAAGTTATTACTCTGGTGTTGACCCAGATGACGCCTCTTTTGTGAGTGACTTGCACGATGCTATTAACCCGCATAGTGTCCGTTTCTATAGCAACTACGGGCCAGATATGATTCCGAGACTAGTAGCTCGTGATACCACAGGTGGGCAAGATGTGCTTACGTGTGTATACAGTGGTGAAAACGTCACATTCAGCCCGCCCTTTGGCTGGCCAGAGACGAGCATGAACAGGGAACACACGTTTCCGGCAAGCTGGATGCCAAGCGCTGGAAGTTCGACCACACCAGAATATCAGGATTTTCATCACCTATTCCCAACCATATCTACACCAAACAGCCAACGAAGCAATCATCCACTCGGAGAGGTAGTTACGGTAACGAATAGCTACGGAAGCGGTAAGGTTGGTACAAACTCAAGCGGACAGACAGTGTATGAACCAAGAGAATCGCAGAAAGGCGATGCAGCTCGCGCCATTTTCTATATGCAGACATGTTACCACGATCCTGGAAGTGGAGATAGCTGGGCGGTGGCCGATTTAAACAGCAGCGGACCAAACCAGAAAATGAGCACCCTGCTCAACTGGCACATGAATGACTTACCCGATGGGTTTGAGCACGCCCGAAACGATTATTTGGACTCGCTACAGGGCAACCGAAACCCTTATGTAGATAGCGCATATTGGGCATGTTATGTTGATTTCAAGACCATGACACATAAGGCTTCTCCAGATAGTAATTGTCTTGAGAAAACGCTTGGTTCTATTTCTACCCCACCTGTTGACACAACAGATTCTGTTGACGGAATTGGTAGCGTGAAAGAATCCATAAACTGGATTCACTTCCCTAACCCTGCACTAAATGAGCTAACGCTGAGCCACCCTGAAAGTCGGGCTTTCACGGCTGAAGTATTTAATGCGTTGGGAGAAAGTGTGCTAAAACAACGCATTCAGGGAACCCAAGTTGTGGCAATTTCTGAATTGGCTAAAGGACTATATGTCGTTAGGCTAACTGAGATAGAGAGCCGCGAAACTTCACCTTATACTTTCCGGTTAGTGAAAAACTAACCCAGAAAACGGCTCACTGCCTCTACGAAGGCCTCGGGTTTTTCTGCATGAAGCCAATGGCCTGCGCCTTCAATGGTTTCCAGCTGAGAGTTGGGAAAGAGTACTTTGATATCGGCCCAGTCGTCATCCAGCACGTAGCGTGAATTGCCTCCGCGCACAAACAGCGTTTCGCCTGAAAAATCCATGTCATCCGTTGGCTCCCCCACCAACTCGATGTTGTTTTCAATGGCTTCGAGGTTAAACCGCCATGCAAAACGGTTCCTTTCCGGCCGATACAGGCTTTTCATCAAGAACTGACGAACCCCAGATTCGTCAATGTATTCAGCCAATGCCGGCTCAGCTTCAGAGCGCCTTTCAAGCGTATTGAAATCCACATTTTTGAGCCCCGCCAAAATATCCTGATGATGCACCGGATAAAACTTAGGGGCAATATCAGCCACAATAAGTTTTTGCACCCTTTCAGGGTGAAGCTGGGCCATGTGCATAACCATTTTCCCACCCATGGAGTGCCCTAGCACGTGAGCCGAATCAACCGAAAGGTCATCGAACAACTCAATGACGTCATCCACCATCACATCATAGTTGTGATCTGGGTGGTGCGGAGAATGACCGTGATTTCTTAAATCGACAATAAACACCGAAAAACGACTTGAAAATGCTTTGGCCGGCCCCTGCCAGTTATCCAACATACCCATGAGTCCATGAAAAATGAACAAGGGCTCACCCGTTCCAAACTGCTTGTAATTTAACTTCATGACAACTTCGACAAATACATCTGAACCGTATTCTCCAGTCCAAAATACAACGCGTCAGAAATCAACGCATGCCCAATAGATACTTCTTCCAGATGAGGAACATTTGAGGCAAAATACTTCAGGTTTTGAAGGTCTAAGTCATGCCCAGCATTGACTCCAAGCTGATTAGCATGAGCTACACTTGCAGCCCTCGCGAAAGGTGTAACAGCCTCCAAAGCATCTTTTGGATAATTACTGGCGTAAGCTTCTGTATAAAGTTCTATCCTGTCAGACCCGATGCGCGCGGCACCTTCTATCATCTGAGCATCTGTCTCCACAAAGACTGAAGTGCGTATTCCTTTGCCTTTTAGCTCTTGAATAACCTCGGTCAGAAAAGACTCGTTTTTCAACGTATCCCAACCAGCATTGCTGGTCAAAACCCCAGGTGGATCAGGTACAAGTGTAGCCTGCGCAGGACAGGCTTCAATGACCAAATCCAGCCATTCGCGGTTTGGATAGCCCTCAATGTTAAACTCCGTTTGAACCACATCTTTTAGAATACGTACATCATTATATGTGATGTGGCGCTCGTCCGGTCTGGGATGAACGGTGATGCCCTCAGCACCAAAAGATTCAATTCGTTCAGCAGCCTCGGCCACATTGGGTATGCTGCCACCGCGTGCATTTCGGATGGTAGCAATCTTGTTTATATTGACGCTGAGCTTTGTCATTTCGTCTATTATTTAGACTTGCAAATGAAATGGATTGAACAATATCCATGGGGATTGCGGTGTTACAAAACGTAAACATAGCTTTGACAGCTCACATAAACAGAATTCTACATTTGTCTGGGTTTTATAAGTTGAATAAATAACATGATTGCAGAAGAACTCATAGTGGATAATATACCGCCCTTAAAGCTCACCGATACGGGTGAGACAGCTTTAAGATGGATGGACGAGTTTAAGATCAATCATTTAAGCGTGGTTGACAAGGCTCAATTCCTGGGTACGTTGAGCGAAAGCGATGTGCTCGGCATGGTCGATATCGGTGAATCCATAGAAAACTACAAGGAGCTTCTCAATCCGGCTTGTGTGATTGAAGACCAACACATATTTGAGGTGGTCAAAGTGGTCAACGATCAGAAGCTGACAATCATTCCTGTGCTTGACACCCGCGAACACTATAAGGGCTCGATAACCATTAGTCAGCTGATGAACATCATTGCTGACATGCCTGTGGTGAACAACCCCGGTGGAATCATTGTACTGGAGTTGAATAACAACGATTACTCGCTGCATTCCATAGCACGTATTATTGAAGAAAACGATGCCAAGCTCTTGGGTACTTTTATTACATCGCATCCCGATTCTACCAAAATGCTTCTCACACTGAAAGTGAATACCATTGAGATAGGTTCGATTATTGCCGCATTGCAGCGACACGGGTATTCCATCACATTCTTTGAAGATCAGGGAAATTCGAATGATGACATCCAGGACAGGTTTGACTCGTTTATGAATTATCTCAACTTGTAACCACCCTTATGCTCCGGCTTCTTCCAACTCTTGGACTTTTCCTCATAAGTCTAACGGTACAGTCTCAGAAGGCCGTGGTGAAAAGCATTCGAATTGAGGGTAACCAAACAACAAAGGAGCGCGTTATTCTACGCGAACTACCAGTTTCAGTTGGTGACACCATTGACATGGCAGATACTGCCAGTTTGAGTGAAACGATTACAAAAAACCTCAACAATACCTCCATTTTCAATTTTGTCGATCCGGTCATTGACTATTCAGATGGCGAATCCACCATATTGGTTCGTGTAGATGAGCGGTGGTATGTCTGGCCCGGAATTGTGTTCTCTCTCGCAGAAACCAATTTCAATAGTTGGTGGCAAAACAAAGACTTTGAGCGAATCAACTATGGCTTTTATGTTCAGCATCAGAACTTTAGAGGCCGGATGGAAAAACTAACCATCAATTTTCAAAACGGATGGAAAAGAAGGGTTTCAGTCGATTACCAGGTGCCCGGACTAAATAAAACGAGAACCCTAGGAGGCGCAATCAAGGTATACTATGCCAACAACCGCGAACTAAACTATGCCAGCCTGGATAACAGGCGACAATTCTTCAAACAAGATAGGTTCATCCAGGAAGAGTTTGGGTTTGCCACCTCTCTGTATTACCGGCCAAAGTTCTTTAACCGCCATCGATTCAGTGCCGGAATAAGCACAGCCATTATAGATGGAGTGGTCAATACAGTAACTACAGACTATTTGCCCAATGACCTGCTGCGGTCGCAATACATATATCTGAGCTACGGATTCAGAAGGGAAAAGCGAGACAACAGGTATTATCCGCTGAGAGGTTATGTAATAGATGGAACAATTGATCAAAATGGAGTTGGCCTTTTAAGGCAGAATGACATCGTCATGACCAAAAGTCTGGTCACAGCAAACTTTCACCACCACCTTGGCGGAAGGTGGTATGCAGCGCATGGATACAAGGGTAAAATCACTCCGTTCGGACGTCCCTCGTATTTTTATCAAAGAGGCCTCGGTTATGGCAGCGCGTTTATCAGAGGCTACGAACTCAATGTAATTGATGGTCAACACTACGTGTTGGGTAAATCCAATATTAAGTTTGAATTGATCAAGAAACGCACGACCGATTTAAAGCTCAACACATTTACTCGATTTGATAAGTTCCACTATTCTGTATTTTTGAATGCCTTTGCCGATGCTGGCTTTGTGGTGGATAACTTAAATAGCGATACAAATCCTTTGGCAAATACACTCCAATATGGGTATGGGCTTGGCCTCGATCTGGTTACTTATTACGACATTGTTGTGCGCTTTGAAGGATCCATTAACCGACAGGGGATTCCTGCATTCTACATTCATTTTAAAAATCCGATTTGATGAAGAAATTCGCCATTTATGGACGTGAATTTACCGAGGCTTTCGACCAGAAGATCATTAACTTTTTCGAGCTGCTCGACAGAAATAATGCCGAGTACAGCGTTTTTGCTCCTTTTGCCGATTTCCTTCACCAGCGCATTGACCTCAGAAAAGATGTAACGGTTTTTGATCGCGAGAGTTTTTCGCCATCGGAGTTTGATATTATGCTTTCAATTGGCGGAGATGGGACCATGCTTGACGCCACCACATTTGTGCGAGATTCAAACCTGCCTATTCTGGGACTTAATACGGGTCGGCTTGGTTTTCTTTCGAGTATCAACCTCAGTCAGATTGAAGAGGCAATGCGCGATATATTCAAGGGATCGTACATGATTGATAAACGAAACCTGCTCAAAGTAGAAAGCGAGAAAGAAATTTTTGGCGATGAAAACTTTGCCCTCAACGAGCTTACTATTCACAAAAAAGACACGCAATCCATGATTGTAATCCACGTATATGTGGATGGAAAGTATGTGAATACGTACTGGGCAGATGGCATTATCATAGCTACACCCACAGGGTCAACAGCCTACTCTCTCAGTTGTGGAGGCCCTATCATACTGCCGAGTTCATCAAACTTTATCATCACACCGGTAGCACCCCACAACCTGAATGTACGGCCCGTTCTTATCTCGGACCAAAGTGTGATCACACTTAAAACCGAGGGTAGAAGTGACCATTTCATGATGTCGATGGATTCGCGGTCAACAACCATCGATCAGGACTGCGTTATTACCGTCACGAAAAACGATTTTCAAATAAATCTCGTAAGACTTCGAAATCACAGTTTTTTAAAGACCTTGCGCAACAAACTCCATTGGGGATATGACAAACGCAATTAAAACTGCGTTCGTTCACGTTGTCAAACAATTATATTTGCACTCTCGCATGAGCAACACATGATGAAGAAACTAAGCTTATTAATCCTACTAACGGTAATCATCGTTGCGTCTTCAGACGCACAGCGTTGGAAGAGATACCGCCATGAAGCATGGGGTGGTATTGGAGCCAGCAACTTCCTAGGAGAATTAGGAGGTGGCGACAGCGAAGCAAAGGATATCGTTCTGGATTTTGATGGAAAATCAAGCCGGTACTTTTTAGCTGGAGGTTACAGATACAAGCTTAACGAAGCTATCAACCTTAGAGGAAGCCTTGGCTACGGAATGCTTTCTGGTTCTGATGCACTTTCTGGTGATGTTCACCGAAGAAGTCGGAATTTGAGTTTCAGAACACAATTGGTTGAGATGACCGCTCAGGGTGAAATCTACTTCATACGCGAGAAAACAAGCAAGCGATATAAGGTGCGTGGTATTCGAGGTTCACTCGGAAGCGGAATCAGTGCATACGTCATGGGAGGTGTTGGAGGCATGTTCTTCAATCCGAAAGCCAAGTTTGTGGGCAATGCCCAATATCCAGGCGATAACAAGTGGCATGCACTGCAGCCTCTAGGAACAGAAGGTCAGGGAATATTGCCAGGCACAAAGAAGTACAGCCGAATCAGCATGTGTTTTCCTGTTGGAATTGGAGCCAGATATACGATCAATCGAAACATTTCGCTGACACTGGAATACAACTTCAGATTCACACTCACAGACTATATGGACGATGTGAGCACGAAGTATTACGATCCTGCAGTATTGCAAGCGCAGAGCGGAGACGCTGCAGCATGGTTTTCTAACCCGGCAATTGAAGTTGAAAAAGATGATGGTACCACCTTCCTAGCTGGTGGAAGCACCTACGATCCAAATCAGCGCCAGCAGCGTGGTGACCCCACTACAAATGATACGTACATGTACGCCATCTTAGCCTTGAATTACAAGTTCACTGCTAAGAAATCTAACAGACCTAAATTCTAGGACTGTAACAAATTTGCACTTCGGTCGTTTTATTGCAACCATGAGTCGAATCACCCTTTCAATTCTCATCATTTTGCTCTCCTTAATTGGGTATGCCCAAAAGTCGGGACAGACCGATTTCGAGCTGGGTGTTTCAGGAGGAGTTTCGTGGTATAACGGAGATCTAAACCCTACCGGATTTTGGAACACCAATTACATGCACCGTGCTTATGGCATAAGCCTCAGACGTAATTTAAACCAGCGCTTTGCGTTGCGGTCACAGTTTAACGTGGGCCGGGTATCAGCCGATGACAAACTCTCAACTGCTACATTTCAGCAAAGTCGAAACCTCAATTTCCAGTCAGAGATATATGAGCTTAGCACTACGGTTGAGTTCAATTTTCATCCGTTTGATGCGCTGGTTTCGAAGTATCGCTTCAGCCCTTTCACCTTCGTAGGTCTGGCTGGGTTTCATTTTAACCCAACAACCGAAATAGAGGGTAGTCTGTTTGAGCTTAGACCACTGCAAACAGAGGACAAGGCCTACAAACAAATCGGAATTGCTATTCCGTTTGGGTTCGGACTAAAGTTAGCCGTCACAGATCGTATTCTGTTGAGTGCCGACTGGGGCTTGAGACGGACATTCACCGACTATCTGGATGATGTGAGCGATCGCTATCCACTGGAAAGTGAGATTGAAGGTGTAGCCAAGGATATTTCAGACCGTAGTTTAACGCAGGCCGGGCCCGATGGATCCAATTGGGGAACGCAACGCGGAGACCCAACCAACAAGGATTGGTATTCCTTCGCAACGGCCACGTTATCCGTAAGGTTAGGACCCAAAAAGGGGTCGTGTAAGCATCTAAGGATTTGAGTATCTTCGCGCCTTTGTCGCTGCGTTGCAGGGGCAATTTTTTTATACTGTAAATGAACAAAGAAGACCAGTTAGACAAGGATCGTATTCCGAAGCACGTTGCCATCATCATGGACGGAAACGGTCGTTGGGCAAAAGAGCGAGGCCAAATTCGAATTTTCGGACATAGAAATGCACTTCAGGCGGTAAGAGATACTACCGAGACAGCCGCTCGAATTGGCGTTAAGTGTGTGACCTTGTATGCTTTCTCAACAGAAAACTGGAATCGTCCTCAGCGCGAAGTAAACGCGCTCATGGACTTGCTTGTCTCAACGATCAACAAAGAGATTAAAACACTCAACAAGAACAACATTCGACTGAGAGCCATCGGAGATATCCAATCTCTTCCTTCGTCTACAAGGCGTGAATTAGAAAAGGGAATGGAGTCAACAGCCAGGAACACTCAGATGGATTTAGTACTTGCTCTAAGTTATAGTTCTAAGTGGGAAATAATTCAGGGAGTTAAAGCGTTAGCCTCCGATGTTAAAAGAGGTGAAATTGAAGTTGACGACATTGATGAAGCTAGGTTCGAGTCATACCTTGCGACCAGCAATATTCCTGATCCCGAACTGATGATTAGAACGAGTGGTGAAATGAGGTTGAGTAACTTCCTATTGTGGCAGCTTGCCTATGCCGAGCTTTTCTTCTTAGAAAAACTATGGCCAGATTTCAGAGGCTCCGATCTTGTCGATGCCATACTCTCCTATCAGTCTAGAGAAAGGCGTTTCGGAAAAACCAGTGAACAGCTAAGTGCCAAATGAAGACATTTGTTTCTCTTTTAATTTCTGTCTTCATCCTTGGACTAGTTGGGGCTTTGAGTCCAGCTTTTGGGCAGGTCAGAATTTCAAGTCAACCAGCATTTTCGTACAGCTCTCCAAAAACGTATGAGGTTGGAGGAATAACCGTAGAAGGGGCCGAAAACCTGGATGAAGGTGCTATTCGACTGCTATCTGGGTTAAGTGTTGGCAGCAAGATTGAAATCCCCGGTGAAGAAACCTCTGAAGCGCTTCGCAAGCTTTGGAAACAGGATTTGTTTAGCGATGTGCAGCTACTGGCTCAGAACATTGAGGGAAACAAGATTTATCTGGTTATCAAAATTGCCGAGCGGCCAAGGCTGTCGCGATTCAAATTTGAAGGTGTATCCAAGTCAGATGCTGATGATCTTAGAGAAGTAATTAACCTGTACAAAGAGAAAATTGTCACTGAGAACCTTGTGATTTCCACGCAAAACAAGGTGTATGAGTTTTACGAAGAGAAGGGGTTTAGAGCTGCAAGCATTGAGGTAGAACAAGAAACCGACAGTCTGTTTCGAAATCACGTTTTGCTCACCATTAAGGTTGACAAAAAGAAAAAGGTTCGCATCGAGCACATCAACATTGAAGGTGAGCAGTTCTATTCGGACTACGCACTCAGAAGAAGTTTTAAAGAGACGAAGGAAAAGAGCTTCTTTCGGCCATTTCTGGACTTAGATACGCTGGGCTTATCACTCCTCAAAAACATGTTTACCAATACCAAGCAGCTTCCTATGCTTGTATTGAGATATGGACAGGACCACATGAAGATTAGAACATTTAAATCCTCAAAGTACCTGCGCAACAATTACGAAGGAGACAAGGAGTTGATCATTGCGAAATACAATCAGAAAGGTTTTCGCGATGCCCGTGTTCTTAAAGACACGGTTTATGACACCAAGAACGGACATGTAAATATTGACATGACCATTTCTGAAGGCCATCGCTACTTCTTTAGAGACATCAAGTGGATTGGAAACACAAAATACTCCTCTGACTACCTCACCAAGGTGCTTGGAATCAAAAAGGGTGATGTCTATGACCCAACGAAACTCGAGGCTAGGTTATACATGGATCAAAACGGGGGCGATGTAACGTCACTGTACATGGACAATGGTTACCTGTTCTTTCAAATTGACCCGGTAGAAATATTGGTAGGCGAAGACTCCATTGATATGGAGGTTAGAATGTATGAAGGTGATCAGGCCAGAATCAACCGTATAACCGTCAGCGGAAATACCAAAACCAATGATCACGTGGTCATGCGCGAGCTCAAGACAAAACCAGGAGAGCTCTTTAGTCGTGCAGATATTATCCGATCTCAGAGAGAACTTTCGGTTCTGGGCTTTTTTGATCCTGAGAAAATGAACGTCATTCCAACTCCGGACCCAGCTACCGGAACTGTTGACATAGAGTATGTGGTGGAGGAAAAGCCAAATGATCAGTTGACACTTCAAGGTGGTTTTGGTGGAGGTATTCTGGTGGCAACAGTAGGTGTACAGTTCAATAACTTTTCGACTAAGAAAATTCTGCAACCACGTGAGTGGAACGGCCCACTACCTTCTGGTGACGGACAAAAATTGAGTTTGTCATACAACACGAACGGCCCTCAGTACCAGGCTTTCAACGCTTCATTTACCGAGCCATGGCTCGGTGGAAAGAAGCCTACTTCGTTTACGGTTGGTGGTTTCTATTCCTTCTTTACCAACTCATTTACTGAAAGCAAGTACGCCCCTTCAAACGTGGCTGAACTAACGAAGGAATTTTGGGGAGTAGATAAACCGCTGTACGTGTTTAACGTAAACCGGTCATACTTCGAAAGACGCGGTGTTTCTATGCAAATCGGAACGCGTTTGAAATGGCCTGATGACTACTTCACGCTATTGTTCGAAACTAGTTTCCAGCAGTACACATTACAGAACTGGAACTCTTTCTTCTTCCCTACCGGGCAGGCATATAACCTATATGGCAAACTGAAACTGGCGCGTAGTTCTATTGACCAGACAATTTTCCCGACAATGGGTTCTGACCTCGCGTTTTCGGTGCAGTTTACACCTCCGTATTCGTACTTAAACAACAAAGATTATTCAACACTTGACATGGCTGAGAGGTTTAAGTGGCTCGAGTATCACAAGTGGAAGTTCTCTGCCGGGTTCTACAACAAGCTCGTTGACAAGTTTGTCTTGTACACGAAAATTGGGTTTGGAGCACTGGGCTATTACAACCGCGATGTTGGAATGGTTCCATTTGAGCGATTCTATTTGGGAGGTGACCCCTTCTCTACCATGAACAACCAGCTTGACTCGCGTGAGAATATCTCTTTACGTGGTTATGCAGGCAACAATGTTTCTCCTGTTTATGGTGCTACTTTGATCAATAAATACACCATGGAATTGCGCTATCCTTTCTCCTTAAACCCAAGCGCTACCATTTATGGCCTCGCTTTTGCAGAAGCAGGAAATAGTTGGAGTGGATTCCAGGGATTCAATCCATTTGACATTTACAAATCAACCGGGGTAGGTGTACGTATTTTCCTTCCCATGTTTGGTCTGTTAGGAGTTGATTGGGGGTATCGTTTGGATGATATCAATCGGGGGAGTGAATTCCCAGCCTTCGATTCTCAGCGTTCTCGCTTCCACTTCACCATGGGAATGCAATTTGGTGAACTTTAAAGAAGACATTATGAAACTATCTCATTTTCTTTTCGTTGCAGCTTTTTTGATCGCATCGGTTTCTGCCAGTGGTCAGCGTTATGCTTTTATTGATACAGACTATATTCTGGAGCAAATTCCAGCTTACCAGGAAGCCAAGAAGGAAATAGATGCTCAAGCCGAAAAGTGGCAAAAGCAAATAGAAGCTCGATATGACGAAATCGAGCAAATGTATACGGCCTACAAGGCTGAGCAGGTGCTCTTATCGCCTGATATGAGAAAACAGAGAGAACAGGAAATCATCAATAAAGAAAAGCAAGCCAAAGAGTTCCAGAAGGAGAAGTTTGGAGTTGAAGGGGCTCTTTTCCAACTCAGACAGGAACTTGTTAAACCCATTCAGGAAGAAGTGTTCAAAGCCGTTCAGAAAATGGCTGAGCAAAAGAGTTATGCTGTGATCTTTGACAAAGCTGCCAGCAGCTCTGCAATTATCTATTCAAGTCCTAAGTACGATCAAAGTGATGAAATACTTCAAAGACTTGGATTTACTAAGACAGAAGACGAATAAACCATTTAATTTGCAACCTTATTAAACTACCATTAAGATGAAATATTTAGTACTTGCCCTTGCAGTATCAGTGTTAAGCTTTACTGCTTCTGCTCAATCAAAGATGAAGTTTGGGCATGTTAATTCACAGGAATTGCTTGAAGCAATGCCAGAAAAGGCCGAAGCGGACAAAACGCTTGAAACCTTTGCTCAGTCTCTTGAACAACAACTACAAGCAATGTCACAAGAGTGGGAATCAAAGGTCCAGGACTTCAGAGCAAACGAAGCTGTGATGAGTGATATTATAAAACAAACCAAGGCTGAAGAGATTCAAAACCTTGAACAACGAATTCAGGCATTTCAGCAAAATGCGCAACAGTCATTAGGCCAGAAAGAAGCTGAGGTATATCAGCCAATTCTCGATAAAGCCAAAGAGGCAGTAGATGCAGTAGCTGAGAAAAATGGCTTCTCCTATATATTCGATACAAGTGCTGGCACAGTGCTCTATCAACCGGAGTCAGATGATATAATGGAGCTCGTCAAAAAAGAACTTGGCATTACAACTCCTTAATTATTGAAATCCCGATTTATTCGGGATTTTTTTTGCTCCAGTATGTCGACATCTGAAAACAAGATTGGCTTTTTTGACTCTGGATTGGGTGGGCTTTCTGTGTGGGACGAGTGCCGCAAGGAACTCCCGCATGAGAACACGCTGTATCTTTCAGATAGCCTCAACGCTCCTTACGGAAGTAAACCAAAAGAGACCATTCTTGAGCTATCTATAGCCAATACAGAGAAACTTCTGGAGCAAGGCTGCAAGGCTATTGTCGTGGCTTGCAACACGGCTACGACCAACGCCATCGATTACCTCAGAGAGCATTATCATGTTCCATTTATCGGCATTGAACCTGCCACCAAGCCAGCGGCACTTAATACTAAAACGGGTGTCATTGGAATTCTGGCCACTAAGGGCACTTTGGCCAGTGAGCTTTTTCTACAAACTTCTGCTCAGTTCAGGGGCAACACGCAACTAATCGAAACCATCGGTCATGGGTTAGTGCCCATCGTTGAGTCTGGTCATCTTGAAGATGCGCGTCCGTTGCTTCAACAGTATTTACAACCCATGGTGGAAGCTGGCATTGATAATCTGGTGTTGGGCTGTACGCACTACCCGTTTCTAAAGCCCATCATCAAAGAACTCATTCCCGATAGCATAACCATTGTCGACTCTGGCAAACCCGTAGCCCTTAGGGTTAAAAAAGTGTTGTCAGAAGAAGATCTTCTGGCTCCTCAAACGAACCAGGCCGTGCATGAGTTTCACACAAATGGTAACCCGGCTATCCTGAAGCAGTTTCTAGAACGACTCAATGCTGAGGCATTCACCGTCAATGGCGTTTAGTCATCTGTCTTAAACCAACTGGAATAGTGAACGTAGTTTCTGGCAATGCGTTCGATCTCTCCTTCAATAAGGTTTTTGGGAACTTTCTTTCTGAACTTGGCCGGAACACCGGCATATAAAGAACCTGGTTCAATCACCGTTCCTTCTAACACTACAGCGCCAGCAGCTATAATACTGTTAGAACCCACAACTACGTTGTCCATTACAATGGCTCCCATACCAATGAGTACATTATCATCAATCCTGCATCCGTGCACCAGCGCATTGTGCCCAATAGACACATTGTTTCCGATATGAACCTCGGTCTTCTCGTATGTGCAATGAATGACTGCTCCATCCTGTACATTCACCATGTTTCCCATGACAATCTTGTTCACATCTCCGCGCACTACGCTGTTGAACCAGAACGAGCATTTTTCGCCTGTTTTCACATCACCAACAATGGTTGCATTTGGAGCGATGTAGCAATCGTCTCCAAAAATCGGAAACATATCTCTGACAGGAATAATGGTTGGCATGGGAATGTGGTTAAGATTTCTTGAAGGACCAAGAATAGGAAATTTACCTTTGCCCAAACAAAAAGGAGATGAGCGAAAAAAAGCTTCCATATATGATCTACGCTGAGGTTACACCAAACCCGGCTACCATGAAGTTTGTGGCCAACCACTTGCTAACAGATGAGGGCAAAGTCTATGAATTTGACTCGGAGGCGGATGCTTCGGGTGCCCCATTAGCAGCTAGGCTATTCAGCTTTCCTTTTGTTCAGAAGGTGTTTATCGCTCAAAACTTCATTACCCTTTCTAAAATAGATGGCATCGAATGGGAAGATGTCATGCTGGAGTTGAGAGAATACATCAGCAACTACTTAAACGCGGGACAGCCCGTGGTTACTCAAGCCGCAGAAAGCGACCAGGGAGACGAAACAGCGGCTGTGGAAGAAACCAGCCACGCCAAAACAGAAGGACCGCTGGAGGAACGAATTGTGGACATTCTGGACGAGTATGTGAGACCAGCAGTTGAAGGTGACGGTGGTGCCATTCATTTTAAGTCGTTTGACGAGGGCACGCTTAACGTGGTTCTAAAAGGAGCTTGTAGCGGCTGCCCATCGAGTAGTCTGACTTTAAAAAGTGGTATTCAGGCGCTATTTGATCGCATGTTACCAGAAGTAAAAGAAGTGGTCGCTGAGGAGCTTTAGAAGTACTGTCTTAATTAGAATCCGGTAAGGAATTCTATCTTTTTTATCGCATCTTGCAAGACTAACTTGCAGTGTGTGCGCCATTTAATGCTCATTTTTTCATTATTTCTCATTGGCCAGAGTGGTTTTTGTGCCCATCTGGTTGGAGGTGAAATATTCTATGAATGTTTGGGAAATGGCAAGTACATGATTGGTTTCAAAGTGTACCGAGACTGCACCGTTTTACCCGGACAGGGAGCTACTTCGTTTGACGATCAAATCAACATTACCATTTTCAGAGGTGCCGATGATGTTGAAATTGGTTCGTACATGCTCCCGAGAATCATGGATGAAGACACGCTGCCACTTGTTGTGAGCATCCCATGCCTGGTCGACACGCCCAGCGTGTGCGTGGCATCGATGGAATACAGGGACACAATTGACCTGCAGGTGCCTCTTGGAGGTCTGTATATTACCCATCAGCGATGTTGTAGACCACAAGGAGTAATCAACCTGGTCAACTCCAGTTCCTATGGCACGTCCTACACCACGCATATTCCAGACTCAACTATAGCCGACTGCAATAGTTCTCCCAGATATAACAGTGTGCCTCCCATTTTGCTTTGCAGCGAAATCTACACCGATCTGGACTACTCCGCTTCCGATAAAGACGGAGACAGCCTGGTATACTCATTCTGCGAGCCGCTAGATGGTGGCGGGCAGCAGTTTAATCCACCAAACAACCCGAACAGTCCGGTGCCAATACCGGCCTTGGGATTACCTTATTCAAGTATACAGTGGGCCAATGGCTTTTCAGATAATTTTCAGATAAGCTCGTTGCCTGCTATTGAAGTGGATAGCACTACCGGAATTTTTACAGGGCGACCCGTAGGTCAGGGATCACATGCGGTAGCTGTTTGCGTACAGGAATATCGTAACGGGGTTTTGCTCAGCGAAAACAGAAGGGATTTCCTCCTCAACCTGGTCGCCTGTGAAATAGATGCAGCAGCAGCCATTGACAGCCTTTTGGAAGAGTGCATAGGCTTCGATATTCAGTTCTATAACCAAAGTACTCTAGGCAACTCCTTCCTATGGGATTTTGGAGACACTACTACGAATGACGATACTTCCCGCGCACTGAACCCGCTCTATACCTATCCAGATACAGGCACGTACAACATCATGCTGGTTTCTGAAGGTCAGGTGTGTAATGACACGAGCTACATCGAGTACCGTGTCCAACACAAAATTGAGCCCTACTTTGATCCACCCAAACCCGAGTGCTTTGACCGCCACAAGTTTGTTTTCGAACCAGAGGGTTTTTACCGAAGCACCACGAATATGACGTGGAATTTCGACTCTCTGTACACCGTTGTTTCGGAGGAGGCTGAACCAACAGATTATATCACGTTTGACAACGTTGGCATTTATAAAGTTCACCTCACATACGAAGATCTCGGCTGCGTGAAATCATATACCGATAGCGTGGAAGTTTGGCCCAACCCCGACTTCACTATACGGGAAGGAACCACAACTCAGTGTGCTCCCTTTGCCAAATCATACTCCGTTAAAACGGTAGACGCGCATAAACCCAGATTCACCTGGTATCTCGACTCAACGCTGCAATCTGAAATGAGCACCATGTCCATCCTTCTTTACGACCCAGACACCATGGACATTGCCGTACGCATGATTACGGACTCACTGTGTATTGACACGGTGGATTTGCTATACGAAGATGCCATATGGGTCATTGACACCCCTCAGTCTGACTTTTTGATTCACGACCCGGTAGTAGGAATGTTCACCCCTGTATTTGACTATTCTGATAGAAGTACAGATGCCGTAGCTATAGAGTTCTACGTAGAGAACCAATTTATGACATCAGACACCAGTCATCGATTTGAACGGGTTGATACCGGAAATTACAACGTGATGCATATCGCCACACATGAGAATGGATGCAGAGACACCAGTTATCAGGTCATTCGCGTAGATCCCGAGTACCTCACCTTTGTTCCAAACACATTCACTCCGAACGATGACGGATTGAACGACATCTGGCTTCCCAGTGTCTTTGTAGAGAAGTCTTACCTACTTGAGATTTACGATCAGTGGGGACGTGCTGTCTTCACTACACAAGACAAAACATACGGCTGGAATGGCAATAAATGGAACGGAGATAAACCGTGTCCTATTGGCATTTACACCTACCACATTTATATCGTAGACCACCACGATCAGGAGTGGTTCTATACCAGCAGGCTATCCCTGCTTAGGTAGCGCTTAAAGTCCCAATAAAACCTGCTCAGGTTCTTTGCCTCCAAAGAGCATCCAAGCTGGATTCTCAATCATCTCCTTTACCTTATACAGGAACCCGACTGATTCTTTGCCATCAATGATTCTATGATCGTAAGAAAGAGCCACATACATTACGGGTCTAATCTCAACCTTTCCGTTAACCGCCACAGGTCGCTCAACGATGTTGTGCATACCCAATATGGCACTTTGAGGGGGGTTGATAATAGGTGTACTTAGCATAGAGCCAAATACCCCACCATTGGTAATGGTAAATGTGCCTCCAGTCATCTCATCAATGGAAATCTTTCCATCTCGTGCTTTAATAGCCAGACGCTTTATTTCGCTTTCGATTTCAGCTAGCGACATCTGCTCAGCGTTACGAACAACAGGAACCATTAATCCTTTTGGTGAACTCACGGCAATTCCAATATCTGCGTAATCGTGGAAGATCATTTCATTGCCATCTATTTGAGCATTTACCGCTGGATACGCATTCAACGCCTCGGTAACAGCTTTGGTGAAAAACGACATAAAGCCAAGCCCGACTCCGTGCTTTTCTTTGAATGCTTCCTTGTATTTCTTGCGTAAATCCATCACATAGCTCATGTCCACTTCATTAAACGTGGTGAGCATAGCAGTCTCATTCTTAACAGAAACCAATCTGGAAGCAATCTTACGTCTGAGTGAAGACATTTTCTCGCGGCTCTCATCTCGGCTTCCTCCCCATCCAGATAGTTCTGAAGCAGTGTTGAATCCTCCGGCCAGATAATCTACCACATCTTGTTTGGTGATCTTTCCACCACTTCCCGATCCGGGAATCTTTTTGGCATCTACTCCATTGCCCTGTATCATAGCCTTGGCAACCGGAGTGGCCTTCGCATCAACTTTTAGAGCTGCAGGAGCTGCAGCTTCTTTAGGAGCTTCTTCGGCTTGGGGCTCTGCAGATTTCTCATCTGAAACCTCAGGTTCAAAAGAGGTGTCGATCTTACAAACGACCTGTCCAACCTCTACTGTATCGCCTTCGCCTACTAGAAACTCGACCTTCCCAGATACTTCTGCGTTTAGCTCGAGTGTAGCCTTATCACTATCAATCTCGGCTATAGGCTGATCCAGTTCCACTACATCACCGTTCTCAACCAAAAGCGATGCAACCTCAACTTCCGTAATTGACTCACCCGGACTGGGCATTTTCATTTCAATAATTTCCGCCATGACGTGGATATTAGTTCTTAACTAAAAAGTGTTTCAATAATTTGTTGTTGTCGTTGTTGGAATCGTTTCATCGATCCACTAGCAGGACTTCCGCTTTCGTGCCGCGAAATCACGCTCATACTTCGGCCTTTCCATTTACGTAAAATGAAATTCCAGGCTCCCATGTTCTCAGGTTCTTCTTGCACCCAGATGAGCTCAGCATCCTTTGCGTACCCCTCGAGCACTTTTTCGATTTGTTTCTCCGGGAAAGGATAAAGCTGCTCAAGACGCACCAAGGCAACATGGTCTTTGCCCATCTCTTCGCGAGCTGCAAGCAGGTCGTAATAAATCTTACCCGAACACAGTGCAACTTTCTTAACCTTCTTCTTATCGATGGAGTCGTCAATCACCTCAAGGAACCGTCCCTCAGACAAGTCTTCGATGGTAGAAACACATTTCGGATGTCTAAGCAAGCTCTTAGGTGTAAACACCACAAGAGGTTTTCTAAATGGCCACTTAACCTGTCTTCTCAACAAGTGGAAGAAACTGGCTGGAGTGGTGCAATTGGCAACTTGAATGTTGTCCTCGGCACACTGAAGCAAGAATCGCTCTAAACGAGCACTGGAGTGTTCTGCTCCTTGTCCTTCATATCCGTGTGGCAATAGCATGACAAGGCCATTCATGCATGCCCATTTATCTTCAGCAGCCGTGATAAACTGGTCTACAATAATCTGAGCACCGTTGAAGAAATCACCAAACTGCGCTTCCCAAATCACCAACTGATAAGGATTGGCCATGGCATAACCATACTCAAAGCCAAGTACACCATACTCTGAGAGAAGTGAGTTGTACACAGAAAAGTCTCCCTGCATATCAGAAAGATTCTTCAATGGAGTGTACTCCTCTCGAGAGTCTTCGAGTGTAATAACGGCATGTCTGTGAGAAAACGTTCCTCGCTCTACGTCCTGTCCACTTAATCTAACAGGATAAGCCTCTGTCAAGAGTGTACCGTAAGCCAGCAACTCACCCAACGCCCAGTCGAGTCTGTTTTCAGCGACCATCTTCTTACGATCATCCATAAGCTTGACGATCTTCTTGAAGAAGGGCATGTTGTCCGGTAGCGTATTGATGCTGTCTGCTATCTCAAGTAACTTCTCACGTGCTACTGATGTATCAGGCGATTGATCAAAATCAGCATGCTCTGAAGTTTGAACACCTTCCCATGATGCCTCCAAAAAGTTTGAGATGTGAGCCGAGCTTTTCTCCTTGGCCTCAGTCAGTCTCTCCTGCAGGTAATCGTTAAACTTCTTTTCAAACCCTTTGGCTTCAGACTTCGAGATCATTCCCTCTTCAATAAGCCGATCGACATAGATCTCTTTTGGGTTCTTGTGTTTGGCAATGGCCTTGTAAAGAGTTGGCTGCGTGAATCGCGGTTCATCGCCTTCGTTGTGGCCGTACTTTCTGTAGCATAGCAAATCAATGAATACATCTTTGTGGAATTCCTGGCGGTACTCCACAGCCATCTTCATTACGTTAACAACGGCTTCCACGTCATCTCCGTTCACATGGAACACGGGAGACAATGTTACTTTACCAACATCGGTACAGTATGTACTGGTACGCGCATCGAGGTAATTGGTCGTAAACCCGATTTGGTTATTCACAACTATGTGGATGGTACCACCTGTTCTGTAACCATCGAGTTCTGCCATTTGAACCACCTCATAGACAATTCCCTGACCAGCAATAGATGCATCACCGTGAATAAGGATTGGAATAATCTTGTTCTCGTCTTTGAGGTAATTGTCAATTTTTGACCGGACAATACCTTCAACAACCGGATCTACTGCCTCCAGGTGAGAAGGGTTTGGTGCCAGCGTAAGCTGAAGTTTCTTACCCGATTCGGTGCTGATTTCAGATGAATAACCGAGGTGGTACTTTACATCACCATCAAACAGGTTATCCTCGTATTCTTTGCCTTCAAATTCGCTGAAAATGTCAGCATATGTTTTCTTCAGAATATTGGCCAACACGTTTAATCGACCTCGGTGAGCCATACCAATAACCACTTCATCAGCTCCAAGGTCTGAACCGTATTCGCTAACGACATGCAATGCTGGAATCAGAGACTCACCTCCTTCCAGAGAGAACCTCTTCTGCCCTACAAATTTCTTGTGCAAGAAGCTTTCAAAAACAACGGCTTCGTTAAGTTTCTGAAGAATCTTAAGCTTTGTCTCCTTTGGAAAAGAAGGTTGATTTCGGAGCGGGTCAATTCGATCTTTCACCCATTTTACCTCTTCTACCTGACGGATGTACATAAACTCAGAACCGATGCTTCCGCAATACGTTTCCTGCAGGTGAGCCACAATATCGCGAAGCTTGGAAGGCCCCATACCGAGTTCAACACCAGCATTAAACACAGTATCCAGATCGGCAGCAGATAGCCCAAAGTTTTCGAGATCGAGCGTGGGTTCATACTTTCTTCGCTCTCTAACCGGATTGGTCTTAGTGAAGAGATGCCCTCTTGTGCGATAGGCAAAAATCAGGTCGATGACCTTAAACTCCTTAAGAGTTTCCTCCGAAACGGTGGATTCTTCATAGTTGGCTTGAAAGAACTCAAAGCCTTGAAAAAACTTCATCCATCCCTCGTCAATCGACTCAGGTTTCTGTTTGTATTGGCTATACAACTCTTCAATGGCATTGACATCGCCATTTCCGAGATATGAAAATTTGTCCATCTGGTGGTTTAATCAGAAGGACAAAGCTAAGATTTTATGGGTTGACCAATGACAATTTAGGGGCTTTCATTTAGGTCGGTATTTCGTGTGAATTGGTCTATGCTATTCTTAGACTTATGGGTGGTTTATCTATGAATAAGTGTTTCTAAGCCACACTTTGTGAAAACAGCGCAGAATAACCAGTTCGGCCAGTTTGTTGTCCGGTTCAGACAAAGGCTGTACAACCTCTGGTAAATCGACACGGTAAATCAGGTTCTGCCTTTGCATGCCAGATAGTGAAGACAACAAATCCGTTAGCTGCGTATGTAACGCAAAAACATCCAGCCCGTTAATAGACTTTGAGTCAATGGCGCAGCTTTCCAAATCCTTTACAATTTGATCTTTCACAAGCGCTGTCCATCTAGGGCTATCACTGAGTTGGCTAATTTTCACTATTGTTGCGATGGTATTGCCCATATAGTGCAAAGCTAGCGCAGGCAGGAACCTCAAACTTCTTATGAGCAGGATTTTAATAACAGGTGGAAGCGGATTTATAGGGACACAATTATCTCAACACCTTAGAGATGAGGGACATGAAGTTGTGCATTTATCGAGAAACCCATCTTCACAGAGTAAGTTCCCAACGTACAAATGGGACTATACAACTGGCGAGATTGATGAAAACTGTCTGGAAGGAGTGGAAACCATCATTCACCTTGCGGGAGCAAGCCTCATTTACAAGTGGACTGATGAACAAAAAAAAGTCATTGTCGATAGTCGTGTAAAAACATCTCGCTTGCTCTTTGATACCTGTGAGAGATTGGGAAAACGATTGAATCACTTCATTTCAGCGTCTGCCATTGGCATTTACCCAACCATTATCTCAGACCAACCTCATGACGAAGACAGCGATCAGGGAGATGGATTTCTAAGTTCTGTATGCAAAGACTGGGAGCACGAAGCGAGAAAATTTGAATCGATTAGTGACCATACAACTATCCTCCGCATAGGTCTTGTACTTGGTAAAGGAATGGGTGTGCTGGGAGCTATGGAAACACCGATTCGCTCTTTTGTGGGAAGTGCTTTCGGATCTGGAAGGCAGTATATGCCATGGATTCACAATCGTGACCTGGTGAGAATGTTTGGTCACATCTTATCGAACAAACTCACTGGAACATATAATGGTGTAGGGCCTGCTCATGTATCGAATCAGGACTTTACTCAGACAATGGCCGATGTGCTCGAGAAGCCTATTATACTTCCCAATCTGCCCGCTTTTCTGCTTAAAATGATCATGGGAGAACAATCTGTGATGGTGCTCACAGGGGTTCCGATTAGCTCAGACAAAATTCAGCAAAGCGGGTTTAGCTACGACTTTCCGACACTGAATTCCGCACTATTGAACGTGTACAACTAAGACGTTCGACCCATCAGGTAATTTACCAGGGACTTCAATTCATGCTTCGTGGCCTCATCACCTCGAAGTTGCTCCAGTGCAGACAACGAAGCGTCTGATAAGCGAGCTATTTCCTGTTCGGCTTTGCGGTCAACTTCGATTTCTTTGTACAAGGCTAGTACGTCACTGATTCGCTCGTCAATATCATTATTGGCAAAGGCCTCTTTGAGTCTTGTCAACTGAGTTTCTGAGGCATCGTCATATGCTCTAATCTTAAGCCAAGTGTTTTTACCCTCCTTGATGTCACCTCCTATTTGCTTACCAAAATCTTCTTTTGAACCGAAGCTATCGAGGAAATCATCCATGATTTGAAACGCCAATCCCAGGTTTTCCGCAAACTCCTGAATTTGTGCTAAATCACTCTTTGGAGCACCACCCATAATGGCTCCAAGCTGCATGGCTCCGCCTAACAAAACGGCTGTCTTCTGTCGAATCATTTCCATGTACTGGTCGAGGTGCACCTCAGCTTCCATCGCATAGTCCATGTCTTTCTGCTGGCCTTCACACACCTCCATGGCCGTGGAAGAAAAGACCTCGAGCAGGTCGGGCAATCTATCAGATGGCGCCTTAACCAGTATTTGATAGGCATATATCATCATGCCATCGCCACTCAGCAAAGCTATATTATGATCCCATTTCTTATGGACCGTAGGCAGCTTCCTTCTCACATCGGCACTGTCCATGATGTCGTCATGAACCAGTGTAAAATTGTGAAACACCTCAACGGCCATTGCCTGAGACATACACTCGGCAGAAGAAACACCATATAACCTACCACCTAAAAGAGTCATAAGCGGCCTGATACGTTTGCCTCCAAGAGACAAAATGTACTTCATAGGGTCGTAAAGATTGGCTGGGTCTTTCGGAAGCTCTAGATCGAGAATGGCTTGCTCGATTTCTTTACGTAATTGCAGGAGTACCTCGTTCAATGCTTGATTTGATTTAGTAGGTATTGTCCATATCCGCTTTTCACCAATGGCTCTGCTATGGCTCTAAGTTGATCTGCATCAATGAATTTTCTTCGATAAGCTATCTCTTCAATACAGCCTACTTTAAGTCCCTGACGCTCTTCGATAACCTGAACAAACTGCCCCGCCTGCATCAACGAAGGGAATGTGCCTGTGTCTAACCACGCATAACCACGACCCATTACTCGTACCTCCAAATCATCCATCTCGAGATAGGCTTTGTTGACGTCTGTAATCTCGTACTCACCTCTCGCACTTGGCTCCAGGTTCTCGGCAATTTGTACCACGCGGTTGTCATAGAAATACAATCCGGGAACGGCATAATTTGACTTCGGATTGGACGGTTTTTCTTCCAAAGAAATAGCCTTTTGATTTTCATCAAACTCAACCACTCCGTATCGCTCAGGATCATTCACGTGGTAGGCAAACACAACCCCTCCTTTGGGGTCAACCGCACTCTCGAGCAGTTTATGCATTCCCTGCCCAAAGAAGATGTTATCTCCCAGAACCAAGGCCACATTATCATCTCCAATAAACTCTTTTCCGATCACGAAAGCTTGTGCAAGTCCATTGGGAACTTCCTGAACCTTATAGGAAAAAGAACATCCTATTTGACTTCCATCGCCCAATAACCGTTCGAAGTTTGGAAGGTCATGTGGTGTGGAAATGATAAGTATTTCGCGTATGCCAGCCATCATGAGCACTGACAGCGGATAGTATATCATCGGCTTATCGTAAATCGGTAGCATTTGCTTGCTCATGGCAAGCGTCAATGGATGAAGTCTTGTTCCGGCTCCACCTGCTAAGATGATTCCTTTCATATTATTCGTCTTCTATTTTAAAATCTAGTTCATCGAGTTCCAGGTCCTCTTCTTCATCGAGTAAATGCATAAATGGCTCCTTAAACCACTTAGTAAGCATTGATCGCTCAAATGACATCAAGAATGACGGAAGCAGGACGAGGTTGGCAAACATGGCCACAAACAATGTAAGTGAAACCAAAATTCCCAACGCTTGCGTACCTCCAAAATCAGACGTAGCAAACACCCCAAAACCAAAGAAAAGGATGATGGATGTATACACCATACTCACTCCGGTTTCTTTCAGTGCCAGTCTGACGGACTCGCCAATATCGTTTTTTGTAAATCTCAGTTCTTGCCGGTACTTGGCCAGGTAATGAATGGTATCATCAACCGATATTCCAAAGGCCACGCTAAACACAAGAATGGTTGAGGGTTTTATGTTGATTCCGAAGTAACCCATGATGGCTGCTGTAAACAGCAACGGAATCAGGTTTGTTACTACTGAAACCACAATCATTCTGAAGGAGCTAAACACCACTGCCATAAGCGAAGCCACAATCAAGATGGCTATGCTAAGGCTTATCATGAGGTTCTTGACCAGATAATTGGTCCCCTCCAGGAATGTAATGCTCGGACCAGTGATTGTAATGCCGACATAAGCCTCATCCAATGCGCGTTTAAGATCGGCCATAGCGCTGTCATTGGCAGCAAATGAGATGGAATCGGGATGAGTGATAGCCGCACTGTCTTTTGCCAGTAAAAGGTTGGCAAATATGCGCTTCGCAGAGCTGTTTCGCTTCAGGATGTAGCGCGACACGGAATCCTTAAAAACAGGATCCTGACTAGCTTCAATAACTCCAAGCAGCGAGTCTTGCTTCGGCCTTTTAGGATTGAAAATCGAGTCTACTTTGGGTTTATACACCGCAAGCATACTGTCCATTTCTATGGTTCCAATATCGGCTACCTGTAAGCTTATACGCGCATATTGTTCGGTAGAATCGAGATATGTGTTTAAGAGTCCCTGATCTGCGTTTGCGTTATCGATGTAGTCCTTGTAGAATGCTTTTTCCCGGCTTGTGATTAACTCATACCTATCGGGATTTCCGTTGTAAAAGCTCTGCTTAATGAACTTCATGGCTTCAACAATGGAAATACTCTTTGAGAAAGACGAATCGCTTTTAAAAAGCTCCTGAGTACTGTTGATTCCCTTAAGAATAGAGCTCTTTGTCACAGACCTGGGCTTTCGTGCATCAATGGATATTTCAAACGGCACAACTCCTCCGAAGTGTTTTTCGAACCAGTGAAGGTCAGAGACTGTCTGATGATTTTGAGGCAAATCATCGACAATATTGCCCGTAGTCTGAATAAGCCGCATACCATTGATAGAGAGTCCGACAATGATTACGGTAACCACATAAACCCATCTGCGATGCTCTGAAACGATGTGAATAAACCACTCTACCAAATTGCGCACCCATTTCTTCTCCTTCTTCACATTGCTCGTGTCTTCGGGCACAGCAAGAAAACTGTATGTCAGTGTTATCACCAACAGCGAAAGGAAGAACAGGAACATGATGGAAATGAACGCCACAATACCGAACTCAACCAGCAGGATACTCTCCGTAAAAATGAAGGTTAGAAAGCCTGTAGCCGTAGTGGCATTTGTCATGAACGTGGCAGAGCCTATTCTGGATACCACGCGAACCAACGCTTTTGTTCGATTGCCGTGCAGACTCAGCTCAGAGTGAAATTTGTTGATCAGATAAATGCAATTGGGAATCCCGATAACGATGATCAGAGGCGAAATAAGGCTGGTTAGAATGGTAATCTCATAGCCAAGGGTTTGCAGTGTTCCTAACGACCAGATCACCCCAAGCGAGACGACAAGCATGGAGGTTAAAACCGGCTTGATCGATCTAAAAAACACAAAGAGAATGAAGATGGTAATAAGCAGTGTATAGACCAACAGGGAGCCTAGCTCTTCCTTGACCAACTGCCTCATATGCTCACGTATATAAGGCATACCAGAATACCGAATGGGCACTTCGTTGTACTCTTCGAAATGCTGAACGTGATCAAGGATTACTTGAAAAAACTCTGTTCGCTCATCTGAGTTGAACCGCCTGTTGTCCATGGATATGGCCATAAGGCTGTAGTTGTTTTCGGGATTGTAGAGCAATCCACGATAAAACGGAAGCGACTCAAACTGCTCCTGAAGTTCTTTTAACTCGGCTTTGTTTTTGACTGGCCCTTTTACAATGGGATCAATACGGAACTTTTTCGCAGACGTATCCTTTACAATATTGAACGCACTGCCCACGGAAAGGATGGTGTCTACCCCATCTACTTCGCTCAACTTGCGCCCTAGGTAATACCATTCATTGAACAGCTGCACGTCATTGAAGAGATCTTTTTCTATGCCAATGGCAAATACAGTAGACTCCTCTTTGAATCGCTCTTTGAATGTCTCGTACTCCGTAATGGTAGGTGAGTCATCAGGCAGCATCTGTGGCAACCCATAAGCCAGTTTTACCCCAGTTGCCTGATAGGCCATCACGCATGTGAGTATTGCCATAACGGCAATAATGACAAAGCGAAAACGCAGGATTAACTGGGCAAATTTGGCCCACATAGGCAATGAATTTTTGAAAGGCCTCGAAGTTAAGAGAATAGCGGCATCGGCAATGCGTCCTAACACTATTTTTGAGCTCCATGCACGTTCGAGATTCGATTCAAATATTGAGACACTGGACCCCCAAAAAAGCGGTGAATGCCGGAAGAACCCTCTTCACATTTCTCACCGGGAAATATCTGGGTATCAAACAGACTCCGGGACTTCCGTTTTCTCTATCAATTGAACCAACTACAGCGTGTAACCTGCGCTGCCCAGAGTGCCCCAGTGGCCTCCGCTCTTTTTCAAGACCAACAGGACGCATGAACTTGAAGCTGCTGGATAAAATACTCACCGATGTGCAAGGGCACTGCGGTTACATCAACTTCTACTTTCAGGGAGAGCCCTACCTTAATCCGCAGTTCTTAGACATGGTGCGGTTAGCAGACCAAAAAGGAATTTATACTGCCACAAGCACCAACGCGCATTTTTTGAATGACACACAAGCAAAAAAGACAGTTGAGTCTGGGTTGGACCGACTCATTATTTCGATTGACGGTACAGACCAGGCAACGTATGAAAGCTACCGAAAGGAGGGTTCGCTGGACAAGGTGATTGAAGGCACGCAAAACATTTTATCCTGGAAGAAAAAACTCAAATCTTCGACTCCCCATGTGATTTTTCAATTTCTGGTGGTACAACCAAACGAACACCAAATAGAGGAAGTAAAGTCCTTGGGTAAAAGCCTTGGGGTAGATGAAGTGCGATTTAAAACGGCACAGATTTACGACTTCGAAAACGGAAATGAGTTGATTCCCACTATCGACAAGTACTCCAGGTACAAACAAACGGGGAATAACTCATGGGCGATTAAAAACCCCTTAGACAACCACTGTTGGCGCATGTGGTCAGGCGCAGTTATCACCTGGGATGGCAAGGTAGTTCCCTGCTGTTTCGATAAAGATGCCAAGCACCAAATGGGCGATCTTTCCACACACTCTTTTCGCAGCATCTGGAATAACGACACATATGTTGCTTTTCGAAAGCAAATTCTCACTTCGAGAAGTGAAGTAGAAATGTGTAAAAACTGTTCTGAAGGAACTACGGTGTGGGGCTAACCCTACACAGTCATGATGTCTTTTTCCTTCATAGCAAAGTAGTCATCTACTTTGGAAGAAAAACTATCGGTAAGCTTCTGAATACGGTCTTCGGCTTCCTTGGCCAGATCGTCAGATATAGCATCTTTCTGAAGCTTCTTCACTTCATCATTAGCCTCTTTTCGCGCATTTCTGATAGAAACCTTAGCGTGCTCAGCTTCTGACTTTGACTGCTTCACCAAGTCTCGTCTGCGCTCTTCAGTCAATGGCGGAACATTGATCATGATCAACTCACCGTTGTTTTGAGGGTTTAGTCCAAGGTTGGCCATCATGATTGCCTTTTCAATGGGCTCGAGCATGGCTTTCTCCCATGGTTGAATAGAGAGGGTACGTGCATCCGGAGTATTGATATTACTCACCTGACTAAGTGGTGTTGACGAGCCGTAGTAGTCTACTCTGACTCCATCAAGCATACCTGGCGTGGCCTTACCAGCACGTATTTTTGAAAGTTCCTTTTTCAGGTGATCAATGGCTGAATCCATCGATTCCTTAGCCATATCCAATAACATCTCTATCTCTTCCATCAATTTGTTTTATAGCATCCGAAAATAATAATCCGAAGATTAAACTTCTACCAACGTTCCAATTCGTTCGCCTTCGATCACTCTTTTGAGGTTACCGGGCTTATTCATATCGAATACGATAATCGGCACTTCATTTTCCTGGCAGAGGGTAAACGCTGTCATATCCATGACGTTAAGGTTCTTAGATATAGCCTCTGCAAACGAGAGCTGGTCAAACTTGGTGGCTGTTGCGTCCTTTTCAGGGTCGGCTGTATAGATACCATCTACCCGGGTTCCCTTGAGTATAACATCGGCTTCTATCTCGATAGCGCGAAGTGAAGCAGCTGTGTCGGTAGTGAAGTATGGATTACCCGTACCGGCACCAAAGATGACCACGCGACCTTTTTCGAGGTGTCTCACGGCTTTTCTACGAATAAACGGCTCTGCTATCTGCTCCATCTTGATAGCTGTTTGCAAACGTGTGCTTACTCCTATTGACTCCAGAGCTGATTGAAGAGACAAACTATTGATCACTGTGGCGAGCATGCCCATGTGGTCTCCCTGCACGCGATCAATCATTGAACCCACGGTCTGGATACCGCGAAAAATATTTCCTCCACCAATAACGATGGCTACTTCTATTCCTTGATCTGTAATTGCTTTGATCTCCTCTCCATACTGCATGAGTCGTGAGTTATCAATGCCGTACTGCTGATCTCCCATAAGGGCTTCTCCGCTTAACTTGAGAAGAATTCGTTTATACTTTGTATCCGCCATATCGCAAAAATGGTCAAAAAAAAGAGCGATGAAATTCATCGCTCTTTTAAGTTTTTAGTGAGTTATTAATTACTCAATGAATGGCGCTTGAAGCCTGTGACTGTCAAGTTGTTTTCCACTCCATTTAAGTATTGCTCAACTGATTTCTTGTTCTCTTTGATAAAGGCCTGGCTCATCAACGTGTTCTCTTTGAAGAACTTGTTCAATTTACCCATGGCAATTTTCTCAAGCATTTCTTCTGGCTTACCTTCCTGACGAGCCAAATCTTTTCCGATCTCGATTTCCTTATCGATGATCTCTTGAGACACCTGATCCTTGTTCAAAGCAACTGGGTTCATAGCAGCAATCTGCATAGCTACATCACGACCAGCTTCTCCCACAGTTTCACCAGTGCTGTTCAACCCAACGATTGATGCAATTTGGTTTCCTGGGTGGTTGTAAGCAACTACGGTAGAAGCTTCAATTGTATCCAAAGCCTTTACTTCGATCTTTTCACCGATCTTACCGATCATCTCAGTTACTTTCTCACCAACTGTCATTCCGTTGCCATCAAATGATTGTGTCAACAATTCATCGACAGACTTAGAACCACTGTTCAATGCGATATCAGCAAACTGATTTGCGATTTGACCAAACTCATCATTCTTGGCAACAAAATCAGTCTCACAACTCAAGATTGTGATCACTCCTTTATCTCCAGAATCATTTGACTTGGCAATAACTAAACCTTCAGAGGCTTCTCTGTCACCTCTTTTGGCAGCAACTTTTTGTCCTTTTTTGCGAAGAATTTCAATGGCTTTATCAAAGTCTCCTTCTGCTTCAACGAGGGCCTTCTTACAGTCCATCATTCCACTTCCGGTCATTTGGCGAAGCTTGTTTACTTCAGCTGCAGTAATCTTTGACATGACGAATATTTATTTTTCTGTTGTTGTTTCTTCTACTTTCTCAGCAGGTTCAGAAGCAGCAGCTGCAGCTACCTCAGCAGCTTTTTCTTTTTCTGCATTCATTTTATCTCTTGCGTCTTTACGCTCAGACAATCCTTCTTTAATGGCATCCGTCATGATAGAAATGATCTTATCAATTGACTGTGATGCATCATCATTACCAGGGATTGGGAAATCAACCTGACGTGGGTCAGAGTTCGTATCAACGATAGCAAAAGTTGGGATGTTCAACTTTCTCGCCTCTTTCACAGCAATGTGCTCTTTGTTGATGTCAACAATGAAAAGAGCCGCTGGAAGTCTGGTCAAATCAGCAATACTTCCGAAATCCTTTTCTAGTTTTTCTCTTTGACGATCTACTTGAAGACGCTCTCTCTTTGACATGGTGTTGAAAGTTCCATCAACCTTCATCTTGTCAATAGCAGTCATTTTCTTAACCGCCTTTCGAATAGTGACGAAGTTTGTCAACATACCACCTGGCCATCTCTCTGTGGCAAAAGGCATGTTCACTTCTTTCACTCGCGTTTCAATACTCTCCTTAGCTTGCTTCTTTGTAGAAACAAACAAGATTTTCTTACCTGATTTGGCTATTTGCTTAAGTGCGTTAGCTGCCTCTTCTGTTTTGGCAACTGTCTTGTGCAAATCGATCACGTGGATTCCGTTTCGCTCCATAAAAATGTATGGGGCCATGTTTGGGTTCCACTTTCTTTTTAAGTGCCCGAAGTGCACTCCTGCTTCTAGCAGTTCGTTGTAATTGGTTCTAGCCATGTTTACCTTCTTTTAAAACAATCAGCGGGTAGCTCCGAAGAAGTCCCGCTGATTTAGATTCTAAACAAATTATATATAAATGATTATCGTTTACTGAATTGGAAGCGTTTCCGTGCTTTTTTCTGTCCCGGCTTCTTACGCTCTACCATTCTTGGATCTCTTGTCATTAAACCTTCAGCTCTAAGTGCAGGCTTATACTCTTCGTTGATCTCAACAAGAGCTCTGGAAATACCCAATCGAATGGCTTCAACTTGTCCGTTGATTCCTCCTCCAGATACATTCACATTTACATCGTACTGACCTGCAGTTTCTGTAATGATAAATGGCTGGTTGAGTTTATGATGAAGAAATGCAGTATCTACATACTCTTTGAAATCTCGATCATTGATCGTCATGTTACCTTTTCCTTTCTTAAGGTAAACTCTAGCGATGCTAGATTTTCTACGACCTAGTGTATTTATAACGTCCATCTTATTTTATTGCGTTAAGATCAATTGACTTTGGTTGTTGAGCTTCGTGTGGATGCTCACTTCCAACATATACGTATAGGTTTCTGTACATCTGACGACCCAATCTGTTCTTTGGAAGCATTCCTTTAACCGCATACTCTACCAAATCGGTTGGCTTACGCTTTAAAGTTTCTTCTGCAGTTCTAGATCGTTGACCACCTGGATAGGTTGTATGCCAAAGACGTTCTTTGGTTTCTACCTTGTTTCCTGATAGGTTAATTGCCTCGGCATTGATCACAATAACATTATCTCCACAATCAACATGAGGTGTGAAGTTTGTCTTGTGCTTTCCGCGCAACATATAAGCGACCTTAGACGCAAAACGTCCAAGTGTTTGGTCTTTAGCATCAACCACAACCCACTCCTTTGAAGTGGTTTCATTATTGGCTGAAATTGTTTTGTAACTCAAATGACTCACTATATCATACTTTTTTGCCCCTAAAAAAGGGCTGCGAAGATAAAACTATTTTTAACTGCGTCAAATAGTTAGGTAAAGATTTTATTGACCGACTTATCTACTTCAAAACACCTAACTCTTTTCCAACTTTCGTGAAAGCTGAAATTGCCTTATCCAAATGCTCTGTTTCATGAGCTGCAGAAAGCTGCACACGGATTCTGGCTTGCTCTTTCGGAACCACCGGATAGAAGAACCCGATCACGTAAATTCCCTCCTCAAGCAACATGTCGGCAAAGCGCTGTGAAAGCGCTGCATCGTAAAGCATGATAGGCACAATAGCAGAATCTCCGTCCTTAATATCGAATCCGGCTCGCTTAATACCTTCCTTGAAGTACTTCACGTTTGATTCGAGTTTATCACGAAGCGAAGTAGACTCTGAAAGCAGATTCAACACCTCTAAAGAAGCGCCCACAATATTTGGAGCAAGAGAATTACTGAACAAATAAGGTCTTGAACGCTGACGAAGCATTTCGATAATCTCTTTCCGGCCAGTAGTGAAACCACCCATGGCTCCACCCAGAGCTTTTCCGAAAGTACCGGTAATGATATCTACTCTTCCGATTACGTCTTTCAACTCAATGGTTCCACGGCCTGTTTTGCCGATAAATCCGGTGGCATGGCACTCATCAACCATGACCAATGCATCGTACTTATCAGCGAGATCACAAATCTTATCGAGTTGCGCTACATAACCGTCCATGGAGAACACACCATCTGTCACAATGATCTTAAACCTTGAGCCTTCGGCAGCCTGCAATTGAGTTTCGAGATCAGCCATGTCATTATTGGCATATCTAAACCGCTTTGCCTTACACAATCGAACTCCATCGATGATACTGGCATGATTAAGCGAGTCGGAGATGATGGCATCATCTGGCCCCAAAAGCGGCTCAAACACTCCGCCATTTGCATCGAAAGCAGCGGCATAAAGAATGGTATCCTCTGTTCCTAAAAACTCAGCTACCTTTTCCTCAAGCTGCTTATGAATATCCTGTGTACCACAGATAAACCGAACCGAAGACATACCAAAACCATGCGAATCCAGAGCGCGTTTGGCTGCATCTACTACTCTGGGATGTGAAGACAACCCTAAGTAGTTGTTGGCACAAAAATTAATAACCTCTTCGCCAGTGCTGATTTTTATAACCGCGTCCTGAACAGAAGTAATGATGCGCTCTTTTTTAAACAACCCTGACTCTTCGATACTTTTTAGTTCATCCTGGAGATGATTCTTTATGCTTCCGTACATATTGTATAGGTTTAAAACAAGAAGAGCAGCCAAATGACTGCTCTTCAAAAATGGTATTATCTAATTAAACGTGACCTTGAGCAATCATGGCATCAGCCACTTTGATAAAGCCAGCCACATTCGCTCCTTTTACATAGTCAACAAAGTCTCCATCGCGGCCATATTTCTCGGCAGCCTCATGAATGGAAACCATGATTGAGTGAAGTTTCTGATCTACTTCTTCTCTTGTCCAGTTATATCTAAGTGAGTTCTGTGACATTTCGAGACCTGAAGTCGCTACCCCGCCCGCATTGGAAGCTTTACCAGGAGCAAACAAGATTTTTGCCTCGTGGAACTTCTCAATTGCTTCAGGAGTAGATGGCATGTTAGCACCTTCAGACACACATATACAACCGTTGGCTAACAAAGCCTCAGCTGAAGCTCCGTCAAGTTCGTTTTGCGTAGCACAAGGCAATGCAATATCACACTTAACGCCCCATGGCTTTTCACCAGCAAAGAACTCAACATCATCATACTTCTCAGAAATCTCAACAACCCGACCTCTTCGAACATTCTTCAAGTCCATGATGAATGACAAATGCTCAGAGTGAAATCCTCCTTCGCGATACACATAACCTGAAGAATCAGATACGGTCACTACTTTGGCTCCAAGGTGGATGGCTTTCTCTAACGCATACTGAGCTACGTTACCAGATCCTGAAATGACAACTGTCTTTCCTTTGAAAGAATCGTCCTTGGTCTTAAGCATCTCCTGAGCAAAGTAAACGTTGCCATACCCAGTAGCCTCAGGTCGGATCAAACTTCCGCCAAACTCAAGCCCTTTTCCGGTTAACACACCTGTAAACTCGTTGCGAACTCGCTTGTACTGACCGAACATATATCCAATCTCTCTTCCGCCAACTCCGATGTCACCAGCAGGCACATCTGTATTGGCTCCAATATGACGAGAAAGCTCTGTCATAAAAGATTGACAGAATCGCATTACTTCGTTGTCAGATTTTCCTTTAGGATTAAAATCAGATCCTCCTTTACCTCCTCCCATAGGAAGCGTGGTAAGTGAATTCTTAAATACTTGCTCAAAAGCAAGGAATTTCAAAATACTTAGGTTAACCGATGGATGGAACCGAAGACCTCCTTTGTAAGGCCCAATAGCCGAGTTCATTTCGATTCGGTAACCTCTGTTTACCTGATAGTTCCCATTGTCATCAATCCATGGAACTCTGAACATAAGAACTCGCTCAGGTTCAACTATTCTTTCAAGAATGTTTGCATTCTTATACTTTGGATTTTCCTCAATAAAAGGGATAACCGTTTCGGCCACTTCTTGAACTGCCTGCAAAAATTCTGGTTCGTGCGAATTCTTTGCTTTTACAGTTTCCATAAAAGCGTCAATCTGTGCTTGGTACTTGCTCATCTTTAAGTTTTTATAAGCTACATTTTAAGTGGCGCAAAAGTAAAATAAAAACTATCCTAAAAGCCTTAAAAATTCAGGGGTGTATGGTCTAGTTTTTTACTGATTTTTTGAAGCTCTTCCATCCAGTATCGCTTACTCACAGAGACATCATCCACGAAGTAAAACTCACCTCCCCATCGATGCTTGACACGCTTATATAAGACAGTCTGCAATTCTTGTTTATACACCACGCGTAATACCTGATGGTTGGGGTAATCGAAAACCTCTTCTGTAATACCTTCTTTGAAAGCGGAAAAGTCTTCTTTGACTTTGACTTTTTCAACGGGTTCTTCTACTTCCTCTACCACTCGCTTTGCAGATTCTTCTACTTCAGCGGGGGCTGCCTTTGGAGTAGTGGGAGCTTCTGCTACTTGTTCTTCCGGCACCTCTTCCTTCTCAACGACTACTTCAGGCTTATCAGGCATTTTTCTGGAATCGATTGTCTCCACCAGAACCTGCTCTTCTGAAAGCACCACAGGTTTCTTGGAAGGCATATCAACGATGATGGAATCAACTGCTCGCGCTACATTCTTAGCCATGAGTATATCCAGGTCATTTACTTTGGAAATTAACCACTGCTCGTTGTCTTTATTATAGTCAATCGCCTCTTCAAACGTCATACGAGCTGTCACATAATCTCCCTTCTGAAAGGCACCATCTGCCTTTTGCATGAGTTCCTCGTACTTTTCTTCATCGGCTATTTGCTTCTCAAAAGCCGCCTTCTTTTGCAAGTCGCGCTTACTCAATGCTGGCTGAGCCACACAAAACGTAGCCAAAGTGAGAAAAGCTCCAACACATATCGTATTTCTCATGATTCTATATTCTTTAAAATGTATTTGATCTCATTTAGCATCATGGCGGTAGCTCCCCAAATTTTGTGCCCTTCATAATAAAAGAAAGGTGTTTTGAGCTTTAATCCGGACGCAACACTTACTTCACCTTGCACCACATACTGATCATCCAATAAAACCTCTATTGGTAGATGTATAACGCTGTGAACCTCTCTTTCGTTTAAGTGAAGCTGGGGCAATGTATCCATGATAAATAAATGCGGATGAACCAGGAACCTACTGGGTGGTATATAGACCTCGCTCAACACAGACACCAACTCGGGTAAGCTATGCTCAATACCTACTTCTTCTTCTACCTCACGCCTGGCGGCTGACTCAAGGCTCGGATCTGACTCTTCGACTTTACCACCCGGAAAACTGATTTGACCACTATGAACGCCTTCATAAGACTGACGTTTGGTCAATAAGACATTTGCGCTCCCATCGATCGGATAAACAATAGCAGCCACACTACTGATTTTTGGACTTTTATCGGCCTCCTGAGCTTTCCTTCTGTGGTTTGACAGCCCCGGTAGCGCATCATCATGCGCGTGTTCACCCGGTAAATCAACACCACGTATAGCTTCTGAAAGTGATATAAACTCTTCGAACTTCATCTACGAATTGTGATAGCGTATTAGTCCTTCGATTGGCGATTGGGCTACCGTACCCAGGACAAACCCATGCTTACCCAGCTCCTCTTCCAGAATATCCTTAAAGTAAAACCCAATCGAACCCACAACCGACACTTCTTCTTGATCAGTCTTGTACTTTACGAGATAGGCATTGATAAAGGCGTTGAAGCTCTTAGCTACGAGTTCACGCATAAAAGGAGTAGCAATATGATCATAAGCAAATGGCGCGAACGAGGCTACATATCTGTTAGGTAGTTCGTCCTTGTAGGCGTGATGCAACACCTCGGCCAGGTTTGTATCGAATGTTTTATCAAATGCCGCTTCAACATCAGCAGGCATTTCGCGATAATATCGCGCTTTCAAAATTTGTCGGCCTATCCAGGCACCACCACCCTCATCTCCAAGAGTAAACCCAAGAGCCGGCACATTGTCTACAATGCGTTCTCCATCGTATAGACAACTGTTGGAACCTGTTCCAAGAATAGCCACCATGCCCGCACTTGAACCAAAGCTACCGCGAGCGGCCGCTAACAGATCATGATTGATTTGAACCTGAGCCTTTGTGAACACCTGCTTCATTTCATTGCTCAACCAGTCTACATTCTCCTTTGTAGAACAACCAGCCCCATAGAAGTGTACTTTCTCTACTTTCAGGCATTCTTCAGCTGAAAAAATCTCGGTAATGCTGCTGTGAAGTGTTTCTGATGTTACATAGAATGGGTTGAGACCAACAGAAGCCCTTCGCTCTACTTCACGACCGTCTTGTAAAACCACCCACGTTGTTTTGGTTGAACCGCTTTCTGCTATTAATTGCATGCTGGCAAAACTAGGTCTCGAAGTATAAAAATGTGCTCAGAGTAATCGAAGTTATAAACGAACAAGCCCTGATATGATCTCATATCAGGGCTTGTATCTGTTTGTCTTGTCTGTAGTTACTACTCTCGTAACAGTGTCAAGTCACCTCGCCACTCTACTTCCTCAGCCGTGAGCGTCTGCTCTCGTCCTGTAACCACATAGTAGTATGTTCCCTCTGGCTCCTTGCCGCCATCCCAGAACTCTGTGATGTCTGTCGTCTGGAACACCTTCGTTCCCCATCGGTTGTAGATCTTGATCTCAAACTCATCTATACCTACTATCTCCCACTCAAAGAAATCATTCGATGCATCTCCATTGGGTGTAAACACGTTTGGTATAAAGAACGCTGTCGTTCTGTTCAATATCACATCCAACTGAGTCGAGTCTAAACACTGCCCATTGTCGGCTACCAAAATAACCGTGTATCGCCCAATGTCTTCAAACGTGAACTCCTGTGACTCGCCTTCGGTCTCAAAGAACTCATCATACTGATCAAACACCCACGTGTATGTCAGGTCTGATGTATCTGGTCCACTCAAGTTGTGGAACGTCACCTCTAATGGTACATTACCTGAGATATTGCCTGCGCCTGCTGCCTTTAAGTCTTCTGAGTTTAGTGTATCAACTCCGATCAATGCAAACGGACTTGGCTTAACCTCTACTACTAATCGTGACTTGCGGCTCTCACAGCCATACTCACTCACCTGCGTACCGTAGATCAACGATGGCATGTGTACCAACTCGCCATAATCAAATGGGTTACCTGCTCCTAGTAATGCGGTGTCTAATGTGTCTGACAGACTAACCTCATACCACTTATAGGTGTTGCTCAACAACCCATCGCCTCGTAATCTCCAGTGATCACCCTGACAGTATGGCCCGCCTCCGTGGATCTTAGGTCGTACAGGAGTACGTGCTATACGTACTGGCACCACATTCTTGTTGTAACAAGTGGTTACCGTGTCATACAACTCATAGCTAATCGTATACAACCCTTCTCCCAATCGGCTTGGAACAAAGTATCCATCGTGTAACTCGTTCATCGTTCCGCCCCAGATACCGTTTGGTGTAGCTGCTTCCAGCAATACACTATCGCTGATGTTATCACAGTACACACTGTCGGCTCCAAATATCTCTGCATCTGGTAGTGGGTTCACATCTAATTGCTTCGTTGTGGTTGTTCCACAATCGCCATCAATCGTGTAGGTAATATCATAACCTCCTGCTCGGATGGCTTCAGCTTCAAAGTAGAACTGGCCTGAACCGGATGGCTCTTCAAACACATCTTTTCCTGTCCATGTTCCAAAGGGATCTCCTTCGTAATCGTTCAGGTAAATCAATACATCTTCACCTGCACAGATCTTTGGTAAACTATCTATCGCTGAGCTGTACTCATTGATGATACGGAAGTAAGCTGAATCGGTGAACACACATCCACTATCATCTACCGTGTGGTGGATCAATACTGTATCTGGTGCACTGGCTGCATACTGACTCGGATCAAAAACACCACCAGTAGTAATGTTAGGTCCGGCCCAGGTACCGCCTGGTGAGTATCCTACCAATTGCTCGGATGTACTGAACTTACAGAATGGGCCTTCGGTTAAGATACGAGCATCGGGTAATCCTTTTACGCGGATCGCCAGTGTGCTGGTATTAGCACAAACACCTTGCTTCACATAAGTGATCGTTACTGTACTATCGTTCCCAAAGCCAGGATCGAGTATATCAGGAGCAAAAACACCATCTACCGCGTTGACTATACCTGGCCCCAGATAGGTCCCGCCAGGGGACTGCGCTATCAGCGTATCCAGTGGATCGGTTGAACAGTAAACTACAGTGTCTACTGTACCGCCATGTACGGGGGTAATGTCTACCGGGAACTGGTTGAATACAGTTACCGTAATCGTATCCTTGTTACCACAGGTAGCACTTAGGTTACTCTCTACCACATAGGTAGTAGTCTGTGATGGGTGTATCCATGGGTCTGGACAATCTGAACATCCAAAGTTCTGTCCGACTGTAATCGGGTCTCCAGCCAATACGGACCACGTAAACGTATCTCCTCCATTGGCATCCAATGAAATCGTATCCAAACTACATATGGCCGTATCTGGTCCTAAGAATGTAGATGGTACAATAAAGATGTTATAGTTATAAATGTTGAAGCCCGTTACAGGACAGGCATCATCCGTTACCGTAATGTTGAACGGGACAAATGTCTGACTCACCGGAACCGCGTTCCAACTAATGCTAATGGTATCTGGGTTAGTGCCATTGCTTGTCCATACAGCACCTGGCAATACCTGATCGATGTTACACTGGATGTCTATACTATCGGATGAGTAATTACCACTCGTATCCAGGTCATACACGACCACATCAAACGCAAAACTCTGACCAACACATACCTCTACCGTGTTGGAATCGATTACAGCACCCGAGCCTGAAAAGTTCATCAAACCTATCGGGTCTTGCTGTGGTGCAATGTTCTCACAGGAGTCCATTACAATGAACTGTACGTCTCGTTGTGTCACATTTTTCAAATCACCCGTTTCCGAATCATACTCACTCACCTTCACCGCAATGGCGTAGTTGGCAGCAATGGATGTCGGTGGCTTATAGGCTACAAAATCTAACTGGCCTGTGGCATTATCAATGGTTACCCCATTCATAGGAACAAGTCCATTCCAAGCTCCGGCATAGGTAATGTAATTCCACCCTGTAATTGTACTATACGTCTGAATGGCCGTATCAAGCTCCCAATACAAGCTATCACCATCTTGCTCAACAATACCCCAGTTATAAGTAACCTCTTGTCCATCGCAGAAGAATGGAATAGGCTTATCAGTTGTAAACAAAGGTGAACTGTTGTTGGGGTAGGTCTGCTCCATCAACGTGGTATAAGCTGCGATGGATGGCTGTGTCAAATAATTGACCCCTGTGTTACGAGCACCCGAACCATAGACCAGCAAAAACTCAGAACAGGTAGAGGTCGCCAGATCACTCAACACCAAGGTGTCTTTCATAATGGTCCACTCAATACCCAAGAGCCCTGTCGTATATCCGGCAATACATGAGTTTTGAGATAACGCCAGCGAATCACAGATCGGAGAAACATCAATCAACGTATCAAACGTGGCTGGTCTCGAAACCTGAAACCCTACATCCGGACAGTAAATAGAATAGCTTGTTGGAACTCCTGTAGATGCATATGTTGGTGTACCGTTAAACGCAGACCCACCGCAGTATCGCCAGAAGTCAAGTGTAATTTCATACGTATCTCCTTGTAGATGAACATAGGAAATATTCATACCCATAATGTGCGTAGCACTGGCTGTATTAAACAAAGCTGTACCTGCAATAAAAAGGGCTGTTAAAAATAGATAGAGTCGTTTCATAGGAACTTTGATTTACTATATCCACAGACCATGATTCAGATAAAATAGTTGTCCTTAAATTGACAATTGGGTCATTTAATTAATGACCCCAATAAAAAAGCCCTGATATGATTGCATATCAGGGCTTGTATCTGTTTGTCTTGTCTGTAGTTACTACTCTCGTAACAGTGTCAAGTCACCTCGCCACTCTACTTCCTCAGCCGTGAGCGTCTGCTCTCGTCCTGTAACCACATAGTAGTATGTTCCCTCTGGCTCCTTGCCGCCATCCCAGAACTCTGTGATGTCTGTCGTCTGGAACACCTTCGTTCCCCATCGGTTGTAGATCTTGATCTCAAACTCATCTATACCTACTATCTCCCACTCAAAGAAATCATTCGATGCATCTCCATTGGGTGTAAACACGTTTGGTATAAAGAACGCTGTCGTTCTGTTCAATATCACATCCAACTGAGTCGAGTCTAAACACTGCCCATTGTCGGCTACCAAAATAACCGTGTATCGCCCAATGTCTTCAAACGTGAACTCCTGTGACTCGCCTTCGGTCTCAAAGAACTCATCATACTGATCAAACACCCACGTGTATGTCAGGTCTGATGTATCTGGTCCACTCAAGTTGTGGAACGTCACCTCTAATGGTACATTACCTGAGATATTGCCTGCGCCTGCTGCCTTTAAGTCTTCTGAGTTTAGTGTATCAACTCCGATCAATGCAAACGGACTTGGCTTAACCTCTACTACTAATCGTGACTTGCGGCTCTCACAGCCATACTCACTCACCTGCGTACCGTAGATCAACGATGGCATGTGTACCAACTCGCCATAATCAAATGGGTTACCTGCTCCTAGTAATGCGGTGTCTAATGTGTCTGACAGACTAACCTCATACCACTTATAGGTGTTGCTCAACAACCCATCGCCTCGTAATCTCCAGTGATCACCCTGACAGTATGGCCCGCCTCCGTGGATCTTAGGTCGTACAGGAGTACGTGCTATACGTACTGGCACCACATTCTTGTTGTAACAAGTGGTTACCGTGTCATACAACTCATAGCTAATCGTATACAACCCTTCTCCCAATCGGCTTGGAACAAAGTATCCATCGTGTAACTCGTTCATCGTTCCGCCCCAGATACCGTTTGGTGTAGCTGCTTCCAGCAATACACTATCGCTGATGTTATCACAGTACACACTGTCGGCTCCAAATATCTCTGCATCTGGTAGTGGGTTCACATCTAATTGCTTCGTTGTGGTTGTTCCACAATCGCCATCAATCGTGTAGGTAATATCATAACCTCCTGCTCGGATGGCTTCAGCTTCAAAGTAGAACTGGCCTGAACCGGATGGCTCTTCAAACACATCTTTTCCTGTCCATGTTCCAAAGGGATCTCCTTCGTAATCGTTCAGGTAAATCAATACATCTTCACCTGCACAGATCTTTGGTAAACTATCTATCGCTGAGCTGTACTCATTGATGATACGGAAGTAAGCTGAATCGGTGAACACACATCCACTATCATCTACCGTGTGGTGGATCAATACTGTATCTGGTGCACTGGCTGCATACTGACTCGGATCAAAAACACCACCAGTAGTAATGTTAGGTCCGGCCCAGGTACCGCCTGGTGAGTATCCTACCAATTGCTCGGATGTACTGAACTTACAGAATGGGCCTTCGGTTAAGATACGAGCATCGGGTAATCCTTTTACGCGGATCGCCAGTGTGCTGGTATTAGCACAAACACCTTGCTTCACATAAGTGATCGTTACTGTACTATCGTTCCCAAAGCCAGGATCGAGTATATCAGGAGCAAAAACACCATCTACCGCGTTGACTATACCTGGCCCCAGATAGGTCCCGCCAGGGGACTGCGCTATCAGCGTATCCAGTGGATCGGTTGAACAGTAAACTACAGTGTCTACTGTACCGCCATGTACGGGGGTAATGTCTACCGGGAACTGGTTGAATACAGTTACCGTAATCGTATCCTTGTTACCACAGGTAGCACTTAGGTTACTCTCTACCACATAGGTAGTAGTCTGTGATGGGTGTATCCATGGGTCTGGACAATCTGAACATCCAAAGTTCTGTCCGACTGTAATCGGGTCTCCAGCCAATACGGACCACGTAAACGTATCTCCTCCATTGGCATCCAATGAAATCGTATCCAAACTACATATGGCCGTATCTGGTCCTAAGAATGTAGATGGTACAATAAAGATGTTATAGTTATAAATGTTGAAGCCCGTTACAGGACAGGCATCATCCGTTACCGTAATGTTGAACGGGACATAGCTCTGCGGTATTGGTACCGCATTCCAACTGATATGGATCGTATCCGGGTTGGTTCCATTGCTTGTCCAGACTGCACCGGGCAATACCTGATCAATGTTACATTGGATATCTATACTATCGTTGGAGTAGTTACCAGATGTATCTAAATCATACACGACCACATCAAAAGCAAAGTTGTTTCCAACGCATACTTCTACCGTGTTGGAATCGATTACAGCACCTGAGCCCGAAAAGTTCATTAATCCGACCGGATCTTGCTGTGGCGCAATGTTCTCACAGGAGTCCATCACAATAAACTGCATATCTCGCTGCGTGGTACTAATGTGATCACCTGTCTCCGGATCATACTCGCTCACCTTCACCGCAATGGCGTAGTTGGCAGCAATAGATGTTGGTGGCTTATAGGCTACAAAGTCTAACTGGCCTGTGGCATTATCGATCGTAACCCCATTCATTGGGCTTACTCCTGTCCAGGCACCAGCATAGGTAATGTTGGCAAAACCAGTAATGGTTGAATAACCCGTATGAGCTGTATCCAATTCCCAATATAAGCTATCACCGTCTTGCTCAACAACACCCCAGTTATATGTTACTGCTTGCCCATCACAGAAGAATGGAATAGGCTTATCTGTCGTAAACAAAGGCGAACTGTTGTTGGGATAGGTCTCTTCTCTCAATGTTGAATACACGGCCAAACCTGGTTGACTCACGTAGTTCACACCTGTATTTCTCGCTCCGGAAGAATAAACAAGAATAAACTCGGAACACGTTGATTGTGTTAACTCACTTAAGGCGAACGTATCGCGCATAATGAACCACTGAATACCTAACAAACCTGTTTGATATCCTGCCACACATGAATTCTGAGTGTTTGTTAATGAGTCGCATATAGGTGATGCATCAATGATGGTATCAACACTGGCCTGTCTGGATTCATTGGACCCCACATCTGGGCAATAAATCGTGTAAGACGCACCCCAAGTAGGACCTCCGGCTGCGTTGGTTGGTGTACCGTTAAACGCAGACCCACCGCAGTATCGCATAAAATCGAGCGTCACTACAAATGTATCGCCACCTATGTTTTCATAGGTAATGTTCATACCCATAATGTGCGTAGCACTGGCGGTGTATGAAAGCATCGTCATTGCAATAACGACAACAGCAGATATTAAGTTTAGTCTTTTCATAATTCTAATCATTCATACGAGAGATTGATATTTAGGCAGAAAGGTTGCCTTAGCCGCAAAATTAAGTTCTATCATCGTATGTTCAATGATAAAAAAAGAAACGCTTATAATAGGTAGTGGTCTAGCCGGTTTGTGCATGGCCGAACAGTTGCTTCAACGGGACGAACCTTTCAAACTTCTTACCGACACCACCAGACCTTCGAGCACATATATTTCTACAGGAATGTATAATCCTGTGGTTTTCAGAAGATTAAATACCAGTTGGATGATCGAGGAAGTGCTACCATTCATGTACGCGTTCTTCGATAAAATCGAACAAAGACTTTCCATTTCACTCAAGCGACCCATCGAGTTTGAAAAAAGAATCCAAAGTGATGACTACGCCTCTCTATGGAACAAACGCCTGGAAGAGTCGCCAATTTCATCGTATATCGGAGAGATAACCGAAGGTTTTGGCCCTGTTCTGCAAGCTGGCATTCTCGACTGCAAAGCCTTTCAGGAGGAATACACCAAAAACCTTCATGAGCAGAAGCTACTAATCAACGCTGTATTCGATCATAGCAAGGTCGAAATACTCGAAAACACCGTTACTTATGATGGAGTCCCATATGAGCGCATTGTGTTCTGCGAAGGGTCCTATGCTACTGAAAACCCGTATTTTAAATGGTTACCATTTAACCTTTGCCAGGGCGACTGGGCCATCATACGCACCAAGAAAGACCTCACGTCTAAAGTACTGAACAACAAGACCAATGTCATCCCACTCGGAGATAACACATACAAGCTTTCGAGTACGTTTTCATGGAAGAAACTCGACTGGAAACCTTCACCAGCTGCTCTGGCCGAACTCAAAGCATCATTCGAAGAGCTATTTGAGGAGCCTTATGAAGTAATTGACCAACAGGCGGGAGTAAGACCAACTGTTGCGGACAGAAGGCCATACCTTGGCTCACACCCGACACACAAACAACTGTTCATTTTCAACGGTTTAGGCACAAAAGGAGTCATGCTTGCACCGTATTTCTCCAATCATTTGGTGCAGCATATTTTGGAAGGGAAAGACCTTTTACCTGAAGTAGACATTAAAAGGCATATGAAGCGGTTTTTGAACCTGGGATAGCCCTTCAAAAAAACCTTGAAAACATGTTTAAAATAGACGGGTAAACCTGTTAGTTAACCGCTTTGGAATCAATAATATTGCAGCTTATCTTAATTCAAGATTTCTAAGGCTCATAATGAAGAAAATAAACTCCGCTCTTGTCTCCGTATTTAGCAAGGAAGGGCTTGATCAAATTGGCGATTTACTAGCGCAAAACCAAGTAACAATTTATTCTACCGGAGGTACTGCCACGTTTCTTAGAGACAGGGGTATCGAAGTGGTCGATGTAGAATCGATTACAGACTATCCTTCCATTCTAGGCGGGAGAGTCAAGACATTACATCCAAAAGTTTTTGGTGGGATATTAGCACGTGAGGACAATGAAAGCGACTTAAAAGAACTCAGCGAGTACCAAATTCCTACACTTGATTTGGTCGTGGTGGACTTATACCCATTTGAAGACACCGTGAAATCTGGAGCTTCAGAGCAAGACATTATTGAGAAGATTGATATCGGTGGGATTTCACTTATTAGAGCTGCAGCCAAGAATCATAAAGACACAGTTATTGTTCCTTCAAAGAATCAGTATCAGGATATCGTCAACATTCTTTCAAATGGAGGTGAGACAACGCTGGAGCAAAGAAAAAAACTGGCCTCTGATGCATTTGAAGTAACCAGAAAATACGACACGGCCATATCGAATTACTTTCAGGGAAATTCCGTTGAAGGAGAAACTTCATTGAGGTACGGAGAAAACCCTCATCAAAAAGCTTCTTTTCAAGGTGACATGGAAGCCTTTGTAAAACAACTCCACGGCAAAGCACTCTCATACAACAACCTTCTCGATGTGGATGCGGCTATGCGCCTGATTAGAGATTTCAAATCCGATGCACCCACGTTTGCTGTTATCAAACACAACAATGCCTGTGGATTTGCAACCCGAGACAATGCCACAGAAGCTTATAAGGATGCGCTTGCAGGTGACCCAGTAAGTGCTTTTGGCGGAATAATCGTTTCGAATTGCGAAATTGATGCTGCATGTGCCGATGAGATCAACAAGCTGTTTTGCGAAGTCGTGATAGCTCCTAAATTCTCCGAAGAGGCTCTCAGCACGTTAAAATCTAAAAAGAATCGAATCTTGTTGGAAGACACGCTTATGGACTTCCCAACATCAAACGTTCGATCTGCACTCAACGGAACATTGGTGCAGGAAGCCGACACCAAAACTGAAAGCAGCGCTGATTTGACGTGTGTAACAAAGGTGAACGTAACTGACGACCAGGTAAGCGATTTGCTCTTTGCTAATAGATTGGCAAAACACACAAAGTCGAACACCATTGTGCTCGCTAAGAACAACCAGTTACTTGCAAGTGGTGTGGGTCAGACATCACGTGTTGACGCGCTTAAGCAGGCTATTCACAAAGCTACTTCGTTTGGTTTTGACCTTAACGGAGCAGTGATGGCAAGCGATGCATTCTTCCCTTTCCCAGACTGTGTCGAAATCGCGGACAAGGCCGGCATAAAAGCAGTTATTCAACCCGGAGGATCGATCAAGGACCAGGAGTCGATTGACTACTGTGATGATCATCAATTGGCCATGGTTTTAACTGGGGCCCGCCATTTTAAACATTAGAAACAAAAACTACCTTTATCAGGCCATAAAAAGACTGGGATACTTACATGGGATTATTCAAATTTACCGAGGACATAGCTATTGATTTAGGAACTGCAAATACGATCATCATCCACAATGACAAGGTCGTGGTTGATGAGCCGTCCATTGTCGCAGAAGATCGTTCTACCAAAAAGATCATTGCCGTGGGTCGTCTGGCCATGCAAATGCATGGTAAGACCCATGAAAATATTCGAACCATTAGGCCTCTTAAGGATGGCGTAATCGCTGACTTCTATGCAGCCGAGCAAATGATTCGGGGCATGATCAAAATGATCAATTATGGAAGCCGGCTCTTTACTCCCAGCCTCAAAATGGTGATCTGCATCCCTTCGGGCATTACCGAAGTTGAGAAACGCGCTGTAAAAGATTCGGCAGAGCATGCTGGAGCTCGTGAGGTGTACCTAATTCACGAACCGATGGCTGCTGCTATTGGTATTGGCATTGACGTGGAAGAACCCATGGGCAATATGATTATTGACATTGGGGGAGGTACAAGTGAAATTGCTGTAATTGCCTTGGGTGGAATTGTGTGCGATAAGTCTATCCGGGTTGCTGGTGATGAGTTCACTTCAGACATCGAAGACTACATGCGCAGACAACACAACATTTTGATTGGAGAGCGCACGGCTGAACGTATCAAGATTGAAGTTGGAGCTGCAATCACTGAGCTTGAAGAAGCGCCAGATGAAATGGCGGTGCACGGACGAGATTTAATGACCGGAATTCCTAAGGAAATCAAGGTGTCTTACGTAGAGATTGCTCACGCATTGGATAAGTCAATTTCGAAAATTGAAGAGGCTATCTTAAGTGCACTAGAAATGACGCCTCCTGAATTATCGGCTGACATATTCCGAACCGGGATATACTTAGCTGGTGGTGGGTCAATGCTTCGAGGTCTTGACAAGCGAATAAGTCTAAAAACAAAGCTTCCTGTGCATGTGGCTGAAGATCCGCTTAGAGCTGTGGCCAGAGGAACAGGTATTGCACTTAAAAATGCACACCGATTCCCATTCTTAATGAGATAGGCCTGAACAGAATCTAAAAACGCTCATAGCATGAACAATTTTTTCCGATTCATTTGGGATAACCAGTTCTCCTTTTTGTTCGTGTTGCTTGAGTCTATTGGTTTTTTCTTGCTAGTAAGCAACAACAATTTCCAGAAGTCGAGCTTTAATAAGGCTACGACTTTCGTATCAGGAAATGCGTACGAGCTTGCCCATGGCTATCAGGAATACATTGGCCTCAGACAAGAAAACGCCTTCCTGGCCCAGCAGAATGCAGAGCTCATGGAGAAATTGCAAGAGGCAGAAGAAGCATCTCAGGTTAAGTTTAAGTATGAAACAGGCTCTGTAATTTCAAGCTCCTATCACCTGGGCAAGAACCATATTATCATCGACCGGGGTGCCGCAGATGGTGTTGAGCCGCATCAAGGTGTCATAGACGCTCGCGGTGTGGTAGGCGTTATCCAAAAAGTGAGCGATCATTTCTCTTCTGTTTTACCGCTTATTCACACAGACAGCAAAGTGAGCTGCGAACATGGTCCAAGTGGTTACTTTGGGCTATTGTCATGGGATGGCTTTGACTCCAGCATTGGATTGCTCGAAGACATTCCAAACCATGTTTCTGTTTCTCCAGGAGACAAAGTGGTGACCCGTGGAGCATCAGGCAGTTTTACTTCCGGGTTGCTCGTTGGTTTTGTCACCGAATCGCATGCCGATCCGAGCAGCGGATTCCAATCTGTGAAAGTTGAGTTTGCCACAGACTTCCGAAACATTAAACGCGTTTTTCTGATACAAAACCCACTTCAAAATGAACTTGACAGCTTAAAAAAGGAGGCCACGCATGAATAATAGACTGATGGTTCTTGTTTTTAAGTTTCTGATTATAATAGGCTTACAAATACTGGTGCTGAACAACATTGCTTTCTCAGGAATCATCAACCCATACCTGTATGCTTATTTGATTCTGATTCTTCCGATCGACCTCAATCAGAATGTCGTTTTATTTATTGGTTTTCTTCTCGGCTTTGTGGTAGATGTATTTTCTCAGACAATGGGTATGCACATCATGGCCACCACAGCTATGGCATTCTCAAGGCCTTATATTTTGAAGTATATGGCACCCAGGGATGGGTACGAAGCTTCCCAGTCAGTCAGCCTCCACTCGTTTGGATGGCTTTGGATGGCCACCTTCAGTGGAATTCTGATCCTCATCCACCACCTGTTTCTGTTTTCAATTGAGCATTTTAGAATGAGTGGTGTTTTGTTCACCGTTGGAAAGGCACTGGTAAGTGGATTCTTTACAGTCATCCTTATCTTTATTACCGAGCTTCTGTTTAACAAGTTGCCAAAACGGGGAGGCGCCAGTTGAACGAGCTTGACAATCGAAAATTTATTGTTTTAGGCGCATTCTCATTCGTGGGGATGTTATTCCTTATTCGTCTGTTCTTTATTCAGGTCATAGACGACTCATACGCGTCTTCTGCAGAAAACCAGGCGCTACGCTACGTAACCAAATATCCGTCCAGAGGAATAATCTACGACCGGCACGGAAAGGTTATGGTACAAAACCAGGCCGCGTTTAACCTGATGGTGGTACCAAGGCAAGTGTCGGGACTTGACACCCAGCTATTCTGTGACATCGTAGGCATTAGCGATACCCTCTTTCTGGAAAAAATGGAGAAGGCCGAAGCCTATTCTCGGTATCGGGCCAGCATGTTTTTAAAGCAAATCTCTGCCGATGAGTATGCCCGCATTGCAGAAAACATGTATCGATTTCCCGGTTTCTACGGGGAAAAACGAAGTCTAAGGCAATATCCCGACAGTGCTGCCGCACACGTTTTGGGATACATCGGAGAGGTAAATCAACGCCACATTGAAAACGACACGTTTTATCGTCCTGGAGATTACATCGGAATAAGCGGCTTGGAGCAGTACTATGAAACAGCACTTCGTGGAAACAGAGGTCGAGAAGTGCTTATGGTCGATGTTCACAACACCGTGCAAGGACATTTTCAAAATGGCGCACTGGATGTGGAGGCCACGGCCGGGGAAGATCTCAGATCCACTATAGATATTGAATTGCAGAAGTATGGTGAGCTGTTGATGCAAAACAAAAAGGGATCGATTGTCGCTATTGAGCCAAGTACGGGAGAAGTGATCTGCCTGATCTCGAGCCCGGTCTATGACCCTAACCTGCTTGTTGGAACCAAGCGAGCCAGAAACTACAGCTTGCTTGCAGCCAACGATTCCTTGGATCCGCTATTTAACCGCGCCCTCATGGCAAAGTACCCACCGGGGTCTATCTTCAAAATCATTCAGTCGTTAATCGCTCTGCAAGAAGGCGTGATTACTGAAAACACAGGAATCGTATGCAACAGATCGTGGGTTGGCTGCCACAATCACACTTCTGCCAGAAATATCCGTGAAGCCATTCAGATGTCATGTAACCCATACTTCCACCAGGTTTTTAAACGCCTAATCAATCGTGGGTACTCGACCAGTCGGTTTGAGGATAGCCACATTGGGCTGCAAGAGTGGCATGATATGGTTTCGGCCTTTGGACTAGGCAAAAGGCTTGGACTAGACCTCAACAGTCTTAAGACGGGCAGTGTACCAAATGTCGATCTCTATGACAAAATTTATGGTGAGAAGCGATGGGCCTTTAGCACGGTATACTCACTCTCGATCGGACAGGGAGAGCTTGAGGTGATTCCTCTTCAAATGGCCAATCTAGCTGCTATTATTGCCAATAGAGGCTATTACAAAGACCCACATCTTATCAAAGCCATTGGCGCGGAGAAAAACCAGATTGTGTATGAAAAGCATCTAACCGGAGTAGATGCCGAGTACTACGAGCCCATTATTGAAGCCATGCAATGGGTGGTGGATAGACCGGGCGGTACAGCTCGAAGAGCGCGAATCGAAGACATTACAGTTTGCGGGAAAACGGGTACGGCTGAGAACCCTCACGGTGAGGATCATTCCGTTTTCATGTCATTTGCTCCGAGAGAGAACCCACAAATTGCGATAGCGGTATACGTAGAAAACGCTGGCTTTGGTGGCACATGGGCGGCTCCTATTGCGAGCCTTCTGATGGAAAAGCATATCAAGGGGTTTGTTACCGACACGATCAAGGAAAACCGAATTCTGAATGCCAACTTGCTAAACGTAGTCGATGAGGAGTAAGGGACACATATTTGAAGATATTGACTGGCTCTTGGTTGGATTGTATGCAGTAATGGCGCTTTTCGGATGGCTCAGTATTTATGCCGCCACATACAACGAAGAAAGCCAGGCCATTATTGATTTCTCAAGCAGCCATGGCAAGCAACTCATGTGGATTGGACTTGGACTAATACTCATCCTGACCATCCTCTTCTTTGACCAGCGCTTTTTTGAGAATTTCTCCTATGTCATCTACGGGCTGGCCATACTAGCCCTTATCGGGGTATTGTTATTCGGCAAAGAAGTGAAAGGAGCGCAATCCTGGTTTGTTCTGGGCCCGGTAAGCTTTCAGCCAAGCGAACTGGCCAAACTGGGCACAGCCCTGGCCCTTTCTCAGTTTATGAGCACCCGTGCTAGCGGCATGAAGTACTTTAAAACAAGAGTTCAGGCACTCGGATTTATTGTGGCACCCATTGCGTTGATCATGCTTCAACCAGACGTGGGATCTACACTCGTCTTTTCAGCCTTTTTTATTGTGCTTTACCGACTAGGCTTGAGCGGTTGGGTCTTCATTCTTGGTTTTACAGCAGCGTTTCTATTCGTCATGGCACTTTATATGAAAACGTTTTCATGGACACTGCTCGACTGGGAGGTTTCTGGAAGCATGAGTTTCCTGATTGGGTTTACGCTGGTTGCAGCAGGCGTATACTACTGGCTCCGAAAATCAAAAGGAAGCCTTGCCATTATTGGCTCAACCTATGCGGCATCCATACTTTACTTTTTAAGTGTCGATTATCTATTCGACAACATCTTGCAACCGCATCACCAAAACAGAATTAACGAACTGCTCGGAATTGTATCTGACCCGCTTGGCGCTGGGTATAACGTGCATCAATCCAAAATTGCCATCGGTTCTGGCGGGTTTTCGGGTAAGGGATTTCTGCAGGGTACCCAGACGAAGTTTGACTTTGTCCCCGAGCAAAGCACAGATTTCATTTTCTGCACGGTTGGCGAAGAATGGGGATTCCTCGGAAGTTTCGTACTCATCTCTTTGTTTATGGTGCTTATCTCTCGAATTATCTGGACTGCCGAGAATCAAAAGAGCATGTTCACACGGATCTATGGATACTGTGTAGCTTCCATTTTCTTCCTGCACTTTGCCATAAACGTTGGAATGACCATTGGACTGGCACCAGTTATCGGAATTCCACTTCCCTTCTTTAGTTATGGAGGTTCTTCTTTCTGGTCGTTTACCGTGCTCCTGTTTATTTACATCAAGCTGGACTCAGAAAAGAAGTTTGTACTGCGCTAGTCACGTGTGAGAATCACTTTCTGTGTAAGTGACGCTCCGCTAGCACTTGTAAGCCTAATGATGTAAACTCCGGGCGCTTGCTCGAGCATTGATATTTTTTCTCTGGTTCGGGTAATTGGGCCTTCTGACACTTTTCCTCCGACCATATTGAAAATCTCGAAATGAGCCCGTGCCTGGCTGGCACCTTTAATTATCAGTTGCCCGTTGCTCATATAGACTTTTGATTCAAGCATTATTTCTATTAACCCTTCTGGAGTTGTATCGGGTTCCTGTTCTAGCTTTTCTATGGCTATATCAGCTATAACGGGTAAATGATCGCTCATTTCATAGAGAGCACTCAACACACTGGATGGAACAGAAGAATTGCTCCCGCTATTTATTGCTTGATTAAAATGGTTCCCATCCTGACCAACTGCATCATAAGACCCATCTACATAAATCGCCTGGCCCGTATCAGCTAGCATTGATTCAGACATCAATATCACATCAAATCGGTCATCCATTCCACCACCAGAAAAGCAACCGCCATTTGTGGAAGAACTTCGGGTAGACTGCGTGTGAATGTTTTTATAGGCGGAACTGTTATTCCAATTTCCTTCGCTATCAATGGGATCGTAAAACCGATAATCGGACGGGGCCTGAGAAGTTAGATTCTTATATCCGTTCTCGCTTGACCCTTTCAGGTTTAAATCACCTGCCAGAATAAAATTTCCCGTTTCGTAATTGGCTTCCAGATAAGCCATGACCGCTTCGGACGCCAACGCTCTATCTGTTTGATCAGAAGATGAGTTCCCGGCCTTCAAATGTGCTGCTACTACATGTATATAAGTAGTATCCTTCACATCATCTAACAGAGGGTCTTTGTAGTAAAACGTACAGATGTCAATAGCCCTGACAATGTCTGTATTGTTCAAGTTCTTCGTGACTTTCTGCTGCTCAACAAGCTTGAACTTGTTCTTATTGAAGAACACGGCATTCACAATGTTAGAGAACCCGTTTGACTGCAATCCGGTCTTTTGATATTTACTTACTCCATCGGTATTCAGAACTTTCGCCAATATGCGCTCCGAGTAAACGGCAGAGGCTCCCATTTCGTTCACGACCAAAATATCTGGATCTACATGCTTGGCTATGGTCTTAAAATACTCATCCTTTGAAGCGATTGGGTTATTGGTGGTCGTGCAATAGCTGGTAACCTCACCATAGTTCAGCAGATTATAAGCCATCACCCGAAGCGTATCACGATCCTGACCGAAGGAATTTCCGGCTACCAAAAACATCATTCCCCACACGACCGACAGTCGCAAAAAACTCTTCTTAATCATCGTGCTTCTTATCTATTTCCGGTAAATCCTTCAATGCTTTATTATGTTCTGAGTTGCGCATTTCAGCAACTAATAAGTCATATTGATCAAAGTACGGTTTGTATAAATCTGTCTCAATTGCAGGTATAGGTGTATGTCCAGCTCGATCAATAGCCGACACGATATCTACTGCACTCATTTTTTCAAGGCTATGTAGTGGCAAGTAAGCCATGCCCGAATCATCATCTCTTTCGACTTCTGTCAGAACTTTTGCCTCAACCAACAGGTCCACGATCTTCGAAGTCACACCAAAGGGCAGGTTAAGTTGATCAGACAACTCACTCAATGTGAGTGGATCTCCATCGTGATCAAAAGAGTGTTCGACTTTTCTCATGATCAGTTGCGCCAGCACATGTCTCTGTGCGTTGCTCAATTGCTCCCCATCGATTTCGTTTTCAATCGTGCTGACATATTGATTGGCGTAAGCCACTTCGGCTCCAACCAGTGTAATAAGCCAGGAAAAATTCGCCCAAACCATGAACAAAGGCAGTGCAGCAAAACTTCCGTAAATGGCGTTGTATTTACTCACCCCTACCTGAAAGTTGATGTAAGCCCACTCGAGTATCTGAAACGAAGTACCGGCTATGATTCCAGCTACCAAAGCGGAACCAAAACTCACTTTCGTGTTGGGCATGACCATGTACACAAAGGTGAACAAGAGCCAAATCAGCACATAAGGAATCATTCGAAGACCGAAATGAATAACCGGGCCTATCTGTTGAAGTACATTGAACCCGGCAACGAGGTTCTCAATCTCTGTAGTAACCACGACCGTCAAACTACCAGAGAGTATGATCAGAATGGGAGCCAGTAACATGATACTGAAGTACTCAGTGAATTTTCGGATCCACGAACGCCCCTTTACCACATGCCATATCTCATTAAAAGCCATTTCGATGTTCGAAAGCAATCGCATGACTGTCCAAAGCAAGAGAACCACTCCAATTCCTGCTAACACACCACCTTGTGTGTTTTCCAGCGTGTTGGTAGCAAAGGCAAAAATCTGTTCGGCTACTTCCTCGTGGCCGGCAAAACTCGATAGTAACTGTTTCTCTAACGCATCTTCAAATCCAAAACCCTTGGCAATGGCAAAAATCAACGCTACCAATGGGACTACGGATAGCAACGTGTAAAACGTGAGCCCTGCAGCCTGAAGCTGCAACTTATTACGTGTGTAGTTGCGCACAACAATCAACACAATCCGCAATTGCTTGAACAAGAATGCAGCATACTTGTTACGATCTTCGAGACGCACATTCCAAATGCGATCGTTCACGTATTTCAATATCCCGGCATCGGCTTTCATAGCAATCAAAAAAGCAAAGTTCAAAAATTTTGAATGCCAACTGAAAGACCTATAGGAATTGTTCTAGGTTTGACCGATGCGTACACATTTATTAGCCCTTCTTTTCTCGGCCACCTTTGCCACTGCATCCTGCCAACCAGGTGTAGAACAACCACAGGCGCCCAAGATCGTTTCTCCATCCTACTCGCTGGCCGACTATTACTCTGCCAATGACAATCTGGACCAGCAAGTACAAGACGTTTACAACCGACTTTCAGAAGAAGAGCGCATTGCTCAGATGATCATTTCATCGCTCGGCAAACTGGGCAAGCCTTATGAAGCGGTAGAGCCACTCATTGTGAGTCATTCGATTGGCGGTATTATTTTCTTAAGCGGTGATCCGGAAGAGTTTAAAAAGAACATTGCCTCCATCAAAGAGTTGTCAGGAAACTTCCCATTGCTTATGAGCATGGATGCAGAACCGAGCCTTTTCAACCGAAGAATGCCCGGAACACCTGAAATGAAACCTACCTCAGAGTTGAAAACCAAAGAGGAAATAACCGAAGCTGTATCTACCATAAACAATACGCTTCATCACGTAGGATTTCAACACAACTATGCCCCAGTCATTGATGTTTCACCAAATAACGAGGCCATTGGCAACCGAACACTCGGCAGTGATGCAAAGACCATTGTACCTCTGGCCACTTCTTTTGTAGAAGCAAGTCAAAAGGATCAGATTGTCGCCACCGCTAAGCACTTTCCCGGTCATGGTCGTGTAGTGGGAGATTCTCACAAAAAACTTGTGTACATCGATGGCGAACTCACCGAAGTTGATCTGTATAAGCCACTAATCGAGGCTGGTGTTTTGTCCATTATGGTTGGCCATATTGCCATTGAGAACAACGAAAAATACAACACAGACGGTATGCCTTCAACGGCTAGCAGAGCTGTGGTAACCGACTTGCTCCGAAACGAGATGAAATTTGACGGAATTGTCATCACAGATGCTATGAATATGGGCGCCATTGTAGATATCCCTCATTCTTCGCTTCTAGCCGCCAAAGCCGGATGCGATATGATTCTGATGCCTCCTAATGAGCAGGAGACTCTTCACGACATCTTGGCCGAAACTCAAAAGGATGAGGATTTTAAACAACAAGTAGAGACATCCGTTAAGCGCATAATCCGTCTGAAATTATGCCTTGGCATGTCGTTCTAATTATTCAGTAAATCTTGAAGCGGAATAGTGGTTTTTACCTCTACAGGTACTTTTTTGGTGAAGAGCATGGTCCCTGCCTTTAACTCTCCTTTGATAAGAATCTTGGGGTCTTTTCCTGTCAGCAACCCTGCAAGACTGGACAAACCGCCAGCCACCAAACTACTTACATCTGCCTTGAGTCTAACCGGATATTCTTCGGTAGCATTTCCCTTAATGGTCAGTGCCTCTTCCAACGAAGCGTCTCCAATCAACGTTTTGTTAGAAAACAGCTCAAAATCGCCAGACTTGACTTTGATGGAATATGGATTAGGATTCTTTAGAACGACATTGATCGTTCCCGTCAAATTCTGTCCCTCCAGCTTTTCAATCTCAAACCCTTCGATTCTCTCCAGCTCAATATCTTTGAACTCGCAACCCGACAACAACAATCCAATAGAACAAATCGCTACGACTAAAAATTGACTGACTTTCATCCTCATATTCGTTTTGGTTCAGAGACAAAGAAAGTGGTTAAATCATCTTTAGCACTGGCTTTTTTGATTCTTTGGGTATTCGGTTTATCTGCCCAAAACTATCGCGCCAACCATTGGTCTTTCGGGCTCTTTAACGGGCTCGATTTTTCTTCTGGAACAGCCGTAACCGTAACCGATTCGCTCACTGGCGCGGGTGGAGCATCGGCTATTTGTGACGACAATGGCGATCTGGTTTTTTACAGTAATGGAAATGCCGTCTGGCAGGCAAACGGAGCGTTTATGCAAAACGGCACCGGCTTGGTGGGGGCATCGGCTACCACACAAACATCACTCATCGTACCAAGCGTCACGAGTACCACGCGTTATTATTTGTTTGTGCTTGACAGCGATGCGAATAGTGACGGGCTTCAATACTATACGATCGAGATGATCTTAAATGGCGGACTGGGTTCGGTACTGGGGCCGGACACGTTGATGTCTCCAGCCACCGAAAAATTAGCGGGCACCAAGCATGGCAACGATAAAGACTATTGGGTAGTGGCACACCGCTGGAACTCGGATGATTTTGGAGCCTACCTGGTTGACGCCAACGGGGTAAACTCTACTCCTGTTATCAGCTCAACGGGTATTGAGCATTTGAATTCCGCAGGAGCCGGAGAAGAGGATGGTCAAATGAAGTTCTCGCCTGACGGCACCAAGCTGGTTACGTGCAATTTCTCATCGGGCTATGTTCAGTTGTTTGATTTTGACAATTCCACTGGAACCGTGTCAAACCCAATCAACATCTATGGCCCTTCAGCTACGTTCTTCCCCTACGGAGTTGCGTTCTCGGCCGATTCAAAAAAGTTGTTTGTATCGAGAAAAGACAACACGCCCACACTTGCCAAAGTCTTTCAGTTTGATCTTGATCATGCCTCTGAAGAATGTTTGCTGGCTTCTGAGACAATCATTGCTGACACTGGAACGTACCCGTTTAAACAACCCGGTGACTTGCAGCTTGGTATTGACAAGAAAATATACTCTGCATCTTACGATGGCGGCACAGGGCAAAACACATCTTTAAACGTGATTCACACCCCTCATAAAATGGGGTCGGAAGCAAACTTTGAGGAAAATGCGCAATCGATGAACTTCGGGTTTAACCTGGGACTAACAAACTTTGTAAGCTCTTTCCTTTCAGATGGAATTCGGCTGGAATTCGGGTCAAACTGCGATGGAGATACGACCTGGTTCTTCCCGGAAGACACATTGGGAGTAGATAGTGTAAACTGGGTATTTGGAGACCCCACCAGTGGATCCAACACAAGTTCATCACTCCAGGGAGGACATGTATATACAGCCCCGGACACCTTTGTGGTCACGCTGTACTCATACAGAGGAACAGATATAGACACATTTCAGCGCGATGTCATTATTTGGGATACCGCGGTAAATCTGCTTGGAAACGATACTACGGTGTGTAACGGACAGCCTATTACGCTCGATGCCTCCTGGTACAACTCGTGTTACGTTTGGAATGACACGACCACGAACGCTACATTGACGACCACCTCAGCTGGATGGCACTGGGTTGATGTATATCACCAGAGCTGTGTTTTCAGAGATTCTGTGTTTGTCACACTGGTTTCCGGCCCACCAGATTTCGACCTGGGCAATGACACGAGCGTCTGCGCCAGCGTCAGTTTCGTTATTGACCCCGATTTGCAAAATGCGTTTTATACCTGGCATGATGGGTCACACGATACCACGTATGCCGTAGACACAACAGGCGCGTATATCCTATCCGCCTCAAATGCATGCGGAACCACTACAGACACTTTAAACGTCATTCTGAATTTGGCTGCCCAACCTGTACTGAGCTTCCCGGATGACACTACGGTGTGCGATTCAATCGAACTGATTCTCGATGTCACCTTTGAGGATGCCGTGTATGAATGGTCTGATGGACTGACCACCGCTATTAGAACCATAGACACAGCCGGAGTTTATTGGGTTAGAGTAGGGAATGTGTGCGACACCGTATCCGATACCATAGATATTCGGTTTGATTCTCCTTTGATTTCAAGGCTACCGGCATCTCAGGTACTTTGCCACAACACGGACACAGTTATTCTTAGGCCCACAACGCCTTCTGTATCTGTTACCTGGCAAAACGGAGTTTCTTCGGATACGTTTTTGGTCTCAAACATTGGTCAGTTCTGGTATACGGGTCAAAACACCTGCGGTGAAATGACCGATAGTGTTCAAATTATCCAGTGGGATTCGACTTATGATATTGACATCGGATCAGACACCACAGTTTGTTCTCTGGAAGATTCTGTTTTGTATGGCTTAGTAGAAAACCCCTACATGTTTGATTTGATCTGGTCAAACACCACCGTACGCGCGCCCACGCAATTGCTTACAGAAGGAAGTTATTCTGTACAAGCTGTAAACCGCTGTACAACCACAACAAAAGCATTTGTTATAGATCTGGCGCCAACACTTGGCATCGAGGAACCCTCATCCAAAAACGTGTGCGAAGGAGATGCAGTAACCTTGGTTCCGAATACGGACTTCTATGACCGCATCACATGGTCAACTGGAGATACTTCGCTCAGTACGATTGTCTATGATTCGGGGCTTGTTCAACTTGAACTGGTCGACACACATGGCTGCATGCACGAAGACGTCATTCGCATGGCGGCTAACTGTGCCGGGCTTGTGACGATTCCTAATGTCATTTCCCTGAATGGTGACGGGTTAAACGATGCCCTGTGCATTGAAACAAAGAATATCGTCTCTTACGAGCTTCGCCTGTTTAACAGATGGGGCACTGAAGTGTTTCATTCAACCAACCCGAGCTTCTGTTGGGATGGCGATATTGCTGGAAAACGCGCTGACCAAGGCACATACTACTACGTGCTCGAGACCAAAGATGCCACAAACAAAGAAGCCTCTTATCGAGGCTCCTTTACAGTGTTATATTAAACGAGAAAGATTACTTCTCTGCGTAGAACTTGAAGAACAATGGTATCGTCTCAATTCCCTTGAGGTAGTTGAAAACACCATAGTGCTCGTTGGGCGAATGAATAGCATCTGAATCAAGACCAAATCCCATTAGGATTGACTTCGACTTCAGTTCCTGCTCAAAGAGCGCCACAATAGGAATACTGCCTCCCGAGCGAACCGGAATTGGCTTTTTACCAAAAGTCACTTCATAGGCTTGGCTTGCAGCCTGATAAGCGTCATCTGTTGTATGCGTTACATATCCTTCCCCTCCATGATGAGAAGTTACTTTCACTTTGACGCTCTTCGGGGCAATGGCTTTGAAGTGTTCTTCAAACAACGCTGAAATCTCATCTGGCATTTGATTCGGCACCAATCTCATGGAGATTTTAGCATATGCCTTTGAGGCAATAACAGTCTTGGCACCTTCTCCTGTATAACCACCCCAGATGCCGTTGACATCGAGTGTTGGTCTAATTGAATTGCGCTCCATGGTGGAATATCCGGCCTCGCCTTCCACTTCATCAATATCAAGTGCTGCCTTATAGTCGTCCAGACTAAACGGGGCCTTGGCCATTTCTGCTCGCTCCTCTGCACTGAGCTCCTCTACTTTGTCGTAAAAGCCAGGAATCGTGATGTGCTTATTCTCATCCTGAAGAGAGGCAATCATTCTGGTTAGAACGTTAATTGGGTTTGCCACAGCTCCTCCATATAGTCCTGAATGCAAGTCCCGATTTGGGCCCGTGACTTCCACTTCCATGTAAGCCAATCCTCGAAGACCGGTCGTAATCGATGGAATATCGTTCGCGAGCATGCCTGTATCAGAAATCAAAATGACATCGCATTCCAGTTTTTCGTGGTTGCGCTTCACGTACCATTCAAGATTTGCCGACCCAACTTCTTCTTCTCCTTCAATCATGAACTTGATGTTGCAAGGAAGAGAATCCGTCTTCATCATCATTTCAAATGCCTTCACATGCATATACATCTGCCCTTTATCATCACAAGCACCTCTCGCAAAAATGGCTCCTTCAGGATGCAAATCCGTTTTCTTGATAACCGGTTCAAATGGTCCTGATGTCCACAATTCGATCGGGTCTGCAGGCTGCACATCATAGTGACCATACACCAACACAGTGGGCTTTGACGGATCTATGATTTTATCGCCATAAACTACCGGGTAGCCCGGTGTTTCACACACTTCCACATTTTCTGCTCCTGCCTCACGCAGTCGTTTTGCTACCTCATCAGCTGTCTTAAAAACATCGTCCTTATAAGCTGGGTCAGCACTGATCGAAGGCAATCTCAATAACTCAAAAAGCTCCTCAATAAACCTATCCTTATTCTGCTCTATATATTCCTTGTTCTGTTGTGTATCCATTACTCCAAGCAACCTTTAGTTTTTCATTCGTTTTACAATGGAAGCAAATATATGCTTTGACCGAGTGCTTTCAATGGGAGAAACTAGTGGTTTAGCCGACTGAAAAAGGCAGTTGGTGCCTGATTTTTAATAAATTCGTGGGTTATTGATATGCTTAAACCAGATCTTATTCAAATGAAACGATTTTACGTCACCATTTTAATGGCTGGGATTGCATCGTTTTTTGGATATGCTCAAGGCGATAATCCCCCTGCAATTCAACTAGTTGGACACGAATCTATCATCAACTGTACTTCCAATCCTGTACGTATTGGAGTATCGATTGATAATTGGGTTCCGGGTTTTCAATACGCCTGGAATACGGGACAGAATGATTCAACAATCTTCGCGAAACCAGAGCAAACGCAGATTTACACGATTACAGTGAGCAATCCTGCACTGAATTTTTATTCGGTGAAAGATTTGGAGGTCCGAGTAAAGAACGCTCCTATTGTTGTTTCATCAGGAAGTCATTTCGTGGACAAAACAACCTGTGTGGGCTTTGAGTTGGATTTGGATATTCAGGTTTCCGGAGGACACAAGCCATACACATACTCCTGGGATAACGGCTCTGCAGATGCCAATCCTTCTGTTTTGGTGAGTCAATCAAAAACCTACATGGTTACCGTAACCGATGTGTGCAACACTTCTGATGTGACTTCCTTCGAAATCGAGGTTGAAGAAAAACCAGCTATTGAAGCCAACGAGCTTACGGTGTTTGAATTTGACTGTATTGACGAGGAGACGAAAATCTGGCCAAAACTCTCTGAAGTGAAAGGAGGGGTAGGGTATGGTTATCAATATACGTTCTCTGACTGGTCTGAGTCGAATAAGTCGATTACAGTAAACGCAAAAGAGGGTTTAACACTGACCGCTTTGGTAACAGACGCTTGCGAAATGGACGTGATTGAAACGAAAATCAGTCTTGAACAGAGAGAATTGGAGGTACCAACAGCTTCTGAACTGGTGATTTGCCCGGGCGAATCTGTTGAATTGACCTCAAAAGACGATGAGTTCTTTATCTGGAAAGAAAACGAACTACTCGTTGAGCAAACGGTAACGCCTTCGTCTACTCAGTTTTATACACTTACATACATTGACCAATGCGGAAAGGATCATTTTGTTCCACGATTGGTGCTTGTTGACGCGGCAAATAGCGACTTTGATGTTGAGGTAGATGAGATAGACCATCAGGTTGAAGTATTCCCATTGGACGATGAGCTAATCATTTATTCATGGAAACTGGATGGTGAGGTGATCGAAGAAGCCGACCTACAGAATAAGGAGTTATCGATTGGTGAGCATCTCATCGAAATGACGGCTACGAATAAGAATGGGTGTACAAGCACAACTACACGTACGGTGGTTATTCAGGATGGAATTGAGATTGTCAAGGCATTTACTCCAAACGGAGACGCCTTGAATGACTACTTCGAAATCATTATCGAAGAAGAAGTAAAGGCATTTAAAATTGAAATTTTTGATCGTTGGGGGCAACTCATCTATCAATCCAACGACCATACATTCAGATGGAATGGAAAAGACAAAGCAAATAACCAGTTGTACGGTGCTTTTGTCTACAAAATGAAAGCTGTCACAGAATCTGACGCTGTCATTGAAAAAACAGGAACTGTATCTATTTTAAGTACAAATTGAAATGAATAGATTAACTAAAATATTAGCCGTTGTAGCAGTAGCATTACTCACGACAGAAGTAAACGCTCAGATTACTACAACAAGCGCGGCCCCTTATAACAACGTTACCTTCTTGGTTAACAACGTATTGATGGGTCAGGGTGTATCTGCCTACAACATCAGCTCTTATGGCGCCACCATGCAACGGGGCTTTTACTCAAATGGTGCAACTGCCATTGGTCTTGATAGTGGTTTGGTAATGTGTTCGGGTAACGTAACCAACATTATGACAAGCACTGGGGGCACGGCTTCCACAAGTATTTTTAATGGTACTGGACAGGGTGCAGGAGATGCTGATTTGCTATCGGTAGCACAGTCTGTGCCTTCGTTAATCAATCAAAACTTTAATGTATCGTCTACCTGGGATGCATGTATCATCAACTTTGACTTCGTTCCATTGAGCGACACGGTTGAGTTTGACTACGTATTCGGATCAGATGAGTACACCACCTGGATTAACACATCATACAACGATGTATTTGGGTTCTTCCTTTCTGGACCTGGTATTAGCGGATCTTACAGCAACAACGCAATCAATGTTGCTACGGTTCCTGGTACGTCTCCAGCCCTTCCAATTTCAATTAGTACAATCCACCCAGGATTGAATAGTACATACTACAACACTGGTGGAACGCTTTTAGCATATAACGGTTACACAGATGTGATGACTGCCGTGTTACCTGTATCTCCTTGTGATACGTTTCACATGAAGTTGGGTGTAGCTGATGGATCTGATAAAATTCTGGATACAGGTGTATTCCTTGAGGCAGGAAGTTTTGAAGCTTCTGGTCTTATTGTTCAACCTGCTCCGTCTTACAACCCGTTTGGAGCAGATACGGCTCTTTATGAAGGTTGTGGTGATGTAAAAATCTTCTTTACCAGAAATGATAGTGTGCTTCCTGCAGCTACATTGGCTTACAAAGTGTGGGGTGCTGCTCAGATGGGAGTCGATTACTCAACCATCATTAACTCGCAGAACCAACCGTGTATTTGGGATGCCGCCAATAGCCGGTGGGATTGTGAAATCTACTTTGCTGCTGGTGAAACAACAGACTCAATTGCATTTGATGTGTTCCAGGATTGGATAACAGAAGGAGTTGAGGACTTGGTCATTGCCGTAGACGATAGTATTCAGCTAGGCTGTCACTCGGGTGATACCATTGAATTAACCATACTAGATCAGCCTGATTTGACCATACAAACGTTTGGTGATGTGACCATAGACTGCCATGACGATTCGGTTCAAATAGGTGCGCAAGTGCTAAATGGCCTTCCTCCTTACGACTATGTGTGGAGCAATGGATATCAAGAGCTGGCCACGATGGACTCCTCTGATACGCAAACAGTAAAACCAACCATTACAACAGCATACACGGTAAACGTGACCGATGGCTGCGGACAACAGCAGGAGATTGGCTTTGTTAACGTGGGTGTATTCAACGTGCCGTGGTCAGTAGTAAAATTCGGAGATAATCAAACAATCAGCTGCATCGACCCACCTGTTCAGATGGGAGTTGGTGTGACATTTAACGATGGTGTTTGGCATGGTGACATTTCTTACGCCTGGAGTACGGGTTCTACCGACTCTACAATAACTGTGTTCTCGTATTACGACACGACCTATTCGGTTACCATTACGCGTGGCTGTACTGGCGAGCAGGTAGTAGAATTCTTTGACCTGAACACGTACAACGATCCTGTACTGACGCATACAAAAGATGTACCTGAAACGGCCTTTGACTGCCCGGGAGACCCTCAGACAATCAAAGTGAGTGCCTCTGGAGGATATCCTCCCTATTCATTTGTGTGGAGTAACAGTGCTTTAGACTCAACAACTATAGTGGGTCCTATGCTAACCGATACGTTCTATGTAACGGTAACTGACCAATGTGGTCTTGTCAACTACGTAGATGAGGTTATCGTAAATGTGCCTGTGGCCGATCCACTCGAAATACACGGTGTGGTTAATGATACGGTTCCATGCCCGAATGTGAAGGTTCACTTTGGCCCTGCAGTGCCTAAAGGAGGATTTGGCTGGGGATATGAATTCAGTTGGGATAAGTACAACACATTCTCTGACTACACACAAGCGATTATCGAGGAAGATGAAGAGTTTACGATTCATCTGACAGATGGATGTCACTCAGATACTACGTCCCTGACGGTTAGAGGAGTGATTCGTAAGAAAAATGACCTGATTGTTTCGCTTCCTGAAGACACGACAATCTGTTATGGCGAATCGATCAGAATTGATGCGGCAGCACTTTATGGCGGTGGTAAATACAAGTATGAGTGGAACACTGGATCCAGAGCATCACACATAAACATGAAGCCGGAAGAGTCAACTACATACTCGGTACGTCTTACCGATCAGTGCGATACGATCAGAACCGCATATATGACGGTAGATGTTTCGAAAGTGTTATCTGCGTTTGAGTATGAGTATATCAACGATTACGATGTAGCATTCACCAATCACTCTGTATCATCAGACAGCATTGTGAGCTATGTTTGGGAAGCCTCTGACGCAAGTGTATATTCTGAGGAGATGAGTCCAGTTCTGGCTTATCCTGATGGTAAAAAGTACATGACCACACTTACTACGAAGAATGTGTATGGATGTACAAATGAAGCTACCGTGTTGATTGGACCAACATTCCACTTGTACATTCCTTCGAGCTTTACGCCAAATGACGACAAGGTCAATGATGTATTCTCGATTGAGAGTACAGGAATTAGAGAGCTTAAATTCCAGGTGTATGATCGCTGGGGAGGTAAAGTTTTCTCTACAACAGACAAGAATTTTGAGTGGGACGGATACTTCAATGGCAGACGACTACAAATGGGATCTTATGCCTGGAGGATCGTCTTGTTTACAGATGATGATGAATACATCGAGAAGCGAGGTACACTTATGCTACTCAATGATTTCCAGGCGAGGTAAGTTCGCTAAAGGGATACGATAAAACTAAAAAGGGGCTAACGCCCCTTTTTTATTTTCTATGGTTCTTCATGAACTCTGAAGCGTACACAAAATCGAGTACCTCCTGATTATCGGTCTTCAGTATCTCTTCTTTTGTTCCTTCCCACCACTTGACACCGTGATGCAGAAACATGATGTAATCACCAATCTCCACCACCGAGTTCATATCGTGTGTAATCACAATTGTGGTGATGTTATACTCTTTTGTAATCTCTTGAATAAGTGTATCGATTACAATGGATGTTTGCGGGTCTAAGCCAGAATTGGGCTCATCACAGAACAAGTACTTCGGGTTAGAAGCTATGGCCCGCGCAATACCAACGCGCTTTTTCATTCCACCACTCAACTCAGACGGGAACAGCTTATGTGCGCTAGGCAATTCTACTCTGTCCAGTACAAAGTTGACTCTATCGTCTTTCTCTTCCCTGCTCATGTTGGTCAACATATCCAATGGAAATCGAATATTCTCCTCTACAGTCATGTAATCGAACAGCGCGCTTCCCTGAAACAAGAAACCGATTTCGGTACGAATGTTTCTGCGCTCTTTTCGGCTCATCGAGATAAAATCGCGACCATCATAAAGAACTTGCCCTTGCTCTGGACTGATCAATCCAACCAGACACCGTGCGATGGTGCTTTTTCCAGATCCACTGGCCCCAATAATGAGGTTGGTCTTTCCGGTTTCGAATTTGATCGACACATCCTTAAGCACATCCTTGTCGCCAAAAGACTTTGATAATCCAACTACTTCTATCATATCAGCAACAGTTGAGTGATGAAATAATTGGCCACCAAAATGACAATGGAGCTATAGACAACACCTCGTGTACTGGCTTTGCCCACTTCAAGTGCACTACCCGAAGCATAGTATCCCTGGTAAGCTGGGATAGATGTAAAAACAGTGGCAAAGACAACAGCCTTTATTAATGAGTAGACCACGTGAAAGGGCCTGAAATCAAGTTGTATTCCCTCGACATAATCTGCTACCGTAACAATGTCGGTAAACATGGCTATGGCATAACCTCCGCCAATGGAGACAAACATGGATATGATCACCAGAAAAGGGTTGATGAGCACAGCAGCAACAATCTTTGGAAGTATGAGATACGAACCGGAATTAACCCCCATGATCTCAAGGGCATCAATTTGTTCGGTCACACGCATTAAACCTATTTCGGACGCTATATTGGATCCAATCTTACCCGCCAGGATAAGCGCCATAATGGTTGGGCTAAACTCTAGAATGGTCGATTGCCTTGTGGTGAATCCGATGGTATAGCTTGGGATAAAAGCGCTTTCCAGGTTGGCTGATGTTTGAATGGTAATTACGGCTCCCATGAATACCGAAATAATCATGATGATGCCCAGTGAATCCAATCCGAGAGATACCATTTCATCAAACAACCTTCTCCGGTATATACTGAGTTTTTCAGGCTTGCTGAAAACGCGCCACATAAGCATCATGTACTTACCGAGATGAAATAGAAAAGACGCCATTGGCGCAAATGTAATTCTATTTTCAAGCGGAAATTCTCTGTCATTTGAGTAGCTTTGAACGATGCGTTCTGTAAAAATTGCAATTTGTCTTTTGTCTCTATCTGTTTTGAGTTCTTGCAGTATTTTCAAAGGAAAGAAAGACTGTGACTGCCCTTCATGGAGCTCATCAACAGTGGTAACCGCAGATCAAAACGAATCTCCATCCTAACGCGTGTCTCTTGAGCAAAAACTTGCTGAGTACATTCCCGAAGATTCTGTGAATGTGGTGGTAGAATGGATAAAGCCGTTTCCACTCAGACTCAGAATTGCCAAACCAAGAAAATCGAAACTCGGAGATTATCGTCCGAGAAGCTTTAAGCAACCACACCGTATAAGCGTCAATGGCAATCTCGATGCATTTACATTCCTGATTACGTTAACGCATGAGATTGCACACATGATGGATTTTGAACAACGGAAGACGACCAAAAATCCGCATGGAATGTCGTGGAAGAGAACCTATCAGTCGCTCCTCCAAGAGCTACAACAGAAGATTAGCCTTGACGAGATGTATTCAGCCAGACTTAAACACCTTATCTCACATCCAAGTGCTACGGCCAAATCATGGGAACTTCCTACGCAGAACCTTGACACGGTTGATGGTGACCTTATTAGACTTAGTGACATCCCAATGGGAGCTGAGTTCGTTTTCAACGACCGCACTTTTATGAAGGAACAATTGAGGAGAACCAGGTTCGTTTGCCTGGACCTTCAAAAGAAGCGTCAGTATACCATTCATAAAAACGCACTGGTGAGTCCAATCACCTCTTGTAAATCCTAACATAAGTTTAATTCTTAGCGAATGGGCATAACGTACATTTGCATCCCAAAATGTGAAAGATGGAAAATGTGTATTGTGTAGTTATGGCTGGTGGAATCGGAAGTAGATTCTGGCCTATGAGTAGGGAAAAATCTCCAAAGCAGTTTTTGGACATTCTGGGCACAGGCTCTTCACTCATTCAATTAACGTATGAGCGATTCTCGTCTTTTGTGCCTGACTCCAACTTCATGGTTGTAACCTCTGATGACTATGTTTCTCTGACCAAGTCGCACATTCCGGCCATGAATCCAGAACTCATTCTGGCCGAACCCGGACGAAAGAACACAGCACCCTGTATAGCCTACGCTGCTTATAAGCTGTATAAGGAAAACCCGGATGCAATCATGATCATCTCTCCTGCCGATCATGTCATCCTGAAACAGAAGGCCTTTGAAACGACTATGCAAACCGCCATTTCACACGCCAGTGAAACGGACCATTTGGTAACAATAGGAATCAAACCCAGCCGACCTGATACAGGGTATGGATACATTCAGTTTCATCAAGCAAGCAAATACACACGAGATGATGTTAAGCAGGTAAAAACGTTTACAGAAAAGCCTCAGGTTGATCTCGCTTTGCAGTTCTTGCAGTCGGGAGACTTTTATTGGAACAGCGGCATGTTTATCTGGAAGGTTTCTGCCATTGTCAAAGCCTTTGAACAACACATGCCTGACTTAGCAAGCGCATTTAACTCAAAGCTCGCTAGCCTGAATACTGAACAGGAGGAAGAGGCCATAAAAGACATTTACGGAAGCTGTGAAAGCATTTCCATTGACTACGGAATCATGGAAAAAGCCGAAAACGTAGACCTTGTGTTAAGCGACTTTGGATGGTCTGACCTGGGCACCTGGGGATCTCTGTATGAGCAGCTTTCTACAGAGGCGGGTTCGAATGTGGTAATCAATGGTGAAGTGAAGACATACTCGACCAATCACTCAATTATTCGCATGCCTAAAGATAAGCTGGCTGTGGTTCAGGGATTGACCAACTACATTGTGGTCGACACGGACGATGTATTGCTTATCTGCCAGAAAGATGAAGAGCAAAAGATCAAGCAAATTGTGGCAGACCTTAGGGAAGCAGGTAAAACGAACGTACTGTAACAAAAAAGGCCCCGATCAATCGAGGCCTTCTTCGTATTTCCGTTGGATGCACTAATCGAGGCTTCCAATCATTTTACTTGGGTCTACCCAAGCATCAAACTCATCAGCCGTTAAGTAACCCAGATTAATGGATTCTTCCTTGAGAGTAGTTCCATTTTCATGAGCTGTCTTGGCAATCTTGGCAGCCTTTTCGTATCCGATTTTCGTATTTAAAGCCGTCACCAACATAAGTGAGTTATCGAGGTTTTGCTTGATACGCGCATGATTTGGTTCAATTCCAATTGCGCAGTTGTCGTTAAACGACACACAAGCATCTCCGATAAGACGTGCACTCATTAGGAGGTTATAAGCCATCATAGGCTTGAACACATTGAGTTCAAAATGCCCGGTAGCGCCTCCGGTTGAAACAGCCACGTCATTACCAATTACCTGGGCACATACCATAGTCAGTGCTTCGGCTTGTGTTGGGTTCACTTTTCCGGGCATAATACTACTACCAGGCTCGTTTGCCGGAATAATTAGCTCTCCGATTCCACATCGCGGGCCACTGGCCAGCAATCTGATATCGTTTCCGATTTTCATAAGACTCACGGCAAGTTGTTTCAAAGCACCATGGGTTTCAACAATGGCATCGTGACCAGCGAGTGCTTCGAACTTATTTTCAGCCGTGCGAAACGGCAACTGCGTAAACTCTGCAATTTTCTCGGCCACCAAAACAGAATACCCGTTAGGTGTGTTAATTCCTGTTCCAACCGCTGTTCCACCAAGTGCCACTTCAGATAAATGGTCAAGTGTGTTTCTAAGTGCCTTTAAGCCGTGATCGAGCTGAGAAACATATCCGCTCAACTCCTGTCCTACGGTTAGTGGTGTAGCATCCATGAGGTGGGTACGACCAATCTTTACCACATCCATAAACTCTTCCGACTTGGCCTTAAGTGTATCTCTCAACTTCTCTACTCCCGGAATAGTGGTCTCCACAACCATTTTGTAACTGGCAATATGCATTCCTGTAGGGAACGTATCATTAGAAGACTGTGATTTATTCACGTCATCATTGGGATGAATTTTCTTTGCTCCTTCACCCAAGGTACCACCATCAATTACATGCGCTCGGTTTGACACCACCTCGTTCACGTTCATGTTGGATTGAGTTCCAGATCCTGTTTGCCAAACAACCAGCGGAAACTGGTCATCTAACTTACCCGTCAAAATCTCATCACAAACCGCAGAAATAAGATCGCGCTTCTCTTCTGACAATACTCCAAGCTCACAGTTAGCGTGCGCTGCTGCCTTCTTCAAATAAGCAAAGCCATGCACAACTTCTAGCGGCATACTTGCCTCAGCTCCAATCTTAAAGTTGTTTCGAGATCTTTCTGTTTGCGCTCCCCAGTACTTATCCACCGGAACTTTCACATCGCCCATGGTGTCTTTCTCAATTCGGTAATCCATTTGATCTTCTATTATTGTTTTTGGGTTTATAAATCTTTTGTTTCGATATCTATCCTTTGAAAAGAATTGATGCTTTATATTCGCTGCCAAATGTAAAGTGCCATGGGCGAATACGTAGGTTTGTTTATCTTTCTTTTCTTTTTATTAATGGCTTTCTGGCTATTAATTTTCCTTGTTGGATTTCTAGGTTATTGGGCCACTATTGGTGGCCTTAACAGCATCATGCCTGGACTATTTGCTAAAAAAGAAGAAGAAATTGCCGAGGAAATAGAGTCCTAAACTTTACGCCTCCTCATTTTCGGTACTTAGCTTTCCGGCATTCCACATAAGGAAGGCTTCCAAAAACTTGTCAATATCTCCATTGAGTACAGCATCCGTATCTGTAGTCTCTGTTTGTGTGCGCACATCTTTAACCATTCTGTACGGGTGAAGTACGTAGTTACGGATTTGACTCCCCCACTCAATCTTCTTCTTATTGGCCTCGATTTCGGCTTGCTTGGCTCGCTTTTCTTCCAGCTCAATTTCATACAGCCTCGACTTAAGTAACTGAATAGCCTTTTCTCTGTTCTGTAACTGAGACCGCGATTCGGTGTTTTCAATCACGATACCCGAAGGCTTGTGCCTCAATCGAACACCGGTTTCCACCTTGTTGACGTTTTGCCCACCTGCTCCACTCGATCTAAACGTATCCCAATCGATGTCTGATGGGTTCACTTCAATCTCAATGCTGTCATCTACCAACGGATATACATACACTGAAACGAAAGACGTATGCCGCTTGGCATTCGAATCAAAGGGTGAAATTCTTACCAGCCGATGTACACCATTCTCTCCTTTCAGATACCCAAACGCAAAGTCGCCCGTAAACTGTAGGGTCACGGTTTTGACTCCGGCCACATCGCCTGCTTGGTAGTTTACTTCGGTTACCTTAAATCCATTCTTTTCGCCCCACATTAGGTACATGCGCATGAGCATTCCGGCCCAGTCACAACTTTCTGTTCCGCCAGCACCAGCTGTAATTTGTAACACGGCCTCCAGCGCGTCCTCTTCTGCCCCGAGAAGGTTCTTCATTTCAAGATCTTCTAAGAGCTTGAGAAGTTTATCATGTTGGGCATTTACTTCGGCCTCATCGGCTTCGCCTTCCTTGAAAAACTCATACAATACATTCAAATCATCCAGCGAAGACGTGAGCTCGTCAAAAGCCTTTGTCCAAACTTTCTTCTTATTGATTTGCTTTAGAATTCCCTCAGCTTTCTTCGGATCATCCCAGAAATTAGGATCGTGGGTTTGTTGCTCTTCATCTTGAATCAAAGCTCGCTTGTGATCAATGTCCAGGTATCCTTTCAACGCCTCTAATCGCCCTTCCAGCGCCTTTAAATCATCTGATGAAATCATGGAACAAATGTATCCTTTGAATTGCAGTTTATCGCTGCTAGGAAGTTTAATCTACCAGATAGTTCTTAAAGTCTTTGTATTCAAACCCTCTTTGCACGAGATAGTTGGAAACCTTGATCTTTCGTTTTGTCTTCGTCTCTGCTTTTAACTGTTCCTTTTTGCGTTCGACCAGGTGCTTTATACAGGCTGTGTACTCAGCATCATCTATCTCTTTCATCGCTTTTTCGATGAGCTTGGAATGCACCTGATTTTGCCTGAGATGAGCTTTGATCTTCACCTTGCCCCAACGCTTTGTTCTAAAGTATCCTCTGGCAAAGCTCAAAGCGTATCGCTCTTCATTGAGGAAGTCTTCCTCCATGAGCAACATGATCAATTCCTCTACCTCTGTCTTCCATAAGCCCATCGAATAGAGCTTGTCTTTCACCTCTTTATGGCACCTTTCTCTATAGGCGCAATACCTCAGTATCTTCTTCTTTGCCTCTGCAAAAGGAATCTTCTTAGGGGTGTGGGTCATGGTTGGACCAAAGTACAGGTTCCAGATTAGAGCAGCCCTCTAGTCTAGTTTCAGCACTGCGAGGAAGGCCTGTTGTGGAATCTCCACATTTCCGACTTGCTTCATGCGTTTCTTTCCCTTCTTCTGCTTCTCTAGGAGCTTGCGCTTACGGCTAATGTCACCTCCATAGCATTTCGCTGTTACATCTTTACGTACCGCCTTAACAGTCTCTCGCGAGATGATTTTCGCTCCTATAGCCGCTTGAATAGCAATTTCAAACTGCTGCCTTGGAATGAGCTCTTTTAGCTTCAGGCAAATCTTCTTACCCAATTGTTGCGCATTGTCTTTATGAATGAGCGCTGAAAGCGCATCGACCTGATCGCCATTGAGCAAGATGTCCATTTTGGTCAGGTTGCTCACCTGGTGCCCCACAGGATGATAATCGAACGAAGCATAGCCTTTTGAAATAGACTTAAGCCTGTCGTAAAAATCAAAGACAATCTCGGCCAGAGGCATCTCAAAAGTTAACTCAACCCGGTCGGCCGTGAGGTATACCTGATTCTTCAACCCTCCTCGCTTCTCAATGCACAGGTTCATCACCGCGCCCACAAAATCACTTTTGGTTATTATTTGAGCATTGATGAATGGTTCTTCAACCGTGGCCAGCTTTGAAGGATCTGGAAAATCAGATGGGTTATTGACGATGGAGCGCTCACCATCTGTTGTGGTTGCGTAATACGAAACGTTAGGAACTGTCGTAATAACCGTCATGTTGAACTCACGCTCCAATCGTTCCTGAATGATTTCCATGTGCAACATTCCCAAGAAACCACAACGGAAACCAAATCCAAGAGCGGCACTTGATTCGGGCTCGAATGTTAGCGAAGCGTCATTGAGCTGCAGTTTATCCATGCAGTCTCGCAGTTCTTCGTACTCGTCTGTTTCAACGGGAAAAATACCGGCAAACACCATGGGTTTTACATTCTCAAACCCTTCAATGGCGTTATCACACGGATTGTCTATGAGTGTGATGGTATCTCCAACTTTAATCTCTTTTGCCTGCTTGATTCCAGATATGATGTAGCCAACATTGCCCGCTGACATGACCTGTTGTTTCTCGGGTTTGTATTTCAACACCCCTATTTCGTCAGCTTGATATTCTCTTTCTGTGTGATAGAACTTTACCTTATCGTTCTTCCTAAGTGTGCCATTCATAATTCTGAAATAGGCAATCACTCCACGGAACGGATTAAAGACGCTATCGAAAATCAATGCCTGTAGCGGTGCCTGCGGATCACCGGTTGGGGCGGGAATACGATCAATAATTGCTGTAAGCAGATCATCAACTCCTTCTCCAGTTTTGCCACTAGCGCCTATGATCTCATCACGATCACAACCAAGCAGTTCTTCCATCTCATCCTTCACCTCTTCGGGCATGGCAGATGGTAGGTCCATTTTGTTGAGCACAGGAATGATCTGAAGATCGTGTTCCATGGCTAAATAAAGGTTGGAAATGGTCTGAGCCTCTATTCCCTGGCTTGCATCAACCAGCAAAAGTGCTCCTTCACACGCGGCAATGGCACGAGACACTTCGTAAGAAAAGTCAACATGGCCGGGAGTATCAATTAAGTTGAGTACATACTCCTCGCCTCCGTGCTTATAGTTCATTTGAATAGCATGGCTCTTAATGGTAATGCCACGCTCTCGCTCCAGATCCATATCATCCAGGACCTGATCCTCCATTTCACGGTCAGAAATAGTTCCGGTTGCCTGCAGTAATCGGTCTGCCAGTGTACTTTTCCCATGATCGATATGGGCAATGATGCAAAAGTTTCGAATGTGCTTCATGCACTTAAAAAATTGGCTGCGAAAATAGGCTAAATTTCAGGGTTAAATCTCAATGAATTCTTCTCTGGGCTTCCAACACATACTTGCCCAGAATATCGAACTCGATATTCACTGAATCTCCAGGCTTTAATGCCTTAAAGCTGGTATGCTCATAGGTGAACGGTATAATAGATACAGAGCACATTTCTTGAGAAGCATCAACCACCGTAAGGCTGACCCCGTTTATGGTGACAGACCCTTTACTTACCACCAATGAGTGGGCTGGATTAGTAAACCGAAACGAAAAATTCCACGAACCGTCACGCTCTTCCACTTTCTCGACCGTTGCAGTCTGGTCTACGTGCCCCTGCACAATGTGCCCGTCAAAACGCCCTCCGGCCTGCAGGCATCTCTCAAGATTGACAATGGACCCTTGGGCGAGCCCGTTCAGGTTTGTCTTCACTAAGGTTTCTTCAATGGCCGTGACTTTATACCTGTCAGATACAATATCTACTACCGTCAGGCAAACGCCATTATGAGCTAAACTCTGATCAATCTTCAACTCGCTTGTAAATGGTCCGCTAAGCCAGAAGTGCTTATTCGTTCCTTCATTCTCAACAGCTTCTACGGTCCCTATTCCTTCAATTATTCCTGTAAACATTACGGTGCAAGTGGTTTTGGCTCACCTTCTCTCAGCATATACACGTGGTCTTTGATAGACCTTGTGGTAATGCCCGAAAGGCGAATTTCATTCACTTTGCAAACGTAGTAGTATACTCCAGCCGGCAATGGTTCGCCCGAACGTTTATCTGAACCATCCCAGAGTATATCGGGGTTGGTAGAACTAAACACCTCCACGCCCCATCGGTTAAAAATCTGGATATCAATGCTTTCTATAAACTTATAAGGAAATGGCACAAATAAGTCATTGCTTCCGTCTCCGCCAGGTGTAAATACATTAGGCAATTCGTATTCCGGACAATTATCTACACATTGGGGTGAGCCCCATGGCGACTCATTTCCAAAACTATCGATACCTACCACCGCGTAGCACCCGGCAATGGAGCCCATACCTTCATGGATAAACTCTGTCTGATCGGCATCATTAATCACCGTGAGCTCATCGAGCTCCTCACCCAGAAAATTGCTATGGTAAATCTTATAGGCTATCACATCATCTGTTTCACTGCAGTACAAATTGGGGTTTTCCCAGGTCAAACGCGTTTGCTCCAGATTACAATCTCCCTGTATCAATTTATCTGGTAATTCGCATGGCGGCTCATTATCGATAGGAATACCTACAAACTCCTGAGAAAAGTTGGTAAGCGTATTAGGCAGGTCATCGGAAGTGTAGTTCCCAATCGATCGAACGAAATAGGTGTACTCTTTAAGGTTGGCCAACCCGGTGTCAATAAAATTGGTGGTCGTAACGGTATCGAGCACAAAAAACTTACCCAACGAATCCGGGTTTCTGTAATACCGATAGACCACGTACTCAGAATTGGTCCACGGCACATTCACATCCCATGAAAGGCGTAGTTTATTGTCGCCAGGGTCAGCAGAAAGATACACCGAACTTGCTGCTCTTCCATTTCCAACCGATTCTTCCAGCGCCCCACTTAACAGCTCAATTTTATAGTAATACTGATTATCGACCGTGTTCAAATCTTCATCCACAAACACGGTATCGAGTACATTAAAATCATCGGCTGATGCAGATAAGTACACTTGCTCATAGACTCCGGTCTCAGTTTTTGATCGCAACAACCGATATCGATACGGAGCCGGATAGTCGCTTGTTTTTAACTCTATGGGCTTATACCAGGCAATGCTATCTGTTCCGCTGCTGGCATCCGTTCGGGTAATGCTCACCTTATTCAGTATGGGTATGTCACGGATTAACTCTCCACACGACTCTTCTGAAGGGTAGCTTTCGGAACCATCGTCAAACGTGGTTACAACCATGTAACAATACTGCTGGCCGTGAATCAACCCTAAGCCCTCATTATCATCTGTAAAAATCGAGTTTGACCTCCCATCAATTTCCGCTATTAGTTTATAGCCAAGTGACTCTGGCACGCCAGTGGCGCAGACATCAGGAGCATAACCAAGACTGTCTGTGTATCTATAGAGCTTGTACCCGATGGCTTCAGTACACACCGCGTTTTCCCAATCTACAATGAGTGAGTTGGCTTGTGGCTGAATGCTCTGAATGGTCACAGCCGGAGACACCACATTTATTTCGAGTGTCTTGAAATAGACAAGCTCACTCTCCTTGTCAAGATCTTCCTTCACCTTAAAGTAGACCCAGTAAGGTTCCTTACGAACAAACTCGCAACGCGGATTCCAATTGAAATACAGGTTTAAGGGACTTGGACCATACACGGTGTCAGAAGGAGATAGCGAACCACCATTTCCATCGTCAAGCGGAAAACCAACGGCTGTAAACTCCATATCATCGTCATCTGGATCGGTGGCAATGGAATGCACGACCAACTGTTCACCGGCAGCCACACATGTCCGGTCGATCATGTCGATGCGCGGTGGCTTACTTGTACACGGTGGCCCCACGTCAATTTGCATATCTCGTAAGATAGAGCCGACTTTATAGACTTGTCCGCTATTGGGGTTTTTTCGGTACTCCTCTATAAGAATAGCCACATTGTAAACTCCCATGCTCTGCGGAGATATCCATGACAGCGTACCTGTCACCGAATCAATCTTCATCACATTATCCGCCCCGGGATTAACGTCATCTGGAAACAGGAAACCCGAAATAGCTGAGCCATTAAACGACATGCTTGGCACTAGTGTATAGACCAAACTATCTCCCTCGGAATCGACTGCTCCAGGGTTATGATAAAACGGAGCACCTACGCAGGCATTATCGATAGGCGGGTTTTGAAGTACAGGAGCGCGATTTCCTCCTGTTCCAATATCAATGGTGAGGTAGCTCTCCAGATAAAAAGGAACCTTATCCGAGTCTTTGATATTCACAATACCCCCAATTCTCATAGGATCTTCCATGCTCAGCTTATATGTACCAGCACCTGGGAACTCATGCACCGTTGTGTACACATTATACCGAGTATTTGTCCCCGAAATCATGACTCCGCCATGATCGCATTTTTGGGTCTTTGGGCCATTGGATCGCTCAACATTAGCCGAGGTACCATCTCCAAAATTCAGGGTGAGTCTGCATCTGTCAGCCGCATCGCTTTCGTTTCCGGTTTTCGTGTAGGTAATGATGGAAATTCGATACCTGAATGAATTGGTGTTATTCACCCGCTCATACACAATCTCACCAGCCCTATTGTGCGTTGCTTTCGCTAAGAAAGAACTCAACACAAAAACTGAAAAGATGAACCACGTATATGAAATCCTAAACCTCACTCTTAAAAGACGATATAAACGCGGGTTTTGTTGCAACGATGATGCGTACATTTGGCCGCGCCTAACTTTCAAAGTAAGTCATTTCAGCCCTATATTACTAGGATTGGCTTGTGAAATAAGGTGAACACTTAGGATATGACAAAGCACAAGAAGATCAAAGTAGGAATCACTTCAGGTGACATTAACGGAATCGGTATTGAAGTGAGCCTCAAAGCCCTAAGTGATTCGCGTGTGTACGAGAAGTGTACTCCTATCATATACGCCTCTAAAAACCTGATATCTGCGTATGAAAAAGAGGTTAAGATGGAGGGTATTCATTTCAAAGTGATAAAGTCAGCTGAGGAGGCCGATCCCAAAAAGATTAACGTGGTCAACTGCCTGAGCCCTGAAGTAAAATTAGAATTAGGCACAAGCACCAAAGAAGGTGGGGCCGCTTCTTTGACCTCTCTGCAGTCTGCAGTGGAAGATATTGCATCCAATAAGATTGATGTACTGGTTACAGCTCCCATTAATAAAAACAACATCCAGTCTGACGACTTTGCGTTTCCAGGGCATACCGAATACTTAGCCAACTACGCGAACGAAGACCACCCGCTCATGATATTAGCGCATGATGATTTGCGCGTTGCGCTCGTCACAGGCCATATTGCGCTAAACGAAGTTTCATCCAAGCTCACTTCGGACTTGATTTTGAGTAAGATCAGGGTTTTAAATAAGTCTCTTAAGCAGGATTTTGGTATTCACCGGCCTCGCATCGCTGTGTTGGGCTTAAATCCGCACAACGGAGATAAAGGGTTGATGGGCGATGAAGAAGAAACAATCGTGGCACCAGCCGTTGAAAAAGCGGTGGAAGAAAACATCCTGGCTTTCGGGCCCTTTCCTGCCGATGGCTTCTTTGGTTCCCCCGGAAGGCGAAATTTCGATGCCGTTCTAGCCCTATACCATGACCAGGGATTGGCCCCATTTAAGGCCATGGCATTTGATGAAGGAGTAAACTTTACGGCCGGACTACCTATCGTAAGAACATCACCAGATCATGGTGTAGCCTACGATATAGCTGGAAAAGGCCTTGCGAGTGAGACATCCATGCGACAAGCCATCAGAGCTGCATGTGATATATATCTTAACCGAAAAGCACATCGAGATTTGACATCGAATGTGCTAGAGGTTTCGAAAAAGAAATGAGATTGATAATATCTACTTGCATATCAAGCTATTCATTACATTTGCAACCCTTTTTTTAGGTGCTCTTTGAAACAGACTGAATCATATGACCTTCTCTTTTCGAGTTTAAAGTTGGGGCTTCACCATTTTGAATGGCGTTTAGAGTCCGATTTTTTAGAATCGAGAGGCATAGAGGATTTGGAGATAAAAGACATGGTGTGCGCATTTGATGTAAACAAGAGAGAGCGTATCATGGAACTGGATTTTCAAATCGATGGTCAGATTGAAACATCGTGTGATCGGTGCGCAGAAGACTTAACGTTGGACTTTAGCACATCAAATCACTTAATCATCAAGTTTGCTGAGGAATCAGATTTTACGGATGACGAGGTGGTATTTCTTTCAGATAAGGAATACAAAATCGACTTGAGTCAGTTTATTTATGAGTTTGTCTTAATGGGAATTCCCGCTAAGCGAATTCATCCGGAAGGCGAATGCAATTCGGAAGTTGAAGAGTATTTAACAGAAGTTGAAGAAATAGAAGAACAAGAAATAGATCCTCGATGGGAGGCTCTGCATAAATTGAAAAACTAAAGCTTAGAAAATGGCACATCCTAAACGAAAAATTTCGAAGACCAGAAGGGACAAGAGAAGAACCCACTACAAGGCCGAAATGCCAACAATAGCTACATGTCCTACAACCGGACAACCTCATCTTTATCACCGCGCGCACTGGTATGAAGGCAAACTTTATTACAAGGGCCAAATCGTGATGGAGAAAGAGGCCATGGCCTAACCAGTTGGCCATGAAAGTAGGCCTTGACGTATTAGGCGGGGACTTTGCACCAGAAGCAAATGTTCTCGGTGCAATAGCTGCCAGAGAAGAATTGGGAGACCGGGCTTCTATTGTCTTGTTTGGAGACACAGAGACCATTCATTCCATTCTAAACGAGAACAATCTTCCAAGCGATACGTTCGAAATTGTTCAGACCAATGAGAGCATTGAGATGGGTGAGCACCCAACCAAGGCTTTCGTAAAAAAGCCCAACTCTTCTGTTGCTCTTGGATTTCAACATCTGAAATCAGGAGAAATTGATGCTTTCTCAAGCACAGGAAACAGTGGAGCCATGTTGGTCGGGGCCATGTATACAATCCGCACCATTCCAGGTGTGATTCGCCCATGTATTACCACCGCTTTTCCCGTTCTTAACGGTGGAGTGAGTGTGATACTCGATGTTGGCATTAATGCCGAGTGTAAGCCGGATGTACTTTATCAATTTGGTATTCTGGGAAGCTTGCTTGCCGAGCAGATCTATGGAATCCCCAACCCCAAAGTAGGTTTGCTAAACATTGGTGAGGAAGAAGAAAAAGGAAATATGTTGAGCCAATCGGCTCATCAATTAATGAAGGATTCAAAAGAATTCAACTTCATTGGCAATATCGAAGGCCGCGACCTCTATAACGGTAAAGCGGATGTGATTGTGTGTGAAGGGTTTACGGGCAACATTGTTCTAAAGCAAGCCGAAGCGCTGTACACCTTGATTCGCAAGCGAAACGTGAAGGATGAATATTTTGAACGATTCAATTATGAAATCTACGGAGGAACTCCTGTTCTAGGTGTCAATGGAAATGTTATTATTGGACACGGTATTTCAAATGCTAATGCTGTAAAAAATATGATTAAGCTTTCTGTAGACACGGCTGAGGCCAAACTTGCTGAGAGAATCAGAAAAGTGTTTAAATAACTCTGTATGACGAAAATAAATGCCGCCATTACCTCTGTTGCTTCTTACGTTCCAGAGGACATACTATCCAACAAGGATCTTGAAAAAATGGTCGACACGACTGACGAGTGGATAACCACGCGGACAGGGATCAAAGAGCGACACATTTTAAAGGGGAAAGACAAGGGAGTAACCGAAATGGCCAAAGTTGCCGTTGAGCGTCTTTTAGAAAAACGTGGTATTGGACCAGAAGAAATCGACTTAGTGATTTTCTGCACGGTAACCCCAGACAAAGTATTCCCTGCTTCAGCCAATATCGTAAGCGCCAAGGTTGGCATGAAAAACGCCTTTGGTTATGACTTAAATGCAGCTTGCTCCGGATTTATTTACGGTCTCGTAACGGGATCTAAGTTCGTTGAAAGCGGAACGCACAAAAAAGTGTTGGTGATAGGGGCAGATAAAATGTCGTCTATCATTGATTACACAGATCGTGCAACATGCATAATCTTTGGTGACGGTGCAGGTGCCGTGTTACTAGAGCCAACTGAAGATGGAACCGGTATTCAAGACTCCATACTTCGAAGCGATGGTAATGGTGAGCCATACTTACATCAAAAGGCTGGTGGCTCAGAGCGTCCTCCAACCCAGGAGACCATTGACAACAAAGAACACTACGTACATCAGGAAGGAAAAACAGTATTCAAATTTGCTGTTTCTAACATGGCTGATGTAAGCTATGAAATCATGGAGAGGAACAACCTTACATCGGATGATGTGTCATGGCTCGTTCCACACCAGGCCAACCTGAGAATTATTGATGCTACCGCCAATCGTATGGGCGTGGGCAAAGACAAAGTAATGATTAACATAGACCGATATGGAAACACGACCAATGGTACGATTCCGTTATGCCTGTCTGAGTGGGAAAATCGATTGCACAAAGGGGAGAACATCGTCCTCTCTGCTTTCGGTGGAGGCTTCACCTGGGGTTCGGTTTACTTAAAATGGGCATACGACCCTTCTTAACTTGACATTCTTACATATTAAACTACTTTAGTTTACCTTAAACTATCACTATTCACTATGGACTTAAGTCAAATTCAATCACTGATAAAATTCGTGTCTAAATCGGGCGTGAATGAGGTAGAATTAGAAACAAAAGACTTCAAAATAAACATCAAAGCAGGCAAAGATGCCGAGGTTGCACCTCAGGTAATTGCCATGCCAGCTCAGAACTACATGCCGCCTCAGCCTGCGCCAGTTCCTGCCGCTGCTCCAGCACCGGCTCCTGCAGCACCAGCTGCACCTGCAGCGCCAGCAGCAGCTGCTCCGGCTGATGATGAGAGCAAGTATATTACGGTCAAATCTCCGATGATTGGTACATTCTACCGGTCGTCAAGCCCTGAGTCTCCTTCGTTTGTAAACGTTGGTGATGACATTTCTGAAGGGAAGGTTATTTGCATCATTGAAGCCATGAAATTGTTCAACGAAATCGAGGCGGAAGTTTCAGGCAAGATCGTAAAGGTTTTGGTTGATGATGCAACTCCGGTTGAATATGATCAGCCTCTTTTCTTGGTTGATCCTTCTTAATACAGAATCGTTATCGGTTCGACAAAACTAGAAGCTTATGTTCAATAAAATTCTAATCGCCAACAGAGGCGAAATTGCGCTACGTGTCATTCGCACGTGTCGTGAAATGGGAATCCATACCGTAGCTGTTTACTCAAAAGCAGATGCCGACAGCCTGCACGTTCGCTTTGCAGATGAAGCGGTTTGTATAGGCCCAAATGCGAGTGCTGATTCTTATTTGAAGATTCCTAACATCATAGCTGCAGCTGAAATAACCAATGCAGATGCCATTCATCCAGGCTACGGGTTCTTATCTGAAAACTCTAAGTTCTCAAAGATTTGCCAAGAAAACGGAATCAAGTTTATTGGTGCCCTTCCCGAGCAAATTGATGGTATGGGTGATAAGGCCAGCGCCAAGCAAACCATGAAGGATGCTGGTGTTCCGACAATTCCAGGTTCTGACGGACTTTTGGAAAGCCTGGATCAAGCCATTTCTATTGCCAATGATATGGGGTATCCCGTCATCATGAAGGCCACAGCTGGTGGCGGTGGTAAAGGCATGAGAATGTGTGAAAATGACGAAGAGGTTAAAATCGGATGGGAATCTGCCCGAAAAGAAGCCCTGGCTGCATTTGGAAATGACGGCATGTACATGGAGAAATTCATCGTGGAGCCGCGGCACATCGAAATTCAGATTGCAGGCGATCAATTTGGCAAAGCTTGTCACTTGTCAGAGCGGGATTGCTCTGTTCAGAGAAGACACCAAAAGCTTGTCGAGGAAACTCCTTCGCCATTCATGACCAAAGACCTTCGAAAGAAGATGGGTGATGCGGCTATTAAAGCCGCCAAAGCCGTTAAATATGAAGGTGTTGGAACGGTTGAGTTCCTTGTTGACAAGGATCGAAACTTCTACTTCATGGAAATGAATACGCGTATTCAGGTAGAGCACACGATTACAGAAGAAGTCATCAATTATGACCTGATCAAGGAACAAATCAAGATTGCTTCAGGTATTCCTATTAGCGGCAAGAACTACGAACCTGTAGGACACGCTATTCAATGTAGAATCAACGCAGAAGATCCGTTGAATGACTTCAGACCAAGTCCCGGAAAAATCACTGAGTATCATGAGCCAGGTGGCCATGGAATCAGAATAGACACGCATGTATATGCTGGCTATGTAATTCCACCATTCTATGACTCAATGATTGCCAAGCTCATTACTGTGGCGCAGACGCGTGAAGAGGCCATTACAAAAATGGAACGAGCCTTGGGCGAGTACATCATTGAAGGGGTAAAAACAACCATTCCTTTCCATCAAAAACTGTTGAGAAACCCTCAGTTCAGAGACGGGAAAATAACCACCAAATTCCTGGAAGAATGGGATTACCGTTCGGAATTGGAAAAAGGATAAAGCAATACGCTCAAAACGATTATCGATGCCCTATCTCCTGAGATAGGGCATTTTTGTTTAGCGAAGTACGGTTACGATCCCATCTTTACTTCGCTTCTGAGCTGTATCGGTTTTGTAAGTCAACGACCAGTAGAACACACTTTGTGGTATCTCGCCTGTATTGGTGGCATAGGATCCATTCCATCCCACATTCAAATCATCTGTTTCAAAGACGAGTTTTCCCCATCTGTCATAGATTTTTAGCACCGGCTCGGTGATTCCACTCGCCACCACCTTAAACTCATCATTCAAGCCCTCTACACCAGGTGTAAACGCATTTGGAATAAAGATGTTTGGCTCACAGTTGGCCATTACATGTACAGAGTCGTAACTATAACACCCATTAGAGTCTTGTATTTCGAGTACATAGGTGACGTTTTCCGGAAACAAGAGAAGTGGCATGGGACTGTATGGGTTGTCCAAGCCATCGGACGGAGTCCAGTGGTATATGGCTCCGGGATCGTTCCCTGTTGTATCACTTCCGATGTAAACCGCATCGATATCACAGTTATCGATATCAGGTCCGGCATAGACGTAAGGAAGTCCATTTACTTTTACCCGAAAATTATCCGAGTTCTTACACCCATTGGTATCAGTAACGGTTAAGTCATACGTGGTGGTAGTGGTCGGGTATGCCCAGGTTCTGCCATCCAAAGAAACAGAGTCGGACAACCCAATACCTGGGCTATAGTGATAGTCGACAAAATAGTCTTGTTCCTGTAATACGAGCACGCTATCTCCTTCACAGAACTCCAGTTTTGGTCCGGCATCGAGCACGGGAAGCATCCAGATTTCAACAGATGTATTTGTATCTCCCTTGCATCCATTTGCATCGGTCACCTCAAGCGTATAAGCTGTAGAAGACTCAGGATAGAAGTATATAGTGGATCCTACTTGCTGAAACGAGCCATCATCGGGAGTCCAGCTATAGTTGTTGAACCCGGCCGTTACGGTAGCACTTGTAGTATCGCCAAGGCAAACCGGGAAAGGACTAGTAAGTACGTTTACTACCGGTAAGGTATCCACCACTACTGTCATGCTTGAAGAGTCCTGACACCCAAATGGTGTGGTGGCTGTAACAAAGTATGTAGTTGTTTGTAACGGTGATGCGTTAGGATTTGATGCATTGGGGTTTGACAAAGTAGCCGTTGGAATCCAGCTAAAGGAAGCATTACCCGGTCCTGTAGGTGTCCCACCAATCTTTACCACGTCTCCTTCACATATGCGGGCATCTTCACCTGCACCTACGTTGGGAATTGGTTTAACCACTACCAACACTTCATCTGACTTGGAACATCCATTGGCATCGGTCACTGTCACAGTATAGGTAGAAGTCTCTACCGGAGAGACAGTTGGTTGATCTGTTGATCCGTTGATCAAGCTTACCGTGTTATTCCACTGATAAGAAACTCCTCCGGTGGCCTGTAACTGAATAGAATCTTGTTGGCACATCAATGTGTCATTGCCAGCATTAGCAGGAGTGTGAGGATAAACACTTAGTTCTTCATTCGTACTATCCTTACACCCATTTGCATCGGTGACCGTTAGATAATACGTGGTGGTAAAAGAAGGACTGGCTACAGGATTAGCTCCTGAAGTGGACGATAAACTCGCCCCAGGTGCCCACTGATAAGACGTTCCACCTGAACCAGAAAGAACGTAGGAATCGCCATCACAAATAGTCGTGGTTATGTTTCCGATAGCTGCAGGCGGCAAGCTGTGCACTGTGGCCACCAAAGCATCCGAACTTTCACACCCATTGGCATCGACTACTTCAAGTAATATGTTGTAAACCCCAGCTACTGCTCCCTCGAGATATGGATTAGCGGCTGTATCAAAATGAATCATTGGAGAATTCCATGAATATGAAGAACCGACCGGGCCGCTTGGGTTTCCTCCGAGTTGAATGGAGTCATCGAAGCAGACCTCGACATCGGGGCCGGCATCCACTGCCGGAAGTACATTCACATAAATAGTAACCGAATCATTGTTTACGCATCCGTTTACATCCGTCCCGGTTATGTAATACGTTGTACTAACCACCGGGCTAGCCGTGGGCGTAGCTGAACTGGTTGAGCTCAGCGTTGCATTTGCCGCCCAGACATAGGTCTGAGCTCCAGTGGCTGCTAGCGTAACAGACGAGCCATCACAAATCGTGTCATTTGGGCCAGCATCCACTGCTGGAAGTGCGTGATAAGGAACGGTAAAGTTGGCTGAATCAGCACACCCATTGGCATCTTCTACGGTCAACATAATGGTTGACGTGGAAGCAAAAAATGCCTGTGTGGTTGTCGCAGTATCATCTGCGACAAAAGCAGATGGAGACCATACGTAGTTAGTCCCACCCGAGGCAGTTATCTGCGCAGTATCTCCCTCACAAACTGTATCAAGTAAGGAAAACTGTGGGACGGGAATGGTATCTACCAACACAGTGGTCGAATCATTTCCCAAACACCCGTTCGCATCCTCTACTGTCACATAATAAGTGGTTTCGAGCAAGGGAGTTGCTACCGGATTTGCAATGGAAGCACTACTCAGCGTTGCCGTTGGCGACCATACATAGTTAACCCCAGTGGTAGATGTTGGTGACCCTCCAATGGTAATGGAATCTCCCAGGCAAACGACAAACTGCGCTCCTGCATCAACGACAGGTAGTGTATCTAACGTGACTATGTAAGTAGATGTATCGTTACCGGCAAACGAGTCTGCTACATTTCCAGGGCCTGAGGAATAAATGACAATCGTGTCATTGTTGTTCAGAAAAGTTTGTCCCAGACAAATAAGCGTATCATCTCCTACCTGAAGGGTATCGCTAAGACCAAAAGGACTATTGAAGGGAACACCATTGATTGTGGTAGTTATTGTAACTGTGTCAAATGCATAGTTACCAGCATTTGTAAGCTGAAAACAGACGGTATGCGTATCGCCAACACATAACCCAGAAGACGAGAAGATAGAATCAATACTAGCGTCTGGATTCTGAGCCAGGCCAAAAAAAGAAATCAATACGAATAGAGCGGAGACAAGTAAATGTTTCATGCTGCTGTTTTGCATATAGACGATCTAAATTTATCCATGGCTGTCATTATCCGGCCAAACTAGACGAACTGGAACCATCAGCCCTCGACACAAGCTGTTTTACCGATGTAACAACGGCCGCAGCATCATAACCACACTCTTTCCATAGTTCTGGTTGAGAACCATGTTCGATAACAGCATCGGGAATTCCTAATCTCTGCACTTTGGCCTGATAACCGTGATCGGCCATAAACTCAACAACCATAGAACCAAATCCACCTGGCAGGCTGCCGTCTTCTACCGTCACAACTTTGTTGAACTTGCTGAATACTTCATGCAGCAATACTTCATCAATGGGTTTAACAAACCGCATATCGTATAGTGCAGCTGAAATGTTCTCAGACTTGAGCTCTTCAACGGCTTTTAGTGCTTCGTTGCCAATGTGGCCAATCGAAAGAATAGCTACATCATCTCCATTCTGAATCTTCTGCCCTTTTCCGATTTTCAGCTTTTTAAACGGTGTTTTCCACTCCGGCATTACTCCCTGACCTCGCGGATACCGAATCACAAAAGGAACCGGGTTCTCATCTAACTGAGCCGTATACATGAGATTGCGTAATTCCTCTTCGTTCATCGGAGCTGATATCACCAGATTAGGGATACATCTCATGTAAGAAATATCGTAAGCTCCATGATGTGTAGGGCCATCTGCCCCAGCTACTCCGGCTCGGTCAAGACAAAAGATGACCGGTAGGTCTTGAATAGCTACATCATGAATTACCTGATCATATGCCCGTTGCATAAACGATGAGTAGATGTTGCAAAACGGTCGCAAACCCTGCGTAGCCAAACCGGCACTGAAGGTGACAGCGTGCTGCTCGGCAATACCCACATCAAATGCTCTGTCTGGCATGGCCTTCATCATGATGTTGAGCGAACTACCTGAAGGCATGGCCGGTGTAATTCCAACAATCTTGTCATTCTTCTCGGCAAGCTCAACAATGGTGTGACCAAACACATCCTGATACTTAGGTGGCTGTGGACTCTTAGGCGTTACTTTGATTATTTCGCCCGTATCCTTGTTAAAGATGCCTGGAGCATGCCATGTTGTAGCCGATCCTTTTTCTGCTGGCTCGTATCCTTTTCCTTTGGTTGTGATGCAGTGCAAAATCTTAGGGCCTGGAATATCTTTTAGGTCTTCCAGTACCTTCGCCATGTGTATCACATCGTGACCGTCAATAGGCCCGAAATACCGAAAGTTTAAACTCTCGAAAAGATTCGAATGCTGAAGTAAAGTCGATTTAATGCTGTGCTCAACCTTCTGCACAATTTCCCGTGCATTCGGGCCGAATTTGCTCATCTTACCAAGCAAATGCCATACCTCATCCTTCACTCGATTGTAGGCATGAGAAGTCGTGATATCGGTTAAATACTCTCTTAGAGCTCCCACGTTTGGATCAATGCTCATGCAGTTGTCGTTAAGGATCACCAAGAGGTTAGTATTCTCAACCCCGGCATGATTCAACCCTTCAAATGCGAGTCCGGCTGTCATAGCACCATCACCAATAATGGCCACATGCTGCCTGTCTGAATGGCCTAATGACTGATTTGCTACAGCCATTCCGAGCGCTGCTGAGATAGAAGTGGACGAATGGCCTACACCAAAAGCATCATAATCGCTCTCTTTTCTCTTTGGGAAACCGCTAATGCCTTTATACTTTCTGTTCGTGTGAAAAACAGATCTTCTACCAGTAAGTATTTTATGGCCGTAGGCCTGATGGCCTACATCCCAAACAATCTGGTCTTCGGGTGTATTGAATACGTAGTGCAAAGCGACTGTCATCTCCACTACTCCAAGGCTGGCACCAAAGTGACCGCCTTTTTGAGAAACAACATCAACAATAAAATCTCTGAGTTCAGAGCTGATTTGGGGTAAATCTTCAAATGAAAATTTGCTCCTTAGATCAGACGGAATTTCTATCTGGCTGAGAAACTCTCCGGCTTGAAAATTTTGTTCTGCTTGATCCATTCAATGAGATTTTTGATTTTGTTGGCTTTGGTCTATGCCATAACGGATTCTACGATAGATTCAAACATGCGCCTTCCGTCAATATTTCCTAAATTCTCGTCTGCTGCTCTCTCCGGGTGAGGCATCATTCCAAATACGTTACGTCCTTCGTTGCAAATTCCAGCAATGTTGTTGAGTGAACCGTTCGGATTCGAAGCTGCGTCAACATTTCCATTTGCATCGCTATACTTAAACAAAACCTGATCGTTTTCCTCAAGTGCTTTGATGGTATCGTCATCGGCAAAGAACCTTCCCTCGCCATGGGCAATAGGAATGTTTAATACGTCTCCTTCAGAAATCGATCGTGTCACAAGTGCATTGCTTGTCTCTGTTCTTAGGTGAACATTCTTGCAAATAAATTTCTGGGTATCGTTATGCTGAAGTGTGCCTGGAAGCAACCCCGATTCGCAGAGAATTTGAAAGCCATTGCACACTCCAAAAACATATCCTCCGTTTTTGGCAAATTCGATCACCTCTGTCATGATTGGAGAAAACCGGGCAATAGCGCCTGACCTCAAATAATCTCCATAAGAGAATCCTCCAGGAATTGCGATAAAGTCACACCCTTTAAGATCGTGATCCTTATGCCATAATCGTTCTACTTCTTGCCCCATCACTGTTTCAAGAACGTATATCATATCTTGATCGCAATTAGAACCGGGAAAAGTGATTACTCCAAACTTCATTTTGTCAAATAATATAGGGGCTCAAAGGTAGCAAACTCAAGCCTTATCAGTACCAGATAGTATCGATGAATATTGAGGTAAATATGAGCCATAAAATTATCTCTCCCATCCACCATTTCTTCACCCCCATAAGTCCTTTAACTATCAGCCATGTCATGGGTATTAACAGCACAGCGCCAAGTGTTTGACCCATTAGAAACGTGCAGATAACCCCACAAATGGCACTGATTAAAATGAGGTACCATCGCTTTCGTTCTCTGATGGTAGACCGCGAAAGTTGCACCCAAACAAACCAAATAGCCACTCCGGCACCAGCGATGAGCAACAAAATATCGGGACGAAACCAGTTTGCCTTAATAAGATCTACCGCCTCAAATGTCACTGGCAAACTCACGGTATCGAACAGCAGAAAGTTCACTGCGAACATCAGGTAAGCCGGAGTCAGAAAACCAAACAACATCTTCAAGACACGTTTGATGCTCAGCCGTGATTTTTGCATCAATGCCACGACTACCGGGAGGAGAAAAACACTCAAGCCGAAATAAAAAAGGCTACATAAACCAACAATGAACGCTGCATTAAAGACGGAAGCATCTAACCTATACTCATCAAAAACAAACAGCAACTGCCCATAGTAAAACAGTATCAGGAGCATAACCAACCAAATAGAAAAAGGTGGAAGCTCATTGAATATCCACAGAGAAAGCGTCCAGGCGATAAATACGGGTAGGTTGCTAATTTGCCCAAGAATAGCCTGAGTCTGAGTTAATCGGTTTAGATAAATAAATGCTCCAAAAATGAAAATGAGGCTGAGTCCTGCGTTTAGCCAAAATCCTACTGTAACCTGACCGTGGAGAGGTAATACTGCCACAATGTTTTTTTCCTCTACGGTAAACAGAAAAACCAGCGCAAAAAGAAGCCCGATTAATGGCGCCAAAAACACCAGAATTCTGTCAAATCTGTAGAGAAGTTTGAGCACGCAGCGTAAAATTAAGTGCATTCATTGAAAAGAAAACCCACCTGATTAAATCGGATTTATAATTTCGCAGCAAAGTTTGAAAAAATGAATGCAGATTTTATAGAATGGATTGGAGACTTATTCACGGAATCATTTAAAATCCTTCCTATCTTGGGAGACGGTTTTAACTGGTTTATTATTGCCATTATTTCTGCGCTTACTCTATTCTGGATCAAGAAGATGAGTGACTATAAAAAAGAAGCAAATCAAAACGGCACCATGGAATAATCGCTACCGATTATTTCAGATCAAACCCGATATCTTTCCTGTAATTCATCTTGTCAAACGTGAGTAAAGACACGCTTTGGTAAGATTTCTCAAGTGCCTTTTTCATCGACTCGTCTAGCGATGTAAAGGCTATGACTCTTCCACCTGAGGTGAGAAGTTCACCCTCTTGTTTCTTAGTTCCTGCATGAAATACAAGCGACTCGTTCGGTGTTGAACTAAACGTCATACGCTTATTTTTTTCATAGCTCTCGGGGTATCCTCCCGAAACAACCATTACACAAGTTGCATATCTCGGGTCAATCTCCAGTTCGTGCTGACCGAGTTCACCGTTGGCACACAGCCATAATGTTTCCAGTAGATCAGACTTGATTCTTGGAATGACACTTTCCGTTTCCGGGTCTCCCATTCGACAGTTATACTCGATCACATATGGGTCTCCATTCACATTCATGAGCCCAATAAAAACAAATCCATTGTACGGAATGCTATCTGTTTTAAGGCCATTGATGGTCGGGTCAATGATTCTATTCTTCACCTTCTCCATGAAGTCACCTTGAGCAAAGTCTACTGGTGATATCGAGCCCATTCCTCCAGTATTTAACCCCACATCTCCTTCACCGATTCGCTTATAATCTTTTGCCTCGGGAAGAATAACATAGTCTTCCCCATCGGTTAAGACAAAGACAGAAAGCTCAATTCCTTTCAAAAACTCTTCGATGACTACTTTCTGACCAGCATCGCCAAACTTGCCTCCTGTGAGCATAAGCTCCAGCTCCCGGGCGGCTTCATCTTTATCATCGATAATTAGCACCCCTTTACCTCCGGCCAGACCATCGGCTTTCAAAACATAAGGAGGGTTGAACTGATCCAGGAAGGAAATAGCATCCTGTAGTTGGTCTGCAGCAAACTCACCAAAGCGGGCAGTTGGAATATGATGGCGCTCCATGAACTTTTTCGAATAGCTCTTGCTGCCTTCTAATTGAGCTCCTTCACGTCCCGGTCCAACTATCTTTACGTGGCTTAAGCTTGCATCTGACTCAATAAACTCTCTTACACCCTTTACGAGCGGTGCCTCAGGTCCAACTACCACAAGGTCGATGTTGTGTTGAATCAACGCTTCTTTCATGGAATCGAAGTCGCTATCGCCAAAGGCCAAATTTGTTGCGATTTCCTCTGTACCACCATTTCCTGGCGCCACATAGAGTTTCTCTAAGTGTTCACTTTGGGCAATTTTCCAGGCCAGTGTATGTTCTCTACCTCCGCCTCCAAGCAACAGCACATTTAACTTCTTCATCCTCGTAAATTTTGAGTACAAATAAAACCAGTACGGTGCAGAAATAGAAGGTTTTCGCACACCATTTACAAACAAAAAAGGCGTTCTTCTGAACGCCTTTTCCTATTCTTTAAAAACTGCTGTTTACTGAACTCGCTTAATGCTGCATCCTAATGCCTTAGTAGTAGCCGGACTAATTGTTTCTCCTTTTACCATGGCATTTATCGCATCAGTCAGGTAATGCTCAGTCACTGCTGTTTTATCTTTCGAGTTGTCGTCAATAGCGCCTTTGTAAGCGAGTTTCGCATCGCGATCAAATAGAAAAACGTGCGGTGTTGTTTTAGCCCCGAACGCATCTGCTACCATATGATCCTGATCTACTACGTAAGGCATCTTATACTCCTGCTCATCTGCTTTTGACTTCATGGCCTCATAAGAGTCCGCTCCACTTCGCTTGGCTTCGTTGCTGTTTACCAGCACCATTCCAACATTGTTGGACTCGCACAATTCGTAAAGCTCATTGTATCGATCTTCCCATTGGATAACAAACGGACATGTGTTACATGAAAAAACCACCAACAGTCCATTTTCCTTGTGAAGTTCTCTCAAATGCAATTGATCACCAGAGACCGACTTCATGTCCTTTCCCATCATAGGAATAAGATCACCTACTTCAATTCCTCCAGCGGATGTATTATCCCATGCTGAAAATCCAATCATCAGTGATAAGGCTAAACCGAATGAAGCCAACATTTTCAAACTTTTCATGATCTAGTGTTTTTCTGTTTTAAAAAGGACGTTAAAGTTACACTTAGTTGCCTATTCAACGAAACCACATTTAATGGCATAGCGAATAAGTCCGGCAATATTGTGAATGGATAACTTCTTCATCAGGTTGGTGCGATGTGTATCAACCGTACGGTGAGATATAAATAGTTTGTCTCCTATTTCCTTGTTAGAATATCCCTCAGCTATCAGTTTTAGTATCTCAATCTCCCTGTCAGTAAGCGATTCGTCAACCATGGCGTGCTGGTAGTCAATCTTGGAGTCTTTGCGCGTACCAGCCAGAATCATAGTCACATCCTCACTAAACACCTTGCCTCCTTCATGCACTTTCTTGATAGCTTCTACCAACTCATCGCGGTCAATATTCTTTAAAATATACCCGTCTGCACCGATCGAAATCATCTTCTGAATCATTCCCTTTTCGTTATGCATGGTAAGCGCTATGCACTTAACGTGATCGTGTTTCTCTTTGATGTCAGAAATGGCATCCAGTCCATTCATCAAAGGCATATCGATATCGACCAGCACCACATCCACCGACACGGAATCGACAATCTCAATCAACCGCTTTCCATTATTGACCCCTGCCAAAAACTCAAATTCCTCTACCTCGGATATAAGCGATTTGAGGCCATCAAGCACCAATTGGTGGTCATCGGCAAGAGCTATACGAATCATGCCATAAAAATAGAACACTTGTTTGAGAACCGTAACAGCCACTGTCAAATTGGGCTGCTGATGTAAAATTGAGGTAGATTCGCTCAAAATTTCATCGAATGACGGTTGAGAGACTGCGTCTTTCTGGTTTGGTATCCCTGCTTTTCATTTGTGTTTTTGTCATCAACTACGGAGGTCAATTGCATAACTGGACTCATCAGCTCCCCGGTTCGGGCGAGGATGGAGCCAAAAACTATTATACCATCGCGTATCACGTAGAGCATGGGACTTCATTTGCTCATTTCGCTGGCATGAATGCTCCATATGGCGAGCACGTGCTATACACAGACAACCAGCCGCTCGTTTCAAACTCATTGAGACTGCTAAATAAGATTCTACCTATCTCCGAAATGCTGCCTTGGTTACTACCATGGCTCATTGTACTTTCCTACATGCTGGGAGCATACTTTTTGGCCATTTCCTTAAAAAGCCTGGGGGTCTCTTTTTGGCTGTCAGCCGCAGGAGCGGTTGGAATTATGTTTTTGAGTCCGCAATGGCTCAGGTTATCCGGTCATTACTCACTGGCTTATGGGGTCGTCATTCCCATGTGCATATGGTTATTAACCCAATATGCTAAGTCAGACCGAAAAAAATGGCTAATCTACCTCACGGCCGCCATTGTCTTGTCTGGCTTCATACACCCATATTTCCTGGTAATGAGCGCTCTGGGAAGTGGACTGATTGTCATGGCCATTGAGTTAAACAGCTCAACATTAACGAGCTTCAAACCTTACTTGACCTCCGGGGTTATTTTGTTGTTTCCGGTTATCCTCTTTCAGTTGATAATGATGGTCACAGACAATGTAAACGACAGACCAGATACACCCTATGGATATCTCAATTATAAGGCAACGCTTTCTTCGGTTTTTTTACCCCTCGACCTGGCATATGGCGGATTCCTACACAGTCTTTTCCCCAACACGTTTAAACCCTCTGCCGAAGGGCCATTCTATTTGGGATTAGCTACCGTGGCCGGACTTATTGGAACAACCGCCTTGACACTAAAGTCGATCTGGAGCAAACGGTCAATGCAAAACTTACCCCTTGGACCTTCCTTCAAGTGGATGCTTTTCGCTTCACCTATTCTCGTGTTATCGGTGGGCTTACCATTCGTTTTAGAACCATTTGAATCATGGCTTGAACACATGGGGCCTTTGAGGCAGTTTAGAGGTATTGGCCGGTTTTCTTTTGTTTTTTACTACACGGCTGGCATCCTGACCATTGTGTGGATACAGCGGCTTTTTAAAGCATCTGGCATTACTCGATTCGGAGCAATGGCCCTTATTGCCATTCTATACTTTGAAGGATATCAGTTCAGTCGGTTTGTATCAGACCGAACCTCAAGCGGAACAAAGGAATTTGCGAATCTGAGTTTTGCGCAGGACGAGTATGCGAAATACGATGCCATTGCCACGATTCCGTACTTCCACATCGGTTCTGAAAACTTCCGAACCCCACACGCTGACTTCATAAAGGGACAAGCTTTTAAGCTATCATTGGAGTCAGGGCTTCCGCTTACCTCGGTTCAGATGAGTCGCTCATCGCTGCAACAAACAGTGAAGCAACTACAGCTCACCCATGAGCTAATTCAATCGCCCGCCATTCTCAATGACAGCTATCCGGAGCATTTGTTACTCATGGTTGAAGATGGCGATCTCTCGGTTGAAGAAGAACACTTAGTGCATCGTGCTTCGCTACGCAGTTCACATGACGGTTACAAACTCTACGAGCTGAACAGCACGGCTTTCGCGGATGTACTCAACTCGAATGTAGCGTTGTTAAGGGAACAAGCGTCTGCCTCCCGGCTTTTATCGAATGATACTTCAGTAGTGAAACACCTATCGTTTGACAACACGGAAACAGGGCAAAGTTTTCACGGGGCTGGGGCTCTGCGTGCGTTTCGCAATGAATGGACATCCATCGTTTCAAAGCAGGACGCTCCATACCTAACCGAAGTTTCTGAGGTCTCCTTTTGGTTTTACATTGGTGGTCAAAACAGGGGTAACACGCAAGTGTGGTTCGAAGAAAAAAACAATTCGGAAAGTGTACGTTTTGAGCTGAGCGAAGTGTGTGATCACTTCGATGCCATTGTTGATGATTGGGCATTAGTCACACTGAACCTGACCAAAACCTCTGAAGAAAACTATTTCGAAATCAATTTGCATCGCGATGGTCCGGAAGTGGAAATTTGGATAGACGAACTTCTTATTCGACCTTCGAGCCTTTCAGTAACCAAAACAGGAAACCGAGATGTAAACAACCGGTTTTTTGAACCTTGACCTCAATGGGAAAAACAGCAGTCTTAATAGTAAACCTGGGAACTCCAGATTCACCAAGTGTAAGTGATGTTAGAAGTTACCTCTCGCAGTTCTTAAACGATCCGCGCGTCATCGACATTCCCTATCTGGCCAGAAAAATGCTGGTCAACCTGATAATTGTTCCGTTCAGAGCGCCAAAAAGTGCCAAGGTATATCAAGAAGTGTGGACGGAAGACGGGTCACCTATTTTGCTCTATGGCAGATCGGTTGAGCAAAAATTAAGAGATGAACTGGGTGATGAGTATGAGGTTGAACTAGCCATGCGCTATAAGAACCCGAGCATAACGAACGCTCTGGATAAGATTCGCAAAGGAAACCCGGATAAAATCATCATCCTGCCACTTTTCCCTCAATACGCCTCAGCGACAACAGGATCTGTGCATGAGGAAGTCATGCGCATCGTGAGCAAGTGGTGGGTTATTCCCGAATTGCGCTTTGTAAGCCAGTATTGGGATCACCCTGGCTACATTGACTCATTTGTAGAACGCGGAAAGAAATACGACTGGAAAGAATACGATCATGTTTTGTTCTCATTTCACGGTCTGCCCACAAGACAGGTAGATAAAGTGTATGCTGAAGGCATGTGCTCTGACAGAGATTGCGAGCACAGTATCACAGATGAGAACAAATACTGTTACAAGGCCACATGCTTTGCTACAGCTCGTGCCATTGCCTCAAAATTTGGAATGGAAGAATCTGATTTCACGGTTTGTTTTCAATCAAGACTGGACAAAAATTGGCTTGAACCTTTTAGCGATAAAATAGTGATTGAACAGGCCAAAAAAGGAGCTAAGAAACTACTCGTCTTCTCACCGGCATTTGTGGCTGATTGCCTTGAAACGGTAATAGAAATTGGAGATGAGTATCAAGAAATATTTGAAGAACACGGAGGTGAGAAAGTTCAACTCGTAGAAAGTTTGAATGATCACCCAATGTGGATTAGTACGCTTAAGGACATTATCAAAAAAGCCTAACAAGGTGCACACTGCCAAATTTCAAGCACCAGACAATTTTGTTGATCAGCTCTGTAGATACATAGAGTCTGAGTCTTTTGGGTTCTGCTTCAGAGGTAGTGGCTGGAATCATGGCGCGGATGCATTAGCTGGAATTGGCATTGCGAAAGAATTGCCGCTGGAAGAAGCAGAAAACGAACCTTTTGCTTTTTTCCACATCAACTATGATCATAAAAACACGCTGGAGAAATTATCCTCGCAAAACGAAGATCATGTGTGCTTTCCAGACTCTGCTGCTGTACTTCCCAAACTCATATTGAAGGTGAGTGATACTACAGTCGAAATCACCTGCTTTGATTCCGATTTGGAAGGCCAGCTCAACCACATTTACGCGTCTATTCTAAAACAACCGAAAAGGACTTCAACAAGTCTTCAAGAACCAAGTTCGCGTTTAGACTTTAGCTCTTACACAGAAAGGCTGGAAGCGCTGCAGGAGCATTTTCAACAGGGCGATATATATCAGGCTAACTTTTGCCAGGAATTCTATTGGGAAAACGCCCGTATTTCAGCGTCAGAAGTGTTCATATCGGGATTCGAAAGCAATCCTAATCCGTTTGCTGTGTACGCCAAATTAGGCACACATCATTGCATAAGCTTCAGCCCTGAGCGTTTCTTAAAGATCGAATCAGACCTCGTTACATCGCAGCCAATGAAGGGCACTGCCGCACGCTTTCAGGATCCAGAAATGGACAAGAAATCGAGACAAGCTCTAGCTGCGTCTGAAAAGGACAGACGAGAGAATGTGATGATTGTAGATATGGTGCGCAACGATTTATCGCACTATGCTGTACCGGGAAGTGTAAAGGTTCCTGAGCTGTATAAAATCGTGACTTATCCCAAGGTTCATCAGATGCACTCAACAATTCAGGCAAGACTAAGACCAGCGACCTCTAAAATGGGAGCCTTAAAGAAGGCCTTTCCCATGGGTAGCATGACTGGTGCTCCCAAGATACGCGCGATGCAGATCATCGATAACCTCGAGCAAACCAAACGCGGTCTTTTCAGCGGCTCTATAGGCTACCACATGGGAGATAAACTAGATTCAAACGTTCTTATCCGGACGCTTATCTACAATCGGGAAACCGATTACCTGTCTTGTCATGTAGGAGGAGGAATAACAGCCTTATCAAACATTGAGGCTGAGTATCAGGAATGCCTTATAAAAGCGCAACCTATATTTGATTTGCTGGGATGTGAGGAACATGAGCTTCTTTCAGTAGGAGAATAATTGAATTCTGAGACAACTTTTCTTGTACAATGCGCATCTTACACCCAGTTTTGCACCCATAATGACGGACCAGGAGCTGATTGAAAGATGTTTGAAGGGAGAGCCAAGGGCGCAAAAAGCGTTATTTGATAAGTTTTCAGGCAAGATGATGTCTGTTTGTATGCGTTACGCTGATAGTCGGCAGAAGGCAGAAGATATCCTACAAGATGGATTCGTCAAAGTATTTGTTAATCTGGCGAAATTCAAGGGAGAAGGAAGCTTTGAAGGTTGGATTCGGAGAACAATGGTGAATACAGCACTTGATTGGATTCGGAAAACGAAAAACCTTCGGCTTGATACCGATATTTCTGAAGCTGAGTATTTGGCTGGAGAAAGCGAACAGATTGTAGGCAAATTAAGAGTGGAAGCACTCATGTCTATCATCAATGAGATGCCAACTGGATATCGCACCGTGTTTAACATGTATGCGATAGAAGGTTTTTCTCATAAAGAAATTGCCAACGAGTTGGGCGTTACTGAAAGCACATCAAAAACACAGTACCGCAAGGCACGAACACATTTAATGAAGATTATCGTAGAACGAGAGAATATATAAATGGCAGAAAAACAAAACATAGAGCAGCAGATTCGCGAGGCCTTTCAAGGTCACGAAATGGATGTGAGCTCAAGCGTTTGGGCCGGAATAGAAACGCAACTAGGTGCTACTACTTCGGTGGCAAGCGCTGGCAGTGCCTTTTTATCTAAGGCAGTTGCTGTACTAGCTGCAGCAAGTGTTATTACGGCTGCTACGATCTCTGAAATCCAGCATATGGAAACTTCAGCTCCTGAAGCTGAGGGAATTGAAGTATCGCACGAATCTGGCGCAACCGATGCGGTTGATGTGGCCACAGCTGCACCTGAGCAACCAGTTACCACTGAGACATCCTCCGGTGAATCTGCTCCTGAAGAGCAACATAGTAACCTGAACGCTTCACAACCGGAGAATCAACAAGCAGAGCTTGCTGAAACTGCGATGGAAGAGCCACATAATGTGGTGCACAACATCGATATCCAACCAGAAGATGAGATGCCAACGGTAGCCACCGAGGATATGGCTCAGCACACTTCATCAGAAGAAGAAGCTCCCTCTAAAGGAAACGATGAGACGAATTCTGAAACAGATGTTACCGCAGATGAATTAGCTGAGGACAACTCCGATGACGAAAGTGATACACCTATTCAGACCGATGAACCAAAATCAATAGCTAAGTTCCATCAGAAAAGAATGCAAAACGTTACTCCAGACGGTAATGGGATCAACGATTATCTCGTGATAGATGGTGAAAACGTGGGTGAGTTCTTCTTACAAATTGCCAGAAGAAACGGACAGGTAGTATTCCAATCCGATAACCCGAATGTGCGTTGGGCTGGAACTGACATGTCTGGTAACGCTTTGGAAACAGGAACTTATTTTGCCTTTATTACGGCCAGCAGTACAGATGGCGTTCCATTTAACAATGGCCGAGGGCAGAAAATCACAATTAACCTGGTACGTTAAAGCCCTTTTTCTACAAAATCTACCACCAGATTAAACACCTCAGAGTAGTTTGTCAATGGCAAGTTCTCTGGCACGTCATATATATCGTGATAGTGTTTGTAGCTTCCAACTGTATAGATGAAGAAAGAAGGAACACCCTTTTCGTAAAAAGGATAGTGGTCACTGTTTGCTGTTGAACCACGGGCCTTTACCATGCTCAAATAGTTTCCTTCATCATTCACGCGCTTCATTGCATCAAAAGACTCGGTAAACACCTTTCCATTCACGACCGTAATTCCCTTTTCAGCGTCTCCCATCAAATCTAAATTGAGCAAGAACTTGATCTTCTCTAGATCGATCATTGGGTGCTCTACAAAATGAGATGACCCGACAAGGCCGGCCTCTTCACCAGCAAACCAAATGAATACGGTGGTATATTCTGGAGGATTCTCCTTATAGTGCTTAGCCAAGTCAAGAAGCATGGCAGAGCCACTGGCATTATCACTGGCTCCGGCTATATAAGTCTTGGCTCCCATTCGTCCCAAGTGATCATAGTGAGCTGTAAATACAACCATGGAGTCAGACTTACCCGGAATGATGCTTACCACATTATGAGTCTTGTAATGATCAATCCAGGCCTGGTCCAAATCGATGCTGGCCACTTTTACCTTTCTCTGATTTGAATCCTTTGTCACGTACAACACGGGTGATTCGATCAACCTGCGGCCAACAGACCATGTGTGTTTCTTATCTGTAATGACGACATAACCACTGGCTTCAAGAGGGTTGTGCACGGCTTGGTCTATCAGTGTTTGATAAGCCGTTGATCCCGTAGTTTGATCAAACAAAACCAACTTATTCTTGAACTTGCCTTTATTAATCAGCTTGAATACTTTCTCTTCGTTGCCAGCCCACTTCTCTTTAAATGTGACTACCTGATAATCTCCTTGTATTTGCTGCGACCCCGGGTTCATGATCCAATCTTCGCCAACTATTTTAGGAACCTCGTTTAATGATAAATAAGCTTCTCCGGGATATGTGTTGACTCCCAAAAAGAAGGGTTGGAAGTAATCTTCGCCAACTGGGTTTACCCCGAGCTTCATGCACTCTTTGGCTATAAACTGTGACGCCTTCACATCGCCTTGCTCAACATAGCCTCTACCATGATATCCGGGGGCGCATAACGAGTCGATGAGTTCTTTCACATAAGCCTCATCCTGAGCAAATGCCACGCTGGAAGAGACAAGTGAAACGATTAAAATAAAAAACCGCATTATGTAAATTTTCGTGAAACCAGTAGCTTGAATGCCATAACACTTTCGTTGTCCTCATCCCATTTGTACCGGACTGACAACTCTTCGTTCATTAACCGTTGAGCATCCTGCTCGCTCTCCACATGGTTGAGCTCATCCACTGCCCGGGTGAACGCTTTCATGTCGCCATTAAAGAGCTCATTTGTGTACAGAAATCGTTCGTTGAGACCGATTGACTTTTTCAAATCATGCACATTCGAAGAAGCAGCTCTATCGCTAACCGTTTGCTTGGGACTGGCCATATCTGAGACGGTTGATTTAGGATTCATCAAATCTTTAGACAACTCCTCAATCGTGCGCATGATGGCATCATGCTCTGACTCTCCTTTTTCCTCCTGTTCTTCGGAAACTTCGGGAGTCATTTCTCTTATCTCTTCTTCAATGGCTTTTTCTCGTTCGACTTCTATCACCTCGCTCACAGGTTCCTCCTCTTCTTCTTGTACCGCTGGTTCGGGGATGACTGGCGCCTCTATTTCCTCCTTTGGCATCTCCTGTTCGATGGATGCTTCCTGTGAGCTCTCAATCAATGCTTCGAGCGTCATTCTAAGTGCCTCTATATCTTGTTTCAGAACGGATATCTCATGTTCTTTTTCAAGAACACTTTCCTGAAGTTGATTAAGTTGATTTTGAAGTTCTTCCATCTACTTTACGCTCATGGTTATGACATTCAAAGATGTAAAATGTACGGGCTAAAAACAGTCTTTTTTAACTCTCTTTTTAACAAAGCAAAACCGACCCAGTGCCGAAGCAAAAGGGCCGGTTTCAAGCCAAACAAAAAGCAAGGTCAATTTTGTCTAAGCAAATTCTGAGGCGGTTTGATTTTGTTCACTAAGTGTCCACTCATCTGTAGTAGTGGTTTGAAGCCAAATGGCTCCGCTTTTTCTAAATACCTGAACATTCAGACCAAAGGCATCGTGAAAGTTTCCTTCCAAAGTGCTCACCTTTTGGTTTCCATGAATGCTGATTTCTCCCATTTCGTGCTTTGTCCTTGCTTCACCTATGGTTAAATGGGCATCAATCATTTCAGATTTGGCAGATCCTTCTCCCTCACCGTGCTCTGAAGAGTAAAACTCTAGTTTCAAGTAAGGAAAGTGTCCTTTGAACTCAGCTTGAATCTGCTCAAGTGTTTTGTTGTCGTTTACTTCAATTTCTGTCATGACCTCTGATTTACATCCACTTGGCTAGAAAGCGCAAGTACTCCTTCTTCATTTCATTCATCAACTCTCTGTTGCGCTCGATCCGATCTCTCAGTGGACCGTGATCGTCAAACAAAACATGGTCAATCGCAACGGGATGCTTCTCGGCATAATTGGCCAATACATGCTCGTGTTCATTGATATCGTGAATCAGTGTATCAATCACATTCCCATCGATGTAAAACTGATTTTGAAAATGCTCTAAATCCATCATCACTTCCTTGGAAGTATATCGGACCACAATTTCCTCCAGTCTTGCCCGGAAAAAATCTAATTCTTCTTTGTAAAATCTTAATTCTCTTAGCCATTGCTGATGCTCAAAATGAAGATCATCAATGTGCGCCTTGCCTTGCTTGTTTGCCGTTGTCATAATTGTTTGTTTCGACAACAAAGGATACCATCAAAAGGCCGATTTTTTATGACGGTCATCAGCCGTCTATTTGATTTGAAACGTACAGGAAACAAGTGGGGTCGTTACAAGCGGAGAATCAGCTCATAACCTCATCCATCATAACAGGGCACCCGACATAAAGAGGGCTCTTCTCGTGCAATTCTGATGGTACAATTTCCATCACATCTTCCACCCCGTTTGTGCCATATCCCCCTGCCTGTTGCATAAGATATGTCATAGGGTTGCACTCGTATACAAGACGCAGTTTTCCCTTGGGTGCTTCACCCGTGGCCGGATACACATATATTCCGCCTCTCAGCAAATTTCTGTGAAAGTCTGCCACAAGCGATCCAATGTATCGGCCTGTGTACTGACGCTTACCATTTGCCTTCTTTTTATCTCGGCAGTACTGCACAAACTGCTTTAACTTGTCATCAAAGTCATCAAAGTTGACCTCATTAATGCTGTACACCTTACCATCTGAAGGCACCTTGACATGGTCAAGAATTCTGTGAAACTGCTTTTTCCATGGCTCCAGTGTAAACACATGCAATCCGTGGCCTGTACTCAGTACCATTTGGGTACTTACGCTGTAAAGGACATAACCGGCTCCAACCTGATTCTTTCCCGGTTGTAAAAAGTCGTGCAGCTGCGCAGGTTGTCCCGCTGGTGAAATGCGCTCAAAAATTCCGAAAATGGTTCCTATCGACACGTTTACATCGATATTACTCGACCCATCCAGGGGGTCGATGACAATAACGTAACGACCGTTTTCGTTTCCTTCAAAAGAGACAAAATCTTCGCTCTCCTCACTGGCCCAGCCAGCCACATCCTGACAATTTCTCAGAGCTCGTTCAAACACATTATCAGCATATACATCGAGCTTCTGCTGTTCGTCACCAGTTGAGTTTTCACTGCCTTTTGCGCCCAAAATATCATCACCTAGGCCCTGATAACCTACTTCCTTAGATACTATGAAAGAAGCTTGCTCAATGGCATGAAAAACACCAGCCAATTCAGCTGAAGTTTCGGTCGCTAAAAACTCGTTCAACTCAGTCATTCGTTCGAAATTTCGGCAAAGGTGCTAAAAGTGTTTTGAACTGGTAGCTCAGCTTGTTACTGACCCAAAATTTTGTCCAGCGATACCTTCTCTTTGATGTTCTCCCCCACTGTTTTTTTCTTTTCCTCCTCTTTTACGGGATGGAGCCCGGCTTGCAAAAAGCGGTAACTATCCAGCGCATATATGATTTCGTAACCCAACGGAAGATAGTGGTCCTTGATGATATAAGGAAGGTCGTTCTCAAGACTCGAAAACCATTCTTTCTTAATGAGTGAAAAAAGCTCTTTACCGCTATGATCAAACACGGTTATGTGTGCTTTTATGACTCTGTCGTAGTTGTCTGACTCGAACTGGCGATAGTCGGTTGCCGCCCGATACATACCCAACTCGTTTACAAACACCACATAATCGGCATCGTACTTCGGCACCAGCGAGTCAACGAGAATAGGGTTGATAATCTTTGTTTTTGTAATCAGTTCTCTTCGATCTTCTACGCTTACGATTTGTCCGTGTTCGATCCTTGTACCAGGTTCAGGCTTCGGTTCAACCTCCTGCTGAAGTTTAAGCCAATAGTTGGCGAGGCGCTTTTTAAAGCCCTGATCATCCTCAATAACAGGTGCCTCATAGGGCTTTATGGGATTCTTTACCAGGTGATAGGCGAAATCAAGGTCCATGTTGAGTACCGGGTCATCGGCATGCAAATTCACGTAATCGTTGAATTCTTTGGCCCCGATAATCATGGCATTGTCCAGACCTTTTCTGAAAAAACCACGGGTGTGATTGTACGTGTAGTTTGTTCCGCGAGCAATATCAGCGTCTATTTCGCTCATATACCTGTCTGGATGAAACGGAATAATAAGCAGCGTGGGCCTTTCAAGTGCAGCTATGCTGTCGCGGTAAAACCCAAGATATAATGAGTCATTTGTAGGGCCATAGTCAAGCTGAGCTTTCCCAAATAAGCTCCCTAGAATCAATACAAGAGTCAGACACCGTTTCATATACTCAAAACTAGATAGAACCTACGCTCTATGCCGTTTCAACCATAGAGGTTAAGAACACTTGCTTGTGAACTGATATAAAGCAACAAATCGACTGATCTATTGTATGCGGTAGGCTGAATGTCCTTTGTACATTTGAGGCTTCACTAAATTTAAATTGAAGCGAAATGCCGTTTTATCATAAACTCGGAAAGATTCCGCCTAAGAGACACACGCAGTTTAGGCAAGACAACGGAGAGTTGTATCAAGAGCAACTTTTTGGAACCATCGGATTCGATGGAATGTCAAGTAACCTGTATCAGGTAAATGCTCCAACCCGTGTTGCCAACGTTGGTGAGCCAATCAGCATGAAAGCTGAAATAGCTGTTGAAAACAACATGACTTCCCGCATGCTTAAAGGGTGGGATGTGGAACCAAAAGATGATTTTCTGGAAAGTCGGGTTCCTGTATTGGTCAACAACGACTGTCAGATTATTCTATCTGCTCCAAAAGTCTCGTTAACTGAGTACTTCTATAAAAATGCTGATAGTGATGAGGTAATCTTTATTCATAAGGGAACAGGAAAACTCAGAACACTGGTAGGTAATATCGATTTTAAGTATGGTGATTATCTGGTCATTCCTCGTGGAATGATCTACCAAATTCAGTTTGACGATGCCGATAACCGCCTATTTATAGTGGAATCGAAGCAGCCTGTATACACACCTAAGCGATACAGAAACTGGTTTGGCCAGTTGCTGGAGCATTCTCCATTCTGTGAGCGGGATATTCGTCCTCCTCACGAGCTTGAAACGCACAGCGAGAAAGGTGAATTTATCATGAAAATCAAGAAGCAGGATGTATTGCACACGTTGACATATGACCGGCATCCGTTTGACGTGGTCGGATGGGATGGATACAATTATCCTTACGCTTTCAGCATCCACGACTTCGAGCCTCTGACAGGTCGGGTTCATCAACCACCACCCGTTCATCAGACATTCGAGACTTCTACGTTTGTGATATGCTCATTTGTTCCAAGATTATACGACTACCACCCAGAGGCTATTCCAGCTCCATATAATCACAGCAATATCGATTCAGATGAGGTGCTTTATTATGTAGACGGAGACTTCATGAGCAGAAATCACGTAGAAAAAGGGTACATTTCACTTCATCCTGCTGGAATCCCTCATGGGCCACATCCGGGTGCGATGGAACGGAGTATTGGACAAAAAGAAACGCTTGAATTGGCGGTAATGGTTGATACCTTTGCCCCGCTGCAGGTGACGAAACAAGCATTAGGAATTGATGATTCTACTTATTGGAAAAGTTGGATCGATTAAACGATAGAGAATATGGAGACAGCTAAATTGAAAAACGTTCGATACGGAACGGACAAGATTTTTGAAGACGCAGAGGACTTTCTTCCCTTATTAGGAACCGATTATGTGGAGCTCATTGTTGGTAATGCCAAACAATCAGCGCACTTCTATAAAACAGCTTTTGGTTTTCAATCGCTCGCATATGCCGGTTTAGAAACCGGAGTGACCGATCGCACTTCTTATGTATTGGTTCAGGATAAAATTCGCCTTGTTCTTACTACTCCAATGGGAGAAGGAGGTTGGATGAACGAACACCTTGACAAACATGGCGATGGAGTAAAAGTGGTGGCCCTTTGGGTAGATGATGCTACAAAAGCATGGAAAGAAACCACGAGCCGCGGTGCAAAATCGTACATGGAGCCTACAAGAGAAGAGGACGCAGATGGTCATGTAATAAAGTCCGGTATTCACACCTACGGTGAAACGGTGCACATCTTTATTGAGCGAAAGAACTACAATGGTACGTTCCTACCGGGTTTCCAGAAGTGGGATTCACATTACAACCCTTCAGAAGTTGGGTTGAAGTTTATCGATCACATGGTGGGTAATGTAGATTGGGGTCAAATGAACACTTGGGTAGACTTCTACGCCAAGGTGATGGGATTTGCTCAGATCGTCACATTTGACGATAAGGACATCTCTACGGAATATACCGCATTGATGAGTAAGGTGATGTCCAACGGTAATGGACGCATCAAGTTCCCAATCAACGAACCGGCTGAAGGTCGAAAGAAATCGCAAATTGAAGAGTACATCGAGTTCTATAAAGGTGCCGGTGTGCAGCACATCGCAGTTGCTACTGATAACATTGTTGAAACAGTGACTCAGATGCGAGACCGAGGAGTGGAATTCTTATACGTACCAGACACATATTACGACAACTTAAAAGAACGAGTTGGCGAAATCGATGAGGACATCAATATCTTGAAAGAGCACGGCATTCTTGTAGATCGGGATGACGAAGGTTACTTGCTTCAGCTGTTTACAAAACCAGTGGTTGACAGACCAACCATGTTCTTCGAAATCATACAGCGAAAAGGTGCATGGAGCTTTGGAAAAGGAAACTTCCAGGCTCTGTTTGAAGCCATTGAGCGAGAACAAGAAAACAGAGGAACGTTATAAATCGCGTTTTTCTACACGATACATCCCGGGTTTTTTCGAAAGCCCGGGATTTTTTATTCATACAAGTCCCTCTAGCAGTTGCTCTAAATCTGTAAGCGATGCATGAGCTCGATCAGAAACGACCTCCTCAATAGGTGTTAGTTTCGGCATACCATCAATGATGCCCGCCATGGCATCTGAACGGCCATCGATCAGTTGATTGGCCGCATATGCTCCCATAAGTGTTGCTCTCACACGCTCTACAGCAGTTGGACTTCCGCCACGCTGCAAGTGCCCGAGCACTGTCACCCGTGTTTCGTAATCACGTGTAATCTGCTCGAGTGAAGAAGCTACTTCAGCAGCATCACCTGTGGGGTTTCCTTCTGCCACCACGACAATGTTGGCATTCTTGCCCCGTAGTCTTACATACTCGAGTCGTTGACAAAGCTGCTCAACCGAAAGTGGATTCTCTGGCATGAGCACAGCAGATGCGCCACATGCAATGGCCGTATGTAAGGCAATATGACCCGTGTCGCGTCCCATAACTTCTACCAAAAACAATCGATCGTGCGATGATGCCGTATCTCTGATTTTATCTACACACTCGACCGTTGTTTGCACGGCCGTGTCAAACCCAATGGTAAAATCCGTTCCCACCAAATCGTTATCGATGGTACCCGGTAGTCCGAGAAACGGCACATTGTGCTCAGCCGAAAGTGCCTGAGCGCCTCGCATGGATCCATCTCCTCCAATAATGATCAACCCGTCTATGCCACGAGCTGAAATATTCTGGGCGGCTTTAGTGCGGCCTTCCTCTGCGTAAAACGCTTCACTCCTCGAACTCTTTAGCATGGTGCCACCGCGTTCGATAATGCGGGCTACGCTGCGAGAATCGAGGTCACAAAACTCTGAGTGAATGAGGCCGTTGTATCCGTGCGCAATTCCGGTTACCTGAACACCTCTTTTGCGTGCTGTGCGCACCACCGATCTGATGGCTGCGTTCATGCCAGGAGCATCGCCACCCGATGTCAACACGCCAATATGTTTCATGCTCTGCTCCATTACTCAGCCGAATAAATTTCTTTCAGTTTTCCCCGATACGCGCTAAAGAGCTTAGACTTTGACACAAAGCCAACATACTTTCTGCCATCATCCAACACGGGAAGGTTCCAGGCTCCGCTTAGCTCAAACTTTCGCATAACCTCGTCCATGCTATCCTCTTTTTGTACATAATCCGGAGCATTGTTCATCAGGTCATGCACGTACGTTGTTTCGTATAACTCTTGCTGGAAAATCACTTCACGCACTTCATCAAGGTTTACTACCCCAATGAAGTTGTTATCCTTATCGATGACAGGAAACAAATTTCGCTTGGATCGACTGATGACTTTTACCAAATCTCCGAGCGTGTCGTATGCATCTACTGTGATAAAGTCCGTTTCAATCTCGCGGTGTAAGCGCAGCAATGTCAAAACAGCCTTGTCCTTGTTATGCGTGATAAGCTCACCTCTACGAGCCAGCTGGGCCGTGTATATGCTATGAGGATTAAATCGCTTAACGGTCACAAATGCAATGGATGCGGTTATCATTAGCGGAACGAACAACTCATATCCTCCTGTGATCTCTGCGATAAGGAATATGGCCATCAGTGGAGCGTGCAGGTTTCCGGCCATCAGTCCGGCCATGGCTACTAAAGTGAAGTCTGAGATAGGCAACTCTCCCAGGCCAAAATGATTGATCCCCTGAGAAAAAACGAACCCAAACATGGCGCCCATAAACAGCGTGGGTGCAAACGCCCCTCCCACACCACCGGCTCTAAACGTCAGTGTCATGGCGGCCACTTTAGCCAGACCAAGCGATAGCACAAACAAGAGCAGCACGAGCATGTTATCATCAAACGCCTCAAACAATGTCCCATCAAGCGCGTCAAAAGGGCGGCCTTCGATGATGGCATTGATGATGTGATAACCTTCACCGTAAAGCGGTGGTAGCAAAAAGAGCAACAAACCAAGAATTGAACCGGCTACGATTGTTTTCACACGCTGCCTTTTCATCCTGTCGAAAATGGCATTGATAGACACAAATGTTCGGAAGAAAAACACGGAACCAAGCCCGGTAAAAATCCCTAGCCCCAGATAGTATGGAATGTGCTCAAACAAGAACTCTTCCGTGATGTCGAAATGAAACAACACATCGTCTCCAAGGAAAAATTGAGAGGTAATGGCCGCAGAAGCACTGGCCAACAAAAGCGGAATGAGTGAAGCCGTGGTTAGGTCTAACATGATCACCTCAATGGCAAACACGATAGCCGCAACTGGTGCATTGAAAAGGGCAGCCATAGCCCCCGAAGCAGCACAACCTATGAGCAGTGTTCTGGTCTTGTAGGGCAGTTTAAACAGTGTGGCCAGGTTAGCACCCCAGCCGCTTGTAGTGCCTACAGTTGGACCCTCCAAACCAGCACTACCTCCAAAACCCACGGTAATGGCTGCGGTGACCATGGAGCTGTATAGATTATGCTTTCTGATCAGGGCATTTCGCTTCGAAATCGCGTACAACGTATTGGGAATCCCTTTGTTTACCTTCTGTTTCACCACTCGTTTGATAAACCAGCGGGCGATTAGAATACCGATGAGTGGATAGAAAATGTACAGCACAAAGTGATATTCCTGCACAAACGACTCGGTAAGAATATACTCGATAAGATGAACCGTGTTCTTGATGGTGAGCGCCACAAGCCCTGATAGAAAACCAACTACCACAGCAAGCAGATAAGTAAACTGCTTCTCGCTTAAATTGTCCTTTCTCCACTCGTTAAAATGATGAACCCCACGAGACAACATGGAATTAGCCTCGCGCAAATAAGGACTTACCTGCGATTTGGTTTTATCCAGAATATCGGATGCTGTTGACACCCTACAAAGGTTATGATTCAGCGGTAATCTTCAGATGCAATTCCTGCAACTGGTCAGCAGCAATGGTTGACGGTGAGTCAATCATCAAATCACGGCCCGCATTGTTCTTTGGAAAAGCAATGTAATCGCGAATGCTATCAGTACCGCCAAACATGGCTGCCAGTCGGTCAAAACCAAAGGCAATTCCTCCATGAGGTGGTGCGCCATACTTGAAAGCTCCCATCAGGAAACCAAACTGTTTTTGAGCTTCCTCATCTGAGAAGCCAAGCAATTCAAACATACGCGCTTGAAGCTCCTGGTCGTGAATCCTGATAGATCCACCTCCGAGCTCTACCCCATTGATAACCATATCGTAAGCGTTGGCTCTTACCTTGCCAGGATCTGAATCCATCAAGGCAATGTCTTCGGCCTTAGGCGAGGTGAACGGGTGGTGCATGGCATGAAAACGCTCTGAATCTTCGTCCCACTCTAACAGCGGAAAATCAACAACCCAGAGTGGTCGGTAATCATGGGGTAGTCTCAGGTTGAGTTGACCGCCCATTTCCAATCGAAGCTCATTCATCTGCTTGCGAACCTTGTTCGTTTCACCTGAAAGAACCAGGATCAAATCGCCCTTTTCCGCACCCATTTTGCTGGCCCATCCTGCCAGTGCTTCCTGGTCAAAGAATTTATCTACCGAAGACTTAAAAGATCCATCTTCATTGACCTTACAGTAAATAAGTCCTTGAGCGCCAATTTGTGGTCTTCGGACAAAATCAGTGAGCTTATCCAGTTGTTTTCGTGTATACCCAGCGGCTCCCTTGGCACAGATTCCCACTACCAGCTCGGCATTGTCAAATACACCGAATCCTTTGCCCTGCACCGTATCGTTTAGTTCAACGAACTCCATCCCGAATCGAATGTCCGGCTTGTCAGAACCATATTTGGCCATGGCGTCTGCATAAGTCATACGCTCATAGGCAGGCAATTCAATTCCTTTAATTTCTCTGAACAGGTGCCGGGTAAGTCCTTCAAATGTTTGCAGAATATCTTCCTGCTCTACAAAGGCCATTTCGCAGTCGATCTGTGTAAACTCCGGTTGGCGATCCGCCCGTAAATCTTCATCTCTAAAGCACCGTACGATTTGGAAATACCGATCATAGCCCGATACCATCAACAACTGCTTAAACGTCTGAGGCGATTGCGGCAATGCATAAAACTCCCCTTCGTGCATTCTGGATGGAACAACAAAATCACGTGCTCCTTCAGGCGTAGACTTGATCAGATAAGGTGTCTCAATCTCCATAAAATGGAGGCTGTCCATGTACTTTCTTGTTTCAATGGCTAGCTGATGTCTCAATTCGAGGTTAGCCCGAAGCGGGTTTCGTCTCAAATCAAGGTATCGGTAGTTCATTCTAATTTCCTCTCCTCCATCCGTTTCATCTTCAATGGTGAAAGGCGGTGTATCAGACGCATTTAACAGGTTAAGCGTAGTCGCTTCAATCTCGACCTCCCCTGTTGCCATGGCCTTGTTCTTACTTTCCCGTTCTAACACTTTCCCTTCAACGGAAACCACAAACTCACGGCCCAATTTCCTGGCCTGATCACACAATGCGGCATCCACTTCATTATTAAAGCTAAGCTGGGTAATGCCATATCGATCTCGCAAGTCGATAAACGTCATTCCACCCATGTTACGTACCCGCTGAACCCAGCCGGCAAGTGTTACCTGTTGATTAACATGGTCGATGCGTAATTCGCCACATGTGTGCGTTCTATACATGATTCAAAAATTGAGTCCGCGAAAGTAACGAGAAGGGGGTGATTTTGACCTAAAAATGAAGATTTTACTTTGGTGTGTCATGGTACGCAAAGCCTATATTCTTCATATTCGCAGTCGCCTTGATGCGCTTGGCATCAGAGCAACGATTGCAAGTGGGCATAGACGACCTAAAAAAGCTTTTTGAGAAAAGTCCAACGATTGAACAATTCGCGTTTGGACCTGACCAATCTACGCCCGTTCGTCACCGGTTAAAGGGTGTTTCAGGTTCCGCGCTAAGCTTTGTTTCAGCGGCTGTCTTCAAAAAACATCACGTACATCAGCTGTTGGTCTTTAACGACCGTGAGGAAGCCGCATTCTTTTACAACGACTTGCAAAACCTTCTCAGCCCAAACAGAGTGTTCTTTTTTCCGCATAGCGACAAGGAACCTTATGAGCATCATGAAGAAGATGACGAGGATTATCGAGGCACGAAAAGAGAGAGTGAAAATGGATTGATGCGCGCTGAAGTACTCAATGCTATCAACACCCGTAAACGCCATTTTGTAATTGTCACTTACGCAGATGCTTTATCTGAAAAGGTAATTACCAAGCAAAGCCTTGTAAAGAATACACTGGCTATTCACAACGGAGATAAGCTATCGCAGGATTTTGTGAATGAAATGCTGCACGAGCTGGACTTTGAGCGGGTAGACTATGTCTATGAGCCAGGTCAGTTTGCCATCAGAGGAGGTATTATTGATATCTGGAGTTTTTCAAATGACAGGCCATACCGCGTGGAGTTATTTGGCGATGAAGTAGATAGTCTACGAACATTTGACCCTGTTTCGCAATTAAGCGTAAAAGATCACGGTCACGTTTCTATCATCCCCGATGTTCAGAAGCAGGCGGTAAAGGAGGTTAGACAATCGTTCCTTGCCTACATTCCGCAGACGACCAGCATCTGGTTGAAGAACTTCGAACTTATTCAAGAGCATGTGGCCAATGGGTTTGAAAAATCCGAAACCAAATACAGTGAACTTCAGGGTGAAACCAAACGACTCGAGCCTTCTGAGTTATATCTGTCTGAAGATGCTTTTCTAAGTGAACTAAGTGCGTTTCACCAGGTGGAGTTTGACCGGCCGAGCATATTCCAACCTGACGTTGAAATTGAGTTTAGTCATACTCCTCAAACGGCCTTCAACAAGAACTTTGACCTGCTCATTAACGACCTGTCAAACCATCAGAGAAACGGTTTTCAGAATTTCATTTTCGCGTCCAACCCCAAACAGCTTGCGCGCCTTCATCAGATTTTCGAGGACATTCTACAAAACAGAGAATCGAGTGAAAAACCATTTGATTTTATTGGAATCAACACTGCCATTCACGAAGGGTTTATCGATCATAAACTCAAAGTAGTCTGTTACACAGACCATCAAATCTTCGAGCGTTATCACCGCTATAAACTGAAAGAGGGCTTTGCAGATGCCGAAAGGCAAATCACACTCAAAGAACTCACCGACTTAAAGCCGGGCGATTTTGTCGTACATATTGATCACGGTATTGGCGAGTATTCAGGTATTCAGAAAATTGAGGTGAATGGCAAAATGCAGGAGGCTATTCGGTTGATATACTCTGGAGGCGATGTGCTGTATGTGAGCATCCATTCATTGCACCGCATTTCAAAATACGTTGGCAAAGAGGGAACAGCTCCCAAAATCAACAAACTAGGTTCTAATGCCTGGCAAAACCTCAAGAACAAAACGAAGAAAAAGGTCAAGGAAATTGCCTATGACCTCATCAAGCTGTATGCAGAGCGGAAAATGAAAAAAGGGTTCGCCTACTCGCCTGATACCTATTTGCAAACAGAGCTCGAATCTTCCTTTATCTACGAAGACACGCCCGATCAGGAGAAAGCAACAGCAGCCGTGAAGTCTGATCTTGAAAAACCCTATCCAATGGACAGGCTCGTATGTGGCGATGTGGGGTTTGGAAAAACAGAGATAGCTATTCGGGCAGCGTTTAAAGCGGCAACAGACGGCAAACAGGTGGCTGTTTTGGCCCCGACTACCATTCTGACGCTCCAGCACTACAAAACCTTTAAGAAACGTCTGGAAGATTTCCCGGTTACGGTCGACTACATCAACCGGTTTAGAACTTCGAAGGAGCAAAAGGATATTCTGAAACGCTTGGAAGAAGGGAAAATCGATATTCTGATCGGAACGCATCGACTTGCAGGCAAGGACATTAAGTTTCATGACCTCGGGTTAATGATCATTGACGAAGAGCAAAAATTTGGTGTGGGTGTCAAAGACAAGCTGAAGACCATGCGTGTCAATGTGGATTCGCTCACACTCACCGCTACACCCATACCGCGTACACTTCAGTTCTCATTGATGGGCGCGCGCGACCTAAGCATCATTAACACCCCACCTCCTAACCGCTATCCGGTGCAAACAGAGCTTCACACATTCAACGAAGCGGTTATTCGAGATGCCATTTATGCTGAGCTGACCCGAAACGGGCAGGTTTTCTTCATTCATAACAGGGTTCAGAACATTTCTGAGGTGTGTGCCATGATCAAGAAAATTGTACCAGAAGCCGAAGTCGAATTTGCACACGGACAAATGGACGGCAAACAGCTGGAAGATGTGATGATGCGATTTATTGAAGGAGAGTTTGACGTACTCGTATCGACTACTATTATCGAAAGTGGATTGGACATCTCAAACGCCAACACCATCATCATCAATCAGGCACAGAACTTTGGACTAAGTGATTTGCATCAAATGCGTGGCCGGGTTGGTCGGTCCAACCGAAAGGCATTTTGCTATCTGCTCTGCCCTCCTTTATCATCGCTAACCACCGAGGCCAGAAAACGGCTTTCAGCCATCGAGCAGTTCAGCGAACTGGGTAGTGGATTTAACATCGCCATGCGCGACCTGGATATCCGTGGTGCAGGAAACTTGCTAGGTGGTGAGCAAAGCGGATTCATTACCGACATCGGCTATGAGACCTATCAGAAGATTTTGGAGGAGGCAATGGAAGAGCTGAAAGAGACTGAATTCAAGGAATTGTTTGAAGAAGACAAGAACAGGAAATATGTCAGTGATTGTCAGCTCGAAACAGACCAGGATGTCTACATTCCAGATGACTACGTCAACAATATCACGGAGCGGATGAGCATATACCGCGCCTTAGGCGACATTGAAGATGCAACGGCTCTTGATACATTCCAGGCGGGATTGGAAGATAGATTCGGGCCTATTCCTTCAGCCGTGGAACGCCTCCTTAAATCCAAGCATTTGATTTGGGCTGGAAAGGATGTGGGCATGGAAAAAATCGTGTTCAAATCGAAAAAAATGATCGGCTATTTCGTGGCAGATAAAGAGTCGAGCTACTACCAGTCTCCAAGATTTGAAAATGTGCTTCGCTATGTACAGGAACACTCAACCAAGGTACAGCTGCGAGAAAAGAACGACAGACTTTCCCTTGTTTTTGCCCATGTGTCTGGGCTTGATCATGCTATTGAGCTTATAGAAGGTATTGGCACTATTTAGTGCACAAAAATGGATTGATGACGCCCAGATGAACCGTCACCTAATCTGATGTGATACACACCAGTAGCACCTAGTTTGGATCGACTAAAACTGAACTGTTCTCCCTCAACCAAATGGATACTTGAATCAAAGACCAACTGGCCTATTCCATTGTAGACCTGGAAAGGTGAGTGAACTATCTCCTGATCGGCTCGAACAAATATCTGTGAGCCTGACTGCCATGCTACAAAAGCCCCTGACGTTTCGAATTCTACCCGCTCAACGGAAGAATACGAAACAGAACCATCGAAATCAGTCTGTTTCAATCGATAATATGAAACCCCGTAGTATGGATTTTTGTCTTGATAGGAATAGCTCAATTCAATATTGGAATTACCAGCTCCATCAATCTCAGCCAACTCCTCAAATGAGAGTCCATCCTGACTCCTTTCCAATGTGAAGTAATCGTTGTTTATCTCATTGGCCGTTCTCCATGTTAAATCGACATGTTTCTCTCGGGCATCGGCCTTAAAGTCGATCAAGTCAATAGGCAGTGGGTTATTTGGCGTAGAAGACGCCATGGTAAACGGGCTGAAACTCGTCAGCGGAGATGCCGATACAATGGTTCCGGCTGTGGTATTTCCTGTGGTACCCCCATTGCCGTGGCTGACCCACGATGATCCATCCCAACGAGCAATCAGTAGCTCAGACAAGTCGGTCACTCCACCGCTATTGACATCCCATGACAAGGTTACATTCACACTGCTCGATCCATTGGTGCGGTCGAGTAACCAGTACTCTCGCGTGCTTACATGATCTATTGGAGCGCTCCAATTACCATAAGTATAAGTTGGAGCAGGATTGGTGTATTGATACGTTGCTCTAAAGCGAGAAGATGCTCCGGAAGGAGCTGAAATGGCGATGGGCCTGAACAACGAATCACCAACTGGAAATTCGAAGGCATCATTCCCAATTTTTTCCAAATAACCCTGAACAAACGAAGCGTCAGATGCTCCGGTAGCCGTGGCATTATCTCTAAGCTGAATCAGGTTAACCGAGTCGGTAACCAAAATACCATCAGTAAATGTGATGTCGGTCTGTACTTCCACTGGCATGTTGAGCGTCACAGAGTCAGCCGAATTATTGATGTTTATCCTCCTGAAGTTTGGCATTGGACTTGACCCCAAGTCATTAACACTCTGCGCTGCTGTTCCGTCAAACTCAATTCGCCCTGTGTTTGCTCCAAATACAATGGCTGTGTTTGAGTTGAGATTGATATCTCCTGCATAAGTTGAGGTAGCCGAATAACTCGGATACATCAAACCGGTTGACGTCTTGACCAAGGTTAGATCACCGTTAAAATCGTCTGCCACACTATTGGGAATCATTTGATAACCCGTACCGCTATTTCGGAAAATAACATCGCCATTGTAGGTGTTTCCTCCGGTCGAAGCATCAGAAGAAGCCCCGGTTTTCTCCAGGTCAAGATCGCCATTGTAGGTCGTGTATGAAGTGTATGTTCTAGGTGCATCGAAATTCAAATCTCCGTTCCATTCAGAATCATACATATTCAGTACGGTCGTAGTTCCACCTAAAGATAAAGCCTGCGGAGTAGCTCCCTGCTGCGTGAAGTTTCTGAAGTAAAGTGTTCCGGAAGTAAAGCCGGATGGACCTATACTCACCGTGTTTCCAGTTGACAGTGCGCCCGCTCCAGTTGAACTCCCAAAGTAAATTCCATCAGATGAAGCGTTATAAGACTCCAACACAATGTGGCCATCATAACTGTTGCTACTGGCCGAACTATAGTTCAGATACATGGCATTGTTGTTAGCCGAGCTGTTGTTAATGACATACAGACTATCTCCAAATGAAATATCACCACTGTTTCCAATATATGTGTAGTGTGTGGTGCTGCCGGTGGTGGCATTGGTAAAACTTGCCACACCATCAATTGAAACGGATGCCACCGAACTGTTTGCCAAATAAGAATAGCTGTTAGTGCCGGTGGCGGCATTGATATAATCGAAATCTGCATTGAAATCTACTGAGCCTGCACTGGCTACATAGAACCTTGAGTTGCTCGCAGAAGAAGTATTGGACAGTGTAGCATCTCCGTCTACCTGCAAAGTCGAACCTGTATTACTCGACAAATAGAAATAGGTATTCACCCCGGTAGTAGTCTGACTCACGTCCAAATCTCCACCGATGTAATGACCTGCATTGGCGTAAGCAAAGTACATGGAGTTTGTCCCTTCATTCGAGAAGGTGGCATTGGCCATCAGCGAGTCAGCTGGTCCATTCCCCATGAGAAAGTATCCAGATCCAGAATTGACCAACTCCGCATTACCAGCAACGGTATTTGACCCAGCAGATGCGTCATTACCTGAACCAGTTTTCTCAAAGTATGCCGTTCCCCGATAGTCTGTATCATAGGTATAGAAACGCGGTGAGGTAAAGGTGACATTGCCACCCCAATCTGAACTGTAGTTGTTTAAGGTAGAAGTCCCTGTTGTCGTAATGGTTTGCGGGGTGGCTCCAACCTGCGTAAAGTTTCTGAAATACAGTGTCCCTGCAATAAATCCATTTCCTGAAACGGTCACTGTTTGACCTGCAGCAAGTGTAGATGATCCGGTACTCGAACTAAAATAAACGCCATCACAACTGGCATTTGAAGACTCAACTACCATATCTCCTCCCCAGGCACAGCTACTCGTAGAACCCGAGGCACAGTACATCTGGGAATTTGCAGCCGAACTTGTATTGATAAAATAAGATGAATCGGCCACCGATACATCTCCGTTGTTTCCGACATAAACTCTGTGAGTAGTTCCAGCTCCTCCGTTCTCTACCCGCAGTCGCCCTCCAATGTCTACCGTGGAAGCTGAGCCATTTGCAATATACCCGTAGGCGTTCGTGGATGAGGAATTGCTCAACAGATCAACGTCTCCACCAATCGTAACATCACCAGCATTACCAATGAGCAGCTGACTGGTAGTTCCTGTCGAGGTGTTTGACAAACTCACATCGCCATCGATTTGTAATGAAGAGCTACTTCCACTTGACAAATACACCCATGTGTTCGCCCCAGCTCCGGTGATGCTTCCTGTTACATTACCACCCACGTAGTGGTTAGGTTGGTTTTGGGCGTAGTAAATTCCTTCAGAACCTGTGACCGTCATGGTTAAATCACCCAGTACTGAGTCGGCAGCGCTGTTTCCCCACATAAGATAGTCGGTTCCTGAATTGACCAATGTCAAATCTCCTGCAACCGTGCTTCCACCAGAAGACTGGTCATCTGTACTTCCCGTTTTTTCTATGTAAGCATCACCTCCGAAGTCCGAATCGTCTGTTCTGTTCCGTGGTCCGGTTAGACTCACATCAGCCTCCCACTCTGACCGGTAATTGTATATGTATGAAGTACCCGTGGTGGTGAGAGATTGTGTAGTAGATCCGATCTGATGAAATCGATAGAAATACAGACCTCCGGAAATAAATCCATTCGGACCAACAACGATGCGCTGCCCATCCGCCAGTGAGCAATTTCCTCCGGCCTGTCCAAATCTTACCCCATCGCCATTAGCGTGGTCATTTTCGACAACGATATCACCATTAAACACCACAGTGGAAGAATCTTCATAAGCCACTCGCAGTTCACTTGAAGTGGCCGAGCTGCTATTGAGCAAATAGACCGAATCCGAAAATGTAATGTCTCCCTGATAGCCTATATAAGACAGGGAGGAAGTTCCGGACCCACTCACATCAATACGCGTTACGCCTCCAACAGAAAGACTCGATGCCACCTGATAGGCCACGAGCAGCTGCGCGGTATTGGAGCTTGCTGAATGGTTAATGGTTAAATCGCCTCCAACGGTAATATCGGTGTAGTTGCCAAAGTAACTGTTCGATGAAGTGGCTGTTGGAGTGCTATTGAACAACACGTCTCCGGCTATTTCAAGCGAAGAACCATTGTTGTTTCCAATAACGATAGATGAGGATGATCCAGTGCCGGTATGGTCAATTGTCAAATCACCACCGATGTAATTCCCGGCAGATGCTTGAGCCAAATAAGATGTGTACGTACCGCTATTGATGAAATCCAGGTCCATGGCAAACGTATCTGGATTACCATTACCCATCATGAGGTATCTGCTGCCTGAGTTGGTCAACACGGCATTATTTGCAAAGTAATTTCCACCAGCCGATGCATCATCTATGGCGCCTGTTTTTTCAAGCGTAGCAGTGCCGTCATAGCGCGTGAAATCTGTGCGGAACCTCGGTGCAGAAAAGTCAACATTCCCATCCCAATCGCTGTCATAATGGTACATATACGTGGTCCCAGTGGCATTGAGTGTTTGCGCGGTAGACCCGACCTGATTAAACCGATAGAAATACAGTGCCCCTGCAAGAAACCCACCGCTTCCAATGGATATGGTTTGACCAGAAGCCAGGGTAGCCGAGCCACCGTTTTGACCAAAAGAAACACCATCGGTAGTAGCTGTTGTAGACTCAAGGACTATGTCTCCCTGATAGAGGGCGACACTGCTATCTTCCAGATTGCAATACACTTGAGACGAAGCGCCTGCGGCCGTGTTTTCGATGATAAGCGAATCAGAAACGGTAATGTCTCCCCAATGCCCAAAGTAGATGCGTGAAGCTGCACCCGTTCCGTTGTTTGTGAGGTCGGCATGGCCGCCAATACTCATCTGCGATGTAGAGCTGTTAGCCGCATACATATTCGAAGTGGCACTCGATGCCAGATTGGACATATCAAAGTCCCCTCCGATGGTTACATCACCTGCGCTACCGACATAAATGTAAGTCCCTGTTGACGAAGCTGTATTAGACAAGGCAAATGCTCCATCCACCTGAAGTGAGGTTGCTGCAGTACTTGAGAAATACATATACGTATTGCCTCCGGTGGCACTATGCGTAGCAGTCAAATCACCACCTACGTAGTTGGCCCCGCCCGAATAGGCTAAATAGAAATTATCTGAACTCGAGTTATTGATTTCCAAATCCAATAAAAACGAATCAGGATTTCCGTTGCCCATCAACCAATACCCGGTTCCGGTATTGTTTAATATGGTGTTTCCGGAAAAGTGATTGAGGCCGTGAGATTGATCATCAGAAGCTCCGTTTTTCTCAATGGTAGCCGTACCACCAAATCTTGAATCGTATAAGTAAACTCTAGGTGATTCAAAGTCTACATTGCCCTGCCACTCAGCATTGTAATGATACATGTATCCGGTACCTGAAGTCATGGAAAGTGCCTGTGCGGTGCCGCCCAATTGAGTCCAGTTTCTAAATTGTAGATAAAGCGCTTCAAAACCATTTGAGGTAAAGGAAATGGTTTGACCTGCTGCCAGTGTTCCCTCTCCCTGTGCATTCCCAAAGTAAACGCCATCGCAGCTCGTATCGGTAGATTCTAGCAGTATGTCACCGTTGTAGGTATTCGAACTTGTTGATGCATGATTTAAATAGACCTGTGAGTTGGTGGCATCTGACGAGTTGAGAACGATGAGTGAGTCCGAAAACGTCACATCTCCTGAGTTTCCGAGAAAAACTCTTTTGGTGGTTCCAGAACCATCATTTGTCACGTGAGCAACTCCACCAACAGTAACCGTACTTGTAGATGCATTTGCCACATACATCAGGGAATTATCAATCCCATTTGAATTGAGTAGGGTTAGTCTTCCGGTCAGATCCACGTCTCCTGAGTTTCCGAAATAGGTGTATTTCAGTGTCCCTGTATTGGTGTGATTTACGCTGGCATCTCCTCCAATGGTAACACTCGATGTTGATTGAACACCCACATAATTGTAGGCTGTTGATCCGCTCGCATTTTCTGAAATATCAAGATCTCCCTGAAGTGCCAGACTTCCGTTATCTCCAAAATAAAGCCTCGAGTTGGAGGAGCTTGAAGTGTTGGTAACAGAGGCATCCCCGGTTATCGTTAGTCCTGACCCAGTTATGTCACACACATACATGTACGACCCTGTTCCCGTATTAGCCCGGTTGATGACCAAATCTCCATCAATGTAGTTATCAGCACTGTTATAGGCCAGATAAAAGTTGTAGCTGCTCGAGTCATTGATGGTGAGTCCTGTATTAAACGAATCAGGTGAACCATTTCCCCATAACCAGTACCCGGTTCCTGTGCTGTTTAAGGTGGCAGCGCCTGCCACTGTATTGCCTCCCGCCTGATTATCGTTAGTGGCACCAGTTTTCCTCATAAACAGCGTCCCTCCAAAATCGGTTCCGCGCGTATTGATATTTGGAGATTCAACAGATACGTTTCCTCCGAAAACTGCATCGTAGAATGTGGTTGTTGCATTATTGGTAAGAGTCCAGCTTATGGCAGTCGACCCCAGCTGAGTGAAGTTTCTTAAGTACAGGTTTCCGGCCTGGAACCCTCCACTTCCAATCACCATGGATTGTCCGGCCGCTAATGTTCCACTACCACCTGATTGCCCAAAGAAGATACCATCAGAAGAGGCATTCGAATTCTCGATATAGATATCTCCGTTATAGACTCCGGTGCTTGCGCTGGCCTGATTACAGTAGACACGAGAATTCGTAGCGGTGCTGGAGTTCAAAATGTAGAGTGAATCACTAAAAGTGGCGTCTCCTACATTTCCGATATAGGTATTGCAAGTAGTACCTCCACCTGAGTTTATAAACCGCGCTGTGCCTGTTACTGAAAGCGAAGACGATGTGTTGTTTGCCGCCTGAATATTACCCGTTGTACCTGTGGATGCATTGGTGAATACTGCGTTACCGCCAATAGTCGCGCTTCCATTATCCGCAAAGATGATTCTACTATCTGTAGCAGATCCAGAATTAGAAGCAGTCACATCTCCGTCAATGGCTAATGAGGATGCCGCTGTCTGGCTAATGTAAAAATAGCTCGATGTTCCAGAGGAAGAATGTGTTATAGTTAGATCACCACCGATGTAATTGTTCGCACTGTTGTAGGCCAAATAAGAGTGGTAAGACCCTGAATTGGTCCAACTGAGATCGAGATTAAATGAATCTGGAGTGCCATTTCCGAATAACAAATAGCCAGACCCCGAATTCGTGACAACGGCATTGTCATCGAACACGTTTCCACCAGCTGAGGCATCATTCGTGGCTCCTGTCTTCGTCAATGTGGCTGTACCGCTGTAGGTGGACCCTCTGGTAAATAATCTCGGAGCAGAAAAAGAAACATTGCCCCCAAAGGAAGCATCGTACACACTAATGCGGGTTGACGTGCCGGTGGCTGTAAGCGACAGGGCCGCAGAACCCAACTGGGTAAACTCCCGCATCTCAAGAATTCCACTTGAGAAACCAGCTGAACCTACCTGTATGGTATTGCCAGCCTCCATGGTAGATTCTCCTCCTCCTGCACCAATCCGACAGCCGCTCGCTGTTCCGGTGCTTGTAAGCTCAACATCACCCCGAAAGTTATGTCCCGTGCCAGAATACGCCAGGTAACACAACCCGGTACTGCTGGCATTGACCGAAACGAAGCTGCTAAACGTGTCAGCGTTACCCCCTCCTGTTAGCAAATAACCACTTGCCCCTGAATGTGATAGAACAACCGTATCTCCAAAATAATTACCTCCGTTCCCGTAGCTATTTCCTGTGCTGGTTTTATGAAGGTCTACGTACGCTTCAAAACGAGATCCATCAAGCTCAATTCCGGCCGCATCTACATCGAGCCGAACGTTGAGAGATGCCCCGTTAAATGTAGCTGTTCCAGAAGACGAAATCACTAAATCTGACCCTCCGGAATTATCCTCTAACGACCCGTTGGAAAGGGTTACCGTACCTGTGGCACGTAAATCATTTCCGTCAAACTCAATTGTACCTGTATAACTGGTAACATAGAAATCTGTGATGGTATCAATGGCTAAATCCAGCGTGCAGTTTCCATTGCCATTGGCATCAAACCTTGCATGTTGAGAAGCCGTGGGAGGGCCTCCGCCATCCGGAGTACCATTTGAAGAGTTGGCCCAGTTATCACCGCTCCAATTTGCAGCCGCATCTGCCACCCAATAACGCGTTTGCGCACGAGCGAAAGTGACGCATAGGAGCATCACCAAGATCAATATAAATCTTGCGTTAGTAGACATAAGAAAAGCGAGAGGGTTGGCCAAATGTACGTGATTATTTCTCTTTTTGTTACGTCATGATTTCAATCATTCTTTGAGAAATGCATTTAGTTTTGTGAGCCTCAGTAACCCAAGCTTTGAACGAGAAAAAAATAGCTATTAATAAGAGCTCAAGCGTACTTGTAGCCTGCAGTGGAGGCCGAGACAGCATGGTTTTGGCTCATGTTCTTTTATCGGCAGGGTATACCGTTGGTCTGGCTCATGTTAACTACAAATTAAGGGACGAGGACTCGGAACTGGATCAAAAAGTAGTAGAAGATTTTGCCAAAAAGAACAGCCTGTCGTGCCATATTCACGCAGCTAACGTAGATAGGGCAGACAATGTGCAGTTAACGGCTCGTAAGATTCGCTACGATTTCTTCAAACGCTTATGTACTGAGAATGAATATGATGTTGTTGCAACCGCCCATCATTCGCTGGACAATTTGGAGACGATGTTGTTGAATCTCTTTCGAGGAACTGGTATTTATGGCTTAAAAGGAATTCCGCAAACAAACGGAAATATCGTCAGGCCTTTGATTCATTGGACCCGAGATGAGATCAATGCTTATTGTGACGAACATGGCATCACTTATCGAGATGATGCATCCAACTCGAGTAGCAGGTACACCAGAAATTGGATACGAAACGAATTACTTCCACTCGTCACGGCAAAGGATTCGGCACACCTCAAAAAACTATTTACCAGTCGGGAAATGCTTGAGGCCGATGGTACTGCTATGACGGAAATGGCGAAAAACCTTAAGAAAACGAAAGGGCCGGTTACATCCATTGATTTATCTCCGTTTGCGGACGTTGCAAAGCCAACCATTCTTTATCACTGTATCCGAAATGAAGGCTTTAATCGAACGCAATGCGTAGATCTACTTTCAGCAAAAGAACCTGGAAAGGAGATTTTTTCCTCTACACATCGAGCTTGTATCCACAGCTCCACCGTGGAAATGACATTGGCGCAGCGCACATCGGTGGAACATTTGCTGCTGGATTCTTCGGGTGAATGGGAAACTGAATTGGGCACATTGACCATTGCCAAACTCAATTCAGAAGGAGCTGAACAAGCAGATCGAGACAAAGTACAGTTCCCTCTTTCGCTGGCGCTTGCGGAAAGGGGCAATGACTTTACTCCTTTAGGGTCGACCTATAGAGTAAACGTAGCCAAATATCTGAAGGACAAAAAAATAGGCCGTTATTCGAGAGAATACTCGCTGGTTGTAAAAGACGCCCAAGGTGAGGTGATTTGGATATGTGGTGCACAGATTTCAGACAAGATTAAAGTGACTGAAACAACTTCGGACATTCTTTATCTATCTTTAAGACCGAATTGAGATGGCAATAAAGCACGACTTTCACGAAAAACAATTCCTTGGCTACAACCGATTTGGTGTGGTGCGAAGAACTGTGGTTGCCCTTTTCTGCCTTATCTTCTATTTCGTGGCAGATACAGACGAACAAATGGCCAACGTATTTTTCTATCTGGCTATCGCAATTCTCGTGTTATCGGCCCTTTCGATGATGCTACTACACCTCGAGACCATTATCGATGGAAAAACCATGCGACTGAACGGTCCGATGACTTTTCGTAAAGTTGAGTTTGACATATCCACATTCAAGACAATTCGCATAGAGGCATACTCCAGACTTGCCATGAACCGCCCTATGTTTAACCTTCACTGGAAAAACAGCCTTCGTTTTTACACCTATGGAAAATGGTGTGTGGTTATCGAAACAAAAGATGGGCAAATTATCAGACTCGGCACACAGCGTCCAGAAGGGCTCAAAGAAATTGTGAGCAAGGCTATGGATGCCTAAGAAAGCATATTCACTGCTCGCTTCAGTGAGTCAATAAACACGTCTATCTCCTCCTTGGTATTGTAAACAGCGAACGAAGCTCGAACTGTTCCTGGAATTCCATATCGTTCCATAATTGGCATGGCACAGTGGTGACCTGTTCTGACAGCAATTCCCATCTGGTCGAGCAACGTACCAATATCATATGGGTGAATCTCTCCAACAAGAAATGAGATTACACCTGCCTTGTTTTCAGAGGTGCCTATAATTCGCAATCCCTCTATTTCCTGCATTCGTTGGGTAGCGTAAGTCAATAACTCGTGCTCGTGCTTTGCCATAGCCTCCATACCGATGTTTTGCACCCATTTTATGGCTTCTCCAAAAGCGATGGTATCTGCTATATTGGGTGTTCCGGCTTCGAACTTAAAGGGTAATTGATTGAATGTAGTTCCAGTGTGAAACGACACCTTTTCAATCATTTCTCCTCCTCCGTGATATGGAGGCATCTCATTCAGCCAATGTTCCTTCCCGTATAAAATGCCGATCCCGGTTGGCCCATACATTTTGTGAGAAGAAAGAACATAGAAGTCGCAATCTAGATCCTGTACGTCAATGGATATGTGAGGGGCACTCTGAGCGCCATCAATCAACACAGCTGCCCCAACTTTATGGGCTTTGGTAATGATCTCTTTAATCGGGTTAATGGTTCCGAGCGCATTGCTTATATGACCCACGGCCACCATCTTGGTCTTTCCAGATAGCAGTTGGTCAAATTCATCCATAATAAGCTCTCCCGCTTCATTTACCGGGATAACTTTTAGTTCAGCACCGTATTCATCGCACACGATCTGCCACGGAACAATATTGCTATGGTGTTCAAGATTGGATATGAGTATCTCATCTCCTTCTTCTATATATGCTTTGGCAAAACAAGAGGCTACCAAATTGATCCCTTCGGTCGTTCCCCGGGTGAAAATCACTTCTTCCTCTTTTTCTGCGTGGATGAAGCCCTGGGCCAACCTTCTCACTTCCTCAAATTTTTCGGTGGCCTGCTGACTGAGCGTATGGACACCCCGATGCACATTGGCGTGCTCTTTCGAATAGTAATCGTTTAAAGCATCGATGACCGCCAGCGGCTTTTGAGACGAAGCCCCATTGTCAAAATAGATAAGCTGCTTGCCATGGACCTTTTCCTTTAAAATAGGAAACTGATCTCTGATATGCTTCAGATTGATCATGATAAATGCTCAAATTTTTGATGAATAAAAGATGCTATTTCATCCCGTAGTTGATCATCTTCCATTTTCTCTAATACATCACCGGCAAAGGCCTGTAGAAGCAACTTGGCAGCTTGGTTTTTATCTAATCCGCGGCTTCGCAAATAAAACATGGCCTCCTCGTCTAACTGCCCAATGGTACATCCATGCGAGCACTTCACATCGTCTGCATAAATTTCCAACTCAGGCTTGGTGTTAATGGTCGCCTTATCACTCAATAAAACATTTTGATTGCTTTGAAAAGCATTGATCTGCTGAGCATCCCTTCGAACCATAATCTTGCCATTGAAAACCCCCGTAGACTGGTCTGTCATGACACCTTTGTACAACTCATTGCTGTTGCAGTGAGGTTTTTGGTGATCGACATAGGTATGATTATCAATATGCTGTTTTTGATCTGTAAAGTAGATGCCAAACATGTTGCTCTCGCATCCTTCGCCTTCCACATCAAATCGCAGGTTGTTCCGTACCAAATCACCTGATTTGGTCACAGTAAACACCGTGCATGTACTATTGCTGGCTTGTTTGATATGCATGGAATGTATCAAAGCACTCTCTGATTTCTCATTCTGCAGTACATAAATCGTCAGATTGGCTCCTTCATGCAGCATTACTTCTGTTACCACATTGACAAACTGATTCTTGGCATCAATTGATTCCTGATTGAGAATAACTGTGGCTTTCGAATTCGTTCCTGCTTCCACAAAGTGACGGACGTTCACCGCTCTTTCGTTGCCGGAGGTGAAGTTGGTCACTTCCACAGGATCCTTGACTACTGAATTGGGTGCAACGGTCAATGCGGCTCCATCCTGAAAGTAACCAGTGTTAAGCGCGCAAAATGCGTGACAGGATTTATCAATATACTGCCCAATGTGCTTTGTAAGCCAGTCCTTATCATCCCCGGTGGCTTCTTTCATACTCACATGAAATATGCCCGAAGGCAAACTCCCTGACTGGTGTTGGTGCTGATGAATGCCATTGATATAAACCACCTGATTGGATCGCTCGCTTCCTGGGACATTGATTGACATGCCTACCTCATCTGTTTGGTATGTCTTCTTCACCAAACCCGAAACGCGCGTATACTTCCAGTCTTCATCTCGAATAGTTGGGAAGTCAAGCTCGCCATGAATAGCCGCTCTCGCATTACCCTGTACTGGATATACCGCAGGTATATGATCAAACTGTTTTAAGAATTCTTGTTTATCTGACATCTGGTTTTACTTAGCAGATTCTACTTCTTCTATAATCCAATCGTACCCTTTCTTCTCGAGCTCAAGGGCAAGGTGTTTATCCCCACTTTTTACGATTTTTCCATTGTACAACACATGTACAAAATCAGGAACGATGTAGTCTAACAAACGTTGGTAGTGGGTAATAACAATGAAGGCGTTGTCTTCACTCTTAAGCTTGTTGACTCCGTTAGCTACAATCTTTAGCGCGTCAATGTCAAGGCCCGAATCAGTTTCATCCAGAATCCCAAGCCTGGGCTCAAGCATGGCCATCTGAAATATTTCATTTCGTTTTTTCTCTCCACCTGAAAAGCCTTCGTTTACAGACCTGTTAGCCAACGATTGCTTCAGCTCAACAAGTGCTTGTTTTTCTTTTACCAATAGCATAAAATCCTTGGCAGAAATATCGTCAAGTCCATCATGAGCCCGCTTGGCATTAATGGCCGCTTTCAAGAAATTGAGATTACTTACTCCGGGGATTTCAACCGGATACTGAAATGCCAGAAACAATCCCTCATGTGACCTTTCTTCGGGTTCGAGATCCAAAAGGTCTTTGCCCACAAAGGTTACTTCCCCCTCTTCTACTTCATACTCTTCTCTACCCGCCAGCACAGAAGACAATGTTGATTTGCCACTTCCGTTAGGTCCCATAATGGCATGAATCTCGCCTGGTTTTACTTGAAGGTTAATCCCCTTCAAAATCTGATTCCCTCCTACAGAGGCTTTGAGGTTTTGAATATTTAGAAACTCACTCATCTTGTTTGAATTATAGTGTACAATGTTGCGGTATAATGATGGTCTATTTTTTCGACATCGTATAGACTCATCAGTTTTTCTTTCATTTCGTCTCCACGTATCAAAACCCGATCACCTGCTTCGAGGTCAAATGTGTTTTGAAGGTGGAGGTGCTGTCCAATTTCTTTGAACTTATACTTATAAAATAGCAAGGCCCCATCAAAATGATTGTGGATGATGATAACCTCACTCATGTCTTCTAATCGATTAAATGCCCGAAACAGATACATCTCCTGTGCCTCATATTCCTTATCCCATATGGGCATAGCGTTGTTTTGTGATTTGGCAAACATTCTGTAGCCTGGAGCAGCGAAAATCAGAACTAAGGCCACCACCACAAACTTCCGGTTGATTCGTTGCGGAATATGTAACAAGATAGACGCGGCTGAAAGCGCCAGCAGTGGATAGAGGGGCATCATGTACCAGAACAACTTGCTCTTGGAAAGGCTAATCACCAGAAAAAAGGATAAACTAATGATAGAAATATATACCTGTACTTTTCTTTTTGGAACAAACGGAAGCAATGGAAGCAACAATCCGACCAGAGAAGGATAGGTCCATGTCCATGTCTTTGAATGCAAATTCTTTAATCGCTCCAAATAAAACCAAAACGGCTCGTCATGTCCAACGGTCTCCACATAACGACCGGCATTTCGCTCCAATATAAACTGAAAAAAACCCGGTTGCGCCCATTCGCGAATCAGTAAATATCCGGCAGTCATGCCAAGCGTAATACCTACTGCACTGTAGAATAACCTAGACCGAAGTAGGGAGGCAACGAGCTGTCGTTCATACACCAAATAGTAAATCACCAAACCAGGGATCATCAAAAAGCCAGCAACTGATTTTGTCAAAAACCCAAGTCCAAGCATTACCCCAAGCCAAAGAATCGAATGGACATGACCCTGGGTAACTCGATATCCCAAGATGACCTGCGAAAACAAAACAAGTGTGAGCAAACTATCGGCCTCCATGCCTCTTGCCGTGTGAAAATGAATGAAGCCATACGTAGTCAACAAGACCATAGCAGCTGTCCATGCAATCAATTCCCCGAAATGCTTCCTGGTAAAAAAGAACAAAAGTAACACCGTTGCTCCGGCAGCCGCTGCACTAGGGATTCGAAGTGTGGTTTCTGAATAACCAAAGAACTGAATCATGAATATTTGAAGCCATGTTTGCAAAGGTGGTTTTGAACCAAAATGATCAGGAACTCCATTGTAGTAGCTAACCAATAGTGAGCCCCGCTCCCACATTTCATAGGCATGCACTGCAAACCATCCCTCATCCCACAACCGGGCATGAAAACTGCCAATCTTCAGGAAGATGAAAAGATAAATCGGAACGAGTAGAAGTACCCAACCGTAAGCCTCGTATTTTTTATACCAGTCCAACGCTTACCCCACGCTACCCTCGAGCGAAATACTAAGTAACTTTTGTGCCTCTACTGCAAATTCCATCGGAAGTTTGTTTAATACTTCCTTGGCATATCCGTTTACGATCAAGCTCACCGCCTTCTCCTCATCGATGCCTCGTTGGAGGCAATAGAATATCTGGTCTTCACCAATCTTTGAAGTAGTGGCTTCGTGCTCTATTTTGGAAGAGCTATTCTGTGCTTCGATATACGGGAATGTATGCGCACCACACTGGCTACCTAATAGCAGCGAATCACACTGGCTGAAGTTTCTCGCATTTATGGCGCGTGGCAATACTTTTACCAGTCCTCTGTAGCTGTTATTGCTCTTACCTGCACTAATTCCCTTAGAAATAATTGTGCTGCGCGTGTCTTTACCAATGTGAACCATCTTAGTTCCCGTATCGGCCTGTTGAAAGTTATTGGTAACGGCCACCGAGTAAAACTCTCCGATGGAACGATCTCCCTTCAACACACAACTTGGGTACTTCCATGTGACGGCCGACCCTGTTTCAACCTGAGTCCAGCTGATCTTGGAATTAAAACCTTCACACAAACCTCGCTTGGTTACAAAGTTGTAAATACCGCCTTTGCCCTCTTCGTTACCCGGATACCAATTCTGAACTGTGCTATACTTGATCTCGGCATCATCCAAAGCTATTAACTCCACCACAGCAGCGTGTAGTTGATTCTCATCTCGCATGGGCGCGGTGCACCCCTCAAGGTAACTCACATAGCTGCCTTTGTCTGCCACAACCAGTGTTCGCTCAAACTGCCCGGTCTGCGCATCATTGATCCTGAAATATGTGCTCAACTCCATCGGACAGCGCACTCCTTCAGGTATGTAACAAAAAGACCCGTCTGAAAAAACAGCTGCATTTAGCGCAGCATAATAGTTATCGTTATTTGGAACCACTGACCCCAGGTATTTTCTTACCAAATCAGGATGCTCCTGAACAGCTTCGGAAAACGAACAAAAGATAATTCCCAGCTCGGCTAGTTTCTCCTTGAAAGAGGTTTCAACACTTACACTATCAATGACTACATCAACGGCCACACCGGTAAGCCTTTTTTGCTCTTCCGTGCTAATGCCAAGCTTGTCGTACATCTTCTTCAACTCAGGGTCTACTTCATCAAGACTGTCAAGCTTCTTCTTGGTCTTAGGTGCTGAGTAATAGTGGATATCCTGAAAGTCAATCTTTGGATAATGCACATGAGCCCACTTGGGTTCTGTCATTTTTTTCCACACTTCAAACGACTTGAGCCGATATTCCAATAACCATTCAGGCTCATTCTTTTTGCTGGATATAAGCCTGACTATAGATTCGTTTAACCCCTTGGGTGCCTTATCGGACTCAAAATCAGAAACGAAACCAAACTCGTACTTCTTATTCTTCAGCTCTTCAGCTAAATGCTCCTCTGTGTATGCCATCCTACCTCAGTTTAGATTGAAAAGCTTTCGCCACAACCACATGTGCGACTTGCATTTGGATTCACAAAAGAGAAGCCTTTGCCGTTAAGCCCTCCTGCGTAATCTAGTTCTGTACCCACCAGGTACAGAAAACTCTTCTTATCAACTACTATCTTGATTCCTTTATCCTCGAATACCTTATCGTCATCACCTACAGATTTGTCAAAGTCCATGACATATGATAGGCCTGAGCAACCACCACCCTTGACGCCAACACGGATAAAGCTATCCTCCTCAACCTCTTGCGCGGCCTTGAGTTTTAGCACTTGATCACGTGCGCTTTCACTTACTCTAATCATCTCGACTGTATTAAAATGTTATTTAGACTTTTTCTAAATAACATCAATTTACGCTGCAAAAATACCTGAAAAAGGGGATTGATACAAGCAGAAAGAATAACTAAGTAGCCTCTTGCCCAAACTTTAGTTTTAACCGCTTCCTGATCATCCAGGTGAACAGATAAAGAAAGGGCGTATCGGCAAGGGCAACAAGCACTTTAAAGCTCCACCCATCAGCGATGTAAGAGACGATGGTTTCATTGCTTTTCACCCCAATAAAAAGCACTCCTACAACCAACGTGGTGTCTACCAACTGCGATACAATGGTCGAGGCATTATTTCTAAGCCAGAGATGCTTTGAGTTGGTTAGTTTTTTCCAAAAATGAAACAACCTGACGTCAATAAGTTGAGCTACCAAATAAGCCAGGCTGGAGGCAGCAATTACGCGCCAAGAATTGCCATAGACTATCTCGTATAATTCATCATTAACAGGCGACCCTTCAATTGACTCAAACTGAGCACCAAGCCACAAGATGAATAGCGTGAACAGCAACGCCAAAAACCCGGTCAACACAACCCGATTGGTTTTCTTTCTGCCATAAATCTCGGATAGAACATCCGTAATGAGAAACGTAATTGGATAAGGGAGCACACCAGCAGACAACACAAATGTTTTAAATCCCAGATCAACTGAAACAAACTTATTGGCGATAAGATTGCACACAATTAATGCTGTGATAAACAGTGCTCCCAGAACTAAGTACAGGTGGTCAGATTTCTGCCTTCTTTGCCTATTCACTCGAACAAATAAACAAGAAATATATGGCTATAAGGGTTTTCAAAGGCTTGAAGTTTCAATAGCTATTGTATCTTCGGGTCAATGTGGCTTTCAGTAAATATCCCTATCCTGAAGTCGCTGCGATTTGGATTCGTTTTGACCGTTGTTTTGTTGAATCAGGTGGTCATCTATGGTCAAACAAACACCATCGATTCTCTCAGAAACGAGTTGCGGCATTCGGATAACAAGGGTCCTATAGCATGTGATATGTGCATCGAGTTTGGCTATGAGCTGATGCGCGATAGCCTCGAAAAATGCCTTGAGCGTGCCTACACTATGGAGCTTTCATTGAACGACTCATTGAAGTTGATCGTTCCTCAAATCAAGATGACCTCGAACCTTGGAGACACAACTGCGGTCGACAGTTTGTTTAACTCCATGATAGACCGGGCAAAGTCGCTGGATGATCCGGCACCTTTATCAAATCTGTATCAGGTTTACCTTATTTCTCAAGAATGGCTAGGGATGTGCGAAAAGGCCTTTCCCGTGGCGCGTGAGTTTTGGGTACATGCACGTGAAATCCAACATAAAGGCCAAATAGTAGAATCGGGGCTTGCGCTTTGGAAAAACAAGAAGTGTCTGGACCCAAAGGCCAACGATTCTGAGCTGCTAGATTCTATCCTTCAGCAAATTGGTGATGACCCGTACTATATCGGTCACTATCATTTCCGGCTGGGGCAGGCTTACTATTTTAATGATCAAAGCCCCGAAGCCATTGCGGAGTTGCTCGATGCGTATCATTTCTACCGCAAAGCGAATGCACCAGCCGAAATCGCAAAAACGTTCAGCCTTACTTCTGATGCATACTATGATATTCAGGACGACAATCAGGCGCTGAAATACTTGCGGCTGGCCATGCCGCATTATCGTAAAACAGTTGGGTATGATCTCGCCTTGCACTTGAATTCACTCGGGTGGTCCTTTTACAACGTTGGAATGTATGACAGCGCGCTGGTCAACTACAAGAAATCACTTTCGATATTCAATAACGTTATTCCTTCCAGCATAGACATTGCCTATCCGATGGGAAATCTGGCATTGGTTTATCGTGAATTTGGTATTCTCGACAGTGCTGAACATTTCTCCAAAGAGGCGATCAAGCTATTCGAGAAACAAAACTATACTATTGGAATAGCCGAGGCATACAATAACCTGGCCTCTATTGAATACCTTAAGGGCAATACTCGGGCGGCAAAGGATCATTTTCGCATGGTATTGGAAATCATTCCGGAAGAAGCCGATGAAAGGGAGCACATCACCGCTCATAAAGGCCTGTCTGAAATTCTGGAAAAGACCGATCCGGCTGCAGCATTATATCACCTAAAGGAATACTTGCGTCTTGAGGAGGAACTACTGGAGGGAAATGAAGTTGTTCTGGCACAAGGCATTGAGGCCTCATTCCTGATTGAACAGAAACAAAAAACCATTGACGAACTCGAGCTCGTGTCGAAGTTCCAGGAACTGGAAATTGAGAAAAAGAGCTTCTTACAGAAGGTCTACCTGGTAGGAATGTTGGTGTCGTTCATATTCCTCATTTATGTGCTCTACTATTGGGTGGCAAGAAGGAAACTGCTCAGTAAGCTTCAGGATTTGGTTACGACACAGAAGCGCATTATCCAAATGATCAGCCATGATTTCAGAGGTCCCATTAATAACATCAGGATGTTGTTTGAACTCATGAAGCAGGAAGAGCTCGATGACGATGAATTCGAAATTTTATCGGGTGATCTATATAGGCAAAGTGCTGAAGTCTCTTTGATGTTCGACTCTTTTGTTGTGTGGGCCATGTCTCAAACCAATGAGTACACCCCAAACAATGATGAATTTGTCTGGTCTGATATGTTTGACGATGTGCTCAGGCTTATGCACACACATGCCAAAATGAGGCAAATCGACCTAAAAATAACCCGATCTGAAGACGAGGAGGTCTACACAGATCGTATGGCTATTTCGCTCATCCTCAGAAACCTAATCTCAAACGCAATCAAGTATTCAGCTCCAAATTCAGTGATCGAACTCGGTTTTTATCCGGAAGGCAATATGATGATAAGCTACGTCAAAGATTATGGCTCGGGCATGTCTAAGGTCTGGTTGGCCAAGGTGATGGCCAGTCAAAACCTGCTGCACGAATCTCGTTTGAGAAAAGGAACGGGGCTTGGCCTGAAAATGGTCATCAATTTTGTGGAGGCTCTTGGAGGCACCATCTCTGCCGAAAGCGAGGTAAATAAGGGAACTGAATTCAAAATTGCTGTTCCAATTGATGAGCGTTCCTCCAACTGACAGATTATCTTTGGCCTCATCTTTGTCAACTTCGTTACATTTGATTATCGAAACTCCATGCAGACTATGAAAGTGCTACTGATTCTTTTTCTGGGTTTGACATCCCTAAGTGTTTGTGCTCAAGACATCCAGGCGTTTGAAGCAACCATATTGAATGTCAATAAGAAAGGCAAAAAAATAGAGAATACACTTGAGGAGCCTACTACCATCAACGTTAACCTTGAGACCTCTACATTTATCATCAATACGACAAATGAGGACGCCAAGGAGCTCTTGAGAAACAAGTCTGTATTCACCATTGACAAGCAAATGGGAGAGCTAGGTGTTCAGTACAGCCTTCAAATTGAAGAGCACATCTTTGTGCACTTCTACCTTGAAAGAAAAATGATTCTGCTTACGAGGAATGACATACATCCTCTTCAGTGGGGCTTGCAGTTTATGGATATTACCATCCTCGATACGCAGGAGCGAATCGACTAACCCCAGCTATTAATAATGGGCAGATAAATGGTGAAAAAACCAAGCGCCCATCCCATGTAAATCTGTCTCAAATTGTGTGAGTCCAGTATATATCTGGCACTTCCTACAAGGCCACTGGCAATTAAGCCCAACATTACCATCCCTATTACAGGCAGGTCATATAATTGAGCAATAGCCGCAATGCTAGCCGTGAGGCCTCCCATACCGATCATATGAATGCTAATCTTGGTAAACAGCGTGATGACCAAGGATAAAGCCACGGCCACACTACTTCCAAGAAACAGGGAATAAATGACTGTTGGAAGCGGCACTTCCTTCATCAGGTAGTAATTTGTGAAGTACAAAAACACAGCAAACGCAAACGGAATAATTCTATCCTTACGCGTATGAAGCTGTACAGATTGTACCATTTTCTTCCACCGTAGAAAGAGGGTAAACAATAGTGGAATGACGGCTGTATTGATGAAAATCCAAGCCACTATGAAGAATTGCTTCTCTTCTGGCATTGTCTGGGTCATATACGTGTTCAGGCTAAAAATCAGGAGTAAGCCTGCCGTTGGTAAAAAAATCGGATGAAATAAGTATGAAAAAAAAAGGGCTGTGTTTCTCATAGTTCTTTTCTGAGGCGGGCTACCGGGATATCTAATTGCTCCCGATACTTCGCTACCGTTCTGCGCGCAATATTATATCCTTTCCCTTTAAGTTCCTTCGCCAAATTTTCGTCAGTCCAAGGTTTTTTCTTGTTTTCAGACTCGATTAAGTCCTGCAAAATCTTCTTGACCTCGCGTGTACTAACCTCTTCACCATCATCATTCGTGAGGGATTCGGAGAAGAAATATTTTAGTGAAAATGTTCCGTATGATGTTTGAACGTATTTAGAATTGGATACACGACTTACCGTGCTAATATCCATTTGTATACGTTCGGCTATATCCTTCAGGATCATGGGACGCAGCTTGGTCTCATCACCCGATAAGAAATACTCCTTCTGAAACTCGACAATGGTCTCCATGGTTCGAATCAACGTCCCCTGTCGTTGCTTGATAGCATCGATAAACCACTTGGCATTATCGAGTTTCTGCTTGACAAACATCATTGCTTCTTTCTGCGCCTTTGTGGGCTTTCCCTTAATAGCTGCAAACTGATCGAGCATCTCAGAGTACTTCCGGCTAATCTTAAGCTCTGGGGCATTTCTACTGTTGAGCAAGACCCTGATCTCGTCACCTTCATTGACCAACGTAAAATCGGGAATGACTTGCTCTACAGGCCTGCTGGTCTCATTCATGGAATTACCTGGCTTCGGGTTTAAAGAAGTTATTTCTTCAATGGCTTCCTTTAAATCCTCATCGCTGATTTCAAGCCGATGGGTAATTTTCTGATAATGCTTCTTGACGAACTCGTTATAGTGATCTTCGAGGATCACCGTAGCTGTTTTTACAGAAACCGTCTGCTCTTTCTTTCGAATTTGAATAAGCAAACACTCCTGCAGGTCACGCGCACCTATACCAGCTGGTTCAAGATCCTGAATATGCCTGACAAGCATGTCTTCAACCTCCTCTTCACTTGTCATAAGACCTTTGGTGAAAGCTAGGTCATCGACTACGGCATACACATCTCTTCGCAGATACCCGCTATCGTCCAAACTACCAATGAGGTGCTCGCAAATCGCCAGTTGGTTTTCGCCCAACCGCTTCAGACCCAACTGCCTTGACAAACGATCGTGAAATGATGTGACTACGCCAATAGGAACGCTCTTATCCTCATCATCCTTGCTGTAGTTGCTAGCCTCATACCGATAACCAGGTGTGTCGTCATCATCCATGTAATCGCTGAAATCAAACTCCTGCTCTGCTTCGCTTAGCTCTTCACCATAGTCATCATCGTAGTTATCGAGATCATCTGGTGTCTCTTCTTTGCCTTCGTCCAGCGCTGGATTTGACTCAATTTCTTCCTTAATTCTGGCCTCTAACGCTATTGTTGGCAGTTGCAACATCTTCATGAGCTGAATCTGCTGAGGACTCAACTTTTGAAGCATCTTTTGTTGCAATGTCTGCTTTAAGGCCATGGTCGAAAAATAACGAATTCAGTTGTTAAAACTCTGCGTTTTTTGGAGTCCTTGGAAAAGGAATTACATCTCGAATATTGCCCATTCCCGTGACAAAATTGACCAGACGCTCAAAGCCAAGTCCGAAGCCACTATGCACGCACGTTCCGAATTTTCGTGTTTCTAAGTACCACCAAAGTGACTCCTCTTCAATGTCGAAATCGGCTATTTTCTGCTTAAGCACATCGTAACGCTCTTCACGCTGCGAACCACCAACGATTTCACCAATGCCTGGAAACAAGATATCCATGGCTCTGACCGTTTTACCGTCATCGTTCAAGCGCATGTAAAAGGCCTTGATATTAGCCGGGTAATCATATAGAATAACAGGCTTACCAAAGTGTTTCTCTACCAGGTAGCGCTCGTGCTCACTCTGAAGGTCGGCACCCCATTGATCAATGACATACTGGAATTTCTTCTTTTTATTGGGCTTTGAGTTTCGCAAAATATCAATGGCCTCTGTATAACTGCATCGTACAAACTCGTTATTGGCAACAAACTCCAATTTCTCGAGCAAAGGCATAGACCTCTTATCCTGAGGAAGGCCCTTCTCTTCTTGCACTAATCTGTCATGCAAGAACTGAAGATCATCACGGCAGTTTTCGAGTACATAGTTGACCACGCTCTTAAGACAGTCCTCGGCCAGCTCCATGTTATCAAACAAATCGTTAAAAGCCACCTCCGGCTCTATCATCCAAAACTCAGCCAAATGTCTGGTCGTGTTCGAATTCTCAGCTCTAAATGTTGGGCCGAACGTATATACCTTTCCCAGGCTTAATGCAAACAGCTCTGCCTCCAGTTGACCACTGACCGTTAAATTGGTTTCTTTTCCAAAGAAGTCTTCTTTCCAGTCAATGTTTCCCTCTTCATCTCTAGGTGGTTTAGATGGGTCTAGCGTGCTTACGCGAAACATTTCTCCCGCTCCCTCTGCGTCCGATCCGGTTACGATGGGCGTATGCACCATGTAAAAGCCGTTGTCATTGAAGTACTTGTGAATAGCAAACTGCAAAGCATGTCTGATTCGAAACACAGAGCCAAACGTATGCGTTCGCGGTCGCAAATGCGCAATCTCACGCAAAAACTCCAGCGAATGCTTCTTTGGTTGCAATGGATACGCTTCCGGGTCTGCATCTCCGTGTATAATGATGTTGGAGCAAACAAGTTCAACAGTTTGTCCTCGACCCTGAGACTCTACCAGCTCACCAGAAACTTCAATGCATGCACCTGTTGTAATACGCTTGAGTGTTTCGGGGTTCTCATTTTCAAAATCTACAACAACCTGAATATTCTTTACTGTAGACCCATCATTGAGGGCAACAAAACGATTGCTTCGAAAAGTTCGAACCCATCCTTTCAACGAAATTTCTTCTCCTATTGGCTCCTTCGCCAGAACTTCCTTAATGTCCATACAACTCATTTGTATTTGGCCTGCAAAGGAAAGAAGTAAACTAATACTGACGCGTGAATTGTTTAGGGTACAAAACGACAACAGAAACAATGGAAACATTTTATTCATTTTTTGTTTCCTGAATGTGTTTTGGTCTATATTCGCAGCCGAATTATGAGTGAAACCGGACAGGAAAGAGGAATGGAAATCATAGCGAATGCCGCTATGTTGCTGATGAAATTCGGTATTAAGAGCATGACGATGGATGATATTGCAAGGCAACTCAGCATCTCCAAAAAGACGCTCTATAAGTACGTGAAAGACAAAAACGACCTTGTTGTAAAGGTCATGTCGGCCATTATTCAGGAGGAAATGAATTCAGCCAATGAGATTTGCGACCGACATGAAAATGCCATCGATACCATTTTTGAGTTAACGCAGGTTATGAGCCAAAAATTTGGGCAAACACACGCCTCAATAAATTATGACCTTCAAAAATATCACCCTGAAGCCTGGGCGATTTTTGTTGACTTCAAAGAGAACTTTATATCAGATTGCATTCGACAAAACCTTGAAAAAGGCATCTCACAAGGTTTGTACAGATCTAATCTTGATGCCTACGTCATATCAAAGGTCTACACTGCCAAAGTAGAGTATTGCTTTGATGGTGAAACGTTTTCGCCCAGTGAATACGATTTCAAGAAGATACACATGGAAATGATGCGCTATCACATTCGCGGTATTGCGAGTGACGATGGCCTAGAGTATTTAAAACAAAAAGTCAAACAGGAAAATTTCGAACTATAACCAACATGATTAAGTCAAACAAATTCATCGCATTTGTTTTGGTTCTTGGGTGGGCCACTACAAACGCACAGGAATCCCAGTCCTTCTCCCTGGAAGAGGCCATTTCCTATGGGCTTAAGCACAATTATCAAGTGCAGCAAGCCAACCTGGATGTGGACATTTCAAAGAGCAAGGTTAAGGAAACAACGGCCATTGGACTGCCACAGGTAAATGCCGAGGCAAGCTTCAACGACTTCATTAACATTCCAGTACAGGTAGCCCCTGCTGACGCATTCGGTTTCCCGGACTGGATGGTGCAAACATTGGCTATTTCGGCCATGCAAAATGGTGTGGACATACCGCCAACCGATCCAGATGCGGTAAGCGAGTTTCAATTTGGACAGAAGTACAGTGCATCTGCCGGAGTTACGGCCTCACAGCTGCTGTTTGACGGATCTTATTTCGTTGGACTGAAAGCTGCTCGTGAGTATGTAGCCTTCTCTGAACTTGGTGCTGAGCGCACAGAAAGTGAAGTAAAGACCAGCATTTCGAAAACATATATCAACGCCATTGCCGCCCAGGAAAACATCAAAGCTCTGGAAGACAACAAGGCAAACATCGAACAGATATATGAGGAGACATCGAAGTTCTTCGAAGTCGGTTTCTTAGAAAAGCAAGATGCAGATCAGGTTAAGCTACTGAAGTCAAATATCACTTATCAACTAGATTACGCCAACCGACAGTACGAGAGCATTTTGAACCTGCTCAAATTTCAGATCGGAATGCCGGTAACTGAGTCGATCACGCTTACAGACAACATTGAAACGCTCGTTGAAATGGGTTCTGAAGAAGCATTGGCGCTTATGAGTGAGCAATTTTCTGCTAAAAATCATGTCGATTTTAGAACCTTGGAACAGAGTGAGCGCTTGAGTGAACTCAGCCTTTCCAACGCGCGTGCCGGGTATTACCCTCAGCTAAGTGCATTTATCTCGCACACTGAAAATGCATACCGCGATGAGTTCGACTTTTTGAGTGGTGGTAGCTGGTTCCCTACTACTGTATGGGGTGTTCAGCTCAAGATGCCGATTTTCAGCTCTGGAATGCGTTTCCAAAAAGCCAAGCAGGCAAAGCTCGAACTGGCCAAAACGGTCAGCCAGAAAACCATGCTTGAGCAAAGCTTGAACATGCAGGCGATTAACGCGGCCAGTGACTATAAAAGCGCGCTTGAGCGACATGCCGTTGTGTCTGACGATCTGGACTTAGCTAAGTCTATTAAAGAGACAACCCGTACCAAATTCAACGAGGGAATATCAACCAGTAACGATTTAACACAAGCCGAGTCGCAGTATTTGACCACACTCGGAAACTACATTAACACAACCATCGAATTGCTTAACGCAAAGCTCAATTTGATGACAGCATACGGAAAATAACATGACAACTCTTCAATCCAAACAAACCAACAAGCACATGAGACCATTTATGCTTATCGCATTAGTCGCTTTACTTAGCGCCTGTGCAGAACCTACATCAGAAGAAGCTGACGTAACAGCCGATGTTGCTAATACGGAAGCAGTATCTGATGAACGAATTGTAAGCGTTACTGCGCTTCAACTGGCTCCTACCAATTTCAACCACTACTTTACTGTGCAGGGAATCGTAGAAGCTGACCAAAACGCTCAGATCTTCCCCGAAGCTCCTGCTCGTATTACCAGCATCAAAGTGCAGGAAGGCGACCAGGTTTCGAAAGGAGATGTTTTGATGACGCTGGATAGCAGAATCGTTGACAATCAGATCGATGAGCTAAAGCTTCGACTTGATTTGGCCGAAACTGTTTACAAGAAGCAAGAGGAACTTTGGAGTCAGGAAATCGGCTCTGAGCTACAATACTTGCAGGCTAAGAACAACTACGAGTCACTCGAGCAAAACCTCGAAGCAGTGCAAGCGCAAAAGTCACTTTACGTCATCAAAGCTCCTTTCAGTGGAGTTGTCGATGAAATCACACCAAAAGAAGGAGAGATGGCAAACCCTGCTATGCCTGTCATCCGATTGATAAACATGAAAGATGTATACATCAAAAGTGATGTGACCGAAAGGTACCTGAGTAAAATCAAAGCAGGTGATATGGTTGAAGTAACCTTCCCGAGCTTAGGCATCAAAAAGGAAACGAAGATTTACCGTCTTGGTAACTATATCAACCCAGCTAACCGAACGTTTAAGATCAAGCTCAATCTAGACAATGCAGATATGCAGCTTAAGCCTAATCTGTTGGGTGAACTCAAAATCCGGGACTATTACTCCGATAGTACTGCGGTTATACCAACTTCTCTAGTTCAAATGACCCCTTCTGGCGATCAGTTTGTATACGCCATTGAAAAAGGCAAGGCCAAGAAAGTGGCCATCATAACCGGAATGAGTTACGATGGAATGATCGAAGTGACAGAGGGACTTTCTGGTTCCGAAAAACTGATAGATAAAGGAGCCCGTTCTGTAAAAGAAGGCGACAAACTAGATATCCAATCATAACCAGCCAGAAATAAAAGCAAGCATCATGGAAAAGAAAAATCAAGCGCTGCTTCGGCAATTTGGGCTGAGTTCTGCGAGTATCAATAACCGAATGACGGTTATGGTGATACTTGTAATTCTAGTCATTGCAGGGGTGGCATCATACCTGGGAATGCCACGTGAAGCATTTCCTGAAGTGGTTGTGCCTCAGATTTATGTAGGCACACCTTACCCTGGTAACTCGCCAGTGGATATTGAAAAACTCTTGACGAGACCGTTGGAAAAGGAAATCGGATCGATCTCGGGTATTGATAAAATGACATCAACATCGGTAGAAGGTTACTCAACCATCTTTATCGAGTTTGATTTCAGCGTTACGCCAGCCGAAGCTCTTAGAAAGGTGAAGGATAAGGTAGATATTGCCATGGGAGACCCCGATTTCCCGCAAGATCTTCCAGCAGATCCTAATGTCTTTGAAATGAATATTTCAGAGTTAACGCCTGTCATGAATATTAACCTGAGTGGTGACTTCAGTATTGATCAACTAAACGATTATGCCGAGTTTCTGGAAGACCAAATTGAGAAGCTTCCAGAGATTACTGAAGTGGACATTCGCGGAGTTCAGGACAAGGAAATGAAGGTGAATGTAGACCTGTTTGCCCTTCAGGCAAATGAGTTAAGCTTCAACGATATTGCCGGGGCTATTGCCAACGAAAACATGACCATCTCAGCTGGTAACATGCTGGAAGGCTCCATGAGACGTACGGTTCGCATCGTGGGCGACTTTAAAGATGCCGATGAGCTGAGCAAGGTGATCATCAAACAGGAAAAGCAAAACATTGTGTACCTGAGCGATGTGGCCGAAGTTGTTTTCGAAGAAGAGGAAGCTGAAAGTTACGCGCGCCAATCAACCAATCCGGTTGTGATGGTTGACGTGAAAAAGAGAGCTGGAGAGAACCTGATCAACGCTGCCGACAAGATTGTTGAGATTTTGGAAGAAGCACGAGAAGATGAATTCCCTGAAAACCTCGAAATAACTATCACCGGTGACCAGAGTAAACAAACACGAACGCAAGTAAGCGAGCTTGAAAACAGCATCATTTTTGGTATGCTCCTCGTTATTACAGTGCTCCTGTTCTTCCTCGGACTCAGAAATGCCCTATTCGTAGGAACAGCCATTCCGCTTTCCATGTTTATCGCCTTCTTCATCTTGAGTGCAGCAGGAGTAACATTGAATATGATGGTGCTTTTCTCACTGGTACTCGCTCTGGGGATGCTGGTAGATAATGGTATTGTGGTCGTAGAGAACATATATCGACTAATGGATGAGGGCATGAACGCCATCGATGCCGCCAAATACGGTGTGGGTGAAGTAGCATGGCCAATCATTGCTTCCACAGCTACCACATTGGCTGCGTTTTCTCCGCTTATCGTTTGGCCGGGACTCATGGGAGAGTTTATGTTCTTCCTGCCAATGACGCTCATTATTGTGTTGGGTTCTTCGCTTTTCGTGGCACTTGTCATTAACCCGGTGCTCACAGCCATGTTTATGAAAGTTGAGGAAAAGCCAATGGCTGCCAGACGAGCCATCACACTCGGTTCAATCCTCATGATCATTGGTATTCTTATCAGCTTTGGAGCCACTGCACTAGGCAATCTGATTGCTCTTGGCGGATTCTTTGTAATCACGACTAAGTTCATTCTTACCCCAGCCACCAAAGCCTTTCAGGAGAGACTTATTCCATGGATGGAAGGCATCTATGAGCGAACGCTTCGACACGTATTTAGAGGAAAAACGCCATTGGCGTACTTCTTTGGAACAATCGGATTGCTTATTGTCTCATTCATGCTTCTTGGTGCTTTTATGCCCAAGGTTGTCTTCTTCCCGATGAACATGCCAAACTACGTCAACGTGTTTATTGAGGCTCCCATTGGTACTGACATTGAGTTGGTAAATGAAACCACCAAAGAACTCGAGGCCAAAGTGCTTGACTATGTGAGCCAGTACGAAGTAGAAGAAGAGGAAAACGGCATCACAACGCGGTATAACTATCTTGTCGAATCTGTCATCGCCCAGGTGGGTGCAGGAACATCTGACCCTAACGAGGGTCCTTCTATGGCGGCCACACCAAACAAGGCGCGTATTACCGTTTCCTTCGTGCAGTTTCAACACCGTAGAGGTGTTAGTACCAACGAAGTGATGGATGATATCCGAGAACTAATGGCTGGTACACCAGGTGTGCAAATCACCGTGGACAAAGATCCTGCAGGTCCTCCACAGGCCAAACCAATTAACATTGAAGTGGCTGGTGATGACTATGAGCAATTGCTTGCCGAAGCGGAAAAAGTGAAGGCATTCATTGATGATCAGAACATCGGAGGTGTGGAAGAGCTGAAGCTTGATGTGAGTGTTGGTAAACCAGAGATGCCGGTGATTATTGACCGTGCCAAGGCGAGACGATACAACATTTCTACCGGTCAAATTGGTTCAACTCTTCGAAACTCGCTCTTCGGAATGGAAGTAAGTCGTTTCAAAGACGGTGAGGATGAGTATCCGATTATGATCCGACTTCAGGATAGGTTCCGATACGATGAGGACGCGATGATGAATCAACTCATCACGTTCCGCGATCAGACAAACGGACAAATTCAGCAAGTGCCTATTTCAGCGCTGGCTTCTGCCGAGCGATCTACGACTTATAATGCGGTGAAGCGTAAAGATCAGAAACGACTGATTACTGTTTCATCTAACGTACTCGAAAGCCACAATGCCAACGAGGTGGTAGCTGAAATTCAAGGCGCCATTGAAGGCTATGAAGTACCGGATGGTGTGACGATGAAGTTTACAGGACAAATGGAAGACCAGGAGAAAGAAATGGCTTTCCTAAGTACTGCTTTGATGATAGCTGTCTTCTTAATCTTCCTCATCCTTGTGGCACAGTTCAACTCCGTTCTTACACCATTTATCATTGTTGGTTCGGTGGTGCTCAGCTTGATTGGGGTATTCCTTGGTCTGGTTGTTTTCCAGATGGACTTCGTGATTATCATGACCATGATCGGTATTATTTCACTGGCCGGAATTGTGGTTAACAATGCAATCGTACTAATCGATTACACCAAATTAATCATGGATCGGAAACGCGTAGAACTTGGCCTTGCCAGCTCTGCCAAACTTCCAATTCCGGTATTGATCGATTGCATGGTCGAGGGTGGTAAGAAAAGATTGCGCCCAGTATTGTTAACCGCTATAACCACTGTACTTGGATTGGTGCCATTGGCCATCGGTCTTAACATCGACTTCATATCGCTACTCACAGAGTACGACCCAAAAATCTACGTTGGTGGTGACAACGTTGTTTTCTGGGGACCAATGAGTTGGACCGTGATTTTTGGATTAACCTTCGCCACATTCCTGACATTGGTAATCGTTCCGGTAATGTACTACCTGAAAACCAGATTGGCTTACAAGCTTGCTGGTGACAAGGAACTACACCTGTAACAACCGCACTAGACAAATGAAAAGCCTTCCCATATCGGGAGGGCTTTTTTGTTAATGGGTGTGAATCAAGCTTCTCGTAAGAATCCAAACTAAATCTGCCCTTTCGACAAGAATAATGGCAGGGTTGGCTATTTTCGTGGTCTTATAATTTCAAGCATATGAAAGGGAAGGTGTTTGCGGTATTGATGGCCTTGATGGTAACGTTGAGTGGCTTTGGTCAGATTTATGACCCGGTAAAATGGTCATTTAGTCACGTGTTAGATGGAGATGAGCATGCGTTATTGAAATTCTCAGCCACTATAGAAGATGGTTGGCATGTGTATTCCAGCACACTTGATCCGGATCTAGGTCCAATACCAACTTCGTTTGATTTTAGCAAGGTTGATGGAGCCGAACTTGCAGGAAGCCTAAAGGAGACAAAACCGCATCACGAATACGATCCCGTGTTTGACATGGAGCTTTCGTGGTTTGAGCACGAGGTCACGTTTACGCAGCGCGTTAAGCTGACCTCAGACATGGCCAAAGTAGTGGGCGAGCTTACCTACATGACATGCGACAGTACAAAATGCCTACCTCCTGAGTATCTCGAGTTTGAATTTGACATTGAAGCTCCGGTTAAGCCAGCGGCAGCTTCATTAGCAGCCTCCGATAACGAAGAAGCTGCAAGCGAAGAGGTTGAAACGGAAAACGAACCTGCCTCTCAGATACTAAATCCGGTTAGTTGGAAATTTGAATCAGAAAAGATTGATGATGAAACTTTTCTTGTCAGAGCCATTGCCACTGTTGATGAGCACTGGCATATCTACTCCATTAATCTACCCAGCGATGATGGCCCTGTAGCCACGGAACTCAACTTCTTGAGCAACAATATTGAGACTGTTACTGACTTAGCCGAGAAAGGCGAGTTGCACACAGAATACGACCCGAATTTCCTTATGGATTTGAGCTTTTTCGAAGGCAGTATGGTCATGGAGCAAACCATCAAAGTGACTGGTGAGGGCAACGTTACTGGTGAAGTGTACTTCATGGTATGCGATGCCGAAAAATGCCTTCCTCCAGAAGCTGTAGAGTTTACACTGAATACGGAGACCGGTGATATTGAGCAAGGCATTGCTGAAGAGACCACCGAGCCTGCTGAGACACAAGACACAGCAGACACACAAGAAGAAAGTGAGGAAGATGAAGAGTCCAATTCCAGTTCATTGCTCGGAATTTTCTTGGTAGGATTTTTAGGAGGGTTCGCAGCATTGCTTACACCTTGCGTTTTCCCGATGATTCCGATGACTGTGAGCTTCTTTACCAAGCAGAGTAAAAACAAAGCAGTTGGAATTCGAAATGCGATTATTTACGGCCTGTCCATTATAGTCATATACACACTGATCGGCTTTTTGGTGACCATTACGTTTGGGGCTGATGCGCTGAACGCACTTTCAACCAATGTCTGGTTCAACTTGGCCTTTTTTGTGCTCCTAGTGGTGTTTGCAATCTCTTTTCTTGGAGCGTTTGAAATCACTCTTCCATCGAGCTTTGTAAACAAGGTTGATCAACAGTCATACAAGGGTGGCTTGATTGGCATTTTCTTCATGGCATTTGCTCTCTCGCTTGTTTCCTTTAGCTGTACAGGCCCGATTATAGGAACACTTCTGGTTGAAGCTGCGGTGCATGGCGGTGTGGCAGGCCCATTGGTAGGAATGGGAGCCTTTTCTCTGGCTCTGGCATTGCCGTTTGGATTGTTTGCCGCTTTCCCAGGCTGGATGAATGGCCTGCCAAAATCTGGCGGATGGCTAAACTCCGTTAAAGTGGTATTGGGTTTCCTTGAAATTGGATTGGCATTTAAGTTTCTTTCCAATGCTGACTTGGTTATTCAAGCGGGACTATTACCTCGAGAGGTATTCATCGCTATCTGGATTGCTGTTTCGGCCATGCTGACATTGTATTTACTAGGATTCATTCAGATGCCGCACGACTCTCCGATCGAGAAACTATCCGTAGGAAGAAGCCTTCTGGGCACGTTGTTTCTTGCCTTCACGATTTACCTCATTCCAGGTTTGTGGGGTGCTCCGCTTAAGTTGATCAGTGGTTTCCCACCACCTATGTTCTACAGTGAGTCTCCTCAGGGAGTTGGAGCGAGTAGCACGGTAAGTTCTTCGCACGGTGGAGATGTAATAGGTGTACCTGAGGGAGCTGACCCAGGTCACTGCCCTCATAATCTGAATTGCTTCCACGACTTCGAACTGGGAATGAAATATGCGAAGGAGGTAAATAAGCCGGTGTTACTTGACTTCACTGGCTGGGCATGCGTCAATTGTCGTAAAATGGAGGAAACGGTGTGGAGCGACCCAAGGGTGCTGAAAATACTCAACGAGGAAGTGGTATTGATTTCACTTTATGTCGATGAAAAGACCAAACTACCTGAAGGAGAACAATACGTGTCTACTGAAACCGGCAAAAAAGTGAAAACCATTGGAAACAAGTGGGCAGATTTTCAAATCACCCATTTCCAATCAAACGCTCAACCTCAGTACATCATTATAAATCACGAGGAAATCAAGCCGCTTAATGGAACCACTGCATACGATCCGGACATTGACTTGTATGTAAACTGGTTGAAAGACGGCATTCAAACGTTTGAGGCAGAGCATTAGTGATGCGCTATGTAGCTATAGCGAGCCTGATTCTGGCAATGGGTATGGTTTCGTGTGAACCCGACCCGCCAATCGATCCAAATCCATTAATTCCACCAACAGAGGACCACGGTCCGCCTGTTGAAAATACAAGCCCGATTGAGGGTTATGCCAACCAAGTGTCCTACCATCCTGGAGACAGTGTTTTTTTGATGCTCTCCAGCAGTACTGATTCACTGGTTAACATTAGTGTATACAGGCTGAGTACGGACCTCGACCTCGTTTTCGCTGAAACTGACGTTCCTGTCAAACAGCAAGATTACTACCAGTACTCGTATTCGTTTGGATGCTACTGGGACACCACGTATCGTTTTAAACTGGCAGATGATCAGCGATCGGGCTACTACGTGGCAGCGATCAAGAATAGTTCGAACAATACAGAGTATATCACTTTCATCGTAAAAGAGCCGCGCCAAACAACCGAATCTGATGTGCTGGTGATCGCTTCCTCAAACACCTGGCAGGCGTATAACAAATGGGGAGGAGGTTCCTTTTATCGCTACGAACACAACGACCTGGGAGAAGACATTAGGCACTCGGTTATTGTCAGCTTTAATCGTCCTAACAAAGCCGATTCTCCCTTTGGAGATAAAGGCCATCTGGTGAATGCCGAAATGCACCTTATTCGCTGGCTCGAGGAGAACGAAATCGATTATGCTGTTGCCACTGACAGAGATATTCACGGCTCCGATTTTCAGTTTACCAATCGAAAAGTGGTCATGCTTCACGCGCACCCAGAATACTATTCAACCGAAATGCTTGACCATCTCGAGTCTTATAATACAAGCGGAGGTAACATTATGTATCTGGGAGCCAACGGGCTTTACTGGAAGGTGACAATGAGTGATAACGACCAGCTGGAATGCCGAAAGGATGGAGACACACACAAGTATGGAAGTGGAACGGGTGGTCTCTGGAAGGATAAAGGAAGGTCTCCTTCCCTTTTAGTTGGAGTGCATTACTCAGGCACCGGTTATGACACCTATCACCCATATTCAGTCATCGAAGAAAACCATTGGGTTTTTGACAATACAGGCCTTGGGAAATCTGATCTATTTGGCGAGAACAGCCTGAATGGCGGAGGCGCATCTGGTCATGAAACGGATAAACGAACGGAAAATACTCCTGAAGATTTTGAGCTCATTGCACGCGGAACGAATCCCGATCTGGGCGGAGCGCAGATGGTCATTCGAGAATCTGCCGGACGTGGTATTGTGTTTTCGGTAGGCTCTATCACCTATACCGGAGCACTGAGTGTTGACTCAAACGTGCACCAGATTACGATGAACGTGCTCGACAAATGCCTTGAATAGCGACTAGGCCTGTACCTCTCTGTAGCGGAAACAATCTGTCGTGTGGTCATTGACCATGCCTGTAGCCTGCATGTGAGCATATACCACTGTGGACCCGACAAACTTGAACCCACGCTTCTTTAAGTCCTTGGATATCTCATCTGACAAATTAGTCATGGCAGGTATATCGGTCATTTTCTTAAACCCGTTTTGGATGGGTTTGCCGTTCACAAACCCCCATATGTATTCTTTGAACGAGCCAAACTCTTTCTGCACGGCCATAAACGCCTGAGCGTTTGTAATCGTAGCTTCAATTTTTAACCTGTTTCGGATAATGCCGGCATCCTGACGCAGTTCTTCTTTTTTCCTCTCGTCATATCCGGCAATGCGCTTGTAATCAAACCCATCAAATGCTTTCCGAAAATTCTCACGCTTTCTCAAAACAGTAATCCAACTCAATCCTGCCTGGAAGGTTTCCAACGTCAAAAACTCAAATAGCCGCTGCTCATCATAGAGCGGAACCCCCCATTCTTCATCGTGATACTGAACGTAAAGTGGGTCTGAACCACACCATTGGCATCTTGTTATTGTTTCTGACATAACTCACTTTTTTGAACCCGAAATTTAAGATTACCTTTCTTTCAAACTAACGACCATGTATCTAAAGCGTTCTCATTTTGTCGCCCTGATGTTCTCAATCATGGCCACACTGGTAGCCACGGCTCAATCTTCGAGCGATGTGTTAAAGACAATTGTTCAAACACCGCAGATTACCACCTTTTTTGAGGGAACATTTGACCACTTAGGTATTGAAATAACTGACAGCGATGAACAACTGACCTTGCATCACGAAGGGAACCACATTCGAATAGAAGATGGGCTCGACCATGGACAAGTAGATTTTGTGTTGCAACTCAACCTCACGGGAATTGAGAACCTGGTCAAGTACACCGAAGATGGTGTGATTGACGACAATGAGGCCACGCGTATTGCTAGGGTTTTCTTCACTCCCTTTACGCGCGTTACCATGCAAAATCCGATATTAACAGAAAATCGAAAACGCAAAGCTGCCGGTATTGAAGACCTGATTCATGTCCATTTGATCTTTCCCGATGGAACCACCGCAGCCGCTCACACATTGATTTACGCATCAGACCAATGGATCGTAATTGAAGACCTGGTTGGCACACCCAAGCGAGTTTTTAAGCTGCAGCATGGACCAGCGTTGGAATACCAGAGAAAAGTTTTCTCTGCCATTAAAACAGATACACGTAAGGGTTGGATATCGTTTGTTCGCTGGTACAAAACCTGGCGAAATGTCTATTCTGTTTAGTCCTGTTATAGACTCATCCACTCCCATATCACACACGTAGAAACCGGGATAAAGAGGTTGTCGATTCCAAAAACCTGACTGAACTCAACAGCCGTAATAGCCGCGCACCCCATAGCGAGCTTCAGGTAGTTTACTTCAACGCCCCACCAATGGACACCCACGATTAGAATAATTAGTGTGGAGAACAAAAAGGCCACTGATCCACCAACGGATTTAGCGCCTCCCAATATGTTAGCTGACCACATGGGCATTCTACGGCCCACGAATTCGGCCAGTGAATCGCTGAACGCCAGCACCAAAAAGCCCACCTGAAAAGCGTGAGGTTGTTCGGGTAGAAAGAAGTAGGCAGAAAGTGCTGCTCCCATAGGGAACGTAAACTCTCCAATGGTCTTTCGCTTCACCCCCTGAACAGCACTAAAAAGGCCATACACACGGGTAAACAGTAGCAAGACGATAAAAGCCAGTGCCAGAAGCATAACCTCCCATTTATTAAGAAACCATGGCATGGTAAAAATGAGCAGACAGCTGCCAATGTGCACCACTTTTCTGGTGAACTCAGGTCGTAGGTCTCTGAATCGCTTCACCATCTCTACAACAGAGAAGAACGCAAGGAATGCACAGATATAGATCAGAACCCACATGCTCATGAAAGGTCAAACTCGTATGAAGCGTACTTTCTAAAAATTATGGAGTCGTCTTTTGGCATATTCTGCTGAACGCGATTGCCGTCATAAATCAACGCATAGATCATGCGGGTATATTGTGCTTCTCGGGCACAGCGATGCATCTCATATACCGCGGCATTACCCAGTCCCAGCTTTTGATATTTGGGAAGTACTCCAAGCGTTTTGCATATAAGCGTATGCTCATCATTCTCTATGTATCGGCAGAAACCAATCATTTCATCGTGAAGGTGCAGTGTTTGAAGAGCCATGCGTTGCTCAACCCCAAACTCATGTTTATAGAATGCCTTGGCCTGCTCAGGACTCATGGTATTGAAACTCCAGTTGCCGCCAAAAATCTCACCGACCATACCAAATACCTGCTGGAAAAGTTGCTCATCAACAGAGGCGTGTGTTTTTACCTGAAATCCGTTTGTCTTTGCCTGATCGTAGTAGGGCTTTGATACAGCCATAATGCCATCGAATGTATTGCGATACCCCGATCTATAATAATTGACTTCGCATGGTTGCTGGCTGGTCAAAAAGACATGCTCAGCCGTCTCACTGAAGTACTCTCCACGAAAAAATGGGCTTTTATCCGTCTCGGTAATCAAGCGGTAGGGGAAATAAGTCGTTCCATTAACAGGGCCGCTGAGCTTGTCGGCTCCAAGCAGCTTGGCTTCGGAGACGAGCTCCTTCCAGAACAACGTGGCATCGCCTGCATTTTCAGGAAGTACCAGAAACCCAAATGACCACGTGTTTGACTGCACAGAAGAGGCGAATAGTGCAGCCGAGCCTGTGTGTGCCTCAAATAGTTTTACCTGCTGATTTTGCATCATCCACCCGAAAGCCATCTCCATCTCGGTGAGAAAGTGATTCAGATGTGGCTCTCCACTGTATCGCGATTTGATGTTATCAGCAAACAACTGAAAAAATGCCTGAGGTGTCATAGGGTTTTGGTTTCTGATGTTCTTGAGACGATTCCTGTATCACCATCGACAAGAATCTGCTCACCATTTTTGATTTGATCACATGCGTTTTCGATGCCAATGACAGCGGGAATTTTTAGTTCACGCGCCACAATAGAAGCGTGAGAAAGCAGTCCTCCATGTTCTACCACGAGCCCCTTCGAGAGCGCCATAAGAGGTGTCCAGCCTGGATCTGTTCTTTCCGTGACCAGCACTTCAACGTGTCGATCGGAGTCTGGAGAAAACTGTTTCATCACTGTAGCTGTCCCCGTGACTTTTCCGGTTGAAGCTGCCACTCCTTGCCAGGTGTTGGCTGCATTTTTAGTTGTCTTCATAGCAGGCCACCGGCCGTTTACCACGGTAAAAAAAGCTGGTGGAGAGATTTGCTCAAAGTGTTTATACTCCTGCTTTCGCGACTCAATCTTCTGATGAAGATCCTGTCCGGTCTTTTGGCCAAAGAGCTCTTCCCATTGCAGATAGAACACATCGTCTCTATAGTGAATCACACCTTGTTCCACCAGGATTTCGGCCTTGCGCAACACCAACTTTCTTATCAGTCCAAACATTCGCGCTCTGTACAACCGAAAGACTTCCCTTCTCGAGGCGAACCGATGAAAAACCCGTATCAGCCAGGGATTCTTCTCTGATGTGTGAGACTCAAGACTAACGGCTTCCTGTTTCCAATAAAGCCGAATCAACCCGGCAAACTGCTCAAAACTGTCTTCAACACTTCGGGTTTCCAGCTTAAGCTCGTTGGCAAACCTGGCACCATACAACAACAAATATTCCTGGTACAGGTCATGCACCTTAACATGATTAGGTAACGACCTGTGAAACTCAGCTTCATCGGACTGCTCAACGGCTCGCCTCAAGCTCGCTTCCTCATACACCGCTTTACTCAATCGCTGCAATGTGTGAACCTGATCAGTGCTCACGCTGTGAAATTGCAAAGCTGCAGGCAGCTTCTCCGTTTGCTCTGGCTTCGAAAAATGAGCAAACAAGCTCATCATCACCGTATCATTTTCTACAGTCAGGTACCACCTTCTGAGGACTCCTTCAAATAACCCGTTTACCTCAGCATTGACTTTATCTGCGTTCCAGTTTGACAAATCCCATTCACGAGCGCGGTTGAAAATCTCCTGCACCTCATGTTCCAGCTTGCGCATGTTCCTTCCAAACCAGAGGAGTTTCCATACGACCAATGGATAATACACAAGCCTTAATCTAAGAGATGGACGAACTGTTTTTCTCTTCTCACTGTCTCTCGAGTTCAGCAGCAGCATTTGCTCAAGGTTGGCCGTATTTCGCTTAGACCCGGGCAACATTTTCAAGAACGTGTACCAATAATCCATTCTGTAATACATACGACCATACACCGTATCTACCAGGTTGTCAAACACGTCTTTGTTATTCTTAAGGGTGCTTTCTGATACCGCTGAATGACGAAGCAAGTCTTCGTATACGCGCCCATACAGCGTACGAGCAAATGTCAGTGTCAATGGCAGTACCATGCCGCTATAAGACTCTCCAACATTGGCACTGTCGTAAATCCGAACAGGTTCTTCCGACCATGGGTTTGCCGTAACGGGCCTCGTTTGCAGCACAAATATTTCGTTGTCTTTAATGGTCCACTCTATGTCTTGCACAGCCTCAAAATGTTGAGCTATCTTTATGGCTAACCGCGCCAATTCCTCGACATTGTTTTCGCTCATTTTCTCTGAGGACTCAACCTCAGTGACACCCTCATGCGCGGGTTGTAATATCGTTTTGGTATCACTCTCATGACTGGTGACTATGGCTCCTGCCTTGCATTCGTAGCAGTCAGATTGGTAGCCTTCAACCACCGCCTTGCAAAGGCCAGGAAGTGCGTTTATCATGACGCGCTCATTCTTTGGATCTGCGAAACAGACACCACTAAACGCTCCGAAAATCATTTCCTGAATCACCACCCCGTTGGCTGTGTCAGATGGCATAGACTGGCAGACCTTGTTCCAGGCATCCTCAAGTCTGACCACGGAAACATTTACCTCACTGTGAAATGCCCCGGCAAAACTCTGGTTTGTTCCATCCTCGTTGGCCGTACTCGAACGAACAGCCAGAAGCGCATCTTTTGGAAACGTATCTATGACCGCAGCAGCCACTGCCGGAAAAGAATCACTGGAAGAAAATGTCAAAAATGCCGGCACTCTGAACCCTCCATCCTTGAGCTCGGCTAACCGTTGAGATTTATTCCCCAAGCTACGCATAGGCCAGCACCAGATTTTGTCCTACATAACTCACAATCATCGCCAACCAGAACACATTCTCGGCTGAAGACACACGTTTTTTTAGATAATACATAGCTCCCGCAAGCATGATCAACATCCAGCACGTGGCCGAGATCCACACAACACTCAGCTCGATACTCATCTGAACAGCTAACATCGAAGAAAGCAAAACGCAGATAGCACCAAGTAGCATCCACAATGTCAATGCCCAGGGCATGCCCATGCGATCGCTGTACATATCATTAGCGGTGGTTGGCTGCACCTTAATCTTCCGTGTAACTTCTACCTGGAGCGATAGTGCAAAAACAAAGGCCACGTGCAGCCAAATCAGTGGTGTCAGATCAAACGAATCGATAAGCGATAAGTAGATAAACACCTGTAGCACGAGCATCTGCAGCATGTTCAGAAAATTGTACAAGAAGAAGTACTTCTCCTTGAACCACACGGGCAGCGAAAAGTCTTTTTTAGCCCACCAACCAAAGAGCCATACGGGAATTACAAGCAGGAATGAGGTCATGCCCAACAACCAGGCTAAGCCCACCATGGCCATCATGGTAAGTGTTCCTAAGAATTCGAGCTGCTTCAAGCCGATCGTTCCCTGCTGCACTGCTCTATCTGGGTAGTGAAGCGCATCAAATGCGAAATCGCGCTTATCGTCTCCTACCCGATTGTTAAACAAATAGGCCAACACCATAAAAAAGACCGTGGCCTGCACCCACCATCCATTGGATGTGACATCAGCTATCCGCCCAATAACGAGCACATCTGACAGCACAAGCACACTGAGCGGAATAATCTGAAATCGCTTCAGTAGGTAATCTGTGTATGACTTAATCGCGCTCATTCGGGGTTGTACACACCTAAAAATCCATAGAAAGAAACTTTACGGCTATTCCAAAGTCGCTCAGTTTGATTGTGGTCCAGCCTCCACCCGTTGACGGGTTTGCGGTCAACCATATTGTTCCAGACCAATAGACGGCCGTTTGAGCGAATGCGATTGCGACAGGTGTCAAACAATTGTTCTGCTTCGGGCTTGGTCAGCGCATCACTCACATCTGATAAGTTGATGGCGTCAAATGTTTCCTGTGTTTTACTCAGGTAAGAGGTAATGCTTCCTTCCCCGAATGCTAAACGACTTGTGCGGGTTCTAATCTGCTCATAACACTCGGGCTGAGCCCAAATCGGTAGCGCCAGCTCCCGATTGAAAGCTCCCTGAAGAATAAAGCGAAAGAAGTAATTCTCATGGATACTCACCTCACACCAGGCATGCTCCATGCGTTTATAAAACACAGAAGCCAAATCGTCTTTTACATGTTTGAGCAAGTCTGGATGCCGACCAAAACTCCGCATGACCATGCGGCCGAAAAAAAACCGGAATAACACGCGATAACGCCAGGCATCAATACGCTGGTTGTATATGCTGCGCTGATCGGCTAATGAATCAGCTGCTAAGAACGCCTCTATGGTCTTTGAACTTATCGCCAGCGGTAATAGCCAATCGACAAAGGTCCTCAAGTAGCGCTCAAAACGTCCACTTTCGAGTAGAGACTGCTCATCGAACAAGCCTTGCTTTGAGACCCAGGTCTTTACCTCAGGATTGAGTTCCAGCTCTTGTATCAACTCACCTGCTCTGTCATTCTCAACTGAAAAAGAACCGAGCATTGCCTGGCAGTCTTCGTAACTCAATTGTTCGTAGCATGCAGTTTTTAAACGCCCCAGATTCAATTGATCAGAATTGGTGTCGATGGCCACTACTTTATCTGGGTTCTTGTGCAAGCACGACAGCGCAATATCGGCCGCAGATGCAACGGTCAAAACACGATCACCTTCGCTGACCAATGAGGTAAATATCTCAGGGTCTTCCCAGCACATGCTATAGAGTAAACCTTCTTTCAATGTTGTTCGAATATGAACAATTAAAGGCATAAAGGTTGACCCTAAAAACCACACTGGATTATTGATTTTTGCAAAGAGCTATCATGTGAAAAAATCGTACGTTAGATTGATGATGAAACCACAAAACAACCACATTAACTATGTCGAACTTTACGCAGCTGATCTGGCTGCCGTGAAATCATTTTATCACGCTGTTTTCGGATGGGCATTCACAGACTACGGCCCTGACTATGCGGCCTTTTCCGAGAGCGGACTCGAAGGTGGGTTTGAACACACAAACGAACCTATCAAGAACGGTGCATTGGTGATACTGTACCACGAGAACCTTGAAGAGGTCAAGCAACACGTTTTGAACAGTGGTGGCTCCATTTCAAGAGATGTGTTCTCATTCCCCGGTGGTAGTAGGTTTCATTTTATCGATCCGGCCGGTAACGAACTGGCCGTGTGGTCTGACAAATAATTTGCAATAACCCGAGCATGCTTAGCATCAACCCTCTAAACGACCTTTATGTTCACTTGGGCCATCTTGTACGTGGGCGATTATGGCTTAAGGTCATTATTGGTCTGGTTCTGGGAATTGCAGCGGGAATCCTCATGAATCCGTCTACGGGGTTAGTCTCGCTCGAGGTGAGCACTAACCTTTCGAACTGGCTGGATCTACCGGGAAAGGTGTTTATGAAGTTGGTACAGATGATCATGATTCCGCTCATCTTCACCTCCATTATTTCGGGTATTGTGAGCAATGTTTCAGAAAACCTCAAGTCATTCGGGCTATCGCTCTTTTTGTACTTCATCTTTTCCACAGTTGTAGCCATCACCTTTGGGGTGATTGTATCTACGCTTCTCCAACCTGGTAAATACATCAGAGAACTGGGAGGCCTTCCTGCTTCCAGTCAGCCAGGCAGTCAAACCAGCCCAGAAACCGGTGATGTATTCGTAAACATTCCGGAGTCGATCTCGAATCTCGTGCCGTCCAATCCGTTGGAGGCAATTCTCACGGGAGAGATGCTCAGTATTGTCATTTTCACTGTCATCATTGGTGTTGCCATTACGCAGCTTGAGCTCAAGACAGCGCGCCCCATTATTCGATTTGCAGAGGCGATTCAAAAAATATGCATGGTCATTGTAGGCTGGTCTATGCAGCTGGTCCCTTATGCTGTATTTGGTTTGATGGCAGCACTGCTTTCAAAGACGGGAATTGAAGTGATCTTCGGCCTCGGATACTACATCTTAGTGGTACTGGCTGGTTTGTTCATGCTCATGATTTTTTACATGATCATTGTAGCTCTGCTGGCCAAGCAGAACCCGCTCCAGTTCATGAGTAAGATTAAAGATGCTCAACTGCTCGCTTTCTCTACCGCCAGCTCAGCGGCCGTGATGCCGCTTTCTATGAAAGTAGCTGACGAAAAACTTCATATCTCATCCAATATCAGCGACTTTGTTATTCCCATTGGAGCTACCATCAATATGGACGGGACTGCCTTATTTCAATGTGTCACGGTATTGTTTATGGCTCAGGTATACGGCATCGAACTATCGGTACTCAACGTCATCTTAATTACGGTTACCGTGGTTACAGCTTCTATTGGTACTCCAGCTATTCCGGGTGGTGGAGTTATCGTTTTGGCTTCGGTGCTGCAAAGCAGCGGCATCCCGGCTGATGGATTGATGGTGATTATCGGCATCGACCGGATTTTGGGTATGTTCCGAACCGCTGTAAACGTAACTGGCGATTTAACAGCTTCGGCCATCTTTAATCGCTGGTTTTCTACAACAGGAACAAGTGTTGATGGAACATAGGTAACTTCTAAAGCGAATTGGCCTTTCTTCTATCAAAGACTATATTCGTTTAAATTCATCTTCATGCTAATCAAAACCTACGGAAGTGCCGTGCATGGTGTGGATGCTACCACCGTGACGGTTGAGGTCAATGTGGATAAGGGTATCAATTTTTCATTGGTGGGATTACCCGATAGTGCAGTCAGGGAGAGTCAACATCGAATTGATGCTGCTCTCACAAACAACGGTTACAAACTACCGGGAAAGAAAATCACGATCAACATGGCTCCGGCAGACATTCGGAAAGAAGGAGCAGCCTATGACCTCCCACTGGCCATGGGCATCCTTGCCGCATCGGAACAAATTTCTGCTTGTGAAATAGACCAATATGTCATCATGGGTGAGCTTGCTCTGGACGGAAGCCTGCGGCCAATAAAAGGAGTGTTACCCATAGCTATTCAGGCTCGAAAATCTGGTTTTAAGGGAATCGTTCTACCTGCGCAAAACGCGGTGGAAGCAGCTATAGTAAACGAGTTTGATGTACTGGGTGCCAGCACCATAAAAGACGTGATAGCTCACTTTGATGAAACGAAGCCCATACCTCCAACTGAGCTAGACACACGTGAGGAATTCTACCATCGACTGAGCGATTTTGAAGTGGACTTCAGCGATGTAAAGGGACAGGAAAACATCAAACGATCGCTGGAAATTGCCGCAGCTGGCGGACACAACGTTATCCTCATCGGCCCTCCGGGAGCGGGAAAAACCATGTTGGCCAAACGCTTGCCAACCATTCTACCTCCAATGAATTTGCATGAGGCGCTGGAAACTACCAAGATTCACTCTGTGGCAGGGAAAACAGCAGAAGAGTCGGGTTTAATATCCATCCGTCCATACCGCTCTCCTCATCACACCATAAGCGATGTGGCACTGGTTGGTGGTGGCGGATTTCCGCAGCCTGGTGAAATAAGCCTGGCCCATAACGGTGTTTTGTTTCTGGACGAGCTTCCTGAGTTTAAACGCACCGTATTGGAAGTAATGCGTCAACCGATGGAAGAACGCAAAGTGACGATTTCGAGGGCTAAGTTTTCCGTTGATTACCCTGCTTCGTTTATGTTGGTGGCATCGATGAACCCATGTCCATGCGGATACTATAACCATCCCGAAAAGGACTGCGTCTGTGCTCCAGGAGTGGTGCAGAAATATTTAAATAAGATTAGCGGTCCACTGCTGGACAGAATTGACATTCATACGGAAGTTACTCCGGTCAATTTTGACGAACTATCAGATAGGCGACCAGCAGAGGCAAGTGAACTCGTTCGTAAACGGGTTGTAGCTGCACGCGATGTCCAAAACGAGCGCTTTCATAATGACATCGGAATCTACTGCAATGCGCAAATGACCAAGAGAATGATCAATCAGCATTGTGAAATTGATACTGCAGGGCAAACATTGCTAAAGCGCGCCATGGAAAGATTGGGGCTTTCGGCTCGCGCATATGACAGAATTCTCAAAGTAGCCAGAACCATTGCCGATTTGGCCGCTTCGGAACGCATTCGGCCTGAGCACCTGGCCGAAGCCATTCAATTTAGAAGCTTAGACAGAGAGAATTGGGCTGGCTAGAAACTAGCCAATCTGAACAGATGTCATGCTCAGTGAGCCAGCCAGACACCGGTCGTTGAAGATAACTGCTTCCTCATTGGCCTCTTGTAAGCCAAGAGTGTACAGCAACGGAAAGTAATGATCCGGGGTAGGTATGGCCATTTTTCCAGCTTTTCCATACCGATCGTACTGAATCAGCTTCTCGTGATCGCGATGAAGAATGCTTTCCTTAAATGCTTCATTCATTTCAAGACACCAGTCATAGGCAAACGCCTCCGCATTTAAGGAACCATCACGAGGAACTTTAACCATGCGCAGATTGTGTACCATGTTTCCGCTTCCAATGATCAAAACCCCTTTTCTGCGCAAGGAAGCTAGCTCCCTCGCTAAATCATAGTGGTACTGAGCTGGCTTGTGGTAGTCAATACTCAACTGGAGCACCGGAATATCAGCATGGGGATACATCTGCTTAACCACAGACCAACATCCGTGGTCGAGACCCCAGTCGTGATCAAGGCCCACTTCTGTACTTGTAATGATTTGCTGGGTGCGCTGCGCAAGCTCCATATCTCCGGGAGCTGGATAGTCGACATCGAATAGACGCTGCGGGAATCCACCAAAATCATGAATGGTACGCGGGTTTTCCATGGCAGTAACATGGGTTCCCTTGGTTAACCAGTGAGCTGAAATGCACAGCACTGCCTTGGGCTGAGCAATCTCTTTTCCAAGTTGTCGCCATTTAAGACTGAACTCGTTCTCCTCAATGGCATTCATCGGATTGCCATGACCAATAAAAAGAACGGGCATTTTCTGCCCATTCTCCGTTAAAGTTTCGCTCAAGGCCTGTAATGGTCTGGTTGCTGTCATGGCGCCTAATACCAATGTAGATTGAATAAACTGTTTCCTATTCATCCTACAGGTAATTGTTTAGTTACTGGATGAAAGTAAGTCCTTTCTCAGGTACGTTACCAAAGCAGCAATGATCGTCAGAATCAACGGTGCCATGTACTCTTCTCCTCTCATCACATGCGTGGCCACAGCACCAATCATGGTAAGCATGAGTCCTGCTGCTGATAACGGCACCAACTGCTTAAACTTCTTGAGGAGAAAGGGCAAATTAAGCCCTAAGGCGCCCAGCACTTCCAATAAACCAATGAGCTTGACCATGGTAGGTCCAAAATCTTCTACCCAAGGCATGTCAGGTTGCAACGCCTCAAACGGTTGCACCAATTTCATCAAACCACCAGCCAACATGGCTATGGTCAATAGCACCTGAGCTACCCAGGCAACTATGTTTTTTGTTTTCGCACTCATAGTTCCACATCGCTTTTGATGGTGATCTCAACTTCATCGCCTACCATAAAGGTATTGGTGTCTTCACCCACTTTGTAATCCAACCTGTTCACGGTAAACGTTCCTGTATAGGTATTGCCTTTCATAGTGAAAGGAATTGTCACCTCCTTCGTAACACCATGCATACTTAATGTGGCGACCATTGTATAACCAGAACCGTTCTTAGAAACGCTTTTAGACTTGATACAGATTGTAGGATACTTATCTGTGTGAAAGAAATCTTCGTTGCGCAAGTGAGCATCCCGGTCTTCGTTATCTGTGTTGACTGTGGCTGCTTCAATACATGCCTCCATGGATGATTCCGCCAGATTATTTGGGTCAAAGTTGACCGTTCCGGTCATGTTGTGAAAACTACCTTCTACTGTTCGAACGCCCATGTTGCTGATTTCGAATGTGACTTTGGACGTTTCTGTATGAATAGTTTGAGCCTGAACTCCACTCCAAGTAAAGAGAGCAAGTGCGGCCAGTGTGATTATCTTTTTCATGCAATTAGTTTTAAATGACGGGGTCAAATGTCCAATGAATCGCACCCCTGCGCATTAATCCAGATTAAGAAATGAGTTGTGCTACTTTTTTCTGGCCAGCTCTCCTCTGAGCTTACTAAGTGCTTCGGGTGTAATTCCTAAATAAGACGCGATCATTTTCTGAGGTACCCTGTGTACAATGTCCGGGTATGTTTCCAGGAAATGCTCATACCGCTCTGTGGCAGTCTTACTCATCAACATGATCACCCTGCGCTGCAACACACCAACCCGCTTGAGTAGTTTGCGAAATGAATCTTCAACCCGCATATCTCCTCTCAACTCTCCCATGATGCGTTGATCGATCACATCCACGGTGGTATCTTCTATAGCATCGATAAAGAGCTCCGCAGGTTCATTGTTGGCCTGCGACTCCAAATCGCTCACCATCCAGCCCTCCGGGCCAAACATAAACACGTGTTCGCGTCCCTTTTCATCGAGCGTATAGGTGCGGAGCAGCCCCTTTCTTACAAAGTATGCCTTGAATGAATACTCTCCCTTGTGCTGTATGATCGTGCCTTTGGAAAAGGTTTTGGTCACCGCACTTTTCTCCAGCAGCTTTTTTGCCTTATCGGTTTCATCTGATGAGAGATGCAAGAAATCCAATACCGAAGCTTCACGCTCTCGAGATTCATCCATGGAGTAAAGTGATTGTCAAATGATGGTGAAAGATAGGTTGTTCTATCCAACGTTTATTCCCTTGAGCACAAGCTCCTTCCACTCAGGGTGTTTTTTGATATAGCCAGCCACAAACGGACAAAGTGGAACAAGAATCAGGTTCTTCTGCTGAATGTCTTCCAGAGCAGCCTTGACTAGAGCCGAGCCAATGCCCTGGCCTTCCAGTGCCACCGGAATCTCAGTATGGGTGAGTACGATGCGTTCGCCAGCTAAAATGTATTCGGCATAGGCGATTTGGTCTTGAATGTGGAATTCGTAACGTTTTTGTTGCGAATTATTGATGAGGTGTAATTCCATGTTTATCAAAACTACTATGTCTTGGAAACTCAAACAACTTAAAACTGGCTCCAAAAGCAAACGCAGAAATCCTCCAGGTATAGGAGTCAAAATGGTAATTCTCTTCTTGCTTCATGCCCTCATAGACCATTGCATGTACCGAAAATCGTTCTGTTACGCGGTACGAAACCTCCAGAGTTACATTTCCGTTCCATTTGCGTTCGTTTCTCATTCCATCAGTATAGTCAACAGGATGAGATCCATTCCATGGAAATGTTGGATCATCCGCCATCACAACATATTCTCCTGTAGTGTTTATCCTGCTTGACAACTCAATATCAAGACCTAATCCAACCTTCATGGTAAACCGTTTCAAATTGAGCCCGAATGCCACGTTCGAACCAAAATAATGTAACCGTCTGTCCCTCTGATAAAACACTTCTGTGTAATCAGCCCCATTCCAATCGATGGACATATGCAATTCCTGAGTGCTGCCAAATGAAGCATATTTCAGTTCAGAGGAGAACACCATATACTGCCCAATTTTGTGATCCAAGTACATCCCTCCCATACCAGCACCTCTGAAGTAGTTGTCATTTCTGAAAGTGGAATTGGGCTGTAAATACTTAATTGGTAAGACCGACCCTCCGCCTGCGACTTTAAGCCCGAAACTTGTTTGGGCGAACAGACTCGTTTGAGCAAAAAAGAAAAGTAATGTCAGTAAACGCATTGGGTTAGAATCAATAATAAAATAGTGTTGCTTAGTTCCTTACCACCTTTTGAACCGCCCTCTCACAATCCTATATCTGTGAACCCACGGAAAAGTGCCGTTGATAAAATAGTAGGCTCTGCCAATCCGCAACCTGTGTTTTGGCAAGGGTTCCGTTGTCAGTCGTTTGCCTAAATATGTAATGGAAGCCTCTTCAGACATATCAAGGCTTGAATGTTCTACCGGTGCTGGCTTTTCGTAAACAGGGTTTGGCACCTCAAGCGAGGTTGTTTGAACTACATCAGGCATTTGAGTAGACGCAGTAACGGGTATTCCGACCGCCAGTAACGTAAACAGGCTAAAACCGGCCATACCTTTTCTGGTTTTCGATGGCGTATTAGGCCGAACTAAGATCTGCGCACATACGGAGTCACCGGAACGGGATACAAAATCCGCAATTTCACGCTGGTTTAGATGCCGAAGATCAAAAATGCGTTCCCGGCATTTGGTGCAATACGCGTCCTTTCCCTCCTGAACAAAAGATGACTCTTTCTCCTGACATTCAAATTCGAACGCTACGTTATTCAGGTTGTTTATTCTCAAGGCAGCTAGGTTGGTTTAATAAGCAACGAAGAATTCAATGATTTCTTATAAAGCTGCTCAACCATTACGAACACCGAACGTCTTTATGCCATTACACGGCTTATGATGAAACATTTACTCTGCGCAGCGGCCATCTGCATGATTTCTTTGGCGACATACTCTCAAGAAAAAGTGCTGTTTTTAGGAAACAGCTATACCTTCTTTAACAACATGCCTGAGATATTCAAGCAGTTCTCAGATTCGGCAGGGCACAGCCCCATTGTGCAATCAAACACCCCGGGCGGCTATACACTTCAAGGGCACTCGACTAACGCTCAATCGCTCAACATGATTCAGCAAGGCGACTGGAACTACGTGGTGTTGCAAGAGCAAAGCCAAATTCCATCTTTTCCGATTAATCAGGTGCAGACACAGTGTTTTCCATATGCTTCCCAGCTGGACGCTACCATTAACCAATACAACGACTGTGCTGAAACCGTGTTCTTTATGACATGGGGGCGTGAAAACGGGGATGCCAATAACTGCGCAGTATGGCCACCGGTTTGTACCTACGAGGGAATGGACAGTCTGCTCTATGAACGTTACATGCAAATGGCAGATGACAATGATGCCCTGGTTTCTCCGGTTGGAGCAGTGTGGCGGTTTATTCGCGAGAACATGACGCAAATAAACCTGTACGATGCGGATGGTTCACACCCTTCGCCATCAGGAAGTTATGCGGCAGCGTGTGCGTTTTACACAATCATATATCGCGAAGATCCCACATTGGTTAGCTGGAACTATAGCATCAACCCGCTTCACGCATTCCTGATTCGCGAGGCCACAAAAGCTGTGGTATACGACAGCCTATCTAAATGGCATGTGGGCGAGTATGACAGCATCCCGTCAGCTGGATTTACGCACACACAAATTGCTGACTCGGTATCTTTTACCAATACAAGTACAACCTATAATAATCAGTTGTGGTTGTTTGGCGATGGTGATTCCAGCACAGCTGAAAACCCAACGCATGTCTACGATTCCCTTGGGACATTTAACGTCTCGCTTATCTCTTATTACTGCCTGTTTTCTGACACCGATACGCTGTCTATCACCATTGATTCCATAGCCACGGTGCCAGACACGACTGTGAATGACACCAACAACACAGACACAACAGATACGACTGTTTTCATTCCGCAACTTATACCACTACAAACGATTCAGACGTTTCCTATACCCGCTCACGACATCATTATGTTCTCGGGTGTACCTCAGGGAACATGGGCTTCTATATACGACCTGCGCGGACAAATCATTCGCATGGAAACATTGCTCACAGAAGGGCAGTCGGAAATGGACCTTGAAGGAATATCGAGCGGAAGCTACTTTGTTCGATTCAGGCATGGTGACCAAGCCTCATTTGCTCGTATACTTATCGAATAACCCTTCGTTAAAATCTTATGACCGGGCTTGTCAATCCGTGTATTGATTGGCTTTCTTTGCAGTATGATAAACGGGAAGAAAGTGGTTGTGGTTATGCCGGCATACAATGCTGAAAAAACCTTGAAAACAACGTATGACGAAATTCCATTCGACATTGTAGATGACGTTATTCTGGTGGATGACAAGAGCTCTGATCGCACATCAGAACTTGCCAAAGAAATCGGGATCAAACATGTCATCACGCATCAACAAAACACAGGTTATGGGGGTAACCAGAAGTCGTGTTATCGCAAAGCACTTGAACTGGATGCGGATATCACCATTATGGTGCATCCCGATTATCAATACACGCCCATGTTGATTCCGGCTATTGCCAATATCATTGGAAGCGGGCTTTACCCTGCGGTATTAGCAAGCAGAATACTTGGAAAAGGTGCGCTTAAGGGCGGTATGCCAATGTATAAGTACATTGCCAATCGTTTCCTGACGCTGACACAAAACATTCTGATTGGTCAGAAGCTGAGCGAATATCATACGGGCTACAGGGCTTTTAATAAAGAGATTTTAGAAACCATCAACTTCGAAGCAAACTCTGACGACTTTGTGTTCGACAATCAAATGATCTGTCAGATATTTCATGCAGGGTTCGAAATTGCCGAAGTCACATGTCCTACCAAGTATTTTGATGAGGCTTCGAGCATCAACTTTGCGCGCAGCAGCAAATACGGTCTGGGAGTTTTAGGCACTTCGGTTCAGTATTTCTTCAGTAAACTGGGGATTATCAACCCCGTGATTTTCAAGGCCAGAAAATGATTTCCTTTTTCAAGGAATTGAAATTTTACCTCTCGCTATTTGCGGCATGGCTTCTTGTTGGCATCGTCATCATTGCTGCCACAGACAAGTTGGAGTTGCACATTTGGTTCAACGGGTTTCACGAGACCTGGGCTAATCATGTTTTCAAAAATGCCACCCATCTGGCAGAAGGGCTTTTTATTGCCTTCACCATTGTCCTGATAGCCGTTCGAAAAATCAGGTATGGTGTTATTGCCGGGCTTTCGTTTGCGCTGGCTGGCCTAAGTGCTCAACTTCTGAAGCGACAGGTGTTTTCTGATTTTAAGCGCCCCTCGAAAGTATTCGAGAACATTGCCGAATTGCAGTTTGTTCCGGGTGTTGATCTCCACGCTAACTTCTCTTTCCCTTCGGGTCATTCGACTATGGCATTTGCCATTTTCCTATCCTATGCATTCGTCTTTCGGAAACATCCTACAGGCCAAATCATTGCCTTTTGTTTTGCCATGCTCACTGCATTTAGTCGTGTCTATTTGAGCCAGCACTTCTTTGAAGATATATATGCGGGCAGTGTGCTGGGGACAAGTTCGGTCTTATTGATGCTATATGCGTTTCGGCATCAAACCTGGGGAGAAGAAGGTTTGTTTGACAAAATCACACACAACCGAAAATGAGGTTTTCTAAGCAGCATATCGGGCTCGTGGTGCTGTCACTCCTTTTGTTTGTACCATTCTTAGGAAGTGTGCACCTGTTTGACTGGGATGAGATCAACTTTGCCGAAAGCGCACGCGAAATGATCATGACCGGAGACTATTTCCGGGTGCGGGTTAACTACGAGCCTTTCTGGGAGAAACCACCACTTTTCTTTTGGCTTCAGGCTGCTTCCATGCATTTGTTTGGTATAGGTGAGTTTGCCGCCCGGTTTCCCAACGCTATTTGCGGAGTTGTCACATTGCTGGTCCTATTCTCAATTGGTCGCAAACATCGCTCAGAACGATTCGCCTGGATATGGGTATTGCTTTATGCAGGCAGCTTTCTACCTCACCTCTATTTCAAGTCAGGAATCATTGACCCCTGGTTTAACCTGTTCATTTTTCTATCTGTGTATGAAGTGTACCTGGGCATGAAGGCCGGTGCTACACGCACAGCAAAACACTTTGCATTAGCTGGAACAGCAAGCGGACTGGCAGTTTTGACGAAAGGTCCTGTCGGTCTATTGTTGCTTTTGCTTACATGCGCGGTGTGGCTGGTGTTTACCCGATTTAAAGTGCTACCTAAAGTAAAACAACTGCTGGCCTTTGGTGTGCCGTTTACCGTGGTGTGCTCACTGTGGTTTGGTGCCGAAACGATTCAAAACGGGCCGTGGTTTCTCGTAGAGTTTATTGCCTATCAAGTCGACTTATTTCTACACCCGGTTGCCGGTCATAAGCAGCCTTTCTTCTACCACTTTGTTGTCGTGCTAATTGGATGCTTTCCACTATCAGTCCTGGCCTTACCAGCGTTTTCCAAATCGTACACTTCTCACAGCGATGGCTTTGACAACTGGATGAAATACTTGTTTTGGGTCGTGCTCATTTTGTTCTCCATTGTAACCACCAAAATCGTGCACTACAGCTCCATGACCTACATTCCATTGTCGTTTTTAGCTGCTGCCGTAGTAGACAGAATTATTGCTTCGAACCAAAGTCTTGCCACATGGCAGCGATGGTGGCTTCTCATCCAGGGACTAATTATCTCATTGGCACTTACCGCCCTTCCCATATTGTCGTTTATGAAGGACCGATTAGTTGAGCATATAAACGATCCATTTGCTGTGAAGAACATTGAGGCAATGGACTCTTTTCTGGGATGGGAATGGGTGATTGGAGTGGCCTACGCCACCATCCTCATAGTCTCTGTTTGGCGGTATAGAAACCAGCTGAGCAAGGGCATTGTCATTCTTTGCCTGGGAACAGCGCTCACGATTTTTAGCACCATGGTAGTGGTGGTTCCGGTAATTGAGTCGGCCAGTCAGCGTTCAGCTATTTCGTTTTTTGAATCGGTATCGAAGGAAGATGCGCACATAGCCACATACGGTTATAAAAGCTACGCCCATTTCTTTTATGGCGACTTAAAACCCGAGAATGCGTTGCCAGACATGGGTAAAAACCTCAATGCTGCAACAAAGCCGATTTACGTTTCTGTAATCCATAAAAAAAGAGCAGAATTTGAAGAGCGATTCCCCCAAGCCACGCTGTTATCTGAAAAAGGTGGATTTGGATTTTACCTCGTCCCGAATCCTTAAATTTTGTTCCTTCGTGGGGAGTTGAACACTACGGATTTTATCGACTCAAACCTTGTCATTGTTAAAACAACCATCTACCATGCTCACGGAAATCCAAAGCGTAAATTTGGTGGCAAAAGCCCCCGTACTTTGATACTTTCTGTGCATTTCGTTTCGCCCATTGATATGAGCTTGAGAACAGACCTGTAATGATGAAGCGAGTTATTGACATTGTTTTTTCCCTGCTTGTTATTGTCTTTCTGCTATCGTGGCTTACGCCTATTCTTGGGCTTTTGATTGTCCTCGAATCCCGTGGGCCCGTTTTCTACGTGCAATCAAGAGCTGGTAAAAACGGAAAGTACTTTCCATGTCTTAAGTTCCGATCTATGAGAACGAATCGCGAGTTTGTACAGGCCACCAAAAACGATGATCGCGTGACTCGAATTGGAAGATTTATTCGTAAAACGAGCATCGATGAACTTCCTCAGGTGTTTAATGTGTTAGTGGGTCACATGTCACTTGTGGGGCCAAGGCCTCACGTTAAGCAGCTCAATGATCAATATTCTCATTTGCCTGAGTACTTTAATCGTTTACAGGTAAAACCGGGTATTACGGGCCTATCACAGGTTAGTGGTTTTAGAGGCGAAACCCGTGACAACCGGTCGATGGAGAAACGTCTGGAAACCGACCTCTACTATATTGAGAATAGATCGATGTGGATGGATTTTAAGATCATCTACAAGACACTAAACAAGGTGTTGCTCACGTCTGACGAGAATGCTTACTGACGCAAAAAACCATCCCGTAAATTGTACCAAATGAACTTTGGTATGGCATTGAGATAGCGCCTGGTTAGCCGCCTAGGTTCCATGCTCAACCTAAAAAACCACTCCATTCCAATCTTTTGAACCCAAAGTGGAGCTTTCTTGACCTTTCCAGTGTGAAAATCGAAAGCCGCCCCTACGGTAACGAGAAAATGAACCTTGGTATACTGCGCCATGCGATGCGCAAAATAGATTTGCTTCGGAGCTCCCAGCCCCACCCAAACTACGTTTGCTTCAGACGCATTAATTCTATCTGCCATCTCCATGTAATCGGCCTCCGTAAGATCGCGAAACGGAGGCGAATACGTCCCAACTACATGAGGGTTCCCCCATGATTGACACGCCTGAGCAAGTGCCTCCACTGTGTCTGTCTTTCCGCCACATAAAAAATGCCTGACTGGTTGATCCTTTGTCTCTACAATGATTCGTTTGAAAAAATCCGGACCGCTGCATCGGGTGGCATTTTTAGCCCCTTTCATCCTCAGAATCCAAGCTGACGGCATACCGTCAGGCAGGTTCCAAAAAAACTCGCTTAGAATCTTTTTAAATCCTGGATTTGTTCGCGCATGCACAAGTACATTGGCATCAGAAGGGCTGACCAATAGATTGCGAGGGCCGACCTTGCACAAGTCCTTAAACTCCGCAATAGCCTTTAGCATCCCCTGATCATACATCTCAACCCCTAAGACCTTCATGTTATCCGATTACCTGTTCATAGACATTCATGAGAAGCTCATAGTTTTTCGTTCTACTATATTGCTCCTCAACATCCCGAAAAGCCCTTTCTGTCATGGCTTTTGCCAGCGATTCGTTTTCCAGAACGAAATTAATCTTATCCAATAATTCCACCGAGCTTCCTGGGTCAAAGAGCAGCCCATTCTCTTTGTGCCGGACCATCGATTGCATGGCACCGAGATCACTGGCAATAACAAGTGTTTTCTCAGCAAATGCCTCTAAAATAGTCATAGGCATGCCCTCGTAACTCCTAGATGGAAACAATAATGCAGAGGCGTTGTGAATGAGTTCTCGTGTTTCTTTTGACGACTTGGCTCCAAGCAACTTGACGTTTTGAACGCCTTGCAACGCTGACGATAACACACCATCTCCAACGACCAACAATGGAACGGGTAGTTTTTCGCCAATCTCCTTAAATAACTCAACCCCTTTGTTCTCTTCTAATCGGCCCACATAAATGAGGTAAGGTCTGTCCTGAACATCGGCATGCGTCAGATGCTCCACAAAATTGGGCTTGATATGAATCTTTTCAGCCGGTAAGCCATGGGCTACATACTTCTGCTTCATGAAAGACGTAAAACACAGGTAAGCATCGGCATGTTGTTGCCAATCGGTGTTCTCCAGCATGCGCGCCACGGCAAACGTTTGCAGGTGTGAGTCTCTGTAACATTTTCGAGATACGGACCTATAGGCCGATGCTCCCACACATGTTTCGCAAACCTTGTTGTTTCTCAGTAGTAATCCGTTAGCACACATCTGGCGATAGTTATGCAGTGTCTGCACGAGCGGGACCGATTCTTCTTTACAGGCTGCGCTCACCGAAGGCGATATCAGCGGCAAAAAATTATGGACGTGACACACATCTGGCTTAAACTCCTGAATGGCTTGCTTAATCTCGGCATACGATGCCTTGTTCCAGGTAGTCGATGTCAGCAACTTCCATTTCTCGACCAGAGAATACTTATCCAACTCGGAGTTATGACGGTAATAGGTACGCACCTGATGCCCGTTTTCTTCCAGCATCTTTTTCTCAGAAGCCACCACGGTATCCTCCCCTCCGGGCATTTGATAGTAGTTATGTACCTGTAGTATTCTCATATTATCTGGTTCCCATCCAGAGCTTTGGTTCCCAATAAAACAAGGAGGAGAAGAACACAAAAAAAGCCATGCCCTTTACGGTGAGCAATGTTGATTCTGTGATACTGAAGACCGCAAAAAACATAATCATTACAATTCCCAGAATGTTGTTATGTCGAACCCCTCGAAGAAGTACGCTCAATAAAATAGCCATGTAGCACAACACGGCAAAAATGCCATTGCCCATGAAATATTGAAGGTACATATTGTGCGTGTTGAACCTGTTCTCGAGCCCGATCTTAAACCCCTTTTCCTGGTACATGTCTAGAAGGCTTTGATATCCGTCACCCGTACCTGTACCCAACAACCAATCATGCTCGATCACCTGCCAGCTACACTCCCAAATGGCAAAACGCATGGTCAATGGCGACAAATGCTCATCTGATAACTGATATTGAAGGCCGAAGTCATCAAGCTTGGTCTTGGTGGAGAAATAGACAAACGGCATCAGCGCAATCAGGAGCAAAGCGGCAATGGTTCTCAGCCATGGTGATGAGCGAACGTTCTTACCTAGCTGATACGTAAAGACCAACAGGCAGGCAAACGGAAACAGCATTCCAAACACGGCCGACTTAAGAAGAAAAATGAGGAGAAAAAAGAAGGCTAATGCTAAAAGATACATAGCCCTCTGCCAACTGAGCAGTTTCTGCCAGCCGTCTAGAAGCCAATGCAACACCAATACTCCAGCAAACGAGACAAAAAGCGAGAAGTATATGGCATGAAGGCCAATGGCTCCGCTTAGTTTCTGGTGCATGAAGTTATTGTAGACAAAGTGCCCTGTTTGCTCTCCTGCGTAAACAGACCCGGTCTGCACATACTTGAATGAAGCCACGCCTACACAATACACTCCAGCGAGCAATACACTGAGAATGAAAAGGTCAGCGAGGTTTTTCTTTTGCTTGGTGGAAAAATCGCGAATGGAATATGCTGCTATCGGAATAAGGATAAACGATAGATGCCTTTCCAACACTGAAAAACCCCTTGACAGATCATCTGTGTAAAGCTGGCCGGCTAATAAAAGGCCAAACAAAACGGGAAATAACACTAGCCCTGAGTATCCTTTGAACCTTATCCCAGTGCCGATCCACTTTAGTCCGACAATCAAGCCCATAAGCCCAATACTCCAGGAGGTAATGCTCTTCGGAAGGAAGAGAGAAACGGTCAGCAACCCAAAACCCCAAAACTCAATCTTGTTCCAGTTAACTGTTTTCAAGGCCTGATATTTTTTGACGCATCGCATAGTCATGCCAACTACAAAACAGAAACCCCAGACAGATCCAAAAGATAGCCATGTCGTAAATAGGAATGGTCACTCCAATGGTTAACAGTGGCAGGACGAATACTCCGAAGTAAACGGTTTTGTTCCATGCAGGTGTAGGCTGCCAGTTTTTAACCTGAGTGTAAATCATCTTAAACAAGAACCAGAAAAATGCCAGCCCAACAACCCCTGCATTGATGAAAACGCTCAATAACGCATTGTGACTATCGTAGACCGTTTTAAGCTTCTTGCTTTGCGTAAGAGGATAGAAATTATCGGCAAATGCATAATCCCTGAAAATCTCGTATCCCGAGCCAATGCCTCCTCCAAATATGTAATTCCATAAGCTGAAATCGCTCACGCCATCGAGGTATATATTCCAAATAGCCCCACGCCCCGTAAGTAATTGTTGAGGAAAGAAATACCCTGTATAGAAGTACACCTTGGCCAGGTACTGATATGCAAACGTACCGGCTACGATGATGGCTATTCCGGAGTATGCAATGATTGACTTCTTATCCAGCACTCTGAATCTGGATAAAGAACCTCTGTTCACAAAAGAAACATAGAACAAGAGCAATAGAAGTGTGCACCCCAACACGGCCTTGAAATAGGTCATGAGGGCTATGATTACCATGGCAAGTAATGTCCAGACAGCCTCCTGCTCTTTTTTGAAATACTGGAAGAGCGCCACAAAAGTGATCAGGATAGACAGCTCTGACCCGTGGTAGAGGAACCCATTTGGCCGGGGTAGCTCCACCTCTCCAAACTTGGCATAGTTGATATATGTAGCATTCCAAAATGTAACGGGAAGAATATCAAAAAACTGAAGTATGGCAATGGTGATGGGAATCCACATGAAGTAATAGAATCTCCTTTTGTAATGCCGTAACATGGCTTCTGACACTCTCTTATTGACCACCAGATCAATGAAAACAACCAGTGCAAATGGGCCAAAGAAAAAATCAATCACATCTTTCCAGGCGTAGTGGTAGAGTGTGCTTTGAATGAGCACATAAAACAGGGCCAGATAGATCAGCCACTTCTTGTCTGCTCGGTTTAACAGTACCCATACAGAACTCAAGAAAATAAGCCCCATTCCAATGTAGTGTAGCTTGATAGGAAATGGTGGAACGATGTTTCCTAGGATGATGATGAGCGGACTTATGCTGGCAAGTTCAAGGAACACCAGTTCTCCTATGTTATGTCGGTTAAAAACAGCCATTTTAGCAGAGCTACACCATTGTTTTGACAAACTGCCGATAGCGTATAGGCAAGGCGACAGATAAGGGTAAGAGGGCAATAACCGTGGCCATAATGACGCCAGCTGACCCATAATGACCAATTAACACGATTGACAACGGAACGTTAAATGCGGCAGAGATCAACAAGAGTATGGCCTGCAGGCGAGTTACTCCCACACTATTCAGGAAGTAGCTAAAGATGTTGTTCCACGCTGTTAAAAGTACTGAGAGACACATTGTTGCAATCAATAACCAGGATACTTCCAATTCTTTTCCAAGCCAGAGTTCGAATGCATGCTCCGAAAAGTAAATCATAAACGCGCCTAGTACCGTAAGTACTCCCAAAACCAACATAAGAAGGTTAATGTGCTTCACTACCCATGATTTATCACGTTGCTGCACCGCTTCTGTGAAAGAAGCCCAATACGGTACGAGTATCAGATTGAAGATAACCGTGAGGATATTGAAGTACTTAAACACAATATTGTAACGGGCTACCTCAGCTCCTGAAGAGAGAAAATAAACAATGATCAGGTTGTCGGTAGTGAAGATGACCAGGGTGCACAACTGCATAAGTAAAAAGGCAGTGTTCACCCGCTTAAACAATCGGTGGTCCTCCTGAAAAACGGCCTTGAAACCCGGCTTCAATTCTTTAAGAAATGAGTTGTAGGCGCCAAGGGTGAAGACGGACCATACCAAGAGTGGAACACCGGAAAACCAGATACAGATCAATGCAAGACTGGGTGAGAAACTGGCTTGTTTAAACAGGATTACGCCTGCAAGCAATATTCCGTTTTGCACTGCGCTAATCAGGAATGTGGTGGTGGCTTTGTGTACAGCCAGCAGAACGGTGTTTAGGAAGGCAAAAACGAAATGAAAAATATACAGCGCTGCGCACACGTTAAAAACCAATCCGAAATCGGGATACACATCCTGATCGGGCACAAAAAACCCCTCAACAGGAAAGAAAATCGTTGCTACCAAAAGCAAGACAACTACGGCAAAGTATACAAGCAATAAACCCTTATAGGCCTTTGCCAAAGTACTTCGTATTTGTGTAAAGTCCTTGCTGGTAAAAAAACGAGTAATCTGATTTCTGAAACTGTTTCCTATGCCCACTTCCAGGGCAGAAAACCAGGTGAAAAAAGACAAAAGCGTTAGCCAGATTCCATACTTTTCTTCTCCAGCAAAATCGATGGTAAAGCGGACAAGGAGAAAACCAAACAGAATGTTGATGCCCTTGTAAAAAGTGGACCCTAAAACGTTACTTATCAGTCTTGAACCCCTGATCAAACTTGAGGAAATTAAGACGCCAGGGTTTTTCTGTGCTGAACTCCTAGCATAGTAAGCAGGCTAAGTGACACAATAACAACAGCCCCGACCAACATTCTCAGCAGCCTTCCAAGCCCGCTCTTGCGGCCATAGTCGCTAAAATGAGCCTCAACAGCATAACAACTAGATAAGTTTTGTAATTCTCCTTCGAGGACAATTAGCTTATCGGCATATGTTTCATACAGGTGATAAATCTTCAGCGGATTCATCCAGCTCAAAGACTGTTGTTGCCCCATGTTAATAACCGTTCCGGTATTGTCCGTGTCTTTTGACCTGGCATGTTCAAGTAAGACCACATTGTAAATGGCCTTCAACGAATCGAGGCTTGACATCTCCTTTTCGTACGACTTAATCTTGAGCTCAATCACCTGCTTCTTGGTACTGAGCTTTGTGTTTAGACTGACGTCATCCTCGAGAAAGGTGAGCATGGGTTCTTCCAACTTCGCAAACACGGTAGGATCTGAAGATTTAACCAAAATGGTAAACTCGCTAAACAACGCTGGATCTGTACTCTCGACCATCTTCTCTAAGTCGAGCATATACACAGCGCTCGTGTCCTGATTGGTGTAAAGGTTATTCAACTTCTCAACCCGCTTCACATAGGTGGAGTATGGTTCCACTGTAATGCTCTGCAGGGACTCTGCCTCGGCTTCTGTGATATGAAACACCTCCCTTAATTTGTCAACCTCTTTCTTTTCGATGAGCGAGTTGAAGTAGTGGATATCTGCATGAAATTGTACAGTGGCATCCACGTTCAGGCTCACCACCAAATTAGACTCATACGCCTGTGGAATCAACGAGAAGCTGGCATAACCAAGAGCTCCTCCAACCACCGCTGCAATAACAGCAACAATGAAGTGTTTAAGTACAAATTTGACCAGTTTCTCTATCCCGTTAAGAAGCCACTTCACAACGGCTCCTACTGACCATACAAGTCGAATAACGAGGCGCTCAATGTCGCGTATGACGGGCGTTATTGTTACCTCTTCAGGAATGTTATTTTTTTCCATTTAACAGCGATTGCGAGCAAAGTTATTTTTTATTGTTGTACTGGCTGACTCATGAGCCAATTGAACTAATCGAGAAGCATGCGAATTGCTCTTTTAACGAACTTCATTCCACCTTACAGAAAATCGCTTTTCGCCCAACTGCAGGAAGAAGTTGAAGAGCTACAGATATTCTTATCTACTTCGATGGAAAACAACCGCGCCTGGAACACAGATCACGGTGAACTAAACGTGACCATCCAGCGCTCGATTAGCTACACCAAAACATGGAAATCTAAACAGGGCTTTAAGGAGGTGACTGAAGTGCATGTAGCTTATGATACGATTAGCCAACTGCAAAGGTATGATCCGGACATTGTTATATCGGGGGAGTTGGGTATGAGAAGCCTTTTAGCTAGTCTCTACTGTAGATTCTATAACAAGCCGTTTATTCTGTGGCTTACACTCTCTACCCGAACGGAAGCTCACAAAAAGGGCTTGAGAACAGCGCTCCGTAAATTCTTGCTTAACTCAGCCGATGCTTTGTTGTGCAATGGCAATAGTTGTGAGCAATACGTGGCCGCATTGTCCATTCAGAAGAAGACTTTTTTTGTTCCCTACACAAGCGATCACACCATACGTAAAACAGGAAAGTCCAGGATCAACCCTACACGAAAAATGCTGTATTCGGGTCAGCTCATCGAGCGCAAGGGAATTCGTCATATGGTATCCGCCTTGAGCGCTTGGGCGAAGACAAATCCAAAGACTACACTGGAACTGGTTGTTGCAGGTGATGGGCCAGAAAAAAAGCACTTCGAAGGACTGAATGACCTGGCCAATATCAAATACACGCTGCTTGGAAATGTGGCCTATGAAGCACTTTCAAAACAGTATGAGGAAGCAGACCTATACATCTTTCCGACATTGGCTGACGAGTGGGGTGTGGTGGTCAACGAGGCGTTAGCTTCCGGGACACCCATTGTTGGCAGCCTATACAGCCAGGCTGTGGAAGAACTGGTCGTACACGAAAAAAACGGATGGGTTTTTCACCCGGATCAGCCAGAAGAATATGTGAATGCCATTGACATGGCACTTTCCTGCTCGGATGCTCAACTAATGGAAATGAGTACGCAATGCATTGAGTCTATCAAAAACTACACCCCGAAAAAAGTAGCGAGTACGATACTCGAAGCCGCAGCGCATGTGCGTAATGCGTGACCTATTCCTTGAGCTGGAAAATGAAGTTTCGTTCTCCCCATCTCTTCTTCTCCAGCACCTTACTTATGCCAATACCATAACGAGATGCAGTTTCCTCAATTCTCGCTACATCGCAGTCCTCTGATAAGATCATAAAGACCTGAGAATCACCATTCGTATAAGCTCCCAGCGTGCTAAAGAGCTTTTCGAAATACTCGAAGTGTTCTCCGCAATACCAGGCTTTCTCTTCCATGTTTTGTGGGTCTCGTGGATAGTAAGGAGGATTGATTGCGATAAAGCCAAAAGCCTGATTGGGTATTTGCTCGAACAAATCGGAGGTTATGACTACGTATTCAACTCCGTTCAATGAGGCGTTGTGCCGTGCATTATCAACGGCCTCCTGATTAATGTCGGTGGCTGTGACAACCGCTCCTTTTTTTGCAGCCAAAACGCTAATGGCTCCTGTTCCACAGCCCAATTCGAGAAAGGTTTTTCCGGTCAGATCCAATGGTTCTATAAACTCCAATAACACCCTCGTACTAAGCGTAAAGTGCGGAAAAAACACCCCGGGAGATACGTCAATCTCAATGTCTTTAAAGCGCCATTTTCTGCGTTTTCTAAAGTACCTTTTCACAAACGCCTGAAAAACGGGTGTCGTTATTCTCTTTACCACCTCTCTCATGCCCTACTCGCTGTAAAAACCTTCGATTTCAGGTTGCCGATACTTCCAAAGCTTGTGCATAGCCTTTATCTCATAAGGGTAGCGGTAATTCCCCGTATCGTACCTCCACTTAGACACACCGCGAAGAATGGCTCGCTTATATCCCTTTATTCTGAAGTCAGAGTTGGTCGGATAGTATCCATTCAGAACGGTCTCAAAATTTTTGATCTTGTCAATCATCTCAGGAGTTAACCATGGCGTCAGCGGATTCTTTCTCAAGTCAAAGTTCTCCCAGGATGGGTTCAACCAGTCTTCCAGATTCTCGGGAAACGCAAAACCCGCCTTGGTGATCTGATCGTATAGTTCAGATCCTTCAGTTGGCACCGGGCTGTATAAATAGATGATGATCTCGGTATCAGGGTTGAGTGTTTTAATCTCTTTGATGAAAGCGATATCGGCATCGATCTGTGCCATCACTTTCTCGGGAGACTCACCTGGCATTCCCAATACGAAAGAGTACTCGGGAACGATATCAAACCGCTTCATTCGCTCTGCAAATCTCAGGATCTGCTCAGCAGACTGAGTGCCTCCTTTATCCATCTGTTTAAGCACCTCATCACTTCCTGTTTCAGCTCCGAGGAAGATCATTCGGCATCCTGCCTCACGCATCAACGCCAGGTTCTCATCTGAATACTTATCAATGGTATCTATTCTGCCTTCTCCCCACCATTGTATTCCCTGATCCAACATCAATTTAGAGAAGGTCTCAATGCGTTTTTGAGAAGTAAAAAAGTTGTTGTCATGAAACTCCAACCCGTTGATATTGAGCTTATCCTTCAGATACTGCACATCCTTGAACATAAGCTCAGCCGATTTCCCCTTCCACCGAGCGTTATAAATAGGCACTACCGCACAAAACGAGCAGGTAAAAGGACACCCGAAGCTGCTGTGATAGGCAAACGTTCTGGATCCCATAAAGGTTCTGCCTACGTAGTTCTCAAGCGGGTAGAACGCATCGAGCTTTTCGTATGGAAACAGTGGCAGCGTATCGATATTGGGGATACCTGATTTTGGTGTTTTTACGTACTCCCCAGAACGCTTGAACATGAGGTTCTGGATAGAATCATAATCTTCTCCCTTCTCCAAGGCCTGAAGAAGCTGCGGAAAGGCGAAATCGCCCATGCCGTTGATGACAAAGTCTACCCAACCAGAATCCAGCACAACCTGGTACTGGTTAGAGGGAAAGTATCCGCCCCAGATATTAATGACCTCGGGGTAGTTCTGCTTGACTCGCTTAACAAATGGAATGGCCTGCCTGAGCTGCGGACCCGGCATAACCGTAGATCCGAAGTAGGCAAACTCACCTGTTTTCAGATGCGATTCTATCGTATTCCAAGGGTCGCTTTCCAGATTTCCGTCCACAAAAACATAGTCAAACACCCCCTCAATGCTGGCCGCTACCTGAAGTATGGAGTTGGGAACGCGATGCTTGTGATTTGCGCTTCTCGGATTAAACAGAATTACTTTTTTACTCATCATACAGCGCTACAACAACGTGAACATCCGTCAAACAATCCCCCGCTTTTCATCAGGTCTTTTCGGAACGTTGAAAAGGTAAGTGAATTCCAAACTTCGGGTAAGGTTTGCTCATGCAAGCTTCCAACTTCGAGGTTAAAGCAACGCCCGTGCGCTGGAATTACACTAGCATCTGATTTGACCATCAGACTGTTAAACACAGCACTGCAGTGCCGCACAAAGCGTTTTTCTGGTTGATGGTAATATGCTGTCAGCTCATCTTCGAAACTGAGCTCTGGAGCAAAAGTTACCCGAAACGGCCAATTTTCTTTTCGAATAGCATCGATCTCCGCAGCCAACGCATGCAAATCCATGTTGGCCAGATTTACTTCTTCCAGGTTCGATGCAGTGGCTGGATATTTTGTTCCCCAGAACCCATTGTGCTTCTCCACCATTTGAGGGTCGTTAAACTGGGTATGCATAAAACTCACCTCGTTTATTTTAACCGCTCTCAAATCTTCGAGAAGTTCGCGCAGATGGCCAATATTCCACTCGGTGATCGCACAAATAATATCTACCATTGGCGGATTCTCATGCGAGAAAAGCTCGTTTATTCCTTCCAGCGCTTTTTGAAATGATTTCTTGTTTCCTCTAATCTCATTGTGGATGGCCTCGGGCCCGTCAATTGACACATAGAGATGATTGAGTCCGGCATCAACCAGCGCTTTGGCTTTTTGCTTTAACGTCAAGGCATTAGTGGTCACAGTCGTATATACTCCTTTCTCACTGGCATAGCTTAGCGACTCTACCAAATGAGGATATACCAATGGCTCGGTAAATGCGTAGGCCAACTTGCTATTGGGCCAGTTTTCGGAAGTCTGGTCAATCACTTTTCGGATCAAATCCAGTGGCATGTTGAGCGGATGACTCCCCACCAAATTCTTCGCAAAATTGCTCTCCAGGTTCTGGGTTCCCACATCACACATCTTGCAATGAAGGTTACAGACATTGTTCACCCCCAGCACCACCCATTTAGGAGCGAGAACAACCCGACCCGGATAGAGCCTGGCATTGGCAGAGCGAACTTTATCCCTAAGCATTTGTTTGACTTTTGACAAAAAACATAACCATTGCAACAATGACGAATCTGGCAAATATACCTCCAACCAAGGCGCCAAATATTCCCATCTGAGGTATCAGAAAATAACAGGCCCCAAAACCCGCTATTGCCGACAAAGCTGTGGAAGCCAGAAGTTGATTCTCGCGCTCTTGTTTCAACAAAACCTGACTCTCTATTAAATACAGAAAGAGCGGGAAATTATATGCCGCTATTAACAGAACAAGTACGGCATCTACCTCAAACAAGTACAACCACTTAAGGACTGCCACAACCGTTAACGCTCCCACCAACGTGAAGGCGGCCCCCAGGGTCATGTATCGGTTTTTCAACCTGTAAAGCGATGAGCTATTCATTCGGTATATGTTCTTTACAAATGGTGCCAGTATAATGAAAGCACCGGTTTGCAGAATAACTAAAAACCCAGATAAAACATGGTAAAAGGCAGTGTCGGAGGCAGGCATAAGCCAGGTAACTAAGTAGAGATCAATCTTGGCTTGTAACAACCCGATAAGACCCAACAAAAGGAAGGGAAAAGCACTGGTGAAGTACTCAGTAATCTGATGGTGCCAGTCGCGCGAGAAGCTAACCTTAGGGGTAAGTGTAGCTAACACCGCAGCCTTCACTCCTTGACCCAACAAGACTGCATAAAGAACAGATTGGAGGTTGATTTCTGGGCTAAAATAGACGACCCCACAGCCTAACACAATGGATAAAGTCTCGGCCAAAATCGAAACAGAATACTTCCGCTCATACTGAATCAGCGGTTCAAATGATTGTGAAAAAAACCTCAGAAAAAGCCATAGAAGACAAAGTAGCAGCACAGTGCGTTCAAGGGGTAAAAACCACATGAAAACCAGAATGGGTAGAAAGAGAAGTATACGTGAGACAAATGCGGTCAACCAGACATCAGCCAATCCAGCAGACTTCATCGAAAATGAGCGCAGCAAATAGGGTTTTTGACCCCAATTGAGGTAATTCATCAGCAGCTCCACCCCAATCAATACAGGAACAAAACTCCCCCACACATCTGCGCTCGACAAACGAATAACCAACAGAGAAAGGAGGCTTGTAAAAGCGGGCTTTAGAAAATGATTGACGGCTTCCAACGAAACAAAACCCAACCTCTTTTTCAGCTTATGATGAGAGGCACTCACAGGTAGTCGGGTTGAGTGTTTTCTGTTTCACGCATTTCAGTAGGTGACTCTAAACTCATAAACGGGGCATGCGTTTCTACCTGATGCCTGAAATACAACGGCCCCAACTCTGGAAACTCGTGGTGCACATGTGTACTCAAGTTCGATAGCAAAGACTCAACCTCGCTTTCTGACACACCCCATTCATTGGCCAATCGCTGAGCTGATGGTTCGAAATACCGAATGTATAACAGCTCCATTTCGATGTGCTCTTTCGTTTTAGAATAGTCCAGAAACGGGTCGAGTTGAGCCCTCAACGAAGTCAAATCATCGTTGTGTTCCTCAATGGTTTCATTGAACTGTGCTGTGGTTAAGTAACCCGAAAAATCCGTGCTATTGGAAAAATTAGGCAGGAATTTGCTCTCATGGCACCACATGCACTTGCTGGGTTTCCCTCCAATGGAAAAGACCTCATCTGCTCCACTCCGCAAATGGCCATTTTCATACACGCCAAACCGAAGCTGCCCATTAGGCATCACATCCAGTACTTCTATCTCTTCGGGTTCAGCCTGACTCTGTGTAAAATCAGCTGCATACTCTTCCGAAATAAAGGCCATGGACTGTTGGTCAGAAGCCGGAAACAAAATCTTTCTGTACCCAAATGACACAGAAGACGGGTTAATGGCCGCCTGATGGTTAGCAAATGAATTACCCGCCTTGAAAGCGGCATAATCCTCCGGCATATCCACTATTTTGTAGTAGTGATTAGAGTTATTGAGCGTACTGGCTACAAATCTGCCCATATCAACCGCTCCATTTTCTCCAAACTCCTCTGTTTCTCTAAATGCAGCCCATAATAGTCGTAATTGTTCCTGAGCATGTTCGTTAAATCCCAGCTTATCTGGTTCCACCACGACATGCACATTGGAAACCCATGTAAGCCCGGCATCCCACGATTCTTTCGAAAGCTCTGCTCCAAGCATGGAAAAGTACCATTTAAGCCCTGTTTCCATTTCGCTTCGAGTCTCGGAATCGCTCTTGTTCCAAACAAGCACAATCGGGCCTTCCATAGGCTCATCGGTGCTGTTTCGTTGGCACGAGAAAACAACCACGGAGCAGAAAACTAAAACAAGAAGTACGCGCAACTGGACCCTCATTCCTTAGCTAAAACATGTTTGTAATTGGACGCAGCGAAACGCAGTGTTTCCCAGAAACTTCGGTGCTCCGACCGGATATACACGTAAAAATAAATGAGTCCGAACCAAGCTCTAAAAGCGATGTTTGGCGGCACTTTAATGAGCTGTTTGATGAGAGGAAACGTCCATGGCCACAGCACGGCTGTTTGGAAAAACTTCTGGAGGTTCTGCATCTTGCGTATGTCTTTCAGCTTAAGCTGAGAACTCAAAAAGAACGACTTATCTAATTCCTCTACACTAAATGTTGGACTCAGATATCCTTTAGCCCTGGCATAGTCGGCCAATTCGGTACCGGGAAAAGGAGAAAAGATAGAGCACCAGGGATAGTCTGCTTTGATCTTGATATTGAGTTCCACGGTTGAAAATGCATCTTCTAATGTCTCATCCGGAAGGCCCAATATGTTGTACGTTCTGAACGTGATGCCTGCCTCATGCAGCAACTTGGCCGCTTCAATGATTTGGTCATCGTTCAGCTGCTTTTTCAATACCTGATTGCGTAGATCCTCGTTTCCCGACTCCACACCAAAAAACACCGATTTGCATCCCGCCTCGGCTAACTTGAATGCATAGGCCCTATCTGAAACGACCAGATCAGCTCTTACAAGACAGATGAAAGGCAGGTTTACCTTTTTCTTGTACTCCTCCAGAAAATCGTACAGCCATTTTCTTTTCATCCCAAACACATCATCGGCAAAATAGATCACCTCAACGGGTGTGCTATTCTTAAGCGCAATGCACTCTTCGATGACTTCGTCAATCTCTCTGATGCGTACATACTTCCCCTTGCCATCATACAGTTCTCGCATGGCATCTTCAAAGCAAAAAGAACAGTGAAACGGGCATCCCCGAGAAGTAATGACGTTGCGTACAATGCGCTTTTGTGATTTATCGAGTGTGCTGTAAAGTGTTCTATCCGGAAAGGGATAGTCATCGAGCCTTTTAGCCAGATTGCGCAATGGATTGTGCACAGGCGACCCGTCTTTCATGAATGACAGGTTGGGTATCTCGTCAAACGACTCTCCATTGTCAATGGCATCCATCATGGCCAGTAGCGACTCTTCGCCTTCTCCACGTACCACACAATCCACGTTCTCCTCCCGTACAAAATCCGGGAAAAAAGTGGGATGCGCTCCACCAAAAACATTGGCAATACCAAACTCGCTTTTAACCTCTCCGGCCATCTTTCTGGCCCAATCGTGGCTCCCGCTCATGATGGAAAACCCCACGATATCTGGTGTAAAATCAGATATGGCCGTTGTAAAGTCTTTAAGCGTGTGTCCTATCTCCAGGGCACACTCATGTCCTTGCTCCTTCAACATCGAAGAGAGATACATGGGACCCACAAACTCGTAGTCCATGTTTTGCAAAAACAAAATTTTAGCCATCAGGTTGTTTTTCGATGTAGCGCTCGAAAGCAGAGAACCGAAAATAAGCCTATCAGTCCGAATAGACGCGGGTAGTGCATGAGCGCATTTAGATTAGGATACTCAACCATGTGTGGAATGTGGTGTGGTAGAACATTCATAGCAAGCAGGGATAAACCGACAATAGCCAGGCAAGTAGTGGTTTCGGCCTTATTCCATGTTGCTACCAGCACATACGAGAGCGGAACCAAAAACAATAAAAAATGATACGTAGCTGTGGCCGGGAAAATCAATGCCAATCCCACAAGCACAACACTTTCATTGAAGAAAAGTGGATCACGCTCTTTCATGGCAAAAATCCGAATGACAAAAAACAAAACGAACACAACATAGGCCCACTTAAACACCGACTTCAAGACCGGCATATCCATAAGCGGAGCCAGATTAAACATTGCATCAGACACAAACAAAAAATGCAACAAGCTATCTATGGATTGGTAGTTAAAGCTGTGTATTTCCTGCCCAGACAATGAGCCGTTCATGTGTGAAATAAAAACAGCCATATACTCAGCAACTGAGCTGACTCCGTGAGCCGCTATCAGTATAAGTGTCAAACCAACCAGCGAGCCAAAAAACCAAAGCAACCCGTTAACCATATTCTTTTCAGATCGCCTGAACATCAAGTAAAAAGCAGGAAAAATCTTGAGCGCTGCGAATGCCGCCAATACAAATTCAAAAGGACCATTTTTTCTGGGTGCCAGATATAGGATAGCAGCTAGCAAGCCTACGGTAATGAACAGGTAAATCTGACCCAGTCGAATATTGGCCATCAGCGGTGTAAGAAAGACAAACCCTACAACCAACAGTTGGTTTCTCGTGAGCCCAATTCCCCTTGCAAGCAGACCTCCAAGCAAGACAAGGAGGAGAACATTGACTATCAGCCAAATGCGCCTTGCAGTTTGTTCTGAAAAAGAAGCAAGTGGTAGGAAGCAATAGGCGGTAAACGGAGTGAACGGAGCAAACTTGGCGCCTTCCTTAACACCCATATCCTGCGCACGCTGAAAAAAGGCTTCATTGTCGTAGAACGATCCAACTTCTTCACCTGCAAGCAGAAGCTTTGAAGAGGCGTAGTAATTTGAAAAATCAGACCTCCCATCTTGCCATCCCGGTACTACACCTTTCCAGACCAACAGTACTACCCATATTGCAAGCAAAACCAACCAACCATATTTCTTCAAAAGAGTCATGGATTATTACTTCAGCAATTGGGCGCCTTCCCGCACATGGTTAATGAATTCTTGTTTAGACCGAATAGAAAACAGCCTTTTTATCACATACTGCGGACGAAAATAAAACGACCTGTAAGCCTTCTTTTTTAACCGCTCGAGTTCCTCTCGCGAAACCAAACCTGTTCCCATGGTAATCTCATCACCCGACTGATCCATGACTCTTACACTTTCGTCAATAATGCCCAGGTCGATAGCTTCATCGCGAAAGGCGGTATTGGATCGAGGAACGGCCACATTGAACGAGGCGTAGTCTGCGTTGAGTTCTTTGGCAAACTCAACCGTATTCCAAATGGAAGATGCCGATTGACCGGGTACGCCAATGAGGAAGGTGCCTAGTCGTTTAATCCCCATCTCTTTTGATAGCTTAAACGTAGTTCTGATCTGATCAAGAGTATAGTTTTTCTTGTACTGCTTCAGGTATTTATCCTCTGCCCATTCTACTCCGAACATGATCAGGTTGCACCCGGCATTTTTCATCAGCCTAAGCTCTTCAGGTCCGAGCACATCAACACGTGAAAAACACATCCAATTCATTCCATAGTCTGATTCAATCATCCAGTTTAGCACTTGACGTGTGATGGACTTATTCATGAAAAAGGTCTGGTCTGAGAAATAGATGTACTTATAGCCGTTTGCCTTTAGGTACTTCAATTCCTCAATGATGCTCTCTGCGCTTCGTGTCATATAAGGCAGCGTAGACATGATGCAGAATGTACATGGATATGGACACGCATAATTGGTAAGCACGGTGGCAATGGGCTCGGCATTGGAGAAGGGCATCCGGTAGGGCTTTTTCGGAAACAACGCCTGCTTGGGTGTTTCAAGTTCTACTACAGAGTTTCTCTCCTGTTCTGCATGCACAATTCCATGTTCGCTTTTATAGACCAATCCTGTGATGCTGGCTTCCTTTCGCATCCAGGCCTCCACTCCTCCATTGAAGAAATTGGTTACAATTCCTGTAAGCCAGGTATACTTTTCGAGCAAGAGATCGTGAGCTTCAAGCAACGCATCTCCAGATAAAAAAACATGAGCTTCGGGAATCTGTTCGTGCAATCTCACGTAAAACTCCTCGTCTTCGGGAAGCGATACAGCTCCCATGAGTCCGATGACTACATCGGGTTTAAACGCTTGAACATGTACAATTGTTTGCTGGGCATTCCACTTGGAAGCAATGGAATCGATGACTTTAAGCTCGTACTTGTCTTCAGAGAAAAAACTCGACTGGATGAGCAAATCAACCGGCTGTGGCAGGTAGTAGGTTTTAGATACTTTGGAGCAGTAGTAGTCCCGTATATACAACTTGTCACCCGGTGGGTTCAATAAAAGTACTCGCGGCCTGCTCAACTGTTATCCTCCAACTTTTTAATGAATGAAACAATGTTCTCACTTACCTCCATATCGTTCAGCTTTTCAAAGCAATCCAATTTGCCCTGACAAGCCAACGCCACTTTTGATTTTGGGTGCTCAAAACACGGTGAGCAGTCCATTGCTGCGTAGATGTTAAGCATTCTGCCAGAATCTGGATAGCCAACCAACTCAGGGGAAGTAGGACCCCATAAAACTACACAGGGAACCCGAAGGTAGTTTGCTAAATGCAATGGGCTCGAATCGTTGGTGAGAACGAAACGCGCTTTTTTCATCTCATCCATCAGTCGAGTCAGGCTCCACACACCTGCCACATTGTGTACCTGCATATCTGCAAGGTCAAACTCGCTGATGAAGCTTTCAACAAAGTCTCTCTCAGATGGTGCACCGGTCAAGTAAAGCTTTAACGATGGATAGCGGTCGTGAATTTGAGCTATTACCCGGGCAAATTTCTGCAGCGGAAACCTTCTCTCTGTGATATAGTCTCCAGAGTTAATGTTAATCAGGATGGCATCTGATTGGTTGATACGTGGTGCCACATCGGCTTTATACTCACCAGAAAAAGCCCTCGATATGACCTCCACTGCTGGCATCCCCTTGATATGAATGACCTGCCTTTTTCCATCGCTTCTAGAATCGGTAAAAGAGCAGGAAACCTGTGGTTTACCAATGGATAAAATCTCTCTAAGTACTCCAACAAGATTAGAAGACCGCTCAAAGTCAACCACCCTCACTCCCTTCTTTTTCCATACGTGCCCAATTAACGCGAACGTGTCCCACACAAAGGCGGGGCCTGATCTCACAAACACGGCATCGATTCCGAGCTCAGAGCAAATCTCTTTGTTCTTGTCGAACGTGATCAATTTGTAAGGAAGTGGGCTTTCTGAAAGGTTCTGAATAACATGGTCTATCCTGATAATGCTGCCCAGACCAAAAAACTTAAGGACATAAACCTCCCTAATCTGGTGGTTGCTAACAGGTGCGAGCCTGGTTAGTGATTTGACCAGAGAATACACAAACGAGAGAGACGTATCTGCTTTTATTAATCTACTTGTCCGCATTATAATTTCCTGTCAAACGTTTCTGGCCGGATGGTATCTCCTAGTACTATTTCACCCTGCTTGAGCTCCACATCAATGATACCCATTAACTCATTCTCTTCATGGTAGTAGTACTGACCGCTGGAAGTTCGTGAATAGGTGAGAATGCTCTTCATAATGCTCGTATCTGCTGTGCTGAATAAGGCGTGTTTTGAATAAAATATGAGTGCTGCATCCAGCGGCACATTTAAGAAAATCCGCTCAGATTCATCTGCCCGTGAGGCAATAACCTCTGCAGTAGCCAGACTAGCTGTAGGTATGTCTGAAGGTTTTCTTTGGTCGAGATACTTGCTCGCGGCATACATACACACCAAGGCCGTCAAAGTCACCGATAGGGTTATTGGAACAACCCTATGCCAATTTGAGTTCCACGATGGTTTCAATATTTCTCTGAGAATCAATCCAATCAATAGAATCAGGAACAAGCCTGTCTTTAAACCTGAGAATTCATGAACACTGTTGAAGTTAAAGAAAACTGCATAGTGGGTTAATACGGCCAACGCTCCTATAATGACAAAGTCATGCTTGAAAACCTCGAGAAACTCCTGTGGTTTACTCCTCCGCAGTAGCGCGATTACCGCGTAACTAACCAACGCTATGACGAGGCAGATCTCGATGCTTCCATACACATTATCAAAAGCCATTTTCAAGTTTGTAAGTGAGTCTTCACTGTAAATCGTGTGCCCGGTGCTTACCGCCTCATAATCCAATCCGCTCCTCTGCGCATACTTCTTAGACAAAGCCCCAAAAAGCTTCTGAAATCCGGCAATGCTTCCGTACTGAAGTAGGGTGAGCGACACGGCACTGATGGCTGAACCTGCTACAATACCAAAACTCAAAAAAACCTCTTTGTTCTTATGAACCAGAAACTTGAGCAGCAAACCTAGACCTGTGTATGCAGCAAGGAAAACGCCTATCCACTCGGTGTAGCAAATCAGAAAAAAAGCTAGGCCCAGACCCAGTCTCGAAAAGAAACCGCTACCGACCTCATCAGATAGTGTCTTTCGAGCCAACAGTAGCACCAAAACGATCATGGGGGCCACCACCATATCAGCGAAATACAAGTTGCCATGAAACCACAAATTGCCCTCCGCAAATACGTAAAGCGCGGCTGCGAGAATAGCTGTCAACACATTGGTAGTTTTCTCCTTATGGCGATCCATACTTCTAAAGAACCAGTAAATCAGCCCTGCGGTCAGGCAATGAATTAGAATGGACAGCAGTCTAAGACTCAACACATCGGGCCCACCACTGAGGTAAGAGAAGTAATAGAGCAGAATAAAACAGAATGGAGGGTAGGAAATGTAATAGTTGTTTCCTTGTTCATCCACCACGCCTCCAAAGGTTGGCGCATCCTTATTACCAGCTCCGTCTCTAGAGTAGATGGGTGAAAAGTGGTAACCGGCTGGTCCATCACCTTCGGCCCATATTTGAGCCGTGATAAGTGAGTGCGCAGAAATGCGCTCGTGGTCTCTGGCTAATGGTGCCTTCAGGTTATCCATCCTCAAATAGACTGAAACTAGGCACAACACGAGGAGAGTTAAGAAGCCATATATGTCGAGTCTTCTAATCACCATCAATTGATACTTTCCAGTCCGGTTGACGTAATTTTTGATCGCTCCTGATACACCTCATAATCGGTGTTTATGGACCATAGATCGTGTGTGGTGTTATCACGGATATTCTCAGCAGCTAGCATGCCCATAAGAATACTATGATCCTGATTATTGTACTTAAAGGCCCCGTATCTGCCAATTACCGAGAGGCCATCAATACCTTTTAGGTATTCTTCTACCTGCTTGAGTGGCTTTCTGTAACCGGCCTCATACACAGGATAGCTTTTAGGTATTCGAATAAGCTTGCCTTGGGCAATGGCCATATCTTTGACCAAGCCTGTTTGAATGAGTTCGCTCTTGGCCAGTTTAATCATGTCAGACTCCGAATAATTCCACAAATCATCGGTATTCCAGCTCCAATATTCCAATGCAACAATGGTGGTGTGTGCACCCTCATTATCTCCCCAGTTGCTGAAATTGGTAATACGTCCCGTTTTCAAATTATCGGAATGAACATATAACCAGTTATCGGGAAAAATATCCCTGCCCTCTATTTCGAGATACACCAAGGATGTGTTTCGAAATTTCAACTGTTGGCTGGCTCGTTTGACATCATTTGGTGCCTCTGTAATTCCGGCCACAAGAATGGAGAGCGGCATGGTAGAAATGACATGATCAAACTCTTTGACCTCGCCAGATTCGAGCTCTACTCCAGTCACACGATTCTCCTGTATGAGGACGGTTAATACTCTGGTGTTCAAGATGACGCTTCCGCTGCTGCTCTCAATCGAAGCACGCATTTTCTCATACGTAGCACCTGTACCACCCATTGGTCTGGCAAACTCCTCGACCAGGGTTCTGTGCCTGGTCTCGCCAAATGAGAATAAGCCATTCCAAATAGATTTGAATAGCGAGAGCTGCCTGATTCGCTGAGCGGCAAAATCATCGGCAATATCCTTGCAGGAAGTGCCCCAAAGCTTCTCACTATAGGTTTTGAAGAATATTGAATAAAGGCGATAGCCAAACCTTCGAATCACCCAGGAATCAAACAAACCGTCTTTTTTAGGCGGCCTTACATACCGCCACATATAGCTACCAATACACAAAACGGTTTCAACTGCTCCCAGCTTTCTGAGTGCCTGAATAGGTTTCAGCGGGTATTGAAAAAACTTGCCTCTGTATAAAATCCGGGTCAGTCGATTCACCATGAAGTAATCAGGCCCTACCACTTCCAACCAAAGCTTATTGACCCGTGAGTCTGAGCTAAAAAATCGGTGCGGACCCAGGTCAACCTTTTGCTCCCATAAGTCGATGGTTTTCGACATGCCTCCCACTTCACCTGAAGCCTCGAATACGGTAACCTCATGCCCTGCTTTCACAAGTTCATAAGCAGCGGTTAAACCAGCTGGCCCTGCTCCAATAATGCCAATTCTCTTTTTCCCCAAGTGCAAAAAACTAAACCTGTCTGAGCGACTCAAGCCGCATCATTAACAGCGAAACGAATGTCTTCGCTGCAATTGTTAAACTGTAATTTCCACCCGAGGCTTGTTTTCTCAGCAAAACAAGATTATTCATATACCGGATAGCCCACCCGTAGAAACGATCTGAATAGGCTCTTTCAAAATCAATCTCACGATCGGTTGAAACATTCCAATCGGGTTCGTGAGTTAACCTGTGCTTGACTTCTTCAAACAACTGAGTACCGCGTATCGGGTAACTCTTAGTAATTGTGAAATGATCAGGTTGCGTATCGACCAGGTACTTTGCCGTGGTTTTGATGTCCTCCATCGTTTCGCCTGGATAACCCATCATGATAAATGTTCCGGTCTCAATGCCTGCTTCTCTGGTCTTAATGAGCATGTCTTTCACATGCTGCACATCTACTCTCCGGTCCATGGCATCTATGATTCGTTGAGAGCCACTCTCAGCACCAATCCAAACACGGTAACACCCCGCTTCCTTCAGCCATTGAATGACTTCATCATTCATTCTCTCTGCTCTGGTTATGCATTCAAATCTGATTTGCAAACCAGAGGAAACCACCTGATCTCTAAAGTCCTTTAACCATTTGTGACTCACCGTGAATACATCATCGACAAACCAAAAAACCTCTGGCTGATATCGCTCATGTAAGTGCTTTAACTCATCTACCACCTGCTCTGCTGGCCGCCTCCGATAGCTTTGCCCGTACACTGCCGTGCTACACCATTTACACGTGTAAGGACAGCCGCGTTGTGTGCTCACATTTAGTGCGCTGTAACCGTGATGCTCCTTCCATGTGGCCAGATACTTTTCGATGGGATACGCCTCTCTGTTTGGAAGGGGTAGCTCGGCCAGCGACTTCATCTTGACCCTGGAGGGGGTTTGAATGACTTGCCCATCTCTTCGAAATGCCAGGCCTTGAACAGTTGATTCATCGCCATTCTCTTTGAGTGTCTCAATTAGCTCGAGCATGGTTTGTTCTCCTTCGCCTATAACCAGATAATCTGCTCCTGCGTTGAGATACGCTTCTACGTTGTACGTCACATCAGGGCCACCTAATACAATCTTACACGCAGCCATATCCGGAACAGACCGAACGTACTGCATCAATTCCACCACCTTGACCTTTGTCATGAGGTTGGTATACATGGCTAGCATCTGAGGTTTTGTGTCCTCGATTAACTGCTTAAATGCTCGCATGGAAGAAAACGTAGTATCATACACCTGATGCTCGACTCCATGCTTTTTTAGGTAGCCGGATACATAAAGCAACCCCAGCGTAGGATATGGCTTCATGATTTCCTGTTCTTTGGCATCCTCAGCCAAAAAATAAGCATGTGTCAGTAGTATGTTCACTTTTTCCTCAAGTGAATTAGAAAATGATCGGAAAAATTCGAAAAAATCGGAGATGAGCCAAACGCATTATCCATTTGCTCCAACTTTTTTAAGACGTTCAGTCGAGATTGAAAAAAACCATTGAGGTAAGAAGGAGGCACAAACAACCCAATGGGTTTAACCTGAACGGTTTCAAAATGCTTTGCCGAAATCCTTCTGATTTCCTGTGACGTGTAATACCACACGCCCACATCCTGTCCATCAACATTGGCGGTAACCTCGTCACGTGTCCATCGCCTGCCAGCCGATTTGGGCCTGCCTCGCAGGAGAAAATACTTTGCTTCCCATATGCAGTACTTTCCCAAGAAAACCAGTATGGCCTCTCCTCCTGGAGTCAGCCAGTCGTTCATCGTATCAAACACAGCAGCTAGTTGATCTGAGTCGAGACAGTTCAGTCCAGCAAAATTTGAGAAGACCGCATCAAATTTATGAGCTGGCTTAAATTGAGTTGGATTCGTCAAATCCAACGCTTCAAATTGAATAGGAAAATCAGCCTCTGCCGCCTTGCGTTGAGCCACTTTCAACATCTCAGGCGACACATCCGTGCAAACAACCTCATGCTTGCTTCCCGCCAGCCAAACGGCATCTTCGCCCGTTCCTCCATTCAACTCCAAAATCCGAAGTTCACTGCCGAGGGTTTGGTCAAGGTAAGACCAAACAGCTCTTCGTTGGGCTGCGCCTACGTGAGAAAATGTAAACGCGGTGTCGTATGTTTTTGCCGCTGCATCAAACTGAGGCATGAGCTTCTTTTTCAAGTTTGGCTAGTGTTTGCTTGTCAAAGAAAGTCATCATAAGGTAATATGGGTAGAGGATTATTGCCCTTAAGCTCCGCGCTTGTCTCCCCTGCTTTAGGCGTAACATCCGGTGGATGTAGCGTTGTAGCTTTCGATAATATGCTTTTGAAAAGGGACCGGAAAACATGAGATCGAGGTCATCGCTATCTTCCCAGTTGGCTTTTGACACGAGCTCAGACTTAACCCTATCGTAAAATGGTGTTCCAGGCAATGGATAGGAAACAGAGACCCCAATGTTATCGGGCATCAGTTCCAGCACCATGTCTATGGTCTTTTGAATATCGCTCCTGGTTTCACCGGGATAGCCAAACTGAAGGAAAAATGCCACTTTGATTCCCTTCTTCTTTAATAATTGGGTGGCCTCGCGGATTTGCTCAACCGTAGTGCCCTTATCCATGGCATCGAGAATTTTCTGAGAACCGCTTTCCGCTCCCACCCAAATTTCATGAGCTCCTGAAGAAGCCAATGCATCAATCTGGTCTTCCTTGAGCATGAGGTCAACTCTCGACTGAATGGTATACCTGAACTCAAGTCCTCTTTCTTTGATCAGCTGATCAAACTTCTGCACCCACCCGGGTTTTAAACCAAAAATGTCATCGCAAACCCAAAAGTGAGTCGGTTGGTACTTTGTCACGAGAAGCTCAATTTCATCGACTACATGCTCAGGAGATCGAGCATTGTACTTCTGGCCATAAATGGGTTTTGCGCACCAATTACACTTGTACGGGCACCCTCTGGTAGTAGCAATATTGAGCGAAAAAAAGCCGTTTCCCTCATTCCAAACCTGTCGATACCGATCCATCTCAATCAAATCCCAGGCTGGTAAAGGCAGTTGATCCAAATCACGCATGATAGGGCGCCTGCCCGTGTTAATCGTCTTGCCCTCTTCTCGTAAAACGAGTCCTTGTATGGCCGAGGTGCCCTTCTGCTTTTGGTGTGCAGAAGCGAGCTCCAACAGCGTTTCTTCAGCCTCACCCAACAGAATGTAATCTGCCCCTACATCGAGATACATCTCAAACTGGTCTGTAGAATCAGAACTGCTCACAGCCACGGGTATGCCTCTGGCCTTAGCCAGTTTGATCATTTCAAAGGCCGCCTCACGCATTTTGGTCAGGCACATTTTGGTGAGGTAGTTAAAGCCATCGTCATAGATCACGAGTAACTCTGGCTCAAACGCATTTATTGTCTGTTCAATGGCTAACGCCTCGGTCTCGAAATTGACGTCAAAAAGCCGAACATCAAACCCATTATCCCTCAGCACAGCAGCAGCCTGTATAGTCGCCAGAGGCGGATACGGTTGTTTCTTTGCTAACTGTTTTGGGTCGAAATGCAGAAAGTAACTATGGGTAAAAAGAACCTTCATTCGTCAAGACTAAGCTTTTGCAACTTACCCTCGTATTCGTCCAGGACTTTTTGCTGAAAATTTTGTGGATGGTGTTTAGAAATGCCACGATTTGTGCGCATGGTGAGTTCAAACTTCTCAAGGGAGAAATGCTTAAACTTTCTGCGCCAATAGCTATGAAACCCTCTCATCAGGTAGAGATCCAAATAGTCTCCGTGCCTGCCATTTAAAAGAAATTCGACCAGGCGCATTGGACGAAACTTGCTCTTAACTTCCTCAAACCTGATTGGGTTCTGAAACTGCGGAAGGTAGGATTGAGTCCAGCCGTTGGTTTGTTTCATCTCGTCAATCAGCTGACTGTTATACACTGGCAGCAGATAGGATATCTCCACGGCCGTATAAATATTCTCGTCTGGGATTTTCAGGTTTCGCTCGTCCACAAAGTAATTGATGCAGAAGTATTTCTTCGAGTTAAGAAGGAAGATCTTCTTAAACAAAATGAGGAACGTTCTGCAAATCCAGAGCCGTCCTTCAGACGTAATAACAAAGTAGTCGATATCTCCGTCTTCGTGAATGACGTTTTTGGATAACGACCCCGATATGGCTAAGGCCTTGACATATGGAAAGTGAGATATCAATCTTGCATAAAAAGGAAGCTTGCTGAAGTACCTGCCCGCTTCTTTCTCTTTGGACATACGATTGTCCACATAGCGATCAATCTCATTATTCAATCCTACATAACCATTGAAACGAAAGCACATTTTGCGCTGAATCAGCTCTTCGAGCATCTCGGTAAACTCTTCCTGCCCGATTTTGGTTCCGGCCAAGGCATAGAGCTCTTCTTCTCTAAGCGGATGCTCGAAAATGTCGAAATAAGCTAACCATGCTAGGATGTTTGACTCAGTACGTTTGGGTGAGGTTTGTATTTGGCTTTCGGATGTCATGTAGTGTCTCAGTCCTTGTCAACTCTCAACTACCTGTAAAATCTCCCATTTACCCTGTTCGACTTTGACTTCAGCCACTTTGTACTTCACCGTTTTGATTTCTCCTGTGGCGATATCACGCACCTCCACTTTATCGTTTCTGCCCGGCTTTTTATCAACCCGAACCGGCTCTTTTTTCACTTCTGATTGCTCAGGAGAATTGGAGCTCATTCTTGGGTCCGGGGCACTTCCAGGAGCCACTTCTTGTTTGGTAGCGGTTACGTTTGATAAATCTGCATCTGCCTTAGGACCTTGTGTAGCTTGAGCCTGTTGCTGTTGTGGCAATCCGGCTCTAAACAAGAACCCAACGATATCCTTATTTACCTTGTCGAGTAACTGCTCAAACAATTTGAACGCCTCAAACTTGTAGATCAATAGCGGATCTTTTTGCTCGTACTGCGCATTTCGAACAGATTGACGTAAATCGTCCATCTCTCTCAAGTGATCTTTCCACTGGTTGTCAATCATTCCCAGAGTAACTGATTTCTCGAGTTCGAGTTTAATATTGCGTCCCTCCTTGGCCAATGCTTCTTCCATGTCAACAATTACCGGAAGTGCTCGCTTACCATCTGAGAGAGGTATCTCAATATTCTTGTACTGTTCACCTTGTGTGGCGTGCACTTTGGCTATAACCGGCAATGCAACCTGCGCAATAAACTGCGTTTTTTTCTGGTAGTGCTCCAGTGCTTTGCTAAACACCTTATCAACGATATCATTCGTTTTGAGTTGTAAGAACTCATCCTCTGACACCGGACTTTCTAAGGTAAGCGTAGTGAACAGCTCCATAGAGAAACCTTCAAAATCTCGCGCCTCCTGATACTCGTTCACAATAGCTGCGCACACATCGTGAATGGCATTGGCTGTTTCAACTCCCATGCGCTCACCATACAGTGCATATCTACGCTTCTTGTAGATTACCTCACGCTGCATGTTCATCACGTCATCATACTCAAGTAGGTTCTTACGAATACCGAAGTTATTCTCCTCTACCTTTTTCTGGGCACGTTCAATACTCTTACTCACCATGCCGTGCTGGATAACCTCGCCTTCTTCCAATCCCATTCTATCCATGAGCTTGGCAATCCGCTCCGATCCAAAGAGCCTCATCAGGCTATCTTCCAACGAAACGAAGAAAATAGATGACCCTGGATCTCCCTGACGACCAGATCGACCTCTTAGCTGACGGTCTACGCGTCTCGACTCATGTCTTTCGGTACCTATAATGGCCAAACCACCGGCCTTCTTCACCTCCTCTGAAAGCTTAATATCGGTACCCCGACCAGCCATGTTGGTGGCAATGGTAACCGTACCTGCTTTGCCGGCCTCGGCCACAACCTCAGCCTCGCTTTGGTGTAACTTGGCATTGAGTACCTGATGCTGAATCTTTTTCATTTTCAGCATTCGGCTCAGCAACTCTGAAATCTCTACCGAGGTTGTACCAACCAATACTGGCCGTCCTGCATTTCGCAGCTTTTCAACCTCATCAATAACAGCGTTGTACTTTTCACGTGCTGTCTTGTAAACCAAGTCCTGCTGATCGTCTCTCTGAATAGGTCGGTTGGTTGGTGTAACCACCACGTCCAACTTGTAAATTTCCCAGAATTCGCCCGCTTCTGTCTCTGCCGTACCTGTCATTCCAGACAGCTTGTTGTACATACGGAAGTAATTCTGCAGCGTAACCGTAGCATACGTTTGGGTTGCTGCCTCTACCTTGACATTTTCCTTGGTTTCAATGGCCTGGTGCAGTCCATCGGAGTATCGTCTTCCTTCCATGACACGACCAGTCTGCTCATCCACAATCTTGACCTTACCATCCATCAAGACATACTCCACATCCTTTTCAAACAGGGCATATGCCTTCAACAGTTGGTTAACCGCATGAATTCGTTCCGCTTTCTCAGCGTAATCTGAGATTAGCTTGTCTTTTACCTGAGCACGCTCTTCTTTGTCCTGAACTCGCTGTTCCAGGTCAGATAGTTCAGAGGCAATATCTGGCAGAATGAAGAAGGTTTTATCATCGCCTTGATCTGTAATCAGGTCAATTCCCTTCTCTGTCAATTCGATGGCATTGTGCTGCTCCTCGATCGTGAAATACATTTCATCATCGATCTTGTACATCTCCTTGCTCTGATCCTGCATGTAGAAATTCTCTGTTTTCTGCAGTGTCGTTTTAATGCCTGGCTCACTCAAATACTTGATAAGCGCTTTGTTCTTTGGTAAACCGCGGTGACATCGCAATAACTGCTCTCCACCGAGTTTAAGATTGGCATCGAGTTTCTTTTTATCGGGCGTGTTTTCCGGTGTGGAGGCCAATAATTTCTTTGCCTCTGCAAGTTTCTCGTTGATCAGTTTCCGCTGTGCACTCACCAACCGCTCAACTCTTGGTTTCAACTCGACAAATTGCTGTTGATCTCCTTTTGGTGTTGGACCAGAGATAATGAGCGGAGTTCGAGCATCATCAATCAAAACCGAATCCACCTCATCGACAATAGAGAAATTGTGCTCGCGTTGTACAAGGTCTTTGACCCGACCAGCCATATTGTCTCTCAAATAGTCAAAGCCAAACTCGTTGTTTGTCCCGTAAATGATATCAGACCGATATGCTTTTCTTCTCTCTTCACTATTTGGTCGGTGCTTATCAATGCAATCGACTGACAAACCATGAAACTCAAAAATTGGAGCCATCCACTCAGAGTCACGTCTGGCCAGGTAATCATTAACCGTCACCACGTGTACTCCTTTCCCTGGAAGTGCATTTAAATAAACGGGTAGTGTTGCTACCAAGGTTTTTCCTTCACCCGTAGCCATCTCAGCAATCTTGCCAGAGTGTAACACCATACCACCGATGAGCTGCACATCGTAGTGAAGCATGTCCCAGGTGATTTCGTTGCCAGCAGCATCCCATCTGTTCTGCCACACTGCGTCATTCACTTTTATGTCAACGTGACTACGCGCTTGGGCCAATTCTTTGTCATAATCAGTAGCAGTAACCACTACCTCATTGTTTTCCTTAAATCGCCTTGCTGTCTCTTTGACTACCGCAAATGCCTCTGGAAGAATCTCGTTTAAGACTTCCTCAATTTCCGTTACAAGACCTTTCTCAAGCTTATCTACCTGCTCGTATAATTCTTCTTTCTGATGAAAGTCAAGCGAATCGGACTCGATGTCTTTCTTCAGTTTTTCAATTTGACTCTCGGTAGCGGATGTTCGCTGCTTTATTCGTTCCTTAAACTCAGCTGTTTTGCCTCGCAGGGCATCATTGGAAAGAGAAGCGTAGGCAGCAAAGTGCTTATTGATTTCAGTCACTTTGGGTTGAAGCTCCTGAATGTCTTTGTCGCTTTTATTTCCGAATACAAGGTTGAGCGCCTTGTTTACAATATCTAACATGTTTCTTCTATTATGTCCTGGCCTCTGTCAATAGGCTTGCCAAAGCCTAATTCATGACACATTGCCACATTGATCTTTCAAAAAGAGGTCAAAGTTACGGAGAATGTCGCCTCCCGTTAGGTTCAAAATCCGAGCAAAAAAAAATCCCGATTTCTCGAGATTTTCAGTGTTTAGTATTCATCTTCATTAAAGAAGAAATCCTCCTTGGTCGGATAGTCCGGCCAAATATCCTCGATGGTTTCATAATTGTCTCCCTCATCTTCTAAGGCTTGCAAGTTTTCAACCACCTCCAGCGGTGCTCCTGTTCTCATAGCAAAATCAATCAACTCATCCTTGGTAGCGGGCCAAGGTGCGTCTTCGAGATAGGAAGCTAATTCTAATGTCCAATACATTTCTTTCTGTATAAAGGTCTATGAAGCCGCAAAAATATACGTTTAGAGATAGGATGCAAGTTGAATTTTTAACACCCCAAGTCGCTGTACGACAGTAACTTAAGTTATTTACGGGGTCTCCAGGGAATCTCTTCAGCGCTCAATTCTTGTGCTAATCTCCTTGATAAGACGAAAAAATAGTCCGAAAGGCGATTCAAATATTGAAGAATCAATGGGTTAACCTCTTCAGATTCTGCCAAAGCAGAACAGAGCCTTTCTGCTCTTCTGCAAACACATCTGCACACATGTGTGGTCGACACGGTTTCGTGACCTCCTGGCAACACGAAAAACTTCATTTCTGGCAACACCGCATCCATTTCATCCATTAGGCTCTCCAAATGGCTCACATCTTCCTGCTGAACCATCGGCAACTCCATTTTATTCTTAACCGGATCGGCCGCCAAATTGGATCCAAGCACAAACAGTTCCTCCTGAATTTTAATGAGTGTATGCCGTAGCTCCTTCTGATCATTGACACGATCGCGCAGTAAGCCCACAAAAGAGTTTAACTCATCTACCGTCCCGTAAGCTTCAATGCGTAAGTGGTGTTTTGGTAGGCGCGTACCACCTATCAAACCAGTTGTTCCGCCATCTCCTTTCTTCGTGTACACTTTCATATCAAACTCGTATCAATTGGTAAGAGCAAAGATTAGCTTTGCCGTTTTCAAAGTAACACACTTCGATAAGAAACTCAACCAATTGAAAATAGACTTCACGCACAAAGGCGTTCAGTGGGCGACCTTGATTCTTCTGGCACTCGTATGGGGAAGCTCATTCATTTTAATGAAGTTGGGATTGAAGTATTTTTCTGCCAATGAGGTGGCGGCTTACCGAATGAGTGCAGCAATGATTGTGTTGCTCCCGATAGCGCTCCGCAACCTCGGCCAACTGCGCAAATATCCAGTTGCACTTCTGGCCAGTGGGCTTTTCGGGAATGCCATTCCCGCATTTCTTTTCGCAACCGCCCAAACCGAAATACCAAGCGCACTCAGTGGTATTCTGAACTCACTCACAAGTTTGTTTACGTTGCTAATTGGTATTCTCTTCTTCCGGTTTCCTGTTCTCAAGGCTCAAATTGCCGGAGTGATCATTGCCTTTATTGGTGCCATGGGACTGATTGGTTTTGAAGAGATTTCAAGTTTCGGCACATATGGCCGGTATGCCTCTTTGGTCATTATCGCATCAGCCTGTTACGGTACCGGAGTGAATGTGATCAAACGATATTTACACGATGTAAGACCCACTCATATTACGGCTCTATCGTTTATGCTGGTGAGCCCCTGGCTTACCATCTATCTGTTTAGCAAGACCAACTTTGTGGAAACACTGACAGAACAGCCCGAAGCGTGGTGGGGCGTATTTTACCTGACCATTTTAGCAGCCATAGGTACAGCATTTGCCGTGATTCTCTTTAATCGATTAATCAAGGAAACCACAGCCGTTTTCGCCAGTTCGGTTACGTATATGATACCAATTGTAGCGCTTGGCTGGGGGATTTTAGACGGAGAAGAAATGGGGCTGCAAGAGGTGAGCTTCATGGTACTGATCCTGCTTGGGATATTTCTGATAAACTCGAAGAAAACAGATCGATTGCTCGAACGAATTCTAGGAAGATGAACATCAATTTAAATAAGGTTTTACTGTTGCTGGGTATCGTATGCCTTGCCACAGATTTGGTTGCACTATTTATGATTCCAGAAATGCCACAGGGTGAGACTACGGTGGAGAACTGGCAATCGACACCCCATGTGCTCTGGTCATTTGTGTTACTTACAAGTGCCTTTGTGGCGGCAATTGGATTAGCCGTTGGAGGTATTATTTCCATCTTAAAAGCAGAGATTCGAAAAAACGCTCTTGCTCTGGGTATATTAGCCATTGCATTTGTAATCCCAATGTTCTGGAATTGAGCGTTTTGAAACAAAACCACGCCATCTCTCGCGAAGTTCTATGAACATGCTTTGTTGATAACTATAAATGCATTACTTTTGCGCCCCTTTTTAAAAGTAAAAACACAGCTATGTACGCAATTGTAGATATAGCAGGGCAACAGTTCAAAGTAGAGAAAGACCAAAAGCTTTACGTTCACAGGTTGCAAACAGAGGAAGGCAAGAAGGTAAACTTCGACCGCGTTCTTTTGATTGATGACAATGGGAAAGTAAACATTGGCGCCCCAGCTATCAGCGGTGCACAAGTAAGTGCAACCGTTTTAGAGCACCTAAAAGGTGACAAGGTTATCGTCTTCAAAAAGAAAAGAAGAAAAGGATACCGTAAGAAAAATGGACACCGTCAATATTTGACTGAGATCCAAATTGACAGCATCAAAGCATCTGGCGCAAAAGCTGCTGCTCCTAAGGCGAAAGCTGAACCGAAGGCAGAAGCTAAGAAAGCAGAAGCTCCTAAGGCCGCTGCAAAAGCAGCTCCTAAGGCAGAAGCACCAAAGGCTGAAAATGCTGACTTAAGTTCAAAAACTGTTGCTGAGTTGAAAGAAATGGCAAAAGCCAAAGAAATTTCAGGATACTCTTCAATGAAAAAGGCTGAATTAATCGAAGCTTTAAGCTAAACGATTCAAAACGTATAGATCATGGCACATAAGAAAGGTGTAGGTAGTTCGAAAAACGGACGAGAATCAGAAAGTAAACGCCTCGGGGTGAAAATCTTCGGAGGTCAAACAGCCATCGCTGGAAACATTATCGTTCGTCAGCGAGGTACACGTCATAATCCAGGCGAGAATGTAGGTATTGGTAAAGACCACACATTGTTTGCATTGGTAGACGGTACTGTTCAATTCACAAAAAAGCGCGATAACAAATCCTACGTTTCGGTTATGCCGAACACCGAGGAGTAAACGCACATTTAATCATATTCTAAATCCCGATTTACACCTCATTGTGAATCGGGATTTTTTGTTTTGTTTCGTCTATAGAAATTCAAAATGCTACAAGTAAATCACATCCGAGAAAACAAGGAAGCGGTTATAGCCGCTCTTGACAAAAGACACCTCGATGCACGTCAGATCATTGAGACTGTTATTGAACTTGACGATAAGCGAAAATCAACGCAACACACGCTCGATTCTAACCTATCGGAAGCAAAGAAAATAGCAGCCGAAATTGGTCAGCTTTTTAAGGCCGGTAAGATAGACGAAGCCAATGCAGCCAAGGCAAAAACTGGCGGACTAAAGGAACGCAATCAACAACTCGATCACGAGTTAAAAGCCATTGAAGCGGACTTAGTAAAGGCGCTGTCAAATATTCCCAATACCCCACATGAAAGCGTGGTAAAAGGAAAGTCTGAAGAAGACAACGAAACCATTAGATCATGGGGCGAAGCCAAGGATGCTGATCATGCATGTCCGCACTGGGAGCTCACCACAAAGTATGGTTTGATTGACTTTGAGTTAGGCGTTAAAATAACCGGGGCTGGTTTTCCAGTGTACACTGGCAAAGGAGCTAAGCTTCAGCGCGCATTGATCCAATTCTTCATTGACGAAGCCGAAAAGGCCGGATTTAAGGAAGTCATTCCACCTTTACTGATTAACGCAGACTCTGGTTTTGGCACAGGTCAGCTTCCCGATAAAGACGGCCAGATGTATCACGCCACAGAGGACAATTTGTTCCTTATTCCTACGGCTGAAGTTCCGATAACCAACTTGTATCGAAACGAAATGCTCAAGGAAGCAGATCTGCCAATCAAGAACGTGGGCTATACGCAGTGTTTCAGAAGAGAGGCCGGATCATATGGTAAAGAGGTACGAGGGCTAAACCGACTGCACCAGTTTGATAAGGTCGAGATCGTGCAAATCGAAAAGCCAGAGAACTCATACCAAACGCTGGAAGCCATGGTAGCGCATGTAGAAGGCCTGTTGAAGCAGTTAAACCTTCCCTACAGAGTGCTAAGACTTTGTGGAGGCGATATAGGTTTCACCGCTGCGCTGACGTTTGATTTAGAGGTTTATTCTTCAGGTCAGGGTAGATGGCTCGAGGTGAGCTCTGTTTCAAATTTTGAAACATACCAAGCCAATCGCATGAAACTGCGTATTAAGAAAGAAGACGGCACCAAAGTTCTGGCTCATACATTGAATGGAAGTGCATTGGCACTACCTAGAATTGTGGCGGCATTGCTCGAAAACAACTACGATGGAGAGAAAATTAGCATTCCAGAGGCCTTGGTACCCTATACAAAATTCGCAACCATAGAATGAAATATCCTATCATAATCCTCCTCGCACTTATTGTCGGTTTGTTTTCTACTTCGTGTAACCAACAAGTGAAAGAAGAGCGAATTAAGCGCATCGATAGCCTTGGCGTTCATCTTAATTACGTGAATGAATCGCTCGAGCAAATCGATTCAGTTTTGCTATCGAATCGTATTGCAGACATTGAGCGCAACGGAGACTGGTTGTATGAGAACATTACGGATACGCTTAAAAGAGAACCCGGACTGGCATTTGCCGACTTTTTGAGGTCTAAGAAATACTTCAACCGTACTCTTTCGCGTTACAACGAGGTGAAAGCCGAGTTAGCATACAGTGAAGCCCAACTGGCCACGTTGCGCAATGATGTTCAGAACAGTTTTTATAGTGATGAGGAATTTGCCGGATACTTTGGTACAGAATCGGCTTCGGTTTCTGAACTCGTAAATACAGCCGACAATTTGACCAGTTCGTATGAATCTACCAATGCTCAGTTTGATCAGCTAAAGCCGCGCATCACAGAGATAGTAGACTCGATTAAAACCATCATTTATGACGATATGCCGCTGGTTCAATAAACTGCTTACCGCGCTTATCGTATGCGTCTCGCTGACCGTTTCTGCCCAGGAAAACACAGACGAGCAGCTGGCTGCTTATTACTATCGCGAAGGGGAGTTTGCTAAGGCAAGCCTCTATTACGAAAGGCTTTACAATAAAAGCCAATCAGACGAAAACTACGAGTATTTGCTAACGTGCTTCTCAGCACTTAAAGAGTACAAAGAGGCCGAGCGACTTGCCAGGCATCACGCCAAACAACACCCCAATAAACCCTCTTTTCAAGTAGATGTTGGGCATGTTTTAAAACTATCCGGGCAGGAAAACAAGGCAGAGAAACACTTCGCCAAACTGGTTCGGTCAAGCTCTACTGCCTCGGTTTCGCAAATTCTGAATTTGGGTGAGGCATTTACCGAGATCGGTGAGGAAGAACTGGCGCTGGAAGTGTATTACTCAGCTAGGAGACACCTTGGAAACAGCTACCCTTTTCATTTTCAAATAGCCAAGGTGCTTGGTCAGCAGGGAGATATTGAAGGCATGATAGGTGAGTACTTAGATGTACTAAAAGTAAGCAAGGGCTACACCCAAAACGTACAAAACACGCTCAACCGGGTTGTCGGCTTCGAAGAAGACAATCGGTACAACAGCATTCTGCAAGAACAGCTTACAAAACGTATTCAACGAAATCCCGGTTCCGAGGTATATGGCGAGATGCTCATCTGGATGTTTATGAAGCAGAACCGGTTTGATGCGGCTATGGCCGAAGTAAAAGCCATGGACAAGCGAAACAAGGAAGATGGCACCAGGGTGATGAATCTGGCAAAAACTGCCCAAAACAACTACAAGTTTGATGTAGCCATTGACGGATACGAGTATGTCAAACAAAAAGGGCCGGATGGATATCACTACATAGCCTCAGTAATAGGCCTACTAAAAGCACACTACGCTCAGGTAACATCATCACAGGTCTCAGAAGAATCCATAGCCGCATTGAGCAATGAGTATCGGTCAACGCTGGAAGAGTTTGGTCAAACTGCCAACACCTGGGAAATGATTAGAGATTACGCCCACGTAAAGGCGTTTTATGAGTCCAAATACCGTCCCGAGGCAAGCCGAGAGGCGGGGTTGATGCTACAAGATGCTATTGAACTTCCTGGGCTAAAGCCCGAGCAATTAGCTGCGCTTAAACTGGAACTTGCAGATATCTATGTATTAGAGAATCAGATTTGGGATGCCTCGCTTCTCTATGGCCAGGTTGAAACTCAGTTTAAATATGACGAGATAGGATTTGAGGCTAAACTGAAGAATGGCAAGGTATTTTACTACTCAGGTGACTTTGGTTGGGCCGAGGCCAAGCTCGATGCATTAAAAGGGTCTACATCTAAGCTCATAGCAAACGATGCACTCGAACTCTCGGTTTTCATTTCTGAGAACACTGGGTTAGATACTACCACAGATGCGCTGGCCCTATTTGCCCGATCTGAACTGATGGCCCTACAGCATAAGTATGACAGCGCTGAGTTTTATCTTGATCTAATAAGCTCTAACTATCCTACCCACGACTTGCAAGACAACATCTACTATCAAAAGGCCATTCTGGCTCAAGAGCAGGGAAACCCTGAAGAAGCTGTGAAGTACTACGAAATGGTCTTTGATACTTACTCAGAAGATATTCTGGCGGATAATGCCCTCATGGCAGCTGGTCGAATCCTCGAGCTGGAACTGAACGATAAGGAAAAGGCCATGTCTCTGTACGAACGAATCATACAGGATCATACCGGAAGTCTTTACATCGTAGAAGCGCGTAAGCGTTATAGAAACCTGCGCGGAGACCAGCTCAACTAAGCTGCGCTGATTCACATATAGTTTGTTAGTTAATTTTACACAAAACTCAAAGCAACGCACTTCCAATTCAATAGTTTCGCCTGAATTATGTCCAACAAAGCGGAAGAAAAATTTCAAAAGCGCAGATTAAGAGGGTCCTATATTTCGGTTATCCTCAGCGTCTCACTGGTGTTGTTCACTCTGGGGCTTCTGGGCTTGGTTATGCTTTATGCCAATAAGCTGAGCAATCAGGTAAAGGAAAACATCGGCTTTACCATTTACCTTGAAGACAACGTAAAGGAAGTAGATGTGGACAGGCTTCAAAAAGCCATTGATGTGTCAGACTACGCTTTGGAAACCGTTTACCGGTCTAAGGAAGAGGCAGCCGAGCTGCTGAAGAAAGATTTGGGTGAGGACTTTTTGGAGTATCTCGATTACAATCCGCTTCTCGCCAGCATCGAGGTTAAGTTAAAGGCAGATTACGCCCACCCAGATAGCCTTTCGGCCATTGCTTCTGAACTGAACAGGAGCTCAAAAATCAAGGAAATAGACTATGAAGAGTCGCTGGTCAAGATGATTCAGGATAACATCCAGCGTATCGGCTCCATTATGCTGGGCTTCTCTTTGCTTTTATTAATAGTTGCTGTTGCATTAATTAACAATAGCATACGCCTCTCTATCTACAGCAAGCGTTTCTTGATCAAAAGCATGCAACTGGTGGGAGCTACACAAGGTTTTATTCGCAGACCATTCATACAAAAGGGAATCGTGCATGGCATTTACAGCGCGTTAATCGCTATCATGCTCATCATGGGCATTATGTATTATTCGCAACGATTCTTGCCCGATTTAATCCAAATTCAGGACATTGAAATATTGGCTTATTTATTTGTGATTGTGATGGCGCTAGGAATTATAATTTCGTGGGTCTCTACGAGTTTGGCAGTGCGCAAATTCTTAAGAACACGAACTGATAAATTGTATTGATCATGAGCGACAATAACGAATTGAAGGATTTTCCATTAGACAAACAAAATTTCATCTTCATCGGCCTCGGCCTGGCCATTGTCATCATTGGCTTTTTCCTTATGAGCGGTGGTGGTGGTGAAGAGCCTTCAAGCTTCAGCGAAGGTGCTTTTAGCGCCCGTAGAATGTATGCTGCTCCGTTGACAATTCTGGCTGGATACGGTCTGGTCATGTGGGGAATCATTAAAAAATAGGCTTGAGTTTAATTGAAGCTATTATCCTTGGAATCATCCAGGGACTTACCGAATTTCTTCCAGTAAGCAGCAGCGGCCATTTGGAGTTGGCCAAGTACATCTTAGGAGACGAAAGCCTGCCAAAGGAAAGCCTCTTGATGACGGTTGTGCTGCACTTTGCCACGGCACTCAGCACCATTGTTATTTTCAGGAAGGAAATTGCTCAGATTCTGGCTGGGCTGTTGCAATTTAAGTGGAATGAAGAGTTTGAGTTTTCGCTAAAAATTGTGCTGTCCATGTTTCCTGCGGCCGTCATTGGTGTTTTGTTCAACGACCAGATCGAAGCTCTTTTTAACCAGCAAATGGTCCTTGTAGGATCTATGCTACTGCTCACAGGAGCATTACTCTTTCTGGCAGATAGGGCTAAAAACACCGACAAACCGGTAAGCTATGCAAATGCTTTCATTATTGGAATCGCCCAGGCTATTGCCATATTGCCCGGCATAAGCAGAAGTGGAGCTACCATTTCTACTTCCGTACTACTCGGAATTGACCGGGAGAAAGCCGCGCGCTTTTCTTTCCTGATGGTTGTTCCACTGATCTTTGGTAAGATGGCAAAAGACGTGTTGGATGGAGGGTTAACCGAATCTTCTGTTGATGTTTTACCTCTGGTTGTTGGAGCCATTGCGGCATTTGTAGCCGGATTGCTGGCCTGTCAATGGATGATTGCGCTCGTAAAACGAGCCCAGTTGAAGTATTTTAGTTTCTACTGTTTCATCGTGGGCCTTATGGCCATTTTCTTAACCTAAGTTCTGTTGAGCGACTCATCCAATATTCCTGCGTTTGGAATGACCCTGTTGGTGGATAAACCATTGGACTGGACTTCGTTTGACGTAGTCAATAAGCTGCGCTATGCTGCTAAGCGAAGTACAGGAAGAAAAAAGATTAAGGTAGGTCATGCAGGAACCTTAGACCCGCTTGCCTCAGGCCTTCTTATTATTTGCGTTGGTAGTCATACCAAACAAATCAATGAACTAACAGGACTCAATAAGAGCTATGAAGGCACCATCAGGCTTGGAGCAACTACGCCCTCGTTTGATCTGGAAACAGAAATAGATCAAACGTTTCCGCTACCCGAAAACAATACCGAGCTGTTGAACACCATAGCTAATGCATTCATCGGACCTCAGGAACAAACTCCGCCTGCATTCTCGGCTAAAAAGATCGATGGAAAAAAGGCTTACGAACTCGCTAGAAAAGGAAAGGAAGTAAAGCTGAAGAAGGCTCACATAACAATTGAATCATTCGATATTGATACTTCTGGTTTTCCCGATATCGATTTTGACCTCACGTGTAGCAAAGGCACATATGTGCGCAGCCTGGCTTTTGACTTTGGCAAAAAACTCAGCAGTGGCGGTCATCTCACTCGTCTACGCAGAACTTCGATTGGCGAATTCAGGATCGAAAATGCCCTATCGATAGACCAGGCCATGGAAGAGATTGACGCGAAGTATCACAAATACGAATCAGCAATTCGGAATAGCGAACAGAAATCTTAGATTTGCAGCCGTTTTTTAAGGAGTAATACACTCAAACCAATCCATTTATGAAGCTTTCACAATTCAAATTTGACCTTCCTAGAGACTTAATCGCAGAATATCCTTCAGAGCATAGAGATGAAGCTCGGTTAATGGTTGTCGATGCATCCAAAGGAACCATTGAACACAAAGTGTTTAAAGATGTGGTAAACTATTTTGGAGAAGGCGATGTGATGGTGCTTAACGATACGAAAGTATTTCCGGCTCGATTGTATGGAAACAAGGAAAAAACCGGAGCCAAAATTGAGGTCTTCCTTTTGAGAGAGCTCAACCGGGAAAGCCGCCTTTGGGATGTGCTTGTTGATCCGGCCAGAAAAATTAGAATCGGAAACAAACTTTACTTCGGTGAGGACGACTCACTTGTAGCTGAGGTTATTGACAATACTACTTCAAGAGGGCGAACACTTAGATTCTTGTTTGACGGAAGCTACGATGAGTTTAGAGAAACACTCATGAGCCTTGGTAATACTCCTCTTCCAAAATACATTCACCGTGAAGCTGAGCCGGAAGATGAAGAGCGATATCAAACTATTTACGCCAAGCGAGAAGGGGCGGTTGCCGCGCCAACGGCAGGACTTCACTTTAGCCGTGAGGTATTGAAACGACTTGAATTACAGGGCGTTGATTTTGCCAACCTTACTCTTCACGTAGGTTTGGGAACATTTAGAACGGTTGAGGTAGAAGATCTTACCAAGCATAAAATGGACTCGGAGCAGGTTGAAATTGACCAGACATGTTGTGACGTAGTCAACACTGCGAAGAGAACCAAGAAGCGAATTTGTGCAGTTGGAACCACATCTATGAGAGCGATGGAGACTTCTTTCTCCACTGACAAGATGTTGAAACCATTTAACGGCTGGACAAACAAGTTTATCTTCCCTCCACACGATTTCAGTGTAGCTGATAGCATGATTACAAACTTCCACGTACCTGAGTCAACGCTATTGATGATGGTTTCGGCCTTCGGTGGTTACGACTTAATGATGGAAGCTTATCAAACAGCCATCAAGGAAAAATATCGCTTCTACAGCTACGGAGATGCGATGCTTATCTTAACATAATTCCATGCAGAAATATGTGCTAATCGTTGCTGGTGGCAGTGGAAGCCGGATGAAGAGCAATCTTCCCAAACAGTTTCTACCGCTCTGCGGTGAGCCCATATTAATGCGCACGATCAGCGCTTTCCACAAGGCGCTTCCCTCTGCCAGTATTGTTGTTGTATTGCCCGAGAGTCAAATCAGCTACTGGGAAGAGCTTTGCCAAAAAGAGGATTTTACAATCGCTCATCGCATTGCTAAAGGTGGTAGCACGCGCTACGAATCTGTTCAAAATGGATTGGCGCTTTGTGCCGATAGCGGCCTTGTAGGCATTCACGATGGAGTGCGACCCCTGGTTTCAACTTCTATGATTGAGCAGTGTTTTGACGATGCCCTAACCCATGGAAGTTCTATTCCCTGTGTGCCTGTAACACAAAGTCTGAGAAAAGTTTCTGACGATAAAAGCCATCCTGTTGATCGAACAGGAATCATGGCCGTTCAAACACCTCAGTGCTTTAAGGTTGACTTGCTAAAACCGTGTTACGATCAGCCCGCCTCAGCCTCCTTTACGGACGATGCAACCGTTTTCGAATCATTGGGCCACCAAGTGTTTGTGAGCCCTGGAGAAGAAACGAACATTAAGATTACAACACAAGCAGATTTGCGCATTGCCGAGGCAATCCTTAATCGCTGACTTTATACTCCCCAATAGGTTATTTTCGTAGAAATGAGTGTCAAGCCTAATATCCGGTCATTGTCAAGCTCAGAGCTTGTAGACTTCTTTGCTGAGATTGGAGAGCCAAAGTTTCGTGCCGCCCAAGTTGAACAGTGGCTTTGGCAAAAGCACGTATCTACATTCGAAGAAATGACCAATCTGCCCATTGGAGCCAGGTCAAAACTCGAAGAATCATTCTCTATTCATAAGCTCAAAATAGCCGAGGAACAGGTGAGTGATGACGGCACCGTAAAACTCGCATTCGAGCTTTATGATGGAAAAATTGTAGAGGGTGTACTTATTCCGGCAGGTTCACGAATGACTGCTTGTATTTCTTCTCAGGTGGGCTGTAGCCTTACATGCGCTTTCTGTGCCACCGGGCGGTTAAAACGCATGCGAAATCTGGACCCTGATGAGATATTTGACCAGGTCGTAGCCGTGAAATCTGTAGCGCTCAAATACTTCGACAAGCCACTTACCAACATTGTCTACATGGGCATGGGAGAGCCACTCCTCAACTACAAAAACGTTATCACATCCATCGATCGAATCTGTAACGATATCGGGTTAGGCATGTCTCCCAAGAGAATTACCGTTTCTACTGCCGGTGTGGCCAAGATGATTCACAAATTGGCCGAGGACAAAGTAAAATTCAGACTGGCCTTGTCGCTCCACGCGGCAAACGATAAAAAGCGGAGCGAGATCATGCCAATCAACGATCAAAACACGCTCGACACACTGGCCGAAAGCCTTGTTTTCTTTAGCGAACAAACGCGAAACAGAGTGACATATGAGTACATCATTTTCAAGGATTTCAATGATGAAATAAAGGATGCGCAAGAATTGGTGGACTTTGTGAAACGCGCTCCAGGCAGGGTTAATATCATCGAGTATAACCCCATTGATGATGGTCAGTTTGAACAGGCGGATGCCAAAAAAGTAGATGCGTTTGCAGCACACCTCGAGCGAAACAGAGTCAATGTAAACATTAGAAGAAGCCGGGGTAAAGACATAGATGCGGCATGCGGTCAATTAGCAAATAAAAATGGATTGGTTCAGGTTTCTTCTTAATACCGCATGCGCCTTGCTGTTATCCGGTGCTTTGGTTGCACAGGAGGAAGACGCGAGTATGTCGCCAGCACATAATTTTCTTCGCAATGAGGTACCACAGCACCTCATGACTTCGGGTAACCACACCTACCTCGTATCTCAACTCGGCAACAGCATTAGAGTGAGGCCGCATGACGAGCCCTACAACATATTCGATGTGAAACTCCCCGACTTTCACCGAACGCTGCAGAGCAAGGTGATTGACTCTCTGTTATTCGTTTGGTCTGAGAAGGATGAAACAACGCTAACGGTATCGACTTATGCTATTTCTGATAATGGCGTAATACTTAAGGGGGCGAGAGAATTCCACAATGAGCTTGAACAAAGAAAATCCAAGATTGAATGGTACAAAGCGATATCGCCCGATGGATCTGTAGCTGTTGTTTGCTCTCAGCGAGCATTTGATAAGACTTCCAAGGCCAATATCAAGATTCAAGTCCACAATGCCGACTCCCTCTTTGAGGAACAACTAAAGCTTCCATTTGACAGCGATGATATTGCCATCATTGGAGCTACTGTTGACAATGCTGGTACCGTATACCTGGCAGCGACCTCAGGCATAAAAATTAACAGCCCGTTTCAGCGCAAATACCTCATCTACGCATTTCACCCATCTAACAAAGAGCTGCACGAGTTTGACTTAAGTGCCGAAGACCTCTATATACAGGAAATGGTTTTGAAACCATACGGAGATGAACTCTTGGCCTGCGCGCTTTACACGACCAATCCACTTGCAGAAACCGAATCTGAAGGAATTGTGCACTTCAGTATTTCAACGCTTGGGACCACGGTCAAACAACGCGGCATACGACCTTTTGCTCCAGACATGATCGAGGTGCACGAGGGGATTGAGGAGCGCAACTCAGGCGAGATAGACCAGCTGTTCATAAGCGATCTTATCCTTACCGGAAAAGAATCTCTCGTTGTATTGGAAACCCGATATCAGGATCAGCTCTGCATGGCCGACCCAAGAACAGGCATTGTATCGTGCTCCGATCAGTTTCACTTCAAAGCTATTTCGATCATTGATCTGCAAAACCCCAATAAAACCACATCAATTGGCAAACGCCAGATGGACTACGAGTCAAAGACTGCCTATACAGGCGGAGTAATCGCTTACAACAATCAAGGCTACTTTGCCCTCTATAACGACCATTTCAAGAACGAGTCACTAAAAGCCGAACGAGTCATGACCTCCGTTTCCCGTTCCAAGATTCGCTATGTCTGGGTGCCCTTTTCTGCTCCTGAAAAAGCGCAAACCGGATTCTTAACTCCAGAGCGTCAGTCTGCCTTTGGGTTTACACCGCATATTCATCCTATTGTAGATGACCAAAACATCTTTGTTGTTGGAAAGACAAACAACAACTACGTAGTGAAGCACTATCAGACAGAAGGAATAATAGAAGACTGAAATGGACGAATATTGAGTAAGTTTGACCCTTATTCAAGCACACACAAAAAGAGTTGAAGCCCATCGATAAAATCAAGGCGCCAATTGCCCATGAAATGGAGCGATTCGAAGAGAAGTTCCGAGATTCGATGAAAAGCTCGGTGCCGCTGCTCGATAAGATCACCCATTACATCGTCAAGCGAAAAGGCAAGCAGATCAGGCCCATGTTCGTGTTTTTGTCAGCCAGCATGATAGACTCCGTCACAGAGAGTACGCACCGAGGCGCGGCCCTGATCGAGCTCTTGCACACGGCTACTCTGGTACATGATGATGTGGTAGATGACGCGTTTGAACGCAGAGGGTTTTTCTCCATCAATGCGCTTTGGAAAAACAAGATTGCCGTGTTAGTAGGCGACTACTTGCTCTCCCGTGGCCTTCTCTTGGCCATTTCGAACAAGGAATTTGAGCAGCTTTCAATCGTTTCAAAAGCCGTGGAGCAGATGAGCGAAGGCGAACTGCTACAGATTGAAAAAAGCCGTGGTGTAAATCTGGATGAGAAGATTTACTTTGACATCATTCGGCAAAAGACAGCCACACTCATTGCAAGCTGCTGTGCCTGTGGAGCAGCTTCAGCAGGTGCCAATGAAGAAATCGTAGAGAAGATGCGGCATATTGGTGAGCAAATAGGCATCGCCTTTCAGATAAAAGATGACCTGTTTGACTACGGTTTGGGAGGTAAAATTGGCAAACCAACCGGCATCGATATCAAAGAGAAGAAGAGCACGCTGCCGCTCATCTATGCACTGAACAATGCCAGCAACGGGGATAAGAAGAAAATGTTGAGATTGGTCAAGCGCGATAAAAAATCGAAGGCCGACATTGACACGGTTATCCAATTTGTGCTGAAATCAGGTGGAATTGAATATGCCGATCAAAAAATGCGATCCATTGCTGATGAAGCTCTCACCGGTCTTAAAACCTTCCCCGAATCAAGTGCGCGAGAGTCACTCATTGAACTAGTCAGGTATACCATCGAACGAGAAAAATAGACGACTTCGTCTCACCCCTCGTCTTTGATAAAAACCCTGACCATGAAGCCCCTACTTCTCCCCTTCTTGTTTTGTTTACTCGCGTTGTCCTCCAATGCACAAGACTGGAGCCCTATTTCGCTCGAAAAATCACTGTACCAATCTGAAGCGTCTGTTTTGACAGACCAGCCAAGAATAAGCTTTGCGCCTGGGGAAGTGGTCAATGTCGATTTTGTTGACTCCACTTCCGATAGCAGCGGCACCTTATTCAGAACCCAGGAGTTTACTGGCTGCAATATGTTCGATGCCAATTCAAGTTGCTTTCAAGCCTTTGAGACCTGCCAGGACGTATTTCAGCTTCCGGGTTTGCTCCACTTTGATGGAGTGCAATGGACCAGCCAAAACAGAAAAGAGGATTGGCTTACGCTTCCCAGCAGCGATGACTCTGCCACACTTATCTTAAGTATCGATACTGTTCAATACTGGGCTGTCTTTGTTGCACAAACCGATACTGCACTTTTTGGCGAAGTAGATTCAGCTCGCCATTACGAAATACAGACCACTGATTCCATGAGCCAACCAGTCAACAATACGTGGAACGGAACAACGGTGGTTTTGAGCAAAACACACGGTTTGCTCCACACGCCTTCGTGGTATTTGTTCCCGTCAGACTACTCGTCCTTTTCTCTCATCGATCAGGCAGGCAAAGGCCCTTTAGGTGGGTTGTCAGATAATGCCATCAGCGATTACGCTATTGGAGATATTATTGAAGTTCAAGAAGAAAACGAAACAGGTGATTACGAACAATGGGTGAGCAGTTATCTGACTCATTCCAAAAATCGGATAACTAAGCAACTCGAGGTCACAGCCATCGATTCCTCTGGCAACTCAAATAAATACACGCTATCCGGCCTGAAAAACACCAAAACCTGGCACTATTCCAGAAACAATGCCTACAACATCATGGATCTCGATAGCATTACCAATCAGGTTGAAAGCACGACAGAAGTATGGGACATTTCATCGCTATCGTTTGAAAACGCTCAGCTGAAGGGAAATTATGCCGTACGCCAAAACTCTTTGGGTTGGGCACTTGACTATGTAAGTGTTACGCATGGCGCCTATCCTTCAGACACCTGCCCTTTATATCAATTCATCTTCGAACCATGGACGCACGTTTCTGAAGAATACATGCTTGGAATTGGACTGCTCAGCTCCGATTACTCCCACGTAACCGACTTTCATGGGTCATACACGACCAGGTATGTTGACCTTATTCATTATGAAGGCAAGAGCGGATCGTATGGCACACCTGGTTGGCCAATTGGCATCGAAGAGTCATCTCCGGCAAAAATTTCCTTTTACCCAAATCCCACCGAAAACATCGTACATGTGAATTCCAGTCGAATAATCGAGTCTTACGAGTTAATGGATGCTTCCGGCAGAACCCTTGAAAATAGAGAAGACTTTACCGGGAAAACGCTCACAATTGGGTTGGACACATACCCCAAAGGCATATACTGGGTACGTGTTCTTTCTGCAAATACACCTACCGTGCACAAGGTGGTCCGGTTCTAAGAATAAGCCAGCATTGAGTACATTCGCCAAAAATCGAACTATGAACAAAAGACTATTTACTATCGCTATTGCGTCTATCGCATTGATCGGAGCTACATCATGTAACAAATGTGTCACATGTGACAGCTGCCCGGATGATGTTTCGTTGCTAGATGACAACGACAATGAAGTTGAATCAGTTGAGTACTGCGAAGGAGACTTCGACAGCAAAGAAGATTACGATCTTTCTGTTGCTCTAATTGAAGGATTTGGTTGTACGTGTAAGTAAGCCGAACCAACTACCAAAAAGAAAAGGCCTCGTACGAGGCCTTTTTTTATTTAAATGCATTCAATCCGGTGATGTCCATCCCGGTAATGAGAAGGTGGACATCATGTGTTCCTTCATAAGTAATCACCGACTCGAGGTTCATCATGTGGCGCATGATCGAATACTCATTGGTAATTCCCATGGCACCATGAATCTGGCGAGCTTCTCTGGCAATGTTAATGGCCATATCCACATTGTTTCGCTTAGCCATTGAGATCTGAGCACTTGAAGCCTTTCCTTCGTTCTTAAGCTGACCTAATCTCAACACCATCAACTGTGCCTTTGTGATTTCAGTAACCATTTCAGCAAGTTTCTTTTGTTGAAGCTGATATCCTCCAATTGGCCTATCAAATTGAATCCGCTCCTTAGAGTATCGAAGTGCGCTGTCATAACAGTCCATGGCCGCTCCAATAGCACCCCAAGAAATGCCATACCGGGCAGAATCAAGACACCCCAACGGAGCACCTAGGCCGGTCTTAAGCGGTAATATATTCTCCTTGGGCACTTTGACATTGTCAAAGACCAATTCACCCGTATCTGAAGCTCTCAGAGACCATTTTCCGTGCATGGTTGGCGTAGAAAACCCTTCCATTCCTCGCTCGACAATTAACCCGTGAATACGGCCTTCCTCATTCTTGGCCCACACCACAGCTATATCAGCAAACGGAGCATTTGATATCCACATTTTTGCTCCATTGAGTACCACATGGTCTCCAGCGTCCTTAAAGTTAGACACCATTCCGCCTGGGTTACTTCCAAAATCTGGTTCGGTCAAGCCAAAACATCCGATCATTTCTCCGGTGGCCAACTTGGGCAAGTACTTATGTTTTTGCTCCTCAGACCCGTAGGCATAAATAGGATACATCACCAGCGAACTCTGTACAGATGCAGTAGATCTCAATCCACTATCGCCCCGCTCAAGCTCCTGCATAATTAATCCGTAAGATATCTGGTCAAGTCCCGGACCACCATACTCTTCTGGGATATACGGTCCAAACGCGCCTATCTCTCCCAAGCCTTTAAGCAAGTGCCTCGGGAACTCGGCTTTTTCATATGCATCCTCAATAATGGGCGTTACTTCTTTTTTCACCCAAGACCTAGCAGATTCTCTAATGAGCAAATGCTCTTCGGTAAGAAGGTCATCTATGTTGTAGTAATCAACTCCCTGAAATCGATCTTCGCGATTCGCCATACTTCAAATTTTGGGGTACGAATTTAGAAGAATGTGCAGCCCACCAACAGGAATTCGTCTTGAATTCCGAATCTTGCATCAACATTTTGAACGAACATCAATTGATTGAACTGCCAACATACTCCTCAGATAGCGAATGGATCATTCTATTGCTGATTTTTGGCGTGTTGGCTTATGCCCGTTTTGATAATGGAATCCGGCTAACATCGTTCATGCGTTCCTTTTTCAATCAGGGCCTTGCCGACCAGAACGTAAGGCAGGGGAAGAACTTTACGCGGATGTCGCTCCCACTGCTCGTGGTGAACCTGGGAACCGTAGCCTACATCCTAACCAAATGGTGGACACAAACAGCGAACGAGCTCGATTACTCGTTTCACACCTATTTTCTATTGGTCTTTGCAGCCGTAATGCTGATTACTGCAGCCCGCTTTGCCTTTTACGCCTTTCTCTCCTGGCTGTTTGATCTGGGTCCTTTGTTCGAAAAACACACATACACCTGGATGCTGAATGCCACCGTGATGAGCATGCTACTGCTTCCGGCCATTGTGTTGGTTTCTTTCGGCCCATCTGACTGGCAAACCCTGCTTTTACAACTGAGCATCTTTCTGTTGGGAATCTTTCATTTGATTCGAGGATTTCGCATCTTCTTCATGCTTCAAAAAGACGGACGAACTTCACTTGTTTACAATATTTTTTACCTTTGCGCGCTCGAATTTCTGCCACCAGCTTTGGTTTTAGCAGGATTTCTACGAACCGGATAACAAATCAAGCCAGCGAAAGGAATGAGTGAGACTATTAAGAAGAAGAAGGTAAAAACGATACTTGTTAGCCAACCCAAGCCGGAAGGCGATAAGTCCCCCTATTTTGATCTAGCAAAGAAGCTAAAGTTGAAAATTGATTTTCGACCTTTTATCCACGTTGAAGGATTGACTGCCCAAGAATGGAGACGCCAGCGAATCCAAATCTTAGATCACACAGGAATCATTTTTACTTCGAGAAATGCGGTAGATCACTTTTTCAGATTGTGTTCTGAATCGAGGGTTACCATTCCAGAAACACTCAAGTATTTCTGTATGTCTGAAGCCATTGCCTTCTACCTTCAGAAATACGTAGTTTACAGAAAGAGAAAAATCTTCGTTGGTGAACGAAAGTTTGCCGACCTGATGCCGCTTATTAAGAAGCACAAATCCGAGCGTTTCTTGCTTCCTTCTGCCGACAAGTTGAAAGACGATATTCTGAAGCAGTTGGACGATGCGCAGATCCGATATACGCGAGGTATATTTTATCGCACAGTAATCAGTGATTTGAGTGATCTGGAAGACGTAAAATACGATATGCTTGTGTTCTTTAGCCCAAGCGGAATCAAGTCGTTGTTCCACAACTTCCCTGATTTCGAACAAGGCGAAACGCGCATTGCAGCTTTTGGAGCCACAACGCATAAGGCCATTGCCGAGCATAACCTGCGCCTCGACTGTTCTGCACCAACGCCTCAGTATCCTTCGATGACCGCTGCGATACAGACGTACGTCAAGGAAACATCAAAATAGGTCTCCTTCTTTTGCTCATCTTTGGTTTTCATTGATGGCCATCATGCAGTTTGATCAATCGTTTCCAAAAACAGAACACCTTAAGCTCAAACGGCATTTTGACATGCTCTTCTCAAGTGGGAAAAAAGAGTTTAAGTACCCCATCCTGCTCTTTTGGAAAGAAATTGAGACTACGGAAAACATGCGCCTAAAAGTCGGCTTTAGTGTACCCAAAAAGCATGTTAAGAAAGCTGTCGCCCGAAATCGAATAAAGCGTGTGCTTCGCGAAGCTTACAGAACACAGTCTGGCGACCTAAAGCGCACAGCTTTTGAAGCAAACAAACAATTGGCTCTGCTTTTTGTCGTTACTGGAGGTGATAACATTTCTTTTGATGAGGTATCGCCTAAAATCATGCTACTTTTACGCAAAGTAGAGGGTCAAATTCAAAAATGATCGGTAAGTTTTTTATTCTTCTCATTCGTTTTTACCAGGGAGCCATTTCTCCTTTTTTTCCGGCCACGTGCAGGTATACGCCTACGTGTTCTGAATACGGTGTTGAAGCAATTAAAAAACACGGTCCTTTGAAAGGTGGCTGGCTTACCGTAAAACGCATTGGCTCATGCCATCCGTTTGGCGGAAGCGGTTATGACCCTGTGCCGTAAATAAACACAAACCCGTTTATGAAGACAAAGACACTTCGATACGTTGGAATAGGAGCTCTGGTTTTAACCAGCTTCCTTTCAGTTGGCTATGTAGAAAGCTATTTTGAGATAAGTAAGAATCTGGATATCTTTTCCAATGTGTACCGCGAGATTAACGTGCACTACGTAGAGGAAACAAAACCGGGTAAATTGATCAAAACGGGTATCGATGCTATGCTCGAATCGCTCGACCCATACACCAACTACATACCGGAGTCCCAAATCGAAGATTTCAAGTTTATGACCACGCATGAGTACGGTGGCGTGGGAGCCCTGATACGTAAGCGCGATAATCATATCATGGTGTCGGAGCCTTATGAAAATCAACCGGCAGACAGAGCTGGTCTGCGCGCTGGAGACATTGTATTGTCTGTTGATGGGAAAACGGCTGAAGGTTTATCTACGTCCGAGTTGAGCGAACTGTTGAAGGGACAATCAGGCACTTCGGTTGAAGTGGAAATTAAGCGGGAAAGCACCAACGAAACATTTAAAACATCCATCACCCGTGAAAAGATTAAGCTAAAAGATGTACCCTACTATGGCATGCTGGAAGAAGGAGTCGGATATATCACGCTTCGTGGGTTTACCGAAACAGCCAGTCGTGATGTGAAACAAGCAGTGACGGCACTCGAGGAAGCCGGCATGGAAGAACTCATCATTGACCTTCGGGGAAATGGAGGTGGTTTGCTCCACGAGTCCGTAAACATTGTCAACTTATTTGTGCCCAAAGGTGAAAAGGTGGTTGAGGTGAAGGGCAAGGTTCAGCAACACTATCGCATGCATCGCGCTCTAAATGCACCATTTGACACGGAAATTCCGCTGGCTATTCTCGTAGACGGAGGATCGGCCTCAGCATCTGAAATTGTATCGGGTAGCCTTCAGGACCTCGATCGGGGTGTGGTGATTGGTACAGAGAGCTTTGGAAAAGGATTGGTTCAGACTACGCACAACCTCTCTTACAATTCCATGCTAAAAATTACCATAGCCAAGTACTACACACCAAGTGGTCGATGTATACAGCGGCTGGACTATGGTGGCGAAAGAGATAACAAGGGGAAGGCAGTGGCCATAGCCGACTCACTAACCTCAACTTTTGAGACCAAAAATGGAAGAGAAGTAAAGGATGGCGCGGGGATTACACCCGATATCGAAATCATTCCCAAGGAATACAGTGCGCTTCTGGCGGCCTCGGTTCGGGCAGATGTTTTGTTTGACTACGCTACCGATTACTTCTATTCGCACGACTCCATCGCTTCAGCTAAAACGTTTCATCTGACCGATGAGGAGTACAGCAAGTTTGTAGCCTTTGCCCTGACAAGAGAGTTTGAATACAAAACAGAAAGCACTGAGATGATGAAAGAGCTAAGAAGCGTCATCGAATCTGACGAGTTCTGGGAAGAAGCCGCTTCAGACTTTGAATCGCTCTCTGCTGTATTGGAAAGAGATAAGAAAAACGACTTCTATAAGTTCAGAGATGAGATTCAACTCATGCTCGAAAACGAAATTGTCGGCAGATACTATTACTCTTCTGGAAAGATTGAAGCATATGTGGCTTCGGACCCCGAAGTGCTCAAGGCAGTAGAAGTGCTTAATGACAAAACGTTGTACACATCTATTTTAGATGGTAGCTGCGCAAATTGCCTCATCAAGAAAGGCTAAATTTGGTGGCAACTACAGCCTATGCTCAACCCAACTCATCATCGTTGGATATACCTGATTTGCCTATCCTTTGTTGCCGTAGGCCTGCCTTTTTCAAAGGCTATCATAAGCATTGGTGAAATTGGCCTCGCGCTGAATTTTTTGCTCGAAGGAAACTTGAGTCCACGGGTAAAGAAGCTCTTTCAGCGACCTACCATTCTGCTTTTTGTTGGCCTGTTTGTTCTGCATATTGTTGGCCTGTTCTGGACCTCTGATTTTGCGTATGCGTTTCAGGATATTCGGGTAAAGTTGCCTTTGTTGCTTTTCCCCATTGTAGTGCCCGCAGCCAAAAGGTTAACCCAATTTGAGTTCAGGGGTCTGCTGCTGATTTTTGTGTCTGCAGTCATCTTCTCCTCGTTTTTGTCAACCGCAGAATACCTGAAGATGCGCATAAACCCTTCGGTTGACTTTCGCGAAATATCCTTGTTTACAAGCCATATCCGGTACGCCTTGATGGTGTGCCTCGCGTACCTTACGTTACTGTATTTGGCGTGGTATGAATCAAACAAATGGAGGCAATTACTCTATTTCACCGGAGCCGTTTGGACCAGCGTTTTCGTTTTCGTTCTCCAATCAATGACCGGGGTGGTCGTCTGGCTGGTGTGTAGTTACATGCTTCTCTTCTACACCATGTTCTTCATTAAGAAATCGGGACTGAGAGCTGCCGCATTTACCATATTGATTGTCACACCGCTGATTATGATCACCTACCTTATTTTCCAGGTAGATGCCTATTATCCCGATCAGGAACCCAATTTCTCAGAGCTGGAAACACATACTGCAGGTGGTGAGTTCTACAAACACGACACGACCAACCTCACCCTGGAGAACGGGTACTATATTCATCAATACATCGCGTACCACGAGCTGGAAACCGAGTGGAACAAGAAAAGTGACATTGCCTTTTGGGGAGGATATGATGAAAAAGGGCAGGCCATAAACTCAACCCTGATGCGCTATCTGACGAGCAAGGGGCTTAGAAAGGACTCTATTGGCATCAATGCCCTAACGGCAGAAGATGTAACCGCTATAGAAGGTGGAATAGCCAACGTGAGGTTCTTATACGGTAACTCAATCGACAACAGGCTGTACACCATCATATGGGAGTTTGAGCAGATGATGCACGAGAAAAACGTGCAAGGTCACTCTGTTACGCAGCGTCTGATCTTCTGGAAAACGGGGTGGTCCATTTTCAGAGAGAATGACTTGATTGGTGTGGGCACAGGAGACGTGAAGAATGCTTTTATCGATATGCATGAGCGTATGAATTCAAAACTGAGCCAGGAGTATCGGCTTAGGACCCATAATCAGTACCTCACATTTGCCATCACATTTGGAAGCATTGGTCTGGTTTGGTTTATAGTCATGGCCCTGCTTCCATTCTTCAACCTGCCACACGCCAATTCGTTTTTATACATAGGCTTTGCGCTGGTTATGTATACCAGCATGTTAAACGAAGACACGTTGGAAACGCAAACCGGGGTGACGTTGTTTGCTTTCTTCAACGCCATTCTACTCTATGGCAGGCCTTATGACGACTCGTCTTCCTCTGGCTCAGATAGTACCTCCTCGTAAATAGCCAGGGTTTTTTGAGCTGTCATCTCCTTGGTAAACTGTTGCAATCGCTCAGTGGCACCTTCTGTAAGCTGATCCATAAGCGAGGTGTCTGAGAGGAGCCGCTCTACATTCTTAGCCAGGCTCTTTGCATCCTTGACATCGGATAGAAGGCCGGTTTGCTCGTGCTCTACAAGCTCCGTAATTCCACCGGCTCGCGTAGCAATGACGGGTATCTTCATGGCAAAAGCATCGAGAATAGACGTGCCCAACCCTTCTGTTTCAGATGTTATTAAAAAAGCATTCAGCTGACTTAAAACAGCCGGAACATCCGTCCTGAATCCCAATAAATGCACATCATCCTGCAGTTCCTCAGACTCGATAAGCGTTTCAATTTCCTTGCGGCTTGGCCCTTCGCCAATGGCCAGATATTTCGCCTTTACACCCGCCTTTTTCAGTTCCTTCACGGTGTTTAGAAACGTAGGGTAATCCTTGTGCGGAGCCAGCGCGCTGACATTGCCTACCAGAATGTCATCCTTTGCCAGACCCAATTCTTCTCTCAAAGGCTTTTCGACCTTCACATCGACAAACCTGTTCAGATCTATTCCGCTATGAACCACAGCCAATTTGGACTGGTCTTCGATAAATGGTGACATCACTTCCTTTATCGCTTCTGAAACACAGAGTATACGACTCACTCTTTTGTAGTTGTATTTATACCCTGAAACGGATGAATGCAATGGAAAGTCTACTCTGCGTGAAACAATGATTGGCGTTTGGTTTTTAGCCAGTACAGAGCTCAGAACCGCAAAGTTGTGCGAATGAGAATCGTGTGTGTGAATCAGGTCTATTTTTTCCCGCTTGCACACATGCGCCACCTTATAAGCCACCATTGGATTCGCAGAGAACCCTTTAAAGTAGGTTATGTGAGGCAGGTGTTTCTTCAGGCAGTATTTGTGGACCACCGAATTAAACGGGCACATGACCAACTGCTCCACACCCCTCGAATTTAACTCCTCAACCAGATAGATGAGCTGCTGCTCTCCACCGCGCCAAGTCTTAGGAGATGATATGTGCAAAACCTTCATGACTCTCGCTGTATTTTGAGCAACTTGGTATACTTCAGATAGGTAGCCCAGGCAGATTTTCTGGCTATTATCCACCCGTAGTAACCATCCAGAAACCCTGCCTTGAGAATGAAGCTCTTCACAAAGCGAGCAATGGGTTTTATGGCAATCTTGAACCAATTTGAGCGGATGCCCTTTTCGAATTTTGCTCGAGCAGATATATCTGAAAACTTAATGACTTGATTGATGTGCTCCTCGATTGTGTAAAAGGAGTAATGAAACAAGTCACCTTTCAGGTGCACTTCTTTAAGGCCTTTGTTTAATTCGTATTTGTCATGTGGGTTGACTCCGGTCCATTGGCCTTCTCCCTTTTTAAACAGCCGAAGCTTGGTGTCTGGATACCAGCCACTATGCTTTATCCATTGACCGCAGTAGTTGGTCAGGCGATTCATGCTGTATCCATTGGCATCGAAACGTTGCTTCACCTGCAAAATTGATTTGGTCAGTTCCGGACTCAGGCTCTCATCTGCATCCAGCGATAAGATAATATCGTGCGTGGCCTGCTCAATGGCGAAGTTCTTTTGCTCGATATGCCCTAGAAACGGTTGCTCAACAACTCGCGCTCCAAGCTCTCGGGCAATTGCCTGTGTTTGATCCGTAGATAATGAATCAATCACCACCACTTCATCTGCCACGGGCTGCAAGCTGGTAATACACCGGCCAATATTTCGCTCTTCGTTAAGCGTTATGATAACAGCAGATATCTTATTCATCATTCTTGCAAATAAACCCTACGCACGCGCTCTGGTATTTTGGTAAGTATCTCGTAGGGGATCGTTCCGAGTTCTTTGCTCATATTTAATACATCTTCTGCGGACTGAAAAACGATGACTTCATCGCCTTCAGAAGCTCCGGTATTCGACACATCGATCATGGTCATGTCCATGCAAATACTACCGACAACCGGACAGTCTATCCCCTGCCACTTAAAGCTCCACTTTCCATGGCTCAGGCGTCTGTCGAGCCCATCGGCATAACCAATGGCCACTGTGGCTATTGTTCGGTCGCTCTCAGACACGCCTTCTCTATTGTATCCAACCGACTCTCCGGCTGGTACATTTCTTATTTGAACAATGTAAGATTTCAGCGTGCCAAGCGCGTGTAAATAACGAGTATGCTCACTTCCGCTAAAGCCGTATAAACCAATGCCAATGCGCACCATTTCAAACTCATACTCGGGGAATCGGAGCGCTCCGGTTGAGTTTAGAATGTGCCTGTCTGGAGCATAGCCGAGCACCTTGACCGCTCGCTCATAGAATGTTTGAAATACGGACACTTGCTGTTGCGTAAAACCATCCTGAATAGCGACATCAGAGGCAGATAAATGCGAAAAAATTGATGCGACAGCCACTGTGTTGTTCGCTATGATCAACTGCAAGGCCTCTTCAAAATCTTCCAACCCAAAGCCAAGCCGATGCATACCGGTGTCTACTTTCAGGTGAATGGGAAATTGTTGGTCAAACAGCGAAAACGAACGCGCAACTTCCAGGAAAGATTGTAGTCCGGCCAGTGAAAAAATCTCTGGTTCAAGCCGGTTTTGAAGCATGGTCTCATAAGCCACCTTTGAAGGACTCATTACCATAATCGGAAGAGAGATTCCCTTTTGCCTCAAATGCATGCCCTCATCTGCATAAGCTACAGTTAGGTAATCCACTTTTTGAGTCTGGAGAAACTGCGCCACCTCGTAGCTTCCGCTTCCGTAAGCAAAGGCTTTTACCATCACCATGAGCTTGGTCTTTGGCGATAAGCGCTGTTTGTAATAGCTCAGGTTCTGACCCATTTTGTGCAGGTCAATCTCGAGTACCGTTTCATGCTGCCTGGCCTGCAAGCGCTTGACCAGATTTTCCAACTTAAACTTTCTTGAGCCTTTTACCAAGATGGTCTTTCCGGCAACACTCTTCACATCAAAAGAATTCCAGAACGCATTGGTATCGGCAAACGTGTCGACTTCAATGGGAGCAAACTCCTCCTTAAAACATTCTATCTGAGCGCCAATACCAATCACTTTCGTGACATTGGAATGACGCAGCATTTTCCCAATCTCTTCGTACAGTTCTCTGTCTGCCTTGTTCTCTGAAAGATCTGAAAGAATGATCCATCGCTCGGTCTCATTCTGGCCACTCAAATAGTCGAGTGATGCTTTAAGCGACCCAAGATCAGAGTTGTAAGAATCATCGATAATCTGAGCACCATACACGCCTTCTTTCAACTCCATGCGCATGGCCACCGGTCGTAAAGATGATAGCCGTTGCAAGTCTGATGGTTCCATCACGTTGAGGTGATGCATAAGCGCCAGGCAATGTGCCGCGTTTTCAATGCTAGCCTTATCCCTGAACGGCAGCTTTACCTCCACATTCTCGAGTGAAAGAACTGATCCGTTGTCATGTGAAAGCTTCATCTGAATATCCGCCCCGTTTCCTTCCAATGACCAGAGCAAAGTCTTTTTACGCTGTGCTTCAGACATAAAGCGTGTCCACGAATGATCTGCACAACCAATGACGACATCGCAATGATCAAATAGCTTCCACTTCTCATCAAACTTCTGATGAGGACTTTCGAAGTTCATTTCGTGAGCATCCCCCAGATTGGTAAACAACCCTATTGTGGGTTGAACAATTTCGCGTAGAGCATCCATTTCGCCAGGTTGCGATATGCCTACTTCGAAAATTCCGAGCGAGTGATTTTGATTGAGCTTGAGTACTGATAAGGGAACTCCGATCTGCGAATTGTAGCTTTTCGGACTCCTGCAAATGTCATATCTATCCTCCAGCAATGTACTTAGCCACTCTTTCACAATAGTCTTTCCATTGCTTCCCGAAATAGCTACTACTGGCAATGAAAAGAGCTTTCGGTGCCGTTCAGCTATTAATTGCAAAGCCTTTCTGGCGTCTGGCACAACAATAAAATTGGCCTGACCGCGATACTCTTCTGCCCATTTGGCATCTGTGACAATGAAATGATGAACTCCAGCGGAGATTAACTCCGGAATAAACTGATGTCCATCGAAGCGCCTTCCCTTGAAGGCAACAAACAGCGCATCATGTTTTTCCTGATCACGATGATCGATAATAATCCGCCTCACCTCTGAGCCGGGAATCCCTATCTGAGCTTCTGCCTCACAGTACGCTGCTATCGTCTCGATGGTCACATTCATCTATGGCGAAAGTACATAGTTAAATTCTGCCTTTCATACATGCCTGCAATTCTTGCAAAGCAGGGCCTGTGCTTTTGCATAAACCAATAATGGCGAGTGAAACAAGTGGTCAATTTTTGCGGCATGAAAACACAAATCAAACGCATTGGTTTTCTCTTTGCAGTGCCCATTGGAGCACTGCTCATCAGCTGCAACCCTCTCTCAGAAACTGTATCGAAAAATGAGATTGGTCCAAATGGCAGCTTCGAACACATCGAATCGGGGCTCCCGGTAAACTGGCTTGTGTACACGGCAAACACAACGGGAAGCGGTGATTTCTCCATCACACCTGATTCCAGTGTATCAAAAGATGGTGCTCAGTCACTTCTGTTTGATGTGAAATCCTGCTCAAGCAAAGGCGGGCGTTTCTCGCCTGGTGTAGCACAGGAAATAGAACTCAACCCCGGTACATATAACGTGACTTTTTGGGTTCAGAATCGCGGTACAGCATACTCGGCATCTGCATATGGGATGTCCGCAAAAACGAAAGAAGAAGGTATTAGCATCACCTCTCATAAAGAATCTAACGACTGGATATTAGAGTCACTTCCAGTAACCCTATCGAGTGCCTCCACGCACCTGCGCTTTGAGTTCAACGTACTCAGCGCGGGTGCTATACGGGTCGATCACTTACAGGTAGAACGTGTCACCAACCATTAAATACGACTCTGATAGGTATAGAGCTCGTAGTATCGACCTTGTTTCTCAATCAGTTCTTCGTGTGTTCCACGCTCGACAATGTAACCCTCTTCAATGACCAAAATCTGATCGGCTTTTTGAATCGTACTCAACCTGTGCGCGATAACAAACGTGGTTCGATTCTCCATTAGCATGCCCAAACTCTTTTGAATATAAGACTCGCTCTCGGTGTCCAGATTTGAAGTAGCCTCGTCCAAAATGATAATCCTGGGGTTAGCCAGTAAGGCCCGAGCTATAGAAATGCGCTGTCTCTGCCCTCCAGATAACTTGACCCCGCGTTCTCCAATAACCGTATCAAGACCTTCTTCAAAGCGATCGGTAAACTCATTCACATATGCTCCATTAACCGCAGCCAATAATTCTTCTTCTGTTGCGTCAGGTCTTGGGAACAAGATGTTTTCTCTAATAGTGCCTTCAAACAAGAAGTCGTCCTGCAGCACAACCCCCAGATTCTTCCTAAAACTGTCCAGATTAACGGTTGACATGTCTGTGCCATCTATTGTGACCATACCACCCGATGGGTTGAGAAATGAAGCTGCCAGTCCGGCTATTGTGCTTTTGCCCGATCCAGAGGAACCTACCAGGGCCGTGACACTTCCGGCTGCCGCATCAAACGATATTTGATGAAGCACTTCCTTGCTCTCTTCATAGCTAAACGAAACCCCATCAAACTTGATATCACCTACTATGTCGCCTAACACAACATGGCGCTGAGCAGGATCATCTTCCTCATCCATACTCATGAGCTCCTGTGTTCTATCCAAACCCGCCATGGCCTCGGTCAATTGACTGCCGATGTTGCTCATTTGCACAATAGGAGCAATCATAAACCCAAGAAACAGCGTAAAGGACACAAACTCACCATATGTCATGGTGTTTTCCATAATGAAATATCCTCCTATGCCCATAATCCCGGCTGAAGCCAGCCCTAGCAGAAAAGCGGACGAACTGGTAATAAACGCTGTGGCTGTGAGGCTCTTTTTGACGTTGAGATACAAGCGTTCCACACCTCTTTCAAACGTATCGTTCTCTTGCTGCTCTGCATTGAAGCCCTTGATGACTCGAACCCCATTCAAGGTCTCGGTAAGCCGGCCGGTTACCTCGGCATTTATTTTGCCCCGTTCCCTGAAAATAGGCCGGATGTAGCCGAAGGCCTTTAACGCCACCATGGCAAAAATGGCCACCGGAACCAGCACAAATAGTGTCATTGTAGCATTAATCTTTATCAAGATAATGAGCGAGATAATGGCCGTCAGTGAACCGCCAATCAGTTGAACCAGACCGGTTCCAACCAGGTTTCGAACTCCTTCCACATCTGTCATAACCCGTGACACAAGTGCCCCGGCTTTGTTGTTATCAAAAAAGCTGATGGGTAGAGATAATAGTTTCTTCTGCACGGTAGCGCGAAGAATGGATATAAGATGCTGCGCCTCTACGCTAAGCAATCGCGTCAACGAAAAAGAGGAGATGGCCTGAATAAGAATGGCACCACAGACAAACACCAGAAGCATGGTTAATGCATCCATATCTCTGGAGGGAATGACCTCGTCAATCAAGCTCTTACTGGCGTATGGAAGCACAAGACCCGCCAGACTCCGTAAAACGATTAGAAATAAACCCAATGAAATGATTGCCTTACGCGGCCAGATATACTCTTTAAAGGCCCAGGCAAATGATACTTTTTGCTTGCTCATGGTTTGAGCTCTTCCAATCTCGAGCCAAACCTAAAAACGTGCCATATAGACAGTTAACCTGCGCTCTTTGGCCTCAGCGCTGTCCTTCCGGCAAAAAACAATCCCATAAGTACGAGTGGTATACTCAGCCACTGTCCCATGTTCAGCACCATTTCAGACTCAAAGGCCACCTGATCTGCTTTGAAAAACTCGATGATAAATCTGGCTCCAAACGTTCCAATCAAAAACAGCCCAAAAATCAGCCCGTGCTTCTCGCCCGCCTTTTTGAACGTGTATAGCCCCAACAGAGTCAGAAAAATGCACAGATAAGCAAACGCCTCGTACAACTGAGCTGGATGCCGATTGGGTATTTCCGCCAGCAAAGAGGCAAACTCCGGGTTTGTTGCAATGGCGTCATACGCCTTATCCAGCATGGAATAATCCACTTCGTTATTCTTAAAAATGGGCATGCCCGTCACCTTCTGGATTTTGGAATAAGAAAGGTCATCAAAGTTTCTCAAGAACTTAACCCCCCAATCAGCGTTCGTAGCTTTCCCAACTATTTCGTGATTGATGAAGTTTCCAACTCGAATAAACAACCCTGAAAGTGCCACTGTGACAACCACCCGATCAAGGGTCCAAAGCACAGGCTTTTTGGAAACTCGCCTCGACCATAACCAAACCGAAGCAATGATTCCGATGGCCGCGCCATGGCTTGCCAGGCCGCCTTTCCACACTTGCAAGATCTCCAGAAGGTTGTTTTGGTAGTAATCCCACTGATAGAAAAACACGTGCCCAAGACGAGCACCACCCACTGTTCCAATCATCACATAAATGAGCAAACTATCAAGCCACTCCTTTGGGTACTCTTCTCGCTTGAGCATCCATTGAATGATGTAGAACCCAGCCATAAACGCAAAAGCGAATAGCAAACCGTACCACCGTACGCTTAAAGGGCCTACTTCAAATAAAATGGGATCAGTAACCCAAGTGATGTACATCAAATTATTCATGCTGTGTCAAGTCTTAACTTCGTGGCAAATATAGATTTCATACTATGCTTCGCAGACCAAGAAGAAACCGAAAAAACGAAGTCATCCGTAGCCAGGCGAGAGAGACAAATTTGAGCGTTGATAATCTCATTTACCCGCTTTTTGTGGTGGATGGTCTAGATCACAAATCAGAGGTTAAATCGCTGCCAGGGCAGTATCGCCTCTCATTGGATTACCTGCTGAAAGAAGTAGAAGAGTGTATGAATCTGGGCATCAAATGCTTCGACCTGTTTCCAGCAGTGGAAGAATCGCTGAAAGATGCAAAGGGAACTTATGGTTACGCCAAGGAGAACTTTTACCTCAAATACATACAAGAGGTTAAGACCCGGTTTCCGGAAGCAGTGATCATGACAGATGTAGCCATGGACCCATATAGCAGCGATGGGCATGATGGGATTGTCAGAGATGGCAAAATCATCAACGATGAAACGCTGGAAGTGCTGGGAAGAATGTCGGTAGCTCAGGCCGAAGCCGGAGCAGACATCATTGGGCCATCTGACATGATGGACGGCAGAGTTGAGTTTATCCGAAATGAGTTGGACGAAGCAGGCTTTACAGATGTGAGCATTATGTCGTATACGGCTAAATATGCGAGCGCATACTACGGTCCGTTTAGAGATGCCCTGGACTCCGCTCCAAAGTTTGGCGACAAAAAGACCTATCAAATGGACCCCGCCAACAAGAAGGAAGCACTCATTGAAGCAGAGCTAGACTATCTGGAAGGAGCTGACTATATGATGGTGAAACCAGCGCTGTGTTATCTGGATGTGATTCACATGTTGAAAGAAGAGTATCCTATTCCAATTGCAGCATATAACGTAAGCGGTGAATATGCCATGCTCAAAGCAGCTGCTCAAAACGGATGGGTTGAGTACGACAGGGCCATGCCTGAAATGCTTCTGAGCATTAAACGAGCAGGAGCCGATGTAATCCTGACCTACTTTGCCAAGGAGTACGCTCAAATGCAGGCTAGTTTAAGCTAAACATCTTGCCGGGCAGCGACCTAACCACACCCTTGAACTCCATCTCGAGCAAAATGATGGACGTTTTGCTCATGGGTAACCCGCTCTCAATGCTAAGTGTATCAATAGACTGTTTGCCTCGTGTTTTGAGCAGATGAAACAGGCTTTGTTCATCATCGTTTAAGTCGAGAAAAATCTGTTTCTGAATATGCTTTGTCTGCGACTGTTTTTCCCAACCCATTTGATACACAAGGTCTTCGGCTGACTCGATGAGAGATGCCTGATTGGTCTTGATGAGCATGTGACAACCGCCAGAGTTTATTGCATCTACGTCACCTGGAACGGCAAACACATCTCTATGGTAGCCAGCTGCCATTTTAGCGGTAATGATGGAGCCTCCTTTCAGAGGTGACTCTATGACAATGGTGGCATCAGACATGCCGGCCACTACCCTGTTTCGTTGCGGAAAGTTCTCACGGTCTGGCCCGGTTCCAAACTCAAACTCTGAAAGTAGCCCGCCTTTTTCGAGCATTTTTTTGGCAAGCGCAGCGTTGGCTCCCGGATAGATTCTATCCAGCGAATGCCCAAGGACACCAATTGTGGGCAGGTTATTAGCCACCGCTGCTCTATGACTCTGGGTGTCGATGCCATAGGCGAGCCCGCTCACTACGAGAACATTGTAAGGCGCAAGCGCTTCCACAAGCCTGTCCGTAAACCGAATGCCATAATCGCTGCATTTGCGTGTTCCGATGATGCTGACAACGCGTTGCTGATTCGGTTTTATATAACCCTTTCCGTACAGGAGCACCGGGGCATCGGCACAGTGTTTTAGCCGACAAGGATAGTCCTCATCCAGATAGAAGTAGGTCTGAATGCCGGCTGCGTCTATCAACTTCAACTCCTTCTCTGCCAGTGTTAAAGCGGCATGGCGGTTGAGCTTGCGGGCCAGCAACGGTCCCATTTCGGGAATCTCGGATAGCTCTTTCACCGATGATTCAAATACACGCTGAACTCCACCACAGTACGAAACCAATTTGCGCGCACGCAACGGTCCCACGTGCTCAAGTAGCTTGAGTGCGACTTGGTATAGTCTATTATCAGTCATGAAAGAATCTCAAATGTAGTGTTTGAAACAGGCTTCAAAGTGTAATTTCGCCCCGATAGATGAAAATACTTGGAATTATACCAGCGCGTTATGCATCCACCCGATTTCCCGGGAAACCACTGATAGATATTCAGGGACAAAGCATGATAGAACGCGTGTATAAGCGCTCCTGTGAAAGCTCAGCCATTACCAAGGTTGTTGTAGCCACAGATGATGTGCGCATCTACGATCACGTAAAAGGCTTTGGAGGCGAGGTGGTAATGACCTCTCCCGAACACGAAACTGGAACGGATCGCTGCGTTGAGGCATTTCAACTACTCGATGACGTGTATGATGTAGTAGTCAATATTCAGGGCGATGAACCCGTGATAAATCCAGCACAGCTCGATTTACTGGGGTTTTGTTTCAATGATGAGCGGTGCGATATAGCCACACTTGCGGTAAAGATTAAATCGAACGACATTCTGTTCGATTCTTCCAAGATTAAGATCGTCATGGATCACGACTGCAACGGGATCTATTTTAGCCGACATCCCATTCCTTACCAACGAAAACCGGCAGACACATGGTTGGAGTCACATGACTACTATAAGCATGTGGGGATTTATGGTTTCAGGACTGAGATTTTGAAAGAGATTTCGAAACTTCCAATGTCGGGACTGGAGAAAGCCGAGTCGTTGGAACAGCTCCGATGGATAGAAAACGGGTATAAAATCCACGTTAAAATCACGGAATTTGATTCCATATCCGTTGATATTCCGAAAGATATAGAACGTGTGCTCGAAATTTTAAATCCGTCTTGATTTTTCGAGGCTTTTGTTTTCTTTGTGTGAACTGATTTCGATTGAACATTGACGGCTACATAGCAGAGCTTTTAGAAGATCACGACTGTGTGATTGTACCTGACTTTGGTGGGTTCGTGGCTAACTATGCCTCGGCCTCTATCAACGCTATCAGCCATCGGTTTGATCCTCCTTTCAGAAAGATTTCCTTCAACAAGTTGCTGGTGCATAATGACGGTTTACTTGCGGCCTATATTGCCCAAAAAGAAACCGAGTCTTACGACCAGGCTATTGAGGCACTTAAGAACTACACGGTATTTCTTAAAAATGAGATATCCAAAGAGGGCAAAGTATCTCTTGAAAATGTAGGAGTTCTACACAAGCTGGCAGACGGCACATTTCGTTTCGAACAGATAAAGAACCCAATTCTGTTTAAGGATGGTTTCGGGCTCGAATCCTTCTTTGCCAAGCCTGTTCAAGTGGCCAAGGTGTTGCCTGAAGAGGTGCCGGTAAAAGAAAAACCTGCTCTTGTTCCTATTCCTCCAGCTCCTGTGAAAGAGGAAGTAGCTGAGGTTGAAACGTCAGCAGAACCTAAGGTCATCCCGATTCAAACGGAAACGGAAACGGAAAATGCCGAAAAGAAACGTACCCGATATTGGCCTGTTGCAGCGGCTGTTCTTGCGCTTCCGTTGATAGGATACGCACTTTGGGTGTCTTTAAGCACTCCTTTACTCACAGACAGAAGCCAGTTTCACTACTCTGACCTCAATCCGTTTGCCGACAAGGTCTGTGCCGAATACGAAGCTCGAAACCTTCCGTTTGCAGCAACCGAACATGCTGAGTCTGATGAGGTTATCGTGATTGAAAAACCCGAGTTCATAGAAATTACGCGTAGCAACGATCCAGACAAAACACTGGTAGCTCATCGTGTAGACCCGGTAAGCAAACTAAAATCGATAGGTGCTTCTAAAGAATTAAAGTACCATGTGGTTGGTGGTTGCTTCAGCATGGAGTCGAACGCATCCGGCCTGGTTAATCTTTATAGAAGCCGCGGTACCAATGCCTCTATCATCGATCAAAAAGGTGAGCTTTATCGAGTAAGTGTTGAGAGCTTTGCCACAAAAAAAGAGGCCAAACAAGCGTTGACCTCTTATAAAAATGCTATCCCAGGAGCCTGGGTTCTTTACAAATAGCTCTTCAGCAAATGGCTGTTTGTTTTCTTTCTTAGACTTCTGAGTCCTTTTTCCCGAATTTGTCGGATTCTCTCTCGCGTCAGACCTAAGTTCTGAGCAATTTCTTCCAACGTCATGGGCGGCATTCCGTTCAGACCAAAAGAAAGTCGAAGTACATCTGCTTCGCGCTCCTTCAGGTTGACAAGTACACGCTCAATATCAGTGCTGAGTGAATCGCGAATAAGCGTATCCGTTGGAACAGTAGAGTCGTTGTTTGGCATCACATTGAGCAGACTATTGTCTTCTCCCTCCATAAGTGGAGCATCCACCGAAACTTGTTTCTGAGCATACACAAATAAGTCCCCTACATTTTCTGCATTGGACTCTAGTAACTCACCAATTTCTTCGTTTGAAGGAGCTCGCTCATACTGCTGCTCAAGTTTTGAAAATGCCTGCGCCACTTTCTGAATGGCACTTACCTTATTAAGCGGTAAACGCACTACACGGCTGTTTTCGGCAATGGCTTGCATAATGCTCTGACGAATCCACCAAACCGCGTATGAAATGAATTTGAATCCTTTAGTTTCATCAAATCGCTTGGCGGCAATAATCAATCCGATGTTCCCTTCGGCAATTAAATCTTCGAGGTTTAATCCGTGGCCTTGATACTGCTTTGCCACAGAAATAACGAACCTAAGGTTGGCGCTTACCATCTTGTTGAGAGCAATCTGGTCGCCTTCTTTTATTCGTTTGGCTAGTCTAACTTCCTCCTCAGCATTGATCATTTCCTCTTTGGAAACGTCACTCAGATATTTGTCTATTGATTTGCTGTCTCGGTTGGTTAGCTGTTTTGTTATTTTGAGCTGACGCATTGGGTTGTAGGTGTTTAGATTGAAAAAAGGAGTCTGAATGTAGGGATAATAATTTAATTAACAACCTAATCTTGAAAACTGCCTTTTTTCTACTGCTGACTCACCCCAAAAAAATTCGTCTAATCAGCCTCTCCATTGGTCGAGCATTTTGCTTATTTGAGCCGCCTGCTCGGGTGTAATGGTGCTATATCCTTCCTCCAGTTCCTTCATCTGCACATCCAGCGCAGACAACACGTCAAGCCCCTTCTTTGTAATGGTTACATCTACTTGTCTGCGATCGTGTTTGCACTGCTTTCTGTCTACAAGGTCTTTTGACTTGAGCCGCTCTACAATTCTCGAAACATTGCTCATTTTATCAATCATTCGCTCCTTGATCAGATTGACCGAAGCACTACTCGGATGTTGTCCTCGTAATATGCGCAGTACATTGAACTGCTGAACCGTAATATTATGCGGCTTAAAAACCTGATTTAACTGACCCGTCAACCAGCTTGATGTGTACAAGGTATTTACGACAAGCTCGTTGTATGGGCTGCCAAAGTCTTTCTGCTTAATATCATCGTGAATTGAGGCCATAGTCAAATGATTGGCCCAAATCTATACAATAACATTAAGTGTTGATGTATTATTTTCTAAGCCCCTTGTAGATGCGGATTCCCAGAAACAACATGATGGCCACCAGAAAAAAGCCAACCGTGCCGTAGATCCAGTCAAAACTATTCTTCAGAATAACCACAAATACAATGGCCACGAGCCAAAGTGTGGCCAACTCATTCCAAAACCGAAGCCGCGTAGAACTCCAGGTAACTTCATTGCGTTGGAATCGCTTAAACAGCATGTGATTATAGAGGTGATAAGCCCACAACAGGCCTGTCATCACCAGCTTAAGCTGCATCCAGGAAACAGACCACAGATTCATCATTTCCACCATGGTGAGGCCAAAAACAGTGGCCAGAATAGCAGCCGGCCAGCCTATAATTTTCCAGAGTCGATCCTCCATTACCATAAACTGTTTCTGAAGGATTGAACGCTCCGGCTCTTCTTTTTCCTGAGCTTCTGTATGATAGATAAAAAGGCGGACGATATAGAACAACGCTGCAAACCAGCTGACCACAAAAATGATGTGCAAGGACTTAATAATTCTGAAGTCTAAATATTCCATATTTCGAAAGTAAGCTACCGCATTGAGATAGTACCTTCGCTCAAATTATTTATGCTTTGAAGACAACAAAGACTGCATCCGCATCGCTGGCCATTGCCACGCACATTGTTCTTCCCGATGACACAAACACTCTGGGCAACCTAATGGGTGGAAAACTCATGTATTGGATGGACGTAATTGCTGCTGTATCCGCTCATCGCCACAGCAACAGAGTTGTAGTGACGGCCTCTGTCAATCACATCTCATTTAACCAACCTATAGGTCTGGGCGATTTTGTCACACTCGAGGCCAAAGTATCCAGATCGTTTGGGTCAAGCATGGAAGTGTATACAGACGTTTGGGTAGAAGACCACAAAACGGGTAAGAAGACGAAGTGTAACGAGTCGATTTTCACGTTTGTAGCGGTGGATCAAATCGGTAATACAATTTCTGTTCCGGAGCTGGTTCCCGAAACAGAGTTGGAAACTCAACGATATGACGGTGCGCTTCGCAGGCGACAGCTTAGCCTGATTTTATCTGGCCGTATGAAACCCAATGACGCCACAGAGTTAAAGGCAATTTTTGAAGACTTATCAGAATAACATGGAATTGAACAACGAATCCATCTTAAAGGCCCTTGAGTATGTCATAGAGCCTGACTTAAAGAAAGACATTGTATCACTAGGACTGGTATCCGACATCCGGGTAGAGGGCAACACCGTGTCGTTTAAGGTTAAATCCAGCAATCCGGCCATGCACTCTCGTAAAAGGCTTGAAGAAGCCTGTGTGCATCAGGTAAGAAGATTCTTAGGAGATGATGTAGGCGTGTTGGTTGACGTGGAAGCTTTGCCGAGCAATGCCGAGCGACCACAGGAGCAGCGTACATTCCTGCCCAACATTAAAAAATTCATTGCCGTGGCCTCCGGAAAAGGTGGTGTAGGCAAGTCAACCATATGCGCAAACCTGGCCGCTGGTCTGGCAAAGCGCGGGTATAAAGTAGGCCTTGTAGATGCCGATATCTACGGACCATCTATGCCTCTGATGTTTGACGTAACCTCTCAAAAACCTCGTGTAGAGGGAACGGATGAGCAAAGCAAAATGAACCCGGTTGAGAACTATGGCGTGAAGATGCTGTCCATCGGATTCTTTGCCGAGGCCAACCAGGCCATTGTATGGCGAGGCCCCATGGCGAGCAAGGCGCTTAACCAAATGTTCACAGATGTGAACTGGGGCGAGCTCGACTACATGCTCATTGATCTGCCTCCCGGAACTGGAGATGTGCATCTTTCCATTGTGCAGCAAGTGCCTTTGGATGGAGCAGTAATCGTGAGTACGCCACAAAACATCGCTTTAGCAGACGCCCGAAAGGGAATTGGTATGTTTAAGCTAGACAACATCAACGTACCTGTATTGGGTATTGTAGAAAACATGAGTTGGTTTACCCCTGCCGAACTTCCCGAAAACAAGTACTACATCTTTGGCAAGGATGGCGCTAAAAACCTGGCAGAGGAATTAAACACCAATGTTTTGGGTCAAATTCCGCTTGTGCAAAGCATACGAGAGTCTGGTGATGTAGGGCGCCCAGCTGTGTTGCAAAACGACACACCGCAGTCCAAAGCATTCGATGAAATGGTAGACAATGTGCTTAAGGCGCTCTAAATAGCCTGATAGATAGTACATTTGCAGCTGAAATGAGCAAAACACTATTAGATAAAGCTTGTGATGCTTTGGATGAAATCCGTCCGTTTTTAAAAGCCGATGGAGGAGATCTTGAAGTGGTTGAGTTGACAGACGACCTCGTACTGAAAATTGAATTCAAAGGAGCATGCAGTTCTTGTTCCATGAATAACATGACTTTCAAGAACGGTGTGGAGGATGCTATCAAACGCTTAGTTCCTGAAATTAAGGGAGTTGAGCCTGTCAATTTTGAATTAACATATTAAATCTACTTCTCTTCCCAACCCTTCTCGCAAATGCTGCGTGATGATGTTCCGAGAGCAACTTTTTCTCGCCTTGTTTGGTGGAAAAGAAAGTATGTTGCTGAATTTGCGATCTGAATGAAAAAGCAACGCTTTAACCTAAAGATGCGTATTTAGTAACATGTTAGTGACGACCGACTTATTGGAACGCTGTCAAAAAAATGACCGCAAAGCTCATAATGAGCTCTATCACCAATGTTTCGGATACCTAATGGCCATTTGCCTGCGTTATGCAAATGACCGACAGGAAGCAGAAGGACTCCTTAACCAGGGTTTTTTAAAAATTGTCACACATCTGGACAAGTACAGAGAAGATGTTCCGTTTAGTTCTTGGATTTCACGGATCATGGTAAACACCATCATCGATGCGTTTCGAAGAGATAAGAAGCGCAGAGAGCATATGTCAGGTGTTGACATAGATGAGGTGCATCAAATAGAGAAGGTCGATTTTAATCAGGCCGCTCAAGATTTTGATGCCGAACAGCTCGAACAGATGATTCAGCAATTGCCCGAAACGAGTAGAAAGGTGTTCAACCTATATGCGATAGAAGGCTTTAGCCACAAAGAAATTGGCGCTATGCTCGGTATGAGTGACGGAACCAGTAAATGGCACGTTTCATTTGCCCGAAAGTCGTTGCAGTCCATGATCAAGAAAACAATGAAAACAATGCTGTCGTTAGCATTTATGTAATATGAGTGAATTGAATAACATAGACGAACTGTTTAAAGCCAAACTGGCTGGCCGAGTTGTGGCCGGAGGAGAGTCGGCTTGGGCAGGAGCTGCAAGCTTGCTTGATCAGCACTATCGATTGATTGCCCTCAAACGATTTGCTGCAGCCGTGTTCTCAGTGTTTGCGCTTATTGGTGTGGTATCAACACTCGCCTACATTGGCATCGATTCTGAGCAACCTTTCTACACGCAAACGCAACCGGAAGCTACCGAGGCACCAGCTGCAGCGTATCAGGAGTCTGTATCTGTATCAACAATTGAAGCGGAGTCTGTTCAGGAGTCAACTACACCGCAAGAATCGACCAGCGAAGTGGCAAACCTTGAGGCAGAACACAGTTACAGTGAAGAGTCATTTATAGAAGAAACTAACCAAGCATCTGCAGAAAGCAGACTCGTAGCAAACGACAACGCTTTGGCCGTAGAGCCACCAATGGAGCAAACACCTGGTCTAACCGCCATTCCTTCTGCTGATTACAACCAAGAAGCTTCTGCACCAGAAGTAGCATTTGAAGAGATGGAAGAAGTGGAATCTGTTTCATTATTCCAGGGCATGCCCATATTCAAACTGGAAAGCCTGGGTTCTTCGCTCCTTTCTGAAGCAACGCTTGAAAACAGAAACGAGCACATGGAGCCACTTATAAACGCCCTCAAAAAAGTGGAGGTCGGCATTTCTGCCGGAGTCATGGGAGTAAATGGATTTGAGAACAATCAATCTGCCAAAGAGCCTGCAGGGCTAGGTGGATATGCTAGTGTGTATGGCAGGTATTATTTTAACTCCAGACTATTTGGGCAAACCGGAGCCACGTTACATGCTCGAGGAAATCTGGCATCTGTCGCTCCTACTCAGACGACTCCTACGGAGATCATAGCTACTCGAACAACCAGTGTTGCTTATCTCGATATTCCTATTGAAGTGGGTTACCGATTTGGAGCCAGACATTCGGTTACGTTTGGATTAGCGTACGCACCGCTGATTACTTCAAGATACCAGACCGAATCAACTGATGTGCTGTCTTCTGGTGATGCAGACAACACTCAAATTGTAGGTAGAGGATTCAGCAAAACCGGATTTGCAAACTTCGATGTCGCTGGATTGATTGGGTATCAGATTCAACTTACGAATCGTTTAGATGGTACGCTTGGGTTGAGATACGGTTTGTTTGATATCACCGACAACAATCACTTCGGAACAGGTGTAATTGACGACCGAAACCACCAGGTTAAGGTTGGCATCAATTACCGACTGATCAATCGTTGATCTTAATATCCTTTACCTCTAGCTGAAGGCTGGATACACCCCTGAATTCATTTAAGGTCAATGAATAGGCCATGTCAAATGACTTTCCCGTCATCAGGGCATCGTAAAAATGGGCCATTCCAAAACCTATTGAAGCAAACTGCTTGTTTGATGATGCCTGAAGTGCATCGAGTTTTAAGTGTGTCTTGTCCGCACCCACAACCCGTGTTGTTGGCAGTGCCACCACATTGCGGCTCACAAAGATTGGCCGCATATTATCTGGCCCAAAAGGAGCCAAACGCATCATTTGATGATAAAACTTATCCGTTAAGTCGGTAAACGAAACCTCAACATCTACATCGATGCACGGAACCAACTGCTCTTCGGTGATGACCCTGGCCACTGCCTCCTCAAACCTGCGTATAAACAACTCTAAATTCTCATGCTTCATTGTGAGCCCTGCCGCAGCACGGTGACCACCGTATGTGAGCAGTAAGTCAGCACACTTCTCAATGGCTGCGTGCACATCAAACCCTCTCACCGATCTGGCCGAACCGGACACATGTCCATTTGACTCGGTCAAAACAATGGTTGGTCTGTAGTGATGTTCCTGGATTCGGGAGGCTGCTATACCTACCACACCTTTGTGCCAATCTGGGTTATACAGCACCGTAGATTTTCTACTCTGATAATCTCCTGAGGCTTCGAGCATTTTCAATGCCTGACTGAGCATTTCCTTATCCACCTGCTGGCGTTCGGTGTTATTGACCGTTACCACCGAGGCGTGTTTCTCAGCTTCATTCGAATGCCGGGCCGTTAACAACTCAACCGCCATGCTTCCATGCTTCATTCGACCGGCTGCATTGATTTTCGGACCTATTTTGAAGACGATGTCCGACACGCTGAAAGATCGTGTCGGTTCACGTCCTTGCGAATCCACCGCAGGCGGCATAAGCGCTTCCAATCCCGGCCGCATGGCATGATTTAACTGATCAATGCCCAATGACGTAAGCAGCCTGTTTTCGCCCGTCATGGATACAATATCGCATGAAGTAGCTATGGCTACCAAGTCAAGGTTTTTGTAGGCCTCTTCCGGCTCTAACTCCCATGTATGACACAACGCCTGAGTCAGCTTAAACCCAATACCACATCCACATAAGTTCTTGTAAGGATAAGCGCAGTCTGATTGAAGCGGATTCAAGATAGCCACTGCCTCTGGCAGCGTTTCGGGAGGTAAGTGATGATCGCAGATAATGAAATCAATGCCTAAGGATTTCGCAAGCGAAACCTGCTCATGCGCTTTCACACCACAATCCAGCGCTATGATCAACCCAAACTCATTGTCGTGGGCATATTCTACTCCTTTTGTGCTCACGCCATAGCCTTCGCCATATCGATCGGGAATATAGTAGGACACCTGTTCGTGGTGCGTCTCAAGAAACCCGTAGAGCAGAGCCACAGCACTCGTTCCATCCACATCGTAATCTCCGTAGACCAAAATGCGTTCTGATTGCTCCACCGCCTTTGTAATACGTTCAACCGCCCGATCCATGTCTTTCATGAGAAAAGGGTCGTGCATCTCTCGTGGGTTCTTAAGGAAGAACGCCTTGACTGCATTGAAATCTCTTAGTCCGCGTTGGAGTAATAACGAAGCTAAAGCCGGGCCGGCATTGATAGCTGTTTTGAGCTCTGCCAGTTCGCGTTGTTCTGGCAAGGGCTTCATGTTCCATTGTTTCTCAATCACAGCTGCCCCTTTTTAGTCTCGAAACTTGAAATATAGAGCAAGGGCCACTCATCAACTACATAATCTACAATGCCAAAGGGGTTGTATTCATACTTGCTGTGCACAGTAATCGACTGCGTGCCTTCCACGATTTCAATGTCACCTTTTCCTCTATAATCGCGCTCGGCAGCATACGCCATAATCAACTCGGTATGCGGGTGATCAGCAGGCAAGTGCTCAATAAAGAAAGGCCGCTTATACACACGTATCTTTTTCTTCTTGACTTTGGCCTTGTATGTGGTTCGGGCAACCGAAGAATGCAGTCCCAAAGGAATTCTCACATTGGCATTAAACCCATACTCGCTCTTCAACATGGCCAGGTCCTTTGTTTGCAGCAGCCTGGTGTTGTGATTGGTCGTGGTGCGCTCATCCTGCGCCTTCACAATGCGTTGATTTTGGTCTACCCACACATAGAAATACTCGCGCAAAGCCAGTACAGAATCTACATTCTGCGTGTCTAGCTGAAGCTTATGCTGCTCTTTTAAGAAAGCCCTTAGGGTTTGGTTCCCATCTGAGGAGGAAGAGAACTCAACTGCTTTGTTTATGGGCTCTTCTACAGGTGTTTCTTCAATCACTTCCTGAAAAGCCTCCAACTCCTTTTTTCCTTCGTTAATGCTCTGCGACAGCTGCTGAAGCATAGCCAACTCATCCTCCTCCGAAGCTTCCTCCACAATGGGTTCTTCTTTTATTGGCTCAGGGAGCTCTTCTGGCGCTGGTTCGTCCGTCACTTCAGCTTCTGGCTCAACTTCTTCCTCCTCAACCTGCTCCAGCACTTGTTCTTGGGCCTCTTCAACAACCTCTTCAGGCTCCGGTTCCTCCATGGGTTCGTCTATGACCGGCTCTTCTGTCACGACTTCTTCTTCCACATCGAATCTGGAAGCCTCGTGTTCGAGAATATCCTCGGCCTCTTCTTGCGGAGTCTGATCTATGACCTCAGGTGTTTCTTCAGGCTCATCAACTACCTGTTCGGGCACAGGTTCAGTTTTTTCAGCTGGTAATTCAACTTCAGCCTGCTTTTCCTCTTTCACCTCAACAGGCGCGCTCTCTTCAGGTTTCGGTGTGGTCTTCTGAGGAACCTTCACCGTTTTCTGAGCCTTGTTTGTTACGATGGCCGTTGATTCGTTTAAGCGCTGTGTAGACTCCACCGTAAAAGGAATTTTCAGCTTTTCGCCTACGGTCAATCCCGTTCGTATCTGGGGATTTTCCTTCACAATGGCCGGCACTTCAGCTGCGTAAGCATATGCAATCGCTTCGATTTCCTGTCCGGCAAGCACTTCATGCATGTAGTAGGCTTCACCACCCAAAATCTTAATGCTTCGGTTTACGTTGCTAACCTGAGCCTGAGACACTTGAATGAATAGTGAAAAGAGAACTAAGAAGAAAAGATGCTTTCTCATCGAGTATCCGAAAATACCTTTTTAAGACTTTCTATTCCTGGCAATATCGGTTTGTTTTTTAAGCGATGTCTTGTGAAGCTCATCCCACAAGGCTTTCACAAGCGCCTCGTCCACATCGATGGACTGACCAAAAGCAATGCGGTCCTGTAGAATCTCGCGCCATCGCTCCAGCTGAAATACCGTGACGCCATAATCTGCTTTGTACTGACCAATTTTATCTACGATTTCCAATCTGCGCTTAATGGTCATCAGCAAGTTGTGATCGATCTCATCAATCAGCTTTCTGAATTGATCGAGCTGATCGATGCTGTCCGAATCCTGGAAGTGGCGTTGTTTCAGTGTGATGGAATCGAGAAGAGATTGAAACCCATCAAGCGGCCATTGCTGCTTTGGGTCGCTCATGGCTTCATCGGGATTGGGATGTGTCTCAATCATCAGCCCATCGAAGCCAAGATCCATGGCTTTTTGCGATACTTCGTGAATCAGCGATCTCTGACCGGCAATATGACTGGGGTCCACAATGATCTCGAGATTAGGATGCAGCGTTTTTAATTCAATGGGGATTTCCCAATTCGGTGAGTTTCGGAAAATATGGTCCTGAAACGTGTTAAACCCACGGTGTATGGCCACCACTTTGGTGATACCAGCTGCCAGAATACGCTCAATGGCTCCCAACCACAATTGAAGGTCGGGGTTGAGCGGGTTCTTCACCATGACGGATACATCCTGACCAACCAGCGCATCGGCAATCTCCTGCACCGAGAACGGGTTCACGGTGGTTCTGGCTCCAATCCAAAGATGTTTGATTCCCGCGGCAAGTGCCAGATTCACATGCTCGGCATTGGCCACTTCGATTGTAAACGGCAGTCCTACTTCTTCCTGCACATTGGCTATCCAACCCAGTGCGTCCTTTCCCATCCCTTCAAAGGAGTTGGGTCGGGTTCGGGGCTTCCACACTCCTGCCCGAATCAATTGCACACGTCCAGTGTCTTTCAACACACGGGCAATGGTTCGCAACTGATCTTCGCTTTCAGCACTACACGGGCCTGCCAATACAAGCGGTTTGCTGTACTCGGGAAGCCATTCTTTGGTGGGAAGTATGGGAGATTTATCTCTGTTCAAAGCAAGGGCGAAGTTAGTCGTTGTGGCATTGTGTGAAACAGCTTTCTAAAGCTACATTTGGCGCACCATGGCAATCTACGATTTTCGCGTATCGGCAGCGGGCAAACAAGCCTGGAAAACCCTGTGGCCCTACGCGTTTTTAATCGTCATCGCCTTCCTGATTATTCCGCTGATAGGTATATCAAGTCAGTTTGGTATTTCGGTTCTCAAAGAAGCCCTGGACGTGCTCATGAGCGAAAGCTCGCTCAACAGCGTATTGCTGGTTGTGCTGGCTTCCTGTTTTGCCCTGGTATTTGGTGTAGCTGGCGCATGGGCAGTCACATTTTATGCGTTTCCACTGAAAAAATGGATGGACTGGATGCTCATCCTTCCACTGACCGTACCACCCTATGCTGCGGCATATGTGTACAAAGGCATATTCGACCCGTTCGGCACCACGCACCAATTATTCGGCTTTCATACCGACATTGCCAACATACCCGTGCTGGGTATCATTCTTGGTGCGGTGCTGTTTCCCTATGTGTATACACCTCTCCGTGCCTCGCTTCTTTTGCAGGGAAGCAGCCTGGTCGAAAGTGCCCGACTTGTTGGACTAAGCAGCCCTTCGCAGCTGTTTCGCGTAATACTTCCCCTTCACCGACCAGCCATTGTAGGTGGTTTGCTACTTGTGGCCCTCGAAACGCTGAATGAATATGGCGCCCCTGCATACTTTGGGATACCCACATATACCACAGAAATCATTCGTCACTGGGATCCGGTTCACCTCAGCAGTTCGGTATCGCATGCGCTTGTGGCATTGGTCGTGGTGGGCATGCTTCTCTGGGCAGAGAGTAACCAGCGTAAAAAACTGCACCTGAGCGAGCGCGGCACCAAACGCCCTATTTCACTTGAAAACATCCCGCTTCGAAAAGGGGGTTTGCTGGTCTGTGGAATACCGTTGTTACTCGGATTTATTATTCCGGTTGTTCAAATGATTCAGTGGACATCACTGCTTTCGGCTGAATCATTCGATGCCGATTTGTGGAGTATAGCACTCTACACATTTGCCCTTGCTGCCGGAGCTGGAGTATTGCTGCTGCTTACTTCAATCGTATTGAGCTATTTCAACTTCTGCTTTCGCCAATCTGCCTTGGGTCGATTGACATTTGTGGCCAACCTTGGGTATGCTATTCCAGGAGCCATTATCGGTATCGGTATTCTCATACCCGTGGCCTGGCTCAATCAGAGCTTTGGCATTCTATTGACCGGAACTTCAGGCCTGTTGATTGCCGCTTACTGCATGCGCTACCAAACGGTGGCCTTTAACAATCTGGATGCATCCATCCGAAAAATCCCCGTGTCTCTGGTAGAAGCTGCCAGAACATTGGGATCATCGAGGTTTAGAGCGTTGAGACATGTGATTCTGCCACAAACCAAAAGAGCCCTATTCGGTGGTTTGTTGCTCGTATTTATCGATATCACCAAAGAGCTGCCGCTTACGATGCTCTTTCAGCGATTTAACCAGGAGACACTTGCCGTGAAGGCCTATATCATGATGGATACGGATGGTGCTTTTTACAAGGCTTCGGTACCCTCATTGATTATAGTAGGTTTGGGTGTGGCCTCCGTTTTTGTTTTCCGATTTTTAGACCGAACTGATTCATGAATGCACTTGAAATAAAAGATCTCGACAAAACATTTGGGTCAGAAACGAAGGCGCTGAACGGTGCTTCATTAACCGTTAAACAAGGTCAAATTGGTGCGCTTATAGGACCAAGTGGCAGCGGTAAAACAACCTTACTCCGAGCAATTAGTGGCCTGGAGGTTCCGGATGCCGGAACCATCTCGATTATGGGAAGAAAAGTGCTTGGACCAACCACATTTATTGATCCATCTGAGCGCAACATCAGCTTTCTTTTTCAGGACTATGCGCTGTTTCCACACAAAACAGCCGAGGAGAACGTGCTCTTTGGATTGCGCAGCCAATCAAAGCATGTCGCCAAAGAGCGCGTTGAAAAATACATGGGACTTTGTTCTGTGCTTGATTTGAAAAACCGGTATCCACACCAAATGAGTGGAGGGCAGCAGCAGCGAGTTGCTCTGGCTAGAGCTTTGGCCAATGAACCAGATCTGTTGTTACTGGACGAGCCATTTAGCAACGTAGATTCCAGCCTTAAAGCGCGAATTCGGCTGGATATGGCCGCACTGATAAAACAGTGCAACACAACTGCCATTATCGTGGTACACGACATTGAAGATGCCTTTGCCATTGCCGATCACCTGGCTATTCTGGACGAGGGCCGCATCTTGCAAACAGGAACAGCCGAGGAGCTTTACCACCGGCCCCAAACCACCGAAGTGGGTCGAATAACCGGTGCGTGCAATTTGATGTCAGCTATATGCTCCGCTTCTGGATTTGAAACCTCAGTAGGACATATTGATGCCAAGCACGGGCTTGCCGAAGGAACCAGCGGGTTTCTGGTATACCGCCCTGAAGACCTTGCGGTCGCACCTGGAAACGCCTGGACAGTGGATGACGTTCGATTTGCAGGCACGCACTACGAGGTGACTTGTTTTGCTGGACTACAATCACTGCACATTCGCATGTCAGACGCTAAAAACCTTCCTGCAAAAGGAGATAAGATTGGGGTGAGCATTCTCAGAAAGGAAGCTCATTTTGTCAAATCATAACCGCACCTGAAGCGTCATGAAAAACATTCTTCGCTCTGCAGGAATGATGCCCGGGCCAGGATACCCAGTAGCTCTTCGGGTAAAGTAAAGCTGGTCGGTTAAGTTGTTGATGCTTCCCTCTAATTTGAGTCGCTTCCACGTGTAGCTGGTCGATAAATCCATCACGTAGTACGCTGGAATTTCGCCTACCGTTGCGTCAGCATAGTACTCTGCATTGGTGGCATCGGTAAACTGCTGACTGTTGTAGTTAAACTGAACGCCACAGGAGAAGCCTCCTTTTTTAACCGACATGCCCGTTTTGTAGTTGATCATGGGTACATTTTCCACTCGCTTTCCGGCAAAAGCGGTCACTTCACTTTCCATATACTTGGCATCTACCAACGCCATGTTGTTGTACCATTTCAGGTTCCACTTGGCCTTCTTGCTGAATAGGTGAACGATATCAAGCTCTTCAAACAACTCAAATCCTACGAAACGCGCATCGGCAATATTGCTTCGGTAATTGACCACGCGAGGAACGCCAGATTCATCTGTACGAACCGTTAATTGCTCGCCAATCCGATCTTGATAATACATGAGGAAAAAGCCTCCGTCAAACATCAGGGCTTCCTGAAACAATGAACCCTTGGCTCCTAAATCAAGTGTGTATCCACGCTCATCCGTCATATCGGTAGCTATCTCAAGGTTTGGGTTGTTGACGTAGATATCGGAGAAATTGAGTGCCCGATAGTTCTGCGAACCATTGGCATAAATCTCCATGTTGGGCATGCAACGCCACACGGCTCCCATTCCTCCCAGAAGTATGTTTCTGCTCACAGACGAGCTTGACTCAACCTGATCCTGAAACAACACTTCTCCGGTTAACGGGTGAACGTTGGTTTCTGTGTAGTAGCCATCCGTCATGGTGGTAATGTGCTCGAATCGCACGCCTGGTGTAATGAACCAGCACTCTGATAGGGGTATCAACACCTCGGTGAACAACGATGCGTTGTTGGACGGAAACAGAAAGTCCGACCCCTCCAAAAACGATGTATTCAGATACTTAAACGTTGGACCTGATTCGGCATTGGCTTTGCCTTGTTGGTTTTGCGTTTGCCCATGGTACACGCGCATTCCAACCAATACAGCCCCAGGTACTTCCCGAATATCGAACCGTCTTAAAAGACGCGTTTCGTTTCCAACATTGAGGAAATTGCCCTGAATCAGGTCGCGTTTTCCTCCGGTATCAACCCGCGTGATGTTTCCTAAAAACCCAAGTGCAGATCGCTGGCTTTTAACGACAAATGTTTTGCTGTTGATCGATAGTTTATCGGTCAGTTTTCCATTCAATGTGAAGTTGGCCACATTCCAGTTGACCCGAAACCAGTTGCGATCGCGGTGACTTGTTCCCGGATCTGTTTCAAACTGCCGGTCGGTTAATCCACCTGGCTGTTTAGCCACATAGTAGTAGTGTGTGTAGGCCAGGCTTGCCTTCCAGTTGGGCCCAAACGACTTCTCGACAAATCCGTAGGCTCCGTTGGCATTGAAAAACGAATTGGGTCTCCAGCCCGATCCTTCTTTGTGCTGATAATAGGCGTAATAATTCCAGCCATTCTTGCTTCCACCAACGCTGTTGAAACTTCCAAAGTACTGGTAGCTTCCAATGGTTTGTCGGCTGATGACCTCGACCGGCTTGTGCTCAGCACCTCGCTTCATTTTGAAGTTGAGCAAGCCCCCAAACTGGGTGCCGTATTGCAGGGAGGCCGCTCCTCTGACAAGCTCAATTTTCTCGACCGCTTCAATTGGTGGTGTATAGTAACTCTCAGGGTAGCCTAGCGCATCGGCACTGATGTCATAGCCATCCTGACGGGTGTTAAAGTTGGTGGTTCGTTTCGGGTCAAGTCCACGTGCTCCCACACCCATTTGTAGTCCGCCTGCATCGGTTTCCTGCGCATTGATGCCGGGCACTTTAGAGAATATCTGGCGTGATGTGTTGTTGGACTTGTTGATGTCCATTTCCTCAGGCAGTACAATCTCGTTTTTCTTGGCCGCATACAACCCGTCTACCTCAATGTACTTCATGTATGACATACCGCCTGCTGATCGGTTTTTGTCCTCTACAATGTGTTCTTTTAGATGGAAGCCCAGTTTTTCCATCTTGACGGAAACCTCTGCAGCCGGGTGAGCGGCCACCGCCTCAAACGTCTGTGTCTTAAATCCTTCGGCAAAGACAGAAATGGTGTGCTTTCCTGCCGTCAACTTATCGATATAAATCTCGTTGTCACTGGACTCAAATGCGGCATCCGTGTTGTCGACAAACGCGGTGGCATTCAACACGTTGTCAGCGTTAAGGCTCACCTTTATAGCCGCCTCCTGCGTATAAGCCAAGCCCGACAGCATCAAAAGTGATATGATCAGCATTAACCTCACCCCTTGTCTGATTTAAACGGTAAAATCCAATCTTTTTGCTGCCAGCTGTCTTCGATGGATGAAAGGTCTACGCTGGAATCGATAAACGGTCGGCTTGATCGCCCGTTCAGCGTTACGAAAGCTTCCGTGGTTACTGCTTTCACATCTACGCCCTGAGCTGTGTACTCATCTTTCAAGAACTGAGCGTATTGCAGCATAAAGTCGGGCTGCGTGCTCATCATTTTTTCCTGAACCGGCATGAGGAAATCCCGGTTGTCGACATAGATAAACCGGCCTTGTGTGTCTTCTACCTTGAACTGAGCATAACCGGCTTTTTCGGTCAGCATCACCCGCCAACCAAACCGATATCCCTGCTCATGCCAATAGAGATTGCCGTCATACATCATGTGCCTAAATGGAAACACGAGTTGAAAGCATATCACAGCCACCACAGCCAATCGCACCAAGGGCTGCGTTGTCCACTCCACTCCCATTGTTGGTTCACTTTCGGTTTCACCGTAGCGAATTCCAACCAAGGCGTGAAGACGCTGGTGAAAAGCCGCGGAGAAAAAGATGAGTGTTGAGGCGATCATGATAAATGGGAACATGCCAATCTGGAACATGGCCCAGGTGACAACATGAAACCCGACCACAGCTGCATAAGCCGGCCACCGGAATCGCTTTGATAGCAGGAAAAACGGAATGGTGAGATCGTAGATAGCCCCAGCCCAACTCATGATGTAAGCAGTAGCCTCGTACTTCAGCAATCCGCCAATAACAGGCAAGGTATCCTGAGCCGGAAGCCAAATGGCCAACGGCATAGCGTGGAATAACCAATCGGAATTGAGTTTGGCGACTCCGGCAAAGAAGTAGACCAATCCCAGGTGAAACATGACGAGGTTCTGCGCCAAAACCGGAATGTGATCAGCCTTGGAAGTGAGGCCCAAATACACATCGAGCGAAGCTTTTTTATTGGCCGGTAAAAAGACCAGTAGCAAGCCAACCAGACTAATGAAATAGTAGTGATTGAGATAAAACGTGGCATCGAGTAGCTCGATGTACGTAAACGTAATAAAGAACAAAACGGCAGCAACGCGGTAAAACAAACCGAGTGCTATCATGACACAGCTCAACGCACATGTGGCAAACAACACATACACCCATTCGCCCGGTGGCATGGCCACCCAATCGAATCCAAAGAACTTAAACTGCATGGCAGACTGCAGGTACTGCATATCGATCCAGCCATTGGCCCAGAACCGTACCATGCTGATGAGCATCACCAATCCGAATAAAACACGAAAAGTGACCAACGGAGCGATGGACACTTTGCGTGAAAACAGATTATGTGTGATGTTCTTAATCGCCATCGTTGTCTTGATAGGTGATTTGGATGCCCAGTTGACTAGGCATGTCGGTCTTTAGCAACACAACCAGGTTTTGCATGGACACATAAGCTGCCTCAACAGCGGTGGCCTCATCATCTACTGCAATAAGCAAGTCTCCTGAAATGGCTGCGAGTTTTGTTTCTACATCGTCAAACCCATCCAATATGGCCTGACTCAACAGCTCGCCATTGTGCTTGGCCTCAATGTTGTCGAGGTAATCGTCTAATCCCTGACCCGAACCACCTGCAAAGCAGTTTCGCAGCGCCTGCACATGGGCAATGGCCAATGATTTGGAGTGACGACCATAAGGCGACTCTACCTTATAGGGCTGCGTGATGCCCAATGTCTTTTTCCCGGCTGGAATGCCCAATGAAGCATTCTTTACCAACTCGTAATCGAAGTTGAGTTCGTTGACGAGCAAACTGGTCGAACTTCCTGCAGCGCTTCCTGTACTTGACGTAAAGTCATCGGTGTAGCTAGCATTCCATGCATCAACTACCGCATCCAATGTCTTTGTCATCAAATCAATGTTGGCCTGCACATAGCCTTCATACTCTGCCAATTGAACCACTGCATCATCGGCCTCATAGAAGTAAAGCAGGTAATCCAAGGCAGGAAGGCCAATGGCATCTGAGTTCTGATTGGCTTCCAGGTCGTAGTTCCCACTGGCCACATTTTGATTGATCTGAGCCGTATCGGTTGGGAACGTATTGAACGTCAGCCGCAAGTTGTTCTCGGCTGCGGGACCAAATTCGTAGGCAGAACACGCGACCCATTTGGTGTGCACAACTGCGTATTGATCGCGCAAGGCATCAAAGGTTGAAGCGCTGGGTTGCGCGCTCCAAACATCCTTTACATCCTGCAGGTTGGTCAGTGATTCCTGCAGGTCTTCGTAGGCAGGTATAATAACACCTGAAGCCATGTTGGTTAACATGGCTTCTTTATCAAATGTGTCTTTTGGTTCTTCGGGACCGTCTCCATCGCATGATGAAAACACCAGCCCTACCACCAGAAGGGGTAAGATGAGTAATCTTCGAATCATCATTAAAGAATCGATTTAACGCTATCTAATCCGTAAATGGCGGCTAATTGATCTCTGGCAGCCTGCAGGTCAGCTACTGTTGCTTCGTACAGATTGTCTCCAATTTTTTCCTGAATCTCATCGATTTCGGCCAATGTGATTCGCTTCTCTGGGTTGTACTTCAAGCTGTTTACAAAAGCCCATGCTTCAGACAACTCGTGGTTTCTGACAAGGTCATCACCAATGTTATCGATAGACCCATTTAGGTAGTGAATAGCTGTTCCGGCACTTACCAACTCCCACGCTTCGCGCGCTTCGCTGATGGCTTCATCTCTTAACGTGTAGTTCTTGGCTGAAATGGCTGCCCGACCTTTTCTCAATGCTTTACCAAGCGAGTCAACCGATGCCAACACAGCATCTCGGCCCACACAATACTTAGCCCAAAAACGAACAGACTCAATGTCATCTGGAAAATCAGTGGTTGCTCCGAAGTAACCGTACGCTTCATCCCAGTGATGCTCCATTTCGGTACCCTTTCCTTCTTCAACGTCTTCGTTGTCAACGTCCATCTTCTCGGTTCCCATGTACACAGCTGTAGCCTGATAGTAGAATACAGCTCCCATCAATCCTTTCTCGATATACTGTGTCAACTCACGACCGTTGGCGTCAAACAAATACGACTTCTCGCCATCTTCTGACACCATCACACCAGCTACACCGTTCGATGCTGGGCTTGTGCTCTCACTGGCGTCTGCCATGTCTTCGAAGAACTGATCAAACATGTCGTGATCTACTTCGAAACACTTGTCTTTTAGATTTTTTGCTGTGGTGAATGAGAAATTGCCGTTGGCATTCTCATTGGTATTGGCAAACATGGCCCGCAATACTTCTACATCCAACACAACTCCTGAGTCGTTGCCGGTTTTCATGTACGTAGTCATCTCTGACAGCTGATTTAATCGCGACTGCTGTCCCGAGTAATCTACGTTCTTAAAAGAATATGTGGGAGGAATAACAATGGGGTTGTCATTTCCGTCAATTGGATCCGTTGGACGCTTACATCCCACAGCGAGGATTGCGGTTAGCACAGTGATTCCTGCAATGCGAAGTAGTTGTTTTGGCTTTATCATCTTCTTTATTTAGAATGATTTTAAATAATGCTGCAAACATATCTTCACAACGCATACGAGGCAATACCCCAAAAAGGGTATTTTAAAAAAAAGCCCCGATCAACTGATCGAGGCCCAGGGCTAGATTTTAAGGGGGAAAACTTAATCTATCGTAACCTGCTTTGTAGCAACCGATTCGTTAACGGCATAGTACTTCTTGCCGCCCAGCTCGGTCGAATAAATGTTGAATGAGGCTATCTGAATGATGGCTGATCCAGTGCCCAACGTAGCCATTTCACTAGCGGATATCGTTACGCTGGTCGTTGTTCCATCCACGCGCTTCATGACAGAACCATCTGCTCCATAGATCGAGAAGTAGCTCGAATCGGCATCGGTGATGCTGCCATCATGCGTAATGGTGTACTCGGCACTACCGCTAATGTTGGAATTGGTCTCACTGATTTTCTTGGTCGATGGGAAAGGCCAGCCGTTTGATAAGCCGTTGATGGATCCATGCCCGTTTCCACCATCAATGGACCAGGTAACGCCACCATTGCTATTAAATCCTTCTGAAGGAATGGTGGTTTCCGTGTATGTGTAGCTGTTGTTGTCGTTTCTGGTGAGGTCGGCTCCGTTTGAACCCTGTGCCCACGACACAGTACCCACATCGACAAACGATGTTCCATCGGTAAACCACGCCACACCCACACCGAGCTTGGTCTCTATTTCAAAACCCTGCACCTCGGTAATGCTGATGGTATTGATGGCGTATACGGCTCCATCGGCATCGCCCAGGTTTAACTCAGGATTGGTGGCCGTGCTGGCCGATTCAATCTCTACGGTTTGCGTGCTTTCATCCGTTCCATTGTCGTTGCTCACCTCAAGCGTCACTTCATACGAACCGCCTGCAGCATACGTATGTGTTGGGTTGGCATCGGACGAAGATTCTCCATCGCCAAAATCCCAGGCGTAATCGTCTACGGTGCCTGATCCGGTAAACGTGAAGGTGACATCCATTCCCTGAACGGAAGCTGTAAAATCTGATTCTGGTGCATCGCCCGGGTCTTCTCCACCACGGTCACATGCACTAAAGGTCAAAGCCAATGCCATGACAGCGAAAAGCTTTGAGAATGTATAGGTCGTATTGGTCATAATGATCGATTTAGATCACAAAGATGACCGGCCAACCCAGGCCTTTAACTACGACAAATACCGTAAATCTTACTTGATAGTGACTTCTCTGGCCGCTCTGGACGTGTTGATGGCGTAGTATTTCTTACCGCCCAGCGTGGTGGAATACATACCAAAAGAAGTGATCTCGATGATGGCCTGTCCTTTCCCGAGCGAGGTCATTTCGGCTGATGTGAATGTGGCATTGTTGATGGTTCCGTCAAAACGCTTCATGACCACCCCATCGGGTCCGTGAATGGCAAAAAATGTGGAATCGGTGTTGATGGCTGAAGCGGTATGAGCTACAGTATACGGATTGCTGCCACTGATTTCGACATTGGTCTCATCAGAACGCCTCAACGGTGGAAACGGCCAGCCATTTGATAGCCCGTTGATCGATCCGTGGCCATCGCCACCCTGAATGGACCACGCCACCCCACTGCTGGTTTTAAACCCATCGGTCGGAGATTCGGTTTCGGTATAGGTATACGTGTCGTCATCCTGTTGTTCGAGCTCAGCTGTGTTTGAGCCTTGCTTCCAGGAAACGGTTCCCACATCGGCCAGCGAGGTACCATTGACGAACCAGGCATAGCCCGACCCGATTTTGTCTTCCTCTCCGTTCACCTGATGGTAGGTGTTGACAGCATAGACCACGCCATCGGCATCTGACAAAGTCAGCTCAGGCATGTCGGGCAAATCGAGGTTGTCGTTTTCGATGATGACGGTTTGCACGGTTTCATCGGTGCCATCGTCATTGGTCACGTTCAGCGTCACGTCAAACGAGCCAGCCGCAGCGTATGTGTGGTCAGGATCTCTTTCTGCCGATGTTTCTCCATCGCCAAACTCCCACGCATAGCTATCTACCTGTCCTGTTCCGGTGAACTTAAAACTGGCGTCCTTGCCCTCTACCGTAAACGTAAAATCAGCTTCTGGAGGCACGCCTTCATCAGGTGTCACACCAGAATCGCGGCCACAGCTCATCAGGCCAACAACAAAAAGTATCTGCGCAAAAAGCGCTGCGGTTTTCAAAAGTCGTAGAGTCATACCATCTGTTTGATCAAACAAATATGACGTAAACGCGGCACTCTTGGTTTCAAATGCCTTACAGTAAACGTTGTTACTGGTTCTTTTTGATGAGGCCCATTTTCTCACCCAGCTCAAAACCAAACTGCTTGATTTCCTCGGCAATCTTTTCATCGCTGGTGGCCCGGGCATAGGTGTCGCCCATGCTGAGCATCATCTGATGGAAGAAAATTTTCATGTCATCTACCTGCATGTCCTTGGTCCACAAGTCAATCTTGAGGGTGTTTTTCTCCTTCGTGTCCCAAATGGTCAGGAAGGCGGCCTCGCACTGTCCTGCTTCATCTGTATCACTGGCTTTCCAATTGATTTTCTCGGGAATGTGATTCTCGTCAAGACTGATGCTAAATGTGATATCTGTTTCCTTCATGCTATTTGGTTCTATGGTTTGAATTTGCTTTCGTTTAATATGTGTTGATGGTCGTTCGTAGCCATCAGTTTTGGTAAGTCAATGTCGGGTTGCCGATCCATGTAGGCACGCACAATTTGCCACCCAAGGTAAATGCCCATACGCGCAGGAGATTCTTTCACCAAATCGGTGGTAAAAGGCCCATCGTTGGTGAATTTTCCAATTTGAGCCGCATCCGTTGAGAAGAGCAACTCCTGGTCTATCAGGTGTGCCCACACCTGCTCGGTATGCTGTTTTGCCCATTCGAGTTGCTTAGCGCTGTAGCCAATTTTTACCGAATCGTGACCGGTCGGGAACATGGCGTCCATGCAATACAGCACTTTGCCTTCGTGAATCATGACATCGAGCAGCGAAGGCGACTCCACCTCCATGGCAAACTCTGTTTCGAGCCATGCTTTTAGGACGGATGGCGCTAAATGGTCGGCATTCATGCGCTGGCGCAAATACATGGGAAACTGCAGGTAGTCGTAAAACAGGCAGTCTTCTCCCAGATACATCTCCAGTGAAATGCCCACTCCATGCTCAGTGAGCACAAGCGGTGCGCTAAAGCCGGTGATCAGACTGGTGTGAGCCGGAATTTCTTTATCCGGAAAGTGATAAACAAAGTGTTTCCACCCACCCTCGAGTTCTTCTTCGAGCTTATCCAGGACCGGGTACGTTTCCTGCGTCTGAGCTTGCACCTCAGCTATAGTAACATCTGTGGTGAAGGCGCGCAGGTGGGCAAACAGGTTGGAATCGTCTACACTGCCCATTTGCAGCACATCTTCGATGTAGCGGGTATAGAGGTTGCCGTATTCCTGTTTCCATCGTGGATGATGTTTGCGCATGCTCACAGGCGTAAGTTCAAATAGCTCCTGATCCCAGCGCTCAATGGAAATGTCGGCTTCGGTTTGACTCACATCGATGTCCAATCGGTTGGTTTCTTTGCAGGACCAAGCCATTGGCAATAAGGTTATTAAACAAATCGTTGTTCGAAGTGAGAAAAACCTTGGAAAAATGGACATAGCTTTGAACGTAATTTTGGACAAAAGTAATCTGCGGAACAAGATGAATTTGAAGAAAACAGCATGCGTGCTGATTGCCCTTGTTATTGGAGGAATGGGCATGGCACAGGAAAGCGATATGAGCGATCGAAAAATCAGGTTTGGCCTGCAAGCATCGCCCAATTTTGGCTGGTTAAAGCCGAACATCAAGGAGTTGGCTAAGGACGGATTGGAGCCGCGCATGGGCTTTGGATATGGGTTGATGATGGATTACAAATTCAGCGAAAGCCCCAATTACATGTTCTCTACCGGACTTAACATGGTTTACAATGGCGGCAGCATGAGCGAGCCATGGGACTCAACCGTGGTTTCTACCATCGACACGATTACTTCCAGCACGACATACATCGGGCAAGCCAACCGGACATACCGCATGCAGTATGTGACCATTCCGCTTTTGTTGAAAATGCGGACGAATGAAATCGGTTATATGAGCTATTTCGCGGCTGTAGGATTGGACGTAGGCATTCGCACACGAGCGTTGGTCAACAACGACTATACATGGAACCCAGCTGTGGGACCAGCAGACCAAAAGGATTTAAACATTCAGCAAGACATTCAGTTGTTTCGATCGGCCATCAACATCACCGGTGGTGGCGAGTTTAACCTCAGCGGCAACACCAACATTTATGTGGCGTTGGGCTATCACAACGGCATCACAAACATGTTCCGTAAGACGGACAGCAACCGCATTTTGGAGCCAGACAACAATGGCGATCCAGAGTTGGATGTAGCGGGCAACACGATTACAAGCCGACACAAGAAGGCGCTTTCTCAGTATATTTCGCTCGACATCGGAATCTTCTTCTAAATGACGCCCCTCGATATTGCCAATTTCATCACGCAGTGGCTGGTTGACTACAACCAGCGAGCTGGTACCAAAGGGTTTGTGCTAGGCGTATCTGGCGGAGTAGATTCTGCCCTCACGTCTACATTGGCGGCCCGAACAGGCCTGCCGGTGTTGTGTGTAGAAATGCCGATACATCAGTCGCCTGACCAGGTCAACCGAGCCATGAACCACATCGACTGGCTCAAGCTCAACCACTCCAACGTAGAGATGGAAAGTGTGGAGCTGACTTCCATCTTCGATCAGTTTATCGATGCTGTTCCTCCAACCGGAGAAGACACACGGGAGATGGCCCTGGTCAACACGCGTGCCCGATTGCGCATGACCACGCTGTACTATTTTGCAGGCCTTCGATCGATGTTGGTGGCGGGTACAGGAAACAAAATCGAGGACTTTGGCGTGGGCTTCTTCACCAAGTATGGCGATGGAGGCGTAGACCTTAGCCCGATAGCCGACCTGACCAAATCACAGGTGTATGCAGTGGCTAAAGAACTGGGCGTGTCTTCAGACATACTCGATGCGCCACCCACCGATGGCCTTTGGGGCGATGACCGCACGGATGAAGACCAGATTGGCGCCTCGTATCCCGAACTGGAATGGGCCATGGCGTTTGATGGCGATGAAGCGGGTTTGACTGCCCGCCAACAGGAGGTGCTGGCCATTTACCGCAGGCTGCACAAGGCCAACTTGCATAAGATGAACCCGATTCCAGTGTGTAAATTGCCAGACTCGGGTAACTAGCCTACTTAGGATATGCCCAAATTGCTCTTCCTGACATTCGCCTTTCTCCAAGCGCTTTCAGTATCTGCCCAGCTACAAGCGAAGCAGATAGATAGTGTGTTACTCGGCAACCCAGATGACAGTACCATTCAAAATCGATTGGAAGAAAAATTGGATCACCTCTATGGGTTTGAGATGGGCGGATTCTATGACCACTCCATTATCCATGCACCCGACAATGCCTTTACGTTATTCACATTCGAGGGCGAGAGCTGCGGTGCCTACTGCAACCCTGTTTACGAAGCATATGCTGTCGTCACACATGGCAAGTCCAATGAGAAAAGTATCCAGCCGCTTGATGATGTCATCGGCCCCGTGGAACGCATAATTCGCATCGAAGCAGACAAGTACCTAATCATGACATCGTACTGGGGGCGTGCCCGATCGATTGAATCGGTCAACTGCTACACGGCCAGTTTGTTGATGCTGTCCGACACCCTCAGCGCTACCTGGAATTTTGAGTCATGCACATCCAACCTGGCCTCAGAAAACGAAGAGATTTACGAGCTCGACTACCACCCCGAAACACAGACCATCACATATCGCTTTGCCTGGTACGAAGAGACGGAAGACTGGCCCATATATATCGAGTCGGGAAGTTGGGAGTATGTGAATGGGACATTTGAGCAGTCAAGTCCTCCCAAAAAGGAATACATCGAGAGCCGATAACCTCTCTGTCACATTGAGCTTTGTTCGAAGCACACATGGTCGAAATGTAATTATGTCCGTGTTCGCCTCAAGAACACACTATATTGCGATTTCCTAATTACAGCCCTTACACCATGACTCAACAACATCTGTATTACCTCATCACAGCACTTGGCATCGTAAGCGCAAGTCTGGGAACTACTTGCTACCGACTACATGATGAACTTGAAATGTATAAGGTAAACGATCAGATGTACTTGGAAAAGAGCAAAGAACACTGCGATTACTTCCGCTGGAAGCGTAACGACAAACAAAGCTGGTTTGGCTGCGACATGCTTGGCAAAGGTTATTACACAACAACATCTTCATACAACAAATACGGAGAGCTACTTGCCGAGTCTTCTGATGAGGAAGGAGATGGCTTATTTGAACGTCAGCTTTTTTACAATGCAAAAGGTGAAAAAGTGCGAGAATATCAAGACAAGGACAGGGACGGATTCTTTGACAAGTACACAGTATTCAAACACAGCGAAGCAATGGTTTACATAGACCAAAATAGAGACGGGCTATTTGAGGAATCGGAAATTAAGTATTAAGGTCCTCACATTTAAAGCGAATCCTGAGTGACTTAGAAATAAGCTTGTCCGCTACTCAATGCCCTACAATAGAGATTATTACTACATTTCACACCTTAGCACCTTATCAAAACCAACAATTAACCCAATAGAACCAGTGGCTAATTCAAGACGAAGAGAAAGCAGATATACCAAAGAACAAATTGCTGCCATAAACAAACGCAGGGCAGAAAAGAGAAAAGAAGCGAAGAAAAATAGAGGGAAATGGCATTGGTTCCTGACCTTACATGTGTTGGGGATTTTATCTGGAATCGTGTCTTTTGCGTTCCTAATCCACCTGGTGCTAATCGATTGGACGCATATACTGCTTATTATTTTAGGTTTCAGTGTTGTTGGGCTTTTCGCCCAATACTCATACTTCAAGAAGCGAAACATTGTTTCTGAAAAGCTAAAACTGTTCACCCCACTTTATGTGTCCTATAATGTTTTTGGTATCGGCCTATTAGGCCTTTTCAGTGTATTGGTGCTGAATCAGGCGTTATCTGGCAATGAAATTATTCAGGAAAAATATAAGATACTAGGCGTGGACCCTGAGTACAAAATCTACCGTTGGGGTTCCGTTGTATTTATCATGGAAGATGATATGTTCGCAAATGACCCTGAGATGCGAGCTCTCCCATACAAGTTCTATTATAGATATGAAGAGCGACCGTACATCGTGTACGATTTTTACGAGGGGTTTTTTGGATTTAAAATCATTGGCGAGCACAGACTAGTACCTAAGGAATGAAGGTGAAAAACACGCGATTAGCTAAACCGCTTCTGTTAGCTAGTTTCATGCTAATCTTTTGTCTCTTATACTGGCTCATTCCGCAGCCAACGTTTACTACAGACGAAGAGGCCTTTAAACACATCCAGACTTATGAGAAAGGAGTGATGGCTTGCGAGAGGCTATCGGAACTAATTGTCAAGACGCCAAATAATCCGAGCTATCAATACTTATTTCAAAAAGAATGGAGTCAAAGTGAAAAAACCGACAGAGTTTTTCTGAAGGACCGACTTATTACAAATGGTCTGTTTCCTGATCAAATAAACCAGCGAGACCGTCATTCAACAATAAGTGAAATCAGAGACGGGGCTTTATTCGGAATAGCTTGTTCTTACTTCTTTCAGAATCAGTTTAGCTCAGCTGAACTATACATAGACTCAATCTCTAACAATAATCACCCAGGATTGCACTTTCTGAAAGGTCAATTGGCCTTGAAATCCAATAACCAAACTACAGCCACTAACTTCTTCCTGAAAGAGATTGAGAGAAGTGGCATGGTTACAGAATCTTGGGATGAGTTGCTCCGACTTAAGCCACTGAACGAACTGGAAAAGATCAAAAATGACCATGACCAGTTGAAAGAACAAGCAATTCCAAGCTATAGATACAGACATGAAAGCTTCAGTAATCATGAGCTATTTGGATACATCTTCATTGAACTTAAGTCGACCTATGAAAGAAGTTCTCGGTTCGGTCTACTAGCCGTTATTCTCATTTTCTTTACGTGGTTCCTTTACTTAAAACGTCTTCATCGAATAGCTGACATTACGATGAGGTTCCAATTGCTAGCTTTCATTGGAGGAACTGCAAGTATTATTCTGACTCAGTATGGTTATGACTTGTACTGGTGGGAATTAGGATTTGAAAAGAATGGAAGTGTCATCTCTATACTTTTTGATTCTGTGCTCAGAATTGGACTGATTGAAGAGTCATCGAAACTTGTGCCTGTGATTATTCTCGCTGCCATGACCTCAAAACAACCTAAAAGCCCGTTCTGGTTTGTAGGATTGGCAGCCATGTCTGGTCTAGGGTTTTCTCTCTTTGAAGACATGTTATACTTCGAAAGTCAGAGTCTACACATCATATCATCACGATCGCTGATAGCTGGTGGGTTGCATATGGCATGGAGTAGTCTCGCAGTTTATGGCTTCGTGCAATACCGTTACAGAACTGATAAGAAGTCAAGTGTAACTGCCATTCCTTTATACTTCTTCACTGCTGTTGTGTTACACGGTATCTACGACTTTTGGCTCTTCATTCCTGGCCGTTATAATCTTTACTTTATGGCCTATGTGCTTATGATTATCAGCATAATCCTTTGGGTTGGAGTCCTAAATAACTGCCTTAACAATTCTAACAACGGTGAAATGGTAGTGTACGACTCCTTTACCAACTACATCGCTCTTCTTATCTCATTTAGCTCAATAATACTGTTGGAGTTTGCTATTTCTGCTATGTTACACGGGGCTTCAAACTCTCTAGATACTTTCTATTCATCAAGTTCAATAGGCCTTTTTGCAATTCCTTTTTTGGCTTACGGATTAAGTAACCTAGACATTGCACCGGGTGGTTGGCAGCCTATTTACCGTTCAATTCACAAATCAATTCAAAACCCATTGTTCATCGTCGGAAAAGAGTTTTCGTTGAAGGCATACAGGCGCACTGGTCCGTTAAGTGAAATGCTTCCGCTGCGCGGTGAGATTAACAGACGAATCTGTCTATCGAATGACAACCAGTGGTACCTTTTCTGCCAAGACTTGGACCTAGCAGGCCCCTACCAAAACAAAAAAATGCTCTTAATAAAGAACAAGGATTCCGACAAGCCTATGGGCGTAACAAAAGTGATCGTCCACGTCAGAATGGTAGATTCCTTAGAAACGCTGCAGGAAAACGAGACTAAGCTTAGTGATTTCAAATTCCTAGGGTGGGGAGAACTGGTCGCGATCAATAAACCTTAAAAATCAATAACGTACTCCACCGTCCGTATTTGGTTGCCACAGATTAGGACATGTGTTCTTTCTACATTTAACCACAAATGAGAATCAAATTCAATTTTTCCATCAGAGGAATCATTTTTGCGATTACAGGGTTATGGTGCGTTATGAACCATCAAAACACCGACTACCCCTCTGCAAACCTTTATGGTGGAACAATCATTGCTGTTCTGGGATTCATTTTGCTAGTGCGTAAGACAACTCATACTAAAGACTAGCTACTGGTCACTAACAACTGTCCTACTCCACCATCCACGTATGGCTGCCGCGAATCAACGCGTCTAAATCGCCTTCGCCTTTTTTCTCTACGGCTAAGTCGAGCTGGGCTTGCATGGCTTCTTCGTATCGGAAGCGGTCTTCCTGGTAGAACACACCAAATGGTCGTGGTAGGGCATCATCACCAAGTGGGTTTTCGAACATGCGCGATAGAATGGTGGCCTTGATCAAATCGCGGGAGTCGTGAATCCACAAGTCTTCGGCACTGACATCGTTGAGTGACACCACTTCGGCCTTAGAGCCGTTTAAGCGGATACCCTTGTCTTTCTCAGCTCCAAAAATCAGTGGCTGGCCTTCTTCGAGCATCAACACCGTATCGGCCTTGGTGGCTTTGTCGGTAAACGCACCAAATGCCCCATCGTTGAATACGTTGCAGTTTTGGTACACTTCTACGAGCGAGGTGCCTACGTGGTCGTTGGCAATCTTCAATATCTCGCGCATATGCTTGGGGTCGCGATCCATCGACCGGGCCACAAACGTGGCGTTGGCTCCCAGTGCCAATGCTACGGGGTTAAACGGATGATCCAACGATCCCATGGGCGATGACTTGGTCACTTGGCCTTCGGGTGAGGTGGGTGAATACTGCCCTTTGGTGAGTCCGTAAATCTCGTTGTTAAACAACAATACGTTCACGTCAATGTTTCTTCGCAGCAGGTGAATCAAATGGTTCCCGCCAATCGACATCGAGTCGCCATCTCCCGTGATAACCCACACACTTAAGTCGGGTCGGGCACCTTTGAGCCCGCTGGCAATGGCCGTAGCCCGCCCGTGGATGGAGTGCATGCCATACGTATCCATGTAATATGGAAACCGCGATGAGCAGCCAATGCCCGAAACAAACACGGTGTCTTCACGCGACACGCCTACCTCGGCCAATGTGGCCTGCATCTGTTTCAAAATGGAGTAATCGCCACAACCAGGGCACCATCGCACATCCTGATCAGAGGAAAAGTCTTTTGCTGTCAATGTTGGATTCTGTGTCATCTTATCCATTGTTTGAAAGGATGTCGGCAATGTGTGTTTTGATCTCTTTCGAGGTAAACGGCATTCCCTTGATTTTATGAAGCCCTTCGAAGCGCCCATCGAATTTGGCTTTGAGTATTTCTATGAGCTGGCCGTTGTTGATCTCCGGTACCAAAATTTGGTCAAACCCGCTCAGTACGTCCTGCAAATTGGCCGGGAAGGGGTTGATGTGACGCAAATGCGCCTGGCTTACCGAATAGCCTTCGGCAATCAGCTCACGCACAGCCGTGCGGCTGGCACCGTAAGTCGATCCCCATCCAAGGACCAATAGCTTGCCGGTTGATTCGCCCTGTTCCAATCCGAGTGGAGCAATGCTCTCACTGATCTTGTCGACCTTGGCCTGGCGTACTTTGACCATGCGCTCATGGTTGGCTGGGTCGTAGCTTACATCGCCCGATTCAAAGTCTTTTTCCAATCCACCTACACGATGTTCCAGACCGGCCTGCCCAGGAATGGCCCACGAACGCACCAACGCTTCGTTTCTGCGGTATGGGTAGTACTTGCCCTCATCTAAATCGCGCTCGGCATCAGCCATGCGTGGGACAATGTTTTCGATATCCGCTGCTTTGGGGAATTTCCAAGGCTCCGATCCGTTGGCGATGAAGCCATCGCTCAAATACATGACGGGCACCATGTGCTCCACGCTGATACGGGCGGCTTCAATGATGGTCTCAAAGCAATCTGACGGAGATCGTGGCGCCATCACCACCATGGGTGCTTCACCATTGCGGCCGTAAATGGCCTGCATCAAATCGCTCTGCTCCGTCTTGGTCGGCAATCCGGTAGAAGGTCCACCTCGCTGCACATTGATGACCAGCAGCGGAATCTCCAGCATGATGGCCAGCCCAATGGCTTCGCCTTTGAGGGCAATACCGGGTCCGCTGGATGCGGTGACACCCAAAGCGCCTCCGTAGCTCGCGCCAATGGCAGCACAAACGGCTGCAATTTCGTCTTCCGCCTGGAAGGTTTTTACTCCGTAGTTTTTATGTCGCGCCAGCTCGTGCAGAATATCCGAAGCGGGTGTGATGGGATACGATCCGTAAAACAAGTCCAATCCCGCTTTTTTGGCGGCTACAATCACGCCCAGTGCCGTGGCCTGGTTGCCCATGATGCTGCGGTACTCACCGGCTTCCAATGAAGCGGACTCTACCTCGTAACGCGAGGTGAAGGTCTCGTTGGTGTCGCCAAAGTAGTACCCTGCTTTGAGCACCTTGAGGTTGGCATCGCGGATTTCCGGCTTCTTGCCAAACTTGTCTTTGATGAACTGCTCGGTGTTGGCCAGCTTTCGGTTGTACATCCAGTACAAAAAGCCGAGCACAAACATGTTCTTACACCGATCCACTTCCTTGGTTCCAAGACCTGAATCAACCAGCGCTTCCTTGGTCATCTTGGAGATATCTACCTCGATGACGCGGTACTGATCAAGCGACTTATCCAACAATGGACTTTCGGCATCGGTGTACTTGGCCAAACGCAGGTTTTTCTTGTCAAATCCGGCTGTGTTGGCAATGATGGTTCCGCCAGTTTTAAGCTGGCCTAAATTGGCTTTAAGCGCGGCTGCATTCATGGCCACCAACACATCTACCTCATCACCCGGGGTGAAAATATCGATGCTGGCAAAGTGCAGCTTAAACCCAGACACACCGGCTACGGTTCCCTGTGGAGCCCGAATCTCTGCCGGAAAATCAGGAAACGTACTAATGTCGTTTCCATAATGTGCCGTGGTATTGGTAAACAACCCTCCCGTCAACTGCATTCCGTCTCCTGAGTCGCCTGCGAAAAGGATGATGACATCCTTCTTTTTCTCTATAACGTTTGTCATTTCTTTCACTTCTGAAGGCCTTCCTGCGATATGTGACTCAACTTTTTCGTTTGGATTCACGTATCTATGTGGAAGATTCGGTCGCGAAAATAGCGGTTATTGATGGTCATTGTGTGACTTTAGTAACCTGCTTTCAAACAGACCTCATTTTATTTGCATGAAGTTGATTTCCAAGCCTTACCACATGGCGATTTTAGGCGCTGCTTTCCTTGTTTTATGGGGCTGTCAGCGCGACTTCGATCCATCGATCAAAAACAAACTTTTAATTCCGCTGGTACACTCAGAATTGTCGATTGACAACATTCTGGCCGATTCGCTGCAAGAAGTGCAGGCCGATGGCAGCGTGTCTTTGGTCTACCGAAACGAAATCTACAGCAACTCCATGAGCGCATTCAATACGCTGGACACGCGCGAGTTTGAAGAAACAGCCAAGCTGCAAAAACTGACGCTGTCGCCCAAGTCGGCTGTGCGGTCGGTTTCGCTGGGTCAGGTAGCCGAGGCCGATGGTGGCGCCACCGGGGCGTTTATCATTGCCCAAAACGGCAACATGAGCATCATTCCGCCCATTGCGGGGTTGACGTACGGACCACTTTCGGTGGACGGCACCGAGTTTTTTGAAACCGTCACGTTGGATTCTGGATACATGGATGTGACCATCGAAAATCAGTTTCCAACAGACCTGTCGAACATCGATTTTGAAATAAGAAACGAAGGCGATAATTCGCTCGTAGGATCAGAAACGTTTGCACTGATCGAGAAAAACTCCACCGAAACGAAGACCATTGACCTGGCCGGAAAAACCGTAGATGGTCAGTTGCTCGGCAACCTGCTCAACTTCGACATTGTGGGTTCGGGTGCCAGCCAGGTATTGATTGACACGAGCGATCAGGTCATTGTCACTATTACGGTGCGCGACATGAAGGTGAATTCGGCCACAGCCATTTTCCCGGCCCAGGAAGTCATAGGGCTGAAGGACACGAACCAGATGCGCAACGTAGACGATTTGAAGTTGACAGCTGCTACGGCCAAAACAGGCTTGGTGCGGTTGAATGTGGCAAGCACGATCAACGACACCATGTATTTTCACTACCTCATTCCGAATGGAACGAAGGACGGAGTGCCGTTCGAAATTTACGAGACCATTCCTCCGGCTCCGGTGGGTGGTTCCATTTCGAGGGTCTATGAATACCCCATTCAAGGGGTTCGGTTTGATTTAACGGGCGCACCTTTGTACAACACCTACAACGCGTTTTACAGCGAGTTAAGCGGGCGCATTGACTCCACTGGTAAGCTGGTATCAATGAGCCTGAACGACAGCCTGCTGATTGGTGTGCAGTTGGTCGATTTTGTGCCAGAGCATGTAGAAGGATATCTGGCCAACGTGACGGCCGATGTGGGGCCCGAGTCGGTCCCGGTATCGCTGTTTGATAAGATCAAGTCGGGAACCATTGAGTTTGAACAAGTCGACATGGCCGTGTCGGTCATCAACGCCAATGGAGCTCCGTTTTCCGTGGACATGAAAACGATTACGGCCAAAAACTCGAGCAGCGGAAAATCGGCCGACATTGTGCTGACATCGCTGCCCAATCCGTTGACGGTTGACCGGGCGCCAAGTCAGGATGTGGCCTGGACAGAGACCTGGAACCTGGACAAGAGCTCGGGCAATTTCACCGAGGCGTTGAACATTTTCCCGGATGAACTGGAAGTGGAATTGACTGTAGAAAGCAATCCGGATCAGGACAGCAACGATTTGAGTCAATTCGCCATTGACAGCAATTTGCTTCAAGCGTTTGTCGACATGGAGCTGCCGCTGTCGTTTATTGCCGATGAGTTGGTGGTGCAAGACACCTTGGACTTTAACCCTTCGAGTATTTCGAACCCAGCCGGTATTTCGAGCGGAGTGCTCTATCTGATCGGATACAACGACTTTCCGGTAGAAGCGGAACTGGAACTACAGTTTATGGATGACATGCACGTGCTCCAAGAAACAGTTTCGTTTGATAAAGCCATGGCAGCAGGCGGCCAAAACGCCACCGAGAAAACCGTGCTCGAATGGTCATTCTCTCAAGAAACCATAGGCGCACTGATGGCCTCGCACAAAGTGGTGTTTACGGCCAAACTCAACTCGGCCTCGCTCACCGAACACCAAAAAATATACTCCGATCAATTGCTCGACTTAACCCTTTCTGCCCGATTTAACTATGCGTTTGAAAACTAAATCACTGCTCATACTCATCGGGGTTCTGGGAACTCCGTGGTTGGCTCAGGCACAGTTGACCGACTATGCCGATGAACATCACCTGTTTGGTGCCACAAGTCAGGAAACGTCTAGCTTGAGCCTCAGTGGTGGTTATGCCGTACTGAGCAATGCGCTGAGCAACGGAACGGTCAAAAACCTGCGTACAAACGATGCGATAAGTGCAGCTTCGGATACACGCCTGGTGGACCGAAACCCAGATGGCAAAGCATTCCTGGAAGCGGGCTATGGATTTGACCTGACCTATAAGTTTCAGGGAAACTGGAGTTGGTATGTGCTCGCAGGTATGCAGGAAGAAGTGATAGCCAAGAGCCGGATGGGCCTGGCACAACTCATGGTGCTGGGCAATGCTGATTTGGAAGATCAGACAGTCAAGGCAAACGACACGTACGGATATTATCTGAGCACACAAACGTTCGGCTTTGGGATGGAAAAGTCTTCGGAGCGTGTGCGATTTGCTACGGCCTTGGAATTGGTGAAGGCCAGCCGGTTTCAGGAATACAGCCTGGACGGATTTTCCCTTTACACAGCTCCGTATGGCGAGTACATTGATGCTTCGCTGGACATGACTACCCGAGCGGCAGCTACCGGTCAAGGCAAGGCAGGAGCTTGGTATGGAACGGGAGTCCGCTGGAGTGGTGCTGTTGACTTAACGATTAGTGAGTCTGGCGGTCGGCTTTTCGCACGCTGGAATGATGTCGGGTTTATTCAATTTGCAGGTGTTTCAAAAACCAACTACCAATATGCCGATCGATATCAGGGCATTGAAATCACCAACCTGTTAACGAATGGGACTCCAAGTTTGGAGTCAGGCCAATTAGACTCGCTCGAAAACCTGGCGCACACACGCACATCGAGATCGGCCAAAACCTTTTGGTATCCGAGTGTGATTCAATTGGGAATGACCATGCCCCTGGGAGAGAAACTCGACTGGGCCGCCACGGTAGGCCAGCGAATCAACTTCGGTCGGCCCCACCTGCGAACCGGACTAACATGGCACGCAGCTCCGGCCCTGCATATTGAGCCCTATGTATATGTTGGAGGCTTATCAGCCATCGACTACGGTGTGAGAGTGGGATCTGTACTGGGCGAATCTGTCATGGTCTCGCTTAATTATCAGCTACTTGAGGCACAATTGACCTCAAAGCAATCCAACAGTCAAGCCCTGTTTGCGAGTATCCGCGTCTTATTATAAGCCCTGCGCTTATATTTTTACGGCATGAACAAACAACTACTCAGCATTTTTACCCTTTTTCTTACCCTCCAACTAGCCGCCCAGCAAACATGGGTGCCTAATCCGGAAACCAACCCTGCGTTTCCCTCAAGTGAGGTGATCCTGGATATGGATCAAATGAAGTCGGCTTTGGCCACGAATCAAAGCACATTGCTCCGAGGCGTGCAAGCTGTGCAAACGGTGAGCTTACCGCTACCAACTGGAGAAACCATTGAGGTGAGCGTATTTGAAGATCCGATCATGGCGGATGAGCTTTCAGCTAAATACCCGGAAATACGATCGTTCAAAGTCGTTGGCGAGAAAGTATCCGGACGAATCGGGCTTAGCTATAAGGGATTTGATGGCATGCTTTTCACATCAAAGGGAACGGTATACATCGATCGCATAGAAGGTGATTCATACCGCTCTTACTACCGAAAAGACTTTATGGAGCACACACCTAACAAAGGGCATCAATGCCTGGTTGACGATGCGGCCATTATCCCGGTAGAGCACGCTCAGCGTGGTGGTTCCAGAAGCGGAGAAACGCTTCGAACCTACCGTTTGGCCTTGGCCTGCACGGGCGAGTATGCTCAGTTTCACGGTGGAACCAAGCCACAGGTACTAAGTGCCATGCACACGACCATGAACCGTGTGAACGGAGTGTACGAACGAGACTTTGCCGTGAAAATGGAAATCATTGCGGGCAACGACACGCTCATCCAACTAAATGCCGCCACAGATCCATACACCAACAACAGTGGGTTTACCATGCTGGGTCAAAACCAGTTTGTGGTAGATCAGGTGATCGGAACGGCCAACTACGATATAGGGCATGTGTTTAGCACAGGCGGTGGCGGAATTGCCTCACTGGCTTCTGTATGCACATCATCTAACAAAGCCAGAGGAGTAACCGGAGGAAACAGCCCGGTAGGCGACCCGTTTGATATTGACTACGTAGCTCACGAAATGGGGCATCAGTTTGGTGGTAACCACACACAAAACAACAACTGCAACCGTGTGTCATCTGCGGCTTACGAGCCGGGAAGCGCAAGCACAATCATGGGTTATGCCGGTATTTGCGCTCCGAATTTGCAAAACAACTCGGATGACTATTTCCACGCACACAGTTATGACGAAATCATTTCGAATGTGACGTTTGGAACGGGAAGCAACTGCCCGGTTGAGACCAACACCAACAACTCTGCACCAGTCGTAACAGTAGGTTCTGGAGGGTTCTCTATCCCCAAGGAAACACCATTTGAATTGGACGGTTCGGCCACCGATGTCGATGGCGATGACTTATTGTATTGCTGGGAACAAATGGACCTAGGACCAAGCAGCCACCCAAGTTCTCCTTCGGGCAACGCACCCATTTTCAGATCGTGGGATCCAAGAGAATACACGCATAGAACATTCCCGAGAGAGGTAAGCGTGATCACGGGAAGTTTGCCTATTGGCGAAACCTATCCGACTTATGCACGCGACCTGAACTTCAGACTGACAGTACGCGATGACAACGTAGCTGGTGGGGGTGTATCGTACGATGAAATCTCGTTCGAGGTAGATGGCGAGAGCGGTCCTTTTGTGGTGACGAGTCCAAACGCTGGCGAGCAGGTTGAAACCGGAAACGGTTATGAAGTTACCTGGGATGTGGCCGGAACAGATCAAAGTCCTGTAAACTGCTCGCATGTGCACATCGAGTTGGTGAAGTACAGCGCTGGCCAATTTGTGGTGATCGACTCAACAGAGATGTTTACGACAAACGATGGGTCGGAAATTGTTCATTTTCCAACCAGTCTTTCTGGTGGTGGATACTACGTAAGAGTGAGAGCAGCCAATAACGTGTTCTTCAACATAAACGGTGGGGCATTCTCACTGACCGCACCGAGCGCCCCTGAAGATTTTGGCATTACGCTGGATTTGGTTCCAGATTATACCAACTCGCTGGTGCACTTAACCTGGACAGATAGTTTCTCCAATGAGAACGCGTTTATGATTGAGCGATCGCTTGGCGATAACCAATCGTTTGTCCTGATCGACAGCGTAGGAGCAAATGACACGACTTACACCGACTCATCTGCTGTGATGACGGGGAACAACTATTACCGAGTATACGCGAGCAATGCAGGCGGTCAAAGTGATTATTCGAATGAAGCTACATACGATCCGCTTTCGATTACCGAATTGGACAATGGACGTTGGATCATCTATCCAAACCCAACGACCGGTTTACTGGCTTTCAACGGTCTGCAAGATCAAGCTGGAAAAGCAGTTGATGTGACGGTTTTTGACCAGAGTGGACGCATGGTAGCCTCGTTTGCCAATACGTCTCTTGCTGGTACCATCGACATTTCAGGGCTCGCTGCCGGGTTCTATGTGGTTGAGTTGAAGCAGGATATGGTCACGCAACAGTTCAAAATCGAGCTTACCAAATAAGCTCGTTTCGGTAAATCCTTGTTTTTCTTCTACGAACAATTCGTCTCTATCGATTAATTGTTAAAAAGGGCTAATTTTGCCGTACCTAAACTAAACAGTATGAAACAAATTAACCTCTTAGCGGGTGCACTGCTAGTATGCAGTGTGTCCTTCGGTCAGGTGAGTTCCTTTTCCGAAAATTTCGATTCCCTTTCTCCGGGTGACTATATGGGCATTGTGGGTGCGGCCGATGGCTGGACCACATGGTCGAGTTCTGGAGCTGGCACGGCAGAAGACGTGCAGGTAACAGACTCTATGTCGCAGAGCGGGTCTAACTCCATCTTCTTTGATGGTGCGGCTGGTGGAGGCGCACATGATGTGGTGCTAGACTTTGGCGGTGAGTATAACTACGGTCGGTTCTACTTTGAAATGGCTGTGTATGCCGATAGTGGATACTACTTTAACCTGCAGGGCAACACTTCCATTGGGGCTACATTCCCTTTTAACTATCAGGTAGATGAGGACACGCTCGAAATTCATGACGGGTCGTTTATCTATTACCGCGAGCAGTACACGCACTTTGATAGTTGGGCTACGATTGGCGTATATGCCGATTTGGATAGTAACCAGTGGTCTGTTCTATTAAACGGTGACACGATTACTGCCCAGCCTTTTGAAAACCAGGAGATCAACCAGATTGCCTCTCTGGATTTATATCCGCTGGATGACTATCATGATTTCTTTGTCGATGACATTATGTGGACCTGGGACACTACGGTAGCTGTTCCCGACACCACCGAAATGGACATTGATGGAATAACCGTGTATATCGTGGGTTCAGATACGTTTGAAATTTGGGATGGAAACTACGTGCCTTATGGCATTGAAGAAGCCATGGAAGGTGAGATTTCTGTATTCCCAAATCCGGCTACCGATGTGGTAACCATCGCGTTTTCGGAAAGTGTAGCCAACATGAGCTTCACATTAACCGATGTGTCGGGCAAAATTGTGGCTGCGGAGTATCCGAGCACTTCCGGAAATAAAATCGAGCTGGATGTTTCGCACGTGCCTTCAGGGGTCTACTTCCTGCAGGGAAACAGCAAAACAAAACGCTTCGAAAAATCGCTGGTGATATCGCATTAACGCGAAAACAGATTGCAAAAAAAAGGCCTCAAATGAGGCCTTTTTTCATCTATGCTAATGCCAGTATAGGCACCTTTACGTGTTCTGCCAGCTCCTTAGAGACGCTGGGCTCAAAGAGGTTATCAACCCAGCCCTGACGCTTGGGTAAAACAACCAAAAGATCGTTTCCATGCTCTCTGATGTATGACCGGATGGCATGCACCGTGTCTACGCTCTGCACCACATCAAATAAGTGATCCACATTGGCTAATTGAGTGTGCAATTCGAAACCGACCTCGGCTTTATCTTCCGAAACAGGCATATCTGAGTTTTTCACCGTGAGTATGGTCAAGTGACTCTTAAACTTCTCTAGCAACTCTATGAATGTACCATCGATTCGCTCTCCGTCTTTTGCTCCAAGGCTCGCAGACAGCAAAGCTCTTTCAGGTGCCTTTGGCGTAAAGCTTACCGGCACAGCCAATACGGGCTTTGTAGACTTCTGCATAACAGCAGAGGCCACACTTCCCATAAAGATTCCCTTGAGTCCGGAGGCTCCGGTTGTACCCATCACAATGTATGACGCTCCGGTTTTGTAGGACACGTTTACAATGGAAGCCACAGGCCCACCATATTTACTGATCGTTTCGATATTCAGATCGGGATACTTGCTCAGAAACAGTGTTTTCTCTTCTGAAAGTGAGTCCTCTGAAGACTCGCGCAATATATCCTGAAGCATGACCAGTGAAGCGGCCGTCTGACGAGGCTCTTCATAGGAGTTTAACAATACATACTCGGCATCCTTACCAAACATGGTAACGGCATAGTCAAAGGCGTTTTGTGCAGCTTTTGAAAAGTCGGTCGGTATGAGAATCCTCAGCGCCATAGTTAATCAGTTACAAGGTCAGAAAATGGACTAAACTCTTTCTTGTACTCCTTGATTCTAACAGATAGCACTGGTACATCAGAATGGTTCACTACGCTTTCGGTTTGACTACCGAAAAAGAAACGTGAAATTCCTTTTCTACCATGCGTTTCCATCGCAATCATATCGGCCCCGATTCGCTCAGAAGCCTCGTGAATTCCCGCGTGAATTGTACGCTCGTTAAACACGTGCTTTGTGTAGTTGGTCAAGCTCCATTCAGAGATAAAATCTTCCATGAGTTTCTCTGTCACGGGAGTGCTCTCAAAATGATCAGGAGTTACAACTTTTACAAGGTGCACATGTGCATCGTATAGCTTGATAAACTTGAATAGCTTCTCGAAGTTCTCTTTGGCTTCACCAAAGAAGTTAGATGCAAATACGACAGAATCTAAGTTGAAGTTTTCGTGGCGCTTCTTAACTGTAAGTACCGGACAATCGGCCAATCGTACTACGCGTTGTGTGTTTGATCCAATGAATACTTCACTGGCACCGCTGGCACCGTGAGATCCCATAACGATAAGGTCAATCTCGTGCTCTTTGGCCTGCTTAGCAATCGTGCCATACACGCCCTCAAACTGGAGTACCTCTACGGCATTGACTCCTTCGAGAAATGGTTTATTGAATAACTCCTCAAATTTCTTCTGAGCGAGCTTCATGAAGAAGATTCCTTCGGCCACATCTACTTCTGAAGAGATGCTATCGTTTCGATCATATTCGGGAATATCTAACACATGAAGGATGTAAAGGCGGGCATCGTTTTTCTTGGCAATTTGTGCTGCCACTTCAACTGCATACTCCGCACATTCGCTGAAATCGGTTGGAATGAGTATTTTTTTCATCTTAATGTTTGTTTGGCTAAGTCGATAAAACGACTCTTGTTCAAGACAAATGTTTTCTTAATTCCTGAGATCGGCTTTGATCGATCTCAACGCAAAAAGTGATATTTCTCAATACTGCGGCTATCCACGACCGGAAGCCACGCGGGATAATTTCTCCTCATCATCGACCACAATCGTCTTGCCATCATTGGAAATCATGCCTTCTGCTTTAAAGTCTGACATGGTACGTATGAGCGACTCTGTGGCGATTCCGGCATACCCGGCAAGCTCTTCTCTCGAGATAGAAAGATCAATCTGCTTGGTGTCTTCATTGCCGTATTTCTGATACAGCATTTTGATGATGGTGGCCACACGCTCGCGCACATTACCGTAAGCAATTTTTAACAATCTCTCCTCCTGATTGATGATGTTTCGAGACAGGATTTTGATGAAATTATTGGTCACCTCGCGGTTGGAGTGCATAAGTTTTCTGAACTCATCTATAGGTATCAGTGCCACTTCAGAATCCTCTATAGCTGTTGCCTCTTCAATAAACGAAGTGTTTTCCAACAGAGCCAGATATCCGAGAAACTCGCCCGGGCCACACAGCTGCGTGATAAACTCCTTGCCGTAATCGCTGCTCTTGCTCAGCTTTATTCTTCCAGACTTGATGTAGTAAAGCGCGTGTGGATACTCTCCTTCGCGGTAGATACACTCTTTCTTTCTGAAATGCTTGGTGTTTCGTTCACTGATCAAGCTCTCGAGTGACACACTCTCCTCGACCATCTGCATAAACGACTCTACTCGGTGCTGAGGTGTCGGTGCGTCTGTCAGCTTCATCTCCTCGGCTTTCTTCAAACGAATTTCCACCACCTCCAACAAATCGGTTTCGTCAAACGGTTTGGTGATGTAGTCATCGGCCCCAAGGTTCATGCCCTTTCTGAAATCAGACTTTTCGGACTTGGCCGTTAAGAAGACAAACGGAATGACAGACGTTTTTGCGTTTTTATTCAAGATATGCAGCACCCCGTAACCATCGAGTTCCGGCATCATGATATCGCATATAATCAGGTCCGGCTCAAAAGACATGGCGCACTCGACCCCGCGCTTTCCATTTTCGGCCGTGCATACATCATACCCAGCCAGCTCGAGTATTTCAGCTGTGTTTTCTCTTACATCGAGGTTATCTTCAATTAAAAGAATCTTTTTCATGCATTCGGTTGGTTTGGTATTGTTACAAAAAAGGTTGTTCCCTCATCCGGCACGCTTTCAAAATCGATGTGCCCTCCAAGCATTTTCAGGTATCGGCTTACAATATTGAGTCCTAGCCCGGTGCCTTCTATATTGGTGGCGTTTCGGGCTCTGAAAAACCGCTCGAAAAGATGTTCCTGCTCGTCAAGCGGAATGCCGATTCCCTGATCTTTCACCCGGATAACAGTATCCTTGGCCGTAGTAGAAACAGCCACATCAATGATTTTTCCCTCATTGGAATACTTGATGGCGTTGCTCAACAAATTATTGCAAATAACCTGCAACATATTTTGGTCGGCCACCACTTCGCTGGGCCCATTGTATCGGAACTGAATTTTCTGGTCCTTCTTGGTAATTTGCTTTACCTGACTTACTATCTCGGTGACCAACTCCTCGAGGTTGAACCGAGAGAAATTCACGCCCACATTGCCAGACTCGACTTTCTCGAGCGATAGGAAATCATTCAGGATATTGGTGAGGTGCCGAACAGACGATCGAATGCGCTTGTAGTGCTTCGGTCGTTTGGCGGCAAATTTATCATCGTCATAGCGCTCCAGCAGCGACAGCGAGCTCAGAATAGAGCTAAGCGGAGTTCTAAACTCGTGCGAAGCCATGCTCACAAATCGCGACTTGAGTTCACTGAGCTGTTGCTCTTTTTCGAGCGCCTGCTCCAGCTTGGTTTCAGCTGTTTTCCGGTCAGAAATGTTTTGCTCAACCAGAAGAATGCCCTCTATGCTGCCATCTTCGGCTTCGAGCCCTACCGTGTTTATGAGGTACCACTCTTCGTTAAGTTCGAGCTCAAATGTGTGGTTCTCTCCATTTAAAACGGTTTCGAGCCGCGTCCGCATAATAGGCCTGATCTCATCTGGTAAAAAATCGAGGTAGGGCTTTCCTACCAGGTGATCGCTGGTCACACCAGACTTATACATCTCCTGCCCCTCGGCAAACACATAGCGGAGATCTTTGTCAAATACATTGATGGTGCCGCGGGGATAGTTTCGCGCAATCAGATTATAGAGCCGTTGAGACTCCTTTAGTTCTGCGGTGCGCTGTTGGACTTTCTTTTCGAGTGACAGGTTGAGCGATTTAATTCGCTCTTCATATGTTTTTCGTTGGGTGATGTCCATAATGAGGGCCATCACCTTGACTTCTCCCTCTTCGTTGAAATGATTCAGGCTTATTTCGAGAGGAAATGTTTCCCCGTCTTTTTTGCGCCCTCTCAAGTCAAGGCCTTGCCCCATGGGTCGTTGATGAGGGTTCTTCACAAACCCTTCTCGGTGCTTATGGTGGTGAGAAACAAGTTGCTCAGGAAGCAACGCTTCCACCTGTAGCCCTGTCATCTCTTCTCTGGTGTAACCAAACATTTTGCAGGCTGTTTGATTCACCCGTTCGATGCACCCGCGACTATTGGTAATGACAAACCCTTCAGCGGCCGTTTCAAATAACAGTTCAAATGGTTTTGTTTCTTCCGTCAATTCCCTATTCACTTCACAAATTTTTGAGGTCTGCTTCGAACCGTTCGAGTACCGTACGTTCGGAGGTGGTTACCGGAGGAAACGCATGCGCGATGTCGTTGATCAGGTAAAGGAATTTTTCCTTCAACTTCTCATCCACGAACTCACTCCCTTGTTTGATGTATTTAATGCCGTGTTCATAGCCCCATTCAGAGTCAACAGGGGTTCTGTTCATGACAGAGAAAATTATTTCGGAAACGTCAAAATCACACTCAATATCTCTCGACCAGTCGCGCACAATAGATCGGAGTTCATTTCGCTCAGAGACCTGAATTTTTCCATCGCTCAAAGCAATTGAGTACGCGATCATTCCCAGTCCGTAGTAGGGATACTCATGAATTTCCATTTGCGTTTATTTTTTGACAAAATAGGGCTTTAAATGTTGCCCGTATCGCAATAATCTCCAATTACACTGTCATACTAAAAATTTGCGTCTCGGGTTTATTGCGTATCAGTCGCTGGTCAAATGCCATGCAAATGTTACGCACATAAGGGCGGCCTTTCTTTGTGACCTGAATCGATCCGTTTTTAGCCGTCAAAAGGCCATCTCGCTTCATCTCATCCAGCAAAGGAATGGCGCTTTCAATCAGTTCGTTAGAGCTTGACTTTGATGTTTTAAAATGACACATCAGCTCTAGAATCAGTTTCCTCACCTGCAAATCCTCCTCAGAAAGCATATGCCCTCTGAAAATCGGGAATTTTCCTTCGCTGATTTTATCGAGGTAGTTTTCTACGGTTTTTACATTCTGGCCGAAAGCTGTCCAGGTATCGCTAATCGATGACACCCCAAGTCCTACCATCAGCTTGCTTGGCTGCGTGGTATAACCCATAAAGTTTCGGTGCATTTTGCCAGACCTGAAAGCCACAGAAAGGGCTTCTTCGGGCAGTGCAAAGTGGTCCATGCCAATTTCTACGTAGCCCGCCTCTGTCAGCAGTTTCTTTCCGCATGCATACATCTTGTGCTTATCGGGCCCCGAAGGCAAGTCCTTTTCGGTAAACGATCTCTGCCCGGGCTTTACCCATGGCACATGCGCGTAGCTGTAATAAGCAATGCGGTCTGGCCTGAGCAGGTTGACCAAATCGATGGTGTTCTCAATGCTTTTTTGCGTCTGAAAGGGCAATCCATACACCAGGTCGTAGTTCACTGAGGTATAGCCGAGTGACCGGGCCCAATCGGTTACCTGTTTTACCTGGGCAAAACTCTGCACCCGATTGATGGTTTTTTGAACTTTCCTGTCAAAGTCCTGCACCCCCAGACTAAGTCGGGTAAACCCAATTTTGGCCAGGGTTTCGAGATGCTCAAAGCTGGTAGTACGCGGGTTGGCTTCAAGGCCAAGCTCGACATCTTTATCAAACTCGGCACGTTCGGCAATACCGTCTATAAGTCGCTTTAGGTTAGATGGACTGAAAAAAGTAGGTGTTCCGCCACCCATATGCAATTCCTTTACCTTGGGCTTGGCATCAAACAACGTGCAGTACATCTCCCACTCCTTCAGTAACGCATCAATATATGGCTCCTCCACCGCATGGTTAACTGTGATGCGCGTGGTGCAACCGCAAAATGTGCACAGGCTTTCACAATAGGGTAAATGAATATAAATGCTCAAGCCTTCCTTGTCATTATAGGCATTGAACGACTCTTTTACCAATCGCTTCCAATCGTCCTCTGTGGGAGACTTATCCCAGTAAGGAACCGTTGGATAGCTCGTATAGCGCGGCCCGGGAACGTTGTATTTTTTAACTAGATCTTTCATTTGCAATCGGCAATTTGTTCGGTAGTTGGGGCCTCAGGGCTCACATAAGGAATACCCAGATTCATGCCCCTTGCAATGAGTAGCGCTCCCATAAGCACGAGCGAAAACGGAATGATCCGTTTGATGCGGTTTCTGAATGACAAAGAAAGTGACTGACTAAACAACCCAAGGACGGCCAATGCTGGAACTGTTCCGAGGCCAAACACAACCATAAATGCAGCACCTTCCCATGGAGTAAACGTGTTGGCAGCGCCAACCAACCCCATATAAACAAGCCCGCATGGCAGGAAGCCGTTGGCCACACCATAAAAGAATTTGGCCTTTGGGCCGGTCATTCCCAGTTCTCTCACCCAGGCGTTAATAGCCAGCGTAAGACCAGAAAGACGACCTTCAATAGACCTGACCCATTTTAATACGGGCCAAAGCGCTACGAGCGCAATAAGCCCGATACCCAATGCGATGGAAAACACCTGCTGTGAGCCCATCATGTTAAATGTTGAGCCCAGTGCTCCGGCAATAGTACCTAGTGTAGCATATGTCAATAACCTGCCTATGTGATACAGCCAGCCTCCGTTTCTAAACCCACTTTTTCCTTGAACAGCGATCATCAACGGACCGCACATTCCGATGCAGTGGGCAGAGCCAATGAAGCCTATCGATATGGCAGCAATCAACCACATAATCAGATAACAACACTCTTAGATACGTAGTAAGATGTACCGGCAGCACTCCATAAAAGCTGCACTTCGTAGCGGCCTTTAGTCATGACCTGCGCGGGTAGTTGCATTTGTCCGTTTTCATCGAGCGTCAATGGAAACTTCAGGTCCAAATCTGTGTCTGAAGGTCTAAACAAGTAGACCACACCTTCCAAATCAGTTCCCTGAGCTTCGGTCGGAAATGTTAATACAAGGGCCTCGCCCTTCATAGCCACCGATATATCACCGGCAAATGGCTTTGCGTTTTCAGTTTGTTCAATTCTATCCTGAAAAGCCACCTCTTGCGCATAGTAATCTTCGGCAACGAGATCGATATCTTGCGTAAAGCTCACGAATACAAAGTATAAGATGTACCCTACAAATAGGATAAACCCGAGTGTTACGCCATGTCCCCAAGTGAATTTCATAGTCTTTTCGTTTTAAGCAGGACCCATAAAGTTGGTCTTTGCAGTTTCTATTTTACGTTCGCCTTCGTACACTCCAACTTCCACTTTGGTTTTGACACCGTCTAGCTCTTCTTTCTCCATGATGATAAACATGGCGCCTTCAAGAACACCTTGTTTTTCGACTTTATCAATCGTTCCTATCATCTTAATTTCTCCTTCTACATTCTCCAGCTCAAAGCGTACATCGAAGTCATTGTTGGTTTTATTAATGACTTTGTAGTTGTATAAGTTGCTCACCCGTCCGTCTTCCTGTTTCTGATACATCATTCCAGGTGTTCGGAGAATGGTTGTTTCGACTTCTGTTCGACTGACAAGTAATACTGAAATAACAATCAGCAAAACTCCAAGCACAGCCGAGTAGGCAATAACCCGAGGTGAAAACCGAAAAGGAACATCATTGGCAATGGACTCTTCGGTCTTATACCCAATCAACCCCTTCTTCAGGTTGACCGACTCCATCATGAAATCGCATGCATCCATACAGGCCGTACAGTTGACACACTCCAATTGCGTTCCATTTCTAATATCAATGCCTGTTGGGCATACGTCTACACATTGGCCACAGTCGATACAGTCTCCTTTACCAAGCTCAGATCGGTCTTCTTTCTTTCTAAACTTAGCGCGGCCGTTTTCGCCCTCACCTCGTTTATAATCATAGGCCACAACCAAAGAGTTTCTGTCGAGCAGCACCCCTTGTAATCGGCCATAAGGGCAAATGGTCGTGCACACCTGCTCCCTTAGCTTGGCAAACACTCCGTAAAACAATCCGGAGAAAATGACCATGGCAATAAAGCCGCCCACATGTTCTGTTATAGGCTCAGTAATGATTTTAAACAATTCATCACTTCCAATTATATAGGCAAGAAATGTATTCCCAATCAGAAAGCTGATTAGGATGTAGACAAGGTGTTTGATCCCCTTCTTTCGAATCTTCTCGGCATTCCAGGGTTGCTTATCTAATCTCCTCTGCTGTTTAAAATCGCCTTCAATAAAGTACTCGATCTTTCGGAAGACCATTTCCATAAAAATGGTCTGTGGGCACATCCAGCCACAGAAAATACGACCAAACACAACCGTAAACAGGATCACAAATACAATGGCCGTAATCATGGCAAAGACAAACAGGTGGAAGTCCTGTGGCCAGAATACGTTGCCTAGAATAATGAACTTACGCTCTAATACATTGAAGAGCAAAAGCGGCTCGCCACCTATACGAATGAAGGGGCCAGAGAAAAGGATAGCCAGCAAAAAGATGCTGACTATCGTTCTATAGTTTGTAAATTTTCCTTTCGGCTTTTTGGGATATACCCAAATCCGTTTCCCTTTTTCGTCTACGGTTGCAATCGCATCCCGAAAGGATTCTTTGTGTTGATCTGAAGCCATTTTTTGATTGGATGTATGGTCTTACTCAGCCGTTTCAGTCTCAGCAGGCGCCTCTTCTTCGCCTTCGGCAGGTGCAGCGTCAGCAGACTCTGCAGACCCTACTAACTCTCCTTGCGCCTCTTTTGCGTTTGGAGGGTTTGTGCCCTTCAGCGAAATAATGAAACTGGATACCTCCTGAATCTGAGTTGGGTTAAGCTGTGCTTCCCAACTTACCATTCCCTTGGAAGGAACACCGTACTTGATGGTCTTAAACACATCAGTTACTGTGCCTCCATGAATCCAGTAATCATCAGTTAGGTTTGGTCCTACACCACCTGGACTACTTCCGCCTGACTCACCATGGCAAGCTGCACAGTAAAGCTTAAACGACTTAGCACCATTGGCTAGGGCGGTAGCATCTGTGAGTAGCTCTACATTGCTCTCATCCACCACATTCTCCTGTGTAGCTACAAACGCTTCTTTGGCGGCCTCAGCAGCTTCAACTTCAGCGTGATACTCAGCAATTTGAAGATCACTCGTTTTTGTAACGTGGAACACAACTATGTAGGCAATTCCAAACACGATGGTGAAATAAAATCCATACAACCACCACGGTGGAAGGTTGTTGTCAAGCTCGCGAATACCATCGTATTCGTGGTCCATCATCACGTCTCCCTCTCGCTCCACCGGAACGGCATCAGTCAACATGGTATTGATTTTATCCATGAATGTTTCTGGCACTTTGCCATCAGCATCGGCCATAAGTGCTCGCATAAGCCCGTTGAGCTTAGTTGCGAGGTAAATGAACGCAACAAACAAGAACAAGTTCAGTGTAACAAGCGCCATAAACGCGGTATCATCAAGTGTTACCAGTGCATCAAAATCTGCATCTGCAGCAAAACTCTGTGATGATGTAAGTACAAAGAGTGTGGTTAACACAGCGGCTCCCTTGCCCCATCTGTTTTGCCATACTTCTTTATTGGACACAATAGACTTGATGACTCCTGCAATGACCACGATGGCCAGCAACTGAAATCCGGCAACAAGTACCAGAATCATGAACAAAGATTCATCGGAAACGCCAACGCTATTGGCCATAGCTCCACCGGCCAAAGCCGATTGAGGAGTTAAAAACGCCACCAGACCAATAAGTGCTAGTGCCATTGTCTTTAAGTTTTTAAATAGACGATTCATAATTGGTTAGTCTTTATCGGTTAATGGAAGGTTTTCTAATTCTTGCACATACCCCTTGCGCAGCAAGAGCACATAGGCGAAAAGGCCGATGAAAAACGTGAAGAAGATGATGAAGGAAACAATAGGGTAGATCTCTACTCCTGCGATGGTTTCCATGTGGTGTTTTACAAATTTCAACATGGCTTCTCTTATTTATCGGTTGTTTCAATGTCTCTACCTAAGCGCTGCAAGTAGGCAATCAAAGCGATGATTTCTCGATCTGCGCTGGTCTCAATGCCTGACTCACTAAGGTCTTTCACAATGGCATTGGCCTGTGCTTCAAGATCTGCAACTGCTCGATCCTGATAGCCTTCCGGATAAGGAACACCGAGCGTTCTCATAGCATTGATCTTATCAGCTGTCAACGATTTGTCAAGCTCGTCTTCGATCAACCATGGATATGGCGGCATGATAGATCCCGGTGACATGGTTGTTGGGTCTAGCATGTGGTTGTAGTGCCAAGAGTTTGGTTTTCTGAGCTTCGCTCCACCTTCTCTCGCCAAATCCGGTCCGGTTCGCTTAGAACCCCACTGGAATGGGTGATCATAAACAAACTCACCAGCTTTAGAGTATTCGCCATAACGCTCTGTTTCACTTCTGAATGGTCGAATCATCTGAGAGTGACAGTTGTAACATCCTTCTCTGATGTATAAGTCACGACCTTCAAGCTCAAGTGGCGTATAAGGCTTAACCGCTTCGATGGTTGGAATATTGGATTTAACCAATGCCGTAGGAATGATTTCGAACAACCCTCCGATAGACACGGCAACTAAAGCGAGTACCATCAACATCAATGGTTTTCTCTCTAAGGCTCTGTGCCAGTACTCACCAGCGTGTGGTTTGTAGTTTGGCGTAAGTGCTGCTGCCTCGGCTTCCTCTTCTTTCTGGAAAGATCCGCTCTTGGCAGTTGCTACCAGGTTGTATACCATAATGAGTACCCCGATGATGTAAATGGCTCCACCGAATGCTCTCATGGCATACATTGGAATCAACTGAGTAACTGTTTCAAGGAAGTTAGGGTAAGCCAAGAACCCATCAGCAGTAAACTCTTTCCACATCAAACTTTGTGTGAAGCCTGCCCAGTACATTGGAATGGCGTAGAATACAATACCTAACGTACCTAACCAGAAGTGTACATCGGCCAGTTTCTGGGAGTGCAGTTTGGTTCCCCACATTTTAGGAATAAGGAAGTAAAGCATACCAAATGTCAGGAAGCCGTTCCATCCAAGACCGCCAATGTGAACGTGTGCAATGGTCCAGTCGGTAAAGTGACTGATCGCATTCACATTTTTCAACGACATCATTGGTCCTTCAAATGTTGACATACCGTAACAAGTCACAGCAACTACCATAAACTTGAGTACCGCACTATCTCTTACTTTATCCCATGCACCTCTCAGTGTCAAGAGACCGTTAAGCATACCACCCCAAGATGGTGCAATCAGCATAATCGAGAATACAACACCTAAGCTCTGTGCCCAATCTGGCAATGCTGTGTAAAGCAAGTGGTGAGGTCCGGCCCAGATGTAAATGAAGATAAGTGCCCAGAAGTGGATGATCGAAAGTCTGTATGAATACACAGGTCGATTAGCCGCCTTGGGAACAAAGTAATACATGAGACCCAGGTAAGGAGTAGTAAGGAAGAATGCCACGGCATTGTGTCCATACCACCACTGCACCAACGCGTCCTGAACACCAGCATACCAGCTATATGATTTCAAGAAGCTAACTGGTAATTCGAATGAGTTAAAGATGTGAAGAATGGCAACGGTAACGAATGTGGCCAGGTAAAACCAGATGGCTACATAAATGTGACGCTCTCTTCGCTTCACAATGGTCATAATCATGTTCAACCCGAATACTACCCACAATAGCGTGATGGCAATATCGATTGGCCATTCCAACTCGGCATATTCCTTTCCGGTTGTATAACCAAATGGCAGTGTTAAAACAGCCGAAAGAATGATAAGCTGCCAACCCCAAAAGTTAATATTGGAGAGGGCATCGCTCCACATGCGCGTCTTGAGCAGGCGCTGCAGCGAGTAGTATACTCCCGCGAAAATCCCGTTCCCTACGAAAGCGAAAATGACCGCGTTTGTGTGCAGCGGACGAATTCGACCAAACGTCAGGAAGTCTGTGGCAAAACCGAGGCTGGGCCACACCAATTGCAGAGCTGCCAGGAGCCCTACCAGCATCCCGATTACCCCGAATATGACCGTGGCGAAAATGAATTTTCGCACAATGCCATTGTCGTAACTAAACTTTTCTAGTTCCATAGATTGTAGATTATGATTTTTGATTGTTAGATTCTTGGTCGTCAAATAGTATCCTCACGCTGGGTGAGTAGTCATCATCGTATTGATTGGTTTTGATGGCCCAGATAAAGGCTCCGAGAAAGCCGATGGCTATGATCAAACTGACCACGATGTGAATTATCATTACACTCATAAGAGTAGCTTTTTGTTGAGGACAAAGGTGTAGGGGTCGCCTCAGCCCTCTGATGATGCGGGATAGGCCAAAAACTGATAATCGTCAGGTTTTTGAATATCGCTGACACTGAATGATTTACATTGCACCTGATATGCTTTCAAACTCTACCCTTCCACCCAAGTTTGCCGCGTTCATCGAGAAGAACAGAAAGATCGAGTACGTGTTATTTATACTCATTCTTGCTTCGATCGCACTTTAAAGAGGTTAGCCCATCGGTTGGTGGACAGGTGCTCGTCCTGTTACTGTCTTTACTGTCGGTGTTCTATTATGCCGTTTCCTATATTAAGCAGGAAGTCGAACAGGCCTGGTTCAAATTCTTTCATCGCTTGGTCTTTTTGTCCTTGACCATTGGGGTTACAGGTGTGCTCTTTCTCCTTCAGCACTGGCCTGGAGCGCTTATCATGGCCTCAGGTGGTATGCTCGGCATCATTTTCGGGGTAGGCTTTGCGCTGTACTGCATGCAAACAAATGCCCGTGACAAGGTGTATTCTATGCGTCTGTTGGCCTCTACCCTGTTTGTGCTGGTCTTATTTGTTCTGGGCGTGATTAGCCAAACGCACGCTGCTTAAAACGGAATTTTCAGTTAATTAACGTATTTTTCAGTTGTATAACTGGTTTTTCAGTTTACATTTGTCCGCATGGAATCATTGACCAAGACGGAAGAGCGTATCATGCATGTGATATGGACCCTCAAAAAGGCATTTGTCAAAGATGTGATTGACGAGCTACCAGACCCGAAACCGCCATACAACACGGTATCGTCTGTTATTCGCTTACTCGAGAAGAAAGGGTTCGTGGGTCATAAGGCCTATGGAAAGACACACCAGTATCACCCGCTGATCGGAAAAGACGAGTACTCAAAGCGAACGTTTCGCGATATGCTCGGTAGCTATTTCGAGGGCTCCTACAAATCGCTCGTTTCGTTTATCGTGAATGAAGAAAAGCTCTCTGACAAGGAAATCGAAGAACTCGAAGCTCTCATTCAGGCTAAAAAATCAGAGAAATAATGATGGATTACCTCATTACCTATCTCATAGAGGCTAACGCCAGCCTGTTGGTTCTTATGCTCTTCTATGTATTGTTTCTTAGAACCGTGTCTCACTTTGCATGGCAACGCGGCTTTCTATTACTGGCCATTTTGGTATCAGCCATCATTCCGTTGATCGATGTAGAGTTTATGATTCCTTCCGAAGGCTCGGCTCCCGCACAACTTATTCAGGGCTTGAGTGCTTTTGTACCAGAAGGCCATCTCTCATTTACAGAGGAACCAGAAGCTACCACCGTATCTTCTTTTAACTGGACACTGGTTTTGAGTTCACTGTTGCTCATGGCTTGCATTGGATTCCTCTTAAAGTTTGCCTTTCAGGTGTTCCAACTACAGCGAAGGCTAAAGGATGCGCAATGGCACGAAGAGCTCGAAGTGTATATAAGTGAGGCGTTTGAAGCCGCTTTTTCCTTTGCTAACCGCATTTATATTCCGGCTCATTACCTCGATCTGCCAGCTGAAGACCTGAAACTGGTGATCAGGCACGAACAGCAACACGTCCGGCTCAACCACCACGCGGATAACATGATACTGGGCCTTCTTCGATGCATATATTGGTTCTCTCCTGGGTACTGGGCTGCCGCTTTCTTTCTGAAGGCCACCCACGAATTTCAAGCAGACGAACACACCGAAACTGTTTCAGAAAAGACTTCTTACAGCACATTGTTGCTCAAATTAAATCAGCAAAGCCCCATGGTGGCTTTCGCAACCCCTTTTTCTCAAAACCTGATTAAGATGCGCGTAACCAAGCTTAATCAACCAAAATCAAATGCAATGAAAAAAGGATTGTTTTTTATGGCCGCTCCACTAGCCGGCCTCTTGTTTTACGCGTTTTCTGTTTCGCCTATAGCTAGCGAACGAAACTCCGAAACTCCGCTCGTCAACATACAGCCCAACAAGCTGTCATTGACGCTACCTGTTGAGGTCAACGCTATTAAGAGTTACTCGGGGTATGGTATGCGCAGAGACCCCTTCAGTAAGACCGAAAAACTGCACAAGGGAATTGATCTTGTAGCACCCTTGGGTACAACCATTCTAGCCGCAGCAGATGGAGTTGTACAAAAGGTAGAAGTGAGTGACGAAGGCTATGGCAACAGAATCATCATCGCTCATAACGACTCCGTAGTAACGTGGTATGCTCACCTACAAAACATGGATGTGAAGGAGGGCGAAAAGGTGAAGGCGGGGAAAGCCATAGCCACCTGTGGCAACACGGGGTTGAGTACAGGGCCACACCTACATTTTGAAGTCAGGATCAATGAGGAGTGCGTAGATCCCGAGCAGTTTATTTTCATTGATACGGAAGCCATCAAAGAAGCTGGCTTATCTGTAGACCGAAAGAAGCTTGTAGTCATACTCGATCCAGGTCATGGCGGGCAAGACGGTGGCGCCACCAACAACGACATCCTCGAGAAAAATCTAAGCCTCATGTATGCCAATGAGATTAAGGCACTCATTGAAGCGAAAGGCATCCAGGTAGAAATGACACGTGGAGGGGATTATAAAACGAGTCTTCAGGAGCGAGTAGATCTGACCAAAAATCATCAGGAAGCGCTTCTCATTTCACTTCATTTCAACCAATCAAGCGAAACAGAAGCACAGGGTATCGAGACATACTATCACGCCAAAGACACACGAGATGGTCTTTTGAGCAAGCGGTTTGCCCAGCTGTTTGGTACAGTCCTTCACAATGAGGCGCTGACAAACAGAGGTATGCGTACAAGTGATTTTTGGATTCTAAAAAACAGTGAATGCCCTACGGTACTTATCGAACTGGGCTTCCTTACCTCGAGAATAGATTTAGCCCGGGTGTCTTCAGAAACATATCGTCAGCGGTTGTGTGCAAGCATAGCCGAAAGCGTGGAGCTTTACGCGCAATAGTCTTTACAGGCTGTTTAATTAGGTGAGACACCCTCGGTTGGGGGTGTCTTTTTGCGTTACAGGCTTTTGCATCTTTGCCGCATGGAAGAAATCTCTTTTCAACTGCAGCCCGGCAAACTATTTATTCCGCTCGATCAGTTGCTCAAACTCACGGGAATGGCCAATTCGGGTGGCGAAGCACATAAGATTATTCAAGAAGGTGTCGTGATGGTAAACGATCAGGTAGAAATGCAGAAGAGAAAGAAAATGAAGGCGGGAGATACAGCCGTGCTGGATGATGTTCGCATAACCGTAACCTCTGAGGCATGAACGGACAAAACCGAAAAGACATCCGCATAGGTGCTGCCGTCAAAATTGTGCTGAAGAAAGACCAGCGATCAGGCACGCTCACAGAAGGAGTGGTAGCCAACATTTTGACCAAGTCTGCTTTTCACACACACGGCATCAAAGTGAGGCTGGAAGACGGTCAGGTAGGTCGCGTAAAAGAAGTCGAATCTTAGCCTAACTTTGGCTGATACAGACCGAGCATTGGATTGACATCTCGGGTAACACTCACATTATGAAAAGACTAATACTCCTCTTGGCCCTGGGGCTTTTTCAATTTCAACTTTCTGCTCAAACCCAAATACAGTTTTATACGACCATGGGAGATTTTGTAGTGGAAATGTCTGATTCGCTTACGCCCATTACTTCAGGCAATTTTATTGATCTGGTCAACGATGAGTATTACGATGGGGTAATCTTTCACCGGGTTATCGATAATTTCATGATACAGGGTGGCGACCCAACGGGCACGGGTTCTGGTGGCCCAGGCTATACCATCCAGGATGAGTTTGACAGTACGGGTACGCTTTCAAACATTCAAAAGACCATTTCGATGGCCAACACGGGCGCTCCCAACTCAGGCGGCAGCCAGTTCTTTATAAACCTGGTCAACAATACCTATCTGGACTTTGATAAACCTCCGTACTCATCCAAACACCCGGTTTTTGGAATGGTGGTCGATAGTTTTGAAGTTGTTCAAGCTATAGGCGATGTGCCCGTGAACGGTAGCAACCGACCGCTTACAGATGTGGTTATGGACAGCCTGCGCGTCATAATTATTGACACGGTACCGACTGATACGGTTGACACCATTCCGGCTGGTGCAACGGAAATATCCCATTCGGCCAACGTGCGCATTTATCCCAATCCGGTTAACGAGCTTTCGGTGCTGTTTTTCGAGTCTGTTTCTGCCTCGTCAGGTTCGGTATCGATTATCGACCAGCAAGGTCGCGTAGTTTTTGAGCAAAGAAGAACATTTAGAAACGGCATGAATCGCATGGCCGACTTTGGCCAACCCCTTAACGCTTTGCCAGTGGGCATGTATATGCTCAGGATTGAAACAGAATCTGCTTTTCACCAGGAAAAATTCATGGTGGTGAAGTGACGCCCATTGGGATTGTAACTCTTTGCTTACTTGTCCGTCTTCTATTGAGTTGCACACGCAACGAGCTTATTTTTGACACCGAAAACCAATTGTTATGGACAATCAATGGACCAAAATTCTCCTATTCAGCATTCTTAGTTTAGTACTTGGCTTTATCCTGGGTAAAGTAACAAGCTCGCAACGCGGGTGTCACCGAAACGCGCATGGTATGCACACTGAAATGCACGAAGGCGAAAAGAAATCTGTGCGCACCATTATGTGGAAGAGTGATGATCACGAAAATGAGGCTGAGGGCGAAATCGAGGCGATTATCGAAGATGTAGAAGACTCTGACTTTGAAGGTGACACCGTCATTAAAGTGGAGGGTGCCAACATCAGCATCTCAAAAGAAAATGGCGAACTTAAAGTAAACGCCAACATCAATGTAGAAGTAGAGGACGAAGAGGGCAACAGAAAGAAAAAGGTCATCGTTATTGACCGGGATCAGGATAACACGAAGTATTGATGAACAAACTCCTTTGGTTTCTTTTAATGGCCATCTCATTTCAATTGGCGGGCTGCAAAAGCGGGTGTACAGACCCTGATGCACTGAATTATGATGCCTCAGCTCGCTTTGACAACAACAGCTGCGAATTTCCGGATGTGCTTCCGCGCGATGGGTGCATGGATTGCAATGCCACAAACTACGATAGCCTGGCCACGGATGACGATGGGTCTTGCTCCTACCTTTACGAGCAATACATTGGAACGTTTACCGGAACCGATAGCATATACAGCAGTGACAGTACGCTGATCACGCAAAACCACCCCATATCGATCATACGGGACAGCTGTGGCACCACAGACGTGATTCTATTGGGTTATGCCGACCTGGTTGATGAAGACGGTGAGGACCTTCGAATTTCAGGATCGTTGGCATCAGACTCTGTTACGATAAGCAGCGGAGTGTTTGGCAACGGCATTGCAATTGAGCAGAGCAAAGGAGGTCTTGTAGAAGACACGCTCTACCTAAACCTTAAGTATAGTACAGATTCGGGCATGTTTACAGGAAGCATGCGAGCTATAAGAGGTTGATCACCTATTGATAGCCCATTTCAGGGCTTAGCGCGTGTTTGCTCTTGACGAAGTTTCCGGTTCCAGTGGCCACTTTCTTTCCCGCTTCGTTGCACAATGTGGCCTCTGCCACAAACGAATCCCTTGACTTGAAAATAACACGTCCTTCTGCCCGAATGGTGCCGGAAGAAACCGGTCGTAACAGGTGAATGTTGAACGAGGTAGTCAAAACAAAGACATCGCGCACAACAGAGCTAACGGCAAAAAAAGCGGCATCATCGAGTAACTTAAAGTAGACAGAGCCGTGCATGGCACCCAATGCGTGGAAATACTCTTCTGTGACAGTAAGACCAATGGTGGCTTCACTATCTGAGATTACACACGTGGTAGATGGATATAGATCTGTGTTTACGCGTGCACTTAGATACATGCGCCTAAGTTTATCGTAATGCGAATCAGAAGCAGTCATGCTCGCAAGCTACGCATTCTTCCTCTCGCATGTTTGGGCATAAAAAAGGCCCCTTTCGGGGCCTTTGTCTTAGTTCATGGAGTACATCACCGGTAGGAGCATTTTTACCTTAACCGGAGTTCCGTCCTTTTGGCCGGGGTTCCAGTTGGGCATTAACTTTAAGAAGTCAATAGCCGGATCTTCAAGCCGTTCATCATCTGACTGAACTGCTTCCAGGTCAGAGATGCTTCCGTCTTCATTGACGGTAAAAGCAATGGTAACCTTCCCTTCTACATTGTTTTCCTTCAAGGCTTCAGGATAGGTAAACCCTTCTCTAAAATAGTCCCACATGGCCTCTTGCCCACCTGGAAATTCGGGTTTCACATCTACCTCCTCGGCCTTCAATACCTCGTTGGGTTTGGATACAAACGCCTCCGATAACTCGGTCTGAGTTTGGTTGACCTCCGGCACTCCGGGTTGCTGGCTGCATGCGCTTAACCAAAGCATCCCTGCCACCAGCGGCAATACGAGTAAATAAGTCGCCTTGGACCATTTACCTGATTTGATTTTATTCATCATAAGTATTCTGTTTTTAATCATCGATTTGGAAATAAATGAATTCGCCAATCGAAACGTATTCGTACTCAAAGCCTGATCCAAAAGGCTGTACTGATAATCCACTCCAAAGTCATTTGCTACGATCTGATCGGCTATGAATTCGTGGTTTTGCCGAACTTCTCTTGCAATCAAATGAATCAGGGGGTTGAACCAGAAAAATGCCTTAGCAATCTCGTACAACAAGACATCCAGCGAATGCCACTGCTGCACATGAACAGCCTCGTGTTTCTCAATCATTGTCCGTAAATCAGCATCGATTTCCTCACCTATATGCACGTGCGCGAAAAATGAAAACGCATGCGTTCCATCTTTGGCCAAATAGCCAGATTGGCTGCGCAGCCCTTTCACGATCAGCAGCACCATGGAGGCAAGAAGCCGCCCAAAACTCAACAATACTCCCAACCAGTAAACCACGAGTAACAGTGTTGCCACGGTTATGCCCGAAGAAGTAGCTGTTTGAGTAATTTCAAACTCTGGTAACACCACAGGTGCCACCACAAATGTTGAAACGATTTGCGTAGGCCATTCTATCAATGGAATAACGGCTGAGCCTATCAACATCACAAGAAAATAGACCCTGTTTGCCTGAAAAAAGGTCACACGCCTCAGAATTCCCCAGTAGAGGAAAGCAAAAAGCGCCAGGGACACATTTGACAATATCAGGTAGTTCATGATTTCTTGTTTTGATCAATGGACTTAAGAATCTCATCCAGGTCTGACACATCCAGTTTTCGCTCTTTCACGAAAAATGAAACCAGTTCCTTTACAGAGTCATTGAAGTAATTACTTACGAGGTTTCCGGTGGTAAATCGGCTGTACTCTTCCTTGGATATCACGGGGAAGTATTCGTGTGTTTTACCGTAGGCTTTGTGGCCGACAAAACCCTTTTCCTGCAGGATACGAATAATCGTACTTACCGTATTATAGGCCGGTTTTGGATCACACATTCTAGCCAGAATGTCCTTCACAAACCCTCGTTCAAGCTCCCACAGGTGATGCATCACCTGCTCTTCGGCTTTCGTAAGTTCTTTCAATGGCGAATTCATGCCACAAGTGTATAACTATTTTTTTAGTTACACAACTAAATTATTAATTTACACCCTTATCATTTAGGCCGAATCCAAGTGGTGATAAGGCTTACAAAGCCAACCACGGTCACCGAACTAAGTGGCATTAATATGGCTGCAACGAGTGGTGTCAGCTCTGCCTGCACGGCAAAAAACAAACCAGCAAGGTTGTAAAGAATTGAAATGATAATGCTTGCCTTCACCACCTGAATACTCTTCTCGATGTACCTGAGAAAACTGCCAAGGTCTCTGAGTTTATCTGCCTGCAATATGGCATCACAGGCGGGCGAAAAGCTGAACACATCATCAGCCACAGCTATACCCACTTCGGCCTTTTTGAGTGCCCCGGCATCGTTGAGACCATCACCCATCATGGCTACTCTGTGCCCTGAGTCCTGTAACTTACTTACATGCGTCAGTTTATCCATGGGGCTCTGGTTAAAATGCATCTCAGCCGTTGCGCCAAACAACGATTGCATGCGATCTCGATCGCTCTCGTTATCTCCACTTAATAACTGAACGACCCGAGATATCCGCAGTTCTTCAATTAAGCCTTTTATGCCCTTTCTCAGTTCTTTTTCGATGCTAAAGTGTCCTTTGTACTCGTCATCAATCCACACGTGCACTTCCGATTTTTTCGGTGTGTCGGTTCGCTGGCCTCTTCTCATAGCAAAGGAACCAACCGCCACATGATGGCCATTTACCACAGCCTCAACACCCAATCCGGCTACTTCTCGATAGGACTCCACCGCGCTTGTTTTTCCAGACAAATGGTTTCCAATGGCCACACTCAGCGGATGCGTAGAGTTAGACACCACCGATTTGACCAGGCCAATTTCTGTGCTCGATAGTGTTGCGCCATCGTAGACAAGCTTCGAATAGTCGGTCTTAGTCAGCGTCCCGGTTTTGTCAAAGACCACAGTATCCACTTCGGCCAGTTTCTCCAGTGTAGCTGCATTCTTGACGAAGAATCCCATTTTACCTAGGAGCCTCGACACATTGCCACTGGCAAACGGCATGCTGAGAGCTAATGCGCATGGACACGCGATAATCAGCACGGCTGAAAAGGCATCAATAGCTTTCGTTGGGTCAGCCCACAACCAATATAACAGCGTGGCAAAGGCAATACTGAGAATCCCAATGGAAAATACACGGCTAACCCGATCGATGAGTGTAGACATGCTTCGCCCTGTTTCCTGCTTATCAAAAGCGCTCTGATTCCAAAGGCTCGTTAGGTAGCTCTGAGAAACCTCTTTTACGACCTCAACTTCAATGGCGCTTCCCATTTGTCGGCCACCAGCAAAAAGCTGCTGACCCTCGAGTAGCTCAACCGTATCAGACTCTCCGTTGACAAAGCTGTAGTCAACAGTGGCAATGCCGGACATCAAAATGGCATCGGCTGGTATCACCTGGTTATTCAAAATCTTAAGTCGGTCTCCCTTTTCTATGGCCTCAAGCATGCAAACTTCTTCCTGACCATCAACAATGCGATTGACTGCTATGGGGAAATAGCTCTTAAAATCCCTGTCAAACGCGAGTGCTTCGTAGGTTCGGCTTTGATACCATTTACCTACCAACAAAAAGAAAATGAGTCCGGCAAACGAATCAAAGTAGCCGGCCCCAGACGTAGATATCACTTCATATGCGCTTCGTGCGAACAACGTAATAATGCCAATGGCAATGGGAACATCAATGGTCAGGTACCCCACTTTCAGGCTTTTCCAGGCACTTTTTAAGTAGTCTGATGCCGAGTACAACAACACTGGCACGCTTAAACCCATGCTCAAATAGCCAAAGAGGTACTTGAAAGACTCCAGCGAAGCATCATCCAGAGAAAGGTAATCGGGAAAACTGAAAAGCATGACGTTGCCAAACACGAACCCAGCTAACCCAAGTTTAATAAGCAACGTTTTTTTGGTGGCGTTAGAAGATGACGCTCCTTTTTCACGTTTGAGATCAGGAGGGTAGCCCAAATCCTCCAGCAGAATAACCACTTCTTTCAGGCTGATTTTTTCATCGTTGAAGAGAATGGTCAACTCTTTACGCACAAAATTTACTTCAGACCTAATTACACCTGCGTGTACTTGTTCAAGGCGCTCGAGCAGCCAGATGCACGCTGCGCAGTGTACTGTGGGCAGATAAAAGGTCACTTTGCTTTGAGACCCTTTTGAAAAATCGATAAACTGTCTCTTCACCTCTTCGAGGTCAAGAAAGTCTTTGTTTCCTTTTCCAAAGCTCACCGTACTTCCCGGTGCTGAGTCTTCGATTTGATAATACGAGCTTAATCCGGTATCCTGAAGAAGGGTATAAACGGTCTTACAACCGTGACAGCAAAACTCGTGTGAGTCGTGTACGATAGTTTCTTCCATGCAGTCTTCTCCGCAGTGAAAGCATGTCGTTGTTTGTTTGGCTTCTGACATAAAAAAGCGAGGCTTCAAAGGTGCCCCGCTTTATGAACTTCCTGCATGACCTTTGTCACATTAACATGTGAAGGGCATCAGCGCGTTATAGCTACTTGCTGGATGTATGACCCTTGAATGGTATTAATTCGAACAAAGTATATCCCGTTTTTCAGGGTTCTAACATCGATCTCGATCAGCTGATCGTTTACCGTTCCAATAGCCACCTCTTTCCCAGACACATCTGTCATTCTGTAATCTGTAATGGTTTGGTTACTCTGAATGGTAATCAAACTGGAACTCGGATTTGGAAACAGCTTGAGGCCTCCGTTGGTCAAATCTTCAACCCCGGTCAACTCTACTGTAAATGTTTTGCTTGTATCACATCCGTTTTCATCTGTAACCACAACCGTGTAATCGCCAATTTCTATATCAAACACGTCTTGCGATGTAGCTGAAAATCCATTTGGTCCTGTCCAACTATAGGTGAACGCTCCTGTACCTCCGCTTGGAGTAATATCAATGGCGCCATCGCCTCCACCACTAACACCTTGCACAGCGCCTGTAATGGTCAATTCGGCTGGGTCTTCAAGTGTCTCTTCAACTGTGTAAGTATCGCCATTGTCATCTGTTACGGTCACTGTGTATGTACCAGCACACAACCCCGTTACAGAGTTACCGGTGCTACCATTAGACCAGGCATAAGAGTAAGGAGGCAACCCTCCAACGGCAAAAACTGAAATAGACCCTTCACAACTGCCATAGCAGTCAGGAGAGCTCGATGCATCTACAAAGGCCAGCACGTTCTCGTCAATCTTAAACTCGGCTGAAACAATGTTTCCGTTTTGCGCATCTGCAATAGCACTCACGATAGGCCAATCTTCACCATTGGCCATCCATCGGTAGTTGTGCACAATAGACACACTATCTGTAAACAGCGACCAACCAATGAAAGGGAGTTTGGTCCAGAGTGAGTCTTTGTTATCTTCTTTGAAGTACTGACGCAAAGCGGTGTAAGTACCGCCTGGCGTTTGAATATTGCCATATGCATCAAACACACTGCTCGCGATAAGCGTTCGCTTTAATCGGGCAGAATCGCAAATGCTTCCAAAACCTAGTGCCGCGCAACTCACAGTTGTGTCAAAAATGGCCGTGTCTACAAATGCATCATTATGGGTTGAAGGAAACTCAACCTGCGTTGAGTTAGGGTCAAAATCAGCTACGATAGACACGCCAAGATTAAACCCATCTCCGGCCAACCCATCAATGGTAAACTCACTCGAGTTTGATTGGAAAAACAGCGTATCGTCTTGTCTTTGAATGGCCAAATCAGCATCAGGAAACGATGCTCCGCTTGAAGTAATAGCCGGGTCTTCAAACTTCAACGTGTTGATGTTGTTGAGCGCAAGACTGGTAAAGTCCCAGGTCTGGCTTCCGGTTCCGCCAACGCTTATGACCGCTGTTGGCTCGTCATACCCAACAACAATGCTGTCTCCAGCCTGGCCATAATCGGCCTGTGTAATGGTGATTTGCGCAGTGAGCGCAAATGAAAAAACCATGAAAAATGAAAATAGTATAGGTCGAATCATAGAGTGAATTTAAGTGAATTCAAGGAGATAGACGCAAAGTGATGTCAACAGGTTGAGCAAACGGTAGTTTCATAAATCTATGCCATTTCAAATTCTACTTTTGGTGTTATGGAAAGTGTACGACAACAAAAGGTTTCAAGACTGCTTCAAAAAGACATGGGAATGCTTTTTCAATCTGATTTCAAGCATTTGTGTCAAGGGAATATTGTGACTGTGACTGTTGTTAGAATCACACCAGACCTAAGCTTTGCGCGCATTTACCTTAGTGCGTTTCCAACAAAGGATGGCAAGGCACTCATCAAAGAACTGAACGGCCACATTCCTGAAATTTCTCATGCGCTATATCAACGCATTCGAAATCAGTTTAGAAAAATGCCAGAAATCAGATTCTACCTGGACGACTCATTGGATTATGCAGAGCGCATAAATGAAATTCTTGATCATTGAACGTATCAGCTCTCATAGCTCGCAGGTATCTTTTCTCGAAGGGTAACCGCAACGTAATCAATATTATTTCGGGTATTGCGGCCACGGGTGTGGCTGTCGGAAGCCTGGCCATGATTATCGTACTAAGTGCGTTTAACGGGCTCGAGACACTTGTGGGTGATTTATACACTACCGTTGATCCCGACCTGCGCGTGGGGCCTACCCAGGGCAAGGTGGTGCCGTTTGAAAAACTGCCCATGGAGGAGCTAGAAACCTGGCCAGAAATCAAAGCTTTCACACCGGTTTTGGAAGAGACCGTTTTCCTTCAGTACCGCGATCAGCAAACGGTCGTAACCTTGCGCGGAATACAGGAAGACTACCTAAAGCATCTGGAGCTGGAGGCTTTTGTAGTTGAGGGCAGCCATGCGCTATCTGTATATCAGCTGCCGGCAGCGCTCATGGGCTACGGTGTGGCAGACAATCTAAACCTCTTCGTAGGTGATGCCAATGAAGCCATTCGGGTATACGCAGCCGACAGGTCTGGGCTTAAGTCGGCCAACCCGCAAAACAAGTTTGTGATGGAGCGCATTGTTCCAAGCGGTATTGTGGCGCTAAACCCTGAGTTTGACTTTAAGTATTTCTATACACCCTATGCCTTTGCCGACACATTGTTGCAACGATCGGGGTCAACTTCGTTTATTGACATAACGCTGCTGGATGACTCGAAGGCCAGTGATGTAAAGAAGCGACTGCTGTCGCTCAGCGATGGGTCTTACGATGTGAAAACACGGGTTGAGCTTAACGACCTTATTTTCAAAACAAACGCCACGGAAAAGTGGGTGACTTTCTTCATCCTTTCGTTCATTCTAATTGTAGCCACGTTTAACCTGATTGGGTCTCTCACAATGCTTATCATCGAGAAACGCCCGGATATTTCTCTGCTGCGATCCATTGGGCAAAGCATCAGAGACGTGCAGTTCTTGTTTCTCTACGAAGGCCTTTTGATCACTGGGCTGGGCGCAGTTTTAGGCCTGGGAACAGGTGTTTTGTTGATTCTGGCACAGCAGTACATTGGCTTTTTCCCGCTCGAAGGAGGGTTGGTAGAATTCTATCCCGTTGAGCTTCATTTGCTCGACATAGTGGCTGTTTTGGCTGTTGTTGGGGTGATAGGGTTTGTTGCCAGCATACTGCCCGTGAAAGTTCTCCTAAATAAAGCCCGGTTAGAGACTAACCATTCGTGATTTCACTCATAGCTCCGGACCGGACCTCGTCTAAAATTTGATAGAGGGCGGCTGGGTCTGACTCCGTTACTAACTTGATGCGTGTGTCTTTAAAATGGGGCGTCCCTTTGAAATAATTGGAGTAATGCCGTCTGGTTTCCAATACACCCAGGGTTTCTCCTTTCCAGGCAATGGACCTCTCGAGGTGCTCTTTGGCAGCCTGAGCGCGCTGTTCGAGCGTGGGCGGAGCAAGGTGCTCTCCGGTCTTCATAAAGTGCTTGATCTCGTCAAAAATCCAGGGATATCCAATGGCTGCCCTGCCAATCATCACGCCATCTACCCCATACCGGTTTCGCATTTCCACCGCTTTTTCCGGAGAATCTACATCTCCATTACCAAAAACGGGAATTTGGATGCGCGGGTTGTTCTTCACTTCTCCAATCAGTGTCCAGTCAGCCTCACCTTTGTACATCTGAACCCGCGTTCGACCATGAATGGATATGGCCTTGATACCGACATCCTGCAGTCGTTCTGCCACTTCAACAATGTACTTGGTATCATCATTCCATCCGAGCCTGGTTTTGACGGTCACGGGTAGATTTGTGCTTTCTACAATGGCTTTGGTCAAACTGATCATTTTGGGAATATTCCGAAGAATACCGGCACCTGCCTCCTTGTTAACTACCTTCTTAACCGGGCATCCGAAATTGATGTCCAGAAGGTCGGGATTAGATCGCTCTACGATCTCTGCGGATAAGCGCATGGATCGTTCTTCTCCTCCAAATATCTGAATGCCAATAGGTCTTTCTTCATCATAGATATCGAGTTTCTGCACGCTCTTGTGCGCATCTCGAATCAACCCCTCTGAGCTAATGAACTCCGTATACATCATGTCAGCCCCATGTCTCTTGCAAAGCACCCTGAACGGAGGGTCGCTTACATCTTCCATGGGCGCGAGAAGCAACGGGAAATCGCCAAGCTCTATGTTATCAATCTTCACCATTTTTGCGACTGCAAATCTAATGCTATGCGAGACGCGCTCAAAACCGCACATCCTTTAGTTCAACTCTGCGTGCTAACCCTCCTTGGGTTCGGTGCCATGTTTGTCCTCTTCTTCCTTATGATGATTCCCGAATTGGTCTCAGGTGGAGACATCAATGCACTGGTGAATCCGGCTCTTCTAACGGCAGAAGATAAGGGAGGTATTTTCTTTTTGAAGCTTTTGCAGATCGTTCAGGCACTTGGGCTTTTTATTACGCCCTACTTGCTGTATGTGTATGTGGTCGGAGACACGCGGTATGGTGCATTTAGGTTAAACGGCCGCCTTGGAATGCTGGCTGTTTTTGGGTTTAGTGTGTTGGCTGCCGTTCCGTTTATCAACTTTTTAGCGGAATGGAACGCCCAACTCGTGTTGCCCGAAGTGCTATCTGGCCTTGACGAGTGGATGCGATCAACAGAAGCTAAGGCAGAGGGCCTGGTGCGCTTATTCCTGACGATGGATTCGGTAGGAGATTTACTGTTTAACCTAATTCTGATAGCCATTATTCCGGCTGTAGCCGAGGAGTTCTTCTTCAGAGGCACAGTGCAACCCATTATGCTCAGAACGGTCAAAAACTATCATGCCGCCATTTGGATTACGGCATTTCTATTTTCGTTTTTCCACATGCAATTTCTAGGCTTCGTTCCGCGGTTCTTGTTAGGTGCTGTTTTTGGATATGCTGCACACTGGTCGGGTTCGTTAGCGCTTCCAATGCTTGGTCACTTAATCAACAATGGGCTGGCGGTGCTCCTGGTTTGGTTTGTGGGACTGGAAACGCTTGATCAATCGGTGGAGACCCTTGGAGGAAATGAAGGTGAATGGCACATTGCGCTGATCAGCCTTACGGTACTTAGCGTTGGGCTATTGTCTGTTTGGAAGAGCTCACAAAGGCTCAACAAGGCATAAAAAAACCCCAATCGCAAAGCGATTGGGGTTTACATCCAAATAATAAATCCGTTAGAATTTATTCTTATCGACCTTTTCACGGGTCGAGTAGTTTATTTTGAGAGCCTGCACTTTTCTCAACTCTTGCTTCACTTCAGTAACAATGCCCATTTTGGTATCGGCATCTACTTTTAATGAAACTGTGATGAGTCCTTGCTCGGCCTCGTTTCGCTCAGCTCTTCGTTCAATCACATAAGACTGGATGTCTTCCACCGTGGCGAAGTCATCGTCTAATTGAATCTTAGGCACTGTACCGTATAACTCGGTATTCTGAGGCTCTCCGATGTAGACATAGTCTACGAGTGCCTTGTTCTCAAGTTTACTGATCTCAGTGGCTTCTGGCTGGCTCAACTTTACCTTCAGATCAACCTCACGCATTACGGTAGTAACCATGAAGAAGAATAGAAGCATAAATACGATATCTGGCAGCGAAGCTGTACTTACTGCCGGAGTTCCTTTGTCTGAATTCTTTTTAAACTTTGACATAATTACCCTCCTACATCTTTTGGTTCAGCCTCTGAAATTCGCTGTGGATACACCTTACGAATGGCTTTAATCATTGCCTTGAATTTGTCTCCTCCTTCTTCGGCTTTGGCCATCTCCTCCATCTTGTCATAGCTCATTCCAAACTCCGCCTGAGCCACATCGTTTCTCAACTCATTGTAAGCTGCGGCAAGTTCATTCTGAACCTGAATGTAGAGGTTATAAGATGTTCCGTTATCGTTCTGTAATGAAATTACCTGTTTAGAAACCATTCTGGTTCCGAGCAAGTCAATCTCTACTTCCTTAAACTCTGGCAAGTCTTCCTTTCGTTGTGGGTTTGCAATGAACTCCTTGGCTGCTTCGCGCAACTCAGAAATCTCCATCAACTCTCCTTCAACCAACAACTGGTCATTTGCATTCGCCAACACCACAAACACATTTCTGTCTTTGATGGGTGGTGGGTCAGGCTGATTTTCGAGCAATGGTGGTGGCAGCTTACGCGCCAAACCCCAGCTCGTGTCCATTGTGGTAGTAACGAGGAAGAATACCAAGAGCAAGAAGGCGATGTCGGCCATCGACCCAGCATTGATTTCTTGTAATTCTCTTTTCTTCCTAGCCATGTTTATTATTTAAGGATTCGTGAAACAGATGAATAAGCAATAGACAAAACGGCTCCCACAAAAAGAATGTAGAATGCGTAAAGCCCAGCTCCACTTAATCGCGATGTTGTTTCGGTAACGTCACCGTAAATAGGCTCTACAGTACCATCTGCAAGAGCGTAGCTCAAGCCCATTACAACAACCAATCCCCCAATACCTATCAAGGCTCCCTTGATTTGTTTTGGGTTAAGAATAACCTGCATAACTGCCCCACCAATAGCGGCCACAATGCCAGCAATCAGAAGCGCATAGCTCATTCCGATGAAGGCTCCAACAGCGCCACAGTCAGTGCAGTCGCCATCTTCAGGAGTCAACCCGGATGTCATCGTCATTACCATGAGGATTACCCCAACGGCAATGAGAACGTACATTAATATTGAATTTACTTTCTGAAACATGCCTGATCTTATTTAGTCATGTTGTGCTTGATCATCAAATCAACCAATGAGATTGAAGCATCTTCCATATCGTTTACGATGCTATCCACTTTCGCTACAATGTAGTTGTAGAAAATTTGAAGGATCATCGCAACCAAAAGACCAGAAACCGTAGTAATCAGGGCCACACCAATACCACCGGCAACAATACCAGGAGAAATGTTGTTTGCTGCAGCAATCGCATCAAACGCCTCAATCATACCGATTACCGTTCCGAAGAACCCAAGCATTGGAGCAAGAGCGATGAACAATGAAATCCATGAAAGTCCTTTTTCAAGAAGACCCATTTGAACTGAACCGTAAGAAACAACTGATTTTTCAACCATTTCAATTCCATGATCAGCTCTATCTAATCCCTGATAGAAAATACTTGCTACTGGTCCTCGAGCGTTTCTACAAACTTCTTTAGCTGCATCAACACCACCACTTTGAAGTGCTGAATCTACATCAGCCAATAACTTGTCGTTATTCGTAGAGGCCATGTTAAGATAAAGTATTCTTTCAATTGACATGGCAAGTCCTAAGATCAAACAGATAAGAACGAATGACATGAATTCAGGTCCACCTTCGATAAACTTTTGTTTGATGACTTGGTGAAGGCTTTTTTCTTCAGCAGCTGCTTCTTCTTCAGCAGGAGCTTCCATTGGAGCAGCCTCTTCTTCAACAGGGGCTTCTACCTCTTCCACAACTTCTTCTGTTGCAGCTGAATCGCCTTCCGCAGCAGTTGAATCACCATCTTGAGCAAAAGACAAAGACATGCCCGAGATCATAAGGGCTGTCGTCATTGCAATTGATAAAAAGATACGTTTCATATTAACTAATTTGGATTTACTATTTATTGTATTTGGATTTGTTTTTAAAAGTCGGTAAACATAAAACCAGAACCTCAATTCAGTGTTTCGATTATATCAAATTTAAAGTTCGGCCAGTTTCGATATTACTCAATTATGGATTTCACTAAGAAACCCATTGATTTCAAAGCGCTCAAATGTATAAAAAGGATGTTTCAATACAAGATGTCGTTGAGAAATCGGTTGTCATAAAAAAAAGCCCGTACGGGCTTTTTCTATTTTTTCGAGAGTAAATCTCTGATTTCTGTGAGCAACACTTCCTCTTTGCTCGGAGCAGGTGGAGCTGCCGGAGCCTCTTCTTCTTTCTTCTCCATCTTTTCTTTCATGTTGTTGTACATCTTCACCACAATGAAAATGGCGAAGGCCACAATGACAAACGTAATGATGGTGTTTATGAAGACCCCATAACTAATGGCAACCTCTGCCACTGCGTCACCAGCGCCTTCAGATGATTCGGCTACACCTTCCTGGATGACCATTTTGAGTTCGGTAAAATCGACCCCTCCCATGAGCATACCCACGGGTGGCATGATAATGTCATTTACCAGTGATTTTACGATGGCCCCAAAGTAGGTAGCCATTACAAGACCAACAGCCATTTCGACCACGTTGCCCTTGCTAATAAACTTCTTGAATTCGTTTAGCATGTTATTAGTAAGTTTAGTTAAAGTACCAAGCAATAATAGCAAAAAAGCCACGCGAATCGTAGGTTACATCGATTTTCTCATGTTCTCTCAACGTTAGTAGTTGCTAACGCTCATAAAACTCAGCTATCTGATCTTGGCTTACAGGCCAACATTATTGCACCATGATTTTCTTTGTGTCGGTTATTCCTGATGGGGTCATGAGCGATACAAAGTAGACCCCGCTGTTAAGAGCCGAGACATCTATTTTGAGCACATGTGTACCAGCGGCCAGATCTGTTCTAACTCTTCGAATAAGTACGCCCGATGCATTATACATGCACATGTAACCGTGAATGGCATCATCTGAATTGCACCTGACGTTTAGTACCGATGTGACTGGGTTCGGGTAAAGTTCAAACCGAACATCGCGTTTGATAACTACCACTTCGATGTCTGAATCGTACACATGGCCGCCTACCTCAACTTGCTTCAACTTGTAATAAGACGTTCCTGTGAAGGGTGATCCATCCGTTACAGAATAATGATGGCGTCCAACTCCTGTGGTCAAAACCTCTTCAACAGGCTCATACACTATCCCGTCTGCACTGCGCATGACAATGTAGCGGTCCATGTTCTTTTCATGAGAGGTCTGCCATTCGATGAAAACAGACTGATTATTCACCACAGATGCATTGAAAGACAGCAATTGTAACGGCAGAACGGTAGCCGTAGTTACAAACGAAAACATTCCGGCCGCAGTTAGGCCCGACCTGGTAAGTACATTATTGGCAGTGTCCTGAGCAGCTGCTGAAAGCACCCAGGAACTTCCACTATCAACACTTTGAGCAAAGTTCAGATCTACTTCCACATTGTTGTTCAACTCAGATTGGTCATACGCTAATTCGACATCAAACGAGATTCCGGCAGTGTCTGATGGAAGAATTTGATACCAGCGCTGCACGGAAAAACCCACTCCAATATTGTAGGCATCGTGCCCTCTTTTGATGGTGGTTAAACCCAGGTTGTTGGCCGATGAGATTTTGAATCCCAAATTACCCGGAGAAATCTCGCTTGGCGCGTTTAAGTTGGCCGTTGTGGTAATCGTTCCTGTACCAGCAATGACTCCCAAACCAGTCTGATCACTGTTTTCTTGCAGGTTGGCCCCAGAGGCTAAAACGATATCTCCATTGTTAACCAAAGCTCCATTACTCTGTATCGACAAGTCCACTGCATTACCAGAGTTCGGGATATACACAGAGGTGCCCTCGGATACTTTCATGGTGCCGACCCCGACAGAAACCTGGGCGGCTGCCGAAAACCCGAACACTGTGAGAACAAAAGCCCCCGTCATTTCTTTAAAGCTCTTTCTTCTCATCGTTTTATAGTTTAAACATGGTGAATATGATGGAAGGAATGTTGGGCTCATCTGAAATATTGAGAATGGGCTTAAGGTTTACCTGCTTTGAAACATCTGATGTAGACATCATCACCCTGATTTTATCTCCTGCGTTTAAGGCAGTCGTTAAGTTTATGACCACCACGTCATCGCCAGCTGTACTTCTCATATCCAACAGGATATTTGAGTTCTCTATGTCAACCCAACCGCTACCCTCGTCTATTTGAAACCAACAGTGAAACTGAGCATTTCCGCTGCTGTTATTTCGGTTTACCTGAGGTTGACTCATAATGTTATACACGCCACTCGTTAAAACCACAAGCTCTGTATCACCTTCCACATGCTGTATTCCATAAATCTCATCATTCGTTGAAAAAACAATTGGCCACGGATCAGTCGTTGTAGGCTGCTGTACAGTAGAATCGGATAACTGGGCATAAATGACCGGAGATACATTGGTTGAGTCAAACGCCACCCAGGAGGCCGTGCCGTTATCATCAGATACAAGCACCCTGTTGCTTCCTTCAGATCCATCTGTAATTCGAACTGAACCATTGATATGGAGCTCTTCTTGAGGAGATGCTGTGCCAATGCCCACCTTGCCGGTTGAACCGACATAGACACCTTCGTTATCGCCATCTCCAGACAGATAATTACTACCCAGGCTTATATTCTGAGTTGCTGTATGGTCCCCCATATCATCAGCCCCGGACCCGACAGACTGCCAGGACGAACCATTGTGATAATAAAACCCTGCTGTATTGTCTGTTTGGTATATCATCAGACCTTCTACCGGAGTTGAAATTGCGTTGCGCTGTGTTTGTGTTAGTCTTGGTATAAGCAATCCTTTGTCGGATGCCTGTAAATCCAAAACTGCTGAACTATCGGGGCTTAGTGTTCCTATTCCAACCTGCGAGAAGGTGGGATAAAAACAGACTGCCGCTATGAGTATGGTAAGGAGTTTCTTCATGACCCTGATTTTTGGTGTATAACAAAACTCGGAGGGGAAATCTGGGCTTCATATTCCTCATTTCCCTCAGTGGTTGTTTCGTTTCCAAACCTGTCTCAAGTCATGTTTTGTCCTGACGCACGTCATGTTTTAGGCAACAGCAACCTTGTGTTCGGACTCCAAGACAGCACTTAAGGTCTCCGTGGGTGGGGATTTCAGCCGATTTCATCATGTTCAGAGCCTCTCTCATTAGGAAATAAACTCTCCACGCTCGGAAGACGCCCCTTCGGCTTCCACGTACGCGCGCATATGTTCGCCTCCTAATCATTCTTCGATGAAATTGCGACTAACCCCTCATCTACAAGCGATACTCATTTTTGCTTTCCTGTCAAGCTCCACCATGGCCGCCAACCGGTTTTGGGTTGCAAGTGGAACAGGCAACTGGGACGACACTGCTAATTGGTCCTCTACGAGTGGAGGAGCTGGCGGAGCTTCTGTTCCCAATGGCGGTGACAACGCCATTTTCAATGGACAGGGTTTGGGCCATTGCCTACTCAACTCATCTGTTGCAGTAGGTAGCCTAAAGCTCGATGGTTATACCGGTACCATCGACCAGATGGGTTACTCCTTTCAAACCTCTGGCGCAACTATTCTCAATTCAGGTACGATTAGTAATTCGCTTTCTGTAGGAGAGTTTACGGTGAACACTTCAAGCATAGCAAGGTTTGCGGGCACCACATTTGATGTGCCTGTAGAAGTAACCTGCGCCACCTTAAAACTGAACGGGAGCACTTTTCACAGCAAAGCTTCTTTTGAACACACGGGAGGTCAGACATGGAGCAATGGAGGAAATGTTTTTAATGACTCCGTTGTGATTGAGAACAATGGCTTGAGCTGGCTCTTCCTGGCTGAGACCAAGCCAGACACGTTCAACGCTCAGGTTGTGTTTAAAGCTACCGCGCAGCGGCTTTTTGTGGCTCACACCGCATCGGGAAACTACTTCAATGGTGACATCGTACTCGAGTCAGGGAATAGTGAAGGGTGGATTTACTTCGGTCACAACGGTGGTAGCTCCGTTTTAGAAGATGGTAAAGCCATAAGCGAGGGTTTAATGGGTTTAAACAGTGGTGAGCTCAGCCTCAAAAACTTTGTTCAACTCGGATCGTACACCCAGAAGCTAACCTCAAACGCAACTGTGTCCATTGACTCTGGAAGCGTTTTTCATGGTCGATTGCACATTACAGCAGATCTCATCGAGCTAAACAACGGCATCTATCACGGGCCTGCTTTTTTTGAGAAAACCGGTGGCTATTGCTCTTCACAAGGAGGAAATGTATTCAACGATAGCGTCACCATGGAAAATAGTGGAGATAGCTGGCTATTGCTGGCCATATCGAGTCCGGACACGTTTAATGACGTATCGGTATTTAGAGCAAAATCTCAAAGAGTGTACGTAGCCAATGGTTCCAGAAACAATCTATTTGGAGGAGACATTGTATTGGAGTCTGGTGCGAATGCAGGAAGGATATTTCTCGGTTCAGACAGCGGCTCATCTATTCTTGCCGATGGAATGCAAATACTAGAAGGACCTATGGGCTACATGGGCGGATTGCTAGAGTTTCAAAATTTCACCCAGCTTGGCTCCACGCCTCAAGTCATCAACTTTGGAGAGTCTCTTAAGATCGGACCTCAATGTACATGGAATGGTAGTGTGAGAACATCGAGTGAACAGATCAATGTTGTACAATCTGTTTTTAACGATGACGCATCGTTTACCAAAACAGGTAGTGGCGATGACCACTGGGTTGGAAACAACACATTCAAGGGCCATGTTTCATTTACACATCAAGGCAGTGATGGTTTCGCGCCTGCTTATGATGTGGCCAACACATATCTGGGTGATGTAACCTATGTGCAAGAGTCTGGGTCTCTCATGCCGGCAGTTGTTGAAACAACATTTTACAAAGGACATCTGTATGTGTCCTCGGTCTTGGACGTTGTATTTGGGTCACGAGGTGGACGTGTGGTGATAAACGGTAGTTCAGAGCAGTTCATTGATAATCTGGGTAGTTCGGGCCAACCCACATTCACACACTTGAGACTAGATAAACTTTCGGGTGATGTAACACTATACGCGCCTATTACCGTAACAGATTCGCTCGCGCTTGCTAGCGGAATCATACACACTTCTGCTCTTGACATGCTCACCCTGGAAACCGGCTGCGATATAGATGGTGCATCGAATAACTCTTTTGTGTCAGGACCAGTGAGAAAAAACGGGAGTGCAGCATTTACCTTTCCGATTGGAAAAAATGGATCGTATCACCCATTGGTTATGAATAAACCCACCGGTGGTGCCACATCTTTCACCGCTGAGTACTTTGCTTTGGGTGCTGGAGCACTATATGATTCTACTGCCTTAGGTGCTGGAGTATCCTCGATCTGTCGTTCTGAATACTGGACGCTTCAGCAAGGCTCAGGGTCATCCGATGTGAATGTGAGCATTCCATTTGAGAATAGCGGTTGGGCCCATGACGCTGACAACCTTGTAATGGCCGCTTGGAACGGAGAGCAATGGAACAATCACGGGAGGGTCGTGCAAAATGAAACAGACAGCTTCATCACAAGTAGTATTCCCATTAGCTCTTTTGAACCATATGCGGTCATAACAACTGCCACGGCTGGATCGGAGCAACCTAATTCCATTGAATCTATGGACGCAAACCTGGGTTCGATCACCGCATTTCCAAATCCTTCAAGAGGTTGGGTAACGTTTAGCGGCTCGTTTAATCATATACCTCAAATTGCTATCATGAATACAGCCGGGGTGGATGTGTCATCGCAGGTTGAAGCCTCTCTGACAGGCCAAAACGTTCAGATAAACATGGCCTCACTTCCGGTTGGTGTATACACGGCTCGTGTTGGGTCAAAGGTGACCAGGTTGGTAAAGTTTTGATTTAGATGTGGGATGACTTCGTGATCCCATTCAGGAGAAATTGACACACTAGTTTAATTCTCTAACCCGCTAACGCGGGTTATGTCTTTTTTACTCCTCCCCTTTTTCGTGCAAACACGAACGGGCAGAAATAAAAAATCCTCGCTATTGCTACCGAGGATTAAACTGTGCGGAGAGAGAGGGATTCGAACCCTCGTTACGTTTCCGTAAACACGCTTTCCAAGCGTGCGCGTTCAGCCACTCCGCCACCTCTCCTAAAAAACGAGGCGCGAAAGTAGTCAATAACTCCCAGTTATTTCTTTGGGGCCAGCGATGGATCAAGCTCATACGCCTTTTGCACATACTGGTTTCCGGTTTCGGGATCGCCCTGTTGGGTATATAACAGGCCGAGGTTTAACCAAACTCTGGCGTTCTCCGGATCAAACTTCAACGCAATATCAAAGTATGACCTGGCCGAATCGGGTTGGCCCGTCATGGCATGCACCACACCTATCTTTTGGTAAGCAGCCGCATTCTTTGGATCGGCCGCTATGGACTTTCTCAGATATCGTTTTGAGCTTTCAAAATCATTGAGGTTCTTACCATAAACTTCGCCCATGGAAGAATACACCCTGGACAGGTCTTTGCCTCTCAGCTGCTTGGATGCCGCCTCATAGCCTCTAATGGCTACTTCGTTCTGGCCTTTTGAGGCGGCCGTAGTAGCCACGGCCTCCAGATTTTGAAGCAATCTTTTGTCTTTTCGTTTCTTCTTAATGGCTTGTTCAAAGTAGTGCACCGAATACTCGTAGTTCTCCATTTCGAAATAGATGTTTCCGATAATATCCAATGGAGGGAAATAAGAGGGGTGAATCTTCAGTGATTGCAGGCAGAATTGTTCCGCTTCTTTTAAAAGTCGTTGCTTCTCATTAGGGTTGGTTTGCTCTTTGGCGAGATCGAGTGTTTCGCTTCCCATCGTCATCTTGATCTTGGCAGACCCATCTGACGTTTGATAATCAGCAGCTGAAAGGGCCCGATCACTTTCCCAGGCATAATTCCTGACAATGGTCTTCCCGGAATAACCCACAAGCAAAACAGCTAAGATTCCGGCACCAACAGTTTGTCCCCATTTTGCCCCAACTACCTGAACCAACACATGCGCCAATATCAAACAAAAGCCGAGTGAAGGGATGAACAAAAACCGTTCATTCATAAACGCGCCTATGTCAAACAGCAGGTTTGAAAACAGCACAAATGTTCCGAAGAACAAGAGAATTCCGTACCCATACATGCTGACCTTTTGATGCTTGAACTTCTGCCAAAGCGTGAAAATGCCATACCCTACCAGCGCTACATACGCTACAACCGAAAGAATCACCATGGGTTCTGACCAATCGAGATAGGGTCGCATTCCCTCTTCGAGCTCAGCAAATGTCCTGAACGGATGAAAGGGGTAATAATCGTGTGTGAGCGGATGCGGCCAAACAAGGAGTTTCAGGTACAATCCCATCGTGAAGAAAATGCTCGCCAATCGCTCTCCGCCTTCAGCCAACATATAGGGCTTATTCATAAGCTCAGCTGCCACTTTAAGTCCGACACCCTGATCCGAAAACACGGTTAGCCGAATAGCCATATAGACCGCAGACGCCACCGCCATGCCTGACAGAGAAAGCCCTGCTTTTTTGAGTGATGTGTTAGAAAAGAAGAACAGCGTTAGCGGAACCACTCCAAGGAAGGTAACCGAAGACTCTTTTGATAAAAGGCTCAGAAGAAACCACACTCCAGAGAGTCCAATTTCTTTCGTGTCGTTCTCTTGCACGTACTTGAGCACCGACCTGAAAGCCAGGAGGGCAAACAACAAACTCATGATTTCGTCACGACTCTTGATATTGGCCACAACCTCCGTATGTAACGGATGTGCCAGATACAGGACCGTTGCGACAACAGGCAATGTCCACCACCATTTTTTGGGCTCTCCTCTTCCAAAAATCTGCTGCAATACGATGAGCAGTACAACCCCAATCAACCCATAAAGCACGATGTTAATGAAGTGGCTTAACTGTGGGTTCTTGCCAAAAAACTCCCACTCGATGGCATGGGTTGTTTGGGCCAGGGGACGATACCTTCCTCCCTCAACAAGGCTTTTCTTAGCTCCAAAGAAACCAGTCATAAGGTCGTTGGTCCAGATGTCTTTCATTCCATCCAACCCTTTCTTAGTGAACTCGTTGGACGTAATGTAGAGCTTATCATCGAGCGTATAGCCAAACGGAACCGTGTTTGCGTAGAGCAAAAACCCCAACAAAAACACAGCTATGTACGGAATCAGGTTGCTCTTGTTTTTCTCGGTCGCCTCTGATAATTGGGTTTCAACCGCAGCGCGTTCCTTTTGTTCAGCAATTTTTTCTTTTCGCGATTTCCTGGCCATCTTACACGGTTAATTCTCCTCTTAAATCTGTTTGTATCATTTTCTTAGACCACTCCAAGTCTCCGTTCTGCCCCAACACAAACATAAGCTTGATGATGGTGGCCTCTAGGGTCATGTCTCCACCCGAGATAACCCCTGCATTGAGTAGTCCTTTGCTGGTAGCGTACTTACCCTGAGCGACAGATCCTTTGGGGCACTGGCTCACATTGACCACGATTTTTCCACTATCACTGGCTTGTTTTAATGTCTTAATCAGCCATTCCTGACGTGGAGCGTTCCCAGCGCCAAACGTCATCAAAACAATAGCCCTGGCCTCACTATTTGTTAGAACACTCATCACGAGTTGCTCAGATATACCTGGAAACAACGTGAGTACTACCACGCGCTCATCTAACTGGTCGTTAACCGTAAATGCATCGAAGGTTGTTCTGAATAAGTCACTGCGATTAAACTTGAGGTTAACACCTGCTTCACCCAATACGGGGTAATTGGGAGATATAAACGCCTCAAACGCTTCGGTGCTGTATTTTTTGATGCGGTTGCCCCGATATAACTTGTACTCAAAGTAAACAGCCACTTCCTGAATAATGGGCTCCCCATTGTGGTTCATGGCGGCCACTTCGACAGCCGTGATGAAATTTTCGCGTGCATCGGTTCTTATCATCCCAATTGGAAGCTGGGAACCTGTAAGAACGACAGGTTTTTTCAGACCTGATAACATATAGCTCAATGCTGAAGCGGTATATGCAAGCGTATCGGAGCCGTGTAAAATGACAAAGCCATCATGCGAATCATAATGAGCGGCTATAATTTGAGCCATCTCTCGCCAGTGGCTCGGCTGCATATCTGAGCTATCAATGGGTGCATCAAACGAAACGGAATCGAGTTCAGCGTCAATCTTGGAAAGCTCGGGAACCTGCGTCATGACATGCTCGAAATCGAACGGAACCAGTGTTTTCTGATCCTCGGCCTCGACCATTCCAATGGTGCCTCCGGTGTAAATGATTAGGATTTTCGTCACCGCGCGAATTTGAAAGTTTTATCGAAATAAAAACCAGCTGTTGCCATAAGCTGCAACCTGCTTGTGAGCATTGGGTTCATTCCTGCTACGGAGGCATCGTATCCATCAGGTGCTTTTGAAAGCGGTGCCTGTGGGTTGTATAGCTGTCGTGCCTCAACCCTCAAAAAGCCATAGGGCGAAGGGGCGTATTCGGCTCCAAGGGTCACTCCATAGACAGTCATTCCGCCAGAAATGCTATTTACTGATCTACTACCAAAATCCCATGTAGGAACAACTCGCGGGGTATAGGCAAAGCTGTTTATGTTCTGCTCATCGGAAAAGACTTCGGCTCGCATGGCAATCGCAAAATCATTGGTCAAATTATACTTCACAGTAACCAAGCCCGCAACTAACGGATCTAGCCACCCCTGGCCTGTTTTCCATTGATCAGCTGTAGCCACATCAACCCCCAACTGCACAAACAAACGGTCAAAAGTCAGGTTGGCATACGCGTTTTGATACACCAGATACCCATCATCCAGTGCTCCTACTCTTTCCTGACCCAGCAAATTGGAATAACTCAAGTAGAGCTTATCGCCAAATGGGCGCGATACTAACAGTCCGAAAGACTTGTACTCGTTGTTGTCTATATGCAGGTTATACCCGTTGATGGCATGCAGCTCAATATGGAGCTCCTTTTCTGTTTCATAGGCCAACCGGGCACCGCCCTGATAGAATGGGCCATAAAATGTGGCAAGCGTAATGAAACTGAGCGCATTATCCTTAGGTAGAAAGCTCTCTGTGCCCAGGTGCGTTTTAAAATATCCTACATCAAACCACAAGCCCTTTGCTAATCTAATACCTGCATTGGCTTCTTGAACAAGCCGATAGTTGTCTGACCAGGCAACACTGGCAATATCGCCTTGATGAAGCGTAAGTACACCCCTTAACCGATCAGATTGAATAGCAGCGGTTACCTGAGCTGTGTTTAAACCAAAATTGTTGTGGTAGGCCCCGATGCATTCGTGCTGTTGAAGAGCGGACTTGTCTGCCCCCACGTAATAGGCGTAATAGGCATCGGCATAGCCACCAACAGATACGGCTATCGTGTCTTTCGGTTCCTCCTGGCCAAACGCAAACAAAGACGCTATTAGGCAGGGGATTATGATGGCTTTTTTCATAGTAGTACGGGTTTAAGGTTGAACATAGCCTCGCAATTCTCACTGGTCACACGCTCAATCTCTACAGGTTTCTGATCAAAAATGAGGGCCATTTTCTGTGACACCAAACTGGCATAGGCCGGTTCATTTCGTTTTCCTCTGTGAGGAACAGGGGCAAGATAAGGTGCATCTGTCTCGAGTATAAAATGCCTCAGGTCAAACTCTCCGAGAAATTGATCGATCTTGCCATTCTTAAACGTGACAACCCCGCCAATTCCCATGAGAAATGAGCCATAGTCTACGATTCGCTGGGCCTGTTCTTTTGTGCCGGTAAAACAATGAAACACTCCTCGTAACCGGTCATCGTGAAGGCGGTCAACCACTTCAAAAACCTCATCAAACGCTTCCCTCACGTGGATAACGATGGGGAGGTTCAAAGCCTTAGCCCAATTGATCTGCGTCTCAAACGCCTCAACTTGTTTGTTCAGGGTTGACTTATCCCAGTACAGGTCAATACCAATTTCACCCACCGCCCAGTACTTACGAACGGGTTTAAACAAATGCCGCTCAACCACACTCAGCTGATCTGCCATATCATCACCTACCGAACACGGGTGAAGGCCCATCATAGGAAATGCGTTATCTGGTAACCTGTCGGCCACTTTGTGAAGTGCATCAATAGAGCCAGCATCAATGTTGGGCATTAAGTAGTACTGAACCCCAGCCAGTCGGGCTCGTTCAATCATTTCTTCGAAGTCTTCTTGAAACTGATCGAGATAGATATGGGTGTGGCTATCTATAATCATGTGATCAAATGTAGTGAAAGCACTCAGCGCTATACAGCATGGTCTTTAAATAGAAATCGTGACATTCGCTGCATCGAATCTGTTACGCGCATATTGGTCGTTCGGTTTAGCTCTATAGGAGATATTGTACTTATCTCTCCGGTAATTAGAGCACTCAAAACACAGCTTGAAGGAGAGGTTGTAATCGATTGCATCACTAAAAAAGCTTTCGCCTCCATCTTTGAGTCTAGCCCGTATGTAGATCATGTCATTGGTATTGACAACAACGTATCAGAGGTAAAGGATCAGCTCCTGGATAACGCCTATGACTATGTGATTGATCTGCACAACAACTTGCGTTCAAAACAGGTGAAGCGCTATGCTAAAGCTCTTTCCTTCACGATCGATAAAAGAAACGTGGCAAAATGGATCTACGTTCAAACAAAAAAGGAACGGATGCCGATAGGCCATGTAGTAGCGAGGTCACTGGAAACAGTGCAAGCTTTAGGGGTTGATAATGACGGCAAGGGATTAGATTTCTTCATTCCGTCTGAAGTCAAAATGCCCAATCTGCCAGAAGCATTTAACGCTGGGTTTATTTCCTATGTAATAGGTGGCCGGCAGCCTGGAAAGCTCCTGCCTGTTGAAAAAGCTATTGAGCTGTGTAACCGAATAAGCAAGCCCATCGTGCTACTTGGAGGTAAAGAAGATTTTGAGCGTGGAGAACAGATAAAAGCAAATAGCAAGGCTGTCATTTTCAACGCTTGTGGACAGTTTAGTTTAATGGAGTCGGCCAGATGCCTGGAACAGTCAGATAAAGTGTTGACTCACGACACTGGGCTTATGCATATTGCCACAGCCCTGAACAAGCCCGTGTATTCCATGTGGTTTGCCACCACGCCTGAGCTCGGATTTTCTCCCTGGTACCCGCACGCGGAGTCCAAAATCTTCGAAAGTAAATCGGGTAAGAGGCCGACCAGCAAACTAGGAAATAGGGGAGCGTCCAACCCAGAGATTTTCAACGTAGATCTGGATGAGATTGCGAAGGATTTGAACGCCTAAAGTTTCAGCTCCGTTTCCGGATCCCAGAAGAGCTTTTTAAACTGAACGACTTTGTCCTTCTTTACTTCGATGCCCTCTGCTTCGAGCCTTTCCTGCATCGTGAACGGAGTCTCAAAGTGCATTTTTCCCGTAAGCAAACCGAGGCTGTTCACAACCCGGTGAGCAGGCACAGGCGGGTCGGCTGTGGGCGCAGCATGCATGGCCCATCCAACCATACGCGCTGATCTTGGAGCTCCAAGGTATTTTCCAATGCATCCATAACTGGTTACACGGCCTGGTGGTATTAACCGTACCACCTGATATACCTGATCGAAAAAATCGTCTTGCATGAAACGAATATAATCAGCCGTAGGAACACATCCCTGTTCTACCTGTATGTCACAGTAAAACCTCCGCGGTCTGCTCCAAAAACATAGCTTCGCACCGTGAACCGAGCCACCCTATTTCTGCTGTTTTCAATTGCTGCATTCACCCTGCCTCTCAACGCTCAAGAAGTGGTGAAAAAAGAGTTAGCCGCCATGCGAATAACCGAAGCTCCCAAAATCGATGGAAATCTCGATGAGAGTATTTGGAAAAGTGCTCCTGTGGCTTCTGATTTCATCATGTTTGAACCGACAAACGGAGCGCCCGAGGACACGCGTTTCAGAACGGAAGTTCGAATGGCTTATGACGATGAAGCCATTTACATAGCTGCCACTATGTACGACCCAAACCCAGATAGTATTTTGAGACAGGTAACCCAACGCGATGCTCATAATGAGAATTGCGATTGGTTTGGCTTCTTCCTAAATCCATACAACGATGGGTTGAGCGATTTCAATTTTTGGGTTACATCAGCCGGTACGCAGTCCGACAGCCGAACTACAGTGGATGGAGATGATTTTGGGTTGAATTCTGTTTGGAAAAGTGCGGCAAAAATCACCGAAGATGGGTGGATAGTTGAAGTGGCTCTGCCTTATATGGCATTGCGATTTCCGAAGGAACAAGTCGAAAACTGGGGGCTCAATTTTATGCGAAGTATTCGTAGATCTCGGAAGTCGTACACCTGGAATTTTCTGGACTTAAGTTCTGGTTACCGACTCGAATATCAGTCGGGATTATTGACTGGCATGGACAGCATTGATGCGCCTATTCGCTTATCGCTCATGCCGTATGTTTCGGCTTACCTTGACGATTCTGATGGTACCCGAACATCTGACTACAATGCTGGCCTTGATCTCAAGTACGGGCTAACGGAGAGCTTTACGCTGGACATGACGCTGATTCCGGATTTCGGGCAGGTAGCCTATGATCAGCAGTTTCTCAACCTCTCTCCTTTTGAAAACCGATTTGACGAGAATCGCCAGTTTTTTACCGAGGGAACCGAGCTTTTTACCATGGGCGATGTGTTTTACTCGCGAAGAATTGGTGGTGCGCCCAAAAACATTCAGGGCATTGACCTAAACAGCAATGACAGTGTGGAAATACGTCAGGAGTATACTCGGTTGCTCAATGCCACCAAGGTGTCTGGTCGAACGAAGAAAAACCTCGGGATAGGCCTTTTGAATGCAGTGACGGATAATAACTACTCAACGCGCATTGAAAACGGAGAAGAAACGCAGGTGCTGACAGAACCTTTGACCAACTACAATGTGCTGGTGTTTGATCAGCGGTTTAACCGGAACTCCTCCATTGGCCTAATCAACACCAATGTGCTTCGCAACGGATCTTCACCCGATGCGAACGTAGCCACGGTATTGGGTTCCTTTTTTAGCAAGTCGGGCATCTATTCGATGGACATCAAAGCAAGCCAAAGCGCCATATTTCAAACATCTGGAATAACGGATGGGTATGAAGCCGTCTTGGAGTTTGGCGATGTAGAGGGCAACTGGAACTGGAATATGAGCCAAACGCTCACAACGGATGACTACAACATCAACGACCTGGGCTTCCTGCCCAGAAACAACCGCCATCATCAAAGGGCAGAGCTGGCCTATCGTACGGTGAAGCCAAGCGGACCTTTTAACAAATACCGACACGCCTTCATTGTTGAGTATAGATCGCTTTACAAGCCGTATAAGTTCGAGGAGTTTTATTTCGGTCACACCTCTTTTCACCTGACCCGCTCTTTTCTGGCGTTTGGTACCGATGTGGTTTACTCTCCTTTCGAGAGTGTTGACTTTTTCGAGCCGCGCGAGGCTGGTCGATGGTTTCGATTTCCAAGTCAGGGCTTTTTTGGTGGATGGATTTCAACCGACTACCGGAAAACGTTTGCGCTCGATATGAATGCGCATATCAATCCCTGGTTTGAAAAAGGCCGAAAAGAGTATGGGTTTAATGCCAATCCCAGGGTTCGGCTGGGGAACCACTTTTTCTCCGTCTTCACCCTGGCCGTCTGGTTTAAGGAGAATGACTTTGGGTATGTGCCTGATAACGATGCCTCGCTCATTCACTTTGGCAGACGTGACAACAAAAGCGTAGAAACGGCTATTGACGCGCAGTATGTGTTCAGCCCCAAAACTTCCCTCTCGTTGAAAGTGAGACATGCCTACACAGACGTGGACTACGAACGATTCTATGTGCTCGAGCAAGACGGATATCTGACGGGTGCAGACCTCACAGGAGTCAACGACCTAAACTTCAACACATTCAATGTGGACTTCAAGTTCTCCTGGTGGTTTGCCCCAGGTAGCGAAATGGTGATATTGTACAGAAATGTAATTGCCTCTGCAGACAATCTGGTGCACCTGTCTTATCTGGAAAATGTGAATGGTGTGTGGCAAGCTCCCCAGCAAAACAACATCTCCATCAAAGTGACGTACTTCCTGGATTACAACACGGTGAGAAGGCGATTCGTGAAATAACTAGACTTCGTTTAGCTCATACCTCAAAAACGTAATCTTCTTGCCCTGCTCCAACCACATTTGCTCGTAGAATGTGCGAATGTTGAGCACATGCTGCATTACCTCGTCAAAGCCGTGAATGCCAACTTCATACAAATTGTTGGTGTCCTCAACCTTGTCGAACTGAAACCGATCGTTCGCATCATTAAACTCAGGTATGGATTCGTCTTTGGTAAACGAATACAACTCCTGACTATCGCATTTTAAGTTTAACTGCCCTTTCGGCTTGAGCACATGGATGTACCTGTTTAGGAAGAGGTTGCTTGTAAGGCGCTTCTTGGGTTTTCCCAATTGAGGGTCTGCAAACAGAATCCAAATCTCACTCACCTCATTTTGAGCAAAAAAAGAAGTGATAAAATCAATCTTGGTCCTAAGAAACCGCACGTTCTTCAAACCCTTCTCCTGAACTTCCACCGCTCCGGAGTGCATTCGCGCTCCCTTGATGTCGATGCCAATAAAGTTCTTATCGGGATACACCTCGGCCATTCCCACCGAGTATTCTCCCTTACCACATGCCAGCTCGAGCACAATGGGATTGTCATTTCCAAACTCTTCGTGCCACTTGCCCTTAAGCCTAAAGTCTTTTCGAAATACTTCCGAAAACGGAGGCTCCAATACGTGACTCATCTCCTTTACCTGAGCAAATTTTTTCAGTTTGTTCTTTCCCATCGATTAGAAATTAGGGTTAATGCTATCCAGGTGAATATCGGACACAACTGTTCCGTGCTGTGACTGCACTGCAGTTGAAATAAGGCCTGCAATATCTTCTGGTTGAATGAACTCTTCACGAGGTACTCCTTCCTCTCCGTCCCAACTTGATGTGTTAATGCTTGCAGGGTAAATGCCGGTGACCTTGACCCCCAGCGGCCTCAACGTCTGCTGAAGAAGTTTGTGGTATCCCTCAAACGCATGCTTGCTAATGCTGTAACTCACCGCCTGATCCCAAGGTTGGTTGACCCGAATCGACAACATGTTGAATATATGACCTGCCTTCTGCTCCGTAAAAAATGGAAGCAGTCGCTGCGTCAGAGCAAATGTGGAGTAAAAGTTTACTTCCATTTGTTCGTCAAGCTCCGTCATTTCTAATAGCGAATCCGGGCGGTACATGCCCAGATTGTTGACCAATACATCTACCGATTCCAGATTATTTGACAACCAGGCAGCATAGTCTATCACCTCTGATCGTTTGGAGAAATCAACGCTGTGAATGACTATTTCAACACCAAACTGGACCTCCAGTCGACTCTTCAGCGCCTGCAGCCCATCTTCGTTTCGTGCAGACAAGTACAGCCTGTATCCGAGGCGAGCCAGTTCCACGGCAGTGGCTTCGCCCACACCCCGACTGGCTCCAGTAATTATTGCGTTTTGCATGCTGCAAAGAAAGAAATGAGAATTGGACGAAACCCATCGCTTTTCTGTTCATTTGACATTGGTTTTGAAATCACGCGTTCTCATAGCACCTCTTCATTGGGGGTTAGGACATGCCACACGCTGCATCCCGCTTATTCATGAGCAAATAGGACTGGGAAACGAAGTAGTGGTGGCCGCTACAGGAGGGCCTAAAGAGGTGATTCAATCGGCATTTCCGAACATCGAGTTCATCGATATTCCCTTCATGACCATTTCCTACCCGGCAGATGGCAACATGGCGCGTCACTTCTTTTGGAAGGGGCCCAGATTGATTAGGAGCATCTGGAACGAACACCGCCTGCTTCAGAAGGTAGTTGTAAATCGCAAAATCGATCTGGTCATTTCTGATTCGCGCTTTGGGCTGTGGTCCCGGAAAGCCAAATCTGTGTTTGTCACACACCAGGTACATATCATCAGTCCGGTTTTTGAAGGGTTGATTAACGCCCTGAATCGTTGGGTACTCAACAAGTATGACGAGGTATGGATACCGGATTTCGAATCTCGGCCGGGACTTGCAGGAAAGCTTTCTCACCCAATCAAACTACCGGAGCATGCGAGTTACATTGGACCCCTTAGCAGATTCACCGGAAAAGAACCGGTGACTGAACGTGCCTGGGAAAACGTGGGCATTGTAAGTGGCCCAGAACCGCAACGCTCGTTATTCGAAGCTGAACTCGCCCGTAGATTCATTGAGTCTGGAAAACCCTCACTCATCATTCAAGGGAAACCACATTGTGACTCGAAAAAGGAAGTGGGAGAGCTTACAGTGGTAAGCCACCTTGACACGGATGACTTCATAATTGCACTGAAATCGGCCGACCATATTTACTGCCGAAGCGGTTACTCAACGATCATGGACTTGCATGCACTCGGGTTGAACGCTACGTTCTTTGCCACTCCGGGGCAAACAGAACAGGAATACCTGGCTGAGCTTCATGCCCCAGCACAGGAGATTGACTAGAGTTTATACTTCGTAAAGTGAGCGCGTTCTTTGGACAAATCCAGCTGAGGGTACTTCTTCTCCAGGCCATCTACGAGGTTCAATTGCTTTTTTACAAACCGCTGAAATGAGTTACTCTCCGGGTCCATGGGCTTGTGCTGAGATGCCTGAATAACTGCCTGCACCTCCGAACAAATGATATGTGTCTCCTGACCAAAAAACCCCTGCTTAAACCGCTCCCAAATGTATTCGGTAGCCTTTGGTGAAGGGTGTAACATATCGGTGGTGTAAAAACGGTAATCTCTAAGGTCGTCCATCATCAATTCATAAGCAGGGAAGTAATGGCACGACTCAAACTCATCTACTACGGCATGCAATGCTGATAAAAGCGTAGCCTTGCTTCTGCTGTTCTGAACAGGTCCATCTTTCCAATGTCGAACAGGGCTTAACGTAAACACTACGTCTGCTGATATGCCATGTGATGCCAAGAACTGAGGAATGTGCCTTAGTATTAAATGACACTCCTGATGCGAGAGCATCCGCTTGGTAAACTGCTTATTGGGCACTTTATGGCAATTAGCTACCACACCGTGTTTTTCATGTTCATAAACCCAGGCCGAACCGAGTGTGATAAATACAGCGTTGGCCTCAAGTAATTGCTTGCGCCCAGCCTCAAGCTCCTCATTGATTCCCGCAAGCACATCTTCCTTATCGGGGCCATTAAACCTGCCATGATGATCAAAGCTAATCCACGACTCTTCGTGAAACACGAGGTCATCCTCTGTATATGGCCGGTTGTTCAACATCCGCTCCAGTGCATTCATAATGCTAAACGGGTTAAACAAAATGCCAAATGGATTGAGCATGACGCTGAACTTGTTCTGTTCAAGCATGCCGCCAACATTCTCAGCAAAACACGACCCAATCAGGCACAGTTTGCTTCCATGATTTATGAAAAACGAGTATGGTTCTACGGATATGTCTGTTCGAAAAGCGTCCACATTCAGGCCTATTTGGCTTTCTCCAAAGAAAACGAAAAAGTAGTGCCCACACCGGGTGTGCTACGCACGTTCATGCTCTGACCATGTGATTCAATAATGTGCTTGCAAATGGCTAAGCCCAGGCCTGTGCCACCTTCGTGGCGCGATCGGCTCTTATCGACCCGGTAGAAGCGTTCAAAGAGGCGGGCTAAGTGCTCAGACTCGATGCCCACACCATCGTCTTTCACTTCAATAAGAATGCTCGCACCCGTATCGTAAAAGCGAACCTCACAGAAACCATTTTCATCTCCATAATGAATGGCGTTGATAACCAGATTAGAAAGTACTTGCGAGATTTTCTCTTTATCAGCCATAACAAATACCCCCTTCTCATACTTCTCATTGAAGCGGAGGGCAATGTTCTTCTTTGACGCTCTCAATTCAAACAACCCAAATACTTTTTCGGCCAACTCAGCAATATTGATCTTGGTGATTTTAAGTTCTTCTCGGCCTCCTTCCAGTTTCGAAATGCTGTCTAAGTCTTCAATCAATGCCACAAGCCGCTCCAGATTCTGATCGGCCCGCGTTAGATAATTATAATTAATCTTTGGGTCTTCCAGGCCACCCTCGAGTAGTGTCAGCAAGTAGCCCTGCATATTAAACGTGGGTGTTTTCAACTCATGGGCTAAATTCCCAATGAACTCCCGCCTAAAGTCTGCCTGTTCTCTCAAGGCCGTAATCTCTTCTTGTTTTAGCGAAGCCCAGGTCTCTACATCCTGTTGAACTTTATCCAGCACATCCTTATTTCTCATGCCCGCCTTCGCATTTTCTTTCTGTTTCCCCGGAAGCTGAATAACACGGTAGATCAGCTTTATCTTTCCGTGAAGGAACACCTCAACAGCCCAAAAGGACACGCCATAAGAAGAAAGAAATGAGATGAGGATGATAAGCCCAATGCCCCAGTAAGGCATTTGAACACCGACCACTCCAATCAGAACAAACAGCAAAAGAGCCGAGAGGGCTCCTGTAACAACGCCAATGATAAGCGCGACTTGATTTGCGTTTCTGATTTTCATGATGTGGGAGCTTGCACTAAGCGCTTACTCTTCAAATTTATACCCTACCCCTTTGATGGTCTTGATGTGCGAACTGCCAATTTTCTCGCGCAATTTCCGAATATGCACATCAATAGTACGATCTCCAACGACCACATCATCTCCCCAAACAGAAGACAAAATGGTGTCCCGGGTGAATACTTTGCCTGGAACAGAAATGAGCAAGGCCAGCAATTCAAACTCCTTTTTGGGAAGGTTCAATTCAACCTCGTCCTTGATCACCACATACCGGTCGCGATCAATGGACAAACTCTTCAATTGAATTTCTGTTGGCTGAGGAGTTCCGTGATCTTTTCTCCGTAGCAATGCCTTAATTCTGCTGATAAGTACACGTGGCTTGATGGGCTTGGTAATGTAGTCGTCTGCCCCGGCATCAAATCCCGCAATTTGAGAGTAGTCCTCACCTCGAGCGGTTAGAAACGCAATGACAATGTTCTTGGTTTCGATGCTCTCGCGAAGCTGCATACACGTCTCTACCCCGTCCATTTCCGGCATCATAACATCGAGCAAAATCAAGTCCGGTTTTTTCTTCCTGGCTATTTCGATGGCTTCAAGTCCATTCATGGCTGTATAGACTTTGGCTCCCTCTTTCTTGATGTTGTAACTCAAGAATTCGAGGATGTCTTTTTCATCATCAACCAATAAGATTTTTTTCTTGGAAAGCATTAATTCTTCGTTATCAGAATCTGAGCTCGAATGTAGATTGGTAGCCATCAAACAAAGGTTAAAAGGTTTTTATGAAAGCTTTAAATTATTGGTTCGAATGTAACCAGAATGTAAAGAGCGTTTAACAATCACTTAACCCAGTATTAAAAATGTGCTCATCCAGCGGGTTGACCTTTGTCGCAGATTTTTAAAGTAAAGACATGAAATCAATTTGGATGACACTAGCGCTGATTTTAGCAACAGGCTTAGCAATTGCTAAATCAAACGATTCATCTGGAACAGTTAAGGGAGTGGTGAAAGAAGCGAATGGCGAAGTGGAAGTTCCCGTTCCTTTTGCCAATGTATTCCTTCTGGGAACGAACATTGGAGGGTCTACTGACTTTGACGGCAACTTCGAGTTTAATGCAGCCCCAGGTAACTATAAGCTGGTTGTTACCAGCTTGGGATATGCACCTGACACACTAGATATTCAAGTAGCTGCAGGCGAAGTCATAGAGCAGGAAATCAATGTTCAAACCAACGCACAGCTTCTTGAGACATTCGAGATTCAAGCTAAGGTCAATCGTGAAAGCGAAAGCCTTCTGTTGATGGAGCAAAAAGAAGCTACTGCCATGAAGCAGTCCATTGGTGCAAGTGAGCTATCAAACAAAGGTGCCTCAGATGTAGAACAAGGGATAGCCAAAATGAGTGGCGTGGCTAAGTCCAATGCCAGCAACGACATATTTGTTCGTGGCCTGGGTGATCGATACAACAACGCGTCACTAAACGGCCTGCCGATTCCATCTTCTGATCCTGATAAGAAAGTAATTCCGCTGTCGATATTTCCAACCAGCGTGGTTCAAAGCGTAGATGTAAGCAAAACGGCTTCTGCCAGCCTGCCAGCTGACTTTACCGGTGCGTCTATCAACATCAACACAAAAGATTATTACGAAGATCCTTATGCAGAGGTAGGGTTTAGCCTAGGATACAACTCCATCACCACATTTCAGGATTTTCAACAAGCACAAGGCGATTCTCTATCTCAGTTTGGCTTTGGGTACACCTCACGAGCGTTGCCTCAGGAAATTGATGCTGACTACCAACGCGCCTACTATCAGTCTCCGGCTGACGAAACTAGCCCGGTATTTACCAGAGCATTTAATCCTGTTCAGAAAAGCGCTTTGCCCAACTATGGTGTTTCGATCTTAGGCGGCAATAGTTACGATATCAACGACAATTCGTTCATCGGATTCATGGTATCAGGCGAGCACGGATCAAAACATCAATACCAAAGTGGCTTTGCCAGAAACACTGACTCTTCTGGAGTAGATAAAAACTACTTCGCCACGGAATCATTCGATTATCAAACTCAATCGACCACGCTCGGAAACGTGTTTTACCAGATCAACAAGCGAAATCAAATCCAGGTGAATGGGTTGTATACGCATAACACCAGTGATAAGGTATCAAACTACGACTCTCAAATCCTTGACAGAGATCGCAACACCTATACATACTCGGTTAGAAACACGCTACGTGTGAATACGCTGGCTACTGTTCAGCTTTTGGGAACGCACGAAACCAAAAACAACGCTCTGAGCATGAACTGGGGCGGATCTTACAACATCGCACACAACGATGAGCCAGACCGCTCGCAGTTGCTTTATGAAGCTTCTGACGAAACCAAGTCAGATTACCGCCTGGAAGCCCTGAACGCATCTGATAATCACCGATTCTTTGCTTCATTGACCGAAAAGGAAATGAATGCCCGTGCCGATGTAAACTGGAACTTCAAACGAGAAGAGTCTGGGAAGGCTATCGGAACATTAAGCGTTGGTGTGCAACCGCGTTTTAAATCACGGTCGTTTGAATGGAGACAGTTTAATATGTCGATGCGACAGTATGCCGACTCCTTACAGAACAACGACATCATTGTTGATCAGATGAACCCTGATGCCTTTCTTGGAAATGAGCAGTATACCGCTGGTCTTTACAGCTATGAGGAGGCGCGTGATGGGTCACGTGTTCACTTTGCCGATCAGAACGTATTGGCGTCCTACCTCATGCTCAACTACAAGTTTGGCACTCGGTTAACCATGCTAGCCGGAGCTCGCGTAGAAAAAACATCGCAAGAAATCCGTTACAAGCAACTGCGCAACTTGTTGAGTGACCCGTATGAGATCAAGTCTTACGACACCTTGAATATTCTCCCCTCTGTTTCGTTGAAATATGAGATGACCGAGAAAAGCAATCTTCGGTTTGCCGTTTCTCAAACCGTTTCGCGTCCGAACTTCAGAGAGTTAGCTCCTTTTCAATATCAGGATCAATCGAGAAGATTGTATGAAGGAAACCTCGATTTGGTCAACAGTTACTCTTACAATGCTGATATTAAGTATGAGGTGTTCCCAGGCTTAGGTGAAGTCTTCGCTATCGGAGTTTTCGGTAAGTACATTGACAATCCCATCGAGCGATACGAAGTGCCTTCTTCAACAACATTGTTTACCTATTTCAACCTGGGTCATGTGATCGTAGCAGGTATAGAATCAGAAATCAAAACTACAGTTGGTCGATTTGTGGCCAATCCTAATGAAGTGGAAAACCGCTTTGTGGACCGCATATCACTCGGCCTAAACATGGCGTATAACTATACCCAACTAAGTGTAGAAACCAATGAGCCAATCAACACATCGAAAGGGACCATTCTGGCAACCAATGCTACCCGGCCAATGCAAGGCGCGAGCCCATACATTGTTTCTGCTGATGCAGGTTACGAATTCAATGTGGGGTCGATTGAGTCACGATGGTCTGTGGTATACAACGTATTCGGACCCCGCGTCTTCCTGGCCGGAACGTATGGTAGAGGCGATGTGTATGAGCGACCCGTCAACACAGTCGACCTGGTGCTTAAAAACAAAGTGTCTGATAGAATCGATGTGGACTTGAGTGTTAAGAATCTGCTCAACCCAAGCATTGTCCAAGAGCAAGTAAATGCGGGTGAGACGTTCATCTTCAACGAGTACCAACTTGGGACTACCATTGGATTAGGAGTAAACTACCGGTTTTTTAAGAGCGAGGAGTAATCTTCAGGCAGGTTTAGCAAGCCCAAATGTGAGCCCATCCAGAGATTCAATCACCGTGATGGCCTCCTAGGATTTCCAGATGACCACAGAATGACATAGCCATTGGTCGAAATTCGAAGAGATTCGCTTGGAATTGCCATAGATTTGACCATCTATGAAACAAGTCCGCCTAACACTCAGTTTTTTTGTAGCCCTCTCATGTACGCTTTCCATAAATGCACAGTCCTATAAGCATATGATGAAAGATATGAGCGTCAACTTTTATGACGTTTGTGCTGCAGCCGATCAGTATTTCGAAACCCACGATCGAGGAAAAGGCTCTGGCTGGAAAGGATACCAGCGATGGAAAGCCGAAAACGAAAGCAAGTATTATCCTTCCGGAGATCGATCGAATGTTGACCCATACTTTGCCTCCAAAGCATATACCACGTTCGTGCAAGAATATGGAGTCAATAACTCAGCTCGCGGATTCGATGATGGCTGGCGAGACCTTGGCCCATACGATGCGGAGAATATCACTTCGCACTACAGTCCAGGAATAGGCCGTGTAGAGTGTTTATGGGTAAACCCCTCTGATGACCAACACATATACATGGGCTCGCGCAGTGGTGGGTTCTGGAAAACATTGGATGGTGGAAATACATGGCTCAATACCACGGACACATTGACCGCCTCCGGAGTCAACACACTTACTGCCTCGCCTACCAACCCAGATTCCATTTTCATTAATGTGCGAAACGGAGGAAACGGCACCACGCATGGTGTTTACCGCTCAACCGATGGTGGTCAAACCTGGTCCATCACCAATTTTAACCCCACCAATTTGTCGTGGGGAGGTTTGGGTTCCAACGCTCAGATTCTGAAAATTGTCTATCACCCAACCGTTCCCAATCTTGTTTTTGTGGGCACCAACAGAGGTTTGTATCGGTCTGACGATAATCTGGATACATGGACTCATCCGATAACCAGCGGATGGATTACTGACATTGAGTTTCGACCAAATGATGACTATTGGGTCTATGCTTACAACGACCAATACGGAGGAGCAAATGAAAACCGCGTATTGCGCTCCAATGATCAGGGCATGTCGTTTGCGCCTTCGACATTGATTTCTGGTAATTCAGGCGCACGTGGCCATTTGGCTGTCAGCCCTGAGTGCGACAGCTGTGTGTATTTTGCTTCAAGCAACGGTGTTTGGCTGTCATCTGACCTGGCCTCTACGTTCACGCTAAAAGGAGTTCCAACTGAAAGTTGCCAGGGTTTTGCCGTATCAGACACCGATGCCGATTACATGATTTACGGTTACCTCGATATGCAGGCTAGCTCAAACGGTGGGCTCACGTTTTATAACATTACTGATTGGGCCATTGGCGGAACTAGCCTTCCCAACGATTATGTGCATGCCGATTTGCGCACAGCCGAGTGTGTCAATGGAGTTTTCTACATCGGAACAGATGGTTATTTGTGCAAGAGCACAGACAACGGCCAAAACTGGACACGATTAAACAATGGAACAGGTATTCGGGAGTTTTATGCAGCCGGAATAAGCCAGTCAGACTGGACGGTTCAAATGGCCGGCTCACAGGACAATGGCACAAGCATCCGAGATGCATCAGGCTGGATCGAGTGGAATGGTGGAGACGGCATGGAAGCACTTGTGCAACCACTTCGACCCGATTGGATGATAGGAAGCTGGCAGTTCGGTACCCGACAAATCACACTAGACGGTGGTCAGACACGCCAAACATCAAATAATCCAGAAGGCGGTTCGGGTTATGCTAACTGGCAGGCCCCTTTGCAGTACAGCCACAACAAACAGATGCGTGTGTATCACTTCAGCGAAAATGTATTTGAATCGAACACATTTGGAGATGGTGACTGGACATTAATCGGCAGTCCTGGGATTGGCCAAATCATGGTGGCAGACATTGCGCGAAACAATTCTAACATCATGGCCATTTCGCGTTATGGCACGTTGAGAATATCGACTGATGGCGGAGCTACATTCTCACCTCCACAAGCGTCTTTGCCCAACTATTCCATTACGGATATCACTTTTGACCCAAAAGACGATTCTACGTTGATTGTGACTTATAACAGATATCAAAATGACGGCAAAAAGGTGTACATCTCTCACAACCTGGGCGGCTCGTGGACAAACATCACGAGCAACCTTGGAAACATGCCCATTCGAACCGCTGTGATTGATCACTCTTCAGAACCTGTGATCTACGTAGGTGGAGAAATCGGGGTGTATTACAAACGCATGAGCGAAACGAATTGGACACTGTACAACCAAAACCTCCCTAATGTGACGGTAAGAGATTTGGAAATCCAATACGGAACCAACGTGCTAAGAGCCGTTACGTGGGGCCGGGGACTTTGGGAATACAAGCTGGTCGATCGCAAAGATCATCCAAGCATTACCCATACGTTCATCTCTGAGTTTCCGATGCAACCGAGCCCAGCCACGTTGGTAGACCAATACGTCACGGCCAGCATATCGTATGACGAATCTCTTACAAGCGTGTACGTTTTGTGGTCTGATAGCCTGCCCACGTTTGACCATCAGATCATGATGAGCAACACCACCGATAGCACATGGGTTTCAGATGACTTTATCCCGCATCAGGAAATGGGAGCCGATGTCTACTTTAAAGTAGTGGCCGTAGGAGATAATCAAGACACCACAGAAACATATGGTTTCCATTACATCGCACAACAAACGCCACCTGAGCTTCCAGACACGACAATTGGTATCACAGAAAGCAGTTTCAGACTACCAATACATGTGTATCCTAACCCGAGTCAGGGTGATTTCACACTTGACCTGGGCCAATTCCATGACAATGTCACAATCAACGTTCATAATGCAGAAGGAAAACTTGTTTACACAGACAAGACAAACGGTCAGCAACTTCGCGTAGGTTTGGAGCACATACCAGGTATATACTTTTTAAACGTCTCTACTCCTTCAAAAACAGAAGAAGGATCGTTTTATAAGGCTGACATAACCCTGGTGGTTGATTAATTGAAAAAATGAACGGTATGAAGACAGGAATACTTCCCGTGGCAATCATGGTGGTACTTATGACTGTGGCAGGTTGCGCTGATAAGAAAGTCACAAAAGATCAATCGGAATTGCCAGCCCTTGAGGTCACCGGTGGTGAGTATCAAAAAATGGTGCCTGGCATGGAGGATGGAGATGAATTGATGACACTTTTTATTCCAATCTCCAGTTCATCTGCTGAGGCGGTGATAGACAGCGTCTTTTTTATGGGCAGAAAAGCCGCCATGCATGGTAAAGCCGCTGAAGGCGAGGTTGTCTACAAGGCAACGTTCAATCTAACCGCGGGAGTGCCTCAAGCACCTCCAACCAGGCTTGAAGAACAAGAAGCTTTGGTTGTTTGGCGATATCAGAATAAACGCCACTTAAAGCACGTTACCGGTATTGCTGAAAAAGAAGCGATCTACGCGCCTTAGATCAAGCTTAAGACATATCCAAGCACTGCACCGCCAATAACCACATACATGGCGTTGACTTTCTTGAGGCCAAAGCTCACTCCAAAGCTGGCTAAAGCAATAAGCCCTGTTCGCCAATCGACTACTGTGTCAATGGACATTTGGAACAATACGCCCACCATAACTGCAACAGCTGCTACGTTTACACTATCCAGAAAATAACGAAGAAATGCAGACTGCCTCATTTTCGGGATAAGGGGATTGAGAATCAACACGAATAAAAATGAAGGCAAGAACATCCCCAAAGTAGCAGCCATGGCTCCGGGAAAACCGGTTAACTGATAGCCGATGAAGGTGGAGGTGGACAATACCGGACCTGGTGTAAACTGGCCAACCGCAATGGCATCTAACAACTGTTGCCTGCTCAACCATCCCTTCGCTACAAGCTCCGCATCGAGGTATGCAAAAAGAACGTAACCACTTCCATAGAGCACAGAACCAACTTTTAGGAACGTCCAGAATACATTCATCGTGGTCAGCTTCATCACGGAACCAACGGTTGTTTGCAGTAACACAAATGGCAATACGGACTTAGCACCGGATGTCGTTTTATGCTTGAAATAGAAATAAAAAGCGCCCAGAACACTTGCGGTCAAAAGCGCCAGCACTTCATTGATCCCCAGAAAGCTGGACACAACCACTAATACCCCAAGTACACCTAGCTCCCACCCCTTCAATGCTTTTTTGCCAAGTTTGACAATGGCTCCGGCAATGATGGCCAACACAGCCGGCTTTATGCCAACAATAAAGGGCTCTACCGCAGGCAGTTCACCATACTCGCCATATAACCAGGCAAAGATTCCTGTAATAACCACTGCAGGGAAAATAAACGTGGCTCCGGCTACAAATAAACCAGCAACTCCAGCTCGTTCATGACCGCAGTGCATGGTTAGCTCTGTTGAGTTAGGGCCAGGAATCAAATTGGTCATTCCGATCAGATCAAGAAAATGCTCTCGGGTCATCCACTTGCGCTTATTCACCACTTCCTCTTCCATCATGGCAATGTGCGCAGCAGGACCACCAAACGCAATGCATCCAAGTTTAAAAAACAATCCAGCAACCTCTAGAAGGCTCCCTTTTTTCGACATAATGATTGGCTTAAAATGAGGTCGCAATATTAGCAGATTAAGGACAAAACTGGCTTCTATGGCCTGCTATACAGGTCATTCCTAACATTTTGGTAACGCAACATTAAGCCAAGCATAGCACACTTGAAGGGTTGGCTTAACACTACAGCCAGAGCTTTGTGCCAACAAAAAATCAATAGAAATTGACAAAACGAAAAATGAAAAAACGATTTTCACTTACGAACCTAAGCTCGGCCTTGCTGGCTTTGATGCTTGTTTTCTCCACTGCAGCGTGCAAAAAAGAAGGATGTACAGATCCTGCTGCCAACAACTATGACGAGAAAGCTAAGGAAGACGATGGTAGCTGCGAATACGATGCAGTTAATACCACACTGTCTGGTGATATAACTGAAGACATGACACTCGACTCTCAGCATGAATACACAATTGCCGGAGGCGTCCATGTGAAGGATGGGGCTACACTTACTATCCCAGCAGGTACTGTGATCAAGTCTGACCCGAATGAGTCTGTGGCGTATCTGCTCATAGAACAAGGCGGAATGATTGATGCTGAAGGAACATCTGATAACCCGATCGTATTCACTTCAGGCGCTGCAAACCCTGCAGCTGGTGACTGGGGTGGTATCATCATTTGCGGTCGTGCACCTATAAACAACGGTAGCACTGCCACAGCTGAAGTAGGCGATGTGCTTTACGGTGGTTCGGATGCTTCTGACAACTCAGGAACTCTCAAGTACATCCGTGTTGAATACACTGGGAATGCTATCAATGATGAGAAAGAACACAACGGATTCACTTTCAACGGAGTTGGTTCTGGAACAACTGTAGAATACCTGCAGGCATTCATGGGTAATGACGATGGTTTCGAATTCTTTGGTGGTGCCGTTGTGGCAAACTACCTTGTGTCAACAGGCAGTGGAGACGACAGCTTTGACTGGACCTACGGATGGGTCGGTGGTGGAAGCTACTGGATTGCTGAGCAAGCCAACGGAATTGGTGACCGGGGAATTGAAGCTGATAACAATGGCGATAACAATGCAGCCAGTCCGTTTTCTAACCCTACACTATCAAACATCACATTAACAGGTTACGCAGGTTCAGAGTCTGATGGAATGAAACTTAGAGAAGGCACAAAGGGAGATATCTCCAACGTACTCATCACCAACTTTAAAGATGGTGTAGAAGTCGAGCACAGTGTGACCGTTCAAAACGCTGGATCAGGAGACCTATCACTATCTAACATAACGGTGACCAATGCGTCAGGTTCTGTATTCGCCATCAAAGGCTCAGAAACAACAACCGACTCCACAAATGCCGCAAACGCGGTTGACCAGGCCATCAATGGGGCTGGCACAGGAGCAGGGTCTGGTTGGACAGCAGGCTGGACAACGAGCTTGTAAAGACCATAAATAATTGATTATCAGGGTCGTTCACTAAGTGAGCGCCCTTTTTTTGTGCTTAACATTGGCTTAACGTTGGCTGGAAAAAGTGAACCATCCTTTTTTTGAAAGAAAAACCTTTGTATCGCTTAAATGGCAATGGATAGGCAGAATTCAGTGTGTTTATTTTCTATGAACTTTACGTTAAATGTATCTTAGGAAGGTTAACTCTATGCTACGTAATTCGCGGAAATAAAAACTTTTGCGGCATGAAAACTAAGCCGCTATTTGTCGTTGCACTCGCCCTTTTCATTGGCAGTGCGCTTTCTGCCCAATCCGTAGAATTTGATACCTGGGGAAAAGGAATAAAGTTTGTTTCCAAGGACAGCAACAGCACCATCAAAGCTTCTGCTCGAATCCAAAACCTAATGATCCTCACCTCCGAAACGGGTGAAGTACCGACATTCAATGGGCTCACAAGACGAGCTCGTTTGAAATTTGACGGACAGGCATTCTCGCCAAGAATCAAATACAAAATTGAGTTGGGGTTAAGTAACCGAGACACCAAGTTCACCAGCGATGCTCAGTTGGTTGGGGCAACGTCCAGAATCATTCTTGATGCCGTGGTGAAATACAACCTCTTTAAGGGAACCGACCTTTGGTTTGGTCAGACCAAACTGCCTGGGAACCGGGAGCGGGTTATTTCTTCACAGAAACTTCAGTTTGTAGATCGAAGTAATGTCAACAGCAAGTTCAACATCGATCGTGATTTCGGTTTCCAACTGCGGCATAAGTATATGCTTGGAGAATCCATCATCAAATTGGCCGAAGCGATTTCACTAGGTGAAGGACGAAATGTCATTAACACCAATAGTGGTGGGTTTGACTATACGGGTCGCATCGAGTTCTTGCCCATGGGTGAGTTTGAAGGAAAAGGAGATTATTTCGGTTCAGATTTGAAACGCGAAGAATCGCCAAAACTCTCTATTGGTGTGACGGGTGACTTCAACCAGGGAGCTGTTAGACAAGGTGGGCAACTGGGCAAGTTGATGGTTGACTCAACCGGAGCTTTCGTTGAAAGTGACCTAACATCTATCCTAGCTGATATGATGTTCAAATATCAGGGGGTTTCTTTCATGGCAGAAGTAGCATACAAAGAAAGCAGCCGAGGAAATTACACTGATTTTAACGGAAATGCTTTCAGACAAGGCTTTGGATACAATGGTCAACTAGGTTATTTGTTTAAGTCAAACTATGAAATAGCTGGTCGATACACCCGAATCATGCCACTTTCAGGCATGGTTTCAGCCATTGACCACACAGAGCAGTTCACGTTGGGCGTGTCAAAATATTTTAAGGGTCACAACCTAAAAGTTCAAACTGACTTAACATACGAACGAGCACTTACTACCATTTTTGCCAACGAAAAATTAATATTCAGGTTACAAACTGAACTTGCTTTCTAAACTAAACTGACTAAACGAACCTAATCATGGAATACTCATTTTTTGATGTATTAGTACTTCTCGGATCTCTTGGCTTTTTCATATACGGCATGAAAATTATGAGTGAGGGAATTCAAAAAGCTGCCGGACAAAAGCTGCGACAAATTCTTGGTGCAATGACCAAGAACCGATTCTTTGGCGTTCTAACCGGTTTCTTCATTACCAGTTTAGTACAGTCTTCTTCAGCTACAACCGTGATGACGGTAAGTTTTGTGAATGCCGGCCTGCTATCACTGGTTGAGTCAGCTGGTGTTATGATGGGTGCTAATATTGGTACCACCATCACTGCCTGGATCGTTTCCTACTTCGGATTTAAGTTCAAAATCGTTGCTGTTTCTCTACCCATTATTGCTGTTGGGCTCCCAATGCTCTTGTTAGGTAAAAAGAAAGTGAAATCATGGGGCGAGTTCTTGATTGGTTTCGCCTTGTTGTTTATGGGCCTCGATGCTTTGAAGCACTCCGTACCTGATTTAAAGCAGAACCCTGAAATCTTAAGCTTCCTTACTTCGTTTGCAGACGGGGGCATCTTGACGTCATTGTTCTTTGTTTTAGTGGGCACGATTGTAACCATCGTAGTACAGTCGTCTAGTGCCGCCATGGCACTTACTTTGGTTATGTGCCACAACGGATGGATTCCGTTTCCTGTAGCTGCAGCCATGGTCTTAGGTGAAAACATAGGAACGACTATCACAGCAGAGCTGGCATCGCTGGTGGGGAATGTACACGCCAAACGCTCGGCTCGAATACACTCCATGTTCAACATTATTGGGGTCACCTGGATGGTACTGCTCTTACCGTGGGCTTTGGACTTAATCTCTTGGTTTTCACAGTCCATTATGGGCAACGCTGATCCCCTGACCAGCAGCGAGTCGATTCCTTTCGCACTATCTTATTTCCACACCTTCTTTAACTTAACTAATGTCTTGTTGTTGATTTGGTTCGTTCCAATTCTGGTTCGTGTGGCGATTAAATCCGTTCCTTCAAAAGGAGATGACGATGAAGAGTCTCATCTCGAATACATTGGTGCAGGTCTCATGGGTACTTCAGAATTATCCATTCTGGAAGCTAAGAAAGAAGTGGCCAAATTCGGTGAGATTACGCACAAACATATTACCCTCGTGAGGCGAATGTTGGTCGAAAAAGACAAGAAAGACAAGAAAAAACTGGCCAAGCGAATCAAGAAATACGAAGAAATATCTGACCGAATTGAAGCTGAGGTAACAGCCTATTTGACCAAAGTTTCAACGGGAACTCTTTCAGACCAGTCTTCTTCCATCGTTCGAATCATGTTGAGCATCATTAACGATTTGGAGCGTGTTGGGGACATCTGTTACCAAATGTCAGTGGCTCTCGAGCGCAAAGACGAAAACAAAATTTGGTTTACAACGGAGCAACGCGAACAGGTTCTTCAATTGTTTGAGTTGGTAGAAAACGCGATGTCAATCACGAATAGCAATCTAGCGGAAGAATATGCTAAAATCAATCTGGATGAAGCGTATTCGAGAGAAAATGACATCAATAAGAAACGAGACCAAATTCGTACAGATCATTTCCAACGCATTGAGAAAGGTGAATACAACTATCAAAGTGGAATGATCTACAACGATCTATTCTCATCTCTTGAGAAAATTGGTGATCACGTGATCAACGTGAATGAAGCTATTGCTGGAAAAGTCTAATGAAATTCTTACCTCGTGTTACTCAATTGGGTAACACGTAGGCGGGAGTGCGAACTGTTTCGCTTCGATGACCGGCATTATCAAAAATGTGGGTTTCGAAACGTATCGTATCGCTGTTCTGCTTCAAGTTTGCCAAGCCAAACGTTTGCCGAATCGTTCCCTTGAGCAACCAGTCTTCTTTGTTCTTAGCAGACCCTGGAATGACAGCAAAAAAAGCGACCGTATCTGACAGGTTTGGCGGATACCATCGGATCCAGTCCCCATCAATTCGTTCGAAAAGGTAGGTTCTTACAGACCTGGGAGTAAGCGAATCAATGGCTCCTATGTGACCAATATCGCCCTGACAATCGACAAAAGCACATTCAAACACCAAACTGTCGGCACTTCTGTTCACATAAAGCGAATCAAAGGTCAACGTGGGTGGCTCTTCGTCACACTGTTGTCTTTCGCATGCGAAAAATAGCGGCATAAGCATGGCTCCGACAGCTAACTTTGTAACGATATTGAGTTTTGGCAAACGCATCCTTGAATTCGAAGTTACATATCGCGCAGAGAATTACTGGCATTCAATCAGACGAAGATTTTGATGCGGTGGCCAAAGAATGGTTTGAGAAACAGGTGAGTGAATGTGCTCCGTATCAAGAGTTCACCTCCCACCTTCGTGCCCGGGCTGTTCATTTCGAGCACCCCTTTTTACCGGTGGAGCTTTTCAAAAATCATCGCGTTTCTACGTCCAAACAGGCCAAGGCCACGTTCTACAGCTCGGGCACACAAAAAAGCGGGCGTTCTGCACATCATGTGTATGATCTCGACTTGTACAACACATTGTCTGTGCACCATTTTGAATCGTTGTATGGGCCATTGAGCGACTTTGTCGTTCTGGCTTTGCTGCCATCGTATCTAGAAAACGGTGATTCTTCACTGGTCTATATGGTCGACCAGTTCATTCAAAGGGCGAAGCCAGGATCCGAGTTTGTGTTGAATAAGCCTGAAGTGCTGACCCAAATACTGAACGAAAAAGCCACAGAGAAGATTTTGCTCATTGGAGTAAGTTATGCCTTGCTCGACTATGCAGACATGCATCGGACCAACCACTCGCAGCTTATTGTGATGGAAACCGGAGGCATGAAGGGCAGGCGCGAAGAACTCACCCGGCAGGAACTTCACCAAAGAATCAGGAAGGGTTTCCCGCAAGCCGAAATTCACTCTGAATATGGCATGACAGAACTGTTGTCTCAAGCTTATTCGAAAGATGGTACCTGGTTTATTCCGCCAAAGTGGATGCGCGTTGAGGCCATCGATATTAGCGACCCACTGCACGTTCTTCCGAGAGGAAAACGCGGGCTGCTCGCATTCACCGATCTGGGAAATAGATACAGCTGCTCATTTATTCAGACAAAAGACATCGGATATGTCTCACCGGAAGGTAGCTTTGTTGTGGAAGGCCGGCTCGATACAAGTGACCTTAGAGGATGCAATTTGCTTTACACATAAACGTTCTTGGCTTGAAAATTGCCTTAGATGCAAAAAATGATATTATGAAACTGTTTTTCACTTCTTTACTTCTAGCCGCTGTGGTAGGCGCTGGCTGCTCAAACAGGTATATGCTGGACAGCCGAACCGTACAACGTTATAACCTCACACCAGAATTACTCGAGAATGTGCAGTTCTATAGTACTAAAGACATCTTGCTTACGCGCTATGCCAAAGACAGCGTATCGACTTATGCCGATAACGGGCGCATTAACATGGATACCGGAAAAGAAGTGGACCAGGTTATGATTGAGGCTGGCACACGAGGTAAACTGGTAAAACACCTGGGTAAAAACAAGGTGGCTATCTCATTTGAACCAGACGACAGCAAGTATCTGGTGTTTGGTGTGGCTTCCGATGGTTTTGTGTATTACTTACAGGCCAAGAGCTGGAAAAACAACAGGGGGCTTATCAACTATGGTGGCCAAACATATCTCACCCATGCCGGGGCACAATCTGCTACGGTTGAGTTTAAGCTTAAGAAGAAATTCAACGAAGAGCGAGAGTTGCGCAAAGCCAAGGGCAACCGAGTGAAGTAGCACACTACAGCAGCCTATTTACGCTTGATTTTATGAGAAAAACACAAAAACGTTTGGATGTTTCATTTGTTTCATCGTAATATTGCAATGAACAAATCAACAAGCATGGGCGTAACAAAATCAGACCTATTCACCGAGCGGCAAAACCACCTTAGCTCTATTGCCAAGGTACTCGGTCATCCGGCTCGAATTGCCATCATAGAACACTTGATTGCGGCAGACAAATGCATAAACTCTGACCTGGTAAACGAACTTGGGCTTGCACAAGCTACTATTTCTCAGCATCTGCGGGAGCTCAAAGCAACCGGGGTTATTAAAGGCACTATTGAAGGCACATCTATGTGCTACTGCATTGACGCGGATGTCTGGAAGCAAATTCAAACAGATTTCGAATCTCTATTTACACAATACAATGCCTGCGCAGACGGGTGTTGCTAATCATATAAACATGACACGATCAGAAGAACTAAAGAACATCGTACGAGAAAAGTACAGTGAGATTGCCCTTGGAAACAAAGAGGTAAATCAAGCCTCGTGCTGCGGTGCCACAAACGCATCAGGCGAGGTATACAACATCATGACAGACGACTACTCCAAGGTAGACGGATACAACGAACAGGCTGACCTTGGATTGGGTTGCGGGTTGCCTACTGCATTTGCGCATATTCAACCGGGTGATACGGTAATTGACCTCGGTTCTGGTGCTGGGAATGACTGCTTTGTAGCGCGTCACGAAACAGGACCTGAAGGCAAGGTGCTCGGTATTGACTTCACCCCAGCCATGATTGAAAAAGCGCGTCAAAACGCTGAAAAACTCGGTTACAACAATGTAGAGTTTCGACAGGGAGATATTGAAGAAATGCCTGTTTCAAATGATATTGCGGATGTAGTGGTAAGCAACTGTGTGCTTAATCTGGTTCCGAACAAACAAGGTGTTATCTCTGAAATATACCGTGTATTAAAGCCCGGAGGGCACTTTAGCATCTCTGACATTGTGCTGGAAGGAGAGCTGCCGGAAGCACTTCGGCAAGACGCTGAAATGTATGCCGGGTGCGTATCGGGAGCTATACAGAAGTCTGACTATCTCGGCTATATATCAGAAGCTGGTTTCTCAGATATCACGCTTCAGAAAGAAAAGGTAATTGACATTCCGAACGACATTCTTTCAAAGTACTTGTCTCCAGACCAAATCGAAGCGTTCAAAACTGGCCAAACAGGTATTCTAAGTGTCACTGTATTTGCTCAAAAGCCAGGCTTGCTTAAGACAAAGCCTAAGATGAACCTTTCAGAACTGTCAAACCAAAACAGCTGCCTACCGGGAAGCGGTTGCTGCTAAGAACACACCATGACGAATCAACTTAGAGAATACATTGAGCTAAGGCTCACAGAATTTGATCAAATAAGCGAAGAGCGTAAACCGATCTTGCAAAGCCTGGCAGACTATGTAATAGACCACCAGCGAAATCACGAAACCACCAAGGCTGTTTTCATCTGCATACACAACTCAAGGCGAAGTCATCTTTCGCAAAGTTGGTTTGCTGCGGCTATGAGCTACTTCGAGATTGGTGACATCGAGTCCTACTCTGGAGGAACAGAGGTGACCCGTATACACCCAAATGCTGTGGCCACGCTCAATCGTGCCGGGTTTGGCATCACCACAGATAACGAAGACGAAGACAACCCGCGGTATATGGCCCAGATTGGTGATGCTACCTTCCTGGAGCTTTACTCGAAGCTCTATGAAGACGAGGACAACCCTCAATCCAGTTTTGCTGCGGTTATGGTTTGTACCACCGCAGACGGAAACTGCCCTTTTGTGCAAGGGTGCGACAAGCGCATTGTTCTTCCTTTTACAGACCCAAAAGAGTTTGACGGAACAGAAAAAGAGGCGGAGGGGTATGATGAAAGATGCGCTCAGGTGGCCCGTGAAATGCTCTGGGTAGCGAACGAGACAAACAAGGCTCTACTGTAGATAATCAGGGGGGCTTTTACAGAACCCTGATGGCAATCAGGCTCATTTACGATGATTCACGTAGAATTCCGGAAACAAAGTGCCTTACATTTGGGGTAAACTAATTTTATCATTATGAACCTTAGATCTAATTCTCTGAAGCTTGCCGGATTGATGGTAGCTTCAGCCCTAATGCTAGCCAGCTGCAACAAAACAGTAACAAATGGCAAACTGGATGGCGCATGGAAAGTCACAAGCGGTTCTTCTTCTGGAGAACACAGTACCACAAGTGGTGGAATCACAACAACTACTACTATTGAGTCTACGTTTGACGGTGCCACGCAGGAAACCAACACAACAAGCGCTGGCGTCACCCACACTACTGAGTCTGAAATGACGATCAACTTTACCTTCGATAAGAAGACAGGAGAGTATACCGTAATCAATGTACTTACTGATCCGGAGTACAGCACATATTACTCTCAATCTTATTACACGAAAGATCCACTAACAGGTATTTATTACTACGAAGGGTCTTACGACAAGGTAATTGCACGAGTATCTACTACCACAGAAACTGGTTACTACACTGTAAGCGGTGATGCCGGTGATGAAATCGAGAAAAACTCACAGGTTATCTTCCAGGAAAGAACAAGCGAGGAAGACTATGAGGATACGTACTCATACTATGAAGCAGGTACGGACAATGAGCTTGACCTTGATGACATCTATTTCTGGGATTCTGATGACGGAGACTACTCAGATAACTGGGCTTCCGGAGGTCAGGGAACCATTACCAACGATGGTATGTCTCCTTACTCGATGGTATGGAACGTTTCTGAATTGAAGAAAGGCTCTATGATGGTCAACTGGACATCTTCTAACGATTATGAAGATTCTAACTCTGACTGGTCATCTTCAAACTCTACTTCGTATAACTGGACATTGACTGAACAGTAGAATACAGATAATACATATTGCGCCCGGTTTTCACCGGGCGCTTTTTTTAGCTATTGTCTGGCTAAATCAAACAACCACCTTTTCACATCATCTTGTCGCTCAAACGGGATGAAGTGGTTGCCTCCATATAATGTTACCATATTGGGATTGGCATGCTTCAGTTTCTTCTCGGCAAAGGCATAGTTTTCATATGGCACAATTCGATCCTTGTCTCCATGCACATAAATGATCTCGGCCTCAATCTTGTCCCAATCATCAAGCATCAGTTCTAACTCTGATGTGTGATTCGTTTTCTCAACAGCCGCAGTTTCCATGTCCTTAGGTGTTATCCACTTTGTTGGCACAGAACACCCCAATTTCCCGGCCCACTTAAACTTCTCATTTTCAGGGTCAATGGCTGGCGCCAGAAACAGCAACCCAGATATATCTTCCGGCCTATCCATGGCCAGTTGTGCAATAATTGGCCCTCCATATGAATGCCCAGACAGAATTATGGGTTGACTATCTGCCAGTAACTCATCTATAATGGGGTAAATTGACTCGGCCTGTTTGGCAATACTGGGCTCGGGGTTACCACGCCCAGAACCTCCATATCCAAGCCGATCTATCGTAATCAGATTAAGGGAACCTAACAGCTCGTTATCCTTCAAATAATCGTAATAGTTATCTGCTCCTCCCGGAGCACCATGCACAAATATGACTGTAGGCCTCAAAGCAGAGTCAGACCTCACTTGCAAATAACGGATGCTTAAATCTCCATTGCTGGTATAAAGCAGTTCGGGAACAACACTGCTATCTTCAAATTCGGCCAGTGCCTCTGCGTCTATATCCTTTTTCCCGCAAGAAAGAAGCACAACCGACAACCCAAGAGTTATCAGCACCAGCTTACTGGATATGCTTGTTTGGCTTTTCATTCTTCTTCTCGGCACCTCAATAAATACGAATAGCTTAAGCTTAACTTACAGAACAGGCAAAATCTATATCACCTTGAAGTGAAAGTCTTACTCGAATAAAGAACCGATAATTATTCGGCAATAACCAAAAAGTAGTTCTTTTTTCCTCGTTGAAGAAGGAGGTATTTACCCGCGATAAGATCACCCGAAGAAGTAGCAAATGCATCGCTGACCTTGTTTTTATTAACCGAAATGGAGTTCTCTTTTAAGGCCCTTCGAGCCTCGCCATTCGACTTCAGGAACCCTGTTTTTTCGGCAAGCAACTCTACTATACCCATACCACCTTCAAGAGCGTCCTTGCTAACAACAGCTTGCGGAACACCGTCAAACACATCGAGCACCGTTTCGCCATCAAGCGACATTAGCGCTTCGCTGGTAGCTTTTCCAAACAAGACCTCTGAAGCGTTCAATGCCTTGTCATACTCCTCTGGTGAGTGCACACGACTTGTTAACTCCTGCGCCATGACTTTTTGCATCAATCGCATATGTGGCGCCTGATTGTGTTCGGCTTCAATCGCTTCTATTTCTTCGCGTCCTTTGGTAGAGAACACGCGCATGTAATTACCCACATCGGCATCTGCCGTATTGAGAAGGAATTGATAAAACTTATAAGGTGATGTTCTCTTAGGATCCAACCACACGTTTCCTCCTTCTGACTTACCAAACTTAGTCCCATCGGCTTTCTTGATCAACGGGGTAGTTAAAGCATACGCTTCGCCTCCTTCAAGTCTTCGAATGAGCTCGGTTCCTGTGGTGATATTTCCCCACTGATCACTACCACCCATTTGAATCATGCAGTTGTGATGCTTCCAGAGGTAGTAGAAATCGTATCCCTGAATAAGCTGGTAACTAAACTCTGTAAACGACATGCCGTTTTCCAATCTGTTCTTCACCGAGTCCTTGGCCATCATGTAATTGATAGACATGTGCTTACCTACATCGCGGATGAACTCCAAAAACCCGAATTCCTTGAACCAGTCATAGTTGTTTACAATCTGAGCCGCATTTTCTCCTTCGAAATCGAGGAACTTCTCCAGTTGTTTCTTCTGACAATCGAGGTTGTGATTGAGTTGATCGAGATCGAGTAAGTTTCGCTCGGCCGACTTCCCGCTTGGGTCGCCCACCATACCGGTGGCGCCTCCTACCAGAGCAATGGGCTTATTGCCTGTGCGTTGGAAATGGGTCAGTGTCATCACCTGTACCATGTTTCCGATACCCAGCGAATCTGCAGTAGGATCGAACCCAATATAACCAGACACATTTCCTGATTCAAGAAGTTTTTCTGAGCCGGGAATCATGTCGTGGAGCATACCTCTCCACCTTAGTTCTTCAACAAAATTGTTCATGGGTTCAAGAATTTTAGCTGGCAAAAATAGCGAACTATTCCAGCCAAATCGGTTGAGATTGCTTACTCGTTGATGATCTCAAAAAGCTCGTCCAGATTTGGCGTCAAAATGATCTCGATTCTTCGGTTTTTGGCCTTTCCTTCTCTGGTAGAATTATCGGCAACCGGCACATATTCTCCGCGACCTGCTGCGGTCAAAACCGTTTCTTCCATTTTGCCATCCGTGGTCAAAATTCGAACAACAGAAGTGGCTCGCATGACCGATAAGTCCCAGTTGTCTTTGATGGCTCCAGACCCGTTAAACGGATCGGTATCTGTGTGGCCCTCTACCAGAATGGTGATGTCTTTTTCTTCTCGGATAACGTCAGCCAATTCAACCAGGGCCTGCTTTCCTTCAGCGTTTACCACAGTACTCCCACTTGGGAAAAGAAGCTTAGCCTCAAGGCTGACATAAATCTTTCCGTTTCGTTGCTCAACCGTCAAGCCCTTGTCTTTAAACCCAAGCAATGCCTGAGCAATTCTATCTTTCAGGGCGCGCACAGCAGCATCCTTTTCAGCAATCAAATCTTCGAGTTCCTTCACTCGGGCTTCACGCTCTTTCAACGCGTCTTCCAAGTCGTTTAGCCTGCGCTCTTTGGCATTGAGCAGTTTCTCTAACTCTCGTAAATCGTCTTCTCTGCGCTGTAGGTCGAGTTGTGTATCGCGAAGTGCATCCAATAGCTTTCTGTTCTCTAGATCGCCCTCACTGCGCATATCTTTTAGCTTGCGTAGCAAGTCATCATTGATCTTGTTGAGCTCTGTATACTTGGCACTCGTCTGACGATGTCGCTTGCCCAAATAAGCCGTGTCTTCTTTCAGCTCGTTTACCCTTTTCTGAATGGTTTCAAGGTCTGCTTTCAACTCGTCATTGTCGGCATTGAGGGTTCTGTTTTCACTCGTCAATTTCTCGCGCTCGTCCTCACAATTGGCCTGCTTTTGCTTTAACTCTTCATACTGACGTGACGGTACGCATGACGCCATCACAAAAAGCAAACTTGTTGCAACTATTAGTCCTCTCATCATTTTGATTTTATACTCACAAAACTACCTGCAATCAAAACCCAGTTTTTTGAGGCTGTACAGACTTTTGAACACTGCATTTGTTGAGTATTGGGTGCCTTTATAGCTTCCCATATCAGCTTTGTCCGTTTCACTCGTTACTTTGTCAAGGACATTTGATACTTCTCTTCTTTGCTAAAGCGCATCCCACATACTTCTTATTCCAGTCTTGGAAAAACCCTCGCTTTAGCCCTGCTCTTCATAAGTGTCATGGGTACAGCTCAAACATCGCGAAGCATTTCTATTGTGGGTGACAGCACGCAGTTAGATTCGTTGAGCATTGTTCCATGGTCCTTTGATATTGGTGCACTTGACAGCAGCCAATACCAGCTTGATGCTGCAAAAGCACTACTCATTATTACCGACCGATCCGTACGTCTGCCCCTGGAAACAAGCATCACATACGAAACGTTTCCTTTTAACTTTTCGAAGCCATACCGTCATAAAACAACCGACCTTATTCAATCTCCACATAAGGTGTATGATCCGTTTAGGTCGCAGGGCGGTGGAGAAGGAGGCAATGCGCTCGATTTCGGAAACATCGAAAAAAGCGGAAGTATTTCGAGAGGTTTTACCGTGGGTAGCAATCAGAACCTGGGTGTTAACTCCAGCCTTAACCTACAGCTATCGGGCAAACTCAACGAGCGGTTCTCCATGGTGGCCGCCATAACAGACCAGAACATTCCGATTCAACCTGAGGGAAATACCGAGCAGCTTCAGGATTTTGACCAAGTATACATTCAGATTTTTGACGAAACGCACCGCATTACAGCCGGAGACTTTCAAATTCAAAAAAATGAGGACTACTTCATGCAGTTCAACAAACGCCTGCAGGGAGCGCGTATTCAATCTCACTTCCAACAACTCGGGTCAGACTCAACCAAAACGTTAAAACTCGAAGCCAGTGGAGCGGTTTCAAGAGGAAAATTTGCCCGGCAAACCATTCAGGGAATAGAAGGCAACCAAGGACCATACAGGCTTACCGGAGCAGAAGGTGAGTCGTTCATCATTGTACTTTCTGGAACCGAGCGCGTGTATGTAGATGGCCGGTTACTAACCCGCGGCCAACAAAACGACTACGTTATTAATTACAACACATCAGAGATCATTTTCACGGCAAACGTGCTCATCACCAAAGACAGAAGAATTGTCGTTGAATATCAATACTCTGACAAGAATTACGCGCGGTCGCTGCTATACTCCGGTGCTCAGTTCACCTCCCGAAAGGTGGACATTGGACTGGATATTTACTCAGAGCAAGACGCCAAGAATCAGCCGTTGCAGCAAGACCTCACAGATGAGCAAAAAGAAGTGCTTCGGCAGGTGGGCGATAGCCTGAACCAGGCTGTGGCCTCAAGTATCGATTCTGTTCCTTTCTCAGATGCACAATTACTCTACAACCGGATAGATACGGCCTATTATGACCCGGTTTTTGACGACACCATTGCAGTAAAAGATGTTCTTGTCTTTAGCTCAAATCCAAAGACGGCCCACTTTCAGGCCGCGTTTTCGGAGGTGGGTGTGGGCAACGGAAACTACGTTCTGCTGGAACAACTGGCGCTGGGAAAGGTCTATCAATGGGTACCTCCACTAGGTGGAGTGCCTCAGGGAAACTATGAGCCGGTTATCAAGCTTGTCTCCCCGAAAAAGAGGCAAATGGTCTCGACAGATATTCGCTATCGAATCACTGACAATATAGTGGCTTCGCTAGAACTTGCCGGAAGCAACTACGACCTGAACACGTTCAGCGCCAGCGGATCTTCAGACGATATAGGGGCTGGTGCCAAGTTTAATGTTGAGGGGAAGCAAAAGTTAGGTTCGAACTGGTTTGCAAAGGGCGGTGCCACCTACGAATATGTCCAGCAGACGTTCCAACAGATCGAGCGATTTCGATCGGTTGAATTTGACCGCGACTGGAATATTCGCGGTCTTGAACTCAGCGATGATCAACATATCATTGGTGCCCACTTTGGAACGGGTTATCAATCAGCGTTTGAAACAGATTACACCATTCAGTCGTTCAACGTGGGAAAGGATTTTTCGGGCATTCAAAACGCCTTCTCTTCTGACATCAACACGAAACGACTCCGTGGAAACTTTGATGCCTCATTGATTAATCAGTCGGGTGACCTGGTGCAGAGTCAATACTATCAGCACAACAGCAACGCAGCCATTCCTTTTTGGAAACTCGAAGCGGGCTTTAAGGACGACTTTGAGAATAATGAGCTAAAAGACCCGGAAGGAGATACGCTAAGCCTACTGGCATTTAAGTTTTGGGAATGGGAAGCTTATTTGGCCACTGCTGACAGCCTCGACAACGGAATGCGTGTGTCATATGCGCAGCGCACCGACTGGGGTAAAAAGGCTAATGGGTTTGGCAAAGCCACGTTTGCTGAAATTTATGGGTATGAAATGACGATCGGGTCCATCTCCAATGCCGACCTAAAGCTCACGACCAACTACCGTCAGCTCAAAGTACTCGACACCAATTTATCAGCTCAGCAGGAAGAAAACACATTGCTCACCCGGCTCGACTACAACTTCAGATTATGGAGAGGAGCCCTCACCTCTTCCAGTTTTTACGAGGTAAGCTCTGGATTGGAGAACAAACGCGAGTATGTCTTTGTGGAAACGACCATCGGACAAGGGACCCATATACACATAGATTACAATGAGAACGGTGAAAAAGAGCTGAACGAATTTGAAATCGCCATTCAGGCAGACCAGGTAGCCTCGGCCAACTACCTTAAGGTGTTTATTCCAACCAGTGACTACATCAAGGTGTTTAGAAACCAGTTTGCTCAATCGCTTTTTCTCAACCCAGCTGCTATCTGGTCTTCCAAAAAGGGAGTTCTCAAGCTTATTAGCCGATTTTCTGATCAGCTCAACGTTGGGGCCGACCGAAAAACTCTGGCCCTGCCATTAGCCAGTCAGTTAAACCCATTTGAATTCAACCTAAATGACTCGCTCCTGCAAAGCACCGGGCTAAGCTTTAGGAATACACTATACTTCAATCGAAGCAATCCCGTTTTTGGGGCTGATGTAAACGTGCAACTCGCTGAAAACCGAAATTTGCTGACTTCTGGTTTTGAGTCGAGAGCCAACGAAAAAATCAACGCGGGTTTTCGGTGGAATTTCACCTCTGTCCTGACACTTGAGTCGCGTGGCGAGCAAGGAGTAAAGTCTTCGAAATCTGATGCCGGGGCTCTCACCTCAAGAAACTTCAATGTCGTTTATGAGAGTGTAGAGCCTAAACTCGTTCTTCAACCTGGAACCATATGGAGATCAAGCCTTTCTTTTCGTTACGCCCAAATGCGCAATACCAACACGTCTGATGCAACTACCGGGCTGGGCGGAGAATCTTCCATTTCGAGAAAAACCAATCTGGACTTTACGTTAAACACGCCTGAAAAAGGGAACCTGTTTCTCAACGGTAGCCTCATTGTAATCAGCTACTATGGCTCGCCAGACAGTCCAATCGGATACGAACTCCTTGAAGGGCTTCAGCCGGGAATTAATGCCACTTGGGGAATTAGCTACCAGAGAAGGCTGGCCAACAACCTGCAGATAAACCTCACATACAACGGTCGGCAGTCGCCCGGCTTAAGAGCAATTCATACAGGAGGTATTGAAGCACGTGCATTTTTCTAGTTTTTTTCAGGCTGAAACACCTTTGATTATTCCATTGATTTAGGCTAGCAGATCGGCATAGGGGGCACACGAAATATCACCCCTGATTTGTTAAAAAAAGAACAACAATCTGATTTGAAGCCAACCTCGGAGTCAGTAACTTCGTATGTGCTCGGAATGTTATGCTATGAGGAAATTTTTGATGGTCGCATTTATTGCGCTTGCGACACTTGGTAAAACGGAAGAACCGCTAAAAGTCAGGCTTCAGGTCGTTGATGAAGGAAAGAATGTGTTGAAGGGTTTAACCATTAACCTGTATGAGAGAAACACGTTGATAAGTACCGACTCTTTCAGTACGATCAAAACAATGCTCGAACTCTCTGAAGAGTCGATTTATACGGTCGAGGTGGTAAAAGAAGGGTTCGTGACAAAACGTATTTCATTGTATACAGATGGTCATAAAAAGAGACGATCAAATCGGCCATTTGACTTTACATTGGTGATGGTGCGCGAAGGAGACTACACGGATATTGAGTTATGGGACGACTTCTTAGAATACCCAACCGCATTGCTCAAATATGATAACGCCAAAGGACGAATCACCCCTATTGAGGCCTATTACGAGAACAGCCAAAAGGCATTTGAGCTACACAATCACAGACGAAACATCACGTTCTGATCTGCGCCTGGCAAAGCTTTCTGCTTGTGTTTATTAAAAGGATTTGAGTACGCGCTCGCTGGCTAAATACGGCTGCTGGAGCACAATGAATGAGGCCTTTGAATACCGATGATACTCCTTATTATCAGGCACAATGTAATACACGCCCGGGCTATAGTTAGATACATCAATTCGGTGCTGTAATTCGCGCGCTGAAAGCACAACACGATCTACAAATCGCAAGTCATTGGCATAAATGCTTAAGGGCACATCAGCCGTATCTCTATCTTCTTCAACAAGTCCTATCTGAACATAATCAGTGGTTGGCTCTGGAGAGACTCCCATTTCTGTGAACCGGGTAATGGGCCGGTCGCTACCATCTCCTTTGCAGACGTACAGCGTGCGTTCTTTTTTCTCGCCAGCCACATCATAAAAGCACAAGTTCGACTCCTCACAAACCGGTGTTTGAGCAAGCGAAGCAGTACTTCCTAAAAACAAAAAACTGCAAAGCAATAGCGTATAACGCGTCATTTTATTCAATTAAAAGTCAAAGACTTATTAAACAATAATGAGTGGCTTTTTATTCCCCCTTAAGCGCAATATTAAACCAAAAGCAGGTTTTTGCAAAGGAATTTTGCAACTAACGTTGTGCGTACACACTAATTTATTCATTTTCTATCTAAAACTTGTGAAACAATGGTATAGAATCGGTCCGGAAAGGCTCGCTTATATACTTTAGCCCTATGACTATTTCATCTATCGAACAACTGCGCACCTTATATGGAACTCCAAGTGGTCGCGCCAAAATCAAGTCGCTCCCTGCCCTCGATAAGCACTGCCGATTATTCATCGATAAATCTCCCTTTCTGACCATTGGAACCATAGGAGAAAACGGTGATATGGATGTGTCACCTCGCGGAGGAAAGGCGGGTTTTGTACAGGTGCTCTCAGACACGCAAATCCTGATTCCCGATGCCAAGGGAAATAACCGGCTCGACAGCCTGACAAACATTGTTGAAACAGGTAAGATAGGCATGCTGTTTATGGTGCCGGGCATTGATGAAACACTTCGGCTCAACGGAACCGCCTCTCTGAGTAATGACCCTGAGCTCCTGGCTCATTTTCCAAACGAAAACATACCGCCAAAAACAGTTATCGTGGTCGACATTGAAGAGGTGTTTCTGCACTGTGCTAAGGCGTTTATGAGATCTCAGTTATGGAACCCCGATCATCATATTCCGAAAGACGAGTTTCCCACTATGGGTCAAATGCTTAAAGATCAGCTTGGAGGAGATGGTGCTCCGGAAACGAGAGAAGAAATGGTTAAGCGTTATCAAAAAGACCTATAATTGAGTTAGTCAAGCAAAAGCAAATCGACCATGTACATACACAAGAAATACTCCGTCAAAAACATGTTGATGTGGACACGGTGGGAGATTCTACTCTTCACCATGTTTGCTGTTGTTGTTACGGTTTTATACGAGCTCCTTGGGCTTAAGTGGCTCCACCTTCCGTGGACACCGATTGCTCTGGTCGGTACGGCTGTAGCTTTCCTCATAGGTTTTCAAAATAATGCCGCCTATGATCGGCTTTGGGAAGCCCGAAAGATTTGGGGAGGTATCGTCAATGCCTCAAGAACATGGGCCATGCAGGTAATGGACATGGTAACGAACGAACATGCCGTTGAAAAGCGCAGCGAGGCTGAATTGAAAGAACATCACCGAGTGTTGATTCATCGGCACATTGCCTGGATGACGGCCTTACGACACGCTATGCGTCAGAAAAAGACATGGGAAACATTCAGCGAGCACCGCACAAATCGAGAATGGGAAGACTGGGTCACTATCCCTGAAAGGGAAATATCCGTAGGTGATGATCTGGCTCCGCTGTTAAGTGCAGAAGAACATAAACGCGTCATGTCCAAAACCAATAAATCGGCTGCAATTCTTCAACTACAATCAGAACACCTCCGCATGCTCAAAGAACAGGGTGTGGTGTGGGAATTCTCTTTTCTTGAGTTAGAGAGTCTGCTCCAGGAGTTCTTTGCCCTTCAGGGCAAATCTGAACGAATCAAGAACTTCCCTTATCCTCGCCAGTTTGCCACAATCGGCTATGACTTTGTTCGGCTATTTATTTTGCTCCTACCATTTGGAGTCGTGCCTGAGTTTGCTTCACTCGGACAAAACTTTGCGGACTCCTTTCCCCTGCTCTCAAAATACTTTGTGTGGGTGGCTGTGCCGTTTACGGTCATCGTTTCCTGGATCTTTCACACCATGCAGCGAATTGGAATTGTTGGTGAAAACCCGTTTGAAGGATCGGCTAACGATGTGCCGATTTCGACCATTTCCCGTGGCATTGAAATAGACCTTCGTGAAATGCTCAATGAAGATTCAGATCAAATTCCTGAACCACTGGCAGACATGTATGGTGTGCAGATGTAACTAGAGGTTACGCCCAACGATAACACGGTTCAGTAAAAAGCGCTCTTCCTGCATGGTCGGTGAAAACCGCGACCATGACTTTGGTAGTTCTGCCCCGTCAAACGATGTGCGCGTGTAGGCAGATATCTTGTTTTGGTTTTCCTCAAAGTAAAAACGGTATGCCCTCCTCGATGTAGGCTCTCCAGACCTGTCTTTCACAAGCAGTTCTGCCTCCACGTAATACAACACCCCGTGTCGATCCCAGTACCACTGGTGATTTTCGAAGGTGTTTTCGTTATTCCATTTGAGCTGCATTTTCTGGATGTCTTCTCCAAGCTTACGCGTAATCAGCTTTCCGCTGAATCCTAAAGAATCAACGGTTCTTTTGGTCTCCATCAGCGAGATGTCTTCATCGGCTATTTCTCGAAGGTCATCCAGAACTGTTTCAATAGGCGCGAGAAAATAGGCGTGTTCATCGTCTCCTAAGTTCTCAATGACTTCTTGCCGATCAAATGCCTCTTCCTCCTGGGCTTGCTCACATGAAATGATCGTGGTACTGAGCACCATAAGAATAATGATTCTGCCCAGCATTATAAGTCCTTTACGAGTTCGGCTATTTGCACCGCGTTTGTGGCGGCTCCTTTTCGCAGGTTATCCGAAACAACCCACATATTCAAGGCATTTGGCCGGGTGTGGTCTCTGCGAATTCGCCCCACAAATACTTCGTCCTTGCCCTCGGCATACAACGGCATCGGATAGGTGTTGGCCTCTGGTAAATCCTGCACAACAATTCCTGGTGTTTGAGAAAGGCTATGGCGAATATCCGATAAGTCGAATGGCTTTTTCGTCTCCACATTAATGGCCTCGCTATGGCCGCCACTCACAGGAACTCTCACTACTGTTGCTGTTACCTGTATGCTATCGTCCCCTAAAATCTTGCGGGTTTCATCTACCAGTTTCTGTTCTTCGGTAGTGTATCCGTCTTCTCTGAAATCGCCACCATGTGGAAGGCAATTCATGTCAATGGGGTAAGGATAAGCCATTTCACCTTTCACTCCTGTGCGCTCATTCTGCAATTGCTCAATAGCCGCAACTCCCGTGCCCGACACAGATTGATAGGTCGAAATAACCAATCTGTCAATGCCATAAGATCTGTGAATCTCTTTCAGAGCCAGCACCATCTGAATGGTACTGCAGTTTGGGTTGGCAATGATTTTATCGTCTTTGGAAATAAGGTGGCCATTGATCTCTGGCACCACCAACTTCTTATCGTTGTGTAACCGCCAGGCAGATGAGTTGTCGATAACCGTGGTGCCCACCTCTGCAAATTTTGGAGCCCACTCTTTGCTGGTTGAACCTCCGGCTGAGAAAATAGCAATGTCTGGTTTCAAACTCACCGCTTGTTGAAGCCCGATCACCTTGATCTTAGATCCGCCAAAGGGTATTTCCTTCCCAACAGATCGCTCTGAGGCCACGCAAAAAAGTTCCGTTATTGGGAAACTTCGCTCAGCCAATACTTTCAACATCACTCCACCAACCATTCCTGTGGCGCCCACTACTGCTACTCTCATCTCTTAATTTAAGCTTAAAACGAGTGCAAAATTAGGATAATTACATTTGCTCGAATCACATGAAAACCCCTCTTCTCAGACTTCTCTTGTTCATTTGGATGACTGCTCCACTTGCTGGATACACTCAGTTCTCCGATGATTTTACAGATGGTGATTTCACAAACAACCCAACTTGGGCTGGCGAAGACTCCATTTTTGAAGTGGACGGATCCAATCAGCTGCACCTGAATGCATGGCCTATTACGGGAGAAGCCTACCTCAGCACACCTTCCGTTGCCATCGATACTGCGGAGTGGAGCTTCTTCGTTTTTCTTGACTTCAACCCTTCTTCGAGCAATCGCGCCCGTGTGTATCTGACCAGTTCCTCAGACAATCTGGAAGGCCCGCTCAACGGGTATTTTGTGCAAATAGGTAATACCGAAGACGAGGTAAGTCTTTATAAGCAAACGGGAACGAGCGTAGAGAAAATCATTGATGGAGTGGACGACCTGGTGGATGAATCTGAAGTAGAAATAGATGTTCGTGTGACGCGATCAACTGACGGCAACTGGGAGCTTTTTGCCGACACCTCTCTTTCCAACAACTTCGTGTCCATGGGTGCTGTCACTGACACAACACACGATTCTAGCAGCTACTTTGGAGTCTACTGTGACTACACGGCAACCCGTTCTGATAAATTCTACTTCGACAACTTTAGCGTTACCGGCAATGCCTACCTAGACACGGAGCCACCGTCCGTTCTTTCCGTCACTCCGATTGACGCAACCACGCTGACGGTACTTTTCAACGAACCCGTAGACCCAACTTCTGCCACAGATGCAACCAATTACAGCGTAGATTCAGGTATTGGGGTTCCCGCCTCAGCAACCCTCGAAAACGATTCCTTGGTGGAGTTAACGCTGTCCAATGCAATGAGTCAAGGGTCAGACTACAACCTGACGGTCTCTGACGTAGAAGACATGTCTGGAAATGCCATGGTAAGCGAGACCACCCCGTTTACATTTTTCGCTTTTGATACTCCTGAGTACAAAGACATCGTGATCAACGAGATTTTTGCCGACCCCACACCTCCAGTTGGCCTGCCAGAACTCGAGTACATTGAAATACTCAACGTGTCTACCAAAACCATTGATCTAAGCCAGCTTGAATTCTCTGATGCTTCAAGCAACGGAAGTGCCATTGATTTTGGGTTCATCTCACCCAATGAATACGCAATTCTTTGTGACAAGGACGACACGACCAGTTTTCAGCCCTTTGGAAAAGTTGTTGCGTTGAGTTCGCTGCCCGCATTAAACAACTCTGGTGATGTGATAAGCCTGCGAATCAACTCCACTCTAATCGATGGGCTTGCCTACTCCAATGACTGGTATGACGACCCGGAAAAAGACGATGGAGGCTATTCATTGGAGTTAGTAAATCCGGTTACTCCATGCGGTGGCGCAACAAACTGGAGAGCTTCTGTGCATCCTGATGGTGGAACTCCCGGAGCTCAGAATAGCGTCTACAGTACATCTCCTGATACGGTTCGGCCTCAGGTAACATACACCTCTGTATTCTCGCTAACAGAGATCATTGTGGGTTTTGATAAACCATTGGACAGTGCTTCTATGGTCGGTGCTTCCTACACGCTCAATCAAGGTGTTACGGTCACCTCCGTTCAAACTGCTCCTACTTTAGAGTCGGTGCTATTGTCGCTGAGCTCACCCATTGACTCCGGTTTGTCTTATACGCTAACCATTAGCCTGGCAGAAGACTGCCTCGGAAATCAGCTTATCCCATACACAGGAGTCATCGGGTTGGGGAAAGCACCTAAACCGTTTGACCTGGTCATTACCGAGCTTTATCCATCTCCTGAAGAAGGCGGTGCTATTCCCGATCAAGAGTTTGTAGAAATCTACAATCGATCAGGTCACCTGATTCGTTTAGAGGGAGTTCAAATTGCCGATGCCTCTTCGAGCAGTCAATTGTACTATAGCATTCTCCCCGCAGACTCTTTTGCCATTATTTGCAACGATGACTACGAGTCGGAATTTGAAGCATTCGGGCAAGTCATTCCTGTTTCCACATTGCCCAGCCTCAACAATTCTGGAGACATCATCAGCCTGACAAAAGGCAATCAAATCCTTGACCTTGTAGACTACACCGATGATTGGTATGGAAACGCAGATAAATCAGGTGGCGGGTATTCCCTGGAGCGAAGCGCGCCTAATGAGCTATGCGGCCAATCTCGTATCTGGAAAGCAAGCAGCCACCCCGATGGTGCTACTCCTGGGCAGGTTAACAGCTCTTTTGATCTGGATCAAAGCAGTGATGGCGCAAGTATTCTGTCAGCATACTTTACAAGCCTCGATGAACTCGAGGTGGTATTTGACCAACGAATGGACACAACCGCTCAGGCTGTGATTCATGTTGGGAGTGAACGCCAATCTGTTTCCTTTCACTCGTTTTCGTCAGTGTCTTTCCAAAAACTGGACTCTTTCAATCGCGGAACCTCATACTCTGTTTGGGTAGATAGTGCAACAAACTGCGTTGGACAGCCAATGCTCGAAGGCTCGATTGATGTGTACCTGCACGATCACGGGGATGTACTGCTCAATGAAGTGCTTTCAAATCCGCGTGGCTCAGGAACGGACTTCGTAGAGGTAATAAACACTTCTGCATACGATGTGAATTTGAGCAACTGGTCATTTGGCTATCTGGATAATGACGACAGCCTTCAAACCAAAGCCCTGGATCTAAATGATCTGATGGACGCTGGTTCTTACCTGGTATTTCATGAGGATTCAGCTGATCTGGTTTCAAACTACGGATCGGCTGCTACTGAAGCATTTGTGCTCACAGACCTGCCTAGTTACTCCAATGATGAAGGAACCGTTTTGCTACTCGACCAGTTTGGCGACACCATGGACTTGTTTAACTACTCTGAAGACATGCACTTTGCCTTGATTGACGACTTGAATGGTGTCTCACTTGAGCGCCTGTCAACCAGTCTGCCAACAAACAGGGCTTCTAACTGGCACTCGGCTTCGAGCAGCGTGAACTACGGAACGCCTGGTTATGAAAACTCGCAGGATTATCAGTCATCGTCACCCAAGAACAAATTCGCACTCAATGCCGAGTATATTTCACCAGACAATGATGGCTATCAGGATGTCGTGTTCATTGATTACACATTCTCTGAACAAGGATGGCTGGCAAGCGCATATGTCTACAACCAAAGTGGAGTGCTTATTAAAACCATTACTACCAACGAGCTACTCGGAAACGAGGGGTCGTTTAGCTGGGATGGCACCAATGATTTAGGTGAAAAAGCAGCTACGGGCATGCACCTTATTTTGGTGGAGGCATTCAATCTCGAAGGAGAAAAAACGAGATACCGATTGCCCATCGTGGTCGCAGCTAAATTGTAGGGTTCAAAGCTCTCTTAAACCGCCTATTATCAACCAGCAACGAATAGTTACGAACAATTCTTTGAATTAACATGAAGATAATAGAGTTTAGTCCCAGAAAACGGTTCTTTGCAAAAGAATTCAACGGATTTAGTATTATGAAAAAACTTCTACTCTCGTGCTTAGCGCTAGCCCTTGGCGGAGCCCTACAAGCACAGTGGTCCATCAGCACATTAGGTGTGACCAACGACACAGTTAATTTTGACCAGACCTTTTCAGGTGTTAACAACGGTGTTTTTGCCGGCTCTGGTCTTCAATCTTCGCCTTCCACGGGTCAGTTAGACTCAGATGGCTGGATGGTAACCGGCCTTTCAGATGGCAACACAACCTGGGGCGGATCTCATACTTCAGGAGATTATGCCAAAGGAACTTCTGGTGGCGGTGTAACATCTGGCGGAATGTATGCCTTTGGCGTGGCCGCTGGCGACACTGCAGTCGGATTTCAGCCTACTGGTGGTGACTGGACACCTGGAACCATCGTTCTTCGAGCCATCAACAACACAGGGTTTGATGCCGATTCGTTCTTTATCTCTTATGATATTCTGATCAACAACAACGAAGGGCGAGCTAACTCTTTCGATTTTGAATATGGAGTGAACAGCACGAGTACAACTACGGCTGTTTCTTCACTTGACTACACCTCTACTGCGACAAGTCAGGGTTCAACAAGCTGGGTTACCGTACCGCGATCGGCTGGTGTGATTGCCAACGTGCCAGATGGTGATACTTTGTATCTGATTTGGGCGGGAAGTGATGCGTCTGGATCTGGATCTCGTGACGAATTTGCGCTGGACAACATTGTAGTAACCATTGACTCTGGATCTACTGGTACTGTAGTTGGCCCTGCAACGCTACCATACTACGCTATTTCGACCATTAACACCGAAGACGCCAACGGTGAGCCAGACTCATTGAATGTAGAGTGTTGGACGAGTGGTGTTGTAGTGGGTATCGATATGGACGGTAACACGGGTCTATCATTCACCATCATGGAACAAGACGGTTCTACGATTGACGGAATCAACATTTTCAACTTCAACGATGTAAGTGGTTACGTGGTTCAGGAAGGAGACTCTATTCTCACACGTGGCGAGGTCGGGTTTTACAACGGTCTTACACAGTTTACTCCTGACTCGATTGAGTTGCTCAACCAAAACAACCCCATCCCAGACACTGTGCTGGTTACTACATTGAGTGAATCGACAGAATCTGAGCTGCTTCGATTTGAGAACTGTATTATCAACGCCATTTCGGGTTCTAACTATACACTGATTAGCGGTACTGATACGGTAGTTATGCGAGTTGATTCAGATACAGATGTAGATGATTCACTTTCTCTCAACATCGGAGATTCGCTCTGTTATGTAGTTGGAATCGGTGGTCAGTTTGACAACTCTTCGCCATACTTTGATGGATATCAAATCTTCCCTCGATACTACACAGATGTAGACACTTCTTGTGGAAGCGGTGGTACAGTCACACCTGGTGGCGGTCTACCTATCTACCCAATTGGCACCATCGAAACCGTAGACGCAAGTGGAGTAGCTGATTCGCTTGGTGTGGTTTGTGGAATTCAAGGAATTGTAGTGGGTGTTGACCTTCAGGGGTCAGGCTCTAACAACTCATTTACCGTTATCGATAATACCGGTGGTATTGGCGTGTTTGCTTTCGGTGGATTCACTCCCGCCTACACAGTAACTGAAGGAGACGAGGTTATTGTGTATGGTGAAGTAGATCAGTTTAATGGCCTTGCTCAAATCTCAGGAGACTCCATGAGCATTGTGAGCACAGGTAACTCGCTACCAACCACTACCATAGTAACCACGCTTGATGAATCAACTGAATCAGAGTACATCGAAATTCACGACCTTCTTATCATTGATATAAACGGGTCTAACTACGATGTAACGAATGGCTCAGACACGTTGGTTATGCGTGTCGATTCCGACACAGATGTAGATGATTCATTGTCGTTAGCCATCGGAGATTCTATTTGTACACTAATTGGAATTGGTGGTCAGTTTGACAACTCATCTCCATACCTAAGTGGCTATCAGGTTTTCCCACATCATTATTACGATGTAGATACATGCGGTGGTGTAGTTGTTCCTCCTGGGCCTGCAGCTCCTTACTATCCAATTCCTGACATCAACAATGTGGATGCAAACGGTGAGCCTGATTCAATCGGGGTTACCTGCTGGACAAGCGGAGTTGTATTGGGTGTTGACCTTGACGGAAATGCCGGACTAAGCTTCACACTTTGGGATGAAGAGGGTATCAACATCTTCAATTTCGTTGACGTGAGCAACTATGCGGTTGTTGAAGGAGATTCGCTCATGGTGAGAGGAGAGATTGACTTCTACAACGGACTGCTTGAATTATTCGTTGACTCAATTGAAATAATAAATACAGGAAACCCTGTACCTGCTCACATGGTGGTAGATGTCCCTTCTGAAGCAACAGAGTCAAACCCAATTTTTATCGCTAGTGTTAGCGTGATTGATACCGCTTCATGGCCTACTCCGGGTGGAAGTTCAAGCAATGTGCTTCTTGAAACCTGTGATGGTGATACGATTATCATGCGCATTGACACAGATACGGATGTAGATGAGAATTGGCCAAACGCTCCACTTGGAACATTCAACGTGAGCGGAATTGGCGGTCAATACGATAACGCTGCTCCATACTTCGATAATCATCAGATTTTCCCCATGTTCGCTAGTGACATCGACACCTCTTCAGCACCTTCGTCTGCTGCAGGACTTGTGCTAAACGAGCTTGGCGCCAACAACGTAGCTGCCATTGCTGATGAGCATGGCGATTATGATGACTGGATTGAAGTCTTCAACACGACTAATTCGTCCATTTCTCTTGGCAATGTTTACTTAACGAATGATGCCGGTAACTGGACAAAGTATCATATTCCAACCGGAACCAGTGAAAGCACCTCAGCTATGGGTCACACACTTATCTGGGCAGATAACGAACCAGCTGAGGGAGACCTACACACCAATTTTGAGTTAGATGCCGCTGGCGGATGGGTCGGATTGGCTTACCTGGATGGGTGTGATGTGATGGTCATTGACTCGGTTACATATCCTGCGCTTGAGGCGGACGATAGTTATGGCCGATGGGGTGATAATGGTGATTCATGGTTTCTGTATGAAGCTGATGGAACAATTGTGTTCCCTTCTCCTGGATTTGGAAACATCATTGAATCTGTTGAAGAGTTCGCACCTGAAACACTTCACTTGTTCCCCAACCCAACCAACACTGGTATGGTATACTTCACTCAGTACGTATCCATCGAGATGTTCGATATGGCTGGAAGAAGTGTAATGACAGCCAATAACGTGGAGTCTGTTTCGGTATCTAACCTAGAGGCTGGACTATATGTTATTAAAACAACGGAAGGAAAGATTGCCCGATTGGTCATTGAATAAGCTTCTTTCACTTTAAAAGACAAACCCCTGTTGGAGCAACCAGCAGGGGTTTTTTATTTTCAATGGGCTGATAAACTCAGCAAAGAGATCGGGCAACAGGATTCTGAATATTTTCTCGGTACTTTGAAGCATGATTCGAGATGTAACCGTAGACGATGCCACCGACATAAAAGACATCTATAATCACTTCGTACATACTTCCATTGTCACGTTTGAAGAAGAGCCCGTTTCAGTGGAAGAAATGAAACACCGAATCGAACTTGTTACGCAAAAGCACCCATGGTTTGTGTGGGAAGAAGAAGGGCGTGTTATTGCCTACGCTTATGCTACCGACTGGAAGCAGCGCAGCGCATACAAGCAAACCGTAGAAACCTCAATTTATCTGCACCCGGAACACGCAGGAAAGGGCATTGGAAAGAAGCTGTATTCGCACTTAATAGATCACTTGATGCAGGCGGACATACACGCCATTATCGGAGGTATATCGCTTCCGAACCTGGTCAGTGTGGCCCTGCACGAGCGGTTGGGGTTTCAGAAAGTGGCTCACTTTAAGGAAGTAGGATACAAGCTCAATAAATGGGTAGACGTAGGTTATTGGGAGCTAACAGCCGATCACTAACCCTTCAGAATAACGATCTTTTGGTTGATCTGAGTTCCAGCGCTCTCAGCGCGTATAGAGTACACTCCTGTCTTTAGATTATCAGGCAAGATTAACTGCCACATGTTCTCAAATATTTGCCCTACGAGCGTTTCCTCGAGCACCACGTTACCCTCCATATCAATGAGCTGCACATTCACTTCTGGTTGGTCAGAGTCAAGTCGCATCCAGAGGTGATCTGTTGCCGGAACGGGAAAAAGTTGAGTGGCGGGCTTTACTGCCTCCGGCACAAATGTGGCGTAGTCGTAGTCTACGTTATACACTTCAATAATCTTGTCGTAGTTATCAGGTGTAACCCACTGACCATTGGTTTCTTGGTTGGATGTACAAATAAACACCCTGCCGGTTGGCGAGATCAATACATCACGCAGCCGACCAAATTCCTTGACAAACAGCTTCCACTCGGTGCTGTCTTTTATGGAAAGTCCATCATCCGACAAAGGCAAAACAGAAAGGCGCTTATCTTTTAAAAACGTCTGCGTCAACGAATGCTGCCATTCGGGAATACTCTCGTGATCAAAATACTCGAGCCCTCCAGGTGCTGCTGTAGGCGTCCAAGTAAATAGCGGCTCAACCACATCAAGCGAATCGCAGGCGTCCATTTCTGATGTGTAATCACAAAACCCTTCGACCAATGGCCAACCATAATTGCGGCCCTTGTAGATAATGTTGAGCTCATCGTCAATATCGGTTCCGTGCTCAGAAGAGTAAATCAAGCTATCACGTCCATAGCAAAGCCCTTGTGGGTTTCGGTGACCTGATGAGTAAATGTAACTTCCGGGAATAGGGTTGTCGGCACACGGGTTTCCGGCTTCATCGAAACACAAAATCTTTCCACTCCACGACTCCATATTCTGGGCCTCATTGCTGCTAAACGCATCTCCCATGCAAAACAAAATGTCTCCATTAGCCTTGAACAAAAATCGGCTCCCGTTGTGCGAGGAATTACCAGGTATTTTCTCAAACATAACCACCGGTGCATACAAACTCTGATCTACAAATGAATAGGTGTACTTGACTACGCGTGAGCCGTATTCGCTATCCGTAAAATGGGCAAAAATGTAGGGTGAATAAGGGAAATTTGGGTGAAGCGCGAACGCATGAAACCCACTATTGTCCCAACTCTGGTATGTTTCGCTTATTCGGTGTATGTGTTGCATTTCACCATTGTCCGGGTGAAGCCGGTAGATATCTCCGTCCCGCTCGTTAAACCAAATCCACCCATCTGGCCCCCACACGAGGTCCCAGGGAATGGTCAACTCTTCGACCAGAACACGGGTTGAAATACGCGTATCCTCAAGGGTAATTGTGTCCTGAGCTTTCGCTTGGAAACACACGTTGAGCAGGGCTAAAGAGAAAATGATGGTTTTGTATGTCAATGCCTTATTATTTTAACCGTTGTTCGTGCGTCAGCAGACCACAAAGAGACGAAAATGATCTGGGTTGAATTGTCTGCTGGCAGGCTTATTTCTTGGGTGCTCTGCATTGTTTCAGAAAATAGTGTCCGCCCCAGGATATCGGTAACAGTTACCTGGCCTGAATAAGGCTGACTTAGCTGCAGTTTGTCCTCATGATAAACCACCTTCATTTTTTGACCCTCGACTTGCTCAACAGTATTATGTTCGGACGGAATGATCCTAATTATTCGGTCATCCCGGCTGGTCGGCTCACCATACTGATCGTGATTTGTGGTTGATATATATACATCTCCATTGGGGGCTGCCAGCACGTCTCTGATTCGGCCAAACTGCTCAATATAAAAGCTTCGCTCATAGGTAACCTCATCGTGGTTGGCGTTTAGTTTAAGCGCCATTAAGCGCTCTACCTTCATGCATGACATTAGAATACTTGGCGACCATTCTGGAATGGCTGGGTTGTCGTAAAACTCGATCCCGGCTGGAGCCACGGTTGGGGTCCAGTCTGCCATCGGCTCAACCATATCAATCGAGTCGCAGAGCGATTGATTGTCGGAGCTGCACGGGCCTGATACAAGCGGCCAACCATAATTGGCTCCGGCTTCTAGCAAATTTAGCTCATCGTCTGTGAAAGGACCGTGTTCGGAAATAATGAACTTCCCTTCAGAGGTCTCAATGAGCCCTTGAGGGTTACGATGCCCTAATGTAAACACTGGGCTTCCAGTAATAGGATTATCAGATGGAATGCTACCATCTAAGTTGTATCGCAATACTTTTCCGTTTACGCTGGATTCGTCTTGCGCCTTGTCACTGTCCTTTACATCGCCAAGCGTCACATAAAGCTTCTCGTCAGAACCGATCAGCAACCGACAGCCTGTGTTTGAATTTCCTGAGTTTAAACCGGATACAACGTCCTGTGAAAACTCAAATGCTTGTAGTGTAGCATTGTAACTGAGCTCTGCAATCTTTAGCTTGATGTTGCTTCCATCATAGTAGGTGTACGCTACGTAAGCGTTATTATTTGATGGCCAATCGGGGTGAAGTTGCAACCCCATTAACCCGGCCTGGGCTTCTACTGCTGCCTCTGTCACCTCATACAATGTATCAACGTGACCGGAAGCCACATCGACCCGCTTGATCCAGCCAGCCAGCTCTGTAAACACGATGGTGTCTTCAGAGAACCATTGCATATCCCATGGAACGGTAAGATCAGAAACTACTTCCTGCGTATCTATTCGTGTGTATTCGAGCCAAATTTGTGCCTTACTGGAAAGGGCTATTAGGCAAAGTGTGCCCAGAACTAATAATCGTCTCATTTGACCTTCACGAAATTGAGTTTATCAAAGTGAAAATCGTAGTTGGGCATATCCAGCGTGAACCCCTGAATTTGATCCTGCTCCACATTAAAACTAACGATTCCAAACGGCAGGAAAGGGTCGTTGTGCTCGAACTTAAAGGCGTGATCTGACCACGGCTCCATTTTTCCGGTAAAAAGCTCTTTGGTAGGTAACATGGAAAAAATCAATCCCTTTTCTCCCATAGTGATCTCTACATCTCCGTACATCTCATCCCGGTATGTTCCCAGATAATCTTCTACGGGTAACATTTTTGGGTCCGCCACTTTTGTCTCTTCCCGCTTGGCCTTGGCCTCGCGCTCTCGTTCATCACCCTTGGTCTTAAACTCATAAAATGTGTCCGTCCACTTGGTGTAATCTTTTCCCATGGCCCAATCGGTCACCGCATACATCATCATCGATGGAACAGAGCTCATGTCATTCGTAAGCACAATAACTCCCAGGTTTTCCTCCGGAACCAAGGCCAGTTTTGAAATATAACCGGGCAGGCCTCCTCCGTGATGCACTACCTTTTTTCCATTGTAGTCCATCAAGAACCATCCTAGTCCGTAACCCTTAAAATGAGTGCCATTTGTTTGGTCAAAATTTCCAGTGGGCAGCGGTGTGTGGAGGCTCCATATCTTTCGAATAGATGCAGCTGACAGTAGGGTGTCTTCTCCCACAATACCATTGTTGAGCCAGAACTGAATCCACTTGCTCATATCGTTGGTGCTAGAATTGAGCGCGGCTGTTGCCCCGCTGTTATCATAACTGAGCATGAAAATTTCCTTCCCTTTAAGGTGCGGTTTGGCTGCATTAAAATCAGTTGAAAATGACTGGAAGCTCGAGGTTGTCCGCTTCATATCCAATGGTTCGATGATGCGAGTTCTCACAAAGTCGTCCCAGCTCATGCCAGATGCTGCTTCTATTACCTCACCCGCTGTCATGAACATGATGTTCTGGTATCCAAAAGTCTCTCTAAACCCATAAGATGGCTCGCGGTGCTGAATGCGCTTAACCACATCTTCACGCGAATAATTCGTTCCATACCAGAGCAGGTCTCCATCGAACGTGATTAAACCGCTTCGGTGACACAAAAGATCCTGCACTGTTATGCTTTGAGTGACATTGTCGTCATGCATTTTAAACCATGGCAAGTGATCTACCACTTTGTCATCCCAATTGAGTTTGCCTTCATCTACGAGCATCCCAATACTGGCGGTTGTAAAGGCTTTTGATAATGACGCGATGCCATACAGCGTGTTTCCATCGGGAGCTTCAGGCTTGCGCTGACTTCGCTTTCCAAAGTTTTCCGTCAAAACAACCTCACCATCCTTTACCACTGCCACAGACATGGCTGGCAAATCAAAGCGCTCGAAAGCTGAGTTCATAAATGCTTTTAAATCTTCGGGGGTATGCTGTGCCCAACTGACGGCTGTCAGTGTTACAGACAGCACCAAGACGAGAAACTGCTTCATAGTAGGATTATTCAATGACCAAACGAACAAATCTGGATTCTATTTCGTCCGCAAAATACAAGCTATATACACCACTTGGTAAATGATTTACATCAAGTGGCAGGAGCGTATCAAACGCCCTTCTTTCAACTACTTTTTGGCCTTGCGCATTCAAGACCACGACATGGACAGGAGAAACTTCATCCACTTTAAAACGCACTAAACCTGTTGTTGGATTTGGAAAGACCTGTATGGCTGAGATGCGCATTTCATCAATTCCATTGATCGCATAAATAGAGTCTGTTCCCCGGCAGCCATTCGTGTCGGTTACAGTAACAGAGACCCACTGGTCATAAGGAACCCCGCCATAGTGGCTGCCAGTTACGGTTGTATCTGGCCACCATTGATAAAACGCGAATGAGTCGGTGACATGAACAAACCAATCTGATCCGAAGCCTGACTGAGTAAGTACTGGTTCGGGGTTGGGAAAGGCGATGGTAGTAGCACTGCCGTCATTTTCGCAACCAAACTGATTGGTCACGGTAACAGAATAGCTTCCAGAGTCCGTAGGATATATCGCGCTGTCTGAAGACCCCGTGTTCCACAGATATGAGCAACTATTGCAACCCGTTACACCTAACATGCCTGTATCTCCCTGGCAAAACGAATCGTTCTGTAAGTCGACAATTGGCTGCGGCCAAACATGCGTTGTCATAGTATCAGTTATAAAACAGCCTGTTGTTGTGTCGGTAATAGTAACGTAATACGTTCCCGAATCCTGAAATGTCACGGAGGCAGAAGTAGCGCCTCCGGACCACTCCCAGGAATAACCTAAAGCGGTATCTGCGGTGAGCACCAGCGAATCGTTCGCGCAGAAAGCAGTATCGGCATGCAGCGAACTGTACGGCCCGGCATCTGGGCAACCATAAAGCTTTAATGACAACCCTATATTTAAATTACTGAGGCACGTATTCAGGCTTCCCCAGCTGGTGCAGGCAAGCAGCGGAAATCCACCCCCGGGGTTTTGCCACTGGGCGGTATCGCCCTGGCCACTGGTGCTGCTAAACAGCTCCCATTGCGTATTGGCAGTACCCAAATCTTTTTTAGCAGAAACGCCAATCCAGTAGTGCCCTGGATTCAGTACCAACGAATTGAAATCGTAAAACAATGATCCATCAGAGTCAGGGTCAGAGCCTGACAGCACGGTATCGGTAAATACAACTGCGCCTGGCTGGCCAGAATTATCCGAGAAAATAGACACGACAATGCCTGCGCCCGGAACCGGAGTTCCGCTAGGTGAAACGTATTGGCCAAATGCTTCAAGTGAATCGAGATGCCACTGCTCTCCGGAAGCCACAACAAAGTCATCAGCTGCCATGCAATCGTATTGACTGAAACTGCTCTCAAACACTTGAGATGCTACTCCTGATCCCGTTTGACCAGACGTTTGGTCGAACAGTGTTACCTGTGCTTTTCCCGTCATGAGGATCAAAGCACTTAAGCATATAATCACAACCTCCTTCACCTTTCAAAAATACAATAGCAGATTTAGTGGTGCACAGTAAATGGTATAGCGACTCTTCTACCGCCAGTTCTGATAAAATAAACTCCGTTTGGCCAGTTGCTCACCACAATTTTTTCATCCTGTAGCCGCCCTTTATACATGCAACTGCCCGATACATCGAACACCTCAACAAAGTCGCTCCCATTTTGAACGTAAACCTCCTGACTGGCAGGTGACGGAAACACCCGAATAACATCCATATCCGCTTGCTGCAAACCAGTAGACGAAAACAAAACGGAATCAATACCAACACAGCCAAAAGTATCTGTGGCGTGCACTACGTAAACACCGTTCTCCGGGGGTGAAATAATGCGCATGGTGTCACCTGTGCTCCACATGTAGTTTTCATAACCCCAGGTGGCAATCAGCGAAAACGACTGGTCTGGATTAAACACACTGTGCGCGTACACAACCGGAAGCGGTCGTTCTGTTACAAATAGTGGTTGTTTAATAATGCACCCTTCCTGACTAAGCACTTGCAAGGAGTACTGCCCTTCTTCTGTAATGAGTAAACTGTCATTCTCTGTAAGCACCAGCGATGTGTCTTCAGAGTTTTTCCACGTGTAGTCTACAAATTCTTGATTCGGGTGAGCCCACACGCTACTGCCCTTGCATAAATCCACATTATGTCCCGTATTAAACGTAAATGGAATATCGTAATACCTGACATGTGCTGTGTCTGATGAAATACACCCATGAAGGGTGTCGATCAGGGTTTGTACCACCGACCCAGAATCTGACTGACTATATAAAACATTGCTAGTGTCTGTGTTGTTCCAAATGTTCAGGCTATGAGGCCATGTAACCGCAAAAAAGACGCTGTTGCCCACCCCACCGCTATCACATATGGTATCGTCTTGCAATTCCCACGTGGGCACATCAATAACCTGTACTTCACTGCACGTTGCTGTATGGCAGTTGGCCACTGTATCGGTTACTGAAACCGAATACCAACCGCTCGTATCGACTAGCACTGTCTGTGAAGTTGTTCCGCCTTCCCATTCGAAGACGCTGTTTGGTGGTGATCCCGGATCAAAAGAGAAGGTCGCATTCTCACACACATGGGTGTCTGATGGAAAGAACGCAACCGTGGGTCCTCCCTGACATCCATACATATCGAAAGCCAAATTGGTTTCCTGAATAGAAGTGGCACAGGTTTGAATTGGCGTGAAAGAATAGCAGCTGGTTCCGAAACCTCCGAGGGGGTTTCTCCATTGGAAAGAAACGCTATCTCCGGTAGAGTCCCTTGTCCAGTACCATTGACCAGACCCATTTCCGTTCAGGTTTTTAATGGCCTGAGCAGAAATCCAGTAAACCCCCGAACTCAAATGAAGCGGGCAGGTGAGCGAAACCACAAAATCACCATCGCCATTCTCATCTACATCCTCATTCCACTCTTCAAAATACAGTACAGAATCTGGTTCACCGTTGTCGTCTGAGTATATCCAGAAACGCATCAGTGTGGTGGTATTTAGGTTGCTATATTGTCCATAAATGCCAACAGAGTCGATGGTCCATACTTCTCCAGTGGGCACAATGAAGTTGTCAGCTGCCTGGCAGTCAAAAGCGTCTGATAAAGGCTCAAAATCCTGTGAGGCAATACCCTCAGTGGCTTGACCTGAGCTTTGCTGGTATATAACCTGAGCCGATCCTTCCGTTGCCACTATCAGGACAAGCATTGCGAATATGCCTATGACCAGCCTTTTGTTTAACACGTTTCAAAGCTATTGAAAGCAGCTGTCAAAAAAGAAGCGAGCTCCGAATTAACGAGGCTCGCTCCTGCTGTTTAGATAGGTTTAGTTATCCTTATTGCTTCACTACAGAAACAGTGCTGTGCCCTTCGGGCGAAGAGACATTCAACAAGTAATATCCTTCTGGAAGAGTGCTAACATCAATTGTCTGTTGGGTATCTGTGGCATTTAAGACAGCCACAATTTTTCCGTTTACGTCCACCAGGTCAGCAGTGGCTTCTCCCAGCCACTCAGCTGGCCAAGTCAGATGAAGCTGATCTGTAGCTGGGTTTGGAAAGACAGATAAGCTTAGCTCGCTCATCTCGTCTGTTCCGGCAACTACCACTACAATAGAAGCTTCTCCTTTACAGCCAAATTCATCAGTAACCGTCACTGTGTACGTTCCGTTATTGCTTGTCTTAATGCCCGTTTTGTCACTACCGTTACTCCACTCGTAAGCCTGATATCCGGTCGGTGCATCGAGCGTCACCTTCCATGTACTGGACCACCCTTGTGTAATGGTTGGTTGAGGCAATGCTTTCTCTGCCACTTCGATTGTATCAGCAGCCTGACAGCCATTTTCTGTTACGATAAGTACGCTGTAAGACCCGCCTTCGGTGATTTCAACCGCCAAGCTGTCCGAGATTTGTGCCGTTCCCAATCGCCAGATATAGGTTGGATAAGCTCCAGCTGTCGATAATACAACTGTATCTCCCTCGCAAAGGTTAATAGAGTCTCCATTTGAAATCTGAACGTTTGGAGTTTCCACGGTTAAGTATGCGCTATCGGTTCCTACACACCCTGAAGCATTAGTCACAGTAACTGAGTACCAACCTTCATCTGTAACCCAAAGGAAAGATGATGTTGAGCTGTCGCTCCATACATAGGTACATCCACCACAGTTGCTCACAGAGAACGATGTTCCTGGATCGGTATTACAAATTGTGTCATCGTCAATCTCTACAAGAAGTGAAGCATTTACTATTAGCTCAGCGCTCTGAACAACCTCACAGCCACCATTGTTGTCTGTAATTGTCACCGTATATGTGCCTGTTGAATCGGCATCGATTGAAGACGTTGTGTCTCCCGTGTTCCAGAGATAAGAGAGGTTGGTGTTTGAAGAGCTCACGTCAAACGTTACTACGTCTCCCTCACAAACAGCTGTGTCATTTCCGATGGTTCCTACATCGACAATTTTACATCCGTAAATTCTGAACAACCCACCTGGAGCTGTAGTGCTTACACAACCAGAGCTCAACGCCCAGTTTGTACATCCAGAAGAGAATCCATTCCCTGGATTACGCCAGTGGATGTCGTGGTTACCTCCTGTAGAATCGTGATACCAATACCACTGTCCACCGCCACTGGCAAAATCCTTTCTAGCAGCTCCACCCAGCCAGTAATGACCTGCACTGAGTACAAATGGTGTGGCGTATTCAGCCAATAATGTTCCGTTGCTATCAGGGTCAGCATTGGCACTGATCGTAGTGTCCCAAACCAAACTTCCAGGCTTGTTGGATGAGTGGTTGTTCATGAACCTTGTTACAACACCAGCCGTTTCCGTTGCTGTGGCGCTGTAACTTCCTATGATCAATACTGAGTCAATTGACCAGACCTCGCCTGATGGGACGATAAAGTCATCGGCCTGCATGCAGTCGTACTGGTTATAGGTGCTTTCGAAATCTTGTGACGCAGTACCTGTTCCTGTTGGGGAAGAGGTTTGGTCAAAAAGTATGTTTTGGGCACTTAGGCCACAGGAGACCATAGCCCCCATTAAAAAAAGTAATGTTTGTTTCATCGTAAATCCGTTTTCGTTCTGTTCTGTTATTTATGTTTTAAGTCATGAACATCCTAACTTTTTTGAATTGATAGAGTCGAATATTCTTTTCGTGGGTAAAACACCCAAAGTTATCGAAATTTTGTTTGGTTACAACCCGCAAGCTGATTGGGCCTTAGGGTGAAACCCCGATGGTGTTTTCTCCTCGAATAATTATGACGCAAAAAACTTGTGTTATGTTGGCTGCGAAACGGGCACGCATCTTCCTGTCTATGGACCTAATCGCACTCGTGTTTCTCCCAATTTATCCTAATGACTCATTTGCTGACCAAAGGGCCTGTCGTCTTGTCAAATTTCAAGTTATCTTCGCCCGTCTTATAAACAGTCTGTGTCTGAAGCGCTTGTCATAATACCCACTTACAACGAGAAGGAGAACATTGAGAAAATGGTTCGTAAAGTCTTTTCTCTTCCAGCTGAATTTCACTTGCTTATCGTGGATGACGGCTCCCCTGATGGTACGGCTCAAATTGTAAAAGACTTGCAGGCCGAGTTTCAGGACAAGCTACATCTGGAAGAGCGTAGCGGAAAACTAGGTCTGGGCACTGCTTACATTCATGGTTTCAAGTGGGGGCTAAAACGTCAATACGACTATTTCTTTGAAATGGACTGCGACTTTTCACATAACCCCGATGACCTAATCCGGCTATACATTGCGTGCAAAGATGGCGATGCCCATGTGGCTATCGGCTCGCGTTACGTGAGAGGTGGTCGTGTAGAAAACTGGCCTGTTGGCCGGATACTCATGTCGTACTTTGCATCGGTCTATGTGCGCATGGTGCTCTGGATGAATGTTATGGACACAACAGCCGGCTTCAAGTGCTACAAACGTGAAGTTTTAGAAACCATTGAGCTGGACAAAGTCAAGTTTATAGGTTACGCCTTTCAAATAGAGATGAAATATCGGGCCTGGAAAAAACGGTACCGATTAGTCGAAGTCCCCATTACGTTTACCGATCGGGTGGCTGGTGCTTCAAAAATGAGCAGTGGCATCTTCAAAGAAGCTTTCTGGGGCGTTTTGCAAATGAGATTTATTGTATGAAACAAACACTGATTAAGAGTGCTTCTATCGTAAACGAAGGCCGGGAATTCAAAGGCCACGTATTGATTGAAGGCTCAAAAATTGCCGATGTGTTTGAAGGCGAGGTGCCTTCTGGTTTATCTGAAAACATAGAAATCATCGATGCCGAAGGACTCACCCTGATACCGGGAGCTATTGATGACCAGGTTCATTTTAGAGAGCCCGGGCTTACGCATAAAGCGGAAATCTATACGGAGGCCAAAGCTGCTGTTGCGGGCGGTGTTACCACATTCATGGAAATGCCAAATACAAACCCTCAAACAGTTACACAGGCGGAGCTTCAAAAGAAGTTTGAGCGAGCTTCAGATGTTTCTCTGGCTAACTACTCCTTCTTTTTTGGGGCTACTAACGACAACATCGATGAAGTTTTAGCCACGGATGCGAAGAACGTGTGTGGTGTAAAGATCTTCATGGGGTCTTCCACCGGAAATATGCTTGTGGACCACACAGAAGCATTGGAGAACATCTTTTCAAAGACCAAACTGCTCATTGCTACGCATTGTGAAGACGAAGCTACTATACGGGCCAACAGCGCTGCGTTTAAGGCTCAGTATGGAGATAATGTTCCATGGAATCAACATCCGGTGATTCGATCAGCTGAGGCGTGTTACTTGTCGTCAAGCAAGGCCGTCAATCTGGCCAAGAAACACGACACGCGTTTGCATATCCTGCACATCAGTACAGAAAGAGAAACGCATTTGTTCGAGGCCAACGTGCCGCTGAGCGAAAAGCGCATCACAGCTGAGGCGTGCATTCACCACCTGTGGTTTAGCGATGCTGATTACGATAAAAAAGGGCAGTGGATCAAGTGGAACCCTGCCGTTAAAACTGCGGCCGACCGAGATGGGGTTTGGAAGGCGTTGCTTGAAAACAGAATTGATATCGTGGCCACAGACCATGCACCGCATACCATGGAAGAAAAGTCTGGAAACTACTGGACCGCGCCTTCTGGAGGGCCTTTGGTGCAGCATGCGGTACAGGCCATGATGGACTTTGTCAAACAAGGCAGAATCTCATTGCCGCGCGCAGTAGAGAAGCTTTGTCACGCACCTGCAGAGTGTTTCCACATAAACCATCGTGGCTTTATCCGAAAAGGTTATTTCGCTGACCTTGTCTTGATTGACCGCAATCAAAGCGAGCTCGTGCAAAAGGATAATCTGCACTACAAGTGCGGGTGGTCGCCTTTCGAGGGGCATTCGTTTTCTTCAAGTATTGTCAAAACCTTTGTGAACGGAAACGTGGTGTTTGATCGCAGCGGGTTCAACGAGGCTATTAAAGGTCAGGCGATTTCTTTCAATCGTTGATATGCGCTGGTTATCTGCCATACTTGTTCTGGGAATAACCGCCTGTTCATCTGATGGTCCAGATGAAAGAATACCTCCCGCTGATGTGCTAAGCAAGGACAGCATGGCTTTTTATCTAAGCGAAGTTCACATCATAGACGCGGCTATGAGAAACCGTGAAGTAAGACGTAAATCACTTCAGTCTTATGCAAAGCGTGGGTTTGTCTATTACTTCGACACGGCAGGTGTGAGCCATGAAAAGTTTGTGCGCAGCCTTGACTTCTGGCGACAGGACACGAAAGAGATGGCGGCTATATATGATGTGGCCATGGAACGCCTGAGCGTAAAGCTTGCAGCAGCTAAACAAAACGAGAGTGCTTCTTTGAAGAATGCGGCCTCCAACTCCATCATCGACCCCGATGAAATCGAAGAAAAGCTACAGGATAAAAAGTACAAGGACGAGAATTCGCTCGTTAAGAAGAAAAATTGAAAACTGCCGTAGTGTAGTCAACGGCTTCCTGTATACTTCTGAAAGAAAACCCAAGTTTCTTCACTTTCTCATTGGAAAAAACAGTTGTTCTGTAGGCAGATTTAAGGCTCTCAGAGGTAACAGCAAAAGGGTTAATCCCCAATACATCCAAGGGTTTTAGCGTGGCCGAAAGCGGTTTTACGGGCCAGCTTGGAAAGGCCACAGATGGGCCTTTCTTATCAAACGCCTTGGCCGTCATTTCGAAAACGCTTCGGAATGGTATGTTCTCGCCTACTAAAAGGTGTTGGCCATTGAGCGAGGATTTATTTTTCAGAGCCCAAAGCGAAAAATCAGCGACATCGCGCACGTCAACAAAACCGGTTCCTCCCGGTGGATAAAAACGCATGCCCCGCTTACCCGCCATGAACATTGATGTGCTGCTTTGTCCCCATTTTCCAGGACCAATAATGATCCCCGGGTTAACGATTACTACTTCAAGGCCCTCGGCTGCGGCCCGATGTACCTCCAGCTCTGCGTAGCGTTTGCTCAACGAGTAATGCGATCGGTTTTTATCCGATGTCCATACGCTCTCTTCTGAGAGTACTCCATTAACGGGCTGGTCACCAATAGCGGCTGTTGAACTCAAGTAACAAACAGGCAAACTTAACTCTGAGGCACAGTGCAGCACGTTTTGGGTTCCCACCACATTGGTATAGTAAAGGCTGTCCTTATCGCGTGTATTGAATGACACCTGAGCAGCGCAATGGTATACCGCTCGGCAATCTTGCATGGCTGTGAGCAATGTCTCCAGGTCAAGTAAATCACCTTCTGAAACTGTTAAACCGGAAGATTCTTGTTTGTGAAATGCCAGTAGCGTATGCATAGCGGTCGTATCGGACCCAGGTCGAACTAGGGCTACCACCTTTTCGCCTTCTTGAAGCAACCGAAGTACAATATGGGAACCAACGAGACCATTGGCACCTGTTACCAGAATCATCTCCTAAAGCTGCATTTCGGGAATATCGCCTTCGACCACAAGGCGGCCAGCCGTAGCTGCTCTAATCTCATCAACTGAAACGCCAGGTGCTCGTTCTAACAGCTTAAAGCCATCTTCCGTCACATCGAGAACCGCCAGATTTGTCACGATTCTGGTAACGCACTTAACTCCGGTTAGCGGAAGTGTACATGCTGGAAGCAACTTAGACTCTCCGGCTTTGTTAGTGTGCATCATAGCCACGATGATGTTCTGCGCTGAGGCGACCAAATCCATGGCTCCTCCCATACCCTTCACCATTCTTCCGGGTATTTTCCAGTTGGCAATATCGCCCGTGTCGCTCACTTCCATGGCTCCAAGAACAGTTAAGTCTACATGCTGTCCTCGAATCATGGCAAAGCTCGTTGATGAGTCAAAGAACACAGCGCCAGGCATGGTTGTGATGGTTTGTTTTCCGGCATTGATTAAATCTGGGTCTTCTTCTCCTTCATAAGGAAACGGTCCCATTCCAAGCATGCCATTTTCGGACTGAAACTCTACGTCAATCCCTTGTGGTATGTAGTTAGCAACGAGCGTTGGTATTCCAATACCCAGGTTGACATAAAACCCATCTTGAAGTTCCTGCGCAATGCGCTGCGCGATTCCATTTTTATCTAGTGCCATCGCTGTTATCTTTTTCTTACGGTTCGTTGCTCAATTCTCTTCTCGAAGTGGTCGCCTTTAAAAATGCGCTGCACGAAAATTCCTGGGGTGTGAATTTGATTTGGGTCAAGTTCTCCGGCTGGTACAAGTTCCTCCACTTCAGCTACCGTAATTCTTCCGGCCATAGCCATAGCGTGGTTGAAGTTTCGGGCGGTAGCATTAAAGATCAAGTTACCTGCAGTGTCGCCTTTCTGTGCTTTGACAAACGCAAATGAAGCATCAAACGCATGCTCCAAAATATGCGGCTTACCGTTAAACTCTCTCACCTCTTTGCCTTCTGCCACCTCGGTGCCATAACCCGCAGGTGTATAAAATGCTGGAATTCCAGCCCCGGCTGCTCTACACCTTTCGGCCAGCGTGCCCTGGGGTATAAGGTCAACTTCGAGCTCTCCACTGAGCATTTGCCGTTCAAACTCATCGTTCTCACCTACGTAAGATGAAATCATTTTTTTGACCTGTCGTGTCTCCAAAAGCAAGCCTAAACCAAACCCATCAACTCCGGCATTATTAGAAATACAGGTGAGTTCTTTTGCTCCGTTCTTTCGGATGGCCGCAATGGCGTTTTCCGGTATGCCGCATAGCCCAAAACCACCGAACATAACCTGCATGCCATCAGCGATTCCCTGAATTGCTTCCTCGGGACCGCTTACTACTTTGTTAATTGCCATAATCTTTACTGATAATGCTCTTCCAAGTCGATCTCACCCCCATCATCATATGGGTCTCGCGACTGATCAGAGTCACACTCGAAGTTATAGTTTTTGAGGCTTTCAGGAACATCAAAATCGCGCTGATCGATGTTTAAAGACTCATCTTCCCACACCTTCTTCATGTAGTAACACCAAATAGGTAAGGCTGTGTTTGCGCCCTGCCCGAGAGAGGTTCTGGTAAACCTCACACTGCGGTCTTCTGCTCCAACCCAAACACCAGTAACAAGGTCTGGTACTACTCCCATGAACCAACCATCTGAGTTCCCTTGAGTGGTGCCGGTTTTCCCGGCTACTTCCACATCCCAAGGAATGCCATCGTATCCCCGGTTAGGGCTGTCATAGTGCATTCGCATGGCTGTTCCGGTTTTCTTGTTCTCCGGGCCGCCTCGTTCTCCTTCGGTAATACCCTTGAGCAGGTCTACCATTCTATACGCAGCTTCTTCGCTCATCACCTCCACAATGTCCTGTTCGGCTTCGTAAATAACCGTACCTCCGTTATCTTCAATTCGCAACAGATACACAGGCTCCATGCGCATACCCTTATTGGCAAACGTGCTATATGCATGCGTCATCTCATAGAGGTTCAGGTCAGCTACACCGAGCGCCAGAGAAGGAACGGGTTCAATGTGCGAAGTAATTCCACACCTTCGGGCATACTCCACAGCTGCCTGAGGCGTAAACCGTTTCATAACCCATGCCGTAATCGTGTTCATCGAGTTGGCCAACGCATACTTTAACGTAACCTCATATCCATAAGGGTCTCCTTCGTTCTTAGGTGTCCAGTCTTTTAGAAGCCCAAACTCACCTTTCTTGAATGTGTAAGGTATGTTGGCCACACTGTGACAGCCAGGCAAACCAGCCTCCAACGCCAGCGCATATACGAAGGGCTTAAAGGTTGATCCGACCTGTCGTTTGGCCAGCAACACGTGATCGTAAGCAAAGTGATGATGATCAATTCCTCCCACCCACGCTTTGATGTGACCAGTATGCGGATCGAGGCTTAACAAGCCACTTTGTAGAAAGCTTTTGTAGTAACGAATCGAGTCGTTGGGCGACATGACTGTGTCGATTTCTCCACGCCATGAAAACACCGGCATTCTTGTAGGTGTGTCAAACACAATGCTGATTGAATCCTCGGGCACGATGCGCTTTTTAAAGGGCTCGCCACATTCTTCTGCTTGACAAACCCAGTACTTTTTACCATCGATGGTTTGCGACTCTACATAGCTTCCTCTTCGGTGGCAATGATGACATTCTTTCCCGGTCAGGATTCGATAACGCATGGTTCTTCTGCGAGCGGTATTCATAACTCCTTCGACCTGTTTATCACTTAAGCTGGCAAAGGGGAAATTGGATCGCTTTTGGAGCTCTCTGGAGAAGGTCGGTTGTAAATACTCTCGTAAGTATTGCCTCATAGCCCACTCGGCATATTGCTGCATTCGGCTATTGATGGTGGTGTAGATTCTCAGTCCATCTGAGTAGATGTTGTACGGGTCTCCGTTCTTCTTGGCTATTAGGTATTCGTCTGTTCCTTCCTTTTTCGTCCGAAGAATTTCTTTGAGTTTGCCACGCAAAATCTCTCGGAAGTAGGGGGCAATTCCCTCGCTATGATCTACTGTGCGGTAGCGGATATCCAAGGGCAATCCGGTGATAGAATCAAACTCAGCCTGATTGATGTACTCATTGCGAAGCATCTGGTACAACACCACGTTTCTTCGTTTCAGTGTTGTGTCTGGCCGCCTGATCGGGTTGAACAGGGACGGGTTCTTCGCCATTCCAACCAACATGGCTGCCTGATGAATCTCGAGTGAGTCAGGTGAGGTAGAAAAGTAAACCTGTGCGGCCGATTTGATGCCTACTGCGTTATTGACAAAGTCAAACCGGTTGTAATACATGGTTAGGATTTCTTCCTTGGTATAATACCGCTCCAGTTTGGCTGAAATAATCCATTCCTGGATCTTTTGGACGACCCGCTTGAGTTTGTTGGTAGATCTTCTTTCTGTAAACAGCATTTTGGCCAGCTGCTGAGTAATGGTACTGGCACCACCTTTTGTACCCAGGTAAACCACCGCTCTGAGGGTTCCTCGTGCATCAATTCCCGGATGAGATTTAAACCGCTCGTCCTCAGTGGCTATAAGTGCGTTGACCAGATGTGGCGATAGGTCGGTATATCGTGCGTTGGTTCGGTTCTGGTAGAAGTATTTCCCCAGAATCTTTCCGTCTGAGCCATAAATTTCACTGGCCAAATCGCTCTTTGGATTCTGCAGGTCTTCTACTGTTGGCATTTTACCCAAAACGCCCTTTTCTGCCAGAAAAAACAGCATGAAAAACGCCAGCACACCCCCAATCACAAGCGCCCAAAAAATGACTAGATACTTCTTCATAACAACCTGATACGCAATTTAGTCTGAAACAACTTCGATCAACAGCCCCACATCATAAATTTCGTGAATAGTATCGGGCCGCATTGCGTGCTGAAGTTCGAACTTGTAGTTGCCGCTGAAAGGGAACTGTATATTTCTTTTGAACATGATCTGGTTATCAACCAAATCGCCTAAACCAGAGCCATACCAGCGCCCTGTTGGGTCGGCCATAGGGCAGTCAATGGTGTCAATCTTAAACGTGTTGTTCGGGAAGTATGTCTTGAAATAAACGATCAGATTTTGGTAGGCATAGTTTCCTCCGTGGCGTACCTGAACGTAGAAGTTATGAGGAGTTAGCGTATCTGTTACTTCTACTTCCCACTGGCGCGCATCGTCAAAAACCCACTCGTGTGAATCGACCTGATCAAACTCATCGACCAGAGCTGGTTCCTGACACCCAATCAGGATAAGAAGTAGAAGTAGTGTGCTAAGCTTTCTCACTTCGCGTTTCGTTTTTCCCACCTTTTCGGTTGCGTTGGTTTCTCTTTTTGTTTCGGTTTTTAGGGTTCGAGTTCCCCGACTTTTGAGACGAAGCTTTCTGCTTTTCTTGCTGGTTTTGCTTGGCTCCTCCAGACTTCTTATTGCCTTTTCTCTTATTCGGCCGCTTGCCTTTTTTCTTGTCAAAGCGCGTCAGGTCTCCTTCGCCAATGACATCTTCAAAGGTGGGCTCTATGTCAACCAACACTTCTTGGAACTTAAAGCCGCTCAGGTCATCTACCGTTTTGCCTTTTTCGTTCAGGGCTATAACTTCTTTTACCCGGTCAATCTCAAGTGGAATAAACTCGCCAAGGGCGTCTTCATAGGCATACCACATCATTCCACGGAATATGTCGCTCTTTTGATGAATGGCCAGCCCTCGCTTGGTTTTTAGTTTTACCCGATTGCTGGGGAAATGGCGTATGGCGTCCATGTACGAATCCAGCTCGTAATTCAGGCAGCACTTCAGTTTACCGCACTGACCGGCAAGTTTCATTGGGTTAATGCTGAGTTGCTGGTATCTGGCGGCTGATGTGCTCACCGACCTGAAATCTGTCAACCAGGTGCTACAGCATAACTCTCTACCGCATGAGCCTATTCCTCCAATTCGGCCGGCCTCCTGACGAGATCCTATTTGACGCATGTCAACCCTCACCCTGAAGGTGTCTGCCAATTGCTTAATCAACTGTCGAAAATCTACGCGCTCTTCGGCTATGTAGTAAAAAGTGGCCTTGCTGTTATCAGCCTGATACTCCACATCAGATACTTTCATATTCAGGCCGGTTTCTCTTACCAGTTTTCGTGCTCGAATCATGGTATCGTGCTCTTTCGCCTGGGCAGATTGCCACGCTTCAATATCTGGTTCGGTAGACTTTCTGAGAACGCGTTTCAAATCGCGAAACCCATCTTTTACCTTGCTCTTTTTCATTTGAAACTTGACGAGCTCCCCGGTAAGGGAAACCATTCCAACATCGTGACCTGTCATGGCCTCGACCGTGACTGTATCACCAATATGCAAGGATAGCTTCTCGGAGTTTCGGAAGATTTCTTTGCGTGTGTTCTTGAATCGGACTTCTACAAACTGAGATTGACTTTTGACGCTTTCCATTCCAACCAGCCAATCAAACACTTCGAGCTTGTTGCACCCGGTTGTTCCGCAATTGCCATTGTTTTTGCATCCCGCCTTCTCAGTTCCACATCCTCCAGACCCACAATTGCTACACGCCATAATCTCTTTTCTTGATTGTACAAAGCTAATGCTCTGTTTTATTCGGTGGCTGCCACAGATTTTTTACCTGTATGGACCAATCGGATAGCTTTTATGCTCGTGTCGTACCACACGAGCTTCTCGTTTACATTTCGCTCAATGTGAAAAGACGTCTCTTGTAAAAGCTCGAGAAACCCCTGTACGTTAGAAGCGTTTATAAAGGGAGAAAAATCATTGTAAAACTTCGCCTCTTCTCCTTCCATTGGGATATCTATCTGCACCCAGCCCATGCGAAAGCAGCGATCAATGACCTTCAACGCCCCGGCAATAAACTGTCTTTCAGAATCTCTGGATTTGGCCGCCATTTTTTCGCTCCAGGAATAGAGCCCAACCAGATCTCGCATATACGCCAGGCGCATCCACATCTTAAAGTCATCAAGCCACGACTCGCCTTCATGACGCGCCTCTTTAATGGCGTGGCTAAGATTGCCCTCTGATCTAAAAGCAATATCGTGGGCTTTTCCTTCACTAACGGATAGACGCTCCGTTAAATAAGCGGCCAGTGTGTGCTCATCAATATGCTCTTCCTGAAACAATTGAACCCGTGATAGAATTGTTGTAAGCAACTCATTCGGTTTTTCAGAAACCAGAATAAAAATGGTTTTCGGAGTAGGCTCTTCCAGGCTCTTCAACATCTTGTTTCCGAACTCGGGATTCATACGGTCGGCCTGCCAGATAATAAACACACGGTATCCTCCTTCAAACGCCCGCAGTGCAAGCTTGGAACGCAGCAAGGTGCTTTCTGTTTTGCCTATAAAACCTTGTTTGTTTTCGATATCAATGTGACGGTACCAATCGAGTAGCGTGAAGTAGCTGTCTGTCTCATTGATTTCTTTCCACTCGCTGAGATAAGACTCAGAGTTGAGCTTTTTGCTGTCTTTGTTCTTCTTATTGGTGTTCACCGGATAAGAAAAATGTACATCGGGATGTGCGTTCTGGGTAGTCTTGATACAAGAGGCGCAAACACCACAAGGGCCTTCTTCAGTAGGCGAATCACACATAAGCAGTGCAGAAACATATCTGGCCAAGGCCAGACCAGAGCCTCCTTCCTGCGATTGAATCAGCATTGCATGCGGCAAACGATTCTCCCGAATAAGTCGCCTAAAAAGAGCTTGCAATTGTTGTTGGCCTGGAATCTGATTCATGCTTTTTTCTTTCGGGGTTAAAGTTAATTTTGCCGCCCAAATAAGCACCATGACAAGCATAGATACTTTCGATTTTAAAGGAAAAAAGGCCTTAATAAGAGTAGATTTTAATGTGCCACTCAACGATTCGTTTGAAGTAACAGATGATACACGTATTGTGGCAGCATTACCGACCATTAAAAAGGTGATTCAGGATGGAGGATCTGTGGTCTTAATGTCGCACCTGGGCCGCCCAAAAAACGGACCGGAAGCTGCCTTTTCCCTGCGTCATGTAGTATCGTGTTTGGAGGGTCACCTTAATCAAACAGTGTCTTTTGCGGATGACTGTATTGGCCCGAAAGCAGAATCTGCCGCTGAACAATTGTCAACGGGCGGGGTGCTTCTCCTGGAAAACCTTCGTTTTTACAAAAAAGAGACTAAAGGTGATGAGGGCTTTGCACAGCAGCTGAGCAAACTCGGGGATGTGTACGTCAACGATGCCTTTGGAACAGCTCATCGCGCTCACGCCTCAACTACAGTTGTTGCTCAGTTTATGGAGACCAAAATGTTTGGGTTTCTGCTGGCAGCAGAAGTGGCCAACGGCAATAAGCTGCTAAGAGACGCGGAAAGCCCTTTTACGGCCATTATTGGTGGAGCTAAAGTGAGTAGCAAAATTGAGGTCATCACCAATATGCTTGACCGTATTGACAACCTAATCATTGGAGGTGGTATGGCCTACACATTCATCAAAGCGCAAGGCGGTGAAATAGGCAACTCACTCGTAGAGCTTGATTATCTGGATACGGCCAGAGAAATTCTCAACCAGGCAGCAGCCAAAAATGTGACGGTGTATTTACCTGAAGATAGCGTGGTGGCAGATGCGTTTAGCAACGAGGCTTCTACAAACGTGGTTGACTCCAATGCAATATCAGAAGGTTGGATGGGGTTGGACGTGGGTCCAAAAGCTATTGAAACCTACACTGCTGTCATCGGGTCGAGTAAGACCATCCTGTGGAACGGCCCTCTTGGTGTCTTTGAAATGTCTGCATTTGCTACGGGCACAAAGTCTCTCGGTCAAATGATTGTAGACGCCACAAATAATGGAGCATATAGCCTTGTTGGTGGTGGTGATTCTGTGGCTGCCGTGAAGCAATTTGGATATGCTGACAATGTGAGTTATGTGTCTACCGGTGGTGGTGCGCTGCTCGAGTTTCTGGAAGGAAAGACACTACCAGGAGTAGCGGCCATTGAATCTTAAATTTCTGGGGAATAGGCATCTGCCTCATCGTCAATCAACGGACTTACCATTGATTCGGCTTTCATGAGCCAATCTGAGTCTGTTAGTATTGGAAGCACAGCGGGAGCAAGCGCCTGAACCGGTTCGAAAAACATGCTTCGTTCCGGGCTCGACTTCTCAAGAATGGGAATGTGCTGATCAAGCCACGTGAGCAAATTGAGCACTACGGATAAGATGAGGGCCATTTTTAATACCCCAAACAGAAGCCCGCTAAGTTTATTGACCAACTTGAGCGCAACGAGGTTCACGGCTTTCTCGACAATTTTTGCGAGCGCATAAACCCCAAACACAACAGCTGCGAATGTTAGAATAAACGAAAGGTAGCTAAGCCAGGTGCCCTCTACTTCGGCATACTCCGAGATAAGGCCAGCTGCGTATTCCGAGAAATTAGCGGCAATGTAAATACCAGCAATAAGCGCAGCAATGGAGGCCAGCTCAACAATAAGCCCTTTTCTAAACCCCTTCCATGCAGCATAGAAAAGAGGAATTGACAAGATGATATCCCAGTGATTAAAATCCATTGGATCAAAACTAGGGTCAAAACCTACGACCGAAATGTATTTTCGCGCAATGAATGAACACGATTTTGAGCATAAGTGGCAAGAGGCTCTGGCTTTCTTCGAGGAGCGTTTTCAACAGCCGGTAGATTTACAGGCCGCCTTGTTCTTGATTGGAGTGAATGAACTTGGTCACGGGCCCAGAAGGCTTAACAAAGACCAGAAGATAGATGTGATGCACCTGGCCGTGTGCAGGCTTCTCGAGCCTTATGGATATTACGACCTATTGGGCACAGACAAAGACGGCTGGCCTCATTACGAGCGCACCGAACGACTGCCTAAACTAGAGGCAAAAGAGCAGGAAAAACTAATGAAAGAGGCTATCGTTAATTACATTCAAGAATTGTAATCGTCTCCTTAACGATGGCATCGTTTTCGATTTGTACGAAGCCTTCACCACACAACGAGTCTATTGAATGAACCTCAATTTGGTTAGGTGGTAGTCCAATGATTTCAGTGGTTGTATCGTATCGCACTGCCCGAACTTTAAGTACTACAGGCAGCTCATACTCAGATGTAAACACGCCAAGCGAATTGGTTACCCCTTCTGTTCTTACCACACAATCTGGTTGCGTGCAATACAGCACTACATCAATTCCTGTTTGAAATGTTCCCGTCTCATCGACTACTTTGATTTCAGCGACACCCGGCTGCGGGTCTTTGTTACATGAAACCAATACCAAGCTCGTTAAAGCAAAGAACAACACACTAAATCGAATAACTCTTTTCATACAATCAGATTCTTGATAGAACGTCCAAAAATAACATATTTATAAGTCGCATTTTTAGCTCAAATTTGTTGCCTTCAAATATTTTGACGTTTAGCTTATGATTCGTTGCCTTTTAACCCTCTTATTTCTAGCTGTTTTTGGCAGCTCTTTTGCCCAAGACGAGCGGCCAAGAGTATCTATTGAAACTGACTCTGGAAACATCGTTGTGGAGTTGTTTAACGAGACACCACAGCACCGCGATAACTTCCTCAAGTTGGTTTCTGATGGGTTTTATGACAGCACTGCGTTTCACCGGGTAATCGAAAACTTCATGATTCAGGGAGGAGATCCTTATTCTAAGCCAAACGGAACCGGAAGGCCTGGAACCGGGGGTCCTGGATACACTGTGCCAGCTGAGTTCAACCCTAATTTTTACCACCAAAAGGGGGCTTTGTGCGCGGCCCGACAGCCCGACAATATGAACCCTAAGCGAGCCAGTTCTGGTAGTCAGTTTTACATCGTTCAGGGAAAAACGTTTAAGGAAAATCAGTTACAGCAACTCGAGCAGCGCATAGATAGCGATACGCGAAACAGCTTGATGCGCGCGTTTTTTTCGGCTCCGGAAAACAGTGCTTACCTCGATCGAGTCAGAAAGGCGCAACAAGAGCAAAACGATGCCGCTGTAAAAGATATCATGGATGAAATAGCTCCTATCATTGATGCTCGTATGGATGAGAAGCGCTTTCACTACACTGATGAGCAAAAGAAAGTCTACACCACTGTTGGTGGCTATCCGCCACTGGATATGCAGTATACCGTATTTGGCCAGGTCGTAGAAGGCATGGATGTAATTGATAAAATTGCTTCGATTCCAAAGAATGGTGAAACTCCAATTACCCCTTCCAGAATGCGTATGACGGTTCTTGATTAAGATTACCTTCGCAGCCCTTTATTTAAAGCCAATTCATGAGTTTTTCAGAACGCATAAAGCAAACATTTGAAGAAATTAAGGCTTCTCAGGCCACCACGGTGGAAGAGGCTGAACAGTTCCGTATCAAATACCTGGGATCAAAGGGTGTTTTTAAGGATCTGTTTCAAGAGTTTAAATCTGTTTCTTCTGAGGAGAAAAGGGAGTTTGGAAAAACCCTTAATCAGCTAAAACAGTCTGCTGAAGAAAAGGTGCAGGAGTGGAAAGAACGCTTATCTAACACCCCTAGTTCATCTTCCAAGATTGACCTGACAAGGCCAGGTATGCTTTATGCCCCAGGAGCTGAGCACCCCATTTCGATTATTAAGCAGGAGATCATCGATATTTTTCACGCCATTGGATTTGCTGTAGCAGAGGGGCCAGAGATAGAAGATGACTGGCACAATTTCTCTGCGCTTAACTTTCCGCCAGAGCACCCCGCTCGCGACATGCAGGATACCTTCTTTGTGAAAAACCCAAACGGTGAAGAAGACTATGTGCTTCGCACCCATACTTCATCTGTGCAGGTGCGGGTCATGGAGAGTCAGAAGCCACCTATTCGAATAATCGCACCAGGACGTGTCTTCAGAAATGAGGCAGTATCGGCCAGGTCGCACTGTATCTTTCACCAGATTGAAGGTTTGTACATAGACAAAGGAGTGACGTTTGCAGACATGAAGCAAACACTAGAGTACTTCGCAAAAGAGTTTTTTGGAAAGAGCAAGATTCGTCTGCGCCCATCTTACTTCCCTTTTACTGAACCAAGTGCTGAGGTTGATGTGTATTGGGGGCTGGAGACAGAACTCGATTACCGCATTACAAAGGGCACCGGATGGCTTGAAGTAATGGGCTGCGGTATGGTTGATCCTGCCGTACTTAAAAGTTCTGGTATTGATCCGGATGAGTATTCTGGCTTTGCTTTTGGAATGGGCCTGGAGCGTAGCGCTATGCAACGATACAGCATACCGGATATTCGAATGATTTTTGAAAATGATGTGCGTTTTCTAAACCAGTTTCAGTCAGCCCTGTGAGATACCTAATACCCTTCATTCTCGTTTTTTTCCTGACTTCGTCCTGTTCGTTCTTATCGCAGAAGGAAAACCAGCCTGAGCTTATCGTAGGGCTTCCCAGTATGCAACAGGTTATTGACAGCTTAAGCGTGGTAAAGCCCCAGGTGGCCAAATGGGCCGTACATGAAGGCGAGGTGATTTACGCTCCCGCAGATACCGTGAATTGGAAAAAGGAGTTTCAGCCGTTTACTTCTGAAGACGTAAACCAATTGCGATACAAAGACGCTTTTGATGTAACTGACGAGATGATCGGCCAGGACCGCATTATTCGGTTTGAAGCGAAAGAAGATGATCAGGAAATAAGAGAAGTACACTACAAAATCCACAAGGGGTCGATCGTGTACTTTAAGATGGTTAAAGAGCGCTCCAATATCTTTTCGCAGTCTTTTCAGCGATTTGAGTTTAACCAAAACCAATATGAGTTTGTGCTGGAGCAGTCGATACACGGTGTATTTGAAAATAACCAGACCGTGCATGGCGATATCTTAGAAGACGGAGATCTGTGGTTGGGGCATTTTCAGCTGGAGGCGGATAAAATGCCGTTTCAAATGCTGTTTCGAAATGACACAGAACACGAGCTCGTGACAAAGAACGGTACAGAGCGAAGTGCTTTCAATACGTTTTCAAAACGCGGTGATACATTGGTATTTGAGTCGGATGTATTCCGAACCCGGTTTGAAATTGAGCAAATCTCTGAATCGAGCATGTCGGGTACATGGTATAGCAATCAATCTGACAGGCCTCGCATTGTCCCATTCACCGCTCAAAAAGGAGTGATGAACAGAACAGGTGTGACAACCACACCATCGATTAACCTAAGCGGTGAACACTTGGCGGTGTTCTACACAGAAGACGGAGAACCGGAAGACTCAACCGTTTTATCGATCAACCAAACAGCGCATAATGTATACGCTTCATTTCTTACGCAAACAGGTGACTACAGATACTTAGAAGGTGGTATTCGCAACGACAGCCTGTTTCTAAGCACCGTGGATGGGTCGCATGTGTTTTATTTCTATGCCTCTGTGAAGGGCAATGCATTGGAAGGTGTGTTTCGATCCGGAAATCATTGGAAGCAACCATGGAAGGCGTTTATAGGCACACCGTACACGCTGCACAACCCAAGTGACATGACCAAAGCGATTTCTGATAGCGCTGTGACATTTTCGTTTCCGGCCTCTAAAAATGAGCTTATATCTCTTGAGGACGAACAATTTTCTAATAGGCCTGTTATCATAAGCATCACTGGCACCTGGTGTCCAAACTGTATGGATGAGGCAGCCTTCTTGCAAGAGGTGAGGGACATGTTTTCTGAAGATGAGCTGGGCATTGTCTCTCTCGACTTTGAGCTTATCTCTGATAGCGTGAAAGCATTTGAAAACATAGAGAAGCACAAAAAGACGCTCGGCCTCACTTATCCGGTGCTCTTGGCCTCTGTTAAATCATCCAAGCAAAACGCTTCGGAAATGCTTCCGTTTGTAGATCGAATCATTTCCTATCCGACCATGGTCGTGCTTAACAGGAATCACGAAGTGGTACGAACACATGCCGGATTCAGCGGCCCCGCCACAGGCACAAGTCATTATGATGCTTTTAGAAAGGAGTATCTTGAACTCTTTGAGCACTTAGTAGCCAATTAGGCTAGTCTTCCTTTAGAATAGATCGTTCGAAAACAAAAGGACCAAACGGAAGCAGCGATGCTATTCCTCCATATATCACGCGCAATACACTCCAGTTAAGCTTACGAGCCACAATCAATAGTTGAGCGATATAGGCAATGAATAGTAAGCCGTGGGCCCACCCAACATACTTAACCATCAGGGGCATATCTGCGGCATACTTTAGTGGCATGGCTATTCCGACCAGAAGAAGAAAAGACACTCCTTCAAGCCTGCTGATAAGAAGAAACCGTGAAAGGTGAGTTGATTGCACGTTACTCAGAATCTGATTGTTCTTCAGAAGCGAGAATAGGCTTTGTGCCTTCTTCGAAGAAGCGTTTTTGAAAAAGGATAATCATAGAAATGCCAATGGTAATGGCAGAGTCTGCGATGTTGAAGACAGGCCTAAAAAACAAGAAGTCGTCTCCGCCCCACATGGGTATCCACTCTGGGAATGTACCCGAAACAAGCGGGAAGTAAAGCATATCGACTACGCGCCCAAAAAGCATGGGAGCATAGCCTCCTTCCTCAGGCATAAACTCAGCAATCTGGTGATAGCTGTCATTGAAAATAAGCCCATACACGGCTGAGTCAATGATGTTGCCTAATGCTCCGGCAAAAATGAGCGACCCCGCCACAACGAGACCCGTTTTAGCTCCTTTCCTGGCGGTTGAAAACAAATAGTATCCTATAACGGATACGGCAACGACTCTGAATACAGACAGGGCTATTTTGCCGATATCACCTCCAAACTCCATCCCAAAAGCCATCCCATTGTTCTCTGTGAAATGGATGATAAACCAGTTGCCGAAAACTGAAAACTCCTGCCCCAAATACATGTTTGTCTTAACCCACATTTTTAATGCCTGGTCAGCAAACAATACAGCAAGAATGATGAATAAGGCCTTTTTCAAAAGCCAGAGATTTTAAGAGTGAATAAGACTACTGCTGTTGTCGTTTTGCCTCAATGCTCAATGTGGCGTGAGGAACAATACGCAATCGTTCTTTTGAAATCAACTTACCGGTAACACGGCAGACGCCATAAGTACGGTTCTCAATTCGAATAAGCGCATCAGACAAGTTCTTAATGAACTTCTCTTGTCTGGCGGCTAACTGTGCTGTTTCTTCTCTCGACAGCACATCAGACCCATCTTCAATAAGCTTGAAAGTAGGTGATGTATCGTCCGTGCCATTGTTATCTCTAAGCGAGATGGTGGAATTCAACAACTCAAGGTCTTTACGCGCCTCTTCCAGTTTTGCATTGATGATAGCCTTAAACTCGTTGAGTTCGCTATCTGAATATCTGGTTTTTTCTATCTCTTCTGCCATGACCTTCGCTATGTCGATTACACTTTTTGAATAAAGATTTTGGTAGTGAGACCCTCTTCTACTTCAAATTCCTGCGTTCCTGTTTCAGTTAAACTGTCGGTGAGCAAAAGCTCTGAAGCAAGCGTCTCCGCACAAATATAATTTTTATTGGATATGACGGCTTGCTCGATTTTTGGTTGGTTTTCAACGTGCAATTCTATCTTATCCGTTACCTCTAAACCGCTCTCTTTTCGCATGTTTTGAATGCGGTTAACCAACTCGCGCGCAACTCCTTCTGATCGCAATTCATCGGAAATATGGATGTCTAACGCCACCGTTACATTCCCCTCTGATGCCACCGTCCAGCCCGGAATATCCTTTGTGCTTATGTCCACATCTTCCCTGAGAAGGGTGAATTCCTCTTCGCCCAGGTTCACCAAAACGGATCCCTTCGATTCAATCGCCTGGATGTCTTCCTGTGTAAACTGAGCCACCAATCCGGCCAACACTTTCATGTGCTTGCCAACCTTCTTACCCAGTGTTTTGAAGTTGGGTTTGATGCTTTTTACAAACACACCATCGTCTTTGACATACTCGAGTTGTTTCACATTAATCTCGCTTAAAACAAGCGCCTCAACTTTTCTCAAGTGCCCTTCAAATGCGTCATCAATTACAGGAACCATGATCTTGCTCAGCGGTTGACGTACCCGAATATTTTCCTTCTTGCGCAGAGACAGCGCCAGCGATGTAGTTGTCTGTGCCAGTGCCATTCGCTCTTCCAGCGACTTATCCACTTCTCCTTCGTTCACGGTTGGCCAATCAGCTATGTGAACGGAATCAACACTTTCTAACCCTGTGCTCGTGCTGAGGTCATTAAACAACTGCTCCGCATAAAACGGTGCAATAGGCGCACTAAGCTTGGCTATGGTCACCAAACAACGGTAAAGTGTTTGGTAGGCCGCAATCTTGTCTTCTGAGTAGTCTCCTTTCCAGAAACGTCTTCTACATAGCCTCACATACCAGTTGCTCAGCTCGTCCACCACAAAGTCCTGAATAGCCCTTCCGGCACGTGTAGGCTCGTAGTTTTCATACGCATCCTCAACTTCTTTGACCAGGCTGTTTAATCTTGATAAAACCCACCGGTCAATCTCGGGTCTGGCCTCAAGTGGTATAAGGTCTTCTTCGTGCTTAAACCCATCTACATTGGCATACAAAGCAAAAAACGCATAGGTGTTGTGAAGGGCCCGGAAGAATTTACGCTGCACCTCGGTGATTCCCTCTGTGTCAAACTTAAGGTTGTCCCAGGGCGGAGCATTGGTGATCATATACCATCGCGTAGCATCTGGACCAAAGGTTTTCAGCGTCTCAAACGGATCCACCGCGTTGCCCAATCGTTTAGACATTTTCTGGCCGTTTTTGTCAAGTACCAATCCGTTGCTCACAACGTTTTTAAATGCCACACTTCCTTTGATCATTGATGATATGGCGTGTAGCGTATAAAACCAACCCCTGGTTTGATCTACTCCCTCGGCAATGAAATCGGCCGGGAATGCTGCACCATTGTCTACCAGTTCCTTGTTTTCGAATGGATAATGCCACTGCGCATAGGGCATGGCACCGCTGTCAAACCAAACATCGATCAAGTCGAGTTCACGGGCCAATACCTGACCATTTTGGTAGAAGATGATGTAGTCAACAAATGGGCGGTGCAGGTCAAGTTCTTCGTCCTTGAGTTTAGCCACCATGGTGATTTTACCAGACCGAATCCAATCGTTCCACACATCATTGACGTTCTTTCCTGCCAGGCGCATTTCGCCTAAGTACTTCCGGATAGATTGGCCATCAAAACGCTCACCCGCATCATTGGTGCATGCTTCGGTAATGAAGTAGGCGTTTTTCATTTTGAACTCTTCGATGGAACCAATACACTCTTGCATTAAAGGTCCGTAAGGTCCGGTACGCCAAATCGGAAGCGGTGTTCCCCAGTAGCGCGATCGACTCAGGTTCCAGTCATTCAAGTTCTCCAACCAATTTCCAAATCGTCCGGTACCCGTGCTTTCAGGTTTCCATTGGATGGTTTTGTTGAGTGCCACCATGCTGTCTCTGGCATCTGTAGCTTTGATAAACCACGAATCAAGCGGGTAGTACAATACGGGCTTGTCCGTACGCCAGCAATGCGGGTAGTTGTGCTGGTATTTTTCCACCTTAAAGGCCTTGCCTTCCAGTTTCAGCTTGAGCGAAATGCGCTCATCTACACTTAGGTAGTTCGATAGGTTCGGAATGTAGGATTTGAGGCGTTCTTTTTGCTCTTCAAACGCCTGCTCCATTTCGCTATCAGTCAAATACTCTGCCTTAACAGGCTCGCCACCAAAACCCCACACTTCGTCTTGCACGCTTTCCAGGAAACGTCCTCTCAAATCAACAATTGGCACCGGATCTCCGTTTTCATTAGCTACCAGCATGGCAGGCACTCCTGCAGCTTGTGCTACGCGCATATCGTCTGCACCAAATGTCGGTGCTGTGTGCACAATACCGGTTCCGTCTTCAGTGGTTACAAAGTCGCCTGCAATTACACGAAACGCCTGATCGGCATTGCTCATTGGAGTTGCATATGGCAGAAGCTGCTCGTATTGAATTCCAACCAGATCCGCTCCCTTCATTTCGGTGATAACCCGATAGGGCAACACTTTATCTGAAGGTTGGTAAGTCATCTCAGCTTCCAGGCCGGCATCTTTAAAATACTTCCCAACCAAAGCCTTTGCCATCACAATGTGCTGCGGAGCAGCCGTGTATGGGTTGAATGTCTGGATTAACACATAATCAATCTTCGCTCCTACGGTCAGAGCGGTGTTTGATGGCAACGTCCATGGTGTGGTTGTCCAGGCCATCAGGTGCAGGTTGTCATCTGAAAGGGCCTTGGATAACTCAGCTTCTCCTGAAACAGATGTTACCTTAAACAATGCCGTACAACTCGTGTCTTTTACATCGCGGTAGCTACCTGGTAAGTTCAATTCGTGTGAACTCAGTCCGGTTCCTGCAGCAGGTGAGTATGGTTGAATGGTGTAGCCCTTGTAAAGCAGGTCTTTTTTGTAGAGCTCTGATAACAGCCACCACACACTTTCGATGTACTTGTTTTCGTAGGTCACATAAGGGTCGTTCATATCAACCCAATAACCCATTTTTTCGGTGAGGTCGTTCCACACATCGGTGTAGCGCATGACGGCTTCGCGGCACGCTTTATTGTACTCTGCAATGCTGATGGATTTACCGATATCTTCTTTGGTAATGCCGAGTTCTTTCTCAACGCCTAATTCTACAGGTAGACCGTGCGTGTCCCAACCAGCTTTTCGGTTAACCTGAAAGCCTTTTTGGGTTTTGTATCGACAAAAAATATCCTTGATCGTCCGACCCATTACGTGGTGGATACCAGGCATACCGTTGGCGCTGGGCGGTCCTTCATAAAACACAAAGCTGGGCTTTCCCTCTCGGCTTTTAATGCTGGCCTCGAACGTCTTTTCTCGCTTCCACTTTTCCAGTACCTGCTCAGCTATGTTTGGCAGGTTTAACCCATCATGTTCTGTAAATGCTTTCATATCAGCTTGTCTGACCTCAAAAAATTAAGTCTGCAAAGGTAGCGCGATGGATTGAAAAAAGCGCTCCTTTTTCGCCACAAGAGGCGTTTAGGGTAAAGGGCTACATTTACCTGCATGAAAGTTCTAACCCTATTCCTTTTTGCCCTCCTTTTTGGTGCGTTTGGCGACCTCAGAGCGCAATTAGCATCGGATATTGACTCCATCCAAATCACGTCTACTCAAATTCGTTCAAACTCCTATTCTTTTTCAGGCACGAGCTCTTCCTTCTTTTTTATCCATACGTATAAAACGAAAAGCATGGAATCGGGCAGTTGGGTTGGTGTATACGGTGGCCGCCTAAGGCCTTATACCAACTCTTCTCTTGAGAGCTCCAAATACCTAAATCGATTTACTGGTTTGTCCATTGGTAGGCAAGCGTGCCTAGCTGTGGCTCTTCCGATAACGGGATATATTATTTATGACGCCTGGACAAATGATGCGTTTATGACGCCAAATCAGATCAGCCTGATGCTTGTTGCTGCCCTACCCATTACGTTGCACATCGTTATCCCGTACTTCAAGAAAAACACACTTCAAAAATTCGAGCGGGCACATAATGAAGGCACGTTGCGATAGGCTTAAGCACACCGCACACAAAACGGGCTCTCTGGTTTCAGAATCAGCCTTCCCGTTGGAATCTTGTTTCCGCATCGGGCACAATTCCCGAAATCAGGACTATCCAAATTGTCCTGCATATGCTTCAATTTGATAAGCTTTTGCTCGGCTGTGCGAAGAGCTGCTTCTACAATGGTTCTGTTGTTTATGGCATCCATACGCGAAACGCGCCCGATAGCATCATCTGGAGCAATGGGCGCAGCACTTTCCTTGTATTCAGCAATGACCTTTTCGGTTTTCGTAATCTCTCGTTCGAGTAATGCCAGTATGTCCTCTCGCGAAGGCTCTTTCATCTGTTAGTCGATCGTGGCAATGCACTTCAACTCAATGGCAATGGGCGTAGGAAGCGAGTTGATTTCAACCGTGGTTCTACATGGTTGCGCATCTTTAAAATACTCTGCATACACCCGATTATAGGTAGCAAAGTCTCGTTTCATATTGACCAGGAATACCGTGACATCTACCAGCTTATCCCATGAGCTACCGGACGCTTCGAGCACAGCTCTTACGTTGTCAAAAACAGATCGACATTGCGCTTCAAAATCAAACTCAAGAAAGTTTCCGTTGTGATCAAGCTTTAATCCAGGCACTCCGCTGTCGTTGGCATCCGAGCCTGCAGTACGCGGCCCCACTCCTGATAAGAAAAGCAGATTGCCTACTCTGCGAGCATGTGGATAGAGTCCGACTGGTTTTGGGGCATTGGAAGCATTGATCTTATCTGACATGGTTGGGTGTTTAGAGCAACAAATAAACGAAGTTGTGGGCTCTTTCTCTGTAGAACCTAACAATTCAGTGCCAAAAAAAAGTTGACAAAGCACGCTTTGCTCCTATAAGACGTTCTAGTTTTGCTCTGTTCAATCAAAATTGCACTGTCATGTCTGAATCATCTACCGGAAGCAACAAGCTTCTTATCGGCCTCCTTGTTCTTCTCTTCATAAGCAATGGAGTTACGCTCTACATGCTCTATTCTGAACGTCAGGAAAACGTACAGCTGGTGACCGAAAACACGGACTTATCGGTAGAGACGGACCGGTTATCGCTCGAACTCAACGACATGTTGGCGCAGTATGATTCGGTAGAGACGGACAATGAAGAAATGCTGGCACAAATCGAAGAGCAAAAAGCACAAATTGAAGCCTTAATGGAAGAGGCTGAAAAGCATAAAGATGATGCGTGGATGATTTACAAGCTTCGAAAAGAAGCGGCTACACTGCGCGATGTCATGAAGAACTATCTGGTAACGATTGACTCGTTGAACACGGTGAACCAAAACCTGATTGTGGAAAAAGCCAAAGTGGAAACACAGCTTTCCGATCAGAAACAGGAGAATCAGGAACTCAATGAGGAAAACGAAGAACTGGCTGAAAAAGTGAAAATTGGTTCGAAGCTTCGGGTTGTTGACCTTGTTTCGCTGGGTCAGCGTGTGAAAAACGGCACGGTGCATCGGGAAACAGATCGCGCAAAACGCGTAGATAAAATCAAAACCTGTTTTACGATCGACAAAAACGAAGTGACGAAGCCAGGTAAGAAAACCGTTTTTCTACGCATTATAGCTCCAAGCGGAGAGGTATTGGCGTTTGACCAAACCAAAGACTACATGTTTACTTATGACGGCAAAGAAGGTCTCTATTCACGAAAAGAAGAGGTGTTGTATGAAAACAAAGAAACCGACCTCTGCTTCTATTGGGACATGATGAAAGATGCCGAAGAAGGAAAATACATTGTGGAGGTCTATGCCGAGGATTACCTAATGGGCACGACCAACTTCACCCTTAAATAGTTAAACCAAACGGTTTACTGCTGCGGCTGACTTGTGTCGGCAATGCTCGTCACAATCAAAGAAGCCACATCGCGGTCAAAGTGATACCATGCGCTTTGATCATTCCCCATCAGCTTAATCTTGTCGATGATGGTTTTAGCCAGCGCTTCTTCTTCAAGTTGCTCGCTTACATACCACTGTAAGAAATTGTGGGTTGTAAAGTCTTTTTCATCGAGACACACACCAACTAGTTCACCAATGCTCTTGGTAACAACCACCTCGTGATCATACAACATGGTAAATAGTTCAGTGACATTGCTAAACTCAGAACGCGGTTGTTCAAATGCTGGAATAACTACGCTTCCGTCACGCTCATTCATATACTTGATCAATTTCAACATATGAAATCGCTCTTCGTCTGAATGACGATACATAAACTCAGAAACACCTCCGTAACCATTTTGCTCGGCCCAAACAGCCATTGATAAATAGAAATTACTCGAATTTCCTTCCAACATGATTTGTCGGTTAAGCGCTTCTTGAACTTTTGGTGATAGCATGACTAATAATTTGAGTCAAATGTAATGGTTTGGCCCGGCTCACATCCATTCGAAATACATCCTATTATTAATCTATCATCGTTCTACATTAGCGTAGATTTGAACCATGCCGAAACAAACGCAGCGCAAACTGGACAAGCTTGTTAAGAAGCTCCGGTCAAAAATCAGCCGATTTTATAAAGAAAACCCTCAGTCATTGCTTAACCATAAGCAAATAGCTGCGCGGATTAAACTGGGTGATGCACTTGAAAAACAAATGCTCATTCCGGTCATTGAGGCTATGGTTAAGGAGGAGCTTTTAACCGAAGAACAACGCGGAAAATATCGTTGGTCGGGACCTTTGAACGAACTTGAAGGCTTGATCTCATTTAACCGAAGCGGAAATGCGTTTGTAGAAGTAGCTGGTTTTTCAAAGGATATCATGATTCCCGAGCAGTACACCGATAAAGCGCTGCATGGTGACCGAGTGGTGGTGCGGTTATTATCAGGCACAAAAGGCCGACCAAAGGGTAAGGTGATCTCCATTTCCGAACGAGCCCGTACTTCATTTGCAGCCCTCATTTTTACACACGGAAACAAGTATTACGCCCTCCCAGATAACCCTAGAATATCGGTAGACTTCTATATTCCCAATGAAAACCTCAACGGAGCAGAAGAAGGAGACAAAGTCGTTGTCTCTCTGATCGAGTGGGAAAACATGCGCAAGTATCCACTGGCTGAAGTAACGGATGTGCTCGGAAAACCTGGTGATATGAAAGCTGAAGGAGATTCCATTTTGGCCGAGTTTGGTTTTCCGCTTCAATTTCCGGCCGATGTAGAAGCAGAGTGCAATGAAATTGATGTTTCAATCTCTGAGTCGGAAGTAAAGAAGCGAAGGGATTTTAGAAAGACACTGACATTTACCATCGATCCGGCTGATGCAAAAGACTTTGACGATGCTATTTCGTTTAAAACACTCGAAAACGGTCATTTTGAAGTGGGTGTGCACATTGCAGATGTGACCCATTATGTGAGGCCGGGCACGCGATTAGAAGAAGAAGCACTCAATAGAGCCACCTCTGTTTATCTGGTAGATCGAGTCATTCCAATGCTGCCCGAAATGCTCTCGAACAAGGTTTGCTCATTAAGGCCGCACGAAGAAAAATATACGTTCAGCGTGGTATTTGAAATGGACGAGGCTGGAAAGGTGTATGATACCTGGATAGGTAAAACGGTTATCTACAGCGATCATCGGTTTGAGTACGAAGAAGTGCAGGATATTCTAGAGCAGGGAAAAGGGTTATACCACACCGAGCTCAACACGCTCAACACAATGGCTAAAACGCTCAGAGCTGAAAGAATGAGAAAAGGTTCTATAGCATTTGATAAGGCCGAGGTGCGATTTAAACTCGATGAGGATCGCAAACCCACTGATGTGTTTTTTAAGGTGCAGAAAGACGCTCACAAACTCATTGAAGAGTTTATGCTAATGGCCAACAAAGCGGTGGCTATGAAAGTGGGACACAAAAGCAAACCAGACGATGTGATCAAAACCTTTGTTTATCGTGTGCACGATGAACCGGATCCGGCTAAGTTGAATGAGTTTGCTGCATTTGTCAAGCGATTTGGGTATAAGATTGACTTCAACAATCCGGCTAAAACAGCTTCGACTATCAATGGTATTTTGAAATTGGTAAAAGGTAAGCCCGAGCAAAACATTGTAGACATGTTGGCTATTCGAAGTATGGCGAAAGCCGAATACTCTACTGAAAACGTGGGTCATTTTGGTTTATCATTTCCTTTCTACAGCCATTTTACCTCTCCTATTAGACGATATCCCGACATGATTGCCCACCGCCTACTCTATAGTTACCTCGATGGTGGTAAATCGGCCAATGCAAAAGATATTGACCGGGCGTGTAAGCACAGTGGATTGATGGAGCGAAAAGCCATCGAGGCTGAACGGGAATCAACAAAGCTCTACCAGGTCATTTATATGCATGACTTTATCGGAGATATTTTCGATGGAGTAATCACCGGCATGACGGACTGGGGAGTATTTGTAGAAATGTCAGCCAATAAATGCGAAGGCATGGTGAGGTTGAGAGATATAGAAGGAGATTTTTACTTCTATGATCAGCAAAACATGCAGCTAGTTGGTCAACGATCGAAGACCACATTACAGCTTGGTGAAAAAGTCCAGGTAAAAATTGAAGCGGCAGATATTCAGAACCGAAGAATCGATCTGAAAATCATTCACTAATTGCTTTATATCGTGTTAAGCTTCTGCTGGAGCGCATCTTTGTAAGAACCGCCCACAGGTATGATCTTCTTATCATTCTCCATAACTACGTTGGAGTGATCGATCTCTTTGATCTTATCCAAACGAACAATAAATGATCTGTGCACTCTTACAAAGTCTGCCTCGGGCATTTTTTGCTCGATATCTTTCATAGTGCTGTGTATGGTGTATCGTCTTTCCAACGTGTTGATCACCACATAATCCTTCAAAGCCTCAATGAAGTAAATATCCTTGTACTTGATTTTTACGAGACGCTGATTTGCTTTCACAAACATCATGTCATTACCACCTTGCTTTTCAACTAGGCTGTAATAAAAATCGCGCTCTTTTTTCACAGCCATTTCCCGGCTGTGCTTATACATAGCTATTTCAATAGCTGTTTGTATATCTATTTCCTTAAACGGCTTGATGATGTATCCGTAAGGCTCAGTTTCTTTGGCCTTATCAACCGTGTTTCTATCTGTGTAAGCAGTCAGGAAAATAACAGGAATATTCTTCTCTTTCCTGATTTTATCTGCAGCTTGGATACCGGTAATATCTCCCTTGAGTTGAATATCCATCATGACCAAATCAGGATCCATATCCTTGATGGCTTCCACTACATCTTCTCCTCTATCAAATACTCCAATGACATTATAGCCAAGTTTTCGTAAACAAACCTGAATGTCTTTCGCTACAATGCTCTCATCCTCAACTACTATGATATCCATGGGCAGGCAAATTTTAGGTCCGAAAAGATAACAATATTTCGTTGTACGCTTGGATTAAGGATTTTCTTCTGTTTTTGAGTTTTCCTCAAACTTTAGTTTTAGCCCGTCAACGCGTACTTCTCTGCCACCTCTGTACTCGATACTGATATAAATTGTGCCGTCTTTCTTGTATCTATTCCATATTCCTTCTTTGACTCCCGACACATATTTGCCCTGCAGCATTTTTGCTCCGGTATCGTAGTACCAGGTATGCACACCTTCTTCTAAGTCATCAAAGTATTCGCCTTCAAACCTGATTTTATTGTTCGATAAATACGTGTGTTTCCACGGTCCCATTTTTAATCCTGATTGATACTCGCCTTCTTCGTAGTGATCTCCAATTTCTATAAACCAAACTCCTTCTTCCAGACCATCGACAAACTCGCCTTTGGTAATAACAGATCCCGTATCACTATACTCGATTAACCAGCCATTTTCCTTTCCACCCCGAAACGTCTCTTCACGGAGCAACTCGCCCGTTTCATAGTACCATTTCCACAGACCATTTGGTCTTCCCTTGTTGTTGTAAATACCTCGCTGTTCTATTTTGCCCGAAACGAAGTAATAAATCCACTCTCCGGTTCTAAATCCAAGAGCATACGAACCCTCGGCTTTAAGCTCACCATTTGGATAGTAGTACTCTTCCCATGGCCCATCCTTTAATCCATCGGCTGTTAACCTTCCCTGACCAATCAAAAAGCCGTTTCTAAAGACTTTGGCGCTATCTATATCACCCGATTTACTAAACCATAAATGTGTTCCATGTGCCTTTCCATCTCTGTATGTTCCTCTGAATCTTAGACCGCCATCGTCATCCGGATAATACAATTCGCTCACATCTAAATCGGCTATTTCTTCGGCATCTGTGACCAGCTCACCATTGTCGTACTTCAAGGTTTCGAGTAATACGCCTTTCTTGGAATAACTCTTCCAATAACCATCTTGTAAATCGCGGTTATACCTTCCTTCGGTTTCTACCGATCTATCCTCGTAAAAGGTTTTCCAAAGTCCCTTCTTACGGCCCTGGGAGTCGCGTCTGTTCACCACTTCATACCGCTCCTGAATACCGTTCTTGTACTTTTTGAGCGTAATGATTTTGCCAGCTGCATTGAATTCATAAGCCCAGCCATGCTCCCTTCCCTGAGTAAATGTGGTTTCAGAAATTACACGTCCATCTACATCAAATTCCTTGGACATTCCTTCTTTCTTGCCCGCTTTAAACTCAATTTCTTCTTCGAGAAACCCCTCCTTCGTATATTTCTTAGTTACTCCATCCCGAAGGCCTTCGCTGTAGTTTATTTCTTCGATTAGCAGGCTGTCCTGACTGTAGAAGCTCCACAAGCCTACCAGGTTTTTGCCCTGCCGTTCTCCGAAAGATTTTAGGGCACCGCTCTCATAGTAGTTTTTCCAAATTCCAACAGGTTGTCCATTCTTGAGTTCGCCCTCACTCGATTTGGAACCATTTTCGAAATAAAATGTGTTGTATCCATTTGGGTTGGTTTTGGTCTTCTGTGCATAGAGTTCAAGGTTAAACAAGAACGCTGAGATGCATAGTACTCCAAGACAATATTTTATTCCGTTTTTCACTCAAGTAAAAAATATAAGTTTTTAAAAAAGTCTATTCTTATTATATAATCTGTTAGTTCTGTGAATAGTTTTTTACTCAATTGGTTGGTTTGTTCAATTATCATTTATAATCAACAGGTATCAAACAAGTACTCATTTTAGAATCAGACATTTTGCTGATTTGTTCACATAGTGTTGATATCGGTTTCAACCACAAATTATGCATTAATTAAAAGACGATTTTATGTGAGTATTGGTTCATAAACACGGTGTGTAAATTCAGCAACTTTCACTGTGAAATCTAAGACAATTATATAAGGCACAATTAATTTTAGAAATGCAAGATTTTTCTTTCCCGAGAAATTAACCAAGATCAACAGTTTATTAAACATGATAACGGAAGTACATTTGCCTAAATTTTGATTCGGAGATGAAAATAGCAATCGGTTGTGACCACGCTGGGTATGAAATGAAAGATTTTATCACCCAAAAACTGCGGGATGAAGGACATGAGGTAATAGGACACGGAACAGATGGTCCGGATAGTGTAGATTACCCTGATCACGGTCATCCCGTGTGTAATGACGTGGAGAATGGAACAGCTGATTTTGGAATACTGATTTGTGGTACTGCCAATGGCATGACCATGACAGCAAATAAGCATAAGGGTATTCGATGTGGCTTATGCTGGTTGCCGGAGATTGCTGCTTTAACCAAGCAACACAACAATGCTAATGTAATAGCTCTGCCGGCCAGATTTATCTCTACTGAAATGGGATGGGAAATCACACAGGCCTATATGAATGCCGAATACGAAGGCGGAAGACATCAACGCAGAGTCGATAAGATATCGTGCTAGTGTTGAACCGGCACTACGCTTTTTACCATCGCTTCTATTTCTCTGATCATATCTAGCTTGTTGAATTGAGGGGCGTATACGTACCCTTCAACCATGTATTGCATTTTGTTTTCAGCATTGTAAAACGATAGTGCATAAAATGGGCCTCCCATAAAGTACCCTTCCATTCGCCATAATCCGCGAATCTCTCGCGCAGCTGACTCTTGAAACGTAATGGCTTCTACCTGTGGCAGAATAAATCGATCACTAACCGTCATATGGCTATTCTGTGGTCCTTCAACAAACTGTTTGTTTACTTGATTTTTCCAGGCTATCAAGCTTGAATCAGAAAATTGTGATGTGTCTGAATATGGGCGATGATAGATCATGATTCCCTGACTCATTTGGTGTTGATAACCGCCAATGGGCTTTTCGCGATCGAGACGCAACCACACAAAATCCTTATCAGTTACAGCCAGTTCAAAGTCTTTTTGCATGACTATGTCCAGGTCGGTCATTTGAGAAACTGTGGTATTAAATTCCTCTGATCCAAAATCTTTATTGCGCTCTACGAGCCTGGATATTTCTTCATTGTGAAAATACCACAGCAGCTGGTGGGCATGTTCTTTTATGAGGTTTTCCAGATCATTGAGAGTTCTTATTCTAATGGTAGCCAGGACTTGCTGACGAGCATACACATCCTTTTTGATAGACACTTTGGGTTCGTTTGATTTATCAACCACTATTTGGATGATATTTCTGTGCGTCTTGAAAAGATCTTTGAAACCGACTTGCTTAACCTCTACACAATGAAAAAGCCGTTCTGATTGCGGGAGCCCATAAATTTCTTCATTGAGTTCTGCTCTGACAACATCGGCCACAGAAAGATTCCAAATTTCCGTTGGGGCCACCACGATTATTTCACCGGGGTTCCCAGAGTTTCTTGGTAGATAATCGGTTCTGCTCGAAGTATCGCAGCTTACCACCACGAAAGTCAAACAAACGCAGGCTAAAAAAGATCTGATCATGCCTTACCTACTACAATCTTCGTACCCGGTTTCATGTTATTGAAATTAAGGCCGCTATTCCAGCGTTTAAGATCATTGACAGATATACCTCGTGCTTTGGCAATATCCCACAGCGTGTCGCCACGTCTTATGCTATAGTACACGTGATTTCCACTTTTCTCGGTTTTCATGGGAGCCTGTGTAGCCTTAGCTAAGGGTTGGTGATTAGGGTCGGCATAAATGGTCAGTTTTTGACCAATAGATAGTTTGGTGCTATACAGGTTATTCCAGTCTTGAATCTGTCGAACCGTACAGTGATGTCTGTTCGCTATTTTACCCAGGTAATCGCCAGAACGAACGGTGTAATAGATCACTTCTTTTGGTCGCTCTGCATTGACTTTTTTCTCTGGCTTTTCGGCAACGAGCTCGGCTATGATCGTGTCTTCGTTAGCTACCCAAAGTCCTATTTTTTTCTTTGGCAGATAGAGGGCCTTGTAGTCTCCATATCCGGGAACCACATCTAATCGATATACAGGATTTAGTGATTCTATCACTTCCTTATCCACATCGATTACTTCAGCTATTTCGTCAAACGAAAGCTTGGTAGAAACGTGAACACTGTCTACTTCAAACGATTTAAAAGGAGCGGCTACTGAATAAATATCGTGGTCTGCATGATGGGCATACATGTAGTTTACTGCAATAAACGCGGGTACATATCCCCTGGTTTCTCGTGGTAGATAAGGATATAAATCCCAGTAGTTCTTTTTACCACCGCTTCTTCTGATTGCGCGCGCCACTCTTCCCTCACCGCAGTTATAAGCCGCCAGTGCCAGATTCCAGTCGCCAAACATGTTGTGCAGGTATGCCAGATACTTAGCTGCAGCTTCTGTTGATTTAGCCGGATCGCAGCGCTCGTCTACATATGAGTTGATCTTAAGACCAAAGAGTTTTCCTGTTGAATACATAAACTGCCACAAACCCGTTGCACCAGCACGGCTTCGAGCCTTTGGATTAAGAGCTGATTCTACCACAGCCAAATACTTCAGCTCGAGCGGCATATTGTGCTTATCAAAAGTCTCTTCAAACAAAGGGAAGTAGTAGTCGGCCTTTCCTAAACAGGTCGAACTCATTTCTCTTCGCTTGTTTATATACAAGTTGATAAAGGCTTCTACCCGCTGGTTATAAGACAGGTCGAATGGAGTGGTTTTATTGAGTTCTTCCAGGCGACTCTGAATAACATTACTTTCTATAGGAAATAAGGTGTCCGTAGTGACACATGCCTCAGCATAAGGATCCAGGTTTGATTTATACCAATCTTCATAGTGCTTTAGGATAGCACTATCTATGGCCGCAGATGTTGGATTATCTACTAAAACCAGCACAGAATCTTCTGTATTTGAGGAATTGGAATCAGGAAGTACTGTGGCAAATACGCTTGTGGAAAAGACAACCAGAAACCAAATCAAAATGCTGCGCATGGAAATAGGATTTTATCAATTAACGACTTGAATGATGGAATATTCAAAAATGTATGATTAACTCAAAGAAAATTAGACGAGCACCCCTAGCTTATCAACAAAAACGGGTTAGGCTCAGATATTCTCCAGCAGTCTTGAAGCTGCAAACAACTCCGACTCTTCAAACGAACCGGCTACCAATTGAATTCCGAGTGGAAGACCATCGGCCGTTGTTCCCATTGGTACCGTTAGAGCCGGGTTACCAGCAATGTTTGCCTGAACAGTAAAGATATCTTCGAGATACAGAGAGATGGGGTCGTTGGCTTTTTCACCAATCTTGAATGCAGGGTGCGGAGTTGTAGGCGAAATCAGGAAGTCGGCATCTGCCAGAACGTTATCCGTTTCATCCTTTATTAATCGTCTTACCTTCTGTGCTTTGCTGTAATATGCATCGTAATAACCGGTGCTTAGCACAAAAGTTCCGAGCATAATTCTGCGTTTTACCTCATCTCCAAATCCTTCCGTACGACTGTTGAAGTATGTGCTGGGAATATCTTTTGAAGTCTCGCTTCGTTTACCGTAGTGAACGCCATCATACCGACCAAGGTTTGAGGAGGCCTCTGCCGTGGTGAGCACATAGTAGCAAGGAACCAAATGGTCTAAGTAATCAAAGGAGGCTTCCTTTACTACGTGTCCGGCATTTCGGAGCTTGTCTAACTTTTCTTCAAATAGTTCCTTGGTTCTGGGGTGCAAACCAGGGCTATCCATTACTTCTTTGTAATACGTAAATGTGTAGCTGTCTTTGGCAGTTGATGCACCAAGAACCGATTTGGTCGATGTGGTCGAGTCCATTGGATCAGCACCGGCCATTATTGCGTAAAGGGCTTCGGTATCTTGAACCGATTTGGTAAACGGTCCTATTTGATCAAAACTAGAAGCAAAAGCGATGAGACCGTATCGAGAGATTCGGCCATATGTTGGTTTAAACCCAACGAGACCACAAAACGAGGCAGGTTGACGAATAGACCCACCGGTATCTGAACCCAATGTGGCCATACACAAACCAGCAGCAACAGCTGCTGCAGACCCACCGGAAGACCCACCAGGTACCAATTCACTATTTAGTGGGTGTTTTACCACTCCATAAGCCGAGTTTTCATTAGAGCTACCCATGGCAAACTCATCGCAGTTTAAGCGGCCGATAATGATGGCTCCGGCATCAATAAGTCGCTGCACTGCAGTGGCGGTGTATACCGATTCAAATCCTTCTAAAATTTTGGAGGCAGCACTTACCTGATGGCCTTCAAAGCACATGTTGTCTTTGATACCAATGATGGTTCCAGCCAATGGACCGGGATCTTCGTTATTGCTTATTTTTTCATCAATACGCGCAGCCTGAGCTAATGCAGATTCGTGAAAAACTCCAAGAAAAGCGTTGAATGTATCACCCTCGTCAATACGCTTAAGGTAATGCGAAGTCAACTCAGAAGCCGAATACGTTTGCGCTAAAAGATCGGCACGCGTTTGAGCGATACTCTCAAAAGAATAGGTATCCAATGTGGGGAATTAAGAAATTAGTCTTTGTTAGATTCAGCCTGATCAGAATCTTCTTTGGTGGCATCTTTAAATTCCTTCATGCCTTTTCCCAGTCCCTTCATTAATTCAGGGATTTTCTTGCCGCCAAACATCAATAATAACACAGCAACAATAAGTACGATTTGCCAAGGTCCTAGACTCATAACTCTAAATTAGGCTACGAAGGTAAGAAAGCCGCGTGTAGTGTGCTGAAGAATGTAGGGTGTAAATGAAAAAAGCCGCACAAGGCGACTTTTTCCATTAAGAGAGAAGAATGACATTAGTTTGATTTGATAACCTGATGTGTTTCAACAATGTCAACAGCATCGATATGTATCAGGTACACACCATTAGCAAACACACTTAAATCAATGACTCCGGAAGTTGAACTCACAAATTCCTCTTTGATCAACAATTGGCCATAAGCATCAAGCACTGTGATGGTTCCGGATACTTCTTCTGGAAACTCCAGGCTGATTTGACCACTTGTAGGGTTAGGGAAAAGCGATACAACGCTTGGAGTCTCTTCGACCGGCCTGCTTGCTAGGCCTTGTTTAGCCACGTAGGTATTCGAACCAATATCGAGCTTGGCGGCAAACCCATCGTCACCACCTGTGGCGTTTACGAGTGTTGAAGACACGCTGATATCGTCCGTAAAGAAGCCTGAGATATATACGTTAGATCCACCCTGCAACTCGCAGTCAACATCCATCGACTCAACTATTGCAGGAGTCGTGATCAGGGCTGACTGCGATACTGGTCCCGATGTCGGAATAAATGGAGTACCAGTTGAAGCCAGGTCGATGTTAAATGAATAGAGGTCTGTAGAGCCCGCATCAATTACATTGTACACACCGCGCAACTCGGTTCCGGCATATTCCATTCCACCAAAGTACTCAGTGGATGATACGTGGAAGTTACTTGGAGTTTTGTACCAGGTAGTCGTTACAGGTGGTGTACCACCTCCGCTTAATGGAAACTCAAAGTGTGCAACGGCAATATCATTCGTTCCCGTTGAAGGCATATATACGGTACCTCCACCGTAGTATCCGGCAGAGAAATCAAACGCACCATCGTGTTCAAAACCAACACTTACGCGCTCTGGACCATGAGCCGCTAGGTCCATACCAGATTGAATAGCTCCACTAAATTGGCTACCCAGTGTAAGTAATCGTTGTTGTGAAGTAGCAGCATAAACACTTACATAGCATCGGGCAACAAATGCGTTGCGTCCATCTGCCCCATGCCTATCAAACACGGGTTGAGGAGGAAGCATCATGGCTGGTTGGCCGGTGTATTCGTGTACCTGACCTGTAAAGAAGACGTAGTCGGCATACTGAGGTACGGAAGTGGCCAGAGGATCAACCTTCACGGCCTCGGCAATGTCGTTTCCGATACCACCAACGGGTGTAATGTGATCAAACTGGCCCGTATTGATGATTACGGTAAATAGTGCCGCATCAAAATCCATGTTTGATAACACAGACCAGTCCATCGTAGAAACATTAGGCTCACTAGCGCTGGAGATGATGTGGTTAAACTGCCCACTCACATGCACATATTCATGACCAATCATTCGGTTCATGTGCACACCGGTTGCACGGGTATCAGATTGTTGATTTTCACTAAAAGCAGTAACACGTACAGTATGACCTGTGGCCGGATCTATGTTGGCCACGAAGCCTGAAATAGAAGCCCAAGGCAAGTTAATCACGGGGATGCTATATGAACTGGCAGCGTCAAAGCTGTTTACACCTGAAAAAGGCTCAATATTACCGCAGACAAACAGCTGTGGTGCGGCCAAACCTTGACTGACGACAATTCCTGTGCCCTCGTCATCTCCGGCATCGCCCAGGTTACGCGCCCAGTCTAATTGACAGTTACTGTATTTGGCAATGTATATATCACGTCCACCAAAAGAGGTTAACGTAACAGGAGTTCCGCCCGGGTTTGGTAATGTGATGGAAGTTTCAAAGCTTCCTGTCACGTAATAGCTTCCGTTGTCGTCTACGCTAATGCTAGCCATTTCGGTATTGGTTCCTGACGCGCCAATTCCTTGGAATGGGAATCCCTGGAACAGGCTTGTTACAGTCATGCTTGCTGTGGTCGTACAACCATTAGCATCGGTAACCGTTACCGTATTGGTTCCAACAGCGAGCCCAGTGCCTGGATTTGTGGTGCTACCACCTGTCCACGAATATGTGTATGGAGCCGTACCCCCACTTGGAGTAGCTGTTGCGGTAGCCGTGGCCGGTGGGCACACGCCTACTGTTGTAGGAGAAACAGTAGCTGTTAGTATAGCCGGTTGTGTAATGTTGGCCGTGGCGGTAGCCGTGCAGCCAGCCGAACCGGTGATTGTAACAGTATAAGACCCCGCAGCCAGTCCACATTCTGTAGCGGCCGTTCCACTTGAAGGCCAGGCATAGGTATATGGAGACAAACCTCCTCCGGCCAGCGCAGTGGCGCACCCTGAAGCATTACCAAAGCAATCCACATTTTGTACTGACACGATGGTGGCTGTGCAACAGTTGTTATTAACCGTTACGGTGAAGTAACGAATGTCCTGTGACCCACCAGTGTTTATAGTCACTTTCGCATTATACGTTCCGGTTATGGTGTATGTATAGTTTGTGCTGGATGTGGTAGTCGTTGTAGAGAACGTATTACCGAAGTCCCATTCGTAAGATGTACCGCTTACACTTGTGCTAAAAGCAATAGGTTGACCAGCACAACCCGTGAGGCTTTGAACGGCTCCACAATTGGTAAAGGCCCATCCACTGTTCTCGCTTACATTATACCCGTCAGGGCCATCGTAAAACCGGGTTGTACCTGTGGCATCGTTGTCTCGAAGACTTGCATAGTCTATGCAGATATCATTGGTGTTGTTGCAATCAAAAGTTGCGTTGTTTCCAAGGCCTATCTCAGAAGAACGGATATACACGACTAAACCTGCGCTTCCGGTTGCCGATAATGGCACCGGGACAGAAGATGAAAGGGTCTGCGTCTCTCCGGCTTCAAAATGATAGATATAGCTGGGAGATAATGTGAGTGTACCGTTGATGGTATTTCCACATTGAATCTCACCATTACCTAAAAACTCAAGATTGTTGAAGGTTTTGCTGTTATCGCCTTGTAAGAAAGCGTGCGCGTCCGCTTCAAATGTGACGTCTTCGAAGTTGGTGCTACTTGCCGACATCCAAACCTCTCCTCCGGTGGTTGTGTTGTCCAGGCTGATGAGGTTTCCGAGTGCTTTGCTGTAAACAAAACTCGTATTTGTTCGCCACGCCCAGGAGTGTTCGCTTACGGTTTCTACTTTGAGGGTTATTTGAGATGCATCTGCATCCAGTGCACGCGTTGCGTTTCCATACGAATGGAAGTGACCCGCGTCAATCGAGTTCCCAAGTGTGTTAACGGTACCCCTCGTCAACGTGATGCCATATCGTCCATAGTCGGTAGCAAAGGCTCCCTGAAAATTCCATACAGTCTCAGGAGTGGGCAAAGTCGGGCATTCAAAAATGGCTTCCTGATTCAATGTCTGGTTGTATGCGTTCGTGTTGTATACAAAGGGACCAGAGTACCCATACTTTGAACCTTCAAACCGAACGTATCCGTCTAAATCCCAGTCCATGACAGATGAGTTTGCCAGAATAAAATCTCCAAATACGTGCAGTTCGGTATTGGTTACAGTATTTGCCTTACGGATGTCTCCGAGAGTTGCAGGCGACCCGTATCCACTTGTCCAGTACATGCTGTGGCAGTAGGCGTTGGAAATATCTATTTCAATAAAGTCGGGCTGTGCAGTGGTCCATGTGGCAGGAACGAAGTAAACATCTGTCAGCGGGTTTGGCGGACACGCAGGAGTAGGTGGTGTGGTGCAGGCCGCATCGATATACCAGTTGCCTGCGTCATTCCATCGGTTTGATGTGGTTGCTTTGAAGAACAAGTCGGGAGCAGGAGGTGGTGTCACATTCCACAACCCAATGTTTCCGTATGCAAAAGAGTTGTTTCCATTAAAAGACACACCACCTGAAGCGACATTGTCTTTGATGATACAGTATTCTACAGTCTGACCGCTACCAGTTGCCTTGTTGAACTCTCCGCCTTTCATATAGATGTAACCATCACATAAGCCTAGCGCAAGCAGGTTACCTGTGTTTGTAAGGGTTTGGGTTCCTCCAATTGTATATGCTTTGCCGGCACTAAATTCAAGGTTACCGTGATACTCATTGTACTCAAAGATTTGGCCGTTACCAGCAAAGAATACATCACCCAGGAAAACATTGTCTTCACCAAAAAGCGATTGTTGTTTCGTGTCAGCATGAGTAAACCGAAGGTTGTAATAGGTGTTTCCGTAGTCGTGCTGACTCTGGAAGTTGTAGGTGTTAATTTGAATGGTTGAGTTATTCGTGCTCAGTGTCATATATGGATCGGCTCCAGTGGTGGACCCATGATCGTAAATATCCCAGCTGTGTGCACATGTTACCGTGGTTGACGGGCTTGCAGAGGCCGAAGAAATATCAATGCTCCGCACGTTGTCTATTTCTGAGTTGAAGCGGAGCACATTAATGTCGTTTTCGTTGGCATCCCAGTTTCCGCTCAGCACGAATAAGTCCTCGGTACAGTTGAAGTCGGAAATATGTGTCCAGTTAGTAGTAGACCATGGCGCATCGAAATAGACATCGCCAGGAAAGTTTTGGCTTGGGGCATCAATGGCATAACTACCTGGAGTATTGGAAAAGTGTGTCACCCCATTAAACACCCAGAACACAGTACTGGAAACTGGAATACTTAGCGAGCCGTGAATGGCTATTCGGTTGGTGGTAGAAGAAGAGATAAAATTGGTTGGGTTAACAATAGCTGGGTCCCACACCATATCATGGCAGTTGGCATTTGTAATGTTTACGATGACACTGTTTGAGGCCAAAGGAAAACTTGCGGCAGGAAAATAAACGGGCGTCTGCGGGTTTGGAATACACCCATTTGATGAGCCGGACGGAATTCCTCCAGGAGCCCATTCCCAGTTTCCTGGGTCACCCCAGTTATTGGTTCCGAGCCAGTTTTGCCATATGTAAGTGCCACTAATTGTTGTGGACACCGGCCAACCAGTTCCCTTTAGTTGATATAGGATATTGATACCTGCACCTGGAACATTTACGCCATTCACCCCGTTGATAACTACGTGGTCCATGTTCGCTACTGGTCCTCCACCAATAAACTCAATAAGCGGCTCTGCGCTCGTGATATTGTTTGGAGACATAAACGTTACCTGGCCATCGCAGGTGCCCATGGCGTTGAGGTTGGCCACTTGAACAGTACAGTTTTTATCGAACCGATAATGAGACTGACTGAATGTGAGGTTCTCATAAATATTGGTTTGGTTTGGCCAGAAGCGACCATTAAAGGCAAAAGCCATTGAGTTAAAGAAATTGTTAGACCCAATAATGTGCGCTAACGGGCATTGAAAAATAATTTCAAGAGACCCGACACTTCCAGCACCAGGATAGTCAACTCCATTGGAGGCGAAGCCCACGTCATCGCCTGTTCCGGTGAAGTAAATGCCCGACCCTCCTGCGCTGGAGTTAATAACCTGCAGGTTGGTACCGTCTTGGGCATCCCATGAGTATCTGTTGAAGTTGTGATTGAGATAGCTACCTGTGATAAACATGGCGCTACCTTGCATATCGAGCGTCCGGGCGTTGTCGTTGTCCGTATCGAACCGAGCGGTAGTCATAGGCACACCACCAAGGTTGAGGCGTCCATTGACCAGATAGGTCGTATTGGTACAAACAAAATCGTCCTGTAGTTGCCATTTACCTCCGACTCCATCAAAGTAAACTGGGCCGGTGAATGTGGCACCACCAGAGGTGATGTTGTGGCTGGAATTTTCGGCTTCGAACCGTGTTTTCCCGGCAAAATTCCAGGTGCTGGCTGCATTCAGGTTGAACTCTCCGTAGATAAACAGAGTGATGTGAGAGGCTCCGTTTATGGTGCCTCCGGTACCAACGAGATTTTGGCAGGCAGAGTTCTCATCAATGATTACCGTGCGGCCCGCAGGAATAGTTACGTTGTCGGTAAACGTGGGCACACCAATGGGCCACCAGCTTGTAGAAGAACTCCAGTTTCCCGAGGTAACATTGAATGTATAGTTTGTGGCATAAGTGGGCTTGGATAAAGCCAGTAGTAATAACAAGCTGATAATCAGTGTTAAAACAAACCGCGCACGTGTGTGCTGACTCCACGGAGGGAGGGTCGATAGGGTTTTCATAATTGTCTTTTTTTAGTGTTCACCCAAATCTATAGGGGCTGTTTCAGGAAAAAAATAGTTACACCTAACCGTTTTTTGGAACGGTGTTTCGGAGAACACTAATTCGGATAATCGGGAAAAGGCGGGGCGTTCAGGAAGGAGAACGCGGGAAGGAAACCTAACGACCTTTGTAAATCCAATACGATGGATCGGTCAGGTCAGTGCCTTTCCATAGCTGGAACTCGAACTCGGTCTTGCCTTTATCGGTAAGTACAATACCAATTTCTTCTTTGACCTTGATTTTATCGCCTGTGTTGACGAAGGTTTCTTTTAAGTTGGTGTAGACGGAGATAAATTCACCATGGCGAACCATAACTACCTTACCGGCACCTGGAAGGATGATGATTTTAGAAACCTCTCCATCAAACACTGCACGTGCCCGGCTACCATCAGTGGTGGAAATGGTGATACCGTTGTTTTTTACTTTGATGCCGCTCAGGAATGGGTGAGGTTGTTCGCCAAACCGAGCCGTGATCTCGCCTTTATCAACAGGCCAGGGAAGCTTACCCTTATTTGCCGCGAAGTTATTTCCAAGCTCACGCGCTTCAGGGGTCAGGTTAAACGTAGATCCAGAACTTCCTGTGGCTTCGTTCCGAGCGGCTATTTCCCTTTCAATGGCTTTCTTAATGGCAAGTCGCAGTTGTTCAGCCTGCTTTTCTGCTGCGGCCAGATCCTTTTTGTATTGAGCTTCTTTGCTAGATAGCTTGCTTAATTCCCGCTCCTTTTCTTGCCGCTCTCTGTTGAGTGTTAGCTTCTCTTGGTTTTGAGAGTTCAGCACACTGTTCTTCTCGTTTCGCTTCTCCTCGAGCGCAAGGCGTTTCTTTTCCAAGCTGGCCTGCGTGGCGATAATGGCCTTTGCCTGCTTCTGTCTGTAATCGCTTAATTGTTGGAGGTACTTGAGCCTTCGATAGGCTTGTGTAAAATCTTCACTGGCGAAAATGTACATCAGCTTATCACTGTTATGGCGGGTTTTGTAAGCCTGCACAACCATTTTAGCATACTCTTCCTTGAGGCGCTCAATGTCTCGCTCAAGCGCAGCAATCAGGTCTTTGTTGAAAGCTATTTCCTTATCGATCAACTCTATCTCTTCCTTGATAGAAATGATTAGCTCTTCCCGTTGATTAATCTTCTTGTTAATGAGCACAATCTTGGTGCTTGAAGACTTACTGTCAGCGGCAATTTGTTTCAGGAGTTTTTCCTTGTACTGAATATCTTCCCGAAGCTTCTGCTGCTTGCGTTTCAATTCATTACTCGACTGTCCAAACCCGCTTAGGGATAAGGCAATAAGGAATACTATGCTAAGGCACCAACGGTTCATACTTTTCGGGTATGGTAAAGGAAAGGCTAACTTTTTTACCTGTCGTGCGCTTCATGACCGATGTTTTCACCTCGGCTTGTTCATTCGTTGAAATAGCCACGAACTCTGTGGTCTTTGGGTGCAGTGAACTGCAGCTTGACTCGAAGTCTGAATAGGTAGCGGTGAAACTCCTCCCCTCTTCAATATCCGTCACGGTTAATTTGGATGTACGAAACGATTCGGCATCCAACCAAAGATCAATATTCAACGACTTAAGCGTTTCTTCTTCTTTTCGCTGAGCCCTTCTCATTTGGCCTTTTCTAAGAAAGAAGATGTGGTACATGCCTCGGTCTTTGTTGCTTCGTACTTTGCCTTCAGACTCTTCGACCATGGAGCGGCCATTGGCCATGATAACAGATTGAAGCACGTTGAAATTGGCTTCAATCATAAACCTATCCGTGATGTAGCTATAGTCTCCCACGTAGTACTTGTTGTTCTTTCGATCGATGTATTTTACACTGTCAGGCGTAAAAAGAAAACGGGCAACTTCTACAGCATAGTATGTGGCAGATATCCAGATAGCACTGTCTTTCCGAATGCGCGCGTATGCTTTGAAACTATCATCAATTTTTGACGTCTTGATTTCAACATCGTACTTCACGCTCATCCACTCGCAATCGAGTTCATTGTTTTTCATGAGCCCGAGCAGCTGGTCCGTTTTTCGGTTCGGAATGTGCGCACCTGCTTCTGCATTGCGCGAAGACCGACAAGACATGAGCCCTGCGCTCACCGCAAGGAGCAATATGATTATGCGACTATTCACCTCTTTTTCGCGACTCTATTTTATTCAACAACTCTGGCGTGCTTTCTTTTTCTGCCGCCAGCTTCCAATAGTCAACGGCTTCCGTGGTTTTGCCTAACTCAAACAACACATCTCCATAATGCTCTAGCACTTCAGCCGATGAGTTTCCACCAAAGTCGAGTGCTTTTTGCAAGTATTCTTCTGCAGCGTTGTACTCACCCAGGTTGAATAACACCCAACCATACGTATCCAGATAGGATGCATTGTCGGGGATTCGGGTCAACACGGACTCCATCATGGATTTTGCTTCCAGCAGGTTTTCTTTTCTGAGTGATAAAAAGTAGCTGTAGTTGTTGAGCACATAGTCGTTTTCAGGGTTAAACGTGAGCGAAGCAGCATAAGCGCTATCGGACCCTTTGTGGTTTTCGAGCTCGTGGTAGGCGTCTCCCAGACTGGCCAGCATTTGGGCCGACAGGAAAGCGTTTCCATAAACCATTCCGACACCGTCTTTCAGGGGTTTGACTGCTTCGGCATATTGTTGAAGCTGAATATGCGCCACCCCTTTGAACAAGTAAAGGTTTGCCTGAGATGGGAATAGCTCCAGTGCCTTATTGGCATCATTGAGCATGCCCTCGCTATCACCCAGTTCGGAGTCTACAAGAATGAGTTGGTTCCAGACCGCAAATCTCGAAGGATCAAGCTCGAGTGTCTTTCGATAACTCTCCTGCGCCCCTGGTTTATCATTGTTTAATAACAAATAGTCTGCGTGAACCGCGTGGCTTTTGGGGTCATCAGGGTGAGTTTCAACCAAAAGACTGCAAAGCTCAAGCCCTTCAGTTCGTACATTTTGATGCTTACCAGCTTCGCCATACATTTTGATAAGAATGCCCACTTTGGTATCTATATCAAGTGAAGGGTTGCTGTAGGCGCGTTTTAGATAAGCGTATGACGTGTCTGGTTTTCCTGTGCGGTCATAGTACTCAGCCAGACTCATCTGAATGTATGGGTTGTTAGGGTCCTGTTTAATGGCTCGCTCGTATACTTCGAGGGCTTTTGACTCATTTCCCTGAGACTTATATATGTCGGCCAGCACACCATAAAGCTGCTGTTCTGTGGGCGAAGACTCAATGAGCTTTTCTACTTCTTTTGCCGCGTTTTTCATGTCGCCAACAGAAAGGAAGTACTCGTATTTGCGCTGACTAACAGTGCGGTTTAAACCAAACGTTTCTTCATACGCATCAAAGGCCTTCATGGCCTTTTTTGCCTTACCAGCCAATAAGAGTGTGTTGGCATAGTTAAGTGCATACTCATCGTTTTCAGGATCGCTTTTGGAGAGCTCGTGGTAAATCTCTGAAGCCGAAGCGGGATCACGCTGATCGAGGTAGTTTTGGGCTAACCAGTGTTTATACCATTTATTGTCGTTATCCTGGTGTACGGCTTGCTTAAAGTGATCTTCGGCTTCTATGTGCAGGTTTTGCTCCTGATAAACCCGGCCCTTACCAAAGAGAACAGCATCGTTTTTTGGTGAAAGAGCATCACACTTTGCATAGAACTCAAGGGCCTTGTCGTAGTTTCCCTGTAGCCTTTGCGACTCGGCATTGATAAAATGCCGGGTGAAAGTCTGTTGGTGTTCCTCGGACAACTCTTTTTTCTGAGCAAACGAATGCACAGTTAACCCAGCAAAAAACAATATGTAAATGAAAAATGCTCTCAAAAGAAGTAGCTAGTCAATCACCGAAAAGTCGCCTAAGCTCAAATCTGATGCCGTTTTATTGATTTGAGATTTCATGCCTACCATTGAGTTCGTTAGAACAGCGTTTTTAATGGAGCTTTCTTCTCGAATGATGCTATTAGAGATACGTGAGTCAGTAATTGTTGCGTTGCTTCCGACACTCACTGAAGGGCCAATAACACTGTTAGAAATCACTGCGCCAGCATCAATAAATACTGGTGGGATAATGGTTGAGTTTTCAATGGATGCTTCTGGTGAAACAAGGTCTCCAGACTCAAACGAGAGCACCACGCTGTTGGTATCGACAGTGGCGTTTTTATTTCCGCAATCCATCCAACGGTCAACCTGGCCTGGCTTAAACTGTACGCCTTGTTGCTTTAGGTTTTCCAGGGCATCGGTTAACTGATACTCTCCACCTTTTGTGATTTCGTTATCCAACAAATACTTGAGTTCTTTCTTAAGCCTATCGCCATCCTTGAAGAAGTAAATGCCGATGATGGCCAGGTCACTTACAAAGTCTTTTGGCTTTTCGACAAAGTCTGTGATGATGCCAGAGTCGTTTAACTTAACCACACCAAATTGGCTTGGGTCTTCGATCTGCTTCACCCAAATGACTCCCTCATCTGACGAAGAAACCTTAAAGTCTGCTCTAAACAGTGTATCTGCAAAAGCCACAATAACCGGCCCTGAAAGTGATGCTTCAGCGCAGTAAATAGCGTGTCCTGTGCCAAGAGCTACGTCCTGGTGATAAATTTTCCCTGTGGCACCCAGTGCAGCAGCAATGTCCAAAAGTTGTGCTTCAACTTCAGCTCCAAAATCACCAATGATGAACCCAATTTCATCTATGGGTTCTTCACACAAAGCCGCAATGTCTTCGACAAGACGTTGAACAATGGGCTTACCCCCTATTGGGATCAAAGGCTTAGGTGTGATAAGTGTATGTGGTCTAAGGCGAGTACCTCGACCAGCCATTGGGATGATTAAATTCATGAAGCTGAATATTTGGGTGCAAAAATGCGAAATACTGCTGGGCAAACAGCTGTTTTCGTCTCAATAAGGGTTAATGCTTTTTTTGACGTGATTATTTTGTGCCAGTACTACCAAAACCACCCGCTCCGCGGTCGGTTTCGTCAAGGACTGAAACCTCTTCCCACTGAACGTGTTCGTATCTGGCAATCACCATTTGAGCTATTCGCTCTCCATCGACTACTTCAAAGTCCTGATCAGAATGATTAATCAAGATAACACCCACATCTCCGCGATAATCTGCATCGATGGTTCCGGGTGAATTTAGCACGGTAACGCCCTTTTTATAGGCCAAGCCAGATCGCGGACGCACCTGGGCCTCAAAACCTCGAGGGAGGGCAATGTGAAGACCAGTAGGAACAAGCCTTCGCTCTCCGGGTTTTAATGTAACAGGTCCTTCTGGCAAATTGGCTCTTAAGTCCATTCCGGCCGAGAGATCGGTTGCGTAGGTTGGTGTAGGGTGATGACTCTTATTAATGATTTGAATCGATGTGGACATTTTTTCGTTTTGGAATAAATTCAACAAGCGCAACAATAGCAAGGTATAAGCAAATCATACCTATGCGTATTGCGTACATGACAATGACATTGGAAAACTCCAGAAGGCTGTGAGCATAGTATATGCCCAACGCAAGGCCAAAGAACAGCGCCAGCTTGGGGAGCGAATAAGGCACCTTAAAGTGGCGTTGGCCTACCAGGTAAGAAACACTGGCCATGGTAAAGTAACAAACCAGCGTGGCCAGAGCTGAGCCACGATATCCGATAATTGGGATCAGCCAGACGTTGAGACCAATGGTAATGACCGCGCCCGTAATGGCGAGGTAAGACCCGTATATGGTTTTGTCTGTGAGTTTGTACCACACGCTGAGGTTATAGTATATACCGAGGAAAATATTGGCTAACAACAGCATGGGCACTACACCCAAGCCTTCCCAGTATTCTTCGCTTTGCAAGAAGTGTTTAAAGACATCTATGAACAGGGTAATGACAAGGAAGGCAAAAAGCACAAACGCAGTGAACAGGTGTAGCATTTGAGCGTAAGTCTCTTTGGATCCGTCTGTTTTTTTCTGATCAAAGAAGAAGGGTTCGGCCGCATATCGGTAGGCTTGCACAAACAAAGTAATGGCAATGGAAAGCTTGTAGATACCACCATAAATACCCACCTGGCTCATGGCTTTTTCCTCACCCAATGTGGGTATGAGGATCCACTTGAGCAAAGGTTTGTCGAGCGTTTCATTGATAATTCCTGCTAGCCCTACGATGAGCAAGGGCGCTCCATAACGCAACATTTTTTTCCAGAGAACCTTGTCAAAGGAGAGCTCAATTTTGAGCATATCGGGAAGCATCATAAGAAAGCGAACGGTGCTGGCGATGAGGTTGGAGATAAACACATAACCCACACCAATCTCCGGGTTGTACACAGCATCGATTAACCAGTTGGTTGTTCCGGCTTGATAGTTAGGCAGGCAGTACCAGAGAAAGAACAGATTAAGCCCAATATTGATGCCGATGAAGCTAAAGTTGATCCCGGCAAATTTCAAAGCCTTGTTCTCTGCCCGTAGTTTAGCCAGAGGAATGGCAATTAGCGCATCAAGCCCGACAATGATCCCGAACCATGAGACATATTCACTGTGGTTGGGATACCCCAAATAGTTAGATATAGGCTGAGCAAAGACGCTTACGACCGCAATAAAGGTGAAGGTGGTGACCAAAAGAGACCAAAGCGCGGTGCTGTAGACCTTGCCCTTATTGTCGGTATCCGAGTAAAACCTGAAAAAGGCGGTCTCCATGCCATACATGAGCAGTACAACGAGAAAGGCCACATAGGCGTACATCTCTGTAATGATGCCGTACTGATCCGTTGAGAACACATGGGCGCTCGTGTAAAGCGGTGTAAGGGCGTAGTTGAGTAATCTACCCAGGATGCTGCTTAACCCATAGATAGCGGTTTGCCCGACAAGCTTTTTAAGTGGTGACGCCATTCAAAGCAAAGAAACGTTCAAACAGCGCGAAATTTTGTGTGGAATGTTAAAGATTTCAACGGAAGAGTATTGAGGGCCTTATCCCTTAAACTCCGGCCTTCTTTTTTCGAGGAATGCCGTGGTGCCTTCTTTGAAATCTGCTGTGCCAAACGCTTCTCCAAACAGGCGAATCTCTTCTTCAAAACCGTCAATGTTGTTTTCGTCAGCGGCATTTACTGCCTGGATGGCGAACCCAATAGCCACGGGTGAGTTTTTGACCGTTTTTCCGGCAATCTCCTGGCACTTTTCCATCAACCCTTCTTGTGTGGTCACATGGTTAACCAATCCGTAAGACAAAGCCATGTCTGCTTTGATCATTCCGGCCGTCATAATCATTTCCATGGCGCGACCTTTACCTACCAATTTAGGAAGGCGCTGTGTTCCGCCATAACCTGGAATTACACCCAAAGAAACCTCTGGCAAGCCCATGCGGGCATTATCAGACGCTACCCGTACGTGGCAGCTCATGGCTAGTTCAAGACCACCACCTAGTGCAAAACCGTTGATGGCTGCTATCACTGGTGTAGACATGTCTTCAACCAGGTCGAAAAGAGACTGGTGCCCTTCTGCGCTCAGCTGCTCTCCCTGCTTCACAGAGAAGTTGGCAAACTCACTGATATCAGCACCTGCCACAAATGCTTTTTCACCAGCTCCGGTAAGGATAACGCAACGAATGCTTTTATCAGCCTCAAGGCTCTTAAAACAAGAGCTGAGCTCAGAGATTACCTCTTTGTTCAGAGCGTTTAACTTATCTGGTCGATTGATGGTTACCGTGGCGATGTGGTCAGCGGTAGAAACAAGCAGGTTGTTGAATGTCATGACGTGCAAAATTGGGTGGCGAAAATAAGGCTTAGCAGAGAAAAAGAACTAGTCCGCAAGAGGAACTTCTACGCTGAACGTAGTTCCCTGATCCGCGATGCTTTCAAACGAAATGATACCACCGGACTGTTCCACAATTTGCTTGCATATGGCCAGGCCAAGGCCTGACCCACTGCTTTTTGTAGTGAAATTGGGTTGAAAGACCCGCCCTTGAATATCGGCAGGTATACCACCAGCATTGTCTTGAACTTCAATCACAGCCATGGCGTCTTTCTGATACATGCTAAGGGTAATCTGTGCATCGGACTTTCCTGCAGAGGCTTGAACGGCATTTTGCAGCAGGTTGGTTAACACCCGCCCGAACCGCTCAGCGTTGACATGAACAACCAGCTCATATTCCGGAATTCGCTGTACTATTTCAACCTCAGATGCATTGAATAGCATGGCCGAATCGGAAACCAGGGTGCGAAGGTCAATATCAGAAGAGCTTCCCTTGGGCAATTTGGCGAAGTCTGAAAACTCGGTGGCAATTAAGCTTAACGACTCTGTTTGCTGGATAATCACCTCCATGGTTTTGTTAAACTTTTCCTGCCATTCGGGGTCGGTGTAGTTGGCTGTAGCCGAAAGATGCTGCACACTTAGTTTAATTGGAGTCAGCGGGTTTTTAATCTCATGGGCGACTTGGCGGGCCATTTCTCTCCAAGCTGTTTCGCGCTCGGTTAAGGCGAGCTGTTTGCGGCTTTTCTCGAGCGTTTCAAGCATCAGGTTATACGCATGTACCAGCGCACCAATTTCATCGTCAGAATCGAGCTCAATGAGTTTGTTTTGACCCTTTAGGTCTACGTTCTGTAGTCGGTCTATCAACAGCGAAATATTGCGTGTGATGTAATTGGAAAGCAAAATGATGATGCCGATGGCCGCAATGAAGATGAAGATGTAGACTACGCCTATGGAGCCCAGAAAGGCATTGAGGTCTTGTTGAGACATCGATGGGTCTTTGAAGTAGGGAATGTGCAGGATACCCACAACCTGATTGGATTGATTTGTGAGCAGCGTATAGTCAGATAGCACATTGGCATCTCTGGGATCTTCCATCACGATTCGCTTCTCGGTGTGAACGCGTGCGAGCTCTTCTGCAGGAATATTAGATAGTGGTGGGATGAGAGAACCCGTGTCTGGCACACCGGTTACGAGCACTTCGCCCTGCGTGTTGTATACGCTTATCTGAAGGTTATGAACCTGAGCAAGCTGGGCTACCTTTTCTTCAAACTCGCGGATTACAATGTCGTTGTTCTCCTGAAGGGAGACGTGATCGCTAAAGAAGCCCATTTCTTTTTTTATGGCTCGCTCCTTACGCTCTAGTCTATCCTGGTGATAGATGGAGTTTTGCTTCTGAAAGTACCAAACAGTCACGCCCCCGATAACGATAAGGGAGCTTAAAACCAGCGAAAGCATGGCTAACGTGATGCGCGTGCGAAGTTTCACCTAGCGAATGTAGTAGATGATAGAGCAAAAAAAACCCCGATAAGAATTCTTATCGGGGTGAATTGACTTAGTGATTAACCCTACTAACCATTTAAAGCTTCAGCCCCACCAACGATTTCAAGGATTTCGTTGGTAATGGATGCTTGTCTTGCCTTATTGTAAGTCAATTTAAGATCTTTCAACATCTCGCTGGCATTGTCAGTTGCCTTGTGCATAGCCGTCATACGCGCACCGTGCTCAGAAGCAAAACTGTCCAGAAGAGCCTTGTAAAACTGTGTCTTCAATGATTTTGGAATCAAATCAGATACAATTTCTTCTTTGTTAGGCTCAAAGATGTAGTCGTTAGAAGCAACACCTCCGTCTTCTGTAGTCATAGGCACTACGGGCAAAAATTGCTCAGTAGTAATGATTTGAGAAGCAGCATTCTTGAATGAGTTGTATACCAAAACAACTTTGTCAAATTGCTTGGCCTTATAAGCCGTCATGATCTTGCCGGCTGCAACCGAAGCATGCTTAAAGTCGAGGTTGTCGAATATCTCATTGGTGTGCCTTGGAAGAAGCGTTCCCTTGATGAAATATTCCGTTTTTCTGAAGGCGTCTTCTCCTTTTTTACCGAAGGTCAGTACAGTGATTCGTCTTCCGGCATATTCATTTTCAATAAGCGAATTAACGCGCTTAATAACCTGAGAATTGAATGCCCCACAAAGACCACGGTTTGACGTAATGGCAACAATGAGAACACTTTCGTTAGAATCGGGTCTCGTATACACGTTTTCTGATGTATCGAGTCCGGTGCTAACACCTTGTAGAATCTCCTGCAGTTTTTCAGAGTAAGGGCGCATTTGCGTGACCGCGTCCTGCGCTCTCCTCAACTTGGCCGCAGACACCATTTTCATGGCAGATGTAATCTGCATGGTGCTGTTGACCGAGGAAATTCTGTTTCGTACTTCTTTTAAACTAGCCATCTAGTTGTTGTTTTTCTAGTTGTTGTACTTAGCAGAAAGCTCTGCAGCAACTGACTCAAGAGTCGATGTTGCTTCATCAGTAAGTTTTCCTGCCTGAAGCGTATCCAAAACGTTTCTGTGGTTTCGGTCAAGGAAGTCAAGGTATTCAACCTCAAACTCTCTCACTTTGTTTACAGGAACGTTTTTAAGAAGGTTTTTAGAACCAGCGTAGATGATAGCTACTTGCTTTTCAACTGGCATTGGCTGGTTTTCACCTTGCTTCAAAATCTCCACGTTTCTAGATCCTTTATCCAATACAGCTTTGGTTGAAGCATCGAGGTCAGAACCAAACTTGGCAAAGGCCTCAAGCTCACGGTACTGTGCCTGGTCAAGCTTCAAGGTACCAGATACTTTCTTCATGGATTTAATCTGAGCAGAACCACCCACACGAGAAACGGAGATACCTACGTTAATCGCTGGTCTAACACCTGAAAGGAACAGGTTAGCCTCAAGGAAGATCTGACCATCTGTAATCGAAATTACGTTGGTTGGAATGTACGCAGATACGTCACCCGCTTGTGTTTCAATAATTGGAAGAGCTGTCAATGAACCGCCTCCTTTTACCTTGTCTTTCAACGAAGGAGGAAGGTCGTTCATCTGAGAAGCAATAGTATCGTCATTGATCACCTTAGCCGCTCTTTCCAAAAGACGCGAGTGAAGGTAGAATACATCACCAGGGTATGCTTCACGTCCCGGAGGTCTTCTTAGAAGAAGAGATACCTCACGGTAAGCAACAGCCTGCTTAGAAAGATCATCAAATACAATCAATGCAGGTCGTCCTGTGTCTCTGAAGAACTCACCAATAGCAGCACCAGCCATAGGAGCGTAAAACTGCATTGGAGAAGGGTCAGAAGCATTAGCTGCAACAATGGTTGTATAAGCCATGGCTCCAGCGTCTTCTAATCGCTTCACAATACCTGCAACGGTAGATGCTTTTTGACCAGAAGCCACGTAGATACAGTATACAGGCTCGCCTCTGTCGTAGAATTCTTTTTGGTTGATGATGGTATCGATGGCCACAGTTGTTTTACCTGTCTGACGGTCACCGATAATCAACTCACGCTGTCCTCTACCAATTGGAATCATAGCATCGATGGCCTTGATACCCGTTTGAAGCGGCTCGTTTACCGGCTGTCGGTAAATTACACCAGGAGCTTTACGCTCGATTGGCATTTCGAACAACTCGCCTTCGATAGCACCTTTACCATCAATAGGCTCACCGAGTGTGTTTACAACACGACCCACAATTCCTTCTCCTACTTTAAGAGAGGCAATTCTTCCTGTTCGTTTAACTGTGTCTCCTTCTTTAATGTCGTTTGAGTGACCAAGAAGTACAGCACCTACGTTGTCTTCTTCAAGGTTCAATGCAATGGCTTGTAGTCCGTTTTCAAACTCGATCAATTCACCGGCTTGAACGTTTGATAAACCATAGATACGGGCAATACCATCACCCACTTGAAGTACAGATCCTACTTCTTCTAGTTCTGCTTCTGTTTTTGCACCTGAGAGTTGCTCTCTAAGGATTGCTGAAACTTCTGCTGGTTTGATTTCTGGCATAACGTGTTGTGTATTTCAGTTGCCGAAAGGCGTTTTATTTTGATATATCTACTTTAATTTCATTTAGCTTCTTTCTCAATGTGGCGTCAATTCGTTGATCACCCACTTTGATTTTAAGGCCTCCAATCAGGGAAGCGTCAACTTTTTCAGTCAACACAATCGTTTTACCTAATCCTGACAAGCTTTGTTTGAGGCTGTTTCTTTGGTCATCGGTAAGCGCCACGGCAGAAGAGATCTCTGCGCGCACAATACCGTTGTGAGATTCGTATAGCTCGATGTAGGCACGAGCAATAGCAGGTAAAATACCTTCTCTGCCCTTGGATGTAACTATATCGAAAAACCGAACCGAAAGCTCACCCATGGCGTTACCAAAAATGGCGGCCAATGATTTTTGCTTTAGGTCTGGTTTGATGATCGGAGACTGCAATAAAAGATCCAGCTCGTGGCTTTCGGCCAGAGTTTGGATAAACAGCTCCATGTCTTTTTTCACGTCTTCAACCACGCCTTTTTCAAGAGCTAGGTCTAGGAGTGACTGAGCGTATCTTCCAGCTGCTTTAGTCCCTTTCATTAGTTGAAGTTGATTTCGTTCAACGCGTTTGTGATAGATGAAGACTGCTTGTCGCTATCGGCAAGCTTTTCATTCAATACTTTTTCAGCAATCTCGAAAGAAATAGCTGCTACCTGGTTTTTCAATTCACCGATAGCTTTGGTCTTTTCGTTCTTGATTTCGTCTTTCGCTGAAGCAATGATTTTTTCCGCTTCTTCTTTTGCTTTGGTCTTGGCCTCAGAAATGATGTTGTTTTTAGAGTCACGTGCCTCTTTCAACATTTCATCGCGCTCAGCTCTCGCTTGCTGAAGCAATTCGTCATTGCTCTCCTTTAGTTTGCGCATTTCAGCTTTTGCTTTTTCAGCAGCCTCAAGTGCTTCTTCAATCGTGTCTTCTCTGTCTTTGATTGATTTCAAAATAGGTCCCCAGGCAAACTTTGCCAAAAGGAAAAACACAACCAAAAAGCTGATTGTCATCCAAAATACGAGACCAAAACCGGGAGTTACTAAATCCATTTCTTGTGTTTAATATGTTTTATTCAAATCGATAGTGAACAAACGGCCTTCCAGCCAACCGCTGGAAGAGCCGATTGAGGTTTTTAATTATCCAAGGACAACTAGAAGACAAACAACGATAGCGAAGAATACAGCACCTTCAACAAGTGCAGCAGCAACGATCATGTTTGCACGGATATCACCAGTAGCTTCAGGCTGACGAGCAATTGCTTCCAATGCAGATCCACCGATTTTACCGATACCAACTCCAGCTCCTAATGCAGCGACACCAGCACCGATACCAGCGCCCATGATGCCCATTGCTTCTAAAAGAATACTTAAAAGTTCCATGATATATATTGATTTGATTTGATTACGAATTAATGATGATCTTCAACTGCTTGTCCGAAATACAAAGCACTCAACAGCGTAAATACATACGCCTGTAGGAATGCCACCAACAACTCAAGACAAAGCATAAACACACTGAACAGGACAGATCCGATGGATACGCCATATGCAGCTCCTGCTCCACTTGAAGCGTTGAAAATGAAAATCAAACAAGTAAATGACAAAATGATAATGTGACCTGCCGTGATGTTGGCAAAGAGTCGAAGGCAGAGAACGATTGGTTTGTTGATTACCCCAATCAATTCAATTGGAATCATAATGGGCAACAACCACGCGGGTACTCCGGGAGGCGACACAATGTGCATCCAATACCCTTTGTTGGCGTTAACCGAAGTAATAATGAATGTGAACAGAGCTAGTGTTAAAGTAACAGCAATGTTTCCAGTAATGTTCATACCGCCAATAAATGGGATAAGCCCGAGCAGGTTTCCAATCCAGATGAAGAAGAAAATCGTCAACAAGAAGGGCATGAATCGCTCGTATTTCTTTCCGATAGATGGTTTAGCTACTTCGTCACGCACAAACATGATCAACACTTCCATAAAAGACTGAAGGCCTTTTGGTGCGCTAACCCCTCTTTTAGAGTATGCTTTAGCAACAGATAAAAACACGAATAGCATAAGCGCTACCGAGAAGAAAATTCCCACCACATTCTTTGTAATAGAAAGGTCTAGGAAAGAGTGTTCACTAACGCTCCATCCGGCATGAGCAGTTTCTTCGTGAGAAGACGCATCCACCATAGTAATATGACCGTGGTGATAGGCATAACTGTTGCCCGTTGATTCGCTCGTATAAATGTTGTTCGGTTCGTGGTGATCATTCCAGAAGTTTCCGAAGCTGAAAACATCAAGCCCTTCGTTCGTAAAAAGCACAATCGGAAGCGGGATACTCAACCCGTCTGCGATGTGAATTTCATTGGCGTCAAGCACGTGGTGAATAATCAATTCTCCAGCGTTAAACCCTTCTTCAGAATGAGTAGAATCCGCAGATTCAGAGGCAATCGAAACACTTGAAGTTCCAATTAGTCCAATCAATACAATTGCAGCGATTCGCCACAATTTCGTTTTTCCTTTGATTTTCAGCATTTTTCTTTCTTACTGTTCCCCTCGAAAATTGTGGCGCAAAAGTAGAACAATGTTATTCACAAAAAAATCTTTCTGCTACTTTTTAAAAAAGCGCAGCAAACGGACGATTTCAAAGGCTGAAAATGAGAAATAAACAATGAGAAAACTCACTGCAAACGGCTTTACATAGTCTCTGTTGAAAACTGCATATATCAGCAACAAAAACATGCTCAAAATAAGCTTGCCTCCACTGAAGGCCATGTAGTTTGTAATGAAGCGGTTTGCCGCTATATCTGTCATGAGTTTGTGCTCAAAGAAAGCGCTGAAGAGAAGCATGTAGACATATATAGCCGGAATGATCATCCTAAACTCCCAAGGGAGAAATAAAAACAGCACATAATGGCAAGCTCCAACGATGAGTGTCCAAAGAATCAGTGGGGTGAATTTTTTCATCATTTTGTCAAGTCTCGTATAGCAGAATAAATAGCTCCAATTGATCCAATAAGAGCTCCGAGTAATGTAAAAAGGTCGAAGTCGATAGAAACGTGTTTATCCAGCTCAATACCAGATAGGGTAAAAACAAGAATGACCGCAATCATCTTGGCGGCCATTCCAGTGTATTTATAGAATGAGTTAAGCTGTTTTTTCGGCAACTCTTGCTTGCTCATCTTGACTGATGTCTTTGATAACACCTCCCATGCTGCATGAGCCGCTAAAAGTAGCTCCCGGCTCAATGGCCAGTTTTCCAGTAGTAATGTCTCCCTGGAGTTTAGCAGATGCCTGGAGTGTCAATAAATCTTTCACAATGACCTTAGCCTTAACCTCACCGCTGATATTGGCAGAGACGCATCGAATAGATCCTTCGATCTTACCCGAAGGCCCGACAACAACTTTACCTGTAGATTCTACAGACCCGATTAATGTGCCGTCAATTCGAAGTACACCTTCTGTAGAAATATCACCCTGAATCGATGTCCCTTTTGCAATTTGATTGTGGGCACCAAAATCACCCTCAGCATTCCGTGCGCTTGATTTTGTGTTTCTGCTCATCATGGTTCTTTGATTTGCCGCAAAAATAGTAATCTGGAATTATTACCGATAAACCCCTATTTATTTGGTCTTGAGGTAGTTTTCTGAAAAGAACAGGTTGTAAACCTCGGTACTCTGGTTTTTGAAAAACACGGCATAGTTATTCAACGAAATAACAAAGGCAGTTCCTCCTGAATCGATAAGTGCTTTGGTCGACTCAGAGGCAGTACTAAACGTGTTGTAGTAATCCATGGCTTTTGTGGCGTAGCCGACACTGGAAACCACAATCATGTTCCGCTCATTCTTCAGTGGAATCATAGATGTCTTAAACCCCTTCGTGCTGAAATAGCTTCGGTTGAAATCAGAAACAGTTATTTGTATGCGGTTGGCGTCCAGGCTGTCGTCTACAATAAGAATAAAGTTGTGCATGTCTCCAATGTTGTAGGTGTAGCTGGCCAGAGCTGATTCTGTTTCTGCCTCTGATAGTGCGCTTTCGGCCTCCTCAACCTTGGAGTCGATTACTTTTCCGTTTTTGATGTAAGCCAAAATTTTACGAGCCTCCTCGCCTACCGGACTGCTGCCATATTGTTTAGCCACCGTCTCCAGTTCAGAAACCATACGCGCTTCACTGTCAATACTGCCCAGGCAAAGTGCCTGTAACAACATAAACTGCCCGGTAAACTCATGTTGTCCTCCCTCGAGCCCGGCCTCTGATAGTGTAAATGCTTTGCGGTAAAGCCCCTGATCAAAAGCGGCATAAGCCTCTTCATACTGTTGTGCCAACTCAGACTCAGATTTGACCGCGTTTTGAGCATAGTTAGGGTCTCTGATTACCTTGGCGTACTCTGAGTTTGGATATTTATCGAGAATGAGGTTTTTGTAGAAGTCAGACTTGGCCTGGTTCCCATTTTGGGCATACATCAGGTAGAGTTGGTAGTGACTTGAGATGTGATACTTAGAGGTGTCATATCTGGCAATAAGCTCTTCAAACGTCTCGATGGCTTTCGGGTCGTCTTTCATCTGATCTTTGTATACGATGGCCAAATCATACAGCGCTTCCACAATGAGGGCGTGACTTCTCTCAAGTTTTTCTTCCGTATCTGGAATGCTCTTGCGATAGTAAATCTCGTTTTTCGGATCATCAGCCCCTTCAATGGTGTCTTCTGCCAAAATCATGTCATCACCATCACCCAGGTTTAGCGGTATTTCGGATGTTTTATCCGCCCTCCGCCAGTTGTCTTCGTTCTTTCGCTTACCCCAAATTCGATTGAACTCAGAAGCACCAAACCCAACAGCCCCAGGGTTGTAGAAATACCACTGGCCTTTGTTCATGGACTTATTAAATGCAGTGTTTTGCTGAAACTTAGCTGCTTGAGATTGCATTTGATCAATCTCTTTTTGGCGTTTTTTATCCCGCTCTTCCTGAATCACATCCTGAATACGTTGATCAATGATGCGCTTCTGTTCTTTCTCACTTAAGAGCGCAAAAGCCTGCAGACTGTCTTCCCGCTCCACAATTTCTACGTCTCGCATCATTTGGGTCAGGCTGCTTGCCAGCGCAAGTATCTGGTCATAGTCTGGGTGTTCCTGACTCAGAAATGAAATGGTGCTATCGTAGTATGCCTGTGCTACCGGGTAGTTAGGCTTGGCAAAGTAGATCTCGCCCAGTTTGTAATAAGCCAACCCTTTGGTGTTTCCGTTTCGAACACTTTTTTGAGTGGCCAATTTCAAATACTCAATTCCCTTTGGCTCGTTATCCTCTTTTAGCTCCAGTTCGGCCAGGGCATAATAAATCTGGTCCTTGTACTCGATGTTCTTCTCGTCCTTGAGCATCTTAAACAGGATTTCTTTTATCTCCTCCGTGTTTCCGGCTGTTACATCATAGGCGAGCGCTCGGTTGATCTTGGCATAAAAAGCCATCTCGTATTCCGGGTTGCGCTTAATGACCTCGGCATATAAATCACTCGACTTTCGGCCGTCACCCTCGAGGCGATAGAGCTGCGCCAACAAGAACATTCTTCTCGTTTTCACCTGTCTTTTTCGGGTGTGTTCTATGCATTTTTCGAGCCATGTAATGGCGTCATCGTACCTGTCTTGCTTGATGTACAAATCGGTTTTGGCCGCATACAACTCGCTTATTCTCTTTTCCGGAAAGCCATCTTCTATAGAAACCTTGCGGTATTGATCGTTGGCTCGTTGGTACTCGCCCTGAACCGCGTGTAGCCGGCCTAACCACAAGTAAGAAATCTGTTTGGTTTCCTCATCGGGGTATTTCCGTTTTGTAAAGTCAAAAATCTGTTTGGCCTGTATGTATTCTTTTTTCAGGAACTGGGCTTCCCCCATCACCAGCCAGGTATCGTCAATCCATTTGCAGTATTCCTTACCGCTGATATCCATGCTATGGCGATCAACCACCAGTGAGGTTTTTTCAATGGCGCGGTCCAGCTTTGGATATACAGGTTGAACTACTTCGTCCTTCTCTTCGATGTAAAGTGGAAGAAGAGAGGTATAGTCTTCCTGGTAATTATCCTTCATGGTCTGGTGAGACTCCTGAAGGGCAAGCCGTCCATTAAAAAAGCCGTTGTATCGGGATGTCATGTTGTGATAACCCCGGTTGACAATGGTGTTTTTTTCCTGCGAACAGGACATGATAGCCAGCAGTCCGGCACCTAAAAATATGTAATGTGAAAGCCTCAAACTAGGGGTTTAGAACGCATGTTCAAAGGAGCGCAAAATTATCTGATTTCTAAAGACCTATAAACGCTCATTCTCTCAAGCTTATTATTGAGATATTTGACACGAATTAAAATGGCACAGAAAAAAGCAAATAAAGATAAACGTGAGCCCTTCATAAAGCGGCTGAGAAACCACTATAAGGTGGTCCTCCTCAACATCGACACTTTTGAGGAGCGCTTCACACTTTTATTGACCCCGCTTAATGTCATTGTTATTGTAGGGGTGTCGTTTCTGACTGTTTTTGCCATCAGCTTTGCCCTTCTCGGTTGGACTCCGCTTCGATATTACCTACCGGACTTTGCAGAAGAGGTTCGCGTAAAAAAATTGGCGGTTAGGGCAGCTATGAAGGCAGACTCGATGGAGCTGGCGCTCAAGCAACGCGATCAGTACATAGACAATGTGCGCATGCTTATAGAGGGTCGGATAGACACAGCCAGCACCGACTCGTCCATGTTCATCGAGGTAGACCCCCTATCGGTTAACTACCAACCCAGCAGCGAAGACTCAGCGTTTCGCAGGGAAATGGAACAACAGGATTTTGTCAACTTAAATCCCAACTTCAACAAAGACGAGAACTCATCTTATTTACTGTTTCCTCCTGTCAAGGGAACCATCACAGATCGGTTTAATGTGCAGCTGGGTCATTTTGGGACGGACATTGCTGCGCCAAAAGATGAGCCCATTAAGGCGGTTGAAGACGGCACAGTAGTTATTGCGGCCTATACGGCTGAGACAGGATATTTAATCCAAATACAACACGATAACGATTTGGTTAGCATTTACAAGCACAACTCAACCCTGATGAAGAAGGAAGGGGAAACCGTGAGAGCGGGAGAGGTGATCGCTATAATTGGTGAAACAGGTGAGTACTCTTCAGGACCACACCTGCATTTTGAATTGTGGAGGAATGGTGTTCCGCTTAACCCAGAATCGTTTTTTTCATTTGAATAATGGCTCGTATTACAGTCTATACAGACGGGTCCTCTAGGGGAAACCCAGGCCCTGGTGGTTATGGGGCCGTGCTTTTGGCCGGAGAACACAAGAAAGAGGTTTCAGAAGGCTTCAGACACACCACCAACAACCGCATGGAACTCCTCAGTGTCATTGTTGCGTTGGAGCAATTAAAGGGCACGGGGCATCAGGTTTTGGTTTACTCAGACAGCAAGTATGTGGTGGATGCCATTGAAAAGAAATGGGTGTTTGGCTGGCAGAAAAAGGCGTTTAAGGGAAAGAAGAATGCCGATTTATGGATGCGTTTTCTGGCTATCTACCCTAAGAACCTAGTCCGTTTTCAGTGGGTAAAGGGCCACGATGGAAACTTCTACAACGAGCGCTGTGACCAACTGGCGGTAGAAGCCGCCACATCGACCGGGCTAAAACAGGACGCTGTTTTCGAAAGAGAGTCGGGTTTTACGGGTCAATAACACCACCGTGGTCTTCAAATGTGTTGTAAGCCTCGCTTATGAAAGCAGCCAGGTTTGCGCTTTTATTGCGCAGCGTAGCCAAATGCTCAATTTCCAGTGGGGTAGGATTTTCTATTTCTTCGGCCAGCGCTAGTTGCTCTTTGTAGAAATACTGTGCCAGCTCAAGCGACCGGATGGCAAAAACCTGTTCCCAGATCGCCCCGGTTTCTATAGCCATGCCACCTATGGATGTGACCAGCATATCATAGACAGACTCATCCTGTCTCAGTTCGGCATATTTACCAAAGTCATTGTTGATTAGAAACAGGTCTACATCATCGTATTTTTCCTGTGCCTCTAGAAAAAACCGAAGTGAAGATTCCTTGTCGCATTTCCCATGCAGGTGAGAGACCAGATATATAGCTGAGCGATCGATGGCTGAAAAGTCTCCTGTTTCAAGTGCGGCACAGGCGTCTCTGCTGGCCAGCGCTGTTAGTGCAACCCGATTAACAGCCAGCGAAGAGTCTTGAAGGGCGCTGATAAACGGCTCCATGACATTTCTCTGGTGAAAATCAACCATGTTTAACTGCTCAAGTGCTGTTCTGCGAACCCGGGAGTCCTTGTCTTGCTCAGCAATTTCGGTTAATCGATCAACGAGGAAGGTCGTGTCTAAAGAGGTGGCCACAAAAAGAGGGATAAGCTGTGTGCGTGTGTACCAAAACTCTTCTGACCGAATCATTTCTGAAATAAGGTCCTCATCAATGTTGACTATGTAATCCTCTTCACCGTAATGAGCAATGGCTCGATTGCGCGAAACGAAGGCCCGACCTAAAGTGAGCTGGTTGTACCAGAAAAAATCTCGTTTCGTCTCTTCCAGCTCCCACAACATGTCTCCTTCCGGATCTAGTTCGATCGAATACACGGGTTTATCCAGCGGAAAAGAAAACGCCTTGTGCGCACTATCAACCCACAGAACGGTGTCTTTATGACCTTCATCAAACGTAATGCGCAGCGGAACATGAAAACGGAAGACGGGATAGTCTTCTTGTATCTGATCTATGCTTAAGCTGATTTTAGTATAGGCAGAGTCTACAGAGTAGTTGGCCTTTACAATTGGGTGTCCGATATCGTAGTACCACTGATCAAAGAACCAACCCAAGTCTCGGCCCGTCACTTCTTCAAAAGCCATGCGCAGATGATCTGTTTCAACCACATCAAATTTTCGCCATTCGAGGTAGTAGCGGAGCGAGGCAAAAAAGAGCGAATCACCCACTTCCTGCCTTAGCAAATGAACTACCCGTCCGCCTTTCTGATAGCTGTGCCTGTCAAACACATCATCGGGGTTGTGGTAGTGTGTTCTCACAAGCTGCTTTGGTGTTTGGCTCGCCTCACTTAAGTATGCAACCAAGTCTTTTTGGAGGTGGTATTTGGCATCATCGACACCATATTTGTGTTCTTTCCATAGGTATTCTCCGTATGTGGCAAACCCTTCATTCATGGTTATGTGTGACCAGGTTTTGCTCGTTACCACATCTCCAAACCAATGGTGAAACAACTCATGCGCAATCACATCCTCGTGTGTTCCATCCAGCATTTGTCTGGGTGTTTGCTGCACAAAGGAGCCGTGTATTACCGCAGATGTGTTTTCCATGGCCCCAGACACAAAGTCCTTCACAATGACCTGATGATACTTATCCCACGGATAGTCAAAACCTAGAATATTGGAATAAAACTCCAGCATTTCCGGTGTGTTGCCAAAAATGGCTTGTGCATAGGGCACGTACTCCTGATCCACATAGTACCAAACGTCTTTATCTCTCCAGCTGTCCTTGACTACGGAGAAGTTTCCGATGGCGATCATTACGAGATAGTTGCTGTGCGGTAGGTCTTGCTTCCAATAGTCGGTTCGGGTGCCGTCATCATTGAGGGTAGAATAAATCAGCTTGCCATTTGAAATGGTGTGCAGCGTGCTGTCAACGGTAAGGAAAACCTCTTGTGTGAACTTTTCACTGGGTCGGTCAATGGTAGGAAACCACCCTGAGTTATACTCCGTTTCCCCCTGAGACCAGATTTGCTTCCGATACTGCCCTGATTTGTCGTTGGGGTGGATGAAGTAAAGCCCCTGTGCTGAAGTAATTGCCGAGCCTGAACCTTTATCCAGTTTTGTAGGAAATGCTGTGTAATTCACGGTTATTTTAACCGTATCTGAAAGAGAGACTGCGGCCGGAAAAGTGACATGAACCTGGCTCTGATCGTTGACAAACGACAAAGGCGAGCCAGCCAGCGTAATTGACTCAACGCGAAACCCGCGGGCATCAAGATCAAGAATCGTTCTGGGCTTAATTAGGGGTGAGAGTGTCAGGTTTGCTTTGCCTTTTACAGCTTCTTTCTCCCAGTCAAACGAAAGGTCGAGCTCCAAATGGTGTATGTCCCAGGTGACAGGTTCCTCGATTCGAAGAGGTGGTGTGTCTTGGGGTGTAGCCGCTATGGTAAACGACATCGTGTCGAGCACAATTGGATTACGGGCCGATGATCCTTTTTTGAGGCCAAATCCAGATCCGCAACTGCTGATCAGTAAGGGCAAAACAAAGGCCAGGAAAAGAAGATTGATTCTAGGCATGGCCCCAAATATTATTATAAAGACTGAATTATACTTTTGCCGCATGCAAGAGGTAAAAACCAAGGGAGGGATTTTTAGTGTTCAATCTTCGAAAGGAAGAGAGGAAATGGAAATCAATGGCAAGAAATTAGCCACAGATATTATCGAACTGGGAGATGGGCATTATCACCTGATTATGAACAATAAGTCCTACGAAGTAGAGGTAGTAGATGCTTCTGACGCGTCAAAGCCGCTGATCAAAATAGAGGGGCACGTGTATCAACCGGGGGTAAAATCGGAGACGGATTTGCTTCTCGAGCGATTGGGCTTAAATGTGAAGGCTAAGAAGGAAGTAAAGGAGTTAAAGGCACCTATGCCCGGTCTTGTGCTTGATATTCGCGTAGAGGCCGGACAGACAGTTGAAGAAGGCGACCCATTAATCGTGCTCGAGGCAATGAAAATGGAGAACATTTTAAAGGCGCCTAACGCTGCGGTTATTAAAAGCATAGCTGTAGAGAACGGTCAGGCAATTGACAAAAACACATTATTGATATCATTTGAATAGTACCATGAAGAGATTAGTACCATTTTTTATAGCAGGCCTATCATTGGTAGCCTGCCAGGAGACAAAAACAGCTAAAGAAGAAAGCGCTGCTACAAACGACCCAAAGGAAGAAGTAGCCGAGAAAACCTGCACGTATGAGTACAACGAAGGCTCTGCTGAAGTGATGTGGGTGTCTTACAAGTACACCGAGAAAACAGGAGTGAAGGGTGTATTCGATTCGCTGGAAGTAACAGGTATTGAAGCGGGTTCTACTCCGGCAGAAGTATTTGCAAACGCTGCGGTCAGCATCTACACCGCTTCGGTGAACTCAGGTGACGCAGAAAGAGATCCGAAAATCCAGAACAACTTCTTTGGAGAAATGACAGATGGTGAAATGTTAAAAGGGACGGTTACAGCTGTTTCAGGAGACAAAGAATCCGGGAGCATTTCGTTTATGGTTACCATGAACGGAGTTGAGCAATCTGTAGAAGGAACATATTCCTACGAAGGAGGAAAGCTTGAAGCAAAAGCTGAGATTGACATCAATGCATGGAACGCAAATGCTGCCTTGGCAGAGCTCAACAATGTGTGTAGTGAGCTTCACAAAGGGTCAGACGGAGAAAGCGTGTTGTGGCCTGACGTAACCCTCTTCGTAAGTGCAGAGGTTACTGAGAAGTGCGATTAATTATCCCAGCTTAATTTCAACCTGAGTGAGGTCGATAAACTGCTGAACGCGGTTATCGATTTCTTCTTTGCTAAGTCCGGCAAGGCGCTCTGTTCCGAATTTTTCGACACAGAATGAAGCCATGGCCGAGCCGTAGATAACCGCTCGCTTCATGTTTTCGAAGCTGATGTCTTCTGTGGCCAAAAGATGACCGAGAAAACCTCCGGCAAACGTGTCTCCGGCACCGGTTGGATCAAACACTTCTTCTAAAGGAAGGGCTGGAGCGTAAAACACTTCTTCTGAGTTAAACAGCAATGCCCCGTGCTCACCTTTTTTGATGATTAGCGTGCTTGGCCCCATTTGAAGAATTTTCCGAGCCGCTTTGAGCAGAGAGTATTCTCCTGAAAGCAAACGCGCCTCTTCATCGTTAATCGTAACCACATCTACTTCCTTCAGCACTAGTTTAAGCTCCTCAAGAGCTATCTCCATCCAAAAGTTCATGGTATCGAGAATGATCAGCTTAGGTCGCTGAGCCATTTGCTTAATAACCGAGAGCTGTACTGCTGGGGTCAGGTTACCCAACATCAAGATATCGGCCTGTGCTGCATGAGCTGGCACAACGGGCTTGAAGTCAGCCAATACGTTTAGTTGTGTGTCAAGCGTGTCTCGCGTGTTCATGTCGTTGTGATACCTACCTGACCAGTAGAAGGACTTCTCGCCTTTTTTGAGCTCAACACCATCGAGACTTAACCCACGTGAAGTGAGGTCGTCTATCATGGTTTGCGGGAAATCATCGCCAATAACGCTTACCATTTCGATGCCTTTTGAGAAGTAACTTGCAGACATACCAATGTATGTGGCGGCCCCGCCAACAATGTGTTCTGCCTTACCAAAAGGGGTTTCCAAAGAATCGAAGGCCATGGTGCCAACAACAACTGAACTCATAATGTGTTTTTTTTCGCGCGGCAAATGTGGTCAAATCTCACAGAAGAGGAGTAAAAAAAGTATTGCAGGATTAATTTAGGTGCAGTAATATTGCAGCCCTTTTAAAAGAAAGGTCAAATATTCCTCCTTAGCTCAGTTGGTTAGAGCATCTGACTGTTAATCAGAGGGTCCTTGGTTCGAGCCCAAGAGGAGGAGCAGATCGGAGCCCCCGTCAGAAATGACGGGGGCTTTTTTTATTGCGGGTGTTTTTGGGCGAGAAGCCTAAATACGTGCCAGGCAGATTCTTTTGTGAAACAAGGGCGTAAAAACACAAGAGGCATTAGGCTATTTTTATTGCGATTCGTCATGTTTGAACGCATCTTGGCAAGGTACTTTTGCAAAAAATTTAACCATGCAAAACATTAAAACAGCCCAAGAAGCTGTTGAAGTGATCAAATCAGGAGATCGTGTTTTTGTCCATACGGCTGCAGCAACTCCCAAGCACCTTATAAAGGCTATGGCTGATCGGCATCACGAACTCGAAAACGTGGAGGTTGTATCGGCCCATACAGAAGGAGAGGTGCCCTATCTGGCTGAGGAATGCGGAGATACGTTTAATGTGAATTGTTTTTTCGTGGGCCACAACACCAGAAAACATGTTCAAACAGGAAGAGCTCACTATATCCCTATTTTCTTAAGCGAGATTCCTACATTGTTCAGAAGCGGTAAAATGCAAATTGATGTGGCATTGATAACGGTTTCACCCCCTAACAAGAAAGGATATTGTTCTATGGGTTGTTCGGTAGACATATCAAACGCAGCTGCGGATACCGCTAAATATGTTATTGCGCAGATAAACCCGAACATGCCGTTTGTGCATGGCAATGGAATTATTCACATGAGTAACATTCACGCCTGCGTGCCCGTGGAAGACCCGTTGTATGAGAGACCGATGAAACCCATCAATGATGTAGAGCGAAGGATTGGTAAGAACATTGCCAGTTTAGTGGAAGATGGGGCAACGCTGCAAATGGGAATTGGTGGAATACCAGACGCAGCCCTCTCTTATTTGACAAACCACAAGAACCTTGGGGTTCACACAGAAATGTGCTCTGATGGGATAGTTGACCTGGTCGAGAAGGGAGTAATTAATGGAAGCAATAAGGTTACCGAACCTGGTAAAATCGTTTCGGGGTTTGCTTTTGGAACGAGAAAGATTTACGACTTTATTGATCAAAACCCGGTGGTAAATATGATGGATGTCGGTTATGTAAACGATACACGAACCATTCGAAAAAACCCCAAGGTAACAGCGATAAATAGCGCAATCGAAATTGACTTAAACGGACAAGTTTGTGCAGACTCTATCGGTATGCTTCATTATTCGGGTGTGGGTGGACAGATGGACTTCATTCGAGGCGCAACCCTTTCAGAAGGAGGTAAGGCCATTTTGGCGTTGCCATCCAGAACGAATCGGGGTATTCCGAGAATTGTGTCTAGCTTAAAACATGGAGCTTCTGTCGTAACCACCAGGGCTCACGTTCAGTACGTGGTTACCGAGTATGGAATCGCCTCTCTATATGCGAAAAACCTAAAAGAACGAGCAAAACAGATGATTGAAATTGCCCACCCGCAAGACCAGGAAATGTTGTCTCAAGAGATCTTTAAGAACACAAAGATTTTTGTGTAACCAGCAAGCGCTTGTTTTTTTTAGGGTGAGCTGGCTTCTCAGGAGCTTTCAGCGAAATGTGTTTGACTATCTGCTTTGTGTGCTAAATCACGAATGCGGCCCTGGGTAATTTCGTTCTATCGAAAACAACAGTCATGAACACACAGAAAATTGCGGTTACAGCTGCTAGCGGACGTTTAGGCGCTGCAATCATCAACGAGTTAAAGAAGGTTGTGCCTGCGGGCAACATAATCGGTCTGGCCAGAAGCCCGGAGAAGGCGCGAGCACTAGGCGTGGAAACAAGAAAGGCCGATTACAACAGTAAAGAGGAGTTTCTATCGGCACTAAAAGGTGTTGACGTCCTTCTGGTTGTTTCGGGAACGGATGATCCCGATAAGCGGATCACGCAGAACAGAAATATCATAGCTGCAGCCAAAGAGCGTGGAGTTAAGAAACTTGTGTACACGAGTGTTATTGGCCCAAGTGAAGGCACAACTTTTAGTGCCGTGGTGAATAGCAACCGCCAGACCGAAGAGGACGTGAAAAACTCGGGACTGCAGTGGGCTGTTGGAAGAAACGGGGTTTATATTGAAGCAGACCTGGAATATGTAGAGTCCTATAAAAGCGAAGGCGGAATAACGAACTGTGCTGGAGACGGAAAATGTGGTTACACTTCACGGCAGGAGTTAGCATATGCCTATGCCAGGATTCTTACGCAGGAACATTTGCAGGGAGAAACCTACAACCTTGTTGGTGAGCCCATTACACAATCGCAACTGGCTAGCGCAATGAACAAAGCTTTTGACACAAACCTTGAGTATATAAGTGTTTCGATCGAGCAGTATACCAAGCAGCGAAGGGCCGCCCTCGGTGATCGAATAGGTAGCGTTATTGCTGGTATATACGCGGGAATCAAAGGTGGAGAGTACGAAGTCCCTTCGGATTTTTATAAGGTTGCTGGGCGGCAGCATCTCTCTGTTGACGAGATGATCGGGCGTTTTACAGAACACGAGTCTTGAAGGGGTTGAATCATGGGCCATATCTATATACCTTAGTACAAAACCATATACATGGATAATAGCATTTTTCGATCCAGATCAATAGCCGAATTACTCAATAGCATGGGACTAGGAAAACCAGCACATCCTTTGGTTGCTGTTATCAACACAGCTGATTTGTGTTTAGCAGCGGAGTTGGTTGGGATGCGGTTTACATCAGATATGTATTGTATCGCATTAAAAGATAACGGCTGTGGGATTGACTATGGAAGAAACCACTACGATTTCACGGACGGGGTGCTGATTTTCACGGCCCCACAGCAGGTTTTTACAGTCAAAAAGGCTCAGGAACTGAATCAATCTCAGGGTTGGATGCTCTATTTCCATCCAGATCTTATTCGAAACACCTCGTTGGGTGAAAAGATTGATGCCTATAACTTCTTTAACTACGAAGTGCACGAGGCGCTCTATTTATCTGAGAAGGAAGAGAAAATTCTGAAGAATGTTTTAGACCAGATAGAAGAAGAAATCAATCAACGGATTGATAATCATAGTCAGCAGGTCCTTGTCTCGAATATCGAGCTCATGCTCAATTATAGTGTCAGGTTTTATGAGCGCCAGATGAATACCAGAGCTGCTCAAAACTCAGACGTGGTCTCTAGAGTTGAGACGTTGTTAAAGGAGTATTACAAGAACAATGATTTGTTAGAGTCAGGCCAACCAACCATCCAGTATCTGGCTGATAATTGTCACTTATCTCCCAGCTATTTGAGCGATCTTCTCGCCAAGGAAACAGGCCGGTCGGCTAAAGACCACATCAACGATTTTCTCGTTGACAAAGCAAAACACCTTTTACTCAGCTCAGATGACTCTGTTAGTGGCATCGCCTACTCGCTTGGGTTCAACTATCCGCACTATTTCGCGCGGTTATTCAAGCAGAAAACGGGCTTGACACCCAATGCTTATCGCCAGGCGAGTTAACAGCTCTTGCCTGTTCCAGAATAAGTGTTCAACCTTCAGTTTTTTGTGTTCGACCAGGGTTAGCAGGAGGTAGACCTTTGGTTTACCAAAGCAAAAAACACGAAAAACATGAAAGCACTTATAGTAGCCACCAATCACACAGATTTTAAGAATGCTAAAGCCGAACCAACGGGGTTGTGGCTTTCAGAGCTCACACATTTTTATGATGAATTTGAAAGAGCCGGATACCAAATCACTATAGCCAGCCCACAAGGTGGTAAGGTGTCGGTAGACCCTCGTAGTCTCGGTAAAATGGTGTTAGACAGTTCAGCGAAGCTTAGGTATGAAGACTCAGCATTTATGTCGTTATTGGAAAATACCACTAAGGTTAGTGGAGTAAATATTGACGAGTTTGACATCCTTTTCTTTGCCGGAGGCCACGGAGCCATGTGGGATTTTGCCGACAGTCAAGTTCTGCAGGATGTTACCAGAGATATGTTTGAATCAGGTCGAGTTGTGGCCGCAGTTTGCCATGGTGTAGCGGCATTGCAAAACGTAAAGCTTAGCAATGGTGAGTTCTTGATCAGCGGAAGAAAAGGAACTGGGTTCCCCTATTTTGACGAAGGACTGGCAGGGGTTAAAAAGCTGGTTCCTTACAACCTGGAGAAACGCCTAAAACAACGTGGAATGATTTACAGCAAGGCCTTTATTCCAATGCAAAACCATGTAGTGGCTGATGGACGTCTGATAACCGGGCAAAACCCAAATTCCACCAAGCGGACAGCATTAAAAGCATTGGAAGTGCTCAACGGAAATAGGTCATAGCAAAGCCCAAAGGCATTCTGGAGCTGCTGGTCACCTTCTACTCTATTGAGATGAAAGCCTGCTGTTTGTAACGGACTGATGTAAGATGACGAGCCCGGCCCCAAAAAAGGGAAGTAAGGGGGTTCTCAACCTCATCAATAAGCCATAGTTGTATGCCGTAATGCCTACCACCAGCGATAAGAACAAAACGAACGAAAAACACAAGAAGATTTCGTCATTGTTTAGGTGAGTCGAAAGGCGGCTCCAGAACCCAGAGCGAAGCACTATCCAAAGCAACCCGATCAGATAGGCCAGGCTTTCAAGGCCCATTAGTTTTACCGCTGGTTTCGAAGGCTCCCAGATAAAGGGCTTAACGAGGGCGGTAACAATGGCTATGGGTGCTTTTTTGAGGATGCCTACAACGCTGTAGTCTACCGTGCCCAGCGTGTAATTTGAATTGTCTTGTTGCTTACTTCTCTCAAACTCGTAATGGTAACCCTCGACCTTGGCCATGGATTCCTGGAAGGCCGTTTGCCCCTCAATTTGTCTCAACACACCAAATAGGTTAATCACGGTCAGAAATAGGATGGCGAAAAAGGACATGACCAGCACAGACTTTATAATGGGCTGTGAAATATGGCGTAGAAATTTCAGGAACAACCAGAGCGCAATGCTAAACGAAAAGGTATACGCCAGATAAGGCTTAATTAACCAAATTAAGAAGAAGCCAACCACAATAGCAGTGACATATTTCATGTGAAAACTGTTGTGCAGCAGTTTGTATGCAGCGTAGAATACAAACCCAATGAACGCCAAACAGAAAGTATCTTTTAGCAGGCCAGAAGACCAAATCAGGCAGGAGGGCACCAATAGAATGACATAAAAGAAGGGCCATTCATTACCCGGGTAAAGGTTCGAAAACACTCTGTAGATTGCCCAGGACCCAAGGAATGAAAGAAAGGCAAAACAGACCGAGAGACAGAAGAAGTTGTTAAAGCACAAAAGGTTAATCAGGCCGGCTATTTTGATAAAAGACCATTCTGCCGGAGAGTTGAAGTAACCAATTGTGGATGTGATGTGAAAATAGGCTGCGCTGTGTTCTCTACTCTCAAGCTGCCAGAGTTGTAAACCTTCTATTGGATTCACCGCAAAAGTATTCCACAGGGAGCTGGCACCCTCGTAAAAAAAGAAAGTATCACCCAGCTTGAAGTAAAACATATAGGCTGCCATAAAGAATAGACACCCTACTATTTTAGCGGTGAGACCAATGAAAAATCGCTTCTTTTCAGAAGAGTTGTAGTTTCTGGATATGTACGTTCCAATTCCCCATAGAGCGATGAGGTAAGCGATTAATAATAGACAATCACTGGTTTGGAATTGAATCATTGTTGGGCATTCGTTTGGGTTAGAAACCGCGCCCCTGCCAAAAGACTTTTCGAGGGTTTCATCACGAAAGTAAATAGTTGACGGAATTCAGCATTATAATTTCCGTGCCACCTGAATAATGCAAGTGAAAAACGGTATGTTTGGCGATCTTAAAATGCGGAGGATTGCAGGTTGTGAGGCACTTAGGTGTTTCTTATTACGCGATCGGACCCCTCAAAACACATCGTTAAACCCAAGACATGTTTAGAGTATCCGACTTAATCAATTATGTAAAAAAAAGAGGCAAGCTGGTGGCCGCACTGGTAGCTTTCAACGTACTTGTATCATGTGTGGTTGTGCCCAGGTTACTCCGCGAGGTGTACGAAGCAGAAGTACAAGTAGTCTTTAATCAGGTCAAACACAATTTCGAGGAGAATAGAGCCACGGACTATTTGTTTAACGACAACGAGCACAGAGAGAATCACTATGAGTTTGTCAACATACTCAAGTCTGATTCTTTGATGGCACTCACGGTTAACCGCTATAAGCTAGCTGATCATTTTGGAGTTGACCCACAAGATCCCAACCGCGTTAAAAAGGCTGCTGAGATATTGAGGCGAAAGATTCGTTTTAGAATAGAAAAATTGGTGATTGACCCGTCATTGACACTGTATCTTAAAGACGGAGATGTAGAAATGGCAGAGCTTGTGTTGATGGATCTGGTTGTTAGAGTAAAAGACTTCTACAAGCAGCGCATGTATGAGAATAATGCCGTGACCAAAGAAGTTGCCCAAACACACATAGAGGACATTGAAAGCTCACTACCTGAAATTCGAGATCAGATTGGGCAAATACCGGATGCGGAGCTCTCTTCAAAAGAACGTTCCAAGTTATCACAGGCGTTTTACAGAAACAAGCTATCCGAGAAGTTTAAGCTGGTGGATTTGATACAGCAAATCGATGCAAATGACAAAAGCATGCAGTATCAACCCTACTGGATTATCAATAATGGTGTACGGAACGTGTCTTACAGCCTCGCTTTTATTCTAATGATGGCGTTGCTGGCAAATGTCCTGTCACTTATCATCGAGTTACAATTCGCCTACATCGTATCTTATTTTCGCGCGGTCTAGTCTAAACGAGTTGGTTGGCGAAAACAGGATCGCAGCCGTTAAACCAGCTCGTGAAAAAGCTGTAACTTAGAGGTTTAATAAAGCTACTATGAGGATTTTGTTTTTAGCGCTTTCTGTGACGTTGGTTTTTCTCGGAACAACCCAGGCACAACAGGTCATATTGGTAAATCAGGGAGAGTCGATTCAACAAGCTATTGAAACGGCCAGTCAGGGAGACACGGTTCGCGTTGCCTCCGGAACGTTTGACGAGTCTCTGTTTATCAATCGATCAATCGTGCTGCAGGGAGCAGGCATGTTCAACACTGTGCTAACGGGCGGAGATAATGGGAGCCGTGCCTATGACGAGAACAGAACGATTCTGGTGTATGCCCCGTGCGTCATTGACGGGTTCGCCATTAAGCAAGCTTCGCGATCGGTTGATGAGAATCACAACAGCATGGCGATATTGCTCGAATCAGCTGGAGGAACTGTAATCAGGAACTGTAAGATCGAGAACCATGTGACCGGTATTTATATTTCCGGAAGCGCGAATAATGTGATTGAGGATAATATTCTGTCCTACTGCGGCAACGGTGTTTTATTTGGCTCTTTCATGTTTGATTCGGACAACAACACGATCCAAAACAACCGCATTACCAACAACGGAATTGCCGAGGAAACAGATGACGCGGGTATTAAGTTAATATCTAACTACACAGGAGATAATAATGTGGTCACTTCCAATGATATCGTAGATAACACAATCGGGATAAATAACTTAACCACGAATACCATCGATGCCATGGGTAATTGGTGGGGAAGTGCCACGGGCCCAAATAATTCAACAAACACTGATGGAACCGGTAATTCTGTGAGCGGGTTTGTGCTATTTGAGAACTGGAGCGATTCAGAAAATAACATTGTGTTAAGTGCGGGAACTCAAATCAGCGTGCCCTCCAGAGAGGTGCTTATTTATCCGAACCCAGCAGATGAGATTATATATGTGGCTTTTGAACTGGATGGAGACGCCAACGTTACGTTGCGCATTATGGACCTTCAGGGACGTACGGTATATGCACAAAAATCTATGCAGCTTTTTTCAGGCGGCCACCAAGTCGACCTGAATACCCAGTCTTTGAAGGCAGGAGTATATGTTGTTAATCTGGATGTTAACGGAGAACGCAACTTATACAAACTGGTCGTCAGGTAATTGAGAAGGCTAGAAGCATCCTAAGAGGGCTGCTTGTGACCCTAAAACTTGTACACAAAGTCGAGATAAGGAATAACAAGTCCGTTGTTGAAACCGTGCAGATAAACAGGGGCAAAGTCTACAGAGCTTCTCTCCCCTACCAGGACTCTCAGACCAAGAGATAAAGCCATATACAGGTCCGTTGTTTCTTCCGTTCGCGATATGGGCGGGTCGATTCGGTTTCCGTGTTCATCATACACTGGGTCCAGCTCCCATGGGTCGGTGCTCTCTTTGCCATTCACCATATAATACTCTTCGGTTTGTCTGACCGGAACGATCCAGTTTTCGGTAATCAGGTGAATGCGCTTAGATATGCGCATCATACCATTTACAGTGGATATTGGATAGTGCGTGTGTTCAAACTCTCCATCGCTCCACAAGAAGCCGTACCCGCTGCCCAGCGTCAGATTGGTTTCTTCTGATCCTACTGTAATCAATCCAAATGGAATACCACCGGATATAATGGCATCGGGAATGAAGGTCGATCCGGCAATCAGTCCCGCTCCCACGTAGAGGTTTTTGCGAAGCTCAAACCCGACTTTAGGTGTCACGTAAAACAAGAGTGGAATGATGACTCCCCCGCCCAGAGAGAAGTTATTTGTCACGCCAAAGTTGACCGAATTAGACAGTAAGTATGCGTTCTGATAGTAACCCCCACCGCGTTCTAACGGAATGGCTGAGGGGGCAAAAAAGTATCGTGTAGCATTTGGGTTTCGAAGGCTCGTGCGCTTAGTTTCTACTGGATTTATTTCGACAACATGTTGCGTTGGAATTGAGGTGACACCAGCATATTTGGTTTCGAGGCGATAGTGTGTGTCATCAGCCGCTATAAACTGTCCAGTATACACGGTATGGTCGCTCAATGTTAGTGTCACCGTGCTGTGCTTGAAGATTTGCCTGGTAGAAGCAATATCTTCCTTTGCGATAGAAATTTGGCCTAAATGACGCTCGTCCATAACTATCACTGAGTCGCTTTCCGTTTTGTTATGACCCACAAACACATCGCCAGATTTGAGGTAAACAAACGTGAAAAGAAGCGTGTCTGTTTCGCTTGATACGGGCTGTTGAGCGTAGGTGGAAAAAGGAAGGGTTGAGAGCAGAAAAATGCCGCATATGAATACTGAAGTTCTCATGCATACAAGTAAGAGAGAATCAGACAAATATCTATTGAGGACCATCAGCACCAGCTCTGTCTCTCATCACCAAGCTACCGGGGGTCTTTCATTTTGGGAAGCACACCACCCTGAAAGAGGTCGTTTTCGCCCCTGGGCATCTGAGGCCGATCCATTTTCTTCGGGTTTCTCCCAAAAGGATCCTTTTTCCAGGTTTTTTCTTTCTTCTCCTTTTTCTTCTTCTTTCGGTTAGGGTCTTTGTTGAATAGGCGATAGCGCTCCCCCACAAAGTTCTTTCGATAACGCTTTCTGGGCCGGGCTTTCTCATACAGATCTTCATCCCGGTGTTCTCTCTTCTTCGATTTTGACCCAAACGCATCTGCAAGTTCCTTGTACTCTTTTCTCGAAAACTCTGCACTGAAGTGATCGGACTGTTTGGAGCGTTTTTTCTTGGTCACAGGTGAAGAGAAATAGTCGGTAGAGTTCTTTTTCTTCTTCTTTTTTCGGGATACTTCCTCGCTAAAGGCCGAGGCCATTTCGGTTCGTTCCTTTTTCTTTTTTACTTCTTTAGAGAAGGCATCTTTCTCTGGTTTGTCCTTGTCCTTCTTTTTGCGTTTTGATGAAAAATGAGACGAGAGCTCTTCGCGGTCTTTGCTGCGCTTTTCCTTCTTGGAGAAAGCGTCTTTCTGCTTTTTTTCTTTCTTTTTCTTCTTTGTTTTTGTGCTGAACCCGTCTTTTAGGCGCTCCCGTTCTTTTTCCTTGACTTTCGACCCAAACGCATCTTTAGGCTCGGCTTTAGCATCCTGGGTCATGCCAGCCGTAGCCACCAAAAACGAGAAAAGAAGAAAGAAGAGTATGCGCATGACTATGCTAAGCTAACGCTATTCTGTCACTACCAGATCCAGAGTGCTCACTTCAGCAATGCCAAAGTGCGTTTGGAACAAAGCTAGCTCGTGATAAAACGCGCTTTTAAAGTTGGTGTGTGCCAGCGGTTCGGCACCTACCTCAGGAGTTATTCCAAACAAAGCCAGTTCCTGCTGGAGTGTTTGGTTGTTTATGCCACTCACAGAAGAGCAATTAGAAACACCCAATCCTTTTGAGATAATAACTAAAGGGGTAAGCAGGGTGGGCTGTATTGTTTGCTCTGATAAGTAAACATAGTACTTGCACAATGACAGGTGAAGGTCTGGTAGAGGCAATTCCTCGGGAATTGATTTGGCCAGTAGCTCAAGTGCCAGCAACCAGGCAATCATAGCACGGCCTTCTAGGGGCGATGGGGGAATACGCGTGTTCCATTTGCAGTCAACCAGCGAGTACATGTTTTTACCATGAGACGACTTTAGTTCAAGGTCTACAAATGACCCGGAACGCATTAGATTGGTAGTTTTTGTTGGTTTCTTCGGAGTGCGCACATATACGGGAACTACACCGTGTTGCGCTGTGAAACATTTGGCAATGCGCGTATTATCGGAGTAAGGGAGGCTTCTGATAATGATGGCACTGTCTTTCATACCTACTTACCTAAGACCAAAACCTTACCTACTTCACCACCAGTTCCTTCGGCCGTGGCCACAAAAACGAGATAAACTCCAGATGGCACACGATCTCCGAAAACAGTTTTTACATCCCACGTAGCGCGACCACCAAGACTGGTTGTTTCCGTAATTACATTACCACTTACATCGGTTATTCTCACGTAACTGCCGTCTGTTAATCCATCAATACTAACCACGCCTTCATAGGATGGTTTTACGGGGTTCGGAAACACTTTAATATCTTCTAGTGCCGCTTCGGATTGCGTAGCGTCTGAAGTATATGAATGCAGGCCCTCTTCGCTTGCAAAGAACACTTCTCCAGTTTTGGGGTGAATAGCAATATCGGTGATCTGGTTGCTTAGCAGTGGTGAGGTAGTGGCCGAGAAATGCTCGAGTTGCTCAGTACCATCGGCCGAGATGAGAAAAACACCCCCACCTTGTGTGCTTACCCATTTTCGATTGCCCCCATCCACCTCAATGGCTGTGACGATGTCCGACTCGAATAAGTGGCCGAAATATCCGTCCTGATTGACCAGTATTTGCTGCACGTTTTCGCTGCCCGAGAACACATTTTCAGGCGAGTACATGACGCCTATTCCCTCGTCTGTGCCAATCCACAATTCTCCATCATTATCCTCAGCAATGCACTGCACATTATCATTGGGTAATGCACCAGCTGATGGGGATGAGTTAATGTTCACAAAACGGTCATCATCCAGGTTTTTTGGCGTGTCGTTATAGTCGTAAAACACAAGGCCTTGTTGTGCAAGGTTGATGACAATGATTCCGGAAGTAAGCCTTAGGATTTGCCGGGTAATGGGTTTCGTGAAACCCGGTATGGCCATGGTTGACCATTCGCCATTTTTATGAAGCACTTTAAGCGGTTGCTCAGATTTGCTATTTAGAAGCCACAGGTTGCTGCCATCAGTGGTCATATCCGTAACCCCTATGTAGCTGTAGCTTCCAGTATCAATGTCTTCCAAGGCTGAGTTGGCATCGTTTAGAAGATCAGTCGTTTCAAGCTCGGTTGTCATGGAAATAACTCCAGACCCATCAGAGGCTACATACAGGATGTCATTGCAAAACTCTACGTCTACAGGGTTTGTCGTGCCCGTTAAGCCGTTTGGATACAGCAGCTGTGACGTCCACTCATTTTCCGTCAAAGAATGCATGTAAGGCACGTTAAATGTAAATTGATTCCCTCCGGGAAGAGCAAAGAGTCGATTTTCTACAAAACTGAGCTGGCTAATCTGGTTGCGCTTAGGAGATGAAGACTGGATAAACGTGGAGTTAAACTGGTTTTCGAATGATGTGATTACTCCCCCATGAGCCTCATCGGCAATCACAATCTGACCTGTGCGTGAAACAAACACCTCGTTGGAGTTCATGCCTACGGGGCCATATGTGAAAATGTGCTCCAGACGGGTGCCATTTAGGTCAAATTTTATCACAGCATCGCTTACTGAGATGAGCGTGAACTCATCGGTGTTTCTGAGAAACCGAAACTCCTCGCCCGCGGCTAGCTCAAGCTCCGTAAACGACCCGTCTTCGATTTGATAAAGCGTGTCTTCTTTGTACTCAGGGGTGACGTACGATACGCACACGTTGTTTTGATAGAGAAAGAGGTCTTTCAGATACTCTTCATTTTTGTCAAATGGTAGAAATTCCAAAGGCTCTTCGCCTAGTGGGTTTGACCCCAGGCGGAAGACGCCCTCGGTCGATAAGCAGTAGCTGTACGGTTCGTGTACCTGGAGACTATACACAGGTACTATTTCTTCATCGAAAACAAGTTCGCGATGTTCTATGATATCGAATGAAGTAAAATCGAGTGTGAGCAGCCCAATGCCTGAAGAGATGAGAGCCTTTCCCTCAAACAGATCGATGTCATAAACGGCTTTGTCGCCAAGACGATTGCTCGCTTTTATGGCTGGCTGATTGATCACCTGACCATCTTCATTAATTAGATCGATGTTGCCATCGTCATAACCTACCATGCACAACCCTTCATCATAGAAGCACTCAAATGATGTAATCTTTGATGAGGTTAAGCCTTGAACTTTGTTTAGCTCATATACGCTTCCCTCTTCGTGCGAATAAAGAATGACACCTTGCTTGTTGGCAAAAGCATAAGTGGAAGGAAGTTCTCCTGCCCATAGAAAAGACGATTTTGGTATGTAAGCATTCCATGCACCGATTTGACCAACCGATAGGATGCTCCAAAACATTAGAAAGGTCAGTAATGCTGATTTCATCGCCATAAAAGAACGAAAACCTACACGTTTATTGTGTTTTGACGTAATCAATTGATTATCAATGAAATACAAAAATCGTCTGAGTTTGATTATCTCGGTTTTATCGACACATAGGCTCATACGGCACCTCCAGGAAAACTGGCCCCTATTTTGGTGTTTCATGTGAAACATGCTTTTCCAAAGCGATCATAATGACAGAAACGTCACTTGGTTTGATGCCGGGAATTCGACTTGCCAAACCAAGATTGGCCGGATTAATATTCGAAAGCTTTTCTCTTGACTCGAGAGATAATGATTGTAAAATGGAATAATCGAATCCTTCCGGAATCTTATACTTATCCAGCGACATCATTTTTTTGGCCTGTTCTTCTTCTCTCTGGATGTAGCCTTCATACTTGGCCCTAATCTCTGCGCCCAAGATGGCCTCAGCCGAAAAGACCTTGTTGTTGGTTCTTTTCGTAAACTCAGCTGAGTGGGCAATGAGCGACTTCAAATTGATATGAGGTCTGGGAAGAAGACTTTTTAGTTTCACTTGCTGCTTCAGTGGTGCCGAGTTTTGCTCTTCTAGAAACGGGTTTATTTCGCCTGGAGAGACACTTGATTTAGATATGGCCTGAAGAATCTCAGACTGTTCGTTCAACTTGTTTTCGAGATTGCGCATCCGTTTTTCTGTGGCTAGGCCCAAATCGTGTGATCGTTCTGTGAGGCGTTCATCGGCCGTGTCTTGTCTCAGCGTTAATCGATATTCAGCTCGGGAGGTGAACATACGGTAGGGCTCTTCTGTTCCTTTTGATATGAGATCATCAATGAGAACTCCGATATACGCTTCTTTACGAGATAAAATAAATGCTGGCTTGTCTGTGTTTACGCAGTGCGCGTTGATTCCTGCCATGATACCTTGCGCGCCTGCCTCTTCGTAACCGGTAGTGCCATTTATTTGCCCGGCAAAAAACAACCCGGAGACGAGTTTTGTTTCGAGTGAGGGCTTGAGCTGTGTTGGCTGAAAAAAGTCGTATTCAATAGCATAACCTGGTCGGAACATGGCAGCGTTTTCAAAGCCCGGAATCAAGGCCAATGCTTTTTCCTGAACTTCAAATGGCAGTGATGTCGAGAATCCGTTTATGTAGACTTCATACGTATTCCATCCTTCGGGTTCTACAAAGATCTGATGCCGATCCTTATCCGCGAAGCGCTGAATTTTATCCTCAACTGATGGACAATAGCGAGGCCCCATGGATTGTATTTGTCCGTTGTAAAGAGGAGACTCGTTGATGTTTTCCTGAATCACTTCGTGCACATTGCCATTGGTATAAGTGATATGACAGTCGAGCTGCTCCTTAATGGCTTCCTTGTTTAAGAACGAAAACGTAAAGGGGTCGTCATCTCCTTTTTGCACCTCCATTTTACTGTAATCGATGGTTCGACCATCAATACGAGGTGGAGTACCTGTTTTCATACGGCCGCTCACAAAACCCAATTCGACCAGTTGTTCGGTGATGCCTTTCGAAGATTTTTCTCCCATTCGACCCCCACCAATCATTTTCGGCCCCACATGTATGACCCCATTCATGAAGGTGCCGGCTGTGAGCACAACTGTTTTTGCGCGGAAATCAATTCCCAGGGAAGTGCGAACTCCTTTGACGGCTCCTTGCTCTACAATGATGCCGGTAACTGAATCCTGCCAGAAGTGTAAGTTCTCTGTATTCTCGAGCACTTCTCTCCACTTTAAGGTAAAGAGCGTGCGGTCGTTTTGACTTCGAGGGCTCCACATGGCTGGCCCTTTGGAGCGGTTAAGCATTCTTAGTTGAACTGCACTGTAATCTGATATGATGCCGCTCATGCCGCCCAGGGCATCTATCTCCCGGACAATCTGACCCTTTGCCACACCACCCATAGCCGGGTTGCACGACATCTGAGCAAACTTGTTCATGTCCATGGTTATGAGCAGCGTACTCGACCCAAGATTTGCGGCAGCAGTGGCTGCTTCACAACCAGCGTGACCAGCACCAACTACGATGGTATCAAATGAATTCTTCATTGTTTCACATGAAACGATTTCGTTTCTTCCAGTATTTTGTTTTCAAAGTCTGTCATCTCCTTTTGCTCTGCATCTGTTTTATCTCCGATGCCAGCAAGGTGCAATAGCCCATGCGCAATCAAACGGCTGAGCTCGTTTAAGTGGCTCACGTTATAGTCCTGCGCATTTATTCTGGCTTGATCTACGTTGATGTAGATTTCACCGCCCTTATTCTCTCCATCTGAGAACTGAAACGTCAGAATATCGGTTGAATAATTGTGGTTTAAATGTTTGATATTCAGCTCAGTATGTGGCTTTTCGTCTAAAAAAATCACAGAGACCCAGTCAAACGAAACCTCAAGCGCCAATTCCACTGCTTCCATTGCTTTATTCAGGAAGGTAAGGAAGTGTTCTGAGCTCAATTGTTCGGCCGAATCATTGCAGAATTCAGTACGTGGTAAATCAAACATTGCGCAAAGGTAAGGGCCTGCGCTAATTGGGTAGATTAAACGTCATTTTAACAGAGCTTCCCTGGTGTTCGAACTCTGTTTTATCAGCCAGATTGCGCATGATGTAAATACCTCGGCCGCTCACTTTTTCGAGGTTCTCAGGTGCGGTTGGATCGGGGAGTGACTCAAAGTCAAAACCATCGCCCTCATCGGCTATGGTGATAACCACTTCGCGTGCGTCCTGTGTGAGACGGACACTGATGGTTTTTGAAGAATCAGAAAGAGACCCATGCATGATAGCATTTAAGGTTGCTTCGGTAGAAGCAATTAGAATGTTTCCATATACCTCTTCAGGCAAAGCTCCTTCAGCATGCAGAGAATCAATTAAGTTCTCCACTTCTGAGAGGCTTTCCATCTGTGCTGGAAATACGATTTCTAATTCTTTATCAAGGGTCATTTTTACTGATAAGGTTGCTAAAGTAACGATTTACCTTGTCGCGATAGAAAGGTCGAAGGTTTGGAGTTGATGTACGTAGTAATTCTCTCTCGGTTTCATTCTTCCTTTTTAATTCCTCTAAAATCTCGGGAGGAATCTCGTATTGAGTCTGATTTGACTTCGATTCTCGCTGCTTGTCAAGCTCTCTTTCGCGTTCGGCTTTTTCAGACTCAAGAAGCCTTGTCATGATTTCTTCCTGTCGCTTTATCGTCTCAGCGTTTATCTGATCAAAGAGGATATCCTGCTCGTTTTCTTCCAGCATTTTTTCAGCCTCCTTCATCAATTTCCCTGCCTGGGCTCCTCCCGAATTTTCCAATGACTTCTGCAGATCTCTCAGCTGTTTTCTCATAGCAGCTTGTTGAGCAGCCATTTTGGCCAGCGATTGACTTGACCCGCCCATGCCGAGCCCTTTTTCGCTTCCCGGTTTTTTTCCGCCTTCCTTCTTTCCCTTTTTAAGGGCGTCCTTCATGTCTTTAAGTTGCTTCTCCAGGCTTTTCTTCAGGCTTTCCATGTCTCCACTTCCAGGCTTAGAACCAGGTTTTGATCCTGGTTTTTTGCACTGCCCGTCACCTTTCATCTGAGAGGCCATATCCTGTTGCATTTGACGAATAATCTCATCGAACAGTAAGGCCAGATTATTGACAGATGTCATGGCCAATTGCTGGTGTTGCAGTGCTAGCGCATTGTGCTTCTTAGATTGATTCGGGGCCTGCTCAGTCAAGTTTTTGAGGGACTTATTCATATTGAACTTCGCCTCAGAGATTTCATCGTTTAGCGTGCTGCTTATCTGCGGAACCCGCTTGCTCAGTGCCAAAAGGCTGTCTTCAATGACCTTCGAATCATCGATGATCTTTTTTTGTTGTTGTGCAATTTCAACAAAACGGGGGTCATTTGCTTTGGTCTTCTTGAGCGAGTTGAGCGTGTTTTCCTGAGCTACCGAAACATCAATCAGGTTTTCCAGCAGCTGGCGCATGTCGTCCAGGTTTTCTGCTGCCTGTTCCTGCTGTGATTGTTGCTGGAACTCTGAAAGCTTCTTTTCAATCGACTCCAGAGATTCTTCCGCTTCTGATTGCTTTTCTTGCGATTTAGAGCGGTTGTTCTTGTCCAGTTCTGATTTCGATTCGCTCATGTTTTGCTTGGCATCTTCCATTTCGTCTTTCAGATCTGGTAGCGTTTCCGGAGATTCAAGCTCATCATTTTGTTCTTTCATTTGTTCAAGCAAATCCTCGAGATCTTCCAGTTCTTCGTTTAGGCTCTCTTGTTCTTCTGAAAGTGATTCTGTGTCGTTTTCCTTGTTTTCCGTTTGTTCGTTCAGGTCTCGTTGTTTTTGCAAAAGCTCATTTGATTTTTCCAGAGCGTCTTCCAGGCTTTTCTCGAATTCCAACTGCTTAAACAGCTCCAGGGTTCTATCCAGTTCTTTTTCCAGTTGTTCATTATCGAGCGAGAGTTCTTCCAGAGCGTTGAGCATTTCAGATTTGTTCATCTCTTCCATGAGCTCATTCCATTCCTCGAGCTTCTCCTTCATCTCATCATCAAACAAGGTCTCAAGCATTTCATCGATCTGCCGTTGCTTTTCGAGTAATTCCTCAGAGTATGTGTGTTGCTTTTCCAGCTCTTGCTGCGTTTGCTGCTGTTTTTGGATTTGTTTCTCAAGTTCAGAGAGCTGTTGTTGACGCTCTTCAAGCAAGTTCGATAGTTTTTGCTGCTCTTCCCATGAAGGCTTTTTCTTTTCTAGCAACTCCCTGCGCAGGTCTTCGAGTGATTTTTCAAAATCTTTAGCAGACTCCTCCCTTTCTTTCAGCTCCTTTTTTGTTCCATCTGATGCCTCGTCCACTGCGTCTTTCAGCTCATCCAGTGAGGGTAGTTTATAGCTAAACACCTGCGATTTGCTGCTTTTAGCCCCATTAACCCCATCGTTATCCCATACTTCGAAATAATACTCGACCTCTTCTCCCGAAGCAAGATCAAACGTATCCAGGTTTTGCACATCCCAGAAAGTTTGCTGATTGACACCAGCAGAAATATCTAAATCGCGTTTCCAGACTTTTTTCCCTGATTTGGCAATAAACTGTAGTGATGTAAATCCGTAGTCATCCCGGATAGTTCCTTTGATGAATTTTTGCCCGCGGTTGTTGCTATCCGCATGCTGAACAACTTCAATGACAGGGTATTCATCCTTTATGACTGAGATGGACAGCGCAACGCTATCTCGAATGTGTTCAACACTCTCCATCGAGATTTTACAAACGGCACTTTCTGTGGCGTGTGTCTCGAAACTAAACTCTCCATCAATAAGCTCAGATTTAACCGAATCATCCAGAAAGCGAATGCTCATTCCGGAAGTGTTTCTGTTTTTTAAAGACCATGAAAGAACAGTGCCTTCAGGAACGGTAATTGTGGTTTGGTTTCTGTAGGTTTCATTGCTAATGCCCGTATAGTTTGGGAAGTCGGCATAGGTCGATAGCTCCTCAATTTTTGGCGGCCTGATTACATGTAAGAGGGAGCTAGGAGATGAAACCGTTCCGGATTTCAATACAAACGAGATGTCGCGAGACACATTTTGAAATGAGTGGGAAAACACACCAGGACTTATTTTCTTAAGTCGAATTTGACCTCCATCGGCTTCTAAAAACACCTGATCCGGCACACTACTGCCGTGGGTTGTTACCTCCAGGTCAAAATTCTCACCCTCTGTGACCGTTAGCGAGTCGTTTTCAATGTCGAAGTAAAATGGGGCTGGTGGTATAAAGTCCTGCCTAAAGTGGATGAGCCTTTCAGAGCCACCTGTCAACACCTCCGCTTCAACCGCAATGATGAACAATGTGATTACTCCGGGAAACAGCAAAAACCAGAGGGAACGTCTATCTGGAACAAGAGATACGATAGAAGAAAAGTCAAACTCCCTGAGGGCTTCAGCTTTCTGATTGAGTGAGGCCTTTGCCAAAAAGCTCGACTCTGATGCCTGAACGCTTCGCTCGAGTGATAAGAGGTTCGATAGACGATCTTCCACATCCGGAATTGCTTTTCCAATGTTCAGGGCAGCAAAATCGTCAGACATGTGCTGAATGATTCCGTTGAGCCGAAGCAGAGGGGCAAGTACATTGACCGTGAGCAGCCCTGCGCCAAAGACAAGGAACCCTGAAAAGAGCAGTGTTCGTTCAAATGCATCGAGGCGCCCGAAATGCTCAATGATGCTGAGAGCAAGCCACAAAAGCCCAAGGGAACCCACAGAGATTATCGCTCCTCGAATGGCGAGGCGCAGATAATTCTGGCGTTTGTACCGCTTAATGTTTGCTTTTACAGACTCGAGTTCACCCATATTCAATCAAAGATACCATCAACAGCGAAAAGCAGTGTTAATGATCCCTAAAGAAAAGAACAGAAAAAAAGCCTCTGGTCGAAAGGCTCTTTATATTTGCCGCCCGAAATTTTAAGCATTGAAGATGAGTGAAGTAAGAGTTCGTTTTGCACCAAGCCCGACTGGCCCGCTGCATATGGGAGGAGTGAGGACTGCGTTGTTTAACTATTTGTTTGCCAAATCGAAGGGCGGGAAATTCATTCTTAGAATAGAAGATACCGACCAAACGCGGTTTGTAAGCGGTGCAGAAAACTACATCAAAGAGGCGCTTGAGTGGTCCGGCATGGAGCTTGACGAAGATCCCTGGCAGGGAGGTGATTTCGGCCCTTATCGCCAATCAGAAAGAAAAGAGATGTATCGTGCTTATGCCGATCAGCTGATAGAGTCTGGTCATGCATACTATGCTTTTGATACCTCGGAGGAGCTTGAGGAAATGCGTGAGCGTCTCAAGCGTGCAAAAGTTCCGAGTCCGCAATACAATGCGGCTGTAAGAATGACCATGAAGAACTCGCTGACACTTTCAGCGGATGAGGTACAGGCAAAACTTGATGCCAACGAGCCTTATACGATTCGAATTAAGATTCCTCGAAACGAAGAGATCCGGTTTCACGACATCGTGCGCGGATGGGTTCAGGTCAACTCAACCAGCATGGACGACAAGGTCATTTTCAAATCAGATGGAATGCCTACATACCACCTGGCTAACGTGGTTGATGATCATTTGATGAAAATTTCACACGTGATCCGGGGAGAAGAGTGGCTGCCATCAGCGCCCCTTCATGTGTTGTTATACCGATTTCTCGGCTGGGAAGATCAACGTCCTGAGTTTGCGCACCTACCGTTGATTTTGCGTCCCGATGGAAACGGGAAACTAAGTAAGAGAGATGGCGACCGGTTAGGTTTTCCTGTGTTTCCATTAAACTGGGAAGATGCGGTAACAGGAGAAAAATCTTCCGGTTACCGAGAGAGAGGATATTACCCTGAAGCTTTTGTGAATATGCTTGCCTTCCTGGGCTGGAACCCGGGAACTGAAAAGGAAATGTACAGCTTGCAGGAGCTAATAGAGGATTTCACATTAGAGCGCGTAGGTAAATCAGGATCGAAGTTTGACGCAGATAAAACGCGCTGGTATAACCAGCAGTATTTGAGACTGCAGTCAAGTGAGTCACTCGCCCAAGGGCTGAGACCTTTGCTTGAAGAAAGAGGACTATCTCTTGCTGATGAGAAGATGGGGGCTTTCATTGAATTGATGAAGGAGAGAGCCACGTTTGTTTCCGATATGCTTGCGGACACGTATTTGCTCGAAGCCCCTTCGGTATATGATGAGAAAACGGTTCGCAAAAAGTGGAAAGAGCAGACTCCCGAGCGAATGAGGAATCTGGCCGAAGAATTTGAGAATACCGCAGATTTTAGTGCAGAAAAACTACACGAGGTATTCAACCAGTTTCTCTCAACCAATGAGTTGGGCATGGGCGCGGTGTTACCTAATCTGCGGGTGTTAATCACCGGAAAAGGAGCGGGCCCGAGCATGTTTGAGATCATGGCATTTCTTGGAAAAGAGGAAAGCATGAAGCGTATTCGCACCGGAATATCAGCCTTGAGCAATGGATAAGATTAACATTGAAGGGCTTACGTTTCACGCCAAACATGGGTGCCATCCCGAGGAGCGCATCATCGGTGGAACATATCGGGTCAATGTCATTATGCATGTAGACTTCGCGCAAGCTGCCGAAACAGATCAGCTCGATCATGCGGCAGATTACGTACTAGCTATGGATACGATCAAACGAGTAATGGATGTTCCCTCCAATCTGATTGAAAAAGTGTGCGTGAATATTGCCAAGGAACTCTTGAAATGTTTGTCCATTGTACAAGTAGTTGATGTTGAGGTGAGGAAATATACCTTGCCGGTAGATCATGAGCTGGAATACGTTTCGGCTTCAACTTCTCTTCAACGGAGAGGATAATTTACTTATTTTCGCGCCTCTAAATCAGGTCTCGTGGCCGAGTGGCTAGGCACCAGTCTGCAAAACTGTGTACAGCGGTTCGAATCCGCTCGAGACCTCGTTTTTACCACACATAAAAACCTCACCAACCGGTGGGGTTTTTTTGTCTAAAAATGCAGTATGAATAGACTTCTCTTGTTTACATTGCTTACGGGCTTTGTCCTTCTATTTGACCTGTATGCCTTTCAGGGCCTTAAAGTTGTCATATCCGGATGGTCATCCTTGGCCCAGAGACTCGTCAAAATTCTGTTCTGGGGTCTTACCGGGATTACCGTTCTAAGTTTTGTGTTGTATGAGCCACTGTCGACCACAGTGCGCGGAAGAAATATTCTCGCCATCATTGCCACGATTGGTGTTGCAAATATCCTTGGCAAGTTTCTGTTTGTTATTTGGTTATTGATTGATGATGCCATTCGCGGGGCTAAATGGGTTTGGCAAAAACTCAATCCTTCGGTGGGTGAGAAAGAGGGTGGTGTTTCGCGCTCTGAGTTTTTGGCTGGAGCAGGAGCTATTTCGGCTTCCTTGCCGTTGTTGTCGATGGGTTGGGGCGTACTTAGCGGAGCTCACGACTATCAGATCAAGGAGAGAAAGCTTAAGCTTCCGAATCTGCCGCGCGCTTTTGAGGGATATAAGATTGTGCAGATATCGGACATACACGTAGGTTCTTTCTGGAGCAAAAATGCGGTGAAGCGCGGTATTCAGTTAATTAATGATCAGAATGCGGACGCTGTGTTTTTTACAGGGGACTTGGTAAATAACAAGGCCGAAGAACTGGACGGGTGGACAGATGTTTTTGGTTCTATTTCAGCTCAGGATGGAGTGTTTAGTGTGCTGGGAAACCACGACTACGGTGATTATGTGCCCTGGGAAAGCGAGGAGGCTAAAAAAGCCAATTTGGAAACCCTTAAGACTCGCCAGAGAGAAATGGGCTGGGACTTGTTGATGAACGAGAACCGCATCCTGAGGAGAGGTGAAGATACCCTGGCCATCGTTGGTATAGAAAACTGGGGCGCCAAGGGTCGGTTTCCCAAATATGGAGATCTCCAAACCGCTATGAAAGGAACTGAGGTGGCTCCGGTGAGTTTGCTTTTATCTCATGACCCCAGCCACTGGAAAGAGCAGGTCCTACCTGAGTTTCCTAAAGTTGATGTTACTTTTTCCGGACATACGCATGGAATGCAATTTGGAATTGAGGTAGGCTCAGTTAAATGGAGTCCCGTGAAATATTTCTACCCCGAATGGGCTGACCTTTATACAGAGGGAGCCAGAATGCTTTATGTGAACAGGGGCTTTGGCTACATCGGTTATCCGGGACGATTCGGCATTTTACCAGAGATCACGGTATTTACACTAACAAGTTAAGCTTGAGTTTCCTGTGGTATAGGAATGCGAACAGTGATATAATTAGTTCCTGATGAAGGCGCACCAATTTGTATGTCTCCACGCAGAGATTCGATAATTAAGGAAGCATTTCTCACCCAAAGAATCAAGCCAGAAAGCTCGCTGTCAGCCGCGCGCTTAACACCAAACCCTGTTTTTACCATGAGCAGTTGATTGGGAGTGAGTGCGGTTCCAGAGTATGAGAAGGTGAGAACCAACTCGTTTGTTTCATTCAGCCCTGCCTGTATACCAACAAACCCTTCGCTGGTCAAATCGAGCAGTGCATAGGTCAGGTTGAATAGAACAAGGTTGAGCTCGGCTACAGGTACAGTTACAGAGGGCTGTTCGATGTCATTCGTTAGAATAAGGTCAAGATCGAGATGATCGAACATGTAGATGAGGCTGGGCTCAATGCGAGAGAGAATATCACTCGATTTCATCGACCTCCATTTCACCTTTTGTTCATCGTGACGCCTTCTCGTGAGTCGAATATTCCTGATTCCATTTATGGCTCTTTGAATCGCGTATAGCTGACTCTTTTCTTTGGTGTTGGCCCTGTTCTTTGCTTCTAGCACCTTTAATGGGTCCAGCACGAGGTTTTCTATGCTCGCGTGTAGTTCTTCCTGATCGTTCTTGATCTGAATAATGTGGTCTTTGAGTTGCTTGAGCTGCTGTTCCTTTTCATCAAGAAGTTTCGTGAAACCTTCTCCCGGACGTTTTTTCTGTCGGATATATGCTAGGAGAATTTTTCTGTACGAAATAATGAACGCAATAATCACCGCGAGAAGAATAAGGATACCCAGCACCAGACCGATAATCAGTGTGTCCCTTTCATTCACCTTTACCTCTGCTAAGAGTGCTTTCTTCTCAAACTGTTCAGCCTGAATCTTGAACTCTCGTGAAATAAACTCGGTTTCACGGGCACTCATTTTCGAGACCAAATCTGATCTATCAATGCTGTCTTTATATCTGACACTTCTGTTGAGAACATCGAACGCCTCTTCGTGCTTTTTTAACTGGTTTAACACACTGGATAATTGGGCCGAAACTGGATAATGAGCATTGCTGAGCTTGTATTTTTTTACAATGGCCATACCTTCTCTAGCCGCATCCAATGCTTTTGTGAGTTCACCCTGCTTTTGATAGATGATCGATAGATTGGAATAACTTAGAGCTATACCCGGTTGGTGAGGCAGTGTCTTTTTTATTTCGATGCTTTTGAGCTGGTAGGTCAGTGCTTTGCTTAGCTCATCAGATTCTTCATATATGTTCGCCAGGTTGTTGTAGTTAAACGACAGGTATTTCTTTCGTCCAAGTGACTTATTCAGTTCAATGGCATCGAACACATACTCTTTAGCAATGGCATACTCGCCCATTCGTTTGTAAACCGTACTTAAATTGCCATAGATCGTAGCTACTCCAGACTCATTACCGATTATCTCAAATAGGCGAAGCGCGTCCTTGTAATATGTAATGGACTCATCATAATCTCCGAGATTCTTTTTAATGATTCCAATCTGAATATAAACCAGCGAAGACAGGGTTTTGTCTGGGTGAGAGCGAAGAATTTCCAGGCTCTGAAACAACTTGCTAAGCGCCTTACGGTCTAACCCCAGGTAACGATATGTCAACCCCAGGTCGTAGGAAGCTCGAGCAAGTTTTAAAGAGTCTCCCAGTTCCTGGGTGATGTTTTCTAAACGGTAAAATGTGGTGGCAGCAGCGTTGTAGTTCTGAAGAGACACATAGGCGCCTCCTATTTCAGAGGCAATCTCGTAGTACCATTCGGGATTGCCCGATAAGTATGATTGCTCAATGCTGTCAACAATGGATAATGCCGCTTCGTATTCTGGGGAATGTCCCACAGAGTCGAGCAAGACCATATCGCGATAGAGTTGAGTGGAGTCAGCCGTTTGCGCGGTGGAAATAACAGGGTTAACCGCAAACCATAGCAATAGAAAAAAAGCACTGGCTAACCTTCCGAAACCTAAAAACAACGTCTTAGTTAAGCCGGTTTCTACAGACCGAGGGTTATCCCGCTTAACTTTGTGTTCTTCGAGAATGTTACGAATAAGTCTCAACATAGCGATTCTCTTCATTGCGCTTAGCGTTTCTTGCAACGTGGAGGCCCAAAAGAAACCAAATTTTGGCAAACCCCCGAAGGTGCAGAATAAGACTAAATCTAAAACCTATGGCAAGGGGCCGAAATTAAAAGAGAGCAAAACAGATTGGCAGTCTACCCGTCTCGAATTTCTTCTGGGTGTTGGGCCAAGTGTTTTTCTAGGCGACCTTGGAGGGCAAGATGGTGTAGGCCAGCCCTTTGTGTATGACATTGAGCCAACGCTTACAAGGCATAGCGTTTCAGGAGGCATACGATATTACTTGACCGAGCACACATCGGTTCGTGCAATTTTCAGCCATGCCCAGGTTCGCGGAGACGATGCCCTAACGAACTATCCCAATCGTAGGTATAGAAATGTAAACTTCAAATCATCCATCATGGAGCTGGCAGGGCTTTATGAGTTTCACATTCTGAAACCAAAAATCCTGCACATGACGGGGGCCGGAAGCACGCGTATCTTCAATGGAAACAGGTTAGGGGTATACGCTTTTGGTGGGCTTGGTGGCTTTTATTTCAATCCGAAAGGTCAGTTAGGTTCCGCTTACTATCCACTTCAACCTTTGAATACTGAAGGCCAGGGTTTTGCTGATGGTCCTAAAAAATACAGACGTGTTTCAATGTCTTTGCCTACAGGTGGCGGGGCCTTCTGGTTGCTCAACCATAATTTCACTATAGGCCTGGATGTAGGCTATCGGTGGACACTCACTGACTATATTGATGATGTCAGTGGCTATTTTTATGACAATGAGGCCATTGGTGAGCGCGATGGGAAAATTGCCGCCTATTTTGCCAATCCAAGTGTGGCTTTGTCAGATGTTCCAGATCCAGAGTGGTATATGGAAGGCCAGCCTAGAGGAGGCGCAAAAAGCAACGACACCTACATTTTTACTCAGGTTACCCTTACCAAATCGTTTGCTCCATCTATTTCAAACAAGCAGTTTAAAAACAAGAAGCGTAAGAGCACAAAAACATATAATCACAAGTCTAAGAAGCTAAACAAGTCTTCCAGAGCGAAGAACAGAACGTATAAGTCAGGAAAGAAGGTTAAAAATAAGAAGCGGAAATTCAGAGCTCCGAACCTTCAGTTTGGCAAGAAGCGTAAGAAGTATAAGATCAACACATTCTAGATGCTGTACTTCAATCCCAGCTGAAGATCAAAGCTTTGATTCGGCTGATGAAGCATTTTGTAACCATCACTTTTAGAGCCTGGCTGAGAAATTGGGATAAGAGCTCTTACATCAACACTCCATTTCTCGCTAACACTCTTTTCAAACCCACCAACAAGTCCTAGTCTGTACATAGCCAGTCCGGCTGCTGGGTTTACTATTTCAGATTCTTCAGGAGAAGGCACATACTCCGATGTGTTGTACACCATAAACTGATGGTTTCTCACGCCCATCAAGCGTTCTCCATAGAAACCTACGCTGGCATTTGATGAAGGTCCTGTACCTACGTGTAGAAGCACGGGAACCTGTACGTATTTGATTTCAGTAGCAATAAGGGAGCGCTCCACTTTAAACGGACTGCTTGCCTCCATAGAAACAGAGTTGTTTAGCGAAGCGTAAACACCCGAGATGTCTACATCTTGTCTTCTTTCAAGTCCATGGCCGCTGCGCTTGTAAATACCTGCCTCAATAGAGAAGAATGTGTTTTTCGACACTCTGAAAGCATATCCGAGAGCCAAATAAGCACCTGCGTTAAGTTTGGATTTGATTCTTGAGTTTGACTCACCCAAGCCAGCTCTCACACCACCGCGAGCATACACTCCGTGTCTGGATATCACATAGTCAGGAGAGCTTAAAACACCGGAGCTTAACGAAACAGTTTCGGCCGTTTTTGAAGAAATATCAACCAAATCCATCGGATCTAACCACTCTTCGCTCTCGCGCTTGGTGGTTATAGCAGCAATAGAACTATTGAAGACATCCTCTTCTTCGAGAACAGCAGCTTCATCCAATGTGATTATATCATTGGAGTTGTGGTTAACCTCTGCCAGTGTGATGGTTTCGGCTGAAGTGTGTTGATCGATAAACTCACTTTCGACCTCAATCGCAGATTTAACGGTTTCGTCCGTTTTGGCGATCTGATCAATCTGCCGCTCCGTTTCTTGCAACGCAAGCATGTCCGAAACGATGTCGGGTTTTCCAGAGTCCTGAGTAGTTATACTGGACACTGTAAGAATGGCAGCAAAAGAGGCGGCAATACTCCATCCACTTGAAGCAGCAATACCGCTTGAGGCAGCCGAAGCTACGCTAGCCGCTTGCAACGAAGACTCAACAGCCGCCCATTGGCTTTGAGGGCTCACACTGTGGTCAGTCGAACCGGTAAACCGCTCACGATAAATCGCATCTATGTCGTGACCTGGATTAGCCATAAAGCAAATGCAATTCTGGGTAAATAACTTTGAGTCTCGCCTGTATTTGTTTGCGAGCTGACGATAGGTGCCATTTCGATGTGCCGACAGAAATATCCAAATGCTCAGCTATTTCCTTGTGGCTGTAGCCGTCAATAGCGAACATGTTAAACACGACTCGACTTATCGGTGATATCTGCTCAATTACGGCAGACAACTCATCGATGGACATATTGTTAAGCCCATCGTTGTATATCTGATGCGAAGGCAAAATAGCATCGAAAGAAAAAAGCTCCCGATATCGCTTGGTAGATCGAATATGGTCAAGGGCCGTATTGATCACGATGCGCTTGCACCAACCCTCAAAAGAGTTTCCGAAATGGTATTGATCAATTTTTTTGAAGATTTTGACGAAGCCTTGATTTAGTACATCAAGTGCTTCTTCGTCATCTCGGATATATCTTCTCACAATAGCGAGCATAACCGGATAGTAAGACTCAAACACGCGCTTTTGAGCGATGCGTTTTTGCGCCCTGCAATCGTTTATGATTTCATCCGTGACCATGCTAGCTAAAATAAGACGATTAAAGTGACCTAAGGGTTGTTAATTGAATTTAATCACGTTTGCCTTGCGCACATCGCTTCCACTGACAATAACAACACCATCGTGGTCAGGATATCTTTCAGCAGCTATTTTCATAAGCTCCTTGATAAGCTCCTCAATAGTTGCGGAGCGCGATGTAGCCGGAATTTCGATCTTTCCTAGCAGCGTATTGGCGGCAGTTGGGCTGTTCTCAATGAACAATAGTTTACCGCCCTTTGCCTTGGCTTTTGCCTTTTTGTATTCGGGATTAACCTCGGCCGGCTCATTGCCTCTACCTCTCTTTTTCTTTGCCTTGGGGTCTCTGTAAAACTGAATTACATCAGCACCACACAGACCTTTTCCAGATCTGAAAATAAGCGCATCAAACTCTTCGTGTTTCTTACGAGCTTGTTTGATCATGTGATCAATTAGCGGATCAATCTTGTCAGGGCTAAACGATGAGCATTGTACGGTACCCAGATGCCGATATTGATTAGCAGGCATGCTTTCAGCGTATAGAACCACACCATCTCTATCATTTGCCGTGGCAGCTTCGTTTTGGGCCATGGTCGCAACACTTAGCCCAATCAGGGCTATCATCATAATTATTCCGTTCTTCATTCTTTCTCAGGTTATCCTTTTAACATTCCTTCTTTTAAGTCTTCATCTGCCGGATCATCGCAGAGCCAAATACCAAACAAGGCTTTTTTGAATTCAAACCCCGGAATGGTCGCAACAGACTTACCATTCTTTATGATAACGGTTCCTCCTTTAGGAGTGTATCCGATATCGTAGATGTCTCCAATTTCGATTTCCTCTTTAAACGCATTTTTAAAGGCAGATATTTCACTTTTAAACTGATCTTGCTTGCCTCCGGTCGATTTTTCCATCCCTTCGTCTACAGCATCAATCATCTTCTCACTATCAATTAGACTGCTAATAATGTGCAGTTTGATAGCCATCGGTTCGTTTGCTTTGATGATTTGGTCAGCATTGCTACTCTTACTTTTTAGATAGAGGCCACCTACGTATAAATCGAGAAAGTACTTTTCACGAATGCCAGCGCCATTAAGCGTTAACGACTGGTTTGAGATAGTCAAGGTGCCAGGTATGGTCACATCGTCAAAGGTCATTTGAGCGTGAGCAGGAGTCAGCATTGTGGCTCCTAGAACGAGCAGGATCAACAGTTTTTTCATGGTGTCAACTATTAAGATAATAAGAGGTATTGAACTTTATTCTGGCTTCAAATAAACAAAAGCCTTACCAAAGTTTGCATATGTACCTAATCCTGAATAATTAACTCATGCCTATCCTGGCTATTTCCGTTTACGAAAAGAATGTAATGCCCGGGAGCCAAATGACGCAAATCAACATCGGCAGCACGGCCACTTGTCAATGGAAGTGTCGACACCATTCGACCATCTATTGAGAAGACCTGAAGGCTTGAAATATCATATTGTGTTGATTCAATTCTGAACAGCCCACGGGTTGGGTTAGGGTACAACGAGGTTGAACCTGCGCTGATTTCTGCTGAACCAAGGTTGTTGATTTCATGCACGGCCGTATCTGAGCCAAAACTGTTGGTTACAATTTGTGTGACTGTATAGTTCATCTGCTGGCTGTACGAATGGCTTGCCACTACGCTGTCAGCTAACGGAGTTCCATCTCCTAGATCGAACGACTGCTGCTCTCCGTAGTGACTTTGGTCAGTAAAGAGCACGGTAGAACCATCGGGCTGCGTAGCAAAATCAAACGCAGCAATAGGAAGATGCATAATGCCAATATCGTCCAGCGCAATGTCACTCAGGTAGTTCGACCCAGTTATTCCTCGGAACCGAATGTTGATAATAGAACCTGAAAAAGCGGATAAGTCAACTGTTTCAGACTTCCAGGTTGAGCCCTGATTACCGCTAATAGCAGGCATAACGTCCATGGTCCAAAAATCACCGTTATGAATATCAACGTGAAGCTCTCCCATGGTCTGGCCATTCATGTTGTACCAGAAGATGAGCAAGGCGTTTGTAGCATCGGTTAAGTCTATACAAGGAGAGATCAGACTTGCCGTTTTAAACGTACACTCTCCACTGGATTCGATGTACACATATCTTCCAGTCCCACCATTTCCGCTTCCAGGGCCTGTGCCGTTACTTGGAGTTCCTCCTGAGTTGACACGGAAGTCGACATCATCAATAACTCCGTTTTGCTCATTAGACCACCCGTCTGTTAACGGGCATTCTGTGGCGCCACAATCATTGTCTGTAGAGCAGAAACTCTGATTTTCAAAATCCTCAACCCAAATCGGAATCAGTTTCTCGCTTTCAACGAGTTGATAATGAGATAAGAGCGTGTCATTATACGGGTTGGCATCATTGGTTAACGTTGCTTCAAACTCGTATTCTGTCAGGTTTTCTCCAAATCCATATGGAGTAGAGAAGTATACCGTATCGTAGTCGAGGTAGTTTAGGTTGGTAGTGAACGACTCGCTAATCAATACGGTGTCATTCTTAAGAAAAGCGGCATCAAAAGCAGTTATTGGAGACTGGCCCAGGTTCTGAACCGCAACACCTACGGTTTGACTATCGCTGCCACACGTGTAAATCGAATGTATATCCGGGAAGCCAGTTGTTACTTCAATATCATATGGCATGAAGCAATTCAATAGGCCAGGAGTGTGTTGAATGGCGTTATGACGCTTGCTCTCGGCTAAGTCCGGCCCGTTAGCCGATACGCTATACCAAAGCATGTCATCGTAAGGGTTTACGTCTAAGTCGGCAAAATTCGTCACCGTGCTGGTACCGATGGAATCCATGTATTTTTCTCCTAGCCGGTAGATGGTATACGAAGTAGCACCGTTGACTGCCTGCCAATCTAAAACAAGCGAATCCGGACAGGCTGAACCTACACCTAAACCATTGGGTATATTGATGATAGAAAAGTCAGAAGACTCACTCAAGACAACACTGTTTTGCAACACACGGACTCTGGCTTTGCCTGAAACCAAATTCGGCACCGACCAGTTGTAATAACCTTGCTCGGCCTGCACCGAGTTGACCGTGTACCAAGACTGTCCACCGTCAGGACTGTACTCGATGTTGACAGTTCCTGTTATTCCTCCTCGGTCCCAGCGAATAATCTCTGAAATAAGGGGTTCAAATTTTTCACGTCCGACCGGATAAGTAAGCTCTAGCGTTTCTGGCTCAAACCAATAAACCAGGAAGTACTCCTGTGGCCCCATTGGCACAGAAGACCCGGTAATTTTAATCTCATATGAACCAGCCTGAGGAGCAAAAAACTCAACTTGTTCCATGTTATTCAGTTGGTCCACGCCATGACCGGCAGGGTCGTTTAACGTTACCGCGTTGGCCGCATGGTTTAGCAAATAAGGGTAATGTGTAGAATCTGAAGGGTCTTTTACAACCAGGTCAAGATCATTGACAAGAGCCGTTTGCGCATTTACTGAGGCATTTGGATCGGTCCAGTAAAGCATGAAACGCGCATTAGGAGTGTTAGATGGAATGGCAATGGACAGAGTCGTAGAGTCGCCATTTGCAACTGTGCCGGTTATGATATTTCCGGCATCCATCGCCTCAAATGCTTTCTTAGCGTTTATTCTTCCCCAGCCGTGTTTGAAATCAGGACCTGTGTTTCCTAAATCATCAGCGGTGTTGAGCACAAGCGCCTTAATGAGGCCACTCGGAGGTAGTTGTGAGTTCAAGTCTTCGTAAGCCGAGTAAAGCACAGCCAATGTTCCGGACACACCCGGACAAGACATTGATGTCCCAGTATATGTGTCGTACTGGTTTCCGGCAATGGTGGAGGTTACGTTGGTTCCTTTTGCGCTTATATCTGGCTTAATTCGACCATCGTGAGCAGGACCTCGGCTACTCGATGTGTTGAGCACATCCAACTGGTCAAGGTTTGCTACGGTAATTACGTTTTTACCAACCTTGTGACCTCCTGTAATATTACCCCAATAGTTTCCTGCACCATATCCGCAGTTTGATGTGCCACTGTTTCCGGCAGAGAACACGTGTATGAGGCTTTCGTAATCGTTCACCTGCTCGTCCATAGTTCGTGCCAATGCTGTGTAACCTGCATTACAGCCATTGCTGTATGACGTAGATGTGATGACAATGTTTTTAGAGTTGTAGTGAATGTCTATGCTATCAAACCCTTGGTATTCAGGCGCGGCTTTGTATACATACAAGTCAGCCTCTCTAGCCTGTCCTTCATGTCGGGGGTTTAGGTTGCCTGCACCTGTGATGGTTCCACCCACGTGATCTCCGTGGTTGCCGGTACTAACTGGCCAAAACTGCCCACCTATTCGACCATGATGATCGATGTGAGGCCCGATAGCACCATCATCTTGCAGCATTACATTGATGCCTTGTCCGGCATATGCCAATCCGTTAGAGTTGTCAGACCCGAGGTAACTGGTGCGGTGCGCAGTACGTGCGGTGTAATTCTCTGGCTCACCGTAATCATATGCCCAATCGAGAAATTGAACACCAGCATGTGAGCGCAACAAGTCAAGCGCTACTTCATCCACTTCTACTTGAATGAAGTGGTAAGTAGATCGAGACTCTGCCACATTGATTTTCATATTGGACAAGACATGAGAGAATTCATCCAGATCGATGTTTGAGAAAGGGTGAATATTTACTCGCACTTTCCCGTTCATTTTCTTGACGCGTGAAGGAGCTTCAGCAAAGTCACTCGAAAATCTGAAAGCATCTTGATACGCAGATTGCGCCACCACGGTATATTGATTTAAGGCGCTTAGGTTGGCGTCTACAGCCACACCGATAAGGTAATACTGGCCTGGCCAAAACGACAAGAACTCAATTCCCTCCTTGCTCAAAGCTTGCTGTTGTTCAACAGAAGGAAATGGCTTTAGAGCCACAATTCCGTATTGCATATTGTTAAACGATGGCCAGTCCACAATGTCTTGTTCTGTGAGAAGCCTGTCGGCATCTGTGCCGATCGTGAACGAGCCCGAAAGCAGGTTAAGGGTTTCTGGGGTTTGACTCTTTTGCCCAAATAAAAGTGAGCAGATGAAGAGCATCAAAGCTGTTGAGGTTGTTCGCGTAAAGTGTATCATTATGTTCTTTTCACAATAAATAATCGCTAAAAGTAGCATTCGCGGTACTATATTTGAGATTCGAGGCAGGCCATTCTTGCCATGCTAAAGACATTGTTATGAGAATAAAAGCTGTTCAAATTGCCCTTTCGCTTACCGTTCTGGTTTCGTTGTGCTCCTATGCTATCATTGGTGGAAACCACCCGGGAGCTGAACCAACGGAGGCCAATCCGTCTAAAGACCAGGCACTTCTTGGGGCCTTAATGACCAGCATTAAGAGGGCGCACCTTGACCCTAAAACGGTGAATGATCAGTTTTCTCAGGATGTGTTTGACCTGTATGTAAAACGACTTGATTTCAATAAGCGTTTTTTATTGAAAAGCGATCATGAAGAACTGGATGGATACAGAGAAGAGGTAGACAATCAGATTGAAAATGGAAACTATGCCTTTTTTGATGTGAGCTATGAGATGTTCATGAGACGTGTTCATGAAGCCAAGGACTACTACTCAGTGGTGCTCGAGAATCCATTTGACTTTACCATCAAAGAAGAATATGAGCTCGATGCCGAGAAAAGAGCAGTGAGTACTACAAAAGATGAGTTGCGCGAGCAGTGGAGGTTGCTGCTTAAGTATCAGGCAATGAATAGAATTCATGAAATGGAGCGCAAGCAGGAAGAAGCTTCAATGGACAACGACACGTTGACTATCCTCACGTTCGATCAGATGGAAGCCAAGGCTAGAGCAGGTCTTAAAAAGAGCAACGACCGATACTTTAAGCGAATCGAAAAATGGGATAGAGATGACCTAAAAGACGTGTATCTCAACTCCATTATGAATGTTTTTGGACCACACACGGCTTATTTTCCACCTAAGGACAAAGAGAATTTTGACATCTCAATGAGTGGCCAGCTTGAAGGCATTGGCGCTCAACTGCAGGAAAAGGATGGGTATATAAAAGTTACGCGTATTGTTCCGGGTAGCGCTTCTTACAGACAAGGAGAACTTGAGGAAGGAGACTTGATTGTAAAGGTGGCTCAGGAAAATGAAGAGCCCGTTGATGTAACTGATATGAGGCTAGATGATGCTGTCAAGCTTATTCGTGGGAAGAAGGGCACAAAAGTCATTCTGACCGTAAAGAAAAAGACGGGTAGCACCAAGGAGATTGCCATTACAAGAGACATCGTTGTGCTTGCAGAGACTTATGCTAAGTCTTTGATACTGCAGAATGAAAACAACGTAAAGGTGGGCTACATCAAACTGCCAAAGTTCTATGCGGACTTCCAGAAGAAAGGGGGAAGAGCTGCGGGAAAAGACGTGAAAAAAGAGCTTGAAAAACTGAAGTCTGAAGGAGTTGATGGAGTTGTTCTGGATTTAAGAGGAAATGGCGGTGGATCACTCAAAGATGCCATTGAGATCACGGGTCATTTCATAGAAAGAGGTCCGGTTGTTCAGGTGAAAGGGTCAAAGTTCCCGGCACGAATTGAAAAAGACAATAACCCAACCATAGTGTATGACGGGCCGCTAGTTGTTATGCTCAATCACTTTAGCGCCTCTGCTTCAGAAATTGTGGCTGCGGCCATTCAGGATTACGACCGAGGAATTATTCTCGGAACCAGTTCTTCGTTTGGAAAGGGAACCGTTCAGCGATTTTTTGATCTGGATCAAAACCTAATGCCAGATCAGCAGGTTCACCGTCCGCTAGGAGCTGTGAAAATCACCACGCAAAAATTCTATCGAATCAATGGCGGAGCCACGCAGCTTAAAGGTGTGGAGCCAGACATTGTGTTCCCTAATCAATTCAACTACATTGACATGGGCGAGAAAGAACAGGAGTTTGTGATGGAGTGGGATGAAATTGAGCCGGCTGAGTATAGCATGTGGAAGCCTACTTACAACGAAAGCAAAGTAGTAGCTGCCAGTGCACAGCGCATTGCCAGCAACGACATCTTAAAAGCCATTGAGGAAAATGCCCTTCAAATGAAGGCCGAAAGAGACGAAACCATTGTTTCGCTTAAATGGGATGAGTACGCAGCTAAGCAACACGAGCTCGATCAACGCGAAGATTATCTCGAAGAGTTAAATGTGGAGATTGTCGGACTTCGTATTGATAATTTGGCGGATGACAATCACATTTTTGAAGCAGATTCAGTGAAGCGCGACATCAATATCAAGTGGATTCAAAAACTGATGAAGGATAACGTGCTAAATGAGGCCATCGATGTGATTGCAGACATGCAAGCTGGCTAACCTTCTTCCTGTTCAGGGATGTCGTATAAAAAGTGGTTATACGGATATCGCTTGATGTGAATCTCTTTCACCTTGTCATATAACATGACTTTTAGCTCCTTCAGGTTGGTTTTCTGTATGGCCGAGATAAAAATCGTCTGATGATCCTGACGTGCCATCCAGGTTTTTTCTAAGTCACCCAACCTAATAGCGGGATTGATCTCCCCGTTCCATTTCCATTCTTCTTTGGGTGGTTCCGGATATTGGTCGATCTTGTTGAACACCAAAATGGTTGGCTTATCAATAGCGCCAATTTCTGTCAGGGTTTCGTCCACCGTTCGGATGTGGTCTTCAAACTGAGGGTGGCTGATGTCAACTACATGCACCAGAATGTCTGATTCCCTTACTTCGTCCAGAGTCGACTTAAAAGACTCTACCAATTGATGCGGTAGCTTTCTGATAAACCCTACTGTGTCTGCGAGCAAGAAAGGCAGGTTTTCTACCACCACTTTTCGCACCGTGGTGTCGAGCGTTGCGAATAGCTTATTTTCAGCAAACACCTCGCTTTTAGAGAGGATGTTCATGATGGTTGACTTGCCCACGTTCGTGTATCCAACAAGTGCCACACGAATCAGGCTTCCACGGTTCTTGCGCTGTGTGTGCATTTGCTTGTCAATCTTCTCGAGCTTTCTTTTGAGAACGGTAATCTGATTTCGAATCATCCGTCTGTCCGTCTCGATTTCTTTCTCACCAGCTCCACCACGTGTCGATGTTCCTCCTCTCTGACGCTCAAGGTGTGTCCACATTCGTGTTAATCGGGGAAGGAGGTACTCATATCGAGCCAGATCTACCTGAGTTTTGGCCTGAGCCGTTTGAGCTCTGGCTTGAAAAATATCAAGTATGAGCAGGCTTCTATCGTAGATTTTCCGCTTGAGCTCCTTCTCAATGTTTCGCATTTGCGAAGGAGAGAGGTCGTCATCAAACACGAGCACATCAATGTTATTGTCCTTCACATAAGCCTTTATCTCGTTGAGTTTTCCAGCTCCTATAAACGTAGCAGGGTTTGGGGTTTCAAGCGATTGGGTGAACTTCTTCTTTGTTTCGAGCCCCAATGTGGTAGCCAAAAACTCCAACTCATCCAGGTATTCTTCAAGCTTCTCTGCAGATTGTTCCCGATGAGATAAGCCAACCAATACGGCCCGGTAGGGAACACCCTTTGTGGAAATTGATTTTTTCAAATGTGCTGTCAGTTCAAATTAAAACCAAGTGCCGAAATCCTTCATAAACGGCCATGGAATCATGATAAAAATGATGATCAAAGCAATGGTGTAAAAGACACGGATTGTCTTGTACTTCTTAATACCCTCTGCCTTCTTCGATTTTGAATAGCCCATTGTTATCAGAGTCACTGCTACAATCATCATCAGCGCGTGCTCTACACTAAAAAACCGCATGGTACTATTTCCCATCACAGCTCCGGCATCATTCATTAAGGCCTGAAAAGCACCACGTGAGCCCATAAAGTATAGCACTAGACCTACCAACGCCTGAATATGAGTTAAGACAAGTGTACCAAGCGCAAAAAGCTTGCTTCGCTTTGAATACTCAGAACCCGAGCTTATAGCCATGAATGCATCAACTACTGCCGCAATGAGAAAGAAGAGAACAAGATATCGGAACGAACTATGTATATGTGAAAACCCAGTCATCATGTCATTTGAAATTTTGACAAATGTACTTGGCGTTTGTCATCGTGCGGTTTTTTTGTGAAAAACCTTGCTTAAAACCTCTTTTGGCTTCCCTTTAAGCGAGCTATACCGCCATTACTTTTGAGGCCAATGCGTTGGGCGCTTCTTATACTATTAGGCTTGTTGGTGTTGCCTACTCTTGGGCAGGGCACTTTCCCTGTAAACGGTGTTCATGATGAGCGCGAGAGTATTCATGCCTTCACCAATGCGCGTATTGTGGCGTCTGCCTATGAGGAGTACAATGACGCTACGCTTCTCGTGCAGGACGGCAAGGTGTTGGCTGTTGGTAGCATGGGCATTCCTGATGCGGCCATTGTACATGACTGCAAAGGCTTTACCATTTACCCAGCATTTATTGATGCCTATGCTTCATTATCTGATTCCAAAGGAAAAACCGCTATTACACAGCCTTCTTATGCCGGAAACTGGAACCCCGCAGTTCATCCGGAGTTTAGATTCTCACCAGCGCTGCCAGCCAATAAAAAAAGGGTAGATGATTGGTTAGGATCTGGTTTTGGGCTTGTTAACGTGCATCATCGCGATGGCATCATGCGAGGAAATTCAGCACTAATTCGGCTTGGAGTGGAGGAGCCAAACCAGGCGTTTATCGGAAACCCTACTCAACATTTTAGCTTTTCAAAGGGGACGAGTAAAAATGACTACCCATCTTCTCACATAGGAGCCGTTGCTTTGATACGACAGACTTTATATGATGCTGATTGGTATGAGAAGCAACCACAAACCGAGGAGCGAAACACCTCTCTGAAAGCTCTTGCAGGTGTTAGAAACCAGACAAATGTGTTTGAGTTAAACAATGCGTTGAGTATCCGCAATGTGCACGATATAGAATCTGAGTTTGGCGTCTCATTTATTCTGTTTGGTACAGGAAAGGAGTATTTGGCGCTTGACCAGATTAGTGAGGAAACAAGGCTGATTTTGCCAATGGCCATGCCTCGTGCGATGGACGTGGCAGATCCGTATGAAGCGCGCAAGGTTGATCTCGCTCAATTAAAGCACTGGGAAGCAGCTCGGTTTAATATGCGCTTTGTGCAAGAGGCTGGCGCACAAGTGGCGTTGTCTCGTGATACGATAAAGAAGGCGGCATCTTTTGTGAAAAGCTTGGCGGCCGTTAAGGCAAGTGGCGTTTCTGAATTAGACATACTGAAGGCACTGACAGAGACGCCCGCCACATTTTTAGGCGTTGCGGAGAATTACGGGAGTTTGACTCCTGGAAAAAGTGCGGAATTTGTTGTCTGTTCGTCTTCGCTGGGTGAAAAGGATTTCAGTGTGGTAGAGAACTGGAGTGGAGAGAACAGCGTTTTTTCCCGGACTCTACCAGACCAAACGTTGGTAGGCACCTATAACCTCGTGATTGAACAACAAGACTATCAACTCAAGGTAACAACCACCGAGAAAGGAAAACTTAAGGCCGAATGTACCAAGGTAGCCTCCAGCGAAGAACTCATTGCCCGGTTAGAGGTAAAAGAGGAACTGGTGTCCATTACCTTGATTGAAAAGGGCGAAGCCAAAAAACTGCTCTATCAACTGAGCGGTAAGTTGAGCTTAAACGGAAACCTTTGGGATGGAAAAGGACAGACAAACTCAGGTTCTTGGGTTGAATGGGCAGCTATAAAGGACAGAAAGTCACAGGTAGAAAGTAAGCCCAACACGACCTCCAACGACAGTGTTGAGTTACCGGTTCTCTGGCATCCGAACGTGGCCTATGGCTGGGACTCGATCGACTCGGATAACACGTTTTTAATAACAAACGCACGCATCTGGACGTGTGCAGACACGGGCATTATTGAGCGAGCCGATATTCTCGTGGAAGATGGCAAAATCAAGTCCATCAGTTCAAACGGGCTTTACCCAAACGAAATCAGGCGAATAGATGCCAAGGGACGAAATGTTACTCCGGGCATTGTCGATGAGCATTCTCATATCGGGCTTCGGGGAGGGGTCAATGAGTCAGGCCAGGCCATTTCGGCTGAAGTACGCATCTCGGATGCATTAAATCCAGCCAACATTAACTTATACAGGCAATTGGCTGGTGGTGTAACCTCAGCCCAGCTTTTACATGGCTCTGCCAACCCGATTGGAGGGCAGAGCGCTATTGTCAAATACAAGTGGGGCGCGGCCCCTCAGGACATGCTCATTGAAGATGCTCCCGGGTTTATAAAGTTTGCTCTGGGAGAAAACGTCAAACGATCCAATTCGAAGGATCACAAAAACAGATATCCACTTACCCGAATGGGTGTGGAACAGGTGTTTGAAGATGCATTTGTTCGAGCTGAAGAATATCGGGAGAATCCTGATTCCAGAAGGGACCTGGAATTGGATGCGCTGGCGGAAATACTGGATGCGCAACGTTTTATTTCGTGTCACTCTTATGTGCAGAGCGAGATTCTCATGTTGATGGAAGTAGCCAAAAGGCACGACTTTAGGGTCAATACGTTTACGCACATACTGGAAGGATATAAGGTAGCCGATAGCTTGGCACACCATGGTGCTAGCGGATCCACTTTTTCAGACTGGTGGGCTTATAAATACGAGGTCAAGGATGCTATTCCATATAACGCAGCTCTCATGCATGAGGCCGGTGTGAATGTGGGTATTAATTCTGACGATGCCGAAATGGGCCGAAGGTTAAATCAGGAAGCGGCCAAGGTTATAAAGTATGGAGGTGTGAGCCAGGAAGAAGCGCTAAAGATGATCACCATAAACCCGGCTAAAATGCTGCACATTGACCATCGCCTTGGAAGTATTGAAGTGGGCAAGGACGCTGATATCGTGATCTGGTCGGATAATCCACTTTCTGTGTATTCACAGGTTGACCAAACATATATTGAGGGGGTGAAGTATTTTGACCGGAAAGACAATAAGGACTTGGAAGCGCGCAATACAGAGGAAAGGGCGCGAATCATTGAGAAGATGATTTTAGATAAAACACCCAACAAAGCCAAACCCAACCATAAACCAGAGGCAGAGTATCACTGCGATACGATCCTTGACAACGGAATGCACGAATGATCAGAGCTGTTTTAGCCATATTGTCAATTGCTGTATCTGGCTCTTTCATTATGGCTCAGGAAGTGGGTTCAACCAAGGCTAAAAGTTCGTCATCAGTTCTTGTACAGTATGCCACGGTGCACGTGGGTAATGGCGAGGTGATCGACAACGCATATGTTGCATTTCAGGGAAACGAAATAACGCTAGTCACAGACGCCACCAAATCCCGAATTCGCCAGGCCGAATATGATACGGTAATACATGCTGACGGCATGCATATGTTTCCTGGTTTTATTGTGATGGATAGCAGGCTCGGATTGACGGAAATTGGGGCGGTAAGGGCCACACATGATTTTAGGGAAACCGGAAAGAACAATGCCAATGTTAGGGCGTTGCCGGCATTCAATACCGAATCGGATGTGATTGCCACTGCTAGACCAAACGGTGTGGTTGGCGCGCAAATAGCACCTAAAGGCGGGCTGATTTCGGGCCAGTCTTCGTATGTCCATTTTCACGGGGCAAATTGGCTGGACGCGTCCGTCAACCCCGATGAAGGGGTTTTCATAAACTGGCCATCGAGTTATGGATATGGTGGTTGGTGGGGAGAGCGATCTGCCTCAAAGGACAACAAGGCCTACTCAAAACAACGAGAGGAGCTCGATACATTCTTTGCGGATGCCATTGCATATGCAAAGCGCGACTCAGGAGACAACGGCCCTAAAAACCTAAAACTGGAGGCGTGTAAGCATGTGATTGAGGGACAAGCCCGGTTGTATATCCGAGCAAATTGGGCGAAGGATATTTTGGACGCCATTCAGTTTGCCAGAAAGTATAACCTCAAAAAGGTGAGTATAGTTGGTGGGGCAGAGGCACACCTGGTTTCAACCGAACTCAAGGAGAACAATATTTCGGTGGTGATTGACAGGGTGCACAAGACTCCGGTACACAATGACGACCCCATTGACCAGCCATTTCTTTTAGCCGGTCAACTGATTGAAGCCGGTGTTGAAATTGCCTTTGCCACCAGTGGCGATATGGAGGCTATGGTGAGCAGAAACCTTCCCTTTCAGGTTGGTACAGCCGTTTTTCATGGGTTAGATTATGAGAAAGCTATTTCGGCTATAACATTGGTTCCATCTACATTGATGGGCATGGAAAAAACACATGGTTCTATTGAGCCAGGAAAGGTGCCAACCTTCTTCTTATGCAAAGGCGACCCACTGGACATGATGACCAATAAGATAGACATCATGTTTATTGAAGGGAAGCAGGTAGACTTGACGAATCGTCAATACGAGCTATACCAAAAGTTCAAGAAAAACTAGATTTTTAGCGTAGACCGCACCCGACTGAGCGTTTCTGAAGCAATCGCACGGGCCTTTTCAGCTCCCTTGTGAAGCTCTTCGTCTAGTGCGGCACGATCGTCCATCCAATGGTTGAATGCGTCTCGGGCCTCACTAAACTCTTCGAGAATAGCGCCCAGAAGTTCCTTTTTAGCGTGTCCGTAACCGTATCCGCCTGCCTCGTAGTTAGACCTCATGGTCTGCGTGTCGGCCTCATTGGCCAACAAACTGTATAGTGCAAATACGTTACACGTATCCGGATCCTTAGGGTCTTCCAATGGGGTGCTGTCCGTTTCAATGGACATTACCTGTTTTTTGAGTTGTTTCTCGGGCAAGAACACATTGATGAAATTATTGTAGCTCTTGCTCATTTTTCGGCCGTCAGTGCCAGGTACCAGCATAACGCGCTCGTCATAACTCCCTTCAGGAACCACCAAAACATCGCCATATCTGTGGTTAAAGGCATTGGCCATATCACGCGTCATTTCCAGGTGTTGCCGCTGGTCTTTTCCAATAGGCACGTACTCCGCGTCATAAAGAAGTATGTCAGCTGCCATCAATACCGGATATGTAAACAAGCCCGCATTCACATCGCTTAGGTTGGCGCTCTTATCCTTAAAAGAATGCGCGTTTGCCAGCATTGGGTAAGGCGTAAAACAGTTTAAATACCACATCAACTCCGTTACTTCAGGAATATCGCTCTGCCGATAAAAAACCGTCTTATTCGTGTCAAGTCCCATGGCAAGCCAGGCCGCTGCAACACCGTATGTGTTCTCTCGGACGAGTTCGGCATCCTTAATTGCAGTGAACGAGTGTAGGTTTGCGATGAATAGAAAAGACTCATTGTTCGAATCTTTAGCCATCTTGACCCCTGGCCGAATGGCCCCGAGAATGTTTCCTAAATGAGGAACACCTGTGGCCTGTATGCCGGTTAGAATTCTTGACATGAAATTTAATTTTTGCCAAATGTACTCGTGGGCCTTTAAATGTGACCGATAACCAAACAATAAATCCCGTTCCATTACTCGGGCAGCTTTTGCGATATAATTCATCATACTTTTGCCGCGATGTACTACCTCTTGCAACCATTACGTGTCATTTGGAAGGCATACTTCTTCGTTTTGTTCGCGCTTACCCTGACCGTGTATTACTTGCCGATGAGGTGGGCTCTTCAGAAACCCTCGAGGTTTTACAAGGCATTCCGTTTCATGCGGGCCTGGTCGTGGTGGTTAATGACGCTTACCGGGCTATTTGTTAGAAGACGCGGAGGAAATAATTTGCCTGATGGGCCATTCATCATTTGCCCTAATCATTCTTCCTATCTCGACATCATATCAATGTACCGTGTGTTTAGGAGATACCTTGTGTTTATGGGCAAAACAGAGATAAATACGTGGCCGCTATTTCATATTTTCTTTAGCAGCGGGATGAACATCTCTGTTAACAGGGAAAGCTTGCGAGGCGCGCGCAACGCATTTGAACATGCAAAAGAAGAATTAAGAAAAGGCCATAATGTGGTCATATACCCTGAAGGAACCATTCCGAAGTCTGCGCCCAAAATGATTCCGTTTAAGAACGGAGCGTTCAAATTGTCAATGGAAGAGAACATTCCCATCGTTCCGGTTACGTTCACCAGAAACTTTATGCGGCTCCAGGCAGGGCCCGCATTAAAGCGGTTGGGAGGTCCGGGAATGGTTGAGGCGATCATCCACGACCCGGTGTACCCAAAAGACTATGCAGACAAAGGCATGACTGCCATGAAAAAGGATATTTTTGCCACCATCGAAAAACCACTTAAAGAGCGATATGGAAATTACGGATGAAATGATTAGCAAGCTTGCAGATCTTTCAAGGTTGAAGTTTGAAGGAGAGGAGCGAGATGAGATCAAGAAAGATCTGGAAAAGATGATTGCTTTTGTCGATAAGCTCAACGGAGTGGATACCAGCGATGTGAAGCCGCTTATTTACATGACCGATGAGCCGCTTAAGCTCAGACCTGATACTGTGGGCGAAGAGTTGTCTCAATCGGACGCGCTTAAAAACGCGCCCTCCAAAGACTCTGACTACTTTAAAGTACCCAAAGTATTGGACAAGTAGGCTTTCTTGCCTTGCCAAGCTTGCGAAAGTGATTTTGCAAAAAATCACACAGAACGAACACCATAGAATTCATTAGTTGTATATTTTGCCAATATAACGAATCATGAATTCTTCTCTCAGCTTGCAACAGCAGCTTTTTGCAGACATCAAGAGTCAGATGCAAAAAGACCAGACGTTTATTGATGAGATTTGCGAAACCCTCGATATAAGTATTGATAGCGCTTATCGAAGAGTCCGTGGGTCTAAAGTGCTAAGCCTGGAAGAGGCTATTAAGCTCTGTGCCCGGTTCGATTTATCCATTGATGAGTTGATGGACGGCTCGAAACGCAGAATGTCATTTTCATTTCAACCCATTTCGGAAGGTGAGTTCGATTTCAATCAATATTTGAGATACATCAATCAAATGATGCGATTGATTCGGGAAGGTGAGAATCGAAAGATGATGTATCTGGCCAATGATATACCTCTCTATCATCTGCTTTCCAGTCCGGTCATCGCTTCTTTTAAGCTCTTTTTTTGGCGAAAGACAATCTTGGAGTTTAGTGAGTTTGAGCATGAGAAGTTTCAACTTTTTTCACCCAGAGAAAAAGAGGTAGATACCTTGTCTAGAGAGATAAGGAAGAGTTACATGGAAGTGCCTTCCATTGAGATATACTCACCGGAAACCATTGATACTACCTTGAAGCAGATCGCGTACTATTTTGATTCAGGGTTGTTTGCTTCGCCAGATATTGCCATTGTGCTTTGTGACGAGCTTGAGAAACTCGTGGAGCATTTGCGAGCTCAAAGCAAGGTCGGTTATAAGTTTAAGCGTCAGGAAAACAACGAGGTGCCAAGTCATGTCCCCTACAAAACCGAAGGCAATTACACCGTTTATTACAATGAAGTCTTGTTTACAGATGCCACCGTATTGGCTGAGGTAGACGGCCGCCATATGACCTATCTCACCAACAATGGTCTGAATGTATTGAGCACCAAGGATGAGCGTTTTTATGCCGAGTATCTGGCATCGTTTAATCGGTTGCTTAAAAAGAGCACCATGATATCTGGAAGCTCAGAGCGAGAACGCAACCGGTTCTTTAACCGATACCAAAGTAAAATTGAGCACCTAAGAAATAAGCTTGAGCTCGGTATCGGGGATTTAGGGTTTAGATAAAAAAAAGGCCGCTGAAGCGGCCTTTCTACTAAGTTGTGTTGTTGAGCTTAACAGTACTCGTTAAACGCAGCAACAAGATTCTCTGCGATTAATTCTGCTGGTCGGCCTTCAATATGATGCCGCTCAATAAAGTGAACCAACTTTCCGTCTTTCATCAATGCAATAGAAGGTGATGAAGGAGGGTAAGGAAGGAAATACTTTCGAGCCTGATTTGTGGCTTCACCATCAACACCTGCAAAAACAGTCGTCAACTTGGAAGGAACTTTCTCATTTTGAATGGCCATTTTAACCGCTGGTCTTGCGTTTGCAGCTGCACAGCCGCATACACTGTTTACCATAACCAAGGCAGTTCCGTTCATGTCATTCATCAAGCCATCTACATCGTCTACCGTGATTAGTTCGTCAAATCCAACTGAGGTCAACTCAGCTTTCATTGGGGCTACTATTTCTTCTGGATACATAATTATTTGTCTTTTTCAGAGTGCAAAAATAGCTCATGTCTTTGATTCGTGTATCAACACATAACTACTCTTTGCGTTTCGCTCTAAAGTACGATTGCAAAAGTGATCGGCTCTCGAATTCTAGCACCCCACCCACGACTTCGGTTTTTGGATGAACCATCTCGCTGTTTATACTGCGGAAACCACGTTTTTCATCAGAAGCACCAAATACGACCTTCGAAATCTGGGACCAATACAAAGCTCCAGCGCACATGGGGCAGGGCTCGAGCGTGACATAAAGCGTACAACCCCTCAGGTATTTTCCACCGATATGATTGGCTGACGAAGTGATCACTTGCATCTCGGCATGAGCCGTTACATCTGTGAGCAGTTCGGTTAGGTTGTGTGCCCTAGCAATGATTCTGTTTCTTGAAACAACTACAGCTCCTACTGGTACTTCATCTTTTTCATAAGCTTTCTCGGCCTCCAGGAGCGCCTGTTTCATAAAGTATTCGTCAGAAAAGGGGTTGATGTCCATGAGGCGAAATTATGGTTTAGACAAAATGAATGAGAATTTGGTTTTGTGTGTATCGCAAGAACAGGTAGATTTGCCAGTTCCGTTAAAAACCTAACTATGACAAGAATATTTACTCTCTTAGTCTTTTTAATGATCGGAGTTGGAGCGACAGCTCAACTATCGGTTACGCCTGGTGACACTACGCTGTGTGAAGGAGAATCTATTTCATACTCGGCATCAGGGATGACCTTGATCGGTTGGATTGACACGCTAAATCAGGATTCGGCTCAAGCCAACAGCTTCGTGTTTGACGCATCAGCCGAAGGAACACATACATTGTTGTGCGTTGGATTCACACCATTCCCTGCTGATACAGACTCAGTCACTGTCACCATTACTGTGGTAGCAGCGCCTGACTTAAGTGTGATGTCAACAGGTGGAACAGTGCTTTGTGAAGGAGAAAGTACAAGCCTTATTGCATCGTCTGCAACGGCTACTTCGTATATGTGGAGCCCATCTTCAGGACTAGACACAACTACGACTGACACGGTGGTGGCAACACCTTCACAATCTACCACATACATGGTTGAGGTTGAGAACGCAGCTGGTTGCACGGCTACCGATAGTGTTTCTATTACAGTAAATGCCAACCCAGTGCTATCTATCTCGAGTTCGGCATCAGATGATAACGATTATGTGTGTAGCGGTTCTAGCGCCACGTTGGAAGCTGTAGCTTCAGGAACACTTACGTATACATGGTCTCCTACAGCTACGTTGAACGATAGCACTTCGCAAACGGTGATGGCTACACCAACTTCACAAACTCAGTACACAGTAGAAGTGACTGATTCTAACGGCTGTACTGCTTCTGCAAACTATACGTTGAAGGTGAATACGGTATATCCAACTGTATCTATTGAGTTGAGTGATTCTGCTATTTGTCCTGGGTCATCTTCAGATATTTCTGTACTCAGCAACGGGACGAAGTTTGAATGGGCGGCTTCTTCAAGCCTTAGCTCATTGACGAGCTCAAATGTGACTGCTACACCAACAACGACTACGACTTATACGGTGACAATTACCAGAGATGGTTGTGAAGTAACAGAAGACGTAACAGTTGTTGTGCTTCCTGCTCCTAATATGAGCGCTACACAGTCTTCAGGTGGAAGCACAATTTGCTTGGATCAAACAGACGAGATTACAGTAACATGTGCTGAATGTGATTACTACGTGTGGACGTTACCAAGTTCTACGCTGACAACTACACAAACAACGCAGGTGGTGTCTCCTAATGTGGCAGGCGCTATCGATGTAGATATCAAAGGATATGATGACGCAGGATGTTGGGATCTGGAAACAGTGACAATTAATGTGGACAGCTGCTTTATCGGTACTCCTTATGGTATCGGAGAAAACGCCACTCCTAAAGTGGTTGTTGCTACGTTAGGAAGTAGAGTGACTATTACAACAGAGCTTCCTGCTGAAGGAGTTGAGTTGTTCAATTTGCTCGGTGAGCAGGTTGCATCATCCAATATTTCTGAGACAAACTATTCTTTCGACCTTTCAGGCTATGGATCGGGAATTTACCTGGCTAAGGTTCGAATCGGAGGAACAGATCAGGTTTCTAAAATATACCTGAGATAAACCGGGAAAACATTTTGTGAAAAGGGGCTGAATTTCAGCCCCTTTTTTGTTTCCGCAAGTGCAAAATGACGTGCTGATTCTCAGGTGTTGGGCGCTGGTACTTTTTTGCTGGTTTTCAACTAGTTTTCAACAAGGCTTTATTACATTTGCAGCCTTTTAAAACGAAACGCCCAATGTCACGACAGGTAAAGATTTGCGCAGGAACGGCTTCCATGGATCTAGGTAAGAAGATTGCTGAAAGCTATGGACTTAACTTAGCCAACGTAAATATCCTTCGATTTAGTGACGGAGAATTTCAGCCTTCGTTTGAAGAAACAGTGCGCGGAGCAGACGTCTTTATCATTCAAAGCACGATGCCTCCGTCTGACAATTTGATGGAGTTGTTGCAGATGGTTGACGCAGCTAAGAGAGCATCCGCAAAGAACATCATTGCAGTTATTCCTTACTACGGATTTGCCCGTCAGGACAGAAAGGATAAGCCAAGAGTATCTATCGGTTCTAAGCTGGTTGCTAACTTGTTGAGTGCGGCTGGCGTTACTCGGGTGATGACCATGGATTTACATGCAGATCAAATTCAAGGGTTTTTTGAAGTTCCTGTAGATCATTTGTTTGCTTCAAGTTTGTTTTTGCCCTACATCAAAAGCCTGGACTTGCCCAACCTTATTATGGCGGCACCAGATACAGGCGGTACCAAAAGAGCAAATGCTTATGCCAAATACTTGAATTGTGATTTAGCCATATGCTACAAGCAGCGAAAAGTGGCCAATCAGATTGAGTCTATGACTGTAATTGGAGATGTCAAAGGCAAGGATGTGGTGCTCGTAGATGATTTGATCGATACAGCAGGCACATTGACTAAGTCGGCTGAAATGATGTTTGAGCACGGAGCTACATCGGTAAGAGCGCTTATTACGCACCCGGTACTGAGTGGTCCGGCATATGAAAGAATCAATAACTCTCAGTTGACGGAATTGGTGGTTACAGACACTATTCCGCTTAAGGAGAAGTCAGATAAGATAAAGGTCCTGAGTGTGGCAGATTTATTTGCGAACACCATGCAAGGGGTCGTTAGTTTTGAATCAATTAGTTCGCAATTTATTATTTAACCAAACAACGAATCGGTAATGAAAACGATCGAGATTAAAGGGCATCTGCGAGAGGCAGTAGGCAGCAAAAATGCTAAAGACCTGCGCAGAGAAGGCCACGTTCCCTGTGTTGTTTATGGAGGTTCTGAGAACATTCATTTTCATACAGACGAGCGCGAATTGAATAAATTGGTTTATACACCAGATGTGTATTTGATCAATTTGAACCTGGATGGAAATACTGTTCAAGCAGTACTTCGAGAAGCACAATACCATCCGGTAAAAGACAATATCCTACACATGGATTTTGTTCAGGTACTAGACGGAAAGCCAGTTTCTCTAATGCTTCCAGTTGTTTTAACTGGAAATGCCATTGGTGTTAGAAACGGTGGGGTGCTTAGACGAAACGCGAAGCGCTTATACGTTAAAGGAATGGTAAATGACCTTCCTGAGACGCTTACGATTGATATCACAAAAATGCGAATCGGTCACTCTAAGAAAGTAGCAGATCTTGATTTCCCAGGTGTGGAGATGCTTGAGTCTGGAAATAGAGTGGTTGTTGCTATCAAGACTTCTCGTAGAGCGGTTGCAGACGAGGAGGAAGAAGAAGAAGAAGGTGAAGAGGGAGCTGAAGAAACAGCTGCTGAAGCGCCAGCTGAAGGTTAATCTTCTTCTGATGAAGTACTTAATTGTTGGGCTAGGTAATCCAGGATCAGAGTATTCGGAAACCCGCCACAACATTGGATTTAAAACATTGGACGCCCTTGCTAAGGCGTCCAATGTTGTTTTTACCCATGGCCGCTATGCTGATGTGGCCGAGATTAAGCATAAAGGGCGCACATTGATCCTCATAAAGCCCATGACCTTTATGAACCTCAGCGGAAAAGCTGTAAACTACTGGTTAAAAGAGGAGAAAATCCCCATCGAACGGTGCATGATCATTACCGATGATATAGCACTTCCCTTCGGAAAGATTCGAATAAGGGCAACAGGAAGTGCCGGAGGGCACAATGGCCTGCGAAACATTACAGAGATTTTAGGAAGCCAGGCGTACCCTCGACTGCGTTTTGGGGTAGGAAGTGATTTTGGACGCGGACAACAGGTTCAGTATGTACTGGCCAATTGGACAAGCGAAGAAGAATCGCAGCTGGCAGAGAGAATTGACAAAGTGAACGAAGCTGTGTTAAGCTTTGCCGCTATAGGTCTGGAGCGGACCATGAATTTCTTCAACAATAAATAAGCCTAGAAGGAAACTTTTAGGGCCGCTATAAAGTTTCTTCCCGGAGCGGTTATGCCCGATGAATAAGGCCGATACCTGACATTTGTAATGTTTTCGATACCACCCGAAACAAAGAGGCCTTTATAGACATTCCATTGCAAGGAAAAGTTCCATGTATACCAGGCAGGTGAGTATGGGTTACCCGAACTGTTGTGAGCGTATAGGTAGCTTTTAGCAAGCTCTGATGGGGCCAACCTATCAGAAGTTAGCTCATCGTTGAACCGAACGTTTGTTTCAAGACGCAATTTGTCGGTTTGCCGATACAGTTTAATGACTCCGTAAGTAGGTGCAGCATGGCGTAAAGGCGCTTTGGATCCATCATCGAGCTCTTCCTCGCCACGTTGATAGTTTACGTTTGCTGCAAGGCCAAGGTCTTGAGGTAGTTTTAACTCAAATCCGGCCTCAAACCCATATACATATGCACTTGCTGCATTCTGGATAGCTTGCACCTGACTTAAAGTACCCTGATACATAATGCTATCGCTGCCGTTTAGCTGATAATTTCTTCTGACCAGAGCATCGGTGAGCCAGGTGTAGTATCCTGATGCGTTAACCTGTAGAAATGAGCCAAATTCTTTGGTAATGCCTAGTTCTGCATTATAAGCGTATTCTGGTTTCAGCGTTGGGTTGGGGATTACAACCGAGCCCGGTTCAGAATCGAAAACTTTGCCCAAATCATCAATATTAGGAGCCCGAAAGCCTGTAGACAGGTTCACGTTAATCTGCCACCTTTCGGTAGGCTTTATAGCTGCTCCAAAGCTTCCGTTAAAAGCGCTGAGTGTTTGATTTATGGAAGTAACCGGAAGGGGTAAGAAGGTAGTGTCTAAATCAGCTTGAATATTCACAACAGTGTAACGCGCCTCGGTTAATAATGTCACCTTCTCAGAAAGCCGGGCCTCTTCGCCTGCGTAAATTCCTCCCGAGAACCAAGTTGATCCATCCGGGTATCTCGACTGAAATTGTGACCGGCTTTGCGATGCGAGGTTCTCGATTTCAGCCTCGGAACTCACGAGGTTGATTACTCCTTCAACCCCATAAAACAAACGGTGCTTAGCGTTGAGGATTTTGTTAAGGTCGAGCGAAGCGCTCAGAGCATCCAGCACTTCTGCTTTATGATACCGCAAAGTGTCACCAAAGTCACGGTTGTGTCTGCTCTCTTCAAACGCCTGATATGCAAACTGCGCCCTTAAGTTGTTGAATAGAGCCGTGCTATCGTTCACTTCGTATTTAAGCGAGTGGAAGTTCCAAACCTGAGGCCCGTAATACCATTCGGCTGATCTTAATCCACCAGAAACAGCTGGCTCTAACAGCCGGTCATATCGATTATAAGAGGAAGTTGAATTGATCAGAGCGGTATATGAAAGCTCCGACATTTTGGTGGGTTTAAAGAACACTTTCTGTATGAAGTGAGCTTTTTGAAACCCGGTGGAGACTTGGTTTCGGGCGGCACGGTTAACCATGAGCGTGTCAACTCCATTGATACGTGTCACATAGCTTTTGCGCAAATAGTCTTTAGGACCGTTTGCTCCCATCATGAGGTCATCGTAGTATGAAATAGAAAGGCCGGAGATAAAGCCCCATCTTCTCTTGGAAAATGTAAGATCAAAGTGACCGGTTCGTTCAAAATTGGCTGAGGACGTTCTCAGGCTGAAGTTGGCCTTTACATCAGACGAATCGTGATCGACATACACAGATGGAAGGGTGTTGAAATTCATGACACCCCCGATGGCATCACTCCCATACATAACCGAACCTGGGCCAAACAACACTTCGGTACTGGCAATCGAAAATGGATCGATGCTGATGACATTTTGCACATTCCCGCTACGAAAAATGGCGTTGTTCATTCGCACACCGTCTACAGATATGAGAACCCGATTGGTTGAGAACCCTCTGATCATAGGACTGCCACCACCTAGCTGAGATTTCTGCACATATACTTCGTCTGAAAAGCTGAGCAGGTCGGCAGCTGTTTGAGGGTTTCTGAAGTCAATTTCTTCTGCACTAATGGTTGCTATCTTAACAGGGACATCTCTTTTCTGTTGCTTCCATCGGGTTGCACTGATGACGAACTCATCGAGATCGGAGAGTGATGTAGACATATACAGCTTGCCTTCTGATAGAGAAGTCAATTGGTCGTAAGTCAAACGCAACGTGTGATAACCTACCTGGCTGATAGTGATCTGTGAGGTGGTCGATAGCTCCTTCAGATTAACCTTTCCGCGCTCATCAGAATAGACAATGATTAAAGGGTCTTCCGAGTACACGTTTACCAGGTCGAGTGGGGCGTGGGTCTTTGAGTCTAGAATTTGAATAGACTGGGCTTGAGCCAGACTACACCACATAAAAACTCCAAGAAGGAACCAAGTACTTCGCATCAATTAGAATTCTGGTAAGCCACTACCAATAATTAAGCCATGATACCCTATTTGAGACCTTTGCGTATAACATCAGAAATGGTATCAATAGCGATGCGCGATTGTTCCATAGAATCCCGATGTCGAATTGTTACCATATTATCCTCAAGTGTTTGATGATCAATGGTAATAGCAAAAGGCGTCCCAATAGCATCTTGCCTTCTGTATCTTCTTCCGATGGCGTCTTTCTCATCGTATTGGCACATGTAATCTTCTTTGAGCTCTGCGAGAATCTCCCGAGCTTTTTCAGGAAGCCCATCCTTTTTAACCAGTGGAAGGATGGCAACCTTGTAAGGAGCCAGTTTCGATGGAATTTTGAGAACAGTTCTGCTTGAACCGTCTTCTAGCTCTTCTTCTTGAAGAGAATACGAGAGCATAGCCAGGAACATGCGGTCCAGGCCAATGCTGGTTTCAACCACGTAAGGAACATAGTTTTTATTCTCTTCCGGGTCGAAGTATTGAAGTTTCTTTCCGCTGTGTTCTTCGTGTTGCTTTAAGTCAAAGTCTGTTCGAGAGTGAATCCCCTCCAGTTCTTTAAAACCAAACGGAAATAGAAACTCAATGTCGCACGCGGCATTGGCATAATGAGCCAGTTTAATATGATCGTGGAACCGGTAGTTTTCCTCCGGAATACCGAGGGACTTGTGCCAGGCGATTCTTGTTTCTTTCCAGTGCTCATACCACTTCATCTCCGTTCCGGGCTTGACGAAAAACTGCATTTCCATTTGTTCAAACTCGCGCATTCGGAAAATAAACTGCCTAGCCACAATCTCGTTTCGAAACGCCTTGCCGATTTGAGCTATTCCGAATGGAATTTTCATCCGCCCTGTTTTCTGAACGTTCAGGTAGTTTACAAAGATCCCTTGAGCCGTTTCTGGTCGCAGATAAATGGTATTCGCACCATCGGCCAACGATCCCATTTCGGTTGAAAACATGAGGTTAAACTGGCGCACATCAGTCCAGTTTCTGGAACCACTGATTGGATCGGCAATTTGCTCATCGATGATGAGTTGCTTAAAGTCTTCCAAATCACCGTTATCTAGACAAGTCTTCATTCTTGACTCGATGGCTGATATTTTATCCAAATACCCTTTAACCCTCGGGTTGGTTTGCTTGAACATATCTGCATCAAACGATTCTCCAAATCGCTTAGCTGCTTTTTTGACCTCTTTGGCAATTTTACCCTCGATTTTGGCAATGTGTTCTTCCACAAGCACATCGGCCCGGTAGCGTTTTTTGCTGTCTTTGTTATCGATCAATGGATCATTGAAGGCATCTACATGGCCAGAAGCTTTCCACGTGGTTGGGTGCATGAATATGGCGGAGTCAATTCCGACAATATTCTCGTGCATTTGCACCATGCTCTTCCACCAGTATTCTTTGATGTTTTTCTTAAGCTCTGCTCCGAGTTGTCCGTAGTCATATACAGCACTTAATCCATCGTAGATTTCGCTGGATTGAAACACAAATCCATACTCCTTGGCATGGGAAATTACGCGCTTAAACTTATCCTCCTGATTCATGGGCGCAAATGTATAAGCTAAACGTTATAAACGCTTCGGCATGTCTTGATTCAGGCGTGAGTTAACCAAAATCAAACCCGACTCCTAAACGATAGGAGAAGTAACGAAGACTTTTCGTACTAGGAATAGTCGCCAAAAGAGTGCTTTTGACAAACCCAAGGCTACCAACAGTTGAGACAAACATAAGTTCTCCAAGGCGAATATCTACCCCGAGATTGTATGTCGGTGAGAAAATAGCCTTTGAGACGTAGGGTTGAAAAACTCTTGTTTGAAGCTGATATCCGAATTCAACAGGGACTCTCATCAGCGTTAAGTTTTCGGGATTTCTTGCTAACGGGTATAGGCCAAACTCGGCTCCAGTATTAATGAACAGGTTCTTACCTACGGCAGGTAGGCTAAACCTAAAATTGAATGTCAAGTTCGGGGAGTACATGACTTTTTCGTTATCTGGAAAAGAGGAAACCACCAACCCGGACAGAGTCACAGGCTTAACCGCAAGTCGATCTTTGCGTCCATAAGGGTGATAGCAAGATGCCTCATTGCAATCCTGCACATGGTAGTGATACAGTAATTTGCTCAAATTGCTCTTTGATGGAATTTTGATGTTCTCGATCTCTCCGTGAAAAGCAGAATTGTTGATGTAATCGCTAAGAATTCTTTTATGATAAGTAGTCCTGATTTTATAGTGACTATCACTTATAATATGCTCGTTAAGCACTTTGTCTTGATAGGTGGTTTTGTTTGTACTACGATTGTCTTCAACGAATTTTATTTCAGTATCGAAGGGAAGCTGCTTTAAACCAAGCGAGTCATTTTCTACAAAAAAGGTATATCCATCTTTATTTTTGACTGAGAACAAGTTGATTGAGCAATCAGTTACTTGTTCAGCAAATACCAAATTACTATCAAAGGCAAGAGAAATGTACGTGGGGCCGTTGAGTAATGAAAAGCTCTTTAACTCCTTTGGATTATATAGGTGAGATTGTCCCAACGAATCCTTGAAGTAGCAGGCTTCACTCATTCTTCTGTCTCCTAAGAGGGCAATGTGACCGAAGGTAGTGTCTGCTGAGATGGCTGAGACGACAAATCCTTGCTGGTACTTTGTTTGGGCTATAGAAAGAAGACAGATAATAACAAGCCCCAGGGTGAGTAGAAGAGTCTTCATAGTGGTTAGAGTTGGTTGTAATATATGGAATAGAAAAACCCTGAGAAATATTTCTCAGGGTTTTTCTATTGTTGTTGGAAAACAAGTACTAGTTCACATCCCAGAATACACGATCCATGACGTCATCGCTACCTCCGTTTGCGGCAGAGGCATTGGTTCCGTTGACCGAGTATTCGTCTACACTATAATTGAAACGCAGAGGAGGCGTAGTTCCGGCCTCAGCAGCATTCATCATCGTTGGAGCATCGTACAATCTCCATGTAGACCAAGCTTCAAACCCATGATTGTACATGGCGATCCACTTCTGGGTACCAATGATTTCTTTCCAAGTCATTCCTGCTGTAATCTGAGCATCATAGTCAATAGCGGAAAGGAACGTGGTATCTATAGTGTCGTTAAGACTCATTCCTGTCCAAGATTCTACAGAGGTTGCAATAGCTTGGTCGTAGAGGTCTTTCACAGACCCACTTGTCCATCCTCTGGCTGCTGCCTCTGCTTGGAGGAATAAGATTTCCTCAGCGGTCATTAAAAATGAACCTAATGTTGGATTTTCCAACATGTCTCCTGGTTGTGAGTGATTGCTGTACGTGCCACCTGCTCCGTGAGGGTTACCTACGACATTCCCAGCGCTATCAAGAGCACGGAAATAGTAGCCTCTTCGAGGGTCAGACTGAGCGTTCATAGCATCTGCAAGTGTTTGTGATGCGATAAAATCAGTCCTTCCACTTTCTACAAGGTCCTCCCAGAGAGGGTTTGTGTTTGGTGGATTTTCTTCAAATTCAATGATTCCAATACTGCTTGAAGAGATACCACCGGCAATTGCTTCGCTGGCCCATTCTTGACCCAAGGTGGCGTTGAAATCACCCATTCGCAGAGCAAGTTTGAGCTTGAGGGAATTGGCAAACTGAACCCAATCTACACTATACAGATCGGACGCGCCCAAGTCTCCAGACGAACCACCTTGAATTTGGGGAATAGCCTCATCAAGACGTGCGACAAGGTCGACATAGATTCCGCTGGCTTCGTCATAGGCTGGTCCGAGGTTCTCAAGCAACATGCCAGCTTCACTATAGGGCACATCGTTGAATAAATCAACGAGAATGTGATAGGTATAGACTTCCATCACAGTGATCATACCTCCTTGAGCGGCCTTGTCGGCATTACTCAGTACTGCATCACCTTCCAAGAACATTCTAGCATCTTGCAAGTCTCTAAGAACATCGCTATAAAGCTCATCGAAAGCCTCACCATTGATGTTTCGTTCAGTGAGCTCATAGTTTGACTCGTCAGTATATGTACTCTGAGTCCAGTGCTGAGACCAAAGTCTCAACGTATTGGTGTTCACATTAGGAGATGCCATATAGCGAGCTAACTCCTTTTGCGCATTAGCAAACAGCATTGCCGGAGGAACTTCCTCAGGGAGTACCTGATTTTCGTTTAAGCTTGTTATATCCTTCGTACACGAAGAAATAAAAAGCAAAACCCCGATATAAATACTTAATTTTTTCATGATAAATGCTTTTTAAAATTTAAGTGTGATGTTAAATCCAAATTCTCTTACCGCAGGATAAGCACCTGACTGGTACCCCTGAATGTTACCGGCACTAAGCCCAGCTTCGGGATCGGTGTAAGGAGAATTCTTGTAAAGGATAGCCAGGTTTCGTCCTACAACGGAAACATCCAGCCCTTGGATTGGCCATTTCTCCACAATAGAGTTTGGCAATGAGTAGGTCAACGCTACCTGACGAAGTTTCACATACGTGGCATCATACACGTGCATGGCATTAGGGGCAGCACCCCAACCAGAAGCATTGTAATAGTTGCTGTAGTATCCATACTCTTCGTTAGAGCCTTCATTTTTCACTCCACTTGAAGTTACATTTCCATCCTCATCTAGGATAAGAGCACCAGCACCATCAGTAGCAGCCCAAACTCCTCCAAGAGGAAGTCCACCACCATCGTCTGGTTGATCACGAACAGGGTTTCCTTTATCGTTGTCACCTGCGGTGAAGTCGTAAATACCCGTACCGTATCCATACCAAGTGTCAAGTGAGAAGAACTGACCACCTTTCTGCACATCAATCAGGGCACTGGCGGAGACATTTTTGTATGAGAATGTGTTTGTCCAGCCACCTGTCCAATCTGGAAGCATGTTTCCGATGATCTCAGTTGAACTAGTCTTAGCATACACAACCCCGCTTCGCGAAGCTGATGGGTGATGATGAACGATCTTATCGTTTCCATCATACACAAAGTTGGTTCCTTTAATGACACCATAAGGCTGCCCAACTTCCGCTTCAACAGAAATGCCGCCTTGCATAGAAGTGAGCTGATACGCATCAAGACCATCCTTTAGTTCAAGCACTTCACTTCGGTTTAAAGCCCAATTGACTCTCGATTCCCATCGGAAGTCATCGGTGGCAATCACATCGCCATACACGGAAACTTCGATGCCTTGATTTTGAATGTTGCCAGCGTTAATCCATTGACGAGCTGTTCCAGAAGCACTTGACACACGGGCATCAATAATCTGATTCAGTGTATTCGTTCTGTAAAGTGTGATATCTGTTCCTGCACGTCCTTTCCAGAACTTGTTTTCAAAACCAATTTCGGCCGTTTTACTACGCTCGGGAACCAATCCAGAGTTCGGGTTTCTTGAGGGTGCGGTAGCCAAAGTTGTGCCCTGAAAAGTTGAATTGATCAGATACGTTGGGTCGATTGATTGCACGGGGGCATCAGATCCGACTTCTGCGTAGTTCACCCTTAACTTTCCAAAGTCCATAAAGTCAACATCAAGCAACTCAGAGTACACAAAGCTCACGGCTGCTGCTGGATATGGATAAACGTTGTCAGTCTCAGGAAGTGTGGAACTTATATCTACTCGGCCACTTAAGTCTATATACAAGAATCGTTTGTAACCGAAACTCACTCGAGCAAAGTAACCATCAACCGCTCGTTCCCAAACATTTTCATAGGGCTGTCTCAAGATTTTGTGGTCATTTGTTGAAGGTAAGAGCGTTGGTGCTATGATTCCGTTCGTTCCATTTTGAAGGGAGTATAATCCGGGAACGGTCAACCCTCCGTTGGTTTGCCCTTCGGTTTCGTTGCTACCCTGACGCCTTAAGTTCGTCCCGATGTTTCCATCAATATTAAAGGCGTTATCCGTTCCAAAATCCTTGTTGAAAGAGAACATTAAGTCGTAGTTTCTTTCATAATACGACCGGGTGTATTTGTAATACAACGGCACGTCAACAGAGCCTTCAGCCGTTCGTTCTTCACGAGTTTCATCGTAGCCATCATTTGTAATTCGCCCCATCACGCTCAACCAATCAGTAAGTTGATAGGTTAATGCGAGATTTCCGATAAACCGATTACGGCTATCATTCTGATAACTCTCGTGGCGCATGAAATATGGATTATCAAAGTAATGAGGTTGGACTCGGTGATCCACATCTGGGTCGCTAAACCCATAAGGGTTCCAAGTCATGTTTAATCCCGTTGACTCATATGCTTTGCGTTGAGCTTCCATGTCTGTAGAAACATTGTACCACTGTCGGAACGATTGGTTTACGTTTCGGCTGTCATAACCCGTTCCAAAACGACCTTTGCCCTTTGTGAGCGCAATTTGAGTTCCTGCTGTTACGCTAAGCTTATCACTCAACTTGTAGTTCAAGTTTACAGAAGCATTGCTCCGGTTCAGGCTAGAGTTAGGAAGAATGCCTGTTTGACGTGTGTCCGTAAGCCCGATTCGAAATGACCCATTCTCGTTGGCTCCGTCCAAGGAGACACTATTATTCACCATAACGGACGTCTCATAAAACGTTGTGGCATCGTTATCAGAAGCAACATACGGTTGAGGTTTAAGGTACGTGTCTGTTAGTTCTGGATAAATAGACTCCCAGGTTAGCACCTCAAGGTTTTCGTCAAACTCAAGACCATATGAGGCATCTTCTCCCATTGGCGTAGCCATGTCTGGAACTCCATCTCCATCTTGATCACCAACGTCCTCCAAATAACCATTCGCTATCGTACCGTTAGCTAGGGTGTCAGGTCCATAGTACTGACCATAACCAGCACCATATTGCTTTTGGTAAACAGGCATAGTGTTTTTGTTAATCTTACCCATAGTTACGCCAGAAGAGATTGTTACTCCAATACCGTTGTCTTTCGTTCCTTTTTTAGTCACGATTAAAACCACACCATTCGCAGCACGCGAACCATACAGAGCAGTTGCAGCAGCACCTTTTAATACTGAAATAGACTCGATGTCTTCTGAGTTAATGTCCATAGCTGCATTACCGTAGTCATATCCTCCTCGTCCAGTTCGTTGGTTAGATGAGTTGGTAATTGCATTGCTAATTGGCACTCCATCCACTACATAAAGCGGTTGGTTGCTTTGACTAATTGACTTGTAACCCCGGATAATCACGTTGGCAGAACCACCCATGGTTCCACTGTTTTTGATTTGGGCTCCAGCGACCTGGCCAGAAAGAGCACTCATGAAGTTCATGTCTTTTACACGCGACACATCATCTCCGCTCACAGTTTGTGTGGCATAACCGAGAGATTTCTTTTCTCTGGAAATACCTAGGGCTGTTACCACTACTTCATCCAGTTCAAGTCCCATAGACATTCCAACGTCAACGGTTGACTGAGCGCCAACTGCTACTTCCTGGTCTTGCATTCCGATGAATTTGTAAATCAGAACAGCGTCATTATTAGGAACAGTAATGGAGTACTTACCATTTTCATCTGTGGTCGTACCCGTCTGTGTTCCCTTAATTTGAATGTTTACGCCCGGTAATGTTTCGCCATCGTCCGAGCGGACTACGCCATTAACGGTGCGTTCCTGCGCTAGTAGTACCGAGGTTAAGAACACGGAAACTACTAGGAGAAATAATTGCTTTTTTCCCATAATATTCGGTTAAAGTTTAGTTAAGATTTGAAGCAAATTAAGTACAATATCTTAACCGTCAGCGACAAACAGGCCTTTTTTGTCGATGAAATAGGATTCACAACGGACGAAAAAGACGATTTGCTCTGTTGCAAAATGTATCATTGTTGGAAGCATTACACATGATTCAGATTAAAGACACCATTGTTTCAACGGAGCTGCTAGAGGAGCGGTTCGTGTGCGATTTAACCGCATGTAAAGGAGTCTGTTGTGTGGAGGGAGATTCCGGGGCTCCGCTGTTGGAGGAGGAGCTTGAAAAGCTGAATGACGAATTTGAGTCTGTTAAGCCTTATTTAAGTGCTGGAGGAAAACAGGCGCTTGAGGAGAACGGGTTGTATGAGAAAGATGCCGATGGTGACTGGGTAACAACGCTTCGCGAAGGCAAGGAATGCGCCTACACGGTTTTTGATCAAGATAACAATGCTATGTGTGGAATGGAGCTCGCCTGGAAAGATGGCAAGACATCATTCCGAAAGCCTATCTCCTGTCATTTATATCCGGTGCGGGTAAAGAGATATGAGGAGTTTGAAGCGGTTAATTACGAAAGATGGCACATATGTAGTGCAGCTTGCGCACTCGGAGAGGCCCTTCAGGTGAGAGTGTATGAGTTTTTGGAGGAGCCGCTAAAAAGGCGTTTTGGCAATGAGTGGTATCTCGAACTTCATACCGTTGCCGAGGAATGGAAAAAGCAAAAAGGCTGATGGTAATTTTCGTGCACATATTTTCGAGATACGGGCTAATTAACAACCTCCGATTTTGAGAATCTCGCGGTGTCACTAGGCTGTGGTTTGAGAAATATTTTTTTGAACAGAAGTTCTTAAGGGGCGGTGTTAAAAAAGAAGGTCAATTGTCAATAAAATTGGTTTGCCTCGAGTCACATTTTTATCAAGTTTTGTTGTGCAATTAATCATGGAGAAGTGTCCACTTGCTTCATCGCTCATTGCAATAATCGACATTTAAGTTGTTGTAAAACAGAAGTTTAAAGAATAGTTTGAAAGAGCTGTTCAAGACCTTTATTGTCGTAATTCTTTTAGGCACTGAGCGATGCTTTTTTGACTACAAAACCCGCACTACTGTAGGGAAGTAGCCGAGACTCAGAGGGGCTTTAAAGGATGATTAAAACACAATAAGACGAAAGAGATTATGACAGAAGAACCCATCCTCCGAGAAGACCCTAACAGATTTGTACTGTTCCCGATTAAACACGATGATATTTGGGCATTCTATAAAAAATCTGAGGCGAGCTTCTGGACAGCGGAAGAAATTGATTTAGGGCCTGATTTACATGATTGGGAACACAAATTGAATGACGATGAGCGTTATTTTATCAAGCATGTGCTGGCCTTTTTCGCAGCGAGTGATGGAATTGTCAACGAGAATTTAGCTGAAAACTTTGTGGCAGAAGTTCAGTACACCGAAGCCAAGTTTTTCTACGGGTTTCAAATCGCTATGGAGAACATTCACTCCGAAACGTATTCACTTTTAATAGATACCTACATTAAGGATAAGGCTGAAAAAGGCAAGCTCTTTAACGCAATTGAAACAATTCCGTGTGTAAAGACCAAAGCCGACTGGGCATTGAGATGGATTGAGAATGGATCCTTCGCAGAAAGGCTTATTGCTTTTGCTGCCGTTGAGGGGATTTTCTTCTCCGGTTCGTTTTGCTCCATCTTCTGGTTGAAGAAAAGAGGGCTCATGCCAGGCCTGAGCTTTTCGAATGAACTTATTTCTAGAGATGAAGGAATGCACTGCGATTTCGCATGCCTGTTATACAATGACCATGTGGTGAACAAGCTATCTGTTGATACGATTACAGAAATCATTAGTGATGCCGTTAACATCGAGAAAGAGTTTGTTACGGATGCACTGCCCGTTTCACTTATTGGAATGAATGCAAAACTCATGCAGCAATACATAGAGTTTGTTGCTGACAGATTGTTGGCCGAGTTAGGTTGCCCAAAAATCTACAACTCAGACAATCCGTTTGATTTTATGGAGATGATTTCACTTCAGGGAAAGACCAACTTCTTTGAAAAGAGAGTGGCCGAATACCAAAAATCTGGTGTTGCCGGAGGAACAGAAAATCAAGTCTTTAAACTAGACGAAGACTTTTAAAATATACCCTTTAACCATTAACCACCCAAAACCTAATAGTTCATGTTTGTAGTAAAAAGAGACGGTAGGAGCGAGGCAGTAAAGTTTGACAAAATCACAGGTCGAATCAAAAAGCTGTGTTATGGATTGCACCAGAGCGTTGATCCAGTTAAAATTTCGATGAAAGTTATCGAAGGAATTTACGATGGTGTTTCCACCACGGAATTAGATAACCTTGCCGCGGAAACGGCAGCATCGTTGACTACTTCTCACCCTGATTATGCGTTGTTGGCGTCTCGAATAGCCGTTTCGAACCTCCACAAGAACACCGAAAAGTCTTTTTCGGCTACCATGGAAGGGTTATACAACTACATTGATCCAAACACGAATAAGAAAGCTCCACTATTGGCTGATGACGTGTATCAGATCATTAGCGATAATGCTGAAACGCTTGATAGTCACATCATCTACGATCGCGACTTTGGTTACGACTTCTTTGGATTTAAAACGCTTGAACGCTCGTATTTGCTCAAGATGAACAATCAGGTGGCAGAGCGTCCGCAGCACATGTTGATGCGGGTGGCCATAGGTATTCACAAAGAGGATTTGGATGCTGCGATTGAAACGTATGATCTAATGTCTCAAAAGTGGTTTACACATGCCACACCTACACTTTTTAATGCGGGAACACCTAAACCACAAATGTCTTCTTGTTTCCTTCTTACAACCAAGGAAGATAGCATAAGTGGTATTTACGATACGCTTTCTCAGTGTGCTAAGATTTCGCAGTCTGCAGGTGGTATTGGATTGTCTATTCACGATGTGCGCGCTACCGGATCATACATCCGCGGCACAAACGGTACGAGTAATGGTATTGTTCCAATGCTCAGAGTCTTTAACGATACGGCTCGTTATGTAGACCAAGGTGGAGGAAAGAGAAAAGGATCATTTGCTATTTACATTGAGCCATGGCACGCTGATATATTCGATTTCCTCGATCTAAAGAAAAACCACGGTAAAGAGGAGCAGCGAGCAAGAGATTTATTCTACGCTATGTGGACACCCGATTTGTTCATGAAGCGCGTGGAAGAAGGAGGCGATTGGACGCTTATGTGTCCAGATGAGTGCCCAGGACTTTCTGATGCATGGGGCGATGAGTTTGAAAAACTCTACACGAAGTACGAAGCTGAAGGAAAAGGAAAGAAAACCATCAAGGCGCAAGATCTTTGGTTTAAAGTGCTCGAGTCACAAATTGAGACCGGTACTCCGTATATGCTTTACAAGGATGCGGCAAACTCCAAGTCTAATCAACAGAACCTTGGAACCATTAAATCTTCCAATCTGTGTACAGAGATTATGGAGTACACAGCTCCAGATGAAGTAGCCGTATGTAACCTGGCATCTATTGCGCTTCCGATGTTTGTGAAGGATGGCAAGTTTGACTTCCAGAAGTTGTTTGATATCACATATGTGGCTACCAAGAACCTCAATAAGATTATTGACAACAACTATTATCCTGTTCCTGAGGCGAAAAAATCCAATCTGAGACACCGACCAATCGGTCTGGGAGTTCAGGGATTGGCAGATGCGTTTATTCTGATGCGTCATCCGTTTGATAGCCCAGAGGCGAAACTGCTCAACAAGCAAATCTTTGAGACAATTTATTACGCGTCTCTTACGGCTTCTAAGGATTTGGCCAAAGAGCACGGCCCATATGAAACGTATGCAGGCTCGCCTATTTCTCAAGGAAAATTCCAGCAGGACTTATGGGGTGTTGAGCCTACCGATCTTTGGGAGTGGGATATTCTGAGAGAAGAAGTTCTTGAGCACGGGGTGCGCAACTCTCTTCTTTTAGCACCAATGCCAACGGCTTCTACAAGCCAGATTCTCGGCAATAATGAGTGCATTGAACCATACACATCTAACATCTACACACGAAGAACACTATCAGGCGAGTTTGTCATTGTGAATAAGCATTTGATGCGTGATCTTGTGAAGTTGAATTTGTGGAATGACACCTTGAAGAACAAGTTGATTGCTTCGAACGGATCTGTTCAGGAAATTGATGAAATTCCAGATAACTTAAAAGAGTTGTACAAAACGGCTTGGGAGATCAGTCAGCGAGTTATTATTGACTTATCTGCCGATCGTGGAGCCTATGTTGATCAGAGCCAGTCGCTTAACATCTTCATGGAAGATGCAAATTTCGCTAAGCTTACATCAATGCACTTCTATGGCTGGAAAGCCGGATTGAAGACCGGGATGTATTACCTAAGAACAAAAGCAGCTCGGGACGCTATTAAGTTTACGTTGGATAAGAGTAAGCTTGAGCAGCCAATGCCAGCTGAGCAGGAGGCTGTAAGCCTTGAACAGCGCCAGGCAGAGATCGCATGTTCACTGGATAATCCAGATGAATGCGAGATGTGCGGAAGCTAGAAATCTGAGTATTTAAAAGCAAAAGCCTCTGTGAAAACAGGGGCTTTTTTTGTGCCGCTTCAAGGGATGAAATTCGGTTAAGTCAAACAATTCCCTTATTTTGTTCGACTAACCTTACATTTTTTTCTATGAAAACGGAAATCCAACGGATTTTGGGATTACTGGCATTGGTCTGCTTTTCCATCTCGTCTGTTGGACAAACTACTCAGACGTTTTCGTATACAGGCTCATCTCAAACCTTTGTTGTTCCCAATGGGGTCTACTACATTCAGGTAGACATGTCTGGAGCGCGGGGTGGCACAGCGTATTCCTCAAGTTCTATAGGAGTTGGTGGCGCTGGTGGGAGGCTTCAGGCCACCATTAGTGTCAATCCTGGACAAACACTTAACATATATGTTGGTGGGCAAGGGAGCAATGCCACGTCTTCGTCTGCCGGTGGTGGTGGATACAATGGCGGAGCTTCAGGAGCAAACTATTCTACGTCTCAATTTGGGGGCGGTGGAGGTGGTGCCACTGATATTCGTATTGGCGGAACAGCATTATCCAATAGAGTGCTGGTTGCTGGCGGAGGAGGCGGAGCTTCTTCGTGTTCTGGGTCTGGCTACAACGGTGGAACAGGCGGCTCAACCACAGGCGGAACAGGAAGCAATTGCGGAACAGGAGTGAACCCAACTGGCGGAACACAGTCAGCTGGTGGGTCAGCCGGTTCCTACTCAGGATATTGTACAGCAACAGCCGGTTCTCTGGGTAATGGTGGTAACGCATGCTCTCCTTCTGGAGGAGGTGGTGGCGGAGGCGGCTATTATGGCGGAGGCGGTGGCGCCTGGGCCAGCGGAGGCGGAGGCTCGAGTTATTCGGGGTCAGCAATCAACGTCACACACACCGCAGGTTACAATGCTGGAAATGGCTCCGTTTTGCTTTCATATGTCACCTCAAGCTCCACGACCTGCCTGGAGGCACTGAACACGCTATTGCCAGGAAACCTTGCATACATTACTTCCGCTATTCCAAACAAGTATGATTTTGCATACGATGGAGGGGCGGATTATATAAGCGATGGCGGCTTTGATATGTATGATGGGGGAAACTACCTGAACACCAACTTTGCCACAGGAATTGACTATACAAACGGCACGATTACCGCATCCACAGCTTTTGGAACAACGGGCCGTTATTTTACGCGCGAGATGTCCGGATTGTTTGTTGTTGCAGCGGACCTGGATTCTGTCACGACCTTTTATATCTCCGGAAATAATGGAGCAGATGGAGGTGGATCCACTTCGTTTTATCAGTTTGATACACTGGTTAACGGGATACTCTACACCTGCTATTTAAAACGGGTGGTAGCGAACTATGATCCGGCTATTCATCAATTAATTATTATTCCGAAAAACCTTGGAGCTACTCACACCTACTCAACCAATACAGACAATTCATTTCAGAACTTAACCGGCATTGCAAACTCTCAGAGCTTATACTATTTGCTTTTCGCTGCCCGATCTGGTGGAAACGGATATTCGGTACCTGACTCAAGTGTGAGAACGGTAGCTGGAAGGTTTTTGTCGCTCACCTCCGATTCGAGTGTGTTTATTCGTTCGGTCAACGTTGGAAACGGGTGTCCGGGCACGGATAGTATCACGCTGGTTTACCAGGCGTGTAACAGCTATCTGGGATCTACCAATCAAATAACAGCAGAGCTGTCAGATACCAACGGAAGTTTTGCTTCGGGTACTACTTTGCTGGGGAGTATTCCCGATACCAACTTAATAGATACAATCACCTATGCATTGCCCTTGGGGCTGACTCCCAGTGGGAACTATCAGATAAGACTGATAACATCCAGCCCAGCGGACACTTCCAATCCGACCAGTGTGCCAAGTATTAATGCAATTCCAACGGCACCCACCTGGTTGTCTACTTCTGATTTGATCGTTTGTGATGGAGATTCGGTGATTTTTTACGATACGGCTTCTTCCGGACAAACCGATTCCACTACGTATGAGCTGTCATTTTCAAACCTAACCACGTCCAATTCAGCGTGTGGTAATCAGGGGCCTTACAGTTGCTCAGATGTGATCGAATACGACTGGATAGATGGCGGAACAGGAGATGTGATTTCTGTGTCTTTCAGTGCTTTTTTCAGAATCAATTGTTCAACCGGAGACTCGTTGGTGTTCACCCTAAATGGTGTTGAACAGCAAACAGAGGCACTCACCTTTTACGATTGCAATTGCAGCAACACGGGTGGCGACCAATTGGTGACTACCGTATTCGATCCGGCAGATTTTATTGCCGGAGATTCAAATCACCTGGAGATTTCGTTTGCCAGTGGAAACTGTGTGGGAGTAGATACATCGAGCTCACTCAATGGAGGTGTGGGGCAAGTACACGCAAATTACGGATCTACGTATACGTTTGATTACAGCGCCACCAATACGTTTGCCACACTCCTCGCCAGCACACCAGATACATTCTTTCTCTACCCCGATTCGGCTATGACAATTTGGGTGCGAGCATCAAATAATATTACTGGCTGTGAGGGAACAGACTCTACTTTCTTTGACGTAGATGTTTCGGATATTGGCGTTACTGCCAGCCAATCGGGTTTCATCAGTTGTTTTGGTTCGGCCAATGCTGAAATCTCTGCCTCAGATAGCGGGGGTTTAGGCACAACCACATATAGTTTGGATAACTCGGTGTATCAGGCATCATCCACTTTTTCAGGACTTGATACGGGTAGTTACGTTGTCTATGTTCAAGATACGGTTGGGTGCGTTCAGGCTTCTGATACGGTGATCATCGACCAACCAGATGAGCTTATTGTGTCCATTGACTCTGTCCTCAATGTCAGCTGCTCAAATTCTACGGATGGGTATTTATCTGCAACGGCCGTGGGAGGTACTCTGCCCTACTCGTTTTCCTGGAGCAATGGAGAAACAACTTCAACCATCGATAGCCTTTCACTTTCGGCTTACACAGTAACCGTTACCGACACCAACGGATGTATAGATACTGTATCGCAGCAATTGCTAGTACTTGACCTGACACCTCCCAATGTGTTGACCATGAATCACACGGTCTATCTCGATGCCGCTGGGCAGGGCTCTGCTTCAGCAGCAGATGTAGACGGTGGTTCAACGGATAATTGTGGAATTGATAGCATGTATATCGATATCGATCAATTTGATTGTTCCGATATCGGTAGTCCCGTCCAGGTAGTATTAACGGTAATAGACTCTTCTGGAAACAGTGATACGGCACATGCCCACATTACAGTTCTCGATACCATTCCGCCTGTGGTGCTTACCCAAACTCACACTGCTTATCTAGATCCACAAGGAAATGCCGTTATACAGTCAGCACATGTTGATTCTGGGTCTTACGATAGTTGCGGCATCGCTTTTACGATGCTTTCCGATTCGATTTTTGACTGCGCTGACGTGGGCACCACGAGTGTCTTTTTAATAGTGACGGATATCTATGGCAATGCAGATTCTGCATCCGCTAATGTGATGGTGATCGATACCGTGGCTCCTGTGGCTATTGCGCAGAACCTGGTTGTATACCTTGATCAATCTGGTAGTGCTACAGCTGTAGCCGACTCAGCAAATAATGGCTCCTGGGATAGCTGCGGGGTGCAGAGCCTGAGTTTGGACTCTACGATGTTTAACTGCTCTCATCATGGCGATTCGGTTTTAGCCACTCTCACCGCGACAGACGTCAACGGAAACACATCATCCACGAGCTTATACGTATTCGTTTACGATACCATATCACCGAATGTGTATACACACAACGATTCGGTATATGTCGATTCTTCAGGCCAGGCTTTCGTGACAGCGTCTTCGTTGAATGATAGTACACTTGATAATTGTGCGATCGACACCATGTATTTGTCTCAAGACACGTTCGATTGTGCCGAAGCTGGAGGCATAACCTCAATCTGGTTCTATGCATATGATGTAAATGGCAATGTGGATTCGGTTAGTCTCGATATCACCGTTGTCGACACAATTAATCCTGAGATAGTGTGTGTTGACTCTATCGTTGTAGAAAATGAATCGGGTCTGTGTGGAGCAAGCGTGTCTTATTCCAATCCAGTTGGAATGGATAATTGTGAAGTCGACACAGTCTATCAATCAGATTCTACCGGACTTGTGTCGGGAAGCTTTTTCCCCGTTGGGGCGACAATTGTAGAGTTTACAGTCGAAGACGTACACGGCAACATGGGAACATGTGAGATGGTGGTTATGGTAATAGATACCCAGGCTCCGCAGCTTATTTGCCCGAATGACACCGTGATCTGCGACAGCGTGTATACGTTCAGTCTACCTAACTACATCGATAATTGCTCAGGATTTACTGTGGCACAAACGGGTGGCATTGCTTCCGGAGGAGTGTTGCCAGTGGGAAATACGTTGAATACGTTTTCGGTTTCAGATGCATTCGGAAATACGGATACATGCTCGTTCACTGTCACACGCGATGCATTTCCCTCGGTGGCAGACGCAGGAGAAGATCAGTATTTGTGTGATGAGTTTATTGTAAGCATCGATGCCAATGATCCCGCAATTGGAGTGGGTGTTTGGACACTTATAACGGGGCCAGGTAGTATTGCAGATACCTCGGATAATACAACGGAAGTGTCTCAACTTTCCCTGGGTGAGAATCAGTTTGCCTGGAGCATCTCTAATGGTGTTTGTGCAACAGTTACCGACACCATAACAGTGCATATCAATACGGCAGCCAATGCACCTAACGCTGGTGAAGACACAATTTTGTGTATGCTCGATGAGTATGTTTTGAATGCTGAGCCAGCTTCAAGAGGAGATGGTTTTTGGCAGGTACTATCTGGAGGAGCGTCCATCGCTGATTCTTCTGCTCCGGCATCGCTTGTTGAGAACCTTAGGACTGGAGAAAACGAACTTTCCTGGACCATCGTAAATGGTGTGTGTCCCGAATTGTCAGACATAGTAGTTATAACTGTAGGTGATGAACCAAGCATTACAATAAGTGAGGATGTATTTATATTTCCATCTACAGAAGTACAGTTAGAAGCAACTTCCGATATCGGAACTGAATTTACCTGGACACCCATTGAAGGACTGTCAGATCCGGGAGTGAGTGATCCTAGAGCAGCTCCGGCAGAAACCAGAACCTATGTGGTAGAGGTTGCATCGGAGCTCGGATGCACAAACTCTGATTCGGTGACAATATCTGTGAACACATCTCTTGTTTTACCAACGGCATTCACACCAGACGGAGATGGCATGAATGACACCTGGAACCTGAAAGAACTCGAAAACTATCCTTCCTGCGTGATCAAGATTTTCAACCGATGGGGCCATGAAATGTTCGTGTCTGAGGGATATACAGAGAATTGGAAGGGCAATTACCAGGGAGAGCCACTGCCAAGTGGTAGCTATTATTATGTAATAGACCTCGGTAGCAAATCATTAGATAAACTAACTGGAAGCGTGACTATTATACGATGAGATTTCTTCGTTCCATATCAACTCTTTGTGTCCTTGTAATGGTTTCAGTGAGTGCTGGTTACTCGCAGCAGGTGTATCAGTTTAGTCAGTACTTGCAGAACATTTATGCACTTAACACGGCCACAGCCGGATTACACGATTACACAGAGGTCAACGTAGGCTTCCGAAAGCAATGGGTAGGCATCGACAACAGTCCGCAGACACTTTACCTAAGCGTTAACACCCCGTTGGGCAAGCGACTCGAGCTAAGCCCAAAGGCCTCTTCGGTTCGGATAAGCAACCCTCAGGCCTACAACGATTTCAAACGAAAGTCTTTTCATGCCGTGGGGGGAATGCTGGCAGTGGATTCGTATGGGCCATATGCGCAGACTGTAGCCATGTTGTCTTATGCTTTTCATCTTCCAGTTGCAGAAGAGCTTACGTTGAGCTTTTCGCCTAATGTGAGCTTCAACTCGGTTCGGTTTGATCGCACAAAGGCCATTGTAGAGCTTCAAGGAGACCCTACTTATGACAGTTACGTTGGCATGCAAGGAAAAAGCCAGCAGATGGATATCAATCTGGCGTTTTGGATGTATCACACGAAATTCTTCTTCGGTTATTCTTCAGATCAGTTGGTACAAGACAGGCTTCAAGTATCCAGCACAATTACGCTTGAGGATTTGAAAGCGCACCATCAGTTCATAGGTGGTTACCACCATAAAATGAAGCGCAATATTGTGTTAACTCCGAGTGTAATGGTCAAATATGTGGATCAGTCTCCTCTGTCTTTTGACGTCAATTTTCGGGTTGACTATCAGGATAGAATTTGGGGCGGACTTTCCTATAGAAATGCGCATGCACTTGTAGCCATGTTTGGCATGCATGTGTCTAATACGTTTCGGTTTGGCTATGCCTTTGATTTTTCGCTTTCAGCCATTCGCACTCAAAACATTGGCAGTCATGAACTGTTGATTGGAGTGAATTTGTTTAACCGTGAAAAGGCCGCTTTTTGATGCGCGGGGTGTTCGCCTTAATACTGTGTCTCCTCTATGCGTCAACCGATGTTGTCGCGCAGCTGGAGGTTCAGGTCGATTCGGTTTTTTTACTCCCAAAGAGCATCAACTCCAGATTTGATGAGTCGGCACCTGTCTTCAACCCATTGCAAGACAGGCTGTACTTTACCCGTACGTTACATCCTGGAAACAAGGGCGGTGCCGGAGCAGGACAAGATGTGTGGTTTTCTCAGCTAGAAGGAGGTGAGTGGTCAAAGCCCACAAATGATTTAGATGGGGTCAATAACTTGCTAAACAACTCAACTACAGCCTTGGGCAAGAAGGGTGAGAGGATGTATTTTGTGGGCTCCTACGATCAAAAGATGGATCTACAAAAGGGGTTTTCTTACTCAGATCACGACAGTACCGGTTGGCATAGGCCGGTGAAGATGAAAGTCAAGAAACTGCACATTATCGGTGATTTCTACGGGGGCTATGTAAATGATGAGGGCAATGTGCTGATCATTTCGATGAACTCAAAAGGCAGTAAGGGAGAAGAGGATTTGTTTGTGTCGTTTAAGGACGGAGACCATTGGACGAAGCCTTTGTGGATGGGCGACAGTATCAATTCGTCAGGCTACGAGATATCACCATCGCTCTCTAAAGATGGCAAATCCTTGCTTTTTGCTTCCAACGGTTTTGGTGGTTATGGAGACTGCGACATATTCGTTTCACATCGATTAGACTCAACCTGGACCAAATGGAGCAAACCTCAGAACCTGGGAGAGCCCATTAATTCTTCTTCGTTTGATGCTTTTCCTTTTAACGATGGTGAGATGTTCTTTTTCTCATCCAATCGAGGAGATACATTTTCCAACATCTACACCGGGATCAATCTCAAAGGAGTCCAAATGGCGGATACCATGCGGTTGGTTTTTCAGTCTTACAACTCGCGTTTTTCTGGAGTTTCGGTCAAAGTATTTGATCAGCGTTCAGAAGAAGTGGGAGACTATCAGGCAGGTGTAGATAATGTGGTTCGTATTGGGGAGCTTCGAGCAGGGGAGGATTATCATATGGTAGCCTCACACTCCATGATTGATGCCTCTGTGTTAAACCCCATGATGATTAACGCAGAGGGAGACTACATTGATGAGATGGAAATGGACGCTGACGGTGGCTTTGATGCTACAGCTCTTTCCCCTGAAGAAACCGAAGCTGCTGAGCAAGTGGAGGCGCCCTGGTATGAAACGGGTCTAGGGGGTGTTTTTGAAGTAGATGGGGTGCCCATTCCGGATCAGTTTTTGGCACTTCAGGATGCTGATGGTAACGTATATCAATACGTGGCTACAGATGAGAACGGGGCATTCGAGTTTGCAGAAACAGACGATTCGCTTGAGCTATTCATTGAGGTGTTATCAGACATTGAGCACATCAAGAACGAGGGGCGTGTTTTTTATACGGATGATGAGGGAAACAAGCTTATGCGAGTAGAGGCTGGTGAACAGGGAAACTTTACCTATAACAAGCTCGAAGCACAGGAGCTGGCACGCCTCAAGGATATTCAGGCGGCAGAAACATCTTTAAACGAAGAGGCAAGTGGTGTCTTCAAGTTCAATAATCTTCCGCGCGAAGGGGTCAAGCTCATCCTGTATGACGAGAACAACAACCCCATTGAAGAAGTAGTCACAGATGAAAACGGTCAATTTGTGTTTAGCAAGCTCAGGCCAGATCAAAGCTTTAGCATCAGAGTAGCTGAAGAAGACATGGAAGATGGAGATTTATCCTTTTTCGGAGAAGGCGGTTCAGAGCTCGACATTATGCAGGCCGGTGGTGCAGGCGAATTTGTGTTTAAACCTCTAACCCCAGATAAAAAAGAACGACTTAGCAGACTCGATGATTTTGACGATACATCATTGCAGTTCGACAATCCCTATGTGTACAGCACAGGCCTGTTTAAGTATGACAATGAGCTCTATGCCGGAGCATCACTTTTTTTAATCGATCCGCTGGGCGATACCATTGAAAATGCCTTTACCGATGAGAATGGGCAGTTTGTGTTTTCGGAGCTCACACCGAATAACGAATACAAGATATTCCCGGCAGGTGTGGAAGAAGCAGGACGAAGCCAACTCTATTTTGTCAGCCGGGATGGAGCTGTAACCACCGGCCAACTTGTAGATGAGTCTTACTACAAGATTAATGGCCTCAATGATGCCTATATGTTTACCACTGAGCAATTGGTAGATCAGGAAATCAGCTCCACTGTGGAGGAAAGTTTTGAAGACGTACGCGGAACGTTTACGTTTAAAGGGCTGCCTAAGGAGGGAGTACAACTCGAACTCCTCGATGAGAATGGTAAGCTGCTGGAAACTGCTTACACCGATGAAAATGGAAACTTTAAATTCAACCTTTTGGCTCAGGAGTCTTCATTCATGGTAAGACTTGCAGAGTCAGATGCGAGCTTCCTTGAGGGGTCTGATATCATGTTTTTAGGGGAGAATCAGGAGAAGCTTGAGCATCAGAACGGAGCAGGCGGCTTTGTGTTTAAGACACTATCGCGTACTGCCTCATCGCTGGCCATGCTCGACTCAGAAGATGATTCAATGCTTGACATGTCCAAGTTCAGTAGTGAATCAACCCCAGCAGAGCCTGAGAAAACACCTGCTCCCGTTGAACCGTTGGAGGGAAAAGTTTGTACGATCCAGTTTCTGTTTAACAGTGTTCGTCTCAGTGATAGAGATCGGGCGAGATTAAATGAGCAAGTGATTGATCAACTCGAATCTTCGCAAAGAGAAATAGTCATTCGTGGGTACTCTTGCGATATTGGTACAGAAGATCAAAAGAATGCGGTCTCCCTGGCCAGAGCCAATGTGTTGAAAGAGTACCTTATTAACATGGGGGTTGACTCCGAGCGAATTAAGGTGGAGGCCGTAGGTTCTGCAGGCATGAAAGATCAATCAGCTGAAAGCAGATATACAAACCGCAAAGCCGAAGTCTACTTCTAGTCTTTGACATTATCGTGACAATATTTGATGCATGCAGCGTGACTTTCGCAAGTTGATTTGAAACAGTTTAAAGTCATAGCGCTAACACACCGAAATCTCGGGTTGGAGTTAGTAGGTAAGTTCCACATTGAACCCGATCTGCAGGCTGAGCGATTGATCGAGCCGCTGAAGGAGTTTCAGGTCAAAGAATCCGTTTTCCTGTCTACATGCAATCGCGTTGAGTTTTTCCTACGTACTGAGAGAGTTGTGGATACGGATTTTGTTTCTGGTCTGATTCAAAGAATATACCCTGAACTAACTCATGATGAACGAGTAAAAGCGCTTGATGAGGTACGTATTTACACTGGATTAGATGCCATCCGTCACTTGTTTCACGTCTCCAGCTCATTAGATTCGCTCGTGGTTGGTGAGCGTGAAATCATTACACAGGTGAGGGGAGCTTTTGAAATGGCGACTAAAAATGGGCTTTCGGGCGATTTTTGGAGAATCGCTTTTCAGAAAGCTATCGAAACAGCCAAGCAAGTCTATACTGAAACGGAGATCGCAACTAAACCCGTGTCAGTAGTGAACCTCGCTTATAGAAAGCTGCTTGAGCGAGACATCAACAACCAGATGAATGTGGTAATGGTTGGGGCAGGACAGACCAATGAGGCGCTGGCCGGGAATCTGAAAACCCATTCGTTCCAGAGTTTTAAAGTCTTTAACCGAACGTTTGAAAAGGCGCGAACGTTGGCTAGTGCTATTGGTGGAGAGGCGCACTCGCTCAATGATCTGGCAAGTCAGGCCGGTGATTTTGATGTCATGCTTACTTGTACTGGAGCAGACCGGGCGATCATTGACTCAGAGACATTTGCGAAAATGAAAAATGGCAATAAGCGACCTATTATCGTAGACTTAGCCATCCCTAATGACATTGACGCTTCCGTACTCACCCATTTTGATATCGACTACATTTCTATCGAAGACCTGAAGGAAGAAGCCAAGCGAAACCTAAAGTTTAGAGAAGCCGAAATATTTCGTTGTGAAGCACTGGTGGAGCAAAGGCTCGTTGAGTTTGAAGACGCCTTTAAAACCAGAAAACTAGAGCTGGCCATGAAGAATGTGCCCGAGATGATGAAGGAAATCAAGCATCGGGCTATTGACAAAACATTCGCCAGAGATATTGACGATATGGACGATGAGAGCCGCGAGAAGCTTCTGAAGATCATCGACTATTTAGAGAAGAAGTACATTGCCATTCCCATGAAAATGGCCAAGCAAGTTGTACTAGGACAGGATTTAAAAGACCCCATCATTGATGAATAAAATACGAATTGGAAGCCGTGGTAGCGATTTGGCATTGTGGCAGGCTCATTTTGCGCAGGACGCGTTAACCGAGGCCGGATTTGAGTCAGAGATCATTATTATTTCTACCAAAGGCGACCAAATTCAGCACCTCAGTTTTGATAAAATCGAGGGCAAGGGATTCTTTACCAAGGAAATTGAGGATGCACTTCTCAACGATAAGATTGATGTAGCCATTCATTCGCACAAAGATTTGGAAACTCAGACCCCTACAGGTTTATGTATCGCAGGTGTTTCATATCGTGAAGATCCGAGTGAGCTGCTTTTGATACATCCTTCAGCAAAAGACGTGTCCAAACCACTTGGATTTAAAGAAGGGGCGGTTGTGGGTACTTCATCAGCTCGCAGAAAGGCCCAAATCAGTGCCCTAAGGCCAGATATTACCATCAAGGATATTCGAGGGAATGTTCCTACCAGAATTGAAAAACTAAGATCTGGCGATTTTGATGCTATTCTCCTGGCAAACGCTGGCGTATCAAGGTTAAAGCTGAATGTGGATGACCTGTCACCTGCGCGCCTTGACCCCAAGCTTTTCATTCCTGCCCCGGCTCAGGGCGTATTGGCATATCAGTGTCGTGAAGAGGATGAGGCTACTATAAATGCCATTCAGAAATTGCACAATCAAGGGGTGAAAAACGCCATTCAGATAGAACGCAGTATTCTTTCTGGTTTTGGAGGAGGGTGCCATATTCCAATTGGGGCATATGCTGAGCCAACCGGAGATGGGTTCGATGTTCGTGTGTCTTTTGCTAAGAAGTGGGAAGACTTTTCGATACGAGTGCGTTTTCAGGCAGAATCACTCGATCAGGCACTTTCGATTTTCGAAGAGAAAAGGACACAGGCTTTACCCAAGACACTGTTTGTGTCGCGGAACCTTTCGGGACACGATTATTTGGCACGAGGGTGTGAGGCGCTTGGGATTAAAACTGTTGCCAAGCCCCTTATCGAGATTGAGGCTATACCTTTTGATCAGCCTTCATTTGATCAGATAGAGTGGGTGTTTTTCTCTTCTTCCAATGCCGTTGACAATTTCTTTAGTCAGGTTGATGGTGCTTCTATTGAGGGTTTGAAGTTCGGTGCTATTGGAAGCGGAACAGCTGTTACATTAGGAAAACATGTACCTCAGGTAGATTTTCAGGGGAGCAGCAGCGACATTCAACATGTTGGGGCTGATTTTGCAGCTGCAATTGGCAAGAGCAAGGTGTTATTCCCCATGGCAGAAGGGTCGCTAAGTACGGTACAATCGTTTTTGAACCAAGGCCAGGTAGAGAATCTGGTTTGCTACCGTTCCAACCAAAAACTGGAGTCAATTGATGCCAGTGATGCTTACGTGTTTACAAGCCCTAGCAATGTTCGGTCTTTCTTTCAGGCAAGCAATTCTATTCCAGCGGGATCGGCCGTTGTTGCCATAGGAAAAGCCACCGCAAGAGCATTGAATGAAGCCGGTGTTGAGCCACGTGTAGCTTCAATTCCCCACGACTCAGAACTACTGGCTTTGATAGCGTCTTAGAATTGTCGAGTTTTGTGCAAACGGATTGGCCCTGAGTTACGTATAACCTCAGAGTTACCCTGATACACAATCGTTATGAAAAGACTTCTACTTGCCTGTTTGTCCCTGTGCCTTTTTCTTGGCACGCAGGCGCAAATCACCACTTCGGTTAGTTCCGAGAACACCACTTGCTCATATTCTTCTGATGGATCATATACCGTTGATGGTATTTATGGTTGTTACCCTCCATTGGTGCTTGAGCTTGACTCTGATACAGCGGTTTTTTCAACCATGACAAATGACGGGTTCGACTATTTGGTTCATGGAGCAAGTCCCGATACAGCTATGGTCACTTCGGTATGGGGTGGAGTTGTTGACTCTCAGGATATTGTTATTTCAACGGGTTACTACCGAGATTCAATATCATTTGGAGCCACAACTCTATACTCTGAAGGAAGTCGAGATATATTTCTTGTATGCCATGATGCTGCTTCAGGGAACCTTCTTTGGTCGCACTCAGCAGGCGGGGCAAACTATGATGGAGGAAACTATGTCACGGTTTTGGGTAATACGGTTTACGTGACTGGATATGTAAGTACCACAGCTTTTTTTGGGTCAGATAGTATTATATCAAATGGAAGTGTTGATGGTTTTATCGCCAAGTACAACGCCATTTCAGGAAACTTAAATGATGTAGTATCGATTGGAAGCCCAACCTATGACTATGGACAAACGATTCGAGGAGTCCATGACCAATTATATATAACAGGAGGGTTTATTGACTCCATAACACTTGCTGGATCCACTTTTACCGGGTCTGGAAGCATTGATATATACGTCATGAACATGGACACGTCATTTACTGAATCTTGGGCTGAAACAGCAACCGGAGCAGGTTTTGATGTGGTGCGTGACCTGGCCGTAAGTGAAGGGTCAGCGGAAGCTGAAAGGATATATATAAGTGGTTATTTGCAAAATAATTTAAATGTTGGAACCACCTCATTGTCATCTACGGGGGCAATAGACGCTTTCGTAGCTGCTTTGGATAACAATGGGAACTGGATTTGGGCGGAAGCTGGTGTAGGAGCTAGTGGTGGATCTGCTTATGACGAAGCATATGGTTTGGACGTGTCAGACAATGGAGATACTCTTTTTGTAGCTGGCTATTATTTCAATTCGTTAAGTTTCGGATCCGTGTCTCTTACATCTAATGGTCTGTATGATGGCTATATTGTTAAGTTCGACACGAATGGAAATGCCATCAGCGGAGTGACCATTGGAGGTTCACAGACAGACGCTTTGTACGATATTGAAGTAGGCGGAGAAGATCTCCTATTTATTGCTGGCCAAATTCAGGGCAGTGTTTCGTTTGCCGATAGCACATTCACGAGCAATGGAAACCTCGATGCCTTTATGGGCAAACTGACATCTGATTATACGGAGGTATGGGGCAAGAACTTAGGGGGTAACCAGGGAGATAACTACAACAGCATCCACCTCGGTGGAGGCGAGCGAATTCATGCTGCAGGCTTTTTTAGGAGTGATGCATCGAGTTATCAATCGGGCTTGATCTCAGCTGGAGGTCAAGATGCCATAATAACTAGCGGAACGCTATATGGACAAGTGGACACAAGTTTCACGATAAGTGGACTAGCTGCTGGCTCTTACACATATATTCTAAGCGATGGTGCTGGAAACACATTCATTGATACCATAACCATTTCATCACCAGCTCCAATTTCTATTGCTGGAAACGTGACCAATGCTTCTTCAGGAACAGCCAATGACGGGTCAATTGACGTGACAGTCACAGGAGGCACACCTGGATACACGTACACTTGGTCTACAGGCTCAGTTACCGAAGACCTGGATAGCTTGGTGGCAGGAACATATTGTTTGACTGTTACAGACACCAATGGGTGTATTGACACCACGTGTTTTGTGGTTGATTCTGTCGTTGCAGCTGGGCCATTTATGGTTTCGTCTATGGTTACTCAAATGACATGTGCCGGAGACAGCACCGGAGCCATTGATTTAACCGTTACGGGCGGCACAATGCCCTACAGCTATAACTGGAGCACCGGAGATACCATTCAGGATTTGACAGGATTATTGGGTGGCACCTATTACGTTACAGTGAATGATGCCGATACCGGATCATACATAGATAGTTTCGTTATTGTGGAGCCAAGCCCAATCGTGATTTCTGAAGTGATCACAAGCCCATCTTCAGGCAGCGCGTTGGATGGGGCTATAGATATTACTGTCACAGGAGGTGTTACTCCTTACAGCTACGTATGGAGCAATGCGGCAACCACAGAGGATTTGACAGGCTTAGGAATAGGGTTGTATACCGTAACGGTTACCGATTCACTTGGATGTCAGCATATCAAGCCTATTCAGGTTGATACATTGGCTGCACTGTCGTTGGTTACAAGCGCTTCTGATGTGACGTGTATTAATACCAACAACGGGGCGATCGACCTGACCATTATTGGAGGACTAGCTCCGTTCACTATCAACTGGAGTAATGGCGCCACCACCGAAGATATCAGCGGGTTGACACCAGGAAGTTACAGTGTAACCGTTACAGATAGTGCTGGTCAGTCAGCCAATGCAACTGATTCGGTAGGCTCTAATCCCATGTATCCAGATCCGGTTGTAGGACCAATTTCAGGACCAGCTTCGGCTCAGGCCTGGACATCTTATAACTACAGTGTGCCTTCTACAGGAGGCTCGTTGTTTGATTGGTGGGCAAGCGTTGGAGTAGTTACTGGAAGTGCTAACAACGCAGCGGTTGTTCAATGGAATGCGGGACCGATAGGAATGGTATACGTCTCTGAAACCGATGCCAATGGATGCTGGGCTGTGGATAGTCTGGAGGTAACGATTCTGTTTGTTGGTATGGAAGAAACTACAGAGAATGCTGTGGTTATATATCCAAACCCCACGTTGAATTTGCTGAATCTTCAGCTACCGGAAGTCTTCAGTTCAGCCAACTACGAGGTACGTTCTATTAACGGCCAACTGGTTGCCACAGGAAGAGTATCGCAGTTAAACCAGACAATAGATGTGTCAGAACTTGAGGCGGCCACGTATGTGCTTATACTCGAAGATGATCATGTCAGGTTAACCCACCGATTTATAAAAGAATAATCAGAACATAAAAAAGGGGGCTTTCGCCCCCTTTTTCGTTTCTAGTTGAACCAGATTATCTCTTTAGTTCTTCCACCTCTTTTGTGAGCGCATCGATTTGAGCTTGTTGCTCTTTCATGGCCTCAATAAGGATTGGAATAAGTCCATCGTAGTTTACTACGTAATGTCCCTGCTGCGTTTTTGTAGTCAATACAGGAGCTACTTCAACAAGTTCCTGCGCAATTACACCGATACCTTTTTCAGGTGATTGACCTTTTTCGATATCCTCAGGAGCCTGCTTGTACTCATACGTATAGCCGTTAAGAGCAAGGATCTTGTCAAGGCCGCCCTCGATCTTTTCGATGTTTTGCTTGAGGTTTCGGTCCGATACAGAAGAGTAAGTTCCAGACTGGTTGATTTGTGCTCTCAGTTGATGAGAATCTTCTTCCCAAAACTGAATTAACTGGTTATCACCTGGAGATATCAGGATCAGCTGATCGCCATCTGTAAACATTCCAGTATCCTCATAAGGGCTCGTGCCCCAGAACACTCCGTTTCCTACGTTAAAGCTATTGCCGCTCAAGTCTGTGGCCCCATACTTGACCTCAGCATCAAGAGAGAAACTCGCAATCTCATAATGACTGTTTGTGGTTACTGCACTCCACACGCTGGTGCTTGAAGGAAGTGAAACGCTGTTTCCACCAGAGATACTTAACGTGCTCCCTGAAACGCTAAGCGTTTGGCTATCTGAGTTATCCAGATACCCAGCAAGGTTCACACTTCCACCACTATTAGAAAGCGACAATGTGTTTGAAGAAAGTGAGATCGTTTGAATCTCGTTGGATGAGCTGTTGTCGTTATCAGCCACACTTATAGTGGTGCTGTTTCCACCAGAAATGCTGATGGTTCTGTTTGTACTGCTGGCCGAACTTGATAGCGTCTGATCATCTGTGTCGTCCAGATAAGCGCTTAAGCTCACGCTGTTTCCAGACTGGATCGAAAGCGTATTACTTGAGAGCGACAATGTCTGAGCATCTGTATTATCCATATAGCCGCTTAGGTCTACATCGTTGCCATCTTCAATGTATAAGGTGTCATTGCTGAGAGTGAGCATTTGGTCATCGGAGTTTGTGTATCCGCTGAGATCAACAGAACCTCCCCCGTTTGAAAGCGTAACCACATCGTTAGACATAGAGATGGTCTGAAGTTCGTTGGTTGAATCGTTGTCGTTGTTTTCAATTACAGGCAGCACAATAGAATTTGACCCTGAGATCATAATTGTATCACCTGAAATGCTTAGCGATTGGATTTCGTTCGTAGTGTCAGCATCTGCATCATCGACCATATCGTTAACCACGTTGTTGGCAAGTAGCGAGTAAGGAACACTTACGAGCTGAGAAGTGCTGATTTCAGAAAATGAAGTACCGCCTGTTTCATCCAATTCTACTTTTACAAAGTAGTCATCAATGGACCAGTCAATACCTGAAATGCTTCCTGTGGCACCAGTTCCATCTCCAATTCTAAAATTGAAAAGGCCAAAGGCATTTGTGGTTACGCTGTGTACTTCAGAGTATTCCACCGTTCCGGTGGCGCTGCCGCTCAGGATACTTATTTGCACGGCTACTGCCTGGTCGTTTAATACGAGTCCATTCGCATCTCTGGCCACTGCCTGATAGTTAAATAGTTCGGGTGATTGCGCCATGGCTGTAATGCCAGAGGCAAGCACAAGGGTAAAGAGTAGTAGTATTCGTTTCATATGAAAGGGTTTAATGTGTTTTGATTATTTGATAGGTATAGAGTTGTTCTGATTGGGAGGCTTTTAACACCAGGTGATACGTACCAGCAGCCAGGTGAGTAGCGTTGAACTGTATGTTAGCAGACAAAGGCTCCGCAGACCAGACTATTTTGCCTCCAGCATCATACAGTTCGATGCCAGCAACGTCATTGGCGTCCTCGAGGCGAATATTGACCAGGTCAGCGGTTGGATTAGGAAATACAGCCACTGAAATAGCATCGGGTATATCACCAAGCCCGGTTACGGTCAGGTTGCTTTGCTGATAACCTTGGGTAAGCGTAGCCGAAGAACTTGATCCGGTTTCAATAACCACCTCGCCAATGCTATATGTGACGTGAACGGTGCTGGAAGATCCTTCGCTACCATCAGAGCCAATAAGCTCAAGTTCCTGAGCTTGAATTATGGTACCACAAAAAAGAAATAGGGTAAATAGAGTCGTTTTCATAGGGTTAGCTTTATAGCCAAGGTAGAAAAACGGGGTATTACCTGCACCAAATTGTGATGAACGTCTTATTAATGTATGCGAGTTGCGATTTCGGAGTGGGTTAGCGGGGTGCGCCCCAACCTTATTGATTCAGACGGTTTTTTGTGAAACGGACCGCATAAAATAGGACTCCTGCCGTTTTCTAAAGGCTTGTTGTGAGGACGAAAAAGAATCCCTTGTTTTACTCTCAAGTTAACATCAAAAGACCAATTGAAGCCTTAGATTATCAGCGGCTTATGGTGCGTTGAAAGTGTTAATGCCTACGATATTTCTTGTCCTTGCCCACCATTCTACGTTTCTGACGGCTGAAGTTGGATAAACCTAACTAAGCAGCAAGCGATGAGAAGATTTATCCTAGTATTACTTTATTTTTTTTACTCTGCACCTGGTGTATTTGCACAAAGTGGGCAGGGTGCAATTAGGGCCACAATTACTAATGCCAAAGATGGAATGCCCATTCCTTTTGTAAATGTTGCTGTGAAGCAAAACGGCATGTTGATTACCGGAGGAGCCGGAGATATTGACGGAAATGTTGAAATCAAGCCGGTTTCTCCCGGTAAGTATGACATTGAAATTACAAGTCTTGGACATCAACCAAAGCGAGTTTCGGGAGTTATTGTGATAGCCAGTAAAACAACGTTTCTCGATAAGGAAAACACGAAAATGTCCTCTGGAATAGTGGATTTAGTAGAGTTTGAGATTGCCGTTTATAAGGAGCCTCTTGTTAAAATAGATGGGTCCGCAAGAGAGACTACGGTGACAGAAAAGGATATTAGGCGCATGGCAGCCAGAGACCCAACACAGATTACCGCTGCAGTTGGTGGGGTCTATGCAAAAGATAATGGAAGTGGAGATGTGTATATTGGGGGGTCTCGTTCCGATGCCAGCTATTACTACATAGACGGTATTAAGGTACGCGGCTCTTTAGCTATTCCTCAAACATCTATCGAACAGATTTCTGTCATTACCGGAGGTCTTCCTGCACAATATGGAGATGTTACGGGTGGTGTGATTAACATTACTACAAAAGGAGTGTCACGTGAGTACGTTGGAGGGTTTGAATACCTGACTTCAGGAGTCAAGCTGGGCAACAGCGCCTATGTGGGGACTGACCCTTACGGATATAACCTTCTCGAAGCATCGCTTTCGGGCCCACTCTTAAGTAAAAGAGATAGTGCCGGAAAGAAAGAACCTCTTCTGGGGTTTTTCTTATCCGGAAATTTCACCCATGCCCAAGATCCACGGCCATCGGCTGTGGGTGCATGGAAAGTGAAAGACGATGTGTTGGAAGCAATTAAAGAGGATCCGCTACGGACTGGTTTCGCTGCAAACTCAGTTATTCCGAATACAGATTATTTAAGGTTATCCGATTTTGAGCGTGTGAAAGTGCGTCCAAATACCCCTCGATTAGGGGCCAACATTGCCGGAAAGATTGACGTGGTTACTACATCTAATACCAACCTCACATTTGGCGGCACCTTGAATTATGGTAAGAGCAGTGTGTATCAGTTTGGTCAGGCCTTGTTCGATTCTGAAAGCTATCCTGAGCGAACAGATTTAGACTGGAGAGTTTATGGTCGTTTCACACAGCGATTTAAAAACCAGACAGCAGAGGAAGCCAAGGAGTCGTCCTCGATTATTAAGAACGCATACTACACGATTCAAGCGGATTATAGTCAGGAGTACGAACGAAGGTGGGATCCAGACCTGAAGAACAACTTCTTTGATTACGGATACATAGGTAAATTCAAGACTCACCAGGGAGCAGATTACCAGCAAGGGGCAGATAGTATTACCGGGATTTTTGGAAACATTCAACAGACATTTCGAGATACGTTAATCACCTTTGAGCCAGGTACAGCAAACCCTGAGCTCGCAAGGTTTACACAGCGATATTATGAGTTGAATGGCTGGAAAGGGTTTGATGAAGAAGGTAATGCTGTTTATGATCCAGAGTTGGTAGAGGCGTTCACCAATATTAACGAGATTCAGAGCGGTGGTGGACTGATTAATGGAGACAATCTAAGCGGTAGCAGAGACGTATACGGCATGTGGTCATACAATACGGATGTGTGGGGAAACTCTGACCGTTATTTTGAGTCCATCACAAACCAAATTCGAGTTTCTGGTCAGGGTTCTGCCGATGTAGGCGATCACCAGTTCATCGTAGGTTTTGAGTATGAGCAACGAATTGATAAAGCATATTCACTTAATCCGAGGAGGCTATGGACCATTGCCAGGCAACGAGCCAATGAGCATATTCAGCAGATAGATTATGAGAACCCGATTATCACATATCCAGGCCCAACAGTTTCATATAGCCGACTTAATTCTTCTCCGGGAGAGTATTGGGCTGGCGATGGAACAGAAACACAGGGTTTTATCGACTATAACTTGCGCAGAACTATTGGTCTAAACCCAGATGGAGTAGACTATTTGGATGTGAATAGCCTTGACCCCAGCGTATACAAGATCGAGTACTTCTCTGCGGATGAGTTATACAATGGTGGTGGCAATAGTTCGGTGGTGTCTTACTATGGATATGATGTTTACGGTAACCGAAGCAATGCCAACCCATCGTTTGACGATTTCTTTACAGAGCGCGATAAGTTTGGAAACTTCACCCGTCCAATCGCTCCATTCCAGCCAATTTATGTAGCTGGCTTTATCGAAGACAAATTCGAATTCAGAGATTTGATTTTCCGAGCTGGTCTGCGTGTTGACAGATACGATGCCAACCAACAAGTATTGAAGGATGAGTATTCGTTATTCCCAACAATCAAGGCGCAGGACGATGCATCAAAAGCACTTCTTCCGGAAGGGGTAGATGCTCACCCTGGTAACATCGGAGATGATTATGTGGTCTACGTAGACAATATCGATAATCCAACGGCTATTTTGGGATACCGAGATGGTACTACTTGGTACAATGCAGAAGGAGCTGAGCTTCAGGATGCAAGTGCTTTGAGAGTTTCAAATGGTTTGCCAGCACCAATGTTGCAAGATCCAAGTCAGGAAACCAGCGAGGATATTACCTCGGCCTCATTTGAGGATTACAAGCCACAGACCAACTTCATGCCTCGTGTGGCATTTAGTTTCCCGATTTCTGATGAAGCAAACTTCTTTGCTCACTACGATGTATTGACAAAGCGACCAACTTATCGTACTCGGCTAGATCCTTCAGCTTACTACTACTTGCAGTCTACACCTACAAGTACTGTGTTAAACAACCCAAGTCTTCAGCCAGAGAAAACAGTTGATTACGAGGTTGGATTCCAGCAGGCTTTGACCAACTCAAGTGCGTTGAAGATTTCGGCTTTCTACAAAGAGTTTAGAGACATGGTAGCTACATCTTATGTGTTTGACGCCTATCCGAAGGAGTACATCACTGTACGAAACCTCGATTTCGCTACTGTGAAAGGCATGACTATTTCGTACGATTTAAGACGAACGAACAACCTCACTATTCGAGCGTCCTATACGTTGCAGTTTGCTGAAGGAACAGGGTCCAGCTCTACTTCAGGTTTGAACCTGGCTCGATCGGGTCAACCAAACTTGAGGGCTCCGGTTAGATTGTCTTTTGACCAACGTCACCAGTTTGTGGCTAACATCGATTACCGATATGCAGATGGTGAGGATTACAATGGGCCAGTTTTATCGGGCAAGCAAATCCTAAAGAATACGGGCGCCAACCTTACGTTAAGAGGTGGTTCAGGTGAGCCTTACAACCCTCAGGCAAACTTTAGTTCGACTGCTTTCTTGAGGAACAACTCTCCTTCTCCCCTCCAGAAAGGGCAAATAAACAGCGCCAGCCTTCCCTGGAAATTTAGATTTGATTTGATGGTCGATCGAGATGTAATCATAAAGGGAAAAGGCGAAGGTGAAGAAGCCAAGGAGCATAGCTTTAACGTATACGTTCAGGTGCTGAACCTGTTAAATGCAAGAAACATTAACCAGGTGTATAGAGCAACTGGTAACCCAGATGATGACGGATACTTGAACTCTTCGTTGGGAACAATCTTTACGGGAGATCAAAACAGCCCATCTTCCTTCTCAGAGTATTACACGATGAAACTCTGGGACCCGCAAAACTGGGAACTCCCAAGGCGGGTTAGAGTTGGTGTTAGGTTTAACTTCTAATGACGTAAGCATCTTGATTTCTTGAACACAAAAAAGGCCTTCTATTCAGAAGGCCTTTTGCTTTTTGTACCCGGGGTGGGAATCGAACCCACACTCCCGAAAGAACTGGATTTTGAATCCAGCGCGTCTACCAGTTCCGCCACCCGGGCAAGTGGTAAAATGGAGCGCGAAAATAACAAAGTTTCCTTATTTCAAATCATTTATTAAAGCCGTCCAAATACTCAGCTTTTCATTTTCGGATCGCGTCCAAATGGGGCGTACAACTCCGTTTACTGCAGAGATGTTGTTGTAGTCTCCAAAAAAGACTTCATCTGATGGAACAAAAGGAGATTCACTGATCTGCGTGTTGGTAAAGGTTGCTCCACCATCTTTACTTACGGCCAAATACACATCTGTTTCTATGCCCTCGTGGTTTCTACGGTCATAAAAAACAATGTATATAAATCCGGTATGTGGATCTACATCCATCCAGGTAAAGAACTGCTGCTTGCCCGGTGGGTCATCATTCACGCGCACAGGTTCTGACCAGTTTTTTCCCTCATCGGTTGATTTCACCAGCCAAATGTCTGTGTCATCTTCGCCATTGCGCTGATCGGCCCAGTTGACATAGATGGTTCCTCTGTTGGCGGAGTTTGACACATCGCATTTGGTAATGGGCATACCATTGGCCCGACCAACGCCAGGAATGTCAAAAGCCCAATTGACTTGAGTAGGTTGTATTTCGCGTTCAATGCCCATTTGCCATTTCTTATCTACTTGTTTCAGTGATCTGAACATGAGTTTTCCGTCAATGCTCCATGTCACATAGACCTGACCATCGGGACCAAAAGCAGGAGTAGCTCCCTCTGTTGTTCCACTATTATCGATGCAGTTTCCTGGAACTGTATTGATTTGAATGGGTTCTGACCAACGCTTTCCGTTCTTAGATGATGAAAACAAGATGTTGGATTCGCATGCTTCGTCTTCTGAACCGTATGTGTCAAATTGGGTCCATGTCAGAGCTAAGTTACCAGTGTTAAGGTCTACAGTGGACCACTCTTTGTCCTGATCTTTTGGATGATTAAAGCCGATGCTACTTCCTTTGGACCACTTTGAACTGATGGACTTGCGTTTTTGGCAAACCATGCGGTCCAGAATGTCTGGATTGGCCCACCCTTCACCACTGGGGTTACTCAAATGGAAAAAGTAAAACTCTCCTTTAGGCCCCGCAGATAGGCAAGGATCTCCGTACACGCCTAGAGGTGATGTCAGGTGATCGATCGACCACGTTTTTCCAGAGTCTGAAGAAGTAAACACATGGTTAAGCACAGCCCCTCCGACCATTTCGGAAGCGTTGTTTGGATTAATAGCTATTGATGGCTCGCAAGGAGGATAATAACCCTCTTCCTGCTCATAAATCTTCACGTTTTTGAATGATTGAGCGGTAGTAGCAAACGAGAGAGAGACGATGGTTACTAAGAAGAGAGCCGTTTTCATGGTTCAAATATGACACAAAAAAAGCGCCCCGGCATTTGCCAGGGCGCTCCTTAAATATGTTTCAGAGAAATTAATCTTCCAATTGTTCGATACGCTCTTCTAATTGGTTGATGATTTCTTGTTGTTCTTGCACTGCCTTAATCAAAACAGGAATCAACCCGTTGTAATTAACAGCTTTGAATTCGACATCGTCTCCAGCCAAAACTTCAGCTTCGCGAACAAGGTTTCCTTCTTGGTCATACTCAGCAGGACTTACTACTTCGTACTCGAAGCCTAATTCACGGGCATCAGCCTCAGTCATTACCTTTTTAGGGTCGTAAGCCATTTTAATCAAGTTAGGGAATACTTCCTCTAACTCCTGAGCTACAAGACCGAGCTGCTCTTCTTCAGGAAGCCCCATCGTTGGATAAGATTCCGTATCGAAGTCATATACTCTTGGCTTCAATTCCATTAAATCACCTAAGGCGTTGTCGTAATCACGGATGTTTGTTTTCAACTTACGGTCAGAACTGTAGTAACCACTTGTTGAGTACGTATATCCTGATGTATACGAACCATAGTTGGCATAATATCCACCAGATGCGTAGTTATACGATCCGTATGCGTAATCATACGATGAACCAGCGTAAGCGTAGTTGTAAGAACCGTAAGCTCTACCATAGGTGCCATAAGAGCGCCCAGTGTTATAAGCACCATAACCGTAGTCATACGTACTGTTTCCACGACCGTAGTTATAGGCACCATACCCAGAACCTGTAGAAGAGTACCCATAGTTATAAGCACCATATCCGTAACCAGACCCAGTGTTATATGCATAGTTGTATGCACCGTACTGTGTGTAGCTATTTGAGGCTCGTGCGTAGTTATAGGCACCATATCCGTAATAAGTTGGGTAGTAGCTATAGTTGTAAGAACCGTAGTGGTAGTTACTGTAGTACAAGTAGTTTCTTTGTCCATACGCATCACCGGCAGCATCGTAGATGTAGTTATACATACCCCAGGCGTCATCGTCAGAGTAATACATGTTGTTGTAAACACCGTACTGATCAGCGCCATAGTACATGTTGTTGTACACGCCATATCCAACTCCCGTAGGATCGTATATGTTGTTGTAAGTACCATAGGCCGTACTGGCTCCGTATTCTACAGAGTTGTAAGAACCATATCCAATACTACCTGGAGAGTAAGCTCGGTTATACGAACCGTAAGCTGTTCCAGCTGCGTACATCAACTCTTTAGCCGCACCATAAGTAGTAGTTGACTGAGAGTTGTTGTCGTATACGTACAATCCTAAACCAAGACCACCAGCATAGTGACGATAAAGTTGCATAACTGCACCGCTATCCTGATCAGCAGCCATTACAGTTTTGTAAGCAGGGTTTAACCAGCTACCAACGCTCAATTTACCAGCTCGTTGCAAGAAAAGTCTACCAGTAGAATCACTGTAGTTTTTAGCAAGGATGTCATTGTTGTCAATAGCAATGTGCATAGAGTCAGAGTTACCGATGATTACATCACCACTAACAATGTCGTAATAGGCATCGCTTGTGTTGGCTACATGAAGGCTTGCTTGTGGAAGCTCAGTACCAATACCTACATTATCATCCGCGTTGAAGATCGTTGAATCATTGTCTCTAACCCAGTCATCGTCATCGATAAGTGAAGAAAGATCCACATCGTGATCAGCTCCAGCTTCAGTGATTCGAAGCGTTGAGTCGTTCAACAACTCTGCATTCGTGATCAATTCGTTGGTAGAATCAGTGTCCATATCAGCAGCAACATGAGCAGCTAATTCAGCAGATTGATCGTACATGCTTAAGTCAACGCTTCCACCATCGGTCAACATCAAAGAGTCGCCTACAAGTGAAAGTGTTTGAATCTCGTTCATTGGATCGTTATCCGCATCGTCCACGCTGTCGTTCTCTACATGAGACGCCATTAAAGCGTAAGGCACAGAAACCAACTCAGAAGAGCTCATAACAGAATAGCTTGAACCACCATTTTCATCAAACTCAACTTGTATCCAGTAAGAGTCTCCACCCCAGTCGATGGTTGCTAAGTCTCCAGACACATTAGATCCAGAACCAACTTGCAAAGACATGAGACCAAAATCATTGGTCGTAGGACTGTGCTCTTCAGAGTAAACTTCAGAACCCGAAGACGACCCTTGCAGAATGCTGATACGCACACTTACCTGTGTGTTCTCAATAAGAAGTCCATCGGCATCACGGCAGATCGACTGATAATTAAACTTGGCCGGACTCTGGGCAAAAGCTCCAATAGTCAGCATTAAGAAAGCGCTAAGCGCTATGATCGATTTTTTCATTGTGAAATAATTAGGTTAGTAGGAGTGTTTTAATGAGACTTAACCACGCTGTACGAATAACTCGCATTGTTGTCAGAGTCTACAAGTTTAAGTATGTAATTGCCAGCTGAAAATGGACGAAAATCAACCTGAACACGGTTTTCTGTGTTTTGATTTCCGGTTTCCTGCCAGATCAGTTTTCCATTCATATCATACATCGTCATCTGGTCAAAATCGCTTATAGAAGCAGACTCGATGATGAGGTAATCGGAAGTTGGATTTGGAAAAATAGAGAGTTCCAAATCCGCAGGGACTTCATCAATAGCCGTTGGCGTAAGGAAACCTTGCTGATATCCTTGGGTCAGTATAGCTGATGATGAGGTGCCGGTTTCTATAACCAGTTCTCCAACAGTATAGCTTATAGAAGCTGTGCTGCTGGATGCTTCGGTACCGGCACTGCTAAGAACTTCCAACGTTTGAGCATTGGAAGTAAATGCGAGCGCTGCCACAAAAAGGGCGGATGCTAGTATTTGTTTCATGTTCTTTATAAAATTGATTAGTAGGGGCTTATTTATTTTCAAGGGCTTCAATTCGTCTTAGTAAAGCTTCCATGGTTGCTTCTTGCGAATCTATCATTTCTTGTTGTTCTTTCATAGCTTCAACGATAATCGGGAACAATTGCTCAGAGTTTCTGATTAAGTATCGGTCCATTTCTTCATCGTATTCCACCATCTCAGGCAAGATTTCCATCACTTCCTGAGCAATGAAACCATACTGATCTTTGTAGTGAGATACAGGTACTTCTGATTTCTCTCTACCATCAAAAACCGGGTGAGACTCGTTTAAGTCATAGATTTTACCTTCTAAGCTCAACACCTTATTCAAAGGAGACTCCACAGAGCGAATGTTTTCTTTCACTCTTCTATCAGACAGATAGTACTCATAGTATCGGTAGAAATAGGTCACATAGCCTCTATACCATCTGTTGTAATAATAACCCAGATTTGAATAGCTACTGTTGTTATTATACATTGGGTATAGGTTTCGGGTATAGGTGTAGTTATTGTAGAAATACGTTCCCGAACCGTAGAAGTAGTTGTAACTATTAGATGTTCCAAAGTAGTTGTATCGGGCATACAAATAGTTTCTGTCACTTGAGTTTGAGCTACTACCGAGGTAGTTGTACGTATGATATTGGTAGTTATACGTTCCGTAGTTATATGCCGTACCACTGTGATACTCATTACCGCTCACTCGAAGTCGGTACGAAGAACTGGCGCTCGTCCCAAGACCTAAATAACCAGAGAAGTAGTTATAGGTGGTGTAGTTATTCAGGTAAGAACCGTACATGTAGTGGTAGTTGGCATAGTGGTAGTTGTAACCATAGTTTGAGCTACTACCAATGTAGTTGTACTCAGAATTGATGTACGTTCTATCAGAAGAGTTACTTGAGCTACCCAGGTTGTTATACTGAGCGTTTAAGTAGTTATAGTCTGATGTACTACCCGAGTTACCCATGTAGTTGTTTTGACCGTAGAGGTACACATCGTCACCTGTATTTGAAGTACTACCCAAATACATGTCTGTATACTCTTGACGATACGTACCACCTGTTCCGTACTGGTGTCCGTTTACAGCCATTCGCCATCCATTTGAGTAGGAGTATCCAACGGTAAGGCTATCTGTTAACGATACATTTCCACCAACATGGAGGTCAAATAGAGCGGTGTCAATTCCGATTCCAACATAGTCGTCAGAGTAAATGTGGTTGCTATCAACACGCACCCAATCTCCATCATCAATCAATGAGTACATGTCTACGTCAAACGAGTCAACGCCCTCATAAATGCGAAGGATAGAGTCGTTGATGAGAGCCGTACTCGTTATCAATTCGTTGGTTGAATCTGTGTCAAGGTCATCGGCAATGTGATCAGCAATATCGCTAGCATTATCTGCAATGTCACTTGCGTTATCCGCAATATCAGAAGCATTGTCTGCGATATCAGATGCGTTATCGGCTATGTCGGAAGCATTATCAGCGATGTCACCTGCGTTATCCGCGATATCGGAAGCATTGTCGGCAATATCCGAGGCATTGTCTGCGATGTCAGATGCGTTATCTGCAATATCACTTGCATTATCGGCTATGTCAGAAGCATTATCCGCAATGTCGCTGGCATTATCTGCGATATCAGATGCGTTGTCGGCAATATCACTTGCGTTGTCCGCAATGTCAGACGCGTTATCAGCGATGTCACTTGCGTTATCAGCTATATCAGACGCGTTGTCTGCGATATCAGATGCATTGTCACTAATAAGACCATGTAGCATAGCCGAGTCAGCATCTAATTCTGCGTTTAGGGCACTTAGATCAGCTGCCTGATCATAACCCCCGAGATATACCGAGCCTCCGTTTGAAAGGTACAGCGTGTCGTTCATGATAGATAACATCTGAAGCTCATTGGTAGAGTCAGCATCGGCATCATTTACAAGAGAAGACAGGTCAACCATGTGCATGACTCCTCCTTCTGTAATTTCAAGTACGTTTCCAGATAGTCCGGCAATCGTAATTAGCTCATTGGTAGAATCACCATCCAGTTCTACTGAAGACGGAAGGTCCAAAACAACGGCATTACCATTACTAATCGAGATAGTGTCACCATTCAAAGCAAGTGTTTGAATTTCATTGGTCGAATCGGCATCGGCATCATTTACCATGTCATTTTCGACTGTATTGGCGTGTAACGCGTACGGAACCGACACAAGTTCAGAGGCACTCATCAGAGAGTAATCAGATCCTCCTTCAGGATCAAACTCGATGCTCACAAAGTACGAGTCAGAACCCCAGTCGATGGTGTTCAAATCTCCAGTTACATTGGAGCCATTTCCGATTTGGAGTGAGAACAAACCGAAGTCGTTTGTAGTGGGGCTGTGCTCCTCTTCGTAAACCATGGTTCCTGAGGCAGAGCCCTGAAGAACACTAACCCGCACAGAGACGGAGCTTGAAGTTATCAGCATGCCTTGGGCGTCACGCGCCACGGCCTGATAATTGAATTTAGTTGGCGCCTGTGCATATATGCTCAGCGCGGATAGCACAAAGGCTATTGAAAACAATAAACGTTTCATCATGATAAGGGATTTATAGGGATTTTGTAAAAAATAGGCTGGTCTGAAAACACTACCGATTTCGTGGGAAGCTGGACATGCTTCACAATTGAGCACACGACTCCTTCTGGTTGAGGATAGGTTTTTTGTTTCACAACGAGGTCAGTAGGTTAGTCTACGAAAATAAGATTTTTAAACTCCTAACAAACTTATTGATCGAAGAATAGCGGATTAACGCTAGAGGTTAACCCTTCGTTATTTTGACTTAAAGTTCGGTTTTCGAGCGCTTAACTTATTGTTTTTTCGGTTGGTATCTGCCAACCTGTTTGAAGGGTCAATTACCACTTCTACAATGCTCTCTGGAGCAGCCGGAATAGTGAATGTGTAATATGGAAATGTCCATGGCCAGGCTTCCAAGACCTTCATATCACCCAGAGCCTGCTCGTTCGCTTGCATAAGCTCAAGAGGTATCATGTACTTCTGTTTTCCCTGCTCACTCGTTATCTCTATCTCTATCGGCATGGGAATTTCGCCTTTGCGCTCGATGGTAATTTCAGTTCCTTTTGATCCTTGTCCCATATGACCCACGGCATAGTCAATGGTTTTGGTGGTGCCAACCCAGTTCTCGAAATACCACTCTAACTCCAGTCCCGATGCCTTCTCCATAATGCGTTTAAAATCAGTTGGGGTTGGGTGCTTGAACTTCCAGGTGTTCCAATACCTTTTCATGCCCTGGTTAAACTCTTTGGAACCCATTAGGTACTCCAACTGAGCCAGGAATACACACCCTTTTGAGTAGGCATTTGAAGAATAGTGTGCGTTTGTTTCGTAATGATCTGCATGTGTCGATAAGGGCTCCTCACCACGTAGGTTCACATTTTTCACATAACCCGTATAGCTCCTTCTGTGTGGGTTGGTATGGCTTTTTTTGTGCAGCGAGTCCAATACAATGTTTTGGGCGAATGTGGTGAACCCTTCATCCATCCAGGGATACTTAGACTCATTGGTAGCAAGCACGCCATAATACCAGTTATGTATAGCCTCATGAACAGTCACACTGACCAGGCCATTGAAAGAGCCCGTACCGGATATCATCGTACACATTGGGTATTCCATGCCACCGTCTCCCCCTTGAATAACACTGAATTGAGGGTAGGGATATTCGCCAAAACGGTCGTTCATGATTTCAAATAGCCGGACTGTATATGGGATTAGATCCTCCCAGTTCTGGGCTATTGAAGTATCGTTCATGTAGAAAAAGTGCAGTTTGGTGCCGTTGGCCAATTCGCTTTGCGTGTGCCGATATTCCGGATCAGCTGCCCAGGCAAAGTCATGGACATTTTCTGCATGAAAATGCCATTCAATTCTTGATGACGATGAGCCACGCGAGCCATACCCATGTCCTACTTCCTCTGGGTTTTGCACCTCTCCTGTTCCAGCTAATGTGTATGCCGCATCCATGTCGATAAACACATCGAATGAACCAAACACACCGTGAAACTCTCTCGATACATATGGAGAAATAGCCCAACCATCTCGATCATATTCCGCCATTTTCGGATACCACTGTGTCATGGTATAGTCAACGCCTTCAAAGTTGTTTCGGCCAGATCGCCTGATCTGAACCGGCACCTGGCTTTCGAACTTCATGTCAAATGTGGCTTCGGTATTCGGCAATATCGGTTTGTCGAGCTTAACCTGCAGTAGCGTGCCTTTTACCTCAAAATCCAGTGATTTCCCATTTTGCTTGAGCGAAATGATTTTGTGGTAGCCAATTTCATCGGGCTTTAACTTGCTTATTCTGTCCAGGATACGGCCGTCAGGATCGATAATACTTCTCGATCGCGCATCCATCATACTACCCGGTTGAAAGGCGTTGAAATACAGATGATAGTACACCGTGTTTAGGGTGTCAGGAGAATTGTTGGTGTATACCAGTTTCTGGTTTCCGTCAAATTGATGCGATGTGGCATCAAAATCAATGTGCATGGTGTAGTCAACCTCTTGCTGCCAGTAACCGTGCTGCGCTTTGGCCTGGCTTGCTACAAGAATAACAGACACAAGAAGTATCGATCTCAAACCGAATAACATAGGCTCAATAATTATAGAAATTGGCTTTTGTCAAGTTTAAGCCAGTCAAGTGTAGAGTTGCAAAAAATGTTCTCGACATCCGCATCCGAAAGCCCCATTTCTGTGATGTACTTTCCGATTTCGAGATCACCCAGCGGAAATGGGTAGTCAGACCCGAGGCAGATTTTGCTGGACCCTTGGTGGTCGAGAATAAACTGAAGGGCCTTGGCATCATGTGTGATCGAATCCACCCAAAACTTTCCAATGTACTTTCTGGGGTTGTGGTTGTTATCAACTGCAACTAGATCAGGACGGCAGTTAAACCCGTGTTCGATTCTACCTATAGTTCCAAAGAACGAACCTCCTGCGTGTGAATAGCAAACCCTTAGGTCAGGCAGACGCTCGTGCACCCCACCAAAAATTAGTGAACACGCAGCACGTGAGGTTTCAGCAGGCATACCCACCAGCCAGGGCAGCCAGTACTTTTTCATGCTCGAAAATCCCATCATATTCCATGGGTGGATCATCACGGCCATATCCAGCTCCTGGCACGCTTCAAAAATTGGAAAGAACTCAGGCTCACTCAGATTTTTGTCGTTGATGTTACTCCCAATCTGAATACCGGGAATCCCCATTTCTTTTAGTCGCTCAAGCTCTTGAATAGCAAGGGCAGCATCTTGCATAGGAACAGTACCTAGGCCAATGTAGTTTTTTGGGTTATCTGCTACGAGCTGGGCAATGTGATCATTTAAGAACTTAGAGAGCTCAAGACAATCAGCACCTTTTGCCCAGTAGCTAAACATGACAGGAATGGTGCAAACAACCTGAACTTGTGTATCATGCGTGGCATATTCATCAATTCGCATTTGCGCATCCCAGCAATTTGGTTGTATGGTGCGAAAAAATGAATCGCCCTTCATCATGTCGGCAGCGCCATCGGCTCTGGATTGCAGCCAGATGAAGTCCCCATAGCCAAATTTATCAGCGAAGTTTGGCAGTTTTTCAGGGAGAATATGGGTGTGCATGTCAATTTTCAGCATTCCTTCAATTTTTAATTGGAAGCCGAATGTAACCAATCGCTATGTGATTCTTATGGCCGAGTTTGATTTGCGTGCGGAAGCGTTGGAAATGAGATAAAACCAATCTACTCTACCCGTTTGGGGCCTGTTGTGTATCCACCACGTTTGATGGTTGCTTAACCAACGAGATAATTTACATTTGGAATTCATCTACTTATCCTCGCATGAAGTCGTTGTATTCGTTTTTGCTGGTCTTTCTTATATCATGGGCGGCAGCAGGCCAATCAGGATATAAAATTTCTGAAGCGCGCAAAGTGAAGTCGGGTTATGAGCCTTTTCCAAGGGACTTTACAACCAAGGCTTTGCCGTGGGGGAAAATTGAGTCGGAGTGCTCAACGGGGGATGTTACATACGGCAATTGGTTCGAGTTAAATACATCACGAGATCAGCAGAAGTTTACGGTGAAGACCGGATCGAGGTGGGGCAATATTGTCAGACCCACCATGCATTTTTTCGTTGTGGAGGAAATGTCCAGAGAGAATAGACTGACAGAACTCGCCTGCGTTGATTTTGATCAGAATCAGGATGAGTATAGCCTCGAATGCCTGGGCATGGAGAAAGGCCGTGAGTATTATGTGCTTGTGACCAGCAAGGAAGAGAAAAGGGCTTATGCGATTACCACCACGCATGATTTTGAACCAAGTGCGCCTGTTGATCATGCTATGCTGAGAGGACGAGTGAGAGATAGTCAGGGAAACCCTAAGTCAGATGTACTTGTATCACTTATGTCGAGCGATAAAAAATCGCTCGGGTCAACTTCAACAGACTCCAAAGGAGAGTTTGTCTTTGAAAAACTGGCTCCGGATGAGGCCTTTATCACCATGATAGCCGAGGAAGACCCAGACTTACAGGTAGATATTCTCTTGTATGACGGACAGGGTCAGCCTACCTTGAGAGCCGAGCGCATTGGAAACAACATTTTTAAAACGGTGCCTCTGGGAAGCGGATTTAACGATTTAATTGTGTTACACGAATCGGACTGGACCATTAACCCTGGGAAAGGAAAGAAGGGAATAGCAGGCCGTGTGGTGGACAGAGAAACGTATTTGAATGGGCGCAGCAACGTAACGGTTGGCCTTTACAGTAAAGCACGCCAGCTGCAGAGTACTACCAAAACAGATGTAAATGGGCGGTTTCGGTTTACGGGATTAGATAGCGATGATTTTGTGGTCAAAATCGAATCAGATACCGAGAAGGATTACTCTGAGCTCGTGTTGGTCGGAGACGACAACGTCCCGTATTTCTTTTCGAACTCGAACCATCAAAACGAAGACGGTTTTTTTGCGTTTGAGAAGTTACCTGAGGATGTTATTGAAATGAAGCGACTAGAGGTCAAGGACACCGAGCTGAAACTGCCAGCCGAACCAATGCTTATTGAGGAAGGTGAGTCCATTGTACTGCAGCAGATTCGTTTTGAGTCTAATTCAGCTGAGCTTCTTCCCGGGTCGTTTATGGAGCTTGGAATAGTGGTTGAGGAGTTGAAGAAGAAGACACATCTTAAAGTGGAAATAGAAGGTCACACAGATAATACGGGTGACGATGAAGACAATCTGGTTTTATCTAAAAAGAGAGCAGATGCTGTGCGAGCATACCTTATTGGTCAAGGAATCGATTCGGTGCGTTTATCCGCGAAGGGTTACGGGGCCTCACAACCTGTTTCGTCAAACGATTCTGAAGACGGAAGGCGCATAAACAGAAGGGTTGAGCTTAAATTTAAAGCCAACTGAGAATAGTTTCAAGGGTATTGGTTAATCCAATATATTAGCGCTCTGCTAAGCCCTTAGCATATATTTATTAGTGTTTGGACTGGGGAAAACGAATACTTATGAAACTTACTATGACTGTGCTTGCCATTGTGTGGTCGAGCGTGCTTATGAGTCAATCTGATATGACGAAATTAGATTCGGAGTATTGGAGTTCACTTAAACAATACAAAACAAAAGATGCTTTCGGACAAACAGCGGATTGCTTTAGCAATGAACAAGCTGGTATAAAGTGGTTTGAAGTGCACGATCTTAAAACGAGCCAAATTCAGGTTCAGGTGCTCTCTAGAGGCAAATGGGGAAACTTAGGTGATAGCGTGTGGTTTGCTGCATACGAAGTACACGGTGATGCCGGAAAAAGGCCTTTTTATTGTCGTACCAGACATATACCCGGGAAAAAAACCGTGGCAAAAAACAAGGTGGTTTTTCAGCTGACCGATCTCGATTTGAGAAATCAGTACTGGGTAGCCATTGGGTCTTCTAAGGCAAACAAAACATTCACCGTAAGAACCACCGAGAATTTCAGGCAATCTAAGACGGCTGGTTCACCTACCGGAGAGAGTGACTCTCAGATGATATACGGTACAGCTACAACAAGCGATGGTGCTCCAGCCAAAGGAGTAAGCGTGACGCTACTGGATGAGAATATGGATACGGTTCGTATTGTAAAAACAGATAACGATGGCGGCTTCGTTTTTTCCAAACTTCCAGCTCAGGAGTCGTTTATGCCGCTGCTCGATGAAGATCATGTAGAGCTGGATGTGTTCAAACTGCAAAACGATATCATCACGGCCGGCTCAAAAGATTCGGATGGAACATATCGCTTCTCCAAGGAAGAGGCCGATCTGAGGGAACTAAGGCTTTTAACTCCCGATCAGTTACAGTTAGATACCAAAAGAGGTAAGTATGGAGTAGTTGGGCGCATTGTAAACAATCGACTGGAGGGAAAAGGAGTCAACGGGACCAAGGTGAAGGTGTTTGATCGCAATCATGAGTTGTTGAGTGAGATAACTTCCAATGAGAACGGTGAAGTTGTACTAGCCAACATTGAGTCCAAGGATATTCAACTCGAAGTAGAAGATATAGGAACCTCTTATGCCGAGTTTGCCATTGTAGATGATTTGAATGTTCCGGTGAGGATGGCTAGTTCAGATCTGATGGTTGAAGGAAAATTCCAATTCTATTCGCTGCCCGAAGCAAAGATTGAGCTCAATAGGCTCGAAGAATTGGATGTGCAGGCCAGTGCCACCCAAACCTTTGATCAACTAGAACGGGGAGAACGTGTTGTTCTTAAGAATGTCCGTTTTGCTTCTGGTTCATCCAACATGTCGGCAAATTCAGAAATGTCGCTTAGTCTGCTTGCCGGGAAGCTCATTGAGCTGGAAGCAATGCAATTAGAGGTGATTGGACATACCGATAACACGGGAGAAGACCATAAGAACCTTCAGTTGTCAGAAGAAAGAGCACAAGCCGTTTCAAGTGCCTTGGTCAAGCTGGGCGTTAAAGAGGATGTACTCACATCATACGGCAAAGGCCACAGCGATCCGGCTTCTACAAACCATACCGAATCGGGCCGAAGGCAAAACCGAAGGGTTGAAATCATATGGATTAAATAAAAAAAGCCCGCTCATTGAGCGGGCTTTTTGTTTCTATGAGGTTGGCCTTACTCTGCAGTAGCAGACTCGCCAGTTGATTCACCAATGTGCTCACCAAGGAACGTTTCCATGGCTCGATAAAACTCAAACTTGTTTTCTTCATTTCTGAATCCGTGACCTTCGTTGTCCTTAACCATGTACTGAACAATTACACCACGCTCCTGCATGGCTTCCACCATTTGGTCAGACTCTGATTTCACTACTCTTGGATCTTGTGCTCCCTGAGCAACAAAAAGCGGAGCTGTGATTTTGTCTGCATTCAAGGCAGGAGAAGTAGCAGCCATTCGAGCGCTGTCTTCCGGATTGTTAGGATCACCTACCATTTCGTACATCATTTCAAGATATGGTGCCCAGTAAGGAGGAATTCCTTCCATGAAAGTGAACAGGTTGGAAACACCCACGTAGTCAATACCACAAGCATAGAACTCAGGATCTTTTACTAAGCCTTGAAGTGTAGCATATCCACCGTAAGATCCACCATAGATGGCAATCTTCTCTGGGTTTGCAATTCCCCGGTCGATAAGCCATAGTGCTCCGTCTTGCACATCTTCCTGCATGCTTTTTCCCCACTGATCAAAAGATGCCTCCCAAAACTCACGGCCGTAAGAAGTGGATCCTCTAAAGTTCATTTGAAGAACTGCATAGCCTCGGTTAGCCAGGAATTGAACTTCTGGGTTAAAGCCCCATCGATCTCTTGCCCAAGGACCACCGTGTACATTAACTACTACTGGAAGGTCTTTTGCCTCTTCCATTCCCTTTGGCAATGTCAAATAACCGTGAATGGTAAGTCCGTCTCTTGACTGATAAGAAATTGGCTTCATGTAAGCCATGTTGTTCTCATCGATCCATGGGCTTACGTCTGCCAAGAATGTAAGCTCATCCGAAGTCTTATCATACAGATAATAGGCGCCTAGTGATCTGTCGCTGTATGTTCTAACGATGTACTTGTCTTCAGCCTTTGTGCGCCCAGTAAGAGCCACCTCATATCCTTCAAGCTCGTTTTGAATCCGATTGAATGTAGCCTCTGCGTCTTTGTCAAAGTAATGACGCTTGGTTTTGTCTGCAGTGTAAATAGCCGCTAAGAGCTTCTGATCTTTTTTCGAATAAGCGATTCCGCTCACATCGTTTAAATCATTTTCATACAACACTTCTACCTCACTTCCTGTTTCCAGGTCAAATACGATAGCCGCTTCCTTGTCTCTTCCGACATTAGATGTGGCGTAGATATTCTTGTTGTCGAAGGTGAAGAACCTAGGAGAGATAGACTCTTTGAAGTTTGTCGTGATGACATTGCTCCATTCGTCTTGTTCTGTAGCCCTGTGCATAATGGTTTGGTTAACTCCATCTGTCACAAAAGCTATTCTCAGTTTTCCATCGTGATCCGTCATCCATCCTGTGATGTTGCCAGGGTTTTCGGCAATCATTTCCATTTCACCTGTTTCGAGGTTCAATCTGTAAGGATCAAAAACTTGAGGGTTTCGCTGGTTTAGCCCAATGATCATCTCATTTGGAATCTCCTCCAGATCGTCAATAATCTGTGATCGTACACCTTCTATTCTCGTAAGCTCGGTTTCTTCGCCAGACGCAATGTCTGTTGCAACCAGGAACCAATTTTCATCTCCGGCTGCGTCTCTCATGAAGACCAATTGGCCGTCATTTGCCCAAAAGTATCCGGCTATATCTCTGTCTGTTTGTGACGTTACACGCTTGGTCTCACCAGTGGCAATGTTTTCAATGAAGATGTTTTTACGGCTTTCATAAGGGGCCAAATAGGAGTAGTGGCTTCCGTCAGGAGAAATTTGATAACTGGTTCTTTCAGCGTTCTTAAAAAAGTCTTCTAACGCGATAGTAGGTGCTGTTTCCACGACCATCTCTTTTGCTTGTTCTTTTGTGTCACCTCCGCAACTGGCTAACATGGTTAGCGTGACGGCAAATCCGGCAACGGCTTTTAGGTTTGTTTTCATCTGTAAATTGATTGGATAACAAAATAAATCAGCCAGTTGGATTTGTCCAACGCTTCGGTGGCAAATGGCGATTTATGGGGACAAGTGGTTAACACAACACCCAAAGTTATGATGGACGGCATACGAATCAATGCGTTTCAATTTTACATTTGTCGGCTATGAATTTGAGTGAGGGGCAGAATTCGGGAAGCGAGAAACAACGCAGATACGACAGAGCTTATCTACGATTGGCGCAAGAGTGGTCAAAACTCAGCCATTGTAAAAGAAAGCAAGTGGGTGCCATCATTGTCAAAGATCACACAATCATTGCCGATGGGTTCAACGGTACTCCAACGGGGTTTGAAAATCAGTGTGAAGATGAAGAAGGCCAAACCAAATGGTATGTACTGCATGCCGAGGCCAACGCTATTCTTAAAGTAGCGCGGACTACGAATAATGCGCAAGGTGCCACTTTGTATTTGACACACTCTCCCTGTAAAGACTGCAGCAAACTCATTTTACAAGCAGGCATAAAAAGGCTCGTGTACACGGATGCGTATAAAGATATCACGGGCCTAAAGTTTTTGGAAAAAGCCGGGCTTGAAATCGAACAAATAATAGACCCTTCTTAATGGAACCCAGAGCATATACACCGGCATTATTAGGCGTTGCGCTAGCCCTGGGGGTATGGATTGGAAGTGGTTTTCAGGATCCTTTTTTACTCGCCAAAGACGATAGTCAATGGCAGAAGATAGAGCAGATACTACAGTATGTAGAAAACGATTACGTAGACACCATTCAGCGTAAAGATTTAGAAGAAGAAATCGTCACATTTTTACTTCAAAAACTTGACCCTCATAGCTATTACATATCCGAAGCAGAGGTGGCGTCTATGAATGAGCCCATGGAGGGAAACTTTGAAGGCATCGGTGTCCAGTTTAAGCTTGAGCGAGACACAATTTATGTGATTAAAGCGCTGGTTGGGGGACCCTCGATTCGTGCCGGAGTGTTAGAGGGCGACCGTATTGTGATAGTAAATGAAGATACCGTGGCTGGTACCGGTTTGACAAACAAGATGGTTATGTCTTTGCTTAAAGGACCGGCTGGCAGTGATGTAAGCATTGGTGTGAAAAGGAGAGGCTCTTCTGAAATCACACATATCAATGTAACCAGAGGTCAAATTCCCATTCGCAGTGTGGAGGCGGCCTATTTGGTTGATTCTACCACCATCTATGTGAGGTTGGCGCGGTTTGCGAAAAACACGTACGAAGAGTTTCAGGAAGCAGCGTATCCGTTGCTTTCAGATAACACCACCCATTTTATTCTCGACCTACGCGGCAACGGTGGTGGAATCTTGGATGCTTCCATCAACCTGGTTGATGAGTTTTTAAGCGAGGGTAAGCTAATTACCTATACGCAGGGGAGGTCTAGACCCAGATCTGATTTTTTGGCTACTGAAAAAGGGATGTTTGAAGACCTTGAACTGATTGTGTTGATAGATGGATATTCGGCCAGTGCATCAGAGATAGTGGCTGGAGCCATTCAGGACCATAATCGGGGAGTTATTGTGGGCCGGAGATCGTTTGGCAAGGGCCTGGTGCAGGAGCAGAACGAGTGGAGCGATGGAAGTGCCACACGGCTTACCGTAGCCCGTTACTACACACCAAATGGTCGTAGTATTCAGCGCCCTTATGAGAGTATAGCTCTGCACGAGCCGGTTAATGATTTACAGGCCGATACTTCTACCCATGGCGGAATCGTACCTAATGTGTTGGTAAAAAGAGATACAGCTGGCGTTACGTGGTTTTATGCTGAGCTGGTGCATCGGGGATATATTAACGACTTTGCTTACAGCTTTCGAGACAAGCACCTGGCTACGCTGAGAGGACTGACCAAAGAAGAGTTCATCCATGAACTTCAACTGAATACCATTGCCGAAGAGCTGCGCGCTTTTTTGAATAAAAGGGATTTTGAAATCAACGAGTCAGAGTGGGCCAGGTCCATAGACTTGGTGACCATTCGGTGCAAATCGATCATTGGGCGCAGCATGTTTGATGATGAAACATACTGGCGCATTGCCAACGAAACAGACCCTTTTGTTAGAGAGGCGCTTGAAATTAAGCAACGAACTGCTACATAGAGTCTGTAACAGCCGAGTCCTGTTGAATCGTATCTGGCTCAACCTCTTGAGGGGCTGAAGCCGTGGTCTTAGACCTTAAATCCTCAATGATGGCGTTCAACTTTGCCTCATTTTCTTGTTGTTGAGCTGCTTTTTCTTCCTCTGACAAACCACATCCCGTAACTAGTCCGGCAAGAATTAATGCGAATGGTAAAAGTTTTTTCATGTCAATGACAGGTTTAAGTCAAGAAGATTTAAAATATTTGGGCGAAGTTAAAATGAATTCGGTGCCTTATGCGAATTGCCAAACAAAAGCCGAATAATTACTAAATCAAAAAACGATTATTATGTCATTTGAATTACCAAATCTAGACTACGCGCACGATGCGCTAGAACCACATATTGATGCCAGAACCATGGAAATTCACCACGGGAAGCATCATGCAGGATATACCAATAACTTAAACAATGCCATTGCCGGTACTGACCTGGAAGGAAAATCTATCGAGGATATTCTCGGTAGCATGGATATGGCCAACGGAGCCGTTAGAAACAATGGCGGAGGATATTACAACCACAGCTTGTTCTGGAAAGTAATGTCTCCAAATGGTGGTGGAGAGCCTTCAGGAGATCTTGCCAATGCCATCAACGATGCCTATGGCTCGTTTGAAGCATTCAAGGCTGAGTTTGCTAAAGCTGCTGCTACACGTTTCGGGTCTGGTTGGGCCTGGCTGTGTGTACACAGTGGTGGACGAGTAGAAGTGTGTTCAACTCCAAATCAGGACAACCCGCTTATGCCAGGTGTTGATTGTGGAGGAACACCCATACTTGGACTAGACGTGTGGGAGCACGCATATTATTTGAACTACCAAAACAGAAGACCAGACTATATCTCCGCTTTTTGGAATGTGGTCAATTGGGATGAAGTTTCAGCCAGATACGCTGCTGGTAAATAAAGGAAACACCTAAAACGAAAAAGCCCGTGTTGATAGTTCAACACGGGCTTTTTTATGCTTTATAACGAATTATTCTACCGTTACACTTTTAGCCAGGTTACGCGGTTGGTCTACGTTGCACCCACGCATGACTGCAATGTGGTAGGAAAGCAGTTGCAGGGGCACTGAAGCTACCAGTGGAGAGAATACCTCATCAATTTCAGGAATTTCAATGGTATAATCTGCCATTTCCTTCACTTGCTTATCACCTTGGGTCACAATGGCAATCACGACTCCTTTTCTGGCCTTAACCTCCTGAATGTTGCTTACAACCTTTTCGTATGATGGGCCCTTGGTTGCAATAACCACAACCGGCATTTCTTCATCGATCAACGCAATGGGACCATGCTTCATTTCAGCTGCGGGGTATCCTTCAGCGTGGATGTAACTAATCTCTTTCAGCTTAAGAGCTCCTTCAAGGGCTACAGGGAAACAATATCCTCTACCGAGGTATAGGAAGTTTCGCGCGTCCTTGAATGTCCTGGAGATTTCTTCAACCAAATCGTTCGTTTTAAGTGCTTCCTCGATTTTGGCCGGTATAGAGTTAAGACCTACTAACAGGCGTTGGTTTTTGCTTCGCTCTATCGTGCCTTTTTCCTGGCCCAGCATTAGAGCCAATAAGCTGAGCACAGTTACCTGAGCAGTAAACGCTTTGGTACTGGCTACACCAATTTCGGGCCCGGCATGCGTATAAGAACCGCCATGCGTTATACGTGCTATGGAAGAACCAACTACGTTGCAAACGCCAAGAATGGTTGCGCCTTTTGACTTAGCCAACTCAAGAGCGGCCAGCGTATCAGCGGTTTCTCCAGACTGCGAAATGGCTATAACCACATCGCGCTCCGTGATAATCGGGTTGCGATATCTAAACTCTGAAGCGTATTCTACTTCTACAGGAATACGCGCTAAATCTTCAATTAAGTACTCACCAACCAATCCTGCGTGCCACGATGTTCCACAAGCAACAATCGTAATGCGCTGGGCATTGATCATCTTCTGCTTGTAGTCAGCAAGTCCACCTAAGTACACTTTGCCGTCCTTAACCCTTAATCTACCGCGGAGACTATCTTCCACAGAGCTCGGCTGCTCATAAATTTCTTTGAGCATGAAATGCTCGAAACCTCCTTTTTCCAATTGCTCAAGCTGAAGCTCAAGTTCTTGAATGTATGGGGTTACTGTTGAGTTGGCTATAGTGAAGAGTTTAAGTTCTTCGTTGGGCTTGAGCTCGGCAATTTCACCATCCTCAAGGTAAACTACGTTTTTGGTATACTCAACAATGGGTGTTGCATCTGAGGCCAGGTAGTAGTCGCCTTCGCTTCCTACACCAATAACCAGTGGACTACTTTTTCGAGCAGCTACCAGTGTACCAGGTTCATCTTCGCTCATGACCACAATGGCATAGGCACCGATCACCTCATTTAATGCTATTCGCACGGCCTGACTTAGCGAAACACCTTCGTTTTTCTTGATTTCCTCAATAAGGTTCACCAAAACTTCAGTGTCTGTTTCAGATTGGAAGGTATAACCTCGGTTTACCAACTCCTTTTTGATGCTGTCATAGTTCTCGATAATGCCGTTATGGATTAATACGAGATTGCCAGACATCGACTTATGTGGGTGTGCATTCTCATCATTTGGCTCGCCATGGGTTGCCCATCGCGTGTGGCCAATTCCACTGCTGCTAGTGGTCGGCTTGTCGCCAATATGGTCCTGCAGATCGGCTACTTTTCCCTTGCACTTGTATAGATGCAGGTCTTCGTTTACCAGTGCTACGCCCGCGCTGTCATAGCCTCTGTATTCAAGCCTCTGCAGGCCCTTGATTAAAATTGGAAAAGCATTTTTATCGCCAGTGTAACCAACAATTCCGCACATGATTTACTCTTTAATGTCTGTATAATAAAGTCTCAAGACAATATTATCAGAACCCAACAATACATTTTGATATCGAACATTCCCGTTAATAACAGGAACTTGTGCATTCAACGTAAAGCCGTAGTTGATGTTGTTGCCTATGAAGGCTTCTTTTAAAATCTTTTGAATTTGCCGTGTGACATCGAACTCATAGAACGAAGAATCTTCGACAAACGACCCATTGTGCCTAACTCCCTGGGTCAAATAATCAATCGTAAACGTCTCAATCGTGTCACCATCTGTCACCTCATAGTCCAGCAGATACATTTGAGGAGAGTGCTCAAGCCCATCGGGCTGCTCCAATGCTGACGGCACTTGTATGACGGCTTTGTGCAGAGATAGCTCTCTGGTAGCCCCAAGATCATACAGTTCAGGAATGTGTATTTCTGCTTTTGTTCCTGAAAGGCCTTGCACGAACACTTTCTCTGGAGAACCCAATTCTGACTTCAGATATCCTTCAATTTCAGCTCCGCTATGATCGTGTTCAAATGCGTTTACACGAGCGGTTGTTCCTGTAACCGGAAAGTAAAAATCCACAGTTCCGGTGTCATTTTTCCTTTCGGTCGATATAGTCAGGTATGTGTTACCACCTGTAAGCAACAGGTTATAAATAATGCCTCCATTGTCCAGTGAAGAGGACTCGTTCACGACCATGGCCAAACCCTTGAAGTATTGCTGAAAGGCTTCTGTGGTGGCAAACACATTAGAGTATCCCTGCAAAATATGTTCTCCAAGGTCACGGTCTAAATCGATCTCTATTCGATACGAGGCCGTGTCCAGCGAATCTTCATACGCGCTCAGACTAGGGTACTCGAGCGAGAAACTACCTACAGGCTGATCGTCTAACCTAAAGGCCACATCTGAAGTGTAAGATGAGTCGTAGAAAATTTGCTCCTCGAGCTCGTATATATCAATGTCGATTCTGTCTCGAACATCTCCGTAAATGGTCCACGGCCGTATAGAGAGCTTCACATCTGTAATGATGTAATCGCTTGGGTCAATTCCTTCCGTATTACTGCTGGCTAATGCCAGATTGAAATAGAGAGATGCCGTAGATGTACCAAAGGCATCGTTTTGCAACCGACCTATGAAGCTGTTTAGCTCGCTCGACTGATTTGCATCTGAGAGAATGGTTCTTGAAAGAACCTTTAAGCTGTCTGTCATAGCAACATGGTCAAGAGAACCCTCGGGATGAATTTCAAGTCCGATTAGGTTTTCGTCTTTACACGCTGAAAATGCCAGAAGCAAACACAAAAAAACAACGGCTCTCATAGCAGAGAACCGTTGTAGGTCGTTTAATAAAGTCTTTAGTTGAATCACGTTAGTCAGCCAATACAGAGTCTGTCGCCATAACCTCGGCATAGAAATCATCAAAAACGCTCATTAGATTTTCCTCTGGTTGTGCATCCAAAACAGGTTTTCCAGTATCGGCTACGTATTTTTTGATCTCATCGCTCACGTATTCAGTAGCGTAAACAACGGCATCAGAATGGTTGATAGCCAGCTTGAGCCAGTTTTCATATGTTGGCTCTTTGATGATGTCAATTTTGTCACCGGTTATTTCATCATACTCCAGTTTTTCAATAAAGCGAGAGTCCATCACATCGTCAAATTCTTCATCGTAGATGGATAAAACAATCTTCGCATCACCGAATAACGGATCATCGGCATAAAAAGTCTTTTGATACACGGCCATTAATGCACTAAACCATCCGGAGCAGTGAATAATCTCTGGCATCCACCCAAGTTTCTTCACCGTTTCGAAGACGCCTCGACAGAAGAACACAGAGCGCTCGTCATTGTCGGGGTGAAAGTTGTCATCGGCATCCCAGAAAGTTGATTTTCGCTGAAAGTACTCTTCATTATCAATGAAATAAACCTGCATTCGGGTAGGCTGAATCGAGGCAACTTTAATGATAAGAGGGTGGTCGCTATCATCAACGATAAGGTTCATCCCAGATAGTCTGATGACCTCGTGAAGCTGGTGTCTTCTTTCATTTACACATCCGAAACGAGGCATAAACAAACGAATTTCTTTACCGAAGTCTTGGGCTTCTTGTGGAAGCTGTCGACCCATAAAGGACTGATAGTTTTCAGGAAGGTAAGGATTGATTTCGTGAGATACGTATAAAACGCGATCGTAATTACTCATATCGATAACATGGTTTTAAAAAAGAACTTTCTTTTGCAAAAAAGAGATGCAAATTTACGAATAATAAGGCTTTCAGTCAATATCCACTCCTTTTTGTGAATTATGATAATTGCAAAAAATACCTATCAGCTGCGGCAAGTTCTGTCCGGCCAGTCAAAAATTGGGTTTGTTCCTACCATGGGTGCGCTGCACGAAGGACACTTGTCTCTGGTTCAGGAGGCGCTAAATATGGGATGCTATACAGTCACCAGCATTTTTGTAAACCCAACGCAGTTCAACAACAGCAGCGACTATGAGCAGTACCCCGAGACGTTGGATCAGGACTTGAAGAAGTTGGAAGAAACGGGGTGCGATGTCGTTTTTGTTCCTTCTGTAGATGAGGTTTACAAGGGCCGAAAAGAATCAGCCGAATACAAGCATCAGTTCGGCTACATCGAAACGGTTCTTGAAGGCGCATTCAGGCCCGGGCATTTCGAAGGAGTGGCTCAGGTTGTGCATATCTTGTTTGAATTGGTCCGGCCGGATATCGCTTTTTTCGGAGAAAAGGACTTCCAGCAATTGTCGATTATCAGGGCACTGGTTAAAAAGCTGAAATGGCCCATTGAAATTGTAGGGAAGCCTACCGTAAGAGAAGCCGATGGCTTAGCGTTAAGCTCGCGAAACCTCAGACTTACAAGTGTCATGCGCAATGAGGCTACCGTATTGTACAAGGCTTTGACCATGGCAAAACAATCCTATGGACAGAGATCAAATGCCCAAATAAATAGAGATGTGAGCCAATTGGTGGAGGCCTCTGCACTTGAGCTCGAGTACTTTGAAATAATCGCTCCAGATTCGTTTAAGAAAGTTGATAATTATCAGCCCGGGCATTCGGCACAGGCCGTGATTGCTGCTTACGCTGGTGAAGTAAGGTTAATTGACAACCTGAAGCTTGCATAAACCACTTCTGGTAGGTAAACTTTGCACGCTAATGCTAAACAATAAAGACAATATGAATAAGCTATTGACAGCTTTTATGCTGCTTGCAATACTCACCTTGTTTTCATGTGAGGGAGAACAGAATAATGAGACCAAGAGTGTCGAGAACACGGAAGAACAAACAGCGGAGGTAAATGTTTATTCGCATCGGTTTTACGATTCAGACAAAGCTCTTTTCGCTCAGTTTGAAGAAGAAACAGGCATCAAGGTGAATGTCAAGATGGATGACGCAGATCGGTTAATTCAGCTGTTGCAAACAGAAGGCGAAAACACACCGGCAGATTTGTTGATCACCACAGACATTGGCCGATTGTACTACGCCAAGGAGCTCGGTCTGTTGCAGTCCGTGAGTTCAGCGCTTTTAACTGAACGCATACCTGCGCATTTGCGCAGCAAAGAATCAGATTGGTTTGGTCTCACAAAGCGGGCCAGGGTAATCATGTACAACCCAACAAAAACAGAGGTGTCCTCGTTGTCAACCTACGAAGACCTGGCCGATCCTAAATGGAAAGGACAGATTAGCATCCGTAGCTCGAGCAACGTGTATAACAAGTCGTTAATGGCTTCTTTGGTGGCACACCTGGGTGAGGAAGAAGCTACTCAATGGGCTAAAGGAATTGTGGCAAACATGGCAACCGAACCAAAAGGGAACGATCGGGATCAGATTAAGAATATTGTAAGCGGAACGGGGAGCATTGCCATTACCAATACATATTATTTGGGGCTGTTGGTTAACTCTGACAATCCGGCCGAAAGAGAAGCCGCTCAAAATGTGGTGCCGTTTTTCCCCAACCAGGATGGGCGGGGTGCGCACATTAACCTAAGCGGAGCTGGTGTAGTGAAAGGAGCTGATAATGCTGAAAATGCAGTGAAGCTGTTAGAGTTTTTGGTATCGGAAAAAGCACAGAGTCTTTATGTAGAGGCTAACTATGAGTATCCGGTCAACCCAAATGTTAAACCGTCAGAACTATTGTCTTCATGGGGCGATTTTGTGGAGGACACACTGAACCTTGAAGAAATAGGTCAACGACAAAAAGAGGCCATACAGGCCTTTGCAGATGCAGAATGGAATTAGGAGCTGACATAGAGAAGAAGATTCAATTTTTTGAAGATGAGTTGACGATTCTGCGAAACGAGGGAAAGTCAATTTTTGCCTCTTCGTCTTTTCAAACGCACAGCTTACCTATGTTGCACATACTCGGTAAGCTCGCTCCGGCCGTTCCCGTGTATTTTATTCAAACGGGATTTCATTTTCCCGAAACCCTGTCTTTTAGAGATGAGGTGGCCGCCAGCTTTGGGTTAACCATAATCGATGTGGAGTCGGAAGTGCCTAAAATTCAGCAGCGAAATGCCAAGGGCAATTTCTATTTTACATCGGATCCCGACTACTGTTGTTTCTTAAACAAAACACAGCCCATGAAACCACTTCTCGAAAAGTTTGATGTGTGGATTAGTGGTGTGCGAGCAGATCAGAATGCCAATAGGAAAAACCTACAGGCCATTGAGTCAACCCCTCAAGGTGGTATGCGCTTTCACCCAATGCTCGATTGGACAAAACAGGAGATTTGGAAGTACATTTCGGTAATGAACCTTCCGAGACACCCGCTTGATGAGAAAGGTTATGTGAGTATTGGCTGCGAGCCTTGTACGGTTAAACCGTCATTGCTGGGCGAGCGGGAAGGAAGGTGGCTCGGGCAGAGCAAAACAGAGTGTGGATTGCACACAGAGTTAATTTCAAAATAGAAGAGAGATGAACGTGTTGGTTATAGGAGGTGCAGGATATGTGGGAGCTTCGCTCTGCGAGGCACTGAGCAAACGGAAAGATATCGATCAGGTGGTTATCTATGATAACATGAGCCGGAGTAACTACAATGTCTTTATTGGAGCAGAGAAGTTAGACGACCGATTTCGATTTGTCGAAGGAGACATTTTGGATAGCAGAAAACTTCGGAAAGTCATGGATGAGGCTGAGATTGTCTACCATCTGGCAGCAAAGGTGTCAACGCCCTTTGCCGATCAGGACGCCCATTTATTTGAGCAGGTAAATCATTGGGGCACAGCAGAAGTTTGCTACGCAGCGGAAAACTCCAATGTGAAAAAACTCATTTACACGAGCAGCGTTTCTGTATACGGATCGGGTGATGAGTCAAAGCATGTAGGGCAAACAACACACCCAACAACCTTCTACGGCATTTCCAAGTTACGCGGTGAAGATCACGTACGCAGGTTAGATGGCAAACTGAGTACCAGCATCCTTCGATGTGGAAATGTGTTTGGATATCACAAGAGCATGAGGTTTGATGCCGTGATCAATAAATTTATGATGGAGGCGAACTTCCAAGGGAAGATCAATATTCATGGTAGTGGGGAGCAGCACAGGCCGTTTGTGCACATATCGCACGTAACGGAGCGACTCATATCTGAGTTAGATTCTATGGAAGGATCAGAAATAACTGATTTGGTAGATGCCAACTACTCGGTAATGGAGATAGCGGAAATCGTGAAGGCGTTGTACCCGGATTTAGAGATGATTTTTATCAACCAAGGGCTTAAACTCAGAGAGTTGAATGTAAAATCTGATACAGAGAACAGGCTCGAGTTGCTTCGCGAACAGTTATCAATATTCAAGGAAGAATTTACGTTCTGAGGTTGACTACCAGGCAACAACCACTTTTCCGATCGTGTTTCTTTTCTCAAGGGCTGTGTGGGCCTCGGCTAACTCCTTGTAGGAGTATACATTGTCAATGGTAGGTTTGAGCACGCCTGACTGAAAATGTGCAAAAACCTCTCGTTTGGCTTGAGCGAGATACTCAGGCTTGTTTTCGCCAATACGAAGCATATTCACTCCGATGACACTGCGCGATTTCATCAATAGCCCAATTGGGTGAAGAAAACCAAAGCCAAAAGCCAGTTTGAGTTTGTCGATAAACCCTCCTTTAGTTGAGCTCCATTCGCTGGCGCCAAACGTCACAATGCGCCCGCCAGATCCCAGAAGTTGCAAAGAGCGTTTAAACGTGCTGCCACCCACAGGGTCAAAGGCTACGTCAAGGCGATCATTATTCAACATAGCGGCAATTTTCTCCGCAAAGTCGACCTTTCGGTAATTGATGGCGTGATCTACTCCAATGGATTTTAAATAGTCCATCTTTTTATCGCTTCCCACTGTACCAAACACCTCACAACCCTTCCATTTGGCTATTTGAACCAGGGCAGTGCCTACACCGCCTGCAGCTGCATGGATTAGCACTTTATCGCCAGCATTTAAATTCATCATCATGCACGCTGCATACCAGGCTGTGCAGTACTGCGTTGCCAGGGCCGGAGCAATTTCAGATGGAACATCATCTGTTAGCTTCACGAGCCCAAGGGCCGGAGTAACCACGTGATCAGCATATCCGCCAAAGTGCGTAAACGCCAGCACCCGGTCACCAATGGCGTATTCGGTTACGCCTTCTCCGAGTTCTTTGATAACCCCAACTGCCTCGTATCCGAGAATCACTGGCAGCGCGGGTCGGTCGTTGTATAAACCTAGTCTTGACATCACATCGGCATAGTTTAACCCGAAATGAGACACAGCAATTAGTACCTTGCCCTTTCCCGGTTTAGGAGTAGGCAATTCCTGCAAGTCAAAGGCTTGTTCAGCAGCTCCTTCCTTTACCAAAACCAATGCTCTCATGTTAGTCTTTCTTTTTCGTGCGTTTTTCAAATTGAGCCAGTCCCTCAATGACCAAAACAATCTCCCCTTTAAATGGGGTTGATTCTGCATGTGCTTTCAGCTCTGAAAGGCTGCCTCGATGATATGTTTCGTGAATCTTTGAGAGCTCACGAGCTACGCAGGCGTTTCGATCTTCCCCGAAGATTTCAGCAGCTTCTCTAAGCGCCTTGGCAATTCTGTGGGGCGACTCATACATGACCATGGTCCGCGTCTCTTCAGACAGTGTGCTCCAAAATGTTTGACGCCCCTTTTTCTGAGGAGGAAAACCCAGGTATACGTATTTCTCACACGCCATTCCCGAGCCGACTACTGCTGGTATGACAGCTGTTGGTCCAGGCAGCACGGTTACTTGCACATCTGCCTCAATACACGCTCTGGAGAGCAAATAACCCGGGTCGCTTATTCCTGGAGTACCCGCATCTGATACGAGTGCGTAGTTTGTGCCGGCTTTCATTTCTTCCACCAATCTTTCGGTGATCTTATGCTCGTTGTGCTGATGAAAAGCAATCAGCTTGTTAGACACATCGTGATGCTTGATCAGTTTCATCGTATGCCGCGTGTCTTCACACAAAATGGCATCCGCTTCACGCAGTGTGTTTAGCGCTCTGATGGTAATATCATCGAGATTGCCAATAGGAGTAGGAACCAGGGTCAATCCTCCCATTACAATTGGCCTTTTAGTGAAGGGATATAGCGAATGAACTCTCGAACACATCCATGACCGCCACGCGTTTGCAGTACAAAGTTGGCCGCCTCTTTATTCGGAATACTGGCATCAGCCGGAGCAGCCGCTATAGCCACTTTGTTGAACATTGGCAGGTCGTTAATGTCATCTCCAATGTAGCCTGTGTTTTTCCAGTCCAAGCCAAGCTCTTCGAGCCACATAGGCGCTACTTCGAGCTTGGGCTTTGTTCCAACATATACGTGCTCTATACCAAACATATCAGCCCGGTGTTGAATGATCTTTTCATTGACTCCGGAAGAGATGATGCCAAATCGAATCCCGGCTTTCATAGCCGTCTTGATGGCCATTCCGTCCTTCGTTTCAAATCGCTTAAACTCGTCTTTCGTTTCTGTGTAGAACATGCCACCTTCAGTCAACACACCGTCTACGTCCAAAAACACAAACTTGATATCTTCCCAAGGCAATTCTCTCGCAGAGAGATCAAACAACATGAGGTTTTCGAGTGTAACGTTGGCTGTTTTGCAGAAGTTCTCCAACTGAGACATGGTTGGATCTGCAGACAAAAGCGTAGCCAATCCCGGATGTCGGCTTTTTAGTAGAGCAATATTTTTATGGAGCAGTGTCATTATATGATTTGCTTCCCAACTGCCTGAGCCACTGGTTTAATGGCTTTGAGCAAAGCCTCAAATTGATCGTGATACAATTGCTGAGCTGCATCGCTCTTGGCTACTGAAGGATCTGGGTGCACTTCAATCAATAGACCATCAATGCCCATGGCCACACAGGCTTTTGACAAATCTTCAATGCCGTATCTGTAACCTAATGCGTGCGATGGGTCGAGCACAATGGGCAGATTGGTGTGTTCCTTGAGCCATGCAACTCCACACAGGTCCAACGTAAATCGCGTCTTGGTTTCAAACGTCCGTATACCACGTTCGCACAGAATCACATTTGGGTTACCTCCGCTAAGCACGAACTCCGCAGCCTGCACAAACTCTTGCAATGTGGTTCCAAATCCTCGTTTGATCAGCACAGTTTTGTCAGTTTTGGCACAGGCTTTCAAAATGCCATGGTCGTACATGCTTTTTGCGCCAATCTGAATCACATCTGCGTGCTCTATCACGTCTTCCACGTGCGTGGCATCGCGCACTTCGCTCACAATCGAAAAGCCAAATTCATCTCTCATTTTTGAGAGAAGTTGCAGCCCTTCAATACCAAGCCCTTGAAAGGAATATGGCGATGTTCTGGGTTTGAAACACCCTCCGCGCAACGAGGTAATATTCATGGATTTCATGAATTGGGCACTTTGTCTGATCTGTTCTTCAGACTCAACCGAACACGGTCCTGCTATTACAATGGTGTTCCCTGTTCCGCCTCCAATGGCAACCGATCCAATTTTGACCTCTCTGGTGTCATTGATATAGGATTTACTGGCAAGCTGGATGTCAGATTTCATGGGAAAGAAACGATCCGTGACTTCGGCCACTGCACTCGGAAGCTCCTGAACGGAAGAGCCTGTTACGAGTACATAGCACATTCCGTTGTGAAATAGAATGGACTGTGTTTCGCGTGCAGCTTGTTCTGCGCGCGATTTTGAAATATCTTCTTTAAGATGAATAATCATAATTCGCCTTTTACCAAATTAAGGAATGAGATGACACCGACTACTTCGTGTTCCTTGCTCAGGACCGGCAAGTAGTTTACCGGAAAATCGATGCCTTTAAGTTGGGTGAGCATGTCAGAAACAGTAGTCTCGGATTCGACAAAGACCGGGCTGGTGTTTATCATCCCCGAAACGCTCATTTTAGATGGATCGTCCAGATTTCTCAACAGCTCTCTTCTTAGATCAGCATTACTTACAATGCCCTCGAATTTCTGGCCTTCATCTTCAAGCATGGTGAACCCAAGCTTGTAGTCTTCTATCGTCTCGATGACCTTTTTTATCGTGCGTCCTTCCGGGCCAACGATGGGAGCCATAGCTCTGTCGCGCATAAAGTCTGAGACCACATAGTGGCTATCAATGTCATGTGTTTTTAGGTTGAGCAACGCAGCGCCCAAAGGCATATCCTTAAACAGATACGATCCTACCACAGACACATCCACGCCAATGTTTCTGAGAATAAAACTAACCTCGGCATTAACCCCGCCATCTACGTGAATTGGTTTAGATGGAAAGTCGCGTTTAAACTGCCGAATCTTTTTGAAGTTGATTTTATTGAAAGCTCCACCGCTTTGCCCGGGTGTGGTGGCCATCATCAGCACAAAATCATAGTGCTCAGCTTCTTTTTCTATGGTTTCTATTTCGGTATCCGTGACAACGGCAATACCCATTTTAGTAGACAAACCACCTCTGTACTGATAGCCCTCGAGCACTTCGTATTGCAGCGTGACCATTTCGATGTCAAGCCGGTTGATGGCTTCAAAATAGGGTTCAGGGTCAGACGTGATTAAGTGAAGGTCAATGGGCGTATCGCTGTATTTTCTGATTTCTTCAATATCGTCAAATACGCTTGGGTCGTCATTGCAATCGATATGAAAAAAGTCGATGCCGTGTTGGTCGAGGTTGGCTACCAGGTCTTGCAGCGAACCATTGGAATTGGAATAAACCGATGCAGATATTTTCATGTGGAAATTCTGGCGTTAAAGGTATCAAAGTTGACAAACGATGCTTCTATGAAATCATTTCAGGAATAAACCATGCCAATGCGACATAACGACCCAGTTTTCCAATGGTCATACCTAAGAGAACGCCCACCCAATGAACGCGGAAAATACCGAGTGCAATTGCAATGACGTCTCCTACAAAGGGCGTCCAACACAACAGGGCAAAATAGGCTCCGAATCGGTCAATGTGCTTCTTCCACGATAAAACCTGACTCTCTGATGCGCGGAGGTATTGATGTATGGCTTCCCATTTTCCAAGCCTGCCTAAACCATAGCTTGTCATGCCTCCTAATGTGTTTCCCGTAGTTGCTACGAGCACACAAGCCAGCGGGTCGAAACCGGCTACCAGCATGCCTCCCAAAACAAGCTCCGAGCTAAAAGGCACAACGGTGGCAGCTATAAACGTGGCCAAAAACAAACCTAAAAACCCCAGCTCAACCCAATTCATACTGAAGCTTTTGTGGCCACTCCATATACAATGTATCGGCTGGTTTTCGGTACGAGGGGAAGGAAGGGCTTGTCCATCTTCCCCAAAAACTCTCGTTGCGTTTCTGTGCGACCAAAAGCACCCAAAAATCCGCTGGTTTTGAATTCAATCTGATCAAAAGATGAAAACACCGCAGCTATTTCACCGTAGGTAAGGTAGTTCCAGTTCTTGCCCCATGGGGTGAACACGTTGCGAAAGGTTCTGTGCAAGAATGAAGCCTCAAGATTCTCTGCAAACAGAAGCTTTCCACCTGGTTTAAGACTTTGGTAGATGGCATCAATAGTCTGTTTCTTTAACTCGTCCCTTCCCTGGTTGCTCACGCTGCCCAAGACGGATTTGAATACCACAATGTCATAACGAGGCCCTTCATTGAATGTAGAGGCGTTTAATGAGTCATAGGTGATTAAAGAAGCGCAACGATGGCTTTCATGAAGCTCTTTAGCGAGCACTTTGGGAGATTTCAGGTCAGTGCAGAGCACTTTATTCTTGTTTAGTGCCAACCAAAGAGAGATGCCGCCCTTTCTTGCCCCTAGCTCCAGACATGTGAGTGATCCCTGGTTTACAGCCGAGTGCTTTTCCCAGAACGAAAGAACCTGAGACCAGTTGTAGACATCCCAGTCCAGTATATCGTTAAGAAGAGCAGTAGAGTAGGTCAATGCTATTGGAGAATGATGCGCGTTTGTTTCTGTGCACAATGTAGTACGATTCTCATACAACATGTACCTTCACGCAGTGAAGAAACTGGCTTTTGTTATATGTGCATTGTGTGCTATCGGGTGTACTCAGCAAACATGTGTTGACTGTGCAGACAATGCCGGGAATGTTTTTACGTTTTGTGATCCGGCAGAAAGCCCATTTGATTCACTGGCATGTTCGGAAACCTACACAGAAAGAAAATGAAGTTAAAGCTCGTGGTTCTGATACTCTGGATAGTTGGTGGCTGCAAAGACATTGTAGACGTCAATGATTTGGAGCCATCACCCGAGGTGTTCTGCTCTATGCCAGAGTGGATGGAAGGAACGTGGGTTTCAGACTCGGCCCATATTACGACCCATGTTGATACATTGGACTCGGCAATTTTCAACCCAAGCCCTACATTGACGTACTTTCTCGAGGCGTCATGCTCCTCAGACACCAATTTTGTGCTGCGTTATGTAACCTACGTGGGCGATGAAACCAAGCAGTTTCGGTCGACCAATTACATTGTCTCAGATACGGCTGTTTTCCTGTTTGCTCCATTCGATGAGGAACGCGATTTGGCCAAGGCGGCACAAGTGATCTCGTATTCCCTCGAAAAGACCGACACGCTGTCTTTATTCTTTTCAGAGCAGCTGACCGAAGGACATCTGACAGAGACTAAGGTTTATCTGCATAGAAACTAGACAACATAAACGCGACCAATGCGTTTACCGTAAGAGAATGAGCCCATGCTCTTCTATGATTGTATGATGAGACATAACCTACTTCTAATCTTTATGGTCGCTCTTGTGGCCCTTGGGTGTAAAAAGGAACCCATTGAACAAATACCAGAAGAGGAAGTCTCTGTTGTGCCATCTACTTACGACAAAACAATTCTACTCGAGCCAACCACAGCTACCAATTGTGGTGCCTGTCCGCTTGCTCACTACTACATCGAAGAGCTGGAAGATTCGCTGTCAGATGTGATTCACATGACACACTATATGTTTGGGCCGATGCATCATCCGTACACAGCCTGGATGCTACAGGAGATAAACAAAACGGTTTATACACCTGTTACGCATATTCAGAGGCGAGATGAAGGGGACGGCATTGTGTATTACACCGTAGACAGGCTCAATGAAATAGTGGAAGGAGAGCGAGCTCACACGTCTGAAGTTGGACTTGAGGTTCAAGCGGAAGATCATGGCGAGCTTATTTCGGTGAGTGTAGATGTAGAGATCACGGAAGAATCATTGCTCGAAGACATTCGTCTGGTTGTTGTCCTGATAGAGGATGAAGTAATAGGCGAAGGACCGCTTTATGATCAGAGAAATTATGGCAATGATGATCCCGACCACCCATACTATCAGCAGGGTAATTACATTGAAGGGTTTGTGCACACCAACATAATACGCGATGTGTTGACAGATTACCAAGGCGATTTACTGGATTTATCCAGTGGAAGTAGTCAATGGTCAGGAGATGTTGAAGTAACAAATCCGGAAGGCCATAGCATTCTTGTTTTTGTAACAGACGACCTTCCAGATTTCCCACCGGTTTTAAATGCCCACAAAGAGCCGGTTGACTAGTCTTTGGTCAGAAGCTTATAGGGAACTTTACCCAGAATATATTTTGCAGCCTCTATTCGGGCATTGGTTTTTTTATTCGCCTTGATGATTTTCCATGGGGCAAGTTCGGTGTTTGTATGCTCAAACATTTTGAGCTTATAGCTTGTGTATTTATCCCAAAGTGCCTGCGCCTGCTCATCAACCGGAGTCATTTTCCACTTTTTCAGTGGGTTTGATTTGATGTCTTTAAACCGTCTCGCCTGCTCTTCTTTAGAAATGGAGAAGTAGATTTTTATCAGGTAGGTTCCAGATTCGACTACCATCCGCTCGAAGTCATTCACCTGCCCCATAAAGCGGTCGTATTCCTCCTTGCTGCAAAACCCATTCACAGGTTCAACCACAGCTCGGTTATACCAACTTCGGTCAAAGAAAACCATTTCACCAGGCGTAGGGAGCTTGTTTACATATCGTTGAAAGTACCATTGGCCTTGTTCATCCTCGGTAGGTTTAGGCAGCGCCACAACCCTAAAGTGTCTCGGGTTAATATGGGCTGTTATTCTACGGATAGCCCCACCTTTTCCGGCTGCATCGCGCCCCTCGCAAATCACTACCACTTTTTTCTTTTCGTGAATGACCCACTCCTGAAGCTTGATAAGCTGAGCCTGAAGGTCTCGTAGCTCTGTCTCGTATTTGGTCAGGCGAAGTGCCCGTGGCAGGTCTACATGCTGATCATTAATCAAGTATTTGTGGCCCACTTTTGTGTTGAGTAGCGCCACGTCTTCCTGTGTTAGTTTTATTTCACTCATGACTAGATATCGATTTGGACGGCTTTACGGTGATAACGGAAAATGACATTTGGGTCGGGGTCCACGGTGGTCTTTGCGCGGCTTTTGCCAGTATAGTTAAACTGTGACAGCACATATCTCATGCTTTCAAGCCGAGCGGTTCGCTTGTCATTTGTTTTTACAATGATCCACGGAGCATAGCTATTATGTGTTTTGGCAAACATGGCTTCTTTGTACTTGGTATACGAATCCCAGAGTTCCTGACCTCTCATATCAACCGGACTAAATTTCCATTGTTTGAGCGGGTTTTCCATTCGAGAATCGAATCGCTTTTGTTGCTCTTCTTTGGAAATCGAGAACCAAAACTTGATTACATGCACCCCATCCTCATATAATAGGTGTTCAAACTCTGGAACCTGCCGCATAAACTGGTTGTACTGCGTTTTTGAACAAAACCCCATGACGGGCTCTACGACAGCCCTGTTATACCAACTGCGATCGAAGAACACAATTTCGCCCGGATTGGGAAGCTCCTTGATATAGCGTCTGAAATACCACTGGCCTTGCTCCACTTGAGTGGGTTTATTCAAAGCAACCACTCTCGAGCTTCTGGGGTTTAGGTGCTCAATAAATCGTTTAATGGAGCCGCCTTTGCCGGCTGCATCGCGCCCTTCGAAAATCACCGCAATGCGTGCATTATTCTTGACCACCCATTGCTGCAACTTAACGAGTTCGGCCTGTAACAGGCGTAGTTCCTTCTCGTATCGTAAATTATAAAGGCGTTTCTTTAAGTTGACATCTCTTTGCTTGGCAAGCGAAATGACGTCATCACGCGTTTGCATCTGATGCAAATCTTCAGCTGTGAACATGTTGATTGGATTTTAGAAACAATGAATATCAAGATAATCAAACAGAATAATTCTGATTTGTGTCATTGAATCTCATGACAGCCGGATACAAAAAAAGGGCTCCTTGGAGCCCTTTTTCTATTCAATAGAAGTTGATTTACAAATCAAACTTGATGCCTTGAGCAAGTGGTAGTTCTGTACTCCAATTGATCGTGTTGGTTTGTCTTCTCATGTAAGCTTTCCATGCATCTGAGCCACTTTCGCGGCCACCGCCAGTTTCTTTTTCACCGCCAAAAGCTCCGCCAATCTCAGCACCGCTTGTGCCAATGTTTACGTTAGCGATGCCACAGTCTGACCCTTGGTGGCTCAAGAAGATCTCGCTCTCTCTCATATTGGTTGTCATGATCGAAGAACTCAATCCCTGCTTCACACCATTCTGCATGTCAAGGGCTTCATCGAACGTAGAGTACTTCATAAGATACAGTATCGGGGCAAAAGTCTCCTCCTGAACGATTTCCCAGGAGTTATCGGCCTCGACAATCGCTGGTTTTACATAGCAGCCACTCTCATAGCCTTCACCTTCCAATACACCACCTTCTACAATTACATTTCCGCCAGAAGACTTGATTGTATCAAGGGCACTTAAGTACGTGTTAACCGCATCCGTGTCAATTAATGGACCTACGTGATTGTCAGCATCCAATGGATCGCCAATTCGAAGCTGCTTATACGCAGTCATGAGCGTATTCTTGACTTCGTCATATTTCGATTCGTGAATGATTAATCTACGCGTAGAGGTACACCGCTGACCGCACGTACCAACCGCACCAAAAACGATTCCCGGAATGGCCAATTTAAGATCGGCATTTTCTGAAATGATGATGGCGTTGTTTCCTCCTAACTCAAGTATGGTTTTACCAAGGCGTCTTCCGACTGCTTCGCCTACTTTTTTACCCATTCGAATCGATCCTGTAGCCGAAACCAAAGGCACGCGCTTGTCGGCTGTCATCAGTTCACCGATGGTGTAGTCACCAACTACCAGGCAATTGACTCCTTCGGGTACATTGTTTTCCTTAAATACGTCAGCCACAATATTCATGCAGGCTACTGCACATAGTGGCACTTTTTCAGATGGTTTCCAGATACACACATCACCGCATACCCATGCAAGCATTGAGTTCCAGGCCCACACAGCCACTGGGAAATTGAATGCAGAGATGATACCTACTGCTCCAAGCGGATGGTACTGCTCATACATTCTGTGCATGGCACGCTCACTGTGCATTGTAAGGCCGTGAAGCTGACGAGATAACCCAACGGCAAAGTCACAGATGTCAATCATTTCCTGCACTTCGCCAAGGCCCTCCTGGTAGCTTTTGCCCATTTCGTAGCTCACCAATTTGCCCAATGCCTCTTTTTTGGCTCGCAAAGCTTCGCCTATTTGTCGAACGATTTCGCCACGCTGTGGTGCCGGTACCATTCTCCACTCCGTAAACGCTGCTTGAGCTGTGGCTACTACATTTTCATATTCCTGTGGAGTTGTTCCCCTGACCTCTCCAATTTTTTTTCCGTCTGTTGGTGAAAAGGATTCGAAAACAGGACCTTCAGAAGGAAGCCAGTTTTGTCCAGTTGATGTGCCGCTGTTGATCTCAGTTAGACCAAGTTCTTGCAAAAAGTCTTTCATGTTTTAAACAATGGTTTGGGCAAATGTAGCTACCTCCTGCGTTCATTTTCGCAAAAATTAAACTACTTTTAACTTGCTACAAAACAGAGAATTATGAGGAAAAATTTACTAGCAATTGCTTCGTTGCTCATCTCCGGATCGGTGATGTCGCAAATTAATGTGACCCATGAGTGGATTGCTCAGTTGGGAGACACCGTTATTTTATCAGAAGATACGCTTCGGGGAGACTCGATTGATGTGGGAACACCAGGCGGAAACAAAGTGTGGGACTTCACCAGTTTGGAAGAACACAAACCGGACGGGGCGATACTTGAGGATCCATCAACGGCTCCTTTAAGCAGTTTGTACCCTTCTGCTGACTTCGTTATAAACGATATTTATGAAGATAGTGTACATATATTCTTCAAGCAGACCAATGATTATTTGGACATTGTTGGAATAGTCGAATACGATTCAGTTGGAAATCCGACTCCACCAGAATTTGACCTTCAATGGCGGTTTATGGAGTTTCCTGCATCCATGGATTCAGCTTACCAGACTGAGTTGATGGCCGGAGCCCAAACAGAGTTTTTGGGTATTGACCCAGATAGTGCTGGTCCACACCCGATGATCGATTCTTTCAGAAATAAATTCTACTGGGAGATCTTTTCAGAGATTGATGCTTGGGGTGAACTGCAATTGCCCAATGGAACCTTCTTGTCGATCAGACAAAACACATGGAACCGCGTAAAAATCGTTTCTGACTGGTATGGAAATGGTCAATGGCAGCCCTTTTCAAATTCATATATTCTGATGAATTTAGATTCTATTAGCTACGATACCGGATCAACTACACTTCGCTGGTGGGGAAATAACCCGGCAGCCACATTCTTCCTGGCCCAGATTGAACTGGACGAGTTAGGTGAGCCAGACTCCAATATCGAGTTCTTCAATGGCGAACCAGTTTCACCGGTTGGAATCAATCAGTTTGAGTCAGTGGGGGTAGATGTTTTCCCCAATCCTGTGACCGATATACTTCATGTTGAAGTAGGTTATGAAGGAAACTGGAGTATGAACCTTTTCGATGCTCAAGCGCGCCTTGTTAAGCAGGCTAACAGTGTTCAATCAGCTCAGGATACTGATGTGTCTCAACTACCAGCCGGAGCGTATTTATTGCAAATAAATGATGAGTCGGGGCGGCTTATTGCCCTGAAGAAGATTCAGATTGTGCACTAGGACACAATGATATCATTGAGAATTGCCGAGACTTCTCGGTGATGAGAATACACCATAAAGTGAGGGCCGTTTTCTACCAAGAAATCGGCCTTTATGTTTTCATGCGGAAACACCCGATCGTTTGTTCCGTGAATGTGGATGGGATCAATGAGCGGAGACCTGGGTTTCCAGTTGATGAGTTGGTTTACACTCCATTTGACCAAGCCCGCTCTCGATTTTGAAAGTTGGTCTTCCAGCATGGCCTTGTCATCAGGTGTTTCTGTACCAAAAAACATATGGGCTACTGGCTTCATCTTTAATAAAAGATCGTAATCTACTATCTGATGAATGCCTATGGCCTTCAAGCTCTTTAGGTGGAGAGGCATTTCTTTTCGCGTCTTTACCGAGCTCAAAATGATCAGTCGCTTCAAAGGAATCAGGCTCGCTATCGTTTGGGCTACAACTCCTCCAAACGAAAGTCCTATTAACGTGGCTTCGCTCGAATTCTCAATGCGTGAGGCCATACGCGTACAATACGCAATGAAATCTTCGCCTTCTTCTGGGTCTAACCATTCCAGATAGTGGATATTGCAAGATTCGTGCAGGTCTAGTCTGGAGAAGACATCGCTGTTTGCTCCAAGACCGCTAATGAAGTATACGTGCTGGATAGCCATGGTCAATGCAAAACGATTCGGCCGAGCGTTTCACCAATCCTCCGCTTAATCTGTTCGTACTGAATTTGACGCTCCAGGTATTCGGTCGGGTCTGACCCTAATGTTATGCTATCTTTCATAGCCGTCTGGTTCTCACGGATCATTCGATCAATTCGCTTTGACTTGTAGGAGTAAACCGACCCGAAGGCAGCACGCCTAAGCTTTTTATCCTCGTTGGCTACAATGATTTCTTTACGCTCCCAGTTATCAAGCGTGTATGGGGTTGTCATTAAATCAACAAACAGCATTCGAATAGAATCGTTCTCGTGATTGATGAAGTAATCCGCTTTCAGTTCTTCTGAGTCATCTAAGTGACTCGATATTTCTTCAAACATGAGCTGATAACCTTCTGTCTCAAAATCTAGCCCATCACCTTCTATCTCATTTAATAAGAATTCAGCTACCTGAATTTTTTCCGGCTCCGGGTTTTCTTCAGTGGCCTCCTCTAATTCGATTTCTTCGTTACCATGATTGACAATCAGCCGAAGAATATCGCGTTCCTGATGCTCAATCGTGTGTTCGGCAAACCTTTTCTTCTCCGTAAAATCAGTTTCGATAACCGGAGCGTCAGGAACCTCAGCATGTCGGTTATATGACCGATGCGCATTTTTATGGTTCTTTCTAAGCGCTTTGTTTAGTTCGCCAATCAGTGCTTTCTCGCTAACCTGCATAAGTCGGCTACACTGACTTATGTATAATGAGCGAAGAATAGAGTCGGGGATAAGTGCAATGGAATCTACCATGGCATGGATGACCTCATTGGTCTTAATTGGATCTCCCTGGGCTTCCTCCATGAGCAAACTCGCCTTAAAAGCGATGAAGTCCTTGGCGTTATCTTCCAGATACTCTGTCGTGGCTATGCGATCATTTTCCTTCGAAAACGAATCGGGGTCATGTCCATCTGGTAACAGCACCACTTTAACCGTGTTTCCCTGTTCCAGAATAAGGTCAATCCCACGCATACTCGCTTTTATTCCTGCGGGGTCACCATCGTAGACGAGTGTGATGTTTTGCGAATACCTGGAGATCAGTTTGATTTGCTCTTTAGTAAGAGCGGTTCCAGAAGAAGCAACCGTGTTTTCTATACCTATCTGATGAAATGAGATCACATCTGTGTAGCCTTCTACCAAGTAGCAATTGTCGTGTTTGGCAATGGCCTGCTTGGCGAAATAGATTCCATAAAGTGAGCTGCTCTTATCGTATATCAGATTCTCTGGAGAGTTGATATACTTCGGAATGTTCTTGTCCGCTTTGAGCGTGCGTCCTCCAAAACCAATGGTCCGGCCACTCAGGTTCTGGATGGGGAAAATAACACGGCCTTTATATCCATCATACAGCCTTCCGTTTTTCTCTTTAACGAGAGCTGTAGCAATCAGGAATTCCTGTTTATATCCCTTTTCTTGTGCTACATCGGTGAATGCCTGAAAGGAATCTGGGTTATAGCCGAGCTGAAACTTTTTAATGATGGATTCCTTAAACCCGCGCTCCTTGAAGTAGCTCAGGCCTATGTTTTGACCCTCTTCAGTCTCCCATAGCTGTTCACTCATCCAACTGACCGCAAAATCGTTGATCACGTACAGACTTTCGCGTTCGTTTCGCGCTACTTCCTGTTCGGGTGTTTCTTGCTCTTCCTGAATTTCAATGTTGTATCGCTTGGCCAACCATCGAAGTGCTTCGGGATATGTAAAATGCTCATGCTCCATTAAGAACGTGACCACGTTACCTCCCTTTCCCGAACTAAAGTCTTTGAAGATTCCCTTGGCCGGAGAAACCATAAACGAAGGGGTACGTTCATCTGTCCAGGGACTTAGCCCTTTCATGCTCGACCCTGATTTCTTCAAATTGACAAATTCACTTACTACCTCATCAATGCGGGCAGCGTTCATTATTTCGTCAATTTTTTCTGGTGGAATCATTTAAATACGAAGGTAGAATCGAATTACGGAAAAGACTTTATTTTTGGCCGAAATTAAATCATATGAAACCCTATCAGATTTGGATAGCTGTAGTATTCATAGCTGTTCTGCTTACCGATTGCCGAAAGAAAGTATTGTACGAGGATTACTACACAATGCTTGGCATTGAAGACACCAACAATCCTACTGTTGTAGAAATACCAGAGCATTGTTCCAATGGAGACTTTGACTATTTAGAAGGCGAAGGAGATGTTGATTGCGGCACCATTTGCGGCACTCCATGTAACATTACACCTGAGTGTAACATGGCTGAGGGCGAAGTAGAGTGGGATGTGATTATGGGATATGGTTACAACAACATGGCCCAGGACAATGCCAATTACGATTCGTTTCAGGACCGATTCACGGTATTGTACTACAACTTCTATGGCGATAGAATCGAGTTTACTTTTTATGGCGAACTACCTACAGAGAGTAGAAAGTACGACATAGGATACACTTCAGAAACAGCCTCTGTTACTTACGGAGACTGGACGAAGTATTCGGCTAAAGATGGTCAGCAAATTACCGTGTTGGTCGGATCAGATTCGCTTTATCATATTCACTGTTGTGGATTGTTGTTTGACGGCCCGTCAAGCATAACTCCTACACTGGATGCTCACTTTGTACTAGACTACTAAACCCTATCTCATGAGTATTTTACGAATTGTAGCTTCTGCTTCCCTATTGGTCTTTAGCCTAAGCGCCTTTGCTCAACTTGAGCAGGATAAACCAAAAGACATCGAAAACACCGATACTGTGTTTTACGATATGATGTTTGATAATCCATTCAATGCTACCTTATTTGCGGTGACTATTGCCCCCATGGATGTGGACATATCTGATGTCAACCTCAATTTGGGCGCACGCTTGAATGCCGAAGTATTGATCAAAAGTCAGATCAAGGTTTCTGCCGAGTACAAAAAAGCCTATTACGATAGAATTGAAGGAGTTGATAAGACCATTAACACAGCTTATAACCAATATCCGGAAGCGGCATTTTCTATCTACAAAGAGCGCACACAGGCCGAATGGGAGGTGAACGCATCATGGGCGCCTTGGTTTTGGCGAGCCATGAAAAACAAAACGTTCAATGTGAAATCTGTTGGAAACACAGACTATGTAGTGTCCATTCCGATTCAGGTTCGAAATTCCATTGCCCCTCGAATAGGAACAGGCTATAAGTCTTCTTTTACTTATGACATCGCCCAAACGTGGGTTGGAGTACCTGTGTATCCTACTACGTTAACTACCAATCTTAACCTGGATAATAACAACACGACCATGGTCGATATGTCTTACATGACGTTTGGCCTGAACTTCCAGCGAATGTGGAGTGCAGGCGTAAACCTACGCGACTTTGGTGAACGTTATTTGACGGCCGTTACGCATATCTATGCAGATGTTATGTATGCCTATAACTACAGCATTGATAATGTCATAGCACCTTATACCTATGATGCTGACTACAACCCTATTTATGGCGAGTATGATCTGATGACATTTTCTCCATTCCAAAGACTTGGGTTTAGAATAGGAACAGAATACCGAAACTACGGTAAGATTTTCCACTCTTTTACCCGCTTAGAGTTTGCCGGAATTCCCAACATTAAGCGCGAGAGAAGCTTGCGACTTATTTGGGGCTTTGGGGTGAATTTAGGATCGCTGGGTGTAGATTAAGGACTTAAAAATCTTTGGTCTGTAGCACCGAACCATCTGCATTGTAGAATGTCCAGGTTCCGGTTTTGACATCGTTTTTGAATTGCCCTTCGTATCGAAGCGTGCCATCTTCCCAGTAAACCTGTTTCTTGCCGGTCATTTTTCCATGATCGTAAGTGCCGGTGCTCCATAGCTGGCTGTTTGGATAGTAGTACTTCCACAACCCGTGGCGCTCACCGTTATCATCGAATTCACCTGTGTACTCCAGCGTGCCATCTTCATAAAACTGCTCTTCTTTAACGACAATGGTTTTACCATCTTTTTCGAGCTCATATGCGACACTTTTTTCCTGTGTTTCAGACCAGGATGTTTTCACGACTCGCTCTGGTTGAGGGGTGCATGACACTAGCGTAATTGCTAGTAGAATGGTTGTGATAAGGCCTTTTCCCATTTCACGAATGTAACCACCAATGATGCTTCTCATCAAGTCGGTTGAGCATAAAAATGGGATCGAATGATCCTATTGATCACCTTGCGCGCTTCAAAGCATTTGAGAATGAAACATCTAAGAGAGTTGCACAATTCGGAAAAACAAATTTCTGCTTCCCTTCTGGCTACATTGAATGAAGGAAAGGCCATAGCGCTGTCCATCAAGAAATCGGCTAAGCTAAAGGAGCACATCACGCACGAACCAGCTGTGTTGATTTGCCTTGAAGGAAAGGCTTTGTTTGGAGATGAGCTCGAGAACAACTATTTGTTGGGTCCGGGAAACTATGTCAATATTCCAGAGAATGTGGTGCATTGGGTTGAGGGAGTAGAAGATGCCAGCTTGGTGTTGATCAAGTAACCCCTACTCCTTAACGAAACTGATGGGCTTTTCCTCATCCACGACTAAGAAGTACACCCCTGGCCTGAGGCTGGTTAGAGCCACCGTGTTTCCGTACCCTTGTAGAATAACCTTTCCAGAAATATCCGTCACCTCATATTGATCCGTCTCAAGGGCGTTTGCGATGAACAGCGATTCCTGAGCGGGATTTGGAAAGATCTTGAGTGCTTCGTTTTTGGTTTCCGTTTGTCCTGTCATCCAGGCCCACTGCTTAAAGTCACATGCTCCGGCTTCGCCACTGCTGTATATGACGTTGTTCCCTTTTTGAACACACTTGAGGTTAGTATAAACACAAGCTGTAAAGCACGCTTCATTCGGACTCAACAGGCTATAGTTGCCACCTATACCTTTCACCCAAACAGCGCCTTCATCAAACGTGATTTCCTTCCGTAGTGTTCCGTCCACCACTCTTGACCCAACTGACTGAACGTGTATGAAGTATGAATAAGTGCCAGTACCCACATTCAAAGAATCACCCACTTCCATGGTGTAGTCATAAATGAGTTTGTCTGGGGCGTTGTATTGATATCGATACCCTTTCTCACCAGCCTCACGGTAAAGACCGCCATAGTTCCATGTCCGTCCATCTTCGTAATAGGAAAAATAGACTTTGTGGTATGTGAATTGGCCTATAGCCGTGTCTCCGTCCACCTTCCATCGAGTGTGATAAGTACCCGCCAGTGTACTGTTGTGAAAAGACCATTGGTTGCTGTAGTCAATGAGATCTTGTGCCTTTGTTTCTAAGCCAAATCCAAGGGCGAAAAAGGAAAGCACAAATGGAAAGAGTAGATTCTTTAGGGTCATAATGAACCAAAATACGGAAAACCGTTGATATAGAGCCTTTACAATGTGTACGTAGGGGGTTAGTTTGCTACTTTTGCACGCTTCTAAGTATCTGACATGAAAATATCCTATAACTGGCTCGCACAGTACATTCCCTTATCGCAGTCTCCTGAAGAGTTAGGAGACCTTCTTACAAGCATTGGTCTTGAGGTTGAAGGGCTTGAAACGTTTCAATCGATCAAGGGTGGTCTTGAAGGGTTGGTAGTTGGTGAGGTTATGGAAAAGTGGCAGCATCCAAATGCCGATAAGCTCAGTTGCACGAAAGTGGATGTAGGGGCAGAAGAGCTGCTCCCTATTGTATGCGGAGCACCTAATGTAGAAGCTGGCCAGAAGGTCGTTGTAGCCACAGTTGGTACTACGTTATATGGAGAAGGAGACGAATCGTTTCAAATCAAAAAGGCCAAGATTAGAGGAGAAGTTTCTCAGGGAATGATCTGTGCGGAAGACGAGATTGGTATCGGAACCAGCCATGATGGAATCATGGTGCTTCCGGCAGACACGGTGGTTGGAACACCAGCAGCTGATTTATTCGATATAGAGATCGATCATGTATATGAGATTGGATTAACTCCAAATCGAGCCGATGCAGCATGTCACTATGGAGTAGCACGTGACCTCAAAGCGGCCTTTGCTCATCGTTATGATACCAAGGCAGAGCTCTGCAAACCATCGGTCGATGACGTGAAGCCATCAAATAATGACCGAACAATTCCAGTGGAAGTTCAAAATGAAGAGGCCTGCCAGCGCTATGTTGGATTGACGATTTCGGGGGTCAAGGTGGCCGAGTCTCCGGCCTGGTTGGTTAATCGGCTTAATGCTATTGGCGTACGGCCCATTAACAACATTGTCGACATCACGAACTACGTCAACCACGCTTTCGGACAACCGCTTCATGCATTTGATGCCGATCAGGTTACGGGAGACAAAGTGGTAGTAGGCACTTTAAAAGAGGGAACAAAGTTTACTTCGCTTGACGGGGAAGAACGAATACTAAGCGCTCAGGACTTAATGATTTGTAATGCTGAGGAAGGCATGTGCATTGCAGGTGTTTTCGGAGGTGAGAAATCGGGGGTAACTGATGGCACCACCAGCATCTTTTTAGAGAGTGCCTATTTCAATCCGGTATGGGTTCGAAAAACAGCCAAAAGACATGCACTCAACACCGATGCTTCTTTCCGGTTTGAACGAGGAATTGACCCCAACATCACTCTCTACGCTGCCAAATACGCTGCTAAACTCATCACAGAAATAGCAGGTGGCGAAATTTCAAGCGATATCAGTGACACACATCCTGAGGCATTTGCAGATTTTGATGTGACCTACCGATTCGAAAAGTCGAACCAGTTTATGGGGGCAGACATACCCAGAAATGTGGTGAAGGCAATCCTCGAGAATCTGGAAATTGAGGTCTCTAACTCTGAAGAGGAAGAGTGGAAATTAAGTGTTCCACCTTTCAAAGTAGATGTGACGCGGGAGGCCGATGTAGTGGAAGAAGTACTGAGAATCTATGGGTATGACGAGGTTCCGGTAACCACTCAAATCAAGTCTTCCATTAACGATATCAAACCTTCAGCCGAAGCCAGGGCAAAGAAAGAAGTGACAAAGATGTTGGTTGGGAATGGTTATTTAGAGTGCATGACGAACTCTATGACCGATGCACGATTCCCAACGTATAGTACAGCCTGGAGTGAGTCAGATATTGTACGGCTTAACAACCCGTTGAGCTCAGAGTTGGGTATTATGCGACCCACCATGCTTTTTGCCGGGCTTCAGAATGCAGCGTTTAACCTAAACAGACAACAGTCAAACCTTCGATTGTTCGAGTTTGGAAACGTTTATTTCAACGCAGACAAAGGGTTCCACGAGCAAGAGAATTTGGGAATCATCGTTTCTGGACAGGCCGTGTCAGGTTCCTGGCGAACAAATGACATTGACGCAGATTGGTATGAGGTCAAGGCATCTTTTGACATGATTTGTGCGCGACTTGGCATTGATCGTTTGCGCTTTCAGACCGAGGAGTGCGCCTTTGATTTTGTGGAGTACGGCATTAACTGGAAGTTCAACGATAAAACCATTGCGGTTGGTGGAAAAGTGAATAGCGATTTGGCTGCCAAGTTTGATATCAAAAAGGATGTCTATTTCGTTGAAGTGTCTTGGAGCGATTTGGTCGCCATGCGGCAGAAGGAAATCTCTGTAGGGTCTCTTCCAAAATTCCCTGGGGTGAAAAGAGATTTGGCGTTGCTTGTAGATAAGCAGGTTGAGTATGCCCGATTGGAGCAGTTGGCTTATCAAACCGAACGTAAACTCCTGAAGTCAGTCCAGTTGTTTGATGTATATGAGGGCAAAGGGCTGCCAGCAGGCAAAAAGAGCTACGCGTTGTCGTTCACGCTACGCGATGAAAACAAGACCATGCGAGACAAAGACGTAGACAAGACCATGAATCGACTTCTTGAGCGATTCAAGCGAGAAGCTGGAGCGGAACTACGGGGCTAACAACCCGAAAAAACCCTTGGCTGAGGCGGTGAAAAATCTTACTTTCCGAGTTGAAACCAATGCCTTATGCTCGAGAACCTTCCTGACTGGTGGTCAGGCTTATCTACTGTACAGCAAATTTACTGGGGAATAGCCATTCCTTTCTCGCTCATTTTTTTAATTCAAACCATCCTGACATTCGTTGGAGGCGAAATAGATGGCGATACCGACATGGATATCGATGCCGATGGCGAGATCGGGTTTCAGTTCTTCACGATCAAGAATTTTGTAGCCTTTTTTACCATGTTTGGATGGATGGGGATTGCCTGCCTCGATGCGGGGTGGTCGCTTCTCGTCAGCCTTTTAGTATCACTTATTTCCGGCCTTGTCATGATGACCATCATGGCCGCTATTTTCTACTTCTTTAGCCGGTTAACCGACAGCGGCACCATGGATGTGCAAAACGCAGTCGGAGGAGTTGGTGAAGTATATCTGACCGTGAAAGCTGCCAGAGGAAACATTGGTAAAGTAAGCATCATGGTGCAGGGGTCCTTAAGGGAACTGGAAGCCATAACAGACGATGACCAGGACTTAACTAACGGTTCCGTCATCCAGGTGAAAGAAGTCATCAACGGAAATTTATTACTCATTACAAAAAGCTAAATCACAACCATGGGAGGTTCATTTATTGTCATAGTCGCGGTAGCGGTAGTCTTTGTTTTTGTCCTGTTAATTGGACTGTTTCAGCGGTATAAGCGCTGTCCGTCAGACAGAATACTCGTTGTGTATGGAAAGGTCAGCGGAGGCGGTACAACCGGTCGTTCTGCTAAATGTATTCACGGTGGTGCTGCATTCATTTGGCCAATTATTCAGGACTTTGAGTTTCTCGAGTTGACTCCCATATCCATTGAGGTGAATCTCACAAATGCGTTGAGCCGTCAGAATATCCGGGTCGATGTGCCTTCGCGTTTTACAGTGGGTATTAGTACAGAACAAGGGGTGATGAACAACGCAGCCGAGCGATTGCTTGGGTTAACCCAACAGGATATTCACGATTTGGCCAAGGACATCATTTTTGGTCAGCTTCGATTGGTTGTGGCTACCATGGATATTGAAGAAATCAATAGCAGTCGCGATAAGTTCCTGGAAAACGTGGCCTCTAACCTTGAGGCGGAGTTGAAAAAGATTGGATTGAAGCTTATCAACGTCAACGTGACCGACATCAAAGATGAGTCGGGTTACATAGAAGCACTGGGTAAAGAAGCTGCTGCCAAGGCCATTAACGATGCCCGTAAAAGCGTAGCTGAGAAAAACAGAGATGGATCTATTGGAGAGGCAGATGCGGTGCAGGATCAAAGAGTAAAAGTGGCGGATGCGGATGCAACGGCTGTTGAAGGTGAAAACCTCGCCAAGATTAAGGTGGCACAGTCAGATGCGTTGAGAATTGAGAAGGAGGCTGAGGCCCTCAAAATTTCTACTGCGGCTGAAAAAGTTCAGGCTGCCCTTGCACTCGAAGAGGCTTATGCCGCTGAACGTGAAGCAGAATCGGCTCGTGCTAATAGAGATCGTGCAACCCAGACAGCGGATATTGTGGTTCCTGCGCAAATAGACAAGGAGAAAGTAGAGATTGCTGCCGAAGCGGAAGCCGAGAGAATCAGAAGGCGAGCAAAAGGAGAAGCAGATGCTATTTTGTTCAAAAGGCAAGCAGAGGCGCAAGGACTATTTGAGATATTAACCAAACAAGCCCAAGGGCTTGATCAAATTGTGCAAGCGGCTGGTGGTGATGCCAACAATGCAGCCATGTTATTGATTACAGATAAACTACCCGAGCTGGTTAAACTTCAGTCAGAGGCCATCCAGAATATCAAGATTGATAAGGTTACGGTATGGGATGGAGCTAACGGCAGTTCCGACCAAACATCTACGGCCAACTTTATCTCGGGAATGTACAAGTCAGTTCCTCCACTTCAGGAGATGTTTAACATGGCTGGCCTGGATTTGCCTGAGTTCTTAAAGGGTAAGTCACCCGAAGAAATTAAGGAGATTACCAGCAATGTTGCCAAGGCAGATGACGCTTCTGACACAGAAATGCCAAACGCAGAGGATAGAGAATAAAGGCCTGGTTTAGAATGAAAATTCTTGAACAAGCCTTGTTCTCTTAGGTCAGGTAATTGTCCTTGGATATTTATCGAATGCGGTAGCTTACCCCAATCATAGGAAGCAAGCTTTTCTTTCGGAAACGATCGTTGTTGAATTCCAGTTTGTTGTGGGTAGTGAACTCAGTGAAAACGAAGGATACTCCTGGTCTTACCAGTAAATTATCAGTTACATGAATATTCAGGCTCAGTTCTGAGTTTAGGCTACCTATATCGTAATCTCCTGTGAGTAGTAAGTTAAGTGGCGTCACCTTTGCCGACTGGCTCGTAATGGGCTGGTTTCTTGAAAGTGCCTCGAACCTACCCCATCGATCTGCCCCAAAGCTCCACCCCAATGCATCTATGTTGAATTCGGCTGAAATACGGCTTGTAAACCTATACTCTAAGTGAATAGAGGCGTTAATCGAACCTACTGAACTATGAGCCAAATAGAGCGTGTCGAGCTTGGCCTCGTTTTGTTTTTTAAAGAAGTTGCCTTCGCTCACCTTAGCCGGAGCTGTTACAAACCCATTGTCTTGTCCATAAAATCCAGTAAACCGAATACCGTATCCGATGGCAAATCGTTTTTTGAAAGCGATTGGGTGCATGCGATGCAGTGAGAGAGCAACTGCGTTTCCAGAACCGATACTCGCCAGTGTGAAATCTGTCAATAATCTTGGGTCAGATGAGAACCCTTCGCTTTCCTGGGCATGTGACGTGAAGAAGGGTACAATGACCAGAAGAAGTAAGTAGAATAAGTGTTTCATAGGTTGGTGTTGTGTTTAGCATTAAACCCATTTGGTGGGCTTTACCATTCGCCATTGCCTGTAGACGCGCAGAGCTTCTTTAAATTTCACGGGAGGGTGATTTTTTTTGTTCTTTCTACTGATCAAACAGGCCGTTGACCAGTGCCAGTATAAGCTTTTGCTTCCCTTAAGCAATGAAGCTCCGTGCTGATAAATGTGAGCTGGCTCGGCATTGACCCCATTGACCTCCATAATTTTCCAATCTTCTCCTGTGATGAAACTTTGCTCAGAAGGAGCTCTCAGATCAAATCGACCGTAGTAGAAACCCGGAAGGTGTTCTGCTAGGCGCTTGGCTTCGTCTACAATGCCCTGGCACTTGAGGTGATTCCCATCGTTGAAGGCCGTTCCGCGGCTGTGATTTCCGATGGCCTCCAACAGAACCAATTCGCCTCTGTCGGGAATACGCTCAGGGTCATCGCGCAGTGCATCTTTTAATTGAGGCCAAATCAAAACCGCGCGAATGTTCTGTAGGGCTAGCTGTTCTAACGTTGACTGCCCATCACCAACTACAGACAGAAATCCTTTGACTACGATGGACGTGACGATGGCCTCTTTCTGATCAGGTATACGGATGTAGAACACACCTGCTTCGAAAGGAAAATCTATGTATTCCTGGATGAGGAATGGCGTTGGATGTGTGGTTATAGCAACAGACAATTGTTCCTTGTTTTCGAGCAATTGGATGCCTTTACCGCGTTCACCCTGATCTGGCTTAATTACCAGTGGGAAGTCAAGATCAGTGCTTTCCATTTGCTCCATGACCTTCTCAATGCTTGTTCCCGGATGAAGCAATAAGGTTTTGGGCACATTCTCTGTTGGCAATAGTTTGAGGGCGTCATACTTACTTGATCCGTAAAGCCCACCCATCGACATTCCGGGATTGACATTGGAATAGAAAAACAAGCTACCTGCTCTGAGAGCCCAAAAAGGGTAGCACACAAGAACGGGCAGGTATACCAACCATGTTGGCCAAAACTCCCAATGTTTCAGGCGTATCCAGAATCGGTTTGAAGACGTGTTTTTCAATTCAATTTACTTAAAAGGCCTCTGCAAAATAGAGGTAAAAACCGTGTGAGTCTGGCGTGAAGGCCACATCAAAACGCAGGTTTGCCTCATCTTTTTTGCTCAGTTTAAATCGTATTCCGCCTCCACCTGCTGGTCTTATATTTTGCAATAATGGTTGGTCAAAATCATCGTACACTCTTCCTGCAGATCCGTAAGCCACTGCTCCAAATCGCCAGAAAAGATGTTGTCTGACTTCCAACTGCACGCAGGCCATGTTTTTGTCTCTGTACCGCCCGAAGTAATAGCCTCGATGCAGCAGTGGACCACCAAGCGCTGGTAGCTCTCTGTATGGGACACGTCCTAGAGCCGACTGAGCAACTACCTCATACGCCAGGACTGTGGAAGGTGTAACAGAAAAGAACTGTCTATAATCAGCGTAGATTTTGTAAAACGAGGAAACCGCGTTAGACGATTTAGGAAACTGGACCGCATTCATTGTCATGGCCAGTTCTATGAATTTGCCCCTGGTGGCGCACAGAATCACATCCCTTGAATCATAAATATATGAAGGGCCTGCTCCTGCAAACTGATAACCCTGATCACCTCTTAGTTCTGTTCCCGTCATGGGAAAAGCTGGTAAATTATCTGTGCGAAGCCAACGCGCTTCCATCAACATACCGGCATAGTGATTCCCCTTCAGTTTTTTGTGAGCACGGTTGATTAATCCAAATCCCCAGTATTCATAAAGCTGACGCTGTTTCTCAACCGTTTCATTCCCGAGGCCATAGTAGTACTCGGGGAACTTTCTGATATCAAATTTGCCATCTATTCGAAACGACTCACGTTTGGTAAACACCTGCCATGGCAGGTCAATTGTAAGCTGACGGTTTTGTGTTACTGCGGCAAACAGTCGAACATTTGATCTTCGATCGGCACTATCTGCATAGAAACTGAAGTAGGCAAACGCCTCCACCGCAATTCTGGTTTCGGGGGTGTAATAAGCCGTGGGAAGAGCTTTGAACACAGGCTTCCGACTGGAATCAGCGCTTGTTTGAGCACGGGCAACCGTTGGTATAACCAACAGCAGGATAAATATGTATTGGAACGGTCTCAAGCTAGATCAATAGGTCTTTGTAAAAGACTTCAGGTGGTCTTTCTTCTTTATAGCCGATAGAGGTAACGCTTACCGTCTGCAGGCCATTTTTCCTTCTTATCAGCAATCCGTTTTCGTGATCGTTTTGCTGTTGTGTGTGAAATTGAACGATATGCTCTCGAGTGAAATCAGGTGCAGTATCTAACCATTCTTGAAACCAGCGCTTGCGCTGATTTCTCACCTCAGGCGAATACAACGTGGCCGAAGCCCATATATGAGGCAGTCGGGCATCGTGTTCTATCAAATGGCTTTTTTGCCCATCCCACTTTAGTTCCTGAAGCGCTTCCCGTTGATATACTACAATGGAGAAAGGCTCAATATTATCCAGGTCAAAGGATCGAACAAAAGTTTCCAGCGAATCTTCCATGAGCACGTTTATCGGAATCAGCCCGCGACTGTGTCTGTATGGCGGATTGTGCTTATGTGCTTCAAACGCACCATTAAATAAGCATACAGAAGCTGTTTCGCTGGTGGCAATCCATGTGCCTCCACCAACAGGGTCTTTTGGGTAGATTAGAGATTTACCTCCGTGAGCAAAAGAAGCGGGTGGAGCTGCCTTGGCGCGTGCAATGGTCTCATCTCTATTTGATGTGATAATGCATCCTTTTTCTAATGGTAAGTAAGTAACAGTACACATAGTTTAAATGGTTTTGCCCACGGCCAAGGTGGTCATTTTTTTAAGTGCAAAGGGAGTATGTACGATAGCTTTTAGCATAAGGGCATTCAACCAATCGGGTTTGATGATTAAGAAGTTTTGCAGAAACTCTCCCTGTATAATCCGCCTTCTCAAATAGGTGTTTTTGTAAGTTTCAATTTGCTGATGATAAGCTTGTTCGTCAAGTTTGCCCTCCATCAAGTGTGATATAGTTGCAAACATTCGTTTAGAACCTCTCAATGCAAGACTCATTCCGTTGCCCGTAAGAGGTGGAATAAAGCCGGCTGCATCGCCAAGGGTCGAAAGATCTCCTTGAGCCCCTACGCCAAAGGTGAGCCGTGAGGTTGCGATGGGTCCTTCCAGTTTACGAGCAGACAGCCTTTTTGCTAAATAAGGGTTAGAGCTCAGAATTTCTTCTTCGAGCCGTGCGATATCATTTCCGCTAGCTTTCAACGCATCAGCTCTACAGAGATATGCCAGACAAAACTTACCCTCTTCCACCATAGATATGCCAGCATAACCTTTCGGAAATGCGTGAATCTCGATGGTGTCTTCTGCAGGTCCTGCATCCACATGGTATTTGATTCCAATCCAGGCATTCTTTGTTTTTTCTTCCCTCTTTGCCGAAACAAAGGACTGCCGTCCCCAGGCACCAACGGCTAACTTGAACCTCTCTGATGTAGATTGGTTGGTGTGCACCTCATATCCTTCCGATAATGTTCCACGAACATCCGTCACACGTGTGCCACTCTTAAGGGTAACGCCAAGTCTCATCGCTTCTTTGGCGAGCAAGTGATCGAGGGTAAACCGACTCAGGCCAAAACCACCTGGTTGGAGCTTGCATTCTTTTGAAATACCGTGATGCGAGGTAAGTCTGAAAGTGTCAATTTGGGGTAGTTGCATCTCATCAACCGGAATTCCCAGCTCTTGCAAGAATGGAGTAGACTCATGGCTGATGTATTCGCCACACACCTTGTGCCTCGGGTAAGTTCCCTTTTCGAAAACAACAGTGTTTATTCCCGCTCTTGCGCATTGGATGGCCAGAGAAAGACCTGCGATTCCCCCTCCAATGATGGCAATATCGTTATGTGTGGTTTGCACAGTGCTCATCTGGGTGGGGTTGTTAGAATGTGCCGAAACGCCCATTTCCATTTCATCTGATAGGATGAAATATTGGCGCGTTGCATCGCTTGCTCCCAGTCCGACTTGTGAAACCCTCGTAGTACGGAAAGCGGAGCGTCATTTCGCGTATAAACCGACTTAGAAAATAGGGCTGTCAATAGCTTAATCGAGTAATAGGCTATGGCATTTCGATGTAGGTCGTTGATGACAACAGCTACTCGAACGTGCGAGGAGGCCAACTCAAGAAACTCAATCAATTGTGTTGTGTCCAGATGATGACAAAAGAGCGAAGCATGGATGATATCTACTTTGTCAGATGTGCGAATCCACTCGCGATAATCCGAACAAATCAAACTTGCCGCTTTCGACATATCTTGGTATCTGTTCTGAGCGTATTCAACGGATTCAGGCATTGAGTCTACACCGATTAGATGTGCCTTAGGCCACTTTTTATGTGCAGAGCTTAAAAAGTCTCCAGCGCCAAATCCAATATCGGCAATGGTAGGGCTTTCAATATTCCTGATTAGTTCCCCGATCTTTTTGATGCTGTGAACCGATCCTCCGAGGTAGGCATTGATGAACACGAGCTCGTCAAAATTTTTGAATATATCGGCTTTGTTTTCCACCGGAAAATCCATCAGTTCTAACTCAAAAGATCTCTTGGAAAACATGCTCATGAAGGAATACGTTTAAAAACAGCACTTTCTATCGTAAGCCCGGGGCCAAAAGCAGCCGAGTAGATGTAGGGTGAATTTTTCTCCTTCTTTAGAATCCGCTCCAACACAAACAGGACAGTGGGAGAGGACATGTTTCCAAACTGCTCCAGTACGTCAAAGCTGGTGGCTAATGCAGACGAATCTACATCTAACGCCTTGGCAAAAGCATGAAGAACACTCTTGCCACCAGGGTGAATGGCAAACTCATCGAGATCGGTTATACTCACACCCAGACCTTTGGTGGCTTCGCTAAAAGCAAGCGCCATTTGTTGTTCAACAAAAGCTGGAACAGAGCGTTTTAAGACCATTCTGAATCCATCGTTCTCAATATACCACCCCATTGCTTCTTTGGCATCGGGTATAAGGAATGAGTCGAAACGGCTAATCTCGGCCATTGCCGGAAGTCCTGCCTCATCTCCGGATAGGATCACAGCCGCAGCACCATCAGAAAAAAGGGCTGTACTGAGTAAGTTATCATCGCTGGTGTCGTTCCGAAAGTGCAACGAGCATAACTCGACACAAACCACCAAGACTTTGGCTTTCCTATTGGATTGACATATAAGATCTGCTAAGCGAAGACCGTGAAATGCAGCATAACACCCCATGTAGTTCACTGCGTGCCGTTTGGCCGATGGCGACATGTTAAGTCGCGTAGCAAGGTCAACCTCAAGGCCTGGAGCATACATACCTGTGCAGCTAACGGTAACGATGGCGTCCAGGTCACTTCCATTCATGTTTTGGTGGGCCAGCGCTTTCCTGGCAGTTTTTTCAGCAAGGTCAGGAGCTTCTTTCGTAAACACGTTCATCCGCTCAGCTATGGACGGAAGCTTTTCAGGGTTCTTGAAAAGAATGGGGTCAGAGTGCTCTCCTCGAAAATCGGGAAGCACTGAGTACTTTGTCTTCACTCCCGATTCGCGCGTTACGAACTTTAACTTACGCAACGCTATTGGGTCCATCACGAGCCGGTCGAGGTAGTGCATCAGGTCGTCCTCATTGTACCGGTGTCTACCTGGTTCGGTCGTTATGCTAATTATTTGCGTCAAAGGTTGCTCTAGGTTATGCTAGCAAAAATGAGTAGGAACAAAAAATAGGCATTCATGCTTAGAGAGCCAATTTTGCTCATTTTCATGGTGTTTTTGTAGTTGGCTTCTTTCGAGTCTTTCCAAACTTTTAATCCCCATTGACCAAAATATGTAGCTGTAGGGGCAGTTATTACGAGCAATGCTACAAGCGGCATAAGCGAATCAAACCTCAGGCTAATGTACGCTGCCATGGATGCAACGAATCCACTAAACATAAGTCCGGCAAACAGGAAGGTGCCACGTAAACCAAGCACGTAGCTCAGGGTTTTTACACCATCCTGCAAATCCTGCTTGTGCTGATAAACCTGCGTCAACGGATAACTGGCACCGATCATAAACAAAGAGGCAGCCATACCGAGTAGCGTTGATGGTTCTCTCACAAAGCTTCCCTGAATAGCAACATGCGTGAGCATAAAAATCCACGCTCCTTGAAAAACAACCACCACCAGATATCCAATAACTGGAAAGCGTTTTAGCCTGATCGATCGCATGCTGTAGGCTCTCGAAGCCACTATGTAGAGGGCAACCAGGCCAACCAACGGAAGACCATAGAACCACCAGGTTAGCATCAGAGATACTAAGTCCATGAACAATGTCAACACGCGCATTTTTTCCGGTACGGGTTGTGGGTGTTCAATGCCTCCGATACTCTCCGTGTCACGGTCCATCAGGCTATTAAATCCATTGCTGGAGGGATACACAAGCAGATGAAGAATAATGAACAGCGGGACAATGGATGCCCATGATGGCAAATCGTTGGCTACTGCAAACAGAAAAACTGGAAGCAGAAAAAAAGAAAAAGCAAATCGTAGATGTACTAGCAGTTGCTTTAGTTCAGCCTGAGATGCAAACATTGTATCAGTCAGCAGAAGCTTTAATAAAACAGGTCACATCATCACTCAGTACCCAGCTACTCTCGCCTACTTCATAGTCGAGCCGGTCAAACGTAAAGGATGTTTCAAACCACCAGGTATCGCCAGATTTAACTGGCTTTACTTTCAGTGTTATGACCTTGGAAGTTTCCTTAATGGTAAACTTTCCCTTCACTAAGAGGTCGCCATTACTTTGCTTACTAACTGAAGTTGACTTAAATGTCATGTTAGGATACTTTGCACTATCAAAGTACTCGTCTCCGACCAAGTGCTCATCACGCATGTCAATACCGGTAGAAATGGACGATGTTTTTATTGTTCCCACAAAGCTGGATGCAGCCACATTTTCCGGGTCATACTTCACGGTCGACTCAAATACAGGAAATGAACCTTCCACGGTCATCCCAGCATTTTTGATTTCAAACTTTACATGCTCTTGAGCGTGCAAGCTTGAAGTTGCGATAGAAAATGATACAATTAGGGTTAGAAAAACTCTACTTAAAACAATCATAGTTACCTGCTATTAATTTGAGTGAATGGTGTAAGAGAGGCCGACAAAACCCATCATGGCTTTGTAGCGGAAACGATCGTTGTTATTGGTGAGCGTTGAAACCGTAGTATACTCTGAGAACGTGAAATCGCCCCCGGCTCTGATTCGAAGTTTGTCGCTGACGTTGTACGCTATCACAAACTCCGACTTTAAGTGTCCAATATCGTTGTCTCCAACCAGCAAAACATTATAGGCGGTTGGCCTGGCCCTCATCGAACCAGGATAATTACCATTGTTATCAGATGAAATAAACGTGCCAATGTTGGTGGCGCCAAATCCAATACCTACGGCATCGATGTTAAAACCGAGCATCAATTTGGGCGTGACGAAGTAGCCAAGGTGAATGCTGGCGTTTAATCCGGCCGAAATGGGCTCACCAATGTTGAACGTATCAATCTTAGCCGGATCTGCCGTCAACTTGGCTGGGGCCGTAATGTAGTTGAGGTCGCTTCCCATAAAACCGCTCAGTCTCAAGCCATATCCGACCCTCAAGCGCTTGTTTTTTAAGAGTCCGTGCGTTCGATAAACTCCAAGCGCTCCAGAATACACACCGCCTCCAATGGCAAATGCGCCATCCAGTGCTGTTTCAGATTTAGAAAGGACTACAGGCTCTTTCTCTTCCTGAGCAAACAGGCTCAAGGATAGTAGGATTGCCAGACTTGTAAAGATTGATTTCATTCGTTTTTATTTATTGTTTCTAATGGTGGAAGCCGCTACACCGAATTGTTCATTGTCCAATGAAAAATCGAGTTGCTTTAATCCAATTTTTATGATTGCTTCATGATGCACAGAGTGTTCCAGATTATAGGCAAGCTCTCGTTGCAGGCTGGTTTTTACACTAAATGCCGAAGGGTTATCGATGCCGTAGTCGCCCTCTAGTAGCAGTGGAACATCAGTGCGCAAATTTTCGACCTCAGAAATGATTGCCTCTATGGTTTCACACGCCCTGCTAACAAGCGTCTGAAGGGCTAGGTCACGCCTGCGTTTATCGTAGTTAATCACACCCTGAGAGGCTCCCTCTATCGCACATATGTAAAACTCAAGTACATGTCTTACGTGTTGACCCACACTTGAACCTGAGAGAATGTCTAAAGAAGCACTATACGATTCATCATTTAAGTGACTTATGACTGAACGCAGTGATGTTAAGTTGTCAATACAAGCTTCGTTTATCATGTCTACGGGTAGATTTTTTTAGTCTCCTGCTTTTTGGTCTCAGGATCGATTAAGAAGAGTTCTGCATATTCTACATTGGGAAGCCACTGGGTGCCTCCGTTATACTGTAGAAAAACACGTTGAAATTCAAGGACTCGATCGTCAACCTTTGTGTAAACGGTGTAAGAATCTGAGTCTTTCTTCAGAAAGAAAGTCATTTGGTCACAACAGGCAAATTGAAAAGATGCTTTGTAATGATCAACGGTTATATAATTAAGCCCAAACGATAATTCGTTTTGTATCCAGGTTATCGGTTCTTTCTTTCCATCTGTACTTAAGCGAACCCAGTTTACATCAATGGGGTTGTCCTGATCTATTGACCCCTCATTGTTGATGTTGAGCGTATACACAATTTCGTCCGCGTCTCTGCTTCTCTGAAGTTTGAAAAGTAAATTCTCATGTTCCCCAGCTACAAGCTCATGACCGAAACCGCACAAAAGCAGACACACGGTCAAGCGCAAAACTTGCGAAAGTTTATCCATAGGTTGGTTAGTTAAGAATGTGCGTAGTGAAGAACGTAGCTAGGTGTCCTTACAACGTTTTTCACTTTTCTTGATTCTCAACCAAATTAATCAATGATTTCTTAACCAGATCGTATTGACGCCACGGTAAAAAGTGGTTTTCATTTTCGATCGCAATCATTTTGGGCTGAATATGATTCAACGCGCGTTTTGCAAAGTCATAGTTTTCGAATGGAACAATGTTATCTGCTGTGCCGTGCAGATATGTAACCGGGCATTGAACGAGCGCCCAATCCGAGGCCATTTTTTCAAGTTCTTCTGCATGAGCCAGTTTCTCGTAAGTAGCTGTCTTCAGGCCGCTAGGTATGATCCAGCGAAATGGCCATATCTTTCCCAGTTTAGTGAACCAAAAGACTTTTTCGTTATCCGGATCTATGGCAGGAGCCAGTAAAAGCAACCCGCTGATTTTTGTCCCATACTCCATAGCGGCTCTAACTATGATAGGACCGCCATACGAATGCCCTACGAGATAAACTCTTCGACCTTCTGCAATAAACCGGTCTATAAGGGGCGATATGGACTGAGCTTGAGCAGAAATAGAAGGCTGCGGATTCTTTCTATCGGATCCCGCATAACCTAAGCGGTCAACGGAGACAAGTACATACTGATTAACCAACGCTGAATCCTTCATGTATTCAAAAAAGGCATTAGCTCCACCAGGCGCTCCATGAACGAAAATGATAGCAGGGGCACCCTCATCAACACCATTTACTCCGACAAACCGGAGCCTATTTTCGGTCGCATCTGTATACTCAACAACTGCGGGTACTTCGCTGCGTTTGAATTCATTCTCATACGCACGATTGTCATTGATTTTACATGCAGAGAGAAAGTGAAGTACTGGAAGTAGTGCCATGCCGAAGTGTCTAAGACGACTGAGTGTATACATCTCCGTGTCGAAAGTAGTGAATGCAAGATTAACGACTAGGGGGTGTTTCAGTCGGGATATATGCGCTATAACGTTGGGCGAATACGCTCGACCTGGGTAGAACAGTCCAAATTATAAAAGATGTAATTAGCTTGATAGATTCAGTATTGCTTGTATCTTTGCTGTTCAAACATCGCGGGGTGGAGCAGTTGGTAGCTCGTTGGGCTCATAACCCAAAGGTCGTCAGTTCGAGTCTGGCCCCCGCAACAAAGTAAAAGCCCCTTTCTAGGGGCTTTTTTTATGCCGAATGTTTACCGTAATCCTTCTGGGAAACACAAACCATGTAAGGCTCTCTTGACTAAAGTGTCTACGCTGTTGAGATTAAATATGCGTGACTACATTTCTTAATAAATGAGGCTATACTTTGAGGATACGAAGGAGAATGGATTGTTTCAATTGAGCGATTTTACCTGCCCCACCGAAAACATAAAAATGAATACCGATAGCTTATATCGGATTGTTTGGGTGCAGGAAGATTCATGCACATTTATTGTTGATACCGTTCCGGTTGAGGTAAAAAAGAATCAGTTAATCTTTTTCACGCCTCATAATCAAGTTGAGATGAGTTCAACAGAGTATCAGGTCGTTTCCTTATCGTTCAACAGAGAGTTTTATTGCATTCGAGAGCATGACCATGAAGTGTCCTGCTATGGTTATTTGTTTTATGGCTCGAGCAACGTTCCTGTGATTACGCTGGATGACAAAGAGGCTGATCGGTTTAAACTGCTGTTTCAGGTCTTGAGAGAAGAGTTTGAATATGCGGATAACATTCAAGGAGATATGCTGCGGGTTCTGTTAAAGCGACTGCTTATTAAGAGCGCCAGGTTAACGCGCAATCTGCTACTTAACCCAGAGATTAACTCAAGCCAGCTGGACCTGATACGCCAGTTCAACGTGCTGGTTGAGATGAACTTTAAACAAAAGCACAAAGTGAAAGATTACGCAGACATGTTGTTTAAATCGCCTAAGACGCTGTCAAACTTGTTTGCGCAGTACAGTGACGACTCACCCCTTCAGACGATCAATCAGCGCATTATACTAGAGGCGAAAAGACAATTGGCCCATACCGACAAGACTGTTGAAGAACTGGCATTTGAACTAGGCTATGCAGATGCCGCTCATTTTTCCAAATTCTTTAAGAAACACGAGGGGGTAAGTCCAATCTCTTTTAAAAAGAGGCTAGCGCTAGCGTAAAAGGAAAAATGTACAAGGGTTAGGGAAATAGCGCCATTCCAGAGCTCTCTCGACACGGGCACATTTGTACCATCAAATATTAAAACTCAAATCAAGATGGAAACAATAACAAGAATTGACGTGCCGACTAGAGAACAAGTAAGCGAAGAGAGCAAAGTATTTTTTGACGGATTAAAGAAGAAGCTGGGTATGGTGCCCAACCTATACGCTGCTATAGGATACTCAAGCAATGCGCTTGGCAGCTTTCTTGATTTTGCGAGGAACGCTGGAAAAGGAACGTTCAGCAATAAAGAAATGGAGGCCATTAAGCTGGCTGTTTCGCAGGCAAATGATTGTTTGTACTGCAAATCGGCTCACACAGCACTGGCTAAAATGGCTGGATTTACAGAGGAAGAAACTACTCAGCTTAGACTTGCAACCATTCAAGATGAGAAGCTTAAGGTATTGACTACGCTCGCGAAGGATGTGGCTTCAAAAGCAGGACATGTAGATGATGATGTTCGCGAGCGTTTTTTCGAAATTGGCTATGACGAAGCGGCCTTGTTTGATTTTTTGGCGGTGGTCGTTGCTGTCACTTACACGAATTATGCATTTGCGTTGAGTCAGGTGAAGGTTGACTTCCCTGAAGTGCACTAGCAACCTCGAACACGATACAAGGGGTGAGCACTTGCTTTCCTGGTAGAAGTCCCGATTTTAGTCGGGACTTTTTTATTTCCCAAAGTCTGTTTCCGGCATTGCCTATGACAGATCAATCCACATCTTTGCTAAAACAAGTAAATGTGATCTACGAATTCAATGGATATAAGCCAGTTGTGCATGAAACAGCATTTGTGCACCCTCAGGCCAGCGTCACTGGAAATGTAGTGATCGGGGCCAATGTATACGTAGGTCCGGGTGCAGCTATTCGGGGCGATTGGGGCAAAATTGTCATCGAAGACGGTTGCAATGTCCAGGAAAACTGCACGGTTCATATGTTTCCAGGTGTTGAGGTTAGATTAAAAGAAGGGGCACATGTGGGGCATGGAGCCATTGTGCATGGTGCACAGCTGGGAAAGAATTGCCTGATTGGTATGAACTCTGTGCTAATGGATGACGTACAAATAGGAGACGAGTGCATTGTCGGTGCATTGAGCTTTGTTCCGGCCAAGACCATTATCCCCAATCGAAAAGTGGTGGTGGGTAATCCGTGCAAGATCGTGAAAGATGTATCTGACGATATGATTGCATGGAAAACCAAGGGCACAGAGCTATATCAACAACTACCTTCTGAGTGCCACGAAACGTTGAAAACGTGTGTCCCCCTGAGAGAGGAGGAAGCCAATAGGCCGACTCAACAGAAAAAATACGATATATGGAAAAATCAATCTTAGTCGTACTGGCAATTGTGCTCTCAACATCGCTTTTCTCACAGGAGAACCCGCGTGAATTTGAGATGACGGAAGGAGATACGACTTACGTCATGAAGCAGTACATGTTTTGCATGTACCTGTCCGGTGCTGAACGATCTCAGTCCGATGAAGAAAAAGAGAAGATACAATCTGCTCATCTTGCACATTTAAATATGTTGGCTGAAGAGCACAACTTATTTGTGGCAGGGCCTTTTGGTGATGATTCAGATAAGCGTGGCGTCTTGTTGTTTGACCTGGAAACGGTTGAAGAGGCGGAGGATTTGGTAAGTCAAGACCCCGCGGTACAGGCAAAACGGTTAGATTTTGAGTGCCATCCTGTTTGGCTTGCAAAAGGAACGGTCTTACCATAGACGCAACTATTAATTCAGGTATATTTGCCGCGAAAATTTTGAACTTGAAAAGATCACATATAACGCTAACCCTTTCGGTGTTTTTCTTGCTGGGCTTGTTTACTACGGCCTATGCACAAAAAGAGAAGGAAATAGGGAAGCTGTACCTGTCCGGTAAAGTGGTCAACGAGAAGAAACGCGGTATGCTCTCCAAAGTACTTCTGTACCAGGGAGAAGAGAAGATCAAGGAGATCGAAACAACCAAGATTGGAAAGTTCAATCTTAACGTACCGTTGAATGACACGTTCGCATTAATCGTACTGGTTGATGGTTATATTTCTAAAACGGTCTATGTCAATACAACTGTTTCAGAAAGAAAAAAACACGAGGACTTTCTATTTCCCTTTTTTATTGACCTCTATCCAGTAGGTCGAACACCAGCACATCCGGATCTAGACCGGCCGGTGGGGAAAATCATATTTTCGGGAACGCAGTTTATTTACGACATTGCGTTTACAAAAGAGGCCAATTCTGCGCTGAAAGAATTTTCGAAAGAAAGGCGCAACCTCAAGGTTCGGAATCTAGAAGAAGACTAAGCATGAATAAAATACAAAATTTCGTTGAAGGCAATTGGGTAGCTGGAGACGGAGATGAGCTCATGGCTGTAAATGCCATTGATGGCTCTGAAATTGGTTCGGTATCGAGTGCCGGACTTGATTACGCATCCATGTTAAACTATGCACGCACGGTTGGGGCCCCAGCCTTGCGTAAAATGACATTTCAGGAGCGCGGCCGTATGCTTAAGGCATTGGCGCTTCATTTGATGAGCATTAAGGAGAAATTCTACGTGCTCTCTGCTGCCACAGGAGCCACGCGAGTAGATAGCTGGATTGACATTGAAGGTGGAATCGGAAACCTTTTTGCCAACGCGTCTCTTAGAAGACAGTTTCCCGACCTTCCTTATGCGGTAGAAGGAGATGCCGTACCTCTCTCTAAGGGAGGTTCATTCATTGGTCATCATATTCTTGTACCGAAACGCGGAGTGGCAGTTCATATCAATGCCTTTAACTTTCCGATTTGGGGGATGCTCGAAAAAATAGCTGTCAACTTGCTTGCCGGAGTACCTGCTGTGGTTAAGCCCTCAGAATTCACAAGCTATTTGACCGAGTTGATGGTCAAGGAGATCATCGACTCAAAAATCCTACCCGAAGGATCACTCCAATTGGTTAGCGGTTTAGGGCGAGGCATACTCGATCATGTAACGCATAATGATGTGGTGACATTTACGGGCTCTGCAGCTACTGGTCTTAAGTTAAAAGCCCTGCCGAATATTATCGAGAACACGGTGCCTTTTAATCTCGAAGCTGACTCGCTCAATGCATCCATGCTTGGGGTAGATGCCGCTCCGGGAACAGCCGAGTTTGATTTATTCATCAAGTCAGCTCGTGCTGAAATCACTGTCAAGGCCGGCCAGAAATGTACGGCTATTAGAAGGTTGCTAGTACCAGAGCAATACATGGAAGATGTGCAGATAGCCCTCGGAAAACAATTGGCCAAAACGACCATTGGTGATCCATCTGCAGAAGGTGTGCGTATGGGCGCTTTAGCCTGCCATATTCAGGTTGATCGGGTACGAGAGAATGTAGAGTTACTCAAGAAAGAACAAGAAGTGGTGTATGGCGACCTCGATAATTTCGATGTGGTTGGAGCCGATAAGTCGAAAGGAGCGTTCTTCTCACCTATTCTTTTCAGAAACGACAATCCGTTTGAGAAAACCGCGGTGCATGAAATCGAAGCCTTTGGTCCTGTAAGTACCATGATGCCCTATAAGGACATGGACGAAGCCATTCGATTGGCTGAAATGGGAAGAGGATCACTGGTCACATCTATTGTAACAGCAGATGATGCCATAGCCAAGGAGTTTGTGGTGAACGCAGCCCATATGCATGGTCGAATGCTTGTACTCAATGAGCGATGCGCCAAAGAGAGTACCGGGCACGGATCACCAATGCCATTGCTGACTCACGGAGGCCCGGGTAGAGCTGGAGGCGGTGAAGAGATGGGCGGAGTGCGCGGTGTGAAGCATTATATGCAGCGCACGTCTATTCAAGGTCACCCAGAAACGATCACCCGAATTACCGAACAGTTTCAGGTCGGAGCATATACTCCGGAGGCCAATCCACATGTGTTCAGACAGCATTTTGAAGAATTAAGAGTTGGAGACACCGTGTTTACGCATAAGCATACGGTAACCGATGCTGATATTGTCAACTTTGCCAACGTGAGCGGAGATAATTTCTATGCACATATGGATGCGACATCTCTCGAGGGAACCATTTTTGAGCAGCGCGTGGCGCATGGATATTTCTTGTTGTCCAAAGCAGCCGGGTTGTTTGTTGACCCAAAGAAAGGGCCGGTTCTTTTGAACTATGGGGTAGAGCAAGCGCGATTTACCAAGCCGGTTTATCCGGGTGCTACCGTTGGGGTTCGGTTTACTGTGAAAGAAAAAATTGATCAGGAAAAACGGTCTGAAGACGATATTGCCAAGGGAATTGTGAAGTTTCTGGTAGACATGTATGATGAAACCGGAGAAACAGTAGCCATTGCTACCATTTTAACCATGGTCAAGAAAATCGATCAGTCGTGAATCAGCTGATTCATTGGAAAGATGGTGTGGTGCCTGAAGCACCTTACTACGCCAATGTCTTTAGCTACCTTCTGGGAGATGACCTATCAGGTTATCAGGAAATGGATGAGTTGACCCTGGAACTCGTGCATGAGGTGGATGGGTTTCTTGGATACGAAAGCAGCAAATCGGATGGTCGAGGACTGTTTATTAGTTATTGGCGAGACATGGAATCCATTAATGCCTGGCGGAAAGAAACAACGCACCAAAAAGCCAAAATGGAAGGCGTCAAGAGATGGTATAAGTACTACCATTCTAAGGTCGTGAAAATCGAGTCTGCGAGGTATCATACGTTGTAGCACCAACACTATCTCACTGATTACCGTCTTATTAGCAACAAACCCTACTGCTATGAAGTTTATTGCATTCCTTTTTTTCTGTGTAACCATTCCTGCTGTTGCCATAGGCCAGCTGTCTGTAAATACAGGAAATGATACCGTCCTTTGTGTAGATGCCGAATCTGCCAGCGTCTCGCTCGGTAGTAATTTGAGCATTCAGGGCGGCACACCGCCTTATTCCTATTTCTGGTATACCAACGATTCAACCTTTGACGGCACACTAGCCCAAGACACATCAAGCAACCCTACTGCCAGCCTCAACGCGCGCCAACAACCTACGGTGTTTTATGTGGAGGTTACTGATGATTCAGGTCAGGTTGCTGTAGACTCAATGAGCGTTCGCGTTTGCGGGTTCAATCCTATCGTACTTGGTTGCATGGGCATTACGCCAACCGTAGGCGATACCATCACACTGGATATGATGTCTGGCTTCACATGCCCCGAAACCATCGAGTGGTTTCCAAAAACGAACATCGTTTCTGCCACCAACGGAACATCGATTCAGGTGCTCGTTAGCGATACCGGATTTGATTACAATGGATATTACGCGGTACTCACAAATTCTTTTGGGTGCGACACGCAGTCGGCATTTACCTGTCCGGTTGTGGCAGAGGTTTACCCTGCCGGATTACCTGAATACGGTAGCGAAAGTTTGGTTGTTTACCCCAACCCAGCCACGAGTTCGGTGTCCATTAACAGCCAAACAGTCATCAACCACGTTGATGTGATGGATATTCAGGGGAAGGAACTATTCTCTGTGAAACTGAACGAAATCAATCCGACTCTGTCACTTGATTTTGCTCCAGGAATTTACTTTCTGCGTATTGGCTCAGAGAAAGGACTTTGGATAGAAAGGCTACTCATCCAGTAGTTAGTCTTCAATTTGCCTAGTATCGGATACACACGTTTTTTGGCTCTGTAAAAAAGTCCAGTGCTTCAAAACCACCTTCCCGACCAACACCAGAGCTTTTCACTCCGCCAAATGGGGTACGCAAGTCGCGCAGAAGCCAACAATTAATCCACGCAATACCCGTGTGAAGCTCACGAGCCACACGGTGGGCACGTTTCAAATCACTTGTCCAGGTGCTACTGGCCAGGCCGTATTTGGTGCTGTTTGCCACAATAATGGCTTCTTCTTCTGTATCGAACGGTATCAGTGTAACAACTGGCCCGAATATCTCTTCCTGATTGGTTCGGCATGTGTGGGGCAAGCCTTCAATTACTGTTGGTTCGAGGAAGTAACCTTCAGCCAATTCGCCAGACATTTCAGCTCTCTTGCCACCGCAAAGCACGGTGCCGCCTTCTTCTTTGGCCAGTTCCACATAGCTAAGCACTTTTTCCATGTGCGGTTTACTAACCACTGCGCCTAAGTTGCTGTCTTCATCAGTTGGGTTTCCAACTTTTAGGTTCTTCACACGTGAGACAAATTCGTCTTTAAATCGATTGTAGATCGATCGCTCTATCAATATGCGAGAACCACACAAACATATCTGTCCCTGGTTGGCAAAAGAGGAACGAACAGTCGTTTTCATCATATCCTCAAAATCGCAATCAGCGAAAATGATATTTGGGTTTTTACCTCCCAGTTCAAGGCTCAGTTTCTTGAATTTTGGAGCTGCTGTGCGTGCAATCCACTCACCAGTGGCCGTGCCGCCCGTAAAGCTGATCATGGGAATATCCTCATGCTCAATAATTGCTGCTCCAGCCTTAGGCCCAAGACCATGAACAATGTTAAGCACACCTTTTGGCATGCCCGCTTCAATGCAAATCTTAGAGAGTAAATAGGCTGTGTATGGAGTTACCTCAGAAGGCTTAGCCACAACCGTATTACCAGCAGCCAGAGCCGGAGCAATTTTCCAGGAGAACAAATACAACGGCAGATTCCATGGAGAGATGCAGCCCGCTATTCCAATAGGTTGTCGAAGTGTGTAGTTTATGGCCAGGTTTCCCATGGAGTGAGACTCCGAGGCGTAGTGCAAAATGCCAGTGCCATAAAAATGAAAATTGGCCTGAGCTCTTGGAATATCAACTGTTCTGGCGAGCTTCAACGGCTTTCCGTTATCTCGGCTTTCTGCAGCCGCAAGCTCTTCCAGGTTTTCACCGATTAATTGAGCCACCCGAAGCAACACATCAGATCGCTCCTGAATGCTCATTTTACTCCAAATCGGAAACGCAGCTTTGGCCGCCATTGTGGCTTCTTGCACATCTCTTTCATCACTATCCGGGATGAGCGAATAAGGCTTTCCGGTGGCCGGTTCAAAATTGTCAAAATACTCTCCGGAAGAAGGAGCTATCAGTTCTCCGTTGATGTAATTCTGAAGCTTTTCCATAACAACACGCTTTGGGCCAAATGTACACGCTTGCGCATAAAAAAGCCCTGCATCAAACGGGGTTCGTTGCAGGGCACCTAACTAAACAGCGAATAAACTATTACTCGAGTACCAATTTTTTGAAAGTGCTTCGATCACCTTGTTGAATTTCAATCAAATAGTTGCCTGAAGGCAAAGAATCGATGTTTAAATTCAGCATTTTCTGGCCCTTTCCAACCAATTGCTTCTTCATCACTTCTTTGCCTTGCAGGTCTTTAATGACCACACTGGTCATGTCATTTGTCTCATTTTCAAACTCCAGAGTGAGCGATCCTGTTGCCGGAATCGGATACACTCTAAGGTCATCCACTTTTGCTTCTTTCACGCCAGCCACCTCATGGTCTTCCACCATAATTGATTTGCGCTTTATCTCAACTCTCTTTTCATGTCTTTTATTGTCTCGAACCACACGAACATCTACATCTACTTCTTCCTCATCGTCTTCGCCTCCGCTCTTCATGATGATGACGCTCTTTGAATTGTCATCATTTGAGTTGAATCGATACCGGATTTCGTTTTCAGAGTTCTCAATTTCAACACCTACAGACTGAAGAATGGAATCTACGTTAATGTTTTCCAGATCATCGGCCAATTCGTGCATCTCAATTTCAATGTCCTCATAGATTTCCTTCATTTCGGCCTTCATTTCTTCAATGTCGTCCTCTGTGATATCTACCCGAATAACCGATTTCGATTTTCCATGATGACCATGTGATCCGTGATGCGCACGAACTCGGTGTCGTGAATGGTGGTGACCATGATCAGACTCAACATAAGCTCGGGCATCATCACCCGTGAGGACCTCTCGTTTGGTTTCACCGTTTTCCGTTGTTTCAATAACTACGGTGATGTCTTCACCGTCTTCGTTTATTTCAATTTTCTTCTCAACTTTTTGAACTTCCTGGGCAGACAAGAAGCCAAAAGTGGCAGTGGAAAGAATGGTTGCGAGTACAAGTTTTTTCATGGTTGCTTCGATTTGAAATCAAACGTATTACGGATGATATTGATGGGCTGTTAATCCGTGGTTAAGCGATGTTAAGTACTGTTAAACGCATAATTCCGCTTTAAGACCCCTCTATTTTTGCTCGCAACGAATGAAGCAAACTAGGCTACGAAACATCATCGTCATCATTTCTGTGGCGCTGCTCGGAATCATTGGAATTCAAATCTATTGGGTATCAAACTCCATGCGTATGGAGCGAGACCGAATTGATCGTGGAGCCATGGTGGCCATCAACGAAGTGGTCGAGCTGCTGGAGCGACACGAGACGTTATCCAAAATCAGATCACACCAGGAGGCCAAGTATTTGTTTCTCGAGCCTGAAAATGGTGAAGAGGGCATGGGCTTTCCACCAGATGACTCACTCATTCAATACGTAGCACAAAAGAAAATCAGCCGTGATGGCGATCAGGTCGAGCTTTCTGTGGTCGAAGAGTCGGGCGGACAGATTGCCGAACAGAACATATCGTTTGATATTGACGAACTTCCATATGGTCAGAATTTCGAAGACGAACTGCGGGTTCAACTTATGACGGCAGATTCCATTGAGTTGGAAACAAACCCCGATGCCGATCAGAATGATAACCTGGACGATTTAAAAGAGCGCCTCCAAACCAAGCGCGCCTTTCTGGGAGACATTGTCAAGAGTTTAATTGAAGTCAACCTCAACCAATCTATTGAAGAGCGGATAGATCCTAGAATACTAGACTCGCTTATAAGAGTGGCCCTGAAGCGTCAGGGGCTTGACCTGTCCTACAATTTCGGAATATATGACCGCAGTGGGAAGATGGTTTTGGGCATGGACGAGAATCGAAAGGCGCTGGATTCTTCTACGAAACGGGCGCGTCTGTTTCCAAACGATGTGGTGCAAACACCCTTCTTCTTGCGGCTCGACTTTCCCAATGAAGATCAATACATTTTGAATAGTCTTTGGTGGCTGCTGCTCGTATCGCTTGTCTTTCTTGTTGCGTTGGTCTGGACATCGTTTACATCTATCCACACCATTTTCCGCCAGAAGCAAAACAGTGAGATTAAAAACGACTTCATTAACAATATGACGCATGAGTTGAAAACACCAATCTCGACCATAAGTCTGGCGTGTGAGGCACTGAATGATCCGGAGCTGGGAAAAATAGAAAGTGTTAAGAATCGCTATTTAGGCATAATAAATGCAGAGAATAAGCGTCTTGGGCTTCTCGTTGAAGAAGTATTGCAAAGTGCCGTACTCGACAAAGGAGACTTTAAGTTAAAACGTGAAGACCTCGACATTCATCAGATTTTGAAAGACGTAATTGACAAATTCCAGATTCAGTTGAAAGAGAAAGGGGGCATTATCAAATTGAATGAAGCGGCTGATAGAAGCTTTATTGAAGGAGATAAGAACCATATCACCAATGTGTTTTACAATTTGCTAGACAACGCAGCCAAGTACTCAAAACAAGAGCCGTTAATTGAGGTGAACACTTCGATTGAAAACGACAGGATTCGAATATCGGTTCGCGATAGAGGAATTGGAATATCACCTGACAACCTGAAGAAGATATTTGATCGATTGTATCGGGTGCCCACCGGAAACCTGCATAATGTAAAAGGATTCGGCCTGGGTTTGAGCTATGTTAAAATCATAGCCGAACGACATGGCGGATGCGTGTCTGTTGAAAGCGAACTCGGAAAAGGAAGTACTTTCTATATAGAATTACCACTAAAAAACCCCAACCATGGAAACATCAAAGCAGCCTAAAGAATTGAAGATTTTGGTAGCCGAAGATGATCCGAACCTCGGAACCATCTTGACAGAGTACCTTGAAGCCAAAGCCTATTTGCCCACACTGGCCATTAACGGAGTGGATGGATGGAAGAAGTTTGCCAATGACGAGTTCGATTTGTGCATTCTGGATGTGATGATGCCAGAGAAAGATGGCTTTACGCTGGCCAAGGAAATCAGAGCGGCCAATGAAACCATTCCTATCATCTTTTTGACAGCCAAATCGATGAAGGACGATACCATCGAGGGGTTCAAAAGCGGAGGAGACGACTACATTACCAAGCCCTTCTCTATGGAGGAACTTCTTATGCGCATCAAGGCTATATTGAGACGAACCCATGGCGAGGACAAAGCACCCGAGAAGACCACATTTGAGTTAGGTAGTCTGGTATTTGATTTTAAGAATCAGGTGCTCAAGAGTGCCGAAGGCGAACAACATTTGACCAGTAAGGAAAATGCCCTACTAAAGATGTTGAGCCAACACGCCAATCAGTTGACAGACAGATCTCAGGCACTATTGGCCATTTGGGGAGACGACAGTTACTTTAACTCTCGAAGCATGGATGTGTACATCGCCAAATTGAGGAAATACCTGAAAGCAGACGAGCGTGTCAAGATTCTGAATGAGCACGGACGAGGTTTCCGTTTGATCCTTCCTTGATCGATATCAGTTCAGCCATGCTTGAGACTTTGGTGCGGATGTTTACATTTACTGGCACCAAAACACCATGGCTATGAGCATTAGAAGACCTTTTAACTTAGATAAGTGGATTGAAGAAAACCGGGACTTGTTAAAACCACCGGTTGGCAACAAGAATCTATACGTTGAAAGTGGCGATTACATTGTCATGATTGTAGGTGGTCCAAATGCCCGGAAGGACTATCATTTCAACAACACCGAAGAGCTATTCTATCAGCTTGAGGGAGAAATTTGCGTCAAAATTCAAGAAGACGGAAAAGCCGTAGAAGTACCGTTGGGTCCTGGCGATATGTTTTTATTGCCCGGCAATGTACCTCACAGCCCTGGAAGGTCTGAGGGTTCGGTTGGGCTGGTAGTAGAGCGTAAGCGCGAGCCGGGACACACGGATGGGCTCATGTGGTTTTGCGATAAGTGCAACCACAAGTTACACGAGACTTACTTCCCATTGACAAACATCGAAACCGATTTCTTACCGCGGTTTAAGGAGTTTTACGGTTCTGAAGAACTGCGAACCTGTGACAATTGCGGACATGTGATGGAAACCGATCCACGGTTTACCTAATCACATTAATTGCCCCTATTTTAACGAATTCCTGATTTGGCAATACGGTGTACGTAATGGTATAGGTGTATGTGCCTATTTCCACCTGATCGCCTTTGTTGTGCTTGGCACCATTCCAACCGCTCTTCATATCTGAGCTGCGGTAGACCTCGTTGCCCCAACGGTTAACTATGCGTATTTCAAAGTCCAGAATGTTGTGTCCTTTTACATAGAACCAATCATTGATACCGTCTCCGTCTGGTGTAAACGAATTGGGCACATAAATCTTACTGATCGGGTTGACCTGAATCGAGTCGCTTACATGACAACCATTTGAGTCGTAGACATTGACGTAATAGGTGGTCTTTGAGGTCGGGTATACGACCATCGTATCGCAGGAAGTACATGGAACAAATCCATCAGACGACCATATGTGACTACCGCTTGACTGGGCAATGAGCCGAACCGGATCGAGTCCGGTAAGCGTGTCTTCATTGGTATACAGATCGAGTGTTGGGTAATCAAACACCTCAACAAACAAGCTGTCCATATCCTCGCATTGAGCCAGATTGCGACCAGTTACTACGTACCAGCCACTTTCAGCGGGCACGATATCCGGGTTTTGGTTTCTAACCGGAGTTTCAAATTCAGGACCGCTCCATTCATAGGTCAGTGTTCCATTGGCCCTCAAGTGAACCGTATCACCATTACACACGGCTGTGTCGGGACTTACAGCAACATCATCATGGCTCACTGTTACCAGCACGGAATCTGCGGCCGAACCACACGAGTTGGTAGATATAACCACAAACGTGGTCGTTTCAGTCGGGTAGGCGATGGCGTAGTTGATAAACGGATCTACAATTGGTTCTTTCGGAAACCATTCATAGCCGCTCGTTCCATCGGCTCGTAGCTCTATGCGTTCGCCTTTACAAATAGATGTGTCGCCCCAGGCATCTACGATGGGGAAAAAGCCTTCGACAAAGACGGTGACATCATGCGAGCGCTCGCAGCCAAATGTGTCCGTTATGTGCACCGTGTAATGCGTGGTGGTGTCTGCATTGATCTGCGTAGTGTCTTGATTGGGGTTAGACAGGAAGAACGCAGGCGACCATTGATAGATACTTCCACCCGAAGCCCAGAGCGTCCCCGATAGTCCCTTGCAAATGGCTGTGTCATTAATAGCATCGGTGTGGTTCGGATGCACGACCAGTGGAACCGGAACCGTGTCGGTACCGCAGCTGTCGGCAATGGTGACGTAGTAAGTTGTACTGCTGTTAATCGTGGCAACGGGGTTGGCAATATTGGGGTCGCTGAGCCCGCCAACAGGTCCCCAGTAGTAGTCTGTTCCGCCCGAAGCATTCAACTGAATTGGTGTGCCGGGGCAAACTGGTGGGTAGGTTGGAACCAGCCCTTCCGGTCCTGGGATGACGGTTACCTGAATAGAGTCGGTGTCGGAAAACACACAGCTAACCGAGTCGTAGATCACCAATACCACATCGTACACTCCTGCTGAGTTGTAGGCGTGTTTGGGTTCGAATTCATCGGATGACTCACCATCGCCAAAGTCCCATAAATACAAGGATCCACCAAAGCTTTCGTTCTCAAACTGCAGCGAGTCTTTGACACACACTTCCGTTGGTCCATCTACATCTGCTTCAGCTGTGAGTGTAATCAAGTCATACTTAATAGCGCCCAGATTGCAGTTGTTGCTTCCATTGGTTGTGCTATACGAGCCAGAAGTGGTTGGAAATGCATTGCTTCCGCCACATCCTGCACACACGGCCTGGTAGATGATTCCCTGTTTGTCAAATCGACTAGTTCCACCATCAACATGCTCAAGACCACCTGTTCCAGACCCACCAAAGTAGGAGGCAAACAGCACACCGGTAGCACTGTCTTCAAACACAATGAAGTACATATCACTACCATCAGTGGTTGTCTGATAGGCGTTGGATGTGGTAGGTAGTCCGTTGGTGGTCGATGGCCCGCTGGTAGAAGCACCTGTGCCGAAAAGCGTACCGCCCCAACCGGCTACAAAAATGTGGTTACACTCGTTCACCAAAAATGCGGAGAGTGAGAGGTTGATGTTGCTGTTTCCAGATCCCCAGCGCGTAGAAAATACCGTAGACTGTAGATTATTCGTCAGCTTGTGAAGGAATTGGCCACTGTTATTGACCGAGTATACCCACGAGGGGGTTATTGGATAACTACCGAGCGATTGCCCCACACAGTAGACGTTACCTGCAAGGTCGAGCTGGACGAAAAAACTCTGATCATAACCCGTTGTTCCAAGGAAAGTAGAGGCTAGCAACGATTGCCCGTTGTTGCTGATTTTAGCGACCCATCCATCCGTTGTTCCACCCTTATAGTTTGGATTGATAACGCCTGTTGTTGTCGGAAAATCGGTGCTCTTGGTTCCTCCCGTCACAAACACATTCAAACTCGGATCGAACTGAACCGAATAAGCTGCATCAGGATCTTCTCCGCCAATAAAGGTCGACCAAATCAGGTTACTCAGGTTGGCGTTGAACTTAAACACCACACCATCTGTGTTGCCACCTCCAAACGAAGATTGAAAGCCGTTTGTAATAGGGAAGTTGGATGACCCGGTACTTGTAGCTACGTAGCAATTGTCGTTGCCATCTACAATGATTTCACCTCGGTATTCGTCAGCATAAGCTTTTTGCAGCGTGTCACTCAGGTTAATACCGTCATTGCCCGATCCACCAATGAATGTACTGCCTACCAATCCGGTGCCACCAGTGTTGAATTTAGTGATGACAATATCAGACCCGTTCGGATATTGAACGCTGTTTGAGTTTCCTCCGGTTCCTGTGCCTATGGCTGTACCGCTGTTAAACGAGGTATCATAGGCGATGGTGGTTGTAGGAAAATTGCTGCTGCTTGTGGTGGCCAACACATAGAGTTGATTAAAGGAGTTCACCACCAGACTATGCGGAATTTCATTGGAGTTACCACCTAAATAGGTCGAGTAAAGCAATGATGTGCCCTGGGAGTTGAATTTCGAAATAACAATGTCGCACCCATATCCCGTTCCGGTTCCCGGGCCGCCTTGAAATGTGGTTTGAAATGCTCCGGTTGTGGTTGGGTATCCGTTCATGGAACCTCCCAAAGACGTGATGGCAATACCCCCGGTGTACATATTTCCGAGGCTGTCATATGTGGCCGTTGAACCCCAGTTGTCCGTTGGGTTACTCCCCGTAAACGTGGAGAAAATCAGCGTGGGGTCAATCACGGTTTTGTATCCGGGTTGCACATTTTTCAGGGCAAATGACAGTGTATCGCCCTGCAGCACATAATCGCAGTTGATAAACACTCTTTCGCCTTCAATAATCTGCCAGGCAATCGGCTTTTGGTCAATCATGACATCGATGGAGTTATCGATAATCAGCTGACCATTGTCAAGACGGAGCGCATCAGCTCCTTTTATTTTAAACTGAATGTCACCTGCGTTGGCAGAAGGCGCCAGATCAAACTCATATTTCATATGGTCGCCAATGCTTGTAAGTCGAAAATCGATGCCTTCATAGGCGTTGTACATGGTCACATTACCGTATTGGGTCACGTTGCCTGCCCACCGGCTCTTGTCATTGCCAATGAAATAATTGACGTAATCTTCGAATGGTTCCGACCCTTCAGTGCGCGATGGTTTGGCATCAACCAGCTCAAACTCGATGTTGTGCAGGTCTATGTGAAAATCGTTGGGCCAGGGTACTATACCGTGGTGTGCCTCGTGCAAGAGGTCAAAGTCTTCTCGGTCTTTGATTTGAACCGTGAATTTTCCCTCACCCACGTACACGTTCATGGCGGCTGTTTTGCCGTAAAAAAGCAAGTCCGATTTCCACTGTCCCTGATTGGCCTGGTACTTTATGGAATGGCTTCCGTGGTCATGTGCGAGAACCCACAGCGGTGTCAGTAAAACAATCAGGTATGTTATTATAGGTTTCACCAACGGCCTAAATTACTGCATTCCTTTCGGAATGCTACATTAAGACGATTGTTTCAACCAAAAGTTGTTGCCGTAATTCCTTCGAGTTCAAATTGCTATCATCTTCTCTATAAGGAAACATCAAATTGTTCTTCCAACTTGATAACTTTGCACCTTGGAAAGCAGAACATGAGCGATCAAATCAAGCACGAATGCGGTATCGCATTCATACGGCTACTCAAGCCACTAGATTACTACCGAGAGAAATACGGAACATCGTTTTACGGCCTAAACAAAATGTATCTCCTGATGGAGAAACAGCACAATCGGGGACAAGATGGAGCTGGTTTGGCCAATGTTAAGCTCGATGTAGAACCCGGAAAACGATACATAAGCCGACATCGCTCTAACTCCAACAAGCCCATTCAAGATGTATTTGACTATGTGCACTCGCGCATTCATCAGCGCATCGATGAGCGCGGAAATGGCGACATGGAGCTTACTAAAGATCCGAATTGGCTCAAGGCCAACGCACCTTTTGCAGGAGAAGTGTTTCTGGGTCACCTTCGATATGGTACGTATGGCGAGAACAGCATTGAAGCGTGCCATCCCTTTCTGCGACAAAACAACTGGATGACCAGGAACCTTGTGTTGGCAGGAAACTTTAATATGACCAATGTAGATGAGCAATTCCAGATTTTGCTCGACCTGGGCCAGCATCCGAAAAAGAAAGCTGATACAGTAACTGTATTGGAAAAAATCGGTCATTTTCTGGACGAAGAGAACGAAGCACTGTTTAGAAAGTACAAGCGACTGGGATATTCCAACATTGAGATTACCGAGTTGATTGCCGACAAGCTGGACGTGCGGAGTATTCTTACGCATTCGGCTGCTGACTTTGATGGTGGATATGCCATGTGTGGTATGATCGGGAATGGTGATGCGTTTGTACTGCGCGATCCCAATGGAATTCGACCTGCATTTTACTACCAGGATGACGAAGTGGTGGTAGTGGCCAGTGAACGTCCTGTTATTCAAACAGCCTTTAACCTGAAGGTTGAGCAAGTGGCAGAAGTGGAGCCGGGTCATGCGCTTATCATCAAGAAAGACGGCACGGTGAGCATGGATATGATTCGTGAGCCGGGCGAGAAGAAAGCGTGTTCGTTTGAGCGTATTTATTTCTCCAGAGGCAGCGACAAAGACATTTACAACGAACGTCTCGAGTTAGGACGTAAAGTAGTACCCGGGATTTTAAAATCCATCAAAGGAGACCTCGACAATTCTGTGTTCTCATTTATCCCCAACACGGCCGAAGTGTCGTATTACGGTATGACCAAAGGGTTGGAGGAATTTCACATCGAGCGCAAGATCGAAGAGCTCAAAGAGCTGAAGGAAGGCGATGATGACGGACTGCGAAGAATCCTCAATGAGCGGATTCGAATGGAAAAAGTGGCCATCAAAGATGCCAAGCTCAGAACCTTTATCACGCAGGACAGCGACCGAAACGATTTAGTTGAGCACGTATATGATATTACTTACGGTACTGTAGAACGTGGAAAGGACAACCTCGTGGTCATTGACGATTCCATTGTAAGAGGAACCACTCTGAAGCGGAGTATCCTCAAGATTTTAGATCGACTCGGCCCTAAGAAAATAGTGGTTGTATCGAGCGCACCGCAGATTCGGTATCCCGATTGTTATGGAATCGACATGAGCTTGTTTCAAGACTTTGTGGCTTTCCAGGCGGCCATTGCCTTGCTGAAAGATCACGGCAAAGAGGCGCTTATCAAAGAAGTATATGACCTGTGCAAAGCGGAATTGGCCGAGTCCAACAATCACAACCGGCAAAACCATGTGCAGAAGATTTACGCTCCGTTTACCGATGAGCAGATTTCAGCGAAGATTGCCGAGCTGCTGAAGCCGGAAGACCTTCAGGCAGACTTAGACATCATTTACCAGACGGTGGATGGACTGCACGAAGCCTGCCCTAACAATACGGGTGATTGGTACTTTACCGGAAACTATCCAACCACAGGAGGAAACCGGGTAGTGAACCGAGCATTCGTCAACTATTACGAAGGACGCAGGGAGCGAGCTTACTAAAACATACAGAACGGCAGGCCAGAGGCTTGCAGTGGTTCTGAGAACTGCCAAACTGTCCATTTATTGGGATTGGAATGATTTTCCTGCTTATCTGGAATATCAAATTATAACAATGAAAGCAGTTCAATTATCCATTTATTCAGTCATTCTGGCAACACTTTTATCGTCATGCGGTTACAACAACATGGTCGAGAAAGACGAAACCATTGTTCAGAAATGGGCTGATGTAGAAACACAATACCAGCGGAGAGCTGACCTTATTCCCAACTTAGTAAACACTGTAAAAGGATACGCAGACTTTGAGCAGGAAACACTGACAGAAGTGATTGAAGCTCGATCGAAAGCCACCAGCATAAACGTATCTGCAGACAACATCACCCCAGAGAGCATTGCCAAGTTTCAGGCAGCACAATCACAATTGGGTGGAGCTTTGTCTAAGTTACTCGTGACGGTAGAAAGATATCCAGATCTGAAGGCGAATGAGAACTTCCTTGATTTGCAAGCCCAACTAGAGGGAACCGAGAATCGGATTTCGGTGGCCAGGCAGAAGTTCAATGCATCTGTTCAGGATTACAACTCGTATATCAGAAGTTTTCCGCGAGTGATATATGCAGGTTGGTTTGGGTTTGAGAAGAAAGGCTATTTCGAAGCGGAAGCCGGAACCGAAAAAGCGCCTGAAGTCGAATTCTAATGGCGACCAAATCACCCTTTACAGAAGCCGAGGAGAAACGCATCATCGATGCAGTCGTACAGGCAGAAACCAATACTTCAGGTGAGATACGGGTTCATGTAGAGCCCAAATGCAAAGGAGATGATGCCTATGCGCGTGCAGTCAAGGTGTTCGAAAAACTCGGCATGACCAAAACAAAGCTTCGAAACGGAGTGTTGGTGTATGTGGCTACGGAAGATCATCAGTTCGCCATTATTGGTGATGTAGGCATCGATCAGAAAGTGGCCGGTGACTTTTGGGACACGACCAAGAACTTAATGCTGGAGCATTTTAAGAAGGGCAATCTGGTTGATGGGATTATGGAAGGAGTGCTGGATGCCGGTGAACAACTAAAGCATTTCTTTCCCTACCAGTCTGATGATGTCAATGAGTTGTCAAACGATATAAGCTATGGGAAACATGATTAGGTTCACTACCATACTACTGAGTTTGATGCTTGTGTTGCCATCTATGGCAAAAGAAGTACCGCCCAGGCCCAATAAGCTCGTAAACGATTATGCAAAAGTGCTTTCATCTTCTGAGGTAAAGAGCCTGGAGCAAAAGCTGGTCGCCTACGACAATAAAACATCTACGCAGATTGCTGTGGTCATCATTGAAAGCCTTGAAGGCGATGACCTGTTTGACTACAGTCAACGACTGGCCGAAAGCTGGGGAATTGGCGGTGGAGAACACGACAATGGCGTGTTGTTACTCATTGCCCTTGAAGATAGAAAGCTAAGAATCCACACGGGCTATGGAACCGAGGGTGCCATACCCGATGCTACGGCCAATCAGATCATTAATCACGAGATCAAGCCTGCGTTTAAGCAGAAGAAGTACGCAACAGGAATCAACAGCGGTGTAGATGCCATGATGCTTGCTCTGAAAGGTGAGTACAAGGCAGCCCCCAAGAAGAAAGAGCGGAAAATTCCGCCCTATGTATTTGTGCTGGGCTTGCTCATCATCTACATCATCCGAATCATTGTGTCTAAGAACTACGGAACGGGCTACTCAAGAGGTGGTCGATCCAGTTATGGCGGACCTTGGATTGGAGGTGGCTTTGGCGGTGGATCTTCTGGTGGAGGCTTCGGTGGCGGAGGCGGCTTTGGCGGTTTCGGTGGCGGAGGCTTCGGTGGAGGTGGTGCCAGCGGTAGCTGGTAATTTCCTAGAAAGCAATCCGGTAATAAAACAGCGGCAACCGACCCAGTTGATATTCTCTTCGAATTGATTTGGCGGGGTCGTTGTTTTCGTCTGGTGCATAGGTTAGCGCCAGCACATTGCGCACATTGAATACGTTGACCAGATCAATACCTATTTCATGTGTAATGTTCTTCGTGTTCAGGCGATAGTTCACTTTGACATCTGCTCTGAAGTAATCGGGGAATTGCTGCGTGTTGCGCAAGCTGTCAATCACCACCAGTTCCTTCTGTTTGTTGCTCTCGGCTATGTCTGCCGGGCCGTACCATTTTCCTCCCACCCAGGTGATTTTTCCACCCAGGTTAAGCGCTGATTTCTTACCCAGCGAAAACTCTTTGGCAAACAAGGCATTTAAGGCATAGTTCCCGTTGAAGTCGGTGTTTCGCCATTTGCCGTCTGCTCCCTGGTATTTGCTATCAAACAACGAACCGGAGATCAGGAAGTAATACGTCTTTGAAAAGTATTTCTCAAGCGTAAACTCAATGCCGTAGTTGCGCTGAAACCCTTCGTTCACCAACGTGTCGGGGAAGAATCGCTCAAAACCAGAACCCGTGTTGGCCAACGAGAACGACAAGGTGTTTTTGTCTACCGGGATGTCGTATAGCCATTGGAAGTAAGCCTCTGTTTTAAACTTTAAGTTTTTGCCGAGCAGTCGGTCATAACCAGCCACGGAGTGAATCGACTTGGAAAAATCCATGCCCTTGTTGTACAAAGCCAGATCGCCATTGGAGTATCGCTTATTGGAGTAGAAATACATGTAATAGGGCTGGGTTTGACTGTGTAAACCACCACCCAGATTGAAAGACGAACCGTCTTTGAACGTTTTACGAATAGCTCCGCGAGGTTCGACCCACGATACCGATCCGTTGAGCGTAAACCACTGCGAGTGCAAACCAAGTGTGATCAACCAGTCATTGGACGGTTTGTATTTCCACTGCACATAGGGTTGAATCAAGGCCGCGTTCATTTTGGTGTTCCACCTAACGCGCCATTGGTTGTAGTCGGCCAGCGTGGTGTCAAAAATCCACGTGCTATCGCGATGTGTGAAGGTGAAAGCCTCAGCTACAATACCTGTTTTAATGACGTGGTTTCGATTCAGCTTGGAGTTGATAAACGAATGCGCTGCGTGCTTTTGTTCCACAAACCGGTAGCGTAGCAGGTCCGTCATCGAGTCTACCTGATACTGGTTGTTGGCATCGATGTGTCGGTACACCAGTTCGTGATACGAGTTCACCTCGCTGTAGTTAAAGGCATACACGGTTTTCCAATACGTACGTTCGCTCAGCGATTTGGTGAATGCTGCTCCGAGCACGCCCATTTTCGATCCAAAGTGCTGATCGCGGTCGTTGTCTCCATATATGTTTCGGTCCTCAGGTGTTTCCTGATCGCTTATCAAAATGTCGATGTCGCTCAAACCACCTACACCGAAAACCGAGAAAGAAGAAGCTCCTTTGCCGGGAAAGTTGATCTTAAATGAAAGATCCTGATAACGCGGAATGGCATCTGTGCCGTATTCTATACCCAGCCCGCCAATCATGGCCAGGGTAGAGTATCGGTAAGCAGCCATGTAGGTGATGTTGCGCTCTTTGGAAATGGGCCCTTCTAGCATGGCCTCTGTCCCTAGGAAACCAAACTGACCCACAAACTCGTGCTTTTCGTTGTTTCCATTTCGCAGGTTTAGGTCAAACACCCCGGCATTGGCGTTGCCAAACTCAGCCGGGAATGCTCCGGTATAAAAGTCACTGTTGCCCAGCGTTTTGTTGTTGAGAATGCTCACAGATCCGCCTGCGGTGCCTGGAATATTGAAGTGGTTGGGATTGGAAATGGGCACATCTTCTACCCGCCATAGAATGGCCTGGGGCGAGTTTCCACGAATAACGATGTCGTTTCGCGAGTCATCGGCTCCCTGTACACCCGCGAAGTTTGAGGCCATTCGCGAGGGCTCTCCACGGCTACCAGCATAGCGCTCTGTTTCTGATACGTTGAACTGACGCGCGCTGATAATGGCCATTTCGTTCAGAGGGTCGCCATCGCGGCTGGCGGTAATTTCTACGGTTTCTATTTCAATGGCTGATTCTTCCAGCTCAATGTCTAATATGGTTTGTCGGCCCGAGTTCACCTGTATGTTGTTGAGCACTTGCGGCAAAAAACCAATGAACGTAAACTGCAGCGTATGGCGTCCGATGTCGAGCCCTTCGAGCTCATATCGGCCCTCGGCATCGGTGCTGGTTCCTGTTATGTCATCGGGATTATCGAGCAGCGCCACGTTGACCCCAGGAATGGGTTGACGTGTGTCTTTGTCGATGACACGGCCACGAATGCTTTGAGTTATTTCTTGAGATTGAACGGTAAGTGTTGCTGCGAAGCAAAGGAGTGCCAATAGATACTTCATACAGGTCGAAGCGTGGTTTAGGTTCCTTCCAAATGTGGAAAAAATAAAGTGATGTAAGTATACCACCTGTCATTAGTCGAACAAAAAGCCAGTGTTCAGCGAAAAAACAGAACAAAATATCGTAAAAACAATAAAATACAGAATATTAGACAACCATTTGTAGCCAGTACAGGTCTTTAGTAAGAAGATCGATATTCTCCCCAACCTACCACCCACCGTATTGGATCTGCCCGCTAACGTCAGTATAACCTAATACATGAAAGCCATGAAAAATTTAGCTCCTTACTGGGTGATGATCCTCCTACTGATCACATTCGTTTCCCTTGCCTCTGCTCAAACATACCACAACCCTGACCTTCCTAACCACCTCGTTTTCCAATGGAAGATTGAGTCTGAGACTGTACCGGCCTCCTGGAACAACGATGACTTTTCTATTGTTCGATCTAAAAAAGGCAACCTGACTATTTTTTACGGTGTGTATCGAACATTGGAAGAGGCGCTTTCTCATGTGCCAGACCTTCCCAACTCGGTTGAGCGATCCAAGGTTTCTTTGGTCCCGTTCTTTAACAGAAAGAGTATTTCGCAGGTGATGGCCTTTGCCTTATTGGCCAATCAAAACGAACTGGATAAAATCGGTCTGAAGCGAGACAAAGAGGCCGTATCGTTTACGGTCTATTTCAAAACATATGATCAACCGCAGTCGCGCTCTTCGATTGGCGGAGTGGACGAAGACTTAAGCTTCGAAATTTTGCCTGATTATTCGTTTGCCTACGCAGCAGGTCAGTTCGAAACAGTGGACGAAGCCGAAGTGTATGCCACTTACTTGCAAAGCATTGGTTACATCGAGGCTAAAGTCAATAAATACGTCAATGGGAGGAGAATGGCTGCTATTGAAGAAAAACTACTAGGACAATACCTGGCATACGTATTCTAGCATAATCCGTGGACGAAAATGGGGGGCTAATGTGCCCTCTATTTTTGTTTGTAAACCGGTACGGTAGAGCAAGGCTCGCCAAACATGAGCGATTTCACTACCGGAATAAGCTTGCTCGACAGCTCAAAATAGACACTCTGAGGGATTACCTGATTGCTGCATCCTTTCAGTATCACTCGTTTGTCTTGATACTCCGATTCGTCTATCTGCGCAATCAAGTCTGCCCAAAGCTTCTTTTCCAAATCCGATTCAGACCCAACCACCACTGTAGCTGCAAATGGTGAAACCTCTTTGGCCAATAGCATAAATGCCCAGCTTGGAATAATGGCATCTGATGAGCAATGGATAAACACGTGTTTGCCCTGCAGTAAAGACCAGTCGGTATCAGCCAAGGCTGCACGAAAATCCTTTTCCTTGAGCGCAATGCCCTGCCACAAATAGTCGGTGAGATCAATTGAGGTGATGTCCCAATGAGGTTTTAACTCTTCCAGGTCGAGGGTGATAATGCCGCTTTTGGCTACTTTATTTTCGATGATGTCACTCATCAGATCATTCCCAATTCGACCAGCGCCTCTTCGCTCATCATGTCTTTGTCCCAGGGTGGATCCCAGGTGATTTCGATGCCAGCTTCGGTCACCTCTTCAATGCCTGCTACTTTTTCCTCTACTTCGGCCGGAAGGCTTTCTGCCACCGGGCAGCTTGGAGAGGTAAGCGTCATGACAATGGTGACGGCTTTTTCCTCGGTGATCTTGATTTCGTAAATCAGCCCAAGTTCATATATGTCTACAGGAATCTCTGGATCGTATACCGTTTTAATGGTTTCGATGATGATTCCTTCGAGTCGTTTTTTTTCCGCTAAATCCATCAATCAACGTTTGTTTTGGCCTGGTATGCAATCGCATACATTTTCATTTTTTTGATCATAGACACAAAGCCATTGGCTCTGTTAGGAGATAGGTGTTCTTTTAATCCGATTGCCTCAGCAAAGTACAAGTCTGCATTGGCAATCTCGGCAGGTGAGTGACCTGAAAGTATACGGACGATAAGTCCGACCAGTCCTTTCGTAATCACCGCATCGCTGTCGGCTTCAAAGGTAAGTGTGTTACCGTCAAGTCGGGCGTGCAACCACACCTGGCTTTGGCATCCTTTTACCAAATTATCTTCTGTGCGCAAAGCTGCATCCATAGATGGCAGGTCTTTGCCGAACTCAATGATATGCTCATACTTTTCCATCCAGTCGCCAAAAAAGCTGAACTCTTCAATGATTTCGTCCTGTATCTGGTTGATGCTACTCATTGGATACGCTTTGGTTGGCTTCGACAATTCGGGTTTCAATGCTCGTGGTAGAATGCCCTTCTAAAAACTGTAGGCGCTTCACTTCGCCTCCATTACGAATAACTTCGGTGGAGCCCACAATGTCTTCCAATTTGTAATCGCCTCCCTTGACGAGCACATCGGGTAGTAGCGACATGATGACCTGAAGCGGAGTTGATTCCTTGAAAATAACTACGGCATCTACAGGCTTAAGCGCTGCTAACACACGAGCTCTGTCAAGCTGGTTATTGATAGGACGGCTGGTTCCTTTGTTCAGCATTTTCACTGAGCTGTCAGCATTGATGCCTACGATGAGTTTGCTGCCCAGTTCGCTGGCTTCTTTCATGTAAGCCACATGACCCGGATGAATCAAGTCAAACACCCCATTGGTAAACACCACACGCTCTCCCGCTTCGAGCCAGTGCTTTCGGATGGCTACGAGTTCATCGAGCTGGTAAATGTTTTGAAACGGGTTTTCAGGATTCATCGGTAGCAGGGGTTTTGTTAATCAAAGGAAGAACAATCACCGACACAAATCCAAGTACAATGATCATAATGGTTTGCGCGCTCCACACAATCCAACCGAAGGCATAGCCAAGGTCTTTGGTTACGCCATACAGCAGTAAAATAGACATAATAGCCAGCGGGTAAGCACCCAGACCACCCTGTACTACTACAATGGCTATTCCGCCCAGTACGAACGAGGCCAGCATGCCACCAAAGGGCACGGCAGCTGTTTCTGGAAAGCTCTGGAAGGTGAGTAGGAACATCACCACATAACAGCCCCAAATCAGGAGTGTATGAAAGTAAAAGCCCAATTGACCATCCATGTTTTTGAGGGTGGCAAATCCATCGATCAACCCGGTGATTTTCTCGCGCAATAGCAAGGCAATTTTGTGGTTGGACTCCTGTATGAACTTCCAGCCAATAATGGCGGCAACAACGCCCAAGACACCCACGACAATCAGTACCACGCTGCCCTCTACTTTCTCCATAATGGGGCCCGACAGGTCGTTTAGAAAGTCCTCGAGAATCGGATATTGCAAGAGTGTAGCAGTGATAATCATGACCACGAGAATAACGGCATCTACCACACGCTCGGCTATGACGGTTCCGAACAGTTTTTCGAAGGGCTGTTTTTGGTAGCGCGCAAGCACGGCACAGCGGGATACCTCACCCAAGCGGGGAAATGCCAGGTTGGCCAAATAGCCTATCATAACTGCGGCAAATCGGTTAAGAAAACTGATTTTAATGCCCAATGCTTCGAGCGGATACCGCCAGCGGTATGCACGAAACATATGACTCAATACAGCTACAGAAGTAGATGCCAGAATCCACCAGTAGTTGGCCTCTTTAAACGAGTTAATGATGTTGGCTTTGTTCTCTTCGGTGAGGTCTTTATAGACCATCCAAATCAGAAAGAACCCAAGTGCAAGCGATACAATCACCTGCAATGCTGATTTCAGTGGTTTGCTCAAGATATGAGTTTGTTGGTTTTTTCGTCTGGGAAGATGACCCAGGGTTTAAACGATTTGGCCTCATCAAACTCCATCGTAGCATAGGAAATAATAATGATGATATCGCCCGGCATGACGCGTCTGGCCGCGGGGCCGTTCAGGCTAATGGTGCCCGAATTGCGCTTGCCTGTAATGGCGTATGTTTCAAAGCGTTCGCCATTGTTGATGTTGACTATCTGTACTTTCTCACCTTCAATGATGTTAGACGCTTCCATGAGCGCCTGATCAATTTCAATGCTCCCGATATAATCCAAATGACCATCCGTAACCTTGACGCGATGTATCTTCGATTTTAATACCTCTACTCTCATCAGGCTGCAAAACTAGGAATAAAAAAGGGGGTGAGAATTGCTAAAAAGTCCTACTGAAATGGCGATCGAACAGAACATATATGTCACGGTGGATGCCGTGGTTTTTACGGCAAACCGAAAGGTTTTACTGATTAAACGAGGTCACGAACCCGATGTGGGAAAATGGGCTTTACCCGGAGGTTTTGTCGAAGACGATGAAGAACTGCACGAAGCGGCTGCCAGGGAACTGGTTGAAGAGACCGGATTGGCTATCAACCCCGATGCTTTTAAGCAAGCTGCAACCATTGGAACGGTGGGCCGTAATACCCGTTTCAGAACCGTTACGGTGGTGCATGTGGCGCATTTGGAACAACAAATGCCGGTTATAGGTGGTGATGATGCAGCCGAGGCGCAGTGGTTTTCGTTGGATAACTTACCAGAGCTGGCGTTTGATCACGGCCAGGTGCTGGAAGAGGTAGTTCGTTTGCAGTAAGCAGGTGGGTTATTGGCCGTTGGTTTTCTTTTCGATGAATTCGTCCATTCTTGAAAGCAGTCGCCACCATTCTGATCCATCGTTTCGGTAGGTGCGAATGGCTCCTGCGCGCACCAGGATTTTTCGCAGTTCGTCATCTTCAAACCCGCCCACGTGTTTCTTTATGGTTTCGAAAGACCGGTCGGTGTAGGACTTGTGGTTAAGGAAGTGCTTGACGGTGTGCTCTGCCATGAAATCCGTTTTGTGTTCCTCCCGTTTGAGTTTGATCTCTTGATGAAACCGTTGATACTGCAGTCCTACCGAAATCAATCCTCCGATAATGGCTCCTAGTAAGGTAAATATGGCTGTCTCCATGCGCTGGTCTGGTTTGAGCCTAAATATATTGTGTTCTGCCCATTGACGAGCTTTTGAAATCCATTCTGTCACTTCGAGTGATTGACTGAAAGGCAATGGTATCGAGAAGTGCTTGTAGGCCTGTCCGCTTCGACCGTTTGCGTGTTGCGCAAAGCTCAGCATGACAGGCCTTATGTCACACTGAGCTTTCCGAAGGAAATGGTCGAAGTGTGAAGGGATGGCACGCCCACAAAACAAAAGGCCCGTTGTACAACGGGCCTTTTACGCGATTGAATAGAGATTCTCACACGATAAGTTCTCACGGAACCTATTAAAACAATCGTTTTAGTTGTGTGACGGTGTTTGCCATTCAGCCATTTGTTCTTTCGGTGGGTTGTGTTGTATGGCTAGCGTTTCCAGCCGCTGGTGTTTTTCACTTCATCGCTGATTGAGCATGGAAAATACCAGCCATATTGTGGAGTAAACAATTGAAGGTTGTTACTGCTCAGTGTTTCTCGTACCAAAATCGTCAGCGAGTGACACGATCCATCTTTATACTTCACATACACCTTAGCATCGATGTCGGAATAGCCCTTTAGCGGAAGATCGGTTTCCGACATGGCTTTTACACGCAGGATGTCCTGCACATCGGTTAACTCGCTCCAGGCGTATCGGTAAATACGTTGCAACAATGCCTGATCCGAGATGGGAGACGGCTCTTTGATTCCTCGGGCAAACTCTCGTGTGACCTCAGCATTCATGGCGTCTCCGCCTGTTTCCAGCACAGCCATTTTCTTGCTGGCTACCTGCTTTACGCTGTAGTCGCTTTTATCTCTACCTATCAGCTTGATTTCAATGGAGAGCTTGTCGTCATAGTAAAGCCCGTTGTTGTCTGTTTCTACGAATCGGAGAAACTCGTCTTTTGAGTACGTAAACTCAATGTGTCCGTCTTGCGCCACCTTGGACCAATCTACCGAGGATTCATCCTCTTCCAGGATTTCTTTGTCCAGCATTTCTTCATCGGTGTAGCCGCCTCGCACGGTTACCACGAATTCATACCCATGATCGTTGGATGCATGTTGGGCAAAATCCTTGTCTACGTTCAGTTTAAACGTGACTTTGTCGGCTCCGGCTTTGATGACGTCAGACGATTTTCCGTCTACCGTCATGTCCACGCCAGACACGTAGTCTTCCTGTTCGGTTATTTCAATCTCGGTGCCTGTAGCCATGGCCTTGGCAATTTTTGAAGCGGCCTTTAGTTTGGCTCCCATTTGAGCTTGTGCTGTCATTGCCGTGGCCAGCATCATAACCCCGCAAAGAGTGAGGCTTCTAATCGCATGTAAATTCTTTCTGTTCATCATCATACACGTTTTAATAGGTTAATGATGCAAACATTCAAGACAGGGCCTGTTGACACAATAAGGTTTGAGCGAACACCCTTTTTGTTGAGGAAACAGCGATCTGTGGGAGACAAATGAAGCCGCTTTTTTGGTCAAAAGTGCGTTTGGATCAAATTGTCACTTCGAGTGATTGGCTGAAAGGCAATTGTATCGAGAAGTATTTGTAGGCCTGTCCGCTTCGACCGTTTGCGCGTTGCGCAAAGCTCAGCATGACAGGCTAGTGTCACACTGAGCTTTCCGAAGGAAATGGTCGAAGTATGATGCACCTGTTCTCGACACACCGATTCCTATGTCATCAGCACTCGAACAGACAGTTGTATATCCTCATGAAACCCACAAGTCGAATCTACTTCCGAAGCTCTACCAGCAATAACGATCACTTTTTGGGGCATGCGTTTCGTTGCTATTTCGAAGAAGAATGAAGGATTCGGACAACGAAGGCCTGGTTTCCCTGCCTGCCGGCAGGCAGGAAGGAATGCTAGAACAGTTAGTCGTGGTTGAGGCGAGGTGAAACGAGGCTCAAATTGCCTTTGGAGCTTCTTGATTTTAGGTTCCTTTCATCAAGGAAAGGAACAGGTAAACCATCTTTAATTTCCTCCTTCTTTTGGCTTGACCCAAAAGAAACAAAAGATCAAGGCTGGCGAAGCGATTTCTTATTCGTTACGCAATCCTCATCCACGGCTGAAACCAAGCCGCTCGTACCTCACTTCGGGGTTTCAGCACATATGCCCTATGCTGCTTGCGACTCATACACGAAATCACTTCAAAGGCCCTAGTTGGCACTTTACAAACTGTCACTTCGAGTGACCCCGAGGATTCGGGATTGTATCGAGAAGGGCATGACATAATCCCGTAGTTGTGAGGCAAGTGATCCTCGATTAGTCTGTTCTGGTAAGGTACCGGCTGCTCATCCAACCCATTCTGCGCAGTTGTCCGGTGCTGTCGTAATACCAAAACGCGTCAAATTCAAGCGTGTCTGAGATAGGATCCATTTCTACAAACCACCATTCTCGTTCTGGGTCCGTGGTGTCTTTGGCCCAGGCCTTTCCGGTAGCGCCTTTTTTAAATATGGCTGCGGTATTTCCTACTTCTTGATGTTCATATATATAGGTGCCCGTATCATTGATCATAGGGGTTACACGCAGTTTGTACCATTCATTTTCTACACGAAAGGAGATGGGCTCACCGAAAACAGGAATTGAATCGGGCAGCGGATAAACCCATGCGCGCTGAAGTGCAAGTGTGGGCTTGAATTGAGCGTCAAACGTATAGGTCAGCTCCTGGAGGACATATTCGGCACAACACCCAGGATCGAGAATGATCATAGATTGCACATGGCCGTCTTTCACGTGCAAGTCTTTCAGGTACTGGTAAAACGACAAAGCGGTATCGAGGCCTTCATGTGTGCTTAAGTGGATGTTGACACACTCGGGTTCACCACCTGACCAACCCTGAAACAGCACATCGGGCTGGCCATCGCCATTGAGTTCCATAAAGGTGAGATTGTCTTCAAACGGCTTGGCCTTTCTGGCCCAGTCGGACTCAAGGTAGTACGTATAATGTTCCTTGGCGTCACTAATTAGTGCCAGTTCATGGCTATGAGTGAGGCGCAACTCGTCTAGCGAAAATGCTTTGGTATGCCGAAATGGAAAGTCATTACGTAACGATTCCACAGTCTTTGGCTCTGTGGTTGAACCAGAAGTGGAGTTACCTACATCCTGTTTGGCCTGAGTGCATCCGATGATAAGGAGGAAGTAGAGCAGGTGTTTCATTTCGGAAGGACAAGATAGGGTTCCGCTCCCAAAAAGTTAGTTCATTTCCTTTACGGTCATTCGTGGAGTATACACTGATCGAGCTAAATTCCATCATTTTAGATGTGGGGCCGTTTAATTGTCGTCAACAGGTTGGCTAAACTGCGTTTCAATACAGTTTAGCTTTTGTTGTACACAGGTTTAAAATCCTATGGTTCTATTCCAATCTCTTATATATAATTCAATTCTCTTGAACTCGGAAGGTAAGAGTAGTCTGTTATGAGCAATATAGTTACGAGACTTCTCTAACTCGTCAAGGCGTTGCTTTAGCCAATGCTGAGTTGGTATCAAATCAGAAAAAAGGTCCCATTTATTAAGAATAATATCTGCTAAATGGCCAAACTCAACAAACTGAATCAATTCGGATTTCTGACCTTCCAACCAAGAATTTTTTTGTTCAGAATCAAACCTCTTTTTTGCAAAATCTTTTACTTTTTTTACTACGCCTTTTTCCCACCAGTCAACATCAAATTCTTCAATTAACCTTTCCTTAACCAATTCTCTTATTGAATTCTCGAAACAGTTAAGTTGTGCATATAACCTCGACATTTGAAGTGCCTCATTCCTTATTTCTATTGGAAAAGGACTTAAAGATTCCTCCATTAGCGCCTTTTCGACTTTTTGCGAATCTGCACCAACCTGAATGCCTGCATTTTTGAATTTTTCCGCTTCCGCTTCAAACATTAATGCACGAAACATCCACTCACGAACATTGGCTTTTTTAGTCATCTAGCAAGTGTTCTTTTAAGGATTTAAAAATTGAATTATAAACTTCTATCTCCTTTGTCGCTGGTAGATGAATTTCGATGTTATATCTCAAGTTTGGAATTACTTGATGCGCAATAGAAGGGACACCATGATTTTCTATGGGAACATCTTGCTCTTTCTGTTTTTCGACCTTTGGTGGTTCCGTGTGAGGTTTACTCTTTTCATTTTCTACTCCATGAGAAACATCGGCAATTTCTAATAAAACCAAAAAAGTATTGGCCATGAAACCGGCCACTTGGTCACTTACGTTATGTGTAGATTTAAAAAGTCCTTTAATTGCTGGTTTGTCTGTTTGACTGGGATTAGCCGTTATGTGAAAAATCTCTGAATATGCTTCTTTTAAAGCCTCTCCAAGTACCTTTTTGGAACGAGCTGTATTACGATAGTCATGGTATCTGTGAGTAGGAACTCCTTCAGTACTAAGAAAGCCCAAGTCTTTGAGAAGAGGAACCATAGTTCTATCGTTGCTTGCTCCAAATCCGATTTTCTTTAAATGAGCAGTGGTGAATTTTTCAGGTGCAGTTCCTTCAATTATTTTGAACATGATAGCCTGTACTTTACTTACACTGTTTAGGTATCTTTTTATTAGCATAATGTTCTGATAGTTATCTTGTTTGACTCTTTAGGGCATTTAGCATTCCGGAATATTTCAGAGAATAGCTGTTTTTATATTTCCTTTCAAAATTTGCTATTTCCTCCTCGCTGTTGACATTCCAATAAAAGCTGTAGTGTTTTGAGTTTGGGTTCTTTTCAATTAACCTTTCAAATTTATTTAGGTCTATTGTTGGTAAATCTTCCTTGCAAATTCTGCATTGCCCTGGTTGTAATTTAGGCTTGCCTGTTTCATTATCTAAAAATGCCCTTACATATGCTCCTCCATATATCGGGTTCTTCTCAATTCCCTGAAACTCAATTTTACCCTGATAATTAAAGTGACCATATGCAATAGAAGTGGTTAACATATAATTCTCCGAAAGCATTCTTTTGTTGATTCTTTCTACAGCATCGAGCATGTTTCTAAGTTTCTCTTCAACGCTTCCATTTCTCGCAAAAAGAATTCCGCAATCAGAAACAAAAAAGCCTTCAACACTTTCTGCTGTTTGTAGAATATCATATCCGGACTCATAAAAATGTTTGATAGATTCCAAAGCAGTTGTATCATTTTTCATCAATTCCTTGAACCCTGATATATCTGTAAATGCAACAAACGTGTTACCGTTAAAGTCTAATATTGGCATAATTCATTTCTATTATATACAACGCCTGGCCATGATTAGTCGGGACGTAGAGAACGTGAGTCTCTAGTCTCGTACATCGGCAAGTTTTGATTAAGATTCAGGCGGACTTTCTAATCTCCGCTAAAGTGTCTTGACAGGCGAACCCTCATTCATATCATTTGTTAGGTGCCTTTGGTTATTAGATTAGATACTATATTAATAGCAATTCCTAAAAGGATTACTCCAAAACACACATAAGCTATAGTTTTCCTTTTTTGATATTCTTTAATCTGTTTACCTGTTGCAATAAATAGAACAGGGAATAGGTAGTTTCTTAATAAATTGATGAAATAGCCAGATAAGTAAATCGGAATCCACCAGACAACACCAACTATCCAACTAGAGTTACTATTTCCAGAATTACTATAGTTAACATTAGTGAAACCAGACAAGCCGGCAACTTTTAAAAAATAGTCTACGGATACGAAGAGAATTGTAATAGCAACTATTAACAGTGGTAATCCGAATGTTAGATCCAGATAAGTCAGAAAACTATAGTATGGTCGAAACTCTTTAAGTTCTTGTCTTAAATCATCTTCAAATTTGAAGCCCCAGTTTTGATTGTTGTACCTTAGATAATATGAGATGGTCTTTGGTTTGAAGAAAAAACTCTCATTCTGAAATTTTATATCTACGGAATGCTCTTTATTTGAGCATGATACTTCAAATTCAACAATTTTTCGTTTTTCAAAATTAGAGTACGATATGAATTCGTCTAAACAGGAAAAACTGATATTGGTTCCATCCTTCGTTTTCCCATTTATGCCAATTTCGGTAAAGTCCTTAGCTAAGAAATCAATGAAGTCCCTTAATTCCGATTCCTCAACTAAAACGGCTCCATATAACTCTCCGTGCTTGCTATGTTTTTTTGTGTAACTCATAATTATGGTACCTAACTGCTAGTTAAAACGCCTTTTGGTCAGGTAACGTTTAGGAAGCCGGTAATAAGTACATAAACCTATGCCTTCACACTCTCCGTTCAACTTGATGGAAACTCCTTGTTGAGAACTTAAAAGCTCAGGATATACCATTTGTTTTGCCGTTGAATTAGGTTAAATGTTTCTAGTCTGTCTGACTCTGGGCCAACAGCTACTTCGATTTGAGCCGTGTTATCTTTAATCTTTGGTGAGCCCATTATACGGGCATTCAAGAACTGGCTGTTCCATTCCTGTTTCATTTCTTCAGATAGAACCTCGATTAAGGAAATCTTAATCACATTTTGTTCAAACTCACCATAGGGGTCAATGAGGTTTCGAAGTTTAGAATAGTCGCTTGTTCTCGCAGCGGAGATAAGATGTTCTACGGTGCCAAGAGGGGTGTTTTGAAAGTCGTAGGACTCGTGAAGATGGGTGTACGAAATTTCCTTTTCAAGCCTCGTGATAAAACCTTCGAGCTCTCTTATTTCATCTCGCTGTTCTCTGAGCTGTCTTTGCTTTGTAGAAACAGATCGTCCAATTTGAAAGTCATATATGTCATCTAGTCTCTGTTTCTCTTTTGACAGGTCTTTTTTTAACTCATCCAGAACATTTGTAAGCCTCGTTCTCTTAATGGATTTGCCGACTTCGATTTTTTCATTGTGAATCCGCTGTTCTTCTTTAGCCGCGGCAATTGAATCCGCTACAGCCTGCTTCCTAGCAAGCTCGGCTTCGGTTGAGTCCTTAACAAATTGTTCGCGTTGTTTTATTTCTTCTTGGCTAGGCCCGCAGGCATAGGTGAACAATAGGCAAACAACAATTATTAAATATGGGAGTTTCATTGGAATAGGCTCGATGTTTCAGGGTTATTGCAACCAAATTCAACCATTTTATTTTTTTGGGCAATAGTTAGAACTAACCATTCTGAGATGCTTGTTCATGCTTTTAAGTTTATTCTCCCATAACTAGACACAATCCTTTCAGCCCCCAATCTTTTCTTCTGAAACCACTAGTTTTTCTTCTGAATCAGGGTGCATTGCTTGTGGGCTACACTTCCTGCTCTTCCAGTACTTGCTGCACATCTTGTGCGATGGCGTGCGTTTTTCCTGCGTGGTAGGAGGCAATGAGCTCCCACCGGTATGCGTTGTGCTTCTTCACCCACCGCAACCACTCCAACACGGGCCTTCCTTTTATGCTCTCGGTGCATATGATGCACGTGTCATGTTCCGTCACGCTGCCCTCCGTAGCGTCTTCGGTTAATATGAGGGCAGACCCGCAATACATGCATTGCAGGTGGTTGTTAGAAAGGGTTTGACTCATGATGGGGCTTCGTTAAACCACATAGCTATGGCAACATGTTTCCATGGGCAAACTTTGTTTCTGAATCGGGTGGTTTTTCTTCTGAACGGGGGTTTAGCTATCTGTCACTTCGAGTAATTGACTGAAAGAAAATTGTATCGAGAAGAGCAGTTAGCACTGTTTGCTTCGACCGTTTACGCGTTGCATAAAGCTCAGCATGACAGACCTTGTGTCACACTGAGCGTTCTGAAAGAAATGGTCGAAGTGTGATTATCGGCTGCTTTCTTCTTTTGGCTTGATCCAAAAGAAGCCAAAGATCAAGGCTGGTGAAGCGATTTCTTATTCGTTACGCAATCCTCATCCACGACTGAAACCAAGCCGCTCGTGCCTCGCTTCGGGGTTTCAGCTCATATGCCTTTCGCTGCTTGCGACTCATAGACGAAAACACTTCAAAGGCCCTGGAGGAGACTTAACGAAGTCATATTGTAGTTTCTGCAACCTGTCACTTCGAGTGATTGACTGAAAGGAAATTGTATCGAGAAGTGCAAGTAGCCCTGCCCGCTTTGACCGTTTAAGCGTTGCGCAAAGCTTAGCATGACAGGCTTATTGTCACACTGAGCTTCGCCATAGGCGAATGGTCGAAGTGTGATAGGAGTAATATGCTGGACCCGATCTAAGAAGCGGTTCGGAGTATCTTCTCCATTTTACGGCCTTTGGCCAACTCGTCTACCAACTGTCGAGGTAGCGTGCTTGCTGCGTCAGGGGCGTAGTGATGTCCTCCACACGATATCCACAGATAACACCCGTAATGAGATGGGCATTGGGGTTTAAAGTAGCTTCGGCAAAGAAGGTTTCAAACGTGGCGTTGTTGTCCACATATGCCTGCACTTTCGACTTGTCATGACCCGTAAGCCAAGTTATGACTTCGTGTAACTCGTCCTTGGTTCGCCCTTTCGCTTCAACTTTGGTGATATAGTGCGGATACACAGAGGCAAAGGTCAGCTTCGCCATACGTTCATCGTGTTCGGGTGTGGTAATGCTCATGGGTGCGGTATTAATATTCGGGATGTACAGGCGCTGTTTGCATGGCAGCTTCAATGGCTTCCATGACATCGGGCGTGAGTTTTTCAACCTGGCCCAAGACATCCAGATTGGCTTTTAGCTGGTTCATATTGGAGGCACCTGTTATCATGGTGCTCACATTCGGGTTTTTCAGGCACCAGGCCATGGATAATGTAGCTGTGCTCATCCCCACACCATCGGCTATGGCCGCCAGCTTTTTCACTTTGGCCAGATTGCCGTCTGTGATCAGCCGCTCTCGAAGCCATGACATTTTCTCATGGCTTAACCGCGAACCATCAGGCATGCCATTGTTGTATTTCCCACTGAGCAACCCACTGGCGAGTGGAGACCAAATCGTACTTCCCAGCCCATAGTCTCGGAAGAGCCTGAAATACTCCACTTCAAACTTGTGCCTGAAGAACAGGTTGTACTGTGGTTGCTCCATGGTCGGAGGAATCAGGTTGTATTGCCGGGCCACGGTAATGGCTTCTTGGATTTCCTGCGCACTCCACTCAGAAGTACCCCAGTACAGAATTTTGCCCTGTTGAATGAGGTTGTGCATGGTCCACACGGTCTCTTCAATAGGTGTTTCTTTATCCGGCCGGTGGCAGAAATACAAGTCGAGGTAGTCGACCTGAAGTCGTTTAAGTGCATCGTGGCAGGCTTCGGTCACATGCTTGCGCGAAAGGCCTCGTTGGGTGGGATGATCGCCTCCTGTTCCCCAAAACACCTTGGATGACACGCAATACGAATCGCGGCTCCAATTCATTTTTTTGAGGATCTTTCCCATGACGATTTCGGACTTGCCATAGGCATATACCTCGGCATTGTCAAAGAAGTTGACGCCCTGATCGTAGGCATACTTCATGCTCTCCTCAGCTACTTTATCGTCTATTCCGCTCCCAAAGGTTACCCAGCTACCCAGTGATATGCGGCTCACCTGTAAGCCTGACCGGCCCAATCGTTTATACTCCATGCGTTCTCGTTTGTGTCGAAAATAGAGATTCTGCAGGCACTTACAAGTCTTTGATCAATCGATTTTCTAGCACAACAAGATGGTCAAAATCGGTCATGTCGATGACCAGGTCGGCTAGCTCTTCCGGCTTGTTTTCTGCTATGTACATGGCCGAGGCTTTGTGGTATCGCAGGGCAAATTTCTCGGCAGCTGCTTCTTTCCCACCAAGCGATTCAGCATCGCGGAGCACCCCTCGATTGAGGGCGGTTTGGAAATCGGTCTTCAAGTAAATTTTCACATCCCAGTGGTCGCGGTAAACGGGCTTAAACAAGTAAGCCCCATCTGTGATGAGGAAGGTGTCGTTGGAAATTGTCTTGGCCGCAGGTGACAGGTATTCGTCCGTTTCTAAATCGTGTGAGGCAGGTATGTAACTCGGTGGATATTGCTGTGACCGCAAGAGTACTTTACTCACGAATCCGTGTTCGTCATACGAGTCTTCATAGTAGCCTTTGGCCGAATCTCGCCCCTGACGATAACGATGTGCTTTGTTAAAGTGAAATCCATCGATGGAGATGTGTTGCGCCTGTTGCCCTTGTGATTGAAAGTAGGCAGTCAGCTGTTCGGCAAAGACTGTTTTTCCGGTGCCCTCGATGCCGTTGATGCCCATACGCACGGGCTTCTGCTTGGCGTCAGAAATTTGCTTCAGTGCTGTGAGCAGGAGGTGAAAAATGTGTGATGTTGTCATTCCCGGGGTCAAAATACTGTTTTTGACCCCGAGGCAGACGTGAGGGTTAGCTCTTTTGGAGTTTCCAGATAAGACGCAGAATAACCTTGTCAAAATCGGTCAAATGATCCAGGCTCCAAGCGTGATTCATGATGGAACTCAGGCCAGCATTGTCGGGATATTTGTCATGCGCATAAAAGTCATCGCTGAAAAAACAGTGGCCCATTTCGTGCGCCAATACATGGTAGTTGACATCGCCTGTGGTGTAGTCTTTATAGGAACCACCTACCTGGAGGTATTGCCGTTGTCCATAGCACCCACTTTCGGCCCATTGCCAGTACTTCGTATAGAACATGTCAATTCCCTCTGGGTGCGTATAGTTACTCCAATCATCGGGGAAGTATGAGCTGGCATCCGCTGCGGCTCCATTGCCAGTGACCTTAAGTGTGGTGAAATCCACAATCGGGTACCAGTTCTGATCACTCACACTTAGGTCGCTTTTCTTCACCACTTTCCAGGGAGATAGTTCGTTCTTTTTCTTCCAGCCTTTGACCATGGGGTAGCTGCCATAGGTAGCATCTACGCTTGGGTCTACTTCGACCCCTTCGTTAAACACAAACCCAAATACTTTGACGTTGGCCTCGGTTGGAGCCTCACTGTCGTAGTCTTTGAGCAAGGCAAGCCATTCGTTGGCCACCGTGTTATACTTGGTCGTCATGGCCTCCAAAGCGGTGGCTGTGATGGCGCCCGTCCAGTCCTGGATATGATGGTAAATAACCCAGCTTCCGGTTTCCTTAATAGCCCATAGCGGGTTTTTACGCGTGGTCAATGTGTCGCCCATGTTCTTTTCAAATTGGGCGGCATTGGTTACGTATTTCCTTACCGTGGCTTCATCGGCATCAATACCAACAAAGAATTCCTTGTAGTTTTTTCCGTCCAGTTTGTAGTACTCGGGGCAGTGCGCTTTGTTGGCGCTGATCTCCCATTGCTGGTATTCGTTGTCGGCTTCTAGCGGCCGGGTAATGATCTTCGGCCCATGGCTGTCTCTGATGTACAAAACCATGTCGGGCATAAGTTGCAGGTACTCGCCATTGCGAAATTTAATGCGGAAGAAACCAGCACTGGCTTGTTCAATATACCAATCGTGTGGTGCAGCGGGCGTGGTGGCCGATGGGTGCCGTTTGGCGTGATTCCAGGCGATAAACGAAGCTTCTTCGGTGCGCAGGTCGTAGTTTGACCAGTTGAAGCCGTTGACTGGTTCGCGCTTGATTTCCACATTGTAAGGCGATGGGTTTCCAGCGGCCTGATAGAAGTACCAGGGCACCGGTTCGGGGCTGTCGCCTCCTTCGAGTGCTCCGCCACCACGCGGGTCAGGTTTGAGCACAATGTACTGTCCGGTGGCCCGGTTTCTAAACTGAACGGCCGTGGCCGTTAAATCGAGGTCTTCGAGTTTGTTGAGTCGTGTAAGTTCCATGATAGCGTTTGTTTGGCATTAGGCTGCGCCTCAATGCAGTTAATTCAGCGACCAAATAGCCGCTTTTCGCACAATCAAACACTAGCGAGAATCCGCTATTTTTTAGAGATGAGGTCCAGTACCTCGATCAGAACCGTGTCATCTGTCGATCTCGGATGCTCCTGATTGTCAAGCTCGATATCGGGTTTAACTCCGCTGCCATTTTTTGGATGCCTGGAAGGATGGCTCAGGTGGTAGTATGGAATATTCACCCTAATCTGAGAATGAGGCATGTTTAGCACATGGTTTAGGACGGCATTGGAACCGTAGGCAGTGCCGCCCGTTTCAGAACCGTAAAATGTGACATTGGGTTTTCCCTTCAAGTGGGCTGCTACATAGCCGCTCATGGAGAAGCTGCCTCCGTTGATGATGACGTGAATCTGGCCTGTGTACTGTGTTTTGGCGGGTTTGTATTTTATGTGGTAAGTCTTCCTTCCCTCCACGTCATTTTTATCGGGCATGGTAGCGAAAAGCACTGACGTCATTTTGCTGAAAAAGCGCATGCTTACATTCCGGTCTTTTTCGAATGATCGCACCGGCCGGTAGAAGTTGAAGTCTATGGGGTTTTCATCCAAATAGGTTAACAGTGTGTTGCCGTTCGGAAAATAACCGCCTCCATTGTTGCGCAGGTCAATGATTAGATGATCTGGGTTAGCTTCACCTATGTAGTCAAAAACCTGCCTGTAAAACTTCTTGTATTTGTCGCTCCCAAACCCATCGATATCGAGATACGCCACTTGAGTCGATGTGTCTACAAAGAGGGTGGCCCAGTCGTTGTCCAGTTTTTTGACAAGGCTGCCGGGGCGATCAATAGCGGTCTTTTTGCCTCCGGATTTGGCTGCGTCCAGCGTTACCTCATATGCGTCTCCCCGTTCCGTTTTCGCGTTGATTTGATGCTGTGGTTGTATGCCGTACAGAAACAGGTGATAGGTTCTGAAGTAACGTATGACGTTGTATTCTACAAAGGATTGTGTGGAACCATCTCGAGGCTGAATGGCGCGCATGTCCTCCAATACGTCTTGAATGGATCGGCCGTTGATCTCGAGCACTTGATCACCCGGCTTCAATTCCTTGCCATCGGTGTACAGTGTTTTAACGTAGACCTTATCGTTAGCCATGTAGACGTCAAACGGAACCAACACCTGTTTTCCTTTAACTGAGCTATACCAGCTGGCAGAAGGCCGGGCTATCGTGTGTCCGCATTGCACAGCGGCCAGGTATTGACGTACGATGATGTGGAAATCGCTGGCCGACATGTCCTCAGTCAAGTGTTTCAGCTTTTCGTCTCGAAGGGCTTCAAGTTCTTCGAGACTGATGTAGTCAAGTGGGGCCGGGTGGTAGTTGAGAATGGCCTCGTGAAGACGATTGAAATCGGATTGAAGTGCTTCTGGAGGTAATTGCTCAAGTTGCGTTTTGGCCGGCTGGGCTAACGCGAAATTCCACGCGAGGAGCAAGGGTAGCACTATAGAACGCAAAGCAGGAAACTTAAATACCGTTAGCATGTTACACGCTAAGTAACAGCATTTCTGCCAAAGAATAAAGCAGTCGAATTCTGAATGGAAGTGATTTGCTTGTTAGGCTTTCACTTTTCGTTTTTGGCGGCCTTCATCCACGGTCTTAAGTAGCGGAGACTGAAACATGGCTTCGGGCGAAATGACCGGCTCATCCAGTGGAATGTTGCCACCATAGTGTTCCTCGAGTTTTTGTTTGACGAGTTCGCTTGAAAGATCAAAGGACGACAGCGTCTGCAACTGACCGATTTCAATGCCAGCACCTTCCTGATAAATTTTCCAGACGAGTTCTGAGCAGTACAGCCTGTCGTCAGACCAGGCAAATTGGCCATCGTAGTCTTTTCCCTCGAACCTTTTGCCCACAGCTATCATACGGGTTAGTGCTTCTGGAGTAAGTACGTCATTGGCATTCTTTAATCGCTTGATTACATAGTGGTCGTCAACACCTCGATCAATCCACTCGCCCAAAGGGGCTTTGCTAACAGGTTGTATGGCCTCGTACACATAAAACTGACCATCCTGTTCGTAAATGATGCCCACATGGCTGTATTTCGAGTGCGTGGCCAGCTGAATGGCCTTGCCTAAACTCGATGGCGATGTTTGAAAAATGAGGTCACCTGTTTGAACTCCGTGATGGGCCTTGATTCGCTCTAGTTTGACCATGCCGGATGGTCCTGGTTGTGAGAGCGGACTCATATAAATGGCAGCATACATGCCCATACCGAGAACGGTCATGGCGAGTAGGGGAAGAATAACTTTTTTCATGTGTTGGGTCAATGGATTTACTACCCAACGCATTTTTTGGTCATGTGTTTTGTGTCAGCTACTGAATGACAGCGTTTTACACATAATTTAACATCTCAGAGGTAGTAAGTTTTCAATTTCGAAAACCCAGAATACGCGGCATTTGATCGTTTTCTTCGGCCATGGCATCACTCAAAACAAGGCTCGTGTCGGTTATAGAAATCACTTCCCACTGCTCAATAAAAGCACCTGAAACCCGGCTTCCGCGTCTATCGCCAAACTCGAAGTGGTATTTCAACCTCAACACAGTAAAATCATCGGTCATTTTCCACGAACGAGCTTCCTTGGTGCCAACAGTCCGGTCGCAGGGGCCATTGTCGTAAGTAAACGAAGAGGCATCGCGAAAACGCAGCACGTCATCAAAATCACAATTATCTCCGAGGCGTAGTCCAGCACTGTCGATAGATGTAAGCTGCCAGTCTTTGCCCACGAGCAGGTCGTAGTTGGTGTAATCGGTTGTCTTGCTGCAACCTGAGCTTAGCATGAGAAGGGCAAAAATTGTGGGAAGTAGTGCTAGAGTGAGGGCCGTTTGGTTTCGGTTCATGTTAGTTGATTTATACTCGAATTGCACAATGCTCGTGCCAGCGATTGTTAATTCAACACGTCCAATACTTCTTGTTTGCGAAGTCGATGACAGTGGCTCCTCCCGTGCATCCGCCCACTTCCTCCTGAAAGACATCGGTAGAGTCGTTGGCAATGATCCACGCGCCCGATTGATGTTTCATGATGATTCCCCGATCGAATACATGGCCGGGGGCATTTTCAATGGCTCCATCGCCTTCATACACCACCATGATCGAGTCACCGTCAATGGTTACCGTGACCTGTTCACCCATCGATTTCCCCTGCCATTCGGCAAAGGCCATATCAAAGCGATAAACACCTGAAGGAAGCGGTGTGTTGGAATCAGTAGTGACAGTATCATATGCCCTGGTTTGAAGGCTGTCGGCCAGATTGGTGAAACTCTCTACCACAGTAGCGATTTCTTTTTCGAGCGCGGTTGGAAGTACTTCAAATGAGGTAATCGTGTCCGTTTCACGAAAGAAATCACCCGAACTGCCCGGAGTAATGGCTACGGCTTTAGTGCCTAGAATATCCAGGCTATTAATATGAAACTGCGAGTCGGTCGGGATGTCAATTTCTTCGTCTATTTCAGCTGTGATGAAAACACGCGCATCAGGCAATAGCTTCATGTGCGTGACTTCGCCAATCTGGAATCCGTTGATTTGAACGGGAGCTTTGACCTCCAAGCCATCTACCCGATCGGCTATCAGATGTACTTCATATCCATTGTTGCAGCCTATCAGGCAACAAGTCATCAGCAGGATATAGAGGTATGGCTTCACAGTTTTGCCACAAATCTATTCAGTTTGCTGACCTCTACTTACACGTTTCTGCCAGTTCGATGCTTTGCAGTCCGCGGCCATAGGAGGCAATGATCAGGTAAGGTGTTTTTCCCATGGTCAGGCTAAGGTCTGTGATGGGCACGCCTTCATCATAAATGGTGCGCCATGTATCGCCATAGTTATTGCTAAGCATAAGCTCGCCTTTGTGTGATCCGTTTGGGTTATAGCCTGAGGCTACCCACACATATTGCTCGCATCCGGGTCGAAAGACCACATCTGTAACGGGGCGACCTTTAACCGTCACCAGTTTCCAGTTCTCTTTTGGATACTTACGATACAATCCGTTGCTCGTGGCGGCATAGTATGTGCCGCCTTTATACATGCTCTTGGTGATGTTTCCCACATAACGGATTCCCTCTTTGTTGAGCCCAAACTCCTTCCAGGTTTTGCCCTTGTCTGTTGATATATAAATGCCTTTGTCGATAGTCCCTGCCAGCAACTCTTTTTCCGTGGTGTGAACGCACATAAGTTGTGGCTCTGAAGGAAGGCGGGTGAGTGTGAATGATTTGCCCCCATCACTGCTTCGTGCCACATCAAAAAGACATGCAAAGTAGACTTCGTCCTTGTTTTTAGGGTGTACCGAAGTCATTCCGTTGGACAGTCTGCTCGGTGGAGCCAAGTTAAGCGCATAGTTTCCATTTAGTACCTTCCATTTAATATCGGTTGGTGTTTTGGCTGACTGAAAGTTATCGGTGGTGACAAAGCTTCGGTCACAGGTTCGTACATATACCCGGTTGGGGTCTGAAGGGGCGGCCACGATAGACCAATCGTCTCCGCAACCTGTTCCACCAGGAGCTCCCTTTAAGGTCCAATCACTTCCTTCATCCATGATAACGGAACCGTTGTCGTATGATCCGGTTACATACCTTTTTTTGCCAGAGGAGGTGACAACCATCAGTCCATTCTGCGATTGCAGTGCACCAACTCCTACAACCGGGATATACTGAAAGTTAGTACCGGTTGTATCGGCTTTTAATTCCCACCGAACAATATTTCCACGTGTTCCATATGGCTGGGTTTGGTTGTCAAATCCATCTGTGGTGCGCCATGCATATGTCTTTTTCAACGCAGGAAAATGTTTGACTGTGATGGCCCGTGTATCAGCATGGTCATAGTTTTTCCACAGGTCTTTCCATGTTTTGCCTAAGTCATGCGTCACATAAGGCAGCAATGTGCCAATGATGAAACTGTTTCCACCCAAATCGGTGATGCACGAAGTAGACCAACTCCTTTGTGGAACCGGTGTTTGGGTTTTAGCCCATTCGCTACCTCCGGGGCTCATCAGATAAACCAGTGCGCTGCCATCAGATGTCAGCACGGCCAGTTTTTTGGCATCAGCGAGCCATTCGAAATCGATGATCTGGTTGCCGAGCTCTATGCCCTTATTTATTTTTTCCCAAGTGAGTGTGGGCTTGCCGTCTTTCCAGGCAGCCGTGCTTCGGTAGATTGAAGGGCTTTGCTGCAACGACATTTGTGTTCCAAAATAGACTACGTTATTACCATCTGCTCCTATGGAAACGATGTAAGCTTCTGGTTTGTCTGTTTTATTGGTGACAGGAGCGTGTGTCTTGAATGTTTTTCCGTCAAATGAATAGTAGAGGCCATCGCCTGTTCGAGCCCAGATAATTGCCCGTTTATTATTACCAAAGTCGAGTTGCTGAAATGCTACCGGATTGTCAAACGTATGGCCTCGGTTCGGTGGCATGGGAACCTGTCCGTTGGCTGTGCCTCCTGCCAATTCGATCCATGTTGGTTCGGCTCCAAACGGATTGTCACAGGCAAACAACGTACTGGGAGAAATGGCATACAGCCTGTTGGTATTGTAAATATCCCATTCGATGTGGAATATGCTTGGATCGTTTAACCCTTTCCACAAGAGCTTCCAGTTTTTTCCGTTGTCAACAGTCGTCCACACCCCTCCGCCCGGGCTGCAGATGACCAATTTGTCGGGGTCTTTATCATCGGGAACCACGCCAGTGAGTCGACCACCCATGTATGGGCCCAGATCTTTGGCCAATGGGGCATCCAGTTTGTTTCGGCAAGAAACCAAAAGCAAACAGCAAAACAGGAATAGAAATAAGGATTGTAGGTAGTGTTTTCGAGTGTTCATAGCACTCAAAATAGAACCATCTTCAAGTCACGTACAATAGTTAGTCCTAACTATTTTGAAAGGAGCTGGGGACTATTCAGTCCGCGTTCCGCAGTCGGTACAATCGGTACCAAAATCGCAGTAGTCGTTGATGGAGCCTTCGCCTCCGTCATCGCACTCGTTGTCTCCAGCCCAGTGACATGTGTCAGAACACAACTCTTCTTTGCAGCTCGAGAAGCCAAGGGCTACCAAGCCAGAAAGTGATATGATCATCAATGTGTGTTTCATCAGTCTTTCACGTTATAACGAACCCGGGTTGAACAGTCGTTGCAGTCAGTGCCGTAGTCACAGTAAGTAGACGTGGAATTTGGTCCACCATCGTCACACTCGCCATCATCTTTGAAGGTACACGTGTTTTCACAGTATTCCTTGCGCTCTAGATTCAAGATAGGCTCACCACCACATGTGGTTGGAATCTCCTTTTGGCATTGCACAAAAAGTGCCCCTGCCAGAAGCATCATCACGGTTGATATGGATGTGGATCGAATCACGAAGACACAAATATGAGAGAAATCGGTGTTGACAAGACGTAAACCAGCAATAGAATGTTGGTTGAGTTAGCGAGAGGGCGCTTTAGCCGAGTTATTTGCGCTTCTTCTTCTTTTTCTTGCGCTTGACTTCCTCCCACTCTTCTACCTCTTTCATTAACGCTCCGAGGTCGTGTTTCTTTTCTTCTGAAAAATCAATGACGGATTTGTATTCGTTTTTGGTGATGGACAATCTGCGAATGGGTTTGCCCAAATTGTCTTCGATTTCCTGAAGCTGAGGTCGCTCTTGCGTGCTGCAGAACGATACGGCTTGCCCTTTTTGACGGCCACGCCCAGTCCGGCCCACACGGTGCACATAGTTTTCAGATGTATCGGGCATGTCGTAGTTGACGACATACTCCACTTCCGGAATGTCTATTCCCCTTGCACTGACATCCGTTGCGATCAACACTTTGAGCTCACCAGACCGGAAAGCGGCCATGGTTTTTCTACGCTCCTCAGGCGTGCGATCACTATGAATGGTGTCTGTTTCTATCTCAACGCGTTCCATGGCTTTCTTGACTCGCTCAGCGCGCACTTTTGTCCGTACAAACACCAGTATTTTCTTTCCTTCTTGTTGATTAATAACCGATTCGAGGAAGAACCGCTTATCGTCCATCTCGATATATGCTACCGCGTGTTCAATGTTTTTGGCCACGGGGTTTTTGGGTGAGATCTGAATACGGATGGCGTTTGAGACCAGCGAATACGCCAGGTCCTTGATTTCTTCGTTGATCGTGGCTGAGAAGAATAGGGTTTGTCGTTTGCGCGGCAGGTGCCACATCAAATCACGGATGTCTCTGATAAAGCCTAAATCGAGCATATGATCGGCTTCGTCCAGCACCAAAATTTCCACACGGCTCAACCGTAAATCGCCCTGACTTACGAGGTCAAACATGCGGCCGGGCGTAGCAATAAGCACGTCCACGCCTTTTTCCAATTCCTCTTTTTGTGGGTTTTGATCCACGCCACCGTGAATGCAATATGTATCAATTTGGGTGTGCTTTCCCAATGTTTTGAAGACCGATTCTATCTGTAGTGCCAACTCGTGTGTGGGTGCCATAACCAGACATTTCACGCCATCGGCTCGCCTTTTGATTTTGCGTTCCTGCAAGGCATGCAAGATGGGGATGACAAAGGCGGCCGTTTTCCCCGTGCCGGTTTGCGCAATGGCCAACACATCCTCTCCCTTCAAAATGGGTGGAATGGACTTGTACTGAATGTCAGTTGGCTTTTTGTATCCCTGCTTGGAGATGGCCGTTTTAATGCCCTCGGCAATCCTGTAATCTTCGAACTTCATCTGGCGCCAAAGGTAGGAGGAATGCCGAGGGGAGAGGGAGGATCTTTTAATGCTTTTGACGGGCTCGTAGAGATATACAATATTGTATATATACATTTTTGTATATATTTGAAATCGCAAATTATTTGATAATGAAGAATGTAACGGGACCACCAGTACAAGGGGAGGACTTTTTCGGGCGTAAATCAGAACTTGAGTTTGTTTGGGAGAAAATTGAAGATGGAAATAACATCATACTTCCATCGCCACGAAGAGTCGGTAAAACCTCGTTCGCTAAAAAATTACTAAAGGAAGCCATCAAGCGTGATTGGGATACCATGGAACTTAATCTTGAAGGAGTTCGGTCAGAAGCTGACTTTATGGTGGCGTTCAGTGAACAACTAAGAAAAATGTCATGGTGGGAATCAACCAAAGACAAAGGAGTAAGGCTTATTGAAAAGTTAAAGCCTAGTCAAATAACTGCTGCATATGGTGACGCAACCTTTGCATTTGAGTGGGAAAAAACTAAAGCAGAATTATATCAAGATATATCTGCTCTGATGGACCACAAATCGAATACACTTATATTTTTTGATGAGGTGGCTGTTTTGCTCAAGCTCCTGTTAAATGGTGAGCGAGGTGAAACCGCGGCATTACATTTTCTCCACTGGTTAAGGGATTTAAGGCAGGTTACTGATTCAAAGATCCGATGGATATACTGTAGCTCAATAGGTATTGAAAACATCGCGCATCAGCACGGAATGAGTGATGCTATAAATGATTTTTATGCATATAAACTAGTTGCTTTTAATACTGAAACCAGCTTAAAGTTTATTCAAGCTCTTGAGATGGGGAGTAAAACAAAACTCAATGGTGATATCAGAGAGCAAATGGTTGTAAAACTTGATTATTGTCTGCCTTTTTTCATTCAAATACTGTTTGCTAAAATAGACGTGGCAGTTCGCGTTGAGAATATGCCTGTGGATGACAAATTGGTTGACAAAGCTTACAATGCGCTATTAGGCGAAGTGCACTTCAATACATGGGAGGAGCGATTGAATGAACAGTACTCCGATAGTGGAAAAGATGCGAAAACTTTACTTGCTCACTTAGCAAAAGAAAAGACAGGAAGCAAAAGATCAGTGTTGTTCAATCAGTTAAACAAACATTACCAGAATAACGAACAAGCTGAAGAAGCGTTAAATACTTGGTTATATATGCTAGAGAATGACGGCTATCTTATACAGGAGGGTGAGTTGTATCGTTTTCGTTCTCCGCTTCTTAGAGATTTCTGGTACAAACGATTTGTCATATGAAGAACCACCAAAACAATACCACGGCTCAAATCGGAATATTTAATCCTGGGCGGTTAAGTGATAAGGATATCGAAAAAACCTTCATAGCTAGGAGAAAAGTGCTAGAGCAGCTAGTTCATAGGATAGCACAAGAGGCAACAGGTTCCATTCCTCAACATCATTTGGTCATTGGACAAAGGGGAATGGGAAAGTCTACACTGTTGCACCGAATCGCTGTCGAGATTAGGAAGGAAAAACACAGAGAGCGGTTTATTCCACTCACATTTCCAGAAGAGCAGTATAATGTGGATCGGTTATCAAAATTCTGGATTAACTGTCTGGAGGCGATGGCGGATGCGTTGGATAAAGAGAAAAGAACCGACCAGTTATTAGAACTTGAATCGCGTATTGATGTAGTTCTAAAAGAAAGTATAAAGCAACCAGATATTGCTTTTACAAGCTTTGAGGAGTGGAGCAATAAACTGGGCCGCAGGGCTGTTTTGCTTGTAGATAACTTGAATCTTATTTTCAGTCGGCTGTCCAAGCAAGAACAACATGAGCTTAGAGCTACACTTATGAAGTCAGGGGCGCCCATTCTGGTTGGGGCAAGCGCACTGACGATAGATGAAACCACAGACTATGGTGCTCCATTTTATGATGCGTTTCAAATCCAATACTTAAAAAAGCTCACTTTACTAGAAAGTTTGGATGTCCTTAATAATCTGGGCGTCATAACAGGCAATACGGATTTTGGTGAAAGACTCAAAATGCATGAGGGTAGATTAGCTACCCTTTATCAATTAACAGGAGGGACTCCGCGAACCATTGTGATGTTGTACCCGATTATCCAAAATGGATTTTCAAATGATATCCAGACCGATTTAGATGCGTTGACCGATACGGTTACTCCTTTGTACAAGGCTAGCTTTGAAGAATTATCTCCGCAACTCCAAGTCATTCTTGATGCCATTGCCATTCATTGGGACCCTATGACACTCGAACAATTGCGCAATGCAACAATGCTTGATAATTCGCAATTATCTCCGCAGCTGAAGCGATTGGCGGATGTTGGATGGCTCAAAAAAGTAGCGGCTTATGAAACCTCAGGCTCTGCCTATGAACTCAGCGAGCGGTTTTTCAATATATGGTATTTAATGCGGAGGAGTACCAGAAGGCAAAAACGAGAACTGCTTTGTTTATCCAAGTTTCTCGAGTCATTTTATGGAGAAGAACTCCAAGAAATTGGAAAATCACTCCTTAAATCGAAATCAGAGCATGCCGATACAATTGCTGTGAATTTGGCTGTGGCTGGCTTACTTAAAGATGAGGAGGTACAGACTGAACTGAGGAATAAAAGCTACAATGAGCTGATGGAGTTATCCAAGACTGATGCTACATTACTAAAGGCATTTCAAATTCCGGAAGAGGTTTTAGTAGATATTGAAATTAAGCAATTCCTTGAAGTGGCTGATTTAACAGAAGAGGGCAAATTTGAAGCGGCATTTTTGATACTGGATCGAATAAAATTGGCCAAAGGCGAATACGCCATTGAGAAAATGGTTAGAGGGATTGTACTTCAAGCTCAAAACCAATTAGAGGATTCGGAAAAAGAGATGTTAAAAGCACTAGAATTAGATGATTCAAATGCGCAGTGGCATAGCAATATTGGGGATCTTTATCTAGATATGAAGCAAGTTCAAAAGGCAATGCAAGCATTTAAAGAGGCTATTCATCGCGATGAGAATATCGATTCAGGCTGGTTCGGACTTGCTGAGTCATTAGAGGATGACTCCGTTAAGAAATACAATGAAGCGAAAGAGGCTTACGTCAGAGCCTTGGAAATATCACCAGACAATGTCAAGTACCTTATGGGGCTTAGTTCATTACTCTCTTTTAAACTAAAAGATTATTCTGAAGCATCTGAAATCCTTGAAAGATTAATTGAAAAGAGTCCCGAGGAAAGCTTCTATACACTTCTTGGTTGGCTGTCACAGCAATTAAAGGATATTGATAAAGCAAAGAAGTGCTATAAACAAGCTATTGCCATCGACTCTACAGCTGATGTTGCTTACGATAATTTGACATGGCTCTTGTATAATGACAAGAATTACTCCGTGGCGGAAGAATTTCTTTTGAAAGCTATCGAGCACGTAAACGACCCAATTCGTTTTCAGAAGCGCTTGATTATTATGTATAAGTATAAGACGAAAGAGTATAGAAAAGCACTAGAAATGTATGCTCTTCTAGAGGAAAGTGACTTAACATGGGCTAATGGAAGGGGAAATCTCTATCTCGATTATTTAAACCAGCCTGTTGAAGCCGAAAAAGCATACTTAAAGTATTTAGAAGCTGAAGAGGCAAACAAAGAGATGGCTTATTTGAACCTCGTCTTTCTTTATCGAGATAAGCTAAATGATACCTCAAAAGCTAAGAGGTGTTTCAAAAAAGTTGAAAAGGAGAATACGTTTAAAGATTCTTATTTTTTGAACTTATCTCTGTTTTCGATGTATGACAAGAATCTGGGCTATGCGCTCGAATTGCTGAGTGATGCACTAGAGGAGATTGGCGATCAACTTCCTGGCCAGACTCAAGACGACTGGTGGCGGTTTGGGGCAGTATCGGCTAAACTCGGTTATGCAAATGATGTATTGGAATGCTTTAAAGAAAAGGGGTATGACATTATGCTCAAGCCATTTTACATGGCGCTTAAGGCTATGACTGTTGATAAGGCAGAACCTTTCTTTAATAGCATTGCCGAAGAGGTGCGTGAGCCTGCAAGAGATATCTATGAAATGATGTGCAATTACAATTCTCCAAAGCGAGAAGAATAAGATGTTCGAGGTCAAGAACCTCGAACATTTTTTTGCCTAGCGAATCGTTACCACGAGTGGACTCAACTCATGCTCTACGCCATCGTTGCCCTCTGACTTGATTTCTTTAAACACGAGCTGTGTTCCGGCCCGCACGTTGCGCATAATGGTTACCATCTCGTTGGTGAAGCGGTTGTTGTTTGACTGCTTTTTGATGACGTTTCCCTGGTAGACCGTTTCCATTTCAAAGCGTTTTACCTGGCTGGGCAGCTCAAACTCAAAGTTGTCGCCATACAACGATCGGATGCCGCTTTGTGCGATAAGCTCATTGGCCGACATCAATCCGCTGTTTTCGATCTCGCCAATCTTGGCGTAGGGTTTTGGTAGCTGCTTGGCCCTAAACTCCTTCCGGCCCATAGATCGGGTTTCCCCGTTTTCGAGCACGGCTGTTACTTCTACAAACACCTGTCGGGGAGATTGGTTAGACAGCGTGACTTCGTATTGACCATCTCCTGTTTTTCGAATTTGATTGCCACCTGTAATGCTCACACGCACGTTTTCGTTGGCCACACCGGGCACGGAGATGTCTAGTGGATTGGCTACGCCTTTGTACATCACGTTCATTTTGGTTGGTGCCACCGTCAGTGATGGTGCCGCTACAATGTACTCGCCCTTGAAGGGGAAGGTCTCATAGCCGCCCCCTTGTTTTTTAAGCTCAATGAGGCCATCAAACTGCTTGATACCAACACTGGAAGACTCCAGGTTTATCTGCCCAAGGCCGTTGGCCACAGTGAGTGAGTCGGTTACGTTATATGTGTCCTGAACGGTGTCTAGCACTCCGAGTGACATGCGCGGTTGTTCGGTCTTGCTGTATGCAGCCAGAAACACATCGGCTGTGTATGGTTCGCCCTGAAGTACGTAGTTGCTCCGCGGAATGAGTTTGGCCTCAATGGTGTCAAACTTGAATGTGTTGACGTTGATGTTGGCCAGCAACTCTTTGAGTGCGTCTGCTTCAATGGTTTTGATATCGGTTTGAATCTTGCTCAGATTGGTCACGCATGCTGCCAAGGGTACGTGGTAGAAGTTTCCGACCTCCCATTTGTCGAGGCCTCCTTCTGCTGTTGGAATGTCTTCAAACTGAAACGACTCGTTGATTTCGTTGATGATTTCTTCATCACGCGAGGCATCAAAAACCGAGAGCAAAGAGGCTTGAAAGCTCTGCATTTGGGCTTTAAGGTCGAGGGCCGTAAACTCTCCCTGTGTAGGGTTGTTGGGTTCTGAACCAATCAGAATATTGGTTGGGATGTCGTAGTTGTCTTTCGCATCTACATTGTTCAGACTATACATCGAATCCGGCTCGTTTTCATCGTAACCAGCTGTTTCTTTGATTAGGAATCGCTTGAGATCTTCGATATGCTCATCCAGCTTTTCAGCTTCCTGCGTAATGGTTTGAGCCTTGAGAAAATAAGGACGTGTTTTCTCCGGGTCAAATGCCATTTGCTGTTCAAACTGGTTCATGGTAGTTCCGTTTTTATGAGCCAGTATCTCATTGGTGTTTTGCAAACTCTCGTTGATAACCACAAACGAGTGCAAAATCTCTTTGCTCACATTGAGAGCGAGTAGCGCGGTTAAAACGAGGTACATCATACCTATCATTTTCTGTCGGGGTGTTTCTTTTCCTCCTGCCATGGGTTCTAAAAATTAAAACGTGAATAGTGTGCCCATTGCGCACAAGGCGCAACAAGGGCTTGAAAAGAAAGGGCCTCATCGACAAAACCCCATCGGTTGAAGAACGAGTCGATTCGCTCTTCCGAACAATTGTCTACTTATAGAATGCAGGGAAACAAAAAAGTAACGTGAACCCGATAAAAAAGTTTAGGAGAACTCCCAGATCAGGTAAAGAATAATGAGTGCAAGCAAAAGCCCCATGAAGAGTTTGGGGTTTTTGTACAACTTTTTACGGTGCAGGTCTTTGGTCGCCATATCATAGCTTGACCGCACGGCTTCAAAGTTTTTTAAACGCTGAATGTCCTGATCGCTCAACTCCTTTTCGGAGCCATCCTCTTTATGTTTCAGTTTGAACTTGGTCATGATGACGATGAGCGTTTTTGTTCAAGGCGCTTTTTCATTCTGTCCAAAAGTCGGTAAACTTTCATTTTAAGTGCTGCTTCTGATGCATTATACATCACGGACATTTCCTTGAAACTGAGTTGTTCAAAATATCGGAGCTCGATGAGCTGTTGGTCGTTGTCATCCAATTCGTTGAGGGCTTCAACCAATTGTTCCATACTGGCGTGATGATGAGCCAGGTCTACATCGTCAGACAGTTGAGCCATCTGGTTTTCGTCAATGCTGACGTGATGCTGTTTTCTTGCCGTTCGAAAGTGCTTGTTCACCTCGTTGATGGCTATGCGGATTAACCATGGTGAAAGAGACACGCCACGGAACTCAAACTTCTGAATGTGCATCATGGCATTGACAAATGTTTGCGAAGTCAGGTCGTTGGTCAGATCTTTATCGCCCACACGTTTGTAGACAAACCGAAACACGAATACGAAGTACTTTTCATACAGCGGCGCAAAGGCATTCTTGTCTCTTTGGGCCCGTTTGATGAGTTCATATTCTTTGAGTAGTTCCTGCTTGGTCAATACCGGAGGTTTATTTTATAATGCAGTTGTTTGAAAAAGTAACGTATTAGCGATTGGTTTCTTCTTCCCAGATGCAAACTCGTGCCTCGCACAGGTCTTTTTGCCGCTCGGCTTCTTCCACAGACATATTGATGTAGTCCTCCACGATGGGATCGGGTCCTTCGTTACAAGTGCAGGTTCCATTGACCGATTCGCACGAAGCGAGAACGGCCATGGCAGAAATCATGACAAGAACAAAGGGTGTGTGTTTCGTTTTCATAACGCGTTTGTTAGTCGACCTCAAACGAGGTACAGGTCAAAGGTTAAAAAACGCGGACAATATTAAATCCGAAAAACACGTCACCCGTCAACCACTGCCCTTCTGCATTGCTAATGAATCCAGGTTCATTGGTCGATTGGGCATTTGAAAACAAGAGCTGAAACACGTGTCCTCCAGTTTCAAGGTCGAGCCCAATGGTCAACGGGTCTCGAAACTGGGTGTAGTCAACACGGCTAAGGTTCCAAACATAGTCTGCGTTTAGCGACAATCGTTTGGTGAGTTTTAATCTGGAACCCAGACCGATTGCAAGTTGATCGTGGCTCTGTGTTTTTTGCCAAACCAGATTTTGCCTCACATAGGTGGGAGCCAGTTCCAACGAGAATTTCTCTCCGAAACTTCTTGATATAAGCAGTTGCGTGGCATAGCTCAACCGATCTGGCCACCAGAGGTTTGGGTATCGATCTGCACTTAGTTGAGAGTTCCAGTTAAATGTGCTGTAAGCGGTTAGGTTGACCGGTTTTTGGCCTTCCTGTTTCATTAATCTGAATTTGACGGAACCGGCATACGTTTTTCTCAATGATTCGCGACTAATGCCTACCTGAAGGCCGTCCAAAACACCGTATACGAGCTGAATTTTTGTGTTCGCGGCATCCAGTCCAAAGAATGTCGAGAGGCCATCGCTGAAGTTACCAAATCGATGTGACACATACATGTACCAATCGCCAGCCGAAGCCACTTTGGTTGATTGAAGGTTACCAATCTTCATGGCCTTAAACGCAGGGACAAATTCTTTTTCAATCGGGTCTTCGTCCAGTTCTTCCAACAAACTTTCCTGGGCGCTTGACTGGCCAAGAAATGCCAGTGGTAAGATTAGTGTTGCAAATAGAGTTTTCGTAAGCTTCATCAGAGTTATTGTTTTGGAAAGCCATCGCTGACCCATTTTTCGATTTTTGATCGTTCTTCTGAGCTAATCAGGCCGCTCGGGGGCATTGGATTTGAACTGTTATTCATTCTATCGATCAGTTTTCCAGATTCGCCAGCGGCTTTTACATCAGCATAGTTGTTTAGTAACAGACTGGCAGATGGCGAGGTGCCGCCATGGCAGGTAATGCAGTAGTTGGTCATGATGTTTTCTACATCAGAGTCATACACTACCTCTTCCGTGATGACCTCTTCTGGCCCTTCGTCAATAATGGCTTTTGAACATCCGCTCATAGTCAGAGCGAATGCCATACCGAATAGAAAAACGTTTCTCATTAGTTCTTTACGTTTATGTTTTTGATTTCCAGATCGTGCTCCGTTTCGGGGTCAATGGTGACCTTGACACTTGGATGTGTTATGTCACCGAAGGATGGGTAGCCATCGTTGTTTGCATCTGCAATGACTGTTATGTAGTAGTCCCCCGGATGCAGATAAGTAACCTGAAAGTTGGTGGTATTTGGATCCAACACAGGGAAAAGCAACACGCTGTTAAAAGCTTCTTCACTGACCATATAGCCTTGAGCTGATGTCAGGGGTTCTGACGAGAGGTTCACAAAGAGGTAACTGTCTTCGATTTGACTGTTTTGCTCGATTGTTAAGTTCAGGTAGCTCAGATACGGAATATCGTTTATCAAGAATGGATCTCCAGCAGCTTGTCCCATGTCTTCTACGCTCATGTTTCCATTGGCATCTTGCCACAGAAACGTGGCAGATTTAGCTCCTTCTTCGGCATAGGTATATTGCTCGTCAAAGCCGCCTGTTAAGTCCAGGTCAACGGCATCGGCCGGATACCCCAGTGCATTGGCCGCAGATGTGGCTAACAGAATATCGTTTCGCTCGCCCTTGAAAGTCATGTGTCGTGTGGGTGGAAAGCTCAGACCCAGTCGGCTCGTGTACACATTGTAGTAAAGGCTGTCTCCGGTAAACCGAAGTTCCATCCACATGGTATTGGTGCCGCCTTCGGCATCGATAAACCGGTAGAAATCTCCGTCCGCATCGTTGCGCACACTGTCCAGTACGAAGTAGCTGGTTCTGTAAATGCCGTTGAGCACACCACCGTTTCGCACCATAATGGTTCGAGTGTTTTTATAGTTCGAAATGAAGAAGGTGTTAAACAGGTTTCCCATAGAACCGCCCTCGAAAATGGCGTGGATCATGGACTTTGAGGTTGGTCTAAAATCAAAAGCAAACCAATCATAGTCGTCTGAGATGACTCTGTTTGTACCAGCCCAATGTCCGCGCATGTTAGCCAAAAAGTCAAAGCCCTTTGTATTGATATCAACGGGGTTTACATCGCCTGATAGGGTGGTTGTATCTATCGGGTCGGGACCGGGTTGTTCGGCTATATTCCGAATGGTGTTATCACAGCCTATGGCCATTACGGAGAAGAGCGCTATAAAAAGAAAAGAACGTCTCATAGTCGATAAAGTATTTCGGTGGTGGTTGTGTTGTTTGATGTGGTCTGAAGAATGAGTGTGTCCATGTCAGGACTTTGTAGGGACGTGCTGTTTCCGTCACCTGTGACAGTTGCTCCTGTGGTTGCATCTATGGTAGATATGCGCTTAAAAACAAAGTGTGTGTCTTTGGTGTCAAACGTATATCGGGTGGTGCCATCGTTGTATTTGAGGACGAACGCATTGAGTGCTTTGCCGTCAGATTCAACTCTGTATTTTGCATTGTGGTGGTTACTGAGCACCTTCCAGTCACCTTCAAACTGGCTGAGCTGACCTTGCTGTTGGCAAGCAACAAGCAGAAGCATACTTAATATGATCTTGATTTTTTTGATAGATCAAAGAACCTGTATGCTTTTTGCACGGCTGTTGACATATATCACAAAATCAAATTCGTTAGATTTCGCTCCTTAATTGACTATGAAAAACCTGCTTTCGGTTATAAGTGCTGTAGATGGCCTGTCTGATGCGCAGGCATTGGAGATTGCCAATCTTTTTGAGAAGGTAGAAATTGACCGGAATGAGCATCTGTACTTCGAAGGAGAATCGTGCCCGTGGATCTGGATCATAGAAAGTGGGGCTGTGGCTGTTCGCTATCTCCACAATGCCGAGGAGCATACGCAGTGGGTCTATTTTGAAACTGAGGTGGTGACTTCGTGGCATGCATTCATGTTGGAGGAGAAAAGCATGGAATATGCAGTGACGCTTGAGCCACTTGTGGCGTATCGGTTGCATTTCAATGATGTGCAGAAATACAAGGCTGAAAATTCTTCGTTTCTGGCTTTTTGGCTCCTCACACTGGAGTATTACATGGGCATATTCGATGCCGTAACCAAGAAAGTGCTGACCATGGATGCCAAAGAAAAGTACATCAACCTGGTGGAGAACAATCCTATGATGAGTCAGCGCGTTTCGCAGAAGGACATGGCCTCCATCATTGGGGTTTCAAGGGAGACGCTGAGTAGAATCAAGGGGCAGGTTTTGAGAGGCAAATGACACTTGTCTGGTTATCCCGCAAACACCCTTCCATGGATTTCCTTTAATCGCAGCCAGCCCTGATAGTAGATTGGAACATTCAGCGCACTTTCGATGTACTGGAAAACGTACATCACAAGTGAAAACAATGCACCGTACTGGGTGATTCCGTCTGAAATAGCAATGACAATAGAGCCGCACAAAAAAACCACCATAATGAGCCAGGATATGGAGAAGTTGATCGTTTCAATGTCAGAGAGCTTCGTGTTCCAGCGCATGAGTTGACTGAGGTGAACCGATACCGTTTTAGGGTCGTTTTCCTGGAGAATGTTCACTTGATTTTCTGACTCATCGTTATAGAGCTTGTGAATCCGAGATGTCTGTCCGCCTGATATGATGTAGATAAAAATGACAGAGAGCATAAGTATGACGCTACCTACAAAGACGGTCACGTTCAAGGCAAACAGAATGAGAATGGTGCCAGTAAGTCCAATGATGCTTTGAATGAGTGCGGGAAGGTTGTTTTCAAAGAATTCAACCATTTCGCCTAACATCTGCAGCCGTGCCGAACGCACCGAAGCCTGTTCTGTCTCGAGTTGGGCGAGCATTTTATTGCCAAGGTTGACATAGGCCTTCTCATACATCCGAGAATCTACAAACCGTCTCAGCGCACCAAAAATGAGCACTGCTATTCCCAAACCTGCTAGCAGATAAAGCCCTTCGAATTGCCCGTGTATGCCATCGTCAATGGCGAAGCCAATAAACATGGGAAAGAACAGCGATAAGATGCTTTCTGTCAGAATAAGCGCAATGGTCGCTGCAAAAGACCACCTGAAGGTTTTGAGGATATCATTCACGTCAATCGTTGGGTACGTTACAAATGAGAGACTGGCTCAACGCTTTTCGCTCCTCTGGTTTTACTTCGACACGAATGCTCTTGCTCGAAACATCTCCTTTCGAAATGGTGTTGTTTTTGTCTCGATCTACAATGGCGGTGACGTAGTATTCACCGGGATGCAGATAGGTTATTTCGAATGTGTTTTCTCCGTTTGTTAGTTGAGGAAAGCCAAAAACGGAGTTACCGGCTTCCGGCTCTATGTATCCATAATTCAGTTTTAACTGGCCTGTTTCTGAGGTTAATGGTTCACGTGACAAATACACCGTGACAGGCAGCTTCTGTAATTCTTCGGAGCGCTCTAAGTTGACCTTCAGCCGTCCAAGAGTTGGCATGTCGTTGATGGTAATAGGGTCTTGGGCAAGAGCAGCCAGCTCCTCGAGCGGAGTGTTCTGACCTTCCCATATATAGCTTGCCGAGGTGATGTAGTCTTGTCCCTCGCCCCAATTTGGAAGTTCAAATCCATTTGAAAAATCAAAGGCTACATCCGTATTGGGGAAGTTCAACTGCTCGGCCATGTAACTGGCTTCCGGGCTACTGGATTTTTCACCCTCAAAGACCATGTGTTGTGTTGGCCGGCCATTCATTCCAAACCTGCTGGTGTAGGACTTGAACTCAATGTTGTTTCCCTTGAAACGAAGTTCAATCCACATAATGTCTGAGCCTCCATATGCGTCTACTAATCGGTAGTACTCCTCTTTATCAGTTACTATGGCTTTATCCAGAAGAAAATAACTCGTTCGATAAATTCCATTCAGCAGGCCACCGTTTCTGGCGGCAATGGTTTTTGTGCCCTTGTAATTGGTCACAAAAAACGAGGTGAATAGGTTACCCATGGTCCCGCCCTCATAAATGCCGAATACGTGAGAGGGCGAAATAGCCCGGTAATCCCAACAGAACCAATCCATTTTCATCCCCATGATGTTTAGTTTGCCAATCCAGTGTCCAGACATTTTTTCAAGCAGGTTCACATGTTGTTTCTCCAGATCTACAGGGGTCACATTCACATTATATACTTTGGGTTTCATATTCGTTTTGGAGTTTGCGCTGTCTTGTTCATCCACCAATTTCTCTATCTCGAAAGGGTAACCGTTGTCTGCCCATTGCAGTATCTTCTTTCGCTCTTCGCGAGGCATAAGCCCTTTTTGGGGCATAGGATCCATCGGGTCATTGATTCGGTGAAGAAGCCTTTTATTCTTGGAGGCCTCAACTACGGCTTCATACGTACCTAGGTCTAAATCGGCAGAGGCATTGCTGCCGCGGTGACAGGTGGTGCAGTAGTTCGAAATGATCGGCTCAATCGTGTTTTTGTAATCTAATGGCCGATCAGCTTGCTCTTGAGATGTGGCAAGGGACCTGGAGTTTTGACATTCGACCAAAACGATGGAGGAGAGGGCAAGTGCACCCAGAATGACAATCTTCTTATGTCCCATTTCTTTCCTCAGCATATTGAAAAACTTTTGACAAAAGTCGTTTCTCTGAGTTTGGTAAAGTGTGATCTATGTCAAAAACGAAGTACTACTTCCAGGGAATGCGTTTTCTCTTTTTGGCTTGAATGAGTTTTTTGGGAATGCTGTCCTGAATGCCGTCACGGATCACCTCAATGAGCCGCTCCCGGGGAAAACTCGAGTGAACCACGAGGCTAATTTCTCGCACAGGTTGTGGCTTTTCAAACCGGACCACTTGTGCTTGTTCCGATTCTCCAACAGATAGTTTTGGTACAAGAGTCGCACCCATTCCTTGGTTAACTAACCCTTTGAGAGCTTCTATGGAACCGCTTTCGATGTGTACAGATTGTTGGTTGAGAGATGTGGTCCCGCAGATATTCAGTGCCTGATTTCGAAAGCAGTGCCCTTCTGATAGTAGCAAGAGCGTTTCATGGGCAATCTCCTCTTGCGAAATCATGTTCTTTTCTATCAGCGGAGAATCTGGTGATAGGTAGGCAAGGAATGGCTCGTAGAACAAGGGTACTTCGCGGAGAGCTTTACTGGAAAGTGGAGTAGACAGAATACCCGCATCCAGCGTTCCCTTCTCCAGCATATCGATGATCTGGCTTGATTTAAGCTCTTGAATCTCCAGTCGCGTGTCTGGATAATTGCGGACAAAATCTGGCAGAAATAAAGGCAGTAGATACGGGGCCAGTGTAGGGATAATACCCACTTTAAATGTGCCGCTGATGTCTTCTTTCTTGTCAGAGACCAGCTGTTTCAGCTCATCAATTTCGCGTAGTATGAGCCTGGCCTTTTGGATAAAATGCTCTCCCGCTGCCGTAGGAACGAGTGGCTTCTTAGAGCGATCGAAAAGCTGGATGTCAATTTCGGTTTCCAGCTTCTTTAACTGCATGGTCAGATTGGGTTGAGAGACAAAGCACTTGTCCGCTGCTCGTTGGAAATTCCGCTCCTCTTCAAGAGATAGCACATACTGCAGTTGTTGGATAGTCATAATCAATACTTATCTTACAATAATAACAATTGATTTGATTGATATTGAGCCTTGTGAGACCTTTGTTCTAACAAAACAATCAGACTATGAATCGAATTGGAATTGACACAGATCACGCAAAAATGTTAGCCACTAATCTCAATGAGTTATTGGCCAACTATCAGTTGTATTACATGAACGTAAGAGGCTTTCACTGGAACATAAAAGGCGAGAAATTTTTTGAGCTGCATGTGAAGTTCGAGGAGCTTTATAACGACCTTCTGGTGAAAGTAGACGAACTGGCTGAACGCGTATTAACATTGAACGAAACTCCCATTCATGCCTTCTCAGATTATCTCAAAATCTCAGAAATTGAAGAGGCAAAAAACTACACAACAGCAAAGGAAACTGTGGAAAGCGTCTTACTGGGGTTTGAAGTGTTGCTGAAGAAGCAGCGAAAAATACTTGAAGTGGCTGGGGCGGCTGATGACGAAGGAACAGCTGCTTTGATGAGTGACTACATACGCGAGCAGGAAAAACTTGTATGGATGTACAATGCATTTTTGGGCTGATTGATTGGAGTAGCAGGTAAGGCATCAAATGCCTTACCTTTGCACTCTGTGCAACTCAAACGAACGCTCATATCACTTGTCCTGCTATTGGCTTATGGATTAGGCTTTGCGCACAACGTTATTCCTCATTGCCACGATGGTGAAGGCATGCATGAGCATCACGCTTCTCATTCGCATTCACACGACCATGACCATGATCACGCGCATGACCACGATGCGTCAGACCACATTGCGCACAAGGATCACCTCGATGAGAATTTGATTGATCTACTCATGTGTGTGTTGAGTGAAACAGAGCACTCAGAACCGCACCAGGAGCATGTAATGGTTAACACCATAGCTCCAAAACCAAACGATGTTAAGGCACAATGGCAACTAGCCTGGATGGCGGCTATTGTGCTATTGATTGATCCGGAAACCGATGATCAGTCTCAATGGCCAACCATGGTCACCACGTCCACGCAAGAAGGTTGTGTGGGCTTCCACCCGCTGCGCGGGCCTCCCGTTATTTCCTGATTAGGCTTTATCAAAGCCAGACCTGTCAATGGTAGGCAGGCATTTTTTCTATTGAATCAGGAAATCTTTAATCTTTTATGATTGATAAACTCATTTTATTCTCCATTCGCAATAAGTTAATTGTGGGCTTATTCGTGATGGCACTTATCGGTGCAGGAGTTTATTCGTTCAGGCAAATACCCATCGATGCGGTGCCTGACATTACCACAAATCAAGTACAGATCATCACCCAATCTCCTACACTGGCGGCTCAGGAGGTGGAGCAGTTCGTCACCTTTCCAATTGAAGTGGCTATGGCCAACTTACCCGATGTAGAAGAGATTCGGTCGATCTCAAGATTCGGCATTTCGGTTATTACCGTGGTGTTCGAAGACAAGGTAGATACGTATCTGGCGCGACAGCTCATTTCTGAACAACTCAAGTTGGCCGAATCGGACATTCCAACTGGTTTCGGAAAACCTACACTTGGCCCTATAACTACAGGGCTTGGTGAGGTTTACCAGTATGTGTTGCGAAAAGAGTCAGGGTTTGAAGAAACCTACTCGGATATGGACTTACGAACCATGAATGACTGGATCGTAAAACGGCAGCTGGCCGGAACCCCAGGCATCATTGAAGTGAGCGGTTGGGGTGGCCACGAAAAGCAATACGAAGTGGCGGTGAACACAAACCGCCTGCACGCCATGAATGTGACCATTCCGGAAGTGTTTGAGGCGCTGGAAGCCAATAATGAAAACACGGGTGGTAGCTACATCGAGAAGCGCTACAATACCTATTTCATCCGGGGTGAAGGACTGGTAACCTCGCTGGAAGACATCGAAAACATTGTAGTAAAAACAGTGCGTGATGTGCCCGTGTTGATTCGTGATGTGGCTGAGGTTGGCTTCGGAAGTTCGCCTCGTTACGGAGCGATCACATATAATGGTCAGGGTGAAGTCGTAGGAGGCCAGGTATTAATGCTTAAAGGCGAAAACTCCTTTGAGGTGGTTCAGGCTGTTAAGGACCGCGTGGAATCCATTCAGAAGTCGCTGCCAGAAGGGGTCATCATTGAGCCGTATATAGACCGCTCAGAACTAATTAGTCGGGCTACAAGCACTGTCACCACAAACCTGGTAGAAGGAGGGCTTATTGTCATTTTTATTTTGGTCTTATTGCTCGGGAACCTAAGAGGTGGACTCATTGTGGCCTCCGTGATTCCGCTGGCCATGCTTTTTGCTATGACCATGATGCACCTCTTCGGTGTATCAGCCAATTTGATGTCGTTAGGAGCCATTGATTTCGGTCTGGTGGTTGACGGCTCGGTCATTATTGTCGAGGCCATTATGCATCAGTTGGCCATCCGTTTTTCGGGTCAGAAACTGAGCGCTCAGAAAATGGATGAAGCAGTATACGGAGCGGCATCTAAAATCCGCAGTTCTGCGGCATTCGGAGAGGTCATCATTCTCATCGTTTACCTTCCTATTCTGGCTTTGGTTGGAATCGAAGGCAAGATGTTTAAGCCCATGGCACAGACGGTGAGTTTTGCCATTGCAGGTGCGTTGATTCTTTCGATGACATATGTGCCCATGATGAGTGCACTTTTTCTGAATAAGAACATTGTTGAGAGGCGCACCATCTCCGATCGCATGATTCAGTGGCTGCAGGAGAAATACGAACCTGTTTTGCGGTTGGCACTCAAACGCAGAGCATTGGTGTTGGTGGCAACCGGAGCGTTGTTCGCGATGAGTTTGTTTACGTTCAACAGACTTGGCGGAGAGTTTATTCCCACGTTAGAAGAGGGCGATTTTGCCCTGCATCAAATCCTGCCTCCAGGGAGTTCGCTGCAGCAGAGCGTGGAAGTCTCCGAGAAGATTCAGCAAACCCTACTCGATCATTTCCCCGAGATCATTACCGTGGTCAGCAAGATTGGTACTGCGGAAATTGCCACAGATCCCATGCCGATTGAAGTAGGAGATATCATGGTGAAGATGAAGCCGAAAGAGGAGTGGACATCTGCCTCCAGCAAGGAAGAAATGTTTGAAAAAATGGAGGAAGTACTAAGCGATATCCCCGGAGTGGAATACGAGTTTACGCAGCCCATTCAAATGCGTTTCAATGAGCTGATTGCAGGAGTCAGAGAGGATATTGCCATCAAAATCTTTGGAGAGAACCCAGATGTGCTGCACGATCTGGCCAAAGAGGCCGAAAAGATCATCGCAGACATTGAAGGCGTAGGCGATTTAAGAGTTGAACAAACCAAGGGTCTCCCTCAGATGATTGTGAAGTACAAGCGAAACAAAATAGCGCAGTATGGATTAAGCATTCGAGAACTCAACCGTATTCTCCGTACCGCTTTTGCCGGTGAGGCGGCAGGGGTTGTGTTTGAAGAGGAAAGGAGGTTCGATCTTGTCGTTAGACTGGAGGCCGAGCAACGACAGCGGTTGGACGACATCCGTCATTTATACGTGCCACTATCCAACGGAGAACAAATCCCTCTGAAAGAGGTAGCTGATATAGAGATGAAGGACGGGCCTATGCAAATCTCACGTGAGGACGCTAAGCGAAGAATCGTCATAGGTGTAAATGCAAGGAACAGAGATACCGAGTCACTAGTTGCAGCTATTCAGGAGCAACTGGAGGCTAACCTCGAAATGCCGGCTGGCTATTCTCTCAGGTTTGGTGGGCAATTCGAAAACCTGCTGGCAGCAAAAGCCCGATTAAGCGTGGCGGTTCCTGTGGCGCTTATTCTGATTGCCGTTCTTCTGTTTTTAACGTTTAACAGCGTCAAGCAAGCATTGCTCATTTTCACAGCCATTCCGCTATCAGCTATCGGAGGTGTGTTTGCTTTATGGGTGCGTGATATGCCATTTAGCATTTCTGCCGGAGTAGGTTTTATAGCGCTGTTCGGTGTGGCAGTGCTGAACGGAATTGTGCTCATTGCCTATTTCAACCAGCTCGAGAAAGAAGGCGTGCATGATATGTATGAACGTATTCTGCAGGGCACCAGAGTAAGACTTAGGCCGGTGATTATGACGGCAGCCGTGGCGGCATTGGGGTTTTTACCCATGGCTATTTCGACTTCGGCTGGTGCCGAAGTGCAGCGACCGCTAGCCACAGTGGTTATTGGCGGGCTTATCTCCGCCACGTTTCTTACTCTTCTCGTGCTCCCCATCCTGTATCGGATGACGCATGAGCTATCATTTAGGTCTCGTCCGGGTGTGAAAGCATTATCGGTTCTGTTTGTCCTAGGAAGCTTTGCAGGAGTTGCACAGGCACAGACAGACTCCATTGACCTGCCCCTTGCGGTGCATATGGCTCTGGAGAACCATCCGTCAATAAAGGCAGCCCAATTGGGAGTAGAACGGTCAGAGAAGCTGAAAAAAGTGGCGTTTGAATTGGATGATACGCAGATCGGCTACGCGTTCGGAGAGCTCAATGCTCCTACGCTGGATTATCAGTGGCAGGTGTCTCAGCGGTTTCGGTTTCCCACCACGTACTTAACGCTTGCCAAGCTGCAGAAGCAGAAGCTGGCCCTTTCTGAAAAGCAACTTGAGGCCATTGCCCACGAAGTGGAGTACCGAACCCTTCAAATGTGGAATCAAATGGCTTGGCTTCACGCCAGAGAATTAGAGTTGCAGAAGTTTCAGTTGCTAATGGATGATTGGGTCAAGGCAGCAGAGATGCGTTTTGATGCCGGAGAAAGCAATATGCTGGAGTTGAGCCTGGCCCGAAGCAAGTTTCAGCAGACACGCTTGTTGTTAGGAGCAACGCGCGATAAGCGCAACGCTTCCGGTATTCAACTACGATCTTACATTGGCGCTTCTCAAGATCAGCCGCTTGCGCTGCAGGAGCTAGGTGTAATGGAACACTCTGATTACACCATCGGGTTGTCAGCGAATGCTGAACTGCAAACCTTAAGTTCTGAGACAGACGTGGCTACCCGATATTGGCGGGCAGAGCAGCAGGCATTCTTACCCAGCATCAATGTGGGCTACGTCAATCAACAAATAGAAGGCGTGCAGAACCTGAGCGGGCTGCAACTGGGCGTAGGGGTTCCTCTGTTTTTTTGGGGACAAGCAGGCAAAACAAAGGCTGCTAAGATGTTAGTCGAGCAGAAAAAGCTCGATTACGAGGGAAGACAGCTCGAGCTCAATAACGAGTTGCTCACCGCACAGGCCGAGTATCGGCAATACAAGAATCAGGTAGAGTGGTACCAACAAGAGGGGAATAAAACCGCCAATCAATTGCTGCGATTTGCCATGAAACAGTTCCAGGCGGGTGAAATAGGCTACCACGAATATGTGAATGCAGTAGAGCAAGGCCTGGACATTAAACTGGCGTATTACGATGCGCTTTTCCATTATAACCAACGAGGTACCGAGATACAGTTTCTCTCGGGCCAATTTGAAAGAAAACAAGAATGAAAACAATCAACACATTAACGCTGGCCATTTTGCTTTTTGCCTGGCAGGCGTGCACAAGCGGACTTCCTGAGGATGATCACAGTGGTCGTGATCATGAAGCCGAAGAGAAAGAACAGTTAGATGTACACATGGTCGAAAAACAAATGGAGGTCATGAACATTCGGTTGGGAACGTTTCAAAATCTCAACCTGTCAACTACTGTAAAATCAAATGGCCGGCTGGAGCTTCCTCCACAAAACAAGGCGAGTGTAAGCTCGCTTCTCGAAGGGCGCGTTTCTAAGATATATGTGCTCGAAGGAGACCATGTTCAGAAAGGTCAGGCATTGGCTAATGTGGAGCATCCGGCTTACATAGATGTTCAACAACAGTATTTGGAGGCTAAATCTGAACTTGAGTTTGCCCAACGCGATTACACACGTAAGCAGGACCTGGCCACAGATAGTGTGAGCTCAGCTAAATCGCTTCAGCAGGCCGAGGCGGCTTATAGGTCTCTGAAAGCACAGGTAAACGGGTTAGAGTCAAAACTCGTGATGCTCGGAACAGATTTGAACGCATTGGAAGTTGGTAATTTCTCCCGGGCCATGACCATACGCGCTCCTATTAGGGGTTATGTCAAGAGTATTGATGTAAACATGGGAATGTCAATCGCGGCAAATCAAAGCCTGTTTGAAATCGTAGACAACGAACACATCCATATTGACCTGCGCGTCTACGAATCCGACATCAACAAGATTGAGAAAGAGCAACGGGTTATGTTTTCGTTGACCTCCAACCCTGACTCTGTTTTTCAAGGAAGTGTGTTTGCTGTGGGACGGGCTTTTGAAGACGATCCAAAGGCCATGATTGTGCATGCCGAAATTGACAATGCCGCAGGCGATTTACTGCCCGGAATGTATGTAGACGCTCGTATAATCACTGATAATAAAAGCGTAATGGCTTTGCCAAATGATGCCATTGTTAGTGATGGAGGGCTCGACTACATTTTCGTGCTCAAACCGCAGGAGACTCACACACATGCCGAGGGTGAGGAGCACGATCATGACAATGAGTTTGTCTTTCGCAAAATCGAAGTAAACACAGGAGCCAAAGACATTGGCTTTACAGAAGTAGTACCGGTATACAACCTACCCGAAAACGTTCAAATCGTCACCAGTGGAGCATTTTACCTGCTGGCCGAAATGAAGAAAGGCGAGGGCGGGCATGGCCATCATCACTAAGAACTTAATTCCATTAACTCAATAAACAATAACAGATATGAAACGAACAATCTTATTTTTCTCTGCTGCGGCATTAATCAGCCTAAGCGGAGCTTTGACAAGCTGCGGAGGCGGAGGACACAATCACGAAGGACATGATCATGGAACTGAAGCACACGATCATGGAGCTGAAGAAACAGCTTCGTATGCCTGTCCCATGAAATGCGAAGGTGAAAAAACGTATGCAGAAGCCGGAGAGTGTCCTACATGTGGCATGGCGCTCGAAGAAGTGGCTGAGGTAAGCCATGAGGGACATGACCATGGTGACGGATCTCACGGTCATGAAGGACACAGTCACTAGGCCTGTTGGTATATACCATTGAAAGCCCCGAAAGGGGCTTTTTCCATTTCAAGATGCTGTGTCATCCCAACCTGAGGCGAGTCTTTCCGTCCATTAAATAAACCCAAGGTCCTATGAAAAGTGTCTTTCTGATTGTACTCGTGTTGTTTTCCCTTTCCATTTTATCCTGCTCAAAGTGCAAGACCTGTTACCTGATTGAGGAGCAGGATGGTGAGCGGGTTGCTGAGACTCATATGGGTGAGTTTTGCGGCAAAGAGATCAAAGAGCAGGAAGAAAAAGAGTATCGGGGATTCTCAGGTCCCGTGTACGCAGAGTGCAGGTAACCCTTTACCAGTTGGCTATTCATTCACTTTCTCGGAATTGAGATTCACTCAAAATAACGGCAGTTCCCTAAGAGCCTGTTTTGTGTTGCCTAAAAACCAAGGTAATTAGCCGTGTTCAAAACGTTGATTGAGGGATTAAACAGGCAATTCAGAGAATTGTGATTTTCTCCAAAAGGCCATGTCGGTAAGATTTTCCTATCGGTATGGCCTTATCTCCAACATACAGCGTTGTACCAGAAAGGGTTCGTATTTTATCGAGGCTAACTAGGTAGGATTTGTGCACGCGTACAAAGCCGTACGGAATCAACTTTTCCTCCATTTTTTTAAGCGTGGCAGAGGTTAGAGTCCGCTCCCCGTTTTCATAGACCAGTCGGCTGTAATTATCCTCTCCTCTTACATAGGCAATGGCACTTGGTGCAATTCGAACCACTTCACTTCGCTCTCTGACAAACAGTGCGTCAGATGCCGTTTCCGGTTTCTGCTGTTCCGATAAAAGCTTGTGAAACGCCAACGATAGGTTAGACTTAATATCGACATCCCGAAACGGTTTTACGATATAGCCTAGCGGATTGTAAAGCTTTGCCTGAGAGATGGTGGTTTCATCGTAAAAGGCCGTTATAAATAAAACCCGCCCTTTGTGGTTGGGTGTCAAATTTTTGGCCACATCAAATCCGTTTCCACCCGTTCCAAGATCAATATCGAGGCAGATCAAATCGGGCTGTAGTTTTTGAATGGCTACGGTGGCATCTACTGCGCTATTCGATGTTCCAACCACAGCATAGCCACATTGCTCAATAATCAGTTTCAACTCTTCGAGTACGAAAACATCGTCCTCAACTATAAATATGGAACGATTCAATGCCATGTTAGGTGAATGTTTAAGGTACTTCCATTATCGTTTACCCAGTTCATGGTTCCGGGAATCTTAGCAACCAGATTTTCGATCATCTTAATTCCAAAAGATGCTTCCACACTGGATGCGTCAAAACCGCTGCCATTATCCTTGATGGAAAGCTTTGATGAGCCATTTCCTTTTTCATAACGGATGTCGATTTTTGGATGAGCCGTGTCCCGGAAAGCGTGCTTAAGCGAATTGGTAATGGCTTCGCTGATGATTAATCCCAGACTAATAGCCGTATCGACCGGAAGTTGCTCCTCTTCAATATGCACGTTCACCTCGCAGTTTGGCTCTTCCCAGGTATTGGTTATTTCATCCACAAGCTCCGTGATAAAGGCTTTGGAGTCAATTTTAGAAAGCTCAGGTGATTGATACAGCTTTTGATGTGTGATAGACATGAGCTGAATTCGTTCACGAACTCGCATGAGCGCGCGTTTCACATTGGGTTCTTTGCTCGATTCGGCCTTAATCATAAGCAGGCCCGAAAGCATCTGGAAATTGTTCTTGACCCGATGATGCATCTCGCGCATCATCAGCGTTTTTTGATGAAGGGCTTGTTCGATAAGCTCGTTTTTCTTCCGGTTGGTGAGTAGTTGCCTGTATACGAGAATGGATATGGCAATGGAGCCAAGTACAATGATGAGCAAGAGATAAATCTGGAGGCGCTGTCGGTCACTTCGCGAAGCGCTTAGTTCACTCTGAGCCTTGAGCTTGGCAATCGTCTCTCCCTTTTTTTCGCTTTGGTATTTTTCTTCCATCAGGGTGAGCAGCTCTACTTTTCGCTCGTTACGCGCACTATCTCTCCATATGATGTGTGCTTTCAGATGCTCAAGCGAAGCCTTTGGGTCCGTCTCTTCGAGAAAGGCGGAAAGGTTTTCGTGCGTATTTGATATGGATTCAGCGTTGCCAATTTTTTCAGCTAGTTCAAGTGCTTTATTAGCTGTTGAGATAGCCGCCTCACGGTCACCTAGGCTAAACTGCAATCGGCTGAGCTTGTTAAGTACAATGGATATGCCTCGTTTATCACCTGCACTATCGAGCATCGATACTCCGCGTTCAAATGTCTCTAGTGCGTCTGTTTCCAAATGTTGATTGGTATACACCATGGCCAGATTGCCGTACGCACCGGCTACGGCCCTAAAGTTGCCCGCCTTTATACCATAGGTAATCGACACTTTCAGCAACTCAATGGCTTCTTCATATGACCCTTTCATGTAGGCGATTCCCGCTTGGTTTCCTGTGATATTGGCCAACCATTTAAAGTTCTTCTTGCGGTGCATGATGTCATAGGCACGCTCGAAATACACCTGGCTTCTGTCCAGTTCTTTCAAATCAAAGTAGAGCGTGCCCAAATTGTTGCTCACAATGCCTACCAGATCACCTCTATTGTGGCGTTCTGCCATTTTGAGCGAGCGGAAGTAATGGCCTGCTGCCTGCTCAAAGTCGGCCTTGTAATAGGCGTCAAGTCCTTTGAAATTTGAGATACGCATAAGCGCAATGCTATCGGCTACACCGTGTGCCAGAGCCTCAGCTTCTAAGAGGATGGACATGGCTGAATCGGGCTCTTCTGTTTGAATTTCACCCACATGGAAAATCATGGAGTCTATCATAGCAGTGTCTGCCGGACGACTCTGGGCATTGGCTTTCCCGATCGAAAGACATAGGAGAGCGATGATGATGACAACAGGCGATTTCAAGCGATCGAAGTTAGCAATCTGCAGCATGTTTGGTTTTCCCATCGCTTATCAGATTCTTCCCAACGCAGTGCTTTTCGGTTTGGAAAGCCTTACTTTAACTTTCTGAATTTTAAGCTGAACATATGAAAGGAGTTGTTTTCACAGAGTTTTTTGAAATGATTGAGGCGAAGCACGGTTATGCTGAGGTCGACCGTTTGCTGAGAGAAACAGAAGATGTTAGCGGCCACTACACAAGTGTGGGCACTTATGATCACAACGAATTGGTTCGGCTTATGCTAGGCCATGCAGCTCACATGCAGGTCCAATTAGAGGATTTATTGGTTGCGTTTGGAAAGCACTTATTGGCTCATTTCAGTAAGGCGTATCCCGATTTTTTTCGATCACCAAATGTGTTTACGTTTTTGCGCGGAATCAATGAAGCTATTCACCGTGAGGTACTGAAATTGTATCCCGATGCACAGCTTCCACATTTCGACATTGAAGATGTGAGTGACACAGAACTCAAGATGATTTATCACTCAGATCGAAGCATGTCGCATCTCGGTTTGGGATTGATCTATGGAGTGATATCCTATTTCGGAGAACCCATTGATGTAGAGCATGCGTTGGACAATGAATCTGGGTCTGAAGCGACCTTTATTCTGAGAATTCGCGCATGAGCGACAGCGAGATAGACATATTAAGAAGGCGCATCGAGCGTGAGATTAAAGCGAGAAAGGAAGTAGAGCAGCTTCTGGAGCGAAAGTCACTCGAGCTCTGGGAGGCAAACCAAAAACTTCGACAGACCAACGAAGAGCTGGAGCTGAAAAAATCAAACCTGGAAGAGGCTTTGAAGAGCATCGAGTTGGAGTATCAATACATGGTCGAAAACCTCAACGATGTGCTTTATAAAATCGGGCCGCTCGGGACATTTACTTACGTGAATGCAGTTGGAAAGAGCATTCTGGGTTACGATGAATCCACTCTATTAGGAATGCACTTTACTCAGTTGCTCGATGTGGATGAGCGAGAGAATGTAGCGCGGGAGTATTACGATCAGGTCAAGAAGCAGGTTGAGAAATCGTACATGCAGATACCAGTGCGAGACAGCCAGGGAAAGCTTATGTGGTTCGGCCAGAGCGTCTCTTTTCGATACAATGCTGAGGGAATGCTTGTCGAAGGCATTGTCGTGGCACGAGATATTACGGAAGTGGTGCATGCCCGAAAGGCTTTGGTAGATAGTGAAGAGAAGTATCGGGGCCTGATTGAAGGGATGCAACTCGGTATCATGGAGGTAGATATCAATGGAGTGATTTTGAAACCATACAGATGGTTTTGCGATATGGTGGGCTACACGGCCGAAGAACTTATCGGTCAAGTGGCCGATGATTTATTGCTCTTTGAGGAGGACCAAAAGAAGATGGATGAACAGACAGATAATCGAAAGGATGGTCTGGCTGGGGTCTATGAAATACGCGTTAAAAGAAAAGACGGTTCTGCTATGTGGGCAGCTATTAGTGCAGCTCCATACTTTAACCCACAGGGCGAGGTGATTGGGACCATTGGAGTGCATCTTGATATTACGGAACAGAAAAAGCTCATGATGCAACTGCAAGAGACCAAGGCTGAAGTCGAAAGAGCAAGGGAGGCAGAGCGGACCTTTTTCATGAACATGAGTCATGAAATCCGAACACCGATGAATGCCGTTGTGGGCATGTCACATTTACTATCGCAAACCCAATTGACCGGAGAGCAAAATGGGTTTCTGACCGATCTGATTTCGTCATCTCGAATATTACAGGGGTTGATCAGCAACGTACTTGATGTGAATAAAATTGAGAGCGGAGATTTCAGCCCAATTGTCGCTCCTTTCTTGGTGTCTGATTGCATCGATGAAGTGCTAAAGACCTTGAATTACATTGCCCAGTCTAAGGGGTTGCATCTTTCCGCTGAACTGGAACCTATCAGCAAGGTGAGGGTTGAGAGCGACAAGCGCATGCTTACGCAAATACTCTTCAACCTGATTGGCAATGCACTGAAGTTTACGGAGCAGGGAACCGTGACGGTGAAAGCGCAGATTGAGAGCGGTAACCGGAATGATAGCCTCTTGATTGAGGTCACAGATTCGGGGATTGGTATTTCGAATGAGGCGCAGGAAAAGATGTTTGAGCGTCACTACCGAGCTTCAGAGGTGAGCAAAACAAGTGGTAGCGGTATCGGGCTGGCGATTGTTAAGGAATTTGTAAGTAAGCTCAACGGCACACTTTCTCTGGAAAGCGAAGTAGGAAAAGGCACTTCAGTTTCGCTTGTCATGCCTGTTCAGGTCTTAAAGGAATCGGAACAGCAGGAGCGTGACAAAAACGTATTCGGACCCAAAATCACCCTATCGGCTTACGACATTCTGTTGGTAGAAGACAACAAGGTCAACCAACGCTATGTTCAGCACTTGTTTAAGCATTGGAAGGCATCGCTCCATGTGGTTGATGACCTGACCAACGCGCGCGGGTTTTTAAAGGACAATTCTCCAGACTTGATTCTGCTCGATATGCAACTGCCCGATGGTTCCGGTGAAGAGTTGGTGACCGAAATTAGGTCAAGGGGTGAAGATGTTCCCATTGTTGCGCTCACGGCATCGGCTTACTCAGGCCAGCGCGAAAAAGCCATGTCCATGGGGCTCAATGCTTACTTAACAAAGCCCTTTGAACCGAACGATTTAAAAGAAGTAATCCATGCTCAGTTGAGAAGAAGTGTGCACTCGCAAGCTTTGCAAACAACTGGGGCAGATGATGACCCGCTTACCTCTGATGCTGAATTTGTCCAGCTGATGCGAACTACGTTTTGTGAGGAGATGCCAACGATTCTCGAGAAGCTGTCTCTGGCGTTGAAGTCGGATGATACCAAATCACTCGCGTTTGAGTTGCACAAAATTCCTCCGATGCTCGATTTAGTGGGTGAGTCCGAACGGGCCAATCAGGTTCGAGAACTCGAAGATCAGTTGTCTGCTGGGATATTCATTCGAGGGCTTCACACAGAGGCTTATGGAAGTCTTCAGGAAGTCTTGACCAGGCTTGCCAAGTCAGAAACATAGCGGCTACGCGTTAAAATGAAACCCGAAGGTTTTGTGCTTAAGTTTAATTGACAAAGCGAAACACAGAATGTTATATTTGCGCCCTCTTTGGGGATGTAGCTCAGCTGGCTAGAGCGCTTGACTGGCAGTCAAGAGGTCGTGGGTTCGACTCCCATCTTCTCCACGGAAAGCCGAAGCCCAGATCAATTGTGGGATTTCGGCTTTTTTTATGGCGTTTCTTAACCTTTAAAAACGAATGAAGGTGCTCTAATTTCGGCTTTGTGTTACATGGCTGTGTTACATGAGCGTCATTTTAGTCCCAATTTGTGACACGTATTCTTGAAGTCCTGTTTGACCTAAATTTTAATCTGGAGGAACTTGAGAAGAGGAGCCAAATCAAAGAGCTCAACCTTGCTAAGTTGTTTGGCTGTTTCTGCCTGATCGATGTAATTTTCCACCGTCACTTTTGTTTTGGAATGACCTGCCATTTGTGAAGCAGTCTTGATAGCCACACTAGAGTTTACTTGGGTAATGTAGGTTTTGCGGAGATTATCGAAAGTGAGTTCCGTTTCTGGTTCAATTTGTTTGAGGAAGTGATTGAACGACTTACTCCCTAAAACCATCATACTTTTTCTACGACTCATTTTCTTTAATGGGTCTATAATCTCATGTGACTCCCAAGGAGCTATCAAAAAGGTATCAGGAGAAAGGGTTAGACCGTGATCCGAGATTCGTTTTTTGAGATGATCAATAAGCACTCTTAAGGCTGGAAAGATCGGAACATAATAGTGTCTTCGCTCATCTTGAAATTGAGCCCCAATGATCTTGTTTACCTTGATGTTATCTACTCGGATGATATTTTCTTCAATGTCACCAAGCTGAACAGCAAACAAGTTCTCACGCCTCATGCCGGTGTAAAGGCGGAGCATACAGTATTCACTCACCCAATCACGATACATGTTTTTCTTCTCCTTTCTTTTTCCAACGATTCTGATTGGGTCTCCAGTTTCGATTTGGTGACAGACTTTCCAGAATAGCGCTTCCGGAAACGATTTTGGTTGTTTGGTAGACTGTGCTTTGGCAATGTCCTTAAACGGGTTTTGGATGTCGTATCCTCGACCAATGAACCAGTCAAAGAAGGCCCGGTTGTCATAAATCGTTTTATTAAAACTCACCGCAGCCATTTTACCAGCCTTACGTAGTCCGTGAAGATGTTCGTAATAGGTACTTATTTCGCGATCAGCGATATTGGAAATTTTGAGTGTTCCCAAGTCATAGTTGTGTTGCTTGAGAACTTTTAGAAACCGTTTGACCTCGCGAACCATCTCGTCTTTACGGATTTTGCTACGGGACTTGCGCTTATGAATAGGGACATTATTTTGTTCCACATGCACATCGATCCAGAGAGCCGCACAGTCCATGATGAATTCTGGTTTTGCCTCAATTTCAATATCAGATTTGATGTGAGGCTGATACCCACAGTTTTCCATCTCCTTGCGCCATTGTAGCATCATAAAAGCAGCCTGTTCAGCATCACGACTTTCTGGAAAGTCCTTTTTCCTTCTCACGTTTCCTCCTGTACCGGGAATCACAATGGAGTTGAAGAATACTTGATCCGCAGTATGCTTGCAGGTTCTCATAGACTTTCCCGTTTTACTACAAAAACCATTTAGGTTCTGACTGCGGCAAGCCCGACACCGGATTCCAAATCCAGGGACTTGGATAACCTTCGGTTTCTTAAGTGGTTTAGGAGAGCTCATTAACTACCTGTTTTGATCGACTCGTTTGAGCGCTATAATGACTACTCTCATTCTCAACGGAAGCAGAAGAATCAAATCCTGCTTGAAGCAGGCCCTGTTTCCACTTTCTACCGAATTGGATTTTTGCGCATCGTTCTGCATAGCGCAGAATCATGCTTTCGAACTGTTGTTTTGAAATCAACAAGTTTCGTCCTATACGTATGATCAATACTCCCTCATTCAAGCAGCGTTTTTTCGCTGACCGAAGGGAGATGCCAAGTTGCTTTGCAACTGCCTTTATATTGATCAAATCGGGCAATTTTGTTGTTTATGTGCAACAAATTTATAAATAAAGTGGTATAAAAAACATAAAATAAATAATAAAGTCGTGCAAAAACAACATTTTGGTGGTTTGTGTACTTTCGTTCACCCATGAAAAATGATTTGGAGATAATAGCAGCCAACCTAAAACGGCTAAGAAAGCAGGCGAAAATGACGCAGGAAGACTTGGGAAAGAAAGCCGGAATTCCTCGATCTAACTACAGCGAGCTTGAGAATGGAAAAGGAAATCCGAGTCTGATTACTTTAACGAAAATTGCCAATGCTCTACAGGTGTCATTATCCGACTTGGTACGAAGTCCTGATGCTTCTTTGGAAGAACGAATTCATCAAGTTAAAAGTCTTGATCAAGATCAACAGAATGTCATTGATCAGATGATTGAAAATGCGCTGTTTCGGCATGAGAACCAAGGTGGAAAGGACGAGGAGAGGGAGAGGTGAGGAGTTGTTATATGATTGCTGAATTTCTCTGAACGGTGAGAAAGCTGCGGCTACTAGGGTCAGCGATTTAGATTTTAACGTCATCGTTTGTTAGCATATTTCCAGATAAGTCCAAGAAACTAGTTGATCTTTCTACATCAAGTGCCCATTTGCTTCGAACTCTTATTGATTACTTGATAAGACAGGTACACAAGCCGAAATAATGAAAATGGACTTAAGGTCCTGTACATTGAAGCCGTAACGGTATGCGGTTACATAAGGTTTTGAGGCTTCTGAGTTTTCTCTTCGACCATCCAAAGAAAATAGTGAAGGTTTTTCTATAGTCTTTTACCCTTCGTAATATGACAATATTAAACAGCCCATTTCGATAAGTTACAATGTACGGTTTCTACGCTTTCTCAGAGTAGTAAACTTCATAAACGCGGTGGCCTTTTTTTGCTGGTTTTAGACTCGCGTATGGACCACTTACTTGCAACTCTTTGATGTTGAGCTCACCCTTTTTGATCAACCCTTTGATATAGGAGATTCCAAAGTTGAGTGCTTCATCTTTTCGGGTTTCATAGACCTCCATTTCAACGTATTGTTCTTCTTCATTATGTCCTCTAAGGGATTCTAGGATCATTTGATTTTCCATCTAATTACTTAACAGGTTTTACTCTAAAACGATCCTTTCGATTCATTTCTGAATTCAATAAGCTCAAGTTCCAATTTTGTTTCGAGAGCTATTATCGACTTGAGAAATTTTGGTAAACCGTTTCTTGTTATTACAAAGACAAAGCATGTTGAGGGTGCTTTCTTGTAATGATAATTGTGCACCAAAATTGAGATATCTGATTTAATGAGCTTTGGCTCTGAATTTTCATGTGTACTCAGGTGATATAGATCATCTGATATTAGTAGCACGGGAATACTCACTACGTTTCGCAAAAAACCACTTAAATTTTCGTCACGATGTTCATACTCAAGCAGATGTTCACAATAAAGACAGATTTTTTCTAATCCAAGATGAACTCTATCTGAGTGATTAGCCATCAGTTCGACTCCTTCTTTCCTCGGCTTCTTTGCATCAAAAGAGCAATACTGATTAAAAATAGGGTAGTGTCCTTCATCAATGAGAGGTAGGGCGAATCCTCTGTAAGCAAAAGCATCGACTCCTTCAGGTATCTCTATAGATTCTTTTATCCCTTCATAATTTCCGTGAATCGAAGAGCCAGAAAACTCACCTTCTGTGAGCAGGACTATCGGTGCTGCGTTGTTCTTTGCTTCAAATACTAGATTCACTCTCGTTTCACATTTTGTATCAAATTTTCTTCTGTGTCTCTCTTTAGTTTGAAATACGTGTTCTGCAACTAGATCAATTTCTCTACTTTTTCCAGTCAATGGATCCTCCATTACTTGATTTGGGCGGACAAAAAAATTCTGGTCAGCAACCATTTTTGTTATCTCTGATTCAAGCATGTAGCCGGACCTTTTTATTGCCTCTATCATTTTACTTTCGGTATAGATGGATTCTTTCATACTCAGATCACAGTTGGATTTTGAATATCAATTTACGATCTTCGAGTGAGATAGGATAGTGGGGGATTCTGTTAAACCAAATGATTTTGATTATGGCCAAAACTAAAGTCCCAAATTTACCTAGCAAGACAGGCAAACCTTCTGGAAAAGGAAGGGGCAATGCCCCGGCAAAAAGTACTAAGCCGTCCACCTCAAAGAACAAATGATATCAGGGTTCTACTAGAAATGATAGTGTTGGACCCGATATCAAAGAAGATTACTCTAGACATGTAACGGCTCATTCGTTTTGAAAGATATTCTATCGCTTTATGATTTGCTGTTAAGAAACCAGCTGTTTTCTCTTCTCAAAACTTTTATGAGCTACATACTTGTAATTAGTATTAGTTCATTTATTTATGAGAGCGTTTATCACGAGTATGAACTTATCGATGTTACGAATTATCGTGATGTCTATAGTTTCTTGGTTAAAGGTAGGTTTGCCGTTCCACTATCATTGTTTTTGATAGTTTGGTTCATGACATATCTTTTCTCGGAGGTTTTTTTTACCCTTATTAACTGGAAGCTGTCAGAACGGGTTAAAAAATTCTTGTTTGCTAGACAATGGATTGTGCCTGGTGAGCAAAATAAGACTCAAGGAACAACTGATAAATCTCTTTCGAAGACAAACCTCGTGACTGAAGTAAGCAAGAAGTGGTATCTTATTCCGTATATGCACTTTAGAAATACCACGAGTAAAGAGCAAAAAGAAAACCTACTTCAGAAATTCCGAAGAACAGAGCGTCAAACAGGTTCTGATTTTACGTTAATTGTTCGAATCACCTGTGCGGTATCCATATATTTCTTCACTCAACCTGAATTTGGCTGTTTACTCTATTTATTTGTGATTCTAGTGCTGATAATTTATGCATTAGTGACTATTGTTTTACATCAATTAGCCACACATATTCCAGCTGCAATTAGAAAGTTGGAAACTGAAATGGCTCCATATCTCGTTGATGGCGAAATGCCAGAATGAACATTTTAGTCATGTCCTATTGATACCATTCAACACTTTCTCTTGAGCCTAATTTGTCGTACTTTTTAATCGAACATGTATTCTCGAAATGCCATATTCCAGAGTATTCACTACCCCCGTGGAATTGCTTTTCGTTGGCAGGAAACAAAAGCCATTCCTTATCTCTTTTGGCATTTCCTAAAGCGCTGGATGTTTTCTTTTGCTTGCTAAGCAATGTTACCACGTCTATGAGAATGATATTCTCGATATTCCCGTGTTGACCTCTATAAACGGCACTATCCACCTGCTTCCAATTGATTTTCTCCAGATAGAGTTGAATCACTGCAAATTCCCAAGTTTTGGATGTAGATTCAATGTATTCCATCATCTTTTCTTCTACTTGATTCGGAGCACAATTCAATCCAAATCGTAAAGCGGTTTTACGACTTTCGGTAAAAGATATAAAATGGGTTTTGGGCCATCCTCTAATGTGTCGACTTGCCAATTCTATCACAGGTTTTACATAAGCGTATTTGCCATTACCTCCATTTGTGAGATTAGTTTGTAAAAGGCCAAAGTGTAAAGTATCATGCAGTTTGCGAATGCGTTTCCTATCTCCATCACCACGATAAAGTACTTCAGGTAATTTCATGTTTCGCTTTGCTTCATTTAAATCGATAGTGTGTGAATTGCGATGTGTTATCTTTTCTTAGCGACCAATCCGTAAGTGTTTTCATATGCTCGTATTTCTTAATTATTCGTCTCGCGACTTCTTCCTCCTGAGAAGCCTTCTTCGATTCTTGAGCTATTTTTTCATGTCTGAGTATTTGGTCGCAGATATGCTCTAGAATATGCTCCTTGACTGCATTCATAGTCTCAGGACTCATTTGGGATTTTGCGTAATCAAAAATTGGTTGAGAGAGGGTATTCATTGCGCTTATCAGTGAATTAGATAATTTAGATAGGGTGTCATCTTCATCTAGTTGATTTTCATTAATTAGGCCGTTCATGGATGATTGTATGTAGTCAAAATTGGCAAGTGAATTGTCCAACGAATCGAACGGATTAAGAAATACTACTTCTGGTCTAGTGTTTGAAAGGATCAGAATCCTTTCCAGAAAGAGGTTCTTGGCATTTTTCTGAAAATCACTGCTCAATCTCTGAATAATAGCATCGTCAACTACAATAATCGGATAAACCGCTATTTGTTCAAGTTTATAGGCTTTAACGAGTCCTCCTGAAAAGATCATATTCTTGTCAGAAAAGAAACTTCCCATTGAGATTCCACCGCGAACAAAGAACCCTTTTTGCATCATCATCAACTGATATGAGGTGGCTATTGTGGCAATGGATTTGAATTGGATATGAAAATCATTACCGAATTCGATGTACGGGAGTGACAAGCAAATACAATCGGAGAACATCCTGTACTCAAGGTGTTCACTCATTTCTGTCCTGACTTTCACATCGGTCATGTTCTCGATAGAAACTTTGATTGCAGTTTCAAGTGTCTCGTGTAACTCATTAAGAATATTCGATTCGTCATCAGAATCGTATTCAGCGATTATAGACGAGAATCCTAGAATATCTATGAAAGCAACAATTCTTGGTTCAGTATCGACAAGGGTTGTTTTGAAAAGGTTCTTGGGAGATTGAGTGATTTTCACACTCATTCGATCTTCGTACTTAACATTGACTGAGCATTTCAGTAAGAGCTCTCGAATCTGGTTGTGAATTAATTCAAATTCAACCTCATTCCCTTGCATCAAACTTCCGTGTTGAGCTTCAAGTTCCTTTAGGAGAACTGGTACGATCACATCAAATTCCTGTAGCTCACTGAAAGAACCTCCGTCAAAATGGACATCAAGACATCTGTGAATGAAGAAATCTGTCTCTCTTACGGTTTGAATCCAAAACTCTTCTAGACTAAGGTCTTGCTGATAGTTGTAATGCAGTTTTTTGATGTTCCGCTTGAAGGAATCAACGAAAATTCTAACATCATCGTAAATTTTATCCCGTGGAAAAGCTAGGGTTGAAGCAATCTTGCTTGCTTCAATTTTCGCAGCCCAACCATGAAAGTGAATTTTTACAATATCCTCAAGGGATGTATCAAATGTGAAACTTCTGTCTACCTTATGTTTGAGTGAGATGGAATCTTCGGCTTTGATGTCAATTAATTGATCAAAAAAAATTTGGGACGCATATGGTTCAAAACAATTTACATAAGTCGCGTCAAAGAAGACCTTCTTCTTTCCATCAAAATCAATGGTTTTCGCTAGGGCTTTATACTCTCTACTTCTTGTAAGGTTAGGTTGCCTAAACCGATTTAAGCAATAGCGCTCTATTTCTCCATCGATGTCATCGGTAATTACTATTTCATCAAGAGATGAACTGAGCAAGTCATGTTGCCTTAAGGTGTTTAAAAGAGAAGTGAAATACTCGTTATGTATTTCTTTAAAAGTAGGGTCATTATATATTTTAAAAACGATCACTTTAAGGTTTCATAAATGTGTATTTCACATGACTTTTTGAGTTAAACCCGAAATCTTGGGTACGCATTAAAATTGAACCCCTCAATTAACTCATCAATTCTAGCCTTAATAAGGCGATTAGTGCTCTGTGCATCCCGTCTATCTGAAATTTGGGAGTTATTATTAATTTCCTTCACTATTTGCTTTAGCTCCTTGTTATTAAAACCCTCAATATTTGGAGCTATCAGATGGTTAAATCTATAATCAGCAGTATCATAGCTTCCGCTTCTACCGAACATTTCAACTAAAAATTCGAAAGCCAGGTCTCTTTTACCTTCATTTAATGCGGTTGAAAATACCTCGATTATACTCTGCGTGGTGATGTAGAAATTTTCATAACTACTTTCCCAATTAATAGCTAATACTTTTTCGATGTGCTGCGCAATATTCTCAGAAAGGAACACAGCAAATGTATCTAGGTCGGCATTACTACGAACAGTGCTTCTAGTTAGAATCTGTATGTTGTTGTTAAGATTGGTGAAAATCGATGGGAACTTATTTGACAAACGGATAAGAAGCCCAATATTCTGCTCATGAATGTCACTGTAAAAGTCTTTTTCGTCTGATATTACTTCTAGGAGAGGATCATAATTGTCCGTTAAAACAATCATTAATGCTCTGAAGTTAATATCCCTATTCTCATCACAGTCGAGATTAACTGTTTTAAAAGTGATCTTCCAGAGAGATCTAAAAATCTGGTTGAGCACCTTAGCGTTTACTTTCTCTAGAAACTTGGTGTTTAAGTGCTTTTTTAAATCCTCATCACTATAGATCATTCTCTTGATTTTACTCAGATCACCAAGAATGTCATTTATAACTTTCCTAGATAAGAAGGGTGGTTTTGTGAGAATACCTTCGAGCATATTTCTAATATGCGCTCGTACCGTTTCCTTATTTGGTCGGTATAGATCAAAGTGGTCATTTAGTACCGGATGTGCACAGAGGTGTCTGTGTTTTTGAAGAGTTAATAGATGAAGGTTGTCGGAGGGCTCCAACAGGTTTGTTTTATTATATATGAGTTCTACTAATTTGGCCTCCCAGTCCGGAGAATTCGGATTTTGATGCTGTAACTCAGAAATAGAATTTAAAATTTCGGTAGCTTTTTCATCTTCATATAACTCATTAAGGACTTCGACTTTATAAACAAGGTCTGCTATGACAATAGAGTATAGCATGACAACCGCAGAACGATAACTTTCGGAATAGTATGAGGTTACTACTTCTTTAAAATAATCCTTTGTTTTGGGTGAATAGATTTTTTCTGATTGAATATCTATTGAAAAATCTCTCATATAGGTGTTATTTTATCGCTAATGAATTATGATTCATCTCGAATTTTTTGTACCTTTTTAGCTACACTGCTCTTCTTTCCTTTGTTATGTTCCTTTATCCTGTTCCAGCGATAAGCATCATTTTTCTTTGTATCCCTTAACCATTGCATAAGTTGTTTATCTGACTTGCTCTGATTACAGCGAGAGCAAGAAGGAACGGTTCGAGCGCCTCCTTTTGACTGAGCAATAACGTGGTCGTTCTGTATATTCATGTGGCTACCGCAATAAGTACATATAGTCATTTTCTTGAGTTTTAAGTTTAAATGCAAAGTATGCCATGATGCAGCCTACTTTACGCTGTACAGTCCTTTTGAGCTACTCCATAACCTGAATTTTTCCGTCATCATCTTTAAACACTGTTTGGTTGAACTCTATTTGTACAACCCCACCTCTATCCTTCAGTCTGTAAAAATCTAACCCTCCGAAAAACAAGGGTGAATCCTGGTTAAATGCCTCTAGGTATTTTTTAAGTTGTCCTACTGTAACTTCCATAATCGTGATTTTTCTTAGAGTTCAATAATCAAACTCTCTATTCAAGAGCTTATACTTTGAGAGTGAGTGTTATGGGAGCATGGTCTGAGAAGTCATTAATCCACTTGTCTTGGTCGGATGTTCTTGTGAGCTTTGCCCAGCCACCAACATCAACGAAACCGCCATCAGTCACCGATTTAAAATTCAGATGTTTTGCAGCAAAAACATGATCCAAGTCCGAGGGCTTATAACTAGAATTTGAGCCATTGTTAAATGTCGCATGATGATTCTTCCCAAGATGAGTCATACCCCTGCGTTTAAAACGTGAAGCAATTGTGTCAATCTCTAACTTACCTGGAATGTCTTTTTCTCTTCCAGCGTAATCCATACCCATCGTATTCATGTCTCCTAATACAATCAGATTAGAAGCATTTTGTCCGTTCCTTCTTGCCGCTTTATCCAGTGCTTTTTTTAAGTTGAAGGCTTTGTCAAACATAGCGTCTCGCAATCCAAATCCTTCAGGAGAAGGCATGCTCTTCAAATGAACAAAGAGAATAGGAATGTCCTTATCGTCTATTGTTATGGTCAATAAAGCTCCTGGCCTTAAACTTGGATTACTTCTTTTGAATTCGTTTCGCTGAGAAAAGAAAGCTGTATGGCCATGCTTGACACCTACAAGAATTTCCTGAGTTTGCCTGCCTTCAGTAATGTTAAACACATAGTTAGGTAGGATTCGCGTCATTGAAGAGTAAACGATTTTTCCTTCCACCTCAGATAAGGCAAAGACGTCAGGAGCTTCAGCCTTAATAGTATTAGCTATTCGCTCCACACGATCCAACCGTGCTTGTTTATTGTTTTTATCAATTCCGCCAGTACCGTTGAAATGCTCAACGTTCCATGATATTATTTTTATTGATGCCATGAGTGAATTTTAGTTTTTGTTACTGCTCTGTGGCGGAACAGTCAATTCGAATTTAGAACTCAGCAATCTGCTATACAATAGCTAGGGCTAACCGTTTTGATCTGGCTTGAAATTAATTCAGGAGGCTTGGAAATCCTCATATTCTTTCTGAATCTCGTAAAAAACCTTCTGAGTATGTACATTTTACTTGTCTATCCATTACCCCTCATTTTTTCCTAGCCCAAAGTTCGTTTTCTCCTTCCCACAGCAAGGTCAAGTTCTGTTTTGCCTAAAATCTCCACACTTCCCATTGGTCAGGTAGTATTTGAGTCAAAAACCTTGCTTGCAGAGCCAGCACACGAAACGATTGGTGGCCTATCAAAAAATAGATAGATATGGCTTCTCAATCAAATTCAACATTACCCTCAAATAAACCAGAGATTAAGCGATCACCCAAGCTTGAGGAAATCAAGCTGCATTATAAACGGAAGACAAAGGCTGAGTTCCGTATTCAGATGAAATCCTCCGAAGATGTATACGACTATGCTAAAACGATCTGGGAAACAGACACCATTGATTTATTCGAGAGTTCTTACTGCTTATTCCTCGATCGAAAGAATGCCGTCATCGGTTGGCTAAAAATTGCTTCGGGTGGACTTGATTGCACCTTTATTGATCCGCGCCTGATCTTGGCCACAGCACTTAAATGCGCAGCTCGGTACATTATCCTTATGCATAACCATCCGAGTGGAAACCTCAAGCCCTCTGCTTCAGATATATCACTCACGCGAAAGCTTAAAGAAGCCAGTGAACTATTGGAGATTCCATTGCTAGATCACTTAATCGTCACCTCCGAGGATCATTTTTCTTTTGCCAATGAAGGCTACTTATAGGTCGCGCTAGTTGATATGTAATTCATGTGAAGGTTTCGACTGAATCCATGCGAAGGTGTACTTGGCGTTGCCAAAACCGACTAGGAATGCTTCTGCGAATTCCTCCTTGCGGTTTTGTCTATTGAGCCAAGTTTAGGGAGAGGCATGTTTCATTCTTAACCCAATTTCACATGAAAACAGTTTCTTCAGCTACAGGTCAAAAAATCTCATCAAAGATTTCACGGTTTTATCCAGTGACTCCCAATGTGTTTGTGACGCATAGTTTCGACATCATCGATATGGATTGGACTGATCCTTGTCGGTATGATTACACCTCAATTCTAGATGATCCTGATTTTGACCCTTCGCAATACGATTACACACCTTCGGAAGAGTATCCTGAGTTTAGAGATTGGGCTGAATGCCATCTCTCTTACGAAGAGCTCTTTGAAGTCCCAATCATGAATTATGTACGCTACTTTCCAAGTTTCGTGACATTTGAGGAAGAGGATCGATACAAAAGTGCCGGTTCAACCACTCTTTTGTATGATAACGAATTGGAAAGATGGGGTGTAGCTCTTACCGGAGGTGGGATGAATCTTGCCCCACATCTAATAGACACGTTTATCCAGTTAGAAAAAGGCGTTCCGCTGGAGTTAGCTCGATCAATGGATCGAAATTACTCAGCATATGTTAACGCAGAGAAACACTTGGTAAATTGTCATTTAGTGAGTGTTGCTTTAAAAGACCTTGCCGATGCATTGAAGCTGAGTGCTCACAGATTAGCTGAGAATTAATAATTCCAGCTTTTATGCGTTACTTGTTGTTAAAAGAGACCTGTTCTTTTACTTCGATGAATCTCGATAACCTATTTGATGAAAATTAGAAATATAGCAGCGATTGCCTTTGTACTGATAATCTCGATTGGTTGTAATGAAGAAGCTCCATGTTATGACTTTCCATTACCAACTTTAACACTCGATGATGATTTTGGCTGTGAACGAACAACAAGAGATATGGAAATTGACCTATCGGAGGAGTTTATTGTTATCAAGGATCAAGCAACTTTCGATTCTCTTGTTAGTGTTTATTGTGACCCACTCATCGACTTCTCAACTCATGACTTTTTAATAGGAAAAAAGGGGCTGACTAAGGGTTTAGCAACTATTGATTATCAGCTGACTGATAAGTGTGACCAATTGAACCATGACTTAAAAGTTTCGATTGGTCTTGCTGTTACAGACGAGGCTCCAAATATCACCTATCATTGTTTAGTACCAAAGCTGAAAGATGATCAGTCTGTTAATGTCGAGGTTGAAGTATACCATTACTAGCCGTGAAAACCTCTAACTTTGCACCTTAATCAGGCCGTCAGGCCATAAAAATGAACCATGTTATTATTGGGTTATCGCCCGAGAGACAAGTGGGAACTTCTTCTCATCCTCTTAGCGATGATCTTGCTTGAATTACTCAAGTAAGAGAACCCACACCGGAGCCGTCCTTTTCGGATAAAAAAGGCGAGGTTGGGATTGAAGTGGTAGATATTTCACCCTAAACCCTTTCCAACTGAGAGAAATAACCAAGGAGTCGCCATATTGACGGCTCCTTTCGCGTTTAGGGATAGAGTACTCAGTTTCCCGTTGAGAAGTAATTAAACCCTGAAAAATCCTAGATTCGTTTCAACGCAAAATGAGCGTATATGTAACAACTGAATAGACATAAAGAATAGCGTAGTAGATAAGCCTTTCGTACGAATCGCCAGTTTGAAAGAAAGAGGAATATCTAAGGACTACCCAATATGGGTGTGGCTTGGTGTATTTCAACTTTCAAGGTTCTGGCGAACCTGTACGAGAAGAAATCGCTCAGGTTCACGCCCTTTTTTATGCCCGGTATTTAAGAGAACAATTCGATAACCTGCTTTTGAACCTGAAGCAGAAAAACAAATAACCTATGAAAACACATGCACGGTTCTGGGGAGTCCTCCTGCTTATTCTAACGAACATTCAATTATCACAAGCCCAATGGCTCATGATTAACCGCAGCGGTGGACACCCCGATTCTTCGGCTGCTTTGGAAATTCAAACAACTAAACACGGAGTGCTTATTCCAAGGCTCACGCAAACTCAGCGAGATGCAATCGTAAATCCAGCTCAAGGCTTATTACTGTATCAGACTGACCAGGATACAGGGTTTTACTACTACAGAGGATCCGCCTGGGTGAATGTGACTGAAACCTTAGACGATGATGCCGACAGTACCAATGAGATTCAGATGCTCAGTTATGTCAATGACACGTTATCGATTAGTGAGGGGAATAGTGTGGTTATTACATCTAATGAAGGCGGAAGCCTCTACATCCCAAACACATCACAAGCAATACCCATTGCCTATGCCGGTGATACACTATGGGTACATCCAACCGTTGTCTTAAAGCAATGGTCAACGAACATGGCAAACTTTTCAGCCTCTTCAACGGATGGCGCTGTGAATACCGCTACGATCATTGCCAATATTGGCTCTGTAGGAGCAGCGGCATCGTATTGCGATAATCTTACCTCGCTTGGGTATTCAGATTGGTATTTGCCTTCATTTCCAGAACTACTTGCTGTAATGGATCAGGCGTACCTGCTTCCCAATATTATCAGTAATGGAACAGGAGTTGGGTACTGGACTTCCTATAAAGGTTCTCCAACTTTACCTAATGCGATATTTGTGAAACGGATTCCCAGGGAAACGGCACAAGCGAGTATTAGTACCAGTATGCGATGCTTTTGTGTGAGAAAGTAAAGTCTACATCAACCCGCACTCCCAACAGAACCTCATAAGCTCCTGCATGTCGTGTACATCCAGCTTATTGAATATGCGTCTCCGATAGGTTTT